>Ga0207849_100007_pt1 | contig 807904 bp, 803 predicted proteins | sample TtaePargueraPR_12_FD_187277 | JGI IMG/M metagenome (GOLD analysis project Ga0207849, IMG submission 187277) | Aerobic enrichment media microbial communities from Bioluminiscent Bay, La Parguera, Puerto Rico - Tt and P2 (4) (SPAdes) | ecosystem: Environmental > Aquatic > Marine > Unclassified ... | reverse complement strand
GTTGTATTCCACCGAGCCGGAACGGTCGGTGTGACCGGCCAGCATGATGGCTGCGGTACCGCAGTCACCGTAGGCAGTGATGGCGGAGTTGAGCACGGTTGCTGCTTCCGGAGTGATGACCGACTCGTCCCAATCGAAGAACACGATGTAGGGGCCCTGTTCGCAAACCGGAGCCGGCGGAGGCGGCGGCGGAGGCGGCGGGGGCGGAGGAGGCGGCGGCGGCGGAGGCGGCGGCGGGGGCGGAGGAGGCGGCGGAGCCGGCTCATCACCGCCGAAGTTGAAGATGAAGGTACCCAGAATGGTGTGGGTGCCGACATTGCCTTCGAACGAACGGCCGACGTTATCCACCAGTTCGACATTCGAAACGCGGTGGTACTTGTACTTCACCGACGCATCGATGTTGTCCGTGACGGGTGCGCGAACCTGAGCGATACCCTGCCATGCGAAGCGGGTGTCGCTGTCGTCAACGAAGCCCGGGCTGGTTTCGTAGGCCGTAACGTCATTGAAGCTGACGCTGCTGATACCGACGCCGCCACCGAGCGAGAGGCCGATGCCGTCGTTGCCACCGAAGTCGAGCAGCGCATTGAACATGCCGCTCCACGAAGTCAGGTCGCCGGCGACAGGATCCTGAACGCCATTTTCATAGACAAAACCCGACGGCGTGAAGAAACCCGGAATGCCAGCAAGGCCAGCATCGATCGTGTCGATGTCAAAGTTTTTGTAGGAACCTTCGACTTCGAAACGGACCGGACCGGCATCGTAGCCGATCAGAGCTTCGGCTTCCCAGCCAAGCTCGGTTTCCACGATTACATCGCGGTTAAAGACCTGTTCTGTCAGTTCGGAACGCTCGGATTTACCGATGCCCGAACCCAGGCCAATATAAAACTCGTCATCTCCGGCCATTGCCGGCGTGGCGATAAACGCCGTGGCCGACAGCAGACCGACTGTGAACTTCTTCATCAGGTATTCCCCCATATCAAGGAACGCGAATCGACGCGCAACGCCACACGAGGCGAATATCTCGCACGTGCGACAAAGCTGCCGAGCTTGGTAACGCAAACGACGCACAAAGCGAAGCTTTTCATAACAATTGTAGCTGTCTGCCGCTTTGGGGTGGTCTAAATGCAACGGTCTCGAGCTCGAAAGGCCTGTTTTCAATCCCGGCGCGTTTGCACGCGAGCCGGAAGCGAGCACGGAACAGGTCTGCCCACACGCCGCGCGGCTTAAGTCTGGAGAAAAAGTCGGGATCATTGTCTCTCCCGTTGCGGATCGAGCGTACGATGCTCATCACTTTACCTGCTCTTTCGGGATAATGAACCTGCAGCCACTCGCGGAAAAGCGGTGCGACCTCGTGCGGAAGGCGCAGCGGTATCCATCCGCAATTCTTCACCCCCGTTTCCGCCGCACGGTTCACGATTTCCTCCATGAATTCATCGGTGATCGCGGGAATGATCGGAGCGATCGAGCAGTGGGCTGGTATTCCCGCCTGGGCAAGTTTCCCAAGCGCAAGCAATCGTTTCGCTGGAGACGCTGCCCGTGGCTCCAGCTTGCCCGACAAGACCGGGTCTAGGCTCGTCACAGATATGGCGACTGCTACAAGACTATGTCTCGCCATTTCAGCGAGCAAGTCGAGATCGGCCAGTACGCGGTCCGACTTGGTCGTTATTGTCACCGGATGGCGCGCTTCCAGACAGACTTCGAGAATCTGCCGTGTGATGCGGTATCTGCCTTCGATCGGTTGGTATGGATCGGTGTTGGTCCCCATGGCGATAGGAAGGGGACGATACTTGGGCCGCGCCAGAGTCTTGCGCAGGAGTTCGGTCGCTTGCGGTTTCGCAAATAGCTTCGTTTCGAAATCCAAGCCCGGTGACAGGTCATGGTAGGCGTGTGTAGGGCGAGCGAAGCAATAGACGCAGCCATGCTCGCAACCGCGATAGGCGTTAATCGAGCGATCGAATCCGATGTCGGGGGACTGGTTGAAAGAAAGGATCGTTTTTGGCGATTCCTCTGTCACCGTAGTCCGCAGCTTGACGGGAGGGCCGTCCAGCGCCTCCATTGCATCGCGCCAGTCACCATCTGCTTCCCGCGCCGCGAGACCGAATCGCTGCGGCACATCGGCGGATTGTGCGCCGCGTCCGCGCTGGGGGATATGGCTCTTGCGCATGGAACATATATAGAACATACAGTCTGCGAGGCAAGCCGGGAGGTGAAGATGGGAATACTGGATTACGTTGAGCTGCCGGTGGAATCCGTGGCTGCGCAAAAAGATTTTTATTCAAAAGCTTTTGGCTGGGATTTCACACCATATGGCGACACTTATGCGGCGCACGAGGATGGGCCTTGCCAGTTCGCATTGAACGGTACGGGCCATCATCAGGGCGCGGCCGCGCTCCCGGTCGTGCGGGTGGAGGACATCGCCGCAGCCTATGGTGCCGTGAAGTCCGCAGGCGGGACCATCACTATCGAGATCTTCGATTTTCCGGGCGGCAAGCGTTTCCATTTCACTGACCCAGAAGGGCAGCAGATGGCCGTCTATCAGCCGGCGACCTAGCGCTCTTTCAAGCGCGGCATCAGTTCGACGAAGTTGCAGGGTCGGTTACGGCTGTCCAGTTGCTCGGCCAGGATGCCGTCCCAGCCATCGCGGACCGCGCCGTTCGAGCCAGGGAGGGCAAAGATGTAGGTCGCGCGCGCCAGCACGGCGACAGCGCGCGACTGGACGGTTGACGTGCCGATGGTCTTGTAGCTGATCCAGCGGAAAAGCTCGCCGAAACCGGGGATTTCCTTGTCCTTGATCCGGTCGAGTGCCTCCGGCGTAACATCGCGGCCAGTCAGCCCGGTGCCTCCCGTGGAAACGATGGCGTCGATCTGCGGGTTTTCGATCCATTTCGTCAGCAGCGCAACGATGGCGTCGGCGTCGTCCTTCTCGATGGTGCGCGCGGCAAGAGTGTGGCCTGCGGACTGGATACGTTCGGCGAGGATGTCGCCCGATGTATCCTCGTCCGGGCCGCGTGTGTCGGATACAGTCAGTAGGGCGATATTGATCGGGCGAAATGTGCGGCTTTCGTCAATCGCCATCACTGGCCTCCTGCAGACATGTATACGCGTCCGCTGTTCGGGGCAGTGCCGTCAGGGAACAGAGGCCAGCCATTCTGCGCCAGTGCCATCCGGCTCGGCGACATCGGCGTGGCCTGTCGTTCGTACATCCAGTAGTGACGCATCACGATGGCGACGTATTCCCGCGTTTCCCAGTAGGGAATAGCTTCCATGTAAAGAAGCGGATCGTTCTCGTCGTTGACCTCTGTTTCCCAGCGGGTGATCGGGGTCATGCCAGCGTTGTAGGCGGCCATGATGACCGGCATCCGTCCGCGGGTTACCGGATTGTCGCGCAGCATGATGAGGTTCTGCTGCCCGAATGCGAGATTGATCTCGGGATCATAGATATCGACCGAACTGGCATTCAGCCCCAGTGTCGGCGCGTGCTGGCGCACGGTAATCGGGGTGATCTGCATGAGACCCTGTGCATTCGCGGGGCTGGTCGCATTCGAACGAAAGGCGCTTTCCTGCAGGATGTGGGCAAAGGCGAGGGCCGGATCGACTTGCCAACCATTGTAAGGCGCGATCTTCGGCGCTGGCTGGCGCGATGCGGGGTCGGCTTCTGCTCCCACCGGAGCGTTGAGCGACATGTAGAGCTGTGTCTGCGGGAAGCCGAGATCGCGGGCGAGACGGGAATAAGCATCGTAATTGCGCGGATTGTCTATGCGTGCCTGATGCAAAAGAACCTGGCTGGCGAGAACATCCCGCCCGATTTCCGATAGCGCGACAGAGATGCGGGCATTCTGGTTGCCGCCGATGGTGCGCCAGTCATCCTGGGTGAATTCCGCCGATTCCACGCGGTCGGGAAGGGTGCGGCCAAGTTGCTCGGCCGCGAGCATACCGTAAAGCGTCTCGTCCAGGAGTGCAGCATCGCTCAGCAGGTCTTCGCTCAGACCGGGCTGGCGGCAGCGCAAGGCGGCGCGCGAGGCCCAGAACAGCGAGGCTGCACGCAAGGGCGGACTGATCGCCTGCTGGGCAGCGCGCTGGAACGAGGCAGACGCGGTTTCGCAATCGTTCAGACGCCAAGCGGCGAGACCGGCTGTCCATTCGCCTTCAGCGACCCACGCGCCGCGTCCCTCTGACACCGTCTGCGCCATGGCCAGCGCCTGCGCGTCGCGGTTCTCGATGAAATAGCTCCAGGCGACGCGTTGACGCCACTCAGCGCGGGCTTCGGCGCTTAGCGAGGAGTCCACACCATCCAGCAGCAGCCTCGCACCGGTGGGATCGTCGTTCGTGATCCGCTCGAGAATGGCGGCGCGCACATCGGAAGGCATGGTGCCATCGTCAACGGAGCGTGGACGCGTGCGGCGAGGAACGGAGCGCTGCGACACAAGATCACGCGCGTAAGGAAGGTTCGGTTCTCCGCTCAGGCCGCGAGTTTGGCCCAATCGCACGAGTTGCGCCGCCTGCGGCAGCTCTGCGCCCGTCTCCAGCCAGTCGGCAATTTGCGAGGCTTCCACGCGAGGGGAATTGGCGGCGAGGTAATACTCCGCCCGGGCAACGTCGTGCAGCAGTCCGCTGCTGCGCTGACCGAAAAGCTCATTCACGCGGTTCCAGTCGCCACGTTCGATGGCTCCGAACAGGGAGTCGTAATATTCGCGATCCTGGGCGGAGAGTTGTTGCGGTGCCGGGCGCTCGTACATGCGAGCGGTGAAGTATGTGCGGGAGTCGTTTTCCTGGGCGAGCGCGGGCACTGCCGCCATGCAAGCCAGGGCAGAGGTAATCAGCAAGGGGAGCTTCATTGGGAGCCGGTCCATTGGCAAAGCCGCTTCCACAACCGCGCCCGTTGGCGGGCATGGTCAAGAAGTCGGTCGGGGGCAAAGGTCGCGAGGGTGGCGATATCGTTGATCGAGACAAACGTCTCCGGTGGTGCAGATGGATCATGGCCTAGAAGGGCAGGCAGCTTGCTGCCGAACAACAGGATGCGCTGCGGCTTTGCCAGCGCCACGTGATGCGCGATCACTGTGCCGAGCCCATCGCTTCCGAGTTCGTCCCAGTCGGGCAGGGTGGTGTGACTGGGCAAAGCGCTCGCCAGATATGCGATGTTCGGATCGACACCGACTGCCCGCAGGATATTGCCCAGGAGGCGGCCCTGCTGTCCCGACAGCAGACTGTCGCGATCGTCGATCTCGGGCATGGTCGTAAGTACCATGATCGGAGCGCCTTCCACGCCGATGGGCGCGACACGGGCGCTATGTCCGTTGGCGAAAGGATTTTCGGGAGCAACCCACCACTGGCGGAACGCGGCCAGGTCCTGCGGCAGTTCCGACACCTTGATCTTCGGTTCGGGCGGCTTTTCCGCTTCAGGCTCCGCCTCGGTAGCGGGAACCTTAGCGTGCTGCGGCTCGTCTTCATCTGCAAGGAGAGGCGCGATTTCGTCGGAAAATTCGAAATCCACGCCGGCATCGCGCCACCAGTCGATGGTGGCGGCAAACTGTTCGCCTAGCGTGATTTCGGTGCGATTTTCCATTGTCGAACTTCCGCCGGTCTTGACGCCCTGTAAGCCAACGATCAAGGCCCCTTGTGATGATTGCTCAGCAAAATGAGGCGAAACGATGAGTGAACGGGAATCGATGCCCGTAGACGTGGTGATTGTCGGTGGCGGGCCTGCCGGACTGTCTGCGGCGATCCGGCTGAAACAGCTGAACGAAGAACTCGAAGTCGTGGTTCTGGAAAAGGGTTCCGAGATCGGCGCGCATATCCTGTCTGGCGCCGTGGTCGATCCCAAGGCGCTGGACGAGTTGCTGCCGGACTGGCGCGACATGGATTGCCCGATGGCGGAAACCCCGGTCACCGATAACTGGCACTGGATGCTCAGCAAGGGCGGCAAGATCAACATGCCGCACGCGATGATGCCGCCGCTGATGAGCAACAAGGGTTGCTACACCGGCTCTCTGGGCAATCTCACCCGCTGGCTGGGTGAACAGGCCGAGGCGCTCGGCGTGATGGTATTCCCCGGCTTCCCCGCTGCCGAAGTCATGTTCGGCGAAGATGGCGCGGTCACGGGCGTGATCACGCAGGACATGGGCGTTGCCGCCGATGGCAGTCACAAGGGCGATTATCAGCCCGGCATGGAAATCCACGCCAAGTACACGCTGTTCGCCGAAGGTGCCCGTGGCAACCTGACCAAGCAGATGAAGGCGAAGTTCGACCTCGAGGCGAACTGCCAGCCGCAGGTCTATGGCCTCGGCATCAAGGAACTGTGGGACATTCCCGCCGACAAGCACGCGCCGGGCCGTGTTATCCACACGCAGGGCTGGCCGCTTTCGGAAAGCGACACATGGGGCGGGGGCTTCCTCTATCACCAGGCAAACGGCCAGGTCGCGCTCGGTTTCGTGACGGCGCTTGATTACAAGAACCCCTATGTCTCGCCGTTCCAGGAATTCCAGCGCTGGAAGCAACATCCTGCGATCCGCGAATACCTCGAAGGCGGCACCCGCGTTGCCTACGGCGCACGCGCCATCAACGAAGGCGGTTGGCAGTCTGTACCCAAGCTCGCATTCCCGGGCGGTGCGCTGATCGGTTGTGCAGCAGGCTTCGTGAACGTGCCGCGCATCAAGGGCAGTCATACTGCGATGAAGAGCGGGATGCTGGCCGCAGAAGCCGTGGCACACGCTATCGGCGCAGGTCAGGAGCATACCGAGGTCAGCGAATACGAGGCGAACCTGCGTGACAGCTGGATCGCAACCGAGCTGAAGAAAGTGCAGAACGCACAGCCGCTGGTCGCCAAGTTCGGCGGTGACATCGGCACCATTCTGGCAGGCGCGGAAATGTGGCTGCGCACGCTCGGCGTCGGCCTCGGCTCGATGGGCCACCACCGCGATTACGAGGAATTGCAGCGAGCCGACCTGCATCAGCCGATCGATTATCCCAAGCCCGATGGCAAGATCAGCTTCGATCGCCTCACGAGCGTCTCCTACTCGTTCACCAATCATGCGGAAGACCAGCCTAATCACTTGCAGGTGAAGGACATGGAACTGCAGCGCGAAAGCGAGCTGGAAGTTTTTGCCGGCCCGTCGACCCGCTACTGCCCGGCAGGCGTCTACGAGTGGGTGAAAGAGGACGGCGAAGAACCGAAGTTCGTGATCAATTCGCAGAACTGCGTCCACTGCAAGACCTGCGACATCAAGGATCCGAACCAGAACATCAACTGGACCACGCCCGAAGGCGGCGGCGGGCCTAACTATCCCAACATGTGAGCAGGAGCTTGCTCCTCAAGGAAACAGCATACGCCAAGATCAACCTCGCGCTGCACGTTCGCCGTCGGCGCGAGGACGGCTATCATGAGCTGGAAACGTTGTTCGCCTTCGTCGACTGTGGTGACGAGCTGACCGCCCGATCTGCCGATGAAGACCGGCTGACAACGGTCGGTTCATTTGCTGTCGCGCTGGATAATCCGTTCGACAATATTGTGATGCAGGCGCTTACCGCCTTGCCGCGGCCCGATGGGCTTGATGTGACTTTAGAGAAGAACCTGCCAGTGGCTGCCGGTCTTGGCGGTGGTTCTGCCGACGCAGGCGCGCTTTTCCGCATGGTGCGCGCTGCCTATGGCCTGCCCGACGACTGGCGCGAGCGCGCAGCCAAGCTGGGCGCCGACGTTCCCGCATGCGTCGATAGCGACATGCACATTGGTCTTGGTACGGGCGCGGACCGTATCGAGGTCAAGAATGACATGACCGGCATGGCCGTACTGCTCGTCAATCCGCGGGTGCCGGTACCTACCGGCCCTGTCTTCAAGGCGTGGGATGGCCTGGACAGAGGCCCGCTGCCATCAGGTTCGGCGCGAGAAATCTCCCGTCAAAGCCGCAATGACCTTCGTGATCCTGCCATCTCGATCTGCCCCGAGATCGCGACCGTCATGGGCGCTTTGGAAGCCACCGATCCATGGATGCACGAGATGTCCGGCTCCGGTGCAACGTGCTTTGCCCTTTATGAATCCGCGGCAGATCGCGATATAGCGGCACAAAAGCTGGCATCGGATCATTCTGACTGGTGGCAGATGAAAGGATTTTTGCGATGAGCGAGACGGTCTTCCGCCATATCGGCGAAGCGAGACCCGGTGGCATTGTTGCCGTGTGTGACCATGCCTCCAACCGAGTGCCCGAAGGCATTGAACTTGGCGTATCAGCCGAAACCCTCGACAAGCATGTTGGATGGGACATCGGTGCAGGCGGTGTTTGCGAGCGCCTTGCGCGCCGCCACCACATCGCGGCCATGTTTTGCGACATCAGCCGCCTGGTGATCGACATGCACCGCGAGGAAGACAACGATGCGCTGATCCCTGTCAGCACCGACGGTATCCTCGTCCCCGGCAACATCGGGGCCAATCGTGAGGCGCGGATCAAGGACTACTACCGGCCTTATCATGCGGAGATGGAGCGCTGGTTAGACGAAGTTGAGCCCGGCCTCATTCTCTCGATCCACAGCTTCACGCCCGAGCTGGAAAGCAATCCATCCGAAGAACGGCCGTGGGAAATCGGCCTGCTTTACAATGAGGATGAGCGCGCGGCGAAGCACGCCATTCGCCTTTTCAGCGAGCTCGGAGTGACAGTCGGCGATAACGAGCCATATTCCGGCAAGCAGCTCAACGCGACGATGAACCGCCACGCAGAGGCCAAGGGTCGTCCTTATTGTGCGATCGAAATTCGCAACGACCTGATTGCCACGGAAACCGGTCAAGCCCGATGGGCTGCGATCATTGCGGACGTTGCGGGCAGGGTGAAGCTGGCGATCGACACCTTCGAGTGACTAAGTCGCGCTTTCCGGCATTGTAGCTTTTCCCCTTTCGGATGGGGCGCCCATTCCTTTAAGGGAAGGCGCGACAGACCCGAACAGGACCTACAATGCCCGCATATCGTTCACGTACCTCGACCCACGGCCGCAACATGGCAGGTGCCCGCGGCCTATGGCGCGCCACCGGCATGAAGGATGGCGACTTCGGCAAGCCGATCATCGCGATCGTCAATTCCTTCACCCAGTTCGTGCCCGGTCACGTACACCTGAAGGATCTTGGCCAGATGGTCGCGCGCGAGGTCGAGGCGGCAGGCGGCGTCGCCAAGGAATTCAATACCATTGCGGTGGATGACGGCATCGCCATGGGCCACGACGGGATGCTCTATTCGCTGCCCAGCCGTGATCTGATCGCCGACAGCGTGGAGTACATGGTCAACGCCCATTGCGCCGATGCGATGGTGTGCATCTCCAACTGCGACAAGATCACGCCGGGCATGCTGATGGCATCCATGCGGCTCAACATTCCTGTCGTGTTCGTCTCAGGCGGTCCGATGGAAGCGGGCAAGGTGGTGCTGAAGGGCAAGGAAGTGGCGCTCGACCTCGTCGATGCCATGGTTGCCGCGGCGGACGAAAGCTACACTGACGATGAAGTGACGGCTATCGAGCGTGCTGCCTGCCCGACCTGTGGCAGCTGCTCTGGTATGTTCACTGCCAACTCGATGAACTGCCTGACAGAGGCTCTTGGCTTATCGCTGCCTGGCAACGGCTCGCAGCTTGCTACCCATGCCGACCGTCAGGGGCTTTTCGAGCGCGCTGGTCGCCTCGTGGTAACGCTGGCGAAGCGCTACTACGAAGAAGAAGACGATAGCGTGCTGCCGCGCTCCATCGCCAGCTTCGAGGCGTTCGAAAACGCCATGAGCCTCGATATCGCCATGGGCGGCTCCACCAACACCGTGCTGCATCTGCTGGCCGCTGCTGCGGAGGCGGGGGTGGACTTCACCATGCAGGACATCGACCGCCTCAGCCGCAAGGTGCCGTGCCTTTCCAAGGTCGCTCCGGCAAAGGCCGATGTGCACATGGAAGACGTGCACCGCGCCGGCGGCATCATGGCGATCCTCGGGCAGCTTGATCGGGCGGGGCTGCTGCACACCGCGCTGCCGACAGTTCACAGCCCGACAATGGGCGATGCCTTGGACGACTGGGACGTTTCGCGCACCGCCAACCCGAAGGTGCATGAATTCTACAAGGCAGCCCCCGGCGGCGTGCCTACGCAGACAGCCTTCAGTCAGTCCCGCCGCTGGGAAGAACTGGACCTCGACCGTGAAGGCGGCGTGATCCGCAGCAAGGAACACGCCTTCTCGCAGGATGGCGGGCTTGCCGTTCTTTACGGAAACATCGCCCGCGACGGGTGCATCGTGAAGACCGCAGGCGTCGACGATTCGATCCTGAAGTTCACCGGCCCCGCACGCGTTTACGAAAGCCAGGACGCAGCCGTTGAAGGCATCCTGAGCGATGAGGTGAAGTCAGGCGAAGTGGTGGTGATCCGTTACGAAGGGCCGAAGGGCGGGCCGGGCATGCAGGAAATGCTCTATCCCACCAGCTACCTCAAATCGAAGGGCCTTGGTGCCAAGTGCGCGCTGCTGACCGACGGGCGTTTCTCCGGTGGCACTTCGGGTCTTTCCATCGGCCATGCTTCGCCTGAAGCGGGTGAGGGCGGAGCCATCGCCCTGGTGGAAACAGGCGACGTGATCGAGATCGACATTCCTGGCCGCACCATCAATCTCGCCATCAGCGAGGATGAACTGGCCCACCGCCGCGCCGCAATGGACGCGAAGGGTGAAGCCGCTTGGAAGCCGGCTGAAAAGCGTGAACGCCGCGTGACGCCTGCCCTGCAGGCCTATGCCGCCATGACGACAAGCGCTGCCAAGGGCGCGGTGCGCGATGTCAGCCAGGTTCTTCGGGGCGGCAAACTTTGAAAGCCCACGTCCTCGTCTGCGCGGCGGCGATGATTCTCGCTGGCTGCAACGACGCGGATGGCGCTTCGCCTGAGCCGATTTCCGGCGGAACGATGATAGACTGCTCGCTGAACGGTGCGGGCGGTTACGGTCGCGATTGCTCGATGGAACGCGTCGAACAGGATGGCTCCAGCTTCGTGATCGTGCGGCACCCCGACGGTGCGTTCCGCCGCTTCGAACTCGGCGTTCCGGGACTTGGCCTCGTTACCGCCGATGGTGCGCAGCAGGCCGAAGTCATCAATAGGGGCGGCTATGTCGAAGTGCGCGTCGGCTCGGATCGCTATCACCTTCCGGTCTCGGAATGAGCGCGCTCGCGCCTCGCCAAGTACTCACCGCTGCGCAGATGCAGGCAGCGGAGCAGGAACTGATCGACGGCGGTGAAACTGTAGAAAGCCTGATGGAACGTGCCGGAACAGGCGCTGCCGATTGGGTCTGGCGGCTTGCTGCCGGACGCCCCGTCACCGTGCTGTGCGGCCCCGGCAACAATGGCGGGGATGGCTATGTCATCGCCCGCGTGCTGCGAGGAAAGGGGCTGCAAGTCTCCCTGATCGCGCCAATCGAACCGAAAACCGACGCGGCGAAGGCGAACTGTGCCCGATGGGGGCAGGCGCCTGTTCAAAGCGGGCAGGGCGGCGTTTTCGTCGATTGCCTGTTCGGCACCGGGTTGGTGCGTCCGTTATCCGACGAGTTGCTTGCCATCGTTACCCAGCTGGCTGCCAGTCACGAGGTGAGAATTGCCGTGGACATGCCCAGCGGTATCGAGAGCGACAGTGGCGCTCTCCTGAACGATGGCCTTCCCGGATACGACCTCACAATTTCGCTTGGTGCGTGGAAGCGGGCCCACTGGCTGATGCCAGCACAAAGCAAGATGGGCGCGCGCAGGTTGTTCGACATTGGTGCCGGTCCAGTTGAAGCCGTCGCCCAACTCGCGGAGCGCCCGAAAATCCATGCTCCGGCGCCTGATGCACACAAGTACTCACGTGGACTGGTCGGTATCGTGGGCGGCGAAATGGCAGGGGCCGCCATTCTCGCGGCAAGGGCGGCTCAGCACGCCGGTGCCGGTTACGTGAAGCTTTCCTCTGCCCACTCGCATCCTGACCTTCCCGCCGATCTTGTGGTGGATGACAATGGGGACGTAGCTCCCTTGATCGAGGACGAGCGCATGGGTGCGGTTCTGATTGGGCCGGGCCTTGGGCGAAGCGACACCGCTCGCGACAAGTTGGTCGAAGTGCTGAGATCGGCAGTCCCGCTTGTGCTGGATGCCGACGCACTTTCTCTCCTGAGGCCGGAAATGGAGATAGCTGCGCCAGATAAGGTTCTGATAACTCCCCATGAAGGTGAACTTTCCCGACTTTGCGAAGCTTTCGGTATCGCAGCGGAGACGAAGCTCGAAAAGGCGACGGCGCTTCAGCAGAGCACGGGCATGACGGTTCTCGCCAAGGGACCGGATAATATTCTTTCTGGCTCTGATGGCGTCACTTTGTTCGAGCCTGCCCCTTCGTGGTTGTCCGCTGCCGGGACGGGCGATGTTCTTGCGGGGATCTCCGCAAGTCGGCTAGCGAGCGGACGCAGTCCAGCCGAGGCCGCGCAGGAAGCTGTGCAGATCCACGCAGAGGCAGCGAGGCTCGCCGGTCCGGCATTTTCAGCCACCGATCTAGTTAACGTTATTCCAGAGGCTTACGCGGCATTCCTGTGACACAATCGAACGAAATTGTCCGCATCGCCGCGAAGGGCGATGGCATCACCGCCGACGGGCGCCATGTCCCAATGGCCGCGCCGGGCGATGTCGTGCGCGAGGATGGATCGCTGGAGCACGGCCCGCACCATGTGACGCCGCCTTGTCGGCACTTCGGCACCTGCGGCGCCTGTCAGTTGCAGCACTGTGACGACGCCGCGCTCGCCGAGTTCGTCAGCAACCGGGTGGTTCACGCCGCACAATCGCATGGGCTCGATCCGGAACTTGTCACTCCGCCTGCCATGTCGCCGTCCCATTCGCGCCGCCGCGCCAGTCTACGCGCCATCAACGGCGGTGGTCGCCCGCTGATCGGCTTCACGCAGGCCGGATCTCACAAAGTCGTCGACATGCGGGAGTGTCATGTGCTGCACCCCCACTTGTTCGCTTTGATCCAGCCGCTACGTGGCTATCTGGCGCAGTTGAAAGGCCGCTATGCCATCGGCATCGAGATGACGCTGGTGGATCAGGGCGTTGATCTGAACATCAGCGGGTTCGCCCCGGAAGGGCTGGAGCAGACCGAAACGCTGCTGGATTTCTGCCGCGAGCAGAACCTGGCGCGCATGACTCTGGATCACGGCTTCGGCGCCGAGAGTTTTTGGGAGCCCGAACCTGCCACCGTCACGCTGGGCGGAGTGCCAGTGGCATTTCCGGCGGGCGCTTTCCTGCAAGCGACCGACCACGGCGAAAGCGCCCTTGTCGGCGCGGCGAAGGAATGGCTTGCGGATTGCAAGCAAGTGGCGGACCTCTTCGCAGGTCTCGGCACATTTGCACTCGCGCTGTCCTCGCAGTCGCAGGTGATTGCGGCGGAGGCAGATGCTGCTGCGATCAATGCCCTGCGCCTCGTCGCCAACCGCGCCCGACTACCCGTCGAATGCAGCCATCGCGACCTGTTCCGCAATCCTTTGCGGGCAGAGGAAATGGCGTCGCTGGACGGCGTGGTCCTCGATCCACCGCGAGCCGGTGCACGCACCCAGGTGGAACAGATCGCGGCAAGCGGTGTCGAGCGTGTCGTCTATATCAGCTGCAACCCGTCTAGCTGGGCCCGCGACGCAGTGCAGTTGAAGGAAGCAGGCTATCACCTAGCCGAATTGCGACCGGTCGGCCAATTCCGCTGGTCCACCCACGTGGAACTTGCCAGCCTGTTCCTGCGTCAGGCCTGAGCTTCCAGCACGGACACGATCTGTTCTTCCAGCCAGGCGTTGTGTTCCGGCGCGCTGAAAGCGTGATCCGCGCCTTCGCAGGGTATCACCAGCTCATCACCCACCGGATAGTTGGTGTTGAACGCAAGCGCCGTGCGGTCGCGACTGGCCAGCAGGATGCATGTCTCGCCGCGAAATCGGGAAAGATTTTCGGCCATGTCCTCGCCCAGCGCTGTCGTGGTGGCTTGCCACTTTGCTGCGCGGCGCAAGCTACCTGCTACTCCGCGTAAGGACACCTTGCCCGTCATCAGTCGGGCGAGATCGCGCGGGTTTCGCAGTTTTTCGAGGTAACGGGCACGGATCGCATCTGGCGGTGTCTCTTGGGACTGCTCGTCATCAAAAGTCCACGGGTTGGCAAGGATCAGAGCCTTTGCCGAGTATCCCTGACCCAGCATCAGCGCAGCCGCCGCGTCGCAATTTCCGAACGCGACGATGCGTTTGACGTGCGGACACTCCTTGCGAAACTGCGCGAACGCAGCGCGAATTTCCGGAGATGACTTGCGAAAACCCGCATTCTTGCCGCTGCTGTCTCCAACACCGCGCCGATCGAAGCGGAATACCGGATAACCACGTTCTGCAATCCTTGCTGCCAGCCGCGATTGGCCTGCGAAGGCACCATTGCGGGTCTCGTTTCCTCCGCTGACAATCAGTAGACCGGAGATGCTCTCGCCTTCGTCGAGCGTGCCTACCAGCGTGTCCTTGAGACAGGGGAAGGTAAGATGGCGGCGGCTCATTTCAGGTTTTCCAGTATCAACGCAACCAGGCGTTCTGCCTGACCGTCATCATGATCTGGTTCCGCTCTCAGCCACAATCCTCCGCCGCCAACGTCACCCTGGGCAATTTCGACGGCATTCGCGTCGGTAAGCTGCGCTCCCTCGAGGGCGGCGATCATGAGTGCACCGATGTTGTACCCGGCCAGACGCAATCCTTCCACGCGGCCACGTTCGAACAGGTCGTCTCGCGTTTCCTCCAATCCGGCTTCTCTGGCGATAATTACCTGCGCGCGCAGCATCGCCCTGAGCAGGCTGGCACCGGAAGCTGGCGCATAGTGGATGTTCGGCAGGTTTGACGGGGCGATAAGCGCGCCGCCCCTTATAGCCAGCACGTGCGTCGCCTTGAACTGTTCCGCCGCTACTCTCATGGCATCGCGCCAGGTATCGAGAGTCTGATCCTCCAGCGGCGCAAGACTTTCGTTGGTGCCGGGCAAATCGGGCAGAAAGGAGTCGATGCCTGCTGCATCAAGCTTGCGCATCACCTCGACGGTGAAATGACGCAGCTTGTTGCCCTCATCGAACAGGCCTCGCACCACCAGCACGCGGCATTTGCGCCCGGAATCGAAGCCAAATACATACTCGTCTGTGCCGGATGGCGAGGGCCAGAGACCCGTCAGCATGCGCGGTCAGCCGTTTGCACGCTTGTCCGTAAGGAATGAAAGCAGACCGCCGAACGTCTCCAGCATTTCACCGTCGACATCTTCATCATCAATGATGATGTCGAGCCGGTCTTCGAGTTCGGTGAGCAGGCCTGCAACCGCCATCGAATCCAGTTCGGGGAGATGGCCGAACAGTCCGGACTCCGCATCGAGCTCCGCAACACGCTCTGCCGAAAGGCCGAGGACTTCGGCGAGCACCTGCCGCAGGATAAGATCTGTGTCTTCTGCCTGCTCGGTCGGGGCGGGAAGATTGGTGGCCATAATTTCTGCGCACTAGCCATCAGCAGCGCCCGATACAAGCTTCCGAAGCAGATGCTTGACCAGAATGGGCCAGTTTCGCGGGTGTGACGGGCGCAGGCAGGTGAGTTGCCAGCGAGTGCGGACCAGTTCCATCCAGTCGCGCTTGTAGGGATCATCACCCGTGCCGAAATCGACCCACTGCACCCCGTCTTTCTCGATCACATCCTTGAACAATGCAGCGGTCAGCGTTGTGCCGGGGGACAGTTTGTCAGCGGAAATGCGGTGCGCGAGCTTGTGGATGTAGGCGGTGTCGCCGTCGACGGTCCAGAACTGCGCGGCGATTGGCGTTCCGTCATTTAACGCAAGCGCGAAGCGGAAACGGCCCGCCTCGCTTTCTGCCTCTGCGAAAGCACGAAGCAGTGCCGGGTCGCCTTCGGAAGGCTTCCAACTGTCGGCATAAATATCTTCGTAGGCGGCCCATTCGGACGCATCGAATTCGTGATTTAGAACAACATCGACCTTCTTGGCCTTCCGTTTCAACGTCGTGCGCAGCCTACCCGGACGATCGGCGAGAAATTCATCGTAGCTGCGGCCTTTAACCGGCAGGACGTGGTTGGTGTCACACGGCTCGGCAAAAACGATCCAACCGCAACCCTCGAATGCAGAGCGAAGGCGCTGCAGAGTAGCGTCTTCCTCGGGTAGCTTGGCCAGAACGACGCGATGCGTCCGCTTCGCCAGGTCGCGTGCCAGCGCCTCCAGCATCGCGCTATCCGTTACGCCGCTCGTGCGAAGGTCGCTCCAGGTGAAGGCATACCAGTTCGTCAACGCTTCCAGCGCACCGTCCTTGCGGCGCAGGGGAAGGGCGATGCCTTGGTCATTTTCGCTGGCGGTGACAAACAAGGGCTCGATTCCGCTCTGTTCCAGCAGCGCAAACCATTGCGGGCGTGCAAAAGGCCCTGCTTCAGACCAATCAAGGCCTTGCAGATCGTTAACCGTGTCGTGATAGCTGATCGCCGTCACTGAAATGCCCGCTCCAGGAATTCGATGTCCACTACGCCTGATCCAACACCCTATCCGCTCGATCACCTCGCTGCTCGCGGGGCGGAGGCGGATCCGGCGCTGGTCCTGCGCGGGGAAACGCTTAGCTGGAATGACTTAAGAAGCCGTGTCGCACAGCTTGCGGGATGGCTGGCGGAGCAGGTGTCTGAAAAGGGCGCGCGGGTAGCGACATGGGCTGCGAAGGGCGAACTTACGTGCCTGATGCCGCTGGCCGCCGCGCGGGCTGGGCTGGTGCATGTGCCGATAAACCCGCTGCTAAAGCACGCGCAGGTCAACCATATTCTTTCAGATTGCGGGGCGAGGCTGCTGATCGCCAATTCCGCCCGTCTAGCTTCTCTGCAAGAGGGCGATGTGCCTGCCGCTTGTTCGCAAGTGGATGAGAAGGCCGCGCTGGAAGCCGCACAGTCGGCAGAGCCGATGACTGACCTCTCCACGGCCGATCCCGACGATCTTTGCGCTATCCTCTACACGAGCGGCTCAACCGGGCGCCCCAAAGGTGTGATGCTGAGCCATGCGAACCTCTGGCTGGGCGCCGTCAGCGTGGCGCATTACCTCGGCATGGAGGCAGATGACGTTACCCTGGCGGTGCTGCCGCTCAGCTTCGACTATGGGCAGAACCAGATGCTTTCCACCTGGTATGCGGGCGGAAGCATCGCACCGCTCGATTATCTGACGCCGCGTGACGTCATCAAGGCGTGCGGCCGCCATGGCATCACGACGCTTGCAGCGGTGCCACCGCTTTGGGTCCAACTGACCGGGCAAGATTGGCCTGAAGGGGCTGTCTCATCAATGCGTCGCCTGACCAACAGCGGCGGCGCCTTGACGGTAGACCTGGTTCGCGACCTGCGGCGAATATTCCCCGATGCGCGGCTGTTCCCGATGTACGGCCTGACAGAGGCATTCCGCTCGACATTCCTCGACCCCGATCTGGTTGACGAGCATCCAACGTCAATGGGGCGCGCCATTCCGTTTGCCGAGATACTCGTTGTAAATCAAAGCGGTGAAGTTGATATTGAAGGTGAACTCGTGCATTGCGGGCCTCTGGTGGCGCAAGGATATTGGCAGGACGCCGAACGCACAGCAGAGCGCTTCAAACCCGCTCCCGAAGCCTCACGATACGGCGGAATGGCAGTCTGGTCCGGCGATAATGTGCGCCGGGTTGAGAGCGGCTTGCTCTATTTCGTCGGGCGCGACGATGCCATGATCAAGAGCGCGGGCAATCGCATCAGTCCGCAGGAGATAGAGGAGGTGGTAATCGCGACGGGATTGGCGGAAGAGGCCGTGGCTATCGGCGTACCGGATGATAAGCTCGGCCACGCGATCCACCTCGTACTGCGCGGTTCGGGCGACGAGGATGCTGTGCGAGACGCATTGCGCCGCGAATTGCCCAATTTCATGCAGCCTGCCGTGATCCGCTGGCTCGATGCCATGCCGCTCAACCCGAACGGCAAGATCGACCGCGCCCTTCTGGCGAGGGAAGCGGCATGAAACCCCTCGGTCCCATTCCTCCCGAATTTGCCGCCAAGGATGGCGAACTTGCGATTGGCGGACGCACGGCCAGCGCGCTGGTGAAAGAGGCACGAGACACGCCACTTTTCGTATATTCGCGCGATATTATTGAACATCGAATTGCCGGCTTGCGCGCAGCGATGCCGGAGCGCTTGAATATTCATTATGCAATGAAAGCAAACCCCTACGGGCCGTTACTCGAATTCATTGCAGATATAGTCGACGGCCTCGACATCGCTTCCATCGGTGAATTCGAGCAGGCGCGCGAGGCTGGTTATCTCCCGCGCGAAATCAGCTTTGCCGGACCGGGCAAGCGCGACCGGGAATTGCTTGCGGCGATCAAGGCAGGCGTCACGTTGAATCTCGAATCCGAGAATGAGGCTGACCGCGCCATCCAGATCGGCAAGGAGGTGGGCGTATCTCCAAGGCTCGCCATTCGCGTGAACCCGACTTTCGAGCTACGCGGTTCGGGAATGAAAATGGGTGGCGGTGCCAAGCCCTTCGGCGTCGATGCGGAGCGAGTGCCCGATCTGGCACGCAAGATCGCGGATGCGGGCGCAAACTGGCGCGGTTTCCATATCTATTCGGGCAGTCAGGCGCTGGACGCCGACGCCCTGATCGAAGCGCAGGGCCATGTTCTCGATCTGGCAGCTGAATTGGCAAGCAAAGCCGGCGTCAGCGTTCCGCATCTCAACATGGGCGGCGGTTTCGGAATTCCGTATTTCGACAAGGACATGCCGCTGGATATCGCCCCTATTGGTGCAGCTCTGGAAGATCGCTTTGCCAAACTGCCCAAGGTTTTGACGGACACACAGTTCGCAATCGAACTTGGCCGCTACCTCGTTGGCGAATCCGGCGTTTATCTGACCCGGATCGTTGACCGGAAAGTGAGCCACGACACGACCTATCTCGTGACGGACGGCGGCTTGCACCACCAACTCGCGGCGTCGGGAAACTTCGGCACGGTAGTTCGCCGCAACTATCCCGCTGCAATCGCCACGCGCTTCGATGCCGAGCCGGAGGAAGTCGTCAACGTTGTCGGCTGTCTCTGCACACCGCTCGATCGCCTAGCAGACGCCGCGAACCTGCCTCGTGCCGACGTCGGTGATCTTGTCGCGATATTCTGCGCCGGAGCCTACGGTGCCAGCGCCAGCCCAGCCAACTTTCTGGGGCAAGGGCCGGCGCGCGAGATGCTCGTCTGACAAGCGCGTAAAAACCCGTCCCGAACTGGGACATGCCCACACAAAACCCGCTTCCAGAGCGGTTTAGGGCATGAAGGCTAACGCATTGTTCACCCTTTTTCGCGAGAACCCTTACCGGATCCAGGGGCAGTGTGCTTGCACGGACAGTGCGGCCGTTCAAGCCAGTCCCGCCAAATTCGCGAAGGACGCACCTTTCATGCGCACGAAGAAGCCTGTCAGACTCCTCCTCGCCGCGGCGAGCCTTGCCGTTGGCCTTGCAGGCTGCGGTGGCGGTGCCTCTGGCCCGCAGCTGGAGCCCGCGCGCTTTGTCGCCATGCAGGAAGGGCCGGGTGAAGAATACGTCATCGGCCCGCTCGACAAGCTGACGGTTCACGTCTGGCGTAACGACGAGCTTGGCGCGGAAGTACAGGTGCGGCCCGATGGCCGCATCACCACGCCGCTGGTGGCCGACATGCCCGCCGTGGGCAAGACGCCGACCATGCTGGCAGAAGACATTCGCCTGCAGCTCTCGCAGTACATCGAAGAGCCGCTGGTGACGGTGATCGTGAATGAATTCGCCGGCACTTTCAGCCAGCAAGTGCGCATCGTGGGCGCGACCGAACAGCCAGCCTCCATCCCCTACCGCGCCAACATGACGCTGCTCGACGCGATGATCGCGGTGGGCGGCCTCTCCGAATACGCAGCGGGCAACCGCGCCACGCTGATCCGCTTCGATCGCCAGTCCGGCAGCCAGCAGGAATACTCGCTGCGCCTGTCAGATCTGCTTCGCCGCGGTGACAGCGATGCCAACGTGATGCTGCGTCCGGGCGACGTGATCATCATTCCAGAGAGCATGTTCTAAGGAAGGTATGCGGCTTTGAACCAGCTTCTCGAAGAACTGCGCGCCGGCATCTGGGCGATCTGGAATCGCCGTTGGCTGGCCCTGGGCATCGCCTGGGCGATTTGCCTGCTGGGCTGGCTTGTCGTCGCGCTGATTCCGAACAAGTACGAGAGCGAGACGCGCATTTTCGTGCAGCTGGACGACGTGCTGGCCGAACAGATCGGCATCGGTGCCGCCAGCCGCGCCCGCGATATCGACCGTATCCGCCAGACGCTGGTCAGTTCGGTAAATCTCGAGAAGGTCGTGCGCTCCACCCGCATGGGCGACACCGTGACCACGCCGACCGAACTGGAAACCGCAATCGAGGGTCTGACCAAGGACATCGAAGTGGTGAGCGAAGGCGAAAACATCTTCGAAATCACTGCATCCAGCGGTCGTAGCGATCTTTCCGATTCGGAGAACGCCGAATTGGCGCAGGTTATCGCTCAGCGCATGATCGACATTTTCCGCGAGGAAAATCTCGGCGGTGCGCGCGGCGAGATGCAGGATTCAATCGAATTCCTGAACCAGCAGCTTGCAGAACGCGAGGCCGAACTGGCCGCTGCCGAGGAGCGCCGTCTGGCATTCGAAACCGAACATCCCGAACTGATCGGCGGCGCGCAGGCCATCGCCAACCAGCTCAACGCCACTCGCAGCGAACTGCGCGCGGTGGAAGCTGACCTTGCCGCATCGCAGAGTGCGCTTGCCGGTCTTGAAGGACAGATTTCCAGCACACCGCGTTTCATCGTGACGCCTGGCGCGGGCGGTCCGCAGGCCTCGCTCGCACAGGCTGAAGCGAACCTCGCCGCAATGGAGGCGCGCGGCCTGACGAACGAGCATCCCGACATGGTCGCAGCGCGCCGTACCGTGGCTTCGCTGCGTGAGCAGGCGCAGGCCGCCGGCCCCGCTGGCGGCCAGTTGAACCCTGCCTACAGCACGCTCCAGTCCATGCGGGTGGAACGCCTTTCCAACGTTCAGTCGTTGCAATCCCGCGCTGCCGCGCTGCGTGCGGAAATCGCCTCCATCACTGCCAATCAGGCGCTGGAGCCGGGTGCCGCTGCCGAAGCGCAGCGTATCAGCCGCGATTACGACGTGCTGCGCGAGCAGTATGACCAGCTGCTGCAGGACCGCGAGGAATTGCGCCTGCGCGGGCAGGTCGAAAGCGAACGCAGCGCCGTGCAGTTCGAGGTGGTCGATCCGCCGACCACACCGCGCACGCCTGCTGCGCCCAACCGTCCGCTGCTGTTGCTGGGTGTGCTGATCGTCGGCCTGGGTGCCGGGGGCGGCGCCGCCTATGCGCTCAGCAAGCTGGGCTCGACCTATGCAACTGCCGGACAGCTGGAGCGCAGCTTCGGCCTGCCGGTGATCGGCACGATTTCCCACACCTTCACCGAGGCAGGCCGCGAGCTTCGCGCCAAGCGCCTCAAGTATTTCGCAGCCGGGGTAGGCGGCCTTGGCGTCATGTTCGTGGTGCTGATGGGCGTCGAGTTCGTCCAGCGCGGCATGGTGGCCTGAGGGGAGCTGAGCAATGACTGATCAGAGCAATACGCCCGAACCGCCAAAGACGCTGCTGGAACGTGCGGAGAGCATGTTCGGCCTCGGCGGTTACAAGCCTGCCAAGGTTCCGCGCGAACTGAAGAAGCCGGTGAACCGCCGCCCGAAGCGCGCAACTCCCAAGGCGAAAACGCCCGATGTGGAAGCGCCCGCTCCTGTTGCTGCTCCCGTCACGCAGGTCGCGCCGCAGCCGGTCGCCGCGCCGGAGCCGGTCTACGAAGACGTCGAGTTCAGCGACACCATTCATCCGATCGATCGCGATTGCCTGAAGCGCTACGGCCTGATCCAGCCAGAAGGGCATGTGACGGCGCTGCTGGAAGAATTCCGCATCGTGAAGCGGCAGGTGCTACAATCGGTCCGCAAGGCGCAGGAGAAGGGCTCTGGCGCTCTTGCGCAGCGCGTTCTGGTCTGCTCGCCCCATCCTGACGAGGGCAAGAGCTACTGCGCGGCAAACCTCGCACTGGCGCTTGCTGCCGAGAAAGACTGCGAAGTCCTGCTGGTCGATGCCGATTTCGCCAAGCCGTCTATTCTCAAGATGCTGGGACTGCCCAAGGGTCCGGGATTCATGGACGTTCTGGCGCGTGACGATCTGAAGGTAGAGGACTGCGTTGTCGCCACCGATATCGCCGGTCTGCATGTACTTCCCGCCGGCAATCACACGACATCGGACAGCGAATATCTCGCCAGCCATCGCACCGCCGATGTGCTGGACCGCCTGACGCGCGCCGCGCCCAAGCGGATCGTCATTTTCGACAGCCCGCCAGCATTGGCGGCTTCTCCCGCTGCGGAGCTAGCCAACCACGTTGGCCAGGCGATCATGGTCGTGCGCGCAGATCGCACGGGCCAGAACGCGCTGGAAGACGCGCTGACGCTGCTTTCCGCTTGTCCCGATCTCAAGCTACTTCTGAATGCTGCGCTCTTTAGCCCCAGTGGTCGCCGTTTCGGCGCCTACTACGCGGAAGGCGAATAATGGCGTTCTGCAGACCAAACGGGCTGCCCCTTGGCCTTGCCATGGCGCTTGCCGTGCTTTCGCAAGGTGCCTGGGCGCAGGAGAGCAATTCAGCGTCTTCCGCGATGGATAGTGCGGGCGAGAGAGCCCGTGGCCAGCGCACGCACGGTGCAGATGTCTCGCCTTACATCGAGGCCTCGCAGGTTATCACCGCACAGCTTCAGCCGGGCGATGACGTACTGACCTACACGCAGCTTGCAGCCGGCGTGGATGCCACTGTGACAGGCCGCAATAGCGCAGCATCTGCCTCGCTGCGGTACGAGCGTGACATTGGTTACGGCAATGCGGTGGACAGCGATACGATTTCGGGCATCGCGCGCGCCTCGCTCGGTCTCTACCGGCAAGGCATAACGCTGGAAGCGGGGGGACTTGCCTCGCGCACCAGCGTCGATGGCTCGGGTTTCAGCTCGATCGGCCAGATCGGCGGCAATGAGGGTTCAAGTAGCCAGATCTACTCGATCTATGCGGGGCCTTCCATCCAGACGCGTTCCGGTCCGGTGGAAATCAGCGGCCGATATCGTCTTGGCTACACCCGCGTGGAATCGCCCGACGCTATCGTCGTTGCACCCGGCGACGCCCCCGTCGACATATTCGACGACAGCGTCACCCATAACGCGGCTGTCCGCTTCGGCGTGGCACCGCGCACGGTTGCTCCTGTCGGCCTCGGCATCGGGGCAGGGTGGAACCGCCAAGACATCTCCAACCTCGATCAGCGTATCGACGACAAGTACGTGCGCGGCGATGTGACGCTGCCCGTGTCGCCCACGGTCGCGCTGGTTGCAGGTGTCGGCTACGAAGATGTCGAAGTTTCCAGCCGCGACGCTTTGCTCGACGAGAATGACGAGCCGGTGCTCGGACCTGACGGCCGTCTGGTGACTGATGAGAGCCAGCCCCGCCAGATTGCCTATCAGACCGATGGGCTGATCTGGGACGTTGGCGTGATGTGGCGGCCCAGCCGCCGCACGTCGCTGTCGGCCACTGTCGGTCGCCGCTATGGCTCCACAACCTATTACGGCACGCTGTCCTACTCGCCCAATGCGAACTCGGGCCTGAGCATCGCTGTCTATGACAACATCACCGGCTTTGGTGGTCAGTTGACCGACGCGCTGGACCTGCTCGGCACCGATTTCACCGCCGCGCGCAACCCGATCTCGGGTGATCTGGGCGGCTGCGTGATCGGCGTGGAAGGTAACAACTGCACTCTCGCGCAACTCAATTCGCTCCGCTCCTCCGTCTTCCGCAATCGCGGCGTTTCGGCGAGCTACTCGGTGGTCGCCGGACGCACCAGCTTCGGCATTGGCGCAGGCTATGACCGCCGCAGCTTTATTGGCGGCGACACTACAGTGCTCGCCGATGTCGATGGCGTGGTGGATGAAAGCTATTACGTCGCGGCCAACCTCTCGCATCAGCTTGATCGTAGCTCAGGCTTGTCCGCAGGTGCCTATGCCAGCTGGTTCGATGCAGGGTCGGGCAACCTTGGTGACGGCATCGGTTACTCTGCGTCGCTCGCTTACAACCGCAGCCTTTGGCGTGGCCTCACCGGCGTTGCCGCAGTCGGCATCGACGGCATCAGCCGTGGCGCGCTTCCCGATTACTCATCTGCCTCGGCCCTGCTGGGCCTTCGCTACACCTTTGATTGAGAAGGGTCATCAAGGAGACCAGACCCATGTTCGATAACTTCTACGGCCTCACCGGCAAGCCTTTCCAGCTTACGCCCGATCCGGAATTCTACTTCCGCTCGATCACGCATCGAAAGGCGTTGTCCTACCTCGGTTACGGCCTTGCACAAGGCGAAGGGTTTATCGTCATCACCGGCGAAGTGGGCTCGGGCAAATCGACGCTCGTCGCCCACATGATGGAAAGCCTGGACGAGAGCCAGGTAACCGTGGCGCAAGTCGTGACCAGCAAGCTGGATGGCGAGGAAATCGTCCACGTCGTCGCGCGCAGCTTCGGCCTCGATATCGAGGGGCACGACAAGGCGACTGCTCTGACCGAGATCGAAAGCTTCCTGCACGAGGAAGCCCGCGAAGGTCGCCGCTGCCTGCTGGTCATGGACGAATCGCAGAACCTCACGGTCTCCGCCCTCGAGGAACTGCGGATGCTGTCCAACTTCCAACTCGGCAACCATCCGCTTTTGCAGACGCTGCTGCTGGGGCAGCCGGAGTTCCGTGTGACAATCCAGAGCGATCCCGGACTTGAGCAACTGCGTCAGCGCGTGATCGCCGCACATCACCTGGAACCGATGCAGAAGGGCGAGATCGAGCCTTACATCATCCACCGCCTGAAAAAGGTCGGCTGGGATGGCAATCCATCATTCGACCAGCGCGTGTTTACGGAACTGTTCGAGGCAAGCGGCGGTATCCCCCGCCGTGTGAACCAGATCGCCAACCGCCTGCTGCTGCTGGGCGCTGTGGAGGAACGCAGCCGTATCGACGCTGCCATGCTGCAGAACGTGCTGGCCGAAATGGAAGCCGAACGCGCATTCCCCGAAGCCGCGCCTTCGCCGATGCCGAAGCAGGAAGTGAGTTTCGAGCCGGTCAAGGCCATGCCCACCACGCCGCGCGTCGACAAGGAAATGCTCGAGGAATACCTCGCCGAGCGCGATGCGCAGATCGCGGAGCTCCAGCAAGCCATTGTCGAGATGGCCGAGCAGCGTGATGCCGCCATCGCCGAGACCGTGACTCCTGAAATCGAGACCCTGCGCGCGCAGCTTGCCCGCGTGGAAGCGAAATGTTTCGAGAAGGAGCGCACCATCCGCCAGATGCTGACCATGCTGATCGACTGGATCGAGAGCGAAATGGATTCAAGCAAAGCCGCCTGAAGCCCCGACTAGGAGCCGAAACGACGTGAATGCGCTGAATTTCGACAATAAACCGGCTCGGGCGGAAGAGATCGTCAATGGCCTGTCCGTCGATGTCGAGGACTGGTTCCAGGTCGGTGCCTTCGAGGACGTGATCGAACGCGACCAGTGGGGCGCTCTGGATGACAGGGTGGACCGCAATGTCCGCCGCATCCTCGACCTGTTCGACGAAGCCGGTGCAAAGGGCACGTTCTTCACTCTTGGATGGGTGGCGGAACGGCATGCCCGTCTGTTGCGCGATATCGCAGAGCGCGGACATGAGATTGCCAGCCACGGCTGGGATCATCAGCGCGTCTTCCGCATGGATGCCGCCAGCTTCGCAACCGATATAGCCCGCACACGCAAGGTGCTGGAAGATGCAAGCGGCACGCACGTCGTCGGCTACCGCGCACCCAGTTTTTCCATCGACGCGCGAACGCCGTGGGCTCACGAAGTGCTGGCGGAAGCCGGATATACCTATTCCTCCAGCGTCGCGCCGATCGCGCACGACCATTACGGTTGGCGAGAGGCACCTCGCTTTGCATTCAAGCCCGTCAAAGGCAGCAACTTCATCGAACTGCCAGTCACCACCGCTATGTTTCGGGGTAAGCGACTGGCTGCGGGTGGCGGCGGTTTCTTCCGCGTATTGCCTTACGCATTCAGCCGCTGGGCGATCCGGCAGGTGAACCGTTCGGACGCGCGACCTGCGGTGTTCTATTTTCACCCATGGGAGATCGATCCCGGCCAGCCCCGCGTGGCGGGTGCCCCGCTGCGCTCCCGCTTGCGGCACTACACCAACCTCGAGAGGATGGCGGGCAAGCTGGAGCAGCTGGTCCGCGAATTCCACTGGGGCCGTATGGACGGCATCGCCAAGCGCGAGAACCTGCGCCTGCGTCTCGAAAAGGCTGTGATGGGATGAACGCGCCCTTCGCCCTCAATCGCGAGACGGTGATCGCGGTCAACCTGCGCCAACCCGATGAGTTGGCGCGGATCGAGGGCTTCGTGGCCGATCAGGGCGGCAGCATATTCCATCGACCGACCTGGCTGCTCGCAATCGAAGCGGGCACGGGCCAGCGCGCTCATGGCCTGATTGCGGAAAAGGGTGGCAGGATCACCGGTTGGCTCCCGCTGACCGAAGTGCATTCGCCGATCTTCGGGCGGATGCTCGCCTCCTCGGGCTTTGCCGTCGAGGGCGGCGTACTTGCTTCAAACAGCGTGACGGCCACCAGGCTGTGCGAAGCAGCGCAGGAATTCGCACAGCGCCTCTCGTGCCCGACAATCGAGCTGAGGGGAGGTTGCGCTGGAGTAGATTGGAACATCCGGCAGGATAGCCACTGCGGTTTCGTCGCACCTCTCGCGTCGGATGAAGACGAACAGCTGTTAGCCATCCCCCGCAAGCAGCGGGCCGAAGTGCGCAAGGGACTGCGCAACGACCTTCGGGTGACGACAGGCTCGGCCTCGCTGGAGAGGGTCGCTCACTACCGGGTCTATTCCGAAAGCGTTCGAAACCTCGGCACCCCGGTATTTCCGAAGCGCCTGTTCGATGCCGTGCTGGACATTCTCGATGCTGACATTCTGACGGTCTGGGAGGGCCGCATGCCGGTCGCCAGTGTTCTGTCGCTTTACCACGATGGTGCGGTGATGCCCTACTGGGGCGGTGGAACGTGGGATGCGCGGCGCCTGCGCGCCAATGACAGGATGTATTACGAGTTGATGCTCCATGCCCGCAGGCGCGGATGCGATCGCTTTGATTTCGGTCGGAGCAAGACTGCCAGCGGCGCATATGATTTCAAGAAGAACTGGGGTTTCGAACCGCAACCGCTTTCCTATGCAAGCTGGACGGCGCCGGGTCATGAAAAGCGGGATGCTGACCCGACCAGTGAACGTCATCAATCGCGCATCGCGCTATGGAAGAGACTTCCATTGCCCATCGCCAACCGTCTTGGCCCCTTTATCGCCCGGGGGCTGGGGTGAGTGGCGAAGTCCTCTTTCTCGCCCATCGCCTGCCGTTTCCACCTGACCGCGGCGACAAGATCCGCTCGCACCATGTGTTGAGGGCGCTGGCGAAGCTGGCTCCGGTGCATGTCGGCTGTCTGGCGGAAACCGACGACGATATCGGACATGAGAACATGCTCGCCGGTGTTGCTGAAAGCTGGTGCATGCCGCGCCGTTCGAAGCCGCTCGCGCTCGCAGGCGTCGAGGCACTGGTTCGCGGTGAGCCTGTCAGTCTCTCGGCTTTTCGTAGCTCGAAGCTCGCAGATTGGGTCGAGCAGACACTCCGCTTGCGTAACATCTCCGCAATCTACGTATTCTCTGGCCAGATGGGACAATACGTTCCGCGCGATTGGCGTGGGCGTGTGGTCATGGACTTGGTCGACGTCGATTCCGCCAAGTTCGAGGCTTATGGCAACGCGGGCCACAGCCCGCGGCACTGGATCGATCGCCGGGAAGGTAGGCTGCTGAAGCAGGTCGAAGCCGATCTCGTCGCGCGAGCCGACACCACGCTGCTCGTAAGCGAGGCTGAGGCACAATTCCTGCGTAGCCGTGTGCAGGCGGCGCATGATATCCGCGCATTGGGTAACGGTATCGATTGCGCAGCTTTCGATCCCGCAGCAGTTGCGCCGGAACCCGCGCTCGCCACTGGCGGTCCGCATTATGTCTTCACAGGTCAAATGGACTACGCGCCCAATGTAGAGGCGGTTTCCCGCATGTCGCGGCGGATTATGCCCGAAGTGCGGCGCACTCTGCCGGATGCGCGCTTCCACATCGTAGGCCGTGCGCCCACGCGTGAGGTGGCCACTCTTGAAGGCGTGAACGGCACGCATGTAGTCGGGGAGGTGCCCGACACCCGGCCATGGCTTGTCGGCGCGGACGCAGTCGTCGCGCCTCTTACCATCGCACGGGGCGTTCAGAACAAGGTGCTGGAAGCCATGGCAATGGCACGGCCCGTCGTCGTTTCTCCCGGTGCGGCTACCGGTATCGACGCGGGGAGCGACATGCACCTGATGATAGCGGACGATGACGCGGCTTTCGTTTCGAGCCTTCTGCACCTTGCTGAGAAGCCGGAGATCGCAAACCGGCTGGGTGAAGAAGCGAGGTGTTTCGTTGTCGATAACATGAGCTGGCCTGCCATGCTCGCAGACCTGCCGGGAATGCTGGGCGTGGAAGAGGGGGGAAGGCGCGATGCCGCTTGAAGCCATCTCTCCCCGCCGCGCCCTGGTAACGGAAAGCATCGCGCCCGCCTGGCGTGTACCTTTGTTACGACTCGCGCTTGCTTCGCTGGCGCTGTTCGCCCTGTTTGCAGGTGATTGGGCCGTGATGTTCCGGCACTGGTGGGATACCTCCACCTACAATCACATCCTGCTGGTTCCATTCATTATCGGCTGGCTCGTGTGGCAGCGCGCGCCAGAACTGGCGAAACTGTCGCCAAGTGCATGGTGGCCGGGGTTGCTCTTGGTCGCGGGCGCGCTGTTCGCATGGTTGCTCGGCGACATTTCAGGCACGGCCACGGTCAGCCATCTTGGCCTGGTAACTGCCCTGCAGGCTGCTGTGATCACGCTTCTGGGGCCGCGCATAGCATGGGCGCTGCTATTCCCGCTCGCATTCGGCTTGTTCCTCGTGCCGGTGGGAGAGGAACTGGTGCCCGCGCTGCAAATGATCACCGCGCACATCACCATTGCGCTCACTCACGCAAGCGGCATTCCCGCACTGATCGACGGGGTGTTTATCGACACGCCCGTGGGGCTTTTCGAAGTTGCCGAGGCGTGTTCCGGCGTAAAATTCCTTATCGCCATGGTCGCCTTGGGAACGCTGGTTTCGCATGTCTGCTTCCGTTCCTGGCCTCGCCGCGCTGCTTTCATGGCCGTTGCCGTCGTTCTGCCGATCGTCGCAAACGGCGTGCGCGCCTGGGGCACGATCTATATCGCACAGTCACAGGGCATCGCCTTCGCCGCAGGGTTCGATCACATCATCTATGGCTGGGTGTTCTTCGCTCTGGTGATGGCAGCCCTGCTGGCGATTGGCTGGAAGTTCTTCGACCGGCAGATCGACGATCCCTTCATCAATGCTGATCGAGTTACCGCAGCCAAATGGCCCGTAGCGTTCGAACGTTGGAACGGTAACGGCTGGAGCGTACTGGCTGGGTTGGGCGTGGTAGCGCTTTGCATCGTCGCGTGGTCCGCACATACCCGCAGCGTCGAGGCGCAAGTAGACGATAAGCTGGCGCTACCCCCGGTCGACGGCTGGACACGGACCGCGCTTGAGCAAAGTTACCCCTGGCAACCGCGCGCGAGCGGAGCGGATCAACGCCTCGTCGCCAGCTACCGCGATGGGCGGGGCCGTATCGTCGACGTGACATACGCAATCTATCGCGCGCAGGAGGACGGCCGCGAGGCTGGCAGCTACGGCGAAGGCGTGCTTCCGCCGGACAGCGAATGGCGCTGGCTGGATGGTGTCGATGCACCCCAGGGCGCGACAGGTGATCGCTTGCAGGCGCTCGGAACCTACCAGCGCGTCGCCTACACATGGTATCGCCACGGCGATTGGACTGGCAGTAGCCGATTGCAACTGAAGCTGTCGAACATGCGCGACAGGCTGCTGGGTAATCCCCGGCCGACCATCATGTTGATCGTCTCTGCCGAAGATACACCGACGCAGGACGCTCAAGCAGTTCTTGCAGAATTCATCGAATCCACCGCTCCCCTCCCGGAGTGGATGGACGCTGTCGCGCGGCTGGACTAATCGCCCAGCATGTGCGGGATCGCTGGCCTCTTTCATTGCGGGACAATCAAGCCTGTCGATCCGTCGCGAGTCGAACGGATGACGGACGTGCTCGCCCATCGAGGGCCAGACGGTTCTGGCATCTGGACTGCGCCCGGCGTGGGGCTGGGCCATCGCCGACTTTCGATCATCGACGTCGCCGGTTCTCCTCAGCCGATGCATTCGGCAAGCGAGAGGCTGGTGATCAGCTTCAACGGCGAGATTTACAACTTCCGCGACCTGCGAAAGGAACTGGAAGCGCGTGGCGTACAGTTCAAAACCGAGGGCGATACCGAAGTCATCCTCGCCGCTTACGAGCAATGGGGCGCGGATTGCGTCTCGCGCCTCCATGGCATGTTCGCCTTCGCCATCTACGACTTGAAGCGGCGCGAGCTTTTCCTCGCGCGTGACAGGTTCGGCGTGAAGCCGCTGTTCTACGTCCAGTTGTCGGACGGTTCGGTAGCCTTCGCCTCGGAACTCAAGGGCCTGCTTGCCCATCCGCTTATGCGACGCGAAGTCGATCCAAAGGCGGTCGAGGATTTCATGGCCTGGGGCTATGTGCCCGATCACCGCTCGATCCTGAAAGGGGTGAAGAAGTTGGCCGCCGGCCACACGCTTCTCCTGAAGCACGACAGCCCGTTGCCGCAGCCGCAGCAGTACTGGGACATCAGCTTTGCCGAGCGTCACAAGGGCAAGGCGAAGGACCTTGAGGCGGAGCTTCTGCACCATCTCCAGCAGGCAGTAACGAGCCGCATGGTCTCCGACGTGCCTCTCGGTGCCTTCCTGTCAGGCGGTGTGGACAGTTCAAGCGTGGTCGCTTTCATGGCTGAGGCAAGTCGCCAGCCAGTGAAGACCTGCTCCATCGGCTTCGATGTCGCCAGTGCGGACGAGACTTCCTACGCCGAGCAGGTCGCCCACCTGTTCGGCACGGATCACAACGCCCGCACTGTCAGCGCGGACCAATTCGATGCCATCGACACCATAGCGGGAATGTTCGACGAACCCTTCGCCGACGCCTCGGCTCTGCCGACATGGCGCGTGTGCCAGCTTGCGCGTGAGAACGTGACAGTGGCGCTCTCGGGCGACGGTGCGGACGAGGCGATAGCGGGTTATCGCCGGCAGGTTTTCCATGCGCACGAAGAACGTCTGCGCGGGCTCATGCCCGAGGCGGTACGGAAGAATGTGCTCGGGCCGCTCGGAAGAATCTATCCCAAGGCTGACTGGGCACCGCGTCCATTGCGCGCCAAGACTACGTTGCTCTCCCTCGCGGGATCGTCGGAAGAAGGTTACGCCCGCGCCTTGTCAGTGGTGCCTCCTGAGGGGCGCTTCGGCCTCTATTCGCCCGATCTTGCCGGGCAACTCGGTAGTTACCGCGCGGAGCATCCGCTGTACGACCTCATGGCTCAGGCGCCGATGCGTAGCGGGCTGGACCAGGCGCAGTATGCTGATCTCAAGTTCTGGCTACCGGGCGATATCCTCACCAAGGTCGATCGCACCAGCATGGCAACCAGCCTTGAAGCGCGCGAGCCGCTGCTCGATCACCGCCTTGTCGAGTTCGCCGCAGGCTTGCCCGAGGGGCTTAGGGTGAAGGGGCGACAGGGAAAGTGGCTGCTCAAGAAGGCGATGGAGCGCTATCTTCCCGAGGACATTCTCTATCGGCCCAAGCAGGGCTTCGTCACGCCTATTGCCGAGTGGCTGCGCGGACCGCTGGCAGGCAAGGCGCGCGGTATTGCCAAGAGCGCGATGCTGGCGCGGACTGGGTGGTTCGACAACGTGCGTCTTGCCGAGATTGCCGAGGATCACATTGCGGGAAGGGCAGACCATTCGCGGCTGCTGTGGCAGCTGGTGATGCTGGACCGCTCCCTCGCGCGGCTCGGCATTACCTAGTCCGAAACGCCATGGCCCAGTGCCATGTATTCGTCGCTCTGCATTTCCTTCAGGCGGCTGACCGTGCGCTGAAACTCGAACGATCCATCGCCTGAGGGGTATAGGTCTTCGGGCTCCGCTGCCGCGGTGGCGAACAGCTTTACGCGGTTTTCGTAGAGCGCATCGATCAACGTGACGAAGCGGCTCGCCTCGTTGCGCATGTCCTTGTCCATCTGCGGAATGCCGACGATGATGACCGTGTGATAGGCCTGCGCGATAGCGAGGTAATCGGGCGCGCCGCGCGCTTCGGCGCACAGGCGCTTGAAGCTGAAGACCGCTACGCCTTTCAGGCTCTTGGGCACGTGCAGCATTCGGCCGCCGCCAACGTCCAGTTCCGCGCTGGGCACGTGTTCTGCGTCCTCCGGCGGGTAGTCGGTTAGGCGGAAGAAGGCTTCGCGAACCTTGGCGGTCGCCTCGTCGCTGATGGGCGAATGCCAAGTTTCCAGCCCGCCGATGCGTTCGAGACGGTAGTCGGTCGGTCCGTCCAGTTCGACCACGTCCAGTTCGCTCTGGATAAGGTCGATGAAGGGGAGGAAATGCTCGCGGTTGAGACCGTCCTTGTAGAGCTCGCCCGGATGCCGGTTACTGGTGGTGACGATGGTCACGTTGCGCTCGCAGATCAGCTGGGTGAACAGCCGGCTCATGATCATGGCATCGGCGGAATTGTTCACCACCATCTCGTCGAAGGCGAGCACCTTGAGGTCTTTCGACAACTTCTCCGCAACCGGCGGAATGGGATCGCCGCTCTCGCTCTTGCGTGCTTCGCGAAGGGCTGCGTGGACTTCCTGCATGAAGGCATGGAAGTGAACGCGCCGCTTCTCCGGCAATTCCAGAGAAGCATGGAACAAGTCCATCAGCATGGATTTCCCGCGTCCCACTCCGCCGACCATGTAGACGCCCTGCGCGCGGGCCTTCTTGCGCCCGAATAGCTGGCCCAGCAGTCCGCCCGATTGCTCCGCTTCAAGCTCCTTCTGGAGTGCATCGAGCCGTTCAGCCGCGCGGCGCTGGTCAGCGTCGGGGCGAAGCTCTCCGGCGGAGATCAGGCGTTCATATCTGGCGAGAACGGCGCTCATCGCTCGCGCGGCTGCATCGCCTCGAACTGCGGCAAGTCAGGATCGAAGAAATCCCACTTGGGCGCGTCCTTCACGTAAATCACGCTTTCCGGCGAGACGACATCGGGATCGTCCAACGAGCCGGCCTGCAGGATCAGCATCTCTTCACCGGGAAGGTCGCCCGTGGTGTAGAGCCTGCCACCGCAAGTGCCGCAGAAGTGGCGCGTTACCTTGCCGCCGGTGTCACCGTCGTTGGTGTAGGTCTTCGGTTCACCGCGCAGGTCAAGCTGAGCTGCACGCAGGCCGACGATGGTGGTGTGGCCGGTGCCGGTGGCTTTCTGGCAATCCTTGCAGCAACACTGCGAGGTGAACAGTTCGGGGCCGGTAACGGTGTAGCGGATGGCGCCGCACAGGCAGCCGCCTTCCACCTTTTCGCCAGCGCCAATCGTCATTTAGACGTGCCGCTCCACCTGCATCTTCTTGATCTCGGCAATGGCCTTGGCGGGCGAGAGGCCCTTGGGGCAGACATTGGCGCAGTTCATGATGGTGTGGCAGCGATAGAGGCGGAAGGGATCTTCCAGTTCGTCCAGACGCTCACCCGTCATTTCGTCACGGCTGTCAGCCAGCCAGCGATAAGCCTGCAGCAGGATAGCCGGGCCAAGGAACTTGTCCGAGTTCCACCAATACGACGGGCACGAGGTGGAGCAGCAGGCGCAAAGGATGCATTCGTAGAGGCCATCCAGCTTGTTGCGCTGTTCCGGCGTCTGCAGGCGTTCCTTCCCCGAAGGCGTGGTTGAGACGGTCTGCAGCCACGGGCGGATGCTGGCGTACTGCGCGTAGAAGTGCGTGAAATCGGGGACGAGGTCCTTCACCACTTCCATGTGCGGCAGCGGAGTGATGCGAATGTCGCCCTTCACGTCCTCGATCGCGGTGGTGCAGGCGAGACCGTTCTTGCCGTTCATGTTCATGGCGCACGAACCGCAGATGCCTTCGCGGCAGGAACGGCGGAAGGTCAGCGTCGGGTCGATCTCGTTCTTGATCTTGAATAGCGCGTCCAGAACCATCGGGCCGCATTCGTCCAGGTCCACCTCGAAGGTGTCGTAGCTCGGGTTCTTGCCGCTGTCGGGATCGTAGCGATAGATGCGGAACTTGCGGATATTGCCGTCGGTCTCGGCCTTGTGGACCGCGCCGTCCTTGCGGATCTTGCTGTTGGCGGGGAGTGTGAAGGTAGCCATGATCTGATTGTCCCTATCGCGTCTGCACGCCTATCTACTCATACAGCGGGCGAGGGCAAGCGAAGGCTGTGCAATTCTGCCCGCATTTGCGCGCTTTGGCCCGCTAATGTGGAACACCTGGAACAGTGTTCAGTGCCAAAACGCTTTCTACCTGCATAGACGAGGGCGTTCCTCGCGAAAATACGGACGAGAGAGGGTGTTTGGTGAGCCATGTGCCATCCCTATTTCAATGGCTTGAACGTAGGAAAGGCGAGGCAAATGGCGTGGATGCGGGCAGCGGTATTCGGCAGCAGCGGCGGCATTGGTGCTGCACTAGTGGATGCACTGGCAGAGCGCGGTGTCGATGTGCTCGCCGGGTCGCGCAAAGGTGAAGGGGTGCAGCGCGAGGGCGTGTCGCACTTTCGCTTCGATCTGGACAACGAGGCCAGCATTGCCGAAGCCGTGACGTCATGGCGCGGTGCACCTCCCGATCTGGTTATCGTCGCCACCGGTGTGCTGACGCTGGAGGACGGCACGGGGCCGGAGCGCAGTTTCAAGCAACTGGACGCTGACGCCATGGCGCGGGTGCTGCATGTGAACACCATCGGCCCGGCCTTGATCGCCAAGCACGTGCTGCCACTCTGTCCGCGGGACGAGCCAGCCACCTTCGCCGCCATTTCGGCGCGCGTCGGCTCCATCTCAGACAATCGCATTGGCGGATGGCACAGCTACCGCGCCAGCAAGGCGGCGCTGAACATGCTGATCCGCAATTTCGCCATCGAGCTTGGCCGCACGCACAAGCAGGCAATCGCCGTGGGACTGCATCCGGGCACGGTAGATACGCCCCTGTCAGAGCCGTTCCAGAAGAACCTGCCAGATGGGCAACTGACAACGCCGCAGCAAAGCGCGGAATACCTGCTGGGCGTTCTGGAGAAACTGACGCCGCAAGACAGCGGCGACGTGTTCGACTGGAAGGGTGAGCGGGTCGAGCCCTAGCTCATCAGGCCGTGGCGGCGCCAGCACTCGGCCAAAAGCGTTTCCATCAGGTCAGCGTGGCTGAAACCTGCCTGCGCGGCGGCCTTGGCCATCACCTTCTCGCTCCACAGATTGCAGTTCAGGTTGATCTCGATGAAGTTGATGTCACCCGTCTTCAGGTCGACGCGGAATTCGATGCGGCCATAGTCGAACGGCACGAATTCACGGGCGACCTTCTTCGCCATTTCTTCGATTTTCGGAGCAAGCTCGGGATGGTCGAAACGCTTGAGCGCGGCCTTTTCCGTGTTCGGCACGAGGTCACGCTTCTCGTAATAGGTCCACAGCTTCTGCGTGTTCTCGCGCTCGTACCACAGCATCGGCAGGGCAACTGGTTCGCTGTCGATGGTGATGAAGGCGCACTGCACGTCGTAGCCATCGAGGTACGGTTCCACGATGGCGTCGTGGCCCTGGCCGTGGATGTCAGCCAGCGCATTGGTCACGCCGTTCCAGTCGAAGGCGTCGGAAATGCCCCAGCTGGCCGAGGATGCGTTCGGCTTGATAACCCAGCGGCCATCGGGTGAGGGCGGCAGGTCCGCTTCCAGCACAGGCGCGCCGCGACGATAGCAGAACCACGGTGCGGTGGGCACGCCGGCATGGGTGCAAACCAGCTTGGAGACGGATTTATCATCACCCAAACCGCGCAGGAACGGCATGGCGCCGAGGTATGGGATGCGGTGCATATTGCACAGCGTCGGGATCAGCATCTCGGAATTCACGAAGCCGCCGCGGTTGAGCAGCGGGAAGACGAAATCGACCTCCGGCCGCTTGAACAGCACATCGTAGCTATTGGCGAATTCAAGGTTCAGGCCGAGGCTTTCCAGCGTGGTGCGCACCTCGTGATGGTAGATGGCATGGTTGCCGTCTTCCGGGTGCATACCGCCGCCCCACAGCGCGTGCTTGGCCATGAACAGCATTTTAACGCGTTCCTTGGCTCGTTCGGAGATGCGCAGGGGGGCGATTTCAGTGGTCATGGACTCGGCCTTCGATGGCGGTTGATCGGTGGCGCGGTTAGGCTCAATTTCGCATAGTTGCAATCGCCGCGCGATTGGACGTTGCAAATTCCCCGTTTCGTGAAACAATCGTGCTGATGTCGCCATTTTTGGGGAGGCGCATATGGGGTTTGGCAAATGGTATGACGAGACCATCCTGCCGAAGGTGGTCTCGCTGGGTTGCGGCTCTGAAGACGTGGACGAATTACGCCGCCAGGTCGTGCCTCTGGCAAAGGGCGCAGTGTTCGAACTGGGCTGCGGCGGGGGCTTCAACCAGCAGCATTACAACGCCGAGGCGATCACCAGTTTCTCTGGCATAGACCCCAATGCCAGCCTGCTCGATGCTGCACGCGAACGAGCGAAGGAAAAGGGCTGGGAAGCTGACATTCGCGAAGGGAAGGGCGAGGACATCCCGTTTGGCGACGGCGCGTTCGATACCGTGGTCTGCACTTACACCTTGTGTTCGGTGGACGACACAGCACGCGTGCTTTCGGACATGCGCCGCGTGCTGAAACCGGGCGGTCGCCTGCTCTTCCTCGAACACGGCAAGGCACCAGACGCGGGTCCTGCCAAGTGGCAGCGCCGGATCGAGCCGGTGTGGAAGCACTTGGCAGGCAATTGCCACCTTACGCGCGAAGTCGGCGGCTCCATTCGCAAGGCAGGCTTCGAGATAGAGCCGATCGGTCAGACCTATTTCGAGAAAGCGCCCAAGTGGGCAGGCTGGATGGAGTGGGGCGTGGCAAGGCGCGCGGGCGCCTGAGCCTGCGCGCTAGTTCCAGGCCTCGATTTCGGGCTTGGGAATATCCATGCCGAGCCGCTGGCCCAGCACCCATTCACAGATCGCGTAGGTCCTTTCGTTATCGACATCGATGGCGAGCGCCCCGTCCTCGAAAACCACCGGCTTAAGCTTTGCGCCGAATCGCTTGCCCACGCGATCGAGGCCGCGTGCGAAGGTGATCAGGCCAAAGCGCATCAGCACAATGTTGAGGATGCCCGCTGCCCGAACCATTCTGCCGGGATTGGCTTGAAACTGCCCGCCCTCGCGGAAGATTTCAGCCGCTTTCAATCCCTTGCTATTGGCAAGGCCGTAGAGGTTGCAATTGGCGTAGCCTGCATCCTTGAACTCGTAGAAGCCGCGCTGGCCGCGTTCGTGCACGGCGTGAACGCGCTCCTTCGTGGTCACACCGATTACGGCATCGGCCTCGCGCATGGCGTTGCGAACCTGCTCGAACCCGTCGTGGGTGAGGAGCACATTGTCGCCCGTGGTGATGATGAACGGGCCTTCTTCGCCTTTCGTCGCCGCCAGCACGCTTTCAACGATGTTCGGATTGCTGTCGACCAGGGTGATGGGCGTCCCGCGGTCGCGGAAAGTCTCGAGCACTTCGTCCACTTCGGACTGGCCATCGGGTTCCAGCACGACGCGGATCTCGCGAATGTCTGGAAGCGTGGTGAGCGCTTCCATGACATGCGAGATCAGCGGACGCCCGCAAATGGGCGCCAGGCACTTGTGGCTGACGCCCGCGCGCACGGCGAGGGGATTAACCACGCCGGTGCGCTGGGCGGCCAGCACGATGACAGTTACGGGAAGCGGATCCATATCTGGCCTCCAGTATCAGCCGCGATCAGTTGCCGAAAGTGCGCTGCCACCAGCCACGACGCGGCGAACCGTCTTCATTCGTCCCTTCATCGCCCTCGGCATTCTCGCCAGCTTCAGCTGGAGCCTCTGCCTTCTTGCGACGAGTGCGCTTGGGCTTCGGCTTTTCCTCGGCTTCCGGTTCGGCTTCAGCGGCAGGCGTTTCTTCAGAATCGGCAGCCGGTTCGGCTTTCTTGCGACGGGTGCGCTTGGGCTTCGGCTTTTCTTCCTTGGTTTCCTCCGCCGTGTCTTCCGACTTTGCTTCGTCGGACTTGGCTTCGGTTTCCTCGGATGCTTCCTCGTCAGCCTTCTTGCGACGCGTGCGACGCTTGGGTTTCGGCTTTTCCTCGGCAGGAGCTTCTTGCGTTGCTTCTTCCGCTACGGCTTCTGCAGTTTCGCTTTCAGCTTCTGCAGCGGGCGCTTCTTCAGACGTTTCCTCGTCAGAGTTGTCATCCGATGCCGCATCGTCGTCGCGACGCTTGCGATTCCGGCCACGGCCACCGCGGCGACCGCGACGGCGGCGCGGCTTGGCATCGCCTTCTTCATCGCCATTCTCGTCGGAGGACGCTTCGCTGTCGCCAGCGTCGTCTTCTTCGCTGTCGTCAGAGGAATCGTTCGAGTCCTCGTCCTGCTGACGGTTCTTGTTACGGCCACGACCACCTCGGCGACGACGACGGCGCTTCTTGGGCTGGCCGTTGTTGTCATCGTTTTCGGCGGTGTTGTCGTCGTCGTCCTCGTCTTCGTCCTCGACATCATCGTCCATGTCGTCGTCGACGATCGGTTCGAACTTCGGAGCCTGCGCCGGACGCGGGCCGGAGGAGGCGACGCGCATCTTGGCGCCTTCGTCCTCGCCTTCCGGCTTCACTTCCACGGTGACGCCGTAACGCTGTTCGATCTCTGCCAGATCGGCGCGCTTGGCGTTCAGCAGGTAAACTGCCGCTTCGGTGGAGGCGAACAGCGTGATGACCGTTCCCTTGCCTTTGGCGGCTTCGTCCTCGATCAGGCGCAGGGCCGAGAGACCGGCGGACGATGCCGTGCGGACAAGGCCGGTGCCGTCGCAATGCGGGCATTCGCGAGTGGTCGCTTCCAGCACGCCGGTGCGCAGGCGCTGGCGACTCATTTCCATCAGGCCGAAGCCGGAAATGCGGCCCACTTGGATGCGCGCGCGGTCGTTCTTCAGCGCATCCTTCATGCACCGCTCGACCTTGCGGACGTTGCCGGTGCGTTCCATGTCGATGAAGTCGATCACCACCAGGCCGGCCATGTCACGCAGGCGCAGCTGGCGGGCGATTTCCTTCGCCGCTTCGAGGTTGGTGTGGAGTGCGGTCTGCTCGATCCCGTGCTCTTTCGTAGAGCGGCCCGAGTTGATGTCGATCGACACCAGCGCTTCTGTCGGGTTGATGATGAGGTAGCCGCCGGATTTCAGCTGCACCATCGGATCGTACATCGCGGAAAGCTGATCTTCCGCGCCATAGCGCTGGAACAGCGGAACCGGGTCGTTGTAATTCTTCACCCGTCGTGCGTGGCTGGGCATAAGCAGCTTCATGAAGGACTTGGCAGCCTTGTAGCCTTCCTCGCCCTCGACCACGACTTCCTCGATCTCGCGATTGTAAATGTCACGGATGGCGCGCTTGATCAGGTCGGAATCCGAGTGGATCTGAGCTGGCGCACTGCTCGACATGGTGCGTTCGCGGATCTCGTCCCAAAGGCGGGCGAGATAGTCGAAGTCACGCTTGATCTCGGTCTTGGTGCGCGAAAGGCCGGCGGTGCGCACGATCAGGCCCATGGACTTGGGCAGGCTGAGATCGGACACGATGCTCTTCAGGCGCTTGCGATCCGAACCGTTTGAAATCTTGCGCGAAATCCCGCCACCGTGGCTGGAGTTCGGCATGAGAACGCAATAGCGGCCTGCCAGCGAGAGGTAGGTGGTGAGGGCAGCGCCCTTGTTGCCGCGCTCTTCCTTGGCGACCTGGACCAGCAGCACCTGGCGGCGCTGGATGACATCCTGGATCTTGTAGCGGCGACGCAGAGCCTGGCGCTTGGCGCGGGCTTCGTCGATTTCCTTGGCACGGCTGCCGCCACGGCGGCCCTGCTGGCGACGGCCCTTGCCACGACCGCGACCACGGCCACGACGGTTGCCGCCGGACTTTTCTTCGCTGTCGTCTTCATCCTCGGAATCGTCTTCGTCGGAATCGTCCGAAGCCTCGTCATCGCCGTTCTCGACGTGACCGTCCTCGATGGTGGAGACGTCGTCCTTCTCGCTGGTGTCGATTTCCTCGACGCCGGCTTCGTCCTCGTCGTCCTCGTCCTCATCCTCTTCGTCGAGAGGGGCACCTTCTTCTTCCTCGTCCTCTTCGGCGCGAAGTTTGGCTTCTTCTTCTGCCGCGGCCTGTTCCTCGCGAAGCAGGGCTTCACGGTCTTCGGCGGGGATCTGGTAGTAGTCGGGGTGGATTTCGCTGAAAGCGAGGAAACCGTGACGATTGCCGCCGAAATCGACGAATGCCGCCTGCAGCGACGGTTCGACCCTGGTGACTTTCGCTAGATAGATATTGCCCTTGATCTGCTTGTGTTCGGCAGATTCAAAGTCGAACTCCTCAATCCGGTTTCCCTTGAGCACCGCCACCCGCGTTTCTTCCGGGTGGCGCGCATCGATAAGCATGCGCGTTGCCATTAATTATTCTCCGGGCAATCGCTCCTGCGCCTGCCGGGCGAACTTGCGCCGGGCCGGAGGAGAAGGATTGCCGATATGTGTGGGGCCCGCGATTCGCGCGGGTGTTGGAAATCAGCACGCAGCCCATCCGGCCTTTCGCCGGTTCTCGGGATGACGTGCGAAACGTGTCTGTCGCGTTGAAAAGGCGCAGGGTTTGCATCTGCGCTGAGAGCCCCGCAGCCATGAGACGTTCGGTTGAACGCTTCCTGGCTAGCTGGCTTTTACTTTGCATCGCGGCATCAACCTGTAAGCATTACCGGTGGCCTGAATGGGCCTGCCCGGGAGTGCCGGTTTGCAATATTGCTCCGGCTTCGCGTTAGCTAGCATCGGGGAAAAGATACGGCAACCTTGTTGCGCATTTGCGCAAACTTCCCTTGGTGTTGGCTTAACCATTCCTGCGCCATTGCCTGGCGCGCTGAACAGGACGAGTTGCCCGCCGCATGTCGTATCGCCTCCAGATCGGCCTGCTGTTCGCTTTCCCGGTACTGTTGCTGGGGGCGCTCTACGTGCTGGGCGCGTCCATTCCAGTGCCGGTGCTGGGGCGTGAATACGTCGTTCGGATCGCGTTGTCCGATGGCAGTGCGACCATCGGCCTTCCAGAAGTTCTCGGCCCATCCGATCCCTCTCGCCCGCTGGTGGTCATTGATGCAGGTCATGGTGGCCCTGATCCTGGCACGGTCAGCGAAACGCACCGAGAGAAAGCCATCGTCCTCGGTCTCGCGCGCGCTCTTCGGGACAAGCTGCTGGAAGACGGCAGCGTGCGTGTGGCGATGACGCGGGACGATGACAGTTTCATCGTGCTGGAAGAACGCGCCGAAATCGCCCGTGCGCTTGGCGCCGATCTGTTCCTTTCAATCCACGCCGATTCCGCCGGTGACCGCGAAGGCGTGACCGGCGCAAGCATTTACACCCTGTCCGAAACGGCGTCTTCCGAAGCGGCTGCGCGCTATGCCGAGAAGGAGAACAGCGCCGACGTTATCAACGGTGTCGACCTTTCCGCACAGGACGAGAGCGTGAACGCGATCCTCGTCGAGCTCTCCCAGCGGCGGACGTCCGAAGAATCGGCAGAGTTTGCCAGTCTGATCGAGCGTGAAGGGCAGGGCGAGCTGGTGTTCCATCCTCAGGCCCGCCGGTCAGCCGCACTGGCGGTGCTGCGTGCGCCGGATGTGCCTGCTGTGCTGTTCGAATCGGGCTTCGTCACCAATCCGGAAGAAGCCGAGCGATTGGCTTCTGTCGAAGGGCGTGAACGTTTTGCCGAGGTGTTGGCCCGCGCCATCCGTATCTACTTCGCTCGCCAGTCCGCCGAAACGTGATGCTTATTCATTGTGGCGCCATCAACAGATGGCATGTAAAGCACCCGTCTGCCTTATGACCAACGACACTACCTCTGCCCTCGGCAACGCCCTGCAGCGTTTTCGCGAAACAACACACCGCATCGGCGCACCGCTGCGCACGGCATGGCGCGAAAAGCGCCTGTTCCGTATTGCGGGATACCTCGTTCTGGCGGCCATGGTTGTATGGCTGGCAGGCTGGGCATGGCTCGCACGCGACCTGCCTGATGCCGAAACCCTGCTGGATTACGAGCCGAACCTGCCGAGCGTCGTGCGCGGTATAGATGGCGAGATCGTCCATCGTTACGAGCGTGAGCGGCGCGTGGAACTGCAATTCCGCGACCTGCCAGAGCAGTTGATGAACGCCTACATCTCGGCAGAGGACGAGACGTTCTGGACCCACGGCGGCATCGACGCAGGCGGCTTCATCGGCGCGGTGATCGACTACGTTTCCAAGATCGGTTCGGGCGAACGCGCCGTCGGTGGCTCCACCATCACGCAGCAGGTGGCGAAGAACATCCTCGTCGGCAACGAATACTCGGTGACACGCAAGCTGAAGGAAATGATCCTTGCGACGCGTATCGAGGGTGTGCTGTCGAAGCAGCAGATCATCACGCTCTACCTCAACGAAATTCCGCTGGGCCGTCGTAGCTACGGCGTGCAGGCCGCCGCGCGCGCCTATTTCGACAAGGACGTGGACGATCTGGAACTGCAGGAAATGGCCTATCTCGCCATTCTTCCGCGCGCACCCGAAGTCTACAGCCGCGAGGCCAATTTCGACACCGCTCGCTCGCGCCGCAACTGGGTGCTCACCCAGATGGAAGACAACGGCTATATTACCGAGGCGGAAATGCAGGCTGCCCAGGCCGCTCCGCTCGGCATCGTGCAGGGGCAGCGCACGGAGCGTTCTGCCGATGCCGGTTACTTCCTGGAGGAAGTGCGCCGCGAACTGATCGAGCGCTTTGGTGAAGAGGCCGAAGATGGCCGCAATAGCGTCTACGCCGGCGGTTTGTGGGTGCGCACTTCGCTCGACACAGAACTGCAGGACGCCGCCCGCAATTCGCTGCGCGATGCCATGCTGCGCTATCACGGCAACCGTGGCTGGTCCGGTCCGATCGCCACGATCAATCCCGAGAACGGCGACCTGACTTCGCAGCTGCGCAGTTCCTATCTCTCGGTCAGTTATCAGGACTGGCGCGTTGGCGTTATCACCGCCCGCAGCGCCGGCTCGGCGACCATCGGCTTCTCGGATGGAAACGAATTTCCGCTGTCGAACGCGGCAGACGACTTGAGTGTCGGCGATGTGGTTGTCGCTTCTCCGGCAGGCTCGGGCTGGCGCCTCGAAACCGTTCCCGGCGTATCCGGCGGCTTCCTCGCCATCGCGCCTGACAGTGGCCGCGTGCTGGCCATGCAGGGTGGCTTTGATTCGCGCCTGGGCAGCTTCAACCGCGCCACTCAGGCCAATCGCCAGCCGGGTTCGACCATCAAGCCGTTCGTTTATGCCACCGGCCTCGACAACGGGATGACGCCGGCTACGCTCGTGCCCGATGCGCAGTATTGCTATTATCAGGGCGCGAACCTTGGCGAGAAGTGCTTCACCAACTTCGGCGGCAGCCGCGGCGGTGGCGAGTACCCCATGCGCTACGGCCTCGAGCAGTCCAAGAACCTGATGACCGTCCACATCGCGATGGATTCCGGCATGGAAAACGTGATCGACACGTTCGAGCGCGTCGGCATCGCGGAGGAGGGCGCATACGATCCCTATCCCGCTTTCGCTCTGGGCGCTGGCGACACCACGGTGGAGCGTATGGCCGCTGCCTACGCCATGCTGGTGAACCATGGCCGCCTGAACGATCCCACCGTGATCGACTACGTACAAGACCGCGATGGCAAGGTGATCTTCCGCGCCGACAACCGCGAATGCACCGGCTGCAACATGGACGAGTGGGATGGCGGGGCCATGCCGCGCTTCGGCCGCACCGGGCGGCAGGTCATGGATGGTCGCACCGCGTTCCAGATCGTCAACATGCTGACAGGCGTTGTCCAGCGCGGCACGGCAACGCGCCTGCGCGATCTCGATATTCCGCTGTTCGGCAAGACCGGTACAAGCTCCGGCCCGACGAATGCCTGGTTTGTCGGCGGTTCGCCCGACATTGTCGGCGCGACCTATCTCGGCTTCGACCAGCCTCGCAACATGGGCGGGTGGATCCAGGGCGGCAACACCGCCGCGCCGATCTTCAAGCAGTTCGTGCAGGAAACGCGCGACCACTGGACCGGCAGGCCGTTCCTTGCGCCCAACGGCGTGCGCATGGTGCGCGTTGATCGTCGCACCGGCCGCCGCGTGTTCGATGCCTGGCCCACGGACGAGCCGACCTCGGCGGTGATCTGGGAAGCGTTCAAGCCGGATACCGAACCGCGCCGCAGCCAGCGGCAGGACGAGATCGACGCCATGCGCGAGCTCATCATCGCGCAGATGCGACGCGGCCAGCAGCGCGGCAATTTCGATCGCACTCCGGGTGAGCGCGAGGACTTTGCCGAGGAGCAGGGCGGCATCTACTGATCCGCCCACTTTCCTCTAACGTCGCCCCCTGCTAGGCGCGCCAATCACTTTTGGAAGGACAATGCCATGCGTGCCGAAGGGCAGGCCCATATCGACCGGATCGAAGCCGCGCTGGCGCTGGTGCGCAAGTCGCTGGACTGGGAACACGCGCTGCGCCGCCTCGACGAGCTGGAAGCGCGCGTGCAGGACCCGGACCTGTGGAACGATCCCAAGCAGGCGCAGGCCATCAGTCGTGAGCACAAGCAGCTGAAGGACGCCGTCGAAACGGTGAACGAGATCAGCCAGGAAATGTCCGACGCATCCGAATTCGTGGAGATGGGCGAAGCGGAGGGTGACGACGATGTCGTCGCAGAAGGGCTCGCATCATTGAAGTCGCTGGCCGAGCGCGCGGACCGCGACAAGGTGAATGCCCTGCTTTCGGGCGAGGCAGACAACTACGATACCTATCTGCAGGTGAACGCAGGCGCGGGCGGAACCGAGAGCCAGGACTGGGCCGAAATGCTCATGCGCATGTACGCGCGCTGGGCCGAGCGCCGCGGCTTCAAGGTGGAAACCGTGGAATATGCCGCTGGCGAACAGGCCGGCATCAAGAGCGCAACGCTGCTGATCAAGGGCGAGAACGCCTACGGCTATGCCAAGACCGAAAGCGGTGTGCATCGCCTGGTTCGCATCAGCCCCTACGACAGCTCCGCGCGTCGTCACACCAGCTTTTCCAGCGTGTGGGTCTATCCGGTGATCGACGATGATATCGACATCGAGATCAACGAAGGCGACCTGAAGATCGACACCTACCGCGCATCCGGCGCGGGCGGCCAGCACGTGAACACCACGGACTCCGCCGTTCGTATCACTCACAAGCCGACCGGTATCGTCGTCGCCAGCCAGAACGACCGCAGCCAGCACAAGAACCGCGCAACCGCGATGAACATGCTGAAGGCTCGCCTGTTCGAGCGCGAGATGCAGGAACGCGAAGCAGTTGCCGCCGGTGAATACGCCGAGAAGACAGAAATCGGTTGGGGCCACCAGATCCGCAGCTACGTTCTCCAGCCATACCAGATGGTGAAGGACCTTCGCACCGGTGTTACCTCGACCGCACCTGGCGACGTGCTGGACGGAGCGATCGACGATTTCATCGCGGCAGCTCTCGCCCAGCGTGTGACGGGTGAGAAGGTCGACGTGGAAGACGTGGAATAACCTCGCTCCCTTGGGCAGCCTGCAATTGCCTTCGCTCAAAGTTTTCCTGTTCAGCCTGATTACAAAGCCATAATTCGCATTGTCGGATTGTGTTGTTATAAGGCATTGAAGAGGGAGCCGGTTCGCAAGCGGTTGGGCGGGCCGATAAGGGATTCATGGATCACGTACGCAAAACTGCACACTTGTTGGACGAGCTGACCGACAAGCAGAGGGAAGTGCTCGACCTGCTCGTCCTGCACAAGACTTCCAAGCAGATCGCGCGCGAACTCGATATCTCACCGCACACCGTCGATCAGCGCATTGCCTCTGCCCGCAGGAAATTCGCCGTGGAAACGCGCGGCGAACTCGCCGCCGCATATATGGCCGCTCTGCCAGAGGGCGCCTCGACGACGATATACGAAAGACCCGTATATCAATCCTCGCAGGTCGAAACTGCCGTAAATCCGCGTGATGAAGATGCCGGGTCGGACACGGTGCCGACTGACGACACGGTGCGCGCCGGTTCCGGCGATACTCCCAAAAGCACCGGGTCGCTGGTCTACCACCGCGTCGTCCCGGAGTCTTTTGAGGGTCGCTACGGGTACTTCTGGCGTCTAACCGCTATCGTTGGAATTACCCTTGGCCTGCTGATTGCCATTCTGGTGGGTCTCGCCATTTTCGGTGAGCTGTCAGAGTTGCTGCGGTAGGTCGCCTTAGGACTCCTTGCACGAAGCTGGCCGTATGGCCGCAGATGGAGTTTTCGGTATGGGTATGTCGCACAACGTCGCGCAGATGCGCATTGTTCGTGAATTGCGAGCAGCAGAAGAAGCGCTCGATAACGCGTTGCTTCGGCAAAGCAGCTTGCTTGCCACGATGATCGAGGCACGGCGTGATACCCAGACCGGACCCTTCGTCGGCCAGGAAGCACTTCTCCGTTTGACCAAGTCCCAGCAGACGCTGGTCACTGCCGGAGGCGATCTGGCGCGCGTCCATTCGAACCTGCAGAAAGTGCAAGACGATGTGCTTGGAACCGAAGAATGTCCTCCTGGTGAACCTATGGGTCACCAGGGCGGTTTGCAGGCTGCGTCCTGAGATATAACCGTAGCAAGACGTGTCTTCAGTTTACATCAGCATTACAGCCATCACTCTCCTCGTCGTCGTTTATGCGGCGACGAGGGGAGATTCGCCTGAACGATTCTGTGCTGCGATAATCGCGGGCGAAGCCGTGATCGACCTTGCACTCCAAGTGACCATCGGGCCGCGTTCATTCCGCGATTTCGATGCCAGCAGAATGCTGATCGATGTCATAAGCGCCAGCCTGTTCATTGCCGTCGCGCTGCGCGCCAACAGGCTCTATCCCCTTGGCATAGCCGCCGCCCAGCTTGTCGCAGTCATCGGCAGTGTCGCCGTCCTCCTTTCCGACGATGGCTGGTCGCAGGCATTCTGGGCGATGACCCAGCTTCCGCTCCTGCTGCAGCTTGTCCTGCTTGCTGGCGGCACATTCGCACACCGCTACCGGTTTGCACGTATCGGTGCCTATAATGGCTGGTCGCCGCGGATGAACGAAACACGGCAGTTCGCCTGAGCCGACTAACCGCTTCACAACATCAAAATTGCAGGATTTGGTGCTTTGCCTTCCGGCTCGTCTCTCGCTAGAGGCAGGGGCATGGAGAGCGGTGCTTTCATCCGGATTTTGGCGGGCGCCGCGGCGTGCCTGTGTGCAGTAGCCTGCGATGTCGCGGAAGAAGACCGTTTGATAACCGCGCGCGATTTTCCGCGCCCTTATCGCCCCGTATCTTCAACTGGTTCCAACGCCTTTTCTACCGAACAGATCCGCGACGATCGGCGCGAGGCGCTGACGGTGATGGACCAGGCGAACATCACGCGCGGCATGACCGTGGCCGATATCGGCGCGGGTGAGGGCTATTATACCGTTCGCCTCGCCGCGCGTGTCGGAGAGAATGGCCGCGTGCTTGCTCAGGACATTGACGGTGACGCCCTGCGCCGTCTTGGCAACCGTGTAGAGCGCGAGCGTCTGGACAATGTTTCCATCGCTTTGGGCGAGCCGGACGATCCCAAGTTGCCGGAAAACAGTTTCGACCGGATTTTCATGGTGCACATGTATCACGAGATTTCGGAGCCTTATGCCCTGCTGTGGCGCATGCGCCCCTCGCTCCGTGAAGGCGGACAAGTCATCGTGGTCGACACTGATCGACCCGCAGACCAGCACGGGATCAATCCGCAACTTCTGTTTTGCGAATTCGAACGCGTCGGCTATCGGCTCGTGGAATTCGTGCGCAAGCCGGAAATCGCCGGTTACTATGCGCAGTTCGAGGTGGTGGGCGAGCGGCCTGATCCACGCGATATAGAGCCCTGCATGCAGCCGGGCGACACCAACACCGAGTTCTCTATGATTGAAGAGGACACTTCTGGGGAAAATGATGAGTTTCAAGGGTCTTAAGCCGATTTCCTATGGCGGCCGTGAAGTCTGGCCGTTGATCGAGGGCGGCAAAGGCGTTTCCGCAACCAACTACGCCAGTTCCGGCGCATGGGCCGCTGCGGGCGGCATCGGCACGGTCAGCGCGGTCAATGCGGACAGCTACGACAGCGACGGCAATCCCATTCCGCAGATCTACCCGCAGGCCACCCGCACCGAACGGTTCGAGCAGCTCGTCCGCTATGCCATCGACGGCGCCACCGAGCAGGTGAAGCGCGCCCATGAAATCGCTGGCGGCAATGGTGCGATCAACATCAACGTCCTGTGGGAAATGGGCGGTGCGCAGCGCGTTCTGGAAGGCGTGCTGGAGAACTGCAAGGGCCTCGTCACCGGCGTAACCTGCGGTGCGGGCATGCCTTACAAGCTGGCTGAGATCGCCCAGCACTATAACGTCTACTACCTGCCCATCGTCAGCTCCGCTCGCGCGTTCCGCGCGCTGTGGAAGCGCAGCTATTCCAAGGTGCCGGACCTCATGGCGGCGGTGGTCTATGAAGATCCGTGGCTGGCCGGCGGTCACAACGGCCTTTCCAACGCCGAAGACCCGCGCGAACCGCAGGACCCTTATCCCCGTGTTGCTGCATTGCGCGAAACCATGCGCAAGGAAGGTGTCTCCGAGGAAACCGCCATCGTGATGGCAGGCGGCGTCTGGTATCTGCGCGAGTGGAACGACTGGATCGACAATCCCGAGCTTGGCAAGATCGCTTTCCAGTTCGGCACGCGCCCACTGCTGACGAAGGAAAGCCCCATTCCCAACGTTTGGAAGGAAATGCTCCGCACGGTCGAGCCAGGCGACGTGCTGCTGCACAAGTTCTCGCCCACAGGCTTCTATTCCAGCGCGGTGAAAACGCCGTTCCTCTACGACCTGATGCACCGTTCCGAACGGCAGATTCCTATCTTCAAGCGCGATCAGGAAGAGGGCACGATCCCGCTTCTCGACCACGGGAAGGCCAAGTATTACTACGTCCACCCCGGCGATCAGCGAAAGGCTCTCGCCTGGATGCACGAAGGCTTCACCGAGGCTCTGAAGACGCCGGACGACACCGTGGTGTTCGTCACCCCAGACAGCGCTGACCAGATCCGCGCGGATCAGGCCGGTTGCATGGGTTGTCTGTCGCACTGCCAGTTCTCCAGCTGGAAAGATCACGACACGCACACCACCGGCCGTCTCGCCGATCCGCGCAGCTTCTGCATCCAGAAGACCCTGCAGGACATCGCCCATGGTGGCGATCCGGACGAGAACCTCGCCTTCGCGGGCCACGCTGCATATCGCTTCAAGACCGACCCGTTCTATTCGAACAACTACACCCCCACGGTGAAGGAACTGGTCGAGCGGATCCTGACGGGCGACTGACCCTGAGCGACAAGCGCGAAACACCGCCGCCCCTGCGCAATACCTTGCGCGAGGGGCTGGCTATTCCGCGCGTGCTGCTCAATCCGTTTCGCTTGCCGAAACGCGGTCAGGATATAGGCAAGGGCAGGGCGGCCATCGTCATTCCCGGCCTCGCCACGGGCGATGTCTCGACAACGCTGCTGCGCCGAACGCTGAAAGCACGCGGTTTCGAGCCGGAAGGCTGGAAGCGCGGCCTCAACACCGGTGCCGATGCGGCGAAACTAAAGGCTCTGGAAGCGAGGCTTGCCGAACTGCACCGGCAGACAGGGAAGAAGGTCGTGCTGATCGGATGGAGCCTTGGTGGCCTTTACGCCCGCGTCCTTGCGCATCGCTGCCCCGAAGACATCGACCTGGTGGTGACCGTGGCCAGCCCCTTTTCGGGCGATCGCCACGCCAATGTGGCGTGGAAGCTTTACGAGGCGATCAACGATCACACGGTCGACAATCCGCCTTTTGCGGAAGCGATCTCCGACAAGCCGCCGGTTCCGACACTCGCCGTATGGTCCGCCACTGACGGCATCGTTGCGCCTGATTGCAGCCGCGGCCGTGACGGAGAAACCGATTACACGCTGCGCATCGACGCCTCTCACTTCGCGCTCGGCACGTCTGCCTCGGCTATCGAAAAAATCCTTAGCAAGATTGCGGAGATCGAAGCCTGAGGCTCGAAGCTGCTCCTGATCTGAGAGGGAGTGGCCCAATCAACGAATGAGGAAGGTCACCGCCACAACTGCAGCTTGGCAATCCCTTCGCTCAACGTGTCATCACCCTCAGGACGGGAGAAAACGCGCTCGATGAGTTTCCAGTCGCGGCGGAATTTCGAGCGCTGCCACAGGTTCGAAACCCAAACGGTGCCTTTCCACTCGCGATTGTCGAGTGTCGCCTCGATTTCCATCTGGCAGGCGAAAAAGCCGATCCTGCCATGGCGCCGCGCATATATGTCGCCAAGCCGATAGGATTCGCAGCGAAGGCGCGTCGTCGCCGCTTCAAGCCAGCTGGCGCGGTCCAGCATGGTCGCCCTGTTGCCGCCAAGCAGAAAGACGAAATCGCGCGCGGCGATACCTTTCATCACCTTGCGATCGCCATGCATCCAGGCGCGCATCCATTGATGTTCCAGTGTTTCGAGGCTTGCTGCGAACTTGTCCATTACCCTTGCGCACCTAGCCGATAAGGCGTTGTGCGCAAGGGAACTTATGGATCAGTCGAACTGCCAGCTATGCTCGCCGTGGCTGGTCTGGTCGAGGCCTTGCACCTCTTCATCTTCCGTAACGCGCATTGGAATGAACAGCGACACGCCGATGGCGATTACTGCCGTCACGATGGCAGAGAATACAGCCGTTACCGCGATGCCAAACGCCTGCACGCCAACCATGCCGACCATGGTCACGCCGTCGTCATAGCCGGTGCCGCCGAAATCCTGCGAGAGAAACACGCCCAGCAGCAGGCTGCCGAGCATGCCGCCAACGCCGTGGACGGCGAACACATCCAGCGAATCGTCGATCGCGAGTTTGTTCTTCACCAGCTGGATCGCATAGTAGCAGACCAGCGCGGCGAGGATGCCGAAGAGGATTGCCGCGCCCGGCGAGATGAAACCCGCCGCCGGAGTCACGGTCGCAAGACCGGCGATGGCGCCCGTCGCGAAGCCGATCGTGGTCGATTTGCCAAAGGCGATTTTTTCGATCAGCACCCAGACCAACGCGGCCGTGGCGGCGGCGACATGCGTGTTGATGATAGCCATGCTTGCATCGTCCGTCGCGGTAAGCGCGCTGCCGCCGTTGAAGCCGAACCAGCCCACCCACAGCAACATTGCCCCAAGCATGGTCATGCCCGGAGCGTGCGGCAGCAGGGTCGAGCCGGGGAAACCCTGGCGTTTACCCAGGAGCAGGGCGACCACCAGAGCCGAAGCGCCCGCCGTGGTGTGGACCACAAGGCCTCCCGCGAAATCCAGAACGCCCAGTTCGCTAATCCAGCCACCGCCCCAAACCCAGTGGGCGACGGGTGCATAGACAAGCAGGCCCCAGATTGCCGTGAATGCCACGACCCAGCCAAAGCGTGCGCGGTCTACCCATGCGCCTACCATGAGGGCGGGGGTAATCGCAGCGAAAGTCATCTGGAAGGCGGCAAATGTGCTTTCAGGCAACGTCAGCCCTTCACGCAGGTTGTCCAGGCTGATGAGCATCCATTTGCTGCCATCGCCGATCCAGCCACCCGTGGTGTTGCCAAAAGCCAGCGTGTAACCGACAACAATCCATAGGACTGAGGCGATGCCGGCAACCGCGCCGACCTGCAGCAGAACGGAGAGGAAGTTCTTCGAACGCACCAGCCCCCCGTAAAACAGGCCGAGGCCCGGCAAGGTCATGAGCAGCACCAGCGCCGTTGCGGTAAGTATCCATGCGGTATCGCCCGTTTCGTTCTGAGCGACATTGGTGAGTTCCTGCGCATGGGCGACCTGCGGCAGGGCCAAAAGAGCCGCCGAAGCAGCAAGTTTGCGAAGCATAAGTGTTCCCCTCCATCCCGGCTCTGAAGCGGGATTACGTCCGGAGCGCGTGTTAGGACAGATTATTCCAATTGGGCAAGCGCCGTCTTGCCGGTTGCAGGCCGTGGCTGTGGACGGCTAATTCAGCATGATGCTCAACGTGCTGCGACTCGTAACAATCTTATCCGCTCTGGTCATAGTCGCGCCTGCAGCGGCCCAGGACGTCGAATTGCCCTACTGGGCCAGCATCGACACCGAAGAAGCCAATATGCGTGTAGGAGCGGGCGAACAGTTTCCGATCCTGTGGGTCTACAAGCGCGAAGGGCTGCCCGTGCGGGTCGTGCGCCTGATGCAGGGCTGGCGTTATGTAGAGGAACCGGACGGCACGACCGGTTGGATTTCCGCCAGCCTGCTGAGCCGTCAGCGCACGGCTATCGTCGTCGGAGAAGGTCTCGCTGCAATGCGCGAAGAACCTTCGCAAGACGCCTCTTTGCGGTGGAATCTGGAGCCGGGCGTGCTCGGCGCCCTGGGTGATTGCGAGAATGGCTGGTGCGAACTCGATGTCGAGCGTCACGTCGGTTGGGTGGAGCAATCGCGTCTCTGGGGCGCAGGCGAACCTTGATGCAAAAAGGGCGCCCCGATGGGACGCCCTTATAATTTGCAGATTGCGGTCGTCGAATCAGCTGACTTTGGTCAGCGTATCCACTTCCCCGTCAGAGCCGGTGACTTCGAGCGTGCCGTCTTCCTGCACTTCGCCGAATGTCATGCAATCTTCCTCGTCCGGCTCTTCACCTTCTTCGGTGTCGGTGATGAAGCAGGTGGTGCCGTCATCGGCGCTGCGCCAGGTTCCGGTCTCGACGACTTCGCCGCCAACCTCGACCATCGTAGTGCCGTCGGCATTGATCGTACCGGTCCATTCGGTGCCGTCGTCAGTGGTAGCCGTGTAGGTGCCTACCAGATCGGGTACTTCGACCACTTCTTCTTCGACCACTGCGGTCTCTTCCTCGACCACATCAGCCTCGCCTCCGCAGGCGGAAAGCGCCAGAGCGCCGGCAACGATAACCAGTTTACGCATATTGATACCCCCGTTGTTGAGGCGGACAGAGTAGGCAATCGGGAGTATTTTGCAAAAAATAAGGGCGGCCCCGAAGGACCGCCCCCATTTGTTTCGGTAATTTAAAGGCTTAGCCTTCGAAGCTGTAGCTCATCGTTTCACCGTCGGCGCCGGTGATGTCCATCATTCCGTCTTCGGCGCCGGGCTGGATATTCCAGCAATCTTCGCCGTCACCACCTTCAGCGGTGAGGCAGGTGCCGCGGATGTTGTCTTCCCAGGTGCCGGATTCTACCGTTTCGCCACCTTCCATGACGGCATAAGTGCCGTCGGCGTTCAGCGCGACGGAAACCTCGGTGCCATCTTCGGAGGTGGAGGTGTAAGTGCCAGCGCTGGTGCTGGGGATGACTTCTTCAACCGCTGCGTCGATGCTGTCGTCCTCGACCGGTGCGTCGGCATCGCCACCGCACGCTGCAAGAGTGGCGATGGCGGCAACGGCAATAAGCTTCTTCATTTTGGTTTCCCTGTCAGTGGATATTACTCGATTTAACCCTCGCAACTCGCGAGGGCGCAATTGGGTCCGGAAAACCTTACTCGGCCAGTTCGTCGACGTGATCGGACAGTGTGCCGTCGACCGGCATCACCGTGGAGACGTCGCCCGCTTCCGATGTGGTTTCCATACTGCCGTCAGCCTGTGCGGGGCCATCGGTAAAGCAGTTTTCCTCCTCCTCGCCTTCCACGAGGAAGCAGGTCATTCCGTCCTTCATGAAAATGACGCCGCCGGTAGCATCGCCGCCTTCGGCAACGCGCGAGAACGTCATGCCCGGATGAATCTCGATGAAATCGACTTCGCCGCCGCTGCGGGTCACCTGGTACGTGCCGGGCGCCACGGCTTCGAAGCCGGGGGCATCGCCTTCAAGGATGTCGCTGGCTTCTGCCGTGTCGGCAGTGGTGTCGGTTGCCTCGTCCGCGCTTTCGTCAGCGGCGCCGTTGCAGGCGGCGAGAGCGATGGCGGCACCAAGGGCGATAAACTTCTTCATAAAATCGGTTCCTCTCTTCCCGTTCGTTGACATTGTCCCACGGAATGTGAGGCTTGCCAAGGGCGGACTGAAATAGTCCGCCCCGGCATTTCGATTTTATCAGGCAACCTCGACAGCCACGGCCGTCGCTTCGCCGCCGCCGATGCAAAGGCTGGCGATACCGCGCTTCTTGCCCTGCTTTTTCAGGGCGTTGAGCAGGGTGACGATGATACGCGTGCCGCTGGCACCGATGGGATGGCCCAGAGCCGTGCCGCCGCCGTTGACGTTGATCTTGTCGTGCGAGATTCCGATGTCGCGCATGGCGAACATGGCGACGCAAGCGAATGCCTCGTTCACTTCCCACAGGTCCACATCGTCGACGCTCCAGCCGGTCTGCTCAAGCAGCTTCTGGATCGCGCCGACAGGAGCGATGGTGAATTCTTCGGGGGCCTGCGCGTGAGCGGTGAGACCGTGGATGGTGGCGACCGGCGTCAGGCCCTTGGCCTCGGCAACGCTCTTGCGCGTCAGCACCACGGCAGCCGCGCCGTCGGAGATCGAGGACGAGGTTGCAGCGGTGATCGTACCGTCCTTGGCGAAAGCCGGGCGCAGGGTCGGAATCTTGTCCGGACGGCCCTTGGACGGCGCTTCGTCGGTGTCGACGGTGACTTCGCCCTTGCGGGTCTTGATCGTCACGGGGACGACTTCGTCGGCAAACGCACCGCTTTCGATGGCCTTGTTCGCACGGTCGAGCGAGGCGATCGAGTATTCGTCCATCTGCTCACGCGTCAGCTGGTACTTGTCGGCCATTTCCTGCGCGAAAGTGCCCATTGCGCGGCCTTCTTCGTAAGCGTCTTCGAGGCCGTCGAGGAACATGTGGTCATAGGCCATGTCATGGCCAAGGCGCGCGCCAGAGCGGTGCTTCTTGAGCAGGTACGGCGCATTGGTCATGCTTTCCATGCCGCCCGACACGATGAAATCGACACTGCCCGTGGCGAGAGCTTCTGCGCCCATGATCACGGTCTGCATGCCGCTGCCGCACACCTTGTTCACGGTGGTGGCCTGTGCCGAAAGCGGAAGGCCGGACTTCACCGCGACCTGGCGGGCAGGGGCCTGGCCCAGACCTGCGGGAAGGACGCAGCCCATGTAGACACGGTCAACGTATTCGCCCGATACGCCGGAACGGTCCATCGCCGCCTTTACCGCAGTGGCGCCCAGATCGGTGGCGGAGACATCCGAGAGCGCGCCCTGCATGGAACCCATGGGCGTGCGCGCGTAGGAGAGGATGACGATCGGATCGGCTTCGTTGAAAGTGGCCATGAAGTTCTTGCCTCTGATGCTTGTGATTGTGACAAACGGGTTTGGTGGGCTGTGTAGAAGGGGATTGCGACATGTGCAAGATTGTGCAGTGCAGCATAATCTATATGGCAGCCGCCCTCGTCTTGGCCAGTTGCGCGTCTGCCGGGGATGCGCAGCAAGTTCCGACAGTTGCATCAGGTGCATGGCAGCCGGTTGATGCGACGACAGGGCAGATTGCCGATGTTGATGGCCTTGAGACCTTGGCTGACGCTTTTCCGAATTCGTCATCAGTGCGGCTGCGACTCCTGAATGCCTACATCGCAGCCGAACAGTTCGAGCGTGCTCTGATCGTCGCCGAGCAGCTTGCAGGCGAAGGCTATGCATTCTCTGCGGGTGCGCGCGAATTTCTCGCTGGTCTCGTTGGTGAGGAAGCCACGCCGGTGTGGCTCGCCGCAAACGAGCAGAATTCAGCGCCGCTGACGGCAAGCGAAGTCGTCGCCACAATCCCACAGCAAGCGCTTCTCCCTGAAGACGTCGCCGTGTTGGGGGAGGGTAGCTACGCCGTCACAACCGTCGTTTCCCGCCGGGTGTGGTTCAGTAACGGGCAGGGGTGGTTCCCATCGGGCCCTCTCGGCTCAGGCAACCTCAGCGGTATTGTGGCTGACGGTTCAGGCATGGTGGTAGGGTCAGGCGATCTTGGAATGATCGTCGAAGGAGGGGAGAGTTTCGGCGGACTGATCGCCATGGAGAATGGCAACGACCCGTTGAATATCACCGCGCCAGAGGGCGTGCAGCTTTCCGACATCGCGTTTTTCAGCGATCAGGTGATCTACGCCAGCGATCCGATCGGCGGCGGGGTCTACAAGTCGGAAGGGATGGGGGACGGGATCGAGGTGCTTGTGGCGCCCGGCACTTTCCGCTCGCCACAAGGAATTGCACCGAGCGAGGATGGCGAACGCCTTTATATCAGCGACTACCGCTACGGGCTGGGAATGATCGACACGGCGACAGGAGCGGTCACGCGCCTTTCGGCAGACGAGCCGATGCTGCTGGATGGCATAGACGGGCTCTGGCTTTATGATGATGAACTGATCGCAGTCCAGAACGGCCTGAATCCGATGCGGATCGTGGCGCTGACGCTGTCGCCAGACGGCAATCGCATTACCGCAATGCGCGTGCTGGAACAGGCGAATCCCGAGTGGACCGAGCCGCTTGGCGGCGATATTTTCGAGGACGCACTCTATTACATAGGCAACGGTAGCTGGGACTTGTTCGATGAGGGCGGCACGCTCAAGGAAGGGGCTGAACTTCGCGCCACGCACATCCGCCGCCTCGATCTTGCAGAGAAACCCACGGATTAGCGCGCACTAGGGCTTCGGACTGCCTTGCATCGCAGCAATCCATTGCCTAGACGCGCCCACGAACCCCGCAGCAAATGTCGAGTCTGTCTTGGTCGATCTCAGCCAGTATTTCCCGATCCTGCTCTTCCTTGTCATCGCGGCAGGGTTGTCGGCAGCATTCGTTTTCCTGCCCATGGGCGTTTCGCGCCTTACCGGATCGCACAAGCCGCAGGCCGAAAAGCTGACGGAATACGAATGCGGTTTCCCCGCGTTCGAGGACCCGCGCAGCCAGTTCGACGTGCGTTTCTACCTGGTCGCGATCCTGTTCATCGTCTTTGATCTTGAGGCTGCGTTCCTGTTCCCATGGGCCGTCAGCCTCGATCTTACGGGCTGGCCGGGCTGGATCACCATGATGATATTCCTTGGAGAACTCGCCATCGGCCTTGCCTATGCCTGGAAGAAGGGAGCTCTCGAATGGGAGTGAACGAAAACATTCCTGCCGCCCAGCCGGGCGAAGTGCGCCAGCCTGACGCGGACTATTTCAACGCGCTGCAGACCGAGGTGAACGACAAGGGTTTCCTCGTCACCAGCACCGAAGACCTGTTCCAGTGGGCGCGCACCGGCTCGCTGTGGTGGATGACCTTCGGCCTCGCCTGCTGCGCCGTGGAAATGATCCACGTGAACATGCCGCGTTATGACATGGAGCGTTTCGGCGTCGCCCCGCGCGCCAGCCCGCGCCAGTCGGACGTGATGATCGTGGCAGGAACGCTCTGCAACAAGATGGCCCCCGCGCTGCGCCGCGTTTACGACCAGATGTCGGAGCCGAAGTACGTGATCTCGATGGGCAGCTGCGCCAATGGCGGCGGCTACTATCACTACAGCTATTCGGTAGTGCGCGGCTGCGATCGTATCGTGCCGGTGGACATCTATATCCCGGGTTGCCCTCCTACGGCTGAAGCACTGCTCTACGGCGTGATGCAGCTGCAGCGGAAGATCCGCCGCGTGGGGACGATCGAGCGATGAGCAAGGCAATTTCCCGTCCCGCCGGTAGGGTTGGCGCCCTGGCGCTTGGCGCGCTGGCAACCGGCGCGCTCGCACTTGGCGCGGTCGCCATTGGCCGGCTTATCCTCGGCCGCGTGACAATCGGTTCCGCGCACGTGAAGAAGCTGGAGATTGACGAGTTGGTGGTTGGCCGGGTCGTCCGAAAGGATGAAATGTAATGGCAAAGGTCCTGCATTCCGCCCCGCGCTTCGCTTCGAACGAAGGCGTATGCGATGCGCTTTGCGGCGCGCTTGGCAGCATTGTTGTCGAATCCAACGAGGAATTCGGCGAGATCGTGATCACCGTGAAGCGCGAGAGCATCGAGGATGCGCTGCGCCTGCTGCGTGACGAGCATTCATACCAGCAGTTGATGGAAATCGCTGGCGCGGACTATCCGAGCCGCCCGGAGCGGTTCGAAGTCGTCTACATGCTGCTGAGCCTCACCAAGAACCACCGTATCATGGTGAAGGTGTCGACAGACGAGGCAACGCCCGTTCCCACCGTCACCACGCTGTGGCCGGTGGCCGGTTGGCTTGAGCGCGAAGTGTTCGACATGTACGGCGTCATGTTTGACGGCAACACCGACCTGCGTCGCATCCTGACCGACTACGGTTTTGAAGGGCATCCCTTCCGCAAGGACTTCCCGCTGACGGGCTATACCGAACTGCGTTACTCCGAAGAGGAAAAGCGCGTTGTGTACGAGCCTGTCGAACTGGCGCAGGATTTCCGCAGCTTCGACTTCACCTCTCCCTGGGAAGGCGCGGACTACGTGCTGCCGGGCGACGAGAAGGCGGATACGCCGCCGGTGGACGAGCCTAAGACAACGGAAAGCCCGAAGCAGACGGGAGCAGGTGCCAAGACGGACGATAAGGCCGATGACAAGGTGAGCGCAGGCGCGCCTGCCGAGGAAGGCACCGACATCGACACAGAGGCTCCGGAAGCCACCGAAGACCAGCCCGATCGCGAGCCGAGCAAGGGCGATGTGCATGACACCAAAGGCGCAACAGAGCCGGAGGACAAGGAATGAGCGGTCTCATCTACGAGCAATCGCCGACCACTGACGGCGAGGAAATCTCGAACTACACCATCAACTTCGGTCCGCAGCACCCTGCCGCGCACGGCGTGCTGCGGATGGTCATGGAGCTGGATGGCGAGATCATCGAGCGTATCGATCCGCACGTCGGCCTGCTGCACCGCGGCACCGAGAAGCTGATCGAGTACAAGACCTACCTTCAGGCGCTGCCGTATTTCGACCGCCTCGATTACTGCTCTCCGCTGGCGCAGGAATACTCCTACGTCCTCGCCATCGAGAAGCTGCTGAATGTCGAGGTGCCCGAGCGTGCCCAGTACCTGCGCGTGCTGTTCGCCGAGCTGACCCGCATCTGCAATCACATGCTCAACATCGGCGCGCACGTGATGGACGTGGGCGCGATGACGCCGAACCTGTGGGTGTTCGAACTGCGCGAAGATTGCCTCAACTTCTTCGAACGCGCTTCGGGCGCGCGCATGCACTCTGCATGGTTCCGCCCGGGCGGCGTCCACCAGGACGTTCCGCTCAAGCTGCTGACCGACATCGGCGACTGGGTTGATACCCGTCTGCCCGAACTGTTCGGCGATGCCATGAGCCTTGTTCAGGACAACCGCATCTTCAAGCAGCGCAACGTCGACATCGCCGTTGTCAGCAAGGAAGACGCAATCAAGTGGGGCTTCTCCGGCCCGATGATCCGTGCCGCCGGCATTCCGTGGGACCTACGCAAGTCGCAGCCCTACGACGTGTATGACCGGATGGACTTCGAAATTCCGGTTGGCACCAATTCGGATTGCTACGACCGCTTCATGGTCCGCTGCGAGGAAGTCTACCAGTCGGCCCGCATCATCAAGCAGTGTCTTGCCGAAATGCCGGAAGGTCCGATCGCTTCCGATGATCGCAAGGTCTCGCCGCCCAAGCGCGCCGAGATGAAGCAGTCGATGGAAGCGCTGATCCACCACTTCAAGCTCTATACCGAGGGCTTCCATGTCCCTGCGGGCGAGGTCTACGTGGCGACGGAAAGCCCCAAGGGTGAATTCGGCGTCTACCTCGTCAGCGACGGTTCGAACAAACCTTACCGCTGCAAGATCCGCCCGACGGCTTTCAGCCACCTGCAGGCCATGGATTTCATGTCCAAGGGCCACATGCTGCCCGACGCGACCGCCATTCTCGGCGCGATCGACGTGGTGTTCGGGGAGTGTGACCGCTGATGCTGCGTGAACTCTTCATCTTCGTCGCGGCATTCGCGGCGTTCGCTTCGGCCGTTGCCGCCTATCTCGCGGCATTCCACGGCGAAGTGACTGTGAAGGAAGTGCTTTCCACCGCCTTTGCCGCGGTGATCGGCCTCTATGCAGGCCGCTATCTGGAACGGAGGCTGGCACATGGCCGCTCGTAAGATCGCTGCCGATACCCCCGAACTGCGCGCGCAGTGGGGTGGCTGGACTTTCACGGACGAGAACCGTGAGAAGGCCGACTGGCACATCAAGAAGTATCCTGAAGGCCGCCAGAAGAGCGCGGTCATGCCGCTGCTCGACCTGGCTCAGCGTCAGGTTGGCGCGGAAACGAACACGCAGGGCTGGCTGCCGCTGCCGGTGATGGAATACATTGCCGACTATCTGGATATGCCGATCATCCGCGTGCTCGAAGTCGCGACCTTCTACACGATGTATAACCTGGAGCCGGTGGGCCGTTTCCACGTGCAGGTCTGCGGCACCACGCCGTGCATGCTGCGCGGCTCTGACGACCTGATCGCCGCCTGCAAGAAGCGCGGCATGAAGGCCGGCCACGTCTCCGACGATGGCCTCTGGTCGTTCACCGAAGTCGAGTGCATGGGCAACTGCGCCACCGCGCCGATGGTCCAGATCAACGACGACAACTACGAAGACCTGACCGCAGAACGTCTCGACACAGTGCTGGACGCGCTGGCCGCGGGCGAAACGCCAAAAGCGGGCACGCAGGAGCCGGGCCGTCACACGTCCGAGCCTGCTGGCGGACCGACTTCGCTGAAGGAAATGGTCACCGAGAACCACGATTACCGGAGTGAATGGTGATCGAACAATTCATCCCCATCCTGATCGCCGTCGTGCTGATCGCCATCGCGTGGAAGGTGCTGAAAGGCATCGTGAAAACCATTGCGCTGGTGGTGATCCTGGCGGTTGTCGCGGTGTGGGTGTTCGGAGGAATGCTGGCGTGATCGACAAGATCAAGCTGCGTCAGATCGCCCGGATCGGACTTGCTGCCGGAAGCATAAGCTTCATCGTCGGCGGCGTGCTTATTGCGCTCGGCAGCGACACGCTGGGCGATGGTTTGATGATTTTTGGCGGAGTGGCGCTGCTGCTTTTCGCCTTGTTGCTGGCGAAGACGCCGACAGGAGACAAAGATGCTGGCTGACAAGGATCGCATCTTCACCAACGTCTACGGGTTCCAGGATTGGGGCCTCGATGCCGCGCAAAAGCGTGGTGACTGGGACAACACGAAGGACCTGATCGCCAGGGGGCAGGACTCGATCATCGACGAGATCAAGGCCTCTGGCCTGCGCGGTCGTGGCGGTGCTGGTTTCCCCACCGGCATGAAGTGGTCCTTCATGCCCAAGGAAAGCAAGGACGGTCGCCCGTCCTTCCTCGTCATCAACGCCGACGAATCCGAACCGGGTTCGTGCAAGGACCGCGAGATTATCCGTCACGATCCGCACAAGCTGATTGAAGGCGCACTCGTTGCTGGTTTCGCCATGCGCGCGCGTGCCGCCTACATCTACATCCGCGGGGAATACATCCGCGAAGCAGAGACCCTACAGGCCGCGATCGACCAGGCGTATGACGCCGGCCTGATCGGCAAGAACGCCAGCGGTTCCGGCTACGATTTCGACGTGTTCATGCACCGCGGTGCAGGCGCCTACATCTGCGGCGAAGAAACCGCGATGATCGAGAGCCTGGAAGGCAAGAAGGGCCAGCCACGCCTTAAGCCGCCGTTCCCGGCGGGCGCGGGCCTTTATGGCTGCCCGACCACAGTGAACAACGTGGAATCCATCGCCGTGGTGCCGACGATCCTTCGTCGCGGCGGCGAATGGTTCGCCAGTTTCGGCCGCGAGAACAACAAGGGCACCAAGCTCTTCCAGATCAGCGGCCACGTGAACAACCCGTGCGTCGTCGAAGAAGCGATGAGCATCACCTTCGAGGAGCTGATCGAGAAGCATTGCGGCGGCATTCGCGGCGGGTGGGACAACCTGCTGGCAGTAATCCCCGGCGGTTCGTCGGTTCCGCTGGTTCCGGGTGAGCAGATCCGCCATGCCCACATGGATTTCGACGGACTGAAGGAACTCGGCTCCGGCCTCGGCACCGCCGGTGTGATCGTGATGGACAAGTCCACCGATATCGTGCGCGCCATCAGCCGTATCTCCTACTTCTACAAGCACGAGAGCTGCGGCCAGTGCACGCCATGCCGCGAAGGCACGGGCTGGATGTGGCGCGTGATGGAACGCCTGCGCGTTGGCGAGAGCACGCCCGAAGAAATAGACATGCTCTACCAGGTGACGAAGCAGGTGGAAGGCCACACGATCTGCGCGCTGGGCGACGCCGCTGCGTGGCCGATCCAGGGGCTGCTGCGCCATTTCCGTCCGGAACTGGAGCGTCGTATCGCGGAACGTCAGGGCGCCATGGCGGAGGCTGCCGAGTGAGCAGGCTTCTCGCCTCTCCTCTGATTGCAATAGCGCTGGTCGCGACCGCGCCCGCTTTTCCGTGGGTGAGCGGTGAAGCGGCTGCGCAGTCGAACAACAACGACTACACGCCGCTCAATTCCCGTATCCGTCGTTCGCGTCCGCTGCCGTTGGAGCCGCGCTCTATCTGGAGCCCTCGAGAACTCAGCGATGCGCAGCGGTCGCGCAGCCGCACGATGGTGGACCAGTTGGCGCGCTGTTTGTGGAACCGCTCCAACGAGAACGGCCTCGATCTGCTGTCCCGCACCGATTTCGGCTTCATGACGTTTTCGCAGATTGGCCTCGAAGGCGAGGAAATCGGCGACAACTACGCCATCGACACCTGCATGTCGCGTGTGGCGCGCAACGCCAGCAGCAGCGTGATGCTGCGCTTCGATGCGCCCAGCATTCGCCAGTGGTATATCCAGGCGGCCTATTTCGACTATTACGAAGACGGACCCGAATGGGTTCAGCCCGGCTACACCGTGGCGGAGCGTGAATTCCCGCTATCCGAGAATGATCAGCCGGTTCAGGTCGCCATGGCCTTTGCCGATTGCATGGTTGCGCAGGACCCGTTCGGTGCGGACTACCTGTTCCGCACCGCGCCGGACAGCGACGAGGAATTCGCAGCGATCGAGGCTCTCGTGCCTGCGATGAGCCCCTGCTTGCCGCAAGGCCAGGAACTTGAGATTGATCCGCGCGCCCTTCGGATATGGGTAGGCGAGGGGTTGTGGCATGCTTCCAACAACCTCGTTCCTGCAGATTCGGAAGAGGAGGGCGGCGAATGAAAAACGCTTTAGCTCTCGTCCTGTCGATGGTGATTGCCAGCCCTGCGGTTGCCCAGATCAACGGCTCTGCCTCGGGCTGGTCCAGCGCGCCTGTCAGCGCAAGCGAAACCGAATACTGGAGCATGATGGGCCAGATGGGCACATGCCTTGCCGAACAGAAGAGCGACGAGGCCCGCGCTTTTATCGGCAGCGACATCGACTCTTCGGAAGAAGACACCGCATTCGAAGCCCTGTTCCACCGTTCACGCAACAACTGCCTGGGCAATTTCGTAAACGCCGGGATGCTCCGCGCGCATGTGCGCGGTCTGGTGGCCGAGGGGCTGTTCGAGAACCTTCCAGACGAGACGGTCGAGGCGTTCATCGCAGCACCTCCGGCCGCTCCTGAAAGCATTGCCACGCTGCATGACTTTGCGCGTTGCTATGTGCTTGCCCATCCCGCCGAAGCACGCCAATTGCTTCGCGAAACTCGCGTCGCTACGCGCGGGGAAATCGAATTCATCCGCGCCATTGCACCGGATTTCGGCGACTGCTTGCCGCAGGATCGCGAAGTCCAGCTGCAGGCGACATCCGTACGCATGGCGATTGCCGAAGCGGTTTATCGTGCTGCCACCGGAAGCCCGGCACCGACAATCCAGGGTAGAAACTAATGCCTAAAGTCAAAGTAGACGGACAGGAAATCGAGGTTCCGGACGGCGCGACCGTCCTTCAGGCCTGCGAGCTTGCGGGCAAGGAAATCCCGCGTTTCTGTTACCACGAACGCCTGAGCATCGCGGGCAACTGCCGCATGTGCCTAGTCGAGGTGAAGCCGGGGCCACCCAAGCCGCAGGCAAGCTGCGCGCTGCCCGCCACCGAAGGCCAGGAAATCCGCACCGACAGCGAGATGGTGAAGACCGCGCGCGAAGGCGTGATGGAATTCCTGCTGATCAACCACCCGCTCGATTGCCCGATCTGTGACCAGGGCGGCGAATGCGACCTGCAGGACCAGGCTATGGCCTATGGCCGCGGCGCATCGCGCTATCACGAGAACAAGCGTGCGGTGACGAGCAAGAACATGGGCCCGCTGATCAAGACGATCATGACCCGCTGCATCCACTGCACCCGCTGCGTGCGCTTCTCCGAAGAGATCGCCGGCGTAGACGAAATCGGCGCGCTCTATCGCGGCGAGGACATGCAGATCACCACCTATCTGGAGCAGGCCGCCAAGCACGAGCTTTCGGCCAACGTGATCGACCTTTGCCCGGTCGGCGCGCTCACTAGCGGCCCTTATGCTTACGAAAGCCGCCCGTGGGAGCTGAAGAAGACGCTGGGTATCGACGTGTCCGATGCCGTCGGCTCCAACATCCGGATCGACAGCCGCGGCCGCGAAGTGCTGCGTGTCCTGCCGCGCATCAACGATGACGTGAACGAGGAGTGGATCTCCGACAAGGCGCGCTACCAGGTCGACGGCCTTACCCGCCGCCGTCTGGACAAGGTCTTCATTCGCCGTCGCGGCAAGCTGGAAGCTGCCAGCTGGGACGAAGCGTTCAAGAAGATCGCCAAGGAAAAGCCGGGCAAGGGCATTGCCGCAGTTGCCGGTGACTTGGTCGATTGCGAGACGATGTTCGCGGCCAAGGCGCTGCTCAAGGCCAGTGGCTCTGCGCTGATGGAAAGCCGCCAGACGGGTATGGACTACGACGTGTCCAACCTCGCAGCGGTCAACTTCAACAGCACTTTTGCCGGCATCGAGGATGCCAAGGCCATCCTGATCGTGGGTAGCCAGGTTCGCTGGGAAGCTCCGCTGATCAACGTGCGCCTGCGCAAGGCCGCCAAGCGCGGCGCGAAGGTATTCGTGGTCGGCCCTGAGTGGGAAACGACCTATCCGGCTGAATTCCTCGGCGATGACGCCAGCATCCTGGGCAACCTGCCGCAGCATGTGACCGACGCTTTCAGCGGTGTTGAAAACTCGGCCGTCATTCTTGGCGCTGGCGGTTTCGCTTCTGGTGCGCACGGTGCCGCGATGGCCGCTGCCAGCACGCTCGGTGCAACATTCAATGCGCTTCACACGGCCGCTGCACGCATGGGCGCTCTGATGCTGGGCTTTGCCAGCAAGGGCGGTATTGCCGATCTGGTTGCTGCCAAGCCCAAGGTTGTTCTTGCGCTGGGCGCTGACGAAGTGGATTGGAGCCAGTTCGCAGACAGCCTGAAGGTCTACATCGGCCACCACGGCGACAAGGGCGCGCACGCTGCCGACATCATCCTGCCTGCCTCCGCCTACACGGAAAAGGCCGGTACTTACGTCAACACGGAAGGCCGCGTGCAGATGTCTGACAAGGCGGTGTTCGCTCCCGGCGATGCTCGCGAGGACTGGACGATCCTGCGCGCTCTTGCAGACGCTCTGGGAGTCTCGGTCGGCTTCGATAGCTTCGACGAGCTGCGCGCTGCCATGACCGCCGATGTGCCTGCACTGGGCAACGAAGGCGAAATTGCAGACTACGGCGCAATGCCGGCTGCTCCTGCAGGTGCAACTGCGTCAGGCACGATCGGCTATCCGATCAAGGACTTCTATCTCACCAACCCCATCGCCCGCGCCAGCACGGTGATGCAGCAGTGTTCGGCCGAACTCCTGCACGGCGACGCTCTGAAGGAGGCTGCGGAATGACCGACTTCTTCATCTCCCTTGGCATGGATGCAGGTTGGGCGCTGTTCGTCGCCTCGATCATCGGCATCCTCGCCATCGCGCTGCCGCTGATGCTGGCCGTGGCAATGATCATTTACGTCGACCGCAAGGTGTGGGCAGCGATCAACCTGCGCCGCGGCCCGAACGTTGTCGGCCCGTTCGGCCTGCTGCAATCGTTCGCGGACGGTCTGAAGGTGTTCCTGCAGGAGACCATCATTCCCTCGGCCTCGAACAAGGGCATCTTCCTGCTCGCGCCGATCATCACTTTCACCGTGGCGCTGCTCGCCTGGGCGGTGATCCCGTTCGATGCGGGCGTCGTGCTGGCGGATATCAACGTCGGCCTGCTCTACATCTTGGCGATCTCGTCGCTGTCGGTTTACGGCGTGACGATGGCGGGCTGGGCTTCGAACTCGAAGTATCCCTTCTTCTCCGCCATGCGTGCTGCCGCGCAGATGATCTCGTATGAAGTCTCGATCGGCTTCATCCTGGTTTGCGTCGTGCTTTATGCCGGCACGTTCAACCTGTCTGAAATCGTGATGATGCAGAAGGGCCACGGCCTCGGCTTCGTCAACGGTTACTGGTTCAATATCCTGCTGTTCCCGATGTGGGTGGTGTTCTTCATCTCCAGCCTTGCTGAAACGCAGCGCGTGCCGTTCGACCTGACCGAGGCGGAGTCGGAACTCGTCGCCGGTTACCAGACCGAATACAGCTCCATGAGCTTCGCGTTGTTCTGGCTGGGTGAATACGCCAACATCCTGCTGATGTGCTCGCTCAACACGCTGCTGTTCTTCGGTGGCTGGCTGCCGCCGGTCGACTGGGCGCCGCTCTACTGGGTGCCGGGTATCATCTGGTTCCTGCTGAAGACGTTCTTCTTCTTCTTCATGTTCAGCTGGGTGATGGCGACCGTTCCGCGCTACCGCTACGACCAGCTGATGCGCCTTGGCTGGAAGGTATTCCTGCCGATGAGCCTGATCTTCGTCGTCGTCATCTCCGGATGGCTGATGTTCACCCGTTATGGAGGTGCCGCATGAGCGTCGCCCATCTCGTAAAATCGTTCACCCTGTGGGAGTTCGTGAAGGCGCATGCCCTCACGCTGAAGTACTTCTTCAAGCCCAAGGTGACGATTAACTATCCGTTCGAGAAGAACCCGCTCAGCCCGCGTTTTCGTGGTGAGCATGCGCTGCGCCGCTATCCCAACGGGGAAGAGCGCTGCATCGCCTGCAAGCTGTGCGAGGCCGTCTGCCCGGCGCAGGCGATCACCATCGAGGCGGAACCGCGTGACGACGGCAGCCGCCGTACCACGCGCTATGACATCGACATGACGAAGTGCATCTACTGCGGTTTCTGCCAGGAAGCCTGCCCGGTTGATGCCATCGTCGAGGGGCCGAACTTCGAATACGCGACCGAAACGCGCGAGGAACTGCTCTATGACAAGGCAAAACTGCTGGCAAACGGGGACAAGTGGGAGCGTGCAATCGCCGCGAACCTTGAAGCCGATGCGCCGTATCGCTAACCGCGCCGCAAGACTCGTGAGGGGCTTACTTTGACCGTCTTCGCTTTCTATCTGTTTGCCGCGCTGATGATCGCCTCCGGGGCGCTCACCATTTTCGCGCGCAACCCGGTGCACTCGGTGCTCTGGCTGATCCTCGCCTTCTTCAACGCGGCGGGCCTGATGGTGCTCGTGGGGGCAGAGTTCCTCGCGATGCTGCTGGTCGTGGTCTACGTCGGCGCGGTCGCGGTGCTGTTCCTCTTCGTCGTGATGATGCTGAACATCGACTTTGCTGAAATGCGCGCGGGCTTCATGAAGAACGCGCCGCTTGGCGTCGCCATCGCGGTGATCCTGCTGGCAGAGCTGGTGCTGGGCATCGGTGCCTACCGCGCCGGCGCGCTGGACCTCGGCACACCCGACGGCAGCGCCGCCCCGCTGGTGGGTGAAAGCAACATCGAATCCATCGGTGCGCTGCTCTACGGCAACTACCTCTTCCTTTTCGAGACGGCAGGCATCATCCTGCTGGTCGCCATGATCGGTGCCATCGTGCTGACGCACCGTGCGCCCACCAATCCGCGCGGCCACCAGAACATCGCCAAGCAGAACGCGCGCAATCCGAAGGAAGCGACGCACAATGTCAGCCCCGAAGTGGGCAAGGGGGTCGAGCTATGATCGGCATCGAACATTATGTCGTGGTGAGCTCGATCCTGTTCGTGCTCGGCGTTCTCGGCATCTTCATGAACCGCAAAAACATCATCATCATCCTGATGGCGATCGAACTGATCCTGCTGTCGGTGAACCTGAACCTCGTCGCCTTCAGCGCCTATCTTGGCGATCTGACAGGGCAGGTTTTCGCGATGTTCGTGCTGACCGTGGCCGCGGCGGAAGCCGCCATCGGCCTTGCCATTCTCGTAATCTACTTCCGTTCGCGCGGCACCATCGCGGTGGACGACGTCAACCGGATGAAGGGATAGACCTTGAACTCGATCCTGATCATCGTCTTCGCGCCGCTGCTGGCCGCCATCGTGGCGGGCCTTGGCGGCAAGTGGATGGGCCACACCGCCGCCAAGGTGATTACCACCGCTGGCCTGTTCCTGGCCTGCGCGCTCAGCTGGCCGATCTTCCTGTCGTTCATCGGCGGAACCGGCGAAGCCACCGTCACGCCCGTTCTCACCTGGGTGCAGTCGGGCGCGATGAGCTTCGACTGGGCGTTGCGCGTCGATACGCTGACCGCCGTCATGCTTGTGGTGATCACCAGCGTTTCGGCGCTCGTGCACCTCTATAGCTGGGGCTACATGGACGAAGACCCGGACCAGAGCCGCTTCTTCGCCTACCTCTCGCTGTTCACCTTCGCCATGCTGATGCTGGTGACGGCCGATAACCTCGTACAGATGTTCTTCGGTTGGGAAGGCGTGGGCCTCGCCAGCTATCTGCTGATCGGTTTCTGGTACAAGAAGCCCAGCGCCAATGCCGCCGCGATCAAGGCCTTCGTGGTCAACCGTGTGGGCGACCTTGGCTTCATGTTCGGTATTTTCGGCACCTTCCTGGTGTTCCAGACCACCAGCATCCCCGCTATCCTCGATGCCGCGCCTGCCATGGCCGGCAGCACGATCACCTTCATGGGCGCGCGCTGGGATACGATGACGATCCTTTGCCTGCTGCTGTTCGTCGGCGCCATGGGCAAGTCCGCACAGCTGGGCCTGCACACCTGGCTGCCGGACGCCATGGAAGGCCCGACGCCGGTTTCCGCGCTGATCCACGCCGCCACCATGGTGACGGCGGGCGTGTTCATGGTCTGCCGCCTGTCGCCGATGTTCCAGACCGCGCCTGACGCCCTGGCTGTCGTCACCGTCGTCGGTGCCGCCACCTGCTTCTTCGCCGCCACCATCGGCACCACGCAGTGGGACATCAAGCGCGTGATCGCCTATTCCACCTGTTCGCAGCTGGGCTACATGTTCTTTGCCGCAGGCGTGGGCGCATATGGCGCTGCCATGTTCCATTTGTTCACGCACGCTTTCTTCAAGGCGCTGCTGTTCCTTGGCGCAGGCTCGGTGATCCACGCCATGCACCACGAACAGGACATGCGGTATTACGGCGGCCTGCGTAAGCACATCCCGATCACCTTCTGGGCGATGATGTTCGGCACGCTGGCGATAACCGGTGTGGGTATCTACCACCTCGGTGCCGGTTTCGCGGGCTTCTGGTCAAAAGACGCCATTCTCGAAGTCGCCTATGCGGCTGCGGGCGAATACTCGACGCTGGCCTTCTGGCTCGGCACCATCGCTGCGCTGCTCACCAGCTTCTATTCGTGGCGCCTGATGTTCCTCACCTTCTGGGGCAAGCCGCGCTGGATCGAGAGCGAGCATATCCAGCACTCGGTTCACAAGACGCCGGAACAGGCAGGCGAAGACACCACCGGTGGCTATCACCCGCATGAAAGCCCGTGGACCATGCTGGTGCCGCTCGGCGTGCTGAGCGTCGGTGCGATCTTCGCTGGCCAGGTCTTCCACGATGCCTTCCTCGATCAGGAAGGGTTCTGGATGGGGGCCATCGCCTATGACGCGCACCTGATGCACGCGATGCATGAAGTGCCGTACTGGGTGAAGTACGCCGCATTCACCGTCATGCTCATTGGCCTGATCGGTGCCTGGTATGCCTACATCCGCAACAAGGATGTGCCGCGCCAGACCGCCGAACAGCTTGGCCCGGTCTACCGCTTCGTCCTGAACAAGTGGTACTTCGACGAGCTCTACAATTTCATCTTCGTGAAGCCTGCCTTCTGGCTCGGCCGCTTCTTCTGGAAGAAGGGCGACGAGGGCACGATTGACCGCTTCGGCCCCAACGGCATTGCCTGGGTGGTCGAACGCGGCAGCGGCCTCGCGAAGAGCGTCCAGTCCGGTTATCTTACGAGTTACGCCCTGATCATGCTGCTAGGCCTTGTCGCCGCTATCACCTGGGTGCTGTTCTGATGGGCGGCTTTCCTATCCTCTCCGTCATGCTGCTGGTGCCGCTCGTCGGTGCCATCGTCTGCCTATTCCTCGACGCGAAGCCCGCGCGCATGGTCGCACTGCTTGCGACTCTGATCGACCTTGCACTCGGCATCCTGCTGTGGGCTAATTACGACATCGGCGGTGCGCAGTGGCAGTTCACCGAGCGGGCTAACCTGTTCGCAGGCTTCGAATATGCTCTCGGCATCGATGGCATTGCGCTGATGCTGATCATGCTCAGCGTGTTCCTGATGCCGATCTGCATCGGTGCCAGCTGGGAAGCCATTACCAAGCGCGTTGGTGAATACATGGCGGCCTTCCTCATCATGGAAGTGCTGATGATCGGCGTTTTCGCCGCGCAGGACCTCTTCCTGTTCTACATCTTCTTCGAGGCTGGCCTGATCCCGATGTACCTGATCATCGGTATCTGGGGCGGTCAGAACCGCATCTACGCTGCCTACAAGTTCTTCCTCTACACGCTGCTCGGCTCGGTGCTGATGCTGATCGCAATGCTGTGGATGGTGAACGAGGCGGGCACGACTTCCATCCCCGTGCTGATGGAATACGACTTCGCTCCCGAAGCGCAAACGTGGCTGTGGCTGGCCTTCTTCGCCAGCTTTGCGGTGAAAATGCCGATGTGGCCGGTGCATACCTGGCTGCCGGACGCGCACGTGCAGGCACCAACTGCAGGTTCGGTCATTCTTGCAGGCGTGCTGTTGAAGCTGGGTGGCTACGGTTTCATCCGTTTCAGCCTGCCGATGTTCCCCGATGCCAGTGCCGAGTTCGGTTGGCTGGTCTGGGGTCTGTCGATGGTCGCCGTGGTTCTCACCAGCCTGATCGCGCTGGTGCAGGCCGACATGAAGAAGCTGATCGCCTATTCCTCGGTCGCGCACATGGCGATCGTGACGGTGGGCCTGTTCGCCTTCAACGTGCAGGGCCTCGAAGGTGCCATGATGGTGATGCTGGGCCACGGCCTCGTGTCGGGCGCGCTGTTTTTGTGCGTCGGCGTGATCTACGACCGCCTGCGTACCCGCGAGATTTCTCGCTATGGCGGCCTGTCTATCAACATGCCTGCCTATGCGGTGCTCTTCATGCTGTTCACCATGGCGGCCGTCGGCCTCCCGGGTACCAGCAACTTCGTGGGCGAATTCCTCGCTTTGGCCGGTATCTACCAGGCCAACAGCTGGGTCGCCTTCGTCTGCACCACCGGCATCATCCTTGGTGCCGCCTACATGCTCTACCTTTACCGTCGCATCTGCTTTGGCGAACAGAAGAACGCCGATGCAGCCGCGATGCCCGACCTGTCCCTGCGTGAATACCTGCTGCTCGGCCCGATTGCCGCGGCGGTACTGTGGATGGGCGTCTATCCGGAAAGCTTCCTTGCTCCCATGCGTGCCGATATCGAAATTCTCGACACCCGCCTCGCCGCCGCCGCACCGGAGGGTGACGCGCATCTGGCAATCGGAGAAGGCGCGCCTGCCGAAGAAGAGCATGCCGAAGGGGAGGCGCACTGATGGAAACGAACTTCGCAGCCTCGCTTTCGCTGATCGCGCCGGAAATCGTCCTTTCGCTTTCCGGCCTGCTGCTGCTGCTTATTGCCGCCTGGGGCGGTGACAAAGGCGCACGCGTCATCTCCATCGCCTCGGCCATCGCGCTGGGCGCTGCCTTTGCGCTGACCGCGCCTGCGGTTTGCGCAGGTGCATCGGGGCCGGATACCATGGCCTTTGGCGGTCAGTTCCGCGCCGATGCCTTTGCCGGTCTCGCCAAGCTGATGATCTTTGCCGCTGCCGGTGCCGCGCTGGTTGTCTCACCCCGCTTCTTCGAGCGGGCAGGGGCCATGCGTGCCGAATTCCCGGTGCTTGTGCTGTTCGCGACGCTCGGCATGAGCATCATGGTCTCGGCCAGCGATCTCATCACGCTCTACATCGGTCTCGAACTGAACTCGCTCTCTGCCTACGTCCTCGCCGCCATTCTGCGCGATGACGAGCGTAGCGCGGAAGCGGGCCTCAAGTACTTCGTGCTGGGCGGTCTTGCATCGGGCATCCTGCTGTTCGGCATGAGCCTGACCTACGGCTTTGCCGGCACGACCAACTTCGGCGGCATCGCCGTCGCCGTTTCCGATGGCCTGTCCACCGGACAGCTGTTCGGCCTGACCTTCGTGCTCGCCGGTCTTGCCTTCAAGATTAGCGCCGCGCCGTTCCACATGTGGACGCCGGACGTATACGAAGGTGCGCCAACGCCGGTAACGATGTTCTTCGCCAGCGCGCCCAAGGTCGCGGCCATCGCACTGCTGGCACGCGTTGCACTGGAAGCATTCGGCACGCAGGCTATCGCATGGCAGCAGATCGTGATCTTTGCAGCACTGCTTTCCATCGTGATCGGCGCGCTTGGCGCAATCGGACAGCAGAACGTGAAGCGACTGCTCGCCTATTCCTCGATCAACAACGTCGGCTTCATCCTGATCGGCCTTGCTGCCGGTACGGTGGCAGGTGCCAGTGCGATGATGGTCTACCTCGCGATCTACGTCGTGATGACCATCGGCAGCTTCGTTGCCGTACTGCTGATGCGTGATGCGGACGGGAACCAGGTCGAGGGCATTTCGGATCTTGCCGGTCTCTCCACCACGCGTCCGGCGCTGGCATGGGCCCTGATGGCGCTGATGTTCAGCCTTGCAGGCATCCCGCCGCTGTTCGGCTTCTGGGGCAAGTTCGTTGTGTTCCAGGCTGCGGTCGAGGCTGACCTCGTGGCGCTTGCCGCTATTGGTATCGCGGCCTCGGTGATCGGTGCGTTCTACTACATCAAGATCGTCAAGGTGATGTTCTTCGATGAGCCTGCAGGCACCGTCACGGGCGAGGGCGACACTCCGCACTGGGCGCTGCTGCTGATTTGCGGCGTGTTGATCTCGCCGCTCGGCTACCTGCTGACGGGCTGGCTGGGCAACCTGGCGGACATGGCTGCGGCATCGCTCGCCGTCGCCTTCTGATGTGTCACCGCAGATAGACTACGTTTCCGAAACCGGCAGCACCAATGCCGATCTCCTGTCGCGTCTCGCGGCGAACGAGCTAGTGCCGGAAGGATACTGGCTCGTCGCCGACAGGCAGACAGCAGGCCGGGGGCGGCAAGGACGTAGCTGGATTGATGCTTCGGGCAATTTCATGGGCTCGACAGTCGTGCGCCTGCATGACCGTGACCCGTCGCCTGCAACGCTCAGCTTCGTCGCCGCCCTGGCGGTTTACGAGGCTGTTCTGCCGATGCTCGCAAACCCCTCGGCCCTGATGCTCAAGTGGCCTAACGACGTATTGCTGGACGGCGCGAAATTCTGCGGCCTCCTGCTAGAATGTGAGCGTGGCCACGCAGTGATCGGCATAGGCGTAAACCTGGCCGCCTCACCGGAGATCGCAGAACGCAAGGTGAAATCGCTCTCCGACAGTGGGCCGGCGCCAGCGCGTGATGCCTTTGCTCAGGCACTCGCTGGGCAGTTCGCGCTTGAGTTGCAGCGCTGGCGGGATTTTGGAGCGGGACCGATTACAAATCGCTGGAAAGCTGCCGCGCACAAGCTGGGCACGCCGCTTGTCGTTCACGATGCGAGCGGAGAACCACTGTCGGGGTCATTCGATGGTCTGACCGAAGATGGCGCGCTACGCTTGCGCTTGGTCGATGGCACCACACATGTGGTGCACGCAGGCGATGTAATGCTGGAGGAAAGCTGATGCTGCTCGCAGTCGATGTCGGCAATACCAATGTCGTTTTTGCCCTGTTCGAGGGCAAGGACGTTCGCGCCCGCTGGCGGATCGCCACCGACGGGCGACGCACGGGCGATGAGTATGCGACGTGGCTGCTGCAACTTCTCGCCATCGAGGGAATCGAGCGCAGCGAAGTGACAAGCATCATCTTCGGCTCCGTCGTGCCGCGTGCGGACCACAACCTCACCGTCCTCGCTACGAAGTACTTCGGCATCGAACCTCTGATTGCAGGCCACGGTGCAGCGGCGTGGAATTTCGAGATCGATGTCGAGCAGCCGAACACACTGGGTGCCGACCGCGCTCTTAACTGCATCGCTGCGCACGAGCTTGTGGGCGGTGACATGATCGTGGTCGATTTCGGCACGGCCACCAAGTTCGAGGCGGTCGATTACAACGGTGCCTACAAGGGCGGCATCATCGCGCCGGGCATCAACCTGTCGCTGGATGCGCTTGTCGGCAAGACCGCGAAGCTGCCACGCATCGCCATCGAAGCGCCCGAGACTGCCAACGTCATCGGTCGTAACACCGAGGACCAGATGCTGATCGGGGTCTTTTGGGGGTATGTGGCGATGATGGAAGGGCTGATAGAGCGCATGAAGGCGCAGATAGGTCGCCCCGTGAAAGTGGTCGCGACCGGTGGCCTCGCGATCCTCTTCGATCAGAAGACCGACATTTTCGACGTCATTGACGCCGATCTCACCATCCGCGGCCTGCAGATCCTGGCCGAGCGCGCTGGAGCGAAATGAAGAAAGATTTTACCCCGCAAGACGAACTGCTTTTCCTGGCCCTTGGCGGCTCGGGAGAAATCGGCATGAACGTCAATCTCTATGGCTGCCAGGGCAAGTGGCTGATGGTGGACCTTGGGATGAGCTTCGGCTCGAACGAATATCCCGGCACCGAACTGATGTTCGCCGATCCCGAATTCATCGAGGAGCGGGTGGACGACCTGCTGGGCATCGTCCTTACCCACGCGCACGAGGACCACATCGGTGCGATCCCCTATTTCGCTGCCGATCTGGGTGTTCCGCTCTACGCCACGCCGTTCACGGCAGACTTGATTGTTCGCAAGCTGGACGAAGCAGGCCTGACGAAGCAAGTGAAGCTCAACGTGATCGAAGAAGATCACGGCGAGTTCGACCTCGGCCCGTTCTCGATCACTTACGTCCCGCTTGCTCATTCGATCGCAGAGGGGAATGCGCTGCTGATCGACACCCCTTATGGCCGCGTGTTCCATACGGGCGACTGGAAACTGGATGACGACCCGCAGATCGGCACGCCTGCAACGCAGGAAGACCTGACCGAAATCGGCGATGGCGGCGTGCTGGCAATGGTCTGCGATTCCACCAACGTCTTCAATCCGAACTTCTCGGGCAGCGAAGGCGCTGTTTACAGCGGCCTGCTGGATGAAGTGAGCAAGCACTCCGGCAAGCGCGTGCTTGTCACTACCTTCGCTTCCAATGTCGCGCGCCTGAAAACGCTCGGCGCGGTAGCGCAGCATACCGGTCGTCATCTGTGCGTCGCAGGCCGCTCGCTCGACAGGATGATCGAGGTGGGCAAGGCCAATGGCTACCTCGACGATTTTCCCCAGACCATAGACTTCGACACCGCGATGAAGATGCGGCGCGGCGAGGTCATGATTATTGCGACAGGCGGGCAGGGCGAACCTCGCGCTGCGCTGTCTCGGATCGCTGACGACACGCATCCCATCGGCCTCGATGAAGGCGACGTGATCCTGTTTTCTAGCAGGGTGATCCCCGGTAATGAAATCGCGATCGGCCGCGTGCAGAACCAGTTGGCGGAACGCGGCATCGTGATGGTGACTGACCGCCAGAGCGAAATCCACGTGTCCGGACATCCCGGCAGGCCTGAACTCGAAGCGCTTTATGGATGGTTGCGACCGGAAATTCTCGTGCCTGTGCATGGCGAAATCCGCCACATGCAGGAACAGGCGCGCCTCGGTCTGGCGAGCGGTATTCCGCACGCCGTGTACCAGAAAAATGGTGACATTGTGCGCTTGGCACCTGGCACCCCCGGCAAGCTGGCAGAAGTGCGCACGGGCCGCCTCGTGCTGGATGGCGACATCATCGTGCCTGCCGATGGTGACGCGGTCACCATGCGGCGCCGCCTGTCACGCGACGGGATGCTGATCGTCGTGTTGGATCAGTCAGGCGGTGCACATGTCGAAGGCATCGGACTGCCGCTGGACGAGGACTACGATGAATTTGTCGAGGAGGCCGAGGGTGATGTCCTGACGGCGCTGAACAAGCTTAAGGGCCGCCGCCGCGACGACCGTGAGGAAGTGCTTGAGGCGGCTCGCCTTGCTGCGCGTCGCGCTGCCCAGCGCTGGTCGGGCAAGAAGCCGCAAACGCGTGTCATCATCGCGGGCGAATAGGCCATGCAGATAACCTCCATCATCGCGATTTTCGCCCTTTTCTGGGTGATGTGCGCCTTCCTGATGCTACCATTCGGGGTGAAAACCCATGACGAGTTGGGTGTCGAGAAAATACCGGGACAGGCAGACAGTGCACCCGCCAATTTCCGGCCGGGCCGGGTCGTCTTGCGTGCAACGCTGCTGGCTGCAGCGCTGACGGCATTCTTCACCGTGAATTACACACAGGAATGGATCACCGTCGAAGACATCGACATTCTCGGAAGCATACACCCCGCTCCCGAGCAGTAACCGGTCAGTCGCGCAGGCGGTCTATCGCCTGTGCCAGCGCGACATAGAGCTTGCCCATATCGCTGGAGAGCAGTGTCACCGCCATGGCATTTCCATCGCGTGTGGACAGGATGCCGCGCAACATGGCCTCGAAATCGTGAATATAGCGGTTCACCGTCTCGCGGAATTCGGCGTCTTCTGAATAGACCCCGCTCACCTGACGCGCTTCCTGTTTGTCCAGCAGCCTGACGGCACGGCGCGTGAAAATGCCACGGTCGCCTCGCAGGTAATGGGCCCACTGGGTATCGCCGATATCGTTGTCAAATGCCTTGGCGATGTCGATCGAGCTGGAATTGAGCGCCTCGGTAATCAACGCCATGCGACGGGCGAAATCGCCGTCGACCTGCTCTTCCGCGCGTTGCCGGGCATATTCCACGCGGCTTTCCAGGTTGGCTGCCAGCTGATTGATCTGTTCGACCTCGCTGCGCAATTCCATGGCTGTCTCGCGGCCAGCCTCGTCAGCTCGCACCGTTGCCTCTTCCAGTTCGGAAATCGTTTCCTCAGCGTGGCGCCGCATGGCATCCGCGAGTTTCTGCCGGCTTGCCTCTGCAATCTTTTCCGCAAGCTCTGCGACGGCCTGGGTCTGCTCGCCACGCAGGTTCTCCAGCACTTCGGCGGATGCCGCGCTGAGCATGTCGATAGCTTCGCGCAATTCCCTGGAAGTACGTTCAGCCAACTTCTCCGCTTCCTGCGTAACGCTGCCGAGCTGGCTTTCCAGCGCGCCCATCTGTTCAAGCGAAGCGGTTCCCGATTCCCGCGTCTTGTCGAGCTGTTCGGCCAGTTGGCTGCCGCGCGTTTCCGCATCCCGGATAAGGCCATGCAATTCCCTGGCGGTAGAGCCAAAGGTCGTCAGACGCGCTTCTGCGCTTGAAACGGCGTTGGAGAGCGCACCTTCGGAATGATCCGCCGTCGATCGGATGATTTCCAGCAAGCGCACGCTGTCGTCGGTAAGGCGCGTGATGAACTGCCCGCTTTCCTCCAATACGGCACGGCTTTGCGATAGCCGGTCCGACAAAGTGTCTGCCGCTTCGCTGACATGTTCATGCGTATCGTTTGCCTGCCTGCCGATGCGCGCCATTTCCTCGTCCAGCGAGGCGAGGCGCCCGGCCAGCGCTTCTCCGCGTTCGGCAAGGCCCGCCACATGCGCGAGATGTTCTTCCTGGCGTTCGTTCACTCGCTCGTCGAATTCGGAAATGCGCGCTTCGAGCGCTGCCAGTGCCTCTTCTTGTGCGGCTGCGTTTGCCTGGCGTCTCTGTTCGAAGTCAGCCTGGAACGCGGACATTGATTCGGACAGGCGCTCGTCAACCTTGGAAGCTTCGTCATTGAGCGCGACCAGACGCATACGAGCGTTGGTCATCGCCGATTCGTCCAGCTTGATCACCCCTTCCAACACCTGCTTCATGCGGTCTTCGAGTGCGGAAATCGCATCGGACCAGCGCCTGGTGGCGGCTGACTGTCCGCCATCCAGCGCATCGACCAGCTTTTCCCCCTCGACGCGCAGGGAAACGAGACGTTCACGCATGGCTGCGGTGGCCGCTGCTTCGCGCTCGTGCATCGCCTCCGCATCGTCGTGCAACTGCTTTGACAAGGCTTCGGAACGTGAAGCGATCGCATCGAAAACGCGTTCCTCCGAAGTGTCGAGCTGACGGCGGAATTCGTCGCTGCTGGCACGCAGCCGCTCGAACCGCTGACCGGCAAGGGTTCCAAGGGCACTGATCTGTTCTTCGAACGCGGCGAGGGTGGCTTCCACCTTCGCGCCAATCTCGGCAACATGAGCTTCGCCCGTTTCGTGAAAGCTGTTCAGCTTTTCAAACGATGCGAGAAGGGCTCCGACCTGCTCTTGCGCGGAATTGCCGGCATTGCCCATCTGGTTGTTCATATCGCGGGCAGCATTGGTCAGCACAGGCAATTGATCGCGCAGCCGCTCCATATTGGTGACAGCGGTTTCACTGACATTACCGATGCTTTCGATCTGCGCGGTATTGTCACGTATCAGGCTCTGCAAGTGGTCTGCGTTGCTAGAGAGGCGTTCGCTGGCGATGCGGCCGAGGCTCTCGAGATCTCTCGATTGGGATTCGATGAAATCCCGAGCGAGAGCCAATTCTCGGTTCACCACCAGCAGACGGCTTTCGAGATTTGCCGATTCATCAGCCAGTGAGCGCGCAGCATCGGTAAAGCGGTTGGCTTCCCGCCGGCTGTTGCGCATCGCAATGAGGTAAATGCCGGTTATCAGAACAAGCGGAACGGACCACTGGACGATCCAGTCAGTCCACTGCGCAGGCGTCGCACCGGCAAGCATTTCAACGTGATGGACCCAAACAAAGAAAGCAGTCCACGCCAACGCTGCAAGGATAGCGAGGGCTGGGGCGAGCCACGTAGCCTTTGGCCTTGCGGTCTCCTCTTCCCAATATTGTTCTTCGAAAGCTTCTTCCTGGGAAGCCTCATGAGCCGGAGCGTCATCGCCATGGGCGACGGTCTCTTCGGTTGCGTCGGGGGCAGGGGCTTCCTGCCCTGATACGAGGTTATGCCTGCGGTTCATGCGCAACTGTTTAACACAGGGTAAACGCCTTGAAACCATGGGAAATGGTTAAAACCCACCGCACGGCGCGTAGAATGGGCGTTTTGGCGGCGGGCCTCACGCTCTATCTTGGCATGGCCACAGGCGAGGCCTAGCTAGCAGGAATGCCCATTTCGAGAAGCACACCATGCGCGCCGCGCTGATTGCCATTCCGCATCCGGGGGAAGAGCCTATGATGGCCATCGCCGGCAAGTCGATTGCCCGGCGGCAATTGCTGTTCGCGCGCGAAGCAGGTTGCAAGAGCGTGATCGCGTTCGGCGGAGGTGCATCGCCCGATGGAATTGACTTGCGACACGCCGCCGAACGCATGGGATTGAAATACCAGGTTATTTCCACGGCTCATGCACTGCCCGGCATCATCGCGGATGACGATAGCCTGTTGGTGCTGCAACCCGGCCTGCTGCCGGAATCGCGCGCCGCGCTGGACTTGCTTCGCGCCGAGGGCGACCGGGTGCTGGTGGTCTCTGCGGGGCCGGGAGCGACGGCCGGATTGGAAAGGATCGACCTTGATCGTTCCTGGGCCGGAGTTCTCACCATACCCGGCCGCTGGCTTGGCCAGCTCTCAAGCTTGCCTGAAGATATTGCCCCCCATGCGGCATTGCTCAGGATCGCATTGCAACAGCGACTGCCGGAGGCTCGTCTCGCCGACTCGACGCTGGATGATGGCAGATGGACCCTGATTACGTCGTCAGATGCAGCCAGAACTCGCGCCCAGGCCTGGCAGATCACTCATCTCGGGGAAACGCCGCCCGGTGCGGTTTCCCGGTGGCTGGGCAAATCGTTTGTGGCAGCTCTCGGCAGCAGGCTTCTCGATTTGCCCTACATCCGACCCGCAGTGATCGGAATTTCGGGCCTATTGCTTGCCGGTGGCCTGATCTCAGGCTTTTACGAACGACCGGCGCTGGGGTTTGCGCTGGCGGCCTTGAGCGTCCCGGTGCTCGAGATATTCCTCGCGATTTCAAGACTAAGTGTCGCTCCATTCGGAAAACTGAGGCGCCTGCCCTGGCTTCGCCTTGGCGTTGACGCGGCGCTGCTGGCCCTTGGCGTCATGGCGATAGACAGCCTCGCTCATAGAAGTGTGTTTCCTCCGGTTGTCCTTGCCTCGGCATTATTCCTGCTCGACCGGCGCGCCTTGTCCCGGTGGACCGAGCCACTGCGCGACAGAATGGTGATCGGCGGATTGGTCGCCACCGTGGCTGCGATTGCGACGCCGGAACTGGGCATCATGCTTGCCGGCTTGCTGGTGCTTGCCGCCAATATCCTTCCTTCGCGCAGATAACGCAGGTTTAACCAAGGTGCGCTATGGCAGACAGTATGAGCACAACTTCACATGCCGGACCTTCTGCCGAGTCCGTTGAGGACATGCTGCGCGGTGAACTCGCGCAAGGCGATGTTATCCTGTCAACGGCGCGCCCCATCCTGCGCCACCTGCTGGCGAATGACGACCACGCGCTGTTCAGCGACGAGGTAATCGCGAAGATCCGCGGAATGATGGTCCATATGGCGCGTCAGATGCTGTTTGAACTGGCGGCGGAACTGGCGAAGGAAGATCGCGGCCTTTTCGTGGAAGAACGGCAGGACGCGCTCGCGACTTGCCTGCTGGAGGACACAGCGTTTCTCGGCCACGCCCATGCGTTAACGATCGAGGCGCAACTGGCCGACCGTCTGCAGGCTCGCAGCGGTATCGATCCGGTCCTTTCTCCCCTGATGCAGGAACTGGCTGCGTCAAAGGACGAGGCGCTGGCTGCATCCGCCATGCGCGTGATCGCTTCGCAGGCGCGCTTCATGCAGAAGCAGCGACGGATGGAACTGCCGATCGAGGAATTGCCGGCAGAATTGTTCCACACTGCTACGCGGTTGCTCAAAACCACTCTGGAAGACTACCCGACCGAGACCGAGGCCGTGTGCAACCGTCTGCGCGACAACTATGACGAGAGCGAGCGTCGCATAGGCCAGATCACGCGTCTGATCATGGCGATGGGTGCAAACGCAAAGCGCGCGCTCTCGGTAGACAACGCAGGGCTTTCGATTTTTTCCACCGCACTGGCGATGGCCTGCGAACAGGAACGCGATGTGGTGGTACTCTCACTCGGCGAGAACCAGTGCGCACGCCTCGCGATTTCGCTGCGTGCAGCGGGACTGGGGCAAAGCGCGGTAGAAGAACAGTTCATGTACCTGCATCCCGATATCACGCTTCCCGATGGGTTTGACGCTCTGCGCGTTGATCGCGCTGCTGCCTTGCTGAACACCACCACCACCTCCGGCACGGCGCACTGAGGCAATGGCCTCGCCATCTCCCATAATCGCGCGGGCCCGGACGGACGCGCATGATCGCCTCATAGAGGCGGAGGAACCGCTGGCCGGCTTCCACCTGCGTGCAGGCGGCGAATTTCCCGGCGCGCTCGTTACACCGGCGCTTATCGAACTTGTGCGCAAGGCGCGCGTCTATGGCCTGCGCCTCGCCCGCGTGATTCGTGCGCAGGATGAGAGCGAGCAGGTTACCGCTTGGGTCGAGGTAAAGCCCGAGGGCGAGGGCGCCACCATCGCGATTACCGACTGGCAGGCAGAACCGCTGCGCCCTGCTTCCCAGGCGGATACAACTTACGAGAAACTGGCTCTGGTTCGCCAGATCGCCGGACTGAGCGCAAGGCTCGGTCCGTCACAGGAATTGCTGAACGTCGATAGTGATGCGGCCGATCTGTCGGACCTGTTGGAAAAGATGCGGGATGGCATCGGAGAGACCTGGACGCGCTTCATCGCGCCAAGCGGCGGGACTCATCACAAGCCGCTCCACTGGCGGCTGCTGGATGGAGCCTCTGTCGATATTCCCGGCTCTTCACGGCGATGGAATGTGCACCTTGTCCCGCTCGGCAAGCCGCAGCCGGGCAGTGCCGGCTTCGAACTCTATCTGGCCCCGCAGCGAGCAGAGCCGGAAAAACCGCCCAAACCGGAGCGTGACCCCGACCGGACCAGCGGCATCGGCCGCGACATTGCGCCCGTCCTGCGCCAGCCGGTGAGCCGTATCATCGCAAATGCAGAGACTATCCGCACCCAGTTGGCAGGGCCACTGGCAGAGGAATACAGCAATTACGCCGCCGACATTGCCACCGCAGGCGAGCACCTTCTTGCGTTGATCGACGATCTCACCACGCTTGAGCTAGTGGAAGACGAGCAGTTCGAGACAGCGCCGGACAAGATTGACCTGGCAGATGTAGCCCAGCGTGCCATCGGCATTCTTGGCGTTCGTGCCGGGGAGCGGGGCATTACCCTGGATGCTCCCAAATCTGCAGACAGTGTGCCCGCCATCGGTGAATTTCGCCGCGTCCTGCAAGTGCTTCTGAACCTCATCGGCAATGCGATCCGGCATTCCCCCGAAGGAGGTCAGGTTTGGGTCCGAACCGAGCATGACGGAAAGCGTGCACGTATTACCGTGGCCGATCAGGGCGAGGGGCTGGACGAGGAAGAACAGGTAAAGGTCTTCGCCAAGTTCGAGCGACTTGGGCGCAGCGGCGACGGCGGTTCCGGCCTTGGCCTGTACATTTCGCGCCGCCTTGCCGAAGCCATGGACGGCTCGCTTACCGTAGAAAGCGCAAAGGGGCAGGGGGCGCGTTTCACCCTGGAGCTGCCCAGCTTCAAGGAGCGGCGCAAGGAGCCGCGCTGAGGCACGGCCCAAACGAAAACGCCCGGCCTTTCGACCGGGCGCTTCCTGGAAAATTGTTCGCCGCGATCAGCGTTCGCTGAGCGGAATGTAATCGCGCTGCGTCGGGCCTGTGTAGAGCTGACGCGGGCGACCGATGACCTGGCCGGGATCGGAGATCATCTCGTTCCATTGTGCCACCCAGCCCACGGTGCGGGCTAGGGCGAAAAGCGCGGTGAACATGGTGGTCGGGAAGCCGATCGCGGACAGGATGACGCCGGAATAGAAGTCCACGTTCGGGAACAGCTTCTTCTCGATGAAATAGTCGTCGTTCAACGCCATTTCTTCCAGCTGAAGCGCGGTCTCGAAAACCGGGTCCTTGACGTTGAGCGCTTCGAAAACTTCGCGCACGGTTTTCTGCATCACCGTCGCACGCGGATCATAGTTCTTGTACACGCGGTGTCCAAAACCCATCAGACGGAACGGATCGTTCTTGTCCTTCGCCCGCTCGATATAGTGCGGAATGCGGTCGGGCGTACCGATCTCGCGCAGCATGTTCAGCGCCGCTTCGTTAGCGCCGCCATGCGCCGGGCCCCAAAGGCAGGCGATACCGGCGGACATGCAGGCAAACGGGTTAGCGCCCGAGGAACCGGCGAGACGCACCGTCGAGGTGGAGGCGTTCTGTTCGTGATCGGCGTGCAGGATGAAGATGCGATCCATCGCCTTCTCTACAGCCGGGATAACTTCGTATTCCTCGGCCGGAACGCCAAAAGTCATACGCAGGAAGTTGCCAGTGTAGCTGAGCGAGTTCTTCGGCTGCAGGAACGGCTGGCCGACAGCGTACTTGTACGCCCACGCTGCAATCGTCGGCATCTTGGCAATCAGGCGGTGGCTGGAAATCTTGCGGTGTTCCGGGTCCGAAATGTCGGTGCTGTCGTGATAGAACGCCGACAGAGCGCCGACCACGCCGCACATGATGGCCATCGGGTGCGCATCACGGCGGAAGCCCTGGTAGAACTGCCGCATCTGGTCATGCAGCATGGTGTGATAGGTGATGGTGTTGGTGAAGTCGTCCAGCTCGTCAGCAGCCGGCAGTTCGCCGTTCAACAGCAGGTAGGCAACTTCCATGAAGCTGGAGTGCTCTGCCAGCTGGCCGATGGGATAGCCGCGGTGAAGGAGTACGCCTTCGTCACCGTCGATGAAAGTCAGTGCGCTTTCACACGAGGCGGTCGACTTGTAGCCGGGGTCGAAAGTGAACCTGCCGGTCTTGCCGTAGAGTTTGCGAATGTCGATGACATCCGGGCCGCAGCTTCCTTCGAGTGTGGGGAAATCATAGGTTTCGCCACCTACTGTCAAATCCGCCTGCTTGTCAGCCAAAGCTGTTCTCCTTCAAGTGTTTGCAATCGGTAGTTGAGCGAGTGTCTCAGCTACCGGCTTGATCGTCGATGCGCGCAAGGCTCTCGTCTTTGCCGAGAAGAACCAGCACGTCGAAAATTCCGGGCGAAGTGGTCTGCCCCGTGAGTGCCGCGCGCAGCGGCTGCGCGAGCTTGCCGAGGCCAAGCTCCAGCTCCTCCGCATAGGCTTTCAAATTGGCCTCCAGCGCCTCGATTGTCCAGTCCGTTTCGGCGCGCAACCGATCCGATATCGCTGCCAGACGGCTGCGCGCTTCGTCATCCAACAAACCCGCAGCCTTGTCGGTAAGTTCCAGCGGACGTTGCTTGAACAAGAATGAAGCGCCGTCGGCCAGTTCGTTGAGATCACGGGCGCGCGTCTTCAGCTCAGGCATGGCCTGAGTGAGCAACTTTTCGTCCACGTCCGTGCCGATCAAAGGGGCAACGAGCGACGCAAGTCGCGCATCGTCCGCGCGGCGGATGTAATTCCCGTTCATGCTCAGCAGCTTCTTCATGTCGAAGCGGCTCGGACCTTTACCCACGGCGTCGATATCGAACAGCGCGATGGCCTCTTCCCGGGTGAACTCTTCCTGGTCGCCATGGCCCCAGCCAAGACGCAGAAGATAATTGAAAAGCGCCTCTGGCAGAATGCCCATCTCGCGATAGTCACGAACGCCCAGCGCGCCGTGACGCTTTGAAAGCTTTGCACCGTCATTGCCGTGAATCAGAGGCACGTGGGCATATGTCGGCTCTTCCCAGCCATCCTCGAGGCCCTGCATGGCGCGGATCACCTGGATTTGCCGGAACGCATTGTTGAGATGGTCATCACCCCGGATGATATGGGTGCAGCCCATGTCCATGTCGTCCACCACTACGGCGAGCATGTAGGTGGGCGTGCCATCGGCGCGAAGCAGGATGAAATCATCGATCTCGCGGTTGTCGACCTTCACGCGGCCCTGAACGGCATCCTCGATCACCGTTTCTCCGCCTTCGGGCGTCTTGATGCGCACCGTGTAGGGTGCACCTTCGGGTGCTTCTGACGGATCGCGGTCACGCCAGCGACCATCGTAGCGCATCGGCTGTTTGGCAGCCTTCTGCTGTTCGCGCATTTCGGCGAGCTCTTCGGGCGTGGCGAAGCACTTGTAGGCCTTGCCCGCCTCGAGAAGTTTCAGAGCGACTTCGGCATGCCGATCGGCGCGCTGGCTCTGGTAAACCGTGTCGCCGTCGAATTCGAGGCCGAGCCAGTCGAGCCCGTCGAGAATGACGTCGATCGCCTCCTGGGTGGAACGCTTCTTGTCCGTATCCTCGATGCGAAGCAGGGTCGTGCCGCCGTGATGGCGGGCGTAGAGCCAGGAAAACAGGCCCGTGCGGGCATTGCCGATATGCAGGAAGCCGGTTGGACTGGGTGCGAACCGCGTCACGACCGGACGCTGCTGCGAACCATCACCAATCGAACTTGCCATAACTGCTTGTTTCCTGTCCTATATTTTCATGTCTGTAGAACATCCGCCACTGGTGCCGCTGGGCGACGATCCAGGCGATGTTGCGACGCAACACACGCCTTGGCGAAAGCTGCGTGGTTTGTCCAGCGTGGCGGATCGTGCCGAGCATTTCCTGGCCAGTTCCGGCTTTGATCGCGGGCCCTGGATGGCTGTAATGCTGGCGACCGGAATTGCCTCTTGGTTCGTTTTGCCAAGCCCGGCCGCATGGACGCTCGTCATGGCAGGCGGCGCGATGATCGCCCTGGGAATTCTGGCAGCGTGGAAGGGAAGGGACGACCGCGTCCATCTGGTCGGAGCGGTCGTCACATGCGGGTTGCTGATCGCTTTCGGCACCGGACTTGCGTGGTCGAGATCCGAGCTGGTTGGAGCTCCCGCTTTCGAACGACCCGTATACGATACGTTTCGAGGGCGGGTGCTGGAGCGGATAGAGCAACCGGCACAGGAGCGCGTGCGCCTTGTACTCGCATCACGGCACCCAGAAAGCGGGCAAGCCGTAAAGATACGGGTCAACGTACCTCAGGAAGCTGACGCCCCCGATCTGGCAGTCGGCGCGATTGTCGAGGTCCAGGCGCGACTGATGCCTCCCGCGCCACCAATGCTGCCAGGCGCATACAATTTCGCCCGTACGGCATGGTTCGAGGGATATGCCGCTACTGGAAGCGCGCAGGGCGATATTCGCATCATCGATGGACCGGATACTCAGGGGGATCCGATCGCTTCGCTCCAGCGGACACTGTCCGGCCATGTACGTGAAAGGCTTTCCGGCTCGGCAGGCAGCATAGCAGCAGCATTTGCCAGCGGCGATCGCGGTGCGATCAGCGAGGCAGATGAAGATGCCATGCGCGATGCCGGCCTGACGCACCTCCTATCCATCAGTGGGTTGCATGTAAGCGCAGTGATCGCCGGTACGTATTTCCTGGCGATCCGCATGCTCGCCCTGTGGCCATGGCTGGTCTTGCGGGTCCGATTGCCAGTCGCTGCTGCAGCTGTCGCGGCTCTCGCCGGTATCGGATACACATTGTTGACCGGAGCGCAGGTGCCAACGGTGCGCAGTTGCATTGCCGCGCTGCTGGTTCTTGGCGCGCTCTCGCTGGGTCGCGAGCCCTTGTCACTGCGAATGGTGGCGGTGGCAGCGACCGCAGTTCTGCTACTATGGCCCGAGACTCTCGTCGGCCCGAGCTTTCAGATGAGCTTTGCGGCGGTGATCGCCATTGTCGCGCTGCATAATGCCGAACCTGTGAAGCGTTTCCTCGCTGCGCGTGAAGAGGGACAGCTAGCCCGGCTCGCGCGCCGAGCATTCATGCTGCTTGTCACCGGTCGTGTCATCGAGATCGCCCTGATGCCGATTGTGCTGTTCCATTTCCACCGTGCCGGGGTCTACGGCGCACTCGCCAATGTTATCGCCATTCCGCTGGTGACGTTTGTCTCCATGCCTCTCATCGCCGTGGCTCTGGCTTTCGATACGATTGGTCTGGGAGCGCCGTTCTGGTGGCTCGCAGGTATCTCGCTGGATGCACTGCTTGGCATCGCCCACTTCACTGCAGAGCAACCAGGAGCCGTAAAGCTGATCCCGCAGATAAACGGCTTATCATTCGCGTTGTTCGTGGCGGGAGGCCTCTGGCTCGCTCTCTGGCGAGGAAGGGCGCGCTTGTGGGGCTTTCTACCTGCGGCGATGGCAACGCTGATCCTCGTGGCAACTCCTGTTCCCGACGTGCTGATATCCGGAGACGGCCGTCACGTCGCGATCACCGGGGAGAACGACCGCCTTCTCGTCCTGCGCGATACACGAAGCGATTACACACGTGACAACCTTCTCGAACTGGCAGGCATGGAGGGGGAGCCGCTTTCACTTAACCAATGGCCGGACGCCGACTGCACCGCCGATTTCTGCGTCATCAGTCTTCGACGCGAAGGGCGAGACTGGGACATTCTCATGAGCCGTAGCGGCAATATCGTCGGGGAGCGCGCGTTGGCCGCAGCGTGCGAGCGAGCAGACATCGTCGTGTCGGATCGCTGGCTACCGAGAAGCTGCTCACCACGTTGGTTGCGAGCCGATGCGCGGACCCTTTCAGAGAGCGGCGGACTTGCCATCGTGCTTGGCGAAAGGCCCCACGTACGCAGCGTCGCGGAAGGCGAGGGGCAACACGGTTGGTGGCGAGGGCGGAGAGCGGATTAATCGCCAATGCAAAAGGGCGGCATCCCTCGGGATACCGCCCTTTGCTTGTGCTATTGAATCCGGCTCTAGTGGTAGCGACGCAGTAGCCCGGCCAGCTTGCCCTGAACCTTCACCTGACGATCGTCATAAACCTGCGGATCGTATGAAGCATTGGCTGGATCGAGGCGGATCTTGCCACCATCGTGGAACAAGTACTTCAACGTGGCTTCCTCGTCATTCACGAGAGCAACCACGATATCGCCGTCGCGCGCGGTATCGACCTTCTTCACAAGCGCAAAGTCACCGTCGAAAATGCCGGCCTCGATCATGGAATCGCCCGAAACTTCCAACGCGTAATGTTCGCCAGAGCCGAGCAAGGCAGCGGGAACGGGCAGCGTCTGGCTGTCTTCCAGAGCCTCTATCGGAACACCGGCCGCGATGCGACCGTGCAATGGAATTTCGATAACATCGTTGGCAGGCTCAGGCTGGCTCGCAGGAGGCGTGGTGACCTTCGCAACAGCGTCAGTTGCCTTGCCACCGAGATTCTCCGGCATCTTCACTACTTCAAGCGCCCGGGCGCGGTTTGGAAGGCGGCGGATAAAGCCACGTTCTTCCAGAGCCGAAATCAGGCGGTGCACGCCAGATTTGCTCTTCAGATCGAGCGCTTCCTTCATCTCTTCGAAGCTGGGAGAGATACCGCTCTCTTCCAGCCGGCGGTGAATGAACAGCAGCAATTCGTGTTGCTTGGCAGTCAACATGGGCAAGCCCCTCATCAATGTTCCACCCGTGGAACGAATAAGGAACAATTAAGAAACAGATTCGCTCAAGTCAAGCGATACCGCCATTTTGGATGCGATAGATTATTACGGCATCGCCTGCCTTCGTCCCGGGCGCATCAATATCACGGCGAATGAGAACGTCCGCAGCCGCCAATGCGCGCAAGGCACTGCTGTCCTGTTCTTCGATCAGGCTAACGCCGCCCTCGACAATCCTGCCGCGGAGGAACTCTGTCCGCTTGCTGCCGGCAGGCAGCGGCGTAACGCACGGCATCGGTATACCGTGTGGCAGAACTTCCAGTGCGCCCGCCATTTGCCGAAGCAATGGAAGCAGGAATAGGTAGGCCGTCACGAAGCTGGAAACCGGATTGCCCGGGAGGCCGAGGATGACCTGCTTCCCCCGTGTCGCAACCATCAATGGCTTGCCGGGCTTGATTGAAACACGCCAGAAGTCGATCTCGGCGCCCCATTCGCGCAACGCGGGCTGCACGAGGTCGTGATCGCCCACCGACGCCCCGCCGCTGGTTACGATGACGTCAGCCGCAGAAGCTTTCTCAAGACCTGCCAGCATGGCCTCCATCGTGTCGCGAACAGGCCCGATGCGCAAAGCGCCGGAAGTAAATGGCTGGCATAGCGCGGCTATCGCCGGGCCATTGCTGGCCGGAATCTGATGCGCCGCGCAATTGGCGGGATCGGCGCTCAGTTCGTCGCCACTGTCCATGATTGCGAGGGACGGGCGCGAATGCACGGGGACTGCACCGTAACCACCTGAAATTGCCAATGCGAGCTGAGCCGGACCGATACGGGTGCCTCTCCCGAGAAGCAGTTCACCTGAAGAGAAATCGAAGCCGGCACGGCGGATATGACGCGGCGTTGGATCACCTTCGCCATTCAGCGCAAGATCGTTACCCTCGCGTGTCGCATTTTCCTGCAGGAGCACCGCGCCCGCTCCGTCCGGCATGAATGCCCCGGTCGAAATGCGCGCGGCCTGACCTTTCGACAGAGCACTGGCGAAAGGGTGCCCTGCAGCACTCTCACCGACAACCTGCCACGGTCCTGCAAGATCGAATTCGCCCACGGCATAGCCGTCCATGGCCGACAGGTCAGCGGCGGGCTGGGTGCGGCGGGCCAGCAGGTCTTCGCTAAGATGCCGCCCGATCGCCTCGCTCGCCTCGACTGTTTCGGGGGAGAGGGGAGCAGCCAGCGCGCAGATTCGAGCCTGCGCTTCCTCCAGCGGGATAGGTTTCGGCAAGGCCATAGCGGGTCTATTCCGCCCGCCAGTCGCCGCTTTTGCCGCCGGTTTTCTCCAGTAGGCGGACATGCTCAATGACCATGCCCTTTTCCAGGGCCTTTGCCATGTCATAAAGCGTGAGAAGGGCGACAGAAGCAGCGGTAAGAGCCTCCATCTCCACACCGGTCTTGCCCGTCAGGGCGGCGCGAGCCGAGACTTCGACACCTTCCTCGCCGAATGCGAAATCGACTGTGACGGTGTCGAGCGCAAGTGGATGACAAAGCGGGATGAGTTCGCCGGTCTTCTTCGCCGCCATGATCCCGGCGATCCGCGCGGCAGACAGAACGTCACCTTTCGGGCCGCTGCCTTCGCGCACGGCCTTTAGCGTTGCGGGAGCCATGCGGATGAAGCCGCCTGCCGTCGCGCTGCGCACGGTTTCGGGCTTGCCGCCCACGTCCACCATGCGCGCCGCGCCCTTGTCATCAAGATGGGTAAGATTGCTCATGCGGGCGACCTATCGCAGATCGCCCGTCGCGAGCAACGATTAGCTGCGCAGGCTTTGCGGAACCCTGCCGCCATTTTCGGCCAGCTTGTCCATCACGTGCTGGTGCAGCGCGATGTTTTCCTCTGCCTTGCCGGAATAGTCGCTGTCGCCCAGTTCATGGGCGAGTTCCTTGCGGTTCTCGTAACTGGGATCGAGCCCCACCAGCTTCATCAGGTCGACAATGGAAGTGCGCCAGTTGAGCTTGTCGGCGCCTTCCATGGCATCGAGGCGCGCTTCAACGTCGACCTCGCTGATGGGCGAACCTTTCGCCTCGGCGCGGCCGAAACCGCCGGAACCCGGCGTGGCTGTCGTACGGGGCGCTTCCTGCGCCTCCGCTTCGGAGCCGAAGATTGCATCCTTGATCTTGCTGAAAATACCCATGTCTCATGCCTTTCGCTGATTGCCCTCTACGGGGAATTAGGCCGGGATCGGCCTCCCGCAGAACCAACGCATGAGGCGGGATTGTGTCCCGCGAAAGTCTAGCCGTTCAGCAAGGTGCGGGTTGCAGCTTCGACATCGTCCTGTCGCATCAGGCTTTCCCCGACGAGGAAACACCGAACGCCGGACTGCGCGAGACGTTGGCAGTCGGCATGGGTGTTGATGCCGCTTTCGCCAACAAGGAGCGAACCTTCAGGTGCCAACGTGGAGAGCCGCTCCGTGGTGGCGAGATCAGTCGTAAAGGTCTTGAGGTCGCGGTTGTTGACGCCGATCAGTCGTGACTTCAGGTGCTTTGACGCGCGGTCCATCTCGGCCTCGTCGTGTACTTCCACTAGCACGTCCATGCCGTGGTGCAGGGCGGCTGCCTCGATCTCTGCCATCAATGCGTCTTCCAGTGCGGCGACGATGATAAGGATAGCGTCGGCACCCAGTGCACGACTTTCAGCGACCTGCCAGGGGTCGACCATGAAGTCCTTGCGCAGCACGGGCAGGAGGCAAGATACGCGTGCCTCGATAAGGTAGTCTTCGTGGCCCTGAAAATATGTGTTGTCCGTCAGCACGGAGAGGCAGGCGGCTCCGCCCTTTTCGTAGTCCATGGCATGCTGGTGCGGACGGAAATCGGCGCGGATAAGGCCCTTTGAGGGTGAGGCTTTCTTGACCTCTGCAATCAACCCGAAGCCTGTGCTCGACTTCTCTTCCAGCGCACGGCGGAAGCCGCGCGGCGCGCTCGCTTCGGCTGCGAGGCGTTCGAGATCGGCCTGCGTTTTCTCGCCCTTGCGGACGCGCACTTCCTCACGCCTCGTGGCGCAGATTTCTTCGAGCTTGTTCATTTGGCAGCGGTAATCCAGCAATCGAGCAACGCCTTTGCCAGCCCTTTGTCGAGCGCCTCGGCAGCTTCCTCCACGCCCTCGGTCCAGGTTTCCACTTCGCCAGCCACGATCAGGGAACCTGCTGCATTGAACAGCACGGCATCACGGTAGGGGCCGGGTGCGCCGAGCAGCAGGGCTTCGAGAGCCTTGGCATTGTGTACGGGGTCTCCGCCACGGATAGCTTCGACCGGGGCGTGCTGCAGGCCTGCATCCTCGGCGCGGACACGGCGCATGGTGACTTCGCTGCCCTGCACGTCGGCGATCTCGTTGCCTTCGTCGAGGCTGAGCTCGTCCAGCCCTTCATCACCAGAGACAATGAAAGTGCGTTCCGTGCCCAGCCGCGCCATCGCGTCGGCATAGATGGGCACATAGGCGGGCCGCGCGATGCCGATCAGCTGACGGCGCACGCGCGCCGGGTTCGAGAGCGGCCCCATCAGGTTGAAGATCGTGCGCTTGCCCAGCTTCTGGCGAATGGGCTGGATGCGCGCCATTGCCGGGTGGTGGTTCTTGGCGAACAGGAAGCAAATGCCAATCTCGCGCAGCGTATGTTCGGCAGTGCGACCTGCGGCATCCATGTCCAGACCTAGTGCTTCCAGTGTATCGGCGGCTCCCGCCTTGCTGCTGGCCGCGCGGTTGCCGTGCTTCGCCACAGGAACGCCGCAGGCCGCGACGACCAACGACACGGCGGTCGAGACGTTTAATGTGTGATGTCCGTCGCCGCCCGTGCCGCATACGTCGATGGCGTTGGCTGGCGCTTCGATGGGGATGAGGCGCTGGCGCATGGCGCGTGCAGCACCGGTGATTTCCTCGGCATGTTCGCCGCGGTCGGACATGGTGGAAAGGAACGTCGCGATTTCATCTTCCGACGGCTTGCCATCAAGCATGTCGCCAAAAGCGCGCTCCGCCTCGGCTTCGCTGAGCGGGTGATCGGCAGGGGGTAGAATGCTCATGCTACCAGCCGTTCCGGCAGCTTCACGTCAATGCCGCAGATCTTGCAAAAGTTGGCGAGCAGTTCGTGGCCATACTGTGTGGCGATGCTTTCCGGATGGAACTGCACACCGTGAATCGGCAGCTCTGAGTGGCGGAAGCCCATTACAGCCGTGCCATCGAGGCCCGGCGTTTCGCTAGTCGCATTCACCACCAGACAATCGGGAATGTCTTCCACGATCAGCGAGTGATAGCGGGTGGCGGTGAAGGGCGAGGGCAGGCCTGCGAAAACACCCGTGGAATCGTGGTCGACCGGCGATGTCTTGCCGTGCATCAGTCCGCCGCGCGCAACCGTGCCGCCGAAGTGCTGACCTATCGACTGGTGGCCAAGGCACACTCCCATCAGCGGCCGCCCCGCATCGGCGCAGGCGGCGACGAGATCGAGGCTGATGCCAGCTTCGTTCGGTGTGCAGGGGCCGGGCGAGATCAGGATACCGGCAGCACCCGTCGCCAGCGCTTCGCTTGCGGTAAGTGCGTCATTGCGGACGACCTCGACCTTTGCGCCCAGTTCCATCAGGTAATGGACGAGGTTGAAGGTGAAGCTGTCGTAGTTGTCGACAACGAGAATATCGGGCGTTTCGCTCATGGCGGTGCCTTTTGCCTTTCAGCGCGTCGCAATCAAGCGGATTTGCCTGCCAGTTCGTCCGTCGCGCGCACAAGTGCGTCGATAATGCCGGGTTCCGACGCGCTGTGACCGGCATCGTGAACGATGCGCAAGTCTGCCTCTGGCCATGCCTTCTTCAGCTCCCAGGCAGAGACAGGGGGCGTGCAGATGTCGTGGCGACCCTGCACCATGATGCCCGGTATGTCCTTCAGGATCGGCGCGTTCTTCAGAAGCTGGCCTTCCTCGAGATAGAAATCATCGAGGAAGAACCGCGCGCAGATGCGGGCGAAAGGCACGGCCTTGGCAGGGTCGGCAAAGCTATCCAGCAGATCCTCATTCGGGAGCAGGGTAGCGACATTGCCTTCCCACAGCGACCATTCCTTTGCGGCGGCAAGGCGGGTGGCTTCGTCGTCGCTGGTAAGGCGTGCGTGATACGCCTTCACCAGATCGCCACGCTCCTCTTCAGGGATCAGGCCGGTGAAAGCGTCCCACTGCTCGGCCATGATCTCGCTTGCGCCATAGGTGTAGAGCCAGCTCTTTTCCTTTTGCCGCCCCAGGAAAACGCCGCGCAGCACCAGTTCGCTGACGCGCTCAGGATGCGTCTGGGCATAGGCGAGTGCAAGGGTAGAGCCCCAGCTGCCGCCGAATACCTGCCATTTGTCGAACCCGCACATCTCGCGCAGACGTTCCATGTCGGCGACGATGCGCCAAGTGTCGTTGTTCTCTATCTCCGCGAAGGGGAGGGATTTGCCGCATCCGCGCTGGTCGAACAGGATCACGTCGTAGAGATCAGGGTCCCACTGACCGCGATGATCAGGGCTGATGCCGCCGCCGGGGCCGCCGTGCAGCATGACGGCAGGCTTGGCGCCTTTGGTGCCGACGCGCTCCCAATACAGCGAATGGCCTTCGCCAACGTCCAGCATGCCGCTGTCGAACGGCTCGGTGATCGGGTAAAGTCCGCGGTAATCGCTCATTCTTCTGTATTCCTTTCGCGCACGACGATCATTGGTCCGATTTCCGGGCCGTCGTCCATACGGTCCTTTGCGGGGTCCCACATCTGCGAAACGCTGCCATCGAGGAACAGCGCATTATTCACGCGCAGCACGTCTCGATAAAGGCGGGCCAGCTTGCCGAAGCTGACCGGTGCCTCGCTTATGATGAAATGTGCTCGCCCAGCGGCATCCACACCCACGGCATTGCGCGTCTTGCGACTGGTGCCGTCCGGATCGAATGCCGGATGCAGGTCGCCGTTGATCACCAGCATCGGGCCGGACTGTGTTGCAAACCACGGGCGCTCGCCGATTTCATCAGCGAAACGCTCGGTCTCCCACACGCGCCAGGGGCCTGCAGCCGTCTCACCGAAGAAGACGCCGTTCGGTAGCAGATGGAAATTTCCCGGCCCTTCGTTCTGGTTCAGCACGGTGAAGCGCAGCCCGTTCTCGACGTAATAGCCGATGGGAAAACCGTCAGGGTTGAACATCCCACCGTTCATGGCGAGGACGACGTCATCGGCTTCATCTCCGATCCCGTCGGCAAGCGCTTCCAGAGAGCGATAGGGCACGTCAGAATCATCGGGCGACAGGTCGACGCCGATGACGTGGTCTCCGGGCAGGGCCGTGCAGTGAGTGAACGGCGAATCCTCGAACACCATCGGTTCACAAATGGAGGCGCGCTGCCGCTTATCTTCGCCTTCGCTGCGAATGGAGCAGGCGGTCAGCGTCAGCAGCGCGGTCGCGGTCAGGCAATCAATCGGGCGAAAGCGTGTTGGCATCAATGAAGCTGCTCATATCGGCAATAAAGCCATCGGCAAAGTCTCCGTCCGGTCCCACGATGCCATGGGTTGCCCTCTCATAAAGGCGGTAGGAGAGCGGCCCTTCGTCGCGGACTTCATCTAACAACCCCATGCTCTCGCTCACTGGAACATTATCGCTTTCGTCAAGGCTGCCGTAGGCGATGAACAGCGGACCATGCCACTCCCTCCAACGGTCGAGCGTCGAATAACCGCCGTTGGCCTGCCAGAAACCGGGTTGCCGGCGTTTCGCACGCCACGTGTATAGATCGGCGAGAGGACCTGCGAGCCACTCGGGCGCTCCTGCTGCGGCTACGTCATTGCCTACCTCGTGCCGCAACTGCGCGTTGTAGTCAGTGGCGGAGGAACCGATGGCAATGGCGAAATCAGCGTCAGCCAGTAAAGCTGCCTCTGGCGCGATACTTCCGCCCTGGCTGACGCCGACGAAGCCATAGGCTGGTGCCTCGACTGTGGCGCGCAATTCAGCAAGCCAGGCCGCACCGTCGGCGGCAAGGTCGGTGAGAGGCTGGTTGCGCCAGTCTCCACCTGAGCGACCCGATCCGCGCTTGTCTGGCAGAAGGATGGTATAACCTGCCCTGGCGAGACGGTCAGCCAAGGCGATGTAGTACCCGTTTGCCCGATCCGAATTGCCCGATCCGTGAATAATGACGAGGGCAGCCTTCGCTGGATCGAACGGCTCGATCAGCCATGCGGAGAGATGGACATCCCGTTGGATCGCAAGGTCGCTAATACGATAGGGCTGATCTTCCAGAAATGACGCGGGCGCCGACGGTACCGGCTCCCCTCTTTCCACGCCGCCAAGCGCAAATCGCGACAGGGAGCCATCCAAGGCAGGCAAGAGTAGCCACTCCTGGCCCTGCGCTTCGAAGACGCCGCTGTTACCTTCTGCGGGAAGCATCGCTGCGCCGTAGGTTGGCGGGTCGTCCGGCGGTGATGGGTTCGCAAAAATCCATCCGCCGATAAATATGGCGAGCAGGACGGCCAGACCGGCCCATTTCATGATGCGTCGCAGGTTCACCGACTTATATCAGTAATACGCCCGCGCGTGTCGGTCAATTTCAGGCTATTGCCCGAACCCCGGTTCGCTTGCCACTTCCACGGCTTCGCGCGCGGCGGCGATCAGGGCACCGGCCTTGTGGCGGCATTCGGCGGCTTCGTAGGCGGGGTCGCTGTCGGCGACGATGCCAGCGCCTGCCTGCACATGCATAACGCCATCCTTCACGACTGCGGTTCGCAGAACGATGCAGCTGTCGACAGAGCCGTCCGGAGCGAAATAGCCGACGCCGCCTGCGTAGGGACCGCGCGTTTCAGGTTCCAGTTCGGCAATTACCTGGCAGGCACGGATCTTCGGCGCACCACTGACGGTGCCAGCAGGGAAGCCTGCGAACAATGCGTCCAGCGCGTCCTTGCCTTCAGCCAGTTGGCCGACGACGTTGCTGACGATGTGCATGACATGGCTGTAACGCTCGATGGTGAAGCTGTCCGTCACGGTCACGCTGTCGGCCCCTGCCACGCGGCCCACGTCGTTGCGGCCAAGATCCAGCAGCATCAGGTGTTCCGCGCATTCCTTGGGATCGGCCAGCAGGCTGATCTCGTTCGCCTTGTCCTCGCTTTCGGTCGCGCCGCGCGGGCGGGTGCCGGCAATGGGGCGGATCGTCACTTCGCCATCACGCACGCGGACGAGGATTTCAGGACTTGAGCCAACGACGGCGAAACCGGGCAGGTCGAGGAAGTAGAGGAATGGCGAAGGGTTCACACGGCGCAAGGCACGGTAAAGCGCGATGGGCGGCAGCGGGAATGGGCAGGTGAAGCGCTGTGCCAGCACCACCTGGAAGATGTCGCCTGCGGTGATGTAATCCTTGGCACGCAGCACGATGCGTTCGTAGTCCGCCGAGTCCATCACGGCTTCCAGCGCGAGTTCGGGCATGTCGGACAGGCGTTCTGCTTCCGGCACTTTCTCGCCCAGCTTTCGCAAGGCTTCGTCGATCCGTTCTCCCGCGCGCTCGATCATCATGGCCGGATCGCCATTGCCAGCCCACAGCGGCGCGGTGACATAGAGGCTGTCGCTCAGACGGTCGAAGACCAGCACCAGCGCGGGGCGGGCGAACAGCATGTCCGGCAGGTTCAGGTCGCTCTGCGGCGCCCGCGGCAATGTTTCGACAAGGCCGATCGTCTCGTAACCGAAATAGCCGACGAGACAGGCGAGGGCAGACGGAAGACCTTCGGGCATGTCGATGCGGCAGGCGTTCGCCAGCTTGCGCAGCTCCGCCATGGCATCGCCATCCAGCGGCTCGAACGCGTCGCGGTCATGCCGCCAGTCACGGTTGACCTCAGCCTCGGCACCGGTGGCCCTGAACATGAGGTCAGGATCGAGACCCAGCAGGCTGTAGCGCCCACGGATTTCGCCGCCTTCCACTGATTCCAGCAGGAAATCACCGCGCCCCGGCTCGATCAGCTTCAGCGCTGCGCCGATGGGCGTTTCCGTATCCGCAACAACGCGCCGCCAGACGAGCGTGTTGCGCCCGGCTGACAGAGCTTCTTGAGCGGCCTCGGCGTTATGCGGCGCAGCGGTCAACGGCCCTGACCTTACTGGCCGGCACCGGTGAGCGCAGCGCGCACCGCTTCGAAAGCTGCGGAATTGGTTTCCACCTCGAATGAATCCTCGGCAGCAGAAAGGAACTGCTGCAGGTATTCTTCGCCCACCGCCTGCGCCAGCTGCTGCTGGGTGTTGACGATGATGGGATCATTCTCCGCCATTTCGGGAGATTCGATCTCGTCCAGCTGCAACACGAAATAGGTGCTGGTCTGATCAACCCGCACGCGCTTTGCACTGCCTTCAGCCATTGAGAAGAACAGCAGGCTGGCGCGCGAAAGCTGGCCCTGCTCGGAAATCTGGCGACGGTTGAGGCGCAGCGGTTCCGGGGCAGGGAGGTCGACGTCCTCTGCAGCCACGGCCTCGGCCAGTGTCGAACCATCGTTCACGCGCTGCAGAATGCGTCCCGCGGCCTCGCTAGCGGCGGACATGCCTTCCTCGCGGCGCCATGCCATGGTCACGTCGTCCTTGATTTCCGCCAACGGTGCGGCGGCGCTCTGCGTGATCTGCGAGACTTCGAACAGCATGAATTGCTGACCCGGCACCACTTCCGCGAGCTGCGGGTCGCCCTCTTCCATCTCGAACGCGAAACCGAGAACGCGCTGGAGTGCGGGCGGAGCAGTCTGCTGAGTGCCATACACACGGCCATCAGCGGTCAGCGGCTGCGTCGTGGTGATTTCCAGGCCGAGTTCGTCAGCAGCTTCCGAGAGGCTGCGACCATCCGCCAGTTCGTCCTCGAGGCGTTCGGTCAACTCGTTGAGCGCGAGAGTGCGACGTTCTTCGGTCAGTTGTTCGCGAATGGCATCGCTCGCCTGCGCGAGGGACTGGCCGCTGATCTGGTTCACATCGTCCACACGCAGCACATACCAACCCAGTTCACCGCGGGCAGGACCGACCAGCGCGCCTTCAGCAGCGCCGAAGCCCGCCTCGGCAACGGCAGCGGAAGTTTGCGACGCTAGTGCGTCACGTTCGACATCAGCAAGACGCGAGGTGCTAAGACCCTTCGACTGCGCGGAAGCTTCCAGCGATACACCGCCGTTCACCTCGTCAATCACAGCCTGGGCAGCGGCCTGTGTCGGGACGACAAGCTGGGTAAAGGTACGCTGTTCGGCGGCCTCATAAACTGTCCCATCACGCTCATAACGGCGGGCAATCTGCTCGTTCGTGACGGGCGGCAGTTCACCGACCGCGCTGATATCGAACGGAACGAAACGCAGAACACGGCGTTCCGGACGGATATAGTCCGAACGGTTCGCCTGATAGTAGGTCTGGAGCTGTTCTTCGCTTGGATCACCTTCTGGTGCGAAAGCGGCGGCGGGAATAGCGGCGGCACTGCCGGAGCGCGTATCGTTTATAAGCTGCGCATAGCGGCGCCCAAAGCTCTCTGGCAAAGTCGCACCATATCCAAGCGGCAACACCAACTGGCGGGCGAACAGGCCCATCGCCAGATCGTCACGCACGGCACTCTCGGTCAGGCTGCGCTGACGCAGCGCCTGGCGGAATGCGTCAGCACTGAAATTGCCGTCCAGCCCCTGAAACGCGGGGATGCTCACGATTTCACTGTCCACCAGACGGTCACCAGCGCGAAGGCCCAGCGCATGGCCGAATTCGGCGATGGCATAACGGCTGATCATCTGGCTCAGCACTTCGTCCAGACCGCCCTGTTCGACGAATGCTTCCATCGTCAGGGTCGGGTTCTCGGCGCGCTGCTGCTGCAAGGCGTTGTGCGCGTTGGTCTGAAGGTCAGCGGTGGAGATGCGACGGTCGCCCACCACGGCAACGCGGTCGCCGCCGGTCACGCCGCCGAACATACCGGTATTGGCAACGTCAGAACTGGCAAAGGCAATGGCGATCAGCCCCAGAAAGGCGAGCGTGACGCCGATACCGACCTTGGACTGGAAGAACTTGCGGAAGAAAGTGATCATCGATGCGGTTTTCTATACTCTCTGGCGCGCGAGGGAGATGCGCGGCGTGTTTCGCGGGTCGCTTTATCCGGCCTGATACTCTGCCGCAACAGCAAGAGACACCTTTCCCGCAAAGTGGAAAACCTACTTTGACAAGCTGGTGACGGCGGACTAGCGGGCATCTATACATCTGCGAACTGGAGGGGCCAGGCGCCCCTTGTCTGTTTAAGAAATCACGGAAAAAAATAGAGAAATGACCACGCGACCCTACATCGTCGGCAACTGGAAAATGCACGGTACGCGGGCCATGCTGGCCGAAGCACGCGCAATCGATCGCGCGGCAGAGCGACTGATCAAGGTGGAAGTTGCCGTTGCCCCGCCGTTCACGCTGATTCACGCCACCCGCAAGGAAGCCAACCTGATCGGCGTTGGCGCGCAGGATGTGCACCCCGCAGATGGCGGCGCGCACACCGGTGACGTCTCGGCTGCCATGGTCAAGGATGCTGGCGCAGGCTTCACCATCGTCGGCCATTCGGAACGCCGCGCCGACCACAAGGAAAGCAACGCGCTGGTCAAGGAAAAGGCCGAAGCCGCGATTGCTGCCGGCATGAGCGTGATCGTGTGTGTTGGCGAGACCGAGGAAGAACGCGATGCCGGTAAGGCCGACGCTGTCGTTGGTCGCCAGCTTTCAGGCTCGCTCCCTCTGGGTGACGACGTGGCCGAGAAAGTCACCGTTGCATACGAACCGGTCTGGGCCATTGGCACCGGTCGCACGCCTACGGTGGACGATATTGGCGCCATGCACCGCCATATTCGCGAGAAGCTGGTCTCCATCTACGGAGAAGCCGGTGCGGAAGTGCGCATTCTCTACGGCGGTTCGGTGAAGCCGGACAACGCAGCCGAATTACTGGCAGCTGACGAAGTCGGCGGCGCTCTGGTTGGTGGTGCCAGTCTGACTGCCGAGAGCTTCCTCGGCATCATTGTTGCTGCTGCCGAAACCCCCGAGGACAAGGCCTGATCCATTTCGCCTGACGCCTTGCTCTTGTGAGGGCAGGCGCGGGCGACTATGTGGGCCACCACTTTAGTTTCCAGCCACGAATAGGCTTACAGTCCGTCATGTTCATTTTCTTCACCGTCCTACAGGCGATCATCGCCGCCACTCTCGTCGTTCTCGTGCTGATGCAGCGCTCTGAAGGTGGCGGCCTCGGCATTGGCGGAGGCGGCAGCCCGGGCGGCCTGATGTCGGCACGCGGCGCGGCGGATTTCCTGACGCGCGCGACCAAGTGGTCGGCCGTCCTGTTCGTCGCCCTTTCGATCGTCCTGGCTGCTCTGGCTGTTGACGTATCGGGTCAGCGCGATTTCGATGAAACGCTCGATCGCTCGACCACGACGCCCAGTGAAACGGCATCGGGTGAAACGGCTCCGGCTGAAGAAGCCGCTCCGGTCGAAGACCCGCTGGCCGACATCGCCGAATAAAGTTTCTGCGGGAAAACAGCCCGCACTGGTAAAAATTGATACCAAAGAGCTTGCGCCGAATCCGAGTGTGAGCTTAAGGCCCGACTCCCATGGCGCGGTACATTTTCATCACCGGCGGCGTGGTCTCCTCGCTTGGCAAAGGTCTCATGGCAGCATCGCTTGCTGCCCTCCTCCAGGCGCGTGGCTACAAGGTCCGCATTCGTAAGTTCGACCCCTATCTCAACGTCGATCCGGGGACGATGAGCCCCTATCAGCATGGCGAAGTCTATGTGACTGACGACGGGGCCGAAACCGATCTCGATCTGGGGCACTACGAACGCTTCACCGGCGTTTCCGCGCACCAGAACGACAACATCACATCGGGCCGCGTCTATCGCGACATCATCGCCAAGGAACGGCGCGGCGACTATTTGGGCGCCACCGTGCAGGTGATCCCGCACGTGACCGATGCGATCAAGGAATTCGCGCTGGCCGACCAGGGCGATCACGACTTCATCCTGTGCGAAATCGGCGGCACCGTGGGCGACATCGAGAGCCTGCCGTTCATGGAGGCGATCCGCCAGCTGCGTAACGAGTTGGAGCCGGACCAGACCGTCTCCGTCCACGTCACGCTGGTGCCCTACATCGCCGCGGCAGGCGAGCTGAAGACCAAGCCGACGCAGCACTCCGTTCGTGAACTGGCTTCGCTCGGCATCAAGCCCGACGTGCTGCTGTGCCGCTGCGAACATCCGTTGCCCGATGGCGAACGACAAAAGATCGCCAACTTCTGCAACGTGCGCAAGGAATCGGTCATTCCCGCGCTCGATGCGAGCAGCATCTATGCCGTCCCCGAGCAGTATCACGGGGAAGGGCTGGACACCGAAGTTCTGCGCCACTTCGGCATGCTCGGCACTTCCAACGTGCCTGACATGAGCCGCTGGGAAGACGTGGTGGATCGGTACGAGCACCCCGAAGGCGAAGTCACCATTGGCGTGGTCGGCAAGTACGTCGGCCTGCCGGACGCATACAAGTCATTGAACGAAGCGCTGGTGCACGGCGGCATGGCAAACCGCACTAAGGTCAACATCCGCTGGATCGACGCCGAGATATTCGAGCAGGACGACAGCGAAATCGCCGCTGCGCTTGAACCGCTGCACGGCATTCTGGTGCCGGGCGGTTTTGGCGAGCGTGGCTCGGAAGGCAAGATCGCTTCCGTTCGCTTTGCGCGGGAACGCAAGGTGCCGTTCTTCGGGATTTGCCTCGGCATGCAGATGGCCTGCATCGAAGCAGCGCGAAATACTGCCGACATTGCAGCCGCATCCTCCACCGAGTTCGGCGAGACGCCGGAGCCGGTCGTCGGCATCATCACCGAGTGGATGAGCAAGGAAGGCCTGCAGCAGCGCTCTGCCGAAACTGATCTGGGCGGCACAATGCGCCTGGGTGCCTATGAGGCGAAGCTGGCGGGTAACAGCCACGTCTCCGCCATCTACGGCGGCGCGACCTCTATCTCGGAACGCCACCGGCACCGGTACGAAGTGAACTCGGCTTACATCGAGCGGTTGGAGAAGGGCGGGTTGGTGTTCTCGGGAATGTCGCCCGATGGCCTGCTGCCCGAAATCGTCGAGCGGCCCGATCATCCGTGGTTCGTTGGCGTGCAGTTCCACCCGGAATTGAAGAGCCGTCCGTTCGATCCGCATCCGCTGTTCAGTGGCTTCATCGCGGCCGCACTGGCCCAGTCGAGGCTGGTGTAGTTACTGCCAGCCTGCTGGCCTTGGTTAGCGCTGGATGCTGAATTGCTTGACTTTACCCTTGCATAGAAGGGGCCTCAGGGCGTAACGGAAAGGCACGGGGTCATGGGTCGAAAGCGCAGTCGGGGGGCTGCCGCGAAAGACTCAACTCTCAGATCAGAGTTCAGGCCGCCAAGGCGCGGGCAACAGGGTGCCCTGCGATTGACGGTTCGATCTTGCCCATTGGGGGCGGCTGTCTCTTGCGACCCGGACAGCCATTTTCAAGGGCGAGTCGGCGCCAAATGCGTCGAGGGGGCGAGGTTTTAGCGGACCTCGCCCCCAACGTTTGTTCTGAAAAGAAGTGGTAAACGGATCAGGCAGCGTCAGCCTGGTCGTCATCCTTCTTCTTGCCTTCAACAACCTTCAGCGAATTGCCGCCGATGGAAATCTTCTTTGGCTTCATCGCTTCGGGCACTTCGCGCACCAGGTCGATAACCAGCAGTCCGTCAGCCAGGTCTGCGTCGGAAACGCGGACGTAGTCGGCCAGTTCGAAGCGGCGTTCGAAACCACGGTTGGCAATGCCGACGTGCAGCATTTCACCTTCGAGAGCTTCTTCGCGCTTGCGGCCCTGCACGGTCAGCAAGTTCTGCTGCGCCGTAATATCGAGATCTTCCGACTTGAAGCCGGCAACGGCGATGGTGATGCGGTAGGCATCCTCGTCACGGCGCTCGATATTGAAAGGGGGATAGTTGTCGCCACTGTTGCGGGAGTTGTTCTCCAGCAGGTCGAACAGCCGGTCAAACCCGACGGTGGAGCGGCGATAAGGAGTAAAATCCATACGGTTCATTTGAAACAAATCCTCTTCTGAGCAATTTGAGATGTATGCGGACCCGCTTTCGGCGTCCGCAGTAATGAGATAGGAAAGCGCGCAAACGGTTTCAAGAACTGTCGCGCAACCGCTTCACAGCACAAATATCGAGGGAATTCGTGAGCACACCGAAGGTCGAAATCTACACCAAGATGTACTGCGGTTTCTGCCACCGTGCCAAGCGCCTGCTGGACGAGAAGGGCGTTGATTATGAAGAGTATGACATCACACTGGGCGGCCCGAAGCGCGAGGAAATGATGGACCGCAAGCCTGACGCGCGAACGGTTCCGCAGATCTTCATCGACAACAAGGCCATCGGCGGCTCCGACGAACTCGCCGCACTGGAACGTGAAGGCAAGCTCGACACAATGCTCGGGCTCTGATTGCTCCCCATGCCGAAGATTGCCCTGCTGCAGATGACGTCCGGCATCGATCCGGAGGCTAATGCCGCAAGGATTGTCGATGCAGCAGAACAAGCCGCTGGGGAGGGTGCAGAAATGCTGTTCACTCCCGAAATGGCTGCCCTGCTGGATAGCAATCGCAAGCGGGCATCGCAGAATATCGTTGAGGAAAGCGACAACCCGGCTGTCGAACGCGTGGCACGCGCAGCTGGTGATTCCGGCATCTGGATCTCGCTAGGACTGCCTGCGCTGCGCGACGATGGCCGCTGGGCCAATCGGACGCTGTTGTTCGACAACAAGGGCGAAATCGCCGCGCGCTATGACAAAATCCACATGTTCGACGTCGAACTCGACACGGGCGAAAGCTGGCGGGAATCCGCCGCCTATGCACCCGGCGAAGAAGTCATCACGGTGGATGATACGCCGCTTGGTCGCCTGGGCCTGACGATTTGCTACGACATCCGTTTTCCAGCCTTGTTTGAAGAACTTGGCAGGCGTTGTTGCGATGCCATCGCGATCCCTGCAGCCTTTACCGTGCCCACCGGAAAGGCGCACTGGCACCTCTTGCAGCGTACCCGCGCAGTTGAGGCCAGCGCCTTCGTGATCGGCACCGCGCAGGTGGGCAAACACGAGGACGGACGCGAAACCTACGGTCATTCACTCGTCGTCGATCCATGGGGCGAGGTTTTGCTCGACATGGGACGCGAGGGCGCTGGAATGCAGTTCTGCGAAATTGATCTCGGTCGCAACGCAGAGGTGCGCAAGCAACTCCCCAGCCTTGCCAACAAGCGCAATATCCCTAAATCACGGCCGCAATGATCGTTTACGACCTTTCCTGCGACCACGGCCATCGTTTCGAAGGCTGGTTCGGCTCGTCCGAGGACTTCGTGTCGCAACAGGAACGAGGGCTCGTTTCCTGTCCCGAATGCGGTTCGGAGAACGTGAGCAAGGCGCCCATGGCACCTGCCGTGGGGAAGAAAGGCAATCAGCTAGAAACTGCAGGTGCGAATAACGGCAAGGACAAAGGCCTTTCCAATACGCCGATGACTCCGGAAGTCGCGGAAGCTCTGGGCAAGCTGGCAGAAGCGCAGGCCAAGGCTCTCAAGAACAGCACCTGGGTGGGCAAGGACTTTGTCGAGCAATCGCGCGCCATGCATTACGGCGAACGTGATCACGCTGCCATTCACGGCGAGGCCACGGTACAAGAGGCCAAGGAACTGCTGGAGGAAGGCGTGCCAGTCGCGCCGCTTCCGCTTCCTGTGGCTCCGCCCGACGACGTAAACTAGCCACCCCTTCAGAAGACTGACGCAAAAACCAAAGGGCAGCGCCCCTCGCGGGATGCTGCCCTTTGGTGCGCCCGACAGGATTCGAACCTGTGGCCCCCGGATTAGGAATCCGATGCTCTATCCGACTGAGCTACGGGCGCTTCACGAAAGCGTTTAGTCCGGGCCAATCGCCCGCACAACCTTGAACAGCCGCACAAAAGAAAAGGGCCCCTCCGTAAAGGAGAGGCCCCGTTCTTTTCGAGCTTTCGCTTCGGATCAGAACCGGAGGTTCGCACCGAAGTAGAAGCGACGACCGTTGGTGTCGTAGTAGGTCGCGTTGTACGAACCACCACGCAGCTGACCAAGCGAAGGATCTGCAGACGGGTTGAAGTTACCCAGCGGCGGAGCCTTGTTGAACAGGTTGTCCACACCGAAGCGCAGGTTGATGTCATCGGTGATGGCATACGATGCGTTCAGGTTGAACAGGTTGTAGCTCGGATAGCCCGTGTTCGGCGGGTTGACCGCGTCGAGCGAGGGCAGGTGCTGCCACTGGATGCCGACGTAAGCCGGACCCCAGTTGTAGCCGAGCGTGGTGAAGATCTTGTACTCGTAGTTGTTGCCCTGAAGGCCGTTTTCGCCGGTACCCAGAGTACCCGTGTAGTCACGGATCGGGATCAGCGGCGTGCCGTCAGCACCAACCAGCGGGGTCGACTTGAAGTCGATCAGGTAGTTGGCGAGGATGTTGAGGTTCAGCGAACCCGGACCAACATCGAAGCCCCAATCGAGAGCCACGTCGATACCCGACAGCGAGAACTGGCCGTTGTTCACGTAGGTAACCTGGACGTTGCCCAGAGCACCGGTCGCGTTACGCGGCACGTTCTGACAGAACTGCGAGTTCGCCACATCCGACGGGCTGCCCGACCATGCCGGGTTCAGAGCCGGATCGTAGCACTGCTGGAGGGCAGTAGCCACGGTCTGCGGTGCGATCGCATCTTCAACGGAGATGTTGAAGTAGTCGATCGACAGACGGAAGCGGTTGAACAGCGAAGACTCGAACGGCGAGTTGATCACCGCACCAGCCGTCCACGTGTCGGCCTTTTCCGGGGTCAGGTTCGGGTTACCGACGGTGGTCGGGAACGCGAAGCCAAAGGTACCGGAACCCTGGACGCCATTGTAGTAGTCAATCTGCGCCTGCGGGTTGCCCGTCTGATCCATCTGGATACGGCAGACAGCTTCGACGTTCGCACCGTTGGCGTTACCGCCAGCGAACTGGTCACCATCCTGGTTGGCAGAGAACGACAGCGGGTTCGCCAGCGAGCAAGGATCGCCCGCGGTGTTCACGCCGAAGGTCTGCGAAGCCTGCAGGAACAGCTCGCCGATGTTCGGTGCACGTTCTGCGCGGTTGAAACCGCCACGGAAACGCAGCCAATCGGTAACTTCCCAATCGCCGAGGATCTTGAACGTGTAGCTCGTGCCCGTCGTCGAGTAGTCGGACATACGACCACCGAGTTCGAGGTTGAACTGCTGAATGCCCGGAATGTCCGAAAGGATCGGGACCAGCAATTCGCCATAGGCTTCCATGACGTCGTAACCGGCGGACACGTTGCCACTCGGATAGATGCCCAGTGCCTGGTCCTGGAACGAGCGGCCCTGAGTGGTCAGGGTGTCGTTGTCGAACTGGTAGCCGACTTCACGATAACCAGCACCCAGAGCGATGCCGAGTTCACCAGCCGGAAGGTCGAGCAGACCGCCGGAGATGTTACCTTCGACAATCGTCTGCGTCACTTCACCGCGGTTCTTCAGATCGGCACGGATGGCTTCAAGGCAGTCCTCGGAGAAGCCGCCTGCGGGCGGATTGTAGAGGTTGAGGCCCGAAGTACAGGAAGCCGAGGAAGCACCGAAACCGAAGTTCGGCGGACCCTGGTTACCCTGTGCGAAGAAGCCTTCGCCGAAGTTCGGAGCACCGACCACTGCCTGGAAACGCGACAGCGAGTAGATGCCGGTCTGCTTGGCGTAGGTGGACGAGATGCCGTGGCTGACGAAAGCTTCCCAGGCAAAGCTGGTGCCGGGAACGTAGCCTTCGAGGCCGGCCGTCAGGTTGTACGTCGTCACGTCCGTGAAGGTTTCGCGATCGTCGAACAGCAGCGACTGCACGGTGAAGATGCCATCCGGATCCGGGCGGCTGTTCAGCAGCGTGACCATGTCGGCGGGCAGATCGTCGTAATCGAGCTGGGTCGGGTCGATGTTGACCGTCCAGCCGTTCACGGCCGGGCCCGGCTCGTTACGCGTGTAGGTTTCAACGTGGCTGAAGAGACCCTGTGCGAACACGCCAATCCAGTCGTTGATCTCGTAGTTGCCGCGCGCGAAGAAGTTGTAACGCGTGAGCGGCAGGATCAGGTAAAGGTTGGTGTTGTTCGTACCGATCGCACCGTTGATCGACTGCTTGTAGGCAGGGTCACTCAGCGGGGCGAAGGCGTTGCCGAAGTTCGAACCGGTGCCGTTGGCGCCGATCGTGAAGGCCTGACCGCCCGGACCGAAATAGATGGTCGTGTTCGGGTCGAGGCTAGCGCCGTCCTCATAGCCCAGCGCATCCGGGAACACCGTGGAATAGTCGGGTAGGTTGCCTGCCGACGAGAAGCCCGGTGCCGGGATGAAGAACTGCGTACCGCCAATGTTGGGGTCGGCCCACAGGTCCTGATACCAGCTGCGATCGCGCTGGTAGTTGGCTTCACGAGTGTTCATCGACATCGCGATCGACACGTTACCGCGGCCATCGGCGAAGTCGGCACCCATGATACCGGAAAGCTGGTACTCGAAGTTGTCGCCTTCCTGGGTGATGCCCATCTGGCCGTCGAGTTCGAGACCGACGAAGTCGCGCTTCAGAATGAAGTTCGTGACACCTGCCACAGCGTCGGCACCGTAGGTTGCCGATGCACCGCCCGAGATCGATTCAATGCGCTCGATAGCAGCCGAAGGGATGGTCGAGATGTCGACCACGCCAGAGGCGTTGCCCGGCGTACCGCGACGACCGTCGATCAGGACGAGGTTACGGTTGGTACCGATACCGCGCAGCGAGATCGTTGCAGCACCCGGCGTGTTGGTCGCCGTCGGCTGGATGTCGCCACCAGCGGTAGGCGTCTGGGCCGGAACGAACTGCGGCAGCTTGTTCAGGTTGGACTCGATAGCGGCGGTCGAGGACTGCTCGAGCAGGCCTTCGTCGACGGTAACCATCGGGCTGTTGGAATTGAAATCCTGGGTACCGATACGCGAACCGGTAACGACGATGCGACGCTGTTGCGTATCGTCCTCACCGACCTGCGAGTCGTCACCGACGTTCGCATTCTGCGCCACGGCCGGAACGGCCATGAGCAGTGTGCCGGCACCACCAGCCAGCAGCGCAGCTCGGAAAAGCTGCTTGTTGCCAAAGGTTTTCACTTTGTGCTCCCTTCACAGTGAATGCGGGTCTGCCTCATGCAGGCCCGCTGGTTTTCATCGTCCCACGAAAAGATTGCCCGTGGCTTCGCCGGTGAAGCGGACTTGCTCACCGACGCGAATTCGCGGGTTTGACGTGTTTGATGGAATGAAACGGGTGCGGAAAAAGCGCGCAGGTCTGCAATGCTCGCAAACCCGGTAACAGCGCTGAGTGGCGCAGCTTTCATGCAATCTCCTCCCCCGGCGGACTGGCTTTTTTCATATCCAGACCAAACCGAAGGGCTGGCATATTAGGGCTTGTTGATTGTGTCTAGTCGAGGAATCGCGGGCCATGTGGATGGGAACTGGGCAAGCGCTAAAATTGCGGTTTTAAGTCCTGAGCCGGCCGACACTCTTCACGTCTGTGAAATATTATTTCATCGGTATTTCAGTATGTTGAGCGAGTTTCGCCTCTAAACATCGTCTCAAGCGTAATAAAGTGTTGCCAAGCTGCATCGCATTGCAAATTCATAGTGATAAGACATCGTTGAAAGAGTCCAGATTGCGAATTTCTCGCAGAAACGCTGCGTTTTCGCAGGATCGTGGAATGCCAAACGTGCATCGCTGTTCAAAGCGGGAGAAGTTGCCTATGGCTCCAATTTCGCCGGGAAGAAGGCAGGAATAATGAAAAAAGCCCGCGAGGCAAAAGAGAGGGAAAAGATGTCAGGTGCAGTGCCGCAATGGCGCAAGCTGCTGTTCGATCATGCCCGGTCGGTTTACGCCGACGGCGCAGACGCCAGGGAAAACACCTCCACCCAACTGGAATTGCAGAAGCTGCTCGGCCCGATGGCGGACGAGGCAATGCGTATCGTCGAGGCATTTGCCCATGGCGCCCGCGCCGCTGATGGAACGTCGGGAAGCGGCAATGCCGTGCCGCCAGAGTTTGAGACAAGGCTCTCGATAATCCTCAACGGCCTCGCTCCCGAAGCGGAAACGCAGCGCATGGGTGAGGGCGAGGAAAGCTCGGTTATCCAGCAGGAACTGTGGCAACTTCTTTACAAGGTGCGGGAAAGCGCTGAACTTTCCTATGCGCGAGAGATCGAACTCGTTGAGCTCGACAGGCGTATCCTGTTCCTGTTGCGCAGCCAGGGGCCGCTGGTACCTGCCGACATCTCCGGTTCTGTAGGCGTGGACAAGGCGCAGGTCAGCCGCTCCGTAAAACGCCTGCTGGAATTAAAGATGGTGGAGCGCGATCAAATTCGCGCGCCCGTCAGCCTTACACGCAAGGGGATGGGTCTGGCAGATCGGCTCCTTCGCCTTGCCGAACTGAGGAATCGGGAACTCACCTTCGACATTGGTGACGAGGAACTGGCGGAATTCTTCGCCGTGATCGAGAAGCTGCTTCACCGCGCGGTGATGCTTTACGAGCAGGAACGCGCGCTGAACCACAGCGATGTGAAGTCTCTCAACCCTTTCAATGTCGACCCCGAGTACGAGCCGAACTCCGGTTCGCCCATCGTGATCGAACGCAGCCGTATTCTCGCACCCCTGATGACGCTGTCCGCCTACTTCAGTCGCAGTGGAGCTTTGACCTTCAAACGTCTGACTAATCTATCTAACTTTGAAAGCTGGGTGCTGAACGAGATAGCGCTCGATGCGCCGATAGACTGGAACACGCTGGTTTCCAGGCTTGATCGCGACCACAGCCAGGCCGGGCGCACCGTTACTGCGCTGATCGAGCGTGGACTGGTGGAGCGGTCGGGCAAGCCGGGCCGCCGACATGGCAAGTTCACGCCAACCGACGAGGGCGCACGGCTGATCGAGATCATCCAGGAAGCAAGTCGCCAGCGCAGCGCATTCCTGATGGCTCCGCTTTCCGTGCCTGAGCGCGACAAGTTTGCCGTCACATTCGAGAAGGTCCGCCGCAACGCCATCGTTCAGTTGGAACGTGAGCGCACGTTCGACGAACTTGGCCAGAACCTGCCGTAAACTGTTGTAGATTGGCGAAATCATAAAGGGCGAGGGGTCTCCTCGCCCTTTTCGATTCAGCGGATGCGGCGAACGCGTACCGATGCCTGACGGTCGAAAGTCAGCAGGAAACTGCCGAGCGATGCTCGATCGATCTCCACGCGATCGCCCGGACGCGGCGGTCGGTAGGAGAAGGGTACGCTGTCAGTGAACAGCCACTGCGCGCCGTCTTCCAGGGTGATCAGGTAGATCCCACGCTGACGTTCGGTCACTTCCGATACGCGGGCGCGCAGTTCTTCGAGCTGCCCGGCGGGCGTTTCAAAACGCTGCTGCGTCCGCACACTCTCCGCACCGAAGCCCGAAGGCCCCTGCGAATTGATCGGCGCACCGCTGCCACCGCTCGGCGCGGCCATCTCGCCGGGTACTGAATTGCGCACTTCACCGCCAGCAGCGCGGATATTGTTGTCATAGCAAGCAAGGCGGGCCGTCGCGTCGTCGATCTGCGCACAGTTGCGCAGGATGTTGAGCACGATGGAATCATCCACCTGCGCTGCGGCAGGCGAGGCAAACAGCGCCAGCGGCAAGCCGGTAGCAGCAATCGCAAAGGTGATCTTGGGGGCGCGAAACGCGGTCATGGTGCAGGGAAACTCCTCTCGTCAGCCAGCGTGATGGCGCGGAAGGACTTATCGTGCAAGGGGATTGCGGCGCGCTGAACCCCGGCGCGCCGCTTTTCCACCAATCAGTTGCGCGTTAGGCGTCGACGGTCTTGGCGTCCTTGGCATCAAGCACTCCGCGACGGATCTGGTCACGCTCCATGCTTTCGAACAGGGCCTTGAAGTTGCCTTCACCAAAGCCTTCGTCACCCTTGCGCTGGATGAATTCGAAGAAGACCGGGCCTACCTGCGCCTCTGCAAAGATCTGCAGGAGCAGGCGAGGGGTGCCACCTTCGGTGGTGCCGTCAAGCAGAATGCCGCGAGCCTTGAGAGCTTCCGTATCCTGACCGTGATCCGGCAGGCGTTCGGGAAGCATCTCGTAATAGGTCTGCGGAGGAGCCGTCATGAAGGGCACGCCGAATTCCTTCAGCTTGTCCCATGCCGCGATGAGATCGTCACAGATGAGGGCGATATGCTGGATGCCTTCACCGTTGAATTCACGCAGGAATTCCTCGATCTGGCCCTTGCCGCCTTCGCCTTCTTCATTGAGCGGGATGCGAATCTTGCCATCAGGTGCGGTCAGCGCCTTGGAAGTGAGGCCGGTATATTCGCCCTTGATGTCGAAGAAGCGGATTTCGCGGAAGTTGAAGAGCGTCTCATAGTAGTCAGCCCAGTACTTCATCCGGCCGCCGTAGACGTTGTGCGTCAGGTGATCGATCACGTTGAAGCCGGCACCTTCAGGGTGCTTCTCGACGCCGTCGAGATATTCGAAGTCGATGTCGTAGATCGACAGGCCATCGCCATTTTCATCTTCATAGCGATCGATCAAGTATACGATTGCACCCCCGATGCCCCGGATCGCGGGGATATGCAGTTCCATAGGGCCGGTTTCGACCTGTACGGGTTCAGCTCCGCGAGACAGCAGCTCCTTGTAAGCCTTGGCCGCATCCTTGACGCGGAATCCCATGCCGCAGGCGGAGGGGCCATGTTCGCGAGCGAAGAACCATGCCGCGCTGCGCGGTTCGTAGTTGAGCACGAGATTGATCTGGCCCTGCCGCCACAGCTGCACATCCTTGGAGCGGTGCGAAGCGACATGCGTGAAGCCCATCGCTTTGAACACAGGTTCGACAACGCCCTTTTCCGGTGCGCAGAATTCTACAAATTCAAAGCCGTCTAGGCCGATGGGATTTTCGAAGAGATCAGTCATGGTTTCATATGTAACCTTTTTCCGGTTTTCGCGCAACCGGCAATCAAACTGTCGATCATTTCACAGTATCCCGCGAAAGCCGCTTGAATCGGCGGGATGTTTATGATTCAAGGTGGTCATGAACCAGCTCGTCCATCGCAGGGAAGTCATCAGGGAAAGGATCGTGAATGCGGTCGCCCTGTTGGTTCTGATGGCGATCGGCGGTCTTGCTCTAGTTGGCCCGTCCGGCATCCTTGCCTGGGGCGAACACGCCTCACGCCTGGATGAACACGAGCAGCGCATTGCCGCATTGCAGGAACGTCGTGACGAGTTGGAAAACCGCGTGACTCTGCTTGATCCGAACAACGTCGATCCTGATTTTGCCTCAGAACTCGTTCGCGGCAACCTGGGTGTCGCCCATCCCGATGAATACGTCGTGGAACTGGAACCGATCGACTGATCGCCACCTATTGGCGCTTGCGTGGTTTGGCACGCGCTGCAATCAATTTTCACCAGACTGGTAAATGGACCAAGTGCGGCGTTGCCAGCCCGTCTTGCCTGTGATTATAGGCTTGGTTCAAACGCGAATTGCGCCCCACCGACCGGCGCGACAAAGGGGATGAAACCTTGGCCAAAGCCTCCACTTCCAGCAGCTCCAAAAACCAGAAGACAGGGGGTGCTGCGCCCTCCGACTCTGACGAGAATTTCGCCCTGCGCACGCTGCAGGAAACGCTGGAAAAGGAGAAGCGCTTCAAGGCCAGCGAAGAACAGCTGATGCACTTCTACGAGCAGATGCTGCTGATTCGCCGTTTCGAGGAGAAAGCCGGACAGCTTTACGGTCTCGGCCTGATCGGCGGCTTCTGCCACCTCTACATTGGCCAGGAAGCTGTCGCCATCGGCCTGCAGTCCGCACTCGATAACGACAAGGACAGCGTGATCACCGGCTATCGCGATCACGGCCACATGCTCGCCTACGGCATCGACCCCAAGGTCATCATGGCCGAACTGACGGGCCGCGCCGCCGGGATCTCGAAGGGCAAGGGCGGCTCGATGCACATGTTCAGCACCGAGCATAAATTCTATGGTGGCCATGGCATCGTCGGCGCGCAGGTCGCGCTGGGCGGCGGTCTCGCTTTCGCTCACAAGTACAACGAGGATGGCGGGCTGTGCCTCGCCTATTTCGGTGACGGCGCGGCGAACCAGGGCCAGGTCTACGAGACCATGAACATGGCGGCCCTCTGGAACCTGCCGATCGTCTTCGTGGTCGAGAACAACCAGTATGCGATGGGCACCGCGGTGAAGCGCTCCAGCGCCGAAACCGAGTTCTATCGCCGCGGCACCGCATTCCGCATTCCCGGCATGGACGTGAACGGCATGGACGTGCTGGAAGTGCGCCAGGCCGCCGAGATCGCTTTCGCCCACGTTCGCGAAGGCAACGGTCCGGTGCTGATGGAATGCAATACCTACCGCTATCGCGGCCACTCCATGTCCGACCCGGCGAAGTATCGTACGCGCGAGGAAGTACAGGAGCAGCGCGAACACCATGACCCTATCGAGCGCGTGAAGAAGGATCTCGCCGCTGCGGGTATCGAAGAGGACAAGTTGAAAGAGATCGACAAGGGCATCCGCTCCACCGTGGCCGAGGCCGCAGACTTCGCGGAAAGCTCGCCCGAACCGGAAGCGAGCGAACTCTACACCGATGTTCTGGTGGAGGAGTACTGAGCCATGGCGATCGAACTGAAAATGCCCGCGCTTTCGCCCACCATGGAAGAAGGCACCCTCGCAAAGTGGCTGGTGAAGGAAGGCGACACCGTCTCCGCCGGTGACGTTCTCGCCGAGATCGAGACCGACAAGGCCACGATGGAATTCGAATCCATCGACGAGGGCACAGTCGGCAAAATCCTCGTGCCCGAGGGAACCGAAGAGGTGAAAGTCGGCACCGTGATCGCCATTCTCGCCGGTGAAGGCGAGGACGCGTCCGACATCGAAGCGCCTGCCGCCGATGCTGGGGGTGACGAAGTGAAGGACGTTCCAGGCGAGGGCAAGGACGTGGGCCGTGACGAAGGCCCGCTGGATATCGGCAAGCCAGAGGCAAAGCCGCGCGCCAGCGATCCGGAAATCCCAGAAGGCACCAATATGGTGAAGCTGACAGTGCGCGAAGCGCTGCGCGATGCCATGGCCGAGGAAATGCGTCTCGACGAACGCATTTTCGTGATGGGCGAGGAAGTCGCCGAGTACCAGGGTGCCTACAAGGTGACCCAGGGCCTGCTCGACGAATTCGGCCCCAAGCGCGTTATCGATACGCCGATCACCGAATACGGTTTTGCCGGTATCGGCACCGGCGCTGCCATGGGCGGCCTGCGCCCGATCGTGGAGTTCATGACTTTCAACTTCGCGATGCAGGCCATTGATCATATTATCAATTCCGCCGCGAAAACGAACTACATGTCCGGTGGCCAGATGCGTTGTCCGGTCGTGTTCCGCGGCCCGAACGGCGCCGCCAGCCGCGTCGGCGCGCAGCACAGCCAGAACTACGGTCCGTGGTATGCCAGCGTGCCGGGTCTGATCGTGATCGCGCCTTATGATGCGTCCGATGCCAAGGGCCTGCTGAAAGCCGCGATCCGCAGCGACGATCCGGTAGTCTTCCTCGAAAACGAGCTGGTCTACGGCCAGAACTTCGAGGTCGCCCAGCTGGACGACCACGTGTTGCCGATCGGCAAGGCCCGCATCATGCGCGAAGGCAGCGATGTCACCATCGTTTCCTATTCCATCGCGGTCGGCGTGGCGCTGGAAGCGGCCAAGGAACTGGCGGAGCAGGGCATCGAGGCGGAAGTGATCGACCTTCGCACGCTGCGTCCGCTCGACAAGGAAACCATCCTCGAAAGCCTCGCCAAGACCAACCGCGTCGTGATTGCAGAGGAAGGCTGGCCGACCTGCTCGATCGCCTCCGAAGTCGTCTCGATCTGCATGGAGGAGGGTTTCGACCACCTCGACGCACCGGTCCTGCGCGTGTGCAACGAAGACGTTCCGCTGCCCTATGCCGCAAACCTCGAGAAGATGGCGCTGATCGACAAGGACAAGGTCGTCGCCGCTTGTCGCAAGGTTACCTACGCCGACTGATCGGCCACGAACTCATCGAAAACTGGCGATGCGCAGCGCGCGTCGTCAGTCCGATGAGGCGTAGGACATATCTTCGAAAGCATCGCAGCTGGCGACCGGATCCGGATTGCCGGGGTCGCGCTGGTAGATGGCCGTCAGGTCGCGGTCTGCGCGCACGGTATAGCTGGCCACAGCCGAGATCGCGCCGCTGTCGAACGTGAAGGGCGAGCCGATCAGCGACTGGTAGTCGTAGCGGATTTCCACGAACATCACTGCCTCGTCCTCGAACGCGATAACTTCTTCGCCAAGCGGTCCCATGCCGGGGAAATCATCGCTGTCCTCCCCGTCACCTTCGACACCGTATGAACTGGAGTGGTCAAGCACGCCGACGCAGCGCTGCCAGCTGATGTACTGCTGGTCCTCCGTATCGGGCACGACTTCCAAGCTGCTGAGGATCACACGGCCGTTTTCATAGAGATCGATCGAGCTACCGCCCTGCAGGTCAGCGCCATAGAACAGGTCGTTGATGTCGCCTTCGTAGATCTTGCGGTCTTCCAGCATCGACTGGTCGCCAATGCGCGAAGCGTTGTCGGCGATGAGGTCTGCAAGCTGCGTCACCTTCATCTGCACCAGCACGCGGTTGGCAACTTCCGCGCCCATCAGGCCAACGCCCAGGATTAGCGGGAAGGTGAGCGCGAATTCAGTCAGCGCGACGCCGCGCGTGTCGCAGCGCAGACTGGAGAGCAGGCGGGCGATCATGTGCAGTTCCCCACGGTCACTTCCACTTCCTGAAGGTTGAAAGGCTGGTTGCGCAGCACGGTGCGCGCGCGAACCGTCACCTCGGGATCGAGATTGATCAGGCTGGGCAGGGGGAAGGCACGGTCATAGGTCGCCGTGACGACGTAGAGCACTGCATCGCGCGCGCCGCTGGTTCCATCCTGCTGACGGTCCGCATCCCAAACGCCGTTGCCGTTAACGTCCTCGAACGGTTCGTTGTTGTTGCAGGTGCCATCGACGTTGTTGTCAGTGTATTCCTCCGTCTGGCCTACGTCGGCATAGTCGGTGTAGGCGCTTCGCTCGAAATTGACCGTCGCGTTGGGCACGATACGCTGAACGGAAGTGCGCACCGCGGCATCGAGCGCGGCGGGATTGTTGGCGTAACTCTCGATGGTGGAATCGCGCGCGGCATTTTGCACTGCGCCTTCGATCATGGTGTCGGCGTAGTAGTTGTACGACAGGTCGAACAGGCCCATCAGCGTCATCAGCAGAACAGGCGCAATCAGGGCGAATTCTGTCACGGTGACGCCGCGTTCGTCACGGGCGAGGGCAAAGCAGAGACGCCGCATCAGTTGGTGATCCTCAATTCGCTCATGGCGCGGGCGATTGCCTCGAAAGCGTCGTTCAGCTGTTCGGAGTTCGATGCCTCGAAAGAACGGCCCGGACCTGCGCATTCGGTCATGAGGTCTGTCAGGCCGGTGCCGAAAGCCACCACCCACACGGTGATGTTACGGTTCTTCACCTGCTCGCAGGCGACCGAAAAGCGGTTCTCCACCACCTGAGTGAGAGTAAACGGCGAATCCGGATCCCAACGACGCTGGTCCAGCCCATCCACGCCATAGGTGTTGTAGGACAAGTCGTAAGGCTCGGTCTGTCCGTCGGTCAGCCAGATCATGTGGCGAGCGCGAGTGAGGTTTTCCGTATCGGCATTCTCGTCGGCGAAAATGCCGGTGGGCGAGAGGAGGCGTCCACCCCAGATCATGCCGATGTCGTGATAAGTCGCGCCCTCGGGCCTGAGCGTGCCGAGATAGGCGTTCAACTCGTCGCTTGTCATCGACTGGAGCTTCTGCGCGGCTGCCGGACAGCTGGAGAACCAGTAATTTCCTGCATCGACATATTCGGCGATGGTCCGGTGGTTGCGCGTGTCGAAATCGCCATTGCCGTTGTATTCGATGCGGCGAGCGTAGATTTCTTCCGGATAGCGTGGACGCCACTGGGTCGAAGGGCTGCCGGCGGTTGGCACGAGATCGATGTTCAAGTCGAGCGCCCGGGTAAAATCGACATTGTCGTAATCGTCGATCTGGTAGGTGTCGCGCTCCTCGATGCAGCCATTCTGCTCCGTACGCCAGTTGCTGACGTCGCGCGTGATTGGCTTGTACAACCACATTGTGCGGTCGAACGAGGGTATTTCAGTAACCTCTTCGAACGTCTGGACATAGTTGGTGTCCGTGCTCGACTGCACCTGACAGGTCGAACCGCTCAACCGCGTGCGATAACGCGTGCCGTTTTGCGTGCGCTGCATCGGCTGAACCTCCAGCACGGCTGCCGGAGAGGTCTGCGTCTGGGTGTAGGGGATACCGTTTTGCGTGTCGGTGTAATTCCAGCTGTTGGCAGGTTGACTGCTATTGCAGCTGTACGATCCGCTTTGGTCGGCGCTGGCGGCGGCATTCCACGTGGCAGCGTAGCTGCTTACCGTCGTCCAGCTGCTTCGAGTGCCGGAAACCGAGCTCCAGTTCCGAGTATAAGTGCGGCCTACCTCGCCATTGGGGAGTCTCACGCCCGTGTCCTCGCGCCCCTGATAGGTCCACGAGCTAACCACCCAGTCATCCTGCAGCAGCCCGCCAACATTGACGTTTGCGGCATAGGGCACGAAGCCGTACCGGATCTCGGTGCCAGGCGCCTTGCCTGCCTCGACCTGAGCGTAAAAGTTGCGGATCACTTGCTTCACGCTCTCGAGGCGCGAGAGGCTGTCACCTGCATTGGTGTGGCGCATGGAGCCGGTGGTATCCACCACCATCATCACATCGAGATTGCTGAAGTTGAGGATAGCCTCGCACTCGACGGAAATGTCCATGTTGTTATGGCCGAACACCTGCATCAGCGTTGTCGGCACGTCGACGGAAGCAACGCCGGAGATCGCGTAATCGTTTTCCAGGTTCATCTGGAACTGGCGGTTGCTGGTGCCATAGACACCGTCGCGGAAGTTGATGTTGAAGAAGCGCTGGCCGGTGCTGGCGACTTCGCTGGGAACTTCGCCATCAACGGCCACGCTGGCGCCAAGGCGCTGACGCGCGGCGAGCACACCGGCATCGCAGGCCTGCTGCAACTGCACCTTGGAAAGATAACCGCGGCCCATGTCGACGCCGCCGCCGACTAGCGCCAGGAGGGGAAACACGGCGGCTGCCAGCATGGCAGCAACGTTGCCCGATCGGTCGCGCAGAAGGCGGCGTAGGAGGCCCGCGCCTTGCGTGCGCGATGAAATATGAGGTTCGGTCACAGATTTCCCGATAGGGGCCACCCCTGATTTGACCATTAAGGATCAGGGTTAAAAAGTTTATGATTTCGCGAAGCTGGGCCGCCGAGAGCGCGAGCCAACTGCCTAATCAGTCCTCGTCGAGAAGGAAGATCGGACGCGTGTAGGTGACGAACGGGAATTCGATACCGGCAAAGCCGAGGAAGCTGTCGATCTGATAGGAAACCACCAGTTGCAGTTCGGTCGCGCCGGTAACGCGTTGCGTGCCCGCCGTGGATACGACGGCGTTCACGCGGTTCTGGTCGAGCAGATAGGGGGCACCAAGGGCATGGTTCAGAGCCCAGGTCTCGATCTGGGAATTCGAGATTTCGTTGCCCGTCTGGTACTGCACCATTGCATAGCGCGCCACATCAGCCGAGAGGCCGCGTAGGGCGTTATAGTTTTGCAGAGCAAGTCCGACTTGCAGCACGCCCACGAACATCAGCAGGAAGATCGGCCCCAGAAGAGCGAATTCCACGGCGATCGCGCCTTTTTCGTCGCGATAGATACGGGGGAAGAGCGATTTGATCGTCATGGCAATTACCCGATCTGTACCGTGCGGCTGACATTGTAGGTGAAGCCCGTACCAACGCCCCATTCCGTCCACATCGGTGCATAGGTGTCGGTCAGGTCAACCTGGATGAACTTGTACTCGGTGTCCGATCCGCAGCCTCCACCATTGGTGGAATAAGATTCCGCTGTTCCGCAGCGATAGACTTCGGTGACGGTGATCTGCTCGGTCGTCAGGCCAGTGGACGTGGCCAGAATGTCGCGCACGGTGGTGCGCTCGGCCGCAGTCTCGGGAATGACGGCGCGAACGACCGATGCCGCTTCGGCAGCAGCACTTTGCAGTTCGGTCTGGCGGGCAACCATGGTGCTCACCTCGAAGCCGCCCAAAGCCAGGATCAGCAGGACGGGCGCGACGAAGGCGGTCTCGATTGCCATCGAACCGCGCTCGTCGGCGCGAAGCTTCGTCCAGCGGCGGACAGGGCGGGCGAGGGCGTTCATCATGCTACGAGCCTTACCTTGGATGCCGTGCTGACCACCGTCGTGTCCTCGGTCGAATCTTCGGGACAGAACGTCTGCATGTCGGTGGTGCCGGTGATGGTAATGTTGTTTGCAGCGATCATCAGACACTGGCTGGTGACACTGGCGGTGCCGGCGAAGAACACTTCGCTGACCGGGAAATACATCGTTCCGTTGAGCACGGTCGCCGCATTGCCGTTGAAGCTCTGGCCATTGCTTGATCCTTCGCTGTCGCGATCCTCGAACACCAACATGCCGGCAAGGTCGTTGGCATCTTCAGGCCCGACGCCAATTGACAGTAGGTCCGAAACCGTCATGGCCGTCAGGTTGATGTCCGCGCCGCCGTTAATCTGGATGGATGCGCCATTATAGAGCACGAACATCACGCCCGCGCCGTTCACTTCGTGCTGGCCGTTGATGATCAGCGAGCCGCCATCGATATTGTAAACGCCGGGCGCGAAAGCCGTGTCGCAACCGATGTGGATGTTGGTGTAGGTGCCCGGACGGACGTTACCGGCCTGGCCGCCCTCCACGAGGGTAACATCGGCATAGGTCGTCGTGCGGGTGAACTCGCGCCGCTCCCACTTTTTGTCCTGACCATTGCCGCCCAGATCGCGCCATACCACTTCGTTCTGGGTTTCCGTGCCTTCCTCGGTCCCGTTGGGAACGATGATGTCATTGTCGCTATTGTAGACGTTGGAACTGTCGCGCGGATTCGGATTCATCCACGGTTCCACGTTGTTGCGGTTCGGGCCCTGCCAATAGGTATAGTTCGTGATCGTGCGGATCGCGACGTCGGCAAACGTCGTGTCGCTTTCAGCCGAACAGCTGTAGGTGCGCGAAATCTGCGATGCAGTGGGGTTCGGCGGGCTCAGATCGGCAAACGGATCGTACAGGCCATCCATGTATTCCAGGATCACGTCGTCGGTGTTGGTCTTCAGCCATTCATCCACGCCGCCCGCGGAAAGAATCCATCCAGCTTCCACTTCCGGGTTGCCATCAACCTTGATGGAGAGATCGTCGGTCGACAGGGCCGCCATGCCGCAGCTTGCGGTCAGAACGGCGCTACCGCCGATGGTCACGGCGCCTTCGTCGTCTTCGTCGATAGCGATGAGGCAGCTGGTGAAGGTCACGCCTTCCTCGAAGCTTGCCTGCGCGTAGGCGTAGATCGAGGCGGTTTCGCCCGTCACGAAGCTGGTGAAGGGCAGTTCCTTCGAGGCCGTGGCAGACACAGCAACCGAATTGTTCGTTCCGCCGGCATAGTCTGCCAGACGCACATCCGGCGCGGTGTTGAAATCGTCGGTTACAGAGAGGTTGGCTTGGAATTCCTGCTGCGCGCGCAGGGTGTAGGTGTTTTCCGTCTCCGGCTCAGCCGCTGCCCAGGCACCGGCAACAGCCGCCTGGTCAACCGCGAACTGCAACTCGCGCTTCCACATGTACCACTGGGTGACGTCCACGCCCATGCCTGCACCGCCAATCAGCACCGGCATGCCCAGCGCCACCAGCAGCGTCGCGTTGCCGCTTCGGCACTGTGCAAGATTGCCCATCGTGTTGCGAATGAACTTGAGGATCATTGGGTACACCTGTGAATATTACGAGCCACCGCGAGGAATTACCCGCACCGTGGTTTCAGGGATGTAACGTAGCGCGGTTAACAACCGGTTTGCCCTGGCGTGGGGCGGTGTTCCGGGGCGTTGAACTTTTGACAGCTGACGCAATTTCGGGTGAAGGGGCGCGCATATGTCTTCCGACCTCGTCGAAACCCTGCCTCTGGCTCAGCGCCTTGCATTGTCCTACGCGCCGCGCGCCTGCCGCGGCGACATGCTTGCGCTGATGGCGCTGGACGCACGGCTCGCTGGCATCGTGCGCGGCGATGGCGAAGTCATCATCGCGCAGATGAAGCTGGCCTGGTGGCGGGAGAGGTTGGCGCAGCCAGCGCAAGACTGGCCACTGGGTGAGCCGTTGCTGGCGCTCTTTCACGCAGGCCGCCTCGATCCGGCAGGACTAGAGCCGATGGTCGACGGCTGGGAGGGCCTGTTGGCAGAGACGCTCGACGCGGGCGTTGTCGAACGCTTCGCAGACGGTCGCGCCGCAATGTGGCAGACCTTTGCGAAGGCCTATGTCGCGGACGAGGACGCGGCTGCCCGGTTCGCCCGCGAACAGGCTGTGGGTGATCTTGCTATCAATCTGGGCAGTGCAGAGGAAGCGGCTGTTGCGCGTCAGCTGGCAACAGCCCAGCCATGGAAGCGCAGCAGCCTGCCGCGCCCGCTTCGGCCTCTGAAAATCCTCCATGGCCTTACGCGGCGCGCGCTGGATCGTGGCTCAAAGGAGTTGTTGGACGGTCCGGGGGCAATGGCCGTGGTATTGCGGCTTGGAATCGCCGGAAGATAACGTAAGTTACCGATTCTAAGAGGAATTACCTATGAATCGTGTTATCCTCGGCGCTTTCGCCGCCCTGCTGCTCGTCAGTCTCGGACTATTCTGGATACAGGGCAGGGCAGAAGTGGAACGCGGTGCCCCGCCGCCCGAACCCGAGACCGTCGAAGAGGTGATAGACCCCGACACGCTGCCAACGGCAGACATCGCCGACTTGACCGGCCCCGAACCGCCCGAGGCCAGCGAACTTACGCGGGAGCAGCGTCGTTTTTTCCGTTATGATCGCAATCGCGACCTGAAGATCACCCGCAAAGAGATGCTTTCCACTCGCACCGACGCTTTCCGGCGGCTGGACACCGACGGCAATAACCTGCTGACCTTCGAGGAATGGGCAATCACCACCAGTTCCCGCTTCGAGGAAATGGATGCTGACGAAGACAATGAACTGACGCAGGCGGAATTCGCCACCAGCGCGCCGGCTCCGCGGCGCACCTCACGGCCGAGTTGCGACTGCTGACTGCTCAGGCGGGGACGGCCAGACCTTCCAGCCACTCGCCGAAATCAGCCTTGGCGCGCGAGGTATAGGCTTCCTTGCGCTGCTTCTTCTTCACGTCGTGCAGCGGCGGGAAGAGGCCAAAGTTCACGTTCATAGGCTGAAAGTGGCTTGCATCCGCGTCGCCGGTGATGTGGCTGAGCAGCGCGCCCATGGCCGTCGTCGCAGGGGGAGGAGACCACGCCTCGCCCGCCAGTTCGCTCGCCGCCATCATGCCCGCCATAAGGCCCACGGCGCTGCTTTCGACATAGCCCTCGCAGCCCGTCACCTGTCCGGCAAAGCGGATATGCGGTGCGGACTTCAGCCGAAGCTGACGGTCCAGCAATTCGGGTGAATTGATGAATGTGTTGCGGTGCATCCCGCCGAGCCGCGCGAACTCGGCGTTCTCGAGGCCGGGAATGGTGCGGAAAAGCTCAACCTGCGCGCCGTATTTCATCTTGGTCTGGAAGCCGACCATGTTCCACAGCGTGCCTAGCTTGTTGTCCTGCCGCAGCTGAACCACGGCATAGGGCCAGCGACCCTGCGGGTGCTCTTCGGTCCGGTCATGCGGGTTGTCGAGGCCGACGCCTTTCATCGGGCCGTAGCGCAGGGTTTCGATGCCGCGCTCCGCCATCACCTCGATCGGCATGCAGCCATCGAAATAGGGCGTGTCAGCTTCCCATTCCTTGAAGTCACCCTTCTCGGCATCGAGCAGGCCCTGGACGAACGCCTCGTACTGCTCCTTGTTCATCGGGCAGTTGATGTAATCGCCATCCTCGTTGGAAGCCGCCGTCGTCTTGTTCCAGCGCGACTGGATCCACGCTTTGCTCATGTCGATGCTGTCGCGATAGACGATCGGCGCGATCGCATCGAAGAAGGCGAGCCGGTCCGAGCCGGTGGCCGTAACGATGCTTTGCGCAAGGCTGGCGGCAGTCAGCGGGCCGGTAGCGACGATGGTCAATCCTTTGACGGGCAACTGGTCCACCTTCTCGCGGACGACCTCGATGTTCGGATGCTCTTCGAGGCGCTTCTGCACCTCAGCGGAGAACACGTCGCGGTCCACCGCCATGGCGCTGCCTGCAGGCACGCGAGCAACTTCGCCAGCGAACATGATGATGCTGTCCAGCCGTCGCATTTCATGGTGGAGCAAGCCGACCGCATTCTTCTCGTCATCGTCGCTGCGGAAGGAGTTGGAGCAGACGAGTTCCGCCAGTCCGTCCGTCTGGTGGGCAGGCGTCTGCTCGCCGCCGCCGCGCATTTCGGAAAGGCGCACTTTCACGCCGCGCTGCGCCAGTTGCCATGCCGCTTCGCTTCCGGCCAGACCGCCGCCGATGATTTGGACCTGATGTGTCATGGCTGCGCAGTTAGTCGTCTTGACGGTCAATTTCGAGGGGGTAATGCACGCAGCATGGCAAATCGTTTCATCCGCAACCTGATCGTATGCATTGCCGCGCTAATCGCCGCCCCGCTTCTCGCGCAGGATACGGGCGACTGCGAGACCTGCTACACGCAGCAGCAGGCACGCGAAGACCTGACGACGCTCTACACCCGCTTGCAGGAGGAGCATGTCGATCTGTTCGCCCGGCGCAGCCGCGCCGAATACGATGCGCATATCGAGAGCTTGCTTGCCCGTATTGATGGCCCGGTGCCGCATGCCGAGTTCAACCTCATGCTTCACGAGGCGATGGCGTTCGGAAACATCGGGCACGCTAAGACCGAAGCAGCGATGGCAGATGTTTTCGCCCATGTCGGCGAGGGCGGGGCGATCATTCCCCTGTCGATCACATACCGTGACGAAGCGATGATAACCGATAACTGGACGGGTGAAGGCAACTCCTTGCCGCCCGGTTCGCGTATCACGGCGCTTGGTGTAATGCCGCTCGCCGATTTCGAGGCCCGTGCGCGGCAGATCATTTCGGCTGACAACATGCGTCTGCTGCGTTCGCAAATCGAAATGGGCCTGCCTGCCTATCTCTACCTAGTCTTCGGACCGGTCGAGGCGTTGCGCGTCGATTACGTCGCGCCCGGCGGCGAAAGCGACGTCCACCAGATAGCGGCCATGGGGTTGGGCGAAATGTACGCAATGCAGGCCGAGCGCGCTCTGCCGCGGCCTGACCGCAATTCAGGCGCGCGTGCCTATCGCGATCTGGGCGAGGGCGTGTTTTACCTCCAGCCCGGACCATTCTCCGCAACTGACGAGGAACGTGGCGAGGACGGTGAGGCCTACATGATCGAGCCTTTCCGCACCTTCGTGGAGGAAGCCTTCGCGGCGCTTTCAGCCAGCAATGCCACCGATCTGGTGATCGACCTGCGTGACAACGGCGGAGGCGATGCCAGCTTCTCCGACCTTATCATCGCGCGACTGGTGGAAGAGCCCTATCGCTATGCCTCGCGTTACGAGGTTCGCGCGGGGCCGAACACCAAGGCCGCGTGGGCGGATTGGGAAGGCGATCCGGACAGTCTCGGCGGACGTATTGCCGCCGCTCTGTCCTCCGCCGACGACGGTGAGCGCGTGGCAATCGAATTGCCCGAGACGCAGCCTGTCGCTGACAATGCTTTCGAGGGGCGCGTCTGGGTGCTGGTGAACCAGCATACCTATTCCAACGCGGCGGTAATCGCGGCTCTCATGCAGGACCTCGAGATTGCCACGATCCTTGGCGAGGAGACCGCCGACGTGCCGACGACCTACGGCGCTGTCGAGAGTTTCACTCTCCCGAATTCCGGCGCCAGTATCATCTATCCCAAAGCTTACATGGTCCGCCCGTCAGGCGATGAAAGCACGCGCGGCGTGGTGCCCGATTTCGTCATTGCCCCCAATCCGGTCGGCAGTGCGCACGACGTGATGCTGGAAACCGCACTGGTGCAAGCGCAGGCCTCGCGCTAAGCGCTGCCAGATGCCGCCGAGACAACCCCATCCCGCTCTGGCCCAGAAGCGCCCCTTCCTGCTGCTGAGCGTGGTGGCCGCGCTGGCGTTCTATTACCTGCTGGCGACGAACCTGCCGGAGCTTTACCTGATCCCGATCAAGGGCTTCGCTGTCGGCTTCCTCGCGATCTATGCCTACCTGCGCCACCAGAGCGGGGATTCGCACAGGCTGGCCTTGGCGATGGCCGTGGCGGCATTGGCGGACATGGCGATCGAGTTCGACCTGCGCGCCGGAGCCGCGGTGTTTTTCGTCTTCCACATGCTGGCCGTCTCCGTCTTCATGAAGCACTCGCGCGGGAAGCTGCATGGCAACGACCAGTGGATCTTCCTCGCAATTCTTATCCTACCGCCGCTGATCGGTTATTTCCTGCCCTATGATCGTGACCTGGCATGGGTCGTCGCGATCTACGCCGTGGCTCTCAGCCTGATGGCATCCAGCGCCTGGATGAGCGATTTTCCGCGCATGCGCGTCGCCGCGGGCGGGTTGCTTTTCGTTATCTCCGACCTGCTGATCTTTGCCGAGATGGGGCCGCTTTCGGGCAGCGCTGTGCCTGAATATCTCGTTTGGCCGATCTATTACCTCGGCCAGTTCCTCATTACCGTTGGTGTGGTGACGACGCTGCGCAAGCGGAACCCGGAGCTGCGTGTCGTGCATAGCCGGAAGGACTGACCGGCCTCTCTTTCCAAGGCGCGGATTTTCTCTACCGGGACGCCGCCTGGCGCGATATGTCCTGAAGGATGTTCGAAGTGACCGATCTGGCAGTGCAGGTGGACCTTGCGCTGCATCTGCTGGCTGCAATGGCAGCGGGCCTGCTGATCGGGATCGAGCGCGGCTGGCGGCAGCGGGAGGAAGCGGAAGGCACCCGTGTTGCCGGGGTTCGCACATTCACCCTTATCGGAACCTGCGGCGGGATGATCTCCATTCTGGCGACCAGCTTCTCGGTCGTCATCGCTGCGATCCTGCTGGCCACGTTTTCCGTCATTCTGGTCGGCGCGTTTCTCTGGCCACGGCGGAATGGAGAAGAGCGCGATGCCACCACGATGATCGCCGCCATGGCGACGCTGGGCCTCGGCCTGCTGGCCGGTGCGCAGTTCGCCGCCCTGGCTCTTGCAGGCGCTGCGATACTGACGCTTGTGCTCGCCTTGCGACAGCCCATGCACGGCATGTTGCAGGCTCTCAGCGAAGAGGAAGTGCGCGCCATCGCTCGCTTTGCGGTAATCACGATTGCCGTGCTGCCGTTCCTGCCGGATGCGCAATATGGCCCTTACGGCGCGTGGAATCCGTTCAAGTTGTGGTTGGTCGTGCTGCTCGTTACCGGGTTTTCGATCGCGGGCTATGTCCTCAACCGGGTGATCGGCGAAGCAAGGGGCACCATTGCGACAGCCGTGATCGGCGGCGCCTATTCCTCGACTGCCGTGACGGCGGCCTTTGCCAGCCGGTTGGGAGAAAACGGCGGCGGACAGCTTGCCACGGGCATCGCGCTGGCTAGCGCGATCATGTACCTGCGCATCATCGTGCTGGCGGCAATTCTGGTCCCTTACGCCGTGGTGCCGTTGCTGTGGCTGATCGGCCCGGCGATGCTGGTTGCCTTCCTGGTCGCGGGACTGCTCTGGCGCAAGGAACGTGTCGCCACCGGAGAGAAGCCGGAACTCACTTCCAAACCGTTCAAGCTACTGCCTGCTTTCGGTTTCCTCCTCGCCGTGGGCCTTGCCTCATTGCTCGTACATTGGGCGCAAGTTGAATTCGGCGAGGAAGGCGTCGCACTGTCGCTGTTTATCGCGGGCAGTTTTGACGTTGACGCAGCAACGGTGGCCTATTCCCAGCTTCCGGCCGACGCCGTGGCCGTAGCGGTCGCAGCATTGGCTCTGGCGGGCACGGCGGGCGTCAACATGGCGTTCAAGGCCAGCATCGTTTTCGTCAATGCGGGCATGGAGAAGGGACGACGCGCTGGCTTTGCGCTTCTCACCAGCCTCGGCGTGCTGCTGGCGACGCTGGCAGTGCGCGCCGTGACGCTTTTCGCTTAGGAAGAAACAGACCTTGCGAGCGACGCCATTCGGTGCCGCTCGCAAGGGTCTGACTATTCTTCTCCGCCTTCATCGATGTTGTCGTCACGGTCGAGCGTGGTGTGCGGTTCGGTCTCGTCGCCGCCGCCGCGACGCTCGACCATTTCCTCGACCACGGCTTCTTCCGCTTCGTTCTCGGGGCTTTCGTCCTCGTCGATGCGCGCCGCGCCGACGATCTTCTCCCCCTTTGAAACGTCGAAGATGCGGATGCCGGAGGAACTGCGACCGTAGATTGCCCAGCCGACGTGGTTCTCGAAGCCGCCTTCCACCATGTGGCGGAAGTTGATCGGCAGGCGGATCAGCTTGGCCTTGTCCGTCACCAGCATCAATTGCATGCCGTGGCGAACCGGGAAGCTGGCGACCACCGGGCCGTTGCGTTCCGGATCGCTGCCGGGCGTGCCGATATTGGTAATGCCCTGACCACCGCGACCCGTGGTGCGGTATTCATAGGCGCTGGAGATCTTGCCGTAGCCATTGGCGGTGATGGTGAGGATGAATTCCTCGCCCTCTGCCATCGCTTCTACCTGCTCTGCGGGCAGGGTGGGATCGGCATCGTTGTTCTTCCATTCCGCTGCGCGAAGGTATGCGTCGCGCGTTTCCATGTCGGCGCTCAGCTTTTCGAGAATGGCGAGGGAAACGACCTTTGCGCCGTCCTTCAGGGCCATGCCGCGTACGCCGATGCCCGTGCGGCTCTTTGTCTCACGCGCGTCGGTTGCGGCGAAGCGGATGGCCTTGCCAGCGTCAGAGGCGAGGAAGATTTCCTGCTCCTCGTTCAACAGGCGCACGCCGATCAGGCGATCACCGCTGCCTTCAACGAAGCCCATGGCGTACTTGCCGCCCGTTGGGACGTTGGTGAAGGCATCCATCGAGTTGCGACGCACCATGCCCTGCTCGGTTGCGAATACGATGTTGAGCGCATCCCAATCGTTCTCGTCCTCCGGCAAAGGCAGCACGTTGGTCACGCGCTCCTCGTCGCCCAGCGGTAGGAGGTTCACCATCGGACGGCCCTTGGTCTGCGGGCCACCTTCGGGCAATTTCCAGACCTTCAGGCGATAGACGCGGCCCGTATTCGTGAAGAAAAGCACGGGGTTGTGCGTCGAAGTTACGAACATTTCGACGACGGCATCCTCGTCCTTCGTCGCCATGCCGCTGCGGCCCTTGCCGCCGTGACGCTGGGCACGGAAGGTGGCGAGAGGCGTGCGCTTGATATAGCCGGAGTGGGTGACGGTCACGACCATCTCCTCCCGCTCGATCAGATCCTCATCATCAATGCCGTCCCATGCAGGCGCGATTTCGGAAACGCGCGGCGTCGCGAACTGGTCGCGTACCTCCTGCAGTTCCTCGCGCATCACGCCGTACAATTTCGCACGGTCTGCCAGCAGCGAGAGGTAGTATTCGATCTTGTCGGCCAGTTCCTGCAACTCGTCGCCGATTTCGTCGCGGCCAAGGGCCGTCAGGCGATGCAGGCGCAGGTCGAGGATGGCTTTCACCTGCCGCTCGGACAGCTGGTAGGTGCCGCCGGCCTCGTCAGCCGTGGGTTCGATCGCTTCGACAAGGCGGATGTACTGGGCGATGTCGCCAATCGGCCATTGCTTGTCGAGCAGCTTCTGGCGGGCGATCTGCGGGTTCGAAGACCCGCGGATCATCGCCACGACCTCGTCGAGGTTGGAAACCGCGACCACGAGCCCCAGCAAGATATGGGCTCGGTCTCGCGCCTTGTTCAGCTCAAACTTGGTGCGCCGCGTGATGACCTGTTCGCGGAAAGCGATGAAGCTCGAGATGAAATCTCGCAGGTCCAGAGTTTCAGGACGACCACCTCGGATAGCCAGCATATTGGCGGGGAAGCTTGACTGCGCGGGCGTGTGTCGCCACAGCTGGTTCAATACCACGTCAGGCGTTGCATCGCGCTTCAGTTCGATCACCACGCGCACACCTGCGCGCGAGCTTTCGTCGCGGATGTCGGAAATCCCCTCGATGCGCTTTTCCTTGGCTGCATCGGCGATCTTCTCCACCAGACCGGCCTTGCCGACCTGATAGGGAATGGAAGTCAGCACGATGGACTGCCGATCGTTCTTGCCCGTCTCGATCTCGTGCCGGCTGCGCATCAGGATCGAGCCACGCCCCGTGGTATAGGCAGAGCGCGCACCGCTCTTGCCCAAGATCAGCGGGCCAGTGGGGAAATCGGGGCCGGGAATGATCTCGTGCAGCTGTTCTGCCGTCACGCCCGGATCGTCCATATAGGCAAAGCAGCCGTCGATCACTTCGCCCAGATTGTGCGGCGGAATGTTCGTCGCCATGCCGACGGCGATACCGCCCGCACCATTTACCAGCAGGTTCGGGAAACGTGCGGGAAGGACCGACGGCTCTTTCTCCGAACCATCGTAGTTGTCGACGAAATCGACGGTATCCTTGTCGAGATCGCTGAGCAGCGGGTCCGCGGCCTTTGCCAGGCGGCTTTCCGTGTAACGCATTGCCGCCGGCGGATCGGGGTCCATGGAACCGAAGTTACCCTGACCGTCAATCAGCGGCAGGCGCATCGACCACGGCTGCACCATGCGGGCGAGCGCATCGTAGATCGCGCTGTCGCCGTGCGGGTGGTACGAACCCATCACTTCACCGACGATTTTCGCCGATTTGCGATAGGGACGGGTGGATGTGTAGCCGCCGACTTGCGCTGCATAAAGAATACGGCGGTGCACGGGCTTGAGCCCGTCGCGAACGTCGGGAAGCGCGCGGCTCACGATCACGCTCATCGCGTAATCGAGATAGCTCGTCTTCATTTCCTCGACGATGTCGATGCGTTCGAATTCGCCCGGATTATCCGGTGCGCCAGGCATTTCGTTCTGGTCGCTCACTAACCTGCAATTCCATTATCGTTCTCGTTGGCTGTCAATGTAGGGTAGGGGGCCACAAGGCACCATAGGAGCGCAGGGGAAAAGCCAAGCAAAACCGCCCTTTTTCCACACCTCACAGCCCGATTCCTGAATTTTGGGCGCGGGCTTCGTTAAATCGCCATTCAGCGCCCGATCTGTATCACCTATTTGCAATCTCGGCCTGAGTGTGCATGAGGCCACAGCCGGGAACGACGGGCAGCCCTGAAAGGTTAGCTGCCTGCCAAGAATTACCAGGAGAGAGTACCATTATGCTTCGCGCCTTCCGTCCCACTCGCAACAAATCCATTCGCGGAACCGTCGCCGCATTCGCCCTTGCCATCGCCCTTGCCGGCGGTGTTGCCATGGGCTCGACTGCCGTGACCTCCGATGCTGCCTACGCGCAGAACTCGCAGGGATTTGCCGAAGCCTATCAGCCTGTCGCCGAAATGGTGCAGCCCGATGTAGCCAACTTCGAAGGCGCTCGCGCCGCGATCCCCACGATCGTTGCCGCGATCGAGAACGAGAACGACCGCAACATCGCCGGCAATCTCATCCTCAATATCGGTAACAACCTGTCCGATCCGGCCCTGCAGCGTCGCGGCCTGGAAATGATGCTCGAAAGCGGCCTCGTCGCTCCTGAACAGCTCGGCCAGTTCAACTGGTTCGTCGGTAGCCTGGCGTTCAACGCTCAGGATTATGCCGCCGCCCGCAACGCGTTCAACGCGGCAATCGAAGCCGGTTACAACGATCCGGAAGCCGATATCGTCTCGCTGATCGCGGAAACCTACGATCGTGAAGACAACATCCAGGCCGCCTACACGACCGTGATGGACGCTGTTGCCGCTGCCGAAGCCGCTGGCACCACGCCGCGCGAAGGCTGGCTGCTGAGCACGCTGCAGCGCACCTACGACAACGACATGAACGCTGAAGCGCTGGCAACGTCGGAAGCCCTGATCAAGTACTATCCGAGCGAGACCAACTGGGTGAACACCCTGCAGGTCATCGGCCAGCTGAACGAATTCGATCCGGCACTGCGCGTCGATCTGTTCCGCCTGATGCGCGCCACCGATTCGATGACCCAGCGTCCCGAATTCGTCCGCTATGTCGAAGATCTCGATCCGCGCGTGATGTCGAACGAGGTGCAGGACGTTCTGGCTGCCGGTACCGCTGCTGGCGTGTTCACGGCTGACGATCCCTATTACGTCGAAGTGAAGGGCATTGCCGACACCCGCGCTCCGCAGGATCGCAGCGGCATCGAAGGTATCGTTTCCGACGGTGAGAGCGGCGACTCGATCGACGCCATGAGCGCTGGCGACGTGCTTTACTCGCTCGGCGATTTCGCCCGCGCCGAAGGCATGTACCGCATGGCTCTGGAAAAGGGTGCGGACGCCAATACCGCCAACACCCGCATCGGTATCGCCCAGACTGAGCAGGGCAACTACGCCGCTGCTGTCGAGACTTTCGGCATGGTCAACGGCACACGCGAGCCGATCGCTCGTATGTGGGCCGCCTACGCCGGTTCGATGATGTAAGACAACGCCAGTTCAACTGGTTTAACAACGGCGCGGAAGCTTCGGTTTCCGCGCCGTTTTTTTGTATCTTGCGCAAAGCCGCACCGGCTCTACGATCAATGACGGACGGACATTGATGGGGGGTTTTGATGCAAAGGCTTTTGCTTGCACTGGTTTTGTTGCTGGGCGTGCTGTCGCGCCCGGCTTTCGCGCAGGAGGAAATGGAGCTTCCTCCGGAACTCCAGCAGATGTTGGACAGCCTGCAACCGCGCAGCGGCACGGTGGAGATACCGGCGGCGGACGCCACTCTGGACCTTGGCGAGGCTTATGATTTCTACGGGCCGGAAGACGCCCGCACGATCCTCGTGGCACTCTGGGGCAACCACCCTGACGAGGCGAACGATGTCCTCGGTCTGGTAATGCCCGCTGGTGCTTCGCCGCTTTCCGATTCCTGGGGTGCGGTCGTCACCTACGAGGCAACCGGCTTCGTATCAGACGATGACGCGGCCGATGCCGACTACGGTGAACTGATGGACGCGATGCGCGAAGGCTCGGAGCAGATCAATGAGCAACGTCGCGCGCAGGGCTATCCCGGAGTAGACATCGTGGGCTGGGCGCAGTCGCCCGATTACGATGCTTCCACGCACTCGGTGGTCTGGGCGCGGGAGCTGGACTTCGACGATACCGATGTGAACACGCTCAACTACGACCTGCGCACACTGGGGCGTAGCGGTGTGCTGAGCATCAACCTGATCTCGTCCATGCCGCAGCTGGCCGAAATCCAGACGGCGGCGAACGACTTTGCCAGCCACGCCGCTTTCAATGCAGGCGCGCGCTATTCCGACTATCAGGAAGGCGATCCGCGTGCCGGATATGGCATTGCTGGCCTGGTTGCAGGCGGTGCGGGTCTTGCCGTTGCCAAGAAGGCCGGCATCCTCGCAGTAATCCTGAAATTCCTGAAGCCGATCCTGATCGGCGTTGCGCTGGTGTTCGGCACCTTCTTCGGACGCATCAAGCGCTTCTTCGTCGGCAAGGAGCCGCAGGAGGAATACTACGAAGAGGATTACGCTGCCGAGGACTATGCCGAGCAGCCGATGACATCTGAGGGAGAGCCTCCCGCCGATGGCGACGGTGGGCCAGACCATCAGCGGACCTGAGAAAAACGGGGGAGGGTAGCGGCGCTATCCTCCCCCTTTTTCGATCAGACGTTGAACTTGAACAGCATCACGTCGCCATCTTGGACAAGGTATTCCTTGCCTTCCTGGCGCAGCTTCCCGGCCTCACGAGCCGGACCTTCGCCGCCAAGCGCCACGTAGTCTTCGTAGGCAATGGTTTCGGCGCGGATGAAACCCTTCTCGAAATCTGTGTGAATTTCGCCAGCTGCCTGCGGAGCCTTGGCGCTGCCGGGCGTCGTCCAGGCACGCGCTTCCTTGGGTCCGCAGGTGAAGAAGGTCTTGAGGTCCAGCAGCTGGTAGCCGGCGCGGATCACGCGGGCGAGGCCGCTTTCCTCGAGACCAAGCTCGGCGAGAAACTCACCGCGTTCTTCCGGCTCCATGCCCACCAGTTCGGATTCGATTGCGGCCGAGACGACGACAGCCTCGGCGCCTTCGGCCTTCGCCTTCTCGAACACCTTTTCGGAGAGGGCATTGCCCGTGGCGGCGTCTTCCTCGGAAACGTTGCAGACGTAGAGCACGGGCTTGGCCGTCAGCAGCTGTGCCTGACGGAACAGGCGTGCTTCCTCGTCGTCGTTCGGTTCCACAAGGCGGGCAGGCTTGCCGTCACGCAGCAGTTCCAGCGCCTGACCAAGGACGCTGGCGAGCATCTTGGCTTCCTTGTCGCCGGCCGTCGCACGCTTGGCAGCGTTGTCGACGCGCTTTTCCAGGCTCTCGAGGTCAGCCAGCATCAGTTCGGTTTCCACCACCTCGGCATCAGCGATGGGATCGACCTTGTTGGAGACGTGCTGGATGTCGTCATCCTCGAAACAGCGCAGCACGTGGACAATGGCGTCGACTTCGCGAATGTTGCCGAGGAACTGGTTGCCGAGGCCTTCACCCGCGCTGGCGCCCTTCACGAGGCCGGCGATATCCACGAACGACAGCTGCGTGTGGATGATCTTCGCGCTGCCCGCGATGGCGGCGATCTTTTCCAGACGGTCGTCAGGAACGGCGACCTGGCCGACGTTCGGCTCGATCGTGCAGAACGGATAGTTCGCGGCCTGCGCGGCCTGCGTTTCGGTAAGAGCGTTGAAAAGGGTCGATTTGCCGACGTTGGGCAGACCCACGATCCCGCAGCGGAATCCCATATTTCTTGTGCCTTCATGCGAATGGATTGGTGTTGCGCCGCGCCTTAGACGCCTTGGCAGCCGATTGCCAGCGCGCGGAGAGGGTAAACCGCTTCTCAACCTTGCCCCGGTAACAGGCAGGCCATGAAAAACCGCTTTCACTTCGTCAGCGCGATTGCGCTTTCCCTTTCATTGGCCGCTTGCGGCATTTCGCCCGAGGAACGTGCCCAGCGCGCCGAACAGGCCTTTGCCGATCACCGCTTCAGCGAAGCACGGCTTGATCTGGGCACGATGCTGCAGGCTGACGGGAATGACGCACGGGCGCTGGAATTGCTTGCCCGCACGCAGATCTGGCTGGGCGACGGCGTTGGCGCGCAAAGTTTCCTCGAGCGCCTCGACGCTAGCGGGCAGCGCCCGGCGGATTATCAGGAGCTGCTTGCAGAGGCGTTCCTGTTGCAAGGCGAATACGAAAGCGCGCTGGCCGCAGGGGAAGGGTTGGGGACTGCGCCGGGCCTGCGTATAGCGGCGCTTTCGCATGTTGCCCTTGGCGGAGCCGAAGCGGCGCGTGAGGCATTCGAACGGGGGATGCAGGCCACGGGCGATCGCTCGCGCCTCTATGCCGATTTTGCGCGGTTCGAGCACATGTCCGGAAACAGCGCGCGCGGCATCGAACTGGCGCAGATGGCTCGGGAAGCCGATCCGGAGGGACTCGACCCGCTGCTGGCCAGCGCCATGATCGCGCAGGATACCGGCAACCAGTCCGATGCGCTCGCCTACTTCGAGGAAGCGCATCGCCATTGGCCGGAATCGCGCACCGCCTTGCTTGGCCGCATCGGTGTTCTGGGGGATCGCGGCGAGATGGACGAGGCCCGCAACCTCATTGCCGAAGCCGTGCGTGTGATGCCGGGGGATCCCGATGTCGTCTACCTGCAGGCACGCCTCGCAGCGGAAGATGGTAATTGGACTGAAGTTCGCGACCTGCTTCAACCTCTGGAAGGGCGCGAAGACCCGCGTCAACAGCTACTTTATGCCCGCGCCCTCGTCGAACTCGACATGGCCGAACTGGCTCTGCCGACTCTCACGACACTGGTTCGTCGTTCTCCGGATGCGGCAGAGCCGCGCCGGATGCTGGCCCGGGCGCAACTTGCAGTCGGCGATGCACGAAGCGCCTTCGACACGATCGGTCCGCTTGCATCCAGCCCGGAAGGTAGCCCGCGCGACCTTGCGCTTTACGCCGAAGCAGCACGCGCATCGGGACAAGCGAACAAGATAGACCGCGCACTGGCCAATACGCCGCCAGAAGAGCGTGTGGCGACACTGCTGGCGCAGGCCGACGCGCACATGCGTGCAGAACGCTGGAGAGCGGCGGCCGATTCCTACGAGCAATTGCGTGGATGGATCGGCAATTCGAACGCAATGGTGCTCAACAATTTGGCCTATGCGCAGAGCAGGACCGGCCAGTCCGAGCAGGCCATGGTGAATGCCCTGGCCGCTCTGGAACTCGCTCCGGACCATCCGAACATACTCGACACGGCCGGCTGGTTGATGGTGCAGAACGGATCGAACCGTTCACGCGGGATCGAGATGCTCGAGCGTGCGGCGCAGCTTGCGCCCGGCAACACTTCCATCCGCGAACATCTTGAAGAAGCGCGGCGCGGGTAAACGGAAAACGGCGCCGCCCTGAAGGCGACGCCGTCTTGCGATCTAAAAAACTCAGCCGATCAGGCGAAAGCGGGCTGCGGAGCTGCCACGCCACCATCGCGGCGGCGGCGGCGATGCATGAACCCGGCGCCCAGCAAGCTGAGCCCCAGCAAGCCAAGCATGCCCGGCTCGGGAACCTGCGTACCGCTGGAGCTGCTGCTGGTGGTCGACTGGCCGGTGGCCGAAGTCACGTCACCCGCGCCGCTGATGCCCTGATAGCGCACGAAGAAGTCGCTGAGCGTGATCTCGCTCGCTGCGGAATCGAAATTGAGAGTGAGCGAGCCTGAACCGGATGACCCTTCTGACACGCCGCCACCATTCGAGCATGAACCGCTGTTGGCTGCCTTGAAGCACACGTCCACCTGGCCGACCTGGTTGGGGTAGGAGGGATCGCTGCCCTGACCGTCAGCGACGAAGGCGAAGCTGTATGCACCATCTACCGAAGCGCCGGAGATGTCGGGATCAACGTCGAAGGCGAAGCTGGACAGGTTGGAGGTCAGTCCGCCGCTCGTGGTGTTGTCCACCAGATAGTCAAAAATGTAGGAGCTCCCCGTCACCTGCTGAAGGGTGAAGGTGATCGAACTCGTCAGGTTATCGATGGTGTTCGTTGCGGCGTCGGTGAAACCGTCGAAGTCGATGGTGAAGCTTGTTCCGACGTCGCCGCTATCGAGCGTGATCGGATCGGCCATTGCCGGACTGGCAATCGCCATGGAGACACCGCCCAGCAAGCCGACGAGAATTTTTGATCGCATGTACTTTCCCCCCAAGGAACGTGGTTGACGATATTTGGAGCAAGTCGCGTGCCAATCGTGGATTCCCGCGCCGCAGCATGGTTAACGCGCCCGCTTCACCTGTTAACTTGTTAAATTTCCCGACGGTTTCACCGAATGTTTGCGCTTTGTCGCTAGCAGCCTTTCCATGGTTCGTTGCCCCGCCATTCTTTCTTGTTGCCTTGCCCTGAGCCTCACCGGCTGTTCGCTTTTCGAGAGCGATCCGCTGGACGAGGCGGAAGCTGCATTCGCAGCGCAGGACTACATCGCAGCACACGGCAGCGCGCAGGCCGCACTGGCGCAGAACTCCGAAGACGCTGAAGCACTGGAACTGATGGCTCGTATCCAGTTGGCGATGGGGCTGGGCCGTGATGTCCTCAACACTCTCGAGAGGCTGGCACAAACGGGGCACGCTCCTCCCGATGCAAACCTCCTCGCAGCAGAGGCACAACTGCTGTTGGGCGAGGGTGAAGCGGCGCTGGAGCATGTCGGAGACCAGACCACCGCCGAGGCCTGGCGTCTTAGGGCCCTTGCGGCGATCCAGGCCGGAGACGACGAGACGGCGGCCGATGCCTTTGAGCAGGGCCGGAGTGCTGGTGGAGATCGCGGCAGGCTGCTGGCTGCCGAAACGAGTTTCTATCTCGATCGAGGAAATCTGATCGCTGCCCAGGAGGCTGCTGCACTGGCCCGCAATATAGCACCGGATCGGATCGAGACGCTCTATGTCTCGGCTCGCCTTGGTGAAGCACAAGCCAATCCTGATCTGGCCCTGAGCAATTACCTCAAGATCATCGAGATCGCGCCGACGGATCGCCCTGCCTTGCTTGCTGCTATCCGCGCGTCGGAATGGGCAGAGAGGCCATCAATAACGCGGCACCTCATCGCCTATGGAGCATCGACCCGTCCGATGGACCCCGAGTTTGTCTTTCAGCAAGCGCGAGTGGAAGCGTGGGACGAGAACTGGCAAGCCGTACGCGAGCGGTTGCAGGCGCAGGAATCGGAACTGTCGAACCACGAACCGGCGCGTCTTTTATATGCAGAGGCGCTGCTGCATCTCGGCCAGGTCGAGACGGCCCGCGCGATTGCTGCCCCAATCGTGGCAAGGCGCCCAGATGACGAAGAGGTGCTGCGCGTTCAGGCCGCTATCGAAGCGGCTAGCTGACATGAAAAAGGGCGCCGTGCATTGCTGCACTGCGCCCTCGTTTCGCGGTCGGGCCTATCAGCCTTCGCCGCGGCGACGACGACGCGCGATCCCAAGTCCGATTGCCGCTGCAGCCAGCAGACCCAGAGCGCCCGGTTCCGGCACCTCGGTACCGCCGGAAGATCCACCGCTAGTGGTGCTGCCACCTGAAGTCGTGGTCGTGCCCCCGCTCGAACCGGTATAGCCGCCCGAGGTCGTGGTGCCGCCCGAAGATGTGCTGCCGCAGGTCTCGTGACCGCAGCCGCAATAATGCGAGTGGCTCCAGCTTCCGCCCCAGCTACCCCACCAGGTAGCCTGAGCAGGTGCAGCCATGCAGAGCGCCGCAATAGAGATGGCGATTGCCGAAAGCTTGCGTTTCATTTTCCGTTACCCCCTGATTGGTCGGTTAACGTCAGACGAAGCAACGCGCGTGCCAATCCGCAGGCCATGGCGTCTACGGTGGTTAATGGAATTCGAAAGTGCAGCGGCCTGTCAAGAAATCCGACAGGACTAATCCTGCATTTTCAAGGCATATTCGCTCATGAAACGCGGATCGTCGCCCTTGGCGAGCCAGTCTGCACAGGAGCCGATGGCACCCAGCATCTGGGCAAGGTCATCCATCTCGGCCTTCGCATAGTTGCCAAGTACATGGCCATGCACACGGTCCTTGTGACCGGGGTGGCCAATGCCGATACGCACGCGGCGGAAATCGGGGCCGATGTGAGCGTCGATGGAGCGCAGACCGTTGTGACCGGCGTGGCCACCGCCCTGTTTCACTTTCACCTTGAACGGCGCGAGGTCGAGCTCGTCATGGAAAACGGTCAGCGCCTCTGGCGGCAATTTGTAGAAGCGCATGGCTTCGCCCACGCTGCGGCCGCTTTCGTTCATGAAAGTGGCGGGCTTGAGCAACAGGACTTTCTCGCCGCCGATGCGGCCTTCCTGCAGCCAGCCCTGGAACTTCTTCTGCACGGGGCCGAAATCGTACATGTCGGCCAGCACATCGCAGGCCATGAAGCCCACGTTGTGGCGCTGCATGGCGTATCGGGGGCCGGGATTGCCGAGGCCTACCCAGAGTTGCATGGGGATTTCCCCTTAACGCTGGCCCTGCTGCGGAACGCCAAGCTGCGGCGTATTCTGCTGCGAATTGGCCTGCTGGTTGGTGTTGCCCAACACTTCCATCACGGAGAGGTAGAAGTTGGCACAGGTGTTGGCGAAATTGTCCAGCTGCTGCCGGTTTGAATTGGCAATCAGGTCGGCCGCCATGCGGAACTGCGCCACAGCTTCAGCAGAGGAATAGTGGCTTAGCCGGCCGGCGTAGAAGGCCGAGATGATGGTGAGGTTGTTCAGGATGTCCACGCGCTGTTCGGGCGGCATGTTGGCAGCATTGACCAACTCTGCGCGACGCTGCTGCATCAGAACGAAGCACTGGAAGTCCTGCGGGTTGGAAGGCAGGACGGTGGCCTGCTGAGCGAAGGCCGGGGTAGGAGCGGGGACTGGCGAAAGTGCCAGCCCCGCGCCCAAAGCAAGAGTGGTAGCGAGTGCGCGCATGCGCATCATTCGCTCTTCTCTTCCTGCTCTTCTTCAGCGTCCGCATCCGGACCCTGTTCGGTCGCCGCAACGCCATCGGCATCGACTTCCTCTTCCTCACCTTCTTCGCTGTCGGAGCGCTTGAGAGCCGAGGGAGCCACGACGGTGGCAATGGTGAAGTCGCGGTCGGTGATCGCGCTTTCGGAACCTGCCGGCAGCGTCAGTGCAGAAATGTGCACGGAATCGCCGACTTCGAGGCCGGTAACGTCGATTTCGATCTCGCTGGGAATCTTGTCCGCTTCGCAGACCAGTTCCAGCTCGTGACGAACGATGTTGAGAACGCCGCCCTTCTTGAGGCCGGGGCTTTCTTCTTCGTTGATGAACACGACCGGCACGTTCACGTCGATCTTGGCGCCCTTTGCGAGACGCAGGAAGTCGACATGGATCGGGCGATCGGAGACGGGGTGCAGGGCCACATCCTTGGGAAGGGTGCGGGTCTTCTTGCCGTCAACGGTGATCTCGACGATGGAGTTCATGAAGTGGCCGGTCATCAACTGCTTGACCAGTTCCTTCTCCTCCACATGGATGGGAGTGGGTTCTTCTTTGCCGCCATAAATAACGGCGGGTACGCGGCCATCGCGACGCAGCGCACGGGAGGCTCCCTTGCCAGCCCGTTCACGCATCTCGGCCGGCAGAGTCAGAGCGTCGCTCATCAGTATTGCCTTTCGATTGCATATGTATCTGCTGCCACGCCTCCAGGGATGACATCGGCAGCAGGCCGCGCGTCTAGCAGGAAACGCTGATAAAGCAACTACTGGATACGGCGCGTCGAATATCCGCTTTCGGCCAACAGCGCGACCACGCCTTCATCGCCGATAACATGGCCAGCGCCGACCGCGACGAAAGGCTTGCGGCCCTCGTCGACAAGTTCGGCAATACGCGGCACCCAGCGGCGATTTCGGCCGGTCAGCAGCACGCTCTTCAGTTCCGGAGAGAACTCCAGCGAATTGTTGACGTGCTCGGCCAGAGCGGCGTCGTCACCCGTCAGCCAGGCAAGCAGCATTTCCTGGTCGGAATTGGCCTCGTGCGAACGAGCAACGCCATAAAGCAGGTCGCTTTGCGCTTCGGCAGAGAGGGTGTCGAACATGCTCAGCTGGAAAGAGAAGCTTTCCAGCCCAATCACGTTTTTAGCGTTGTGTATCATTACCCGGTCGACACCGTTAAGCGGATCTCCCGTGCGCACCTCGGTGGAGAGCATCATGGCCGCAGCCCAACTTTCGATGCGGCCGAAATCGGTGTCGGTCATGCCCGCATCTTCAATCAGGTCGCGCAGGGAAGGGCGCTCCGAAGGCTCTACGCGTTCAAGCAGAGGGGGCTGCCCCGGCGTTTCGGAGAGGTCGGCGAACAGGCCCATTCCGCCGGGATCGTCGAGGTTGGCGACCTCGACCACCAAGACGCCCGCTTTCTCGAATGTCTCGTCCAGCAGCGGCGTGCCCCAGTAGAGATCGTCGGGCAGGGCGTGGACGGTGCCGAACACCCAGCCGACTTCACCCGAAGGCGACGTGACTTCCCAGATCGGCGGAGAGGCTTCCGGCCAGTCGCTTTCGGGCACGAAAGGGTCGCCGCAGCCAGCCAGCCACAGCGACCCTGCAAGTGCAATCGTCTGGAAAAGCTTTCCGATCAATGCGCTACCCGTTCGACGGTCAGGCCACGCTCGGTCAGCTGATCCTGCACACTGCCTTCGCCGCCAAGGTGCCCTGCGCCAACGGCAATGAACACGGTTCCGGGTTCGTCCATGCGATTTTCGATCCAATCCGCCCAATTGGCGTTACGCTGGGTCAGCAGCATATCGTAGACGACAGGATCGGTCATTTCCTCGTTCATGATGGCGGCAAGCTGGTCTGCATCGCCTTCCATCCATTCGGCGATCAGGGCGCGCAGGCCGTTACCGAGTTCGGGCAGCCCTTCGACCGTCTCGTCCAACAGGGTGAGCTGGGAATCCATCGGCAGCCCGTCGAGCATGGTGAACTGCTGTTCGACCGTCTCGAAAGCTGCGCGTTCCTTACCGCCGATCTTGCGATCAAGCTGACGCTCCACACCGGTGGAGGGATCGAGGCCCTGCTGGACGAGGCCAAGCTGAGACATGGTCATGAAGGCGAACCAAGGTTCGAACCCGTCGAAGGCTTCAGGTGGAATGCCGACCGATTGCATCGCTTCCTCGTATTGGGCGCGGTCTTCCTTGCTCATCAGTTCACGCAGCGTGCCGCCGGTCGTCAGCTGGGCCATCTGCACCTGCATCTGGGCGAGGGCGAGTGCTTCGGGTGGCGGCGTTTCACCGGGCACGATCTCGGGAATGGCGCTTGTGTCGATCTCTGAAACGAACTGGTCAGCGTTGGTGAGTGCTGCCTCGATATGCGGCGTGTACCATTCCACACCCTCGGGCAGGAAGTGCACCGTGCCGAACAGGTAGATCGTCGTGTCTTCGTCGGAAAGCTGCCACAGGGCAGGGCCGGCGGGCGCGGTTTCTTCATGATGCTCGGCTGCCGCGGGCGCAGCGGCAAATGCCAAGGCAAGGGCCGAGGTGGCGAGAGTAAAGTTTCGGAACATGTAAGCGACTCCAGTTAGCGGGATTGGAAGGGAATTTGCGTCAGCGCAAGCCAAGCTTGCGAAAGATATAGGCGACGACCGAGGCGCCGAAGGTCGCGGCATAGATGACGAGATGGTTCACCGCGGGAGCAAGGCCGAGATCTTCGAACAGATACCAGCTCGGCATCGCAACGATGTAGAAATAGAAGCCGACGAGACAGGCCCAGAGATTGTCCAGCAGATCGAGTTCGTCGACGCGTCTGAGATATTCCCACGTGAAACACACGAAGCCGGCAAGGGCGATGCCCCAGCAAACGAAGATCGACCACCCGGGCAATACGCCGTCGTCATAGAGATCCGACACGACGCCTGTGGCGAGACCGGCGACGGCACTGATTATGAAGGCGACCGCACAGAAACGGATCAGCCGTTTGCGGCGGGACTTCAGGCGAGCCTCTCCCGACATGGCTGTATCAGTTGCGTCCGTCATCGAAGATCTCCTCGATAGGCATTTCAAACAAGCGAGAGATGCGGAATGCGAGCGGCAGCGAGGGGTCATGCTTGCCGGTCTCGATGGCGTTCACGGCTTGCCGCGAGACATCGAGCCTTCCGGCCAGTTCCGCCTGGCTCCAGTTGCGTTCGGCACGAAGGACCTTGAGGCGGTTATTCATCGGCTGGCGATGACCAGCAGCGAAGTGAACATTACCGTGCCGATTGAAATCCAGAACGCGAGAGCTTGATCGCGGGTCATCGGTTGCGACTGCCAGGTGTCGATCAGCTTTCGGAACATCCCTCGTCTCCGTCACGAAATACTGACGAAATGTCAGGTATGCCTGACTATATGTCGCGATTCGCTGACGCTGTCAAGATAACCTTACAAAGAGTTAGGCAGTCGCGACACTGCACACCACACAAGCCAACGCTAAGGACAAACTAGTTGATGCGCTCGGCTTCCAGGCCGCGTTCCCGCAACTTCACCAGAAGCGAATCATCACCTTCAAAATGGCCTGCCCCCACTGCCAGCAGGACCGTGCCCGGTTGCTCCAGGCGTCTTTCCAGCCACACTGACCAATGTGAATTACGCCGCTCCAGAAGGACCTCGTTGAACGCCTCCCCGATCTTGCCGCCACCGAAACCAAGATCGAAATCCTCTGCTACCTCGCCGCGCGCCCAGGCGTGTTCCATCGCCCAGTATTCATCGCCCGAGAGCACTTCCATGCCGGAATCATAAAGCCCGTCCAGCGTCTTGCCGCCCCACTGGCTTAACTGGGTATCGAGTTCATTCACCACTTCTGCGTCGTCCACGCGGAACAAGGAGTACATGACCCGGCCGAAATCCTCGATCGACTCGATCGGGCGGCCGGTTTCGGAAAACTCGCGCTCCAGCACGGTTTCGACGCCGAAATCATAACTGGAGGGATCGCCTTCGATGCCGGATTGGCCGAAACCGAGCAGCGCCACCATTACCGGAATGGAATCGACATATTCAAAAGGCAGTCCGCTCATCCGCACCAGTTCGCGCCAGCGTGGACGGGACTGTGGTGACAGCTGGTTGGATGTGGGTGTGCGGTTTGCCATCAGCCGCACGATCTTCGGGCTGATCGCTTCCATCGCGCCTTCGCTATCCTCGTCGCTGGTCTCCACCACCAGCACGTCCGCCTCGTCGATGATTGCATCGAGTTGGGGATTGCGCCAGCGAAACCCCTCGGGCAGCAGGTGGATCGTGCCGAGCATGTAGATGGTCGTGTCCTCGTCGGACAGGACCCACATAGCGGGTGCGGGATCGTAATCCTGCGTGAAGGCGTAGCGGTCTTCCTCCTGCGCATTGATCGGAGCAGAAATAGCGGTTGCGAGGAAAGCAACGGCACCGCACAAGGCCTTGAGAAGACGCGTGGTCATGAGTGCCACAACACACCTGCGGAGCCCGTGCTGTCAAGCACGCTTCGCGCGTGCGGCATTGACGGCTTGCAGGGCTTGAGCCATGGGCCACGCCCATGGACCGCAATCCGCAAAACAGCTTTCAGGACATGATCCTCGCCCTCCACGATTTCTGGAGCGAGCAGGGGTGTGTCATCCTGCAACCCTACGACATGCGCATGGGTGCAGGCACTTTCCACACCGCCACCACGCTGCGCGCGCTCGGCCCGGAGCCGTGGAACGCCGCCTTCGTGCAGCCGTGCCGCCGCCCGACGGATGGTCGCTATGGCGAGAACCCGAACCGCCTGCAGCACTATTACCAGTACCAGGTGATCCTGAAGCCGAGCCCGCCCGACATTCAGGAGCTTTACCTGAAGTCGCTGGAAGTGATCGGCATCGACCCGCTGAAGCACGATATCCGCTTCGTGGAAGACGACTGGGAATCGCCAACGCTCGGCGCATGGGGCCTCGGCTGGGAAGTGTGGTGTGATGGTATGGAAGTCACCCAGTTCACCTATTTCCAGCAGATGGGCGGCTTTGACTGCAAACCCGTTGCCGGCGAGCTGACCTACGGCCTCGAACGCCTCGCCATGTACATCCAGGGCGTGGACAACGTATACGATCTGGATTTCAACGGTCGCGGTGTTTCGTACGGCGAAGTCTTCCTCGAAAACGAGAAGCAGATGTCGAAGTGGAACTTCGAGGTCGCCGAAACCGATGCCCTGTTCGACCTTTTCAACAAGGCAGAGGCCGAGTGCCAGAACGCGCTCAACGCCGATGTGCCCATCGCCGCCTATGAGCAGGCCGTGGAAGCCAGCCACATCTTCAACCTGCTGCAGGCCCGCGGCGTGATCAGCGTGCAGGAACGAGCCAGCTACATGGCGCGCGTGCGCGATCTGGCGCGCGGCTCCTGCGAGAAATACGCGGAGAAGATGTCGCCCGAGTGGCAAGCCAAGTATCCGGAGTGGTCGCGATGAGTGATTTTCTCCTCGAACTCCGCTCCGAAGAAATTCCCGCCCGCATGCAGGCCGGTGCCCGCAGCGAGCTGGAAAAGCTTTTCCGCCGCGAGATGGACGCCGCCGGTGTCGACGTGGGCGAAATCACCGTCTGGTCCACCCCGCGCCGCCTCGCACTGATCGCGCGCGGCCTGCCCGAGGCGACCAAGGCCGTGAGCGAGGAAGCCAAGGGGCCGCCTGTCGGCGCTCCCGATCAGGCGATCGACGGTTTCTGCCGCAAGAACGGCGTCAGCCGCGACGATCTGGAAGTGCGCGACGTGAAGGGCCGCGAGACATACTTCGCGGTGAAGAACATCCCGGGCCGCGCCACGAAGGACCTGCTGGCCGAGGCAATCCCCGCGATCATCCGCGATTTCAGCTGGCCCAAGTCGATGCGCTGGGGCGAAGCCTCGCTCTCGACCGAAAGCCTGCGCTGGGTGCGTCCGCTTTCCGGCATAGTTGCCCTACTGGGCGAGGAGCTGGTCGAGTGCGAAGTGCACGGCGTCACTTCCGGCTGGGTCACCATGGGCCACCGCTTCCACCATTCGGGCGACATCACCATCGGCAGCGCCGATGACTACGCCGAGAAGCTGCGCGCCTGCCATGTGATCGTGGACCACGAGGAACGTCAGGACATCGTTCGTGAGCGCGCATCCGCTGTCGCTTCCGAAGCTGGCCTCAAGCTGGTCGAGGACGAGGGGTTGGTGATCGAGAATGCCGGCCTCACCGAATGGCCCGTGCCGCTGCTGGGCCGCTTCGACGAGGACTTCCTCGACGTGCCGCCCGAAGTCATCCAGCTGACCGCACGTGTGAATCAGAAGTACTTCGTCTGCGAAAGCGTGGGTGGAAAGCTCGCCAACGCATTCGTCTGCACCGCCAATATCGAGGCGGCAGACGGCGGCGCAGCGATTGTCGACGGCAACCGCAAGGTACTGGCCGCCCGCCTTTCCGACGCGCGCTTCTTCTGGGAACTGGACCAGAAGACCACGCTGGCTGACCATGCGAAGAAACTGGAGCGCATCACGTTCCACGAAAAGCTGGGCACCGTCGCCGACAAGGTGGAACGGGTGGCAAAGCTGGCCCGCTGGCTGGTGGAAGAAGGCGTGGTGAAGGGCGCGGATGCCGACCAGGCGGAACAAGCCGCGCGTCTCGCCAAGGCCGATCTCGTCACAGAAATGGTGGGTGAATTCCCCGAATTGCAGGGCCTGATGGGCGGCTACTATGCCGAGAAGGAAGGCCTGCCCGCAGAAGTCTCGAACGCCATCCGCGATCACTACAAGCCGGTGGGGCAGGGAGACGAAGTGCCAACAGCGCCGGTGACGGTGGCGGTGTCGCTTGCGGACAAGCTGGATACCTTGCGCGGCTTCTTCTCCATTGATGAGAAGCCGACCGGCTCGAAGGACCCCTTCGCGCTGCGCCGTGCAGCCTTGGGCGTCATTCGCCTTTTGACTGAGAACGGCATCCGCATGGGGGTTGCCGAAGGCGACCTACTCGAATTCTTCGCCGACCGCCTCAAGGTCCAGCAGCGCGAAGCAGGCGTTCGCCACGACCTGATCGACGCTGTCTTCGCGCTAGGCGGGGAAGACGATCTCGTTCGCCTGCTCGCCCGCGTCCACGCGCTGCAATCGTTCATCGACACCGACAACGGCGCCAACCTGCTCGCAGGCTACAAGCGCGCTGCCAATATCCTCAAGAAGGAAGACTGGCACGGCATCGAGGGCGAAATCGCGCGCACGGGTGAGGAAGACCCGCTGGCGCTGGTCGACGATCCGGACATGAAGGCCGTGGTCGACGCCAAGATGGCGGAGCGCCACGCCCGCGAACTGTCCTACACGCCCGAACCCGCCGAGAAGGCGCTGATCGAGGCGCTGGACGCTGCGGAACCGCAGGCCAGCGAAGCCATTGAAAAGGAAGACTTCGCAGCCGCCATGTCGGCGCTCGCTTCCCTGCGCGCGCCGATCGACGCGTTTTTCGAGGAGGTCACCGTGAACGACGAAAATCCGGAAAAGCGCGCAGCACGTCTCGACCTGCTTGCACGCTTCCGTGTTGCGGTGCACAATGTAGCGGATTTCTCGAAGATCGAGGGCTAGAATATTCACTTCAGAACACTGTTCCATGTGTTCCACATTACAGGAAACGTGAGGCGTAATGACGCAAACGGTCTACACTTTCGGCGGTGACGCTCCGCATGACGATCCCCGCCAGCGCGACAAGACCGTAACTGGCGGCAAGGGCGCAAACCTTGCCGAAATGGCCTCCATCGGCCTGCCGGTGCCTCCCGGCTTTACCATCACGACCGAGGAATCGGTGCGCTACCTCAATCAGGGCGAGGACTTCTCCGACGAACTGCGCGAGAATGTGGCCGCTGCGCTGGCCCACATCGAGAAGAGCGTCGGCAAGAAGTTCGGCGACGCCTCCGATCCGCTGCTCGTTTCCGTTCGTTCCGGCGCACGCGTTTCCATGCCCGGCATGATGGACACCGTCCTCAACCTCGGCCTGAACGATCAGACCGTGGAAGGGCTTGCGGCCACTTCGGGCGACCAGCGCTTTGCATGGGACAGCTATCGACGCTTCATCCAGATGTATTCCGACGTGGTGCTCGGCCTCGATCACGGCGCATTCGAGGAAGCGCTGGAAATCGCCAAGGAAGACCGCGGCTATTTCACCGACACCGAGATGACCGCTGACGATTGGCAGGAACTGGTCGGCGAATTCAAGCAGATCGTCGAAGCCGAGCGCGGCTCGCCGTTCCCGCAGGATGTGAACGAGCAGCTTTGGGGTGCGATTGCCGCCGTGTTCGAAAGCTGGGACGCCGAACGCGCAAAGGTCTATCGCCGTCTGAACAACATCCCGGGTGACTGGGGTACGGCTGTCAACGTGCAGGCCATGGTGTTCGGAAACATGGGCGACACCTCGGCCACCGGCGTCGCCTTCACCCGCGATCCTTCCACCGGCGAGCGTGCCTATTACGGCGAATGGCTGGTGAACGCGCAGGGAGAGGACGTTGTGGCAGGCATCCGCACGCCGCAGTACCTTACCAAGGCGCGCCGCGAATCCGCAGGCGCGGAACTTCCGAGCATGGAAGAAGCCATGCCCGATGCCTATGCCGAACTGGCGCGCGTCTTCGACCTGCTCGAAAACCACTACAAGGATATGCAGGACATCGAGTTCACCGTGCAGCAGGGCACGCTGTGGATGCTGCAAACCCGCTCCGGCAAGCGCACGGCCAAGGCTGCGCTGAAAATGGCGGTCGACATGGTGGGCGAGGGCCTGATCGACGAGGAAACTGCGATCCTGCGCGTCGACCCCATGGCGCTTGACCAGCTGCTTCACCCCACGCTCGATCCCGACGCCCCGCGAGACGAGCTGGCCACCGGCCTGCCTGCTTCGCCGGGCGCTGCATCCGGCAAGATCGTTCTCGACGCCGATACCGCCGAGCTATGGGCAGGGCGCGAGGAAGACGTCGTGCTTGTGCGCGTCGAGACCTCGCCGGAAGACATTCACGGCATGCACGCAGCGCGCGGCATCCTTACGGCACGTGGCGGCATGACCAGCCACGCCGCCGTGGTTGCGCGTGGTATGGGCCGTCCATGTGTGTCGGGCGCATCTGCCGTGTCGATTAACCTTGCAAATCGCACCCTGCGCATCGGCGACCGCGAGCTGAAGGAAGGCGACATCATCACACTGGACGGCGCCACCGGACAGATCATGGCAGGCCGCGTTCCTACCATAGAGCCTGAACTCGCAGGCGACTTCGGCGTGCTGATGGAATGGGCGGACAAGCACCGGCGCATGGGCGTTCGTACCAACGCGGAAACGCCGGAAGACTGCAAGACCGCGCGCGGTTTCGGTGCTGAAGGCATCGGCCTTTGCCGCACGGAGCACATGTTCTTCGATGCAGAGCGCATCATGGCCGTGCGTGAAATGATCCTGGCGGACGACGAAACCGGTCGCCGCGCAGCGCTGGAAAAGCTGCTGCCCGCACAGCGCAGCGACTTTGCCGAGATTTTCCGCACCATGCATGGCCTGCCGTGCACCATTCGCCTTCTCGATCCGCCGCTGCACGAATTCATGCCTACGCGGGACGAGGAATTTGCCGAGCTGGCGGCCGATCTCGATGTCGATGCCGACCACCTCAAGCGGCGCGCGGGCGAACTGCACGAATTCAACCCGATGCTGGGCCACCGTGGTTGCCGTCTGGGCATCACGTTTCCGGAAATCTACGAGATGCAGGCACGCGCCATTTTCGAGGCAGCCTGCGAAGTCACCGCCGAGGGCGGCGATCCGGTGGTGCCCGAAGTGATGATCCCGCTGGTCGCCACGAAGAAGGAACTCGAAATCCTGCGCAAGCTGGTGAACGAGACGGCGGAACGCGTTTTCGAGGAGAAAGGCGCGCGTGTCGAATACCTCGTCGGCACCATGATCGAACTGCCGCGCGCCGCGCTAATGGCAGGCGAGATTGCGGAGGAAGCGCGCTTCTTCTCCTTCGGCACGAACGACCTGACGCAAACCGCGCTTGGCGTTTCGCGCGACGATGCTGGCCGCTTCCTCTCGCCATATGTCGAGAAGGGCATCTACGCCCGCGATCCGTTCGTTTCACTGGATGTCGATGGCGTTGGCCAGCTGGTCGAAATTGCCGCCGAGCGTGGCCGCGCGACCCGAGGCGATCTCAAGCTCGGCATCTGCGGAGAGCATGGCGGCGATCCGGAAAGCATCGCCTTCTGCGAGAAGGTGGGCCTGGATTACGTCTCGGCCTCACCGTACCGCGTGCCGATTGCCCGGCTCGCGGCGGCACAGGCCGCATTGCGTTCGGTAAGCTAACGGCGCCCGGTCAGGGTGACGATCTCGAAAGTCTCACTGACTTTCCCGTCGTCATCCGCCTGCGCCATGAAGGCTGCTCGCGCACGCTCCATCCCTTTTCGGCCAAGGGGTGGGGCGGGATTGGCCAGCACGCTGCCGAGCGCCTGTTCGCGAAGGTCCATCACGAGACGGTCCATCGTGGAATAACGCGCCGTGATGATGTGGCTGTCGACCACCGGATCCTTCCAACCGGCACGGGCAAGCAGTTGCGGGCAGGATCGCGGATCGACAAGCGGATGCATTCGTGCCGCCGGCCTGTCAGGCTCCGCCTCGAACATGGCGCGACGCAGACGCGGCAGACTCTGGCCGCCGATGAACGTGGCGATGGCGAGGCCACCAGGCTTCAACAATTCGCGCATCTGGATGAGCGCGCCCGGCAAGTCGTTCACCGTATCGAGGCTGTTCACGCTCACAACGAGATCGAAGCTCGCGGATTGCCGGGGCAATGGCTCGTCGAAATCGGCGAATTCCGTGGAGGAGAACCAGGTATCGCCGAGCCAGGGCCCCTGCGCGACTCCGGCGGCATCGAAGCCCTCGATCAATACCTGTCCGCCCTCATGACGAACGAAAGCGAGCCGCTCGTGCACATCATCCGCCATTTCATCGAGGATGAAGTATGTGGTTTCGCGCGTGTCCATAAGGTTCGCCGCGCGTTCGCGACGGACGCGCTTGCGGCGTTTGGAAAATATCTGCGGGGGGCTGCTCGTCATGCCGCTTGCCTAGCGACAGGCGCGCAGGCAGCATAGCCCGGATGGCCCTGAAAACCGCCTTTGCTCCCCTGGTCGACCTTATCTATCCACCGCGCTGCCCGCTTTGCGGTGAAGCGATTGCGGCCCAACGGGGGCTATGCATGGAATGCTGGTCGGCACTGGAAATACCGGAATCAGATGCCGAAGCGGGTGTGACCGCCGCCACGTTCTACAACGATACCGCCCGACAGCTGCTGCTGAACTTCAAGCATGGTCGCAAGATCGCGCTGGCCGAAATGATGGCGCGACAGATCGCCGCGAGACTGCCGGAGCTGGACGGGCGCTGGCTTTTCATTCCGGTTCCCCTCCACAGGACGCGCTTGTGGCAACGTGGCTACAACCAGTCTGCGCTGATCGCGCGCGAACTGTGCAAACTCAAGGGTTCTGAACTCTTGGTCGATGGATTGCTTCGGACAAAAAGGACCCCGAGTCTCGGCGGACCGGGAAGGGAGGAACGGGCGAGAGTGCTAGAGGGGGCAATTGATGCCAATCCGGCGCGACTGTCACGAATTGCAGACGCAAATGTGGTGCTGGTCGACGACGTTCTTACCAGCGGGGCGACTACCAATGCTTGTGTCTCCGCACTCAGGAACGCGGGCGCTCGAAAGGTGCATATCGCCTGTTTTTCGCGTGTTGTAGAAGGTCGCTAGGGCTATGCCGCAGGCCGTGAAGCAAAACGCCCGGGAGGTTAGTCCCGGGCGTTCGCGTGACGATATCGCTGGAACTTTCGCGCGAGCCCCCCAGCTGGCGCGTCCGTTCCAAACCCTCATGAACCCGGCGCCCCCGTTCGTTCAGTGTAGCGCCGAGACCCCCCATTCCCTGGCCGGAATGGCAGGCGGCCCGTCAAGCCGCGATGCATTCATCTCAAAGAAAGGTTGCGAGGCAAACAGGGATGTCAGCTATTGTTAGTTTTTGCTGTCAGCGTGTGTTTATCTTGCAACAAATGGGTACAGACGGCGCAGCTCACTGTGCGATTGCGAAAGGATCGGAACCATTTCAACACATGATGTAGAGCGCGAGACCGGCAAAACCTTCATGCCGAAGTTCGACGCCGCAGGCCTGCTCAGCGCCGTGGTGCAGAATGTGGACACCGGCGAGATCCTCATGCTCGCCTTCATGGACGCCGAAGCTCTCGAAGCAACCCGCGAGACCGGGATCGCCCATTTTCATTCGCGCAGCCGCGGCAAGCTTTGGATGAAGGGAGAGACATCGGGCAATGTCCTCAAGGTCGAGGCGATCCTTGTCGATTGCGACCAGGATGCACTTGTGCTGAAAGCGCGTCCAGCAGGCCCTGCCTGTCACACCGGCGCGCGCAGCTGCTTTTATCGCAAGCTTTCCGACGATGCGCTCGAACCGATTGGAGACGATACATGAGCGGATGGTCCGCCCCTACGCGCGATACACTGTTTGTCCTGAACGACGTCCTCAAGGTCACCGAGTGCGACCTGCCGGGCTACGACGTTCTGGATGAGGAGACAGTGCAGGCGGTTGTAGAGGGCATGGGCAAATTTTGCGGAGAAGTCCTCGCCCCGCTGAACCCCGTATCGGACTCCCAGGGATGCACGCGCCACGAGGATGGCAGCGTCACCACACCCGAAGGCTTCCCCGAGGCATACAACAAGCTGGTCGAATCGGGGTGGAACACAATCGCTTCTCCCGAAGAATACGGCGGGCAGGGCATGGGCCATGTGCTGGGCACAGTGTTCGAGGAATACATGAACTCTGCATGCGCCGGCTTCATGATGTATCCCGGGATCGTGGGCGGGGCGACTTCCACGATCATTTCCGCCGGGACGGATGAGATCAAAGACACCTACGTGGAGAAAATCGTCAGTGGCGAATGGCTCGCCACGATGGCGCTAACGGAAGGCCATGCCGGAACGGACCTGGGCCTGATGCGCACCAAGGCAGAACCGCTGGACGACGGCTCATACTCGATCACCGGTGAGAAGATCTTCATTTCGGGGGGAGATCACGACCTTACCGAGAATATCGTCCACCTTGTCCTCGCCAAGCTTCCAGACGCACCTGCGGGCTCACGCGGCATCTCTCTCTTCCTTGCGCCCAAGTTCCTGCCGGATGGTAGTCGCAACGGGATTTCTGTTGCCTCGATCGAGCACAAGATGGGGCTCAACGGTAGTGCCACTTGCGTGATGAACTTCGATGGCGCGAAAGGCTGGTTGCTTGGCAAGGAACACGGCGGTCTTGCAGCCATGTTCATCATGATGAATGCGGCCCGCCTGGGCGTGGGCGTTCAGGGCCTCGCCCATACCGAACACTCCTACCAGCGGGCCGCTGCCTATGCGACCGAACGAATGCAGGGCAGGGGCATGGGCGAGCGATCAAATCCCGATGCTCCTGCCGATCCGCTGCTGGTACATCCGGATGTGCGCCGCATGCTGATGGACGCGCGTGCCTTTGCCGAAGGCTTTCGCGCCCTGGTGTTGTGGACAGCGATGGAGATCGACCGCTCCCACGGCGCGACGGACCCGGATGAACGTGCAGCGGCAGATGCCATCGTTTCGTTCCTGACCCCCGTCATCAAGGCCTATGGCAGCGATCGTGGTTTTGAAACCGCAGTCGAAATGCAGCAGGTACTGGGTGGCCATGGATATGTGAAGGAATGGGGCATGGAGCAAATCGTGCGCGATTCCCGCATTGCCATGATCTACGAGGGCGCGAATGGCGTTCAGGCGCTGGACCTTGCCGGGCGCAAACTGGCGAAGGACGGCGGAGAGGTGGCATCTCGCTTTGCCGCACTGGTCGAAAGCGAACTCGAAGATGCGCCCGACTGGATTGCCGAGCCGATGCGCGCCGCGTTGACGGATGCTACAGGCGCCGCCCGCTGGATGCTGGAAGGCGCGGCGGAGGACCCGAACAATCTGGGCGCAGCTTCCTACGCCTTCATGGAGATGATCGGTCTTGTCGCTGTAGGCTGGATGTGGGTCCGCATGGTGAAGGCCGTGGATGGACGGGATGGCGATTTCGCCGAAGCGAAGCGTATTACCGCTCGCCACTATGCTCAGCGAAACCTGCCTGAGACCGCTTCGTTGCTTGCCAAGGTCAAAGCGGGTGCTGAAAACCTGATGGCCTTGCCGGAAGAAGCGTTCCTGCGCTCCTGACGACTAGACAGGCTCGCTAATCCTCGAGCACTTCGTCGAAAAGCGACAACATGGATGCCCAACTTTGCCGGTCTGCACTGGCATCATAATCCGTTGCCGGATTGTCGTTGGGCGCCGGGTTGGTGAAGCCGTGTTTCACGCCGGAGTAGGAATGGAAATGCCAGTTGGCGCCGGCCCGGTCCATTTCCTCCCAGAACTTCAGTACCTGTGGACGGGGCACCATCGGGTCAGCATCGCCATGACACACCAGAATGCGCGCGGTAACCTTGCCGGGTTCTGCGGGCATGTCCGTATTGAGCAGTCCATGAAAACTCACGGCTGCTTCCACAGGCGCGCCTTCGCGGGCCAGTTCCAGCGCAGCCTGACCGCCCATACAGAAACCGATGACGAGGATTGGCAGGCTTTCCGCACCGTCCAGCGTGGCAAGGGCGCGTAACGATGCCCGCAGCCGCTGGCGATATTGCTCGGGCGTCTCGCGGATCTCACCGGCGAAAACGCGAGACTCGTCAAAGCTGGACGGAGTCTTGCCATAGAAGTCCCCGATCATCGCGAGATAGCCGGCCTCGGCCAGTTCCCACGCCTTCGCCTCCACCGCAGGAGTAGGGTTCATGATCGTGGGAAAGACGAGGACGGCTGCACGCGGGCTCCCTTCGGGGCGTGCGACATTCCCCGTCAGCAAAGTGCCCGCGTCGTCATAACTGATCGGCTCGAATGCGCTCATTCGCCGGGCCAGAAATCCGGCACCGAGAAATAGCGCTCGCCGGTGTCGTAGTTGAAGCCCAGCACACGGGTGCCGGCATCCAGTTCTTCCAGTTTGGTGCGAATTGCCTCAAGAGTAGCACCGGAAGAGATGCCCACGAGCAATCCCTCTTCGCGCGCGCAGCGGCGAGCCATTTCCTTCGCTGCCTCGGCATTCACCTTGATCGCACCGTCGATAGCATTGGTGTGCAGGTTGCCGGGAATGAAGCCTGCGCCGATGCCCTGGATGGGGTGCGGGCCGGGCTGGCCACCGGAGATCACCGGGGAGAGTTCCGGCTCGACAGCATAGGCTTGCATCGATGCCCATTCCTTCTTCAGCGCTTCTGCGCAGCCGGTCAGGTGGCCGCCAGTGCCTACCCCGGTGATGAGGTATGCGGGCGGTGCATCCTTGAAGTCGTCGATGATTTCCTGCGCAGTGGTGCGAGCATGGATTTCGACGTTGGCAGGGTTCTCGAACTGCTGCGGCATCCACGCGTTGGCGGTAGCCTCGAGAAGCTCGGCCGCGCGATCAAGCGCGCCCTTCATGCCCTTTTCCTTCGGCGTCAGATCGAAGCTGGCACCATAGGCAAGCATCAACCGGCGGCGCTCGATGCTCATGCTTTCGGGCATGACGAGGACGAGGTTGTAGCCCTTCACCGCCGCCACCATGGCAAGGCCGATGCCGGTGTTGCCGCTGGTCGGTTCAATGATCGTGCCGCCGGGCTTCAAGGCGCCGGACTTCTCTGCCTCTTCCACCATAGCCAGCGCGATGCGATCCTTGATGGAGCCGCCGGGATTGGCACGCTCGCTCTTCACCCAGACTTCGTGATCGGGGAACAGGCGCGAGAGGCGGATATGCGGCGTGTTGCCGATGGATTGCAGGACGTTGTCGAACTTCATTGCTCTCAGGCTCCCTTGTCTGCCGGTTCGTGGCCGGCGGTCTGGTCTGCTTCTAACACATCTTCGGGCGGATCGAAGGTCTTGGTGGTGCGCAATACGGGGAACAGCACTGCCCACAATGCGACTGTCGCGATGGCCCCTGCGCCGCCGAGTGCCACGGCTGCTACCGGACCGATCAGGAAGGCGAGGCTGCCCGAGAAAAAGTCGCCGAATTCATTGGATGCGCTGATTGTCAGCTGCGACACGGCGGAAACGCGACCACGCTTATCGTCCGGCGTGTGCAACTGGATCAACGACTGGCGAATGTAGACGCTGAACATGTCCGCACAGCCAACGATAAACAGCATCGCTAGGCTCAGCGGCATGGATGTCGAGAAGGCGAAGACGATGGTTGCGCCGCCAAATGCTGCAACTGCCATCAACATAAGTGGGCCGACGTTGTTTTTCAGCGGGCGGAATGAGAACCACAGGGCCGTGATCGCCGCACCTATGGCGGGGGCAATTGCAAGTTGGCTCAGACCTGTAGCACCAACCTGAAGGATGTCTCTCGCATAGACGGGAAAAAGGGCGGTTGCGCCTGCGAGGAAAACGGCGAACAGGTCCAGCGTGATGGAGCCGAGCACCATCTTGTTTCGCCAGACGTAGACCATGCCCTCGCGAATTTGCTGAATGGGATGGGCGGGGGCGCGCGGCTTCTGCTTGGGCAAGTCGCGGATGAAAGACAGGCACACAACGGCGATAGCGAACAGAACGACACCCGCTGCATAGGGCAGGGCGGGCACGATCTCGTAGAGCACTCCGCCAACGGCCGGGCCGACAATCATGCCGACCTGCCACGAGATCGAGGACAGGGCGATTGCGCTCGGCAGGATTTCCTTCGGTACCAGGTTCGGTGCCAGGGCACCCAGCGCCGGTCCTGCAAAGGCACGAACAATGCCCAGCACGATAGCCACACAATAGAGCACCCACAGGCTCATCGCATCCTGCCAGGTGAAGGCGGCCAGCACACCGGCACAGGCCATTTGCAGCAGAGCTGTCAGACGACCGAGATTGCGGCGATCGAACCTGTCAGCGGCAAGGCCGGTGAACGGCGTCAGCAGAAAAAGCGGGACGAATTGCAGAAGGCCGATCAGTGCCAGCTGGCCGGAGGCCTCGCCAACACTCATGCCGCCATCGCGCGCAAGATTGTAGGTCTGCCAACCGATGATCAGGATCATCGCGTATTGCGCCAGGGTGGTCGACAGGCGTGCGAACCAGAAGGCACGGAAATTGGCTATGCGGAAGGGAGAGGTCTCTGAACTCACCCGCGCGCCATGGCAGCGCAAGAGGCGCTTGCCAAGCTAATCGATTTTGCAGGGGCTAAAGGATTTGCCCGCCTGCCTCAGTGGCGGCGACGAAGGGCAGGGTTGGGCTGCATTTCCGAAATCATCGCCTCGAATGCGTCGAAGCGAATAATGCGCTCAAACTGGAAGCCGGCGCGATCCTCGGTCATCCAGATGCAATAGGCCTCGATCCGGCCTACGGCGGGAAGCCGAATGATCATGCGATCGCCTCGGCTCATTCCATCGACCTTGTCGACCATGAAACCGTGTGCGGAAATGTTGGAGATGTGCAGCGTCATGTCACCGTGCTGCAAATGCTCGGCAATCACCGAATAATCGACCGGATGCCGCGTCGAACGCCGCATATCGGTGACGGAAAGCTGTGCGCCGCCTGCCATGCTCTCATTTTCCCTTTCAAGTATTCAAACCCGAAAGATACTTATGTGAGCAAATGGTGGACTTTTGGTAAAGCTAGCCTGCCTTGAGAATAGCGTGGCGCTTCTTGCCCAGGCTGAGGCGCGCTTCCTGACCGGCTGAAAGTTCGATCAGGAAACCGGGGTCGGAAACCGTTTCATCCTCAAGCTTTACCGCACCTTCTGCAATCTTTCGCTTGGCCTCACCATTGGATTTGGTGAAACCCAGTTCGGTCAGGGCAGCGCCTACACGGACGCCCTCTGCTGGCACTTTGAGCGTCGGCAGATCTTCACCCATGCCGCCACCGGCGAATGTCTGTTCGGCAGTCGCACGGGCGGAAGCGGCAGCTTCCTCGCCGCGCACCAGCTTCGTCACTTCGTCGGCCAGCACGATCTTGGCAGCATTGATCTCGCTGCCTTCGAGTGCTTCGAGGCGAGCGATCTCGTCCAGTGGCAGGTCCGTGAACAGCTTCAGGAATCGACCGACATCGCGGTCGTCCGTGTTGCGCCAGAACTGCCAGAAATCATAGGACGGCAACTGATCTTCGTTCAGCCACACTGCGCCCGATGCCGTCTTGCCCATTTTGCCGCCATCGGCAGTGGTCAGCAGCGGAGTTGTGAGGCCGAAAAGATCGGTCCCGTCCATTCGGCGACCGAGTTCCATACCGTTGACGATATTGCCCCACTGGTCACTGCCGCCCATTTGCAGGCGAACGCCCATTTCCTGTGCCAGGTGCCGGAAATCGTAGCCTTGCAGGATCATGTAGTTGAATTCGAGGAAGGTCATCGGCTGCTCACGTTCGAGCCGAAGTTTGACCGAGTCGAACGTCAGCATCCGATTGACGGTGAAATGCGTCCCGACTTCACGAAGCATCTCGATGTAACCGATACTGCCAAGCCAATCGTAATTGTCGACCATCACGGCATCCGTCGGCCCGTCGCCAAATGTCAGCAGCCGTTCGAAGACGGTGCGGATAGAGGCGATGTTTGTCGCGATGTCCTCTTCCGACAACATCTTGCGGCTTTCATCGCGGCCGGTCGGGTCACCGATGCGGGTGGTCGCGCCGCCCATCAGGACGATCGGCTTGTGTCCGGTCTGCTGCAAGCGGCGCAGCATCATGATCTGCACCAGCGAGCCAACGTGCAGCGAGGGTGCTGTCGCGTCAAAACCGATATAGCCGGGAACGGTCTGCCGCACAGCTAGGGCATCCAGTCCCACAGCGTCAGTGACCTGATGGACATAACCGCGCTCATTGAGCACTTGCAGAAGTTCGGAGTCGTAAGTCGTCATCTCGGGGGATTTGGCGTCTTTATTTGTTAGGGACGGGGGCGCGTAGCACGGGGACACTTGCTTGCAAACGCATGATCTGGTCGCACATGCCGCACATCCACCATTGGCCGTACGCCGGGTGGAGGCACGAATTCTTTCACTTACCGATAACTGGGTGCGCGTCCGCTGGCGCATCGATGGGCCTTCGAAGCTGGTCTTGCCGCAATTCGCGGGCAAGGGTAGGGCGGATAATCTCTGGAAGACCACCTGTTTCGAACTGTTCATGATGGAGAAGGACGGAACCTCGTCCTATTCCGAATTCAACCTTTCGCCGTCAGAGCGCTGGGCCGCCTATGACTTCAGCGATTACCGCGAAGGCATGACGGAGCGACCGTTCCCGCGCGAGCCGGACTGCTCGATGCGAATGGGTACCGCCATGGCGATCTTCGATGCCTCGCTGCCACGCTCGCAAATGCCGCAGCCACCTGCTGCCGTTGGGCTGTCCGCAGTGATCGAAGAGCAGGGCGGGGTAAAAAGCTACTGGGCTATTTCGCATCACAAGGATGAGCCCGATTTTCACGATCCTGCTTGCTTCGAAGGCTCACTTGCGCGAACCCGCGCTGCATGAAATTCGGAATAGACCGGCTGCTGGCCGAACCTGACCTGTTGAAACAGCTTGAAGGAAAGCGGGTGGCGCTGGTCGCGCACCCCGCTTCCGTCACGGCTGACCTCACCCATAGCCTCGATGCACTGATCGCGGCGGGCGTGAACGTCACCAGCGCCTTCGGTCCGCAACACGGGCTAAAGGGTGACAAGCAGGACAACATGGTGGAGACAGCGGACGAGACCGATCCGGTCTACGGCATTCCGGTTTTCTCCCTTTATGGCGAGGTTCGGCGGCCAACTGGCCAGATGATGTCCAGCGCGGATGTCTTCCTGTTCGACCTGCAGGACTTGGGCTGTAGGATCTACACCTTCGTCACCACGCTGCTTTACCTGCTGGAAGAAGCGTCGAAGCACGGCAAGTCCGTGTGGGTGCTGGACAGGCCGAACCCAGCAGGGCGCCCCGTGGAGGGCACTAAACTGGTTCCGGGTCACGAAAGTTTCGTGGGTGCCGCGCCCATGCCAATGCGCCACGGCCTGACCATGGGCGAGATGGGCCACTGGTTCATCCGCCAGTTCGGTCTGGATGTCGATTACCGCGTCGTCACCATGCATTACTGGCTACCGGAAGGGCCGGGCTTTGGCTGGCCTGAGAGCCGCATCTGGATCAATCCCAGTCCCAACGCAGCAAACGTCAACATGGCACGCGCCTATGCAGGCACGGTGATGATCGAAGGCGCGACATTGAGCGAAGGGCGCGGCACCACGCGCCCGCTCGAGGTACTGTTCGGCGCGCCGGACGTAGACGCCAAGGCCGTGCTTGCTGAAATGCAGCGCATGGCGCCTGACTGGCTGGCGGGCTGCGCGCTGAGGGAATGCTTCTTCGAGCCGACTTTCCACAAGCACGTCGGTCAGCTTTGCAACGCCCTGATGATCCATGCCGAGGGCGAGTTCTACGATCACTCTGTCTTCCGCCCATGGCGATTGCAGGCACTCGCTTTCAAGGCGATCCGCAATCTTCACCCGGACTATCCGATCTGGCGCGGGAAAGATTTCAAATACGAGTACACTAACGACGTGCTCGCAATCGACGTGATCAACGGAGGTCCGTCATTGCGCGAATGGGTTGACGATGCGGGCGCGCAGCCTGGCGATCTAGAAGCCCTGGCCGCGCCCGACGAAGCCGCCTGGCGCGAGGAAGTGGCCGACCTGCTGCTTTACTGAGCCGGCTGGAAAGTGGCGGGCTGGTTATCGTCCTGACGGGGCGGGCGCATCAGGCTGCCATCGGCCATCACGAGCAGACCGCAACCATCTACTTCGTAATCGACAGCACGGACGGTTTGCAACGTATCGGGCCGCGCCGGATCGCGGAAGAGCTGCGCTTCGCCTTCTTCACTGGCAGTCAGCAAAGGATCGCTGTCGCAGCTGTAGTCGGCATCCGGGTCAACGATAGGCGTCTGGACCGATTCGTCGTTCAGAAGGGGTGGAGAGAAGGCATCAGCCTCGGCGATTTCCTCTTCGGGCGGTGCAGCGCCGACGGTCGCGAGCGCCATAAGGGGAAGAAAAAGCTTCATTTTTGTTTCTCCTTTGACGCACGTCATATCATTGCGCGATAGCTTGGCCAAATAAGGGCGCAAAGCTCACAAGGGAGAGGCCATTGCTTACACTCTACAGTTTCGGACCGGGCGCGAATTCGCTGAAGCCCACGCTGGCGCTTTACGAGAAGGGGCTGGAGTTCAATCACCGGCTCCTGAACCCGGCAAAGTTCGAGCACCACGAGGACTGGTTCAAGGCGATCAATCCGCGCGGACAGGTTCCGGCGCTGGAGGACGGAGGCAAGATCATCACCGAAAGCACGGTGATCTGCGAATACCTCGAGGACGCACATCCCACCGAAGTGAAGCTGCGCCCGGAAAGCCATTATGACACGGCCATGATGCGCATCTGGACCAAGTGGGTGGACGAGTATTTCTGCTGGTGCGTTTCCACTATCGGCTGGCACCGCCATGTGAGCCAGATGGTGAAGGACCTGACGGACGACGAGTTCGAAGAAGTGGTCGCCCGCATCCCTGTCCAAGAACAGCAGGTGAAATGGCGCCGGGCGCGCGAAGGCTTCCCGCAGGACATGCTGGACGAGGAAATGCGCAAGATCGCTGTCAGCGTAAAGCGGCTGGACGATCACCTACGCGATAACGAGTGGCTCGCGGGCGGGGTCTATTCTCTCGCTGACATCTGCAATTTCGCCATCGCCAACGGCATGCAGAACGGTTTTGCCGAGATGGTGAATAAGGAAGACACGCCCGGCCTCGTGCGCTGGATTGAACAGATCAACGAGCGGCCCGCGGTGAAAGCGATGTTCGCAGCCGTTCCGAGAGAGTTCTGACGCCTAGCCCTGCTTGCGGCTGAGTTCACGCATGGCGTCGTCCAGTCCGTCAAGCGTCAGGGGGAACATTCGGTTCCCCACGATCTGGCGGATCATCTGGGTGGACTGGGTGTATTGCCAGGTGCGTTCCGCCTTGGGGTTCAGCCAGGCAACGGCGGGGTAGGTGTCGACCACCCGCTGCAGCCAGACTTCGCCCGCTTCCTCGTTCATGTGCTCCACGCTGCCGCCGGGCCAAGCGATTTCGTAGGGGCTCATGGCCGCATCGCCGACAAACACGATCTTGTAGTCGTGGCCGTACTTGTGAAGCAGGTCCCAGGTCGGGATGCGCTCGCTCCAGCGGCGGGAGTTGTCCTTCCACACGCTCTCGTAGAGGCAATTGTGGAAGTAGAAGAACTCCATGTTCTTGAACTCGCTGGCGGCCGCGCTGAACAGTTCCTCGGTCGCCTTTACGTGGTCGTCCATCGATCCGCCGATGTCGAGGAACAGCAGCAGCTTTACCGCATTGTGCCGCTCGGGCCGCATGCGGATATCGAGCCAGCCCTGCTTTGCCGTGCCGCGAATGGTGGCGTCCAGATCCAGCTCTTCCGCCGCGCCTTCGCGTGCAAATCGGCGCAGCCGGCGTAATGCCACCTTGATATTTCGAGTGCCGAGCTCCTTGGTGGAGTCGAGATTGGCGAACTCGCGCTTCTCCCAGACTTTGATCGCGCGGCGATGCCTGCTCTCGCCGCCGATGCGCACGCCAGCGGGGTTGTAGCCTGAGTGGCCGAAGGGGCTGGTGCCGCCCGTGCCGATCCACTTGTTGCCGCCGTGGTGCTCCTCGTCCTGTTCCTCGAGGCGCTTCTTCAACGTCTCCATGATCTCGTCCCAGTCGCCAAGCTGCTCGATCGCAGCGCGTTCTTCCTCGGTCAGGAATTTCTCGGTGATGGCGCGCAGCCATTCCTCCGGAATGTTCGCCTGCTCCTCGCCGAGTTCGGAAAAGATGCCATGGAAAACCTTGTTGAATACTTGGTCGAAGCGGTCGAGCAGGCCCTCGTCCTTCACGTAGGTCGCGCGCGCGAGATAGTAGAATTCCTCAGGCCGCCGCTCGATAACATTGCTGTCGAGCGCTTCGAGAAGCGTAAGATGCTCCTTCAGGCTGGCGCGGATGCCCGCGCTGCGAAGTTCATCGAGAAAATTGAGGAGCATGCTTCAGACCCGCTCAGCGGTTCTCTCGGCGGGCCATGAATGCAAGCCGCTCCAGCAGCATGACGTCAGCCTCGTTCTTCAGCAGGGCGCCGTGCAGAGGGGGAATGGCCTTGGTCGGGTCACGGTTCTGCAGAACGTCAACTGGCATGTCTTCCACCAGCAGCAGCTTCAGCCAGTCGAGCAGTTCGGAAGTGGAGGGCTTCTTCTTCAATCCCGGCACTTCGCGCAGTTCGTAGAATATCTCCAGCGCCTGCGTGACGAGGCGCTTCTGGATGCCGGGGAAGTGCACGTCGATGATCTCGCGCATCGTCTGGTCGTCGGGAAACTTGATGTAGTGGAAGAAGCAGCGGCGCAAAAATGCGTCGGGCAGTTCCTTCTCATTGTTCGACGTGATCACGACGATCGGACGTTCCTTCGCGGCGATACGCTCGCCCGTCTCGTAAACGTCGAACTGCATGCGATCGAGTTCCTGCAGCAGGTCGTTCGGAAACTCGATGTCGGCCTTGTCGATCTCGTCGATCAGCAGCACCGGAAGCTGCGGCGAAGTGAAAGCCTCCCATAGCTTGCCCTTGCGGATGTAGTTCGAAATGTCGTGAACGCGCTCATCGCCCAGCTGGCCATCGCGCAGGCGTGCAACAGCATCGTATTCGTAAAAGCCCTGCTGCGCCTTGGTCGTGCTTTTCACACCCCATTCGATCAGCGGCGCGTCGATGGCCTTGGCGATTTCGTACGCGAGCACCGTCTTGCCGGTGCCGGGTTCGCCCTTCACCAGCAAAGGGCGGCGCAGGGTTACGGCAGCGTTCACCGCCACCTTCAGATCGTCGGTAGCAACGTAGTTCTCGGTGCCGGTAAAGCGCTGGGTCATGGTTTCGCCTGAATTGCGGTGAGTTGCAGGCTAGCTAGATACTGCGCCTCAACATCGCAAGGCGAGCGGCTATCGGGACGCTGCCAGCGAGACGGCGCGCATGGCGAGAAGTTCGAATGTGGACTCATCCACCACGGTTTCGGCGTTGTTCCAGCTCATGGTAACCGCGAACCAATCACCCACCTCGTCGCGAAGCAGCCAGCTGAGATTGAGTACCCCTGGTTCGGACCCGCCCTTGTAACCTGCGTATGCCCATTCGCCTCGCATGGCAGGGGTCAGGGAGGGGTTCACCGCGAGAATGTCCAATGCAGTCTCGTCCTCTGTTGCGACGATGCGCTGGAACAGGCGTGCAATGTCGGTGGGTGAGGCGAGCCACTCCACCTCGATGGCATTCGGGCCACCTGTGAAGGCCGCCTCCACCTGATCGGCATCGCGCTCTATCGTGGCGAGGCGTTCCAGCGCCGCGCGGCGCCAATCCACATCGGAAGTAAGGTATTCGTCGGCGTCGACCTCGCTTCCCGACTTCAGCAGGAAGAGTTCACGCGTTGTCAGGAACGGGAAAGTGGCTTGCGGCTCTCCGTGGTCCGAAGCGACGACCTCCGCTTCCACGGCGTCGCGCCCGAGTATCGCAATAAGCTGGTCCGTAGCGGTGTTATCACTGATCGAAATCATGAGCGTCGCGAGCGTATGCAGCGTGACGGGAGCGCCGTCGGGCCAGGTTTGCATCATGCCGCTTGGATAGCTGCGCATCGACAGGGGCACCGTATCATCCCAATCGCGCTCGCCCGCAGCAATCGAGCGGGCGAGGGCGGAAAGCACATAGAGCTTGAATGTCGAGCCAATGGCGAAGTGCTGGCTCGCGTTGTATGCTGCTAGCGGCTCCGCCTCTCCTACGCGCGTCACAAGAACGCCGGCTTGACCGGGCAGCGCTTCGACGTCGCTGAGCCACTGCTCGAAGCTGTCGCCCATGGGACGCAACTCGCTGAGGCGAAAACCGGTCACTTCGTAGGGTTCGCCAGGCTCGAGCACGAATTGCCCGCTCGCCATACCGCGTTCGAAACGAATGGCGATGTTCGCACCGAAAGGGTTGGCAGGCTCGACCGAATCCACGCCGACCATGCTACCGAACTGCCCCTCGATCTGCTGCTGAATCATCCTGAATTGCGCTTCGGGCACAGCATTGACGAAGTCGTCTGCGAACACTGCATCGTATTGCGCTTCGTCCCGCATGGCGGCGACGATGTCCTCGGCACGTTGCTCCAGACGTTCCGCTTGCTCGGCATCCTGAGCGAGCGCGGGAGTGGCGATTGTCGCTGCGAAGGCAAGCAGGACACTGAAAAGACGGTGCATCATGCCCGCCACCTTGGCGCAGGATCAGGCGTCGATCAAATCCCTGTCGAGTTCGCCCGCGCGGTTCTGGATGAAATTGAACCGGTGTTCCGGGTTGCGGCCCATCAGTCGGTCAACGAGTTCCTTCACCGCAAATCGCTGCTCATGTTGTTCGGGCAACGTGATGCGCACCAGAGAACGGGTCTCCGGGTCCATCGTGGTTTCACGAAGCTGGCCCGGGTTCATTTCACCCAGACCCTTGAACCGGCCAACTTCGACCTTTTTGCCCTTGAAAACGGTTTCTTCCAGTTCGGCCCGATGCTCGTCATCACGGGCGTAGCGGCTCTCTTTACCGGCAGTCAGGCGATAAAGCGGCGGCTGTGCGAGGTAGAGATGCCCCTTGCGCACGAGTTCCGGCATTTCCTGGAAGAAGAAAGTCATCAGCAGCGTCGCGATATGCGCGCCGTCGACATCGGCGTCGGTCATGATCACGATGCGATCGTAGCGAAGATTTTCGGGATCGCAGTCCTTCCGCATGCCGCAGCCCAGCGCGAGCGCGAGATCGCCTATTTCGCTGTTGGCGCGTATCTTGTCGGCACTGGCGGAGGCGACGTTCAGTATCTTGCCTCGAATGGGCAGGATTGCCTGCGTCTTGCGGTTGCGCGCCTGCTTGGCGCTGCCCCCTGCGGAGTCGCCTTCCACGATGAACAGTTCGGTCTCCGCATCGGTCTCACCACTGCAATCGGTCAGCTTGCCCGGCAAGCGCAGCTTCTTGGCATTGGTGGCCGTTTTGCGCTTGATCTCGCGTTCCTGCTTGCGCTTGAGGCGTTCCTCCATGCGCTCCATCACGGAGCCGAGCAGCGCCTTGCCTCGCTCCATGTTGTCCGACAGGAAATGGTCGAAGTGATCGCGCACCGCGTTCTCGACAAGGCGGTTGGCCTCGGGCGAGGTGAGGCGATCCTTCGTCTGGCTCTGGAACTGCGGATCGCGGATGAAGACGGAGAGCATGATCTCCGAGCCGGTCATCACGTCGTCCGCAGTTATATCCTTGGCTTTCTTGGTGCTGGTCAGTTCGCCAAAGGCACGCAGTCCCTTGGTCAGCGCAGCGCGGAGACCAGCTTCGTGCGTACCGCCATCGGGCGTCGGCACGGTGTTACAATACCAGCTTGTCAAACCGTCAGACCAAATTGGCCAGGCAACAGCCCATTCGACGCTGCCCTGCTGAACGCCGTCATCGTTCTGCGGGAACTCCTGCTTGCCGGTGAAGAAATCGGTGGTGACGCACTCGCGGTTGCCGACCTGCTCCTTCAGGTGATCGGCCAAACCGCCGGGAAACTGGAATGTCGCCTCGGCAGGCACTTCCTCATTGGCGAGGGAAGGCGCGCACTTCCAGCGGATTTCTACGCCTGCGAACAGATACGCCTTTGACCGGGCCAGCTTGAACAACCGCTTCGGGTTGAACTTGCGGTCGCCGAAAATCTCGGTGTCGGGCACGAAAGTCACGCTGGTGCCGCGACGATTCGGCGTATCGCCTACCTTGGCAATCGAGCCTTGCGGCAGGCCGCGCGAAAACTCCTGCGCGAAAACCTGCTTGTTGCGCGCCACCTCGACCCGGGTGAAGCTGGACAGCGCGTTCACGACCGAAACACCCACGCCGTGCAGACCGCCACTAGTGGCATAGGCCTTGCCAGAAAACTTGCCGCCCGAGTGCAGCGTGGTCATGATGACTTCGAGGGTGGACTTGCCCGGAAACTTCGGGTGCTCGTCCACTGGCATGCCGCGACCGTTATCGGTGATGGTCAGGCGGTTGCCTTCCTCCAGCACCATCTCGATGCGACTGGCGTGGCCTGCAACGGCCTCGTCCATCGAGTTGTCGAGAACTTCGGCGGCGAGGTGGTGCAGGGCGCGGTCGTCCGTACCGCCGATGTACATGCCAGGGCGGCGGCGGACGGGCTCAAGCCCTTCCAGCACCTCGATAGAGGAGGAATCGTAGTCTCCGCTGCCCTGTGGCGCGTTCTCGAACAAGTCGTCACTCATGCCACCGATATAGGCACGAGGATTCCGTACCTACAAGGCGGCATGAGCCACTTATCCGGCAGTTAGAAGCCCGTGGGCGCCGGATCGACGACGGTGAAAGCTCCATTGCCCACCTGACGCACTTCCATCGCGCGTTCACCAAGGCCGTTGCTCTGGAAGCGAATAGGGCCGTCGAGACCGAGGAAACCGCCTTCATTCAACAGCAGACCGGCTGGAAGATCGGTGCCCGGCGTCCAGTCACGGGTCAGGCGAAGGGTTAGCAGCACCGCGTCGTAGCCAAGCGTGGCGATGCGGAACGGCTGCTCACCAAAGCGCGATTCATAGCTGTTGGCGAACTGGCGATAGCGGTCGTCCGGCACGGCGGCGAACCAGGCACCCCGCATTGCACCGGCGCTCAGGAGACCGTCCTGGCGGCTCCACAGCTCGGTACCGATGATCGAGGGAAGAGTATCGCCGGCATCCTTCAGATGCGGTGCGGCCATGGCGGCAAGACGCGCACTGTCCGCGATCAGCACGGTATCGAAACCGCCCGATTCAGTCAGACGCTCCGCTGCGCTGATAATCGAGGTGTTTCCACGGTCGTACCGCTGCACGTCAGCGACGGCGGCACCGCGGGCAAGGATGGCCCTCTCGGCAGCGGCCGTGGTGCGATTGCCATAGTCGCCGCGCGGAGCGAGGATGGCGAAGCGGCTGGCGCCCTGATCGATGGCAAAGTTGATTGTCCGTTCCACCGACTGCTCAGGGATGTGGCCCATGACGAAGACGTCGCTGCGAGCAACGGTGGTATCGTTCGAGAAGGTAATCAGCGGAATGTCGCTTGGGCGGGCCTGCGCCAGCACAGCGCCCACGTTGTCACGCTGGAGCGGGCCGAGGATCAGGCGATTGCCGTCGTTGATAGCGCGGCTTGCTGCCGCCCCCGCGCCTGCGCTGGTATCATAAGTCGTGATGCGCAGGTTCTGGGCGCCGGTATCCAGCAGGGCCATGGTGGTAGCATTAGCGATGGATTGGCCTACTTCGGCATTGGTGCCGCTCATCGGCACGAGCAGGGCGACGCGGTGACGGCCTTCATCGTCGGGAAGAACTGCCTGACCCGGCGTGGTAGGCTGATCGACAACCGGACCACCACGATCCGGCGCCGGAGCATCGCCGCCCGGAATTACCTGACAGGCCGCGAGCAGCAGACTGCCCATGCCAACCGCCAGAATTCGCTTCAAATTACCCAACATGCTTGCTTGCTCCGCTGAACCTGGTCCATGGCCGCAAACGTGAGCGAACCGAACGACCCTTTATCTCCCGGCCTCTATATAGTCGCGACGCCGATTGGCAATCTTGGCGACATCACCATGCGGGCAGCCGACGTTCTGGCACGGTGTGACGGGATCGCGTGCGAGGATACGCGCGTCACGCAGAAGCTTATCAGGCACTTGGGGGTATCCAAACCCTTGTGGCGTTACGACGACCACTCCGCACCAAATGACCGTGCGAGGCTGATTGAATCGATGCGCGACCGCGCGGTTGCGCTGGTCAGCGATGCCGGAATGCCGCTGGTGTCCGATCCGGGGTTCCGTCTTGTAAGAGAAGCGCGCGAGGCGGGTATTCCGATCACCGCCCTGCCGGGTGCCAATGCTCCGCTCACCGCGCTGGCATTGTCTGGCCTGCCGAACGACCGCTTTCTTTTCGCAGGCTTCCTGCCGCCCAAGGAAAAGGCGCGTGCGGAAGTGCTGGAAGAACTGGGCCGTGTCCGCTCCACCCTGATCTTCTTCGAGACAGCGCCTCGGCTTGGCAAGAGCCTAGCCGCTATCGAAAAGGTGCTTCCGGGCCGGGAAGTGGCCGTAGCGCGCGAACTCACCAAGATGTTCGAGGAATGTCGCAGCGGCTCGCCTGAAGAACTGCTCGCCCATTACGAAGCGCATCCGCCCAAGGGGGAGATCGTGCTGCTGGTCGGTCCGCCGCCTGAGCAGGAGCACGATGCAGACGACGCCGAGGCCATGTTGCGCGAACTTCTGGAAACCGAAAAGCCTTCGCAGGCTGCTGCGCAGGTGGCCAAGGCAACCGGTCTTGATCGCAAGATGCTCTATGCCCGCGCGATGGAATTGAAGTCCCGGTGAAACGCCAGGTCGCCGAACAGCGAGGCCGAAAGGCCGAGGACGAGGCGGCGCGTTGGCTGGAAGGGCAGGGCTGGGAAGTCCTCGCCCATCGGCGCAAGACCAAGGTCGGTGAGATTGACCTGATCGCAAAGCGCGAAGCCTTGATCGCCTTCGTCGAAGTAAAGTGGCGCCAGCGCGCCGCCGATCTCGATCTCGCCATCGACGAATACCGCCTCTCGCGCGTCGCCGCCGCTGCCGAAAGCGTGGCGCACGAGTATGCGACCAATGGCGAAGACATGCGGATCGATGTGATCCTCCTTGCACCTGGCGCCCAGCCTCGCCACATCGAGAACGCCTGGATGCCCTGAGCCTCCGGAATATGAGGAAAATGCCATGAGCCTTCGCGTCGCAGTCCAGATGGACCCGATGGAATCGATCAAGATTGCTGGCGACTCCAGCTTCGCCCTGATGCTGGAGGCACAGGCGCGCGGGCACAGCGTCTGGCACTACGATGTCGAGACACTGGCGTGGGAAGAGGGCAAGATTACCGCGTGGGCCAAGCCCGTTACGGTGCAACGCGTGGAAGGCGATCACTTCACTGCCGGAGAGCTGCGCAAGATCGACCTTGCCGAAGACATCGACGTGGTCCTCATGCGGCAGGACCCGCCATTCCACTTGGGCTACATCAGCGCCGCCCTGCTGCTTGACCGCCTGAAGGGCAAGACGCTGGTCAGCAACGACCCGCGCGAGGTGATCAACGCGCCGGAAAAGATGTTCGTACTGGATTACGCGCGTTTCATGCCGCCAACGCTGATCGCGCGGAAGCTGGAAGACGTGATTGCTTTCCAGAAGAAGCATGGCGCGGTGGTGGTAAAACCGCTGCACGGCAACGGCGGCAAGGCGATCTTCAAGATCGACGCCGACGGCACCAATACTTCCGCTCTGTTCGAGGTGTTCAACCAGACCTGGCCCGAACCGCACATGGTCCAGCCCTTCCTTCCCAGCGTATCCGAAGGCGACAAGCGTATCGTGCTGGTGGACGGTGAAGTCGCAGGCGCGATCAACCGCAAGCCGGGCGAGGGGGAGTTCCGCTCCAACCTCGCGCAGGGCGGCTCTGCCGAGGCGTCTCAGCTGACCGAGCGCGAGAAGGAAATCTGCGATGCAATGGGGCCGGAACTGAAACGCCGGGGGCTGACCTTTGTCGGCATCGACGTGATCGGCGGCGAATGGCTGACAGAGATCAACGTGACATCGCCCACAGGCATCGTCGCCATCGACAAGTACAACGGCACGAACACCGCCGGCATGATCTGGGACGCGCTGGAACGCCGCCACGCCGCGATGTGAGTGGACCGATTGCGGCGCTCGTCGGTTAGTCCTTCATGCACACCTTCATCATCGACCTGATAGAGCAGGGCGGATACATCGGCATCTTCCTGCTGATGGCGCTGGAGAACATCATCCCGCCCATCCCCAGCGAAGTGATCATGGGCATCGGCGGCCTCCTGGTGCAGCGCGGCTCAATGGAGTTCTGGCCGCTTCTGCTGATTGGCACCGTCGGCACGGTGGCGGGCAACTACTGCTGGTACTGGCTGGGAGATACCGTCGGTTATCAGCGCCTCGAACCTTTCGTGGATCGCTGGGGCCGCTGGCTGACAATCGACTGGGAGCATATTGCGAAGGCTCAACTGTTTTTCGTGCAGCGTGGCCATTGGGTGGTTTTCTTCCTGCGCTTCTCCCCTTTCCTGCGCACGATCATCTCGCTACCGGCAGGGCTAGCGCACATGCCGAAGATGAAGTTCCTCATCTTCACCTTCGCCGGATCGCTCGTGTGGAATGCGCTGCTGATCAAGGGCGGCGAATGGCTGGGCCACTGGCTGGCGGACTCACAGCACATCCTCGCCTACATCATCATCGGTATGGTTGGGCTAACAGTAGTTGGATACGTCTGGCGCCTCTTCACGTGGACGCCGCGAGCGCAGCGGGAAGAAGACTAGTCGCTCTCGCGCGGGTGGGCCGAGCGATAAGCTTCCAGCATCTTCGCTGCATCGACCTTAGTGTATATTTGCGTCGAACCCAGGCTGGCATGACCGAGCAGTTCTTGCAGGCTGCGCAGGTCGGCTCCCGATCCCAGCAGGTGCGTAGCGAAGCTGTGGCGCAGGGCATGGGGCGTCGCCGTCGAGGGCAGGCCAAGCGCCTTTCGCGCCCGCGCCATCGCCTTCTGCACCATGCCTTGCGACAGCGGCCCGCCCTTCGCGCCCCGGAACAAAGATTCACCCTTGTCCAGTGAATGGGGGCAGGCCGCGATATAGGCGGACACGGCATCGCGAACGAGAGGAATAAGCGGCACGACACGCTGCTTGTTGCCCTTGCCGGTAACGACAAGCGTTTCGCCCAGCGGCAAATTATCTGCGGTAAGGGAAAGCGCCTCCGCGATGCGCAGGCCAGCGCCATACATCAGCAGAAGCACGGCCGCATCGCGCTTCCCCGTCCAGTCGCTGGCGGCCGTTCCTTCCACCATGTCGGCCAGCCCCATGGCTTCGTCAGGTGTGACAGGGCGGGGCAGCCCCTTCTTGATACGCGGACCTCGAAGGCGTGGCGCGGTTCCGGGCTCAGCCCCTACTTGCTCGCGTGCGTAAGCGATGAAGCCCTTCAATGCTGAAAGCTCCCTTGCCGCGGATACGTTGCCGATACCCTCGCTCCGCCTTGCCGCGAGATGGCCGCGAAGGTCGCGTGTCGATACCCCTGCTACCGCTTCCCAGTCCGACAGATCTTGCGCCAGTAACAACCTCTCTGCAGTCGCAACATATGCCCGAACCGTGTGCGGGCTTCGTCGCCTTCCGGTGGCGAGATGTTCGCGCCATTGGTCAAGAAGAGCAGAGGCGCTCACGCTGATACCAGTTCATCCGCCACGAGTTCGGCCAGCAGGGCGTCCAGCAGCGGCATACCATCTGGCGTCACGCCGACGCGCGCACCGTTTGTCCAGGTGAGGCCAATATCGGCGTAATGCTCGAACTTTTTCTGGTCGATCAGTGCGCTGGAATCGATTCCTAAGCGCGATCCGAGGTTCTGAAGATCGACGCCTTCCGCCAGCCTCAGGCCCATCAGCAATGCCTCGGATGCCTGCTCTGCAACGCCAAGTGGGCGCTCTTCCTTCAAGCCGTGTCCGTTACGAGCCACGGCATCCAGCCAGTTCTCGGGCTTCTTGTGCCGCAAGGTTGCAAAACCCCCGCGCCGTCCGTGCGCTCCGGGGCCGATGCCTGCATAGTCGTCGTATCGCCAGTAGGTCAGGTTGTGGCGGCTTTCCTCTCCGGGCCGAGCGTGGTTGCTGATCTCATAGGCAGACAGTCCAGCCTCGGCGGTCAGATCGCGGGTGATGGCGAACAGATCAGCGGCTTGATCGTCCTCGAGCGGAACGAAGCCGCCGCGCCGAACGTCGGTGGCGAAGCGAGTGCCCGGCTCGATGGTCAACTGATAGAGCGAAAGATGTCCGGTGCCGAAACCCAAGGCGCGCGATAGCTGGTCGCGCCAATGCGCCTCGGTCTGATCTGGCAACGCGTAAATCAGGTCGAAGGAAACACGTTCGAATACGCTCTGCGCCGTTTCCAGCGCCTTCAGTCCCTCTTTCGCATCATGAAGCCGACCAAGAAAACGCAGGGCATCATCGTCCAGCGATTGCAGTCCCAGCGACACGCGATTGACACCTGCCTCAGCGAGCGCTGCAAAATTCGCGGCCTCGACCGACGAGGGATTGGCCTCAAGCGTAATCTCGATTTCCGGTGCAAAGCCCCAAAGCCTTTCGGACTCGGACAGCAGCGCTTCCACCAATGCAGGCGGCATCAGCGAAGGCGTGCCGCCGCCGAAGAAGATCGAGTGAAGCTTCTCACCGCCCGCGACCTCGGCTTCGTGCCGCAAATCAGACAGGAGCGCCGATTGCCACGAATCCACGTCCACGCTGTCGCGCACGTGCGAGTTGAAGTCGCAATAGGGGCATTTGGCGAGGCAGAAGGGCCAATGAATGTAAAGCGCGCGGGCCATGTCGCTGATTTCAGCCTCCGTTAACCGCCACAAGTCAAGATGGCGCCATGAAAAAGGGTCGTATCATTACCGCCGCACTTGCGGGGCTGGGAGCTATTTGCACAGTCGCAGCGCCGCTTGCCGCACAGCACCGTGATCGCATCAACCCCTTCGCCATGGGACTGCTTGAAGAACACAACCGCGCCCGTGCCGAGGTTGGCGTTGCTCGCCTCGAATGGAGCAATCGGCTTGCCCGCGAGGCACATGACTGGGCGCAGCATATAGCTCGTCAGGGCCGCATGATCCACGCCAACCGCGAACAGCGCGGCGGTGCAGGCGAGAACCTGTGGATGGGTTATGCCGGTTACTATGGGCCGGATGTGATGGTCGGCGGCTTCGTGGCCGAGCAACAACACTTCCGCAACGGCACTTTCCCGCAGGTTTCCCGAACGGGCAACTGGCGCGATGTCGGGCATTACACGCAGGTCATCTGGCGAGATACGCAAGAAGTCGGCTGTGCCGTCGCGCGCGGCGGGACAAACGACTTTCTCGTTTGCCGCTACTGGCCCGCCGGCAACGTCTATAACCAGCGGGTGTTCTAGATCCCGAACTGGTCCGCCTGAAGCTTGGCGAATGCATCGGCGCGGTGGCTGATGGCATGCTTTTCTGCAGGGTCCAGTTCGGCAAACGTCTGCTCGCGTCCGACCGGCACGAACACCGGATCGTAACCGAAGCCCATCGTGCCGCGCGGCGGCCAGGTGAGCGTGCCATCGGCGCGGCCTTCATAGACCACATGCTCTCCATCGGGCCACGCAACAGCGAGGACGCAGGAGAACCAGCAGTCGCGCGGTGCATCCGTGCCCTTGGCCTGCAACATGCCCTCGACCTTGCCCATGGCCATGAACCAGTCACGGCCCGGCTCACCTTCGAACCATTGCCGCTCTGCCCAGTCTGCGGTGTAGACGCCGGGGCGACCGTCCAGCGCGGCAACCGACAGGCCGCTATCGTCGGCGAGGGCGGGGAGGCCCGAAGCCTCCGCCGCCGCACGTGCCTTGATCAGCGCGTTCTCTACGAACGTCTTGCCGGTTTCGGGAGGTTCGGGAAGACCGAGCGATCCCGCCGAGATGCAATCGAGCCCGTGCGGCTCCATCAGCTTGGCGATTTCCTTCAGCTTGCCAGCGTTATGCGTGGCAATCACCAGCTTCCCGCCTCCCAGTTTCCGGCTCATCTCGTCGCTTCTTCCTGTGCCTTGAAGATTTCGGCGCAGCCCATCTGGGCGAGGCGAAGCAAACGCAGCAGGCCTTCCTCGTTATAAGTGGCACCTTCGGCAGTCGCCTGAACTTCTGCGATCTGGCCGCCTTCGATCAGCACGAAATTGGCATCGGCGTCAGCGTGCGAATCCTCGTCATAATCGAGGTCGAGCACCGGGGTGCCCTGGTGGATGCCGCAAGAGATCGCTGCGATCTTTGCGGTCAAAGGGTCTTCCTTGATGGCGCCGGCTTCCATCAGCTTGTTCACGGCAAGGCGCAGGGCAACCCACGCGCCGGAGATCGACGCGGTGCGGGTGCCACCATCGGCCTGGATGACGTCGCAATCGAGCGTGATCTGGCGTTCGCCCAGCTTCTCCATGTCGCATACGGCGCGCAGGGAGCGGCCGATCAGGCGCTGAATTTCCTGAGTGCGTCCGCTCTGCTTGCCCTTGGCCGCTTCACGGCTGCCGCGGGTGTGCGTGGCGCGGGGCAGCATCGAGTATTCGCCGGTGACCCAGCCCTGGCCCTTGCCGCGCAGCCACGGCGGAATCCGTTCTTCAACAGACGCAGTGCACAGCACGCGGGTATCGCCGAAGCTGATGAGGCAGGAGCCTTCAGCGTGCTTGGTAAAGCCGGTTTCGATGGTGATTGCGCGCATTTCGTCAGGCGCGCGGCCGGAAGGTCGCATGTATTTCTCCGCTGGGAATGTTTGCGCCTAGCGCCCTAGCGACTAGATAAGACGCTGTCATGGCTTCTCCACCGATTACAGAACTGACAGCCCGTGCACGTGAGATTTTCCGCCTCGTGGTGGAAGATTATCTCGCAAGCGGGCAACCCGTAGGTTCCAAGACCATTGCCCGGCGCGGGGAGGTGAACCTCTCGCCTGCCTCGATCCGCTCTGTGCTGAGTGAGCTGGAGGGATTCGGCCTTCTGGCAGCGCCGCATACGAGTGCAGGCCGCATGCCGACCGATCTCGGCCTACGCCTGTTCGTCGATGGCATCATGCAGGTGGCCGAACCCACGCAGGCCGAGCGTGCAGCGATCGAGAAGCAGCTGGCAACGCCGGGGCCAATCGAGGAAGCGCTGGAGACCACCAGCGCGCTTCTTTCAAATCTTTCTGGCGCAGCAGGGATGGTGATGGTGCCGCAGCGCGAAGCACGCTTGCAGCAACTCAATCTCGTACCGCTGGACGAAAGGCGCGCCTTGGCGGTTCTGGTTGGCGAGGATGGGCACGTCGAGAACAGGGTGCTCGATCTTGGTGGCGCAGCCACCGCCAGCGCGTTGCAGGAAGCGAGCAACTACATTTCGGCAAGATTGCGAGGTCGGACACTCGCAGAGGCATCGAAGGCCATCCAGACCGAGATAACATCGGGCAAGAGCGCGCTGGACGAGGCAAGCCAGCGCCTTGTCGAAGCGGGCATCGCCACATGGAGCGAGGATGCTTCGAAGCGTCCTGTGTTGATCGTGCGCGGTGCGTCCAACCTCATCGACGAAAGCGCCGCGACCGATCTGGAACGTGTGCGGCAATTGCTGGATGACCTTGAAAACAAGCAATCGGTGGCGCAATTGCTCGACAGCGCGCGGCAGGCAGAATCGACCCGCATTTTCATCGGTGCCGAAAACCGCCTGTTCGCATTGTCCGGCTCGTCAGTCATTGCTGCGCCCTATCGCGACCGAGAGGGCAAGGTGGTTGGCGTGCTGGGCGTGATCGGTCCGACGCGGTTGAATTACGCCCGTGTCGTACCCATGGTGGACTTCACAGCCCATTCCCTGGGCAAGAGATTTGGTTAGCGAGAAAAATGATCGACAACGAAAAGAACCGTGATGAAGCGGTTGAGAAGGAACTCGAAGGCGTGCCGGAGGAGTTTCTTTCGGACGAACCCGAGGTCGAAGAGGGTGGTTTCGAAGCCGAACTGGTCCAGCTGCGCGAAGATCTGGAAGCTTCCAAACAGGAAACGCTTTACGCGAAAGCAGAAGCTCAGAACCAGCGCCGCCGGCTTGAAAAGGAAGTGCAGGACGCGCGCAACTACGCCGCAACCGGCTTTGCCCGCGACATCCTGAGCGTTGCCGACAACCTTGCCCGCGCTATCGACGCGATCCCCGAGGATCTGCGCGAAGACAGCAAGTTCAAGGGTCTCGTCACCGGCATCCAGGCCACCCAGCGCGAGCTGGACAAGGTGTTCACGCAACATGGCATCACGCGCATCGCCGCGATGGGCCTGCCGCTTGATCCGAACCAGCACCAGGCGATGATGGAAATTCCGACTGATGATGCCGAGGCCGGCACTGTCGTTCAGGAAATGCAGTCCGGCTACATGATCAAGGATCGTCTGCTGCGCCCCAGCATGGTGGGCGTCGCGAAAAAGCCCGAATAGGCGAATTCGCGGAACCGGCTGCATGGCAAACCGTAAGTCCCCTGATACGGGGGACGAACGGAGACTTGTCATGAATACCAAACTGTTACTTGCCCCCGCACTGGCCGCGTCCACGCTGGGCCTTGGCGCCTGCGCCGACAATTACGCTGTCGAAGGCGGCCTTGCCGGTGCTGCTGCCGGTGCAGCCGGTGCCGCGCTTCTTGGCGGCGATATCGAAACCTATGCCTTGGCTGGCGCTGCAATTGGCGGCGTGGTCGGTTACGCGACCGACAAGAACGACAGCTGCGACGGCTACTATGGTGACGGTCGTTACGTCGATGACGACTGCCGCTACGACGATCGCTATTCCCGCTACTGGTAAGCCTGGATGTCAGGCCGTCGCAGCAGTGGCGGCCTGATCCAGCAGCATGCCTTCAAGTTCATCAACTGACCTGAGGTCGGCGAAGATTAGCGCCATGCTATCCAGCGTGCCGGCGTGCGCCTCGTCGGTCAGCGCGGCACAGGCATCGGCGGCGACAATCACCTTGTAGTTCATCTGCATGGCATCGCGCGCGGTGCTCTCGCAGCAGCAGTTGGTCAGCGTGCCGCTGATGATCAGCGTGTCGATCCCGCGCGATTTCAATTCTTCGTCGAGCGTGCTCGTTCCGGGCGTGAATCCGCTGAAGCGGTGCTTGTCGACGGAAATGTCTTGCTCGGCGACATCCATCTTTGGCCATAACTGCCAGTAATGCGCTCCGGGCATGAATGCGTCCCGGTGGGCCTGAATTCCATCGCCCATCCGCTCTGCGAAAACCGGCCAGGCGGCAGGTCCGTCCGGATCGGGAGTAGTGAAGCGAAGGAAGACGTTGGTGCCGCCGGCCCGCCTGATCGCGGCGCTCAGCCGGTTGATCTCATTCACCACTTCACGCGCTGCAGGCACTTCGACCGGTGCGCCTTCTTCGACAAAGCCATTCTGCATGTCGACGATGATATGCGCGGTCTTGGCCGGGTCGATCTCGTCCCAGATATTCCGAACTCCGCCACGCGCTTCGGCATGGCGTGAAAGAATGGTGTTGTGATCGATATTGTGAGGCATCGCGGACTCTCCTTGGCGGTGAGTATCCGCAAGGAAAGTCCGCGATGCAAGATGGCTCAAGCCACCAGTTGCGACGCGTTTTCGTCGCGGTGCTTCTTCAGGTATTTCATGAAGGGCGTACCGCCGGTTCCGACATCGGGATCGTTGCCGGAAATGCTGCCAGCCTGCTTGTTGATGTAGCTGGCTGCATATTCCAGGTGCCGCGTGCGGAAGCGGGCCGACTGGTTCAGGCAGGCGTTGAAGGCGCCCTTCAGGCTCTGCTTTCCTGACGCGCTGACGAAGTCGCGCAGTGTCGATTGCGTGGCCAGATCCTCGATGAAACGGCGATGCTGGACTGGGCGATACTGATGCAGTTCAGTGAGGAAATGCTTCAGCGGGTCGTCGCTGTGGCCAACCTGAAACAGCGCATCCATCGCAGGCACGATGCTCGACTGCGAACCTGTCTGCCCGCGAAGTGCCTGCGGCTCGCCACCGAACTTCTCGACACCCTCGTAAACCAGACCGCCGCCCGACAGAGCCGGGTTGTTCGCCCATCCGTGAATGTAGGGCCGCACGCGGTGGAAGTAGATGTAGGGGTCGCAGCGCTCGGGCATGCGCGCGAAATGGCCGTAGATGCGCTCCCACGCCTCGTCCATTTCCACTAGCAGGCGCTCGGCCTCTGCCTCGTCGCCCTGCTTCGCCACGGTCACCAGTTTGGCGGCGTTATCGAGCAACACGCCCGCTTCGGCTTCGATGGCGACGTGGATCATGACGAACCAGTTCTCGTCATCTCCGCCGACGAAGTTCTGGTACATGTAGATGTTGTCGAGGCTAATCGGCCCGGTCTTGTCAAGCCGTGCCCAGTTATCCAGCACATAACCGGAATAGGGCAGCAGCGGCGCCTGACCCAGACGATCGGCGATAGCAACCATCGGGCGAGCGAGATTGGCTGGAAGATGTGCTGGCGGATCGGCTTCGCCCCAGACATAGCTTTGCACGAGGAAGGAATAGTGCACCATGGCCGTGCGGACTTGTTCTTCGGGTGCTTCTTTCACCCAGTCTTCAAGCCCCGGATCGGGCAACTGGTCCAGCCAGTGGCGGACTCTGCCGCTTGAAAGCAGGCCCGAAAGGTTGCCTGCCGCCTCGGTCACGCTCGCGAATTGCGAGGGGAGGGTGATCTCGTCGATCTCGTAATGTGAAAGGAAGCCGCGCTCGCGCGACATGCCGTAGGTATCCAGCTCCATTGTTATGACTCTTTGGCCGGGCGCGGGTTGGGCCGCCCGGACGGATCAAGAGGTATCAAATGAAACCGGATTGCTCAAGCATTCGTCAGGCGCTTCGCCCTAGGAAAGTTCACCAGCACATCGTAAGCCGATGGATCGCCGACGCCCGCCAACTTGAACCCGTTGCGCAGCAGGAAGGCGTGCTCGACGATGCGGGCCTGCTGTTCAATGCCATACTTCGTCAGAGGCCAACCGGGCTTCAAAGTGTAATCGTACCTGGCCCATGGCATCCGGTTGAGAACCAGATACCAGTTTCCGCGCGTCTGCGTCTGCCAGACATGCGTCATCTCGTGAATGAATAACGCCTGCCGAGAGATCGGAGCCGTCGCGAAATCCTCGCAATAGGTGTCGCCCAGCGGGTGGAAATGAATGTGCCCGCGCGGGGCCATCGTGATGCGTCTGGGCTGAAAGAACGCCCACTTGCGGCGCCTTATGCGAACCTTCGGATAGTCAATCGCATCGCCGAACATGCTGCGGGCGAGCGCGACTTCTCCCTCGCTCAGCGGCCTTTCGCCGCCGATGGGGCATGAGGTCGCACTCGTCGCTGCCATTACTCCGCGTCGCCGCCGGGTGCATCGCCCGCAGCGCGGATTTCTACCGGGAAGCTGACCTTGTCGCCGCCCACGAAAGTCAGCGTAACTTCGGTCTCGCCGCCCACTTCCAGCGTGTCTGACGGGTTCATCGCCATCACGTGATAGCTCTCGGGCTCGAAAGCGATGCTTTCGCCTGCGGGCACGTCGAGTTGCATCAATTCGTCCATCGAGGGCTCGAGGTTCCAGGTGCCCATCTGGTGCAGCATGGCGCTCTCGGCACCATCCACATAGGCAGCGCGGATCATGCGGTTGCGCTCGCCAGAGTTCTCGATGTTGAAATAGACGGCTGCCGGATTTCCGGCGACAGCTGGCAGGGCCATCCAGCCACCAGTTACGGTGATACCTTCGGGCGCATCGGGCTCTGCCTCGACCGCGGGCTCTTCTGTTTCACCGCCGCAGGCAGCCGTGCCCATAACCAGGCCGAGTGCCGCAACAGATGCCAGAATGCTCTTTGTCTTCATGAAAATCCCCTCTCGAAAGATGTGCGGATTTCTAGTCACGCCGGTCCCTTGTGCCAAGCAAAACCGCTCCTATATCCGGCAACGTTACACAGCTTTTTATCGAGCTGCCGAGTGGCCTTGCCATCAGCATCCCCAAGGGATCGGGGGGCCGAACGCGCAGCGTCCAACACTGAAAGAGATGGGGAATTATGAGTAAGATTATCGGTATCGACCTCGGCACCACCAACAGCTGCGTGTCCGTGATGGAAGGCGGCAAGCCCAAGGTCATCGAGAATTCCGAAGGTGCGCGCACGACGCCCTCTATCGTGGCCTTCACCAAGGATGGCGAGCGCCTGATCGGCCAGCCTGCAAAGCGCCAGGCCGTCACCAATCCCGACAACACCCTATTCGCGATCAAGCGCCTGATTGGCCGTCGTTTCGACGATCCGACCACCAAGAAGGACATGGACATCGTCCCCTATGACATCGTCAAGGGCAAGAACGGTGACGCGTGGGTCGAAGCGGGCGGCGAAGAGTATTCGCCCAGCCAGATTTCCGCCTTCATCCTGCAGAAGATGAAGGAAACCGCCGAGAGCTATCTCGGTGAAACCGTCACCAAGGCCGTGATTACCGTTCCGGCCTACTTCAACGACGCGCAGCGCCAAGCGACCAAGGACGCCGGCCAGATCGCGGGTCTTGAAGTCGAACGCATCATAAACGAGCCGACTGCGGCCGCGCTGGCCTATGGCATGGACAAGGAAGACGGCAAGACCATCGCCGTTTATGACCTTGGCGGCGGCACGTTTGACGTCTCTGTCCTCGAAATCGGGGACGGCGTTTTCGAAGTGAAGTCGACGAACGGCGACACGTTCCTGGGCGGTGAAGACTTCGACAACGTCATCGTCGAATACCTGGCCGACCAGTTCAAGTCGAAGGAGAACATGGATCTCCGCAGCGACAAGCTGGCCCTGCAGCGCCTCAAGGAAGCTGCCGAAAAGGCCAAGATCGAACTGTCCAGCTCGCAGACGACGGAAGTGAACCTGCCGTTCATCACCGCGCGCATGGAAGGCGGCAGCTCCACGCCGCTGCACCTGGTGGAAACCATCAGCCGTTCCAAGCTGGAGCAGCTGGTCGGCGACCTGATCAAGCGCACGCTGGAGCCGTGCAAGAAGGCACTGGAAGATGCCGGCGTTTCCAAGGACGGTATCGATGAAGTGATCCTGGTCGGCGGTATGACCCGCATGCCCAAGGTTCGCGAAGTGGTGGAAGAGTTCTTCGGTTCCAAGCCGCACACCGGTGTGAACCCCGACGAAGTCGTCGCCATGGGCGCTGCCATCCAGGCCGGCGTTCTGCAGGGCGACGTGAAGGACGTGCTGCTGCTCGACGTTACCCCGCTTTCGCTGGGTATCGAGACGCTGGGCGGTGTGTTCACCCGCATGATCGACCGCAACACCACGATCCCGACCAAGAAAACGCAGGTCTACTCCACTGCCGAGGACAACCAGAACGCAGTGACCATCCGCGTCTTCCAGGGCGAGCGTGAAATGGCGGCCGACAACAAGCTGCTCGGCCAGTTCGATCTCGTCGGTATTCCGCCCGCACCGCGCGGCGTGCCACAGGTCGAAGTGACCTTCGATATCGACGCCAATGGCATCGTGAACGTGTCCGCCAAGGACAAGGGCACGGGCAAGGAACAGCAGATCCGCATTCAGGCTTCGGGCGGTTTGACCGACGCCGACATCGACCAGATGGTTCAGGATGCAGAGAAGTTCGCCGACGAGGACAAGAAGCGTCGTGAAAGCGCCGAAGTCCGCAACAATCTCGACAGCCTGGTCCACGCGACCGAGAAGCAGCTGGAAGAGAACGGCGACAAGATCGACGCTGGCCTGAAGGGCGAGATCGAAACCGCTGTCGGCGAAGCCAAGACTGCGCTGGAAGGCGACGATCTCGACGCCATGAAGGCCAAGAGCGAAGCGCTTACCCAGGTCGCCATGAAGATGGGCCAGGCCATTTACGAAAAGGAACAGGCAGCAGGTGCAGACGCAGCTGCCGACGCCGCGGCATCGGACGATGCTTCCTCGCCCAGTGAGGAAGAAGAGGTTGTCGATGCCGAGTTCACCGAGGTGGACGAAGACAACGGCAAGTCCTGATCGGTTTAATGATGGAAAAACCAACCGCCACCGACGCTCCCAGCGCCGGTGGCGGTGCGGTTTTGGGGTTTATGAATGTCTGCGACTGAAGTCGATTTCTACGAACTGCTTGGCGTCTCCCGCGATGCAGATGGCGCGACCGTAAAGTCCGCCTATCGCAAGATGGCGATGAAGTATCATCCGGATCGCAACCCAGGCGACGCCGAAGCCGAAGCGAGGTTCAAGGCCTGCAGCGCTGCCTACGAAGTGCTGAAGGACCCGCAGAAGCGGGCAGCCTATGATCGCTACGGTCATGATGCCTTCCAGCAGGGCATGGGCGGTGGCGGCCCCGGAATGGGCGGCGCCGATTTTGGCGATCTTGGCGATATTTTCGAGACAATTTTCGGTAGCGCCTTCGGTGGCGGCGGCGGTGGCCGCGCTCGCCCCCGTCGCGGTGCAGACTTGCGCTATGACATGCAGGTTAGCCTGGAAGAAGCTTTCCACGGTAAGTCGACCGAGATCACTGTGGAAGTGGCAGCGACCTGCGACACCTGCGAGGGTTCAGGCGCGGAACCGGGCACCGGCAAGCGCCGCTGCGAACTGTGCCACGGTCATGGCAAGGTTCGCGCGCAGCAGGGTCTGTTCGTAATCGAACGTCCGTGCCCGACATGCAGCGGTCGCGGTGAAGTGCTGGAACAGCACTGTTCCGAATGCCGCGGCGAAGGCCGGGTTGACCTTGAACAGGTGCTGGAAGTCGACATTCCTCCGGGCGTCGATAACGGCACGCGCATCCGTTTATCCGGAAAGGGCGAAGCAGGCCCGATGGGTGCCCCGGCAGGCGATCTCTACATCTTTGTCCACGTGAAGGAGCATCCGGTCTTCGCGCGCGAGGGCACCACGCTTTTCAGCCGCGTGCCCGTCAGCTTCACGGCAGCCGCACTGGGTGACACGATCGAAATTCCGGGCCTGGACGGAGAAAAGCACAAGATCGACATTCCCGCAGGAATCCAGTCCGGCAAGCAGCTGCGCAAACGCGGCGCGGGCATGCCCGTTTTGCAGGGACGAGGTCGCGGCGATCTGGTTGTCGAAGTGATGGTCGAAACCCCCACCAAGCTCTCGACACGCCAGAAGGAACTGCTGCGCGAATTCCGTGAAACGGAAACAGGAGAGGAATGCCCTGAAAGTCGAGGCTTCTTCAACAAGCTGAAGGACGCTTTCGGAAGCTAATCCTTACCCAGTTTCGCGATAATCTCGTCACGCAGCGAAGCGATCAGGCTTGCGCTGCAATTTTCCCGCGCTTCTTCCTCGTCGCAAATGGCGAGGAAGGCGTCGCGTTTGATTGCCATGCAATGCGCATGGTCGTAGCCGCCGGGCACGGTTGAGCAGACGAGATCGATCATTCGCTCGGCCCCGTGCAAACGCCCCCACATGTAATCGTTTTCGCGATAGTTGCGGCTGAAGAACGCACCGAAGTTGAAGAACTCCGTTCCGCGCAAGGTTGCCGCCGTTCCGCCGTCACGAATGGCCTTGGCATCCTCGGGACTGATGCGATCCACCTTCACCGGATCGAATTCCGTCAGGCCTTCGTTGCGCAGGAGAGGCAGCGTGGCGACGTCGTAGAAGGGGAAGCCAAGGTACGAGAGCAGGACTCTTCGGCGCAGATCCTTCGGCATCGCGTCGAGCGCTTCGCAAAGCACCTGTTCGGCAGCCTCGTCGGTAGCGCGTAACGCCCGTCGATTGGCCAGTTCATCGAGGAAACGGCCCGGATCTTTCATCACATTTCCCGCGATCGATTCGAAATCCAGCCCGAGGTTGGCCGGATCCTCCTTCGCGAAATAGAAGGTCAGCGTGCGATAGACGGCATCACGCGCTTCCTCCAACCCGTCATCCGCAAGGTTGGGATCGTATTCCCAGTCGCGCGAGAGTCGTCTGGCCAGCAGGCGTAGCCGCCGGATGCGGAAGGCGAGGTCGTGGTCGCGGAAGAAAGCGATGGCCGCCTCGCTCGCGCCGCCACCTTTTCCCGCGCTGAGACTGGCCATGTCGCGCGCATCGATTTCCTGTCGCAACCGCGCGGAAATCACGGCGACACTGGGCATTTCTGCAGAATTCGCGGAGCGGCGCGCGAGTTCTGCCAGGCGATCCAGAATGCCGCTCAGCTTGGCTTGGGCATAAGAGTGAAATGCATATCCCGCCTGTTCCGCCGCCGCTTGCTGCGCCCGGCTTCGCCAATTGGACAGCCTCTTGCGGTTGGGCCTGTCGAGAAACAGGGTTCGGCCAAAGAGCCTGTCCACCGCTGCTTCGACTTCAGGTCGAAGTGCGGCCACCATTCGGCGTAATTTTTCCGCTTCCCGGGTCTGCTCCTCCAGCAGTTCGAGGTTGTCACGGATCGGCTGTTCTCGCGGTATGGCGGAAAGCGATCCGGCGATTGCGGCGAAGAAGCCGACCGGCTTCACCGTATCACCCTGCTCCGGTCGAGGGCGCCGGGGCGACGGATCGATATAGACGAAACGCCTGTCCACCTCGCGCTGGGCAGGGCGTATGCTCAATGCGTCGATAGCACCTTCGAACGGCGCGTTGTTGAGGACAGACCCATCGACCAAGGCAACGTGATCGACCGTTCCGCGTTCGACATGCACTGGCATGATCCGTCGCAAGAAACTGTCGCGGCCGTGCCAGTCCCCACCGCAAACCTCCTCGATTTCCGCGATGCGCAAAGGCGGAAATGCGCCGGGGAAGCTGGCCGTGGCCCGCGCGGCTAGTGTCAGCTCGCAAAGCTGGGCGAGATCTTGCCCGCCTTCCATTGGCGTCTGCGCTCGAAACGCGATCGGCATGCGATGTTCCGGCTCATCCACTTGTGGCGGACTGTTGAGACGCAAGGTTTCTAAGCGGCCACGGAAATCGGTGGCAGTGACCAGCAGGTCCAAAGGATGCCGGGCAGGCAGGAGGGGAGCTTGCACAGGACCATCCTCCATCGCACGAAGCGCATCGTTTATCAGCCGGGAGAAGCCCGCGCCGGAGAAGGGTGGTTCAAACCAGCGGCCACGCACCAGGCTAGAAATCTTGTGCCGCACTTCGTTGCGGGTCTCGACAGCCACCGTCTCGGTCACCGTGTTGCCGGGGCCGCGCGTCAGGTACCAGACAATCGGGCGCATATAGACGCGGGCGAAAGGCGACCATGGGCGGGCCTCGGGTTCGACCAGCTTCTCGACATCAGCCGTTTCCAGCCAGAGCTTCGTCAAAGGCTCGAGGCTTCGGCCGGAATGCACCGCCTGCGCGAGAAATACCGCGTTGATCCCGCCCGCGCTGGCACCGGTGATTATGTCGGGCAGGACACGCAGTCGCAGACCACGTTCTTCCTCGATCCGTTTCAGCAGCGACAGATAGACTGCCTCGACACCCGAGACCTCCTCTGGCTGCACGGCATGAAACGCACGGCTGGCACGGGCCAGCTTCCAGATCTCCTTGGTAACGCCATGCATGTAGACCGCCAGGCTGACGCCGCCGTAGCAGACCAATGCGATCCGGAGTTCCTTCTGCCTCATCGGCCATGTTGATGGCAGATGCGGAAAGGTCTGACCAGAGCGCTTGCGTTCCGCTTTCGTTCCCTTTAGCAATTTTGCCATGGCAAAGCCGAAAAAGCGTTTCATCTGCACCGAATGTGGCAGTGTTTCCCACCGCTGGCAGGGGCAGTGCCCCGATTGCTCGCAGTGGAATTCTCTGGTGGAGGATGCGCCCGACACGAAATTCGCGGCGAAGCACGATCTTTCCAGCGGGGGCAGGGCGATCAGGTTCGAATCGCTGGATGAGCCAACCAAGCCACTGGACAGACGGACTACCGGAATTGCCGAGTTCGACCGTGCCCTGGGCGGGGGCCTCGTACCCGGTGCAGCCATCCTGATGGGCGGTGAACCGGGAATCGGGAAATCGACATTGCTCCTGCAGGCTGCCGGCAAGATCGCACAGTCGGGTGGCTCGGTTGTCTATGTCAGCGGGGAAGAGGCAACCGGGCAGGTGCGTATGCGCGCTGCCCGTCTCGGATTGTCGAAAGCTCCGCTGAAGCTGGCCGCGGCTACGTCCGTTCGCGATATCCTGACCACGCTAGGTCAGGATGAGCCGCCACAACTGCTGGTGGTGGATTCGATCCAGACCATGCATTCCGACATGATCGAAGGGGCACCCGGCACGGTCAGCCAGGTTCGCGCGAGCGCTTTTGAACTGATCCGCTTCGCCAAGGAACGCGGCACCGCGCTGGTGCTGGTCGGCCATGTAACCAAGGACGGCAACATCGCCGGTCCGCGCGTGCTGGAGCACATGGTCGATACGGTCATGAGTTTCGAAGGCGAGCGCAGCCACCAGTATCGCATCCTGCGCTGCCTGAAGAACCGCTTTGGCGCCGTGGACGAGATCGGCGTATTCGCCATGGAAGGGCATGGGCTGGACGAGGTGGGCAATCCGTCCTCGCTATTCCTGTCGGGACGAGACGAGCCAATAGCAGGAGCCGCCGTTTTTCCCGCTCTGGAAGGAACGCGGCCCGTCCTCGTGGAAATCCAGGCATTGATCGTGCGATTGCAATCGGGCGCGACTCCGCGCCGTGCGGTTGTCGGGTGGGATAGTGGCAGGCTCGCCATGTTGCTGGCGGTGCTGGAATCCCGATGCGGGCTGAGTTTCTCGACGGCGGAGGTCTATCTCAACGTTGCGGGCGGTTATCGCCTTGCAGACCCGGCAGCCGATCTCGCTGTTGCGGCAGCCCTGATCAGCGCGCTGGCCGACAAGCCGCTTCCGCCGAGTGCCGTCTGGTTTGGCGAACTATCGCTGTCCGGCGAAGTCAGGCCCGTTGCGCATGGCACGGTAAGGCAAAAAGAAGCTGCGAAGCTTGGCTTCAAGGCCGCTCACGGCCCTGCGGACGGGGGGCAAGGCGTGGCAGGTTTGCGATATACCGATGTTCCCGCGGTCTCGTCTCTCGTTGACCGGGTTATGGCATCGGCATAAGTCCCTCATCGGATGACGGGATTTGATCTTATCGTGCTGCTGATCGTTGCGGTTGGCGCAATCGGTGGTTTCCTGCGCGGCTTCGTGCAGGAGATACTCTCCATTGCCGCGTGGGTGCTGGCGATCTTCGCGATCCATTTCCTGCATACCGATCTGACGGCGGGCATCCTCGAATACATGGGGTCGCCGATTACCGCCTCCATCCTCGCCTTTGCCCTGTTGTTGCTGATCCCCTACGCCGCGATGAAACTGATCGCGCGCGTGGCTGGGCGCTCGGCGCGCAAATCGGTTCTGGGTCCGATCGACAGGGTGCTCGGCTTCGGTTTCGGCGCGCTCAAGGGCGTAATCATCGTGGTTGTTGCGTTCTCGCTGCTGGTGCTGGGTTACGATACCGTCTGGGGAGCCAAGGGCCGCCCCGTATGGATCGCCGAGGCACGCACTTACCAGCTGGTGGATGCCGGCTCGCGCGCCATGGTTCAGATCATCGCCGAACGCCGAGCGCGTTTGCAGAGCGAAGAGGCGGAATGAGCGCGGAACGGCTTTACACACCGGAAATGCTCGCTGCCGCCGTAGAGCTTGCCAATGTCCCGCCCATCGACAGTGCTCCGCTGTGTGGATCTGCACGTTCGCCTGCATGCGGTTCGACGCTGGATATCGACCTTGTCCTCGATAGCGGCGGTAGAATCGAGCGCGTCGGCATGAAGGTACGCGCCTGTGCTGTCGGACAGGCGGCGGCGGCAATTTTCGCGCGCCACGCCGCAGGACGCAACGCAGGGCAAATCCGGGCTGCGAGAGATCAATTCTCCTCCTGGCTTGCCGGGGAGGGCGACCAGCCGGACTGGCCCGACACTAGCCTCATCGCGGCAGCCCGCAACTATCCCGGCCGCCACGGCGCGATGCTCCTGCCGTGGAATGCGGCGGTTGCCGCCCTTTCCAGCGCGCCCGAGGCGAGCTAACGCAGATCCTGACAGATTTCGGGGGAGCAAATGGCGTCATCTGCGGCAAGCACTGAACATCAGCCCAGTGCGAAGGAAATTCGCCTTGTCATCGCGGCAAGTTCTGCTGGCACCGTGTTCGAATGGTATGATTTCTTTATCTACGGTACGCTAGCAGGCCTGATCGGCGCGGCCTTCTTCCCCAGTGGTAACGAAACACTCCAGACGCTGCTCGTCTGGGCCGGTTTTGCAGTCGGCTTCGGTTTTCGCCCGCTCGGCGCGATCCTTTTCGGGTTCCTGGGCGATCGCCTCGGCCGCAAGTATACTTTTCTCGTCACAGTCACCCTCATGGGCGTGGCGACGGCGGGCGTGGGCCTGATTCCGACGGCTGCCACCATCGGCATCGCGGCACCGGTCATCGTCATTTGTTTCCGCATCCTACAGGGGCTCGCACTGGGCGGCGAATATGGCGGCGCCGCCATCTATGTCGCCGAACATGCACCGCCGGAGAAGCGCGGCTATTACACCAGCTATATTCAAGCGAGCGTGGTAGGCGGGTTCGTCCTCTCGATCATCGTGGTGCTGGCTTGCCGCGCCTTGATCCCCCCGGACGATTTCGCCGAATGGGGATGGCGCATCCCCTTCCTGCTTTCGCTGATCCTGCTCGCGATATCGCTGTGGATGCGGTTCAAGCTATCCGAAAGCCCGGTGTTCAAGGCAATGAAGGAAGCTGGTGAAACCGCAGGCAATCCGTTCATCGAAAGCTTCACTTACCCAGGCAACAAGAAGCGCATTTTCGTGGCGCTATTCGGCATCACAGGCATTCTTACGACGATCTGGTACACCGCCTTTTTCTCCAGCCTGTCCTTCCTTCGCGGACCAATGCGGATGGATGAAGGGCTGGTGGAAGTCATCATGCTGATCGCTGGTGCCATCGCCATGAGCTTTTATCTCGTGGTGGGGCACTGGTCGGATAAGGTCGGACGCAAGAAGCCAATCATCATCGGCGCCTTGCTCACGCTCTTGCTGATATTTCCGCTGTTCTGGGGAATGGGCTCGCTCGCCAATCCGGGACTACAGCGCAGCGCGGCCGAAGCTCCGGTTGTGGTGAGCGGCGCTGACTGCAGCTTCGATCCGTTTGCCGAGGAGCAGGCCACGCAATGCGGCCGCGTGCTTCAGGATCTGACGGCGCTTGGCGTTCCCTACGACCTGCAAACCGACACCGGATCGCCCACCCTCGCGATCGGCGCTGCCGAGCTTGATTACACGGGTTTGCAGACCGAGAACCGCAGGGCCGAAATCCAAGGAGCGCTGGAGGCAGGCGGGTATGACTTTTCCGTACAGACACCGCCTCTGGGCAACATCATAGGCATCATCGCGCTGCTGCTGGGCTTCGGCGTGCTTTCCGCGCTGACTTACGGCTCTGTCGCGGCGCTTCTGGCCGAGATGTTCCCTCCGCAAATCCGCTATTCCTCGCTTTCCATCCCCTATCATATCGGGGCGGGATACCTCGGCGGTTTCCTTCCGCTGATAGCCGGATACATCCAGGCACGCACCGGCGATGTCTATTCGGGGCTTTGGTATACCTGGGTCGTCGTCGCCTTCGGTGCCGCCGTGGCATGGTGGGGTATCAAGGGCGGACCTCCGCGCGATTTCCAAGATGACCACACCTGAGTTGCCGCCAGCCAGTCTTCGCCTCCGGATCGATACCGACGCTCTTGCCGATAATTGGCGAGCCCTCGATCGGCTTTCCGGATCGGCAAAGGCAGGGGCGGCGGTAAAAGCTAATGCCTATGGCCTTGGAATAGACAACGTGATGCCTGCGCTTCTCAATGCGGGCGCGCGGCAATTCTTCGTGGCGCACTGGAGCGAGGTGCCAGAAGTACTTTCGCACACTTCGGGCGCGAATATCGCTGTGCTGCACGGAGTGGCAAATGCCCGGGAAGCCGCGTTCGCCCGCGCGACCGGCGTATTGCCAGTCATCAATTCGCTGCACCAGGCCCGCATCTGGCTGCAAGCTGGGGGAGGGCCGTGCCACCTGATGGTAGACAGCGGCATGAACCGGCTCGGCGTCGAACCTGCTAATCTTTGCGATCCGATAATCGATCGACTGGAAGTCGACACGCTGCTGTCTCACCTCGCCTCGGCAGATGAGAACAGTCCCCAGAACGAACGCCAACTGGCCGTATTCCGTGACGCCCTGCCGCGAGTGAACGCTCGAGCGTTCAGCCTTGCGAACAGTGCCGGTATTGCGCTGGGGCCGGACTATCATTTCGATCTGACCCGCCCGGGACTTGCCCTGTATGGGGGTGTGCCGCGGCCTGAGCTTGCCGGTGAAATCAGGCAGGTTGCATTTGTCGAGGCGGCAGTGCTGCAGGTACGCGACCTCTCGCCTGGCGACCTCGTTGGATACAATGCGGTCTGGCAGGCCGAAAAACCGACGCGTGCTGCAACAATTTCAATCGGATATGCCGATGGCATCCTGCGATCCTGGGGTGCCGAGGGTGCATTGCAACATGGTGAAGATCGTCTTGAGATCATAGGCCGTGTATCGATGGACATGATCATTGTGGATTGCGGGTCCACTCCACTCGAGGAAGGTGATTTTTGCAGCCTTTCCTATGATTTGCCGCAAGCTTCTCGAATTTCGGGCCTGTCGCAATACGAGCTTCTGACTGTGCTCGGTCAGCGGTTCGACAGGGTTGTCCAGCAGGATTGATTTGGCATTTGCATGCTGCAAGTGCTAAGGCGGACGAAACAAAAGGGCAGGAAACCGCAATATGGCAGCCAAGCACACCGCAGATGGTGACACCATCATCATCAAGAAATACGCGAACCGCCGCCTCTATAATACCCAGTCCTCGAGCTACATCACTCTGGAAGATCTGGCGCGCATGGTGCGAACCGGTGTCGAATTTCAGGTGCTGGATGCGAAGACTGGCAGCGACATCACCCACGCGATCCTCACGCAGATCATCATGGAAGAAGAGGCCAATGGCGAGCACATGCTGCCCGTCAGCTTCCTGCGTCAGCTGATCTCCATGTACGGCAATTCGATGCAGGCAATGATGCCGCCCTATCTCGAAGCCACCATGGCCAACTTCCAGACCAACCAGTCCAAGCTGCAGGAAGCCTTCCAGTCCAGCATGGGAGCTGATGCGTTCTCCAAAATGGCTGAGCAGAACATGGCCATGTTCAAGGCTGCTGCCGGAGCTTTCATGCCTGGCAATACCGGAGCACCAAGCACTGCTGGTGAACGGCCTGCTTCTACGTCGGACGACATCGATGCGCTGAAAGCCCAGATGGCGGCGATGCAGAGCAAGCTGGACGAACTCGGCAGGTAGGCGCCTCCAGCGCATTTCCCATTACGCAAAACTCGACATGACGCCTGTGCGGCGTCATGTGAGCCTTCCTATCCAATTGATCTGCGGGATTCGCCGATGTCTGCCATTCGTCACGCCCTCAACACCAAGCGTGAAGACGATTTTGCCGCCTGGTACCAGGAAGTCATTTCAGCCGCCGACATGGCCGAGGAATCGGGTGTGCGCGGCTGCATGGTCATCAAGCCATGGGGCTACGGCATCTGGGAACGCATGCAGCGTCTGCTCGACGATCGGATCAAGGCCGCGGGCGTTCAGAACACCTATTTCCCGCTGTTCATTCCGCTCAAGAATTTCGAGCGTGAGGCAGAACATGTCGACGGTTTTGCCAAGGAGATGGCGGTCGTCACGCACCACCGCCTGATTGCAGACGGGGAAGGGGGTCTTATCCCCGATCCCGAAGCGAAGCTTGAAGAGCCTCTGGTTGTGCGTCCTACTTCGGAAACGATAATCGGCGATGCGATGAGCCGCTGGATCCAGTCGTGGCGTGACCTGCCGCTTCGCCTGAACCAGTGGGCCAACGTCGTCCGCTGGGAAATGCGCACCCGCATGTTCCTGCGCACCAGCGAGTTCCTCTGGCAGGAAGGCCACTCGGCTCACGCCACCGCCGAAGAGGCGAAGGACGAGACGATGATGGCGCTGGAAATGTACCGCGCCTTTGCCGAAGAAGACGTCGCCATCCCCGTGATCGCGGGCGAAAAGCCGGAAAACGAGCGTTTTCCCGGCGCCGTCGAGACATGGTCGATCGAGGCCATGATGCAGGACGGCAAGGCGCTTCAGGCGGGCACCAGCCACTATCTCGGCGACAACTTCGCCCATGCCGCGAACATCAAGTACCAGAACCAGGCGGGTCGCGAGACGCTGTGCCACACGGTCAGCTGGGGTGTTTCCACCCGCATGGTCGGTGGCCTGATCATGGTCCACGGCGACGATGACGGACTGCGGGTTCCGCCCGCGCTTGCCCCGTTCCAGGTCGTGATCCTGCCGATGCTACGCGACAAGCCCGAGGACGAGGCGCTGCTCGATTATTGCGAAGGTCTCCGCGCAGCCATCGCCGGTCAAACGTCGCTCGGCGAAGCGACGCGCGTGCTGCTCGACAAGCGCCCCGGCAAGGCTGCGGCCAAGCGTTGGGACTGGGTGCGCAAGGGTGCCCCGCTGATCATCGAGGTCGGTTCGCGCGATATGGAAAACGGCGTCGTCAGCTTGCTTCGCCGCGATGCGCTCTGGAACATGGAAAACGGCAAGCCCGCGTTCCAGAACCCCGAGCGCGACCTGTGCGCGCAGAGCGTCCCCTCGATCCTCGCTGACATGCAGAACGGCATGCTGGTAGAAGCGCGTGAACGCCGCGAAGCCAACATCCGCCGCGACGTATCGGACATGGATACGCTGGCCGAACACTTCAGACGCGATCAGAAATATCCTGGCTGGGTCGAAGTCCAGTGGGCAAAGCCGACGGGCGACGCGCTTGAAAAGGTGGTGGCGCAGCTCAAGGAACTGCGCCTCACCCTGCGCAACGTTCCGATGCACGCACCGCCCGCAGACGGCACCTGCATCTTCACCGGCGAACCGGCAGTCGAACGCGTTTACGTCGCGCGCGCGTACTGATCGCAGCGCGCGCGACGCGTTGTATTATTCTTCGGGCAGACCCTTCTCGAGGTCTTCGCGGAAGGCATCGAACGAGATGTCACGACCGACGAAATCGCGCACCAGTTCGGCAGCAGGCAGGGTGCCGCCGCGCTCCAGCACCAGTCGGCGATAGTCTGCCGCGGTTTCCGTATTGGTCAGCCCTTCGGCAAGGAAGCGGCTGAACATGTCTGCCGCAATCACGCGAGACCAGCCGTAGGTGTAATAGGCCGCGCCGTAGCCATCGAGGTGACCGAATGCCGCCTGGAATTCGCTCGTCGGGGTAACGTCCACCAGCGAATATGCCTGGCGCCATTCGCGCGCGGCCTCGCCCAGATCATCGGGAATGGGCTGGGTGTAATAGTTGTAGGACGTGGCAGTCAGGCCCAGCTGGTTCATCTCGAACGAACCCTGGTTGAAATGACGCACGGCGTTCATCCGCTCCACCAAGTCGCGCGGGATCGTCTCGCCAGCCTCGTTCACGGCGAAGGTGGACAGGGTGTCGTAGTCATAGACCCAGTTCTCGAGGATCTGCGAGGGAGCCTCGATGAAATCCCACTCCACGCTAGCCATGCCGGTCCCAGCCAGCGGCTGACGGCTACCGAAGATGAAATGGAGGATATGGCCGAACTCATGCAGGAAGGTCGTCACCTGTCCGTGCTCCATCAGGCCTTCCGGGAGGTTCTGGACAAGCGCTGCGACAGGCACTTCGCCATCACGTTCGGAACCGGTGTAAAGCGGCACGACGTTGGCGTGGGTGTATTTGCCCGGACGCGGATGGGAATCGAGGAAGAAGCGGCCGATAACTTCGCCGTCTTCCACCAGCTCGTAGGCACCAACGCCATCGTACCAGACGGGCCTGTCCCACTGGCGGACTTCGACGCCGAACAGGCGCTCCGTCAGCCCGAAGATGCCATCGCGCACGTTGTCATACTGGAAATACTGGCGCGCTTCCTGCGGGTCGTAATCGTAGTTCGCCTGCTGCACCTTGGGCGCAAGCCAACCGAGTTGATAAGGCTCGATCTTTTCGGCACCGGGGCGAAGTTCCTGCAGCATGGCGAACAGCTGATCGTAGTCGGCCTGCGCGACAGGGCGCGCGGCGGCATCGGTCTGCTCTATCAGGGCCTCAACCTTGTCGGTGGTGTTCAGCATACGATCGGCAAATTGCAGGGATGCGTAGTTTTCATAGCCGGTGAGTTCGGCCAGTTCGGCCCGCAGCGTGAAGATCTGCCGCAGCACCTCGTCGTTCTGCGGCCATGCACGCTGGCCGTAGACTTCGGAATAGCGCTGACGCAGATCGTCGCTCTCGGCATAGGTCATCACCGGCACGTAATCGGGCGTCGCCGTTGTGAGCGTGATCATGCCGTTCTCGCCGACTTCGCGCGCGTCGATATAATCCTGCGGCAAACCCGCTAGTTCTTCCGGCGAGACTTCGATAGTCCGCACGTCCTCGGCGATGTTGCGCGCGAATTCGGTGCTGAGAGCGGCGAGGGCGTCGTTGATTTCCTGCACCCGCGCGCGCTGCGCGTCGTCCAGCGAGACACCCGCGCGGCGGAAGGTATCCATCATGTCGTTGTAGTAGGATTGCACCAGCGGGTCGGCATCGGAAACGTCGAGTTCGGCCAACCGGTCATAGATCGGGCGCGACAGGCTGATTTCGCTTTGCAGACCGACAATGCGCGCCTGACAGGCACCGCCCGCATCGCGCAGTTCCGGTTCAAGCAATACCTGCTGGTAGAGTCCGCTTTCGCCCTGTGCGGAAAGAAGCAGGGCATAGATGTCGTCAAAACGCTCCAGCGTGTTCTCGACTGTCGCCGTATCTGCATCGCCCAGCAGTGCATCGCGGCGCAGGTCCACCTGGCTGACATAGTAGTCGCAGCGTTCCTCGATCTGCTCAACGCTAGGGTCGTTCATCACGGGGCCAAGCAGGCGATATACGTCGGCAGCCTGTGCCGGCGTGGCGAGTGCAGTGGTGGCAGCGAGGGCAAGAGCAAGTCTGGTCATGAAGTACGTCCCCTGTAGGCCAAGCGGGCCAGAAAGCTCGGACGCTATCGTGAAGCGGTTGCAACTGCAATCAGCCACCTTGCATTGCAGCACGAGATCGGCAATTTCTCGACAAATGCGCTATCTTATCCTGCCAGCGGCATTCATCGCTGCTTCCGCCGTTCCCGCCATCGCTCACGAAACCGCAGGCGACGCTGCCGCGCCTGTTTCTGCCGAACGCCTCAAGGACGATGTCGAGACCATGGTCTCGTTCGGTACGCGCCACACGCTTTCCAGCCTGGACGATCCAGAACGCGGTATCGGTGCTGCACTGGACTGGGGCCGGGCCGAATTCGAGGAAGCGAGCGCGGCTTGCGGCGGTTGCTTGGATGTCAGCTTCGTCGAGCGCGAGATGGGCGGTCGTCGCATTCCTGAGCCGGTCCTGATCCGCAACGCCATCGCCATCCAGCGCGGCAGCGAGCGTCCGAACGAGGTCGTGATCATTCAGGGCCACATCGACAGCCGCGTGTCCGACGTGATGGACGCGGAAAGCGATGCGCCGGGTGCGAATGACAACGCCAGCGGCAGCGCGCTTGTGCTTGAAGCCGCGCGCGCGCTCAGCCAGCGCGAATATCCGACAACCATCGTCTATGCCCTTCTGATGGGCGAGGAGCAGGGCCTCTACGGCGGCAACCTGCTTGCGGACTATGCCAAAGAGCAGGGCTGGACGGTGAAGGCCGTTCTCAACAATGACGTGGTCGGCGGTTCCTGCGGTTCGGACGGGGTTTGCGATGCGGAGCACGTGCGCGTTTTCTCGGAAGGCATCCGGGCCGATGCCGACGAGCAGACTCGAGCACAAATGCGCTCCATGGGCGGCGGCAACGACAGCCCCAGCCGCAACCTCTCACGCTTTCTCGACCAATTGGCGGCAGGCGAACCCACTGGCCTCGACGTGCGGCAGACATGGCGCAGCGACCGCATGGGGCGCGGCGGGGATCACCTGCCGTTCCTCGACCGCGGCTATCCAGCGATCCGCTTCTCGGTCGCGATCGAGGATTACGAACACCAGCACCAGGACCTGCGCGTCGAGGACGGCGTGACCTATGGCGACACTGTGGACGAGATGGATTTCGACTTCCTCGCCGATGTCACGCGCCTGAACGTGCGCGCCGCCGACGTACTTGCCCGCACACCCATGCCGCCAGTCGTGCAAAGCGACGGTATCGTGCGCCCTGACGTGCTGCTGGAGTGGGAGCCGGTGGCGGGCGCGGTGCGCTACAACATCTGGCGACGCCGTACGGACGAGCGCGACTGGTCCTGGCGTGAAACCTTGCGCGCGGACCCAGCGGCAGACCTCAATTCCATCGTCCTTGCGCCTGATCGCGGCGACGACTGGGTGTTCGGTGTCAGCTCGTTGGCCGCAGACGGTGCGGAAAGCCCTGTCTCCAGCGCGGTGCCCGGTGGACAATTCTATCCGCTACCCGTCGACAGCGCGGAGTAGTGCCCCCATATGACGGGGCACATGAACAAACCTAGAAATACAAAGAAGTTCGAAGGCCTGCCCAGCAAGGATCAGGTCATGGAATTCATTCGCGGCTCCGACACGCGTGTTGGCAAGCGCGAGATCGCCAAGCATTTCCGCCTCAAGGGGCAGGAAAAGATCGCTCTTAAAGCGCTGCTGAAGGACATGGCCGAGGAAGGCCTGATCGATTCCAGCAAGAGCGCGTTCCACAAGATGGGCGGCGTGCCGCGCGTCACCGTGCTCAAGATCGTCGAGATCGACGATGGCGAACCCATCGCGATTCCCGAAAACTGGAACCCCGACGACGGCAGCGCCCCGCCGCGCCTCAGGGTGATCGAGAAGAAGAAACAGGCTGCGCTGCGCACCGGCGACCGCATTCTCGCCCGAACGGAAGAGAAGGGCAGCGGCTGGCTGGCCCATCCGATGAAGAAGCTGGCCGTTGCCGAGGACCAGATGCTGGGCGTCATCGAGATAGATGGCGGTGGCAAGGCATGGCTCGCACCCGTCGACAAGCGCATCCGCAATTCATCGCCGGTGTCCGATCTCGGCAATGCGGAAAAGGGCCAGCTGGTCGTGGCCGAGCCGGTCGGGCGTGGCCGCAATTCGTCTGTGAAAGTTACCGAAGTGCTGGGCGATCCGCTGGCTCCCAAGAGCTTCAGCCTGATTGCGATTCACAAGTACGGCATTCCCAACCGCTTCCCGCAAGAGGTGCTGGACGAGGCGCAGAAAGCCGCCAAGCTTCCGCTGAGCGAAGACAAGCGCGAAGACCTGCGCCACCTGCCCATTGTCGCTATCGACCCTGCTGATGCGCGCGACCACGACGATGCCATCTGGGCAGAAAGTGACGGCGAGGGCGGCTTCAACGCGCTGGTCGCGATTGCCGACGTCTCGTTCTACGTGCGTCCCGGTTCCAACATCGACAAGGAAGCGCGCAGGCGCGGCAACTCGGTCTATTTCCCCGACCGCGTCGTGCCCATGCTGCCCGAAGTGCTCTCCGCCGATGTATGTTCGCTGGGCGAGGGCAGAGACCGCGCCGCCATGGCCTGTCATCTCAAGATCGACGCCGATGGTCGCGTGACCGACTGGCGCTTTACCCGCGCCATCGTGCGGATCGAGCAAGTCATTGCCTACGAAGACGCGCAGGCTCAGATCGACGAGGGCAAGGCCAGCGGACCGATCAACGCACTCTGGGCGTGCTGGAAGGCGCTCAACGCCGCCCGCACCGATCGCGATCCGCTCGACCTCGATCTCCCGGAACGGCGCGTGGAGCTTGACGAGCAGGGCAAGATCAAGGGCATCAAGGTGCGCGAACGCCTCGATGCACACCGCGTGGTCGAAGATTTCATGATCGCGGCCAACGTCGCTGCGGCAAAGGCGCTGGAAGCCAAGGCCAGCCCCGTCGTCTATCGCATCCATGAACCGCCCACGCGTGAGAAGCTGATTGCGCTGCGCGAATACTTCGAATCGATCGGCAAGAACCTCGCGCTGGGGCAGGTCATCACGCCTGGTCTGTTCAATCGCATGATCAAGGACGTTGCCGACGACGGTGAAAAGGCGCTGGTGATGGAAGCCGTTCTGCGCAGCCAGACGCAAGCCTATTACGGCCCGGCGAATGCAGGTCACTTCGGCCTTGCGCTAGGCAGCTATGCCCACTTCACATCGCCCATCCGTCGCTATGCGGATTTGCTGGTGCACCGCGCGCTGGTGGATTCCTACAAGCTGGAACAGCCCAAGCCTTCGGGCAATACGATACCCGCGCACTCCGGCCTCTCGGATCGTGACCGGGCGGACCTCGGCAAGATCACCGATGCCATTTCCATAACCGAACGCCGCGCGATGGAGGCCGAGCGCGATACCATCGACCGGTACGTGGCAGCATGGCTTTCGGGCCGCGTGGGTGAGATTTTCAAGACCCGCATCACCGGCGTGCAGAAGTTCGGCTTCTTCGCCACTATCGTGGGGATGGGCGGCGACGGCCTCGTGCCGATCTCCACGCTGGGCCGCGAATACTTCCATTACGACGAAGGCGCGCACCAGCTTAAAGGCGAGGACAGCGGCACGACCTACACCGTGGGCGACGTACTGGACTTGCGACTGGGCGAGGCCAACCCGCTTACAGGTGCTCTCAAGTTCGAGCTTCCCGAAGGCGGCAGCGGTGGGCAGCGCGTCGAACCGCGCGGTCGTCGTCCCGACAAGAAGCCGCGCAAGGACCGCAAGGGCAAGCATGTCGTCGGCAAGCGCGGCCGACCCGGCAATATTCGCCATCAAGGGCGCGGCAAGAAGAAGAAATAGCGGAACGGGCGAGGACGATCACGCGAAGGCATGATCGAAACCTCAAGAAAGCGCGTCGATCTCTTCGCTGGAGAGGCTGCCTGGCACAATGAACAGAGGGCAATGAAGGCTGCCGACGTTCGTTGAGAAGTGCGTCACCAGCGGTCCGGGTGCGCCCTCTGCTGCTGCGCCCAGTACCAGCGCGGCGACTTCCGGGTGTTCTTCCAGATATTCTGCCACCACCGTCTTCGCATCACCGACGCGAACGGCGATCTGCGGCATCTTGCCCGATTCGAAAGCCAACTCGCCAGCTGCTGACGTGGCGAGCACCTCGGCGCGGTCTCGCGCCTCTTCCTCGATGGTTGCCTGCACGCCGCCAAAGGCATTGAAGGACTGTCGCTGCACCAACGCCAGCAGATGGACCGCGCCGCCCGTCTTGGCCGCGCGGCGCGCAGCGAAACGCAGCGCCGTGCGCGCTTCCTCGGTCTCGTCGACAATGGTGAGATAGACACGCATCACTGGTTCTCCCGGCCACCCGGTATCGTTCGAAACCTTGATTTCCGCAAGATGCCTTGCCCTGCGCCGCCAAATTGGTCAGAGAGCATCGCACGCGACAAACACGTTTTCAGGGAGCCAAGCGCCTCTATGCCGATTGCCATCCAGATGCCCGCTCTTTCGCCTACCATGGAGGAAGGCACACTCGCCAAATGGCTGGTCAAAGTCGGCGACAAGGTATCCTCCGGCGACATCATGGCCGAGATCGAGACCGACAAGGCCACGATGGAATTTGAAGCTGTGGATGAAGGCACGATTGCCCACATCCAGGTGGAAGAAGGCACGGAGGGCGTGAAGGTCGGCACCGTGATTGCCACTCTCGCCGAAGATGGCGAGGATGTTGGGGACGTGAAGCCCATGGGTGACGGCGCTGCTGCGCCCGCTCCGGCTGCCAGCGAAGAGAAGGCTGAAGAACCTGCACCTGCGCCGACGCCTTCCCCAACTCCTGCACCCGCACCAGAGGCATCAGCAGGCCCCGCGCCCACGAAGGACGGCGACCGCATCATCGCCTCGCCGCTAGCCCGCCGCATTGCCGACCAGAAGGGTATCGACCTTTCCGGCGTGAAGGGCACCGGCCCCAACGGCCGAATCGTGAAGGCCGACGTAGAAAGCGCCAAGCCCGGCGCTGCCGCAGCTGCTCCTTCCGCAGCGGCTCCGGCACCGACGCCCACGCCCGCTGCCGCCCCTGCCGAAGCGCAGGACTTCGGCATCCCGCACGAGGTCGAGAAGCTTTCCGGCATGCGCAAGACCATCGCGCGCCGCCTGACCGAGAGCAAGCAGCAGGTGCCGCATATCTACCTCACGGTGGATATCCGCCTCGATGCGCTGCTGAAGCTGCGTGGCGAACTCAATGCCGCGCTGGAGCCGCAGGGCATCAAGCTGTCGGTGAACGACATGCTGATCAAGGCGCTGGCGAAATCGCTGGAGCAGGTTCCGGCCTGCAATGTGCAGTTCGCCGGCGATTCCATGCTGAAATTCGAGCGCGCCGACATTTCCGTCGCCGTGTCGATCCCCAACGGCCTGATCACTCCGATCATCAAGGATGCCGGCAGTAAGGCGATGAGCAAGATCAGCACCGAGATGAAGGACCTCGCCACGCGCGCGAAGGACGGCAAGCTGGCTCCGGAAGAATACCAGGGCGGCACCGCCAGCCTTTCCAACATGGGCATGTTCGGCATCAAGCAGTTCGAAGCGGTCATCAACCCGCCCCAGGCCATGATCATGGCGATTGGTGCAGGCGAGAAGCGCCCCTACATCGTCGACGATGCACTTGGCGTCGCCACCGTGATGAGCGCCACCGGCAGCTTCGACCACCGCGCCATCGACGGTGCGGACGGCGCACAGTTGATGAAGGTGTTCAAGGAACTGGTCGAGGCACCGCTGGGACTGGTGGCTTAAGGGGAACGCAGCATGGCCCGCGATCCCGCCATGCGCGTCACTGCAATGCCGGCCGATGCCAATGCCTATGGCGACATCTTTGGCGGCTGGCTGATGAGCCTGATGGATTCCGGCGCGGGCCTCGTCGCCGCGCGCCGGGCCAAGGGCAGGGCGGTGACCGTGGCGATGGACGGTGTGGAGTTCCACAAGCCCGTGAAAGTGGGCGACGAGGTCTCCGTCTACGCAGAGATCACCCGTGTCGGTCGCACCAGCCTGTCGATCTCGACGGAAGCATGGCGACGTGACCGCCATTCGGAAGACGAGGAGCTTGTCACTTCTGCCAAGTTCACCTTCGTCGCCGTGGACGACACAGGCAAACCGCGCGCCGTGGACGCGGATGCGTCGTGATCCGCCGCGCCGTCGCCATTGCCGCGTTGGGTCTCGCGCCCGCATGTTCGCCGGTGACCGAGAGCGAAGTCGAGGAAGCTGAAATGGCCGAACCCAACGCAGAAGATCACTACTACCCGTCCTCCGCCGACGGTGACGGACCGAAGCCGTGGGTCGTGATCCTACCCGGCGGCGGCGGGATCGAGGTGTTCGGGGACACCGAATTCTATTTCGACGTGGCACGTCACTGGAACGCGGCAGGGCTCGATGCCTTGCTGGTGCATTACCAGGAGGCCGCGCCGATCCTCGGTATCGAGAGCGAAGGCATCCCTGGCCCGATGGAAGCCGAAGTGGTGCGCGACGCGCTGGCCGCGGCAGAACGCAACGGCTGGCTCAACCTCGGTTGCCCGGGCTTCGTGATCGGCTTTTCAGCGGGCGGCTCCGGCGTCATGTCTCTTGCGAACGATCCGGTGCCGGGTCTGGCGGGCGCTATCGGCTATTATCCGCTTGTGCTCGGCCAACCCGAGGACTTCGATGCCAAGGTTCCCGTTCTGGTATTGCAGGGTGAGTCCGATGACCTGACCACGCCTGAGGCGCTGGACGCTTTCCTGGCGAACGCTGGTCCTGCGGAAAATTTCACCGTCCATCGCTACGCCGATGCCGAGCACGGCTTCGACATTCCCTCGCTTTCCGACCCCGTCGAGTACAACGGCGGCGTGTTCCAGTATCAGCAGGAAGCCGCCGAAGCCGCTGGCCGCGCTGCCGACGGTTTCGTAAGTTCCATTCTCGCTGCACACTCCGGTAGTGACGCATGCGCCAATCCGGGGGGCGAGGGCTGATGTTCGCCAATCGCCCCGCCATCGTTTCAACTCTGCTTGCAGGATAGATCATGAGCAATTCCTACGACGTCATCGTTCTCGGTTCCGGCCCCGGTGGCTATGTCGCTGCCATCCGTTGCGCGCAGCTTGGCCTGAAGACCGCCATCGTGGAGCGCGAGAACCTCGGTGGCATCTGCCTCAACTGGGGCTGCATCCCGACCAAGGCGCTGCTGCGCTCTGCGGAAATCCTGCACTATGCCCAGCACGCGAAGGACTATGGCCTGAAGATCGCGGGCGAGATCGAGGCCGATCTCGAAGCCGTCGTTAAGCGCAGCCGCGGCGTTGCCAAGCAGCTCAATCAGGGCGTCACGCATCTGATGAAGAAGAACAAGATCACCGTCCACATGGGCGAGGGCACGATGACCGGCCCCACCAGCATGACGGTGAAGGGCGAGAAGGGCGAGGAGAAGCTCACTGCCAAGCACGTGATCGTCGCCACGGGCGCCCGTGCGCGCGACCTCCCTTTCGCCAAGGCCGACGGCAAGCGCATCTGGACTTACCGCACCGCCATGACGCCGCCCGAAATGCCGAAAAAGCTGCTCGTGATCGGCTCCGGCGCAATCGGCATCGAGTTCGCCAGCTTCTACAATGACATGGGCGCCGACGTTACCGTGGTCGAAATGCTCGACCGCATCGTGCCGGTGGAAGACAAGGACGTGTCCACTTTCCTCGAAAAGAGCCTGACCAAGCAGGGCATGACCATCATGACCGGCGCTGGCGTGGAAGACATCAAGGCGACAGACAAGGGTGTGACCGCCAAGATCAAGGGCAAGGACGGCAAGGTCTCGACCACTGAATTCACCCACTGCATCGTTGCCATCGGCATCGTGCCGAATACGGAGAACGTGGGACTGGAAAAACTGGTCGAAATGGATCGCGGCTTCATCCAGATCGACGACTATGGCCGCACCAAGTCCAAGGGCCTGTGGGCCATCGGCGACTGCACGCCGGGGCCGTGGCTGGCGCACAAGGCGAGCCACGAGGGTGTCACCACCGCAGAGGCTATCGCCAAGGAACTGGGCAACAAGGACGTGCACCCGCACCCGCTCAACCGTGATGCCATTCCCGGCTGCACCTATTGCCACCCGCAGATCGCTTCAGTCGGCCTGACCGAAGCAAAAGCGAAGGAAGCCGGTTACGAAGTAAAGGTCGGCAATTTCCCCTTCATCGGCAACGGCAAGGCTATTGCTCTTGGTGAGGCGGAAGGCTTCACCAAGACGGTGTTTGACGCCAAGACCGGCGAATTGCTGGGCGCGCACATGGTGGGCGCGGAAGTGACCGAGATGATTCAGGGCTACGTCATCGGCAAGACGCTGGAGACAACCGAGGCCGAACTGATGCAGACGGTGTTCCCGCATCCGACCATCTCCGAAAGCATGCACGAAAGCGTGCTGGCGGCTTACGGGCGCGTCATCCACGTCTGACATGGAAGGGCAGGGCACACATTCGTACTTGCCCGATCCGCGCAACGCGGATATCCTGATCTGCGTAAACGGCACGCACATACCTCGCGAAGAGGCGAAGGTGAGCGTGTTCGACAGCGGCTTCATGCTGGGCGACGGCGTATGGGAAGGGCTGCGCCTTCACGGCGGGCGGCTGGCCTTCCTCGACCGGCACCTCGACCGCCTGTGGCGCGGGGCCAAGGCCATTGCGATGGACATCGGCATTTCCCGCGAGGAGATGGAGCGCCGCCTCTACGCCGTGCTCGATGCCAACGGCATGACCGAGGACGGCGCGCATGTGCGCCTCATGGTAACGCGCGGCATCCGCTCGACACCCTATCAGGACCCGCGCGTGGTTATTTCGCCTGCGACGGTGGTGATCATCCCGGAATGGAAAGAGCCAACGCCAGAAACGGCGACACGGATGCTCAAGCTGTTCACCGTACACGTGCGGCGCGGCTATCCCGATGTGCAGGACCCGATGCTCAACAGCCATTCCAAGCTGAACTGCATCACGGCCTGCATTCAGGCGACACAGGCCGGGGCTGACGAAGGGTTGATGCTCGACCCGCACGGGTTCGTCGCCACCTGCAATTCCACCCACTTCTTCATCGTGCGCGATGGCGAGGTGTGGACCTCCACGGGCGACTACTGCCTCGACGGCATCACGCGCGGCGTGGTGATCGAGATCGCCCGCGAGGAGGGCTTTACCGTGCGGGAGCGCAATTTCTCGCTCACGCACGTCTATGGCGCAGAGGAAGCCTTCACGACCGGCACCTTCGCAGGCGTCGCCCCTGTAGGCAGCGTCGATGGTCGGATACTCGGCACTGAGCGAGGACCAGTCGTCGAGCGTCTGCAGCAGGCATATCTTCGCCGCATTAGCGAGGACGCGGCGGGTAGATCGCGCCCATGACGATCCGCATCGCCATGTGGTCTCCGCCACGCTGCATCTCCACCACGATGATGCGCAGCTTTTCCTCCCGCCCCGATTGTGAGGTGAGTGACGAGCCCTTCTACGGAGCTTTCCTGAAAGACAGCGGCGAACACCATCCCATGACAGCAGAGATCATGGCGGGAATGGATTGCGACTGGCGCAGCGTGCTCGCCAGCCTGAATGGCGAAGCGCCCGGCGGAAAACACGTCTGGTACCAGAAGCACATCATCCACCACATGATCGGCCCCGTCGGCATCGAAGATATGCCCGGACACCGCCACGCATTTCTGATCCGCGCGCCCGAGCGCATTGCAGCCAGCTACCGCGTGAAGAATGCCGACTACATGCCCCACATGCTCGGCTACGAAACGATGCGCCGATATTTCGACTACGAAACGGAGCGGCTGGGCCACGCACCGCCAGTGGTCGATTCCGATACGATCCTGCTCGATCCCGCAACGGTGCTGGAACAGCTTTGCGATGCACTTGGCATCCCTTGGGACGCATCCATGCTTTCCTGGCAGAAGGGGCCGCACTCGGCCGACGGCGTATGGGGCCCGCACTGGTACGACAAGATCAACGCGTCGACCGAGTTCGGCCCGCCGCGCGGGGCATTGCCCGAACTCTGCGCGGTGGACGCCGATCTGGCCGCGAAGTGCCGCCCGCATTACGAGGCCATGCTGCAACACGTCATAGCCCCGCAATAGGCATTTCGTCGCAAAATCAGGAGCCTGCCGCCCTCTCGCCCGTTTCGGGTTGGAGAGGAGCATGGCAATGGAATACGAGATTTCCGACCAACCGCAGGAAGGCTATCGGCCCGAACGCGTTCCGCTCGAGCCCGAGCCGATCACCCAGGAACCCAACTTGTTGCCAAATGAGAGACAGCAGACGTGATAGCGCCTCGTGACATGCCGCCATTTTCCGGCTAGCGGGCATTTCGCTCGCGCGGACAGGTGGCAGAGCGGTTGAATGCACCGGTCTTGAAAACCGGCAAGGGTGCAAGCCCTTCGTGGGTTCGAATCCCACCCTGTCCGCCAGCACATCACCAGCAACGTCATGTGCATAGGTGACAGCGCCAATTCACCGCGCTAGGAATCGGATGAAGTCAATTTGCCGCGTCAGCCGGCTGCTTTGTTCGAGAGGATCGCTACACATGAATCGCAAGCTTTGCGCCGTTCTTGCTGCCACCGCCGTTTCCGCCATCTCCCTTGCCGCTGCATCGCCCGCACAGGCGCAGGGTGCTTGTACCCGCGATCAGCTCGAAGGCATCGCTGGCGACTGGGTCGCGGCTATCGAGCAGGGCTCGATGATGACCATGCAGCTGGGCGAATGGGTAGAGTACAACGAGAACTTCGAGCGCGGATCGCTTGGCGGCTTTCTTTCCCCGGCACGCGATGTGGACTGGCACATGGCGCTGCTCGATACGGTCACCTGCGAGGTCTATGTCGAGGCCGTGATGCTGGACGAGGAACGTCCCATCGTCACCGCCACGCAAATCAGCAATGGCTTCTTCGGCGTTGGCCCTTTCGACAACATCGTGACCGACGAGGGTGACTGGCTGTTCGATGCCGAGGCAACATATGAATACGCCCGCCGCGAGGATTGGAGCGAAATTCCCGAAGATCAGCGCGCCACCCGTGACGAACTGATGGACATCGCGGATACCTATCTCGACCTGTTCAATGATCCCACCGTCGAAGTGCCGTGGGGTGAACCGTGCGCGCGGCTTGAAGGCGGCGTCTATACGGGACGCGGTGAACCAACCGACACGTGCAACATCGGCGTTCCCGAGGGCGTGGAACTGGTGAACCGCCGCTATATCGTCGATACGGCAAAGGGCGCGGTGAACGTTTTTCTCGAATTCGGCTCCAACTCCCTGCCGGACAGCCACACCTTCCGCATCGAGAATGGCAAGATCCGCTACGTTCACACGGTAACGGCCTGCAAAACCGAGAACTGCGGTTTCCGCCCGTTCGCGGAAATGCTGGCGGAAAATCCGGACATGCAGCCGCCTTACGCTCCGCTCGAAGACTGATCGCGACAGCAGGCAAGCGCAAGCGCGCGGCAATTCGTCGCATTGCGTATTTGGGGGATTCCCATGCGAGGGGCGGTGCAGTAGCATCGCCCCATGCTGTTCAAACACTTGCGCCAGTTCGGCGCTTTCGCCGCTATCTCTGTTCTCGCGACGGTTCCCGCTGCCGCACAGCAGGAGCCGTTTGACGAATACCTCGCCACAGTTGCCCAGCATGCCCGGGCAGAGGGTGTAAGCCAGGCGACTATCGACGAGGTGCTGACGGGCCTTACGCCGAACGACCGCGTGATCGCGCTCGACACCGACAACGTTTCCTCCTCCGCCAGCACGAACAATCCGGCAACCGGCTTTCCATGGGTTTCCAGCTACTTGCGTCGGCACAATACCGCGTCGCGCATCAACGGCGGTGTTCGCAAGCTGGCCGAAGTTCGCTCGATCGGCAACGAGGTAGAGCGTCAGTACGGCGTCCCTGCGGAAATCATCGTCGCCATCTGGGGCCACGAAACCGCCTATGGCGCGGTGATGGGCAGCTTCGACCTGCCGCGCTCGCTAGCCACCCTCGCTTGGGAAGGGCGCCGCCGCGAACTGTTTGAACGCGAACTTATCGACGTCCTCAAGATGGTGGACCAGGGCGTTGCACGCTCGCAACTGGTCGGCAGCTGGGCCGGTGCCTTCGGCAACGGGCAGTTTCTTCCCAGCGTCTACCTTCGCCTTGCCGTGGACGGCGACGGCGACGGAGACCGCGACATCTGGAATTCCGACGTCGATACCATGCACTCCATCGCCAACTACTTCCGCGATGCGGGCTGGCGCACCGGAGAGCCTTGGGCCGTGCGCGCATACGTGCCCAATTCGGCTGATCGCACCGGCATCGAGAACCGCGTGACCTCACCCGTTTGCCCGCGCGTTCACGAGCGCCACAGCCGCTGGCTGACCGTGCGCGAGTGGCGGGAGCGGGGCATCGAACCGCGTGCCCACATCGGCGATGACGTGATGGCAGCCCTGTTCGAACCGGACGGTCCGGCGGAACCCGGCTACCTCTTAACCCAGAATTATAAGGTTATCCTCGAATATAACTGCTCGAATTACTACGCGATGAGTGTGGGATTGCTTGCAGATGAGATTTCAAGATAGCCGCCAGACCCTTTTCCAGACACGCGCTCTGATAACCATTTTCCTTGCCGCAGGCCTCGCCGCTTGCGGCTCCTCGGGGCGGGGCACCGTCGCCTCGGTGTCCGCCTTGCCGACCAACGGTCCGCAGGCGGATTACCCGATACTGGTTGGCGATCCCTACGAGGTCGCAGGCACCACCTACACGCCAGCAGATGTGCTCAACTACGACGAAGTCGGCTACCTCGCGCTGGATGCAGAGACGATGGGCTACACTGGCTCGCACCACACACTGCCTGTCCCCAGCTATGCCGAAATCACCTCTCTTGAGACCGGGCGCACCGTGCTGGTTCGGCTGGAACGGCGTGGCCCGATGACGACCAACCACATCGTTGCGCTGTCTCCGGCTGCCATGGCGCAGATCGGCGGGAACGTGGAAACACCCGTGCGCGTGCGCCGCGTAAATCCGCCGGAAGACCAGCGCGCCATGTTGCGCCAGGGTAATGCCGCGCCGCTGCGCATGGATACGCCGTCCTCGCTGCTTAGCGTACTGCGTCGCCGCCTTCCCGAAAGCGGCTCCGTCTCGCTGGCAGCCAATGCAGAGCCGCCGGGAGAAATCGAGACGGTGGACGTTGCCGCATCCACCGCCACGCCCGCCGCTAACGAACTGTCGACGGTAGAGCAGCCAGGTCCCGCAGAAGTCGAAGTCGCCGCAGCTGCGCCAGTATCTGCAGAAACGGCAGAGTCTGTCGAAGAAACTTTGGTCGCCGCTTTAGATACGAGCGAAGAGGTGGAGGAAACGCCGGAACTGGCAGAGGTCGCAGCAGCCGAAGAGCTCCGGCCCGTCACTGAGCCGGTCGAAGCCGGCTTCGTCGTACAGGCCGCCGCGTTCGCCAACCCGGACAATGCCCACCGCGCGGCGAATGTGCTGGGCGGCGAAGTCAGCCAGTCCGGCCGGTATTACCGCGTGCGCACAGGTCCATTCGCCACCCGTGGAGAAGCCGAGGCCTCGCTCGCCAATGTGCAGCGGGCGGGCTATAGCGATGCACGAATCCTGACCAGCGGCTGAGGGCTTTTCTCGCCGCTTCAAGCGGTGGAGTGTGCGTGCATCAACTGAAGGCACTAGCGATGGCAACGGCGGCGCTTTGCCTTGCCGCCAGCCCTGCCGCGCCCGCTACCATTCCCGCGCCCGTTCCGGACGAAATTCCGGTCGGCCTGCTGGTGGACATTTCCACTGGCCAGACCCTGTTCACGCGGGAAGAAGCGCGCCGCTTCATGCCTGCTTCCGTCACCAAGGTGATGACGGTCTACACCGCGTTCAAACTGATCGACGAAGGCACATTGCGCACGCAGATGCGGTTTGAATATCCGCAGGAACTTGAGGATGCGTGGTATGCCGAAGGCTCCAACATGTTTCTTCGCGCCGGCGAGCAGCCGACCATTGGCCAGCTGCTGCTTGGCATAACTACCGTTTCCGGCAACGATGCCAGCGTTGCGCTGGCCGTGGCCGCTACGGGATCGCTGGAAAACTGGCTCGCTCTGATGAACGCTAATGCCGTGCAACTCGGCATGCGTGACACGCATTTCGGCTCTGCCAATGGCTACCCTGATGGCGGGCAAACCTATACCTCAGCGCGGGATCTTGCCGTCCTCGGTCAAGCTATCGTCGAAAATTATCCAAGCCTCTATGCCCGCTATTTCGGGCATCGCTCGCTGCGCTGGCGCGATATCGCGCAGGCTAACCACGATCCGGTAACGGGACGGGTCGAAGGCGCAGACGGCATGAAGACGGGCTACACAAGGGAAGCAGGCTTCACTTTCCTCGGTTCGGCAGAACGAGGAGGGCGGCGACTGATCATGGTTCTCGCCGGCGCCCCTGCAGGAAACCTACGCGACGAGACGGCGCGTAATCTGCTCGAATGGGGCTTTGACGCTTTTGATCAGGAAATGGTCTTGCCCGCGCAGGTGGAAGTGGGTCGGGCACAAGTTCAGAACGGTGCTCGCACCAGCGTTGCGCTACGCACGCCCAAGCCTGTGATCGTCGCCTTGCCACACGGCGGTGATACCGCTCAAATAACGATGGAAGTGGTCTATCGGGGCCCCGTACAAGCGCCGATCATCGCGGGGGATCGGATCGCGCGCCTTCGCCTCAGCCTCGATGGCGAGGTGGCGCTGGAAGTCCCCCTAGAAGCAGCGGACTCGGTGCCGCGCGCAAATGCGTTCCAGCGGGTGGTGAACGCGTGGAGGAAGTGGCTGGCATGACAGGACGTTTCATCTCTTTCGAAGGCGGCGAAGGCGTCGGCAAGTCCACGCAGGCGCACATGCTTGTGGATGCGCTGAAAGGGCGCGGTCTGGATGTCGTGCAGACGCGCGAACCCGGTGGCACGCCCGGCGCGGAGGCCATTCGAGAACTGCTGCTGGACAACCGCTTTGACTGGGGCACCCGCGCGGAGGCGTTGCTGTTCGCCGCCGCCCGTTCCGACCACGTTGCCAACCTGATCGGCCCCGCCCTGGATCGCGGCGCGTGGGTCGTGTGCGACCGCTTCATCGATTCCTCGCGCGCTTACCAGGCAGGGGGAGGGGAGTGGTCCGACGATGCGATCCTTTCGCTCCACACGCTTGGCTCGCACGCCCTGATGCCCGACGTCACCTTCCTGCTGCAGGCCCCGACCGAGGAAATCGCCGAGCGCCTGCATGAACGGGATGGTGACGAGGCAGATCGGATCGGCGGCAAGCCTGCATCCTATCACGCCCGCGTGGCCGACCACTTCCGCCAGCTGGCCGCAACCGATCCCGAGCGCTTCGTAATCGTGGATGCCAGCGGAACGCCCGGAGAAGTTCACGACCGCATCATGCGCGCGATGGCCTGTTTCACCGGGGAAGGCGGTTGAGCTACATTGGCCACGAAGATGCGTGGGACGACTGGCGCCGCGCGCTTTCGGGTGCGCGGATGCACCACGGCTGGATTCTTTCCGGGCGCAAGGGCGTGGGCAAGTCGGCCTTCGCCATGACTGCCGCGCGCGAACTGGTAGCAGAGCCGGGCATTCCGCAGCCCGAAGGCGAACACCCCGACATTCGCTACGTCAGCCACCCGCCCAAGAACGATACCGAGGCGAAGAAGCGCGACGACGGCAAGCCCTATGAACTCGCGCGCAACATCAAGGTGGACCAGATCCGCGAACTCCAGCGCCGCCTGACCACGCGCCCGACGCTGGGGAGCCGCCGCGCCGTCATCATAGATCCGGCGGACGACATGGAAACCAGCGCGGCCAACGCATTGCTGAAGAGCCTAGAAGAGCCGCCTGCTGGCACCTATTTCATCCTCATCGCTCACCGCATGGGCCGACTGCTGCCAACGATCCGCTCTCGCTGCCGTGTGCTGAACTTCCCCCGCGTTTCAGACCTCGACATGGATTCTATTCTGGCGCGCGAAAGCCCGCAGGCGAGTGCGGAAGAGCGCGCCGCAGCAATCGCGGCCGCCAGCGGGTCGCCCGGTGCCGCCATCGATTTCGTCGAGCTTGATCTGGGCAAGATACACGCACTGATGAAGCGTGTGGTGGAGCAGGGCGATCCGGATTTCGTCCTGCGCGGCAAACTTGCCGGCGCCATGGGCGCTCGCCCGAGCCGCGAAAAGCAGCTCGCCGCCATCGAACTCGCCCGCGCCGTGGTGGCAGAGCAGATGCGCGGCATCAGCCATGCGCAAATCCCCGCGATGGTCGATACGCACGGCGAACTGGTCCGCCTTGCTGGACAGGCCCCTACGTACAATTTCGACCCCGGACTTCTCGTGATGGAAATCGGCACCTTGCTCGCCCGTCTCGCCGGCTCTAGGACGCCCGCAAATGGCTGACACCTTCTATCTTACCACCGCGATTCACTATCCCAACGGCAAGCCGCATATCGGCCATGCCTATGAAACCATCGCGGCCGACGTTCTTGCCCGCTTCCACCGGCAGATGGGGCGCGACGTGCGCTTCCAGACCGGTACGGACGAGCATGGCCTGAAAATGGCGCAGAAAGCGCGCGACCTCGGCATGACCCCGCGCGAACTGGCTGACGAAATGTCAGGATATTTCCGTGACTTGTTCGACAAGCTTGATATCTCTTACGACCGCTTCATCCGCACCACGGAAGAGGCGCACTACACCGCGAGCCAGGCGATCTGGAAAGCGATGGAAGCCAACGGCGACCTCTACCTGGACCGCTACGAAGGCTGGTACTCCGTCCGTGACGAAGCCTATTATGACGAGAGCGAGCTGGTCGAAGGCGAAAATGGCGAGAAACTGTCGCCGCAGGGCACACCAGTCGAATGGACGGCAGAGGAAACGTGGTTCTTCCGCCTCTCCGCATACGGCGACAAGCTGCTTGAGCTTTACAAGAGCAATCCGGACTTCATCCGCCCCGAAAGCCGCCGCAACGAAGTGATGCGCTTTGTCGAGGGCGGCCTGCGCGATCTCTCGGTCAGCCGCACCAGTTTCGACTGGGGCGTGCCTGTACCGGATAGCGAGGGCCACGTGATGTACGTGTGGGTCGATGCGCTCACCAACTACCTCACCGGTCTCGGCTATCCTGAAGAAACCGAGGAAATGGCCAAGTTCTGGCCCGCAGACCTGCACCTGATCGGCAAGGACATCGTCCGTTTCCACACGGTCTACTGGCCTGCCTTCCTGATGAGCGCGAACATCGCTCTGCCAAAGCAGGTATTCGGGCATGGCTTCCTGCTCAACAAGGGGCAGAAGGAATCCAAGTCGCTTGGCAACGTCACTGACCCCGCCGACCTGATCGAAGCCTACGGTGTCGACGTGCTGCGCTACTTCCTGCTGCGCGAATTTTCCTTCGGGCAAGATGGCAGCTACTCGCACGAAGCCATTGTAAATAGAGCCAATTCGGAACTAGCAAACAGCTTTGGCAACCTCGCGCAGCGCACGCTTTCGCTGTTGTTCAAGAACTGCGAAGGCAACCTCCCTCCCATTGACGGGCACACGGACGAGGATAACGCTCTGTTTGCGCACGTTGATCGTGTCATCAGCGAGGAAATGCCTGCCGCCTATGCCGACCTCGCCTTTGCGCAGGCGCTGGAGGCCTGGATGGGCGCGGTGTTCGCTTGCAACGCCTATATCGATGCGCAGGCCCCGTGGGCGCTGAAAAAGACCGACCCCGAGCGCATGAAGACCGTGCTTGCCACGCTATACATCTGCATTGCGCAGCTTGCCATGGCCGTCATCCCCGTCATGCCGACTTCGATGGCAAAGCTGCTTGATGCCATGGGCATCGCGCCGGACCTGCGCACTGTCGAGGGCATTCGCTCGCACTGGTATTCCCCGCTGGCGGAAAGCGATTTCCAGCTCGAGAAGCCGCAGGGCATCTTCCCGCGCCTCGAACTTCCTGAGGGAGCCGAAGGGGAGGGCGCGGAATGACACTTGCCCCCCTGATCGACAGCCACTGCCACCTGAACTACAAGGGTCTGGCCGAACGCCAGGACGAGGTGCTGGCAAACGCCCGCGCCGCTGGCGTAACCGGGTTTCTCAACATCTCGACACGCGAACGCGAATGGCGTGATGTCGTCGCCACGGCACAGCGCGAAAACGACGTATGGGCAACGGTCGGCATCCATCCGCACGAAGCCGACCAGCACGCTGACCTTGGTCGCCAGGTTCTGCGGGAGGCGACTGACGAGCCGCGCGTGATCGGCATCGGTGAAAGCGGCCTCGATTACTACTACGACAAGTCCGACCGCGTCGTTCAGCAGAATCTATTCCGCATGCACATCGATGTGGCGCGCGAAACCGGACTGCCCATCGTGATCCACACCCGCGATGCGGAAGACGACACTGCCGATATTCTGGCCGACGAAATGGAGAAGGGGGACTTCCCGGCCCTGATCCACTGCTTCACCGCCAGTGCGGAATTCGGTCGTAAGGTGCTGGAGCTCGGCCTCACGATCTCGCTCTCAGGCATCGTGACTTTCAAGAACGCCAAGGAGTTGCAGGAGTTCGCGAAGGAAATTCCTGCTGACAAACTGCTGGTCGAAACGGATAGCCCGTTTCTCGCACCGGTGCCGCACCGCGGGAAGACTTGCGAACCTGCGTTCGTGCGTCACACGGCCGAATTCGTGGCCGAACTCCGCGGTGAGCCAATCGAAGAACTTGCGGCAAATACCTCACGCAACTTCTTCAATCTGTTCACGAAAGCAGAGGCTTCTTCGTGAAGCTGCTCGTACTTGGATGCGGTACGTCGACAGGCGTTCCGCGCATCGGCAACGACTGGGGCGAATGCGACCCGAACGAGCCGAAAAACCGGCGCACACGCGTTTCGATCATTGTCGAGAGCAATGAAGGCCAGCGCATACTGGTCGACACCTCGACGGACCTGCGCCAGCAGTTGCTGACCAACAATATCGGCAAGCTCGACGGTGTTTTCTGGACGCACGACCACGCCGATCACTGCCACGGCATCGATGACTTGCGGCCCATGCGTTACGGCCGCGGCGGACCGATTGCCGGCTTTGCCTCGACCGAATGCTGCCGCAGACTGCGCAATCGCTTCGGCTACGTGTTTTCCGGCCAGTACGGCTATCACACCATAGTCGAGCTCAATTCGCTCGATACGCTGCGCATTCACGCAGGCTTCGGTGTCGAGAGCGTGGAAATGCCGCATGGGCCGATCACGACTACGGCTTACAGATTCGAAGCAGACGGTAAATCAATTGGTTACGCTACAGACTTCAGCGAGATTACCAAAGACATGATCGACCTGTTCGAGGATGTCGACATTCTCGTAACAGACTGCCTGCGCCGAGAACCGCATCCGACCCACGCACATCTTGGGATGGCACTGGAACTGACCGAGCGCTGCGGTGCCGGCACCACGGTACTTTCGCATCTCGACAAGAGCATGGATTATGCGACGCTGAGCGCCGAGGTGCCAGAGAATGTTCTGGTAGGCTACGACGGGATGGAATTGATCGCATGAGCGACGCGTCACTGGTTTCGATCATCGCGCTTGTCGGATGGCTGATCCTGGCCGTCGGAGCATACAGATCGCATCAGGTGAACATGTCGAAGACGATCCGCATGGCGCTGATCTGGGCGTGCATATTCACCGGGCTGACGTTTTTCTTCACGCTGGTGATGTGATGGAGCCGTGCAGTTCTGCCCCTCTTGGGCCACCCTCAATTTAACATAATATATATTATCATTCCGAACATGATCCAGTGCCGGAGCTTTCCATGTCCGAACAACTGAACCGCCTCCTCTCCATCATGGCCCGTCTGCGCGATCCCGAGCGCGGCTGTGAATGGGATGTCGCGCAAACGTTCGAGACAATCGCGCCATACACACTGGAAGAGGCCTACGAAGTTGCCGATGCGATCGAACGCCAAGACATGGCAGATTTGCGCGGCGAGCTCGGCGACCTGTTGCTCCAGGTCGTCTTCCATGCACGCATGGCCGAGGAAGCCGGTCATTTCGATTTCAACGATGTAGCCCAGGCTATCTCGGACAAGATGGAAGCGCGCCACCCGCATATCTTCGGCAACGAAGGCGGTGTGATGGACGGCCAGCGCTGGGAAGATCTGAAAGAGGCTGAACGGCACGCCGAAGGTGCGAAAAGCGCCATGGACGGTGTCGCGAAGGCTCTGCCAGCCTTGCTGCGTTCAGAGAAGCTCCAGAAGCGCGCGGCACGTGTAGGTTTCGAATGGCAAGACGTGAAAGGTCCGCGCGACAAGTTACTGGAAGAATTGCAGGAACTTGACGAAGCCAGCGAGGAGGAGCGGCTCGTGGAAGCGGGCGATGTCCTGTTCGTCGCCGTCAATATCATCCGCCGTTATGGCGTGGATGCGGAGCAGGCGCTCAAGGCGTCAAACGCCAAGTTCGAAAAGCGGTTTCGCTGCATGGAGGAACTGGCCGCTGCCGATGGTGAGGAATTCGCCCGCTTGTCACTCGATGAACAGGAAGCTTACTGGCAGCGCGCCAAGAAGACCGTTGGCTAGCTAGATCGTCGCGAAACGGCCCCATTCCTTTTCGGTGAGCCGCACCTCGATGTGGCGCATCGGACCGTCCGCCCCCTCACCACCTTCGTTATCCGACAGAACTTCACCGTGTGCATGCAGCCATGCGAGCTTCGCGCCATCGGCCGCCGGGATCATCAACGAATGAAGACGGGCGCCCTCGGTGAGAACCGCGCCCAGCCTCTCACGCAACGCATCGATGCCTTCGCCGGTGATCGCGGAAATCGGCAGGACCTTCTCGTCAGCCGCGGCGACGCCCGAAAGCTCTTCGCGCTGTTCGTCGTCCAGCAGATCGAACTTGTTCCAGACTTCGAGGATGGTGGTCGGCTCCCCTTCCCCCTCTTCCTCGTCCGTAACACCCAGATCGGCGAGCACCTGAAGCACCTGCTTCTTCTGCGCTGCACTGTCCGGATTGGCGATGTCGCGCACGTGCAGCACGATATCGGCCGCCGTCACTTCCTCCAGCGTGGCGCGGAAGGCAGCGACAAGCTGCGTCGGCAGGTCCGAGATGAAGCCCACCGTGTCTGACAGGATAGCCTTCTCCACCCCTGGCAGCGTGATCGCGCGCATGGTCGGGTCGAGCGTTGCGAACAACAGGTCTTCCGCCATCACGTCCGCGCCGGTCATGCGGTTGAACAGGGTGGACTTGCCAGCGTTGGTGTAGCCCACGAGAGCGATGACGGGCCACGGCGCCCTTCCCCGCCGCTTGCGATGCAGTTCGCGGGTCTTGCGCACCTGCTCCAACTCGCGGCGCAACTTCGCCATGCGATCGCGGATCAGGCGGCGGTCGGCCTCGATCTGGGTTTCACCGGGGCCACCGAGGAAGCCGAAACCACCGCGCTGGCGCTCAAGGTGGGTCCAGCTGCGAACGAGCCGACTGGCCTGGTAATCGAGGTGCGCAAGTTCAACCTGCAGCCGGCCTTCGGCCGTAGCCGCACGTTCGCCGAAGATTTCGAGGATCAGACCGGTACGGTCGATGACCTTGCGGCCAATCTTGTCTTCGAGGTTGCGCTGCTGAATGGGCGAAAGCGCGCCATCGACAATGACCAGCTCTGCCTCGTTAAGTTCGCAATCGGTGGCAATCCGTTGGACCTGCCCTTCACCGAACAGGGTGTTCGGGCGGACGTCACGGACGGGAATGATGTAAGCTTCGGCCACGACGATGCCGATCGCGAGTGCGAGCCCCTTCGCCTCTTCAAGACGAGCGTCGGCATCCTCATCGCGGCGCTGTGCACGGATGTCTGGACATACGACAAGCGCCCGCGCACCGCGGGTCACTTCGCCTTCAATATCGTCGTCTACTATCAGTCGTCGTCGCCTTCATCGACGTCCAGATCGTCGTCCGTCAGGTCTACATGCCTGTCGGGCTGGATGGTGGACACTGCGTGCTTGTAGGCGAGCTGGACGTAACCGTCACGCTCCAACAACATGCAGAACAGGTCGAAACTGGCGATGCGCCCCTGCAGCATCACGCCATTGACGAGGAACATCGTTACCGACACGCCGGCATCGCGAACGCGGGTGAGGAAGATGTCCTGCAGCAGGCGCATCTTCTTTCCGCCATCGGGACCGCTGCCGAACTGATCGGCATCGACCGGATTGCCCGGCATGATGGTGGAGATCGCGTGCTTGTAGACAAGCTGCGACTGGCCATCCCGGCGCAGCAGGATCGAGAAGTTGTCGAACCAGGTGACAATACCCTGAAGCTTCACGCCCTTCACCAGGAACATGGTGACGGGGGTCTTTTCCCGGCGCAGGTGATTGAGGAAAACGTCCTGCAAATTGGCGTTCTTGCCGCCCGGTGCAGGTTTTGCGGCGCGCGGTTCGGGTTCTGCCACCGGACGTGGCCGTGCCGAAAGGGTGCCCTTGGCCATTATTCTGACTCCATCGTTCTTGGCGGGCCGAAACCCGCAATCTGGCGAGGTCATATGACAAATATGAGACTCACCGGCTGCATCGTTGTGCGTTGCAGCGTATAATACGAGAAGTTCTCCGGCGACAAATGGTTCCTGACTGGGCCGATAGGAATTATTCGTCGTCGCCGTTGTTGTTACGATCGTTCATGCCAAGCAGCTTCAGCTTGCGATGAAGGGCGGAGCGTTCCATTCCGATAAACCCGGCAGTCTTCGAGATATTTCCCGAGAAACGGCGAATCTGGATGCGCAGATACTCGCGCTCGAAGCTCTCGCGAGCCTCGCGCAGGGGCACACCCATCAACGAAGAAATTCCACCGCCGCCATCGCCCGAACCACCGGTAATTTCCGACGGCAGCAGATCTGGCGAGATGGTTTTGAAATCCTCGCGCGGTGCCAGGATTACCGTTCGCTCGATTACATTGCGCAGCTGGCGCACGTTGCCCGGCCAGTCATATGCCTGCATCGCCGCAAGCGCCTCTGGCGCGATGGTCGGCGGCTCGAGACCCTGCTCGCGGGCGTATCGCGTGAAGAAATGATCGGCCAATGCCGGGATGTCGTCACGCCTATCAGCCAGCGGCGGTATTTCGATCGGGACCACGTTCAGACGATAGAACAGATCTTCGCGGAAGCGCTTTTCCTCGATTTCCGCCAGCAGGTCACGCGCGGTAGAGGACACGACGCGAACGTCCACGCCCACCTGGCGATTGCCGCCCACGCGTACAAAGCTCTGGTCCGTCAGCACGCGAAGAATGCGGGCCTGCGTGCTTTCGGGCATGTCCGCGACTTCATCGAGGTAAAGCGTGCCGCCGTCGGCCATTTCCAGCAGGCCTGCGCGCACCAGCTTGCCGTCGGCTTCTTCGCCGAACAGCTCGTGCTCAAACCTCTCAGGCGTGATGCGCGCGGAATTGACCGTGACGAAAGCCTTGTCGGCGCGCGGGCTCCATGCGTGAAGCAGGCGCGCGGCAACTTCCTTGCCCGCACCGGCAGGGCCACTCACCAGCACGCGGCTGCCGGTATTGGCAACGCGCTTCAGCGTGGCGCGCACGGTGTTGATGGCACTGGAATTGCCGGTGAACTCGTCGGGCGAAGCCATGCCTTCGCGCAAGCGCTCGTTCTCGCGGCGGAGGCGCTCGGTCTCGGTCGCGCGCTCGACGAGGTGCAGCAGCTTTTCCGCTTCGAACGGCTTTTCGATGAAGTCCATCGCCCCGCGGCTGACGGCGGAGACGGCAGTGTCCACGTTGCCGTGGCCGGAGAAGATGATGACAGGCAGGTTCGGCTCGCGCTGCTTGATCGCGTCCAGCACTTCCAGCCCGTCCATCGGGCTGCCATGCAACCATACGTCGAGCAGCACGAGGCTCGGTCGACGCTCATCGATCATGGCGAGCGCGCTCACGCTGTCGCCGGCGGTGCGGCAGTCATAGCCTTCGTCGCTGAGGACGCCGGCCACGAGATCGCGAATGTCGCGCTCGTCATCGACGACCAGGATATCGAGTGCCATTCAATGCTCTCCTGCAATACTCATTCGGCCGCCTCGCTGCTTTCATCCAGGTCTCCCGGATGAATGGCGAAGCGTAAAATTGCCTTGGTGCCGCCCTCGGGCAGCGATGCGAATTCGAGGTCGCCTGCGTGCTCCTCGACAATCTTCTTCACGATCGCGAGGCCAAGGCCGGTCCCTTTCTCTCGCGTCGTGACATAGGGCTCGATGACATTCTCCCCGCCCTGCGGCAGGCCGATGCCATTGTCGGTTATGGCGATCTCGATGTGCTCACCCATCACCGCCATTGCCACGTTGATACGGCCACGCCAGTCCACCGGAGCCTCCGGGATACGCGCGTCCACCGCTTCGGCAGCGTTCTTGAGCACGTTAGTCATGGCCTGGCCAAGCTGGTGTCTGTCACACTCCACAGGCGGAATCTCCGGATCGGCAGAGAAACCATAGGTAATTTCCGGGTGCGCCACTTCCTGCAGGAACAGTGCCTGGCGCACGAGATCAACCGCGTCCTCGCTGCGGAACACGGGCTTGGGAAGGCGCGCGAAGCTGGAGAACTCGTCCACCATCTTCCTGAGGTCGCCCACCTGCCGGATGATCGTGCCGGTCAGTTCATCGAACAGCTCGACATCCTTCTCGATCTGCTTGGAATAGCGGCGCTTCAGGCGCTCCGTCGCAAGCTGGATGGGCGTGAGCGGGTTCTTGATTTCGTGTGCGATGCGCCTGGCAACGTCTGACCACGCGGCCTGACGCTGGTCGAGCAACTGGCGGGTAATATCCTCGAACGTGATGACGTAACCATCGGCGTCGGGCGCCAGTTGCACGGCGAGCGTCAGCAGTTCACCGGAGCGGCTGATCTGGATGATCTCGCTCATGGAGCCTTCGCTCACGAGATTTGCCAACTGGGGCGAGACCTCCTCCAGAGGCATATCGACAGGCACCGGCCCTTCGCGGTCCAGCAGCAACTGCTGGGCAGAGCTGTTCATCAGCAGAATGCGCCCTTCCCCGTCGATCGATACGATGCCTGCGGTGATGGATTGCAGCACCGCCTCGATGAAGGCGCGGCGCTCGTCCAGCTGCTGGTTTGCACCAATCAGGGCATCGGTCTGCCGCTCGATCTGGGCGCTCATTCGGTTGAAGGCGCGGTTGAGCAGGCCGATCTCATCCTGCCCGGTCCGACCGCTTACGCGCATGGCGTAGTTGCCTGCGCCGATTTCCTGCGCGGCGTCGGCCAGTTCGGCCAGCGGCTTCACTTGCCGGTCTGCAAAGCGCAAAGCCGCCCAGACGGATAATGCCACGAGCGCAAGCGCGACAGCGAACAGCGCGATGTTGAACTGCAATTGCAGCACGCGCGCGCTTTCGGTCAGGTCGTCGTATGCGGTCGCCACGTTCTGCGCCTGTCGATAGAGCCGCGCGGCTTCAGGCCGCGCATCGCGGGCGAGATAGAGATAGAGATCCAGCTCCCGATCCAGCATCGCCACCGCCTCGGTCCGCTCGGGAGTGGAAGAGACCGTAAATGCCTGACCGTCCCGGAGAGGCGCCACCATTCCGTTGGTAATACGCTGGCGCTCCCGGTCGTCATTCGGGTCGGCCAGGGCAATCAGCCGGTATTCGCCGTCCTCATTAAGCCGAATAATCGCCGCTTCGCTGAGTTCACGGGAGTAGGCTTGGTTGTAAAGTTGATCGATGAACTCGACGCTGGCGACAGGCACGTTCTGCATGACGAAGCGCATGTCACCGGCCATGGCCACGGCGTTGTTGCCCACATCGCGCAGGTTCTCGTCGTAATACCCCTCGGCAAGGTTGTTCGCATTTTCGAGAATGCCGCGCGAATCGTCGCTGAACCAGAATTGCACGCCAGACTGGAACAGGATCGAGGCAAACACCGCGACAATGAGCGTCGGGATTGCCGCCAGCAGCGAGAAGAAGAACACGAGGTTCACGTGCAGGCGGCCGGTCGTCCCCCCTGCCCTGCGCTTGGCTATACGCCGCCCCCAGAGCACGATGATGCCGAGCGCGGGAAGAAGTGTGCCCACCAGCAGCGTGGCAGCCTGCCAGGAGGGTATCGGCTCGCCGCCACTCGGGCGACCCGCGAGCGTAAACCAGACAGTCAACGCCATCAGCGTGAGCGCGATGTAACAGGCAATTTCCAGCCAGAAGAACAGGTTCAATCGGCGAGAAGCGACTGCCGCGCGGCGCAGGAATCGCGAGCGCTTGGGAGCTGTTGTCGCCTCTGTCTGGTGTTGCGCTTCGGTCACGTTGCAAGCTTACAACAGCGCTGTTGCAGGCTTGCAAGTCAAAAGCGCTGTTATCCCCTAATTCCGCGAGAAACTGTCGGGATCGATATCCAGTTCTGAGAGCCTTTTGCGCAAGGTATTGCGGTTGATGCCGAGCAACTGCGCAGCCTTCAACTGATTGCCCGCCGTCTGGGAAAGCGCGTGGCGGAAGACCGGGCGCTCAAGCTCCGCAAGCGCTTCGTGATAGAGATTTCGGTCCGCGAAATGTCTCGTCTTCAACCAATCCGTGATGTTCGTTTCAATATCCCGTGCAGGCGTCATGCCGCCGGCGTCAGGTGCACTATCGAGAAGCGAGCGGACGGTCGCGGCGTCGATTACGTCCTCGCGCGATAGCAGGGCTGCGCGATAAATGAGGTTCTGCAACTCGCGCACATTGCCGCGCCATGGCTGCTTTTCCAGCAACTGCGCGGCGTCTTCTCCCAGCGACCGCTTCGGGAGTCCCTCACCCGCGGCGCGAGCCAGGAAATGCAAGGCCAGCGGTTCGATGTCGCCCGTGCGATCACGCAGCGGCGGCAGTTTGATGGGCACCACATTGAGGCGGTAATAGAGGTCCTCGCGGAACTCGCCCGCAGCAATCATGGGAAGCAAATCGCGGTTGGTTGCAGCAATGATGCGCACGTCGACGGCGATTTCCTCGCTGCCCCCTACACGCCGGATGCGGCCCGACTGCAGCGCCCGCAGCAGTCGGGTTTGCGCTTCTGCCGGCATGTCGCCGATTTCGTCGAGGAACAGGGTGCCGCCATGCGCTTGCTCGAACTTGCCGATGCTGCGCGCAGTCGCGCCAGTGAAAGCGCCCTTCTCGTGACCGAACAGCTCGCTTTCGATCAGTTCGCGCGGAATGGCGGCAGTATTGACCGGCACGAACGGACCGGACTTGCGCGAGCCGAGGTTGTGTATGGCCTCCGCCACCAGTTCCTTGCCGGTGCCGCTTTCGCCCAGCACCAGCACGGTAAGATCGTTATGCAGCACGCGGGTGATCAGGCGATAGACTTCCTGCATCGCCTGACTGCGCCCAATCAGTGGTAGACCTTCAGCCGCAGCGTCTCCGGTTAGGCCAGTCTTTCGGCTTTCCACCGCCTGCCGCGTGGCGCGCACCAATTCATCGAGATCGAAGGGCTTAGGGAAATATTCGAACGCCCCGCGATCGGTCGCGCGCACTGCAGTATCGAGCGTGTTCTGCGCAGACAGGATGATGACCGGCATCTCCGGGTAGGCATCGCGCACCGCACCGAGCGTTTCGATTCCGTCGCCGTCCAGCAGCATCACGTCGGTAAGCATCACGCCATAGTCCTGCGCCGCGAGTGCGGCATCGCGGCCGGCGACGGTATCGGTCTTGTCGACCTCGAATCCCTCGTCCTCCAGCGCGGCACGGATTACCGTGGCGATGGCGTTGTCATCCTCTACCAGCAAGGCGCGGTGGGCCATGCTTGTCCCCTCTCGAATTCAGCGGGCCATCGGCAGGTGAATGCGGAAATGCGTCCACCCTGTGGCCTCGTCTCTTTCATGGCTAACGCGCCCGTCCATGTCGCGCACCAGCTTTTGCACCAGCGCAAGACCCAGCCCCTGGCCGTTGGTCTTGCTCGATACGAATGGCTCGAAAATGTCGTCATGGATTGACGGGTCGATGCCCGGACCATTGTCGCTCACGCGGATCTCGATCGGCAGTTTTACGGGACGACCGAGCCGGATGACATTCATCACGATCCCGCTGACGAAGCGCGTACCCACCGTCACCTGCGGGGCGACACTGCCCGAGCAGGCATCGCGGGCATTGGCCATCAGGTTCACCAGCACTTGCACCAGCGCGCCTTCGTTGGCGAGCACGGGCGGCAGCGAAGGGTCGAACTCCTCGCGCCAGGCGACGATGGAATCGCTGGAAATGCGCACAGTCTCGTAAGCGCGGCGAATGGCCTGGTGTAGGTTTACCGGCCCCACCGGCTCCGCGCGTTCTCGACCAAGTCGCTGCATCCGGTCAATCAACTGGGCGATCCGGTCCACTTCATCCGCGATCAGGCCGGTTAGCGCGCCTTCCGCCTCGCCCACCTTGCGCTGGAGAAGCTGCGCCGCGCCGCGAATGGCAGCAAGCGGGTTCTTGATCTCGTGCGCCAGCACCGCAGGACCGCGAAGCTGGCCGCGCCGCTCCTGATCCTCGAAACGTTCGCCCTGGCTCGCATCCGAAAGCGTTGCCATGCGCCATCCCGGATGGTTCGAAAGAGTGGACATGGTGATGTTGAGCCGCAGGTCGGTCTTGCCCACGGTGACATCAACGCCGCGCGCCACAAGCTGCCTCTCGGTTTCGCGCAGCCGCTCGACAAGTGCGGGCTGCATAAACGTCACGACCTTCAGGAAGGACTTACCCAGCATGCGCCGCGTGCTGATGCCAAGCAGGTTTTCCGCCGCCGGATTGGCTTCCATGATGATGTGATCGGGATTGAGCAACAGCATCCCGAACCCAAGCCCGTTCAGCTGTTCGCGCGGACCTGGCAGCGCGGGTGCGTCGTCGTTCACGCGGCCCGGCGCCTCAGGAACGGCTCGTAGAAACGCTCCAGCTCACCCTTCACCTGCGCCGGATCGTCGATGAAGTTCACCTTGTTGCGGAAGTCGGCGCTGCCGTGCATCCCCTTCGTGTACCAGCCAAGGTGCTTGCGCGCGATCTTTGCGCCCACGTCCTCGCCGTAATGCTCCAGCATGGCGTCGTAGTGCTCGGTGACGGTGTCGTACTGGTCATCGAACGAGGGGCTTTCGAGCATTTCGCCGGTGCGCCACCAGTGCATCACCTGACCCAGCAGCCATGGCTTGCCATAGGCACCGCGCCCGATCATCAGCCCGTCCGCGCCGGACTGCTCCAGCGCTATCGCAGCATCGTCCACCGAGCAAATGTCGCCGTTGACGATGACGGGGATCGAAACCGCGTCCTTCACCTTGCGGATGAAGGACCAGTCGGCATTGCCCTTGTACATCTGGTTTCGCGTGCGACCGTGGACGGTAATCATTTTTACGCCCAGATCTTCGGCAATGCGGCTGAGTTCCGGCGCGTTGAGGCTGGCATGATCCCAGCCCATGCGCATCTTGACGGTGACGGGCACAGATACGGCTTTCACCGTCGCTTCCATTAGCTTCGTCGCCAGCCCGACTTCGCGCATCAGCGCAGAACCGGCAAGCTGACCGACGACCTTGCGCACCGGGCAGCCGAAGTTGATGTCGATCACCGCGGCGCCGTTGTCTTCCTGCAGCTTGGCCGCTTCACCCATCGATTCCGGATCGCAGCCGACAAGCTGCATTGAGACAGGTTCTTCCGTCGGATGCCATTCGGCTTTCTGGATCGACTGGCGCGTTTCGCGGATCGCCGCTTCACTCGCGATCATCTCGGTAACGTTGAGGCCGGAGCCATAGCGGCGAACCAGCGTGCGAAACGGCAGGTCTGTCACGCCTGTCATCGGCGCGAGCACGACGGGGCAATCGATCCGCACGGGGCCGATATCGATAGGCGTGATCGCCGGGGGAGAAGGGATTGCGTTTTCGCTCATGGGGGTAGGTGCCTAAAATATAGGCAGGCGCATAGTGGATTGCGAGGCCTCGCTCAAGCCGCTAGCGCGCGGACGTGATTATGCGCAGCGCCAATTCCCCTGCCCGGCCCTTCGCGGCGATCATTGTCGCTGCCGGAAAAGGCACCCGCTCCGGCCAGTCCGTGCCCAAGCAATTCGCCCCGTGGCGAGGCCGTCCGGTGCTGTGGCATTCGATCAATGCGCTGAGGCAGGGAGGCTGCGGGCTGATCGTGATCGCAGCGCCTGAAGGGATGCATCACCTCGCGCTGGAGGCCGCCGGAATCGAGGAAGGCGTGGTCGTGATCGACGGCGGCGCGACGCGTCAGCAATCGGTCGCAGGCGGGCTGGAACTGCTGCAGGAATTCGATTTTGCAGATGTGCTGATCCACGACGCGGCGCGGCCTGACTTGCCACTGGCAGTGATCGAACGCCTGCTTGCCGCGCTAGAAAGCCACCCCGGTGCCATTCCGGTTCTGCCGGTAGTGGATTCGATGGTGGTCGCAGAAGACGACCTCATGGCCGCCGATGCGAAGCGCGAAACCCTTCGCCGTGTGCAGACCCCGCAGGCGTTCCGCTTTGCCGACATTCTCTCTGCCCATCGCGCATGGACGGGCGAGCCGACTGCGGGCGACGATGCCCAAGTGCTGCGTGCCGCTGGCGGAGACATTGCTCTCGTCGATGGCGATGAACGCCTGAAGAAACTCACTTTTGCGGAGGATTTCGTGTCCGACACTCCCCCTGCCCTGCCCGTTCGCGTCGGCATGGGTTACGACGTTCACCGCCTCGCTGCTGGTGAGGAACTCTGGCTTTGCGGGATCAAGGTCGAGCACGATAAGGGATTGGCAGGCCACTCCGACGCGGACGTCGGGCTGCACGCAGTGGTCGACGCGATCCTCGGTGCAGTTGCACAGGGCGACATTGGCCAGCACTTCCCGCCAAGCGACCCACAATGGAAAGGCGCGCCCTCTGCCCGTTTCGTCGAACACGCGGTGAAACTGGCAGGCGAAGCGGGCTATGCAGTCGGCAATGTGGACCTCACTCTGATCTGCGAAGCCCCCAAGATCGGGCCGCACCGCGATGCCATGCGCGAAATGCTGGCGGAACTCTTGGGCGTCGAACTTGGTTCGGTAAGCGTGAAAGCAACGACGACAGAGCGGCTGGGCTTTACCGGCCGCGGTGAAGGCATCGCGGCGCAGGCCGTGGCAACAATGGTGGCAAAGGCATGAGCGACTACCTCCTCCCAGACGATATCGTGGACCTCGCTCGCCGCGTGGTGGAAGAGAATACCGCTGCCGGACGCAAGGTGGTGCTGGCGGAAAGCTGCACCGGCGGGCTTGTGGCAGCTGCGATTACCGAGATTGCCGGAAGTTCAGCCGTGCTCGATCGCTCCTTCGTTACCTACTCCAACGAAGCAAAGCAGTGCGAACTGGGCGTAGCGAGTGACATTATCGAGGCGTTCGGCGCTGTTTCGGTCGCCTGTGTCTACGCCATGGCGCGCGGCGCGCTGGAGCGTAGCGAGGCCGATGTGGCCGTCGCCATCAGCGGGATTGCAGGTCCGGGCGGCGGGACTGACACCAAGCCTGTCGGCACTGTCGTTTTCGCGCGACTGGAAAAGGGGCAGGAAGAACCGGAAGCCGAGGACCGGCTGTTTGACGACACTGGCCGCTCCGGCGTGCGCCGTCAGGCGACGCTTTGCGCGCTCGAGCTGCTCTTGCCGTAAAGCTCTTCGGCGCGTGCTTCGAACGCGGTCACCATCTTGCGGAAGGCGCGGTCGATGTACTGGCCCGCTAGCGTTTCGAACATGATGTTCTTGAAGCTGAAATCGACGCAGAAGTCGATTTCGCAGGCGCTTTCGCCGCAGTCGCGGAAGGTCCAGTTATTGTCGAGATCGCGCAGCGGCCCATCGACGTAATGGACGTTGATCGTCTTCGGACGGTCCTTCACGACCTTTGAGGTGAACTTCTCACGCAGGGCCTTGAAACCCACCAGCATGTCCGCCGTCATCTCGGTATCACTATCCTGGCGAACGCGCGTGGCGACGACCCAGGGCAGGAACTCGGGATACTTGTCGACGTCGGCGACAAGGTCGAACATCTGCTCTGCCGTGTACGGCAGGCGGCGTGTTTCGCGAATGGAAGGCATCAGGCGGTGCGCCCTTCCTTTGCCTTTTGCTTTGCCAGCTTTGCTTCCCGAGCGGCCTGCATTTCCGCAAAATCCTCGCCCGCATGATAGCTGGAACGGGTCAGCGGGCTGGAGGCGACCTGCAGGAAGCCCTTGGCGCGCGCGATGGAGCCGAAGGCGTCAAAGGCCTTGGGCGTCACGAAATCCTCGACCTTGGCGTGCTTGGGCGTGGGTTGGAGGTACTGGCCCATGGTGATGAAATCGACATCCGCGCTGCGCATGTCGTCCATCACCTGGTGCACTTCCAGACGCTGTTCACCCAGACCCAGCATGATGCCGGACTTGGTGAAGATCAGCGGGTTGTGGCTCTTCACTTCTTCCAGCAGGCGCAGCGAGGCATAGTAGCGCGCGCCAGGACGGATGGTGGGATAGAGACGCGGCACGGTTTCCAGATTGTGGTTGTACACGTCCGGTCCGGCCTCGCAGATCGCTTCCACCGCCGCGCGCATCTTGCCGCGAAAATCGGGGGTGAGGATCTCGATGGTCGTGTTCGGCGTCTCGCGGCGAAGAGCCTGGATCACCTTCACGAACTGGCCCGCGCCGCCATCGGGCAGGTCATCGCGGTCAACGCTGGTGATGACGATGTGCTCGAGGCCCATCTTGGCAGCGGCAATAGCGGTGTTTTCCGGCTCCATCGGATCAACCATGCGGGGCATGCCGGTCTTCACATTGCAGAAGGCACAGGCGCGCGTGCAAACGTCGCCCAAGATCATTACCGTGGCGTGCTTCTTGGTCCAGCATTCGCCGATGTTCGGGCATGCCGCCTCTTCACACACCGTGTTGAGGTTGAGGTCGCGCATCAGCTTGCGCGTTTCCTGATAACCCTTGCTGGTCGGCGCCTTTACGCGAATCCAGTCGGGCTTGCGCTGGCGAGCCGGGCGATCACCTTCGGGGGCGGGCGTGGAGGAGAGGTCGTTCATTGCCCGCCCACTTAGTGCCCTCGCCCCTTCGGGGCAACCCGAATGGCCTTTCGCCCACTTGCCGAATCCGAAAAATCACGGCAGCGATGCGGGCATGAAGACATTTGACGAAATGATCGACGGCTACGGCCGCTTCCGCGAAACCGACTGGCACGAACAGCGTGAGCGCTGGGAACAGCTGAAAGAAGGGCAGGCACCGCAGGTGATGGTGATCGCCTGTTCCGACAGCCGCGTGGACCCTGCGCAGATTTTCGATGTCGATCCGGGCGAAATCTTCGTGGTGCGCAACGTCGCCGCACTGGTGCCGCCGTTCGAGACGACGCCGGGCCGTCACGGTGTCTCCGCCGCGCTGGAATTCGCGGTGCAGTTCCTGAAAGTGAAGGAAGTGGTGGTCATGGGTCACGGCATGTGCGGCGGTTGCCAGGCCGCGTTGACGCAGGACCTTCACGGCAACGATCTTGGTGCAGGAGGCTTTGTCGCCCACTGGATCGACATGCTGGATGAAACGCGCGAGCCAATCGCGCAGGAACTCGGCACCACTGGCCGCAAGGCAGAGCGCGCCATGGAACTGGCGGCGGTGAAAGTCAGCCTCGCCAACCTGCGCACTTTCCCCTGCGTGCAGGAGAAGGAAGCATCGGGCGAACTCAAATTGCGCGGTGCCTATTTCGCCATTTCCGATGGCGTGCTGCACTTGCTCGACGAGACGAGCGGCGAGTTCAAGCCCGCAAGCTGAGGCCGGGCAACGCTGCTGAAAAGCAGCGCGCCCGGCCCCGATTGGCTTACATATTCTCGACAGCCTTGCTGACGAGGATGTTCACCGAAACGCGGCGGTTCTGCGCGCGGCCGGCTTCGGTGGTGTTGTCGGCCAGCGGATCAGCCTCGGCCATGCCGGTCGGCGTCAGCATGCGCCACGGCTGCCAATCGCATTCCTGCTGGAGGAAGTTGACCACGCGGCCTGCACGGCGCTCGCTCAACTCCTGGTTATAATCGTAATCGCCGACATCGTCGGTGTAGCCGACCACGAGCAGCAGGGCGTTATCCATGGCGCCGGCTTCACGCGCGGTGTCGCACAGCTCACGCTGCGAGGCAGGCGACAGGTTCCACTTGCCCGTGTCGAAATAGACATTGGCAGTGCCGCGCACGTTGTACTGGTCGATATTGGCGACACGGCCACGCAGCGCTTCGGTGGCAATCGCATTCTCTTCGATCGCCGTTTCGTTTTCGGTGAAACGCTGGTCGGTGGCGCCGCGGATCATGGCAGCCGTTTCAAGATCATCGTCCTTGAAGCGGACGCGGCTGGCGACGAGGCCGCCTTCCCACTGCACGGTTTCGACAGTGACCGGCAGACCGTTCAGCAACGATTCCGGGCCAAGCTCCGTACGGCCAAGGCCAAGGAAGCCGCCACGCGCGCGAATGTCCGTGGTGTCGGCGACGAACACGGTGGTGTTTGCGCCGTTCTCACTGGTCACCTGCAGTTCGCGGCCGCGACGCTGCGAGATGAAACCGTCGATCTCCGGACCTGCGGCCAGACCCGAAAGGTCGCTGGGCAACTGGCCGTAGACATCGATCCGGTCAGCCTGCACGCGGTCCTGCTGAGCGGCGGGGGTTGCGGCGGCGGGCTGGAGTTCCTGAGCGGAGAGGGTGCCCGGCAAGGCCATTGCGGCAACAAGGGCCAGGCCCAGCGGCTTCTTTGCGATCATATTCATATAACTACTCCTTCAAAATGCGCAGCCGGAGCATGGCGGTGGGGGTAAGCGTATTCTCCACCATGCGCGGGGTCCAGCTGTGTTTCGACTGCTGTATCTCCATTATTAAGCAGCTGCGCCCGGTGCGTGGGATGCACAGGCGCGTCGGGTGGGCGTGCCTGTTCAGCCTTGCCTGTCTGATAAATGAACGCATTTGGCAGAGACGGATTTGCGGGGGTAATAGGAGCGCCTTGTGCGATGAACCGAAGATCGGCTTGCCTTTTTGTTGCCCCAATTGACTAGGGCTTTGCTGGCTCGCCCGGCCTTGCTTTCAGCGGCAGCCGCCGCCATCTCCGCGATATGCCAGAAGCCAATCTCAAGAATATCGCCCTGCTTATCGACGCGGACAATGCCAGCCACGCCGGTATAGACCCCGTGCTGACTGTGCTTGCCGAACTCGGGCAGGTGAACATCCGCCGCGCTTACGGCAATTGGGCCAAGCCTGCATTGTCTAACTGGAACAAGATCACCCACCGTTTCGGCATCCAGCCGATGCAGCAGTTCGACCTGACCAAGGGCAAGAACGCGACCGACATCGCCATGGCCATCGATGCCATCGACTTGCTGAATGCGGGCAAGGTGGACGGTTTCGGCATCATGAGCAGCGACAGCGATTTTACCCCGCTGGTCACGCGCCTGCGGCAAGACGGCCTGATCGTCTATGGCTTCGGAAGCGACAAGGCGCCCGACGCCTTCAAGAGCGCATGCACGCGCTATATCGATGTAGACCAGTTGATCCGCACGTCGTCTGCCGAAGACGGCAAATCGAGCAGCGAGGCACCTATCGACGCAGAGTTGATCGAGTTGCTGGGCGCAGCATGGAAAGCTGCCAGCCGCGATGACGAAGGGTTCGCCCGCTTGCACGAAGTCGGCCAGATCGCGGGCAACCGCTCCAGTTTTGACGTGCGCAACCACGGGTTCAAGCGCCTGTCTGACCTGATGCGAGCGGCAAGTGACAACTTCAAGATGGAACGCCGCGACGACAAGCAGCTCTATGTGAAGCGGCTGCGCTAGCACCCTCGCCGCGCTTTCCTACAGAGACGGGGAACCTTCAGGTGAGTGCCATGGACATTGGCCTTCACCCAACCGCGTTCGGCCCAAAAAACCGCGCTAAAGTGCCGGTCTCCAGTGGCTTTGGCCCAGCTCCGGTTTTTGCTCCTGAACAGTGTTCCATGTGGTCCACATTATCGGACACCTCACGCCCTCCGGCACGATTTCGCGTTTCGCCCGTTGCAGGTGAAACGGTTCACAGGAGATTGCGCCAGATGGTCGACAAGTCCGAGAAGTTCAGCACCCTGGTTCGCGTAGGCTACTTCAGCCGCGCGATCCTCTATTCCGTCGTCGGTCTCATCGCTCTTACCAGCGCAGGGCAGATTTCCGATGGAACGAACGGCGTATTCAGGGCCGTGCAGGCCTTTCCAGCCGGAACCGTGATCTTGTGGATCATGGTAGTCGGCTTGCTTGCATATGGTCTGTTCCGCCTCTGCTCGCCACTTTTCGATATCGAGAACGAAGGTTCCGATGCGAAAGGCTGGGGCAAGCGTCTTGGCCACCTCGGCAGTGCAATCGGCCACTTTGCCCTCGCATGGTCTGCCTACAAGTTCGCCACCAGCGGTTCGAGCTCGGGCGGCGGCGCGCAGGAGGCTGCTTCCGGCGTCTTGTCGATGGAGTTCGGTGGCATTGTCCTCGGCCTGCTCGGCCTCTGCTTTTTCATTGCCGCATTCGCGCAGGCGAAGAAGGGGATCACCGGTGAATTCATGCACCGCATCTCCGCACAGGCCCCTTCCCACACCCGCACCATCGGTGCGATCGGTTTCCTTGCTCGCGCGGTTGTCTTCGTGGTGATCGGCTGGTCGCTGGTACAGGCAGGCTTCCTGTCGGCAGGCAGCGACAATGTGAAGACTCTGGGCGATGCGGTTGCCAGCCTTGCCGATGACGGCGCGATCTTCACTCTCGTGGCAATCGGCCTGCTGGCGTTCGGTCTGCTGAGCCTGATCCTCGCCCGCTATCGCATCATTCCCGAACTTGACTCGAGTGCTGGAGTGCCCAGCTTCAGGGCATGAACACGACCACCGGCAATCCAGTCAAAGAGGCGCGCGGGGCCAAAACCGCGCGCCTCTATCGCATGGTGATGGAAAAGCATGTCTGCCCCTACGGCCTGAAAGCCAAATGGCTGCTGGAGCGTAAGGGTTATGAAGTCGAGGACCATCACCTCACCACCCGCGAGGAAACCGACGCGTTCAAGGAACAGCACGACGTCAAGACGACGCCGCAGGTGTTCATCGGTGACGAGCGCATCGGCGGTTACGACGCTCTGCGCGAGCATTTCGGCAATCCTCCGAAGGACGCCAGCGAAACGAGCTACACGCCAGTTATCGCGGTGTTCGCCGTGGCCCTGGGCCTTGCCCTGTCGCTCAGCTGGTGGAGCTTCGGCTCTCCCCTGACTGTCCGCGCGGGCGAATGGTTCGTCGCCTTCTCGATGGCGATGCTTGCCATGCTCAAGCTGCAGGACGTGGAGAAGTTCTCCAGCATGTTCCTAGGCTATGATCTGCTGGCGAAGCGATGGGTGCCCTACGCCTATCTCTACCCGTTCCTTGAAGCGGGCGCCGCGATACTGATGGCAGGGCGCTTGCTACCCTGGCTATCGATACCGGTGGCCTTGTTCATCGGCACAATCGGGGCGATCAGCGTGTTCTACGCAGTCTACATCCAGAAGCGCGACATCAAGTGCGCCTGCGTGGGCGGGAGTGCGAATGTCCCGCTGGGCTTCGTCTCGTTGACTGAAAACCTCGCCATGATGGCAATGGGTATCTGGATGCTGGTCCGACCGGCAATAATGTAGGGCTACGCCCCGCAGTCGACGGCGCCGGTTCCCTGATAAACGACCCGGTCCCACCGATCACGCAGCCAGACGGTGCCCTCGTAGAACGCGACGGCATTCTCACCTTCTGCCTGCTTGTCACTGATATCGAGACGGAGCGAATATTCCCTACCGTTGTAGAACGAACGGGTCTTCGCAGGCAGTTCCCGCGATCCCGGGTCAGCAGCAAAGCGCAGGACCTCGCCATCCAGCTTGACGAAGGCGTCGGCTTCACGGGCAATGACACGGGCCCCCATGCTGGTTCCGGGGGCATAGGAACAGGCGAGCCCGAGAAGATCGTTCGCTTCCATGTCCGGGTAAAGGATCGGCTCGGGAACGACCTCGATGAGTGGCGGCGCGGCATCGTTCGCTTCACGCACACGTTCCACCAGGGCGGCGTCGCGCTCCGCCTGCTCGGCGTCGTTCAGTTCATTGCCGCAAGATACAAGCGCAGCGGACAGGCACGCGATCACAGACCAGCGCATCAATGTCTCCCGAAAAGTTTTTCGACGTCCTCCATGGACAGTTTCACCCATGTTGGACGTCCATGGTTGCACTGCCCTGAACGCGGAGTCCTTTCCATTTCCCGAAGCAAGGCGTTCATTTCGGCGACATTCAACGTCCGCCCTGCCCGGACGGAGCCATGGCAGGCCATTGTCGCAAGGACGTGCTCAATCTTCTCACCGAGCAAAAGCGAAGAGCCGTGCTTCGCCAGGTCGTCCGCTAGATCAGTAAGCAATTTGTCCGGATCAGCTTTCTTCAAGGTGCCAGGCAGAGCCCGGACCAGCATGGCACCGGGACCGAACCGCTCGATCACAAGCCCGAGCGAGGCGAAGTGGTCGATCTGCTCTTCGAGCCTGTCGCAAGCTGGTTCGTCAAGTTCGACGACTTCCGGCATCAGCAATGCCTGGCTGGCTGCTACCTTGTCGCTCGCGCCTGCAGCGCGCAGGCGTTCGAGCACAATGCGTTCATGCGCAGCGTGCTGATCGACGAGCACCAGCCCGTCAGCCGCCTCTGCAACGATGTAGGTATTGGCGACTTGCCCGCGCGCGATACCAAGGGGGTATTGCTCCGCATTTTCGGGCAGCGCTTCAGCCTCATGCGCCCTGCCTTGCGGCGCCGCCATGAGGTCGGCCTCGCCTCCCCAATCGAGGCGTTGCTCGGAGACGTGCGAAGCGGAAGAAGAAGGCGCTGACCAGTCACGGCCTGCAAAAATGGAGCGGAGGGCGGGAGCCGGCTCATCGCGGACCGGTTCCTGCTGCCAGCGGCTCATCGCCCCTGAGTCGGGCGTTTGCGCAGAGCGGCGGTCTCCGGTCGAAAGCGCCTGCCGCAGACCGGACACAATGAACCCGCGCACCGCAGATGAATCGCGGAAGCGAACCTCTGTCTTGGCCGGGTGCACGTTCACGTCCACGTCTTCGAACGGGATGGACAGAAACAGAGCCAGGACTGCGTGCCGATCGCGCGCCAGCATGTCGGCATACGCACCGCGCACAGCGCCGGTCAAAAGCCTGTCTTTCACCGGACGACCATTCACGAAAAGATACTGGTGATCGGCGATTCCGCGGTTGTAAGTCGGCAGACCAGCAACGCCGGTAAGGCGCATCATGCCTTCGCCACTGGGTCGTTCAAGATCGATGGACACGCCATTATCGGCGAGTTCGCGTGCCACGATCTGCGCCACACGCGCCTCGGTGCCCTCACCTGCCTGCACCTGGAATATGCGCCTGCCGCCATGCTCGAAAGTGAAGCCGATGTCGGGCCGTGCCATGGAGAGGCGTTTCACAACGTCCTGACACGCGGCATATTCGCTGCGCGGGGTCCTCAGGAATTTGCGACGTGCCGGAATCTTGGCGAACAGGTTTTGCACCCGCACTCGCGTTCCAGGCGGTAACGCAGCAGGTCCTTCCTCTGTCACCACCCCATGATCGACAACTCGGCGCCAGCCCTGCTCGGCACCGCGCACACGGCTCTCGAGCGAAAGGCGCGACACGCTACCGATAGACGGTAGGGCCTCCCCCCGAAAACCAAGCGTCCCGACTTGTTCGATAGCCTCGTCCGGCAATTTCGACGTCGCATGGCGCTCCAGAGAGTGTGCCATTTCGTCAGGCGACATGCCGCAGCCATCATCGGTTATCTCTATCGATTCCAGACCGCCCTCGACGATGGAAACGGCGATCCGCGTCGCTCCTGCATCGATCGCATTCTCGACCAGTTCCTTGAGCGCGGAAGCTGGACGCTCGACCACCTCGCCAGCGGCGATGCGGTTGACCAACGTTTCGGGAAGGCGGCGAATTTGCGGCATTTCGCTATACTATCGACCACTCGCCGCATTTTCGAGGCGAACCGGGGCAAAACTGCACCTTTGTCGACAAATTTTTTGGCCTTTCGTGACATGAGACGCTAAAGACGCGCCAATTCCTGAACACCTTCGGCGGACGTGCGGATTCTCTCCGTGACGAAGCTCACCTAAACTACGGATTTCTCGATGAGTTCTTTCTTCTCCAATCTCTTCAAGTTCGGTTCGCAAAACATGGCCATCGACCTCGGTACGGCCAACACTCTGGTCTACGTGCAGGATCGTGGCATCGTGCTGAACGAACCGTCCGTCGTCGCCATCGAGACGCTGAACGGGGTGAAGCGCGTGAAAGCAGTCGGTGAAGACGCGAAGATGATGATGGGCAAGACCCCCGACAGCATCGAGGCCATTCGCCCGCTGCGTGACGGCGTGATCGCCGACATCGAGATCGCGGAAGAGATGATCAAGCACTTCATTCGCAAGGTGCACAACAAGCGCACGCTGCTGCGCTATCCCGAGATCGTGATCTGCGTCCCCTCGGGCTCGACCTCGGTCGAACGCCGCGCAATCCGCGACGCGGCCAGCAATGCCGGCGCTTCGGAAGTTTTCCTGATCCTTGAGCCCATGGCCGCTGCAATCGGTGCCGACATGCCGGTTACCGAACCCGTTGGCTCCATGGTGGTCGACATCGGCGGCGGTACCACCGAGGTCGCCGTGCTTTCGCTGCGCGGCCTTGCCTACACCACCTCGGTCCGCACCGGCGGTGACAAGATGGACGAAGCAATCGTCTCCTACGTGCGTCGTCACCACAATCTGCTGATCGGCGATGCCACGGCAGAGCGGATCAAGAAGGAATATGGTGTCGCCACCGTTCCGGAAGACGGCGTTGGCGAAAGCATCATCATCAAGGGCCGCGACCTCGTGAACGGTGTTCCCAAGGAAATCACCATCAACCAGGCGCACATCGCCGAAGCCTTGTCCGAACCGATCGGCGCAATCGTGGAAGGCGTGCGGATCGCGCTGGAAAACACCGCGCCGGAACTGGCCGCGGACATTGTCGACCAGGGTATCGTGCTCACCGGCGGCGGCGCGCTGATCGCGGGCCTGGACGATCACATCAAGGAAGAAACCGGCCTTCCCGTCAGCATCGCCGAAGATCCGCTTACCTGCGTTGCAGTGGGCACCGGCAAGGCGATGGAAGACCCGATCTACCGCGGCGTGTTGATGACCGCCTGATCAGCGAAAATTACTGGAGGTATCGGCGGTTATGGCGCCGCCATCGGCTAAGAGATCAGGATCGAACAAGAAGGCGCAGCTCGGGCTGTTCGCCGGATATCTTGCTGCAGGTTTGGGCGCGACGCTTGGAGCACTACTGCTGGCGATCTCGCTCTGGCGGCCTGAAACCTTCAATGGTCTGCGTTCCATGGCTAGCGATGCCGCCGCGCCCGTGGGTGAGGTTGGTGCCGCCAGCCGCGTGGGCTCGCGCAATTTTTTCGAGGCGATTGCGGGCTACTATGATGCCGGCAGCAAGAATGCCGAACTCGAGGAAGAAATCCGCATCGCACGTGTCCGACTGGCAGAAGCTCGTGCGCTGGAGCAGGAAAACGAACGCCTGCGCGCCGTGCTGGAACTGGCGGAAGGCGATATCGAACCTGTCACCACCGCGCGGCTGATCGGTTCAACGTCCAGCAGTGCCCGCCGTTTTGCCTACCTCTCTGCCGGCAGTCGCGACGGGGTAGAGACGGGCATGCCGGTTACGTCGCCGCTTGGCCTTGTGGGCCGGGTCCTGGAAGTCGGCCGCAGCACTGCGCGCGTGCTCTTGCTTACCGATACCGATAGCGTAGTTCCCGTGCGCCGGGCGACCGACAATACCGTTGCCTTCGCAGAAGGCCGCGCCGACGGTTCACTTCGCATCCGCTTGATCAACCTCGGGGTCAATCCATTGAAGGAAGGCGATATCTTCGTCACTTCCGGAGCAGGAGGGCTCTTTCACCCCGGTACCGCCGTGGCCATGGTCACCGAAATTACCGACGATGGTGCGATCGGTCAGTTGCTCAGCAATCCGGCGGCTACCGATGTCGTGATCGTCAAGCCGATCTGGCAGGGCGACGTGCTTTCCGAAATGGAAGAGCCGCTCGAAACCGAGCAGACCGAGGAATAATGGAGCGGCTGGCCACCAATGCCCGGCGCGATGCCTACGGCAGCAAGATCAATCGCGACCACTCGCCAGTTCTTGCGTACGGGCTGCCGTGGCTGACCATCATGCTTGGCTCGCTTACCCCGCTATTGCCGGTAATCGCACCGGCACCGATACTGCCTCCGCTTGGCTATCTGCTGCTGCTTGCATGGCGTATGCTTCGTCCCGGTCTGTTGCCGATGTGGGCGGGACTGCCGCTGGGCCTGTTCAATGATCTCTACTCGGGGCAGCCTATCGGGAGCGGCATCCTGCTGTTCTCCGTCACCATGATCGCACTGGAACTTCTGGAATTGCGTTTCCCTTGGCGCAGTTTCTGGCAAGATTGGCTGGTGGCCGCCCTCTTTATTCCGGTCTTTCTGCTGGCTAGCGCTCTGTTTTCAGGCGCCTCCATTGGGTTGGGGCAAGCTCCTTTGCTGATCCCGCAACTCTTGCTCTCGGTCATTGCGTTTCCCATTGTAGCCAAGATGGTTTCTCTTTTCGACAGAATGCGATTGACGCGCGTGAGGCGCATCGGCTGATCATGGATCGCAAACTCACGTCGAATTCGCTCAAGCAGACTTTTGACAGGCGCAGTTTCGTTGTCGGCTCAATCCAGGGCGGCATCGGTGTGCTGCTGGCTGCGCGCATGGGCTACATCGCCGTTGCCGAGAACGAGAAGTACGAGATGGAGGCGGAAAGCAACAGGGTGAACCTCACCCTGATTCCGCCGCGCCGTGGCTGGATTCTTGATCGTAACGGTTCGCCTCTTGCCTCAAACCGCGCCGATTTCCGTGTCGATATCATTCCTGAACGTCTGGAAGACCCGGATGCGACTGTCGAAATGCTGGGCGAATTGCTCGACTTTACAGAGCTGGAAAAGACCGACCTTCGCGACCGGATCGAAGACTCTGCGGGTTTCGCAGCCGTGCCTGTCGCCAACGGCCTGGATTATGACAAGTTCGCCGCAGTCAGCGTCCGTATTCCTGAACTGCCGGGGGTGATCCCGCAACGCGGCTATTCACGCTTCTATCCCACCGGGCCCTCGGTCGGTCACCTTATCGGCTACGTTGGTGCGCCGAGCCGCGAGGAATACGAAGAGGACACCCAGCCGCTTCTGCTGACCCCCGGCTTCAAGCTCGGCAAGGACGGGATCGAAAAGCAGTTCGAACAGCGCCTTCGCGGCACGCCCGGCGCACGCCGGGTCGAAGTTACGGCCTCCGGCCGGATCGTGCGCGACCTTGAAACGCGAGACGACGTTCAGGGCGATGCTGTCCAGCTTACCATCGATGGTCCGTTGCAGGATTACGCAGCGCGCCGCCTGGGTCTGGAATCCGGTTCCGTCGTAGTAATGGATTGCCTGTCGGGAGACCTATTGTGCATGGCCTCCATGCCCAGCTTCGATCCTAACAGCTTCTCCGACGGTATCGGCCGCCTCGAATATTCCATGCTGCGCGAGAACGAGCGCGTTCCGCTGCGCAACAAGGTACTGCAGGGGCTCTATCCCCCCGGCTCTACTGTGAAACCGACGGTCGGCATGGCTCTGCTCGGCCAGGGTGTCGATCCGAACGAGACCGTCTTTTGCGGAGGCGGCCTTCGCGTCGGCAACCGCGTCTTCCGTTGCTGGAATCGGCGCGGCCATGGGCAAACGGATTTGGCCAAGGCAATCTACCAGAGCTGCGACGTCTATTTCTACGCCATGGCGCAGCGTGTCGGCATGCCTCCCATCGCCAGCACGTGCCGCCACTATGGCATGCAGCAGCAGTTCGAGCTGCCGGTAGTGAATCAATTCTATGGCACTGTGCCCGATCCAGAGTGGAAGATCGAGAAGTACGGGCGCGAGTGGCAGGCGTTCGACACGGTGAACGCCACCATCGGTCAGGGCTACATGCTCGCGAGCCCGCTGCAGCTGGCGGTCATGGCTTCCCGCCTTGCCACGGCCAACGTAGTAACCCCTCGCCTGGTGCTGGATGGTTCACAACCACAGTTCCAGAACATGGGGCTAAGCCAGGAATACAAGACTTACGTGCGGCAAGCGATGAGCGATGTCGTCAACGGTCCCGGCACCGCCGGTCGCGCGAGACTTCCGATCGACGACGTGCTGATGGCCGGCAAGACCGGCACGGCGCAGGTCGTCGGCCTGAACTTGTCAGACGGTAAGTCCGGCCCCTGGCGTTACCGCGACCACGGGCTGTTCATCTTCTTCGCGCCCTTTGACAATCCACGCTATGCGGGTGCTGTAGTCATTGAGCACGGCGGTGGTTCGGGCTCCGCCTACCCCGTCGCTCGCGATGTGATGACATTCCTGTTCGACCCCCAGAAGGGCCTTGACGCTCTTCATGCTCTCGAGGCGCAATGGGGCGGCACGGCGCAGGAGCGACTGGATTCCCAGTACGCCAGTTATGCGGCCGCCGCCGGCGTGGATCTGCCCCCTGCCCCGCCGCCTGTAACACTTGCGGAACAGGTGGATGCAGAGGCACGGGCTGCCACGCAGGACCCCGAGCAGGCCGACAACCGCGTGTTCACCCCGCGTGATGAAGCCACCCCCCGTGCAGAGGACACAACGACATGAGGGGCGAGATGAGCCTTCCCGCCCCGATTGCGGAGTTCCCCTGGCGCGTCGTCATTCCACTTACGATGCTCGTAGGCTTCGGCGCGCTCGTCCTCGATTCCGCTGCGGGCGGTTCGTTCAGCCCCTACGCCGATTCGCACCTGATCCGTTTCGCGGTTTTCCTCGTGATGGCACTGGTCATGTCCTATTTCCCTGAGGATTGGGCACGCTGGGCGGCAATACCCGGTTACGTGGCAATACTGCTATTGCTTGTCGCTGTGGAAGCGGTGGGCCAGTTGGGAGGGGGTAGCCAGCGCTGGCTAGAACTGGGATTCATGCGCCTCCAGCCTTCGGAGCTGATGAAGCCCGGCATCGTCCTCATTCTCGCGGCGTTCTTCCATGCCCTTCCCGTCGGCATGATCGGCAGCTGGCGCGCCTTGCTTGTGCCTGCGGGTCTGATTGCCATGCCCATGGGACTCGTGCTGCTTCAACCTGACCTGGGCACCTCTCTTGCGATTGCTTTCGGCGGCGTCGTCGTCATGTTCCTTGCCGGTATTCCGCAGAAGTGGTTCATCGGCGGCGGCGTCGCAGCAGTGTTTGCAGTTCCCCTCGCCTACTTCTTCGTGCTGAAGCCCTACCAGCAACAGCGCGTGCTGACTTTCCTGGATCCCGCAAGCGATCCCCAAGGCAGCGGCTATCATATCATCCAGTCCAAGATCGCTATCGGTTCAGGCGGCCTTACCGGCAAAGGATTCGGAGAGGGCTCGCAAAGCCAGCTCGATTACCTGCCTGAACCGCATACCGATTTCGTCTTCGCCACGATGGCAGAGGAATGGGGATTGATCGGCGGACTGTTCGTGCTGCTCGTCTTCGGCATCGTCCTGCGCTGGGGCCTGATTACCGCGCGCGATGCGAAAACCCGCTTCTCTCGGCTGCTCGCAGGCGGAATGACGGCGACGATCTTCTTCTATGTCGCGGTCAATCTCATGATGGTCATGGGCCTTGCGCCGGTAGTGGGAATTCCCCTGCCGTTCATGAGCCACGGCGGCTCTTCCATGATGACCAACATGATCTGCGTAGGTGCACTTATGATGGTGGAAAGGTGGAACCGGCAGTCCACTTCGTCAGGTTTCTGAAACAGGCCCTTGCCACAGCTGCAGCAATCGCTAAATGAGCGCCTCCCGGCGAATCGCACTAGCGAATCACCGGACACCAGCGAACACCGCCGGTATGGACGCATAGCTCAGTTGGTAGAGCAGCTGACTCTTAATCAGCGGGTCCTAGGTTCGAGCCCTAGTGCGTCCACCATCCCCTGAAAAGCATGGCACAAAACGCGCTAACAGTGCGCCTCTGCTGGGGCGTCGTGGTCAGCCCGCGCCGAACCATATCCACGCAGATATTGCCGCGCCAACGAGCAGGCAAAGCAATGCTGCCAGGTGCGATACTGTGCCAAGATCTGCGCTGGTAACACCGTCTGCCTTCATGCCCGTCACCATCGGCTTCACTAGGTTGCGACGCTTTACGAACAGATAGAACAGGACGGCTGATATATGGATGGCAATCAGGCCGACGAGGACGTTGAAGCCGATTTCATGCCATTCGGTCATCCATCCGGCAGTCATCACGCCAACCCTGTCGTTCAGCGGGCCGGTGGCACCATCGTAGGGGTCGCCGGAGAATAGGCCCAGACCGACCTGAGCCAGCATCAGGACCAACAGGGCAAGCACGCTCCAGCCGCCAGCGGGATTGTGACCGACCGCCCCCTCGCCGTCGTTCGCACCGCCGGTCAGATAGCGCATCACCGCGCCTGGTCCTTTCACGAACGACGAAAACCGGGCGGTGGAGCTTCCGAAGAAGCCCCACAGGACGCGGAATATCAGCAATGCCAGAAGGATCATGCCCAGCCGCATGTGCCAGGTCATTTCGTTGTTTTCAGCAGTCCACCACATCGCCGGAATGAACAGGACTATGATCCAATGAAAAAGCCTGATCCAGATGTCCCAGACTTTCACTCCACCACTGGCGGATGTGACGGCATCATTCATCATCGAGGCGGAATGTGTCGTGGCAGTTCTTGCAGGCACCCCCCAGATCACCCACGCCCTCGCCGATGGCTGCAACGTCACCCTCGTTCGCAGTAGCGAGGAAAGCCTCGCTGGCAGACACCAGGCGCTGGTGGGCGGAAGCGAACTCTTCGGGCTGCTCCCAGATGGTTGCCAGAGCTTCGGAGTCGTAGCCGTCATCCATCCCCGTGCCTTCAGGGAAGAAACCCTCGATCTTCATTGCATTGGCATTGATGATTTCAGCATTTGCCACGATTGCTGCCATATCCGGCTCTTCGCCTTCCAGTTCACCACGGATGGCACGAAACGCATCGCTGATTTCCTCGAAGTTATCCTGACGCTGATCGATCACGGCCGGCTCGGGGGCGTCGTCAGTCGCTGCTTCATCGCCTGATCCGCACGCAGAAAGTGTCAAAAGCGCGGCTGCGCCCAGCCCGATATTTCGCAATGCCATGAGTGAATTCTCCGATTTTCCCTGCTTCCGGTTAGCCAGCCTAACCTTTAACTTCGCGATATTCCAAGCCCATTCGGCGCAGAGGCAATTCTGGTACTCCAGATCCGCCACCACCATTATCCCTTGTTGACTAGGTCCCGCATCATTCGGCAACAGGCGAATGAAACGGGAGAGCAAATTCCATGAGTATTCTTGAAGGTCGCGTAGCCGTAGTGACTGGCGCAAGCTCGGGCATCGGTGAAGCCTGCGCTGTCGAGTTCGTGAACAAGGGCGCAAAGGTTGTCCTCGCCGCTCGCCGTCAGGAACGGCTGGATGCCCTTGTAGAGAAGCTGGAAGCGCTGGGCGGCGAAGCTCTTGCAATCGTAACCGACGTGACGAGCGAAGCCGATATCGAGCGGTTGTTTGCAAAGGGTGTCGAGCGGTTCGGCACAATCGACGTGCTTATCAACAACGCGGGTATCGCGGAAAACACGCCCGTTGCCGAGACTTCGCTAGAGCACTGGCACAAGGTGATCGACACGAACCTCACCAGCGCATTCCTGGGAGCGAAGCACGCCTGGCCGATCTTTCTGAAGGGTGGCCACGGCCGTATCATCAACGTCGGCTCAATTTCTGCAAAAGTGCCGCGCACCGAGTGTCCCAGCTATACTGCCAGCAAGTTCGGCCTCCAGGGGCTGACCCATGCGCTGGCCGTGGACGGCCGCGATCACAACATCGCTGTATCGATCTTTCATCCCGGTATCGTCGCTACCGAGATCATGCCGGGCTCGGTTAAGTTGCCGGAGAACTTCGCCGCGACGCCTGAGGAGATCGCGGAAGTGATCGTGCACATGTGCGACCTGCCGGACCACCTGAACTTCTACGAAGCCCTAGTCGTGCAGAACAAGCTGCCCTTCCTCGGCCGCGGATAGTGAGCAGCACGCTCGACTGCTGGAACATTGCCGACCTGCGAGAGAAAGCGCGCAGGCGGTTGCCGCGCGGCGTGTGGGAATATCTGGAGCGCGGCGTAGAAGACGAAACCGGCATGTCGCGCAATCGCGATGCGTTCGAGAAGCTGGCTTTCCGCCCGCGTGTGCTGCGCAATGTGGGCAGCATAAATCTGCGGACCGAAATCCTCGGTAAGGATAGCGCCCTGCCCTTCGCCATTGCCCCCACCGGTGCCGCAGGAATGATGTGGTATCAGGGCGATCTGGCCCTCGCCCACGCCGCGGCGAAGGCTGGCATCCCTTTCTGTATTTCCAGCGCCAGCACCATGGATGTCGAGGAATTCGCCGGTATCGAGGGCACGCTCTGGTTCCAGCTATACATGTGGCAGGATCGTGAGCTTTCTTATGATGTAGTCCGACGCGCCCACAAAGTCGGTTGCGAGGCATTGTTCGTCACTCTTGATCTGCCTGTCCCGCCAAACCGCGAATATCTGTGGCGCAACGGCTTCGGAATGCCGTTCCAGCTAAACCGCCGTAATGTGCCTGACATCATCGCACACCCGCGCTGGCTGGCCAGCGTGGTCGGGCGCTACATGTTGAACGGTGGACTGCCACAGCAAGCGAACCTGCCCAAGGGACTGAAGCACTCCGTGGGTCGGGGCGCGAAGCCGGGTGCCTTGTTCAAGCAGGACAACCTCGATTGGGAAGGCGTCAAGAAGTTGCGAGAACTCTGGCCCGGCAAGCTGGTGCTGAAAGGCGTGCTGCATCCCGATGATGCGCTGCTGGCCCTCGAGATCGGGGCGGACGGCATTGTCGTGTCCAACCACGGTGCACGTTCGCTGGACCATTCGGTCGCGGCTATCGACGCTCTTCCCGGCATCGTGGACGCGGTTGGCGGCAAGATGAGCGTCTTGCTGGACAGCGGCATCAGACGCGGCAGCGATGTGGTGAAGGCACTGGCACTGGGCGCGGATGGCGCACTGGTTGGCCGCGCCACCCTCTACGGCATGGCAGCCAGCGGGGAACCCGGTGTAACACGGGCCATCGAACTGCTGCGCGATGAGACTTCGAGAACAATGGCAATGCTGGGCCTCACCTCGATTGCGGAAATCGACTGCGATGCGCTCGCATGAAAAGCTGCTAGATAATTCCCGTATGAGACTGACACTCGTTGCCCTGCTCACTACGCTATCGATTTTGATGGCCCCGTCGGCAAATGCTCAGACTTCCGAGGAACTTTCTACGCAAGATCTCCGGCTCGCACGGATTGCCGATGCCATGCTGATCTCCAATGCAGGCCTCTGTCGCCAGACGATGCCGGTGACAGGCATGATCCTGCACAGCGCCGATCAGTACGGTGAAGGAGCGCGAGCCCTTTTCGCAGACGGTCCACTGGCTATAGCGCAAATCGTGCCCGGATCGGCAGCAGAGGCAAACGGATTGCAAGCCGGTGACGTAATCACTTCGATCAACGGCACCCGCGTCACCAACCTTGCCCCCCAAGGCGAGGATCACGTGCGGGAAGAGGCGTTTTTCCTGCTGGCTGACTTGCCGCAGGATGAAGCAATCGAGCTCATGGTTCTACGTGACGGTGCGGAGCGTCCCGTTCGCATCGACGCACCTCGCGGATGCCGCTCGCTGGTTGAAATCCTTGTCGCAGATGGCCCCAATGCCAGGTCAGACGGGCGTGTGATCCAGTTTCAGTACGATTTCGCGGCAACTCTCGCCGATGAACAGATCGCAGTCGTGCTGGCGCACGAACTTGCACATACCGTGCTTGAACATCGCCGCCGCAAGGAAGCCGAAGGCATCGATAACGAAAGCATCATGCGCCACCTCGGTCGCAACCAGCAGGTCAATCGCAAGGCCGAGGTCGAGGCAGACAGGCTCTCTGTGCACCTTCTGGCCAACGCGGGTTACGACCCCGCGATTATCGTCGATTTCTGGAATACTCCCGAAGGTATCGAAGCGGGCGGCGGTGCCATGCCCAGCTTCATCTACCCTTCCCAGTCCGCCCGGGCCGAATTGATATCCCGTGAGATCGCGATGTTCCTTCCGCTGCGCCGGGGACCGAGCTGGCCGGGTCACCTGATCGAACTGCGCGAGCGCCGATTGTCGGAAGACTAGTCTGACTTCATCGAACGGGGAGGCGCCGCGCTGATGTCGATATATCCACGGTCGAAATAGGTCAGCGGCGTCGCGTCCTCACGGTGTTTGGCCGCCAGCAGTTCGCCGATGAAGATCGTATGCGTTCCGAACTCGTGGCGATGAACCGTCCGGCAGACCAGGCTCGACTGCGCGGACACCAGTACTGGCACCCCGTGATCGTCGACCCAGTCCCCGACGGCGAAGCGATCGGCGTCAGGCAGCATGAAATGTTCGGCCACATCGCGGTTGCCCAGCCCCAAGACGTTGACGCAGAAGCGTTCGGCCCGCTCCAGCGGATCGTGAAGAGAGGCGGAGCGATTGACGCAGACCAGCAGGGAAGGAGGCTCGAAACTCAAAGAACTGACGGCGGTCGCCAGAATTCCGTAGCGATTCCCGTTATCTATCGTCGTGACTGCATAGACGGTGGAGGCGACGTGGCGCATCGATTCGCGGAAGGCTTCCACCAGTTGCTCGTGGCTCTGTCCTACATCGCTCATATGTGCTCTTTGCGGCTTGCCGACAGCGGGCGCAAGGGTGAATTTGTCGCCCCGATGTGATGTACTGCGCTTGCGATCACATTATAGTGTGATACACGCTCGGCATGAGCGACATTATCATAGCCCGAGTCCGCGAGATCATTGCGGAAGGAAAGATGACCCGCGCCGGCCTCGCCCGCGCTGCCGGTCTGCATGCCAACACCTTGCGCGATTGCAACGAGGACGGCTGGAACCCCACCAGCGATACCTTGAACAAGCTCGACCGCTTCCTGACCGAGAACGACGAAACTCCCGTTCTCGTCGGCATCGAGGAAATTATCGAGGAGGCCCGCAACGGCCGCATGTACATCCTCGTCGACGACGAGGACCGCGAGAACGAGGGCGACCTCATCATACCGGCACAAATGGCAACGCCCGATGCAGTGAACTTCATGGCGACCCATGGCCGCGGCCTGATCTGCCTCGCGCTTACTCGCCAGCGAGTCCAGGCGCTTGGCCTCGAGCTGATGAGCCGCAAGAATCGCACTCGTCACGAGACCGCTTTCACCGTCGCAATCGAGGCACGCGAAGGTGTCACCACAGGGATCAGCGCTGCTGACCGTGCACGCACCGTCTCCGTCGCGATCGACGCCAGCAAGGGGGGTGATGATATCGTCACCCCTGGCCATGTTTTCCCGCTGGTCGCCCGCGAAGGCGGTGTGCTGGTGCGCGCCGGTCATACCGAAGCCGCTGTCGATATTTCCCGCCTTGCGGGCCTCAACCCCAGTGGCGTGATCTGCGAGATCATGAACGAGGACGGCTCGATGGCTCGCCTCGAGGATCTGATCCGCTTCGGTCGCAAGCACGGTCTGAAGATTGGCACTATCCGCGATCTGATCGCCTATCGTCGCAAGCACGATCACATCGTGGAAAAGCGCGAGGAAGAACGCTTCACCAGCCAGTGGGGCGGCGACTGGCGTGCAGTCAGTTTCTACAACACCGCGACGAAAGGCGAGACGCTGGCTCTGGTGAAAGGCCACATCGACAGCGACAAGCCGACACTCGTGCGCATGCATGCCCTGTCGATTTTCGATGACGTCTTTTCCCGTAACGGTGAACGTGCCGGGCTGCTCGGGCGCTCGATGGAGATGATCGCCGAGGAAGGATCGGGCGTTGTCGTACTGATCAACCGCCCTGCCCGCGACTTTGCATCCAGCGCGGTTCGCGGTCTCGCAAAGCGTCCGCCGCAGGACGCCAATCCCATGAACGAAGAGCAGCGGGATTACGGCGTGGGCGCACAGATCCTCACCGAGCTCGGCGTCAGCGACATGGTGCTGCTCTCCAACACCAGCCATTCGCTTGTGGGGCTGGACGGCTATGGCCTCTCCATCGTAGGCGAGCGTCCGATTACCTTTGAGGAGAACGCCTGATGGCCCGCTTTCTGATCGTTGAAGCCCGCTTCTACGGCCACCTTAACGACATGCTGATCGAAGGCGCGAAGGGCGCATTCAAGAACGCGGGCCACGAGGCCGATGTCATCACCGTTCCCGGTGCGCTGGAAGTGCCCGGCGCCATCGCGCTGGCAGCCGAGAGCGGGCAGTACGATGGTTTCGTCGCCATCGGTGTCGTGATCCGGGGTGAGACCTATCACTTCGAGATCGTCGCTGGCGAAAGCGCGCGCGCCATCATGGCGCTGACGATGGACGGCATTCCCATCGGCAATGGCATTCTCACCACGGAGAACGAGGCGCAGGCGCTGGTACGCGCCGACCCTGCGCAGAAGAACAAGGGCGGCGAAGCGGCTCAGGCCGCGATCCGCCTGCTGGAACTGCGGGAGGAATTTGCATGACCGATCACAGCTTCATCGCCGGACTTCCCATCGTCCTTGGCGGCAACGTATTCGGCTGGACTGCCGATGGTGACGAAGGTTTTGCCGTGCTCGATGCCTTCTTCGAGGCAGGCGGCCGCATGATCGACACCGCCGATGTCTATTCGGCCTGGATCGATGGCCACGAAGGCGGCGAATCCGAGGCCTACCTCGGCAAATGGCTGTCCTCGCGCGGCGTTCGCAGCGACATGCGCATTCATACCAAGACCGGAATGCTCAGCAAAAAGAAGCCGTCCAGCCCCGGTTCGATGGGCGATCCCGATCTCTACAAGCCCGAGGAAGTTCTCGCGCATCTCGATGCATCGCTGGAGCGTTTGCAGACCGACTACGTCGATCTCTACTATGCCCACCGTGATTACGAGGAACTTGAGGTCGGCGAGATTGTCGATGCCTTCGATGGCGCAGCGCAGACCGGCAAGGCGAAGGCGCTCGGCGCGTCGAATTTCCAGGCCGAGCGCCTGCGCGCCGCCCTCGCCTACGCTGACGACCACGGAAAAACACCGTTCACCGCCTTGCAAAACGAATACAATCTCGTGGCACGCGATGCCTACGGCGCTGACCTGCAATCCCTTTGCACGACGCGCGGCATTGCCATGTTGCCGTTCTTCGGCCTCGCTGCCGGCTACCTGACCGGAAAGTACCGCAAGCCCGAAGACTTCGAAGCCAACCAGCGCGGCTATCGCACGAAGGACTATGCCGAGAGCGGCCCTCCGGTGCTGGAAGTGATGGACCAGATTTCGGCCGACACCGGGGCTAGCCTGCCCGCCATTGCCCTGGCGTGGCTAGTGCGCCAGCCCGGCATCCCTGCCCCTATCGCCAGCGCGCGTAATGTCGATCAGCTCAAGACGCTGCTCGAGTTCACGCAGCTGGACCTTTCGGATGATCAGGTTTCGCGGCTGACAAGCGCGCTGTGATTGCCAAAATCGATCACATCGCGGTGTGACGATTTGCGAAATTGCTGGAGACAGCAAGGGACCGATCTTGGACAGCAAGGGCCAGAGTCGGTCTAATCCAGCATATGTGTGGGCCGGAACCGTTTCGGCCCCGGCGCGCTCACAGGTCCATGAACGGACCACTGGAATGGATCGCCGCAATCGGCACGATGATCGCCGCCTCTCTGATCGCTTTCGACCTTGGCAGGCGAGCGACGGCATGGGGCTTCGTGCTGTTCTGCCTCGTCTCGATCACCTGGATCATTTCGGGGCTGACTGGCGGCTCCATGCCAATCGCGGCGATGAATTTCGTGCTCCTGCTGATCAATGCCTGGGGTGTCTACCAGTACTGGTTTCACCCCAAGAACAAACAGCCGGAAAGCTGATCAGCCAATCAATCGACCGAAACAGCCGCGGCCAGCGTATTTCGCGCTGTCGCCCAGTTCTTCCTCGATACGGATCAGCTGGTTGTACTTTGCCAGGCGATCCGAACGGGCGAGCGAGCCGGTCTTGATCTGGCCGCAGTTGGTGGCAACCGCCAGGTCGGCAATGGTCGCGTCCTCGGTCTCGCCGGAACGGTGGCTCATCACGGAAGTGAAACCGGCGCGGTGGGCCATGTCCACAGCCGTCAGCGTTTCGGTGAGCGTGCCGATCTGGTTGACCTTCACCAGCAGTGAATTGGCGAGGCCCTGTTCGATGCCCATCTTCAGGCGTTCCGGATTGGTGACGAACAGATCGTCGCCCACCAGCTGGACTTTGTCGCCGATAAGGTCGGTCAGCGCCTTCCAGCCTTCGAAGTCGTCTTCGGCCATGCCGTCCTCGATCGACTTGATCGGATAGTCTTCACAAAGCTTGGCAAGGTAGGCGGCCATTTCATCGCCGCTCAGCGAGAGCTTTTCGCCCGAAATCTCGTACTTGCCGTCACGGTAGAACTCAGTGGAGGCGCAATCGAGTGCCAACACTACATCGTCGCCCGGCGTAAAGCCTGCCTTCTCGATGCTCGCCATGATGAAATCGAGCGCATCGCGCGTGCTGGCGAGGTTCGGAGCAAAGCCGCCTTCATCACCCACCGAAGTCGCCAGGCCCTTCTCCGACAGGCCCTTCTTCAGGGTGTGGAAGATCTGGCTGCCCCAGCGCACTGCCTCTGCAATCGTGTCGGCGCCGACCGGCATAACCATGAATTCCTGCACGTCGATCGGGTTTTCAGCGTGCTCGCCGCCATTGACGATATTCATCATCGGCACCGGCAGGACGTGGGAGGAAACACCGCCCACATAGGCCCACAGCGGCAGACCGCGCGCGTTTGCCGCAGCTTTCGAGACCGCCAAGCTCACGCCGAGGATGGCGTTCGCGCCAAGCTTGCTCTTGTTGGAAGTGCCGTCGAGATCGATCAGCGCCATGTCGATATCGCGCTGGTTTTCCGCATCCGGGCCAAGCACCAGCAGTTCGGAGATCGGGCCGTTCACGGCTTCCACCGCCTTCTTCACGCCCTTGCCGAAGTAGCGATCCTTGTCGCCATCGCGCAGTTCCACAGCTTCGTGCGCGCCTGTGGATGCGCCCGAGGGAACGGCGGCGCGGCCAAAGCTGCCGTCTTCCAGAAGGATATCGACTTCGACGGTGGGATTGCCACGGGAATCGAGGATTTCGCGGGCGTGAATATCGATGATGGCAGTCATGAAGATTGGGCTCCTGCAGGCACGTTTGCAGGCCTCCTATCGCCCGGAACTTTGCACTGCAACATGCGTTGATATCTTGAACCGGGGTGTCTTAGCCCCATAATACGATTTGAGGGACGCAAACTCTGTGATCTCAGGAAGGGAAACGACAATGGCAGCAAAGAAGCCCGCAACCACCACCAAGACGCCTGCCGCCACGACCGAAACCGCCACGGCGACGGCAACTGAAACCACCACTTCCTCCAACACTGCCGAGGCGAAGTCGCGCTTCAATGCAGCGCTCGACGAAGCCAAGGCCGGAGCCGCCGCTCTGGGCGACGAAGCCAAGATTCGCGCCGGTGCATACCGCGACGAAGCCAAGGCTCGTGGTGAAACCTGGTCTGCCGATGCCCGCACGAAGGCCGGCGAACTCGCCAACGAAGGCAAGCACAAGGCCAGCGAGGCGATGACCGGCCTGTCGCGTGTGATCGACGAAAACGCGCCGTCGCTGGATGAGAAGCTCGGCCCGAAGTACGGCGAATATGCCCGTTCAGCCTCGCGCAGCCTGCAGGAAAACGCACGCAAGCTGGACGAAAAGAGCCTGGACGAACTGGCCGAGGACTCGCGTGAAGCGATCCGCAAGAGCCCGGCAACTGCAGTTGGTCTTGCCGCTCTCATCGGCTTCTTCTTTGCACGCCTGTTCCGCTAAGCCGCAGTGCAGGCACGGGACGAGCAACCCGGCCTCGATCCGCTGCAACCCGGCGGCGAGGCCCTGACACCCGAATACCCGCAGGATGATCCGGCAACCGCGCCCGATCAGACTGCGGGTACGCGTTCGCTTGCGGACGATCTCGAAGCGCTGGTCGAAGACGCGAAGACCTATCTCGACGCGGAACTGTCTTATCAGAAGACCCGCGCGGGCTTCGTTGCCGACAGGCTCAAGAAGACCATCGCATTCGGCGCAGTCGCGGCATTCCTGGCCGTGCTGGCGCTGATCGGCCTTACCGTGGGCCTCATCATCGCCCTCACTCCGATCATCACGGCCTGGGGCGCTACTGCCGTAGTGGTCCTTGGGACACTCTTGGTCGCGTACCTGCTGGTGCGAAAGGCGGGCAAGGCGTGGAATTCAATGATGGGCGCGATGAAGGAAGAACAGGACCCGGCAGATCATGGCTGACCTTGAACACGACCTTCGCGAAGACCGTGCCCTGCGCAACGCCGCCAAGAAGCTGGTGAAGGCCGACTTCGCTTTCCTGAAAGGCGACATGGCCGCAAAGGGCATTGGTGGCCGCATCGCCGACCGGGCGAAAGACGGCGCTGCCGACATTGCCGAGAACACTGCCGATTACGCGAACGAGAACCGCGTGAAGGTGGGAACCGGTATTGCAGTCGCCGCACTCGCCTTCGCCGGCTGGATTTTTCGGGACCGTTTGTCCGATGCCATCTACGATCTGGTTCACCAGAAAGGCACCGTAGAAAAGGTGAAAGACAAGGTCGCTGAAACGGCGGAACAATTAGCCGAAGATGCTCGTTCTCTAATAGAATAGAACCACATAATCCGGAGGCTCCGAAATGAACGATCCGAAACGCGCCGAAATCAAGGCCCGCATCGCTGCCGCACAAGCGCGCGAACGTGCCAAGGCCGAACAGTCGACGACCCAGAAGGTCGCCGACAAGGCTTCCGAAGCGAGCGATGCCTTCACCGGCTTTGTGAAGGAGCACCCGATTGCCGCGACTGCAGGCGGACTTGCTCTCGGCATTCTTGTCGCCGGCATGTTCAAGGGCCCGCGCCGAGCAGCCGTGCGCGGCGGAACGAAGGCCGTCGGCCTCGCCGCCATTGGGGCAGAGATCGCTTCCGCCTTTGCCAGCGAATTGCTGGACGATGCGAAGGACCTTGGCCGCGCCGGTGCGCGCCGTGCAGAAGACATGAGCGATTCCATCGGCGATCGTGCACGCTCGGTTCGCCGGGACGCAACTTATCAGGCAGACCGTGCCGGTGATGCAGCCCGTATCGCGAGCCGCGAGACCGGCAAGCGCATCGCACGCGCCTTCCGCCGTCACTGATAGCAGCCTTCGGCCGAATACTGGACACAAGTCCCCTTGCGCTCTGATGCCGATGGCTTAGAGCGCGAGGGGACTTTCCATTTCAGCCGTAACCGAAAGGCGCAGCCCATGTCCGAAGAGCACAACCAGCAGCTTCTCCACCTCGTGATCGGTGGCCGCGTGGTCGACCCGCGCGGCGCGGAATTCCAGGATCTCAAGGATATCCACGTCGTCGGCTTCTTCCCCGACTACGCCAGTGCAGAGGAAGCCTGGCGCGGATGGGCGCAGCGCACCGTGGACGATGCCGAGATGAAGTACGTTATCGTCCACCTGCACAAGCTGCTGGAGCCTGATCTGCCGGGCAAGTGATCGCCCTGCGGCAACACGGCACGCACAAACAAAAAAGCCCCGCTTCTGGCGGGGCTTTTCGTATCAGCGGCTATCGGCCGATCATTTGAACTCGATCTTGTCGATCAGGTAGAACTTCTCGCCCGAAGGAACGGTCACTTCCACTTCCTCGCCAACGCTCTTGCCGATCAGGGCGCGCGCAAGCGGGCTTTCGTAGGAGACGCGGCCACGCTTGGCATCGCTCTCTGCCTGGCCGACGATCTGGTAGGTCATCGGCTTGTCGTCTTCGTCCAGCACGGTGACGGTGGCGCCGAACACCACCTTGTCGCCCGAAAGCGTGGCGGGATCGATGATCTGCGCGCGGCTGGTCTTGTCTTCCAGCTCGGCAATCTGCGCTTCCACCTGGCCCTGGCGTTCCTTGGCGGCGTGGTATTCGGCATTTTCCGAAAGGTCGCCATGGGCACGCGCTTCCTCGATCGCGTCGACGATCTTGGGGCGTTCCTCACGCAATGCCTTCAAATCGGCGGTCAGCTTTTCATAGCCCTCCGCGAGCATCGGCACTTTCTGCATTGTAATCCCTGCTTTCTAAGACTCCCGTCAAAACGGCCCTGCCCCGCCCTTCGTGGGCGGCTATTCGGGCCGAAATGGGGGGAGATGTGCGTTTAAGTCCTAGCCATAATAGTCCTGCAGCGAACGCACTTCAAGTTCGTCTGCATTTACGGACACAATCGCCTGGGCGGCAGCAGCCGAAGCGGCGGCCGTGGTGTAGTAGGGAACCTTCATCTCCAGCGCCGATGCACGGATGGACTGGCTGTCCTTGTGGCTCTGCCAGCCCTCGGTGGTGTTGAACACCAGAGAGACCTCACCATCGCTGATCTTGTCGACGATGTGCGGGCGGCCCTGCGCCACCTTGTTGACGCGCTCTACCGGAAGGCCCTGTTCGCCAAGGTAAGTGGCGGTGCCGCCCGTGGCGATGATCTTGAAGCCGAAGTCGACCAGTTGCTTCACCGGCCCCACAATGGCGGCCTTGTCGCCGTCTTTCACCGAAACGAACACGGTGCCGGACTTGGGCAGCACGCTGCCTTCGGCGATCTGCGACTTGGTGTAGGCGGTGGCGAAATCGCGGTCGATGCCCATCACTTCGCCGGTGGACTTCATTTCCGGCGTCAGGACAGGGTCCGATCCGGGGAAGCGGGCGAAGGGGAAGACGGCTTCCTTCACGGCCACGTAATCGAGGTCGCGCTTGATCTTGGGCAGGTCGGCCAGCATTTCACCGGCCATGACGCGCGCGGCGATCTTGGCGATCTGCGAGCCGCTGGCCTTGGCAACGAAGGGCACGGTACGGCTGGCGCGCGGGTTCACCTCGATGAGATAGACCTCGCCGTCCTTCACCGCGAACTGCACGTTCATCAGGCCGCGAACCTTCAGCGCGCGGGCCAGCGCGTCGGCCTGGCGCTCCATCTCGTCGATGATGTCCTGCGGCAGGCTGTAGGGCGGCAGCGAGCAGGCGGAGTCGCCAGAGTGGACGCCCGCTTCCTCGATGTGCTGCATGACACCTGCGATCACTACGTCTTCACCATCGCACAGCGCGTCGACATCGCATTCGATGGCATCGCGCAGGTACTGGTCCACCAGCACGGGGCTGTCGCCGGACACTTCCACGGCGGTGTTGATGTAGTTGATGAGCTGCGCGTCGCTGTCGACGATTTCCATCGCGCGGCCGCCCAATACATAGCTGGGACGCAGCAGCACCGGGTACCCGATGCGGTGCGCCACGGCGAGCGCCTCCTGCTCGGAATAGGCGATGCCGTTGTCGGGCTGCTTCAGTTTCAGCTTGTTGACCAGTTTGGCGAACCGTTCGCGGTCTTCGGCAAGGTCGATGGCGTCGGGACTGGTGCCGAGGATGGGGATGCCGGCCTCTTCCAGCGCGCTTGCCAGCTTCAGGGGGGTCTGCCCGCCGAACTGCACGATCACGCCTTTCAGCGTGCCCTTGGAATGCTCGACGCGCAGGATTTCCAGCACGTCTTCCGCAGTCAGCGGCTCGAAATAGAGGCGGTCTGACGTGTCGTAGTCGGTGGAAACCGTCTCCGGGTTGCAGTTGACCATGATGGTTTCGTAGCCAGCCTCGCTCAGCGCGAAGCAGGCGTGGACGCAGCAATAGTCGAACTCGATGCCCTGGCCGATACGGTTCGGGCCGCCACCGAGGATCACGATCTTTTCGCGGTCGCTCGGCCATGCCTCGTTTTCCGGCTCACCGAAGCTGGGCGCCTCGTAGGTCGAGTACATGTAGGGCGTGATCGCCTCGAACTCGGCGGCGCAGCTGTCGATCCGCTTGTAGACGGGCAGCACGCCCAGCTTCTGGCGCAGTTTGCGCACTTCGTCCTCGCTGGTGGCACCGGCCATTGCGCGCAGCGCGTCGTGCAGCAGGCCGGAGCGCTTGGCCTGCGTCTCGGCAAGGCCGCCAGCCACGCCCACGGAACGCACGGCAAGGGTCGCGAGACGCTTGTCGGAGAAGCCCATCGCTTTCAGGCGGCGCAGTTCGGCGGCGGTGTTGGGCAGGCCCTCGGCACCGATCATTTTCTCTTCGTAGATGATCTCCTCGATATGACGCAGGAACCACGGGTCGTAGAAGGTGATGGCCTGCACCTCTTCCACCGTGAAGCCTTCGCGGAAGGCCTGCGCGATGTTGAGGATGCGGTCAGGCGTCGCCTTGGACAGGGCGGCGGTGATGATGTCGCGGCTCTTGCCTTCCAGCTCGGTCACGCGATTGAAACCGTCCAAGCCCGTTTCGAGACCGCGCAGCGCCTTCTGCATCGATTCCTTGATGTTGCGACCGATGGCCATGACTTCGCCGACGGACTTCATCGCGGTGGAAAGCAGCGGCTCTGCGCCCTTGAACTTCTCGAAAGTGAAGCGCGGGATCTTGGTGACGACATAGTCGATGGTCGGCTCGAACGAGGCGGGCGTTGCGCCGGTAATCTCGTTCGTCACTTCGTCCAGCGTGTAGCCCACGGCCAGCTTAGCCGCGACGCGCGCGATGGGGAAGCCGGTGGCCTTTGATGCGAGCGCAGACGAACGCGAAACGCGCGGGTTCATCTCGATCACGATCAGGCGACCATCCTTCGGATTGACTGCGAACTGTACGTTCGAACCACCTGTTTCCACGCCGATTTCGCGCAGCACCTCGATGCTGGCGGTGCGCATGATCTGGTATTCCTTGTCGGTCAGCGTCAGCGCCGGTGCGACGGTGATGGAATCGCCCGTATGCACGCCCATCGGGTCGACGTTCTCGATGGCGCAGATGATGATGGCATTGTCGTGCTTGTCGCGCACGACTTCCATTTCATACTCTTTCCAGCCGAGCAGACTTTCCTCGATCAGCACCTCGGTTGTGGGGCTGGCGTCGAGGCCGCTTTTCACGATCCGCTCGAACTCTGCCTTGTTATAGGCGACGCCGCCACCCGTGCCGCCGAGCGTGAAGCTGGGGCGGATGATGGAGGGCAGGCCGGTGCGTTCGAGCACCTCGTAAGCTTCATCCAGCGTGTGCGCCACGCCGCTGCGCGCGCTTTCGAGGCCGATCTTGTCCATCGCCGCGCGGAAACGCTGGCGGTTCTCGGCCTTGTCGATGGCATCAGCCTTGGCACCGATCATCTCCACGCCGTGTTCTGCAAGGACGCCCATTTCCTCCAGCTTCAGCGCGCAGTTGAGTGCCGTCTGCCCGCCCATCGTAGGCAGCACCGCGTCAGGCTTTTCCTTGGCGATGATCTTGGCGACGATTTCCGGCGTGATCGGCTCAACATAGGTCGCGTCGGCGAATTCCGGATCGGTCATGATCGTGGCCGGGTTGGAATTGACCAGGATGACGCGGTAGCCGTCTTCCTTCAGCGCCTTGATCGCCTGGGTGCCGGAATAGTCGAACTCGCAGGCCTGCCCGATAATGATCGGACCGGCGCCAATGACGAGGATGGAGGAGATGTCAGTACGTTTGGGCATTAGAAGTGTTCTTCGCCAAGATTCTTGAGTTGGTTGAATGCGGCTTCAGTCAAACGCAGCGATTGCGACAGCTTGTTCTGAAACTCTCGATCTTTCGACCCATAAGTGTCGATTTGAACAAACTTCTCGCCGTCCACCTCTATGGCCCGGATAACGCCCGAGCATTCGGTATGACCAATTCGCGAGTTCTGATCTTCAACAGAGAAGTGCTTTACGACTGCCATTGTCTATTCCCCCAGCATCCCTACGAACTTCTCGAACAGGTAGAAGCTGTCCTGCGGTCCCGGCGAAGCCTCCGGGTGATACTGCACCCCAAAGGCCTTCTTGCCACTGATCGAGATGCCGCAGTTTGAGCCGTCGAACAGCGACTTGTGCGTTTCGATCACGTTATCGGGCAGCGTCGTCGTGTCGACGGCGAAGCCGTGGTTCATGCTGGTGATCTCGACGAGATTTTCCGTCTCGTCCCAAACGCCGCCAACGCGCTGAACCGGGTGGTTCGCGCCGCGGTGGCCCTGGTGCATCTTGGTGGTCTTCGCGCCTGCTGCCAGCGCCAGCATCTGGTGGCCGAGGCAGATGCCGAAGATCGGCATGTCCTTGTCCAGCAGCGCCTTGATCACCGGCACGGCATATTCGCCGGTCGCCGCAGGGTCACCCGGACCGTTGGAGAGGAACACACCGGCAGGGTTCAGCGCCAGAATGTCTTCCAGTGGGGTACGCGCGGGCACCACCGTCACCTTTGCGCCAGCGCGCACGAGGTTGCGGAAGATGTTGTCCTTCGCGCCGTAATCGATGGCGACGACATGGGGGCGATTGTCGCCCTCCCCCTTGCCGTAGCCGTGGCCCAGCCGCCAATAGCTGCCGTCCCACTCTTCCTGATGCTCTCGGCTGACGCGCTGGGCGAGGTCCATGCCTTCCAGCCCCGGCCATTCCTGCGCGCGCTGCAGCAGCGCGTCGAGATCGAACTGGCCCTTGGGATTGTGGGCGATCACCGCGTTGGGTGCGCCGGTCATGCGGATGCGGCGGGTGAGCGCGCGGGTATCGACACCGGCAAGGCCGATCTTGCCCATCTTCGCCATCCATTCGACGAACTCGGCCTCTGCGCGGAAGTTGGACTGCTTGGTCACTTCCTCGCGCACGATGCAGCCGACCGCGCCTTCGACCTGGCTTTCGATGTCTTCGTCGTTCGTGCCGACGTTGCCGATGTGCGGGAAGGTGAAGGTGACGATCTGCGCTGCGTAGCTGGGATCGGTCATCACTTCCTGATAGCCCGTCATCGCGGTGTTGAAGCAGACTTCACCCACCGCATCGCCAGTGGCGCCGAAGCCCTTCCCCCAGACGACAGTTCCATCGGCCAGGACGAGGACTCCCGTCGCCCCTTTAGGTTGCGCAGACGAAGAGGCGAGAAAGGCCATAGAGGCTCCCGTGAATCAGTGGACCGACAATGTGTGCTAAGTCCCAGCCGCTAAAGACCAGCCTGCCCCCCGTCAAGCGCGAGGCTTGGCTTTATTTTTCCCGGGACTACATGGGGCCGTGAAACTTCAAACTTTTGCACACGAGAGCACCATGATCCGCGATACCATCAAGGCCGAAACCGTCACCGCCATGAAGGCGAAGGACAAGGAACGCACCGCCGCGCTGCGACTCATCTCCGCCAAGATCAAGGATCGCGACATCGAGATGCGCACCAAGGAAAGCGCAGGCGATGACGATGCGCTGGTGATCGACGTTCTGCAGAAAATGGCCAAGCAGCGCCGCGAATCGATCCAGATGTACGAGGAAGGTGGCCGCACCGAACTCGCGAATCAGGAAAAGGGCGAGCTGGCCGTTATCGAGGAATTCCTGCCCAAGCAGATGAGCGAGGAAGAAACCAAGGCCGCGATCGAGGCAATCAAGGCCGAGGTCGGCGCCGAGGGCATGAAGGACATGGGCAAGGTGATGGGCGAACTGAAAGCCCGTCACGGAACCCAGCTCGACATGGGCCGTGCCAGTGGCTGGGTGAAGGAATCGCTGAGCTAAGGTTACTTCGCCGTTAACCGTTAACCTTTGAAATCGCCGGAACTTTCGCCCCGATCCATGGGTTTTTCGGGGCAAGAACTGCGTGCGCCAGTGCGCAGCGTGAAAAGGAGTTTCGAGCGATGAAAAGCCATCTTGTTACCCTGCCCCTGATTCTGGCCGCGACCACTGCGCTCGCCGCCTGCTCTGCCGAAAGCGAGCCGGAGGACAGCGACCTGGTTGCCGAGAACGAAGAAGCAGAGATCGCGGCAGAGGCGCTTGAGACTGGCGACTTTGCCGATCTCGAACTCGGCGCGAAGATCGTCGGTCCTGAGGGGCCGGAAGTGAAATCGCGCCTGACTAACGAGACGGGCGCCTTTGCCGACATCACATCCTACGTCGCCTGCCCCGCCGGTATGGAGGAATGCGATCCGGCAACCGCGCCCGAAGGCACCGTCTATACCTACGTCCACATGATCTATCCCGGAGAGGACAACGATCCCACCACCGGCAGCGGCGACGGTGCGGATGCCTCCGACGTGGAAACGACCGAGGCATTCCGCATGACCATGCCGAGCCACGGCTTCACCGGAAGCGTAGGCTACTCCCGCGCAGAGGCAGGGGCCGCGATAGGCCAGCCCATGCTGATCTTGGCCAGTTGCCATGAGCAAGGCATCGCCTGGACCGTCGAGGAAGGCGACGGCGGCGAGCAATGGGGACAGGGCGAGCCGATCACCTTCTACTGGCAGAGCACCCTTCCCCCCGCAGGACCTGCCGACGCCTACGAGGTGTTCGCCAATTACACCGCCGCTGGTGGCCCCGGCCCTTATCCGGCAGCCAGCGACTCGGCGACCAACGCCTGCGCCAGTCCGTTTCCATCCACCGATACTTCCACAGCGGGCTGATAGAGGCGGTTGAACTCGGGGGCGGGCAGTCGCATTGATAGGGAATGGCGCTCTCACCCCAATGGCTGGATGAACTCAAAGGCAGGATAACCCTGTCCTCGCTGATCCAGCGAACGGTGAAGTTGCAACGTGCCGGGCGCGAGTGGCGGGCGTGCTGCCCCTTCCATTCGGAAAAGACGCCCAGCTTCTACGTCAACGACCAGAAGGGCTTCTACCACTGCTTCGGCTGCCAGCAGCACGGCGGCGCGATCGACTGGATTATGGAGCAGCACGGCCTCCCGTTCATGGACGCGGTGAAGGAACTGGCAGCGGAAGCGGGAATGGAAGTGCCCGCACCCGATCCGCGCGCGGCGCAGCGGGCCGAACAGCGCGCGACATTGCACGACGTGATGGCGGCGGCGCAGGACTGGTTCGTGGCGCAGCTCGCTTCGCCCGCCGGGCAGCAGGCGCGCGCTTACCTGGAGCGTCGGGGACTGAACGAGCACACCATTCGCCGCTTCGGCTTCGGCTGGGCACCGGATGACAAGCAGGCGCTGAAGAAGGCGCTGGAGACATTCGACGAGCGGCTGCTGATCGAGGCGGGCCTGCTGATCGAGATCGAGGACAAAGTCCCCTACTCCCGCTTCCGTGGCCGCGTGATGCTGCCGATCCAGGATGCGCGCGAGCGGGTGATCGCCTTTGGCGGGCGTATCCTGCAGGACCGTGATGGCGTCGCGAAATACCTCAACAGCCCGGACACGCCGCTCTTCGACAAGGGCCGCACCCTCTACAATATCCACCGCGCCGCCGCCGCTTCGCGCAAGGCGGACCGCGTGATCGTGGCCGAAGGTTACATGGACGTGATCGCGCTGGCCGCTGCGGGTATCGACGAAGCGGTTGCCCCCATGGGTACAGCGCTTACCGAGAACCAGATCGAACTCCTCTGGCGCATGGCAGACAAGCCGGTGCTGTGCTTCGACGGCGACAAGGCAGGCAAGCGCGCCGCCATGCGAGCGGCCGAACGCGCCCTGCCTTTGCTGCGCCCCGGTCATTCGCTACAGGTGGTGCAGCTTCCCGCAGGGCTTGATCCGGACGACCTGATCAAGCGCGATGGCCGCGCCGGCATGGACAAGCTGCTGGAAGCGCCCAAGTCGTTGCTCGATCTCATCTGGGAGCACGAGCGCGATGCCTCGCCGCTCACTTCGCCCGAAGACAAGGCGGGCCTGAAGGCACGGCTGATCGAGCACACCGATGCCATCCAGCATCCCGACATCCGCTCGCTCTACCGCCGCGAACTACTCGACCGCTACGGCACCTTTGCCTACCCTCCGCGTGATTTCCAGAAAGGCGGCGGCGGCTTCCGCCAGAACCGCCCGTTCGACCGCAACGCTCCGCAGCGCACCCCCCCCCACGTAGCCCAGCGACTGCGCAAGGCGACGACCGGCGCGTTTCGCGACATGCTGACAGCCGCCGTTCTCAACGGTCTTGCCCGCCATCCGGGCGAGATTCACCGCCATGCCGACGCCCTGCTCGGCCTTGCCAATGGTGATGCGCAATTGGCGCAGGCGGTGAATTTCCTGCTCGATCACGCGGAAGAACTTGAAGCCGCCGGAAATTCGCCCATATCTGTCGCAGACAGCCTGCCGCCTGCACCGGATAACACCCGTTTCTCCTTCCTGTTGGAAGGCCCCGATCCGGACGAGGCAAGCGAGGATCTGGCAGAAGCCATTGCCCTGCTGGTCGAAAGGCCAGCACTCGAAGCGGCAATTGCGGAAGCCACCCGTCGCTTCGATTCAGATCCGGAAGGGGCCTTTGCTGAGCAGCAACGCTTGCGCAAACGAAAGCTGGAAATCGATTCGCGACTCGGGCAAATGACACGTAAACGCGCCGCTTCGGAGGCGCTCGACACACAAGATTTGGAAGCTGGCGATACGCCGGTCACCGAACAGGAAACGGATTGACGCGTAATTATGGCATCTGACGCCAAGAAGAAGCAGAACGACGACGCGCCGCTGATCGACCTCAACGAGGCGTCGATCAAGAAGATGATCGCGAAGGCGAAGCGCAAAGGCTACATCACCTATGATGAGCTGAACGAAGCGCTGCCGAGCGACCAGATGAGCGCCGACCAGATCGAGGACATCCAGACCGCGCTGAGCGACATGGGCGTGCAGATTGTCGAGAATGCCGAGGAAGCCGAGGACGAGGACGACGACGGTCCGGAGGAAATCGCTCCGACCGGTTCCGAATCGCAGGATTCGAACGCCAAGCAGAACGTTCCTGAAAAGAAGAAGTCGACCGCCGGCGAAGGCCGCACGGATGACCCCGTGCGCATGTACCTGCGCGAAATGGGCGCCGTGGAACTGCTCAGCCGCGAGGGCGAGATCGCCATCGCCAAGCGTATCGAGGCTGGCCGCGACACCATGATCATGGGCCTTTGCGAAAGCCCGATCACCTTCCACGCCATCATCATGTGGTCCGAAGCGCTCAATTCCGAGGAAATGCAGCTGCGCGAGATTCTCGATCTCGACGCCATGCTTTCCAAGGAACCGCCCGTCGACAAGATGGAAGAGGGCGAGGACGATGATGACGGCGAGATTTCGGAAGAAACCGCCGGCCCGTCCATCCGTGACGACGATGATGACGACGACGACGATTCGGACGGCGAAGAAGGCGAAGACGGCGAAGGCCGCAAGCGCGAGGAAGACGACGAGGAAGACAACACCATGTCCCTCGCCCAGATGGAAGCCGCGCTGAAGCCGGACGCTCTGGAGCGCTTCGCCCGCATCACCGACCTGTTCAAGAAGTTCGAGAAGCTTCAGGCAGAACGCGTCGAAGTTCTCGGCCAGGGTGAGGAATTCCCCAAGGCCAAGGAGAACAAGTACGAGAAGCTTCGCGAGGAACTGACCGCCGAGGTCGAGTCCGTGCAGTTCCACGCGACCAAGATCGAATACCTGGTCGACAACCTCTATGCCTTCAACCGTCGCCTGACGGCGCTAGGCGGCCAGATGCTGCGCCTTGCCGAACGCCACAAGGTTAAGCGCATCGACTTCCTCAATAACTACGTCGGCAACGAGCTGGACGAGAACTGGCTGCTGGACCGCGCGAAGAAGGACAAGAAATGGGCCGCCTTCGCAGAGAAGGAAGCCGACGCTGTCGAGCGCATCCGCGCCGAAATCGCCGACATTGCCAGCCAGACGGGCATGAGCCTGGATGAATTCCGCCGCATCGTGAACATGGTGCAGAAGGGCGAGCGCGAGGCGCGTATCGCCAAGAAGGAAATGGTCGAGGCGAACCTGCGTCTGGTGATCTCGATCGCCAAGAAATACACCAACCGCGGCCTGCAGTTCCTGGACCTCATCCAGGAAGGCAACATCGGCCTGATGAAGGCCGTCGACAAGTTCGAGTACCGCCGCGGCTACAAGTTCAGCACCTACGCGACCTGGTGGATTCGTCAGGCGATCACCCGCTCCATCGCGGACCAGGCGCGCACGATCCGTATCCCGGTCCACATGATCGAGACGATCAACAAGCTGGTGCGCACCTCTCGCCAGTTCCTGCACGAGCAGGGCCGCGAGCCCACGCCGGAAGAAATGGCAGAGCGCCTTTCCATGCCGCTGGAGAAGGTCCGCAAGGTGATGAAGATCGCCAAGGAACCGATCTCCCTCGAAACGCCGATTGGCGACGAGGAAGACTCGCACCTGGGCGATTTCATCGAGGACAAGAACGCCATTATCCCGGTGGATGCCGCGATCCAGGCGAACCTCAAGGAAACCGTCACCCGCGTGCTGGCATCGCTCACGCCGCGTGAGGAACGCGTGCTGCGCATGCGTTTCGGCATCGGCATGAACACCGATCACACTCTGGAAGAGGTCGGCCAGCAGTTCAGCGTGACGCGCGAACGTATCCGTCAGATCGAGGCGAAGGCTCTGCGCAAGCTCAAGCACCCGAGCCGCAGCCGCAAGATGCGCTCGTTCCTCGACCAGTAGGATCGCCAGTTTCCGGGGGAGTTTTTATGAAGATCGTCACCGCAATTGCCGCTGCGGCAATCAGCCTCGCCGTGCCTGCCCAGGTTTCGGCGCAGGATGCTGCACCGGCCGGCATCAGCGCCACGGAAATGCAGCTGGCGCGCGACATCATCGACAACGGCTTCCCCCCGGAAACGCGGATGGGCATGTTCGACGAGGTGATTAACCAGCTGCTGGTCCAGATGCGCGCGTCCATGCCCGACCTTCAGAGCGATCCGCAGATGGCGGCCGTTTTTGACCGCCATGTCGAGCGCGTGCGCGCCACCAGCATGGACGTGCTCTCCCGCCATATCGATCCGATCATGGAAAGCATGGTCGTCGCCTATGCCGACCAGTTTAGCGAGGCCGAACTGCGCGGCTTGCACGGCTTCATCATGACGCCCGAAGGTCACGGCTTCCTCGCGCGCACTGCCGAGATCAACGGTCACCCCGCCTTCGCGCAGGCGAACCAGGCCTACATGCAGGAATACCTCGCGCAGATGCCGCAGCTGATGGAGCAGCTTCGCGCGGATGTGGAGCAAGCCCGCGCCGAGTAAGCGGCGATGTCGCGCCTTATTCTCTTTAACAAGCCGATGAACGTGCTGTCGCAATTTACAGATCGCGGCAGCCCGACCACGCGCGCCACTCTGTCGGACTTCATCGATGTGCCCGGCGTCTATCCCGCCGGACGACTGGACCGTGATAGCGAAGGGCTGCTGCTGCTGACCGACGACGGCAAGTTGCAGGCGCGCATTGCCGATCCGAAATTCAAGCTGCCCAAGACTTACCTCGTGCAGGTGGAAGGCGAGCCTGACGATGCAGCTATCCGTCAACTCGCGCGCGGTGTGGAACTCAAAGACGGTCTCACCCGCCCCGCCCGCGCCGAACGCATTGCCGATCCGCACCTCTGGCCGCGCGATCCGCCGGTCCGCTTTCGCAAGACCGTACCCGACAGCTGGCTGCGCCTGACCATCAGCGAAGGGCGCAATCGGCAGGTCCGCCGCATGACTGCCGCCGTCGGGCACCCCACCCTTCGCCTCGTGCGCTGGTCCATCGGCGACTGGTCCCTTGACGGGCTGGCTCCAGGCGAATGGTGCGGGGCATCACGCAAATGATGGACGCATGGCCAATCAGGTGACATAATCCGTTCTCAGGAGAGGAGAGCAGGTTCTTTATTGCAGGAGCGCTCTTCCGTGCCAGCTTCCAGTCCCAAGGTTATCGCTGTCGTCAGCCAGAAAGGCGGCTCGGGCAAGACAACGCTTGCGCTGCATCTTGCCACCATTGCCGTGCAGAAGAAGATGACGTCATGCGTGATCGACACCGATCCGCAGGCCACTGCCGCTGCATGGGGAGACTGGCGCGGCGATTACCTGCCTGCCGTTGTCACCAGTCCGCCAGCGCGCCTTGCCCGCACCATCGAGAACGCCGGGCGCGAAGGGCTTGGCCTGGTGGTGATCGACACCCCGCCCCACGCAGAGGCCGCCATGCGCGAGGCGGTAAAGGCGGCAGACCTCGTCCTCATCCCCACTCGCCCGCGCGCGTTCGACCTGCACGCGCTGGAAGGGATTGCCGAGATGGTGACGTTCACCGGCACGCCCGCCCACGTCGTTCTGAACGGCGTTCCTGCACGGGCTACGCGGATGGTTGACGACGCGAAGGCCGCTGCAGAGAAGCTCGGCCTATCCACTTGCCCCGTAACCTTCGGAGAACGTGCGGATTTCCACCGGTCGTCCTCCAGCGGTGAAGTTGCGAGCGAGATCGACGCAGCAGGCAAGGCTGCACAGGAAGTCGACGCCTTGTGGAAATGGGTGAAGAAAGCCCTCGGCTAACGCGTTACAATATTTCTCTCTCCCGGGAACAACCGCATCATCGAACCGCTGGTGTACGGGTCGCGAGAGGTTCCAGCAGGTGAAAGACAGCTTTGGCAATTGATTTCCAGGCACTCCTGGGGCGTTCACCGAATCCCTATGTGATCATGGATTCGAATCTCGTCATCCAGTGGATGAACGAAGCCTATCTGCGCGTCACCATGCGATCTCGCGATGGCATTATCGGGCGCAAGATATTCGACGCCTTCCCCAGCGATCCGGATTCCGACAGCTTTCGACAGTTGGACGAATCCCTGAAGCGCACGCTCGACACCGGTGAGACTGACGAGATTGCCCTCATCCGTTACGACATAGCCCGGCAGGATGGCGGAATGGACGTTCGCTATTGGAGCGCCACGCACACCCCGCTGACGGATGACGAAGGCAACGTCGAATACATCCTGCAGCACACCGTCGATGTCACCGAACTTCAGAACCTGCGCCAGCTGCGCGCGGAGATGGACGTGGTGCGCCGTGCCAATGCGGTAGAAGCGCGCAATCGCGACCTGCAGGAAGAAGCGCGCTGGATGAACGAACTGTTCGAGCAGGCGCCCGGTTTCGTCGCCGTTCTCGAAGGCGAGGATCACCGCTTCCGCATGGCGAACGAGGCTTATCTGGAACTGGTCGGGCGTAGCGATATTATCGGCCAGCCCGTGCGCGAAGCCCTGCCCGAGGTGGTCGATCAGGGGTTCATCGGCTTTCTCGACAGGGTGCGCGCCACTGGCGAGCCCTATTTCGGCAGGCGAGAGCCAGTCCTGCTGGAAAAGGACGAGGGCGAGGCCCCCACCAAGCTGTTCCTCAATTTCATCTACCAGCCCATTTTCAATGACGACGACGAAGTCACCGGCATCATGGTGCAGGGCTACGACATCACCGAGGAGGTGGAGTACGAGCAGCGCCAGCGCCTGCTCATCAACGAGTTGAACCACCGCGTAAAGAACACGCTTGCCGTCGTGCAGGGCCTGGCCGGACAATCCTTCGGCACCGTAGAGGGATCCGAAAAGGCCAGGGCGATTTTCGATGGGCGCTTGCAGGCTCTGGCGGCGGCGCACACGCTGCTGACGCAGACCAGCTGGGGCTCTGCCGACCTGTGCGACATCGTCACCGGCTCTGCCGAGGCGACGGCAGGCGACCTGATCGAGCGTTTCAGCATTTCCGGCCCGGCCCTCACCCTGCCCCCGCAGACATCGGTATCGCTGGCGATGATCGTGCACGAGCTTTGCACCAATGCCATCAAGTACGGCGCGCTCTCTGTCGCGACCGGCAAGGTCACGGTCGACTGGAAGGTAGAAGAGGTCGGCAGCGAGCAGAAACTGACCCTGCACTGGCAGGAAAGCGGCGGACCTCTCGTCGTGGAACCGACGCGCCGCGGTTTCGGCACGCGCCTGATCTCGCGCGGAATGTCGACCGAATGGGGCAAGGTGGAAATGAAATTCAGGCCCGAAGGCCTCGTATGCACGATCAGCGCGCGATTGACGGAGAAGGCAGTATGACGATCGCCGGACGCAAGTTCCTGCTCGTTGAAGACGAGCCGGTCATCGGTTTCGCGCTGGAAGACATGATGATCGCGGAAGGCGCCGAGACCCACTTCGCCGCTTCGCTGGACGAGGGGCTGGCGCTCGCCAACTCGCAGAAATTCGATGCCGCCGTACTCGACGTGAACCTGCACGGGCGCGAGAGCTATCCCATCGCGCGGGTCCTGCTGGGCGGTGGCGCGGCCGTTGTCTTTGCCACGGGTTACGGAGTCGAGCCGCTGCCGGAAGACCTGTCCGGCGTCGAAACCGTGGCCAAGCCTTACAACATCGACGCGATCAGGGCCGCGCTGGTGCGGGCATCTGCCTAGGCGGCTTCCGGCACCCAGACCGCGCCCTTGATGTAGCGGATCAGCCCATTCTCGTTCAGCAGGTAGTGGATATAGAACTCCACCGGCACGCTCATGCCGACTGGCACGGGCGTCATTCCCGGATAGCCGCGGCGGTCCAGTTCTTCCTGCGATAGCTCCTTCAGCCCGGTGAAGTGGATCACCACATTGGCGACGAAGCCGTTGTTACCGGGGAAGAATTCGCGGAACTCCACTTCCTCACGGCAGTATTCGTGGAAGAAACGATAGAACTCGCGAAAGGCCGGCTTTCCCCGCACGGCGAAGCCTGCGTTCTCCAGCACGAAATCGTCCGCGAAAAAGGTTTCAAGTGTATCGTAATCCTTCGCGTTGAAGGCCTCGATATAGCGGTGATAGTCGGTCTCGTTCATCGCGAGGGACGCTACAGCTGCGCTTGCCGTGGAGAAAGGCTTTTTACTGGCCTTTTCGGGTGGCGAAACTGGCCTTCGGCGACTATGTCGCGCCCATGAGAATTGCCATCGCCTCCGATCACGCCGCGCTCGACCTGAAGGCAGAGCTGCGGGAATGGCTCATCGAAGAGGGTCACGAAGTCGCGGACCTGGGCCCCAATTCGCCCGACTCGGTCGACTATCCCGATTACGGATACAGCTTGGCCGAAGTGGTCGCCGAAGGCACGGTGGAGCGCGGAATTGCCCTTTGCGGATCGGGCATCGGTATCTCCATGGCCGTCAATCGCAATCCCGGCGTTCGCTGCGCGCTGGTGTCGGAGCCGGTTTCGGCCCGCCTCTGCCGCGAGCACAATGACGCGAACGTCATCGCCATGGGCGCCCGCCTGATCGGCTCAGACATGGCAAAAGCCTGTATTGAAACCTTCCTGAAAACGGAGTTTGAAGGCGGTCGGCACCAGCGCCGCGTCGACAAGCTGTCCAATCCGTCCTGAAAGACCTGACATGACCACCGCAACGCAATCCGCCGCTCACGCCACCTGGCTCGACCGTTTCTGGAGCGATGATCTGGAAGCAGCCGACCCCGATGTCGCCGCCATCATCGGCCGCGAACTGGGTCGCCAGCGCGATGGCATCGAACTGATCGCATCCGAGAACATCGCCAGCCCCGCCGTGCTGGAAGCCTGCGGCAGCGTGTTCACGAACAAGTACGCGGAAGGTTATCCGGGCAAACGTTACTACGGCGGCTGTGACTACGCCGACGAGGTTGAAACCCTCGCTATCGAGCGTGCCAAGCAGCTGTTCGGGTGCAACTTCGCCAACGTGCAGCCCAATTCCGGCAGTCAGATGAACCAGGCAGTGTTCCTTGCCCTGCTCAATCCCGGCGACACCTTCATGGGCCTCGACCTGGCCAGCGGCGGCCACCTGACCCACGGTTCGCCCGTCAACATGAGCGGCAAGTGGTTCAACGTGGTGCCTTACGGCGTGCGGCGCGACGATTGCCACATCGACATGGAAGAGGTTCGCCGCCTCGCCCACGAACACAAGCCCAAGCTGATCATCAGCGGCGGCACGGCCTACCCGCGCACCTGGGACTTCGCCGAATTCCGCAAGATCGCGGATGAAGTCGGCGCATACCTGCTGGCGGACATCTCGCACTTCTCCGGCCTCGTGGTCGGCGGCGCCCATCCCTCGCCCTTCCCGCATGCACACGTGGTCACCAGCACGACGCACAAGAGCCTTCGCGGCCCCCGCTCGGGCATCATCCTGTGGAACGACGAGGAACTGACCAAGCCGCTCAACATGGCGGTGTTCCCCGGTCTGCAGGGCGGCCCGCTGATGCACACCATCGCCGGCAAGGCCGTGGCTTTCGGCGAAGCGCTGCGCCCCGAATTCCGCCTTTATGCCCAATCAATCGCCGAGAACGCGAAGGCGCTGGCATCCAGCCTTTCCGAAGCGGGCATCACCATCGTTTCAGGCGGCACGGACAACCACCTGATGCTGGCCGATCTCACGCCCAAGGACGTGACCGGCAAGGCAGCCGAAAAGGGCCTCGATCGCGCCCTGATGACCTGCAACAAGAACGCCATTCCCTTCGAACCGCGTTCGCCCTTCGTCACCAGCGGCGTCCGCCTCGGCACGCCTGCGGGCACGACGCGCGGCTTCGGCCCGGCTGAATTCCGCAAGATCGGTTCGCTGATCGCGGAAGTGGTGGACGGCATGGCGCGCAACGGCGATGAAGGCGATGCACAGGTCGAAGAACGCGTGCGCCGCGAAGTTGGCGAAATGTGCGCGGCATTCCCCGTCTATCCCGGAAGGTAAGTCATGACCGATCCTGAAAAGCCCATCGACAACCGTATCCTCGCCGACGCCGTCGACGAGATGAAGGCGATGGGCAAGGAAGGGCTGGAGCATCCTTCTTCCAAGCCGGTGCTGACGGGCGCTGCCGTGGGCGCGTTGGCCGGTGGCTTGCTGCCGGTCGTGACCTGGCCCGTCGGCCTGATCGCCGGCGCGGGTTACATGATCTACAAGCGTATCCGACCCTGACCCATGCGTTGCCCATTCTGCGCGCATGAAGACAGTCAGGTAAAGGATTCGCGCCCCACCGAAGACAACACCGCGATCCGCCGCCGCCGCCAGTGCGAAGGCTGCGGTGCGCGTTTCACCACGTTCGAACGCGTGCAGTTGCGCGATGTTACCGTGCTGAAGTCCGCTGGCGACGGCACGCCGCTACGCCGCGAGAGTTTCGACCGCTCCAAGATCGAACAGTCGGTCGCTCTCGCCTGCCGCAAGCGCGGGATCGAGCAGGAACGGATCGACCAGCTCGTGTCCGGCATCCAGCGTCAGGTGGAAACCGCAGGCGACAGCGAAATCCCCTCCGCCCGCATTGGCGAGATGGTGATGGAAGGGCTGCGTCAGCTCGATTCCGTTGCCTACATCCGCTTCGCATCGGTCTATCGCGACTTCTCCGAAGCCCGCGATTTCGAGGAATTCGCAAGCACGGTGCAGCAGGTGGGCGGCGATGCCGACGGCTGAGGACAGCAAACCCGTTATCGTGCTGGTGCGCCCGCAACTGGGCGAGAACATCGGCAAGGCCGCGCGCGCCATGCTCAATTTCGGCTTGACCGAGATGCGTCTCGTGTCCCCCCGCGATGGCTGGCCCAATCCTTCCGCAGGTCCCGCAGCATCGGGGGCGGACATCGTGCTGGAAAAGGCGAAGGTCTTCGAGACCACTGCCGAAGCCGTGGCCGACTGCGCGCACGTTTACGCCACCACGGTGCGCAAGCGCGGCGTTACAAAGCCCGTGCAGACGCCAGAGGAAGCCGCGCGCGACATTCCGCGCCAGTCGGGACGCAGCGCCATCCTGTTCGGCCCGGAACGCTCCGGCCTTGAAACAGAAGACGTGGCCCTCGCCCGCACGATCATCACGGCGCCGATCAATCCGGAGTTCGGATCGCTAAATCTTGCCCAGGCGGTGATCCTCGTAGCCTATGAACTTTCCAAGAATGCAAACCTCGTCATGCCGACGCAGGAAGAGCTGCTGCCCCCTGCTCCGCAGGACGAACTCGATGGCCTGATCGCGCATCTGGAGCGGATGCTGGAGCCAAAGGGCTACTTCTTCCCCGAAGCGCGCGCCGATGCCACGCGGCGCACGTTGCGCGGCGTACTGACGAAGCCGGGCTGGAACCACCTCGAAGTACGCACGCTGCGCGGTGTGCTGTCTTCCTTGGAGCGGACGCCCCGCGAAGACCGGGATTAACACAGCGTTCAGGTTGCGCGGAGCAGCCTCCCTGAAGAAAAGGGGAGAAAGATCATGCTTTTGCTGGCCGCTGCCACCGCAGCCTTGCTCTACCCTGTTGCCGTCGATGATGAGCGTCTGCGACAGGATGGCACCCTTATATCCGAAACCGCGCAGGCAGCGATGCAGGCAGGCGAACCGCCAATCTACTGCATGGACTTGCCCGAACGGGCCGCGAGTCACGAACGCGCCTGCCTGACCCGCGCAGAATGGAGCGAAGTCCTCCAGCTTGCCGAAGAGGACGCGGCGCACCAGTCTTCGGTACGCCAGCGCGAGCGTGCGATCATGCTGGCCGAAATCTATCTCAGATAAAGTCAATGAGTCTGGCTATTGGCAGGCGGTATGATACCTTCCCGCTAAATCTTGGGAGAGAAACATGAAATTCCACGTTCTTGCGGCCTCCGTGCTGCTTGCAGCCGGCACCGCCGCCTTCGCGCAGCAAGAGGACGAGAATGATCGCCCGCAGGCCGAAGCAACCGCGGCGCAGGCGAACGACGAGGAAGAGCTGGACGAAGAGGATCCGGGCGAGGAAGTGGTGTGCCGCACGGAACGCATCACCGGCTCCCTCACCCGCCGTCGCCGCACCTGCATGACGCGCAATGAATGGGCCGATCTGGAAGCGCGCACGCGCGACGACATGATCCGCGCAGGCCGCAGCGCCTCTGGCAGTCCGCGCATGTGCAACGATCCTGCCAGCCCTGCGTGCTAGGCGCGGAAGCGCCGGACGCCATCGAGGCTTGACTTATACGCGCGCAAGGTTAAATGCGCGCCTTCGCTGAAATTGGCTCCGCACCCCGGTGAAGCGGTAGCCGCGCCTGACGTTCCGATAACGGATTGGGTCAGGCGGTGCGATGCCGGGTTGAATGGCTGCCGATGGGGCAGTCCAGCAAATGAAGGAAGTGACTCATGTCGAAGCGCACGCGCGCCAAGCACAAACTCGACCGCCGGATGGGCGAAAACATCTGGGGTCGTCCCAATTCTCCGGTGAACAAGCGTTCCTACGGCCCGGGCCAGCACGGCCAGCGCCGCAAGGGCAAGATGTCGGACTTCGGTCTGCAGCTGCGCGCCAAGCAGAAGCTGAAGGGATACTACGGCGACGTCACCGAAAAGCAGTTCCGCGCCACCTACAAGGATGCCACCCGCATGAAGGGTGACACCGGCCAGAACCTGATCGGCCTGCTCGAGCGTCGTCTCGACATGATCGTGTACCGCGCCAAGTTCGCTCCGACGATCTTCGCCGCTCGTCAGATCGTTTCGCACGGCCACATCAAGGTGAACGGCGTGAAGTGCAACATCGCCTCGCGTCGTTGCGACGTTGGCGACGTGATCTCGCTGGGTGACAAGGCCAAGGAAATGGCCCTGATCATCGAAGCTCAGAGCCTGCCCGAGCGTGAAGTTCCCGACTACGTCGCCCAGGAAGGCAACGACTCGGTCACCTTCACCCGCGTGCCTTCGCTCGACGAAGTGCCCTACCCGGTGCAGATGGAACCGAACCTGGTGGTCGAGTTCTACTCGCGCTGATCCGGTATCCGGCTACGATTTCAAGAAGGGCGGTCCTGCGGGGCCGCCCTTTTTCGTTTCGGTTCAACGCTTTGCCGGGAACCACACCGGCACATGGGCGATTGCGTCCAGGCAATGACACAATATCGCTTCATCACCGCAAGTCGGCACGGCAAATGGTATGACAACCTTGCCGCCGCGCAGAGCCAGGCAGGCCGGATCGGCGCCGGCTTTCTCGACGCGGCGGGGCAGTTCGTTCCCTATCGCGGGACGGTGCTGGAAATGCGGGAAAAACCCGGTCCGGCCTAGCGCGAGCCCAGGTAATCGCGCCGGAAGTCTGCGGCGAAAGCTGCGAAACGCACTTCGGCAATGGCATCCCGCATCGCCTGCATCAGCTGCTGATAGAAGCTGAGGTTGTGCTCCGTCATCAGCATCGCCCCAAGCATCTCGCCAGACTTCTGCAGGTGATGCAGGTAGGCGCGCGAATAGTTGCCGCAGGTGGGACAGCTGCACCGCTCGTCCAGCGGTGACAGATCTTCCGCGTGCCGCGCATTGCGAATGTTCAGCGGGCCATTCCAGGTGAAGGCCTGTCCGTTGCGGCCAGAGCGCGTGGGCAGCACGCAGTCGAACATGTCGACCCCGCGCTCCACCGCGCCGACGAGATCGTCCGGCTTGCCGACACCCATCAGGTAGCGCGGGGCATCTTCGGGCAACTGGCCGGGCGCGTAGTCGAGCACGCCGAACATGGCTTCCTGCCCCTCACCCACGGCAAGGCCGCCGATGGCGTATCCATCGAAGCCGATCTCGCGCAAAGCCTCGGCAGAGCGGGCGCGCAGGCCTTCGTCCAAGGCGCCCTGCTGGATGCCGAACAGCGCGCTGTTTGCGGCATGCTCACCGCCCGCATCGAAGGCATCGCGCGAACGCTTCGCCCAGCGCATGGAAAGCTCCATACTCGCCTCGATCTCCTTCATCGGGCGATCAGCGCGCGGGCACTCATCGAAGCACATGACGATGTCTGAGCCGAGCAGGCGCTGGATTTCCATGCTGCGTTCGGGGCTGAGCATGTGCTTCGAGCCGTCGACGTGGCTGCGAAACTCCACGCCTTCCTCGGTCAGCTTTCGCAGTTCCGAAAGGCTCATCACCTGGTAGCCGCCGCTGTCCGTCAGGATCGGGCGATCCCAGCGCATGAAACTGTGCAGCCCGCCCAGCTTCGCCATCCGTTCCGCGCCGGGACGCAGCATCAGGTGGTATGTGTTGCCAAGGATGATGTCCGCGCCCGTTGCGCGCACGTCCTCCGGCTTCATTGCCTTTACCGTGGCGGCGGTGCCAACCGGCATGAAGGCAGGCGTGCGGATCGTGCCGCGCCGCATGGCGATCTCGCCGGTGCGCGCCTTGCCGTCCGTCGCCTTGACGGTGAACTGAAAACGAGGGCGTTCAGAAGCCATAGACGAGCGTGAAGCGCGAAAGCGTATCTGTGCTGACGGCACCTGCAGGCGGGTTGCTATCGTATTCGATCGTCCACGAAAGGCGCGCGCTCAGGGCATCGGTTAGACCCGCTTCAAGACCCGTCGTGGCGGTGAAGCTGGTGTTCGCGCTATCCACGATAAGCAGCGCCTCGCCGCCGGTTTCCACCGTGGAATTTGCATCCTGCGTCAACTTGAGGGAATCCGAGATGTTCCATTCGAAGTCCGCGCCGAACAAGGCGGCAAGACGACTTGAATCGGTTCCGTCGACAAATTGGGTCACGCGGTAGGCCGGACCTGCCTTCACCGACAGTTCCATGTTCTCCCCATCAATCAGCTTGTAGCCGATGCCGCCTGAAAGAGAGTAGCGCGAGGAATAGCCTTGCCGGCGATCACGCTCGTACTGCGCCAGGCCGTAGACGAACAGGCGTTCGTTGATCTGGTAACGCGGCTCGTATCGGGCCATGAATTGTTCGCGCGAGGTCGTGCCGTTCTGACGGCGATAGTCTGCGGTGAAGCGAAGGCGATGCTCCCAGTCGATGCCTTCACGCTCCAGTGCGAGCGCAGCGGTGACGCCAAATTCATCGGTATTGCCGCTGGACTGGAAGGCGCCGATCTGGCCTTCCCCGGACCAGTTCTCCAGCAAGCCGGCGGTGCGGATTTCCTCTTCTTCGCGCGCTGCTTCCACGGCGGCGATTTCGGCCTGGTCGGCTTGATATGTCGTCCACAGCGCGTCGATGTCGGCTGTATCCGCCGGGAAGGCCGCCCGGGCAGTTTCGAACACGGCTTCCACGCGGTCCTCGTCGCCGCTGGCAATCGCGGCTTCGATCATCGTGTGGGCGGCCTCCGGCAATTCGGCAGCGGCAGGCGCGCCAAGCAGCAGGAGAGGAGCGGCAAGAAGTGGCAGTTTCGTCATGGCTGGCTCCGCTAGCGCGTCATTCGCGCAATCGCCACCCCGTCTTGAAAATCCATCCGATTATCGCGACGCAGATGAGCAGGAAGGCGAAGGTCGCCGCAAGAGAGATGGCGATGGGGAAGTCCGACGTGCCGAGGAACGTCCAGCGCAGGCCGTTCACCAAATAGACCACCGGATTGACCATCGCGACGGAACGCCAAGGCTCGCCCAGCATGTCGAGCGAATAGAACGTACCGCCAAGGAAGGTCAGCGGCATCAGGATGAGCAGCGGGACGATCTGCAGCTTCTCGAAGCTGTTCGCCCACAGGCCGATGATGAAGCCCAGCAGGGAGAACGTGGCTGACACCAGCATGATGTAGAAGAAGGCGTAGATCGGGTGTTGCAGCTGGTAATCGACGATGATCGCTGCCGTGCCGAGGATGACGGCTGCAAGGATAAGCGACTTCACTGCCGCCGCGCCGACGAAGCCGATCAGCGTCTCCGCCACGCCTACTGGAGCCGACAGCAGCTCGTAAATCGCGCCGGTGAACTTGGGCATGTAGATACCGAAACTGGCGTTGCTGGTGCTTTCGGTCAGCAGCGTCAGCATCAGCAGGCCGGGAACGATGAAGCTGGCGTAATCGACCCCGCCCGGCAATTCCATGCGGCTGCCGATGGCGGCTCCGAACACCACGAGATAGAGCGATGTCGTGATAACGGGCGATGCGATGGAGCCGAAAGCCGTGCGGAACATGCGCATGATTTCGTTCTTGAATATGGCGAAAGCGCCCCTGCCATTGAAAGTCATGCCGACACCTCCGGCTCTTTCAGAAGGTCGACGAAGATGTCTTCCAGCGTGCTTTCGCGGGTTTCCATGCCGGTGAACACGATACCTTCTCGCGTCATGACCTGCGCAATCTCGGCCACATCGCGCTTGCCCTTCCCGGTGCCGTCGCCGCCGCGATAGACGAGGCGGGTGCCGCCCTCCTCCAGATGCAGCGGATAGGCGGATAGCGATGCGGGAACATCGGCGAGCGGCGTGTCGAACGTGAAGTGCGCTTCCGTGCGGCCGAGCTTGGCCATGATGGCATCCTTCTCGTCCACCAGCAGGATCTTGCCTTTGTTGATCACGCCAACGCGATCGGCCATTTCCTCGGCCTCCTCGATGTAGTGCGTGGTCAGGATGATAGTGGTGCCGCGTTCGCGCAGCGCGTCGATCTGGCGCCACATGTCGCGGCGCAGTTCCACGTCCACGCCTGCGGTCGGTTCATCGAGGAAAAGCAGCTGCGGCTCGTGCGCCAGCGCCTTTGCGATCATCACGCGGCGCTTCATTCCGCCTGACAGTTCGCGAATGGCGGCATCGCGCTTGTCCCACAGGGACAGGCTGCGCAGCACTTCCTCGATCCGCGCTTCGTCGGGCGCGCAGCCGAACATTCCGCGCGAATAGCGAACCTGGCGGATCACCTTGTCGAACATGTCGAAGCTGAGTTCCTGCGGCACCAGTCCGATGTCGCGGCGCACCTGTTTCCAGTGTTTCGCCAGATCCTTGCCGAAAGCCTCGATCACGCCGCCGGTGGGGCGCACCATGCCGCAGACCGAGCCGATCAGCGTGGTCTTGCCCGCCCCGTTCGGCCCGAGCAGCGCAAAAATCTCGCCGCGTTTGATTGTAAGGTCGACGCCGTCCAGCGCCTTTACCCCGCCCTTGTAGGTCTTTTCGAGGCCGCGAATGTCGAGAATCGGTTCGGACATGCAAGCCCTTGTGGGGGCGGCACGGGGAATTGCAAGCTGGTCCTAAGGGATTAGCAGGCTGGAATCGCCGTAGCTGTAGAAGCGATAGCCATTGGCAATTGCGTGGGCATAGACAGCCTGCATCTTCTCGCGTCCCATCAGGGCGGAGACCAGCATCATCAGCGTGGACTTGGGCAGGTGGAAATTGGTCATCAGGCCATCCACGGCGCGGAAAGTGTAGCCCGGCGTGATGAAGATGTCGGTGTCGGCGGAGAACGGGCGGATGATACCGTCCTCACCGGTCGCGCTTTCCAGCAGGCGCAGGCTGGTGGTGCCCACTGCAATAATGCGGCCGCCAGCGACACGCGCCGCATTCAGGCGATCCGCCGTTTCGGCGTCGATGATGCCAAACTCGGCGTGCATCTTGTGATCTTCGGTGTCGTCCGCCTTCACCGGCAGGAACGTGCCTGCGCCAACATGCAATGTGAGCGTTTCGCGGTCGATGCCGGCTTCGTCCAGAGCGGCAATCAGGCGATCGGTGAAATGGAGTGCAGCGGTAGGAGCGGCGACGGCCCCTTCCTTCTGCGCGAACATGGTCTGGTAATCTTCGCGGTCCTGCTCGTCCGTCTCGCGCTTTCCAGCGATGTAGGGCGGCAGCGGCATGCGCCCTGCCCGCTCCAGCAACACTTCAACGGGTTCCTCGCCCTCGAAAGCGAGTGTGAAGCTGCCGTCGTCGTGACGTTCCTCGGCAACGGCGAGGACTTCCGCGCCGAATTCGATGCGGTCGCCCGCTTTCAGGCGCTTGGCATTGCGGATGAAGGCCTGCCAGCGGCGCAGGTCGAGCCGCTTGTGCAAGGTTGCGCCAATGCGGGCCTCGCCGCGCCTGCCTTCCAGTTGGGCGGGAATGACCTTGGTGTCGTTGAAGACCAGCACGTCGCCCGCACGCAGCAGGTTCGGCAGGTCAAGCACACCGCAGTCCGCGAAAGGCTCGTCCCCCTGCGCTACCAGCATGCGCGCGGCATCGCGCGGCCGCGCCGGGCGCAGCGCGATCAGCTCTTGCGGCAGGTCGAAATCGAAGAGGTCAACCCGCATGGGTCAGCAGAATTACTCGTCGCCAGCGGCGTTGAGCATATCCAGCGTGATACGCTCCGACGGCGGCGTGTTCTGACCTGGCATCATCTGCGGCACGTTGTCGGCAGCGATGCTGGCCTGCAGGATGCGCGTGGGGTTGCTGGGCGGCTCGCCCCGCTGGATGGCATCAACGGCGGCCATGTTGTCAATCACGCGGCCGAAGTTGGTGTAGCGGCGATCGAGAGCGAAGCGCGGGTAGAAGACGATGAAGAACTGGCTGTTGGCGCTGTTCTCGTCATCGGCGCGGGCCATGGAAACGGTGCCGCGAACGTGCGGCAGCATGTTGAATTCTTCCTCGAGGTCGGGAAGCGTGGAACCGCCCTGGCCGGTACCGGTCGGATCGCCCGTCTGGGCCATGAAGCCGTCGATCACGCGGTGGAACGGCACGCCATTGTAGAACCCGTCGCGGGCCAGTTCCTTGATCCGCTCCACGTGGTTGGGCGCCCATTCCGGCACGAGGCGGATTGCCACGCGCTCTCCGGTCGAAAGGTCGAGCAGGAGGATGTTCTCGCGGTCTTCCTCCATGTCGAAGTTGACGCGGATCGGCAGCTGCTGGCGCGTTTCAGCGTTCGTAGTCTCGGTCGACTCGATCGCGGGCGAAAGCGAGATGTCCTGCGCGGCGGCAGGAGCGGCAGTGAAGGTAAAAGCGGCAGCGATTGCCGTCAGCGCGATGTGGCGGATCATGGTCCCGTCCAAAATTGAATGGTGAATTGACATTGGCCCTATCGGTTGGGGGCTGACAGTTCAATGAACATAATGGTCTTGCAGCCGGTCACAGACTGCCACGCTGGCCGAGTTTGGCCACCCGCTCGACGACCTGGTCCCGCACCGAAGGGCTGACGAAGGGCGAAATATCACCACCGTAAATGGCGATTTCCTTCACCAGCTTGGATGCGATGGGCTGCAGCGAAATGTCGGCCATGAGGAAGACGGTCTCGATCGAGCCGTCGATCTGCTGGTTCATGCCAGCCATCTGGTATTCGTATTCGAAGTCGGCAACGGCGCGCAGGCCGCGAATGATTACGCTGGCACCCACGTGCTTGGCGAATTTCATCAGCAGGGCATCAAATCCGCAGATCTCGACATTGTTCAGGCCGAGCCGTTTGATCTCGGACTCCATCATCGCCATCCGCTCTTCCGGCGTGAACATCGGGTTCTTGCTGGGATTTGTGGTGACGCCGATTACCAGCCGATCGACCAGCTTGGCTCCGCGCCGGATGATATCGGCATGGCCGAGCGTGCAGGGGTCGAAGGTGCCGGGGTAGAGGCCGATGCGTTCAGCCATCAGCGGTCCCTCTCAACGATGAAACGAGCAAGGGCCCGCAGCAAGTCCGCCTCGGCACCATGGCCGGAAAGGTGGCCGATAGCCTGCTCTGACAAGGCGTAAGCTTGTGCGCGGGCGCCTTCGGCTCCCATTAGCGAAACGAAGGTCGCTTTACCTTGCTCCGCATCCTTGCGCAGCGCCTTGCCAGCCAGTTCCTCGTCGCCTTCTTCGTCCAGCAGGTCGTCCGCGATCTGGAACGCAAGGCCAATGTCGCGGGCGTAATTGCGCAAGTGGCCGCGCGCGTCCTCCGGCACTTTCGCGAGAATCGCGCCCATCTCGACAGCTGCGCCAAGCAAGGCACCCGTCTTGAGCTGCTGCAAGCGCGTGACGCCGTGGAGGTCGAACTGTTCCTTCTCGGCAGCCATATCCATCACCTGACCGCCCGCCATGCCGTTGTGGCCGCTGGCGCTGGCAAGCGCGTGGACCAGCTCCGCGCGGATGAAGGGATCGGTGCTGACCAGCGTGCCGCCCAGAACTTCAAAGGCGAGCGCATGTAGCGAATCGCCCGCGAGGACGGCGGTCGCCTCGTCATACTTCTTGTGCAGCGTTGGCTTGCCGTGGCGCAGGTCATCATCGTCCATGCACGGCAGATCATCGTGGATCAGCGAGTAAACGTGGATCGCCTCTATCGCGCAGCCAGCACGCACGGCGGCATCGCGGCTGGCGCCGTACATCTCTGCCACGGTGACGAGCAGCATCGGACGCACCCGCTTTCCGCCGTCGATCACGGCATAGCGCATGGCTTCCACCAAAGGCGCGCGCGCGTCTTCAGGTACGGGCAGAAGTTGGTCGAAACAGGCATCGACCTCCCGCTGGATGCGCTGGAGGCCCCTGCCAAGAACGTCGTCTGCCACAACCAGCCCCATCGCGATTATCCTGCGTCGAAGGGCGCGGTGCCCTGCGGCTTGCCGTCCGGGCCAGCGACGATCTTCTCGATCCGCTCCTGCGCTGCGTCGAGGCGCGCCTGGCAATGGCGGCGCAATGCCTCGCCGCGTTCGTAAAGGGCGATGCTTTCGTCCAGCGGCACTTCGCCGCCTTCCAGCCTGCGCACCACGTCTTCAAGACTGCGGAGCGCCTCTTCAAAGGTCATTGCGGAAATGTCTGGGCCGTCTTGCGTCATGCGCGCGACCATTGACGGTGGCAGGGCGCAGGGTCAAGCTGCGCGGGCGTGGGAGAGCCGGTTATGAAGTGGATTGTCGCCTATATCGCTGCTGCCGTGGCTTTCGGCGCGCTGGATGCGGTTTATCTGCGCTGGGCTGCAGACAATCTCTATCGCCCTGTGATCGGCTCCATACTGGCGGACGAATTCCGCATGGGCGCGGCCATTGCGTTCTACCTTATCTATATAGCGGGCGTGGTGTGGTTCGCGGTGAAGTCGGGCTTGGAGGCTGGGAACGTCGGCACGGCACTCATCAACGGCGCGCTGCTTGGCGGCCTCTGCTATGCAACGTTCGATCTCACCAGCCAGGCGGTGATGAAGGTGTGGTCTACTCACCTTACGCTGATCGACATTGCCTGGGGCGCTTTCGCGACTGGCGTGGCAACAGCGGTGGCAACTTGGGCCGCGATAAAGATCGCAAGCTGAATTGGGCATAATCCATGCCTTCAGGGCTAGCGAAGCGGCGAAGGCGGGGCTAAGGCGCTGGCCATGTCTGAAATCACCCCTGAAGTCGTCGCCCAGCACGGGCTTTCCGATGAAGAATACGAGCGCGTCCTGCACGCTCTGGGCCGTGAGCCTAACCTCGTGGAACTGGGCATCTTTTCGGTCATGTGGAGCGAGCACTGCTCCTACAAGTCCAGCCGCCTCCACCTGAAGAAGCTGCCGACCGAAGCGCCCTGGGTCATCTGCGGCCCCGGTGAGAATGCCGGTGTGATCGACATCGGCGACGGGCAGGCGGCCATCTTCAAGATGGAGAGCCACAACCACCCCAGCTACATCGAGCCCTATCAGGGCGCGGCGACGGGCGTTGGCGGTATCCTGCGCGACGTGTTCACCATGGGCGCGCGCCCGGTGGCCAATGCCAACGCGCTGCGTTTCGGTCGCCCGGATCATCCGAAGATGAAGCACCTCGTGCAGGGCGTGGTCGCGGGCATCGGCGGCTACGGCAATTGCGTGGGCGTGCCGACCGTGGCGGGTGAGACAAACTTCAACCCGGCTTACGACGGCAACATCCTCGTGAACGCGATGACCGTTGGCGTGGCTGACGCTGACAAGATCTTCTACTCGGCAGCGACTGGTGTCGGGAACCCCATCGTCTATGTCGGCTCCAAGACCGGCCGTGACGGTATCCATGGCGCCACCATGGCGAGCGCAGACTTCGGCGAAGATGCAGAGGAAAAGCGCCCCACCGTCCAGGTGGGCGACCCGTTCACTGAAAAGCTGCTGATCGAGGCGTGCCTTGAACTGATGGCGACTGACGCGATCGTCGCCATTCAGGATATGGGCGCAGCGGGTCTCACCTCTTCAAGCGTGGAAATGGCCACCAATGGCAAGGCGGGCATCCGGCTCGACATGAACAAGGTGCCCTGCCGCGAAGAAGGCATGACGCCTTACGAAATGATGCTGAGCGAAAGCCAGGAGCGCATGCTCATGGTGCTGAAGCCCGGCAAGGAAGAAATGGCCGCCGCCATCTTCGAGAAATGGGAACTGGATTTCGCCGTGATTGGCGAAGTCACCGACACCCGCCACATGGTGCTGGAATTCGACGGCGAAGTGGTCTGCGACATTCCGCTCGGCCCGCTGGCTGCCGACGCGCCGGAATACGACCGTCCCTACCTCTCGAAGGACGAATACACCAAGTGGGCGGGCATCAAGCCGATGACCAACCGTCCCGATACGGACGACGTCGGCGGCGACCTGCTGAAGCTGCTCGCATCCCCCAATCTCGCCTCCAAATCGTGGATTTCGGAGCAATACGATAGCCAAGTCGGCGCGGACACGCTGCAGACCGGCGGCGATGCCGGCGTCGTGCGCGTGCACGGCACTAAGAAGGCGCTGGCGATCAGCACCGACTGCACGCCGCGCTATGTCTATGCCAACCCCTACGAAGGCGGGAAGCAGGCGATTGCCGAGGCCTATCGCAACCTGTGCGCAGTAGGCGCGCGTCCGCTGGCAGTAACCAACTGCCTCAACTTCGCCAATCCGCAGCGCCCCGAGATCATGGCGCAGTTCGTTCACGCGCTGGACGGCATGGGCGAGGCCTGCCGCGAACTCGACTTCCCCATCGTCTCGGGCAACGTCTCTCTCTACAACGAGAGCAAGGCGACCGGCGGCGGGAGTGCGATCCTTCCAACCCCCGCCATCGGCGGTGTCGGCATCATCGACGACTATCACAAGATGATGACCATGCCCTTCAAGAACGAAGGCGAGACGATCTACCTCGTCGGCGCGGAAGAATGGGCAACGCCCGATCCCGAACGCTCGCACCTTGGCAAGTCGCTGTGGCTCGACGTGGTGCATGGCCGCGACGAAGGCCGCGCGCCGCCGGTCGACCTGTCGCTGGAAAAGCACGCTGGTGAGACGATCCGCGAACTTATCGAAGCCGGGCTTGTGAGCGCCGTTCACGACGTGTCCGACGGCGGCATCGCCGTTGCCCTGGCCGAAATGGCCATGGCTGGCGGCATTGGTGCGGAAGTCTACTCGAACGACGCCTACACCTCTGCGCAGTGGTGGTTCGGTGAGGACCAGGGCCGCTACCTCATCACAGTTCCTGACCGCACGGCCTTCAATGAACAGATGGCCAAGGGAACCGAGAACGAGGACACTGCTCGCGTCGGCTTCCGTCGTCTGGGCGTGACCGGCGGCAACGAGCTGTTCGGCAAGTCCATCGACGAATTGAAGGGCGCGCATCGCAGCTTCTTCAAGGACTGGATGGAAAGCTGAGTTTTCCGGCAGCTTGATGGCGGGAATTGGCGCGCGGGTTAGCGGACCGCGTCACGCGACCGTGCACGCGATCCTCGTGACCTAGCCTTGGCCGCGCCAATGGCTTAAGCCGCCCGCATGACCGCTGGATATTCCGCAACTCCGCTCGCCAAGAAGCTGAACCTGCGCGACGGGCAGCGCGTGTGGTTCGACGGGATGCCGGACGAAGTGGAGGAAGAAATCGCCGAATACGCGCTCGATCTCACCTTCGTCGGTTCGCCGGAAGAAGGCATCGATGCGGCGCATATATTCGTGACGCAGAGGGAAACGCTTGCGGAGCTGCTTGCAGTGCTGCGCGAGTCCATTGCGAGCGACGGGCATATCTGGGTCAGCTGGCCAAAGGCAGCATCGAAGGTGGAAACGGAAATCACCGAAGACACCATCCGCGAACTGTGCCTGCCGTTGGGACTGGTCGATACAAAGGTCTGCGCCGTGGACGATGTATGGTCGGGATTGAAACTGGTGATCCGCAAGGAACTGCGATGCGCGAAGCGCACCAGCCCTACCCGTCACTGCCGGAATTTTCGGATGAAGAACGTGTGGCGAAAGCACGCGAAGCATTCGAACGCCTGAGAACCCGCCATTCCTGCCGCGCCTTCACCGACGAAGCGGTGCCGCGCGAGGTGATCGAATATGCCATTCGCGCGGCTGGCACGGCTCCGAACGGAGCCAACCATCAGCCGTGGCATTTCGCCGTCATCGGTTCGCCGGACAAGAAGCGCGCCATTCGTGAAGCTGCAGAAGCCGAGGAGCGCCGCTTCTACGGCGAGGACGGCGACAAGCCAAAGGCGAGCGAGGAATGGCTCGACGCGCTTGCGCCCATTGGCACCGATGCCAGCAAGCCCTTTCTCGAAACCGCGCCGTGGCTGATCGCCTGCTTCGCGCAGCGCACCGGCGGGATCGAGGAAGACGGTCAGACGCAGAACTACTACGTAAACGAAAGCGTCGGGATCGCCTGCGGCATGCTGATCGCGACCTTGCACGAGGCAGGGCTGGCGACGCTGACGCACACGCCCTCACCCATGGGCTTCCTGCGCGATCTGTGCGGCCGGCCTTCCAACGAGAAGCCGCTGATGATCGTGGTGGTCGGCCACGCGGCAGAAAACGCGACGGTGCCCGAGCATGCCCTCAGGAAAAAGCCGCTGGAGCAGATTGCCAGCTGGCTCTAGGCCACCCATTCCTCTTCGCGGATTTCCAGCAGTTTGAGCAGCGTCGTCAGGTCGCCACGATCCACCCAGCCGTTTGCCGCCGCGCGTGCCTTTGGCTTGGCGCGGTAGGCTATCCCGTAGATGGAGGCTTCCAGCATCGGGATGTCGTTCGCGCCGTCGCCTGCAGCCATGCTCTGAGCTTCGTCGCCCAGCTTGGCCATTTCTTCCAACAGGACCGACTTCTTCACTGAACTGTCAGTAATTCCGCCAACCAGTCCGCCTGTCAGCTTTCCGCCGACCACTTCGAGGCGATTGCCGACCACGCGATCGAAGCCAAGCTGGGTCGCGATCACGTCTGCAAAGTGGTGGAAACCGCCAGTTACCAGCACGGTGCGGCAGCCTTTCGCGCGCAGGGTCTCGACCAGAACGCGCGCACCTTCGTTCGGGCGGATACGGTCATCCAGGCATTGGTAGATCGCGTCCTCGTCCAGTCCCTCCAGCAGCGCCACGCGTTCGCGCAGCGCGCTTTCGAAATCGAGTTCGCCCTGCATGGCGCGCTCGGTAATGTCGGCGACCTTTTCCTTGAGGTCAGCAAAATCGGCCAGTTCGTCGATGCATTCCTGCCCGATCATGGTGGAATCCATGTCGGAGATGAACAGCTCGGGCACGCGGATGAAATCGCGCGCGATGATCGCATCGCTGGGTTCGAAATGCGTATCGATGGCGCTGCGCAGAGCTTCCAGATCGTCGCCCGGCGTTTCGATCTGCAAGACCTCGCCGCAGAAATCGAGCATCGCGGCATGCGCCACCGGCACGGCGCTGTCGGCCAGCGCCGCAGTCATCGCATCGAGGCGACTTTCCAGTGTGGCGGGGTCTGCTATCAGCCGGGCAATGAGCAAGTCTGCAACTCCAGTGGTGAAACCGGTGGCGCTCATCGCAGGGCCGACCGCCAGCGGCAAGAGCGATCTCGCCGTCGAATTGGCTTTGGCGCTGGAAAAAGCAGGCAAAGCCGCCGTCGTCATCAATGCCGACAGCGCGCAGGTCTATTCCGATCTTCGCGTATTGAGCGCGCGGCCCAGCGAAGAGGAAATTCGCGGCGTGCCGCACCGCCTGTTCGGCGCGTGGGACGGGGCAGACCCCTGTTCCGCCGCAGACTGGGCCGATGCCGCCAAACGCGAGATCGAGAATGCGCAGTTGGCCGGAGCCGTGCCGATTTTGGTCGGCGGCACGGGCCTTTACATACGCACTCTACTCGAAGGCATCGCTCCGGTGCCCGCGATCGACGAAGCCATTCGTGCGCAAGTGCGTGCCTTGTCTGCCGAAGGCTTGTTCACTGCTGTGCAGGACGAAGACCCCGCAGCTGCACAAAAGCTCAACCCCGGCGACACGCAGCGGCTGGCCCGCGCGCTGGAAGTGGTGCGATCCACCGGCAAGCCACTGAGTGAATGGCAGCAGGAGAAAGTCGGCGGCATCGGCGATGCGATCACCCTCGCCCCGCTGGTGCTGCTGCCGGACCGCGAATGGCTTTACGAGAGGTGCGGCCGCCGCTTTACCCAGATGATGGAGAACGGGGCGGTAGAGGAAGTCGAGCGCCTGCTTGCGCGCAATCTCCCGGAAGACCTCCCCGTCATGCGCGCCATTGGCGTTCCGCAGATTGCTGAATACCTGCGCGGAACAACCACTTGGGATGAGGCTATCGAACGCGGACAGCAGCTGACGCGCAACTATGCGAAACGCCAATATACCTGGCTGCGCCACCAGCCACCGGAACATTGGACCCGTGAACAACCTGAAAATGTCCAAATAGACGCTCACTTTGATATATTATTTTCCGGATAGCGGTTGACAAGACAGATTATTCTCCATAGTGACGCCCCCGGTGAGTAGGAGAGGATGGCCCGGCACAAGCGATTGTGCCGGGTCAATCTTTTCCAGAAAGCCCGATCTCTTGAGTTTGAGTAGGAGAGTAACGTGTCGGATGAACGCAGCGGTGCTGCGATACTGGTCGAAAGCCTGGTGCGGCAGGGCGTCGAATTCGTGTTCGGCTATCCCGGCGGCGCGGTGCTTCCCATCTATGACGAACTGTTCTCGGACCAGCGTATCCGCCACATTCTCGTACGGCACGAGGCTGGCGCGGCGCATGCGGCCGAGGGCTATGCCCGTTCAACCGGCAAGCCCGGCGTCGTGCTCGTCACCTCCGGCCCCGGTGCCACCAATGCCATCACCGGCATTGCCGACGCTTTCCTCGATTCCATTCCGCTGGTCGTCATCACCGGACAGGTGCCTACGAACCTGATCGGCACCGATGCCTTCCAGGAGGCCGATACCGTCGGCCTCACCCGCCACTGCTCGAAGCACAACTATCTCGTGAAGGATCCGGCGGATCTCGCCGCGACCATCGAGGAAGCTTTCGAGATCGCTTCTACCGGTCGCCCCGGCCCCGTCGTGATCGACGTTCCCAAGAATGTGCAGATCGCCACGGCCGAAATGCCCGCCGGCGCGGCTGACCGGAAGAAGCGCTACAACCCTCGCATGGTTGCCGCGGCAGACGAGATTGCCGAAGCCATCGAACTGATCGCCAACGCCGAACGTCCCGTGCTCTATACCGGCGGCGGCGTGATCAATTCCGGCCCCGCAGCATCTGAATCGCTGCGCCAGTTCCAGCAGATGACGGGCGCGCCGCTTACCAGCACGCTGATGGGCCTCGGAGCTTTCCCTGCCGACCATCCGGACTGGCTGGGCATGCTGGGCATGCACGGCACTTATGAAGCCAACATGGCGATGAACCAGTGTGACGTGATGGTCTGTGTGGGCGCGCGTTTCGACGACCGCGTGACAGGCCGCCTCGACGCGTTCTCGCCGGATTCGAAGAAGATCCACATCGACATCGACCGCGCCAGCATCAACAAGGTCGTGCAGGTCGATCTCGGCATCGTCGGCGATTGCGGCACGGTGCTGGAACAGATGATCGAGTGCTGGGGCAATCGCAAGGCGAAGGACCTTGGCGAATGGAAAGCCCGCGTCGCCGGATGGCGTGCGCGCGACAGTCTCGCCTACCCTGAACGTGGTGAAGCGCTGATGCCGCAAAGGGCGGTTGAGACGCTGTTCGCCATGACCAAGGACCGCGACCCCATCATCACCACCGAGGTTGGCCAGCACCAGATGTGGGCGGCGCAGTACTTCGGCTTCATGGGCCCCAACAAGTGGCTGACCAGCGGTGGCCTTGGCACCATGGGCTATGGCATGCCTGCCGCCATCGGCGCGCAGCTTGGCAATCCGAACGATCTGGTGATCGACATTGCCGGCGAAGCCAGCATCCAGATGAACATCCAGGAGCTTGGCACCGCCAGTCAGTTCCGCCTGCCGGTCAAGGTGTTCATCCTCAACAACGAATACATGGGCATGGTCCGCCAGTGGCAGGAACTGACCTATGAAAGCCGCTATTCCAACAGCTATTCCGACAGTCTGCCGGACTTCGTGAAGCTGGCCGAAAGCTACGGCTGGAAGGGAATCCGCATCACCTCGGAAAGCGAGCTGGAAGACGGCATCCGCGCCATGCTGGAGCATGACGGCCCCGTGATGGTCGATTGCCACGTTTCGAAGGATGCCAACTGCTTCCCGATGATCCCGTCGGGCGCGGCGCATACCGAGATGCTGCTCTATGGCGATCAGCACGGCGGCACCATGGCCGACGAAGCCAAGGCTCTGGTGTAAGGACGAGCGACATGAAAATCGAACATCGCGAAGCCGAACGTCACGTGCTGACGGTTGTCGTTGACAACGAGCCGGGCATCCTGGCCAAGATCACCGGCCTGTTCACCGCGCGTGGCTACAACATCGACAGCCTGACCGTGGCGGACATTTCCGAAGACCACGCCATCAGCCGCATCACCATCGTCACCGGCGGCCCGCCGCAGGTGATTGACCAGATCATGGCCCAGCTCGAACGGCTGGTGCCCGTCCACCGCGTCACCGACCTGACCGACGAAGGCCCGCACGTGGAGCGCGAACTGGCACTGGTGAAGGTAAAAGGCACGGGCGATGACCGCGTTGAGGCGCTGCGCATCGCGGACGTGTTCCGCGCCAACGTGATCGACACCACGACCGAAAGTTTCGTGTTCGAGATCACCGGCGCGAAGGACAAGATCGACACATTCGTCACGCTCATGCGCGGCCTCGGCCTCGTCGAGGTCGGCCGTTCCGGCATCGTCGGCATGATGCGCGGCAGCGAAGGTGCGTAAGGACGCACCAGTTTCAATCAATCACGAGGGGGCCTAAGGCCCTCGCCATAGAACAAGCAGGACACGACAGGATTTTTCGATGAAAGTTTATTACGACGCCGACGCCGATCTCAATCTGATCACTGACAAGAAGATCGTCGTCCTCGGCTACGGTAGCCAGGGCCACGCCCACGCACAGAACCTACGCGATTCCGGCGTGAAGAACGTCGCCATCGCCCTGCGCGAAGGCTCCGCCACCGCGAAGAAGGCCGAAGCCGCCGGTTTCGAAGTTCTCAGCAACAAGCAGGCTGCCGAGCAGGCCGACATTCTCATGATCCTCGCGCCGGACGAGCACCAGGCCGCGATCTGGGAAAACGACCTGAAGGGCAACATGAAGCCGGGCGCCGCCCTCGCCTTCGCCCACGGCCTTAACGTCCACTTCGGCCTGATCGAAGCGCCCGAAGACATCGACGTCATCATGATCGCGCCCAAAGGCCCCGGCCACACCGTGCGCAGCGAATACCAGCGCGGCGGCGGCGTTCCCTGCCTGATCGCCATCCATCAGGATGCCAGCGGCAACGCGCATGACATCGCCCTCGCCTATGCCAGCGGCGTTGGCGGCGGCCGTTCGGGCATCATCGAGACGAACTTCCGCGAGGAATGCGAAACCGACCTGTTCGGCGAACAGGCCGTGCTGTGCGGCGGCATCACCCACCTCATCCAGGCCGGTTTCGAAACCCTGACGGAAGCCGGTTACGCGCCGGAAATGGCCTATTTCGAGTGTCTGCACGAGACCAAACTGATCGTCGATCTGCTGTATGAAGGCGGCATCGCCAACATGCGCTATTCGATCAGCAACACTGCCGAATACGGCGACATCACCACTGGCCCGCGCATCATCACCGAAGAGACCAAGGCCGAAATGAAGCGCGTGCTGGACGACATCCAGTCGGGCCGTTTCGTGAAGAACTTTGTGCTCGACAACCGCGCCGGCCAGCCGGAGCTGAAAGCCGCCCGCAAGCGCGCCGAGGCGCACCCGATCGAGCAGACCGGTTCGCAGCTGCGTGCAATGATGCCGTGGATTTCCGCCAACAAGCTGGTGGACAAGGAAAAGAACTGATCCTTTCCTGACAAGTCGAGAATAGCAGGGGCTCTGCGCCAAACTTCTGAAATCAGAAGTTGTTTGGTGCGGAGCCCCTTTTCTTTTGCAATCCCGGTGCTGTGACAGTGCCGAAACAAGGGTCCCCGTATTAGGTAATATGCCGTTTTCGGCGTATGTAATTCGCAGGGTCGACATGACTTCCTTGGGGGAGGAAGAGTTATGCGCCGGTCCGATACGCCGAATACCATGCGTTTTTCATTACTTGCGGGAAGCCTGCTTCTTGCCGCCTCGAGTCTCGCTGGATGCTCCGACGAGGCAGGGGAAGCGAGCGAGACCGCGGAAGTTGCGGCAGAGCCTGCGATCCACTTCCAGCGGGTTTCCGAAGACCTTGTTGAACACGGCGACCGCGTTGCAACTATCCTCGCCTGCAAGGGATGTCACACGCCGGACCTGACAGGACAGGAATTCGCCGCGCCCGACATCTTGAGCCTGTGGCCTGCCAATCTCACCCGCGTCCGGGAAAACCTGACCGACGAGCAACTTGCCCACGCCATTACCGGCGGCGAAAATCCCGAGCGCGCTTTGTGGATCATGCCTTCCGTCGGATATTCGCAGCTTGGCGAAGAGGACATGGCAGCGCTCATCGCCTACATCCGCAGCGTGCCCGGCGCGGGCGAGGACCATCCCGATCCGCAGTGGTTCACCATCGGTCAGCAATGGATCGACGAAGGCAAGGTTATCGATGCCGCTGCCATGGTGGCGGAAGGTGGCGAGGTCTGGCCTGCGGATGCTGGCGAGGAGCATGCCTTCGGTCGTTATGTCGCCCGCAACGTGTGCAGCCATTGTCACGGCCCTGACCTAAGGGGCGGGAGACCCAATCCGCAGGACGGTGCCAGGCGCCCCGACCTTCGTATCGCCGCTGCCTACAGCCTCGAGGATTTTACTACGCTGATGCGTACCGGGATTGCCGCCGGCGGTCGTGAAGTCGGCCTGATGACAGGCGTTGCGCAAGGGGCGCTCTCCTCAATGACAGACGAAGAGATCAACGCTCTGCATGCCTATCTGGTGAAGCTGGGAGAAATCGATCCCTGACGATTGCGGTGGTTTCGCACACGGAAACGTATGCCGATACCTACCTTTTTCCCGGTGGACTTTGTCAATAACCGTGGCCACATACACGCGGCAATTCCACTAGGAGACCTAATCTGATGCGTAAGACCTTGCTCACCCTTGCAGCCACCGCAGCCATAGGCACCTTTGCTGCCAGCGGCGCACTGGCCGACCATCACGAAGAAGCAGCGATGGACACCAGCGCAATCGCTTCGGGCACTTACAGCGCCGATCCCCTGCACACGCTGGTCGGCTGGCGTCTCGATCACCTGGGCTTCAACGATTATCTCGGCATCTTTGGCGACATCACCGGCACGCTGGAACTCGATACGGAGAACCTTTCGAACTCCACGGTCGACGTTTCAATTCCGATCGCCGACGTTACCGTCGCCAGCGCCGACCTGAAGGCTCACCTGCTGCGCGCAGGCGCAGACGGCGCCGATCCCGATTTCTTCGGCCCGAACCCGGAACCCGCCCGCTTCGTATCCACTGCCGTGCACCAGACGGGTGACACCACCGCGCATATCATGGGCGACCTCACCTTCAACGGCGTGACCAATCCCATCATGTTCGATGCCGAACTCAGCGGCATGGGCACCAACGGCATGAACCAGAAGGAAACCATCGGTTTCCACGCCACGACCACCATCACCCGTTCCGAATGGAACCTTGGCTGGGGCATCCCCTTCGGCCTGGGCGATGAAGTGGAACTGGAAATTACCGCAGCGTTCGAAAAGAACTGAGCGAACTGCCAGCAAAACAAGGGGGTGCGCGCCGACAAGGCCCGCGCCCCTTTTTTGTTGCTGGACCTGTTAACCAATCGTCCCTAAGTATTGTCGCATGACGCAGGCCTACAGCCTACTCCTGCTTCGACTTACACGCCCTTAGGCGTGCCATTTCCCGTGCCTGCGTGGCCGGGACACTCCTAAGGGCTAATCCACCACAGGTTGATTAATTCGCACTGGACGCTAGGCGCGCCGTGCAAAGTCGAAGAAAGCTGTTTCACAATGCCCATGTTGTCCGATCCCTCGGCCAAGTACCGCCCTTTCCCGCAGGTCCCCTTGCAGGACCGGCAGTGGCCCTCGCGCACCATCACCGCCCCGCCCCGCTGGCTGAGCACGGACCTGCGCGACGGCAACCAGTCCATCATCGATCCGATGGACAAGGTGAAGAAGACCCGCTTCTTCGATCTGCTGGTGGAAGTCGGCGTGAAAGAAATCGAAGTCGGCTTTCCGGCAGCCGGACAGACTGAGTTCGATTTCATCAGCTGGTTGGTGCAGTCCGATCGTGTGCCTGAAGACGTGGTGGTGCAGGTTCTCACCCAGTCGCGTGAAGACCTGATCAAGCGCAGCTTCGAAAGCCTGGAGGGCGCGCACTCGGCCATTGTCCACCTCTATAATGCCGTAAGCCCCGCATGGCGCGACATCGTCTTCCGCATGAGCAAGGACGAGGTGAAGCAGATCGCCATCAACGGCGCGCAGATGCTGGTGGACGAGGCGGCGAAGCGCCCGGACACGAAGTGGCAGTTCGAATATTCGCCCGAGACCTTCTCCACCGCCGAGCTCGATTTCAGCCTGGAGGTTTGCGAGGCAGTGATGGAGGTCGTCGGCCCGACGAAGGACTGGCCGATCATCCTGAACCTGCCCGCCACGGTGGAAGCGGCGACACCCAACATTTACGCCGACCAGATCGAATACTTCTGCCGCAACCTGCCCAATCGCGAGGCTGCGGTCATCAGCCTGCACACGCATAACGATCGCGGCACCGGCGTCGCGGCGGCAGAGCTGGGCATGATGGCCGGCGCGGACCGCGTGGAAGGCTGCCTGTTCGGCAACGGTGAGCGCACGGGCAACTGCTGCCTCGTGACCGTTGCCCTCAACATGTACACGCAGGGGGTCGATCCCGGCCTTGATTTCTCGGACATCGACAAGGTGATCGAGACGGTCGAGTACTGCAACGAACTGCCCGTCCACCAGCGCCACCCCTATGGGGGCGAACTGGTATTCACGGCCTTCTCCGGCAGCCATCAGGATGCCATCAAGAAGGGCTTCGAAGCGCACGAGAAGCAGAACGACGAGCAATGGCGCGTCCCCTATCTGCCCATCGACCCCGCTGACCTCGGCCGCGATTACGAAGCGGTGATCCGCGTCAACTCGCAGTCAGGCAAGGGCGGCTTCGCATGGGTGCTGCAACAGACACAGGGGCTGAAACTTCCCAAGAAGCTGCAGGCCGATTTCTCCAAGCACGTGCAGTACATGGCCGACGATACGGGCCGTGAACTTAACGCCGCCGACATCTGGGAATGCTTCAAGCAGACCTATTACCTCAAGGTCGACAAGCGGAAGTTCCGCCTCGTCGATTACGAGGAAAGCCGTACGTCGGACGGCGACCGCGTGTTTGCCGGCACCATCGAAGTCGACGGCGAAGAACAGCGCGTATCCGGCCGCGGGAAGGGCCTGATCTCTTCCGTGCTCGCAACGATCCGCGAAACCTATGGCCTCGATTTCGAAGTGCGCGACTATTCAGAGCATGCCCTGGGCACCGGCGTCGATGCGCGCGCGGCGGCCTACATCGAATGGGCCCTGCCCGATGGCCGCAGCGGCTGGGGCGTCGGGATCGACGAGGACGTGGCAACGGCCAGCGTGCGCGCCATCCTATCGGCCGCCAACGGCGCCGCGCACGGTCCGGGAACTCCGAAGTTCTGATCTTCGATCGGTGCCAGGCCAGCTCGGGAGGGCTTCCTAGACCGCCGTTGCCGCCCACAACTGGTCGACCATGGCATCGAGCTCGGAAAAATCCTGGCCGGTTTGGAACGGGTCCTTGCGATTGAGTTGCAGGCGCCCTCGCCTTGTATCCAGCACGCGTTTGCGCAGGGCGCGCTGCAGCAGTTCGAGGCGATAGGTCGCTTCCCAACTTGCCCTGCGCGCGTCGATACAAACGGTTTTCGACCATGCTGTCTCGATCTGGCCGACACGTTCGGTGACCAGCTCGTTGTAATTGCGGTGCGGCCCGCAGTGGAGTGGAAGTCCCAAGCGCTGCGCCGCCGAAACAGTCGCGGGAAGCAGCAGACCATTCCTGCGAAAGTCGTCGAAGCCGATTTGCTCCCGCCCCAGGTGGCCCAGCATCGGCGCAAGGCTTTCGGTATTCAGGAGTTGCCGCGGCAGCAGGTGGTGGCGTTGCATGTCAGCCCGATAGTCCGGCTGTCCCTTCACGTTGACCGAGCGGAACGGCAGTTTCGGGCGGCGCGCAACCATGCGCGCCACGCGTGCCCTGTCGGCAACGTGAGCTAGTGCGACCCTCTCCACACATCGACAATGCCCGAGTTATCCACAGGTTCAAGTCGTAATGTCTCTCCGGAAGGCACTGTAAAGACGAAACTTTCCGTGATCGCACCGTTCTCGATGAGCCAGTCGAGCAACCGCAGGGCAATCTTCGTCGCTTCCGCCTTATCGCTGACGACCTCTGGGTGCATGCGCAGTTCCTGTCCGGTGAAAAGCGCCAGCCCCTCCGTATGCAATCCGCCGTCTTCGGAAGGAATGACCGAAGTGAGGCCGAGACCGGGGAACGGACCGCCCTCTATCCAGCGAAGCACGCTGCGACGGAAGTGCCCGGGATCGGAAATCGACCGTGCCGGGTGCCAGGCCACGCCTTCGACCCCGTCAAACTGCGCCAGGTTGGCGGCAATCATCGCAAGGGTGCGTACTACCGGAAACATCGCACCGCCCGCAGCCAGATGCGGCCCGGGAGTGATGAGGATGGCTTCCCGAGCGCCTGCATCGAATCCCGGCGCTAGTCCGAAAGAATGCGGCGTCATCGGCAATTCGCTGCCCGTTTGCGGAGCCAGTCCGGTCAGGTCGAAAGTCAGGCCATTGGCAAGCAGTTCCAGCCAGCCTTCCTCCTGTCCGCCATGTGCGGAAGTATCGAGGCTGATGGAAAATGCGCCGCATTCCTTAGCCAACCGCCGCACATCGCTTGCGTTCGGACGACGACCGGGCGCGAACAGGAGCGATACGGCCGAAATAGTCTTGTTGTTCTCAAGGCGTTCGGCGCTGGCGATCGACTTTACCCCATTGGTCCCGTTGATGAATTTTGACGGTAACGCGCTGTAAGGTCCAGTCCTAGCACGCTATGTTTGTTGCGGTTGTTCAATTTCTGAACGGCCTGAATACAAGCCGCTCAAGATTACTGTAGAGTTAGCGTCTGGTTCGGTTGGAGCAACACGGCAAAGAGGGTAGATCATGCCCATGGCCACCCGATCCGCGATTCTTGGTGTCGAACGTTCGCTTTCCGGCAAAAGCTGGCAATGGCGCGGCGGCAATATGCAAGTGGACGGCGATGTGCTGTCGCTGGGCAACGACATCACGACCCAGCTACTACTCTCTCGCGGCGTATCGCCTGACGACCTTGACCGGCACCGCCAGCCGAGCCTGCGCGAATTCCTGCCCGACCCCTCTCAGTTCAACGATATGGACCGCGCGGCCGAACGCGTGGCCGAAGCGGTCATCGCGCAAGAGAACATCACCATCTACGGCGACTACGACGTGGACGGGGCGACCAGTTCCGCATTGCTGATCCGCCTGATCAGAATGCTGGGCCACGATGCGCGGCATTACATTCCGGATCGCCTGCTGGAAGGCTACGGCCCCAGCGGAGAGGCATTGCTGAAGCTTGGGCAGGGAGGCTCCAGCCTGATCGTCACAGTCGATTGCGGAGCCATGGCGCACGAGGCGCTGGGCATGGCCCACGATGCCGGGATCGACGTGATCGTGGTGGATCACCACAAGTGCTCGCCGGAACTTCCGCGCAGCTACGCGCTGGTCAATCCCAACCGTCTCGACGAAAATGACCTCGCCGCATCGCACGGGCACCTGGCGGCCGTCGGCGTCGCATTCCTGCTGGCGATTGCCGTCGTCCGCACCTTGCGGGAACGCGGCTATTTCAAGGATCGGACCGAACCCAACCTGATTGCGCTGCTCGATCTCGTCGCGCTGGGCACCGTGGCCGACGTTGCTGCGATTCGCGGGCTGAACCGCGCCTTTGTCGCGCAGGGTCTCAAGGTGATGGGCAAGCGCGCCAACACGGGCATGGCAGCACTGATCGATGCAAGCCGCCTGAAGGCCGCGCCCAAGTGCAGCGATTGTGGCTTTGCCTTGGGTCCGCGCATCAATGCAGGCGGGCGCGTGGGCGAAGCGACGCTGGGTGTCCGTCTTCTTACCACCGAAGACCCGGACGAGGCGCGCGAGATAGCAGCCCAGCTCTCTCAGTTGAACGAAGAGCGCCGTGCGATCGAGGCGGAAGTGCAGGAAGAAGCGGAGGCCCAACTCGCGGCCCAGCACAACCGATCCGTCATCTGCGTAGCTGCGCGTGGCTGGCACCCCGGCGTGATCGGGATTGTCGCAGGTCGCATCAAGGAGAAGACCGGCAAGCCAAGCCTCGTGATCGCGCTGGATGCGGAGAACGGTCAGGGCAAAGGTTCGGGACGCTCCATCGCGGGCGTCGATCTTGGCGCCGCCATCATCGGCGCGCGAGAGGCGGGATTGCTGGTGGCAGGTGGCGGACATGCGATGGCCGCCGGTCTCACCGTCGATGCCGATAAGCTGGAGGAATTCGCCAGCTGGCTCGATGAACGTCTCGCCGAAAAGGTAGCAAAGGCCAGCGCCGAACAGACCATGCTGCTCGATCTCTCGGTCGCTCCCGGTGGACTTACACCGGAACTGGTCGAAACGCTGGAAGGTGCCGGGCCTTACGGTGTCGGCTGGCCGGGTCCGCGCGTTGCCGTGGGGCCTGTACACGTTGTGAAGGCCGATGTGGTGGGTAACGACCACTTGCGGATTATCGCTGCGGGGCAGGACGGGCGAAGCCTGAAAGCCATCGCTTTTCGCGCTGCAGACAGCGAAATGGGCCAGTCGATTCTCCACGGTTCTCGAGGGCGCAGGCTGTGGCTTGCGGGCCGGGCGAAGATCGACGACTGGGGTGCACGTCCCGCTGCCGAACTGCACCTGGAAGACGCCGCCTGGGCCGACTGACAGGCCCGTCTGCGATATTGTTGAAAGTGGGGCTTGACCACACGCCCCCATCCCCCTAATTGCGCCGCTCCATCGCGCGTGGCCCCTTCGTCTAGCGGTTAGGACGCGGCCCTTTCACGGCTGAAACACGGGTTCGATTCCCGTAGGGGTCACCAGCGATGGATTTGCCTTCCGACATGGCAGGCCGTTCACCCGGCCAATTTCTCGGCAAAGGCCCCTTCGTCTAGCGGTTAGGACGCGGCCCTTTCACGGCTGAAACACGGGTTCGATTCCCGTAGGGGTCACCACCGGGACGCTGCGCTGGCAGCGAGTGGTGAAACTTTTCAAATTCACGGTGGAAACTGTAACAATTCTCGCGCATGAGGCGGGCCATGCAGGGATTCCGCATACCCGTCGCCGCAGTCGTGCTGGCCATCGTGTGTGGCGGAGTCCTTATCTTCTCCGGGGCAGGTATTGGCGTATCGCTGGCTTTTGTTGGCGTGTGGATCCTGTCCTTCTGGCTGGTGCCCCCTGCTCCGCCCGAACCGCGCGAGTCAGTGCAGGAAACACTGAACATCACGCGCTCTGGCATGCGCGACCTCATCGAACATTCCGGCCTTCCGTTGCTACTGCTCGATCGCAACCGCATCGTCATCGCCAATGCAAATGCGCGCGAAGCGGTGGGTAAGCACATCCTGGGTCAGGACGCGCGCGTGGCGCTGCGCCATCCGGCAGCGGTAGACCTGCTTTCGCGTCCCGAGGGCGGCAGCATCACCGTGCAGGGCCTCACCGGCCCCAAGAGCAACTGGCAGATGACGCGCACCCAGATCGACGAGCGCTATTCGTTGATCGAGCTGATAAACCGCACGTCCGAAGCTGACGTAAGCCGCGCCCACACCGATTTCGTCGCCAATGCCAGTCACGAACTGCGCACGCCGCTCGCTTCCATCATCGGATACATGGAAACGCTGGAGGACGAAGGCGAGGACATCGATCCGAAGCAGGCGAGCAAGTTCTATTCCACCGTGCTGCGCGAAGCGCGCCGCCTGCAGACGCTGGTGGACGACCTCATGTCGCTCAGCCGCGTAGAAGCTGAGAAGCATGATCAGCCGCGCGAACCTCTGGCACTTACCCCACTCATCAAACAGGCCGCACGCGATGGTGCGGGACACGAACGATTCGAGCGCGTGCATTTCCACATAGAGGACGAGGCGCTGCGCGTGCGCGGCGATCATCGCCAGCTCGAACAGCTTGTTCGCAACCTCGTCGACAATGCGCTGAAATACGGGGGCGAGAACGAACCAGTCGATGTCAGCCTGCGCCACGGCGAACGGGACATGGCCGTGCTGACCGTGCGCGATTACGGCGAAGGCATTTCGGCAGAACATCTGCCGCACCTCACCCGCCGCTTCTATCGTACCGATCCGGGCCGCAGCCGGGCACAGGGTGGGACGGGGCTCGGCCTCGCGATCTGCAAGCACATCGTGGAACGCCACCGCGGGCGACTCGATATCGACAGCAAGCTGGGCGACGGCACCACCGTAACCGTGCGCCTGCCGCTGATTCCCGAAGCGGAATAAACCAACCGAAATTGCAGTTATCGACAGCTTGTCCCCAAGCGGGGCAGGCCTGCGCCTCCTTTGTAACAAAGGCGTCACAATCAAGTCATAGCGGGCACACACTTTCGCAACAAAAGTGAAACAGATTCGTCATGAAAAAGATCATTGCCGCGGCCTTTCTTGCAGGGACCGCTCTCACCCCCGCAACTGCCTTGGCGCAGGATGCAACCACTCTGGAAGAGCAGGTCGCCGCTCTCGTCGCCGAAGTCACCCGGCTGAACGAGCGAGTCGCCGAGCTTGAGGCCGAACAGGCACAGGCCGAGGCCCAGCAGGCAGAAGCGGTAGCTCAGCAGGCAGCCGTGGCCGCACAGGTAGCCGCTATGCAGGAAACGGTTGCCGCCGCCCCCGCACCCACCGTCACTTCCGGTTCGCCGCTGGAAATCAGCTGGGCAGGCGCTCCTGAAATCGAGGGCGAAGGCGGTTGGTCGTTCAAGCCGCGCGGTCGCCTGAACATCGACGCCGGTACTATCCGCGCGCCCGATTCGACGGGCCGCGAAGACGGCTTCAACAGCGAGATGCGCCGTGCACGCCTCGGCGTCGAAGGCGATATTCCGGGCGGCTTCGGCTACAAGTTCGAGATCGACTTCGCCGGTAACGAAGTCGACGTGACCGATGCCATCCTGTCCTACGAAGACGGTCCGCTGACCGTTAACGTCGGCCAGCACAACACTTTCCAGTCGCTTGAAGAACTCTCCAGCAGCCGCTGGTCGTCCTTCATCGAGCGCGCCGCCTTCACCGATGCTTTCGGCTTCGAACGCCGCCTCGGTGTCTCCGTCGAACTCGAGCCCAGCGATGCCGTGCTAATCCAGGCTGGCGTCTTCTCCGACAACATCGGAGACCTGCCGGGCAAGGCGATGAGCATCGATGGCCGTATCGTGTTCATGCCGGAAATCGGCGAGAACCAGCTGCACGTCGGTGCCAGCCTGCACTACACCGACGTGCCGGAAGGCGACACGGTGCGCTATCGCCAGCGTCCGCTGGTCCACTTCACTGGCGAACGCTTCATCAACACCGGCAACATGCCCGCTTCCAGTGAAGTCGGCGCAGGTGTCGAAGCGGCATTCGTCTCCGGCCCGTTCCACGCCGTTGCCGAAGGCTTCTGGCAGAGCACAAACATCATCGGCATGGACAAGGCTGACTTCTTCGGTGGCTATGCCGAAGCAGGCTTCTTCCTGACCGAAGGCGACAGCCGAGGCTATCGCGGTGGCACATGGAACCGCACCCGTCCCGCCAACCCGGTAGACGAAGGCGGCATCGGCGCCTTCCAGATCAACCTGCGCTATGATTATCTCGACCTGACCGACAGCGGCGCAGGGATCATCGGCGGCACGCAGAATGGCTACATGGCCAGCCTGGTGTGGGTGCCGACTGACTACACCCGCTTCCTGATCAATTACGGTCGCCTGGAATACGACGATGCCGTTCACGCGGCAGCCGGCGGCGACCGCAATTATTCCGTCGACGTGCTGGGAATGCGGGCACAGATCGACTTCTAAGTACCAACCGCATCACGGCGGCAGGCAAATATGGCGTTCGGTCACGCACCGAACGCCCCTTTGTCGCAAAGCCGTCACACAGTAGACCTAGCGGTCTGCCATCTGAACCAGAATGAGGTACAACATGACCCTGAATTTCCGTACTGCCGCATCGGCTCTCGCCCTGGTGGCGCTGGCTGCCTGTAACAACGCTGGTGGCGGTGAAACCCGCGATTCGATCCACGCTGTTGGCTCGTCCACCGTCTATCCCTTCGCCACCCGCGTGGCAGAAGCCTTCACCCGCAACACCGGCAACCCCTCACCGCTGATCGAATCGACCGGCACCGGCGGCGGCATGGGCCTGTTCTGCGAAGGCGTTGGCCCCTCCACCCCCGACATCGCGAACGCATCGCGCCGCATGAAGCTGAGCGAGTTTGAAACCTGCCAGCAGAACAACGTGGGCGACATCACCGAAATCCAGGTCGGCATGGACGGCATCGCCTTTGCTTCGGCAAACGGCGGCATCGACTTCGATCTGACGCCGGAAATCGTCTACCAGGCTATCGCCGCAAACCCCTATGGCGAAGAAAACACCGCCGAAATGTGGAGCGACATCGATCCGTCGCTGCCGAACAAGCCGATCCTCGTCTACGGCCCCCCGGCCACTTCCGGCACGCGCGATGCACTGGTTGAACTGGTGCTGATGCCCGGCTGCGAATCCGGTGAAGGCATGGCCGAACTGGAAGAGAGCGACGAAGACGCTTTCGAAGCGGTCTGCACCGAAGTGCGCACCGACGGCGCCTATGTCGAGCAGGGCGAGCAGGATAACCTGATCGTGCAGAAGATCGAAGGCAATGCCGATGCCATCGGCGTGTTCGGCTATTCCTATCTCGAAGAAAATCTCGACCGTATTCACGGCCTGACCGTGAACGGCGTGGAGCCGACCTACGAGAATATCTCCAGCTTCAACTACATCGGCGCGCGTCCGCTGTTCATCTACGTGAAGAACCAGCACCTCGACGCCATCCCGGGCCTGCGCGAATTCATCGCTGAATGGGCAAATTCCTGGGTAGCAGGCGGTCCGCTGGCCGAGGTTGGGCTTGTGCCCAATCCCGAAGACGTTATGGCACGCAGCAACACCGCCGCGACGGAGTTCACTCCGCTCGCAGCATCTGACCTGCAGTAGGAATCTGAATAAGTAAGCTATGTCGGCCAGTACCCTGATCCTATTAGTCCTTGGACTGGGGCTGGCCGGCTGGCTTGCTGCCCGTTCGCGCGCCACCATGTTCCGGCGCGAGAGCAAGGGACGCATTGCTTCCCTCCCCACATACCATGCGTGGTATGCCGCGCTGTGGATTGTCATTCCGACGCTGCTGTTCGCGCTCGTCTGGGGGCAGATTGCAGACCAGCTCGTCATCCAGCAGGTTCTCGCCAGCCCGGCTGCATCTGAACTTCCCGCCTTTGGCATGCAGCGCGAGACGATGCTGGCCGAGGCGCGCGCCGTCGCCACTGGCGCCGCCCCCGGCGTGTTCAATCCTGAAGCTGCCGGACTGGTCCAGCCCTTCGAAGACGCGCTGACCCGCTACAATATCATCGGCCTGGTCGTGACCCTGCTGATCGCCCTTGCGGGCGGTGCATGGGCCTTCCTGCGCCTGAAACCCGATTTCCGCGCCCATACCCGCGTCGAGCGCACGGTGATGATGGCGCTGCTGATTGCTTCGCTCGTCGCCATTCTCACAACGCTGGGCATCGTTGCGAGCCTTGTGTTCGAGACGATTCGCTTCTTCGGCATGGTCAATCCGATCGACTTCCTGACCGGTATCCACTGGTCGCCCAATCCGATGACCGACGGATCGAATCCCGATCCTGATCGCTATGGTGCGGTGCCGCTGTTCTGGGGCACATTCTTCATCGGCGTGGTGATCGCCATGATCGTGGCCATTCCGCTGGGCATGATGAGCGCGATCTATCTGAACCAGTATGCCGCGCCGCGCGTGCGCACGTGGCTGAAGCCCGCGCTGGAAATCCTCGCCGGTGTGCCGACTGTGGTCTACGGCTACTTCGCCGCCCTCACAATCGCGCCCGCCATTCGTGATTTCGCCATCATGCTTGGTGTGCAGAACCCTTCCAGCGAAAGCGCGCTGGCAGCCGGTCTCGTGATGGGCGTGATGATCATTCCCTTCGTCTCCTCGATGGCCGACGATTCGATTGCCGCCGTTCCGCAGGCGATGAAGGACGGCTCTCTCGCCATGGGCGCCACGCAGAACGAGACGATCAAGCGCGTTCTCGTCCCCGCCGCCCTGCCCGGCATCGTTGCAGGCATCATGCTCGCAATCAGCCGCGCAATTGGCGAGACCATGATCGTGGTGATGGCCGCCAGCGCCACGGCGCGGCTGTCGGCCAACCCGCTGGAAGCGATGACAACCGTTACCTACCAGATCGTCGCCAACCTGACGGGCGAGGCGAGCATGGACTCCGCCTCCACCCTCGCAGCCTTTGCTCTCGGCTTCGTGCTGTTCCTGGTGACGCTGGTACTCAACATTATCGCCCTGCGCATCGTGAAGAGGTTCCGCGAAGCTTATGAGTGATATGGTCGAAAACATTCGCCCCACGCGTACGCCCGCTTTCGAAGCGCGGCTGAAGAAGCGCTATGCGTCGGAACGTCGCTTCAAAGCACTCGGCCTTGGCGCGATCCTGTTCTCGATTGCCGTGCTCGTGTTTCTGCTCGTCACCATGGCGCTGAACGGTTTCGGCGGCTTCCAGCGGACCGAACTGCGCGTGCCGGTGGACTTTGCTGCCGCGCCCGTATCGGTCCCCGCAGACGCGGCTGACGAACGCGCCGTGGTACAATCGCTCGAACGACAGGGACTGCGCGACATCATCACTTTCAGCGCTACCGAAGCATTCGGCGAAGAAGGCGCGGCGCAGCTGAACAGCGAATCCTGGCGTATCGTTGCGCAGGAAATCGCCGAAGACCCGAGCCTCGCGCGCGGTCAGCAGGAATTCTGGCTGCCCACGTCCGAAGACCTCGCCAGCGCCTATGCCGGCGATGGCAGCGCGGAACTTCAGCCGCTCGCACAGCAGCTGACGGAGCAAGGCCATCTCGAGGACAACCTCGACTTGGGCTTCCTCGAACGCGCGGACGCGACCGATCCGCAGCTTGTCGGCATCTGGGGCGCGCTCAAGGGCTCGATCCTGACGATGATCGTTACCCTGCTGCTTGCTTTCCCGATCGGCGTGCTCGCTGCGCTCTATCTGGAAGAATACGCGCCCAAGAACCGCTGGACCGACCTGATCGAAGTCTCGATCAATAACCTTGCGGCTGTGCCCTCGATCATCTTCGGCTTGCTTGGTCTCGCAGTGTTCCTGTGGATTTTCCCGAGCTACCGCTCAGCACCGCTGATCGGCGGCATGACGCTGGCGCTGATGACGATGCCTGTGATCGTGATCGCCGGTCGTAACGCCATCAAGGCTGTCCCGCCATCCATCCGCGACGGCGCTCTCGCCATTGGCGCTTCGCCAGTGCAGGTGGTGTTCCATCACGTGCTGCCGCTCGCCCTGCCCGGCATTCTTACCGGCACGATCATCGGCATGGCCCGCGCACTTGGCGAAACCGCCCCGCTGCTGCTGATCGGTATGCGCGCTTTCGTCGCCAGCCCGCCGCAGGGCTTCACCGATAATGCCACCGTGCTGCCGATGCAGATCTTCCTGTGGTCCGACGAGATCGACCGCGGATTTGTGGAACGCACCAGCGCGGCGATTATCGTGCTACTGGTATTCCTACTGCTGATGAATGGCCTCGCCATCTATCTGCGCAACCGATTCGAGAAGAAATGGTAATGTCCGAAGCAACCGACAGCCCCCTCGCCAGCCAGGCGCAGAAGTCGCTCGAACATGAAAACATCGAGACCGGCGAGCCGAAGATGCGCGCCCGTGATGTTGATGTGTACTACGGTCAGAAGAAGGCCATAGACGGCGTCAACATCGACGTTTTCACCGAGTTCGTGACGGCCTTCATCGGCCCGTCGGGCTGCGGCAAGTCCACCTTCCTGCGCGCGCTCAACCGCATGAACGACACGATCCCCTCGGCCCGTGTCACCGGCACGATCGAACTTGATGGCGAGGATATCTACGCCAGCGGGATGGACGTGGTGCAGCTGCGTGCGCGCGTCGGCATGGTTTTCCAGAAGCCCAACCCCTTCCCCAAGTCGATCTACGAGAACATCGCCTACGGCCCGAAGATTCACGGCCTAGCCGAGAACAAGGCGGACCTCGATGTGATGGTCGAAAAGAGCCTGCGCCGTGCGGGCCTGTGGGAAGAAGTGAAGGATCGTCTCGACGATTCAGGCACCGCGCTTTCGGGCGGTCAGCAACAGCGCCTGTGCATCGCCCGCGCCATTGCCGTCGATCCCGAAGTCATCCTGATGGACGAGCCCTGCTCGGCGCTCGACCCCATTGCGACGGCCAAGATCGAGGAACTGATTGACGAACTGCGTGGCCGCTATGGTATCGTGATCGTCACGCACTCCATGCAGCAGGCTGCGCGCGTTTCGCAGCGCACTGCGTTCTTCCACCTCGGGCACCTGGTGGAGTATGGACATACATCTGACATATTCACGAATCCTGCCGAGAAGCGCACGCAGGATTACATTACGGGACGGTACGGCTGATGGTCGAACACACAGTAAAGGCATTTGACGAGGACATTACCCGTCTGCGCGGCCTAATCGCCGAAATGGGCGGTCTGGCCGAAGTCGCCATTCAGCAGTCCTTGCAGGCCCTGGTCCAAGGTGACGAGGAGCTCGCCAGCGAAGTCGTGAAGCGCGACGCCAAGCTCGACGCCCTGGAAACGGAAGTGGACGCCATGGCCGTTCGCATCCTCGCTCTGCGAGCGCCGATGGCGGATGATCTGCGCGAAATCGTTGCCGCGCTCAAGATCGGCGGCGTCGTCGAACGCATCGGCGACTATGCCAAGAACATCGCCAAGCGCGTTGGCCGCATCGAGGGCCGCAGCAAGTTCGAGCCGCTGACCCTGCTCCCTGCGATGGGCGAAGTGGCGGCGGAAATGGTTCACGACGTGCTGACCGCCTATGCCGCTCGCGATCCGGTAATGGCCCGCGAAGTGATTGAGCGCGATGACAAGGTCGATGCTTTCTATGACAGCATTTTCCGCAACCTGGTCAGCCACATGGTCGAGAACCCCGCCACCATCAGCAGTGCCGCGCAACTGCTGTTCATCGCTCGCAACCTGGAGCGCATTGGTGACCATGCAACCAACGTGGCAGAGATGGTTCACTACTCGGCCACCGGCGCATATCCCGACGATATCGAGCGTTAATTCACGCAGCTTTGCAGCAATCTGACCGGTTGCAACAAATCTGACACAGAATTGAAATATCAGGCCGCTGACGGCATTGTGATTTGGTGCCGGAATCCAAGGGGCCAAATACGATGTCCGCGCCGAAACTGCTGCTTGTCGAAGACGACACCGCGCTTGCTGAATTGCTTGAATACCGCTTCGAAAGCGAAGGCTACGATGTGCGTGCCACCGCCGATGGTGATGATGCGCTGGTCATGGCCGCCGAGGACACACCCGATCTCGTCATTCTCGACTGGATGATCGAGGGTACCAGCGGCATCGAGGTTTGCCGGCGCCTGCGCCGTGACAAGACCACCGCGCACGTGCCCATTATCATGCTGACCGCGCGCGAAGCGGAGGATGACCGCGTGCGCGGCCTGGAAACCGGTGCCGACGATTATCTGACCAAACCGTTTTCCCCGCGCGAGTTGCTTGCGCGCGTGTCAGCCGTGCTTCGCCGTGTGCGGCCAGCACTTGCGGGTGAAACCATCGAGGCGGGTGATCTTCGACTGGACCCGGTCGCTCACCGCGTCGAGCGGCGTGGTCGTCCATTGCAGATCGGCCCCACTGAGTATCGGCTGATCAAGTTTTTCATGGAACACCCCCGCCGCGTGTTCTCGCGCGGACAGCTTCTTGATGCCGTATGGGGCACGGGCAGCGAAATCGAGGAGCGTACGGTAGACGTGCATATCCGCCGACTGCGCAAGGCGATCACGGTGGAGAATGCGCGCGATCCTATCCGCACCGTTCGCTCGGCAGGCTACGCGCTGGAACCGGTCTGATCGGGATAAGTAGTTCCCACTTGTCGACTTTTGTTGCCACGCAGCAAAATGTCCCGTAGGCGGGAACAAGATCGAAAACTGATGGTTTTCAAGGTGGTTGCGTGACCCAATTGCAACGCTTCACCGCAATCGAGAACCGGTTTGGATCAAAACCTGTGGTTTCGACTTCACAATGAAGTGTAATCGCAGTAAGGCCGAATTGATTGAATAAGCCTCCGATTTAAGAGGAACGGAAATGAAAAAGATTATTGCAAGCACCATCGCTGCCGGTCTGGTAGCTGGTACGACCCTCACCGCCGCCGCTGCGCCGACCGTGCGTGACGCCGCTTCCGTTACTCAGGAAGAGCGTTTTGGTGAAGAAGGTGGCGCCGGCACCTTGCTCGTCGTTCTTCTGGCTGCTGCTGCTGCCGCTGGTATCGTGATCGCTATCGAAAGTGGCGAAGACGAAGACGTGCCGGTCAGCGCCTAATCGGCTCTGTAACCGAATTCAAAAACCCCCGCTTCGGCGGGGGTTTTTTATGCGCGTCGTCCTCAGCGACAGGCACCCATTGCAGGATTACGCCCTTGATCGAGATGAAGGTGATCAGCATGGGCAGCGTTGTAGTCGGGTGAGAGTACTGTCCCGAAATTGCTGCACGCCGCATCCCTGACAGCGATCAGAAAACGCCCGGAATCCTCTCCATCACCCCAGTCGCGCAGGACGTTCACGCGCCGCCCGTCCTCCAACTGGAAGCCGGCAATATCGATGGCATTGCCTGTCGCGTGTTCACTCCAGGGGGCATTTTCATCGCCATACATTCGTCGACAACTGTAGGTGCCGAGTTGATCGATCCGCGAAACGCGAGTGCCGAGGATTCCTTCGGCCAATGGCTGCACATCCTTGTCCAGCCACATCACCATCCCGGCCGCGACAGGACAGGTCATCTGCGGAAAGCGAGGCGCGAACGGCATCGCACCAAGCGTCAACCTGTCGTCGCGGGTACACTCCCCCTCTCCCACATCTGGCAAATCCGAGAATTCGATTTCACTGCGATCCAGGACGGCGCGGCATCCTGCAGCGTCGTCTTGAAGGCTTGCCAGTTTCATCGGCGTTGCCCAGCCACGCTCCTGCCGCAGGTCCAATGGAGCCCACGGACTATGCTGTGGATTCTCTGCGAAGAAAACACGTCCGGCTAGCAGCAGCGCTCCGCCGACGAAGGCCAGCGCGATAATCCGATCGAACCGGCGAAGGGCCGGCCTGCTATCCTTGCGTTTCATACTCAATGAAAGTCGCGGGACTTAGGAATGATCCGCACGTTGCGCGGATGTCCCCGCGTGTTGGGCAACTGGTCGATCAGGTCACGCGGGCGAATCGCCTGGTTGGCGGGGTCGTCCTCGCCGCTGCGCAGGTTGTCACGCGGGTTGAACTTGCTCGGCAGCGGGTTGTTCACGTGGTCCGCGCGGGCGACGGGTGCGTTGAGCATGTCGTCAGACAGGCGATGCAGCTCCTGCGTCGCATCGGTCATGTGGTGGGCGATGACGTGGATCACCTCGTCATCATATTCCACGCGGCCACGCACTTCCATCAGCCGTGATCCCATCACCACGGTGCGCTGCTTCTCCTTGAGGTCGGGCCATACCACCAGGTTGATGACGCCGGTCTCGTCCTCCAGCGTGATGAAGCACACGCCCTTGGCGCTGCCGGGCCGCTGGCGAATCAGCACCACGCCTGCAACGTGCACCATGGAGCGGAACTTGCGGTTCCTGAGGTCGCACGCACGCACGAAGCCGCGCTCTGCCAGCGAAGCGCGCAGGAAGGACATGGGATGCGCCTTCAGTGAAAGGCGCGTCGTCTGGTAATCGGCCACCACTTCCTCGGACAATGGCATTCTCGGTAGGATCGCCCTTCCCCTCTCCGCGCCCTCGTCACGCTCGTCCGCATGGGCGAACAGCGGCAGGTCGCTCCCGCCCACCAGGCTGCGCGCATCCCACAGGGCCTGCCTGCGCGACATGTCCATGGAGCCGAACGCGTCGGCGCTGGCGAGGCGCTCTATATGGCCAACGGGCACGCGCGCCCTGTCGCGCAGTTCGCCAACGTCTGCATAGGCTCCGCCCTCTTCGCGCGCGGTGACGAGTGCGGCGGCCACGTGTTCGGGCAAGCCGTCCACTTGCCGCAGGCCGAGGCGCAGGGCGATGTGACGGTCGAACCGTCCGCTGCCGGCATCCTCGTTCCTGCCGATCACTTCCAGCGTGCAGTCCCAATCGGAACGGTTCACGTCCACCGGCAGCACTTCCACCCCATGCTCGCGCGCATCGCGCACGATCTGTGCAGGCGCGTAGAAACCCATCGGCTGCGAATTCAGCAGCGCGCAGGCGAAGGCGGCAGGGAAATGGCATTTCAGCCAGCTGGAAACGTAGACGAGGTGCGCGAAGCTGGCGGCATGGCTTTCGGGAAAGCCGTATTCGCCAAAGCCGCGGATCTGGTTGAAGCAGCGTTGGGCGAAGTCACGGTCGTAGCCGCGCGTCACCATGCGCTCCACCATCATGTCCTGCAACTCGTCCACCATGCCCCGGCTGCGGAACGTCGCCATGGCCTTGCGCAAGCGGTTGGCCTCCGCGCTGGAGAAACGGGCGGCATCGAGCGCGATCTTCATCGCCTGTTCTTGGAAGATCGGCACGCCCAGCGTGCGCTCAAGGATGCTCGATAGTTCGTCGGGCGGGCCATGCTCGGGCGATGGCGCTGGTATCTGCACCTGCTCTGCCCCGCGACGCCGCTTGAGATACGGGTGCACCATGTCGCCCTGGATCGGGCCGGGGCGCACGATGGCGACCTGGATCACGAGGTCATAGAATTCGCGCGGGCGCAGGCGCGGCAGCATGTTCATCTGCGCGCGGCTTTCCACCTGGAACACGCCCAGCGAATCCCCCCTGCGCAGCATTTCGTAGGTTTCCGGGTCCTCGCGCGGCACGCTGGCGAGCGTCAGGCGGCGGTCGTGATGGTCTTCCAAGAGGCCGAGGCACTTCTTGATGCAGGTGAGCATGCCCAGCGCCAGCACGTCGACCTTGAGGATGCCGAGCGCCTCGATATCGTCCTTGTCCCACTCGATGAAACTGCGATCGGGCATGGCGCCATTGCCGATGGGCACGGTCTCGGTAAGCGGACCGTCGGTGAGGATGAACCCGCCAACGTGCTGGCTGAGATGGCGCGGCATTCCAACCATCTGCTCCGTGAGTTTCAGAACGCGCCTGAGGTGCGGATCGGAGATATCCATGCCGGTTTCGGCGGCATGCTTCTCGCTCACCTCCTTGCCCCACCCGCCCCACACGGTGCGCGCGAGGGCACTAGTCACGTCTTCGGAAAGCCCCATCGCCTTGCCCACCTCGCGGATCGCCATGCGCGGGCGGTAATGGATGACGGTGGCGGTAAGGCCCGCGCGCTGGCGGCCGTACTTCTTGTAGATGTGCTGGATCACCTCTTCGCGCCGCTCATGCTCGAAATCGACGTCGATGTCGGGCGGCTCCTTGCGCTCTTCGGAAATGAAGCGGTCGAACAAAAGCTGGTGCTTGGCCGGATCGACGCTGGTGATTTCGAGGCAATAGCAGACGGCGGAATTGGCGGCCGAGCCGCGCCCCTGGCACAGGATCGGCGGATCGACCGAGCGGGCAAAGTCGACGATGTCCTTGATGGTGAGGAAGTAGCGCGCGAGGTCCAGCTTGCCGATCAGCGCCAGTTCGCGCTCCAGCGTACGCTTCACGCTATCGGGCACGCCCTCGGGATAGCGCCGCTGCGCGCCTTTCCAGGTCTCACTTTCCAGATAGGCCTGCGGGCTCATCCCATCGGGGTAGATCTCTTCGGGATATTCGTACTTCAGCTCGTCCAGACTGAAATCGCAGGCGTCGGCCACTTCGCGCGCCGCGCTGATCGCGTGCGGCCAGCGTTCGAACAGCCGCAGCATCTGTTCGGGGCTTTTCAGGTGCCGTTCCGCATTGGCGTGCAGCAGGTGCCCGGCACGCGCCACCGTGGTCTTGTGGCGGATGGCCGTCATCACGTCCTGCAAGGGGCGGCGGTCGGGCGCGTGATAATGCACATCGTTGGTCGCCAGCAGAGACAGACCGTTGGCGCGGGCAAGCGCGTCGAGCCGATCGATCCGGGCGATGTCGTCTCCGGCGTAGACATAGCTGGCGGCAAGGTGACGCAGGCCCGGCAGCCCTGCGGAAAGGTGTGGCAGGATGTCGAAAAGCGTGCTGCTGACGTCGCCTTCGCGCACGGTGCCGTCCAGCGCGATCACGTTGCTCGCCCAGCCCGGCACGGTGAATGTCTCCGCCAGGTCGCGTGGCGGGATGAGGATCAGCTGCACGCCTTCGCAGTGCTCCGCCAGCATGGGCAGCGAGATGTCGCACACGCCCTTTTCCTGCCAGTCGCCATCCAGCGTGGACATACGGCCTTTCGAGATCAGCGTGGTGAGGCGGCCATAGGCGGCGCGGTCTTTCGGGTAGGCGAGGAAAGCGAGGCCCTCCACCGTCTCTATCCGGCAGCCGATGACGGGGCGCATCTTCAGCGTCTTCGCCTCGGTATGCACGCGCACCACGCCTGCCATGGAATTGGCATCGGCAATCCCGATGGCATCGTAGCCGAGGCTACGCGCGGTCAGCACAAGATCCACCGCGTCGGACGCACCGCGCAGGAATGTGAAGCAGCTGACGAGGCCAAGCTCGACGAAGGCACTGCGCTGCGGTGCGTCTATGCTGTCAGGATCGAGCTCGATCGTGCGCTTGGGGAGGAGATCGCTGTCGGGCACGTCACTCCACCAGCTCCGCCAGCCGCTCCTTCACCGCCGCAAGGTCGGCTGCGAACAATCGTTCCTGTTCCGCCTTCGCATCACCATCGAGGCGCAGGAGGTAGGATGGATGCGCCGTCACCCACAGTTCGCTGCCGTCTTCCAGCTGCATTGGTTCGCCGCGCGCTTTCGAGATGCTCACCGTCTTGCCCAGCATCGCGCGGGCCGCACTGGCGCCCAGCGCCAGCACCACCTTGGGCTTCACGATGGCGCGCTCCGCCTCGTGCCACCAGCGGCACACGTCGATTTCCTTGGCGGTGGGCGACTGGTGCAGGCGGCGCTTGCCGCGCTGGACATATTTGAAATGCTTCACCGCATTGGTGACGTAGGTTCGCTCACGTTCGATACCGGCCTGCGCCAGCGCAGCGTCCAGCACCTGCCCGGCAGGGCCGACGAAGGGCTTTCCAGCAAGGTCTTCCTGATCGCCCGGCTGTTCGCCAACGATCATCAAAGCCGCTTCTTCCGGCCCCTCCCCCATCACCGCCTGATTGTCGAGCGAGCCGATCGGACATTTGCGGCAGGCGTGGATGGCCTTGTCGATGGCCTCCAGCGTTTCGGGCCGTTCCTCGAACTCGAGTGCGCCTGCATCCACCATCTCGCTCTCCCGCTTCTGCGCGCCTGCCACCAGCTCCGGGATGAGCGCGGCTTCGGGCATGTTCTTCCAGTACTTACGGGGCATCTCTTTCAGCATGGCCCCGATCTTCAAACGCGCGGGGTTGAAGATGGATGCGTAGTACTTGCGCCAGAGATCTTCGGCAGGATCGCCCTGCGGCGCATCAGACTTTTGCGCCGGGCCGTTTTCGCGCAGCGTCTCGCCATCCCAGTGGATGCAGCCCTTCGGCGTCAGGATGGACCAGTGCATGTTGGCAAAGCGGCGCACGAAGAAGCCCGCTTCGCGCCGCACGATGTGATGATCCGGCTCGAACCAGGCGACGTAGTGCTCGTTCCCTTCCTCATCCTCCACCATGCGGAAGCGGACGAAGGCATGCATCTTGTGCGCGTCGCGGCGCACCGACTTGTCCATGTCTTCCAGCCGGCGCACCTGCGGGTCTGCCTTGTCCTCCATGATCCGCGGATTGGACTGGAGCCGCCAGAGCATGGCGTAGAGCAGCGAGAACCGCTCCGGATCGGAATGGTGCGCGACGTTCCTCGCCAGCGTCAGGAAACGCTTGCTGGCGCGGATGATCCGCTTGTCATCCTCCGGCACCGGCAGGCGGCGGTCCCCGTGGCTGAACAGCGAGCCGTTGCCACCCGGTTCCACCCAGGCCACACGGTCGGGCGGAACATCGCACTGGACAAGCTGGCGCGCCCGTTCCCGCCAGAAGGCAAAGTCGTCCGGCTCGGGCATGTGCACCACGTAGTACGTGCCAAGCTTCACATGGCTGAGCGAGGTCATGCCGCGAACAGCTCCAGCTGCTCCTGCTTCGGCGCGAGGAGGCTGCGCAGGTCTGCCCGGTCAGTAAGCAAGGTGGGCCGCCAGTCGGCGGTGCAGATAAACGGGCGAACCTTGGTGATGGAAACGGTCAGCTTCCCCACATCATCCAGCCGCAAGGTACGGTGGCGGCGGCTGGCAAGTATCTGACCCACAGCCCGCGTCCCCAGCCCCGGCACACGCAGCAAGTCTTCACGAGAAGCGCGGTTCACGTCCACCGGAAAACGATCACGGAACTTCAGCGCCCAGGCGAGCTTGGGATCAATATCGAGCGGCAGGTTCCCGTCCGCTTCGGTCGCCTGCATCACCTCTTGCGGAGCGAAACCATAGAACCGCATCAGCCAGTCCGACTGGTACAGCCGGTGCTCCCTCATCAACGGTGGACGCTTCAGCGGCAACACGGCGCTGGCATCGGGAATGGGCGAGAAGGCGCTGTAATAGACGCGCCGCAGCTTGAAATTGCCGTAGAGGCGGCTGGCCTTGCCCACGATATCGCTGTCCGTCGCGGCATCTGCGCCCACGATCATCTGCGTCGACTGCCCTCCCGGCGCGAAGCGCGGTGCATGCTTGAAGCGCTTGCGCTCGTCCTTCGACTGGCGGATCGCCATTTTCATGCCGCCCATCGCCCCTTCGATCTGGCGGCTGTTCTTGTCCGGCGCGAGACGCGTCAGCCCCGTATCGGTCGGCAGTTCGACATTGATCGAGACACGGTCTGCATAGAGGCCCGCCTGGTGCGCCAGTTCCGGGTCCGCCTCGGGAATGGTCTTGAGGTGGATATAGCCGCGAAAGTCATGCTCTTCTCGCAGGATGCGCGCGGTCTCCACCAGCTGCTCCATCGTGTGGTTGGAGCTCTTGATAATGCCGGAGGAGAGGAACAGCCCCTCGATGTAATTGCGGCGGTAGAAGGTGAGCGTCAGATCCGCCACTTCGCGCGGGGTGAACTTCGCGCGGCGTACGTTCGAACTCTTGCGGTTGATACAATAGTGGCAATCGAAGATGCAGTGATTGGTCAGCAGGATCTTCAGCAGCGAAATGCACCGACCATCGGGCGCATAGGCGTGGCAGATGCCCATCCCCTCGGTCGAGCCGATGCCCGTGCCGCCCTTGCTGTTGCGCTTGGCCGTGCCCGACGACGCGCAGGAGGCATCGTATTTCGCCGCATCGGCAAGGATTTCCAGCTTCTGTATCGTATCGAGCGCAGGCATTTGTTCCTTATATGTTCTTGCACGCGATTCGCCAAGGCGCAGCAGTGGTTCGCTTTGAAATTTGCGACGAAGCGCAAGCCGTAAGCGCCGGAAAAACCGAAATTAACCATAGGTATTGGCGGGGGCTTAACCAACTCGGCCCCACGCAGGCCCTTCACAACAATAAAAGGGGCATTGCCATGAGACTGTTCGCGCGCACGAAACCGGCTTCGGTTCCCGAGCGCCGCAGCACGCCCCGCACCCGCGTGGATTGTCTCGCAACGATGCTGATGCCCAGTGGCAACCGCCATGGCCGCCTGTTCGACATATCCACCACAGGCGCGCGCCTGGTTACGGAAGATCCGCCGGCAAAAGGGGTCTCTGCGATCCTCGACTGGAACCTGCACGAAGCCTACTGCAAGGTAACCTGGGTAAAACCGGGCATGTGCGGCGTGGAATTTGACCGGCCCATTTCGACCAAGGTCGTGGAAGATCTGGTGAAGGTCGCAGCCGCAGGTCCGCGTCTGGTGCACCCATCTTCAGGCGACCAGCCAGGCAGCGACGACAATGCTCCGCCAACGCGCTTCGTTAGCTAGGACAGAGTCAATCTTCCATCTGGACGCGCGCCACCTCGCGTGACAGAAAGCTCCTGAGAAGCCCATCAAAGGGCAGGCCTTGGGAGAGGCGAATTGAAGCGGATGCCATTCAGCGCGGCGATTGCCGATGCGCCGCTGCGTCCATATCAGGTGCTTGTTGCCCTGTTCGGGCTGGCAATGCTGGTGATCGACGGGATCGACCTGCAATCGCTGTCACTCGTCACGCCCGTCATTCTGGAAGAATGGGGGATCGACCGCGCCATTTTCGGCCCGGCTCTTGCTGCATCGCTTTTCGGGATGGGCTTCGGCTCGCTGATCGGCGGTATCATGGGAGACCGCATCGGCCGCCTGCGCACGATGTTCCTCGCCTGCCTCATCTTCGGCACATCCACGATCCTTGCCGCCTATACGCATGACGTGTGGCAGATGTCGGCAGTGCGCGTCCTGGGCGGCCTCGGCTTCGGAGCTGCTTATCCCAACGCGCTGGCACTGGTCAGCGACTGGGTACCTGATCGCTGGCGCGCACACGCCGTTTCGGCGCTGTCGGTCGGTATTCCGGTCGGCATCTCGATCAGCGCAGCACTGGTGCCCTCAATGCTGCCCGAATATGGCTGGCGCGGCATCTTCATCTGGTTCGGCGTCGGCTCGATCGTGTTCGGCTTCCTGCTGCTGGCGGTCATCCGAGAGGGGCCGGACTTCCTGCTGGCGAAAGGCAAGGATGAAGCAGCCAGGCGCGCCGGGTCAAAGGTGCTGGGCCAGGACACACGATGGGGAAACTCATCGGTTGAAGGCGCAGGGAAAGACGCGTCAGCCGAGCTTGAGCAGATCGGAATCTTCCATGCGAACAACCTCCGGCTCAATATCGGCATGTTCGTCAGCTTCTCCGCCGCGACCACACTTGTCTATGGCTTGCTGAACTGGACGCCGGAACTGCTAACCACGGCAGGCTTCACGCTGGAACAGGCCCTGCGCGCGAGTTTCTGGCAGGGCATCCTTTCCATCGTCGGCGGGCTCTCGGCTGGTTTCACCACCCGCCGCTTCGGCTCGAAGACCGTCACGCTCGTCGGCTCGGCCGCCATCCTCGTCACAGTGCTCGCCCTCGCCTTCATGGTGGAGGGTCTGGGTGCGGCCCCGACGCCGTCCGAAGTCTCTGCTATCGTCCTTCTCGAAGGGCTTGCCGTCGGCCTCGTCAGCATGATGATTACCGTGTTCTACGTCATAATGGCGGAGGGATACCCTGCCAGTTGCCGCTCTGCCGGTATCGGATTTGTCCTAACTGCAGGACGCGTATTCTCGATTACCATGGTGTTCTTCGGCGGCGCGCTCATCAACATCGGCGGGGAGGAGACCTTCTTCTGGTACTTCGCCACCCTCGTGGCCATCGCCATGTGCGTATTCGCCGCTGCCTTCATCATCGACAAGCAGGTGCAGCCTGCCACTTCCAAGGAGTAGTCCCATGGTCGTTATCGCCGGTCGTCGCATCAGCCCGCAGAACCTGGGGGCGGAATACAAGCGTTTCACCGTCACCCCCTATGCCGGCGCTCTCGGCGCAGTGATCGAAGGGGTGGACCTGTCGCAGGACCTCGACGAGGAGATGATTGCCGAGATCCGCCGCGCGCTGATCGAGAACCTCGTCATCTTCTTCCGCGGGCAGGACATGACGCCCGAGCAGCACCTTGCCTTTGCCAGGAAGTTCGGCACCCTGAACCAGCACGATCAGGTGAAGGGAATGGACGATTACCCCGACATCATCGAAGTGCGGCAGGAACCAACCGACACCCGCAATTTCGGCGGCGCGTGGCATGGCGATGTAACCTATTTGCCGGAGCCACCGCTCGGCTCCATCCTCTACGCCAAGGAAGTGCCACCTGTCGGCGGAGATACGCTGTGGTCAAACCTCTACCTTGCCTACGAAGACCTCTCACCCGGCTACCGAGCGATGATCGACCCGCTGACGGTGATTCACACGCCCGCGATCATCTATGGCGAGAAGTCGATGGACTGGAGCAAGGATTCATCGGTCAAATCCGCCCCCACCAAGGCCGCGCACTACGAGGTCGAGCACCCGCTGGTGCGCACCCACCCGGAAAGCGGGCGCAAGCTGTTCTACGTGAGCGGCGCTTACACCCCGCGCTTCAAGGACCAGACCGAGGAAGAAAGCGGTCCTATCATCGACTACGTGATGTATCAGGCCACTCGCGAGCCCTTCACCTGCCGTTGGCGCTGGCAGGCGGGTGACGTAGCCTTCTGGGACAACCGCGCATGTCTTCACTACGCATTGAACGACTATTACGGGCACCGCCGCATTATGCATCGCGTGACTATCAACGGGGAACGACCGGTACCTTGAGCAATTGCGACAAGCCTTCACCGACATCAATTCAGGCCTCCTGAACTTTCAGGGATCTGTAGTTTACTTACAAAGTATAAACCTTGTTACGGGACAGTTCGAATTCTGTGCTCGTATTTCGAATGCATTTCTAAAATAGTACTCTGCACAAAGTCGTGGAGAGTGAAATGGAAACCGTGATCGAATTTCGGGAACGTGCTGCTGGCCTTCGGGCTGAAGCTGCAGTTGTGACTCTCGCCAACGTGCGCGATGTCAAACTCGCCGCTGCCGAGAAGTGGGAAGCGCTGGCTACGGAGATTGAAACTGTAATCGGTCCAAGCGGAGAATCGCTGGTCGACGACTGGATTCTCTAGACTGTTGCCCAAGACGTGCCCTGATCCCTTCACATGAAGCGATCCCGGATGGTTGACTGCATTTTAACCAACTCAAGGCATAATATCGTCGGTACGGGCGGTTTTCTCCTAGTTGCTTAGACCTGAAGCCGTCCGTGCCACCCTTGTGCGCGGAATTCCCGGCTTGCACGATACCGCTCCTGCTTTTTCCCACAGTATCAAGATGAAGTGGCCCACCTTGGGCGCGCGCTACGTCAAGCAAACAACCCCTGCAGATACCAGTCCGGCATTCCCCCGCGCCCGTCGGTGGGCAGGCCATTGCGGTAAATCCAGTAGCGGCGGCCTGCCTCGTCCTCGACGCGGTAGTAGTCGCGCAGGCGGGCCGTGCCGCGTTCTCGCCACCATTCGGGCGCGATGCGTTCGGGGCCTTCCACGCGGGCGACTTCGCACACTTCGCCGCGCCAGCTGAACCGGCGAGGATAGCCTTCCGGTGCGGCGTAGAGGACGGAGATGCGCTCAGGCCGCTCCAGCAGTTTCAGGGGCCGGGTATGGAAGGCAAGCTGGTGCTGTTCGGCAGGTTCGGGCTCCAGCGGCGGCTGCCAGCCTTGCGCGCGTTCGGGAATGTGGCTGGCACGCGGCACGGGGCGCTGCACCGCTTGCGTGCCGAGGCGCGTGGTGAGGCGATCCATGCAGGCCGCCAGCGAAGTGCCGTGCTGTTCCGCCGCTGCCTCCAGGTCAGACTGGTCCAGCCCCAGCGGCTGCGACCACGCGGCGCGCAGGCGCAGCATCTCTATGCCGAAACCTGCGTCGATATCGTCCAGCCTGTCGGCAAACAGGCGCACCATGTGATCGGGATCGCGGGTGGCGGCAGCCATTTCCAGCTCGCGCACCAGCACTTCGCCGTCCACGCGCCACAGGCCCAGTTGCAGGCGGCGCGCGCCCTCGCCCATTGCCTCCAGCGTGCGGGCCATGTCCTGCGCCAAGTCGCTCACCACGGTGTCGAGCAGCTGGCGATGACGGATCGGCTCCAGCAGGCGGCGCTGGACCATCGGCGCGGTGACGGGGACGACGGGCAGAAGCGGTTCGGGCACGCGGCCCAGCAGCTGGTCCATGCGAATGAGTGGATTGGCGGACGGAGACTTGCGGTTGCGGAAGCGGCGCTGGATGGCGTCCCTTCCGCTCCCTTTCCGGTCGCGCCCCTCCTCGATCCCCGCCAGATCGCCGAGGCGTTTCAGGCCAAGGCGGCGAAGCACCAGCAGCACGTCGTTATCGAGGCGCAGCGCGGCAACGGACAAGTCGGCAAGGCGGGCTTGCAGGTCTTCGTCAGGGCCGAGAATCGCCCCCGGGCTGGCATAGTGCGCCAGCGCCCATGCCGCGCCTGCCGTTGGTGCAATGGCGGCGCGCACGCCCAGCCCGCGCGTATCGCACCGCGCTTTCACGTCGGCCAGCAGGCGCTGTTCCCCGCCGAAAAGGTGGGCAACGGCAGTCACGTCCACCAGCACGCCGTCGGGCGGGTCCATCGCGCTCCACGGTCCCCAGCGCATCGCCCACAGGGCAAGCCGTTCGAGGAAAGCGAGATCGCCCGCCGGATCGCTGGGGCGCACTTCGATGGACGGGCACAGGGTGCGGGCATCGGCCAGCATCATGCCTTTCGCCGCGCCGGCGGCGCGTGCGGCATGGTTCGCCGCGTCGATGCGCGGGCCGTGTGCCGTTTCCGTAATCAGTGCCAACGGGGCGGCGTCCGCGCCTTCCCCGCGCTGACAGCCTTCAGAGTGCCGCCAGCGATCGAGCGCCAGGTCCGCGCACCAGATCGCCATGATCCGGCGCGGCGGCTGGCCCCGATGCCGGGATACGCTCTGCGGCGAGGCGTTCTGGCTCATCGCGCAGGATCCATTCTCCGGGAGGGTGGGCACGGGCGCGGAACAGTTCGGCGTGCCAGGCCGGACGGCCGGGCGCGGCGATGTTCCAACGCGGAGGGGAGGACGGCGCGCTCGTCAGCCGCCAGCGCATGCGGGCGGAACTGAGATCGGCCTGGGCATCGAGGCGCACCAGCAACAGCGAGATGCCATGCTTTTCCGCCGTCAGCGTCAGGCGGCGCGAGGCAGTGAAATCCAGCGCGCGCGGGTTGCCGGCCACTTCGCCTACCACCACGGCAAGATCGCGGCACCGCAGCCCTTCTTCCATGGCGAACAGAGCATCTTCCGGCGTCTTGGCGGCGACATGGATCAGGCGATGGCGAAGGGCTTCGGGCAGACCAGCGCGGTAGGGGCGCCCGCCCAGCTTGATGGCGCGGGCATCCTGCACCCACAAAACGCTGCGCTCTTCCAGCGAGGATACCGCTTCCCCAGTGTCGCGCAGCGCGTCCTGCAAGAAGGCAAGTGCCGCCCCTGCCCCTGCGCCTTGCGTGGCGGGGGCGAAAATCTCGCTGTGCAACGGAAGCGCCGCGCCCGGCTGCCAGCGCGGGTTGCGGGCAGCACGGCCGGCCAGCTCCGCCGCTTTTGGCAGTGTGCTGGTGTCCATGACGAATCGACTCCTATGTTCCTATTATGTTCCACCATGGACCTTGGGGCAAGGTCGGAACTTCTGCCCCCCACATCTCGTTGATTGGACAAAGGAGAATGTCATGACCTCGACCAACGACCTCAAAGAGAAGTTCTGGAAATCGCTTGCAGACAGCCCGTTCATCTTCCTGGAGCTGGATGCCGATCCGAAGACTGCCGTGCCGATGACCGCGCAGCTGGACAAGGATGCCAACAGCACGATCTGGTTCTTCACCACCAAGGATCACACTTTCGCCAAGGGCGGCCCCGCCACCGCAACCTTCGCCGGCAAGGGCCACGAGATGTTCGCCCGCTTTTCCGGCACTCTGCGCGAAGAAACGAGCCGCGAGCGGTTTGAAAAGCAGTGGGGCAAGCCCGTGGAAGCATGGTTCCCCGGCGGCAAGGACGATCCCAACCTGCTGATGCTGCGGATGGACCTTGGCCAGGCGGAAATCTGGAATTCCGACCTTGGCTTCATGGACACCGCCCGGATGCTGCTCGGCTTCGACATGCGCGAAGATGCGCGTGAGGAGCACACTGAAACCGTCCTGTAATCAGGTACGCAAACAAAAAAGGGGCCGTTGCTCAACCCAGAGCAACGGCCCCTTTTTTGTGTCCAGCCGGATCAGGCGAACATGTTCGGGAAGATACCCACGATCAGGATGCCGACCAGTGCAATCGGGCACAGGAAGCGCACCAGGAACAGCCAGAACAGGTGCAGGAACCCGCCGAGGCCGTTCTCGATATCGATCAACTTGCGATCGGCCACCCAGCCCACGAACACCGCGGTCAGGATCGCGCCGATGGGCATGAAGAATTTGGCGGTCAGCCCGTCCAGCACGTCGAAGAAGCCCTGCCCTTCAAACACCGGAATGAAATCGAGCGGATGCCAGTCGGACAGCACGTTGAACGACAGCGCCGCCAGAGCGCCAAGCACCATGGCGCCAGCGGCCACCATTATGGCGCTGAGCGGACGCACGATGCGGAAGCGGTCGATCATCCACGCGGTCGGCACTTCCAGCAGGGCCACCGAACTGGTGAGCGCAGCGAAACCGACCATGATGAAGAACAGCAGGCCGACGACCGAGCCGAACGGCATTTCCTGGAAGGCGTGCGGCAGGGTCTGGAACATCAGACCGGGGCCAGCGCCAACCGCAAGGCCAGCTGCGAACACGATCGGGAAGAGGCAAAGGCCTGCCAGCAGCGCCACGGCCGTATCAGCGCCGGCGATGATGGCAGAGGTGCCCGCGAGGTTCACGTTACGACCGACATAACCGCCGTAGGTGATCATTCCTGCGACACCCAGCGACAGCGAGAAGAACGCCTGCCCCAAGGCAGCCAGCATGACCGGACCGGTCAGTTTCTCAGGTTCGAAAGTGAAGAGATAATCGAGCGTCTGCGAAAATGCGCCGCCGAACGCGCCGTACACGGTGATCAGCACCAGCAGGATGAAGAACGCGGGCATCATGTAGTTCGCCACGACCTCGATCCCGCCGCTGACGCCCCGTGCCACGAAATAAAGCGTGACGCCGAGGAACACCGCATTCATGCCCACCATCATCGGACCGTTCGAGAACAGTTCGGGAAGCAGTGCCTCGATCGCCTCGGAGGACTGTCCCTCGAAAGCGCCGCCAACAATGCCGGTAGTGAAGATGTCGCCGATGAAGACGCCGATGTAATAGATGACCCAGCCGCCTACGACACAGTAGAAACTGAGGATCAGGAACGCGGCGAGCACGCCCATGCCTGCCAGAATGTCCCACCGGGGGCTGGCGCGCGATGCGCTGGCGACGCGGCGCACGCTTTCAGGTGCAGCAGCCTGGCCGTGGCGACCAATCAGCGTTTCGGAGAGCAGGATCGGCAAACCGATCAGGATCACGCAGCCGATGTAGAACAGCACGAAGGCACCGCCACCATTGGCCCCTGCTTCTGCCGGAAAGCGCCAGAGGTTCCCCAACCCCACGGCCGAACCGATCGCTGCAAGGATAAATGCGCTTCGTGACGACCAGTGGTCTCTGGTTGCGCCCGACTGCGAAAGTGCCATAAATTTCTGTCCTCTCGGCCCGAAGTGGTTGCGTAATGCAATGAAATTGCGCCCGCGTCGAGGGGCAGTCTTGGCGCATCCCCGTCCGAGGCGTTGCAATGGCCTTCACCGAACGGCTATCTCCGGCCCGATGAAGCAGCGCGGTCACTAGCGACGCGCAGCAGTTTACCGTTACATGCGCCGCCTTCTTCGCTAGGCCGCAACCGAATTTAATGAAGGGCCTTTATGTCCACCACTTTCCAGCTCGACACGTCCACAAGCCGCGCGAACCCCACGCCGCAGCCTATGCGGCGGCTGACCGTTCCCAAAATTCGCGAACGCAAGGTCGATGGCGTGACCGAACAACCGCTGGTGATGCTCACCGCATATACAGCGCGGCAAGCCCAACTGCTCGATCCGCATTGCGACCTGCTGCTGGTGGGCGATTCGCTGGGGCAGGTTATCTACGGTCTGCCCTCGACCATACCTGTCACCATGGAAATGATGGCTAACCATGCAGCAGCCGTAGTGCGCGGCAGCTATCACTCGGTCGTGGTCGTGGACATGCCGTTCGGTGCCTATGAAGCGTCGCCCGAAGATGCCTTCGACAGCGCCGCACGCCTGCTCAAGGAAAGCGGCGCGGCAGCGGTAAAGCTAGAAGGCGGCGAAGCCATGGCGGAGACGGTCGAGTTTCTGGTGAAGCGCGGCATCCCGGTAATGGGCCACGTTGGCCTCACCCCGCAAGCGGTGAACGTGCTGGGCGGCTATGGCGCGCGCGGACGCAGCGATGCCGAGGCCGAAAAAATTATCGGCGATGCCAAGGCGCTGGAACAGGCAGGCGCTTTCGCCATCGTGGTTGAAGGCGTGGTGGAACCCATCGCCATTGCCGTCACCGAGGCGGTAGCGTGCCCCACCATCGGCATCGGCGCATCTGCCAGTTGCGATGGTCAGGTACTCGTCACCGACGATATGCTTGGCATGTTCGAACGCGTGCCGCGCTTCGTGAAACGATACGAAGACGTCGCGACCACTATTTCCAAGACTGCCGCAAAGTACGCCGAGGAAGTGCGCAATCGCAGTTTCCCCGGCCCCGACCAGCTTTACCAGCCGGAGTAGAATTCGGACCCTTCGCGCATCCGGCGCGTTTTCCTGGCAGTTTCCTCCAGCAACGGATCACCCACTCGCATGGCGACCCTGCTACGCTACTACAAATTCTCGCTCGTATTCACCGCCGCCTGCTTCGCGCTAGGCCTCTGGTACGGCATCGCCAGTTCCGGCACCGTCGGCGGCGTTCTCGAAATCCTCTGGATCATCCTGATCCTCTCGATCCTCGAAGTATCGCTCAGCTTCGATAACGCAGTTGTGAATGCGTCCATCCTGAAGGAGATGGACGAGAAGTGGCAGCAGCGTTTCCTAGTCTGGGGGATCGCAATCGCGGTTTTCGGCACGCGCATCATCTTCCCGCTGGCCATCGTGGCGATTGCGGCGGGCATCGGTCCGATGCAGGCGATAGACCTCTCCCTCAATGACCCCGAGCGATACGAGGAAATCGTCTCAGGCGCACATATCGGCATTGCCGGTTTTGGCGGCGCTTTCCTTGCGATGGTGGGCCTCAAGTTCTTTTTCGACGCAGACAAGGAAGTGCACTGGATCGGTGTGGTCGAGCGCAACCTTTCCAAGGTCGCCGTATTGCCCGCAATCGAGATCGGCGTGCTGCTGCTCGTGCTGTGGATCATCTCCCTGCAACTGCCGGAAGCTGATGCGCTGACGTTCCTCACCGCGGGTGTGCTTGGCCTCGTCACCTACATCGCAGTGGACGCGCTGGGCGAATATCTCAACATGCGCGAAGAGACGCGTAAGAACGCGTCGGGCGAGGTCATGCGATCCGGCCTTGGCGGATTCCTCTATCTCGAAGTGCTGGACGCATCGTTCAGCTTCGACGGCGTAATCGGCGCATTCGCCTTGTCGAACAACATGGTGATCATCGCACTTGGCCTGTCCATCGGCGCGATGTTCGTGCGTTCGATGACCATCCATCTGGTGCGCAAGGGCACTCTTTCGGAATACCGTTTCCTCGAACACGGCGCTTTCTGGGCGATCATCGTGCTGGGCGCGATCATGCTGGCCTCCGCTGTGTTGCACATTCCGGAGACGATCACCGGCCTGATCGGTGGCGGCCTGATCGGCCTCTCGTTCTGGTGGTCCCTGCGCCACAACAAGCGCGAGGCCAACGGCCTTATCGACCCGCCGCCCCCGCATTAAGCCGTGCCGCCAGCGGGGCGGACACGATCATTTGCAGCAAGTGGTAGGCCAGTACCGGTAGCAGCACGAGACCGGCCGTCGCGGGCGTAAAAAGCACGCTGGCAAGCGGAGCGCCCAGCGCGATGCTCTTCTGTGCGCCGGCAAAGAGGAAAGCGATCCGGTCGCCCCGATTGAGGCCAAGCGCGCCGCCTGCCAGCCACGATCCGCCAAAGCCCAGCAGCAGGAAAGCGCCGATTAGCAGCGCGAGCCATCCCCAGGCGCTCAGGCTCACGAGAGTCCACAGACCTTGCTCCACCGCTGCAGAGAATGCGACGTAGACGGCGATGGCAATCGCGCTCCGGTCTGCCCAGCTGAGCAGCGTGCGATTGTCGGCAACGAAATGCCCAAGGCGCGATTGCAATATCTGGCCAATGGCGAACGGCAGCAGCAAGATCATGCCGATGCGCTGCAGTCCGTCGAGGTCGATCCCTACCTCGCCACCCCCGGCAAACGACAGCAGCGGTGCGGTGACGAAAACGCCAAGCAGGTTGATAACGCCCGCCGCCACCACCGATGCCGCGACATTGCCACCAGCGATGGAAGAATAGGCCGTCGCCGACTGCACAGTCGACGGCAGGAGGCCGAGAAACAGCAGCCCGAGCGCCACTGTTCCCGGCAGCACACCTGCGCCAATCTGTGAAAGCCCCCAGCCCGCAAGGCCCATCACGCCGAACACCCAAACGATGAGCGGCAACAGGAAGCGGACATTGCGCATGCCGTGCAGCACCTGTTCGCGCGGCAGGCGAAGGCCGTTGAGCAGGAACAGGAAAAAGATCGCCGCGTCCGAAACGATGCGGGCGACTGCCCTGCCCTCTCCCGTTACCGGCAGGACGGTGGCGAGCGCGATGGCCAGCAGCAGCAGGCGCACCAGCGGATCGAACAGGGATTTGACGCGTGCGATCATCGCCGCGCCCTGTGCCGCCGCTGTCTCAGGTCTGCAAGTCGTATTGCTTGATCAGGTCGTAAAGCGTTGGTCGGCTGATCCCCAGCATCTTGGCAGTGCTGGAGATATTCCCTTCACTGCGGGCAAGCGCGTGGCGGATCATCTTGCGGTCCGATTTCTCTCGCGCGCTCTTGAGGTTCAGCACCTGCGCATCTTCCTCTTCCTTGTCGCCAAGGTCGAGGTCTTCGGCGTTCACCAGCTTGCCGTCGGCCATGATGACAGCGCGCTTCACGCGGTTTTCCAGCTCTCGGACATTGCCCGGCCAGTTCCATCCGTCGATTGCCGCAAGCGCGTCGGGCGCGAAGCCGGTGACGGAGGGGTTCATCTCCTCGGCAAACCGCTTGAGGAATACCTTGGCCAGCAGCGTCGCATCGCCGGGACGTTCCGCCAGCGCCGGGATTTTCACCACCACCTCGGCAAGACGATAGAACAGGTCTTCGCGGAAGCGACCGTCGGAGATCATGCTTTCCAGATCCTGGTGCGTTGCGCAAACGATGCGAGTGTCGACCGGAATGGACTTGCGCCCGCCGATGCGTTCAATCGTGCGCTCCTGCAGGAAGCGCAGCAGCTTCACCTGCAAGGGCAGCGGAATATCGCCCACCTCGTCGAGGAATAGCGTGCCGCCGTCTGCGAGTTCGATCTTGCCTTCGGTTGTCTTCACCGCGCCGGTGAATGCGCCCTTCTCGTGGCCGAACAGTTCGCTTTCCAGCAGGTTTTCGGGGATCGCCGCGCAGTTGATGGCGATGAAATTGCCATTCCTGCGATCGCTCGCTTCGTGGACCCCGCGCGCCAGCAGTTCCTTGCCGGTGCCGCTCGCGCCCAGCAGCATGACCGAGACATTGGTATTGGCCACACGCTCGATCGTGCGCGCCACCTTCACCATTTCCGGTGCCGATGTAATCAGGCCGCCGAGGACCGTATTGCCCTCGCCAGACTTGGACGCGAGGCGGCGGTTCTCTTCCTCGATGCGGTGAAGGTTCAGCGCGCGGCGCACTATCAGGCCCAGTTGATCGATATCGACCGGCTTCTGGTAGAAATCGTAGGCACCACGCTCGATTGCGTTCAGCGCGCTTTCCCGCGCACCATGGCCGGAAGCGACGATAACCTTGGTATCGGGCTTCAGCGCCATGATCGCGTCCAGCACGGCAAAACCCTCGGTCGTGCCGTCAGGGTCCGGCGGAAGGCCAAGATCCAGCGTCACCACCGGCGGTTCTTCCGACCGCAGCGCCGCAATGGCGCTTTCGCGGTCGCCCGCAATGATGACTTCGAAATCCTCGTAGGACCACTTCAGCTGCGCCTGCAAACCGGCGTCGTCCTCTACAATCAGCAGCTTGGGTTTGTTCTCAGCCATCATGCAACCTCGTCGGTTTTCTCTTGTTTATTCATGGTCTTGATCAATTCTGCCGTCTCGTTGAGCGGCAGGCGTATGATGAAGCGGGTGCCCAGCTCCTCGCGTGATTCCACTTCCAGTTGCCCGCCCATCGCGCGCACCAGTTCGCGGGCCTCGAAAGCGCCGATGCCGAAGCCGCCTGCTTTTGAGGAATGGAAAGGCTTGAAGAGTTTCGTGCGGATGAATTCCGGACTCATACCCTCACCCGAATCCACCACCTCGACAACGGCGTTGCCCGGCTCGCGCCGCAGGTCGAGGAAGACGGGTGCGTTCCCCTCACTGGCCTCGATGGCATTCTGGACGAGGTGGACAAGCGCCTGCTCCAGAGCTTCGGCGTCCGCTTTGACTTCGCATTCCTCGCGCTGCGGCACGACGACATCGTGCTTGCCGCGATACTGCGCCTCGATCCTCCCGAGCAGCGCATCGAGTCGCACCGCCTCGCGCTCCTTGCCGCCATGGGCACCGTAGCGGCTCAAACGCGCGAGAAGAGCCTGCAGCTTGTCTGTAGAGTTGCGCAGGGTGAGGATCATGTCGGCACGAAATTCGGGCTTGTCGGCATGCTTTTCGGCATTGCCCGCCAACAACGAAAGCTGGCTCGCCAGATTTTTGATGTCGTGCATGACGAAAGCGATCCGGCGGTTGAATTCATCGAAACGCTGCGCCTCGCCCAGCGCATCCTGGCTGTTGCGTTCGGCAAGGTAACTGGCGAGCTGCCGCCCGACGACGCGCAGCAGGTCGAAATCTTCCCAGTCCAGTTGCCTCGCAACAGACGGACGGGCCAGAACCACGACACCCACCAGTCGCTCGTAATGCAGCAGCGGGACAAGTGCCCAGGTCGAGGCATCGTCCACCAGCCATTCAGGCGTCGAGACTCGGGGAACGCCGGATTCCGCACCGGAGCGTATCTCGTCCAGATCGACGATGAACTGGTTGTCGGCGAGAAAACGCGCGCCAAGCGTGTCGATTGCCATGGCGGGCACTTCGATGTCGGGCCACTGCCAGCGCGCCTCCAGCCCGAGGCCGCCTTCTTCACGCGGCGTCAGCAGCAGCCCGGCCGGACTATCCGTGATGTCGGCAACGGCCTGCACGGCGCGTTCGGGCAGCGGAGCCGCCTGCGGGCCGGCGCGGCCGATGGTTTCGGTGAACCGCAGCCATTCGGCGCGATAGTCGTAGCGATGCTGGAAAAGGTTTTTCGACAAGGTGACGCGCAGCCAGCCACGCATCTTTTTCGACGGCAGAACAGTAAGGGCGACGACGCTCGCGAGCAGGATGAAGCCCGTCTGCAACATCCGGCCATAGTCGCTGCCCATATAGGCAAGGCCCTGCGCAATCACGACCATCACGACGAGGTAGGCACCGATCAGCAGCAGAGAGAAGGACTGGAATGTAAAACTGCGCGAAGGGCGGAACAACAGTTCACCGCGATTACGAACAGTGCCCATCGCCAGCAAGGCGATGCCAACAGCCAGCGCGACGCTGCGCAGATCCAGCAGCATGACCGGCAAGGCATCGTCGAGATAGGCAATGGTGTAGAGGTTGAGATCGTAGAGCCACATCACCCCAAGCGCGGTCGCGGGCCAACGCAATGCCTGACGTGCCTGGGCCGAAGCGCCTGCATAGAGGTTGTGAACCAGCACCAGCGCGCCGATGCAGAAAAGCAGGCGGAAGGTGATGGCAAAGCGCAAGAAAAGCACATCGATCTCAGGCGGTCCGCCGATCTGCGAACGAGCGGCCAGCAAAGCGATCTGCAGCAGTTCGACCAGACCCAGCGAGAAGACCACTGGCCGGACCGGCCCCAGCCCCTTGGCCCGTTCGTCGTGGCCGAACAGACGATAGAGCATCCACAGCCAGGCAAGATTACTCACGATGTTCAAGACGCTGGTGGCAACGTTGGAATAGCCCAGCCCGATCATCGAGAACGCCCACAGCGCGGCACAGAAAAGTGCCGCTGCGGCAGCGCTGATCGCGGGTCCTTGCGCCCGCTGGCTGGTGGCCAGCCACAAAGCCAGCGCCACCGCCGCGCATGCGCTGGTCAGGAATGCCAAGTAGGTGGCGATATCCCAGAACGAGAACATTACCGCGCTCCCTCAGGCCACAGCACCACGCGCAGCGTCTGCAGCATGATCAGCAGGTCGAGAAACGGCGTGTAGTTCTTCGCGTAATAGAGATCGTATTCCAGCTTGTGCCGCGCGTCCTCGATGCTGGCACCGTAGGGATAGTTGATCTGCGCCCAGCCGGTGATACCCGGTTTCACCATGTGACGTTCGGCGTAATAAGGCAGCTTGTCTTCCAGATCGCCAACGAAAGTCGGCACTTCCGGGCGCGGACCGACGAAGCTCATCCTGCCGGTCAGAACCGTCCATACCTGCGGAAGTTCGTCAATGCGGACCTTGCGAATGAATGCACCGACGCGGGTGATGCGGCTATCGTTCTTCTCCGCCCATTTCGCCCCGTCCTTTTCGGCATCGGTCCGCATGGAACGCAGTTTGATGATTTCGAAGGTCTGACCGTAGAGGCCGATGCGCTTCTGGCGGAAGAAGGCAGGTCCATTGCTGTCCATCTTCACGATGATCGCAAACAGCGCGATGACCGGGAAGGTAATCGCCAGCAACAAGCCACTGGCGAGAATATCGAAAGCACGCTTGGCAACCGACGAGATCGCTCGACCGGAAGAGAACCCGTCGGAGAATATCAGCCAGCTGGGGTTGAGCGTATCAAGATCGACACGGCCCGTTTCCCGCTCCATGAAGCTCGAAAACTCGTTTACGTGCACGCCTGCGGTCTTCACCCGCAACAGGTCCTTCAGTGGCAGCGAATTGCGCCGCTCTTCCAGTGCCAGGACCACCTCGCTCGCGCCAAGGCCGGCGACATGGGCGGAAAGATCGGGGATGGAGGAACGTGGCACGGCGCAGGGAACGAGTGCATTCGCCTCTGTCATCCCGACGAAGCCGACGATGGCAAAGCCGCTGCCTTCCTTTTCTGACAGGACTTTCAGCCGCTGGGCCCGCGCTCCTGCGCCGAGCACGAGTATGCTGCGGCGAAATGCGGAAGTGCCCAGCAGGTTGCCAACGATCAGGCGGTTCAGCACCAGCAGCAGGATGGCGAAAACCATCGAGTAAAGCAGTATCGAACGCCAGTAAGTGTGCCCCGGCAGGAGAAAATCGAGCAAGGCCAGCGCAAGAATTGCAAGACTGATCGCCACCAGTAGCCGCGCACCGGCAAAACGCATCGAACGCAGCGCTTCTGGCCCGTAGACGCCGACTGCAATCATCGCCGCCTGCGTGGTGATGCCATAGCCAATCAGCGGCCCAAGTCTGCCGACCAGAGTGCCAGCATCGGTATCGATCTGGCTTGCCCGCAACGTCCATGCGAGATCGGCAGCGAACAACAGCAGCACGAAGTCCAGCACGCCCAGCAAAAGTACGGCGTGCGGGATGTAGTGTTTGAATAGACGGACCATCGCCTCACCGACCAGCTACCGGAGGAATTTCCGGCATCTGGCTCGGTTAACGGCGAGGTATGAAATGTCGGTAAACTTTACAGTCCCTCCTTACGAGGGGTGTAAGATTACTCAGACAGGTTGTTGGCTGCGTCCTGCGCGGCATCGCCAACATTCTGCGCCGCATCGCCCACCTGCCCGGCTGCATCACCCACGCTGTCGGCAGCCTCGGCCATGGCGTTGTCCTTGGCGATTTCCGCGTCGCTCATTTGCGAAAAAACCACGAATGCGACGACCGCCAGAACCAGCAGGCCAAGCAGCAGCCCCCACTTTGTACCGCCGCCGCCCGATTGCGGTTCGTCCCGTACGACGGTGGTAGTGGTATGCGTGTTACCGTCTGGCGTTTCGGTGGTGGTAATGCGTTCTTCAGTCATGGCAAATCCTTCCGTTGTTGGCGGCAAAACAAGTAGATCGCCTTTCCGGTTCCTCGGGGACGCGTGAATCACGGATAACCGCGAATTAACCATCTCACCGTCCCAGCGATTAACGGATGCCCGCTAATGGGCACGGCATGGCGAAGATTACGAAGCCCCCAGTACCGGCAAAGCTGTACAAGCACTTTGCGGCCGTCACCGTGGTTTTGACGGCTGCCATCGCCATGTTCGCAGACGAAGATCAGCGCGCCGTCGCCGAGCAGGCCGAGGAACAGGCAGCGCCCAGCACACCTTCTGCGCGCAGTACGCCTGCCTATGGCGACGCGCGATTGACGCGATCACAACCAGAAACTCCGGGATCGTTCGGTAGCGAGTTCGACAGCGGCTACGGCGAGCCGATGATGGAAGCCGGCGGCGACAATCGCTCGTCCCTTGCCCGCCGCGCCGTAAGTACAAGTCGACAACCGCTGCCTAACATGACGCCGGAAGAGGTCGCCGCGCTTTCGCAGGACGAGTACGAGAGGCTGCGCGCACTCTATGTGGCCGCAGGCGCGATCGAGGATACCGACCGCAGCGCGCAAATGAGCGAGATCGAGGCGGCGTCGGCCAGGCGATCGGGTCACAGGGGCAGCGACAGCTGACCCGGCACGGCAGCTACATGCCGTAGGACACCACGAGCAGGAAGCTGAGCGTCGTCACCATTATCAACACCAATGGCACGCCCGTTCGCAGGTAATCGGCGAAGGAATAGTTGCCCTCCGCCATGATCAGCATGTTGGTCTGATAGGCAATCGGCGTCGCATAACAGAGGTTGCAGCCAAACAGCACGGCGAGGATCAGCGGCTCCTGCGGCAGACCGAGCTGCGTGGCGATATTGAAGGCGATGGGCGTGCCTACCGTTGCTGCCGTGGCATTGGACGCGAAGTTCGTCAGCACAGTGACGAACAGCATGATCGCCGCCAGAACGCCCGCAGCCGGCAAATGTTGAAGCCCCAGCGCCATCAGCTCGCCCAGCCAGGCCGCAGCTCCGCTATCGAGAATTATGCGGCCGATCGCGATGCTGGCTGCCACGAGTACGATCACCTTGCCCGATAGCGCCCTGCCCACCCGGTCAAATTTGACGCAGCCCGTCACGAACATCAGGATCGCACCTGCCAATGCGGAAATGGCGATGGGCATCTTGAGCAGGTAAAGCCCCTGACTGCCGATCCACGGAATGCCGACCGAAGCCAGGGCGACAGCGCCGAACATGATGACAGCGGCCAGGGTCGCCTTCGAACGGCGCGGCATGACCTTGGCGCCTTCAAGCTGCAACAGGCTGTCACCGGAAGCGAAGGCGGCGAGACCATCTGGCAGGCCCGTCACCAACAGCACGTCGCCTTCGGCAAAACGAATCTCGCCGGAGCCGGACTGCTGCGGCCCCACGAGGCGTTCGGGCCGGTGAATACCCAGAACGGCAACGCCGTAATGGTCTGCGATGCCGGAACTGGAAAGGGTGCGGTTGAGGATGCGGCTATCGGCCGTCACCACCATCTCGACCACCTGGATATCCTCGCCCTGAGAGCGCGAGCGGCGTGAAATCCGGTCAATCACCCAGTTTGGGGCGACCTCGCCGCGGAGGACTCGCATGGCATCTTCAAGACCCTGGTGCGTGCCCGAAATCAGCAGTCGCTGGCCCACTTCGAAGACACCATCGGGCCGCTCTTCGAAACGGAAATCCGCAGGCAAGCGGTCAACGATCTCGTCGAAGTGCTTGCCTGCAAGCTCGCTGGTGGGGGTGACGCGCAGACGTGTGTAGAACCGTCGCTCGAACTGTTCCTCGTCCACGGAATTGTCAGGCAGCAGGCGAGGCATGACCAGCCACAGATACGGAAAGGCCACGAGCGCTGCCATCAGCACGATCGGCGTGTAGTGGAACACCGACATCTGCGGCATGCCGAGGTCGCGCGCGATGCCGACGACCAGCAAGTTGGTGGAAGTGCCGATAGTGGTCGCCATTCCGCCGATGAGCACCGCGGCATTCAAGGGGATCAGCGTCTTTGACGCGGGCATCGCTCCGCGTTGGGCCAGAGCCACGAATATGGGCAGCAGCAGCACCAGTACCGGCGTGTCGTTCACGATCATGGACAGCAACAGTGCCAGCAACAGCGACACGAGCAGACCGATCTGCACGTTCATTTTCCAAACCCGCTCCAGCGCGCGAGCGGCAGGTTCAAGTGCGCCGGTCACCACCAGACCGCGGCCCATGATCATCAGCGCGCAGATCGTGACGAGGGCGTAATGCCCGAACCCCCCGAATGCGAGCACCAGCCCATCTGTAGGTTGCGTATGCGGAAGCGGGTAGAAATAGAGCCCCACCGCGATGATCGCGATGGTCAGCAGCGAAATGATTTCCGTCGAAACACGTCCACGCGCAAAGGCGATGAAAACGCCCAGCGTCAGCACCATTGCTGCAATGGCATGGAAGGATGGGACTTCGATCACGGTCGCTGAGACAAATCCCAAAGCCTTGCTGCAAGATCAAGAGAATTCGCCGAATTATCGCACAAGGGGGCGCGGCAAAGGGAAAGTCCGTCCTGGCACCTCTGGCCGAAGTGCCTGAATCCAATGGATTCAGCACCTTGCTGTTGCCCAACCCAGCCCAAAAGCTACGCAATCTCGCCGCATCCCGCGCGGCGATGTACAATCTTTCATCCCAGGTCGGCACCATTGGCCACGCGCCCGGTGGTAGAGCCCCGCGCGCATAAAGGCGCATTGATCGCCAGCCGGCTTGAATCAATCGCGACAAGCAAGCCGAGGGCGTGGCGTGGGGGCGAGCGCCGCGCTGACTCCTTGAGAGACAGCAAAACCCAGACCAATCTTCCTTGACCACTTGATCAAGCCAGTAGTGACTGCCCGATCGCTGGGGCAAACTTTACTCGAGTTGAGCAAAGCGGACGTTCTACTTTGCGCCCAAACCATGGACGGGAAGGATCTTTTACTGTGCGCTCAATAGCGGGCTTTTCGGTTAACCTCGGCCGATGAATGGCATTTTAGTCGCCATTATCGTCATAAACTGAACATTCGCCTCAGGCGGGAGACCAGCCATATGGACGACCGCACATGCGACCTCTTCCACGTCCATCACCGGCTCCGGCCTTGTCGATCCATCGGCCTGAAGCATGCCGCTAACCGCGCCGCTTCCCATGTCGGTTGCCGCGTTGCCGATGTCGATCTGCCCGCAAGCGATATCGAGTTCCCGACCGTCGAGTGACGCTGACCGGGTCAGTCCGGTTATCGCGTGTTTCGTCGCCGTGTAGGCGACCGAATGCAATCGCGGCACGTAGGCTGAAATCGAGCCGTTGTTGATGATACGGCCACCTCGCGGGGCCTGGTCCCGCATCACGCGAAAGGCGGCGCGAAGACAGCGAAAAGCGCCCGAGAGATTGACCGCGACCAGCCTGTCCCAGTCCTCGTCTGCCAGCGCATCGATGCGCGTGGCGGGCAGCGATAGTCCCGCATTATTGAAAAGAAGGTCCACCCGTCCGAACCGTTTCACCGCGTTTGCAAACAGAGCATCGACAGATGCACTGTCGGAAACGTCGGTCGGGCAAGCCAATGCTGCCTCGCCGATCTCGGCGACAACCTCTTCCAACGGTTCTGCCCTGCGCCCGGCAAGCACGACTTGCCAGCCATCCTTTGCAAGCGCACGCGCCGATGCCCGTCCGATCCCGCTACCGGCACCGGTGATCACGGCGACCCCGGTCATAGCTTGACGGGAGTGGTTGCGGAATTACCGGCCAGCACGGCATCTACATTGGCGAGAACGAGGTCGGCCATCGCCTTGCGCGTTTCCACGGTCGCGCTGCCGACGTGCGGTGTCAGCAAGGTGCGGTCGCTGTCAATCAACGCCTCTGGCACCTGCGGCTCCTTCTCGAAGACATCGAGCGCGGCACCAGCCAGTTTGCCAGAGGCAAGCGCCGTGATCACCGCCTGTTCGTCCACCACCGATCCGCGTGCCACATTCACCAGGACGCCTTCCTCGCCAAGAGCGTCGAGCAAAGAGGCGTCGACCAGCTTCTCGGTATCTGGCGTGGCCGCGCAGGCGACGATCAAGACATCGCTCCAATGCGCCAGTTCCTGCGCTGTCGCACAGTAGTGGAATGGCACGTCCTTCTGCGAGCGGGACCAGTAGCCGACTTCACCAAAGGGTGCGCAGCGATCGGCGATAGCGTGCCCGATACGACCAAGCCCCAGCACGCCGAAACGCGACCCGCTCACCTTGCGCCCAAGCGGCACTTCGGATTGCGGCCAATCGCCTTTCCGAACGTGAGCGTCGCCGCTGGCAATGCCGCGCCTGAGAGCGATAACGAGACCCACAGCAAGATCGGCTACGTCATCGGTCAACACGTCGGGCGTGTTGCTCACAGTCACGCTCTTCGAGGCGGCATGCGGAATATCGACCTTGTCGTACCCGACGCCGTTGATCGCGATAAGCTCCAGCGCGGGCAAGCTGTCGATCAGGTCATTGGGGCAGCCAATATGTCCGCCGGTCACGACTAGGCGACACGTCTGGCCCGCAGCGGAAAGGAAGGAAGCGCGCGCCGCGCCGTCCGCCTCGTCCCAGCGGAACAGGTCGACGCGTTGGCCCAGCTCGGCCTCGAGATAATCGGAAAATCCGCAAAGCTGAACGGCGGAAGGCTTCTCTTGCGCCATGATCAGATCACCGTGGTTATGCCGCCATCGACATAGATCGTCTGGCCGTTGACGAAATCGGACGCGGATGAAGCGAGAAAGATGGCAATGCCGTGCAGGTCCTTCAGGTCTCCCCACCGTCCGGCAGGCGTGCGCTTGCGTATCCAGGCATCGAATTCAGGATCGGCGACCAGTGCAGCGTTGAGCGGCGTATCGAAATAGCCTGGCGCTATCGCGTTCACCTGCAAACCCGATGCTGCCCAGTCTGCACACATGCCGCGCGTGAAATTGCGCACCGCGCCTTTGGCCGCCGTATATGGCGCGATTCCGGGCCGCGCGAGTTCGCTTTGCACACTGGCAATGTTGATGATCTTTCCGCGCCCGCGTGCCAGCATGTGCCGCGCCACGTGCTTGCTGGCGTAATAGATGCCATCGACATTGGTCGACATCAGTTCCCGCCAGTCGTCATCATCGAAATCCTGCAACGGACCCCGGCGTTGGATGCCGGCGTTGTTTACGAGGATGTCGATCGGGCGTTCAGCTTCGATAGCTTCGATCGCCTCTGCCACGGCCCCTGCATCGGTCACGTCGAACAGTGAGCTGCTGACTGATGCCCCACTCGCCTCGAGCTCGCGAACCGCCTGCTCGAGCGTTTCGGACGTTCGCCCGTTGAGCACGACATGCGCGCCTGCGCCGGCAAGAGCCTCGGCCAAAGAGCGCCCGATCCCCTGCGAAGAGCCGGTGATCAGCGCCGTACCGCCGGATAGATCGAAAAGCGTGTGGATGGTCCCCTCCATTTTCTGCAAGCATATAAAGTGACCGGTCACATTACAACCGAAGAATCCTCCAGTGAGTATCGGATTCGGCAGATTTGCATTTCGAAAAACGGTATCGGTTCGAGAGAAATAGAGGCGGGGTTTGCCCTTTCTCTCCGGTGATGATATCGGTCCCATGAAATTGGAGAGGACGTATCAAAATGCTGGCAGCGGTCTGTCACGGAGCGCACGATCTGCGAGTCGAGGACTTCGATCCCGGAGAGCTTGCACATGACGAGGTACTGGTAAACGTTGCCTTTGGCGGCATCTGCGGTTCCGACCTTCATTACTACCATCGCGGCGGCGTGGGCGATTTCTCGATTCGCGAGCCGATGGTGCTCGGTCATGAAATTTCGGGCACCGTTGCTGCCTTCGGATCGTCGGTGACAGGTCTGGAGCCGGGGATGAAAGCCGCGCTCGATCCCAGCAAGCCTTGCCTGTCATGCCGCTATTGCCGCGCGGGTCGGTCCAACCTCTGCCTCGATATGAAATTTCTCGGCAGCGCAGGGCGCTTCCCCCATGTGCAGGGCGGTTTTGCCCGCGCCATCGTCCTGCGGCAGGACCAGGTCATTCCGGTCCCGCAGGATACGGACCTGCTGGCACTCTCGGTGGCAGAACCGCTGTCTGTTGGCCTCCACGCCGTGACGCGCGCCGGCGACTTGCGTGGCAGACGAGTTATCGTGACCGGCTCGGGCCCCATCGGCCTGCTCACCGCGTGTTCTGCAATCCACGCTGGCGCAGCCTTCGTGGTTTCCACCGATATCGAGGATGCTGCACTGCGCGTTGCGAAGGACAAGATCGGGGTCGATGCCGTGGTCAACGTCGCCAGCCAGCCAGATGGTCTCGCCGCTTTCGCTGACGATGAAACCCAGTTCGACGTGGCGCTCGAAGCGTCCGGCTCGCCCGCCGCGCTGGCCTCGCTTTTTCCCGTTATGCGCCGCGGCGGGCGTATCGTGCAGCTTGGCATGATGCCGCCGGGTGAAGTTGCGATCCCGATCAACCCTGTGCAGACGCGCGAGATCGAGCTGGTCGGCGCCTTCCGCGCGCACGACGAATTCCGCCTGGCAACGCAGCTTATCACCAGCGGGAAAATCGATGTATCCCCGATCCTTTCCGGCACCTATGCACTGGAAAATGCTGGAGAAGCCTTCGCCCGTGCCGGAGACCGCAGCAGCGTCGTCAAACTTCACCTTGCCATTGCGGAGGACGCAGCATGATTACCCGTCGCGCAATCTTTGAAGGCCGCATCAAGCCGGGAATGGAAGAGCGCTTCTTCGAGGAAGTGGAGAATCGTCTTGCCCCGTTGTGGCAGGCCTTCCCCCACGCGCTGGCAGTGCGCATGTTCCGCATCGAAGACTGCGACGACGAAGAGCGTCCCATCGTGATGATCCAGGAAGTCGACTATCCCGATCGTGCGAAGATGCAGGAAGCCATCACCTCATCCGCCCGCGACGCGGCGCGGGCCTGCACACTTGAATTGCTCGAGATGTTAGACGGGCGCTTCTATCATGTTATCAGCGCAGGAGACCGGCTTTCGGCAGAAGGCTGACGGATTGATACATGGGGCGAAATGGCAATGGGTGAGGCAATCGATCAGGCGAAGAAGACTGGTCCGCGGGGAACGGGACGGCCAACCATCCGCGACGTATCGCAGCTGGCGGGCGTTTCGCGCATGACGGTATCGCGCGCCATCAGCGATCCGGACCTGGTCCTGCCCGCCACGCGCGAAAAGGTGGCAAAGGCCATTGCCGCGCTGGGCTATGTCCCCGATCGCACGGCAGGCAGCCTTTCCAGCCGCAAGACGGGTTTCATCGCCCTGATGTTGCCAACGCTTACCAATGCCAACTTCGCCGCCGTGGCACACGGGCTGACAGAAGTGCTGCGCGAGGCGAATTTCCACCTGCTGATCGCCTACACCGAATACGATATGGCCGAAGAGGAACGGCAGCTTCGCAACCTGCTGGCTCGCCGGCCCGAGGCCATCGTGATGACCGGTGCCACTCACAGCCCAGCGGCGAGCAAGTTGTTGCTGGCGGCAGATGTGCCCATCATCGAGATAGCCGACCTGCCGAGCCGTCCAATCGGCCACGTGATCGGCTTTTCCAATCACGAAGTTGGTCGCACCGCTGCGCGCTACCTCATTGGCATGGGCCACACGCGGATCGGCGCCATTGGCGGCGCTATCGAGGGTGAAGTGCGCGACCATCGCGGCGAAGAGCGTATGCGCGGCTTCGAGGAAGAATTGCGCCTGGCTGGGCTCTCAACCGACGCGGTGCTGCGCCACGGGGAAGCCCCGCTCAGCTACGATCACGGCGCCGCCGCCATCGCCCGGCTGCTCGAAAAGGCTCCCGATACAGACGCGGTGTTTGCAGTCTCCGACCTATCGGCAGTCGGCGCGATGATGCAGTGCCAGCGCATGGGCGTAAGCGTGCCCGACCAGCTTTCGCTGATCGGTTTCGGTGACTTCGAGATCGGTCGCATTGTAAATCCGCCGCTCACCACTATCCATGTGGATTTCAACGAACTTGGCCAGCGCACCGGCACCACCCTGCTCGCACTGCTGGGTGCGGACGAGGATACCCGGCCCGGCCGCGTCGATGTCGGCCTGTCCGTCATAGAGCGTCAATCTGTGAGGAAAGTATGACGACAGTCGCCATGATCGGTGCGGGCGTAATGGGCTCGGCCATCGGCTCGCGCCTGCTGGACGAAGGTTGTACGCTGGCGTTCTTCGACGTTTCACACGACGCTGGCAGCGACCTTGTGAAACGCGGCGGAAAGCGCGCCGCGTCTCCGGCGGAGGCTGCAAGCGGCGCGGATTTCGTCTTCATCAGCCTCAATTCCGCCGACATCGTGGAAGTGGCAGTGTTCGGCGACGGCGGCGTGATCGAAGCAGGGACCAGCGACAAGCTCCTGATCGACATGTCCAGCATTGACCCCGGACGCACAGCGAACATGGCGGAAAAGTTGCGCGACAAGTGCGGCATGGGCTGGGTCGATGCCCCCCTATCAGGTGGTACTCCTGCCGCACGCGAGGGCCGCATGACCCTGATGATCGGTGGCAGTAAGGAAGATGTAGCTCGCGCCGAACCGGTGCTGGCCATGCTCTCCGCGCGGCGCACCCATCTGGGCGATGCCGGTGCAGGACAGACTGTGAAACTGGTCAATCAGATACTTTGCGCAGGGCACTTCATGATCGTCGCCGAAGCGGTGAAGTTCGCAGAGAGCCAGGGCATAGACGCGACGCTGATCCCCGACGCGCTCGCCGGTGGGCGGGCGGACTCTGCGATCATGCAGGAATTCATGGCCAAGATGGCCAGGCGCGATTTCACCCCCACGGGCCGGATCGACAATATGCTGAAAGACCTGGAGACGGTGCAGGCATCGTCCTTCGCTACGCGCACTGCCATGCCAGTCACAGGTCTCGTTTCCGAACTGCACAGGATGCTGGTGGCGGGCGGACTTGGGCCTGCCGACAGTGCCGAATACATGAAGCTGTTCGACCTTGGCCGCGAGTGAGGGGCAGTATCGCGCAGTCGTGGTGATTGGACCGAGCGGCAACGGCAAGTCCACGCTTGGCCAAGCCATCGCCCAGCGTCTCGGCTGGCGATTTGTCGAGGGCGACGACCACCACCCGCCGGAAAACATCGCGAAGATGACGCGCGGCGAACCGCTAACCGATGACGACCGCGCGCCCTTTCTAACCTCTATCGGGCAGGCCTTGGCCGCAGGCGAGTCCGTAGCGGCATGTTCAGCCCTGAAGCGAGGCTATCGCGGCCTACTGGTTGACACGGCGGGACTGCCGATCCTGTTCGTGCTGCCCCGTGTCGCCAATGAAGAACTGCAACGCAGGATGGAACAACGCCCAGGGCACTTCATGCCGCCGTCGATGCTGCACAGCCAGTTGGCTACTTTCGAGCGCCCCACACCCGGCGAAAGCTGCCTGACCCTCGACGGCACCATGCCGCCGACGCAATTTGCCGATGCCGTCGCCGACTGCCTGACTAGTGGGAAACAGCCTTAGTCGAGGCATATCCCTTGCTCCGCATCACCCTCGATGGTATCGGTCACATCGGAGAGGGAGATTACTGTAAATGGCCACCACGACAATTGCCGACGACGCTGCGCCTGTAGCTTCCGACGGTGCCTGGCCCAGCCCCTCGCGCGGCTGGCTGCTGGTAGCGCTGCTCGCACTTGCTTCGGTCGTCTCGCAGTTCGATCGCACCGTCATCAACCTGATGGTGGAGCCGATCAAGGCGGAGTTCGGATTGAACGACACCGCCTTCGGCGCGCTGCAATCAATCGCCTTCGGTATCTTCTACGTCATCGCTTGCATTCCACTCGGACGCGCGGCGGATAATACAAACCGCAAGTGGCTGATCGGGATTTGCCTCTTCTTCTGGAGCCTGTTCGCAATGGCTTCAGGCCTGGCAAAAACCTACTGGCAGCTGTTTCTCACCCGTATCGGCGTGGCCGTCGGCGAAGCCAGCCTGACGCCGGCAGGCCTTTCCATGCTGTCCGACCATTTCCCGCCCGACAAGCTGGGCCGTCCCGTCTCCGGCTTCCTGATGAGCGCGCCGGTGGGTCAGGGCCTCGCGTTCATCGGGGGCGGCAGTCTGCTCACCGCTCTCACCGGGTCGCAAATGCTCGAAAGCGGGCTGCTGGCCGGCCTGGAGCCGTGGCAGGCGGCCTTCATCCTGATCGGCGCCCCCGGCGTGCTGCTGGTGCCGCTGTTCCTATTGCTGCGCGAACCGACCCGGCGCGGCGCGCAGGTAGATCAGCTCTCGGCAAAGGACACGGCGCGGCTGATCGGCCGGATGTGGCGCGCTCTGGTGCCGATGTTCATCGGATTCGCAATGGTTCTGCTGGTGGCTTATTCGATTGCCATCTGGACGCCTGCCCTGTTGCAACGAACCTATGGCTGGAATGCGGAACAGGTCGGCTGGGGCTTTGGCCTCGTGCTGATCGTGTTCGGCATGACCGGGGTGATCGCCGCCGGTTTTGCCAGCGACTGGCTGGCCGCGAAAGGCCACCGCGATGCGCCGCTGAAGGTGGCCTGTGCAGGCTTTGCCGTAGCAGGCGTATCGGGCGTTCTCGCGCCGCTGATGCCCTCGCCCTACCTTGCGCTGGCGCTGCTGGGCGTGACGCTGTTCTTCGGCAACATGCCCTTCCCTTGCGCTGCCACCTCGCTGCAGCTGATCGTTCCAAACCGCGCCCGCGCACAGATCAGCGCGGTCTATGTCACTTTCACCACGATGGTGGGACTTGGGGTGGGGCCGACAGTGATCGGCATCATGACCGACTATGTCTTCCAGGACCCGGCGCAAATCCGCTATTCGATGAGCGTGGTGATCGGCTGCGCGGTGCCAATCATGGTCGTGAGCATGTTGCTGGCGATGAAGCCCTATCGCGGGTTCCATGAGGAAATGCAGGGCTGAGGAAAAGCCTCAGTCAGCGGGCGCGTAAAGCACGCGTCCGTCACCCCTGACGGTGACGAAAAGGCGGCCACCGGCCGTAATGGCGGAGGCGGCATAGCTCGCCTCGTCCACGCCTTGGCGGGAGAGCAGCTGCGAATATTCGCCCGATGTGCGGTCGAAGCGGATTACAGCCCACTCCTGCCTGCAAACGGGGCCCGCGCAGGCTGCAATGTCGCGCGGGGCGGCATCCTGCCCGGCAATCAATAGCGCACCCTCACCATCCTCGTGGATATTGTCGGGCATGAAGGGAAGCGGGTAATAGGCACGGTCATCGCTCGCCAAATCATAGGCAACAAGCCGCCGCCCGGCCCAATCGCTGATGTAAAGCACATGCTCATCTGCCGGGGCATGGAGCCCGTTCGGCCCGGACACAGTTCCCAGATCGATTTCACGCAAGCCAACTTGGCGTGACCAGATCTGCACGGAGCCGGACGCCTCACCCGCCTCCAGCTTCGCCAGTTCAGCAGCGTCGGTAATGTCCGGGAAAAGCGATATGGCCAGCGCGCCATCGTCCAGCACGGCAATCGCATTTGGTGCGCCCCTGGCTGGCAGCGGTATGCAACCCGTCCAGACAAGGGATGGCACCGCGTCAGCGTTCAGGCGCGAAATCTCGAAAATCTCCACCGCATTCCTGTCACCATGATTGGCAGCGTAAAGCGTGATCGTGCCGCCCCCGCTCTCACGCAAGGCAACGCCGTTGATGGAGATTGCCGATTTCTCCGGCGGGGCGGGACAGTTCGCGTCAAACGCCTCCGCCGCTTCCCAGTCGAGCGCATAGGCGCGCAGGCTTTCGACGTGGATGGCGTGGAAGCGGGCGGACTTGCCCAGGTTGAGCCCGCCACCGACCAGCCAGTCGGTTCCCGGCAGCGGCGCCAAGTCTTCGACACCTACCGGGCCGCAGATCGAACCAATATCCTGGAGAGCGGGACAGGATGCCGCTGTCAGTTCGACAGGGGGCATCGCACCTTCTGGCCGGGCCGGAATGGCTTCCTCCCGCTTCCCGCTACAACCCGCCAAGGCAATCGCCGCGCAGGACACCGCGAAACGCGCCAGCCATCTTCTCGCTCTGCGCGACATGCCCCTAGCCTACTGCTTCAGCCCTTCTTCGTAAGCGATATATTCCTTGTCGCGCGCGATCCAGTCCTCGAAGCCGAAGGGGTGGAAGATGTGGCCCATGTCGTAGAACTCGTCGTTTTCCGAATGAACGGTATTGCGGTTCTCGAAATTGGTCTTGAGGTATTCCATCATGCCCTTGGCGGCCCCCTTCATGGCGGCGTGGTTGGACACCAGGTGGAAGCCCCATTCCTGCAGCGTCTCCAGGCTAACGTCGGGCACGCCATCAGTTGCGTGGAGATCGGGATAGAACCGGTAACCGGGCACTTCTGCCGCGATACGAAGGCATTCCGGTTCGCAATCCGCGTGACAGATATTCTGGATCATCGTGATAGGCGCGCCCGCCTCCACGCCCATCTTCGCGCGGCGGATTGCTTCATCCAGGCCGAGCGTGAAGTCGTTGCCCGAAACGGCCCCGACCTGCGATGCGCCGCCGCCCTTGATGTCTGTGCGCGCGATGATCATGCAATCCGTTCCGGCAACGCCATCGACCGCGGCCTTCACATGCGTGGCCCAGCGTTCGGCCTCCATATACCCTTCGTGGTGGCCGTAGTGGTAACCGGCGAACATCGTGCCGCAATTGGTATCCTCGATCGAGATCGCCATCACACCCGCTTCGGCGAGGCGCTTGCAATTGCGATAGACCTGCAAGGGCGAATGGCCGCCATTCTCGCCATCCACGATCAGCGGCAGGTTCGAGGAGTTGGCGATCCTGCTGGCGACCCAGATATATTCTTCCCAGTTATAGGCACCTGACGGAATGCCCAGGTGCGCATATTCCATTTCCACGCTGGACAGCAGGATGGAATTGTAACCGCACAGTTCCACCACCTTGGCCGATACGCAGTCATAAACGCATGGTGACCACACCATTTCACCGCGCTCGAGCAATTCCTTGAGTGTTGTTTGCGCTACCATCGGCCATCCTCTCTTCAAGACAAAGAAAAGGGCCGCAGGGAACGATTTTGCATCCCCTGCGGCCCTGTGTGTTTCATGCAATCATGAATGCGATCAAAGGCGATCGTCGATCTTCGAACGGACAAAGCCCTCTGGGAAGTCTTCCACCGCGTTGCCGACGATGGTGAAGTCCTTCTTGTCACCGCCAAAGCGGCTTTCCAGCTCCATGTAGCTGTGCGGATCGAACAGAGGCGTGGCACTCATGCCCATGATCTTCGTCGCGTCTTCCTTCTGGCAGGTATAGTGGCAACCCTGCTGCGCGTAGTTATGAATGCCGTGCTCCAGCATGCCATCCATCGCTGCCTTAAGCGTGTAGTGCATCGTGAGAAAGTTGAAGCCGAGCGGATAAATGTCTTCCGCAGTCACGCCGGGCTTGCCGTTGATGTCGCGCACGTCGGGGAACATCTTCCAACCGGGCACTTTCTCGCTCACGATCTTTGCGTGGTCCATGGTCGAGATCCGCACCACGGTGCTCATCTTCGCGCCCATCTCGACTGCTGCGCGCATACGCTCGCAGCCTTCGTCCATTTCGGTTTCAGGGTCGGCATTGGTGCGGGCGATGAGGAAGCAATCCGTCCCTTCCATCGCGGCAAGTGCGGCGCGCACTTTCTCGTAGTACTTCTCACGCGGAAGCAGGCTGGTGGAATTTTCCATGTCGCCGCTGTCCTCCAGCTGCAGCGCCTTGGCGCCGGCCGCGATCATGCGCTTGGTCGAGCGGTATACCGCCAGGGGTCCGCCGAAACCATCCTCGATATCCGCTGCCAACGGAATGGCATTGGTCTGCGTGATGCGGCTGCAGATCCATTCGATGTCGGTGAGGTTGGAAAAACCGTAATCAATCACGCCGTTCATCGCGATCGACACTTCACCGCCCGAGAGCATCGCGGCCTCGAAGCCCACCATCTCTACGGCGCGCATCGATGCACAGTCGTACACGCACGGCGCGACGATGCAGTGGTCGGTGCTTTCAAGCAGTTCCTGGAGGGACTTCTTCGCCATTCTTAATTTCCTCAAGATATTTGGCCATCGCCGACAGATTGGGAGTGTCTGCCGACGATGGCCTGTTTGTCAGTCGGAGCGGAACTTGGTCCCGCGCCGGTTGTGTCAGGGCAGGCGGATGCGGACACCCACCTTGTAGTAGCGGCCGATCGGATCGTAATACACCTGCGTGGTGCCGCCCTGCGCACTGGCTGCAAGCGGCGGATCGGAATCGAACACGTTGTTGATCACTCCGAACACCTCGACCTCGTCCGTCACCTGGTAGGCCAGGTTGAAATCGAGCACGAAGGCAGAATCGATGGTGTTGTCGCTTACGCTATTGGGCGCATCGATATCGAAGCCCGACTGGCTCGGCCCGACGAACAATGTCTCCCAGATGCTTTCCGGAATGTACTGGGCATGCAGGCCTGCTGTCAGACGATCGAGATTCCAGCGAACCGTGCCGTCGACGAGCCAGTCCGGCACGCCGGGCGTGGTACCCGGGCGGGCGCCAGTCTGGCCGACACGGTCAACGCCGCCCACGGTCAGTTCGAGGTAATGCGTCGCGAGGAGACGGGCATCGACCGAGCCCATCGGCCCGTCGTTCGAGCTGTAGGAAAGTTCGAAGTCGATACCGCGGGTATCCTGCTGCGCGATATTGAGAAGCACGTCCTGAACCTCGGTCAGCAGGCCCGAACCATCGCGGGTGACCTGCGCACAAAGCTCGGTCTGTCCTGCTTCACAAAGATCGATGATCGTCTGCCCGCCCAGCGAGCCGATCGCATCGTCGATGCTGATGTCGAAGTAGTCGACCGAGAAGCTGAGGCGTCGGCCAAAGCTGATGTCAGGCGTCAGCACGGCGCCGACCGTCCAGGTGTCAGCCTTTTCCGGAGCCAGCAACGGGTTCGCACCCTGGAAGCCGTTGATCTGGATCTGGCTGCCATCGCGCGGATCGACCACTGTCGTACGGCCCAAGCTGACCGGACCGAACAGCTCGGTGAGATTGGGCGCACGGATGTCGCGGCTGCGGGTCACGCGGAAGCGCAGCCAGTCGGTCGGTTCGTAGACCGCGCCGACCTTCCAGGTCGTGGCATCCACGCTGGAACTGCCAACCGTGGGGCTGGAACTGCCAACCGTGGGGCTGGAGCGGCTGTAATGGGTCTGGCGGATCGCGCCGTTGAGTTCGAGCAGGTTTACGCCCGGAACATCCGAGATCAGGGGCGCGACTGCCTCCACGTAGCCCTCGACGACTTCGATCTCGCCCTCGATGGCTTTGCCATTGAAGGACCAGAAAGCATTGGTCGACGAAAGCGCATCGGCATCGCCTTCCATGGAGTCGCTACGGTATTCACCGCCGGCAGCAATGCCGAGAACGCCGCCCGGAAGATCGAGAAGATCCCCGCGAACGTTTGCCGCCAGCACGTGCTGGTCAGTCTGCGCAGTCTGGAAGCCGTCTGCAAAGGCCCATGCAGCGGCTTCGCTGGAGACATTGCCACGCCCAAACGGGTTAAGCGGAACGCAACCCGCGACATCGTTCGTCGAATCACCATCGGCGTTCACACGGCACTGGATGCCGGATGCCGTCTCCACCGCATCCACGGCCAGGGAGCCGCGGGCATGCACGTAGTTGTTGCGATAATCCTGGCGGAAATCGTTGTTGCCGTACTGGTAATAGGCGTCCCAGTCCCAGTTCGCGCCAATGCTGCCTTCCAGAGCTGCGACGATACGGAACGTCTCGTTACGCGTTTCGTCCACGGCATTGCCATGCCCGTCAGGGAAAGGCCCTTCCTGCTGGTAAACGCGCCACAGGCTGACCGAATCCACCGACTCGGCATCCATCAGGTCCGCAAGGCCATCCGGCAGAAAGGCGTTGTCGCGCTGGATTGTATAGGCCGCGCGCGGCGGCGAACCTTTCACCAGACCGTTGACCCGGCCGTAGGAGGCATCGAGCGAGGCCGTTACGCTGTCCGACAATTCGTATGAAGCGTGAGCGTAGATCGAATAGCGCTCCACCTCCGGGATCAGCAGCGTATCGGTAAGCAGGCCGTTATAGAGCGAGTCCTCGCCGCCAAGGTTGAGAATGTGCGTAACACCGCCGGTCAGCGCCTCGCCGTACTCGAACTGGCGCAGGGTGCCATCGGGATTGAACGTTGTTCCCTGGAACGGGCCACCGGCCGGCCCGCCGGATACGAGACCGTCCGGTCCCCACCAGCCCAGCTGCGCCGGTCCGCCGCGCACGGTCGTGGCGTAACCGGGGCCACCGCCCGGCAACTGCATTTCATTGGGGCACCAGTCGCGAGTGTAGCAGTCGCCCATGCCTTCGTTCTTGTTGTACTCGCCAGCGATCATGAAATGACCGCGACCGTCGGCGAAATCGGTGCCCCATGCCAGGGAGCCAAAGTATTCCTCGTTGTCGCCTTCCTCGGCAATGCCGAACTGGGCAGTGCCACGCAGACCGACGAAGTCGCGGTCGAGGATGAAGTTCACCACACCGGCCACCGCGTCAGAACCGTAGGCCGCAGATGCACCGCCGGTAACGATTTCCGTGCGCGAGATCAGCGCGGTCGGGATCAGGTTGATATCGACCGTGCCGCGCTGGGTGGAAGGAACAAAACGCTTGCCGTCAAGCAGGACGAGCGTGCGCTCACCACCAAGGCCGCGCAGGTCGAGCACGCTTGCGCCGACATTCCCGCCCACTGCCTGCTGAGTGGCGGGCGTAACGAGCGGACGGAACAGCGGAAGTTCGTTCAGCGTGTCGGCGACATTCGTCGCAGCACGCTGCTCCAGAAGCTCATCGCCGACCATTGTCACTGGTGTCGGGGCATTGGTGCCATCGCGCGCAACACGCGAACCCGTAACCACGATCGGAGTGTTCTGGTTGTCGCTGGCACCTACACCTTCGTCTTGCGCGAGAGCAGGCGCGGAAAGCGCAATCATGGACACGGATGTGACCGCACCCAGAAAAAACGGATTCGTTCGAAACCTAAGGATTTCCCTTTGCATACATACCTCCCCATTCGGATTTTTTACTTATGATGTGACCGATACCATAAAGCACGCGAGTGTCAATTGTGGTGGAGTTTGGGCTGTCGGATTGCGCTAAATGCGGGGCGGCAGCCTGACGGAATGAAGGAAGACCGTGGCGCAAGCATATATTTGTGAACGCTTGGCTGGACTTGCATGCCCGTTCCAGCGCGTTGGGCTCTCGCCCCCCACCCCATGTATAGCGTGAGCGCCGCGCTGAGTTTCTAGCCTCTTCCTGCAGGTGAAAGAGACTTCTGCAGCCAACGGGGTTTTAGGATGTCAGCTTGCCCGCATTGAACTTTCAATACAGGGCAGTCCGTTTCCGATGACCTAAGTGACGAAAGCCGCTATTCGGCGTACGAGCCGATTGCGGACATAGATTGAACAACGGACAGCCCACAATAAAGGCTGGAATCCACGCAGGCTTCGCCTTGTCACTTGGTCAGAAGATTAAAGAAACTGCTGGTACCTCTGGCCGGACTCGAACCGGCACTTCCGAAGAAACTCGATTTTGAGTCGAGCGCGTCTACCAATTCCGCCACAGAGGCGTACCAGACAGGTTGCGCCGCTTAGCCTTACTTGAGCGCAGCGGCAAATGCTTATCGGCGTTATCGCTCCGCTACTTGAGCGCAGCGGCGATCTGCTTGTGCAAACGGGAGTGCATCTGGTCGTTACCGGCAATCACCTGCTTGTCGCAGATCGGCTGCGAACGGCCGCGATAGTCGGAAACGAAGCCGCCCGCTTCGCGCACCAGCAGGCAGCCAGCAGCGGTATCCCAGGGCGACAGGTCGCTTTCCCAGAAACCGTCGTAACGGCCTGCGGCAACCCATGCGAGGTCCAGCGCAGCGGAACCGAACCGGCGAATGCCCGCAACCTTGGGGCCAACGGCACCGAAGATGCGCGCCCACTCTGCAAAGTCGCCGTGCGCCTGATAGGGCGTGCCAGTGGCAATCAGCGCCTCGTCGAGGTGACGGCGACCCGAAACGCGCAGGCGCCCATCATGCAGCCAGGCACCGCGAGTCTTCTCGGCCCAGTACGTCTCGTCAGTGATCGGCTGATAGACCACGCCGGCCACCACATCGCCCCAGTCATCGCTGCCCAGCTTGCGTTCCTGCACGGCAATGCTGATCGCAAAGTGCGGGATGCCGTGGAGGAAGTTGCTGGTACCATCCAGCGGATCGATGATGAAGCGCGGCTGACCTTCATCGCCTTCGATTTCGCCAGCTTCTTCCAGCAGGAAGCCCCAGCCCGGACGCGCTGCCTTGAGCTCGTCCCACAGGATGCGTTCTGCCGCCTGGTCTGCCTTGGACACGAAGTCCGACGGGCCCTTGCGGCTCACCTGAAGATGCTCGACTTCACCGAAGTCGCGACGCAGTCGGCCACCCGCCTTGCGGGCGGCCTTTTCCATCACGCGGATAAGACCTGAAATTGCAGCCATGTTCGCTTAGCCAGCCTTCCCGACGTAGGTCTGCTCATACACGTCGACCACGATACGCGTGCCGCTTTCGATGTGCGGGGGCACCATGATGCGAACGCCGTTGTCGAGAACGGCAGGCTTGTAGCTGGAAGAAGCCGTCTGGCCCTTCACCACGGCATCGGCCTCGACGATCTCTGCTTCCACCTGCGTCGGCAACTGAACGCTGATGGGGCGTTCTTCCCACAGCTCCAGCGAAACCTGCATACCGTCCTGCAGGAACGGGCGGGCATCGCCCAGCAGGTCGCTCGGCAGGTTGATCTGTTCGTAGGTATCGGTGTCCATGAACACCAGCATGTCGCCATCTTCGTAGAGGAACTGGTAGTCCTTCGTATCCAGACGCACCTTCTCGACCGTATCGGCGCTGCGGAAGCGCACGTTCGTCTTGCGGCCATCGATCAGGTTCTTCATCTCGACCTGCATGTAGGCACCACCCTTGCCCGGCTGGGTGTGCTGGATCTTGGCGACTTTCCAGATGCCGCCTTCATATTCGATGATGTTGCCGGGACGGATGTCCACGCCGCTGATTTTCATTACTACCCGCCTTGAGTCTTTTTGGGATTGCGCCGCGCCCTACGCGAGGACGCGCGTGGCGGCAAGATAAGAGGCATCGTCGCGAAAAACAGATGTTCATGACGCGCTAAGCCAGCGGTGCTATTGGCGCTGGCCATGAACAGGGTCTTGCTCACCATCGCTCTTTCCGCCGCCGCCATCTCCGCGCCTGCCCATGCGCAGAGGGATCTCGGCACTATCGAGCGTGGAAACTATGTATGCGAACTGCCCGGCGATGCCGCCGGTGCCGTGGGCGTACCTCAGCCGGACGAAAGCTTCTCCATAGAGAGCGCTTCGCGATATTCCTCGCCGCAGGGCGAAGGCATCTATCTTCGCAGGGGCGATCGCCTGATCATGACCAGCGGACCGCGCAACGGAACGGCCTACCAGATCGTAGGACGTGGTTTCCTTCGCAAGATCGTGGATGGGCAGCCCAGCCGTCTGCGCTGCATAAGGCAGGGCCGCTAGACACCTCGCCTACTGCGCCTGGCGAACAAGCAGCGGATAGGGATTTACCGAAATTGCCGGCTCCCACCACTCTGCCGTAGGCGTGGTGCGCATCACTTCGAAATGCAGATGGGGTGCATCCGACTCCGCATTCCCTGTCGATCCGACCGTGCCAAGACGCTGCCCGCGCCTCACCTGCTGCCCTTCGTTGAGGCCCGGCGCATAGTCCTCCAGGTGAGCGTAGTAATAGATCGTCTCACCATCCTCGGAGCGAACATAGACCGTATTGCCTGCCGCAGTTGAGCGGAACAGCCGCTCAATCTTGCCGGGGGCGGAAGCGACCACCGACGTGCCAGCGGGTGCGGGAATGTCGAGCGCCTCGTGCAATTGTGTCCCAGCGCTGCGTTCATCGCTGAAAGTATCGACCAGATCGACAGCGGCGACATTGATTACCGGGATCATGAGCGTCGCGGTCTGCGTTTCGGGCGGCGTGGAAGCAGTTTCGCGGTCTGCCGCGGCACCGGATTGCGCCCCGCTCGCTTCACCTAAAGATCCCACGCCCGGCGTTTGCTTGCTGGCGATCTCCTGCTCGATCTCTGCCGTCTCGGCCCGGTCGAGTACGAATGCACCGGCGACGATCCCCCCCGCCGAAACAAGCGTGGCGGTCACGAGAGCGACCTGCAATTTCTCTGCGAACGGTGATGCCATGACGGTTTGAATATACCTCAAGCTGACGGTGAGCCAAAGGCCCTTGTAATCTTTGGGCTAATCAACGGCTATTCGCCGAAAAGCCAGAAATGATGGATGAAATAGGTCTCGCGCAGCAGGAACGACAACTTCTTGTGCCATGACTGGTAGCGCGACGTGGGCGCGGCGCTGGACTGGGCCTGAATGCCAAGTGCTTCCGCCATTTCCATTGCCCTGCGCATGTGCAGCGGGTCTGACACGATCAGCGCTGTCTCGGCTCCCGCATCGCGCATAACCAGTTGGGCCTCGACCAGATTGTGCATCGTCGTGGTGGATTCGTCCTCGGTCAGTATTGCCTCGTCCGGAATGCCCTCGGCCACGGCCATCACGCGGGCAGCCTCGCTCTCGGCGATGCTTGTGCCCTCGCCTCGTCCTCCGGTAAAAAGCAGTCTTTCGACGCGACCTGCCTCGTAGAGATCCACGCCATGGGCGATCCGTTCACGAAATACGGGTGATGGTTCGCCACCGGAAACTGCTGCGCCCAGCACGATGGCGACATCTGCGCGGGCATCCGGCGTTTCTTCCGGCCCGACAGCGATCCAATAGGCGACCGCCCCCACCCAGCCGATCAGCGTGGGCAGGATCAGGCGTCGCCAGTTAAGGCCGGTGCGCTTACTCTTGTTCAAGCCATCGCCTTGGCAAATGCCTGGATCGCAGCAACCTCGTCCCCGCCCCAGATGGCATGCGATACGGCGAGAAAATCCGCGCCTGCTTCCACCAGCGGCTTACAATTGTCTGGCGTGATTCCGCCTATGGCGACGCAGGGAATTTCGAAAATCTGGCTCCACCAGCGCAGCAGGTCCGGCTCGGGGCGGTGTTCGCTCGCCTTGGTCTCGCTAGGAAAAAAAGCGCCGAAGGCGACATAGTCCGCGCCCGCATCTCCTGCTTCCATCGCCAGGTGACGGCTGGCGTGGCAGGTTACGCCGATCTGGACCTCGCGTCCCAATTCTTCACGGGCTTCCTTTACGTCGCCGTCAGACTGGCCAAGGTGTACGCCGTCGGCCTTCAGCCGCTTGGCGAGCGGCACACTGTCGTTCACGATGAAACCCACGTCGCGGGCGGCACAGATTTCCTGCAGCGGAGCGGCGAGGCGCGCGGCCTCGTGCTGATCGACATCCTTCACCCGGAACTGGAATGCCGTGGCAAGCCCCTCGCCTGCTTCCAGCGCCCGGTCGAGCCGTTTAGGAAAGTCGCCCGATACGTCGAGCGGGGAAATCAGATAGAGTTGGCACGTTGTAGTCATGCCCCGCCCTCTAACCGCGCCTACTGCAGGAGAAAAGCCGCATGATGAAACTGCCTACCATTGTCGCCGCCCTCGCTACGCTGACTGCCTGTAGCACCGTGCCTGCCACGGATGCAGCGCCAGATGGCAAGCTCGTCGCACTGGGTGAAGCGGTGCGGAACGGCGAAGCGGTGCTGACTCCGATAGAGGTAGGCGAAGACAGCCGCTGCCCAGTGGGTGCCCAATGCATATGGCCGGGCCGCGTCACACTGCTGGTCGAAGTCGAGCGGAATGGCACTCGTCAGCAGGCGTGGGTCACGCTTGGTGAGGGAACGTTGGTGAGCACCGAAACGCCCGGCGCATACTACGCCTTCACCCTTGATGAGGTGCGTCCTGCAAAAACGGCGGACGCGACTATCGCACCCGCCGATTACCAGTTCCGTTTCGGGACCTGAAAAGCGTGATCAGGCGACCGAAGCCGCGCAGATCTGGTCAATCGCCTTGCCGAGCACGGCGTCGAATTCCTCGTCGCTCTGCTGGGCGCGAAGGTCCTGCAGCATGGCGCGGCTGAAGCTGGCGATCATGCCGTTGTTCTGCGCCAGCTTATCGCAAGCTTCATCGGTCGAATAGCCGCCCGACAACGCAACGACGCTCAGCACCTTGGGATGGTCGACCAGTTCCTTGTAGAGGTTCGGCTTCACCGGGATCGAGAGCTTCAGCATCACCTTGCGATCGTCCGCCAGCGTGTCGAGGTTCTTCAGGATTTCGGCCTTCAGAATTTCTTCGCCCTCGGCGCGATCTTCGGCGGTGATGTCGTATTCCGGCTCAAGTATCGGCATGAGGCCTGCGTCAATCACGCGGTTGCCGACTTCGAACTGCTGCGCGACGATGGCGGCGATACCTTCGGGGTTTGCCGACTTGATGACGGAACGTTCCTTGGTGCCGTACATCCCCTTGGCCACCGACTTTTCCAGCAGCGCGTCGAGCTTGGTCAGCGGATTCATCAGCTGAACACCGTTCTTTTCCTCAGCCAGACCCTGATCGATCTTGATGAAAGGAACAACGCCGCGTTCCTTCAGCGCATCCACGGCGGACTTGCCATCCACTTCGCCGTCCATGGTCTTCTCGAACAGGATGGCGCCAATCACCTTACCGCTGGCGAAGCTGGGCGAGGTAATGACGCGGGCACGCATCTCGTGGATCTTGCCGAACATCTCGTCTTCGCCCGACCATTCGCTGTCGTCCACACCATAGCCGCGCAAAGCCTTGGGGGTGGAGCCGCCGGACTGGTCCAGCGCAGCGATAAAGCCGTTGCCTGCGGCGATCTTGGCAGTCATTTCCTCGGTGTTCATTCGGAAGCTCCTCAGTTCCGGATTGGACTTGGGCAGGCTCCTATGCGGGGCGCGGTGGGAGTGCAAGGCGAACCCAGAAACGGCGGGGCAAATCCGCGCCCGACGCGTGAAAAACGTCGCTTACCCCTGCTTCTTCAGCGCAGGTATCAGGTTGATTGCGATGGAGATGCGCGTCCCTTTCCCATGGAACGGTCGCACCGCGTGCTGCAGCCAGCTGGGGAACATCACGACCATGCCCGTCTTCGGGCGCACGGGGATTTCGCTGGGCATGGCCTGCCCGCTCGCTTCCTTCAAACGCAGGTCGGGCGCCGTCATGCGGATCATCGGCATGCGCGGGTCGAGCAGTTGCAGTTCTCCCCCGAGGGCCGGATCGTCGTCGCCCTCGTACCCATCGTCTAGATAGGCCACCAGCGACCAGAAGCTGCCGGGATGCGTGTGGTACTGGTTGGCGTCGCCCTTGCGGTTCACATTCGCCCACATCTCGGGAATCCAGCCAAAGCGGCTTTCGGCGGGGCTATTTACGTCGAGCGTCTGCCGGTCCGCCATGGTCATGGCCTTGTATGCGAGAGCGCGGGCTGCTTCCCCTCCCCACTCGACCATTCTCGTGTTCGAATGCCACCCACCGATGTTGCTGATGGTCATGCCCGCAGTATCGCGCGCCATTTCCGCTTCGACTGCCTCGCGCAGCATGGCGCTGCCCGTCTCGCTCTGCAGCCCGTCGACCACGAAGGGCGTGGCAAAGAGGTTATGCGTATGGCTCATGACTCGGCGATGATAGCCCCGAGGTCGGGGAAGTCGATTCGCAAATTCGGCAACGTCAGGCCGCCGGCGTGTAGCCGAGCACCAGTCTGCCAGTCGTCAGGGACTGGCAGGGCTAACAATCAAGCAGACAGGGCCGCGACGCCTGGCAGTTCCTTGCCTTCCATCCATTCGAGGAAAGCACCGCCTGCCGTGGAAACGTAGGTCACATCGTCCGCCACACCCGCATGAGCGAGAGCAGCAACGGTGTCGCCCCCGCCCGCCACCGACGTAAGCGATCCGTCCTGGGTCAGCGCCGCGGCGGTCTTTGCAAGAGCCACGGTCGCCTCGTCGAACGGCGGCGTCTCGAATGCGCCAAGCGGACCGTTCCACACCAGCGTTGCGCAGGTTTTCAGAACGTCGCCAAGCGCCTCGACAGCCTGCGGGCCGATATCGAGGATCATCTCGTCCGCAGCGACCTCGTGGACGTTGGAGGTGCGCAGGGACGGTGGGTTTGGAGCGAATTCCTTTGCCACGACCACGTCGTATGGCAGGTGAATGGTGCAACCGGCTTCATCGGCGGCATCCATGATCTTGCGCGCGGTGTCGGTCAGGTCGTGCTCGCAAAGGCTCTTGCCGACATCGACGCCGTTCGCAGCGAGGAAAGTGTTGGCCATGCCGCCCCCGATAATCAGGTGCTGCACCTTGCGCGAAAGGTTCTCCAGCACAGCCAGCTTGGTGGAGACTTTCGCCCCGCCAACCACGGCAGCAACCGGCGGCGTGGGGTTGCCGAGTGCCGCATCGAGAGCTTCAAGCTCCTTCTGCATCGCGCGGCCTGCGTAGGAAGGCAGCAGGTGTGCCAGCCCTTCCGTTGTGGCATGCGCGCGGTGCGCGGCGGAGAAGGCATCGTTGACGTAGAAATCACCATTGGCCGCGATGGCCTTGGCAAATTCCGGGTCGTTCGCTTCCTCACCCGGCCAGAAGCGGGTGTTTTCCAGCATGCCGATGTCGCCGGGGCCGAGAATGTCGATCGCTTGCGCGGCGACAGGTCCGGCGACTTCCGGAATGAACATGATCTCCTTGTCCATCACACCTTCCACCGCGCCCAGCACTTCGCTGAGCGACAAGGTGGAGTGACGCTCGCCCTTGGGGCGACCGAAGTGGGCAAGTAGCAGCACCTTGGCACCGCGACCGCTCAGCTCGAGGATCGTCGGCGCCACGGCGCGGGCACGGGTGAGATCGGTCGCGCGGCCATCCTTCATCGGCAGGTTCAGATCCACACGGACCAGCGCACGCTGACCCGTCAGATCCTGCGGCAGATCGTCGAGCGTCTTGAAATCACCCATGCCGGACTCCCCTTAAAGGAACTTCGCCATCACACCGGCGGTGTCGATCATGCGGTTCGAGAAGCCCCACTCGTTGTCGTACCAGCTCACGACGCGGGCCAGCTTGCCTTCCATGACGGAAGTTTCGAGGCTGTCGATGGTGGAGCTTGCCGGGTGGTGGTTGAAGTCGCTGCTGACGAGCGGCTTGTCGGTGTAGTCAAGCACGCCCTTCATCTTGCCTTCGGCAGCGGCCTTCAGCGCTTCGTTCAGTTCCTCTGCCGAGGTATCGCGGCCCGGCGTGAACACCAGGTCAACCAGCGAAACGTTCGGCGTCGGCACGCGGACGGAAGAGCCGTCCAGCTTGCCGGCCAGTTCCGGCAGAACCAGGCCGACCGCGCGGGCAGCGCCCGTGGTGGTCGGGATCATGTTCTGCGCACCGCCGCGCGCACGGCGCATGTCGGAGTGCATCTGGTCCAGCATGCGCTGGTCGTTGGTGTAGGAGTGGATCGTGGTCATGAAGCCACGCTCGATACCCACCGTGTCGTGCAGCACCTTGGCCATCGGCGAGAGGCAGTTGGTGGTGCAGCTGGCGTTGGAGACAATCACGTCGTCGGCGGTCAGCACGTCGTGGTTCACACCGTAGACGACCGTTGCAGAAACGCCCTTTGCCGGAGCGGAGATCAGCACGCGCTTGGCACCTGCATCGAGGTGCGGCTTGGCGGCATCGTGGCTCTGGAAGAAGCCCGTGCATTCCAGCACGATGTCGACGCCCATTTCCTTGTGCGGCAGGTTGCCCGGATCACGCTCGCTGGTGACTGCAATGGTCTTGCCGTTCACCACCAGGTTGGTGCCGTCCACTTCCACCGTGCCGGGGAAACGGCCGTGGGTGCTGTCGAAACCGAACAGCAGGGCATTGGCGTTGGTATCCGCCAGGTCGTTGATCGCAACGAGTTCGAAATCGTGGTCGTCACGCTCCAGAAGGGCACGCGCGACAAGCCGCCCGATGCGTCCGAAACCGTTGATCGAAACCTTGGTCGCCATTGTCAAAAACTCCTGCTTAGTCGTTCAATTTGCTGATGATCTGCGGAACAATCTGGTCCGCAGTGAGGCCGAACTTCTTGAACAGCTCGCCCGCCGGGGCCGAAGCGCCGAAGCGGTCGATACCGAAGTTGAGGCCGTTCGCCATCGTGTAGCGTTCCCACCCGAAAGTCGTGCCCGCCTCGATGCTGACGCGAAGGATTTCTTCCGGCCCGACGTTTGGCAGAACGTCTTCCTTGTAGGCAGCATCCTGTTCGTCGAACAGTTCGGTGCAGACCATAGAGACCACGTCCGCGCCCACGCCCTGCTTTTCAAGCTGCTCTGCACATTCCAGCGCCAGCGAGACTTCGGAGCCGGTCGCGATGAAAATGACGCGGCGCTTGTTGCCGGCACGCTTCAGGCGATAGCCGCCCTTGGAGCACAGGTCCGTCTCGTCCGGCGAATTGCGCAGCTGCGGCAGGCCCTGGCGAGTAAGCGCGATGACCGAGGGACGATCCTTCTGGGCAAGCGCGATCTGCCAGCATTCGGCCGTTTCCACGCGGTCTGCAGGGCGCATGACTAGCAGGTTCGGCATGGCCCGCAGGCTCTGCAACTGCTCGATCGGCTGGTGCGTCGGGCCATCCTCGCCAAGACCGATGGAATCGTGCGTCATCACGTAGACGACGCGCGCTTCCTGCAGGGCCGACAAACGGATCGCGCCGCGTGCATAGTCGGTGAAGATGAGGAAGGTGCCGCCGTAGGGGATAATGCCCCCGTGCAGCGCCATGCCGTTCATCGCGGCCGACATGCCGAACTCACGGATGCCATAATAGACATAGCGGCCCGAGTAATCATCCGCCGTGAACGGGGTGATGCCGCCAGCCTTGGTGTTGTTGGACCCGGTGAGGTCGGCGCTGCCGCCGAGCATTTCCGGCACCAGCGGGTTGAGCACTTCAAGCGCGTTCTCACTAGCCTTGCGGGTGGCTACTTTTTCAGCGCTTTCCAGCCACTTGGCGAGCGTCTTTGCCGCCTTGTCTCCGGCAGGCAGGTCGCCTGCCATGCGGCGCGTGAACTCTGCCTTGTCCTTCGAGGCGTCCAGACGCGCCTGCCATTCGGCACGGGCGGTTGCGCCGCGCGTGCCGGTGGCGAGCCAGTTGGCGCGAATGTCTTCCGGCACTTCGAACGGCGGGTATTCCCAGCCCAGTTCCTTGCGCGCGGCGGCGACTTCGTCGTCACCCAGCGGCGAACCGTGCGTGGCGCTGGTGCCCTGCTTGTTGGGTGCGCCCTTGCCGATGACGGTAGTGCAGCGAACCAGCGTGGGCATGCTGGTTTCGGCCGCAGCCTCGCCCAGCGCACGGCGAATGTCAGCATAGTCATGGCCGTCGCATTCGACCACGTGCCAGCCGGTTGCGCGGTAGCGGGCGGGAATGTCCTCGCACGAGGAGAGCGAAACCTTGCCGTCGATGGTAATGTCGTTGTCGTCCCAAAGCACGTTCAGGTGGCCGAGCTTGAGGTTGGCAGCGATACCGATTGCTTCGTGGTTGATGCCTTCCATCAGGCAGCCGTCACCGGCAATCACCCAGGTGCGGTGGTCGACCAGATCGTCGCCGAACACTGCGTTCAGGTGGCGCTCTGCCATTGCCATACCCACGGCCATCGCAACGCCCTGGCCCAGCGGCCCGGTAGTGGCTTCGACGCCAGGCAGCAGGAAGTTTTCGGGGTGACCGGCACACGGGCTCCCCAACTGGCGGAAATTCTTGATGTCTTCCAGCGTCGGCGCGTCATAGCCCGAGAGGTGCAGCAGCGAATAGATCAGCATCGAGCCGTGGCCTGCAGACAGCACGAAGCGGTCACGGTCCGCCCAGTCAGGTGCCTTCGGGTCGAACTTCAGGAAGTCGTTCCACAGAACGGTGGCAACATCGGCCATGCCCATCGGCATGCCGGGGTGGCCGGAATTGGCTGCCTGCACCGCGTCCATCGAAAGGGCGCGGATGGCGTTGGCCATGTTGGTGAAACGGGCGGTATCGTCGCTCATGCAAGAGCCTCCTAGCGAGGTGCCGCCAGAATCGCGGCGATTCGGATGCGCGCTGTGTGGTGGTGGCAGCGATGAAGGTCAAGCAAGACGCCCTTGTGAAGCCACAAGCGCCAATTCTTTCGTCGAGAGTTATTCACAGCTTGCCGGTGCAACTCTTTGCCGATGCGCGGTTTGAGGTTAATTCGTCAGGAATGGAAGGCGACCGCATCGCGAGCGCGCTGGCGCGCATCGAAGCGGCCTCGGCACGGATCGAGGCTGCGGCTTCCCAGCGGGCTCCTTCCGATCCGATGCTACAAGCGCGTTACGACCGCCTTCGCCGCGAAGCCGAACATGCGTTGACTGAAGTCGATGCACTGATCACGACGCTTTCGCCATGAGCACGAGCAATGTCACCCTGGAGATCGCCGGTCGCCGCTACACCATCGCCTGCGCCGCGGGCGAGGAGCAGCATATCGAGGGGCTTGGCCGGTCCATTAGCGAGAAGCTCTCCCAGCTCGACAGCTTGAATGGGCAGTCGCCGGAGCGAGTCCTGCTCTACGCATCCTTGTTGCTGGCTGACGAGTTGCACGAGGCGAAAGCCACACCACCATTCGCGGAACCGGATAGCGCCCACGCCGAAACGCTCGAGAAAATGGCCGATCGACTGGAAGGCCTTGCGCAGCGTCTTGAGAGTGAAGCTGCCAGCGCTTAAATAGGGCATGGCGGGACTGCCCGGCACGAGCCGTTCGAACATCCCTGAGGCTATAAGCAATCCAAGGGAGCTGTCCCTGCCCGGTCCACCAGTTCGGCTGTGGGATCGGTGCATACGGCGCCCACCTGACGTTTTCGCGTCAGAGGATTTCCCGGAAAACGACCCATGGTGGTTCCGCCACTTCCCACCTCGGTCGCCGCGCCCTAGGTAGGGGCCATGTCCGATATTACCGAACAGAAAGCCGCCATCCGAAAGGCTCTGCGCAAGGCCAGGCGCGAACATGCCGCCAATCTGCCGAAAGAAGTTAGCGCGCTGGTTTTTCGTGCCCCGCCCGCGCCACTGCGCGAAATGGTGCCCGACGGCGCAACCATAGGTCTATACCGCGCCGACACCGGCGAAGCTCCGGCAGGCAGTTATGCACGCCACTTCATGGAAGCAGGCCACCCGATTGCCCTGCCGAGAATCGAAACTCTTGATACGCCGATGCACTTCCACATCCACACCGACCCTTATGGCGAGACCGATCTCGTCGAAGGCCCGATGGGACTGATGCAACCTGCCGCCAACGCACAGGTGGTGGAGCCGGAAGTCCTGTTCATGCCGCTGGTCGGCTTCACCGAAAACGGCGACCGCATCGGACAGGGCGGCGGCTTTTACGACCGCTGGCTTGAAGCCCACCCCGACACGCTGGCCATCGGCCTTGCATGGGATGTGCAGCGCGTCGATAGTTTGCCTGTTGAAGACCACGACATGCCGCTGACGGCCATCGTCACTCCTACCCGCATTTACGGACCGTTCTGATGCGCACCGAACCTACCTGGCGAATTCCTGTCGGCATTCTCGGATTGATTGCTGGACTGCTGATCTATGGCGTGATCATCGCGCGTTATGCGCCCGGCATAATCGGTGACTGGCCTGTATGGGGGCAGACGCTCGTATATATCGCGTTGGGCGTGATCTGGATCAGGCCGCTCAGGAACTTCCTGATCTGGATGGAAACCGGCAACTGGGGCGTGCCCAAGCAGGATTAAGCCCAGCGTGCGTGCGATGCGAACTGCACATCTGTTCTGGATACTCGCCCTGGCTGGGCTTGCCTTGGTCTTTATCGCCCAGCGCCCTGAATCGCGCGAGAGAAACGAAACCTTCCTGGCCAAGGGTTACGGCATCCAGCTCGATACGATCCGCGACATCGCCTCCGACCATGGCTGGAAAGTCGGTTGCGAGGGGCGATCCGGTTCGATGACAGTCTTGCGGCTAGAACCGGGTTTCTGGCCGTGGCGCAGCGAGCGTAACGAGGTCTGGACCGAAATGAGCCCCGTGTCGGCAGGCCTTGTGGCAGGAGGAACCTTCCAGCCCGTCAGCCCAACCTGCGATCTGCCCGACGATAGCCGCCAGACTATGGCAATCGAGGAAAGCCGCGAAGTGGCGGTGGCAGTCGGACCGCGAGACCGGATGATGCCGCTATTGGCACTTGTCCCAGGCTGCGACATCACGAGCGCCAAGTTGCAACCGGCCCGATTGGTAAGAGACGCCCTGTGGTTCGACGACGAACCTCCGGCAGACTGGATGGCGGTGACAATCGATTTGCGCGAGGATAGCGATTATGGCCCGAACATGTGCTTCGTGCAGATGACACAGTACGTGTATCATGCTGCGGAAGAGTGATTTCGCAGCGCCAACCAGGCGAAACATCCGCAAAAACAAAAAAGGCGACCCGTAGGCCGCCTTCATGTGCAATCATCCTGCAAAATGTCCCAAGTGGCGCGAGTGACGGGACTCGAACCCGCGACCCTCGGCGTGACAGGCCGATACTCTAACCAACTGAGCTACACCCGCGCATTTGAGCGGCTAGCGCCTCTTGGGAGCCGCGCATCTAGTGGAGGGTTTCTACCCTGTCAACACACCAGAAGCGGCTTTTTGAAACATATTTGAATTCGCTCGATTACCCCGCGAGAATCCGTGCGGGAGCCTCGATCAATTTCTTCAATTCCTGCACGAAAGCGGCCGCATCGTAACCATCCACAACGCGGTGATCGCAGCTGATCGAGATGTTCATCAGCTTGCGCTTTTCGATGCGTTCCTGCCCATCCGCGCCGGTTACGAACATCGGGCGTTCAACAATGCGATTCGGGCCGATGATGGCGACTTCCGGGCGATTGATGACAGGCGTCGTGGCAACGCCGCCGAGCGGGCCCAGCGAAGTCACGGTTAGCGTCGAGCCGGAGAGTTCTTCCGACTTCGCGCTGCCATTGCGGGCAGCTTCGGCAAGGCGGCCAATCTCGTTCGCAAGCTGGTACAGGTTCTTGCCTTGCGCATCGCGAATCACCGGCACCATCAGGCCGTTGTCGGTCATGGTCGCCATGCCCAAGTGCACCGCACCGTGACGGGTCACGACTTTCGCCTCGTCGTCATAGCGAGCGTTGATCATCGGGAAGTCTGGCAGCGCCTTGCAGATCGCAGTGATCAGCAACGGCAGCATCGTCAGCTTTGGACGGTCGCCGCGATTTTCGTTTAACTGCGCGCGCGTGCGCTCAAGCTCCGTAACATCGCATTCCTCGACATAGGTGAAGTGCGGGATGTTGCGCTTGGCTGCCTGCATGTTCTCGGCGATGCGCTTGCGCAAGCCGATGACCTTGATCTGCTCGTCCGCGCGCACAGGCGCAGCGCCCGAGAAACCGCCGGTGTAGGAGATGTAGGCGTCGAGATCGGCATGCCGGATGCGGCCATCCTCGTGCGGCTTCACCTGCGAAAGGTCGATACCGAGATCCTTGGCCCGTTTGCGCACGGCCGGACTGGCGAGGACTTTGGCATCAGGCGATGCTGGCGCAGGAGCTGGCGTGGGTTCGGGCGCGGGCGACGGCCTTTCCTCGACAGCTTCCGCCGCATCCTGCTGATCGGAGGGATCGGGATTCTCCACCTCGATCCGCTGCTCGACCGCCTCGTCTTTCGGCGCGGGCGCAGCGTCAGCCGCAGCCTCATTTTCCTCGATTACTTCGTCAGGCACTTCGCCTTCGACCTCGATCACCACCAGCATACCGCCGATGGCCACTGTGTCGCCAACTTCGCCCGCGACTTCGAGAACCTTGCCTGCGACTGGGCTTTCCATCTCGACCGTCGCCTTGTCGGTCATCATGTCGGCCAGCTGGCCGTCTTCCTCGACCATGTCGCCTGGCTTTACGTGCCAGGCAACGATCTCGGCCTCGGCGATGCCTTCGCCAATGTCGGGCAGGTTGAAGGTGAATTTGGCCATGGCCTCAGGCCTCCAGCAATTTGTCGATAGCCTCGCCGATGCGGACAGGGCCTGGGAAATAGGCCCATTCGAGGCTGTGGGGATAGGGTGTGTCGAAGCCGGTCACGCGCTCGATCGGGGCTTCGAGGTGGTAGAAGCAACGTTCCTGCACCATGGCGGAAAGCTCTGCGCCAAAGCCGCTGGTGCGGGTCGCCTCGTGTACGATCAGGCACTTGCCGGTCTTCTCGACCGACGCCTCGATAGCTTCGATGTCCAGAGGCACCAGCGTGCGCAGGTCGAGGATTTCGGCGTTCACGCCTTTCTCGCGCGCAACGCTTTCGACAACGTGGACCATCGTGCCGTAGGCGAGGATCGTCAGCGCATCGCCTTCGCGTACGGTGCGCGCCTTGCCTAGCGGGATCTTGTAATAGTCCGTCGGCACCTGCGCCTCGTCGAAGCCTTTCCAGCTTTTGGCAGGCTTGTCGTAATAGCCGTCAAACGGGCCGTTGTAGATGCGCTTCGGCTCGAAGAAGATGACCGGGTCATTATCCTCGATGCAACTGATCAGCAGGCCCTTCGCGTCATAGGGCGTGGACGGGATCACCGTCTTCAGACCGCTGACGTGGGTGAAGATGCTTTCTGGCGACTGCGAGTGCGTCTGCCCGCCGAAGATGCCGCCGCCAAATGGGCTGCGCACCGTCATCGGCGCGATGAATTCGGCAGCGGAGCGATAACGCAGGCGCGCTGCTTCGCTGATAAGCTGGTCGAGGCCGGGATAGATATAATCGGCGAACTGGATTTCCGGCACCGGGCGCAGGCCATAGGCCCCCATCCCCACCGCGACACCGATGATGCCGCATTCGGAAATCGGCGTGTCGAACACGCGGGTCTTGCCATATTTTTCCTGAAGGCCGGCCGTGCAGCGGAACACGCCGCCGAAGTAGCCGATATCCTCGCCCATCAGCACAACATCGTCATCGCGATCCAGCATGATGTCGAGCGCGCTGTTGATCGCCTCGATCATGTTCATTTCACGCGTTTCGCCGGTTTCCGTGGCGGCGGCGGTTGTATCCGAAGTCATCTGGTTCATTCCGCCGGGTCCCCCGGAAACTTGATCTGCCGTTCGCGGATCGCCTGCTTGGCCTGTTCTTCAAGGTGCCACGGCAGTTCCTCGAAAACGTCCTCGAACATCGTGTGGAAGGGGTGATGGAGACCGTGACCAAGAATGCCGTTCTTCTCGGCCTCCTTCATCGAGGCGCGAACGTGCGCGTCGAGTTCGGCGTCCATTTCCTCTTGCTGTTCGTCACTCCATTCGTCCATTGCAATCAGATGCTGCTTCAGACGGTTCACAGGATCGCCAAGCGGCCATTCCGTGCGCTCCTCGGCGGAGCGATAGGCGGTGGGATCGTCAGAAGTGGAGTGTCCTTCCGCGCGGTAGGTAAAGTGCTCGATCAGCGTCGGGCCGGCGTTGGCTCGGGCGCGGTCAGCTGCCCAGCGCTCCGCGGCAAACACGGCGAGCGGATCGTTGCCGTCAACACGCAAGCCCGCCATGCCATAGCCGATGGCGCGAGCGGCGAAGGTGGCGCGCTCTGCGCCTGCAAATCCGGAGAACGACGAGATCGCCCACTGGTTATTGATGACGTTGAAGATGACTGGCGCGTTGTAGACGGTCGCGAAGGTCAGCGCAGAGTGGAAGTCACCCTCGGCCGTGCTGCCCTCGCCCACCCAGGTCGCGGCAATCCGGGAATCGCCCTTGCTTGCGCTGGCCATGGCGAAGCCGGTCGCCTGCGGCAGCTGCGTGGCGAGGTTGCCGGAGATGGAGAAGAAATTCAGCCGCTTCGAGCAGTACATGATCGGCAGCTGGCGGCCCTTCAGCTTGTCCGCCTTGTTCGAGTAGATCTGGTTGATCATCTCGGTGATTGCATAGCCGCGCGCAATCAGGCAGCCCTGCTGGCGATAGCTCGGGAAGATCATGTCGTCCGCATCAAGCGCGTGGGTGGAACACACGCTCGTCGCCTCTTCACCGGTGCACTTCATGTAGAAGCTGGTCTTACCCTGCCGCTGGGCGCGGTACATGCGATTATCGAATGCGCGCACCAGTGCCATTTCGCGCAGCATCTTGCGCAGCGTTTCGGCATCGAGGCGCGGGTCCCACGGGCCGTGCGCCTTGTTATCATCACCCAGCACGCGGATCAGGTCATTGCAGAGCGCGAAGGTTTCCTTGGCTGCGCAAGCCTCATCAGGCCGCGGCTGCTTGCCCGGCTCACCTACATCGAGATCGCTGTAGTCGACCTTGTCGCCGGGACGGTATTTCGGCTCCGGAACATGCAGGGCGAGCTTGGGGCGGTTGCTGCCCTTTTCATCGCGCGCTTTCGCCATCGCCAGCTCTCCCAATTGGCAGTTAGATTATTCCACTCGAGCGGAATTATATTAGTTACATTTGTAACGGTCAATCCGCTCTACCACAGGAATACTCAAACAGCCACAGGCGCGCGCAGCACTCCTTGAGGTTCGTAATCAACCACCTCGAAATCGTCGAAACGGTAGTCGAAAATTGTCGGCGGAACCCGCTTTAGAACAAGTTTCGGCGCACCCGAGGGTTCCCGGTTCAGCTGCTCCTCCACAAGTTCGGTGTGATTGAGGTAGAGATGGGTGTCGCCCCCGCTCCAGATCAGCTCGCCCGGCTTCATACCAACCTGCGCCGCCATCATCCTGGTCAGGAGCGCCGCACCGAACAGGTTGAAGGGCAGCCCGAGCGCCACATCGCAGCTGCGCTGATAGAGCAGGCAATTCAGCCGCGCTTTGTCGCCCTCCCCTGCCACGTGGAACTGATAGGTCTTGTGACACGGCGGCAGGGCCATGCGGTCCAGTTCGGCGACGTTCCAGCCTTCAATGATATGGCGGCGGCTGCCGGGATTGGTCTTCAGGCTTTCCACGACCTGCGCGACCTGGTTGATGCCGGGCCCCTTCTGGTACCGGCCATCGGGGCCATATTCATAGGTCGGCCAGTCGACCCACTGCTTGCCATAGACCGGGCCAAGATCACCCCAGTTCCTGGCGAAGGCTTCGTCCGCAACGATGCGTTCCTCGAAATCTTTCTGGCTGATGTCTTCACCGCTTACCTGGCGGTATTTCTTCAGCGGCCAGTCGCTCCAGATCGTGACCCCTTCCTGCAGCAGCGGACGGATATTCGTCTCGCCGGTCAGGAACCACAGCATCTCCTTTGCCGCAGCTTTCCAGTAGACGCGCTTGGTAGTCAGCAACGGCACACGGTCGTCGGCAAGATCGAAACGCAGCATGGTGCCGAACACCGAGCGCGTGCCTACGCCGGTACGGTCCATGCGCTGGTCCCCATGCTCCCAGATGTGGCGCATGAGATCGAGGTATTGCCATTCGGGGTGGCGGTCTGCTGCGGTTGTCATGGCGCTATCGCTACCACCGGCACCGCGCCCCCGCCAAGATCACACGCCGTGATATTCCCGATACCATTGCACGAAGGGCGGTAGCCCCTCGGCAATAGAGGTAGTGGGCGCATAACCCAGGTCGCGGCTGATCGCATCGATGTCGGCATAGGTGCGCACCACGTCGCCCGGCTGCATCGGCTGCCAGTCGATCTGTGCCTTCTTGCCGCACGCCTCTTCGATGATTGCAATGAGGTCGGTGAGCTTCTCCGAGCGGTGATTGCCGATGTTGTAAAGCGCGTGAGGCTTCATCGAGCCGCCCGCCTTCTCCGCTCCATCATCGGCTGGCGCATGGTCCAGCACCGCGATCACGCCTGCGATAATATCATCGATGTGGGTAAAATCCCGCCACATCTCGCCATTGTGGAATACCGAAATGGGCTCGCCCGCGAGTATCTTCTTCGTGAATATCCAGTAGGCCATGTCGGGACGGCCCCACGGACCATACACAGTGAAGAAGCGCAGTCCTGTCAGCGGAATGCGGTAGAGGTGCGCGTAGCTTTCGCTCAGCATCTCGTCAGCACGCTTGGTCGCCGCATACAGCGAGACGGGATGATCCGCGCGGTCGTCGACGCTGAACGGCACCTTGTCATTACCGCCATAAACGCTGGAGGAACTGGCATAAACCATGTGCTCCACACCCCGGTGACGCGCGATTTCCAGCATGTTGGCATGACCGACGAGATTCGACTGGATGTAGGCGGCAGGATTTTCGAGCGAGTAGCGAACGCCGGCCTGCGCACCCAAGTGCACGATGCGGTCGATTTGAACACCTTCCAGCACCGATTCGAGCGCCGCCATGTCGGCAAAGTCGATCTTGTGGAAGGTGAAGTCCCCGCCCTGCGCTTCAAGGCGAGCGAGCCTCGCCGCCTTGAGTGATGGGTCGTAATAATCGTTGCAATTGTCGATGCCGATCACGCTGTCCCCGCGTGCGAGTAGCTTCCCGGCGAGCGCCGAGCCTATGAAACCTGCCACTCCGGTGACCAGAACCTGCATGCAATCAATCCTCTTGGACCTTCCGGCCATTTCGCGAGCCTAGTGGCAGGGACGCAATGATTTCGCAATGCGCGAAACAGGCGCTTGCAAGCGCGAAACAGTGTCCCTATAGGGCCGCCTCTGCCTCGCGGGGGTTCGCCCCCGCAACGCACCGGTCGGGGAGTAGCTCAGCCTGGTAGAGCACTGTCTTCGGGAGGCAGGGGCCGGAGGTTCGAATCCTCTCTCCCCGACCATTTTCTTCTCGCAATTCGGCCAAGGTGCCAGTCGGGCGCTATGAAACTCTCGTCGTACACGGACGTTGAGTGGCCAAGATGACTGCGCAAACCGGAAAACTTCTCGGAAAGCTGCCCAACTTCCTGAAACCGCACAGGCAGGATTCGCGCATTCTGGTCACTTTCTTTGCGCTGGTGGTCGGCCTGTTCGTGTTTGGGAAGATCGCCTCCGAAGTTGCCGAAGGTGACACCTTTGCAATCGACAAGGCTATCGTCACGGGTTTGCGTACCGCTGCTGATCCGGCCATTCCCATCGGGCCACATTGGCTGCAGACATGGCTCACGGATTTCACCGCCCTCGGCGGCGCGCCAGTCCTGACGCTCATCACTGTCGTTGTCATCGGGCTGCTCATGGCCTTGCGCAAGTTCCGCATGGCGGGCTTCGTCGCGCTTGCCATTTCCAGCGGTGCGATCCTGAGTGTGGCGATTAAGGCCGTGTTCGACCGTGCACGTCCGGAAATCGTGCCGCATCTCGTGGAAGTCACTTCTCCCAGTTTCCCCAGCGGCCACGCGATGAATTCGTCCATCGTCTATCTTACCCTTGCAGTGCTTCTGGCACGTTCGCAGGACAGCCGCCGCGTGCAGGTCTATCTCATAAGCGCAGCCATCGGCCTTGCTCTTACCATCGGCTTCACCCGCGTTTACCTCGGCGTTCACTGGCCGACAGACGTGCTCGCCGGATGGTCCGTCGGGGCTGCATGGGGCGCAATTTGCTCGCTGCTTGCGAAGTGGTTGCAGCGCACTCACTCGATCGAACAGCCACACGAAACCACGGACGAAACCAAAGCCCCCCTTGTAATCGACCCGTAACATCGCCATTGGGGCAGCGCTGCTGGTGACAAACGGAAATCGATGAATTTCACCCATCCCTTTTTGAACGGTGACGGTGACGACAAGTTGCATGAAGAGTGCGGCGTGTTCGGCATTATTGGCGCACCTGACGCTGCCGCTGCCTGCGCGCTGGGCCTTCACGCCTTGCAGCATCGCGGGCAGGAGGCTGTCGGCATCACGAGTTTCGACGGTGCGGAGTTCTATACCCGTCGCGGTCTTGGCCACGTCGCGGACAATTTCTCGAGCGCCGAATCGATAGCCGAACTGCCTGGCCACATGGCTGGCGGGCATGTGCGCTACTCGACCACAGGTGGATCGGGCATGCGCAACGTGCAGCCGCTCTATGCCGACTTGGCGAGCGGCGGCTTTGCCGTGGCGCACAACGGCAACATCTCCAACGCCACGAAGCTGAAGCGGGAACTGGTCAGCAAGGGCGCAATCTTCCAGTCGACTTCGGATACCGAGGTGATCATCCACCTCGTGGCGACAAGCCGCTATCCCACGATGCTGGACAAGCTGACCGATGCCTTGCGCCTCGTCGAAGGTGCCTATGCACTGGTGGTGATGACGCCGCGCGGAATGGCCGCCTGCCGCGATCCGATGGGCATCCGTCCACTGGTTATGGGCAAACTGGGCGACGCTGTCGTCTTCGCCAGCGAGACGGTGGCCCTGGACGTCGTCGGCGCCGAATTCACCCGCCAAGTCGAACCCGGCGAATTCATTGAAGTCGACTTCGACGGCACGATCCGCTCGCACCGCCCGTTTGGCGAAACGAAGGCGCGTCCGTGCATTTTCGAGCACGTCTATTTCAGCCGGCCCGATTCGATCTTCAACAAGCGCAGCGTTTACGAGAGTCGCAAGAACATCGGCATGGAACTCGCGCGCGAGATGCCTTGCGATGCCGATCTCGTCGTGCCGGTGCCTGACAGCGGCGTTCCCGCCGCCATCGGTTACGCGCAGGAAAGCGGCATACCATTCGAGCTGGGTATCATCCGCTCGCACTATGTCGGCCGCACGTTCATCCAGCCTTCCGATGGCGCGCGCCATGCGGGTGTGAAGCGCAAGCACAACGCCAACCGCAAGATCGTGGAAGGCAAGCGCATCGTGCTGATCGACGATTCGATCGTCCGCGGCACGACCAGCCTGAAGATCGTCCAGATGATGCGCGATGCGGGCGCTAAGGAAGTGCACTTCCGCGTCGCCAGCCCGCCAACGGGCCACGGCTGCTATTACGGCGTCGATACGCCCGAACGCTCCAAGCTGCTGGCTGGCCGTATGGACCTTGCCGCAATGCGCGAGTTCATCCAGGCAGACAGTCTCGCCTTCGTCTCCATCGACGGCCTCTATCGCGCGGTAGGCCTGAAGGGCCGTGACAATGCATGCCCGCAATATTGCGATGCCTGCTTCACCGGCGAATACCCCACCCCGCTGACCGACCTCGCCAATCGCAAGGACGAGGAGGCCCAGCTCTCACTTCCGGTCAACAAGGTCGCCTGAATGACCCAGAACGCTGAACCCAAGCCGCTTTCCGGCAAGATTGCGCTTGTCACCGGCGCGAGCCGCGGCATCGGTGCCGCAACCGCCAAAGCGCTCGCCGCCAAGGGCGCGCACGTGATCCTTGTTGCACGCAAGGTGAAGGACCTCGAAGGCGTCGAGGATGCCATTCACGAGATTGGCGGCACCTCGACCATCGCACCTCTCGATCTGACCGATGGCGAAAGCATCGGCCGTCTCGCGCAGGCCATTGCAGAGCGTTGGGAGCGGCTCGACATCCTCGTGATCGCTGCTGCGCAGCTGCCTACCCTCACTCCGGTAACGCAGATTGACGGCAAGCAATTCAACCAAGCGCTTACGCTGAATGTGCTGGCGACGCAGGCTCTGCTGGCCGCTTTCGATCCGCTGCTGAAGCGCGCCGAAGCGGGCCGGATCATCGGTCTTACAAGTTCTGTTGGCGAGAACCCGCGCCCGTTTTGGGGCGCTTATGGCGCGACCAAGGCCGCGTTCGACAATCTGCTGGAAAGCCACGCCAAGGAAATCGAACGCATTTCCGAAACGCGCCTCGCGATCATTGATCCGGGTGCGACTCGCACCGACATGCGTGCCCGCGCCTATCCCGGAGAAGATCCCGATTCGGTGAAGGCACCAGAGGTGGTTGGTGACCGTATCGTCGATTTGCTGGTGGAAGATTTCCCGAATTTGCACCACGAACGAGTGGAAACGCAGCGTTAACCATACGCGTTAGGCCCCGTTTAACGCTGCTCCGACATTCTGCGCAAAGCAAACGGCCCGAAAGGGCCCGGTTGGGGAACCGCAGAATACGGGAATTAGCTGCGATGACGATGCAGAATACCAAGGGCCGCTACGATATCGCCGCGCAGGAAGATCGCAGCGCGCCGCGCACCAAGATCATGATTCCGGCCCAGCTTCGCGGTTCGGGCATGCGCGCGTTCCAGACGGTTGTGAACGACCTGTCGCTGTCGGGTTTCTCGGCAACGGCGCTCAACCGCATGCACCCCGGTTCGGTCTGCTGGCTGACGCTGCCGGGCCTCGAATCACTCCAGGCCGAAGTGGTCTGGTGGGAAAACGGCATGGCCGGTTGCGCGTTCACGAACCTGCTCTCGCCGATCGTGCACGACAACATCCTCGCCCGCTATCGCGGCGATGGCACCTATCGCGGCTGATCTGCCTCGGAACGCAAACGATTGAGGGCGCTACGGCGCCCTTTTTCGTATGTTCGGTTCTAACGAGCCACCGGCTCTGCCGGCTCGCCTGCCAGTGAGCCTTCTTCTCCGCGAATAGCATCGACGGCACGCTGAACCGCTTCATAGAACTGGTTGCGTTCAGCGCCCTCGCCTCCGCCGCCATTGCCATTGGGCCAGTTGGAATTGGTGGCGATCACGAGATCGCGCTCCGGGTCAATAAAGATGCCCTGACCGTAGAGGCCGCTCGCGGCATAGGCGCCGCCGGGATAGGTCCACCACTGATAGGCATAACCGCGATCGTATTTGCCGGTTTCAAACACGGGCGTGGTCGCTTCCTCGAACCAGCCTTCGGGCACAACGCGTTCACCACCTGCCATGCCGCCGCCCATCGCGAACAGGCCGAAACGCGCCATGTCGCGCGTGCTCGCCTGGATGCAGCAGCCGGAAATCTCGCTGCCAGTGTTGGACAGGAGCCATGTCGCATCCTGCTCCATGCCGAAGGGTGCCCAGACTTTCTCCGAGAGATAGTCGGCCAGGTTCTTGCCTGTGGCATTGCGCACCAGAACGCCGATCATGTTCGTCTCGCCGGTATTGTAGAGCCAGCGGGTGCCAGGCTCTGCTTCGCGAGGCAGCTGGCGCATGTAGTCGACCAGCGAGTCGATACCTTCCTCGCTCGATTCGTGTTCGTTGAACAAGGCCACGTCCGACTGCGGATCGCTGTAATCCTCGTTCCACTTCACACCGCTGCTCATGGTCAACAGCTCGCGGATGGTCACACCATCGTATCCCGAACCTGCCAGTTCGGGGATATACTTCGTGACCGGCTCTTCGACGCTCTCGATGTAACCATCTGCAATTGCCGCACCCACCAGTGTCGAAGTCAGGCTCTTGGCGGCGGAGAAACTGGTCCACTTGCCATCGGCACTGAAGCCCAGCCCATAGCGTTCCAGCACGACCTTGCCGTCCAGCACCACGACGATCGCGGCAGCGTTCTGATTGTCCATGAAGGTGTCGAGATCGAAATCGCCCAGCCTCAGCGCATCACCATCAGGCAGCGGATAAGTCGCATCGCCGGCCTCGATCACGCGCGCATCGGCGAGCGCGGGAAAGGCATCCATCGCGCGAAAGGCCGCATTGCGGGTGTCTTCCGGCCAGAACAGCACGTCGCGGTCGGTCGGCATATTCGCGAGCACGCCGCGCTGATCTTCGTCCAGCGAGAACCAGAATGCACCTCCCGCTACAACGAGCAGCGCGAGAAGGCCGATGATCCACTTTTTCATTATGCGTCCTTCACGAGTGTAACCTGGTGCACGTTGATGCCCCCGCCGCGGAAGCCGCCTTCACAATACATGAGATAGAAGCGCCACAAGTCGCGGAAACGCCTGTCGAAATCACTCGGCAGGCGACCTTCGTCGAATGCTTCATCAAACCGTTCGCGCCAGCATTTCAAAGTCTCGGCGTAGTCGCGGCCGAAGTCGCGCTGGTCGCTCCAGCGTAAACCGCGTTCCAGTGCGAGACGGCGAAATTCGCTATTGCGGATGAGCATGCCGCCGGGGAAGACGTAGGCTTGAATGAAGTCGGCGCTGCTGGCGTAGGAATCGAAGATCGGTTCGGCGATGGAGATATACTGGATCGCCGCGCGCCCTCCCGGCTTCAAGTTGCGCGCAACGCAGTCCATGAAAGTCGGCCAGTATTCACGGCCCAGCGCCTCGACCATTTCCACACTTACGATGGCATCGAACTGGCCATCCATGTCGCGGTAGTCGCACTTGCGAAAATCGGGGCCGGCATTGCGTTCGCGGGCCCAGTCCAGCTGCTGGTCGGAAATGCTGATGGCGGTCACGTCCCGCCCCTGCCCTGCCAGGTGCGCAGCCAGCGAACCCCAGCCGCAACCGATTTCGAGAACGCTCTGCGCTCTGCCAATCCGCTTTGATAGCGCATCCCACTTGCGGCGCTGTGCTGCTTCGAGCCCATCTTCGGCGAACCACTTGCCGCTGGAATAGGTCATCGTCGGGTCGAGCCAGCTGGCGTAGAAATCGTTGCCGAGATCGTAGTGCGCGTGGATGTTCTTCTCCGCGCCTTCACGGGTGTTGCGCTTCAGCGCGTGCATGGCGCGGGCAACCAGGCGCCACGGCCCTTTTGCTCGCGCTGCATCGCCCAAAGACACCGCATTGGCCATGAATAGCGCGAAAAGGGGAACAGGATCGGGACTGGACCATTCGCCCGCTTCCCATGCTTGATACCAGCCGACCGAACCACCCGTCGCAAGGCGCAACAGAGCGCGCCAATCGTGCAGGGCCACGTCACACTCGAATCCCGGCGCATTACCGCCCAGCGTGCGCATGCTTCCATCGGGCAGGGTTGCATGGATCGCGCCGCTTGAAAGGCCTGTATCGATGCGATCGAGAATGCGGCTGACAGCCGGTGCGAACAGGCGAACAAGAGCGCCGGGCTTCACCCCGAAACGCTGCCCGCTCTCAAGCAAATCCTCTCCGCGTGCGTGACCCGCTTCCATGGGCGCCGCTTATGACGCCGCACGGCGCTCACCTCAAGGCGTGTTTACACAGATGTTCAGTCTTTGCTGGCACGGTAAGTTTCCAGCGCCCGTTCGCGCGCTTCCTTGTGGCCGATCAGCTTGTCGGGATAGTCCTTCGGCTTGCAGCCGTGCGCCTCGGGATCGTGGACGTAGGGATCGCCCAGATCGGCCAGTTCGGGCACCCATTCCCGGATGTAGTCGCCTGCATCAAATTTCTCGCTCTGGCTGAGCGGTGCCATGATGCGAACGAACATGTTGCTGTCCACGCCCGTGCCGCTGACCCACTGCCAGTTTGTGCCATTGGATGCGTAGTCTGCGTCCACCAGCGTATCCCAGAACCACTTTTCGCCGTGTCGCCAATCGATCAGCAGGTGCTTCACAAGGAAGCTGGCCGCGATCATGCGGACACGGTTGTGCATCCAGCCTGTCGCCCATAGCTGGCGCATTCCAGCGTCCACTATGGGATACCCGGTGCGGCCCATTTGCCAGGCTTCGAGTTCTTCCTGGATCAGGTGCCCGCGATTTGGATTGCGCCAGAAGTTGTCGTCGTACCCGTCACGGTATGGCTCCTCACCATACTTGGGGAACTGGCAGACGAGGTTCTGTGCGTAGTCGCGCCAGATCAGTTCTGCACGGAACATGCGCGCGCCATCGCTGGTATAGCGGCCCATCCGGTCCCATAGCATGCGCGGCGAAACTTCGCCGTGATGCAAGTGCGGGGAGAGACGGCTGGTGGCGTCTTCGCTCGGCAGGTTGCGGTCGTCGGTGTAATTCTTGCTGACTTCCAGAAACTCGTCGAACCGGTCCATCGCGGCGCTAGTGCCGTGCTGGCCGGACCAGAAATCGCGCATGCCGCCCGCCCAGTCCGGCTTTGTCGGAAGCAGGTCCAGATCCTCCAGCGCGTCGCTCTCGGGCCAACTGTCAGGGCTGGAAAGGCTGGGCTCTGGAAGGATGTCGAAGCCATGGATTGCCTCGAACATCGAATCCTTGAATGGGGTGAATATCTTGTAAGGGCTGCCTGATCCGGTGGTGACGCTGCCCGGCGGCAGCAGGTAGTTTCCGTCGTACAATTGCAGGTCGAGCGTGTCCTTCAACTTCCCCTGCGCACGACGCCACCATGGTTCGTAATGCCGAATTGCATGGACCGTTTTAGCCCCCGTTTCCTCGGCCAGATCGCGAAGCACGTCGCAAACACTACCCTGCCGAAGGACAAGCTGCGAGCCATGGCGGCCAAGGTCTTTCTGCAACGCTTCCAGAGCGTGATGCAGCCACCAGCGGCTGGCGCCGCCCATCTTGCGGTCTCCGGGCGTCTCGTCGTCGAGGATGTATACCGGAATGACCGGCCCAGCCTGCGCGGCAGCCGTAAATGCTTCGTGGTCGCAGAGCCGCAAGTCGCGGCGCAGCCAGACAATCTGAGGTTCGGACAAATTGTGTTCCCTTCGTGAGAAGGAACGGTATCAGCTTCCGCTCGGTTCCGAACACAGACCATCGGGCAGGTCCACGCTCAAGCGGCCATCGCGCACGCCGTAATAGCGCGCATCGCTTAGTTGCCAGCGGCCATCCTCCAGCCTGTCGAGCACTGGCGCGCGGCTCCAGAACAGGAAGGCGGCGACCTGTTCGCTTTCTTCGCGAGCGGCGTCCAGATCGCAGGCGGAAAGCGGGCGGTTGCCCACGCGCTCACCGTCGATGAAGAAAGCGCCAGAGCCGCCTACACCGATACTTTCACGCTCCCAGAAAGCGAGCGGCGGGGGAGAGGAAATGGTTTCGACGAAGGATGTATTCTGCATCCGATCAAATTGCGAGATCGCGAAATTGGCGACGAGATACAGACCGCAAAGAGCAAGAGCGGTGCGCGCGGCACCTTGCCAGTCACCAGCACGCTTTTCACGCCGACGCGAAATCCAGATGCCGCCGATCAGCAAGGCCCACAGCCAAGGGTCGATGATGAAAAGCACATCGCCATAGAACCAGCGACTGGAAAACGGTTCGAGGAGACGGATTCCGTAAACGTTCAGCAAGTCGAGCGCGGGGTGTGTCAGGCAACCGATCAGCGCTACGCTGTAAAGCCAGCCGAAGTGAATAGGCAGCCGCGCTTCGGGCCGCTTGCCGCGCCGCGCCTGCCACCGGTCCCATCCCCACAGCAGACCCGCCAGAAGCAATGGCAGCAGCAGAAGCGCTATCGGGCCGTGTGTGATGCCGCGCCGGAAAGCGAGATGCTCGACACCGTCCAGCCAGAAGAAGCATGCCGCATCTACATCCGGCAGATTAGCACCGATGATCAGCGCGGGCATGGCCAGCCCGGTCTTTTTCTTGAGGCCAGTCTGGCCGATCAACGCGCCGGTTAGAGAATGCGTGAGGTTATCCATCGGGCCGAGACCTTAGTGCGCGACTTTCAAAGCACTAGCCCCAATCAGACACTTTATCGCCAGCCACCTTGCGGCTAGGCAGTCTGCATGACGGGGAGCTATGACGACGCCGACTATTTGTCGAACGCACCGCGCCGGGCGCGGACGCGGTCTGTCTGGCTGAGGCTGGTGCTCCCTATCGTGGCCATCTTCCTTGTTGCCGCGGCAATCGCAGCCACCATCGGACTGACAACGCAGGAAATTTTTGAAGCCGAAACGCAGGTCGAACTGATAACGCCGCAAGAGCTCGCCAATGATGCCAGCATCCCGCTGCCATCAGAACGCATCGCCCTTGCGCGATCCTCCGCGGTCGCGACGCGTGCCGTCATCGATCTCGCGCTTCTTGAAGACGCGCGCTTCCTGACGGCCAATCCCTTTCTGGACACTGCGGAAGAGGACATTGCCGAGCTTCGCGTGCGCGCTGCATCAATCCTGCTGCAAAACATGGGAACGCAAGTCGACGAAGGGGGAAGTTTCGCGGGGATTACCTATCGCTCTTCCAACCCTACCCTCGCCGCCGACATTGCAGATGCCCTCGCCGCGGCATTCATCCCCGCCGATGCCGAACGCATGGCCGGAGCGGTGGGGGACAGCCGGGCCGAACTCGAAGCCCTGATCGCACAAGTGCGCGGCGAACTGGAAGAAGCAGAGCGCAATCTGGCAGAGGGGATGTCCGACGCCGATATCGTGTCCCTGCCATCCGAGGAGGCAGATCTCGTTGGAATAGATGGCGATGACGCGCTCACCGCTCAGGCGCGCGAAGCACTGCAAAGCCAGCTGTCACTTGTTCGCGCTCGGCTCGACGGCGTGGAAGCGGCAATCGCCAGTAACGAGATCGACATGAGCGACCCGGTCATCGCTCAGCTGAGCAGCAGCCGTGCCGAACTGGAAGAGGAATATCAGCGAATAACGGCCCAGTTTCGCGCCGATTATCCAGCTGCCGTCGATCTGCGCGAACAAATGGACGTCATAGATGCCAGGCTGGCACGAGAGGCGGTTCGCCAGTCTGAAGATCGCTCCGCCGAAGCGCAGCAATTGCGCATCCAGGAAGCGGACATCCGGGCACAGATCGAGGCACTTGGCTTCGAGGTCGCAGCACGAGGCACCGCGGGCCTTGCATTGGGCGATGTGCAGGCAGACGTGGCCGCCAACCGCGAATTGTACAATCTGTTGCTTGCCCGGCTTGCCGCAGCGGGCAGTAGCGAGTTGCCCACTACCGCGCGCGTTATTGCGAGCGCTGCATTGCCGACGCGGCCGGTCACTCCGGACTGGCGGCTGCTGATTGGCGCGGCGCTGGGTATTGCGCTGTTGCTTTCGGGTTTGCTTGTCGCTCGAGACGTGCGGCGGCAGCGGATTGCCTACTAGGAAAAGGCTCTATTTCGCCCCGTGCCCGGTGAACACCACTTGCGCGGTCCTCATCATGATGAGGAAATCCAGCCAGTACGAGAAATTCTTGATGTAATAGAAATCGTACTGAAGCTTGTGGTCGATATCCTCAAGCTCCGTCACGTGGCCCTGGTTCACCTGCGCCCAACCGGTAATTCCCGGCCGCACGATATGGCGATAGTCGTAGAAGGGAATTTCCTTTTGGTACCAGTTGCCAAGGTCCAGCGCTTCGGGCCGCGGGCCAATCCAGCTCATGTGGCCCAGCAGAATATTCAGCATCTGCGGCAGTTCGTCGATACGCGTGCGGCGCAGGAAAGCGCCGAGTTTGGTAATGCGGGGATCGTTCTCGCCCGTCATGGCCTTGGCGCGGCGCTCTTCCATATCCTCGGACAGTTCTTCGCAACGCATCGTTCGAAACTTGCAGACCTTGAACGGACGACCGCGAAAGCCGACGCGTTCCTGCCGGAATAATGCTGGTCCGGGCGAGTCCAGCTTCACAAGCAGGGCAACGACAAGCAGCGGCAGAACCAGAAGCGGCAGCAGGACCAGCACAATGGCAATATCGAACAGGCGCTTGAGGCGCATGAAAGTCATGTTGGGAAGAAGGGAGCCGAAGCTGTTTTCCGACAGGTGCTCAACCCAGACCTTGCCCGTTGCCGCTTCATAGACCTGCTTGAAGTGGAAAACGGGTACACCTTCCAGCGCAGCGGTAGCCAGAAGCCGCTCCCAGTCGTCGCTCAGGTCGGCATGGAGATCGGCGACGATGATCGCACCTTCGTGCATCGGCAGCGAAGGACTTGCCAGTTCGCGCACCGTAAGTCGCACGTCCTTGAGCCTCTGGATCCGCCCACCCGGAACTGCATAGAAAATCGAACTGTCGGCTTTCGTCGCGAGGCTCATCACCCCGATATAAACCACGACGGAGCATACGAAATTCAGCAGGAGAACCTGGTTCGAGTAATCGAAGCGGAAAGCGAGAATTACCAGTGCCACCGCCCCGAAGCTGGCGATGAAGGTGGGCAACACAGCGCCAAGCTGCTTCACGCCAGGATAGATGTTCACACGCCTGGCGAAGAAAATGCCGGCCACCAGCGCAACGATGGAAGCGATGACGCTATTCTGAAAGGTAACATTCTGGAATGCGGCGACCCTTGCGCCGAAATAGAGGAACGGCGGCAGGACCGTGCCGAATGCCACGCAGGCAAGAACCTGCACCAGGAAAGAGCGATAAATGCTTCGCCCTCCCTGGATCAGCTCTGAAGGAGCTGCCATCAGCATGTCGTGCGTACCTCGGTATTATGAACTAAAACAGGGCTTTACCGCAGCGGCGGAAAAATACAACCGCTGGATGCGTAAAGCCTTACGCTGACGTGCTTACAAGCGCAACAAAGGGCTAGACCGGATCGGCGGCAGTCCCGCTGACGGTCCAGGTCTGTCCTTTTGCCAAAAGCTTGGCAATGCTCGTGTCTTTCCCCCTGGTGGCTTCTTCTCGCTCAGCGATGACTCCGCTCTCGTAAGTCGGACGCGGATCATCGTACAAAACGCCGAGCGCCATTGGGAATTCGCCGAACGGCAATTCTACCAACATGTGCGCGATGGAACGGTTCTTCACGTTGTGAACCAGAACGCCGGCCTTTTCCCAATCGCCATCGGGTACATCGACCACGCGCAGTTCCAGTGCCTCACGATCGAGCGAGATACCCTTGAGGCTACCTGTCTTTTCGTTGCCGAACAGCATCGGTTGACCATCCTCGAGCCAGAGCTGGCGATCCTCGGCACCCTTCGGAGCGGCGAAATCGTCAAAAACGTCCTTGTTGTAGACGATGCAGTTCTGGAAAATCTCAATGAAAGCAGCGCCCTCATGGGCATGTGCGGCCTTCAAGACATCAGGCAGTTTCTTCGAAACGTCGAAACCGCGCGCCACGAAACGGGCGCCGCTACCGAGCGCGAAAGCGCAGGGTTGCGCCGGCCGGTCATATGAACCGAGCGGTGTTGAAGGCGTGCGCGTGCCAAGGCGGCTTGTGGGCGAGTACTGGCCTTTCGTCAGGCCATAAATCTCGTTGTTGAACAGCATGATCTGCATGTTCACGTTCCGGCGAAGCACGTGCATCAGGTGATTGCCGCCGATTGAGAGGCCATCGCCGTCACCCGTCACCATCCAGATATCGAGATCGGGATTGGCCAGCTTCATGCCGGTTGCAAACGCCGGGGCACGGCCGTGGATCGTGTGGAAGCCATAGCTTTCCATGTAATACGGGAAGCGGCTGGAGCAGCCGATGCCCGATACGAACACGGTGTTCTTCGGGTCAGCGCCAAGCTGCGGCAGCGTGCGCTGCACAGCTTTCAGGATGGCATAGTCCCCGCAACCAGGGCACCAGCGCACCTCCTGGTCGGTTTCCCAGTCCTTCAGCGTGGTTTCGATCTTGGTGACTTCGTTCATTTCTCGACTCCCACCGGATTGGGAAGTTGATCGTCGTTCGGCTCCAGCTTGCCACCGCACTTCTGATCGAGACAGCGACCGATGGCTTCTTCCAGTTCGGCGATCTGGAACGGCTGCCCACTGGTCTTGGTCAGGCTTTCTGCGTCGATCAGGTATTGGTCGCGCAGCACGGTCTTGAACTGACCGGTATTCATTTCCGGCACCAGCACGTGTTTGAAGCCCGAAAGCAGCTGGCCAAGGTTCTTCGGCAGTGGCCAGATGTGGCGTACGTGGACGTGAGAGACTTTCGCCCCCTTCTCGATCCAGCGGCCAACAGCCTGCTTGATCGGACCATAGGTGCTTCCCCAGCCGACCACGACCAGATCGCCGGTGTCTTCACCCCAGGCGACTTCCTGATCGGGAACTTCGATACCCAGAACCTTGTCACGGCGCAGTTCAGTCATTCGCTGGTGGTTGTCAGGCGAATAATCGATGTTGCCCGTCGTCTCGTGCTTCTCGATGCCGCCGACGCGGTGCATGAGGCCGGGCGTACCGGGCTTCACCCAGGGACGCGCGCCTTTTTCGTCGCGCTTGTAGGGCAGGAATTCCTCACCTCCGGGCAGGCCTTCGAGGAAAGTTGCCGGAAACGGCTCGAACGTCTCGGGATCGGGCACCTTCCAGGGTTCGGCTGCATTGGCGATATAGCCATCGGTCAGCAGCATGACGGGCGTCATGTACTGCACGGCGATGCGGCACGCCTCGATCGCGACATCGAATGCGTCGGCAGGGCTGCGCGCGGCGATCACTGGCATGGGAGCATCGCCATTACGGCCATAGACGGCCTGGTAGAGATCGCTCTGCTCGGTCTTTGTCGGCAGGCCGGTGGACGGGCCACCGCGCTGCGAGTTCACGATGACAAGAGGAAGCTCGACCATGATGCCAAGGCCCATCGCCTCGGTCTTCAGCGCAATGCCGGGGCCGGAAGAACTCGTGACACCAAGCTGGCCGGCATAGCTTGCGCCAATGGCGGAGCAGATGGCGGCAATCTCGTCTTCCGCCTGGAAGGTCGTGACGCCGAATTCCTTCAGCCGTGCGAGGTGATGCAGGATCGCCGATGCAGGGGTAATCGGGTAGCCGCCAAAGAACATCGGCAGTTCGGCAAGCTGCGCACCGGCAACGAGGCCGAGCGACACGCTCTCCGCGCCGGTGATGGTGCGGTAGAGACCCGGCTCCGCGGGCGCAGGCGGCATGTCGACCTGCTTGAGCGGGCCGGAAAGCTCTGCTGTCTCGCCATATGCGTGGCCGGCATCGAGCGCAGCAATATTCGCGTCGGCGATTTCCGGCTTCGACTTGAACTTGGCCTTGAGCCATTCGTGCAGCGGCTCTCGCGGACGGTCGAACATCCACAGCGCCAGACCCAGCGTCCACATGTTCTTGGAACGCAGCGCATCCTTGTTGCCGAGGCCGAAAGGCTTCACCGCCTCGATCGTGCGTTCGGAAATGTCGAAAGCCAGCAGGTCGTATTTCGCGAGACTGCCATCTTCGAGCGGATTTGCTTCGTAATGCGCCTTTTCCAGGTTGCGCTTGGTGAAGGCGCCGCTGTCGGCGATGATAAGGCCGCCTGGCTTAAGCGAGGCGAGGTTCACCTTCAGCGCAGCCGGGTTCATCGCCACCAGCACATCCGGCGCATCGCCAGCTGTGTTGATCTGTCGGCTGCCGAAATTGATCTGGAAAGCCGAGACACCGAAAAGCGTGCCCTGCGGAGCCCGGATTTCCGCGGGGAAATCGGGGAAAGTCGCCAGGTCGTTACCCGCCAGCGCCGTGGAAAGCGTGAACTGCCCACCCGTCAGCTGCATGCCGTCGCCGCTGTCGCCAGCGAAGCGGACCACCATCGAATCCTGGATTTGTGTGTCGGGCTTTGTCTCAGCCGTCTGTGTCGCCATTGTATATTCTTCCTGCCGCGTCGGGGCTCGTGGCCCCAGCGTATGCGGGCGAACTAGGTTCCTCTCAGCGGTTACACAATCAAGTTTTTCTGTTTTGTCGGCAATAGCTGGCTTTCACCTCTCCACCGCCGTAAAGCGCCGGCCATGACCAGAGACGATCACCTGCAATACCGCCCGTGCGTCGGCACGATGATGATCAATGCTGCCGGGGAGGCCTTTGTCGGCAAGCGGATCGACAACAAGGAAGGCGACTGGTGGCAAATGCCGCAGGGCGGCGTCGACGATGGTGAGGACCTCGACGAGGCCATGTTCCGCGAACTGGCGGAGGAGACAGGCGTTGGGCAGGAGCATCTCCAGATCGTTCATCGACTGGAAGACGAGCTCTACTACGACCTGCCGCCTGAGCTGCATGGCAAGCTGTGGGGCGGCAAGTACAAGGGCCAGCGTCAGGCCTGGTATCTGGTGCGCTTCGTCGGGTCAGACAGCGACATCGACCTCGATGCGCACAAGCACCCCGAATTCTGCGAATGGAAGTGGGTCGATCCCGATCTGCTGCCGGAGCTGATCGTGCCGTTCAAGCGCGAGGTCTATGAAACCGTTGTGGCAGGCTTCAAGGGCAAGCTCTGAGCCGCGAAGGCTCAGTTCTGCGTAACTTCCTCGTCAACCGGCATCGCCTCGGCAGTCATCACTGGCGGACCGCGGTCAATGGCGGCTGAAAGCTGCACGGTTTCCACACAAGTCGAACCGCACAAGCTTTCCAGTCGTTCGAGGTTCTCGCGAGCGGCGGTTAGCGCGCCCTTCTCCACCAGCGCCTCTCCCTCGCCCGTAATGGCAGCAAGGTTCTCCGGATCGCGCTCCTGCGCTTCGCGGTAGAAGTGGATCGCCTTGCCCTGCAGGCCATCGGCGCGCGCGGCATTGGCGAGTTCGAGATAGACGTCGGTATAACCGGGGTCGACAGCCAGTGCCGCCTCAAACGCGTCGATAGCGCTTTGCGTATCGCCCATTTCCAGAGCGGCCTGGCCTTCTGCGACCAGCGCCTGTGCGCGCGGATCGGCCTGATAGTCGCTCGCTTGTCCGATGCTGGCCTGAACGGCGAGCGCAAGTGACAAGGCGGCGGCAACTGGTCCGAAACGCATGGCGTACTCCTTAAGCATGGACGGGTAAGATGATTTTTGTGCGTCCATGACCGCGAGTGTTAACACGCCTTAGTTATACGTGCGATGAAAAATCCGTCCGTTCCGTCGCGGGACGGCGACAGGCGGATGCCCGCGCCGCGCCGCGTGCCGAGAGGTAAATCTGGCGTTTCCGGCTTCCAACCGGGGTTTTCCTTCAGGAAAGTATCGACCTGCCCGACCCCCTCCTCATCCAGCAGAGAGCAAGTGACATAGGTGAGCGACCCGCCCGGTTTCACCAGTTCCGCGGCAACGTTCAGCAAGTGAGCCTGCAACTTGGTCAGGCGAGCAAGCTCGGCTTCTGACAAGCGCCAGCGCGCTTCCGGATTGCGGCGCCATGTGCCGGTGCCCGAACATGGCGCGTCGACCAGAACGCGGTCAGCCTCGCCCAGCCATGCCGCTAGCGCGTCAGCTTCCTGCCCCGGATTGAGCAGGACGGTTTGCGCAATGTGCACTCCAGCACGCTCGGCGCGCGGTGGAAGCTGCGAAAGGCGGCGGCGATCGGTATCTGCGGCGACAAGCGTGCCATCGTTCGCCATGGCAGCGGCAAGCGCGAGCGTCTTGCCCCCCGCCCCTGCGCACAAGTCGATAACCGTCTCACCCGGCTGCGCGCCAACGGCAGAGCAAGCCGTTTGGCTGCCCAGATCCTGCACTTCGATCTTGCCTTGTTCATAGGCATCCCACGCGGCCACCTGCGTACCCGATGGGAAGCGCAAGGCATCGGGGAGCGCCAGGGGCTCGCCTGGTTCGGGCAGGTCGTCGATCTCGCCTGATACCTTGAGGCGGTTGATGCGGACATCCAGCGGTGCACGGCCCAACAGTGCCTCGGCTTCGTTCTGCGCAATTCCAGATGCGATCAGACGATCTTCCAGCCACTCGGGCGCAATCCCGCCTTCCGCTGGCTGCTCGCCATTGCCAATGGCGGCAGGGCCGTACTGCGAGCCATCGAACAGGTCGCGCAAATCTGGCTGTTCTTCGGCCAGCCCGAGCATCGCTGCCCTTCCGCTCGCAGGCACGGAGCCGCAGGCGCGGATCGCGTCGTAGACATGCTCGCGGATAGCGCGCTTGTCCTTCGATCCGGCGAAGCGGTGGTTCTTGAACCAGTCGGCCACCAGCCGGTCTGCGGGCGGACCGTTGTCGCGTGCAGCGGCAATGATGCCGTCGAGAATTACGATTGCCGCCTGTACGCGGGCTGCAGGGGTCATGCGACCTCCATCAAAGGACGACGACAAGCCCGCTTGCGTCTCTCGCCGCAAGCGGAACAGGTCGACCAGTCAAACGGCAGGGACCGGCCCTACCGCGTGGGGTAGTTCGGCGCCTCGCGCGTGATGCTCACATCGTGAACGTGGCTTTCGGAAAGCCCGGCGTTGGTGATGCGCACGAAGGTGGCGTTGGTCTTGAGGTCGGCAATCGTCGCGCTGCCGGTATAGCCCATCGCCGCCTTGATACCGCCGACAAGCTGGTGAACCACGTCGCGCGCCGGTCCCTTGTAGGGCACCTGGCCTTCAATGCCTTCGGGCACCAGCTTCATCTGGTCCTTGATGTCGGACTGGAAATAGCGGTCCGCCGAACCGCGCGCCATTGCAGAGACGCTGCCCATGCCACGATAGGCCTTGTAGGCACGGCCTTGGTAGAGGAACGTCTCGCCCGGAGCTTCTTCCGTGCCCGCCAGCAGGCTGCCGATCATCACGGTGCTCGCGCCAGCCGCCAAGGCCTTGGCCGCATCGCCCGAGGTGCGCAGACCGCCATCGGCAATGACCGGAACGTCGCCTGCAACGCTCGCGGCGTCCATGATCGCGGTGAGCTGCGGTACGCCGACACCGGCCACGATGCGGGTGGTGCAGATCGAACCGGGGCCGATACCGACCTTGATCGCATCCGCGCCTGCATCGATCAGCGCCTTGGCGGCTTCTGCCGTGGCGATGTTGCCGGCAATCACCTGCACCGAGTTCGACATCTTCTTCACCCGGTCGACAGCTTCGCTGACCGACTTGTTGTGGCCGTGCGCGGTGTCGATGATGATCACGTCGCACTCGGCATCCACCAGCGCTTCGGTGCGGGCAAAACCCTTGTCGCCAACGGTGGTGGCAGCAGCAACGCGCAGGCGGCCACCCTCGTCCTTCGTGGCATCCGGATTGAGAACGGCCTTCTCGATGTCCTTCACTGTGATGAGGCCAACGCAGTGGTAATCGTCGTCCACCACCAGCAGTTTCTCGATGCGGCGCTGGTGCAGGATCTTGCGCGCCTGCTCCTGCGTCACGGCTTCGCTGACGGTGGCGAGGTTCTCGCTCGTCATCAATTCCTTCACCGGCTGGCCGGGATTGTCGGCAAAGCGCACGTCGCGGTTGGTGAGAATGCCCACCAGTTTGCCGCTCTTGTCCGTCACCGGAATGCCGCTGATCTTGTGGCGGTCCATCAGCATCTGGGCATCGCCAAGGGTGGAATCCGGGGTAATGGTGATCGGGTTCACCACCATGCCGCTTTCAAAACGCTTCACGCGGCGCACAGCGTCGCACTGTTCTTCCACCGTCAAGTTACGGTGAAGCACGCCGATGCCGCCCAGCTGCGCGAGTACGATAGCCATCTCGGCTTCCGTCACCGTGTCCATCGCGGAAGAGACGATCGGAATATTCAACCCGATTGCCTTCGTCAGCTGCGTCTTGGTGCTAGCCTGCGAGGGGAGGATGTTGCTTTCGGCGGGCTGTAGCAGCACGTCGTCGAAAGTAAGGCCGGTGCGGATATCCATGGGGTTTGCCACTTCGTGTCTCGGGTGATTCGTGGCGGCCCATGTAAACGCACTATGCGGCATTCGCTAGGGGGCGGGTCGGGGAAAGATCGCTTTGCTGCCGATCAGTGCGCAAAGGCACCGTCAGCCAAGCGCTTCGATCACCTTCTGCAAGCGCCCGCGCACTTCGCCCGCTGCCGCATCAAGGTCCGGATTGCCAATGGCCTGCATCGAAGCAACAGGGTCGATTGCGGCCACTTCGGTCTTCCCGTCGCCTGCATCCTGCACGATGACGTTGCAAGGCAGCATGGTGCCGACCTTGTCCTCCATTTGCAGCGCCTCGTGCGCGAGCTTCGGATTACACGCGCCAAGGATGACATAGGGGCGGAAGTCGACGTCGATCTTCTTTTTCAGCGTGTCCTGCATGTCTATCCGCGTGACGACGCCAAAGCCCTGCTCCTTCAGCGCCTCCTCCGTGCGTGCGATGGCTTTGTCGAAAGGCAGAGCAAGCGTGGTTGCGATGTAGTAGCTCATGACTGTCTCCTTTCCTTTGCAAGGCCGCTGATGGGGTAAAGGTTCCGCCTATTGAGCGGTCCAGCCGCCGTCGATCTCGTAGTTCGAGCCAGTTATGTTCTGCGCAACGTCCCGGCACAGGAATACGGCCAGTGCGCCAACATCTTCTGGTTGCGCGAATTTCTTGGTCGGCTGACGTTCCAGCAGCACATCGTTGATGACCTCCTCCCGGCTCATTCCCCGGCTTTTCATGGTGTCGGGAATCTGGCTCTCCACCAGCGGGGTCCAGACATAGCCGGGGCTGATGCAGTTGGCGGTGATGTTCTGCTCGGCCAGTTCCAGCGCGATGGTCTTGGTGAGGCCTGCGATGCCATGCTTCGCGGATACGTACGCGGCCTTGTAGGGGCTGGCCGTGGTCGAGTGCGCGGAAGCGGTGTTGATGATGCGGCCCCAGCCCGCCTTCTTCATGTGCGGCACGGCAAGGCGGCAGGTGTGGAACGCGGCGGAAAGGTTCAGCGCGATGATCTTGTTCCACTTGTCGACCGGAAACTCCTCCACCGGCGCGACGTGCTGCATGCCGGCATTGTTCACCAGCACGTCGATCCCGCCGGCTTCCTCCATCATCGCTTCGATGGCGGAGACATCCGTCAGGTCCGCGCCGGAGTGTGTCGCACCCAGTTCCTCGCACAATTTCGCGATCTCGTCTTCGTCGCCAAAACCGTTCAGCACCACCTCGGCACCCTCGGCTTGAAGTGCGCGGGCAATGGCAAGTCCGATGCCCGATGTGGAACCTGTGACGAGGGCGCGCTTTCCCTTGAGGAACATTCGAGTCTCCATGCTGTTGATTTGGCGCTAGGGTCGTAACCTTGTGACAGCTATGGTCCAGCCAATTCTTTAAAAAGCGAAAGAGGATACTGCCCGTGAGACTTAATCCCTTCGATACCAGCAAGATCAATGTCGGCACCACGGGCGGCGGACGCGGCATGGGCAAGGCTGGCGGCCTTGGCTGCGGCACGATCATCATCGCGGCCATCGGCTATTTCGCTTTCGGGCTGGACCCGATGCAAACGGCCGCAACCGTCGAAGGGATGCAGCAGGGCCAGCAGCAGGAAGCTCCGGTTGGCGAGGACGAACAGGCAATCTGCTCGTCGAACGAGTACGCCAGCGAAAGCTGTGCCGCTCTCACCTCTTTGAACGAGACATGGGAACAGCGCTTTCAGGAAGCGGGCCTCGGCGACCAGTACCGTCAGCCGACGCTGAGGTTTGCTACCGCACAGCAGTTCAACACCGGTTGCGGCACCGGCTCAGTCGGCATGGGTCCGTTTTACTGTCCGGCTGACGAGACGATGTACATCGACGTCGCCTTCTACGACCAGCTGGCGCAGATGGCAGGCGAAGGCGGCGACTTCGCGCGGCTCTATGTCGTCGCGCACGAATATGCCCACCACGTGCAGACGATCACCGGCATTTCCCAGCAAATCCGCAGCGCACAGTCGCAGAATCCCCGTGCGCAGAACCAGCTTCAGGTTCGTATGGAGCTGCACGCAGACTGCTATGCGGGCGTGTGGGCTGGCCGCAATCGCAACCTCATCGAGGCAGGCGATTTCGAGGAAGGTATGAACGCAGCCGCCGCCATCGGCGACGACACCTTGACGGGCGGGCGCGTCAGCAGCGAGAATTTCACCCACGGCACCAGCCGCCAGCGCATGGAAGCGTTGCGACTGGGCATGGAGACCGGCGATGACAACCAGTGCGATGCGACATATCTGCAAATCTGATCTGAAGGGGCTGGCAGCGACAATCGCCCTGCCCTTGCTGGCGTTCGCCTCTCCGGCGGCTGCGCAGGAAGACGTGACCGACCGTACGCCAGACGTTGCCGACGTTGCCCTCACCCCACTGTCGGACCTGAACATCACCAAGGACCCGATCCCACCGATACTGCTCTGGGCTCGCGAAAACCCTTACGAGAATGACGGAATGGAAAGCTGCGACAACATCCGCAGCGGCATCGGAGATCTTGACGCCGTTCTGGGTGATGACGTCGATACGGAGCCTGAGGACGAGCGCCGCCTGACGGTGACAGGCGTTGCGCAGCGCGCCGTGGGCATGTTCATCCCGTTCCGCGGTATCATCCGCGAGATCTCGGGTGCCAACGCGCATGAATACGAGTTCCGCCAGGCAATTGCTGCTGGCCTGATGCGCCGCGCCTATCTGAAAGGTCTCGGCGAAGCACGCGATTGCTCCTATCCCGCGCGTCCCATGCCTGCAGAAATGCTGGCGGCTATCAGCTCGAGAGAGGCGACGGCCTCAACCGAACCTCAGGTTACCGTAGGCGAAGACGGGACGCGTTTCGTATCGCGCCCCGTCGTTCAACCTACTGACTGATTGATTTGTGTCAGGCGCGCACGGGCGCTTCGTCGCAATCTTCGTCTTGCAGGGGGGCGGGTGCGTAGTCCGGCGCCGGCACAGTCATGGTAACAGGCTGCGGCACTTGCACCGGTGAGACCATGCGGCCCTGCCAGCGCATCGCGGCTGCCGACGCACGCGGAGCGGCCGCGCGGGTGCGACGTGCATCAAGCTTCGCCTGCACCTGGTGGACACGCTGCTGGCTAGCGCTGAAACGCTCCAGCGACTGGTCCAGCGAGCGCAGGATTTCCCGGCGCAGGTTTTCAGGAATTTCAGGATCGTTGGCGATTTCCTCGCGTGCTTCGCGCAGGCCAGCGGCAGCCTCGGCACGGATCGCGGCGCGGCAGATCACCGTCGCACGGCGGCCGTCGTCAAGTTCCTGCTCGATAACGGTGTCGCCGCTGTTGCAGTTGATATCGAGGTTGTGCAGTCCGGCCTCGCGGTCGGAAATCACGACATGGTGACGTTCCATCGCCTCGTGCGCTTCCTCGGTCGCGGCCATGGCGATTTCCATGGCCATCTCGATGGTGCCTTCGACGTTTTCGAACTCGCGCTCCAGCTCGGCCATCATGTGCTCGAGCTCGGCTTCGCTCATGCCTTCCTCACCGCCGCGACGGATACGGCGACGGATCACACGGCGCTCGCCATCCTCTTCTTCGATCTGGACGAAGACCTGCTCGTCAGGGTCGATGCTTTCGATGGACGGTGCGGCAGGTGCCTGCGGCGGTAGCGGCGGCTCGGGTGCCAGCGGTGCTTCTGGCGGAAGCGGTGCGGCAGGCGGCGCAGGCGGCAATGGCGCTTCGCTCTGCGCGTAGGTGATCGACGCAGTGAGCGGCAATGCAAGCGCAGTGGTGGTGATGGCAGCGATGCCCAGGCGGCGTCGCTTGCTCGAAATTTCGGACATGGTGAGGCTCCTCAAACGGTGAATGATCGATTTCTCGCCAAGCACCGGACAGGCCATCGGAGCAGCCAGGGCCAAGTGATCGCCTGCGGCAAAGCCGGCAATCACTTCGGCATAGGCAGCCCGTTCAGACCGCGCACGACCAGCGACCACGCGCGCATCGCACGCGGCCTCCTGATCCCTGCGCATCGCTCTCCAGCCCCACCAGGCGAGCGGATTGAACCAGTGCAAAGCCAACAGCGGCTGGGCCGCGATGTTGGCGACGAGATCGTAGCCGCGATGGTGCGCAAGTTCGTGCGCAATGGCCATATCGCGGGCCTTTATGTCGTAGTGCGCCATGAAGGCAGGCGGCAGAGCCACGACTTTGTCTGTAATACCGAAGGCGACAGGGCCGGTGACGGCAGGCGTTTCCACCAGTCGCACCTTACCGGAATCGCCCACGGGAATAGCCTCGGCCAGCAGGTCACGCCGCATGCGGACATATTCGCGCACGCGCCAGCCGATGAACACCAAGGCCCCGCCGATCCACAGCGGCAACAGAAGGTCTGAGACGGCAATACCCACCATCGGCGCGGCAGCGGCCTGCGTGGCAACGGCAGCTTCACCCGGATCGGAAATAATGACCATGAGCGGCTCGGCGGCCGTCTCGGCAATCGCTTCAGGCTCTGCCGGGGCCATCCATGCGGGCAGCACGATGGGCGGCATGATGAAGCGCAGGAATGGCAACGCCCACAGCGCATAGGCAATCTGCGGCCCGCACCAGCGCGATACCGGGCGTCGCAGCAGCAGCACGAGAGCAATGAGCAAGCCCGTGTAGATGAAGGTGTCGATCATCCAGTCCCCGAAGCCGGTCATTTCTTCATCTCCCTCAGCAGACGCTCGATTTCCGCGATGTCATCTTCGCTCAATGCCTCGGCCTGTGCCAGATGCGCGAACAACGGCGCCGCGCGTCCGCCGAACAGGCGTTCGACAAGCCGCTTGCTTTCCGTGCCGACATAGGCGGAACGGGCAATCAGCGGAGTGTAGAGATAACGGCGACCATCAGGCTCGGTCGCGAGTGCGCCCTTCTGCACGAGGCGCGACAGCAGGGTCTTTACGGTAGGCATGGACCAGCCGCGTTCCTTGCAAACCGTCTCGCACACTTCGGCGGCGGTCTGCGGGCTGCGCTTCCACAGCGCTTCCATCACGGCATGCTCGGCATCGCTGATACGTTCAGCGCCCGCTTCGCCATTGGCAGTATCGGTCGTGGTAGCCAATTCGTCCTCCCTGAACGACTACGTTTGTAGCCATTACGATTACGCCTGTAATCTGAACGCCTTCTGAATGCAAGTTTCGGATGGAACTTTCGTCGGGCGAGGTATGCGTTTTGCAGACAAATCGTGTAACCCGTCTCTCGTGGAGAGCGAATGGATAGGCAGGTGAATACTCGGGCGAGCGTTCTGGACCAGCTGATGGCGGCTGCGCGCGGCGGGGATTCCGCGGCCTACCGGCAGTTCCTTGCCGAGGCTGCGCAGCGCATCCGTGCCATGCTGACCCGGAAAATCGGCGCGGACAGCGAGCTGGAGGATCTGGTGCAGGAATGCCTGATCGCCATTCACGAAAAGCGCCACACGCTCGACCCCGAGAGGCCGGTCGCGCCGTGGATGTATGCGATCGCCAATTACAAGCTGATCGACTTCTGGCGAAGGCGCGGGCGCAGCCTTGTCGATCTGGATGACGAGGCGGATTTGGCCGTGCCTGCCGATACGCTGGCTGAAACAGACATCGAGACGCTGCTGGATCAAATCCCTGAAGCCCAGGCGCAGGCCATCCGCATGACCCACATCGAGGGCATGACCAACCGCGAGGCTGGAGACCGCTTAGGCGTCGGTATTTCGGCCATGAAGCTGCGCGTGCATCGCGGAATGACGCGGCTGAAAGAAATCGCGGAGGAGGACAAGGCATGAGCGATACCGACTCCCTGATCGACAAGCTGGCAAGCAGCGGCGCGGCACCAAGAGGTGGCTCGCTTCTGCATTTCACCACGCCGCTTGTGGCAGTCGGGCTGATTTGCACGCTGGGCGCGATACTCTTCCTCGAAGACGCCTTCGCATCCATCGACACCCACGGGTTCAGCCCGATGATCGTCAAATGGGGCTTCTCGCTCGCAGTCCTGCTGCTCAGTGCATTTGCCCTGTGGGCCATCGGCAGGCCCGGCAGGCGATCCGGCGGGGCGACCCGCGCGCTGGCCGTTCCGTTTGCATTGGTGGCGGCGCTGGTGTTGCTCGAACTGCTGGTGGGTAAGTTCACTTTTCCCGGCGCGACTTGGAAGCAATGCCTCGTCGCCATGGCAGTGATGAGCCCTGTGGCCTTCATCGGGGCGATCCTCGCCGCGCGCTGGCTTGCTCCAACCAATTTGCGCCGCGCGGGGCTGGCGGCAGGCCTCTTCGGCGGCGCCGTCGCCATGACCGCCTATTCTCCCTTCTGTCCCGAACACGGAATGCTCTACCTCGCCGTCTTCTATTGCCTGCCGATCCTTGCCATGGCAGGCCTCGGCTGGCTGCTCGGCCCGCGCCTGCTGCGCTGGTAAGGGGGAATATCACTTGAGGGACCGGAACGATTACCGGGTGCGGCGTCTGTCCGACTGCCACAAGATCGCCGACTTTCGCGAACTTGCGCGGCGGCGGCTGCCCTTCCCCGTGTTCAACTACATCGACGGCGCCGCCGACGACGAGGCAACGCGAGACCGCAACACTGCCGCCTTCGCCGACGTTGACCTCGTGCCGGACGTACTGGTGGGCGCGGACAGGCTGGACCTCTCGACAAAGATCATGGGCCGCGAGACCGCTCTGCCCCTGATGCTCAGCCCCACCGCCTTGCAGCGCATCTTCCACTGGCAGGGCGAGCGCGCCGTGGCATCGGTGGCGGAGAAATACGGATTGTGGTTCGGCATCTCCAGCCTCTCCACCGTCAGTATCGAGGAAGTGGGCGAGCGCTGGAGCGGGCCCAAGATGCTGCAATACTACTACCACAAGGATCGCGGCCTGAATGCCGCGCTGGTGGAGCGGGCCAAAGCGGCGAAGTTCGATGCCATCACGCTGACGGTGGACACAATCGTTTCCGGCAACCGTGAGCGTTGCAAGCGCACCGGTTTCACCACCCCGCCCCGCTTCACGCCCGCCAACGTGCTGTCCTACGCCATGCACCCCAAGTGGGCACTCAACTTCATGTTTCGCGAGAAGTTCGACCTGCCCAACCTGTCCACCCACGTGACGGCAGGCAGCGGTCAGGCAATCAGTATCCAGGACTATTTCGATTCCATGCTTGACCCCCGCCTCAACTGGCAGGCGGCGGAGCAATTGCGAAACGACTGGGGCGGCAAGTTCTGTCTGAAAGGCATAATGTCGGTAGGTGATGCGCGCCGCGCGGCGGACATGGGCGTGGATGCCATCATGATTTCCAACCACGGCGGGAGGCAGTTGGACGGCGGGCGCGCTCCGTTCGATCAGCTGGCCGAGATCGTCGATGCCGTTGGCGACCGGGTGGAAGTGATCCTCGATGGCGGTGTGATGCGCGGCAGCCACGTGGTGAAGGCGCTCTCCATGGGCGCAAAGGCGGCGAGCGGCGGACGGCTCTACCTCTACGCACTGGCCGCAGCAGGTGAGGAAGGCGTGGACCGCGCCGTCAGCATCCTCAGCGAGGAAATCGCTCGCGCGATGAAGCTGATGGGCAAGAGCAGCCCGGCGGAACTCTCTCGAGAAAACCTGCGTTTCCGCTAATCTGGAACGCGCCTGCGTCCTGCTAGTTGGCTGGGCATGGACACTACTTTCGACGCAAGCACCATCAAATCCTCCCCGCAAATTCGCCTGGTAGGCGGCGTAAACGAGGCGATGTACGCCGAATTTCGCAACCAGTTGAGCGCCGCACCCACCGAAGGCCCGCTGGTGATCGCGATCACCACGCTGGGCGGCAATCCCGAGATTGCCCGCGCGATGGCCGACGACGTACGGTTGCTGCGAGAGGCAGGTCGCCCGATCTGCTTCCTCGGCAAGGCTGCAGTCTATTCAGCAGGCGCCACCTTCATGGCAGGCTTTCCCGTCAGCCACCGCTTCCTGACGAAGAACACCAGCATCCTGATCCACGAACGCCAGATCTCCCGCACAATCGACCTGTCCGGCCCGCTGCAGAGCTGCACCGCGCAGTTGAAGGCCGTTCTCAACGAAATCGAGCATTCGATCCGCATTGAGGACGAAGGCTTCCGCCAGATTGTCGACGGCAGCGATGTCACGTTCGAGACGGTGAAGGAGAAGGCACCGGACAACTGGTACATTGGCAGCGAGGAAGCGAAGGAGCTGGGCCTGATCGCGGATGTGATCTAACCCAGCTCCAACCTTGTTAGGGATTGTCAGGCGAAACGTTCGCCTCCAACCTCCTCGCCACGACCGACGGCGGACCAGTCCACCTTGCGGGTCGCGAACATGATGCCGGCCAGCGCCGCGAACAGCAGCAGCGAACCGATCACCAGCGAGTACGTTTCCTCGTTCAGCAGAACGTAGAGCACGCCATAGAGCGCCGCGAGCATCGCGCCGATGAAACCGGCCCTGCGCCATGTCCCGAGAACGGCTGCACTGTATGCGGTCAGCAATCCGATGATTGCCGCTGCTGCCACGAGGTAGGCGAGCGCGAAGCCGATCACCTCGGCAAAGGCCAGCAGCATCACGAAGAACAGCACCAACCCTGCACCTGTCAGCAGGTACTCCGCCGAGGCCACGCGCGCGCCGCCCACGATGTCGAACATCAGCAGGGCAGCAAAGGTGAAGCCGATGAACAGGAAGCCGTATTTCACGGCGCGGTCCACCTGGCTGTACAGATCGACCGGCTCGACAAGCCCGATCGTCGCAGGCTCGGTCGACGAGGAGACGCGTGCGGGTTCAACTTCGCGATACTCGGTGACCACGGGCGCGGGTGGTCCGGCTGGCTGGTCCGATACGGACAGAAGCCCCTGTCCCAGCGCGAGGTTAGTGATGCCGGGATAGACCGCTGTAAAGCCCTCGGCAGAAGTTTCGCTTTGTGAAGGCTCCGGCAGGAAGCCGCCTGTAAAACTCGGATGCGGCCACGGCGAAGTCACCCGCCACTCCGTCTCGCCGCCGCGCGGGATCAGCGAGATCGAACGCGTGCCGCGAAGACCGTAGCTCCAGCTAACGTCCAGCGGTTCCTCGCCGGACCAGTTAGAGACCGGGGCCGAGAAGCCCGAACCGCCTGTCGCCAGCGGACCGTTGCCGGGGCTGAGCTCCAGCGCCTCGCCATCCGCAGTCACACTCGCACCGTCAGAAAGGCCGCGCGTGTCGGAGATGCCGAAGCGCAGTTCTGCCTCGTCCAGCAGCAAGGCGTCGCGAGCGATGTCCAACCGATCGAGTTCGCTGTTCAGTACGTAACGCGCGCTGCCCTCGATCGCGCCCGAAAAGACCACGCTTTCATAAATGGCATAGCCCTTTCGGTCGGGATCGAGTGCCGTCTCGATGCTCTGGCGCTGCGGAGACACGAACAGGTCGCGGCGCACCTCGCGTCGCCTTTCGGTCGCCACGCCATTCACCGTTTCCGCTTCGACGACTTCGGAAAGAAACGGGATGACCAGCACTGGACCGGTGAAGGTCTGCGCGCCGCCCCACCCTTGAGTTATCTGCTCCTGTGCCCGCTCGGATTGGCTCTCCCGGTCGTAGACTAGCGCATAGACCATCAGCAGCGGCACGATCAGCACAGCTGCAACAAGTCCGGCGAGCAAAAGCTTCATGCCGGGGCTTCTTTCACGTTTCATCGCTCGTTCTCCTTCGATTTGTGCGATGAACCGTGCATTGTGAGCGACGAACTGAATGTCTGGTGAATTACTCAAGACGTTGCCGAGACTTGGCCCCGAGTGCAGGATGCCCTTCATGTTGAAACGATTCGTCCTCGCCACCTCGCTCGCACTTCTCGTTCCGGCGCCAGCAACTGCTCAAGATGGATCAACGGTCATCATTGCGGACCGGCGGCGCGAACCGGCGCCGGATTTCGTTGCGTCAGCAGCCGCGGCAAGTGAAATTGCATCGCAACTAGGAGAGGCTGAAGATAGCGATCCGGTATACGAAACGACCGACGTCGTCCTGCAGACGACCATGGGGGACATCACCATCGCGCTGGAAACCGAGCGCGCGCCGATCACGGCGGCGAATTTCCTGCGCTATGTCGAGGAAGACCGCTTTGACGGAACCGTCTTCTACCGCGCCATGCACGTTGAGTGGGGCGATCAGCCGAACGGTCTGATACAGGGCGGCACCCAGTGGGACCCTGAGCGAGTGCTGCCAGGTATCGAACACGAGCCGACGACGCTGACCGGCCTCACACATACGCGCGGCGCAATCTCGATGGCGATGGGTGAGCCGGGCTCAGCCAATGGCGATTTCTCGATCATGGTCGGCGACCAGACCGGGCTGGATGCCAAACCCGATGCCGAAGACCCCGTGTGGCGCAACGGTTATGCCGTGTTCGGCTACGTGGTGGACGGAATGGACGTGGTCGAGGCCATTCACGCAGCGCCCGTCGATCCGGAAAAAGGTGAAGGCTGGATGCAGGGCCAGATGCTGGCCGATCCGGTCGTGATCGTCGACGCGCACGTCGTTGAAGACGATTCTTCGGCAGAGGAGGCTGCCAAGTAGCGGTCAGTCGCGTTCCGGCGTTTCCGCTGCCAGTCGGCTCATCAGGATTGCCGCGCGCTGCGCCTGCCGCGTGAAGCTGCGCAGGTCGACCGTTTCACCGACAGCGTGGCTGCCCGAACCGTCCGGCCCCATGCCTGCCAGTCCATCGGTGTAAGGTGCAACGAAGCTGATGTCGGCTGCACCGCGCCGTGCGGGCGGGAAAATGCCCATTTCCGGTAGCCCCATGTCCGCATTGATCTGGTTCAGCCGCGCAAACAGCGCCGAATTCCCTTCGCTCGGCGACATCGGCGGATAACGGAAGGCGAATTCGATTTCGGCATCTGTGCCCGGCAGGTTCGCATCGACTATTTCCTGCATGGCTGCAGCTATCCGGTCCGTCTGCTCCTGCGAGATCGTGCGCAGGTCGCCTCTTGCAATGGCGGTCGAGGGAATGATGTTCGTCTTGCCAACCGTGGCGGCGCCAAGACGGTCCTCGTTCAGTTCAGCTGGCGTGCCGCCCGCCATGAAGCCGACATTGTAGGTGAGGTTTTCTTCCGGCAACTCTTCGCGGAAAGCGTCGAGGATGCGTGCCATTTCGTAGATCGCGCCGTAGCCCGCGCCCTCGCTGAAAATGCCCGAGGAATGCCCCGTGCGGCCCGTCGTCGTCAGCGTCCAGCTGTTGGAGGAACGGCGGGCCACCACCCCCATGTCCTGCCCGTCCAGCACGGAAAGCCCCTCGAACCCGAGGGAAACATCGGCCCAGTTGCCCGCTACCACCAGATGCGCGCGCGCTTCCTCGATGGGGTTGCCGACGTCTTCCTCATCTCCCGTCAGCGCAACGATGATGTTGGTGCCGTCCAGCGTGCCCGCAGCCTGCATGGCGCGCAGGGCGGAGAGAATGACGATGATGCCGCCCTTGTCATCCACCACGCCGGGGCCGGTGGCCGTGTCACCATCGCGGACGAATTGCTGAAACGGCGAACTCGGCTCGAACACGGTGTCGATGTGTCCGATCAGCAGCATCTTCGTCGCGTCCGGATTGCCTTCGCGCGTCGCAAAGAGATGCCCCGCGCGGTTCACATGGTCCTGATCGATCCACTCGACCTCGAAGCCAAGCGCCTCGAACTCGGGGATCAACATCTGGCCGACCTCGCGCACACCTTCGTGATTATGCGTGCCGGAATTGACGTTGGTGATCGCCTCCAGCAGCGCGACGTCATCCTCGAAACCCGCTTCGACGGTCTCGACCATTACATGCTCGGCGGGGGAAAGCTGTGCCGTTGCGGGAGCGGCGAAGGCAAGCGCGCAGCTTGCGAGTGCGACGTTTTTCATGAGCGGGAGATTACACCGCACGCAGCGTCCCGCAAGCGATCTGATGGACCATTCCGAAACAGAAACGCGGGCCTTCCCGCCTTGGGAAAGCCCGCGCCTGAAATCGTTCAAACCTTGAAGGCCTAGTACACTCGCTTCTTCGGCTTGATATACTCCGCATCGTCGGTGAGCGTGTATTCGTGTACCGGGCGGTAGTCGATCTTCACTTCACCGCCGTTGCCGCCCCAGCCTTCGAACCAGGCCGCGGTGTGCTTCATCCATTCCGCGTCGTTGCGATCTGGGAAATCCTCGTGCGCGTGGGCGCCGCGGCTTTCCTTGCGGTTGTAGGCCGAGTTCATGGTGACGCAGGCCTGCGCCATCAGGTTGTCCAGCTCCATCGTTTCCACGAGGTCGCTGTTCCAGATCAGCGAGCGGTCGTGAACCTTCACGTCCTGCAGGCGCTTGTTGGTCTCGGCCAGCTTCTTCACACCTTCGGCCATGACCTCGTCCGTGCGGAACACGGCGGCGTGGGCCGACATGGTCTGCTGCATCTCGGCGCGCAGTTCGGCGGTGTTGGCTTCGCCGTCAGCGTGGCGGAAATGGTCGAGACGGCCCAGCGCGAAATCGGCGCTATCGGCGGGCAGCTCGTCATGGCTCTGGCCCGGCTTGATCGTTTCCTTCAGGCGGTGGCCGGTCGCGCGGCCAAACACCACGAGGTCGGTCAGCGAGTTGGAGCCGAGGCGGTTGGCACCGTGCACGGAGACACAGGCTGCCTCGCCCACGGCGAACAGGCCCGGCACGACGCTGTCGGGGTTGCCCTCTGCATCGATGGTGACGACTTCGCCGTGATAGTTACAGGGGATGCCGCCCATGTTGTAGTGGACCGTCGGCACCACCGGCAGCGGCTGGCGGGTCAGGTCGACACCGGCAAAGATCTTGCCGCTTTCGGTAATGCCCGGCAGGCGCTGTGCCAGCACGTTCGGATCGATGTGATCGAGGTGCAGGTAGATGTGGTCCGCGTTGGGGCCAACGCCGCGGCCTTCGCGGATTTCCAGCGCCATCGAACGCGAGACGACGTCGCGGCTGGCAAGGTCCTTCGCCGAAGGGGCATAGCGTTCCATGAAACGCTCGCCCTCGGAGTTGGTGAGATAGCCACCCTCGCCGCGTGCACCCTCAGTAATGAGAACGCCCGCGCCGTAGATACCGGTGGGGTGGAACTGGACGAATTCCATGTCCTGTAAAGGCAGGCCAGCACGCAGCACCATGCCGCCGCCGTCACCCGTGCAGGTGTGGGCGGAAGTTGCGGTGTAGTAGCAGCGACCATAACCGCCGGTCGCCAGAACGACGGCGTGGCTGCGGAAGCGGTGGATCGTGCCATCGTCTAGGCACATGGCAATCACGCCAACGCACTTGCCGTCCTTCATGATGAGGTCGATGGCGAAGTATTCGATGTAGAAGTCTGCCGCGTACTTCAGGCTCTGCTGATAGAGCGTGTGAAGCAGGGCATGGCCCGTGCGGTCGGCAGCGGCGCAGGTGCGCTGCACCGGCGGGCCTTCGCCCATGTTCTGCATGTGACCACCGAACGGACGCTGGTAGATCGTACCCTCGTCATTGCGGCTGAAGGGCATGCCGGCGTGCTCGAGTTCAAGGATGGTATCGGGTGCCTCGCGCACGAGGTATTCGATCGCGTCCTGGTCGCCCAGCCAGTCGGCACCTTTCACGGTGTCGTACATGTGCCACTGCCAGTGGTCGGGCGTGTTATTGCCCAGCGCCGCGGCAATACCGCCCTGCGCCGCCACGGTGTGCGAGCGGGTGGGGAAGACCTTGGAGATATTGGCGGTTTTCAGGCCGGCCTCTGCCGAACCCATGGTGGCGCGCAGGCCGGACCCACCTGCGCCAACGACGACCACGTCATAGGTATGGTCGATGATCGGGTAGGCTTTACCGTTGATTTCGAAGGTGGCTTTGTATGCCATCAGGCGGCTCCTCCGGAGAAGGCAAGGCGAGCGATGCAGAACAGGCCGAAAGCGGCGCCTGCGAAGCTCGCGATATTCAGGACAAGGATCGCACCGAACTTGGTGCCGGCTTCATGCAGGTAATCCTCGATCAGAACCTGCAGGCCGAGGCGCGCGTGCCAGAAGGTCGAGATCACCAGCAGCGCCACCATGAAGGCGGGCAGCGGCGCGGACAGCCAGCCAGAAACGCTGGCGTAGGAATAATCGCCCAGCAGCGCCAGCGACACGCCGAGAAACAGCATGGTGACGAGATTGCCGAAAGCGGTGAAGCGCTGCATCAGCCAGTGATGCGGGCCCTGGTGGGCGGCGCCGAGGCCGCGAACCCGGCCGATGGAAGTTCCGTTACCCATGGTTGCTCTCCTTCCTCAAGCCAGCAGGATGAAGGCCCAGAAGGCCGCGGTGAGCACCACGCCGCCGACCATCGAGATCAGCGAGAAGGTGCGATTCATGTCGAGTTCGTACCCCGCGCCGATATCCAGCACGAAGTGGCGCAGGCCGGAGCACATGTGGGTGAAGAAGGCCCAGGTAAGGCCGATCAGCACGACCATGCCGTACCAGCTGGAGGCATGGGTGTGGAAAGTCTCGTAAGCTTCCGGTCCGCTGGCGAGCGATCCCAGCCACCAGAGCAGCACGCCGAGGCCGACGATCGCCATTCCGTCGCCGGAAATACGGTGCAGGATGGAAACCGTCATGTGCGGTCCCCATTTCCAGATTTGCAGGTGCGGTGATAGCGGGCGGTTGGCCATTTGACGTCCCATCGCTTGTGTTTGAGCCCTAGTGTTCGTGCCCTCCCTCTAGCGATTGTAGCGCGCGTTACAAGCGGCCCTTCGGGCAGGGGGAAGAGATTTCCCGGCATAAATCCGCCATCGCCAAAGCACGGCTCGCCGCCCTTCCCCCTCGGCCTGCCCCTCGCTATGAGCAGCTGCCATGACCAATATTCTCGTAACCGGCAGCAGCCGGGGTATCGGACAGGCGATTGCAGACCAGCTGGCAGAGCGGGGCTGCAACGTCATGGGCCATGCCACCCGTGCCATCGATTCGCGCACCATCGCGGCGGATTTCGCAGATCCTCCGGCACCGCAGATGCTGTGGCAAGAAGCGATGGACCGGCTGGATGGGCGGATAGACGTGCTGATCAACAATGCCGGCCTGTTCGAACAGATCCCTCTTCACGCCAGTGACATCGAATGGCTGGATCGCTGGGAAGACACCCTGCGCATCAACCTGACCGCCGCAGCCCAGCTGAGCCGCTTTGCAGTGCGCCACTGGCAGGATCGCGGCAGCGGCGGGCGCATCGTCCACGTGGCGAGCCGCGCGGCATATCGCGGAGATTCTCCGTCGCACTGGCACTATGCGGCAGCGAAGGGTGGCATGGTCGCCATGCACAAGACCATTGCGCGCGGCTATGCCAGCGAAGGCATCCTATCTTTCGCCATCACGCCGGGTTTCACAGACACCTCCATGGCAGGCGACTATCTGGAAAGCCGCGGCGGCCCCGGCCTGCTGGCCGACATTCCGCTGGGCCGCGTGGCAGAGCCTGAGGAAATCGCCGACATCGCCGTGTTCTGCTCGCTCGACGCGCCGCCTAGCATGACGGGCGCAGTGATCGACGCCAACGGTGCCAGCTATGTCCGGTAGAATTTCCGCCGTTCTGGCAAGCCTGCTGCTGGCCGCCTGCGTTGCCCCGCAAGCGCCTGCGCCCCGCGCCAGTTCAGCCGCCCTGGATGCGGCGCGCGCGAACGCGCCAGCGGCGTCCGCATGGACAAATGCCTGCGAGGACTGGGACGACTGGGACAAGCGCGCCCAGCCATTCAGCGTGCACGGTGACACCTATCACGTGGGCACCTGCGGCATTTCCGCGATTTTGGTTGCCGGGCCTGAAGGCCACGTGCTGATCGACAGCGGCACCCGCAACGGCGCACGTGTAGTGCTCAGCAACATCCGCACGCTCGGTCTCCAGCCGGAGAACCTGCGCGCAGTGCTGACCAGTCACGAGCATTTCGACCATGTCGGCGGCTTGTGGTGGATCCACCAGAACACCGGCGCTCATGTCTATACCTCGCCCGATGCGCTGGAAGTCATCGAAAGCGGCGAAGCCGACCCAGCCGATCCGCAGTATGGCATGCACGAGCCGATGCATGACCTTCCGCGCGCCGTCGTCTCGGCAATCACGCCGGGTGAGCCGATAGAGATCGCAGGGCTGACCTTCATGCCAATCGCCACGCCCGGCCACACCCCCGGCGCGCTAAGCTGGCAGTGGGAAAGCTGTGAGGGAGAGGACTGCAAGACCATCGTCTATGCCGACAGTCTCTCTCCCGTTAGCGCGGACAATTACCGCTTCAGCGATCACCCCGCTTACTTCAACGCCTATTTCCAGGGCCTGCGCGATCTTGCCGCCCTCGATTGCGACATCTTGCTGACGCCGCACCCTTCCGCCAGCGGAATGCGCGACAAGCTGGTGGCAGGGGACCTCGAGGCCACGCCGACTTGCGCCGACTATGCCGAAGGAATTACCCTTCGGCTTCAGGCCCGTATCGCGCAAGAGAGCCAGACGAGCCGCACCGATTTGAGCGGAGATGAAGAAACGTGAGCTGGAAACTGTCAGCCCTCGCTACGAAGGCGCGCGTGGAAGCCGCGCTGGATCGCCGCGAGATGACTATCGGCTGGGACGAGAACATCGTCCTCACCGCCTATGAAGTCGATCCGAAAGAGCCGGACGTCTGGCGGCTGGAAGCCTACACGCACGGCAAGCCGAACGATGCCGAACGCGCCGCCGTGCACGAACTGTTCGACGAGCCGGCGCCGCCTATTCTTGCCGAGGAATTGCCCGATACCGACTGGGTAAGCGAGAGCCAGAAAGGCGTCGATCCGATCCGCGCGGGCCGTTTCCGCGTGCGCACTCCCGATCACGATGCACTGGGCGACCCGGCACTTTCGGAATTCGTCATCCCTGCGGCGCAAGCTTTTGGCACCGGCCAGCACGAGACTACCGCAGGCTGCCTGAAGATGCTCGACGACATGAATGCCCAGGGCCTGGTGCCGCGCACCATTGCCGACATTGGCACCGGCACCGGCCTGCTGGCATTTGCCGCGCTGGACCTGTGGCCGCACGTGTTCGCTACTGCCAGTGACATAGACCCGGTCTGCGGCCCCGCTGTCGTCACCAACTGCGAGCTGAACAACATTCCACTTGGAAGCGAGCGCGGTCAGCTTGCCATGGTGATCGCAGACGGGATGGACGACCCTGCCCTACAAGCGCGCGCGCCCTACGACCTGCTGATTGCCAACATCCTTGCCGGGCCGTTGATCGAGATGGCGCACGACTTCGCGGACGCTGTCGCGCCGCGCGGCAGTATCCTTCTGGCAGGCCTGCTGGAAAAGCAGGAGGACGCCGTCCGCGCTGCCTACCATAAGGCGGGCTTCCGCCTGCACCGCCGGATCGTCAATGGGGACTGGAGCATCCTGTGGCTGAGGCACCGTTTCCGCGGCTGATCCGTCTCTCGATCCGCGCAGCGCTGGCGATTGTCGGCGCGTTGCTGCTGTTTGGTATCGGCTATCCGCTCGCCGGGTGGGTCGGTAGCTCCATTCCCGAGAACGCACCTGCCGAAATCTCGCCCGATATGCCCGGTTCGGTGGAAATCATGGTCGAGACCAATGGCACCCACACCGGCATCATCGTGCCCGTAGTCTCCGCTGCGAAGGATTGGCGCGAAACGCTGCCGAGTGCAGCCTTGCCCCGCCCCGATGGAAGGCTGCCGACGCACCTTTCCATCGGCTGGGGTGAGCGAGAGGTGTTTCTCAACGTACCCACATGGGGCGATCTGGAAGCGAGCACCGCCCTGCGGATAGCCACGGTGGGCGGCGAACCCCTGATGCGCGTGAGCCATTACTATCGCCCCGGCCCCGGTCCGAACCATCGCCCCGTGCAAATCACGCAGGAACAATACCGTCGTCTCGTCGGCGCAATAGAGCGCGCACTGCCGGATATTCCCGCCGGTGAGACCCGCCAGATTCTCAGCGGCACCTACGTCGACGATGCCTATTACGAGGCGCTGGGCAGCTATACTCTGGTCAACACCTGCAACACCTGGGTCGGCGATACGCTGGCAGAGGCAGGCATCGAGATGGGCATGTGGACTCCCTTCGCAGGCGGGGTAATGAAATGGATTCCCGAGCCGGCTACGTCCTCTACCTGATTCCGTTGAAGGCAAAATTTCAAACCTAACGCGCTGATAGAAAATCGCATGTTTGCGATTGAGGCGTCGCGTGGTCGCCATTATTGGCTAAGGAGGGTAAATTGCTATGGGGGTTTGCATGGCAGAACGTAATGCAGAAAGGCACGACATCTCGATCGACGGGAAGTTGCGCACCGGCCATGGCAAGCGCGATATTACCATTGTCGACCTGTCTGACCGTGGCTGCCGCATATACGACCGCTTGGGATACCTTGCACCCAACATGGCTGTGACGATCAAGATCGGTCCTGTGGGTCCGATCGATGCAACCGTTCGCTGGCAGGAGCAGCCCTTTGCCGGGATCAGCTTCGACAATCCGCTCTATCCGGCCGTTCTCGACCATATCCGCGCACATTTCGACCTGCGCCACCTGGGCAAGGGCGAAATCGATAAACCGGCTGGACAAGGCTGAGCCGGAACACAGCCGCCGGACCAGCCATTACCCTTGCAGAGTTTCAGCAATGCAAGAGTGACCCATATGACCAAGACCCTGCTCATCACAGGCGCTTCCACCGGAATTGGCGAGGCGACGGCACGCGCCGCCGCAAAAGCCGGCTGGAACGTCGCACTTCTCGCCCGCTCCGAGGATAAGCTGTCAGCTCTGGCGGCCGACATCGGGGATGCTGCTCTGCCTGTTGCCTGTGATGTGACGGACCCATCCGCGCTGAGCGACGCGGTTTCAAATGCGCTCGATCATTTCGGCAGCATCGACGCGGTGTTCGCCAATGCGGGTAAGGGCGTGGACAATCCGGGCGTTGAGGAAGGCGACCCTGACGAGTGGCGCGACATGGTCGATCTCAACGTGATGGCCGTGCTCTACACCGCCCATGCAACCCTCCCCCATCTTCGCAAGACGAAGGGCACATTCATCGTCACCGGATCGAAAGCTGGACGCGATCACCTGAAAGGCTCCGTCTACGGCGCGACCAAGTGGTTCGTGCAGGGCCTCGCGGGAAACCTGGCGGAAGAAATGCGCGAATGGGGCGGCCGCTGCACCGTCATCACGCCCGGCATGGTGGACACGCCCTTCTTCGATGAAGCCAAGCCCGGCAAGCTGCAGCCGGAGGATATTGCCGACGCCGTCGTCTTCACGCTCGGCCAGCGCGAGACATCATGCGTGCGGGAAATCCACCTGATGCCGAACGACTAGGAACGTTCAGCCAGCGGCGGCGACGATTTCCGCCCAACCAGCCTCGTCGATCACCTCGATACCCAGTTCTTCGGCTTTCTTGAGCTTGGAGCCTGCGCCGGGCCCAGCCACCAGAAGGTCGGTCTTGGCGCTGACCGAGCCGCTGGCCTTGGCACCAAGCCGTTCGGCCTGTGCCTTGGCCTCGTCGCGGCTCATTGTCTCAAGCTTTCCGGTGAACACCACCGTCTTGCCCGCCACAGGGCTGTCGAGCGTCTCAACCTCGTAGCGCGGCACGTCGAGCTGGCCGAGCAGGTCGTCCCAAACGTGGCGGTTGTGTTCCTCGTGGAAGAAGTCGCCCAGCGCCTCGACCACCGCACTGCCGATGCCGTCGATGCTGGTTAGCGAGGACAATGCTTCCTCGTCACCAGCGCGCGCCTTTTCGGCCGCTTCGCGCAACAACGGCAGTTCGTGGAAATACTTCAGCAAGTCACGCGCCGTCACCGCGCCGACGTGCCGGATGCCGAGACCGAACAGCAGGCGTGCAGCGTCGGGCGAACGCTTCGCCTCGATGGAAGCGAGAAGATTGTCGACCGATTTCTCCTTCCACCCATCCAGCGCAAGAATGTCGTCGCGCTTTTCGTGAAGGCGGAAAATATCGGCGGGGCCCTCTTCCAGCCAGCCGCGCTCCACGAACTCGGCGATGGTCTTCTCGCCCATCCCCTCGATGTCCAGTGCGCCGCGACTGACGAAGTGCTTGAGCCGCTCGAACTGCTGCGCCTTGCAGATGAGACCTCCGGTGCAGCGGACGTCGACCTCGCCTTCCTCGTTAACCGCCTCGCTGCCGCAGACCGGGCAGTGATCGGGAAAGTCGAAGGCCGCGCGATCTGCATCGCTGGTGAGGTTGTCGACCACCTGCGGGATGACGTCGCCAGCACGCTGGATCACCACGCGATCGCCTGGTCGCACGCCGAGGCGTTCGATTTCGTCACGGTTGTGCAGCGTGACATTGGTGACAGTAACGCCGCCCACCAGCACCGGCTGAAGCCGGCCCACGGGCGTCAGCTTGCCGGTGCGACCGACCTGAATGTCGATATTCTCCAGCGTCGTCTCAGCCTGCTCGGCAGGAAACTTGTGCGCCAGCGCCCAACGCGGAGCCTTGGCCACGAAGCCGAGACGCTTCTGCCAGTCGAGCCGGTCGACCTTGTAGACGACCCCGTCGATCTCGTAAGGCAAGTCCGGTCGCCCTTCGGAAATGCTGCGATATTGCTGCAGCATATCTTTCACATCGCTGCATAATTTCAGATCGGGTGAGATTGGCAGACCCCATTCCTCGATCTTGCGCATCACTTCCATCTGTGTTTCGCCCGGCACCTGACTGGCCGCGCCCCAACCGTGTGCCCAGAAACGCAGGGGACGCTTGGCGGTAACACTGGCATCCTTCTGGCGCAGCGACCCGGCAGCGGCGTTGCGAGGGTTGGCGAACAGCTTGTCGCCTGCCTCTTCCTGCGCGGCATTGAGCGCGGCAAAATCCTGTTTTGCCATGTAAACCTCGCCGCGCACCTCGAACACGTCGGGCACATCGTTACCGTTCAACTGCTGCGGAATATCGGCAATATGCGCGACGTTCGGCGTGACATTCTCGCCCACCTGTCCATCCCCGCGAGTGGCGGCCATAACCAACTTCCCGCCCTCATAACGAAGCGAGCAGGAGAGGCCGTCGATCTTGTCCTCGGCAGTAAAGGCCACGGCCTCGTCTTCGGGGAGCGACAGGAACCGGCGAACGCGGGCGACGAATTCCTCCACCTCCTCGTCAGAGAATGCGTTGTCGAGGCTCATCATGCGAACCTCGTGCTGAACCTTGGACAGGGGCGAAGCACTGATTTCCGCGCCGACTACCTTGCTGGGCGAATCCTCGCGAACCAGGTGCGGAAACGATTCCTCAAGTTCGGCATTTCGGCGCACCAGCGCATCAAACTCCGCGTCGGAGATCTCGGGATCATCCTTCGCGTGATAGAGCCTGTTGTGATGCGCGATCTGCTTTGCCAGCCGCATCAGTTCATTGGCGGCTTCGGCTTCGGTGATGGTGTCGCTCACTCGGCAATAATCCTCATGTCGCGCGTGAATTGCCATTCATCGCCGTCCCACTCGCCGCGGTAGAGATAGCTCATCGAATTGTCGCCGTTCGAGCGATAGCCGCCCCATGCGCTGCACGACGTCTCGCTGGCGCAAGTGAAAGTGTGCAGCGTGAAGACGAGCGCTGGTTCATCCGTTTCGGTATCTCGCCAGCCATTGGCCGTCCGGCTGCACCGCGTCATCGGCGCCAACTGCGGGAAGCGGGCAATCAACGCGGTTTCTTCTTCGGGCGGCAATGCCTCTTCCTCACGCCCGTCGTGCCAACTGGCGCAAACCGTTGGACGGTTGGTGATGTCCGAAGAGAAGTAACCCGCCAGCACGTGCTCCAGCATGGCAAGTCGCGGCTCGTCCTTCTGCAGGGCCATGGGTGGCAGCGGGTCAGTTGTCCCCGAGGTGTCAGATGCAAGATATGCGCAGGCACAAAGAGCCAGTGATGCGATGGAAACAGCGGTCTTCCTCATACCCCCTCCAGCAACCTGTCCGCCTGAGCGCGCGCTTCCTCGGTGATTTCTGCACCTGAAAGCATACGTGCAATCTCTTCCTGGCGGCCTGCTTCATCAAGCAGTGCGACCGATGTCTTCGTCACCGTCCCTTCGGAAGATTTGGCGATCATGTAATGCGTGCGTCCGCGCGCGGCGACCTGCGGTGAGTGGGTGACGGCCAGCAACTGCCCGCCGTCACCGGCGAGGCGCGCCAGCCGTTCGCCGATAGCGGAAGCGACCGCCCCGCCAACGCCGCGGTCGATCTCGTCGAAGATTACCGTGGCCGCTCCGCCCTGCTCCGCGAGTGCCACCTTCAGCGCGAGAATGAAGCGGGATAGCTCGCCGCCCGATGCGATCTTGTTGAGCGGCGCGAAATCGGCGCCGGGATTTGTCGCGATCAGGAATTCGACGGCGTCCATGCCCTGTGCGCCCCACTTTTCCTCAGGCTGTTCGGCAACGGCCGTCCTGAAACGGGCGGCGTCCAGCTTGAGTGGGGCGAGTTCGGAGGCAACGGCCTCGTCCAACCGCATGGCCGCGGTAACGCGGTTGGCGTGCAGAGCTTCAGCGCGGGCGCGGTAGATTTCGTGTGCAGTGCGCTCAGCCTTCTCAAGTTCGGCGAGGTCTGCATCGCCCTGTTCGATGGCGTCCAGCTTGCCGCGCATCGTGCGCATGACTTCGGGCAGATCATCGACTTGGCAGTTATGTTTGCGGGCGAGTGCGCGCAGTTCGAACAGGCGTTGCTCGATGCGGTCTAGCTCAAGCGGATCGTGTTGCAACGCCTCTCCAGCGGCCTGGAGCTTTTCTTCCGCCTCGCCCGCCTCGATGACGGCGCGGTCAAGAGCGGAAAGCGCCTCTGCCAGCAGCGGGTGCTCGGGCGCGATCCTGTCCAGCTTGCGCGCTGCCACACGCAAGGAGGCGAGCGGCGAATCCGATCCGTCCCACACCATGCGCAGGTCCTCCAGGTCGCCTGCCAGCTTCTCGCCTTTCTGCATGTCCGTGCGGGTGTTCGCGAGTTCCTCCTCCTCGCCCACTACCGGCTCCATGTTGGAAAGCTCTGACAGGTGGGCAAGCAGCAGGTCCTGATCTGCCTTCGCCTGCTCTATCGCTTCGCGCGCATCATTCAGCTTCTCCCGCGCCTTGCGCCAGGCATCCCACGCGGCAGTGACGCCCGCTACATCAGCATCTGCATAGCGATCCAGCAAGGCGCGGTGGCCACGCGGGTTCACCAGGCCGCGATCGTCGTGCTGGCCGTGCAATTCCACAAGAGCGCCAGCGAGCGAACGCAGCAGAGCCACTCCGACAGGCTGGTCGTTAACGAATGCCTTGGAGCCGCCATCGGCCTTAAGCCTGCGTCGGATAATCAACGGTTCTCCCGGTTCCACGTCGACTTCCGCATCGTCCAGTGCATCGCGCACCTGCGCCGGCAGACTCTCGAATTCGAAACTGGCGGTAACGCTCGCCTGATCCTCACCTGCACGAACGAGAGCGGAGTCCGCTCGGTTGCCAAGCACAAGCCCGAGAGCATCCAGCAGGATGGACTTGCCTGCGCCGGTCTCACCCGTCAGCACACCGAGGCCCGCCCCGAAAGACAGGTCGAGCGCCTCGATCAGCACGATATTCCGGATAGAAAGCGCGGTGAGCATAGGTGGCAACGCTTTACGGCTCCGCCCGCATCAGCGCAACGATGCTGCGGGCGCAAAAGGGTGGATGGCTACAATTTCTTAACCATTTCTTTGCACACTGTCCGGGCAATTCAGGAGGGAACCACCGCTATGTCGGTGCTCACGATCAGGGCATACAAGCGTTACGCCACACGGCTGCCGATCAGGCTGCGCCGTGATGGCCGCAAGAACGCGAAAGGCCTTCTGATCGAATTGTCCCAGCAGGGTGCCCGCATCAGCAATCTGGGGCGCGGCAAATACGAGGCCGGCGACAGCGTCGTGATCGTCACACCAACCGATCTGGAGATTGAAGGCACGATCCGCTGGGCGCATGACGGCCTGGCAGGCATCCGCCTCAATCGCTCGCTGCATTTGCCGGAAATGCGCGACCTTCTCGAACAGAACCGGCGCCAGCAATCGGACATCGACTGTCGCTACGGCACCTAGCCCGCAGAAAAATCAGCCCCCGAGACGTTCGGGTGCGTGCTCTTCCATCAATTCGAAAGCCTTTTCGTACCACTCGCTGCCGGGGTAGTTTGCCCCCAGTACCGCGGAATAGCGCAAGGCTTCCTCGTGGATGCCAAGCGAAAGGCTGGTTTCCGTCAGGCGATAGAGCGCTTCGGGCGCGTGGCTCGTGGTCTGGTAATTCTCGACGACGTTCTGAAAACGCAGCTGCGCGGCAAGCCACTGGCCAGTGCGTTCGTAGAAGCGGCCGATTTCCATTTCCTTGCCCGCGAGGTGATCATTCAACAGGTCGATCTTCAGGCGTGCATCGTCTGCGTAGGCGCTTTCGGGATAGCGGCGCACGATTTCGGTCATCGCCTGCAACGCGCGCTCGGTAATCGCCTGGTCACGCTCCACGTCGCTGATCTGCTCGTAATAGCTCATGGCGATCAGGTAGTAGGCGTACGGCGCATCGGCGTTACCCGGGTGGATCGAAAGGAACCGCGAGGCCGACTGGATGGCGCGGGTGTAATCGCGCGCGGCATAATAGGAGAACGCGCTCATCAACTGTGCGCGCCGCGCCCACGGTGAATAAGGGTGCTGGCGCTCAACTTCGTCGAACAGGCCGGCAGCCATCTGCAAGTCGCCGCGATCGAGGCGAGCCTTGGCCGCGGTATAAAGCGATTCGACGTCGCGGGCGACATAGGCAAGGTCGGTAGCGCCGGTATCGCGGCCACCGCCGCAACCCGCCAGAAGCGCTGCACAGGATGCGCCCAGCAGCGCGTTACGGATCGAATGCTTCACAGTCATGGCTCGCCTATAACTAGCCCCGCGCTGAACGCCAAGTGAAGTACTTGGCTATTTGCCGCTTTCTGCACTCGTCTTCCCGCATACAATATATGCTTTGCATTCATTACCGTGCGAGCCACGGCCGCGCAGCATCGTTGCGTGTGCAAGCTTATCGACGTTTGTCGGGCTCAGTTGACCGGTTGTCGGAAGCGATGGGATTTTGTCGAGTCCAGCCACAATCCGGTCGACCATCGAATGCGGTGCGCCCCGCCTTCCCCTAGATCACAATCATCGCTTCGGCCCATCCCCCCGATTTTCACCGGGCAGGAGCATCAAGGAGGAGGAAAGACCATGAAGATGATTTCGATGAAAGCCGGACTGGCCGCCGCTCTCGCTGCCGGTGCCATGATTGCCACCCCCGCCGTTGCCGCCGAAGGCGAAGGCGCGACGATGCAGGTTCGCTACAGCGACCTCGACCTGTCGACCGACGAAGGCCAGGCCGCGCTGGAACGCCGCCTCGACCGTGCAGCCGAACTCGTATGCGGCATCGACCGCCGCACAAACGGCGTCGCACTGCCGAGCACCGAGGCACGTGCCTGCTACCGCGAAACGATCAAGAATTTCGAACGGGAAATCGCCGCAGTTGCCGAACAGCAGCAGCGCGGTTGAAGCCCGGCTCGAATTCGAGCGACCCGATACCTGGCCTCAACCCACGCGTAGGGTAAGATGCGCACGGGATTATAGCCAACTGGTTTCATAGGCAAGGTATCGTCTGACCCGCCGGTGAAGATCCTCAGGGAGGGCTTCACGGGCGGGTCTTTTTTCGTTCGAGCCGCGCCACGCGGGACTGGCGCCGGAAGGGATGCCTTCCTATAGCCTGCAGTCATGGCAAAGGCCCTTTTCGAACTGAATCCGAACCTCGACCGCGCGGCCCTGGCGCAGCGCTTTGCCGCCGACACGCGGCTGCAGGTCGAAAACATCCTGACAGACGAAACCGCGCGCGAACTGCGCGATATTCTCGCCACCGGCACACAGTGGGGCATCGCCCTGCAGGCTGGCACTTATGGCGAGCCGCACAGCTGGCGCGCGGGTGAGGTGCGCGAACCTGCCGTCAGCAAACAGGTGATGGAACTGGTAAAGGAAACTGATCGCGCTGCTGCCTCGCGCGATTATGCCTTCCGCTGCAACCGCTATTCGCTGGTGGAAGGTTTGCAGAAGCAATGGGCTCCGGGCGGCCCGCACGAACTGCTGCTGGAATACCTGAACGCGCCCGATTTCCTCGGCATGATGCGCGAGATTACAGGCATTCCGGAACTCGCAAAGGCCGATGGCCATGCCAGTTGCTACGGCCCTAACCACTTCCTCGGACGGCATATCGACAGCCATGTCGATGAAGGCTGGCGGATCGCCTACGTGCTGAACCTCACCATAGACGACTGGTATCCCGACTGGGGTGGTTACCTCGTCTTCTATGACGATGACGGGAACGTCGAAACCGGTTTCATGCCGCGCTTCAATACCCTGAACTTGTTCAAGGTTCCGCAGGCGCACGCGGTCACTTACGTGCCCCCATTCGCCCCGCGCGGGCGCTATGCGATCAGCGGGTGGCTTCGCGACCGGTGACCTTGTCGCCGGAGCAATTCCGCGCACAGGCGCAATCCCTTGCCGCCGCGGGCAACGCTGCGGGAGCGATGCGGGTGATGGATGATGCGCTTGCCGCTTATCCCTCCAATGCAGCTCTCGCCAACAGCGCTGGCAATCTTGCGATGAAGGCAAACGAGCACGAGCGCGCAGTCAGCTTTTTCGCGAAAGCATCTGAGCTTGCGCCAACCTCCGTCGATTTTGCCACCAACCATGCGATTGCTCTCGCCGCACTCGAGAAGCATCGGGAGGCGCTGGAAGTCCTATCCGCGCTTGAGCAGGATGGCGCGCTAGACGCCCGCTATTGTTCGGTTCGGGCGAATTCAGCGCGCGGGATCGGCGATCTGGCACAGGCGGCAAAATGGTATGATCGCAGCCTCTCGATTGCTCCGGCAAACGCGAAGGCAGCACATGGCCGGGCCCGCGTTGCCCTGGAACGGAGCGAGCCCGATGCCGTCCAGCGTTTCGAACGCGCCCTCTCACTCAACCAGACTGACCCTGAAGCATGGCTCGGCCTTGCCAATGCTCTCGAAGCAGCCGGCCAGAGACAGCGCGCGCGCAGTTATTCCGAGCAATTGGTGGCGCAGGCCCCGCAATGGATCGACGCCCTGCGACTACTCGCGCAACTCAGGCTGGCCGAAGGCGAACGCGATTTCGCCAGCCATTTTGCCGAAGCCGAGCGCAAGCTGCCGGGCGATCCCGCGATCGCGCGCGCCCATGTCGCAGTGCTCGATAGCCATGACCTGTTCGATGAGGCCTATGCAGTGGCTGCCGCTGCGCACGCTCGCTTCCCAGACGATCCGTCGATGGCGTTGCTGGAAGCCGCGCAGGCTCGTCCCGCCGGACAGGATGACCGCGCCGAGGCGATCTACGCCGTGCTGGAGCATGACAGCCCGCAACGCTGGCTGCAGGAAGCACGCCATCGCCTGCATCGTGGCGAAATGGACCGGGCGGACGATTTGCTGGCGCATGTTCTGGAAAGTCACCCGGACCACATTTCCGCCTGGGCGCTGCGCGGGATCGGCTGGCGCATGGCCGGAGACGAGCGCAGCAAGTGGCTGCATTCGCAACAAAACCTAGTTCAGCTCCAGCAGCTTCCCGATGCTCGGAACCTGCTCGCAGAGGTCGTGCCGCTGCTACACCGCCTGCACGACGAAAGCGCATTCCCACTGGGCCAATCGCTGCGGGGCGGCACGCAGACGCGTGGCAACCTTTTCGACCGAACAGAGCCGGAACTGGTGAAGCTGCAAGAAGCGTTGTGCACGGCGCTGGAAAACTATCGCAGCGCCCTGCCCCCTGCGGACCCCGACCACCCGCTGCTTCGTTACCGGAATGCGGAATGGCGGATCACCGGATCGTGGTCGGTGCGCTTGTCATCAGGGGGCGATTACCACGCCGCGCACCTGCACCCACAAGGCCTGATCTCGTCTGCATGTTATCTCGAACTGCCGCCCGACCTTGGTGAAGGCGAGGCGCGCGAAGGCTGGATTGAACTCGGCCGCCCTGCCCCCGAATTGGGACTCGATCTCGACCCGCTCTACCAAATTCAACCGAAACCAGGCCATCTCGCGCTGTTTCCCAGCACGCTCTACCACGGAACCCGCCCCTTTTCAGAGGGTAAGCGCATGACTGTTGCCATCGATATAACTGCTGTGAATAAATAGCATGCATGGGCAGGGGCAAAGAAAGTCGCAAGGCGTGGGACGCCTTCTGGGACAGTAGTCACGCAAGCGGATCGGCGCGGGGCGGATGCCTGCCCGACGCGTGGCAGGGCATCGACAAAGCGCAGACGCAGGTGTGGAGCGAGTTTGCTCGCAAGTTGCCGCGCGGCGCGCGCGTGCTGGACCTTGCAACAGGCGATGGCCGCGTCATGGCGAAAATGCTTCACGCCCGCCGCGACCTGAAGCCGGTTGGTATAGATCAGGCCAGCGAATTGCCGCCGCCACCGAAAGGCACGAAGATTCGCACCGGCGTGCGGATGCGCAACCTGCCGTTTCCGGACGAGAGTTTCGCCGCAGTCACCAGCCAGTTCGGCTTCGAATACGGCGATGTCGCCGCGGCTGCTGGCGAGATAAACCGGGTTTTGCGCAAGGGTGGCCGCGTCGCCATGATCACGCACCGCGAGGACAGCCCGATTGTCGCGCACAACTGCAATCGGCGAGAACAGATCGCATGGGCGATCAAGGAGCAGGACTTGCCCGGCAAGGCGAAGCGCTGCCTGCAGTTGCGGCAACTGGGTGTGGCCGCCATCCCACCTGAAATCCAGCAGGCCCCCACACAGGGCGCGAACCAGTTCGGACCGCAGTCGGCGGCCTGGGAAATTGCCGAAGCCATCCGTCGCACCATGCTGGTAGGACAGGCGGAATCGCCTGCCCGAACTGCAGCGGTGATCTCGGAAATCGAGGCGAAGGCTCAAAACGAACTTGGCCGGATCGATTCGCTTGAAATGGCTGCCCATACGGCCGGAACAGGCGAGAAACTCGCGCAATACCTGACCGCGCAAGGGCTCGAACTGGTGGAGGTCCAGCCCATGCAGGACAAGCCGGACAATGCGCCCTTCGCCACCTTCCTGACTTTTACCAAGCCGGAATAATCTCCGCGCCGAACAAGAGGTGAGTGGCCGCAGGCCATTCGGCCTTGTGCTCCGCCCATAGAAAAAGGGCGGGAGACCTTTCGGTCCCCCGCCCCTTCTTGGCGATAATTCGCTCGGTCGTTTCGCTTAGAAGCGGAACAGGATCGAGGCGAAGAAGTCGCGACCCAGCACGTCGTAGGTCGACGGGTAGGTGTTGGCCTGCTCCTGGTTGTCACCAAGCAGCGTGCCGTTGTTGTCAGAGCTGACCACGATACCGTTGAAGGTCGGGGTCTGCGGAAGCGTGTCGAACAGGTTACGAACACCGACGGTGAGCGTAGCCGTTTCCATCACTTCGTAGGACATCGTGAGGTCGATCAGATCGTAGGCATTGATGTTCTCAACACCGTTGAACTGCGTGTAGTCGACGGTGTCGTCGTCATCACGCACCGAGCTCAGGTGACGCCAGCGCACAGACGTGGTGAACGGACCGTCCACCCAGCTGAAACGCGAGGTCCACTTGAACGACGGGGTCGGCTCGCCGCACTCGTTGGCAAATTCGCCGGCGCACTCGATCGTACGATCAAGAGCAGGAACCGGAACGAAGTACGAGCTTTCGGTCCAGGTGCCGAGGAAGTTGATGTTGAAGTCCGACACGCCGCCGCTGGTGAACAGCGAGAACGGCAGATCCATGCCATAGTTGATCTGAAGGTCGACACCCGAAACGCCGAGTTCGGCGATGTTGACGCCCGAAACGAGCGGCGGGTTGTCGACAGTCAGCGAACCATCGTTGTTACGGATACCAACGAACGGCTGACAGGCAGCGCTGTTGATGTCCTGGATGTCGCCATAGCACAGGTTCAGCAGACCCTGCAGACTACCACCAGCAACCGAGATGGTGTCTTCGATCACGATGTCGAAGTAGTCGGCGGTGATCGTCAGACCCGGAATGAATTCCGGCTCAAGCACGACACCGAAGGTCCAGGAGTCGGAGGTTTCTTCCTGCAGGTTCGGGTTACCACCGAACAGAGCAGGGATCTGCGCGTTCAGCTGGAAGTCCGAGTTGCCCAGGTTTGCACCCGGAACGCCGGTTGCCTGACAGATTGCGCCAGCGCCGGGATTGTCATCCAGGAAGTCCGAGCTGAAGCAGGGGTCAGTTGCACCGGGGAAGCCGATTGCCTGACCGCCGAACAGTTCACCCACGTTCGGAGCACGAACAGCACGTGCGTACTGACCGCGGAACTTGATGTCCGGGATTGGAGCGAATTCGATACCGGCTGCGTAGGCCCACACGCCGCCAACGTTGGCGAGCGAGTAGTCGGAGTAGCGGGCTGCACCGTTGATTCCGAGGTACTCGATACCCGAATCCGGGCCGAGGATCGGAATGTTCAGCTCGCCGAACACTTCGTTCACGTTGTACGAACCTTCGGTCGGGCTACCGGCGTTGAAGCCGATCACGTCACCCGAAGCCAGAGCGGTGTCGGGGATGAAGCGCGAACCGACGGCGCGGTATTCGTAACCAACAGCGAAACCGATCGGGTCAGCGCTGCCGATGGCGAAGTCACCGAACGTACCGTTGGCACTGGCGGTCGCGACTTCGAGAGTCGAGATGTCGCCGTTCTGTGCACGGATGCTGATGGCATCGATCATATCCGGGGTCAGAGTGTTCGGACCGAAGATGTTGATCGCAGTGCCGGTGCCGTCGAGGCCAGCCTGGAAAGCCGAACGCGAGATGTTACCGTCCTGAACGTTGGCATTACGCGTGCGAGCATACATGTAGTATGCGTCCCAGTTAATGTAGCTACCGATGTCGCCACGCAGACCGGCGAGGACGCGGAATGCGTTACGCTCGTCGAGGCTGTTACGCGAACCGGTTTCCACGGTACGACGCTGCAGGAAGGTGCTGACAACGCCCAGTTCTGCAGTCGGGAGCGGCGTAAGGCCATTGGTAACGCGCAGGGCGCTGGCTTCGGCTTCACGCTGGTCGAGCGTCTGCAGCTGCTGGAAAGTGGCATCGTCCAGGAACGGCTGAACCGTGTCGAGATCGATGTTGAAGGTACCGGTAACCGGCGTAGCGGCCAGTTCCTGTGCAACGCGGTTGTTGACGAAGGAAACTTCGGTGTAGGCTTCGACGCCATCGAAGATTTCGTATTCGGCATAACCGCCCAGCAGGTAACGTTCCTGCGGGATCTGCAGGTAGTTGGCCGGAGCGTAGTTGTAGGTATCGCCAGCGCGAGCGCGAGCAACGCCGGGGCTGTCGAACACACCGTCGTCGATGATCAGGCCGGAAGCCAGCGGAGCGGTGTCGCCATCAGCGTTGATGGAAACCGAACCCGGGGTGTTGATACGACCCTGCGGCAGGGTGGACGAACCGAACTGCTGCAGCGGAGCACCGAAGGTTTCACCACCAAGAGCGAAGTTCGAGAATTCGCGGTCGCCCTGGAACACCGAATCACGGTTGTAGTATTCGGCGAAGACGGTGGCGCGGCCACGGCCGTCGGCGAATTCGGTGCCAATTGCACCGTGCAGCTGATAGCGATCGCCATCGCCGCGGTCGGTGATCGAGTACTGGCCACCAACTTCAACGCCGTCGATGTGACGCAGGCGGAAGTTGACGACGCCGGACATGGCGTCCGAACCGTACACAGCCGAAGCACCGCCGGTCACGACGTCAACGCTTTCCAGCAGGAACTGCGGGATCGTGTTCAAGTCGACGATCTGTGCGGTATCGTAGAACATCCAGCGGCGACCGTTGACCAGCACCATGGTGCGGGCCGAGCCGAGGCCACGCAGGTTCAGCGTGGAAGTACCGGTACCGGGGTTGTTCGAGTTCGAGGTAAAGCCCGGAACAACCTGCGGGAGGGTGTTGACAACGTTTTCAACGTTCACAGTACCCGACAGCGAGAATTCTTCACTGTCAACGACGGCCACAGGTGCAGCCGAGTCCGTGTTACGACGCTGGATGCGCGTACCGGTAACGAGGATCGTGCCCCCGTCTTCCGACGCCCCTTCCTGCGCGATTGCCGGAGTCGCAACCAGCGATCCGACGATCACGGTGCTCGCGAGCAGCGAGGCCTTCATCATCTTGTTAGTCATTAAAATGCTCCTGGTAAGAGGGAGAATTCATCGGAAGAAGAACTGCCTTTTACCGCCTCGGTTTAATCCAAGATCAGCTATGGGCGTCCAAACATCTCCTTCCTGACCATGCGTCAAACACCATTGTTGCGCGCCGCACAACGCCACTGTGAAGAGGTTTCAAACGATAACGTTTCGTGTGACATTTATGAAACAATTGCAGAGTCCGACGGTTGCGCGAAAGCCACCGTCCACTGATCGATTATTCCCAGAAAGCCACGCTTCGGCATTCGATGCTTTCACGCACATTTGGATTTTTTGCCGAGCCGTCCACGAATGCAGAGTGCGGACAGCGCCAGGTTACATCGTGATCGCTGTCATGAAACTTGAACAGAAGCACATCATCGCGCTGCATTTTTGAAAAATACCACCAGCGGTGATCGGGATGGTAGGAGAAGATCGTCGCGGCCATCATCTGGTCCTCACCCGGCACCGGCGCAGTGAGCGCATCGCCTACGGGCAATTCGTCGACGATCAGCATGGTGTTGTCCTTCTCCTCACCGCCGAAACTGGTGCGTCCGTCACACAGTGCCAGCGGAACGTCCTGCGGCGGCGGCGAGAACGTGCGCCAATGGCTGGTGATGAGGAAGCGCTTGAAGCCGGGCCCATCGGGGAAGCACTGCTCGTAAGTCGCCTGCGCCATGCGCTGCGCCGTGCCGGTGCTGACATCCACGTGCGCCTCGCCCGCCGGAGGCTGCAGGCCGCCGTGGTGCTTGTAGCCCTCCGACTTGCTCTTGGCATGTTGGGAAAGATCCGCGCTGGTGCGTAGCATCCAGCCACGCGCGGCGCACTTGTCAGCGCCGGTCAGGCGGATCACGTCCGCCTCGACTTCGCGTTCGTAAAGGCGCTCCACCTGCTCGGCGTCGTAGAAGTCAGTCACCGCGCTGGGGCACTTCGCAATCATGAAGCCGTGGGTGTCGAGCGTGAAATGGTCGCGCAGAGGCATGCCGTCGCGGATCACCACCTCGTGATCCGAATAGGCCCCGGTGTTGATCTCTTCACCCTGGCTGACGAAGCGCCGGGTCACGAAGTCGCCCTCGTCGACATAGCGCATCAACGCCTTCACCTGCCGGGCATCGTCCTCGATATCGCTTTGCGCAATGCTGGCCATTTCATCCTCTTCCCGTCGTTTCTAACGATCGTTATCAACATGGCACGACGCGCTGGCAGCGGGCAAGCACCACGCTATAGATGCGCAAAGAGGAACTGAGAGGGAGAGAGCTATGGGACCGCTACCGCCGGGCACGGACGACCGCGCCATCTGGGATATCTGGGAATCGCAGTTCACCCTCCCCGCCGTAACCGTGGCGGACGAACTGGGCGTGTTCGGCGCCATCGGCGACACTGCCATGACAACGGCCGAGCTCGCCACTGCACTCGCGGTGGACGAACGCGCACTAGGCGTGCTGCTGGGCGGGCTTGCCGCGCTGGACATGGTGGAGAAGCGCGACGGTCGCTGGTCTGCCACGCCGCCTGCGCGCATGTGGCTGCATCCCGATGCCGAAGGGTACTGGGGCGGCTTCCTCTACCGCTTCCGTGAAACTATACCCATTCATGCCGACCTCATTGCCATGGTGCGCACCGGCAAACGGCCGGACAACAAGGTTGCCGGCGGCCCTGAATGGGAACGCGGCACCATGACGGCCGAAGTCGCAAAACGTATCTCCGACTTCATGCACGCCCATTCCATGGGCCCTGCCCGCGGCGCAGCCCGGCAAAAGGTGATGGGCGAAGTGCGCAACATGCTCGATGTCGGCTGCGGCTCCGGCGTCTATGGCATCGAATTCGCGCGCGCCAATCCGGCCATGCTGGTCACTCTGCTGGACCTGAAGGAAATGGTCGCTGAGGCACAGAAGCATGTCGACGCCGCCCACGTGGAAGACCGCGTCTCGACTTGCGGGCTGAACATGTTCGAGGAAGAATGGCCCAAGGGCCATGACGCCCATTTCTTCGCCAACATCTTCCACGATTGGTCCGAAGAAACGAATGCAATTCTTGCCAGAAAGTCCTTCGAGGCGCTGGAGCAGGGTGGCCGTATCTTCCTGCATGAAATCCTGATGGACGATGATGGCACCGGCCCGTGGCAGGCTGCCAGCTTCAGCATCATGATGCTGCTGGGCACGCTGGGCAAGCAATACACCCTGCCCGAGTTCCGCACGATGCTGGAGGCGGCAGGGTTCGAGGACGTGCGCGCCTCGAGATCCGGCGGCGGCTATTACTCTCTCGTTTCAGCGCGCAAGCCGGAATGAGCGAAACGTCCTCAATTTCATCTTAACGACGCTCGGCAACCCATTTCCACAGCGAGGCGCTAACCGCGTGTGCCCATCCTGCAATAGCGGCAGTGGGGACCGCCGCATGCGCCATCCGGCGCGAATGGATATGGAGACTTGAGCATGGCCAGATTGAAGGCCCTTTGTGCGGACGAAACAGGTGCCACCGGCATCGAATACGGCTTTCTTGCCTCACTTGTCGCAGTCGCGGCTGTGAGCGGGTTCGAAAAGCTCGGCAACGAGATCGAAAATACCTTCGGCCATGTGGACGAACAATACTCCGCTGCACAGAATTGACTCGGCGAAACGCCTATCACCCTAAAGTATCACGCGTGACGATCGCAGCATAAGTGCATGCGAAAGCGCTGAAATCCGAACCGTGTTTCATCTCGTGGAACGCGCCCGATGCGCTGCCGCAATTGCGGCTTGCAGTGGTGCAGTCGGTTGGATAGGTGCCTGACACCTAACCAATTTCGTATGCTTGTCGGGGCAGATGACTGTATCGCTCAGAGATCATTTGCGCCGTGAAACAGGTGCCGTGCACGAGGAGGTGGAAGCCGTCTTCGACATGTACGACATTACCCAGCCCGAAGGCATGGGGCACACCTTGCGCGCCCACATCAGGGCAATGGAACGCTTGTTGCCGAGCCTTTCGGATGCTCCATCATACCAGCAGGAAACTCGCCGCCTGCAAGAGCTTGCCCGCTCTTCCTATGCTGCGTCAGGCGGAGTTTCGTTCGAATGCGAAGGGGCCGTCCCCTGCCTGCATCCACTCTCGGCCGCTTATGTGATCCTCGGTTCGCGCCTTGGCTCTCGGGTCATTACGGCCCGGCTGAAACGTGCCGGGATCGAATATGACAATCCTGCGTTTTCGTATTTCACGGACGACCAATCCCGCCAGCATTGGCAGGATTTGCTGCAAGCGCTGGAGGATTCAGGCGATCAGGCGGACACCATACTGGCTGATACCAATTCGGCCTTCCATATCTTCCGAGAAGAAGCGCTTGGCGCGCGCGCAGCAAACCAGGTGCCCAACTAAATGAACGTCGATCTCACCAATTGCGAGCGGGAGCAGATCCATCTGCTCGGCCATGTGCAGACCTTCGGCTGCCTCGTGGCGCTGTCGTCCGACTGGCTGGTTATGCATGCATCGCGCAATACGCAGGATCATCTGGGCATCACGCCGCAGGAGATGATCGGCACGCCGCTGCGCGACTTCCTGCTGCCTGACGCAGTACATTCCATTCGCGGTGCCGTGCAGACGTTGACCACGCAGGATTCGATTGCGCGGCTGTTCGACATCAGGCTGCTGGATAAAGACGAAACGCTTTTCAACCTCGCGCTGCACCGGACCGGGCGAACGACGATCCTCGAGATCGAACCCGTCAGGGCGCAGGGCCAGGAAGGCGATAGTCTGTCCCAGGTCCGCAATATCATCGACCGGCTGAACACCTGCGAGAATATCGACAGGTTGTGCAATATCGCGGCGCGCTTCCTCAAGGCTTTCACCGGCTTCGACCGCGTGATGGTGTACAAGTTCCGCTCAGACGACACCGGCGAAGTCATCGCCGAAGCGGCGCAGAACAAGCTCGAGCCGTTCCTTGGCCTGCGCTACCCGGCAACCGACATTCCGCCGCAGGCGCGCGAGCTCTACAAACGCTCGCTCATCCGCATCATCAGCGATGTCGACGATGATGTCTCGCCCATCGTGCCGGAAATGAATGCAGAAAGCGAAAAGCTGGACCTCTCGCTCAGCACGCTGCGCGCGGTTTCGCCGATCCATCTGGAATACTTGCGCAACATGGGGGTGAAGGCCTCCATGTCGATCAGCATCATGCACAACGGCAAGCTTTGGGGCCTGTTTGCCTGCCACCATTACGAGCCGCTGGTGCTGGACTATCGCACGCGGTCTTCGTGTGAGCTGTTCGGGCAGATGTTCGGCTTCGTGCTATCGCATTTCGAGGACGAGAGGCGTTCGCACGACGCCGAATCCGCACGCGCTTTTCACGACACCCTGATGCGGCATTTCGCCGAAGGCGCGACGATCGCCAGCGACTTTGAATTCGTGGTCGACGGGCTTGCCGAGCTGATCGAGTTTGACGGTGCGGCAGGCTGGGTCGACGGTGTCTTCAAGTCGGTTGGGAACACGCCCACCGAAGACGAGATCATGGTGCTGGTGAAGTTCCTCAACACGACGGCCACCAGCAAGGTATTCGCCACCGATTGCCTGCACAAGGTGCATCCTCCGGCAGAGGATTACATCAAACGCGCCGCAGGCGTCCTCGCCCTGCCCGTATCGCGCAATCCGCGCGATTACATCATGCTGTTCCGCAGCGAGGTGGCAAAGACGGTGAACTGGGCCGGTAATCCGGAAAAACCCGTCGAAGTCGGCCCCAACGGCATTCGCCTGACGCCGCGCAAGAGCTTCGAGGCCTGGCAGCAGATGGTGCACGGCCAGTCCGAGGAATGGACGCCGAAGGAAATGCAGGCCGCTGACGCAATCCGCGTCACCCTGCTCGAGGTCGTTCTGCGCATGTCCGATGCCGCGAACCTGGAACGCTCGCGCGCGCAGGAAAAGCAGGAATTGCTGATCGCGGAACTGAACCACCGCGTGCGCAACATCCTCAACCTGATCCGCGGACTGGTGGACCAGAGCCGATCGGACGCCACGAGTGTCGAGGACTTCACGGCAAATGTCAGCGGGCGCATCCAGGCACTGGCGCGCGCGCATGACCAGATCACGCTCGGCAACTGGAGCGCGTCTTCACTTCGTGACCTGATCAGAACAGAGGTGAAGGCCTATCTCGGCCCCAAGAGTAGCCGCGTCCATTTCCACGGGGTGGATGCGATCATCAAGCCGGATGCCTTCTCCACCCTCGCGCTGGTGTTCCACGAACTGACTTCGAATTCGGCGAAGTACGGCGCCCTGACGGACCACCATGGCCGTATCGACGTGACCATGACACGCGAGAACGACGATGCGCTGACGATTACCTGGGTCGAGTCCGACGGTCCGACGGTGAAACCGCCGATGCGGCGCGGCTTCGGCTCCACGGTAATCGAGCGGTCCATCCCCTTCGAACTGGGCGGGCGCGCAGAGATTTCCTATCCGATCACCGGAGCGGAGGCGAAACTGCTGGTGCCCTCGCCACATATCGACAGCTACACCGCTGGCGAGGATGAAGACGTCGAGGCTGCCGAGAAGCAGGACGGGGATAGCGAAGCTGCGATTTCCGGCACGTTCCTGTTGGTGGAAGACAACATGATCATCGCCATGGACGCCGAGAAGTTCATCGACGATCTGGGCGCGGAAAAAATCCTGACCGCGTCAAACGTGTCGGAAGCGCTCAACTTCATTGAGCGAGACGAGATCGGCTGCGCACTTCTGGACTTGAATCTCGGGGCAGAAAATAGCCTGCCGGTTGCCCGCGTCCTGCGCAGCAAGGGCATCCCGTTTGCCTTCGCCACAGGTTATGGCGACACGTCGCAGTTGCTCAAGGACTATCCGGACGTTCCGGTTCTGACGAAGCCCTATGAAAAGGCGGTATTGGCCGAGGTGCTCGGCGACCTGACGGCCTAGACGGCGTTCTTTGGCACTCTGCCATAACCGGCGACTGCCGCGCGCAAGTACACTCACCCGTAGCATCATGAGCGGAAAGCGGCGCGGCTATTCCTCGCCCATGCGCAGCGCGGCGATGAAGGCTTCCTGAGGGATGCTGACATTGCCGTATTCGCGCATGCGGGCCTTGCCCTTCTTCTGCTTTTCCAACAGCTTCTTCTTGCGCGTGATGTCGCCGCCGTAACACTTGGCAGTCACGTCCTTGCGCAGCGCCGCAATGGTCTCACGCGCGATGATCTTGCCGCCGATGGCGGCCTGGATCGGAATCTTGAACAGGTGGCGCGGGATCAGGTCCTTCAGACGCTCGCACATGCCGCGGCCGCGTTCTTCGGCAACCGAGCGGTGAACGATCAGCGACAGCGCGTCGACAGGCTCGGCATTGACCATGATGTTCATTTTGACGAGGTCGCCTTCACGCAGGCCTATCTGCTCGTAATCGAAGCTGGCGTAGCCGCGGCTAATGGACTTCAGGCGGTCGTAGAAGTCGAACACCACTTCGTTGAGTGGAAGTTCGTAAGTCACCTGCGCACGGCCACCGACATAGGTCAGGTCGATCTGGATGCCGCGGCGATCCTGGCACAGCTTCAGGATCGCACCGAGATATTCATCCGGCGTGTAGATCACGGCCTTGATCCACGGCTCCTCGATCATGTCGATGCGGTTCACATCCGGCCAGTCGGCAGGATTGTGAATGTCGATGACCTTGGCGTCCTCGTTCTTCGTGTGCGCAAGATGCACGCGGTAGACGACAGACGGGGCCGTGGTGATCAGGTCGAGGTCGTATTCACGGCTCAGACGCTCCTGGATGATCTCCAGGTGCAGCAGGCCGAGAAAGCCGGCGCGGAAGCCGAAGCCAAGCGCCGCGCTCGATTCCATCTCGTAGGAGAATGACGCGTCGTTGAGGCGCAGCTTGCCGATGCTCTCGCGCAGCTTCTCGAAATCCGCAGCGTCCACCGGGAACAGGCCGCAGAACACCACCGGCTGCACTTCCTTGTAGCCCTTCAGCGGAGTGGGCGAGCCGTTCTTTACCGTGGTGATCGTATCACCCACGCGCGCCTGTTCGACTTCCTTGATCTGCGCGGTGATGAAGCCGATTTCGCCGGGGCCGATTTCCGGCAGGTCGGTGCGCTTGGGGCTGAAACAGCCGACGCGGTCCACAAGGTGCTCGGTGCCGCCCTGCATGAACTTGACGTTGAGGCCCTTCTTGATGACGCCGTCCATCACGCGCACCAGAATGACGACGCCCAGATAAGGATCGTACCAGCTATCGACCAGCATCGCTTTCAGCGGAGCGTCACGGTCGCCCGAGGGTGGAGGGATGCGCTTCACCAGCGCTTCCAGCACGTCCTCGATGCCGATGCCGCTCTTGGCGCTGGTCAGCACCGCGTCGCTCGCATCGAGGCCGATGATGTCCTCGATTTCGGCCTTTACCTTTTCCGGCTCCGCGGCGGGCAAATCGATCTTGTTGATGACGGGCACGATCTCGTGGTCGTGCTCGATCGACTGATAGACGTTGGCCAGCGTCTGCGCTTCCACGCCCTGTGCCGCGTCAACCACCAGCAGCGCGCCTTCGCAGGCCGCCAGCGAGCGTGACACTTCGTAGGCGAAGTCGACGTGGCCGGGCGTGTCCATCAGGTTCAGCTCGTACGTCTCGCCATCCTTGGCGGTGTAATTGAGCCTGACGGTCTGCGCCTTGATCGTGATGCCGCGCTCGCGCTCGATATCCATGTTGTCGAGCACCTGCTCGCTCATCTCGCGCTCAGTCAGGCCGCCACAATGCTGGATGAGGCGGTCGGCCAGCGTGGACTTGCCGTGGTCGATGTGGGCGATGATGCTGAAGTTACGGATATGCGACAGTTCGGTCATGGCGCGCCCTTTAGCCGCGCGCCGCGAAGCTGTCAGCCGGAATATGCAGTGCGTAATTACCCTGCGCGTGATGCGCCGCCGGTAACATCCACCTGCATGAAGCGCGCGCGCGTGCCGGACGATGCCTTTCCTGCAGCCCGCGCGGCAAGGTGATGACCGCTTTGCAACGCCTGCAAGGGCATCCCCGCAGAAGCGAGCATGTAGGGCGAAATGCGATGGCGGGTGCACAGCCCCCCTGCCCCATTGGAGACCAGCGCGCTTTCGAATTCGACGCCCTGCGTCGCATCCTGCGAACGCCGCACCGTGCAGACCACGATCTGCCCCTCACCCAGATCCAGCACCAACTGCGTACCAACCGGCACATCCAGCAACCCCTCGATGCGCGCACCGGAACGAGAGAGGTCACGCAGCATGGCGGTGTAGTGATGGTCCTCGTGCACGACGCCGATCTTGCGGAACAACCTGCGGCGTTCGGCGCGGTGATGCGCCGGGCCGACGGGTTCGTAATACATCTCTCCGTTGCCGAGCTTCTCAAGTACGATTTCCTGCGGAACCGCGCGGGAAAAGATAAACCCCTGAATCAGGTCGACATCCAGAGCTTCGACCGTTTGCAGTTCGTCGAGAGCCTCGACACCTTCGGCCACCGTCGTCATTCCCAATGCTCGTCCAAGGCTGGCGATGGCGGTTATGATGGCGTGGTGCGAGTGGCCTTTCTCCGTGCAACCTCGGACGAAGCTCTGGTCGATCTTGATCTTGTCGAACGGAGCGTTGCTCAGATAGGCCATCGAAGAGAAGCCGGTCCCGAAATCGTCCAGCGCCAGTTTTACGCCCAGTTTCTTGAGCGCCGCGAACGTGGCGTCGGCGACGCCCATGTCGCCCATGAAGACGCTTTCCGTGATTTCCAGCTCTAGTCGCGTAGGCGACAGCCCGGACTCAAGAAGTGCCTTTTCCACGATGTTCGGGAGATTTTCGCTCAGGAACTGACGCGCCGACACGTTCACCGAAACACTGATTTCGCCCGGCCAACCAACGGCGTCCTTGCAAGCCTGCCGCAGCACCCACGCGCCCATGCTGTCAATCAGGTTGCTGTCTTCGGCAATCGGAATGAAGGTCGAAGGAGAGATCGGGCCATGTTCGGGGTGGTTCCAGCGAACCAGCGCCTCAAAGCCGACCACCTTGTTGTCTTTCGCGCCAACCTGCGGCTGGTAATGCACTTCCAACTGCTCGGCATGGATCGCGTCGCGCAGTTCTTCCTCGATCTCACGGCGATCCTCGGCGCTGGACTTGAGTTCGTTGGAATAAAACCGGAACTGCCCACGTCCGCCCCCCTTTGCAGCGTAAAGTGCAAGGTCCGCCGATTTCACCAGCTCCGCCGACCCGATTCCGTCGTAGGGAGCCACGGCAATCCCGACGGATGTACCGATGATCGCCCGGCTACCTTCAACCGAGTATGGCTGCGAGATCATCTGGATGATGCGGTTGGCAATTTCGCCCAGCTTTCCGCGGTCATCAAGATCTGGAATGATCAACTGGAATTCATCGCCACCCAAACGGCCGATCTCCGAACCGACCGGCGCAATGCTCTGCAAGCGTGCGGAAACCTGACGGAGCAGCTCATCGCCAGCCGGATGGCCCAGAGTATCGTTGACGTGCTTGAAACGGTCCAGATCGAGCATCACCAGCGCGCAGCTTCGCTTCTCGGTCTTCAAGGCATTCAGCGCAGCGGTCAGCTTCTGCGTCATTCGATGCCGGTTCGAAAGGCCCGTCAGCGCATCGAAGGCCGCCATGCGGTTGGTACGGCGCTTTTCTGCGTAGGTCGCAGTGATGTCCTTCACGATCCCGCGATAGCCGATGAAGCTGTTACGCTTGTCGAACTGCGGACGGCCCGTGAGCATCCACCACTTCCTGCCGCCTCCTGCTCTTTCTTCGCCCTTCAGGCACACGACAACTTCGGAGAAGCTCGAACGCGCGCTCAGCAAGTATGACATCGGTTTCGACTCGAGCCGGTCCTCTTCCTCGCTCACCGTCTGCAATACATCTGCCAGCGGCTCGCCGATTACCGCTCGTCCTGCCTCGAACTGGTTGAGCGCCTTCGGAGACAGATAGGACAAACGGCACTGCGCATCGGTGGCCCAGAACCAGGCGAGGTCGCTTGCCTCGAAACTGTCGAACATCTGAGCACGATCGTACTCGCTGGCGATGGGCAGGCGTGCGGCTGCCGCCTCCGCGTCGGGCACGCGGACGGGGTCGGCGCGATCGCCGCCAAATCCTTTCCAGATGCCCCTTACGTCCATACGAAAAATGTTCCTTGTCAGTGCCTTCAGTCCACCGGGATCAGCCGGCTTTCTTCATCTCTTCTTTTCTGATCGGAGCCGGTGCCGCAGCTTGAATAGCCGCGATCTGCCCCGACACATCACGTTGCAGGGCATTGGCAAATTCCACGCCCATGCGGTCGTCTTCGCTCCAGCGTGTGGTGCAGGTAACCGATTGCGTTTGTGAAAGCTGGACCTTGAAGATGGTGCCCACCGGCACGTTCCACAGGCCTTCGATCATCGCCCCGGTGGTGGAGATATTGCGGATCGTGCCATTGTAGAGGTGACCGGAATGATCGAGCACGATCTTGCGCAGCATCGTCTGGCGCGGCGCGCGGCTGCAGCGCGGCCCGCGTGCGACCGCCGCAAGGCCCGATGCCAGCCGCTCTGTTGCCTGGCCTGCATTCAGCGGGCGCTCGTAGATGTATCCCTGAACGTGGCTGCAGCCGTGCATGCGCACAAGTTCGAGCTCGTCCATGGTCTCCACGCCTTCGGCCGTAGTTTCCATGCCAAGCGAATGCGCGAGGCTGGTGATGGAAGCGATAATGGCTGCGTTGCGGCTGCCCTCTTCCGTTATGCCGCGCACGAAGCTCTGGTCGATCTTGATCTTGTCGAACGGCGCTTTCTTCAAATAGCCAAGCGAGGAATAGCCTGTGCCGAAATCGTCAAGCGCTAGTCGCACGCCGATGTTTTTCAACGCGCTGAACATGGCATCCGTGCCCGCACTGTCTTGCAGGAACACCGTCTCGGTAATCTCAAGTTCCAGCTGCGAAGGCTTGATGCCGGCTTGCGCCATAGCGTTCGCGACGATCTTTGGCAGCTGCGGATTGGCGAACTGCAAGGGCGAGACGTTCACGGCAACGCGGATTTCGTCAGGCCACTGCGCCACTTGTTCGCAAGCCTGCCGCAAGGCCCATTCGCCCAGCTGCTGGATCATCCCGGTGTCTTCAGCGGATTCGATGAATCGGTGCGGAGATATCCAGCCCTTTACCGGGTGGTGCCAGCGCATCAGCGCCTCGAACCCGCATATGGTCTCGGTGCTTGTCGAGACGACCGGCTGGTAGAACATCTCCAGCTGGCCTCCGACCAGGGCATCGCGCAGGTCTTCTTCCATCTGCGAGCGCGCCTCTGCATCGGCGTGCAGTTCCTGTGAGTAGAAATGGTAGCGCCCGCGTCCCCCGTCCTTTGCGGCATAAAGGGCCAAGTCGGCGTTACGGATGATCTCTTCGCTGGAATCGCTGTCATCAGGGGCGATGGCAATACCGATCGATGCGCCGATGATGACGCGCTGGCCTTCGATCGTGTAGGGTTGCGAAAGGGAATTGATGATCTCGCGACCGAGTTCCGCGAGCTTGGCGCGTTCGACGCGGGACGGGATGATGACCTTGAACTCGTCACCGCCAAGGCGTCCCACCTGCCCCATCTTGCCGACAGTGCGCTGCAGGCGCTGGCTGACCTGCTTGAGCAAGGCATCGCCCGCAGGGTGCCCCATCGTATCGTTGACCTGCTTGAACCGGTCGAGATCGAGCAGGAACACCGCACAGTTGCGGTTGATCGGTTGCGGAGCCGACAGGATTTTCTCCAGCGACTGGCTCATGGTGAACCGGTTGGCGAGGCCGGTGAGGGAATCGTATCGGGCCAGACGCGTGGCGTTTTCCTGGCTACGCTTTCGCTCCGTCAGGTCCGTGCCCGAGCCACGGAAGCCGATGAAGTTGTCGAAATGATCGTACAGCGGACGCCCCGAAACCGACCACCACCGTTCCTCGTCGGCGATGGCCGCGCGGACCGATAGTTCGCTGAAGGAAGACCGGGCGGACAGGTGGAACATCAGCGTTCGCTCCCCTTCCTCGCCGGACTCCGCCAGATCGAACAGGCGTGTCAGCGGTTGCCCGATCAGTTTGTATGGCTTCAACCGCAGGGCCTCCGCCACAGGCGGCGATACGTATGTGAGCAACGAGCGGCGATCCGTTTCCCAGAACCATCCCTGCCCGGTCTCTTCGTAGTCAGTGAGAATATCCTGTGCGCGGGTGTTTATGCGCTCCTGCACGGCGCGCTTCTCTTCCTGTTCTCTCTGCCAAATCATCTGCTGACGAGAGAGGATAAGAGCCAGCCCGAGGGCGAGGGTGAAACCGATCATGCCGTAGGCCAAGAGATGGCTAGCGAACATCGGCGCAAAGATGCCGACGAACGCCGCCACGATGCACATCGCGTGGCGGCGCACATAGATCGCCGCGATGCAGAAGATCACCGATCCGCTGGCACCGACGTGCTTCGCATCGATACCGTCTAGATGTGTCCAGTGAGTCAAACCGTACCCGGCCAGAGCCAGCGGCACGATAAGTGCGAGGAAAAGGCCAGCGATGCGCCAGCCTAGCGACCGCGACAGCGTAAAGTCATAAACGAAGCGGCCCGATAGCAGCATGACGATCGAAAGGCTGGCCGTGCCCGCAACAATCGCGTCAGGCGGAGTGGTGGCCACCGCCGCGCATGCGATTATGGACAGGAAAACCGCCAGCGGAAGGAAAGCCCAGGTTCGCGGAAATAGCTGGCGCGACAACACGATATGTTCGGGCGGGAGAGCCTGCTGGCTGCGCGTTCCCCGTCGCCGATCATCAGAGCGGCGCTCCGAAACAGCCGAGCTATCCGGTTCTTCGTCGGGAACGAACTTCAATTGTTTCTTGGACCTATCCTCGGAGCGCGCCGCATCGGCAGGCGATTGCTGCTTTGAGGCAACAACCCGCTTTACTCTGTCGATGGCTTTGCCAGCAGTTTGGTCCATGCTCGGGCCATGCCAGAAACCCCTTTGAAGAACGGTTAATGAAGGCGAAGGAATTGCGGGTGAATTCGCTGGGCATGAACCGGTCGAAGTCATTGCCGGAAACGGTTAATTCGCTAACAATAAAAGCAGCGCACTGTTCGTTCGGGAGAGACGCAAGGATGCGGCATATTGCGATAATCGGCTCGGGACCGGCGGGTTACTACACCGCCGAAGCCGCGCAGAAGCAGTTCGGCGAAGACGTGCGCGTCGATATTTTCGACAAGTTGCCAGTCCCTTACGGCCTGATCCGTACTGGCGTTGCGCCCGATCACCAGTCGATCAAGGGCGTATCGCGCCGCTATGAGAAAACCGCGCTGACGGAGAACGTGCGTTTCGTCGGCAATGTGGCCGTGGGACAAGATATCTCCATCGCCGAGTTGCAGGAACTGTACGACGCGGTCGTTCTGGCCACAGGCGCGCCGAAAGACCGCGATCTTGGCATTCCGGGTGAAGACCTTGGAAATTGTTTCGGCAGCGCGGCCTTTGTCGGGTGGTACAACGGTCACCCGCAGTTCGCCGATCTCGATCCCGACCTTTCCGGCAGCACTGCCGTGGTCATCGGCATGGGTAACGTGGCGCTCGACGTAGCGCGCATGCTGTCGAAGAAGGACTGCGAATTCGATGGCTCCGACATTGTCGGTCACGCCTTGGAGGCGCTGTGCGCAAGCAAGATCGAACGCATAATCCTGCTAGGCCGCCGCGGCCCGCACCAGATCATGATGACGCCGAAGGAACTGGGAGAGCTGGGCCGCCTTGATCATGCCGCTCCGCATGTCGACAAGGGTGACCTGCCGGACGAAGCGGAAGACGCGATCCTCGAACCGGGCCTTCGCAAGTCCGTTGCCATCCTGCGCGAATTCGCCGCCACGCCCGAACATATCCGCGCAGAGAAGCGCATTGCCATCGAATTCGCCTTCTTCGCCCAGCCCAAGGCACTGCTTGGCGATGGCAAAGTAGAAGCGGTGGAAGTCGAACACACCGAACTGGTGAAAGGTCGCGCCGTGGGCACGGGCGAAGTCGCTCGCCTTCCCGCCGATCTCGTCATCAGCTGCATCGGTTATCGCACCACGCCTATTCCAGGCGTTCCGTTCGACGAACGGCAAGGCCTCTTCGCCAACGACGAAGGGCGCATCCTACCCGGTCTATACTGCGTGGGCTGGGCCAAGCGCGGTCCATCAGGCACCATCGGCACAAACAAGCCCGACGGGTTCGGTATCGTCGACCATATCGTTGCAGACCTGGCCGACGGCATTTTGGGCAAAGGCGGCAAGAAGGGCCGCGAGGGCTTCGATGCCTTCGCAACCGAAAAGGGCCTTGATGTCGTCACTTTCCGTGACTGGAAGAAGATCGAGGAAGCAGAAGCCCAGGCCGCCCGCGAAGGCGCTCCGCGCGAAAAATTCGTCGATATCGAAGCGATGATCAAGGCGGTGAACTAGGGCGGCTGCTAGGCCGCCCCTGTCCGCTTCATTACACCCGCATGGGCATCAGTACGTAGAGTGCCGGACTGCCTTCGTCCTTGCGGATCAGCGTGGGTGCGCCAGCATCTGCAAAGTGCATTTCCACCGTGTCGGAATCGATCTGGTGGAGAATGTCCTTCAGGTAACCGGCGTTGAAGCCGATTTCCATCGCGTCCGAACCGTACTGTCCGGGCACTTCCTCTGTGGCGTTGCCGTTGTCGGGGCTGGTGACGGTCAGTGTGACCTTGTCACCTTCCAGGCCCATCTTCACCGCACGGGTCTTTTCCGTGGCGATGGTCGCCACGCGGTCCACGCCGGAGAACAGCGACTTGGGATCGACTTTCAGCAGCTTGTCATTGCCGGTGGGAATGACGCGGCTGTAATCGGGGAAAGTGCCATCGATCAACTTGCTGGTAAGGACGACGCCGCCTTCCCCGCCAAGCGTGAAGCGGATCTTGGACGGGCTGAGATCGATGGAGACATTTCCTTCCATCGCCTCTTCCAGCAGCTTGCGCAGCTCTGCCACGGCCTTTCGCGGCACGATCACGTCGGGCATGCCTTCAGCACCAGACGGGCGCGGCAAGGTGAAGCGCGCGAGGCGGTGACCATCGGTGGCAGCGGCCTTCAGCACGCCGCCATCCTCGTCCGACACGTGGAAGAAGATGCCGTTCAGGTAATAGCGCGTTTCCTCGGTAGAAATGGCGAAGCGCGTGCGGTCGATCAGTTCGGCTAGCGTTGCTGCGGGCAATTCGAAGCTGGTCGGCAGGTCGCCTTCCACGATCACGGGGAAGTCATCGCGCGGCAGGGTCGGCAGCGAGAAGCGGCTGCGGCCTGCCTTGATGGTCATGCGGTTCTCGGCAGTCTCCAGAGAGACTTCGCTGCCGTCGGGCAGCTTGCGGGCAATGTCGAACAGCAGGTGAGCCGAAACGGTGATCGCGCCGCCGCTTTCCACGCTGTTTGCTTCAAGGCTCTCTACGACCTGAAGATCGAGATCGGTCGCCATGACCTTTACGTGGCCGCCCTCGTCAGCCTCGATCAGCACGTTGGAGAGGATCGGAATGGTGTTCCGCCGCTCCACCACCGACTGGACGTGAGAGAGACAACGCAGCAGCTTCGCGCGTTCGATGGTGGCCTTCATCGCAAATCGTTCCTCAAACTCTGACGCTGCGGTGCCGGGGAGAGCCCGGATTCGCATGGCTGCGCCGGTAAAATTGCTCTTTCATCCTTAGCGCAGGCATATGCTCGGGCAAGGATTCGGAGGCGAGAGCGCCGATTCCTTGGGGAAAAGTATGGGAATGGTTCGTTTTCCGCTCCGAGCAACGCCGGAGCGGAGAACAAACCTTAGCCCAGCATCGCCATGCCGCCGTTAACGTGGAGCACCTGCCCGGTCACGTAGCCGGCTTCCTTCGAGGCGAGATAGGCGACAGCAGCGCCAATATCGTCGCCCTCGCCCATGCGGCCCATCGGGATGCGGCCATTGATCGCATCCTTCTGCTTGTCGTCCAGCGCATCCGTCATGGCAGAGCGGATGAAACCGGGAGCCACGCAGTTCACGGTAATGCCGCGCGCGGCCAGTTCCTGCGCCATGGAACGGCTCATGCCGACAACGCCTGCCTTGGCAGCGCAATAGTTCATCTGGCCGGGATTACCCGTCGCGCCCACGACGCTGGTGATGTTGACGATGCGGCCGAAGCGGGCCTTCATCATCGGGCGGGCACTGGCGCGCATCAGGCGGAAGGTGGATTCGAGGTTGATCTTGATAACGTCGTCCCACTCCTCGTCCTTCATGCGCATGGCTAGGTTGTCGCGCGTGATGCCTGCATTGTTCACGAGAATGTCGACCTTGCCGAGCGTATCGAGCGCTGCAGGCACCAGTTCCTCCACCTGCGTGGTGTCGGACAGGTTGCAGGTGATTTCCACGTGCCCGTCGTTGTCGTGATGCGGCACTTCGGCGTTGAGCTGCTCGCGAAATGCACGCAGCTTTTCACCGTTGGAGCCGGACAGCGCGAGGCGCGCGCCTTGCCGTGCCAGGGCATAGGCGATGGAGGAACCGATACCGCCGCTGGCGCCGGTCACGAGAGCGGTCATTCCCTTGAGGTCGAACATCGTCAGATTTCCTTCGCCAGTGCTTCGATATCTTCCATTGTCACGACGCTGGTGGCCGTCACGTCAGGCGCGATCTTGCGGATCATGGGGCCAAGCACCTTGCCGCCAAGTTCGATGAAATGGGTGACGCCCGCGTCCTGCATGGCAAGCACGCTCTCGCGCCAGCGCACGCGGCCCGTAATCTGCTCGACCAGCAGGTCCTTCTCGGTAGCGGCATCGGTCACTTCGGCAGCAGTCACATTGGCGTAGAGCGGCAGGCGGAAGCCGCTGGGCGGCGTATCGTCGAGCGCGAACTTCATGCGCTGGGCAGCAGGCTGCATCAAAGAGCAGTGGAACGGCGCGGAAACGGGCAGCTTGATCGCGCGCTTGATGCCGTGCTCCTTGGCTAGTTCCACCGCCCGGTCGATCGCTTCGAGGTGTCCGGAAAGGACGACCTGCGTAGGGTCATTGTCGTTGGCCACTTCGCAGACCTGTCCCTGCGCCGCAGCATCGGCCAGCGCCTGGGCCTTCTCCAGATCCGCCCCCAGCAGCGCGCACATGGCGCCAAGGCCGATGGGAACGGCATCCTGCATGGCAATGCCGCGCGTGCGCAGCAGCTTGGCCGTGTCGGACAGGCTGAACGCGCCGACGGAGGCGAGCGCGGAATATTCACCCAGCGAGTGTCCGGCAACGCAGTCGCCCTTCTCGGAAAGCGAGAAACCGCCAGCTTCCAGCACACGGGCAACGGCAATGGCATTCGCCATGATGGCGGGCTGGGCATTGGCGGTCATGGTAAGTTCGGATTCGGGCCCCTCGGCCATCAGACGTGCCAGCTTCTGGTTTAGCGCGTCGTCCACTTCCTCGAACACTTCGCGCGCGGCGGTGCTGGCTTCGGCCAGTTCAACGCCCATGCCGACTTTCTGGCTCCCCTGACCGGGGAAAACGAATGCAATCATGGTAACTCCTTCTCTCCCGCGCGGGCCTATGCCCCGTTCGCGCGATGCGCAACACCGAACGGGACAATGGCGTTGCGCGTATCATGGCCGATGTCCGCCCGACCGAGGTAGGCAATGCCGCTGCGCTCACACCAGTAAAGCGCGATTTCCTCTTCGGTCATGCCGAACTCACGGTCGTTTTCCGGAACGTCGCTGATCCGGCCCAGCCGCAGTCCGGCCACGCCTTTCAGATGCTGCGTTATGTGGAAAAACAGCCGGTCGACGGCGTAGAGGTGCTCCGCAACTTCCTCCACCAGAACGACGTGGCCCGTCAGGTCCGGCATGAACTCGGTGCCGCAAAGCATCGCCAGCGTCATCAGGTTGAATGCAACCGTGGGTCGTTCATCAAGGCCCGCCTCTATCGGCACCTGCTCGCCGGAAAGGTAACGCAACACGCGGCGCACGGCTTCGTCTCCGCCCTCACGGCGGATGTCGCCGGCCAGCGGCCCGTGAACGGGATTGCCGATGCCGTTCCGATAAAGCGCGCCGAGCAAGGTGCCTGCATCGGAATAGCCGAGATAGGTCTTGCCCCGCGCCGCCTGCGTAACACCGGCCATCGCAGGCGCGGCAATGCGGTTGGAGCCATATCCGCCCATGGCAAACCACACAGCGTCGACTTGCGGATCGTTGGCCGCGGCGAGAAACGCGTTGAGACGGGTCGAATCGTCGCCTGCGAAATGCCCATGTTCTTCAAAGCATTGCGGGGCAAAGCTCAGCTCGATTTGCGGAAATTCGGCTTCAGTCAGGGCCAGCACGGCATCTGCCCGATCGCGGCGGATCGGTTTTCCGGGGCAAACACAGGAAATTCGCGTCGTCATTGCCATTTCCCTCTAACACCCGCTTCACAAAGCGCCATGGCCCGCATAGTCACTTCCCCCATGAATGAATCGCACGGCGCCAGCAAATCCTCGTTCTTCTTCTGCGGCATCGGAGGCTCCGGCATGTTGCCGCTAGCCCAGATCGTGAAAGGCCTCGGCGCGGAAGTCGGCGGATCGGACCGCAGCTACGATCAGGGCCGCACGCCGGAGAAGTTCGAATGGCTTGAGCGGCACGGCTTCACCCTCTTTCCGCAGAACGGCAGCGGCCTCGTCAGCGGGGATCAGGTGCTGGTTGCCAGTGCGGCAATCGAAGACACCGTGCCCGAGATCGTGCGAGCCAAGGCTCTTGGCTGCAAGCGATTGACGCGCGCGCAGCTCCTTTCCCAACTGTTCAACGCCGCGCCCGTGTCGCTGGCGGTGGGCGGCACCAGCGGCAAGTCGACCACCACCGCAATGCTCGGCTGGATCATGCAGCGCACCGGGCACGAACCGACCATCATGAACGGCGCGGTGATGAAGAATTTCGTCGGCCCCGATAATCCTTTCGCCAGCGCCGTGGTCGGCAAGAGCGACGTTTTCGTCAGCGAAGTGGACGAGAGCGACGGATCCATCGCGCTCTACAACCCGACTGTTGCGGTCCTGCTGAACGTCAGCCTCGATCACAAGAGCATGGAAGAGCTGCGCCAGCTGTTCAGCGATTTCCTGCGCCGAGCAGATACGGCAGTGGTCAATCTGGACGACGACGATGCAGAGTTTCTTGCGCGCAAGTGCACGAAGGTCATTTCCTTCGCTCTGGACAACAAGGAAGCCACACTGGGGATCGAGCCCGGCACAATCACCGAGCGTGTGGACGGGATCGATGCGTTGCTGGTCGACCGGCGAGACGATGTGGGCCATTCCCTCCGCTTGCCAATGCCGGGAAGGCACAATCTCGAGAACGCGCTGGCGGCGATCGCAGCAGCAGTCGCGGCGGGCATCACGGTCCACGATGCCGCCATGGCGCTCTCCAGTTTCAAGGGGCTGGCCCGCCGGTTCGACGTGATCGGCACCAGCGACAGCGGGGTGACGGTGATCGACGATTTCGGCCACAACCCGGAAAAGGCCCGCGCGACCCTGCGCACGCTCAAGTCACAGGAAGGCCGCGTGGTCGCCTTCTTCCAGCCGCACGGATATGGCCCCCTGCGCCAGATGGGCAACGAACTCGCCCAGACGTTTGCCGAGGAGCTCGGGCCGGAAGATCTCACCATCATGTGCGAACCCGTCTATTTCGGCGGCACGGTGGACCGCAGCGAAGGCAGCGAACGGATCGTGAAGCTGATCAACGAGGGTGGCGGCAATGCCGAATACCTCGAAACGCGTGAGCAATGCGGCGACAGGATCGTAGAACTCGCCAGGTCCGGAGACCGCGTGGTGGTAATGGGCGCACGCGACGATACGCTCACCACATTCGCCGAAAGCCTTTTGCAACGATTTTGAGCCTATTGTGTCTGCTGATTGCAGTCGAATAGAGGCAAACACGCGCAATGCAGAAGAATTACCGCCAGAGCGGCGTCGGCATGCTGGATGCGGCGCCCGGCACCTACATGGTGCATGCCTACTTCGACGATAACCAGGTCGATCTGGTGCGTTGCAACGTGATCGGCTGGCAGGTGGCGCAAGATCGCCGCCTCACTCCGCTGGTGATGGACCCGCGCGCCGTGGACGAGGATGGCTGGGTAATCGTGCACCCAGACGGCCGCGTGGAAGCGGAAGACGGGCGCAACTGGGCAAGTGAAGACGCCTGGCTGCAAAGCGAGCGCCGCCAGAGGCGCAACGCAGCCTGACCCCGCGCTGCGTTCAGTGGCCCAGCCGCAGAACCTTGTGCAGTACGAAAACGATCACCGCACCCAGCACCAGTCCGGTGAGCGCAGAAAGTCCGGCAAAGCTGAGCCAGCCGAAGAGGCCTCCTGCGATTTCCGAAACGCCGTGCTCGATACCCTCGACCCAGTGCTCGGGGCCGGAAATGCCGATCTCGGCAAGGCCGTGCAGGATGATCCCTCCACCGACCCACAGCATCGCAATGGTGCCGATGAAGGACAGCAGCACCAGCAGCTTGGGCATGGCGTGAACCAGCATGTCACCAAACTTGCGACCGGCGCTCGTAAGGCCTTCCTTCGCCAGATGCAGGCCGACGTCATCCATCTTCACGATCAGGCCGACCACGCCATAGACGCCAATCGTGACGGCAACACCAACCAGTGCCAGAACGCCGCCGCGTGTAATCAGATCTTCGGCAGCGACCTCATTCAGGGTGATCGCCATGATTTCCGCCGAGAGGATGAGGTCCGTGCGGATCGCGCCTGAAACACGCTGCTTCTCGAAGGCCACCGGGTCCTCGATCACGTCGTCCACCGTCTTGCCGTGCTTTTCGCCGCCCAGCTTCTCGATGACCTTTTCCGCTCCTTCGTAGGAGAGGTAGGCGCCGCCCAGCATCAGGATGAAAACGATCGCTTGCGGCAGGAATTCACTGAGGATCAATGCACCGGGAAGCAGGATCACCAGCTTGTTGAACAGGCTGCCCTTGGTGATCTTCCAGATGATCGGCAGCTCGCGCGCCGGGGATAGGCCCGTGACGTAGCTTGGCGTAACCGCCGCATCGTCGATCACCACGCCCGCCGTCTTGGAACCGGCGCGGCCGGCGGCAGCGGCAATATCGTCCACGCTGGCAGATGCCGTGCGGGCGATGATCGAAACGTCGTCTAGCAGGGCTACGAGGCCACCGGGCATTCACATTCTCCGCGAGTAATCGGGTTCAAGCGTCTGATTGCCAACGCACGGAAGGCTTGGGAAGTGCCCGAGCCACCTATTCCACGCGATAGATCGCAATCCGCACCGCCGGAACCGGGTGATCGACGGCAGGCTGCAATTGTCCGACGAAGGTGCCCTGCCCCAGCCACTGGTATTCGCCCAGCGGAGGCTCGAACACTGGCCGGGTAAAAGTCGGCAGCATGTTGCCAGCCTCGTCGCGGCAGATGGTGGCGCGGTTTACGACATTGATGACCGCGCCATCGTCTGTCTCGACGAAGTAGTCGGCTTCAAGATCGGTGCAGCCGTCTGGCCGGTCGATCTGCCAGTCCCATGCGCCCGGGCGAACCGAGCCGCTGATTGCATCGCCCTCGACCTGACCGCCCGTGATGGGAATGATGCGCCGGGTGCCGCGCACCGTCTCTCCCACATCGATCACTTCACCCAGTTCGGCCGTGATGGTGACGACGTGGACCAGCTCGGGCGCATCCTGTGCGGCGGCCGGAGCGGCCAGCAACGCAGCCGCACAGACGAAAGCGCGCATCATTGGCCTTCGCCGTCCAGCCGCAGGAATCGGGCGGCGTTGTTGTAGAGAATGTCGCGCTTCTGATCAGGCGAGAGATAATCGGCGTTCTGGATGATCGAGACCGAATAGGCCATCAGTCCGGGCCATACCATCTGGTCCGTCCCGAACATCACCCTGTCACCAAACCCGGCATCGACGATCCGCTCGATATAGCGATTCACTTCCTCGATCGGGTAAGACCAGATGAGACCCGCGATATCGACATAGGTGTGGCTGTTGGCCGCAAGCAGCGCCAGCAAGTTGTCGATCATCGGATAGCCTGCGTGCATGATCTGCACGCGCAGCTTGGGGTGGCGGGCCAGCAGGTTTTCGAGAAGGAGCGGATCACCCATGCTGGCGCGGAAGCTGGGCATGAAGAGGTTCGCCCGGCCCGAACCGCCGGTGCCCATGTGAACGGCAACCGGAACGTCGAGCCGCTCTGCCAGTGCGAAGAAATCGTCCACGGCCATGTCGGACGGGCTCATCCCGGCATATTGCAGGCCAATTTCGCCCATGACTTCGAAACCGCCATCGGTGAACAGCTCCTCCAGCCGGGCCAGCTCTTCGTCCCTGTCCGTTGCCGGGTCCATCGCGAAGGAGGTTCCCATGATCACCCTGTCAGGCGCGGCTTCCTCGTAGGCACGCACCGATTCCGGATCGCCGAAGACCACCGCGATGACGTTCAGCCGCTCCATTTCCGCCAGCAATTGCTCGAAATATGCGCGTCCTTCCGCGCTGTAGAGGCGCGGCGTGCAATCCTCTCCCGACCATCCGAAGGGAGACGGGTTCTCGTCCGCCGGATCGGTCGCCAGGAACTGCTGGGGATTGGGACAGGTGCTGGCCCCGGCGCGTCCTTCGAGCATGGCGTGGAAATGCACGTCGATGATCTGCGGTGGCGGCGGTGTTTCCCCTTCCTGCGCTGCGGCAGGCATGGCAAAGGAAATGGCGCTGCACAGGGCAGCGGCGGCAACAGTCATACGCATGGACGAATCTCCCTCGCGACGAGTCGTAACCGCACTTGCATTCTTCGCCAATCCCGCTATGTGCGCGCCTTCCGCAGATTTACGGGTATAAGTGCCCGCCGCGGAAATCGAAGAAAGCCGGAGGGACGCGCACGGAATTCGCCGTGCCAATGTCAGCGATCGGCATGAAGTGAAAGGAAGCGCGCATGGCTCGTTACGAGCATGTTTTCCTCGCGCGTCAGGACCTGAGCCAGGCTCAGGTTGATGCGCTTGCCGCCAGCGCCACGGAAATCGTGGAAGCTAACGACGGCAAGGTTGTGAAGACCGAGACCTGGGGCCTGAAGTCCCTCGCATACAAGATTGACCGCAACCGCAAGGCGCATTTCGTCATGCTCAACATCGAGGGCCCCGGCTCCTTGATCGCCGAGCTCGAGCGTCAGAATCGCATCAACGAAGATGTGATCCGCTGGCTGACGATCGCCGTGGAAGAGCATGAAGACGGCCCGTCCGTCATGATGCGCAAGAACGACCGCGACAAGAAGCGCCGTTCCGATCGTGAGGAGCGCAACTGATGGCACGTCCGTTCTACCGTCGTCGCAAGTCCTGCCCGTTCGCGGCCAAGGACGCCCCCGCAATCGATTACAAGGACGTGCGCCTGCTTCAGGGCTTCATGTCCGAGCGTGGCAAGATCGTGCCGAGCCGCATCACCGCCGTTTCTGCCAAGAAGCAGCGTGAACTGGCCAAGGCGATCAAGCGCGCCCGTCACCTGGGCCTGCTGCCCTACATCGTGAAGTAAGAGGAGCAAGACACATGGATATCATCCTCCTCGAACGTGTCGGTGGCCTTGGTTCCATCGGCGACGTTGTCACCGTGAAGGACGGCTACGCCCGTAACTTCCTGCTGCCGCAGAAGAAGGCTCTTCGCGCCAACGAGGCGAACAAGAAGGTCTTCGAAGCCAACCGCGAGAAGCTGGAAGCAGAAAACGCCGAAAAGCGTACCGATGCTGAAAAGCAGGGCGAAAAGGTCGAAGGCACCGAGATCGTCCTGATCCGCGCCGCTTCCAACGCCGGCCAGCTTTACGGCTCGGTCAACGTGCGCGACATCGCTGCCGGTCTCGTGGCCAAGGGCCTCGATATCGACAAGAAGCAGGTCATCATGGGCGCGCCCATCAAGACCATCGGCATGGCCGACGTGACCATCCGTCTGCACCCTGAGGTCGAAGTCACCGTGAAGGCCAACGTGGCCCGCTCGGAAGACGAAGCCGAACTGCAGAGCCAGGGCGTCGACATCCTCGCGCAGGCTGCCGAGGAAGAAGCCAAGGCCATCGCTGGCGAAGGCTTCCAGGAAGAGCTCGACCCCGACCGTGAACTGGGCGACCTGCCCGCCGCGGAAGAAGGCGAAGAAGAAGCTACGGCTGAAGAAGCTGCCGAAGGCGAAGAAAACGCCTGAGGCTGACCAGCTTTACGGCTTACAGAAAAGGGCGCTGCCAGCGATGGCAGCGCCCTTTTTCTTTGCGCTTCAGAACTGCGCCAGCAGCCTGACCCAAGCGCTGCGCCCGTATCCGGGCAGGCGTTCACCCAAGGGCACATCGGACGCACCCACGCGGCTGCGCCCCGCCAGATGCGGCTGGTAGTAAGTATCGAACAGGTTCTCGACACCAGCCTCCAGCGCCACTTCCGGCAGCAGCGCAAAACGGCCGAACAGGCCGACCACGGCATAACCTTCGCTGGGGCTCTCGCTGTTCGTAAGTGAGACCTCGTCCTGCGCAGCGCCAGCGAACAGTTCCGCACCCAGTGACACGCGATCACCCTGCCACACGGCAGCAAGACGCAGGTTTGCAGGCGATACGCGGTAGAGGTTATCGGCAATGTCGCGCCGCTCCCCGCGCACGAAGCTGGCGGTGCCGGAAATTTCAACACCGTCCAGCGGACGCAGCGCGAAGTCCATGTCCACGCCGTACAGCTCGGCATCGACATTGGCGAAGCGCAGCGGCGTGGGATCGCCGTTCATGGCCGCGACCATCTCCACCGGGCTATCGATCACGCCGATGGTCGCATCGAAGGGAACGCCCTGGATGTAATCGTCCACGTGGCGGTAGAACAGCGTCGGGCGGAAGCTGGCCATGTCACCGTCGAAATCGACGCCCACTTCGGCGATCCATGCGGTTTCGGGACTAAGCCCGAGGTTGCCGACATAGATGTTGCCGTCCGCCAGCCCGAAGCTCGCCTCCGTCGGCAGCCAGCCAAAGCGTTCGAGCAGGGACGGCACACGTTCCTTGCGGGCCAGCGTCAGGCGCGGGGTTATCGCATCCATCGGCACCCATGCGCGCAGCACGGCATCCACCGTTGTCTCGCCGTAGGTGCGATCAGCGGCGATGAACATGTTGGCGAGGGTGCGCGGCCCCATCGGGACAGCTGCACCCAGTTCCGGCACGCCCGCCTCCTGCGAGGTATGATCCAGCCGCGCGCCGAGTTCGGCTTCGACTGCACCAGCGCTTCCGCGCCATTGGACGTAACCGCCAAAGCGATCCGACTGCAGGTTCGGCTGCGCATCAATGAAAAAGGCCGTGTTCGTCGGGTCGGTGATCCGCACGAACTTCTCGACCAGTTCCATGTCCGCGCCCAATTCGACATAACTGGTTGCCGAACCGAAGCGCAGCGAACTCTCCGCCGTCGTCGTGTCCGCATCGGCATAGGTCGCGCGCGCATTGGGCGCAGGTGGCTGGCGCAGGGTCTGGTTATCCATCAGGTGCCGCACGGCCACGTGGCCGATGCGCAGGTCGAGATGAACGTTTTCCGCAACAGCGCCGCGATAACCGCCCTGCACGAAGTCCGTGTTGAAGTAGATGATGTCCATTGCGAACGGCGGGTTGCCCGAGGGGTCTGTCTCGCTCCGCCGGTACTCTGCGAATATCTCGCCCTCGCCCACGCGCACGCCGCCATGCACGCCGTAAAGATTGCGTTCGTACGAGGTGACCACAGCCGTGCCGCCGGGAAACTCGTAATCGTCGCCTTCCTCGCGGCTGGCGATCACGCCGATGCGCCACTGGTTGTTCGCCAGCGCCGCAAGGCCGCCGATGGCATAGCTGTCGTCCACGCTGCGATACTGGCTTGTGAGGCGAACCTGCGCGGTCATTTCCGCACTGTCCGTGAAGCTGGCCTGCACCAGCTCGGCATTGACCGCGCCGGCTAGCGAAGGGCCTTGCGATACCGGAGCTACGCCGCGAGCCACCTCGATCGCCTCGACGAGGATCGACGGCGCATAGTGCAGCGGCGGGTCCATCGCGTTCGGGCCGCCGGTGGCAAAGCGCTGACCGTTCACCCGGCCCAGCACGCGCTGACCGGCAAGGCCGCGATAGGAAAGCTGGCCCGAAAGCGCACCGTTGCCCACCAGCGCCCCGCCCGGCGTGCGGGCTGCGATGGCTGCGGCATCGGCAGGTAGAGCGATTTCGCGGGGTGGCGCGATGTCATCCTGCGCCTGGGTTTCCACGTGGGTTGCGGTGACGACAATACGGTCGGTGAGGACACCGTCCTCTGTTTCCTGCGCAGCCAGGGGAGCAGCTGCAAACATGGTGCAGGACGCGAGCAAGCTCGTCCTGCCAAGGGTATTCATGAACATTGTTTCAATTCTTTCGCTGACATGCGCGAGGGCGCGTGCGCCGACAGGTTGCCGGGCAGCGCCAACATTTTTCGGATTTCTGGTGTCAGCTAAGACGCGGCGGTGCGCGCAATGGTGGCCTGAGGCGATCCGCCTCGACAACAGCAAGTTCGGGCAGCGGCGGTATATCCGCCTGCGCTCCATCGCGGATCAGCAGATCGAGAGCAGGTTTCCCCGGATCGACAGCAGAGGAACCTAGGGCCGAGAAGGCGCAATCCTGATCGCCCTGCGCTGTAACGGGCGCCGCGTCATCCGAACCATCGGCAACATGACCCATCGCTGCGTGGTCCACGCCGTCCATCTGCATGGACGCATGGCCCCCGGCCTGCGTCTCGGCCTCCAGCGCCGCGCGCGCCAGCGGATGCGTGACGGGGCACATCGTGACAGCAAGCCTCTGACCGGGCGATGCCGCGACCATGTGGCCGACGGGCACGAGCGCATGCATCCCCAGCACTGCCAGCAGCAGCACCAAGGCCTTTGGCCCTTTGAGAGAGATGCGATTGCGCAGACCCGTCATCCTGCGGGCCAGCTAGCCGCAAGTAGGGTGACTGTCATTTGATTGTGCGCAATCTGGGCTGAAAATTTCCGATCAGGTCGATCAGTTTATCACGGCAAGCCCGTCTCCGCCCAGCCCGGTGGCGATGCGGCGCAGCACTTCGCCCGTGGCAAAGTCCACCTCGGCAATCGTATCCGTGGCGGTTTCGGCTGCGTAGAGCCGTTCACCATCCTCGCTGAACACCAGCGTTACCTGCACCGATTCCTCGCCGCCAGAGACGGGAATGGTGCGCACGACCTCGTTCGTTTCGGTGTCGATTACCGAAAGATCACCGCCACCGAAGTTGGAGCTGACCAGCCAGTCGCCCGAGGGGTGCATGGCAAGACGGATGGGAACGGCCCCGGTCGGCACCTGCGTGCGGGTTTCCAACGTTTCAGGATCGAGCAGGTAGGCGATGTTGTCCTCGTTCGATGAAACCCAAAGGTCCACGCCATCGGGCGACAGGGCAATCGCCTCGATTGCCGCGCCCACCTCGACGCGGCCTGTTTCTTCGCCGCTTGCAAGGTCGTATCGGACGACCGCGCCTTCGGGGATGATCGTGCCCCAGGCGTATTGTCCGGCATCGTCCACGACGACGAGGTGCGCGCCCGGCCCGCCGCCGCCGATTTCCGTTACCGAAGGCTCGTCAGAGCCAGCGCCCTCGACCACGAACAACGATCCGCGCCCTTCTCCGCCCGCGACAACGCGTCCGTCGTCCAGCCATATCGCGGCATGGACGCGGGCATTTTCGCCAAGCTCGATCTCGCTGACGGGTGCGAGGTCGGCTGTCGCATAGACCTGCACCGAAGTGCCGGAATAGCAGGCGACCATCACCATGGTCTCGTCAGGAGAGACGGTCAGTTCGTGCGGGTTCTCGCAAGTCTCGGCGCGGTGCGTCTCCTCGCCGCTGGCAAGGTCTATGCGCGACAGGCTGGCGCCGCGCTTGTTGGCGACGAACAGGGTGCCGTCCGATCCGTTGGAAGTTGTCTCTTCCGCTTCGCTCGCGGCGCTACAGGCGGCAAGGGCGATGGCGGCGGTGATGGCAACAGGAAGGCGCATTGTCGTCAGGCTCCCGATAATCAAATTCCGGCAGCCAGATTATCAGCCAGCCTCAGGAAAGAAAGTCGAGGATCGCGCGGCCCATGTCCTTCTTAGTCACGCTGCCCATGTGATTGCCCGGCACCACGGCGATCGTCGCGTCTGGCAGCGCGTCGCGCAGCTTTTCGGGAGAGCCGTTATCCCGGTCCTCGTCGCCAATCAGCACCAGCGTCGGCATGGTGATCTTCGCCAGATCTTGCAGAGCAATATCCTCCACGCCTTTCGTCAGCAGTAGGCGCGCGGCGACAGGGTCGATGCCCTGCCCCTTCATGAAACTCTTGGCGAGGAAAGCGGGATCGCCGCGCTCGATAATGTCGAAGCGGTCGATCATGTCGACGAAGAAGGCGCTGCGCTTCTGCCAGTTGGATAGCCCCTCGATCCCCATGCCGCCCAGCACGAGGCGCCGCGGCGATAGCCCTGCGATCACCGCGCTGGTGGCGGTACGCGCGCCCAGCGAGAAACCGACAAGATCGTAGTCCTCAAGGCCCAGCGTCTCCACGATGTGCAGCGCATCGCGCACCAGCACGCCGGGCGAATACAGCGCAGGATCGGTCGGGCCGTCGCTCTCTCCGTGCACGCGCCAGTCCGGCATGATGCACTCGAAGCCGTTCTCGGCCAGCAGCGCAGCATGGCCGAACTTGGTCCAGTTCATCTCCGCGCTGGAGAACAAACCGTGCAGCATCAGCACCGGTCGGCCCGCCCCCACGCGGTGCAGAGCGATCTGGGTGCCGTCCGGTGCAGTGATGGAATTCTTGCGAGCCTCGCTCATCGTGCGATGCAGTTCTCGCCCGCCCACAGCGCTTCCACGCCGGCCTCGTCACTCACGCCGTTGAACAGGCCGGAAATTTCCGGACCCTCGCTGGCACCCATGACGAATTCCTCACCCACGGTGCTGTCCTCGACCATCGAGGTGTTCTCGCCCGCAAGAAGTTCAGCGCGCGTCGTGTCGGGAACATATGGCGCTTCGGCCCGGTAGCCGACGAACTGGCCGTCGCGGAAATTGAGGCTCAGCCCGTCGTAACTTGTAAATGTCAGGCCGCATTCGTTGGGCGTGTCGCTCTCGTCGATTGCGCTGCCGACCACGTTACCCAACGTCGCCTCGGTCGGCGCGCGGGCAGAGCCGAAGGGCACGGCCAGTTCCTCGAAACCCGACTGCGCAGGCACGACGATACCGGTTCCCTGCAACTCTATGGTCGCATTGGCCATGGCTTCGGCCATTTCGGCCTCTTCGGGAGGAGTACCCTGCCCGCCTTCCCCCGGAGCGTCTCCGCAGGCGGCAAGCAGCAGCGGAAGGGCGATCAGGGGAAGGTGGCGCATGGGGTTTATCCTTTCTGCAGGTGGCGACGGCCGAGCAGTTCGGCGATCTGTACGGCATTCAATGCCGCACCCTTACGCAGATTGTCGCTGACGCACCACAGGATGAGGCCGTTATCGACGGTGGAATCCTCGCGCACGCGGCTGATGTAAGTCGCGCTGTCACCGGCACATTCCACCGGCGTGACGTATCCGCCGTCCTCGCGCTTGTCGACGAGCATGATGCCAGGCGCTTCGCGCAGGATGTCCTGCGCTTCCTTCGCGGAAATCTCGTTCTCGAACTCGAGGCTGATCGCCTCGGAGTGGCCCACGAAGACGGGCACGCGCACGCAGGTTGCCTGCACCTTCACCTTGGGATCGAGGATCTTCTTGGTCTCGACCACCATCTTCCACTCTTCCTTGGTGGAACCGTCATCCATGAACACGTCGATGTGCGGGATAACATTGAAGGCGATCTGCTTGGTGAACTTGTGCGGTTCCACCTGGTCGCCCACGAAAATCGCGCGGCTCTGCTCGAACAGCTCGTCCATGCCCGCCTTGCCCGCGCCGGAAACCGACTGGTAGGTGGAGACGACGACGCGCTTGATCTTGGCGGCATCGTGCAGCGGCTTGAGCGCCACCACCATCTGCGCGGTGGAGCAGTTGGGGTTCGCGATGATGTTCTTCTTCGTATAGCCGTCGATGGCTTCCGGATTCACTTCCGGCACGATCAGCGGAACGTCCGGGTCCATACGGAACAGGCTGGAGTTGTCGATCACCACGCAGCCAGCAGCTGCGGCCTTGGGCGCGTATTCCTTGGTCGGCCCGCTGCCGCAGGCGAACAGGGCGATATCCCAGCCGGACCAGTCGAAATGCTCGATGTTCTTGCACTTGAGCATCTTGCCGGTGTCGCCCAGCTCAATCTCGGTGCCGGTCGAACGCGAGGAAGCGACAGCCGCCACCTCGTCCATCGGAAATTCACGCTCGGCCAGAATGGCAAGCATCTCGCGCCCGACATTCCCCGTCGCTCCGACTACGGCAACACGATAACCCATTTCAAACTCACTTCCGTTGATAGACGCGCGCTAGCTAGCGTCCCTTTTCGCACATGCAATAGTAATTGCGGTTTCTGCTGATACCGGTGCTGATCGCTAGACCACACCGCCCAGATACAGGGCCAGCATCACCGCGCCGGCAAGCGATCCGGCAAGGCCCAGAATGGCCACCCAACGGCTGCCCGCGCGCTGGTTGTAGGCGAGCCAGTTCACCAGCGCAAAGACGAGCAGGAAGATGAAGCTCGCGCCCTCCACCAGCCCGGCGATATTGCCCACCAGCACAAGGCCGATGGCAACGGCGGCAATCACGATGGTGCCGAACCACGGCACATCGCGCGCATCGCGGCGGGCGAAGAGTTCGGGCAGTTCGCCATCGCGCGCCGCGCTCTCGGCAAGGCGCGCGGTGGCAAAGATTGTGGCGTTGATGGCGGAGCCTGCCGAGAAGGTCGCGGCGACGGAAACGGCGATGAAACCTGCCAGCCCCAGTGCCTCCCGCCCGGCGATGGCGAGTGCCACCTCCTCCTGATCGACGATGGACTGCGCGCCTGCGAGCATCGTCGCCCCCAGCGCCACCACGATATAGGTAAGCGTGGTGACGATGATGGCGGCAGGCATCGCGATGCGGATGGTGCGCGCAGGTTCGCGCATCTCGTCGTAATCGTAGCTCAGCAGCTGGAAGCCCTCGTAGGCCATGAAGACCACGCCCATGCCCACCAGCGCCGCGCCGAAGCCGACAGGCTCTCCCGGCACCAGCACCAGCTTTTCCGGCGCCCAATTCCACAGGCCGATGCCCGCCAGCCCCAACAGGATCGCCAGCTTCCCCCATACGGCGACTTTCTCCAGCACTGTCGCCTCCGCCGCGCCCAGCAGGTTCACACCCGAAAGGATCACGATGGCGGCGATGGCGGCAAACAGCTTCACCCACGAAGGCGCGTCGAACACGTTGGCGGCATAGGCCCCGAAGGTGACGGCATAGACCGAGACGGTGAGCGTGTAGCCGAGGATCAGCGTCACCACGACGACCTTCGCCATCCGGTCCCACCCCAGCGCGCGCAGGTAGGCGTAGGAACCGCCGGGCTTGTCGATCTTGCGGGTCAGCGCGGAATAGGAATGGCCCGATGCCAGCGCCACCACGCCGCCGATCAGGAAGCTGAGCCAGGTCCAGTGCCCGGCAACGGTAATCACAACTCCCAGGGTGGAGAAAATCCCGCCGCCGATCATGCCGCCGACCGCCATTGCCCACGCGCCTCCCGGGCCAAGAGCGTTCTGCTTTGCAGACTTGTCGGTATCGGTCACGGTCATCGCCTCGGCGGAGTAGCCTCTGTCCAGTCGATACAATCCGCAGGCGTCAGCGCAAGTTCCGCCGGGCTGCCATGCTGAATTGGGCATTCACCATGTTCATTAGAACGGTGTTAACCGCGGGGTTTCAAATTTGCGAAAGGTGATGGGAAAACCCTGGTCCCTTCAGTCACCTTGTCGATCCCGGTTAGATCGATGGTCGCATGAACGACAAAGGGGCGGCTTCCACCTTCTGGGAAGCCGCCCCTTCTGTTTTTCGCGGAGCGATATCCGGCGCGAAGCTTACTTCGGCTGGTTCTCGCGACGTTCGGCGATACGAGCGCGCTTGCCGGTGCGGCCGCGCAGGTAGTACAGCTTCGCACGACGCACGATACCGCGACGGACCACGGTGATGCTTTCGATGTTGGGCGAGTACAGCGGAAACACGCGTTCCACACCTTCGCCGAAGCTGATCTTGCGAACGGTGAAATTCGAATTGATGGAGCGGTTCGAACGCGCGATCACGACGCCTTCGAAGTTCTGCGTACGCGTACGCTGACCTTCGACAACGCGCACGCCGACGCGAACGGTGTCACCAGCACGGAAATCGGGGATTTCCTTGCCATCGGTGAGGCCCTGGATTGCTTCGGCCTCGAGTTCCTGAATCAGACCCATTGGTCGTTCCTTTTCAGTCTTCACACTGCGCGCCAGAGGCAGACTGACCCGGAGTGCCACCGTGGCGCTCCCATAGGTCTGGCCTGCGTAACCGTGTATCGTGCTCGCTGCGTTGCTTTCGCCACGCCGCGATCTTCGCATGATCCCCCGATCGCAGCACTTCAGGGATCGTGCGCCCTTCCCATTCCTGAGGTCGGGTATATTGCGGGTATTCGAGCAAACCGTCCTCGAACGATTCTTCGGTCCCGCTAGAAGCCGCGCCCATTACTCCGGGAAGCAGGCGAATGCAAGCGTCGAGTATGGCCAGCGCTGCAGGTTCTCCGCCCGAGAGAACGATGTCTGCAAGCGACACCTGCTCGATCTGCGGGCGTGCCTCGAAAAGCCGCTCGTCAAAGCCCTCGAAACGGCCGCATAGCATCACCACGCCCGGACCATCGGCGATCTCGCGGATACGTTCCTGCGTGATCGGCTTGCCGCGCGGCGTCATGGCGAGGATCGGGCGGGTATCTGCCACGCTGTCCACGGCTGCGGCCAGCACATCCGGTTTCAGCACCATGCCCGCGCCACCGCCAGCCGGCGTATCGTCCACCGTGCGATGCTTGTCGGTGGCGAAATCGCGGATCTGCACGGCCTCGCACGACCAATCCCCCCGCTCCATCGCGCGCCCCGCCAGCGATATACCAAGCGGACCGGGAAACATCTCCGGGTATAGCGTGAGAATGGTAGCGGCAAATGTCATAGGCGGCGCCTTAGTGCGCCTTGCCGACAATCTCCAGTGTTCAGGCGCTGGATTACGAGCGGGGCAGCTCGTGCTGGGGAGTCACGTACTTCGTGGAGCCGATAGCCGCGGCGATCCCGCCCGCGACCGACGCACCAAGCACCAGCAGGTCCGTTCCGTAAGCAACCACGCTGTCGTTAGGCCCGATGATCATGCCTAGCGCGCCCATGGTCGGAACGACACCCGTGAACAGGTGGCGCACCGTCTGCTTCATCTCCGGCGAGAACTTCAGCACGACCAGATTGAGCAGGGCGGATGCCGAAATACAGGTGGCCAGCAGGGCAGTCGGGCTTTCAATCAGCATTCCAGGTCACTCCGTCCTATGCGCGCGTGTCGACTTCCAACGCGGACACGTCAGGGAAGGATCAGTGGCGGTCTGTATCGAACGACGCCAGCCCGGTTTCGATCTCGGTAAGATCCAGTTCTGCAAACAACATTTCCGCGCTGTCGATGCCAATGCGGGCCAGATCACTAGAGAGGGATTCGCAACGCCTGACGACCCGAGACGGCATGCTAAGTCTTCAGGACCGGTTTTTTGCCCTGTTGCGGGCAAAGGCATCGCCCAGCAGGCCGACCCCGAAGCCGGTGACGCCGGTCAGCACGCCGATGACGTAGAATGCCATGGCCCACAACTGCGCGCCGTTCTCGCACGGTCCTTCCGCTGGGCAGCTCATGTCGTAAGCCAGCGTGATCCATAGCGCATAGGCAAAGCACGGCAGAGCCACCGGCAGCGCAGCAATCAGCGCGTTCTTCATGGCCTTGCTGTCGGGACGATAGTGCGCGAGCACGAAGCCGATGGGAAAAGGCACCACTACGACAGCGATGAAGATCAGGAATTGGTCGGTCATGACAGCTTGGTTAGGCAGGAATTGCGTTCTGCGCAATTCGCATGGAACGGCCTGATCAGTTCGAGGCCGCGCGATGATGCGCGATCATGCGACCGATCCAGCCGAGGGCGAAGCCAAGCAGAAAGGCCAACCCGCCCAGCGCCAGCATCACGTCGAACCAAAGCGAGGCGAAGCTCTCGCACGGCGGATTCTCGCACGGCGTAATGTCGCTTGTCGCGGCGATCCATGCGGCAAAACCCAGCGGCGGAAGGGCAGTTGGCAGCGCGGCGACGGCAGCGACCAGCCAGCCAGGCCAGTTCGGTCGCGCTTTCGTCGTCTGCATGCCCAGCAGCACGGGGGCGACCAGCGCGACAGCCAGCGCCACCAGGGCAACCAAAGCAAAGACGATGTCACTCATGCAGATTGCCTAGGCAAAGCGGGGTTCTGAGGCAATCGCGCGCCGTTCATCCCCCACAGCCGCCGCAGCCTCCACCGCCGCAACCGCCTCCACCATCGCCGGCCCCATCAGTGCCAGCCGCGCCGCAACCGGTTCCGCTGGTGGTACTGCGCATCGCGTGAAGCGGCGCCCACGGCGTGCCCACCAGTACGCCCGTGCCGAACAGCGCGACCGCAAGTCCCGCCTCGCCCGAAGGCGTAGCGCTGCGAAGGCGCTGGGCCGCGCGCTGCGCATCGTCCAGCACTTCGTCTCCGGCGCGGGTGCGCGGATTGAATTTCACGAACCGAATGAGAGCCAGAACTGCCGTGACGATCATGAGAATGCTGAGAAACCCCACCGGTTCTCCCTGAGCGGAGCCTGCCTGCCAGCGAAACGCGCCCAGAAGCAGCAGGAATAGGTAGGGCAGAACGGGGACGAGGCGAAATGTCATGCGCTGCGCAGGCGCGATCAGCAGCCCCCAGGACACCAGATCGCGGTCCATCGTTTCAGCCTGGTTCGCGAGCAGGCTTCTTGCCATGCTCCACCGAAAATCGCCTGCATTGCGGAGCAAGGCCTGTTCGGCGCGCGTTCGGCCCTCGGCGTTTGGCAGCCTGAAGATGTTTTTCCCCTCGACCTTCAGTTCGCCGCGCCCAAGAAGGTTCGCAACTACACTTTCGGCAAAGCGGCCTGTCCCGCCAGCGAGATAGGCCAGCGCCTCGCTACTGACTGGGCCTGAATCCCGGCCATCGGGGCGAAGGAAGGCGGGAATCCACAAGCCGGCAACAACAGCCGCCAGCAGCAGGAAGACGTAAAAGAGCAGGAAGTCGCCGCCGTCGTAGCTCGAAAAGCCGATTTCCATTGCCTTACCCTCCCAAGTAAGCGCCCAGGGCAAATCCTGCAGAAACCAATACCGCAGAAAGCGCCACAAGCCCGGCGATACCCGCCTTGTCTTTCAGGAAAATAGCCTGAGAGGGCAGAATCCGGAAGGCTTTCGGTTGATCACCGAATCTCTTGGCCGCAGGCGACCAGATATCGGGCGGCGGTGCCTCTCCGAAAGCCTCCTCGTAGCGTTTCAGCGTCTGCGCATACTGCTCGTAGTAGCGGGTGCCCTCTGCCTGCCCTCCCGCCGTCGGCCCATGGTGCAGCGGCGTGCCCAGCACCTCGCCGCAAAAGCGCTGCCAGTAGTCGCGGGTGTAAGTGAGGTGCAGGTGCCACGCCTGATCCACCTGGTCTGAAGGGGTGACTTCATGCCCTGCCGTCATGGCGAGGTAGATGAAACGGTAATACTCGCGGATCACCCGCTCGGCATAATCGGCTGTCCAGCGATTTTCGCGGGCTAGGCGCTGGGCGAAGGACAGCTGGGCATCGGGCGGACCAATCCGGTAGCTGGCAAGAGCCTGCCAGAGCGGGGTATCCGCCGCACGGCCCACCGCTTATCCCTCGATCAGTTCCGGATCGTCGCTTTCAAGCTGGGGCGCTTGGTCCTTGTTGCCGCCAAGACGCGTTGTGGCCCACCATGCGGGCGGAAGACAGCAGACGGAGAGAATGACAAAGCTGAGAATTACGAGTGCGAGAACGCTGATGAAGTAGTCGTCCTGCGCCACCTCGGCCTCGAGAAAGAAGCCGCCGAACATCAGGCTCATGGGAAGGAACGCGGAAAGGCCCGCGGCCCAGATAATACGCGCGCGCTGCGCCATGCGCGGGAACAGCAGGTGCATGCCCAGCGCCAGCCCTGCGGACATGGCCGCGATCAGGAAAATGGTGAGCAATACCCACAAGAGCCACATGATATTCGATCCCCAGCTTGCGTCCCGGCAGGTGTATTAACCCGATAGAACGCCTGCCGCAAGGCCAAGTAGTTAGCTGATTATTGGTCCGAGAAATCGTCCGAGACGGTGAGCGTGTCGTCATCCCAACCGGGCACGGCCTCTACACGCATGGGGACCATGAAGGTCTTGCCGTTCTCGCGGCGAATTTCGATCACGTCGCCCGCACCGAAGTTCTGCACGTCGATCACTTCGCCCAGCGCCTCTCCGGATGCGGAGACAGCGGCGAGGCCGATCAGGTCGGTGTGGTAATATTCGCCCTCCTCCAGCGGAGGCAAGCTTTCGCGCGGGACGGTGAGCGTCGTGCCGCGCAGCTTCTCCGCGGCGGTGCGGTTCTCGACTTCGGCAAAGCGCGCGATCGCGCCGCCCTTGTTGTCGTCACGAACCTTTTTCAGGGTAAGGGCACCGTCGTTGAAAGACTTGTGGCCCTTCAGCGAGGCAAAGCCTTCGCCAAACAGTTTCAGGCGGACCTCGCCCGTCACGCCGTGCGCGCCGGTTACAGCAGCAAGCGTGACGGGCTTGGATCCGGACAAGATCAGCCTTCCGACTTCTCTTCAGCAGCTTCCTCGGCGGGAGCCTCTTCAGCCGGAGCTTCTTCAGCAGCAGCTTCTTCAGCAGGTGCTTCTTCGGCTGCGGCTTCTTCTTCAGCCGGAGCTTCGGCAGCGGCCTTGGCTTCTTCTTCGGCGGCCTTTGCAGCTTCTTCAGCTTCAGCAGCCTTGGCAGCCTTTTCTTCAGCGCGTTCCTTGGCGGCTTCGCCCGGTTCACCCTTCTTGGGGTTGTTCTTCGGAGCACGCTCGAGGATGCCGGCAGCATCGAGGAAGCGGTGCACGCGGTCGCTCGGCTGGGCGCCGACGCTCAGCCAGTAACGCACGCGGTCTTCGATCAGCTTCACGCGATCTTCGGAATCCTTGGGCAGCATCGGGTTGTAGGTGCCCAGCTGCTCCAGGTACTTGCCGTCACGTGCACGGCGGCTGTCAGCAGCCACGATGCGGTAGTACGGACGCTTCTTGGCGCCGCCACGGGCGAGACGAAGTGAAATTGCCATTGTAACTTACCTTTCCAGTCCAAATCTTTGTAAAAACTTATTTCTTCTTCAGAAAATCCTGCATTTCCGGGGGCAGCTCGCCGCCCGGAAGGCCCGGCATTCCGGCGCCGCCGGGAAGGCCCGGCGCGCCCGTGGGCGAACCGCCGCCGCCCATGCCGGGCAGGCCGCCGCCACCGAACATGGCGGCCAGACCTTTCAGGCCGCCCATCTTCCTGATCTGCTTCATCGCGCGGCCCATTTCCTGGTGCATCTTGAGGATCTTATTTACCTCCTGCACCGAGGTGCCGCTGCCTGCCGCCACGCGCTTCTTGCGCTTGGCGTTCAGCAGCGCGGGATTGGCGCGTTCCTTGGCCGTCATGGAACCGATGATGGCATCCATGTGCACCAGCACCTTGTCGTCCATGTTCGCACCGGCCATCGCGGCCTTGGCCTTCTTCATGCCCGGCATCATGCCGGCCAGCATGCCGAGGCCGCCCATGTTCTGCATCTGCTGCAACTGCTTGCGAAGGTCGTTCAAATCGAACTTGCCCTTCATCATGCGGTTGGCGAGTTCCTCGGCCTCTTCGGCCTTGATCGTTTCGGCAGCCTTCTCGACGAGGCTGACCACGTCGCCCATGCCGAGGATGCGATCGGCAACGCGCGCCGGATGGAAACGCTCGATCGCATCGAGCTTTTCGCCGGTACCTGCGAACTTGATCGGCTTGCCGGTGACGGCGCGCATCGAGAGCGCCGCACCGCCGCGTGCATCGCCGTCCATACGGGTGAGGACGACGCCGGTGAGCGGAACTTCCTCGGTAAAGCTCTGCGCAACGTTGACCGCGTCCTGACCCGTCAGGCTGTCGACCACCAGCAGCACTTCGGCAGGGTCCGAAACGCCGGCGACGGCCTTCATCTCGGCCATCAGCGCTTCGTCTACGTGCAGACGACCCGCGGTATCGAGCAGCAGCACGTCGACGTTCTGCAGCTTCGCGCTTTCCAGCGCGCGCTTGGCAATGTCGACAGGCTGTTGGCCTGCAATGATCGGCAGGGTTGCGACACCGGCCTGCTCACCCAGAACGGCAAGCTGCTCCTGCGCGGCCGGACGATTGACGTCGAGCGACGCCATCATCGGCTTCTTGCCCTGCTTTTCCTTCAGCAGCTTGGCGATCTTGGCGGTGCTGGTGGTTTTACCCGAACCCTGCAGACCGACCATCATCACCACGGCGGGCGGGCGAACGTCGAGATTGATGGGCGATGCCTCGCCAGCGTTCGCGTCCTCGCCGCCGAGCATGGTGATCAGCTCGTCGTTGACGATCTTGATGACCTGCTGGCCGGGCGTGACCGACTTCAGGACTTCCTGGCCGACGGCGCGTTCGGTTACGCGGGCAATGAAATCGCGTGCGACGGGCAGCGCCACGTCGGCTTCGAGCAGGGCAACCCGCACTTCGCGCATGGCATCGCGCACGTCCTGCTCGGCCAATGCACCGCGGCCGCGCAGGCGGTCGAAGACATTGTTCAAGCGATCGGACAGCGTATCGAACATGCGCTACTTCTACTCCTCTGCGGGCCGTATTGGCCCAAACGCGAAAAACGCCGGCGGACGAAAACTCGTCGGCCAGCGTGAGCCCCAATTAGAATTGGCAGCCCGCTAAATATGACACCGCGCATAATGCGAGGTGGTTGTAATTACTTCGATGGTGGAGCCTAGCGGGATCGAACCGCTGACCTCAACACTGCCAGTGTTGCGCTCTCCCAGCTGAGCTAAGGCCCCGTTCCATCGATGTCTTGCATCCTATCAGATGCAAATTCCGTCTGCCAGTGGAAGCCCATCGGCGTCGGGAGGTGGCCCTTTATGAGAGGAGAAATCCTTTCGCAAGGGGTTTTTTGATCCCCGCCCGCCGACAAGGGCGAACGGGGATCGAATAATCAGGAATCGTCTTCCTTTTCGTCGTCGGCCGTCTGGACGCCCAGATCGTCGTCGCCGCCAAGGTCAACGTCGTTGTCCGGCGAATCGTCGTCGTCGTCGACGTCGATATCCAGATCGTCATCGGCCAGATCCGAATCGGATTCCTTCTTGTCGTCCTTCTTCTCTTCCTCGAAGGGAATCGGCTGCTTCGTCTTCAGCACCGGCTCCGGCGTCCATTCGTTGCCGCATTCGATGCAGGTGACCGGGTCTTCCTTGCCCAGGTCGTAGAAGCGTTCACCGCATTTGGGGCAAGTACGCTTGGTGCCCCACTCTGGCTTGACCATGTGTATGTCCTTAACTCGTCCGGAGGTTTCCGGGTAAAATCGTGTGCGTTCCGTGAAGGCCACGGAATCGAGAGCGGGCGCGCCTTGCCATAGGGCCATGCCGCTGTCAAAGCACCGCGCCGATACACAGTGAGATAGGCAGCCCCTTGAGTCATTCCAACCCGCCCTCCCCCAAACGCTTCACGGGCCTCGGCGCGCTGACCGGACGCATCCGCGTTCCCGGCGACAAGTCGATCAGTCACCGCTCCATCACGCTGGGCGCACTGGCCGTGGGCGAGACGCGCGTCACCGGCTTGCTGGAAGGCGAGGACGTGCTGGCCACCGCCGCCGCCATGCGCGCAATGGGCGCAAGTGTCGAGCGCGGGGAGGATGGCACCTGGCGGATCAACGGCGTTGGCGTCGGTTCGCTGCTGCAACCGCAGCAGGCGCTGGAAATGGGCAACAGCGGCACCAGCACACGCCTGCTGATGGGCCTTGTCGCCAGCCACCCGATCACAGCGATGTTTACAGGCGATGCCAGCCTTTCGAAGCGCCCGATGGGCCGCGTGATCACGCCGCTTTCGCAAATGGGCGCGACGTTCGAGGCATCGCCGGGCGGCACGCTGCCCCTTATGCTGCGCGGTATTTCTCCCGCGGTGCCGATTACCTATCGCCTGCCTGTCGCTTCTGCGCAGGTAAAAAGCGCCGTGTTGCTGGCGGGCCTCAACACCGCTGGCACGACCACGGTTATCGAGCCGGTCCCCACCCGCGACCACTCCGAACGCATGCTGCGCGGCTTCGGCGCGAAGCTGGACGTTGGCGAGGAGAACGGCGAGCGCATCATCTCCATCCACGGAGAGGCTGACCTGAAGCCGCAGGACATCGTCGTTCCGGGCGATCCATCCTCGGCGGCTTTCTTCGCTGTTGCCGCGCTGCTGGTGGAAGGCAGCGACCTCGTGATCGAGAACGTCGGCCTCAATCCCACGCGCGCCGCGCTGTTCGACGTGCTGCGTGACATGGGCGGCCAGATCGAGGAACTGGACCGCCGCGAAGTCGGCGGCGAGCCTGTGGCGGATCTTCGCGTCCGGCACTCGGCGCTCAAGGGCATTGAAGTCGATCCGGCGGTCGTGCCTGCGATGGTGGACGAATTCCCCGTCCTGTTCGTCGCCGCCGCACTCGCGGAAGGCACCACGACCACCACCGGCCTCGAAGAACTGCGCGTGAAGGAATCGGATCGCATTTCCGCCATGGCCAATGCGCTGACGCTGGCAGGCGCAAAGGTCGAGGAACGCGAAGATGGCCTCGTCATCCACGGCACCGGCGGCGATCCGCTGCCCGGCACACCCGAAGGCGCGCAAGTCACCACCCACCTCGATCACCGCATTGCCATGTCGATGGCGGTAGCCGGTCTTGCTAGCCGCAATGGCGTGGCGGTGGACGACACAGCACCGATCGCCACCAGCTTCCCGACTTTCATGGACTTGCTCGCGAAGGCATCAGGCACCAGTTAAGCTGCTCTGACAGGAGGAATCTTGCCGATGAACACCCGATCCATCCGCCGCTTCGTCGCCCCTGCCCTGCTGGCGCTTGCCGCCTGCTCCAGCGCCGCGCAGGCCGCGACCTACACCATGTTCAAGGACCCGAACTGCGGGTGCTGCGATCACTGGGCCGATCACGTGCGCGAAGGCATGGAAGCCGAAGTCGCCGTCTCCGAGAGCGCCGACATGGCCAGCGTGAAGGACACGCACGGCGTCCCTCAACAGCTGCGCTCCTGCCATACGATGATCGTCGATGGTTACGTGATCGAAGGCCACGTGCCCGCTGCCGAGATCGAGCGCCTGCTGGAAGAACGCCCCGAAGGCGTGCGCGGTCTTGCCGTACCGGGAATGCCCATCGGCTCGCCCGGCATGGAAATGGGCAATCGTACGCAGCCCTATCAGGTGATTGCATTCGGCGATGCCGGCATGACCGTGTTCGCCAGCTACAACTGATGAGAACGGACCTCGACATCTACTCGGTGATCGGTTTCTTTGGCACCGCCTGTATCATCGGCGCCTATTTCTACCTGACCGCCAGCGACAAGCCCAACCCCTACATCCTGCATGGCACGAACCTGACAGGCGCGGCGCTGCTCACGATCTCGCTACTGGTGCACACCAACTGGCCCAGCCTCGTGCTTGAGGGCTTCTGGGCAGCAATCGCGATCTGGGGCCTGTCCAAGGCCCTGCGCGGCCGCAAACGCACCCAAGAAGGAGCGCGCGACGCATGATCATCGCCGTCGACGGACCGACCGCATCGGGCAAGGGCACGATTGCAAAGGCGCTGGCCAAGCACTTCGGCCTGCCGCATCTTGATACGGGCCTGCTCTACCGCGCGGTGGGCTACCAGGTCTCGCTTTACGACGGCGATCCCGACAATCCGGCGGAGGCACTGGCGGCGACCAATTTCCCGAACGAATTGCTCGGCCACCCCGAGCTGCGCAGCGAAGCGACGGGCGGACTGGCGAGCCGCGTCTCAGTCCACCCCGGCGTTCGCAAGGAACTGCTCGAACGCCAGCAAAAGTTCGCCGGACAACCCGGCGGCGCCGTGCTGGACGGGCGTGATATCGGCACCGTCATTGCCCCAAATGCCGACGTGAAGCTGTTCGTCACCGCAAGCGTGGAAGCGCGCGCGCAGCGGCGCTGGCAGGAAATGCGCGACCGCGGCGAAAGCCACACGCTGCTGGAAATCGAGGAAGACCTGCGCCGCCGCGATGAACGCGACAAGAACCGCGCTGCCGCACCGCTTGTGGTGCCCGAAGATGCCTACGTTCTCGACACGACGAACCTCGACAAGGACGCCAGCATTCAGGCCGCAATCGATGCTGTGCTGGAAGCGACAGGGCAGAAGCCCTGCCCCTAGACCTACATCTCGCCCGGAGAGCCGGGCGGAGGGCCTGAGGGCCGCGGCAGGTCAACGTCGTGCCGGTGATTCCAGATTTCTACGATCTTGCCCTCGTCGTTGAAGCGGAAGACGTTGATGATGGGAATGTCGGCAAAGCTGGTCATGCCCATCGCCTCAGCTTCGTCACTCGCTTCGAGTGAAATAAGCCAGCGCGTGGCCACCATGTCGCCGTCCGCCATCTGCCAATCCACCTGGCCGGTAAGATCACCAAAGCCATGGAACAGGTCTGCGATGTTCTTCTGCTCTACCGCAGGTTCCGTCACGCCCTTGCGGTCCCCAACATCGTGAACGACGTACTCGTCGGCAACGTAGTCCGCGTAGGTGCCGGTGTTGTTCGTGAACCAGAGGTCTTCGTAGAACGCGAGCGCGGTTTCCTTGTTGCGCTCTTCCGTAGCTTCCGCGTCATCGACAGCGGTGTTTTCCGCAGGCGCGCCGCATGCCGACAGCAGGGCCGCCCCCAGTGCGGCGATGATAGCATTCCTCATTCAATCCCCCCGTTTAACAATCAGGCCTGGTTCTGGACCTCGGCGCGCAGCCCTTTCATCAGTCCGAGCGCGAACAACCCCTCAACCACCACGAACAGCGGTCCGACAAGGAAACTTCGCAGGTCGTCGACGAACGCCGGCTTGCGGCCTTCAAACTTGTGACCGACCAGCTGGAAGATCCATCCCACCACAAACAGTGCGATACCGCCGCCCAGCCATGCCATGTCGGAAATCCCGGCAATGGCCGCGCCTGCCGTTACGAACAGTGCCAGCAGTGCGCTCATCAGGATGCCGAGAGGCAGGCTCAGCATCAGATACCACATCGCGGCGAACACGGCGGCTACCACGGCAGGCGAGATCGCCATGTCTGCGAAGCTGAACGTCGGGCGCGCCAGCAGCGTGGTGATCGCGAGAACGATCATCGGAATGCCGACCACGTGAGTCAGGACGTTGCGATGGTCGTGGTGATAATCCCGATACTTGGCGAGCTGCTGGGCAAGGTTCATGCCGCTTCCCTACACGCAATACGCGCGCTCACAAAACAACGGTCATGATCTCCGCACCCCACATCACCAGCCTCAGCCACAAGCTTCGCACATCGCCGCGCTAATTTTCTCCTCCAGAACACTGTTCCATGTGTTCCACATTAACGCCTGCGCCCCGTGCTCGAAGAGTCGCTTTCGCTTGCCTTCCTGCGCGTTTTCGCTTAGGCGCGCGCCCGTTCGACGGACGGATCACATGTCCGCGGATGCCAGCTGAGCATGGTCGGCTTTCCACCGGGGCGCAACGACGCCCAAGCCGTGTTCATTTGTGTATCCGCTTCATGCCGCTTCTGAGAGCGCCCGTGTCGGTATTCGACCGCATGGGCAGTTCGGCCCTTTGGCCCGGCCTTCGCAATCCCGCGAAGGGCGGAGAAAAGACCCCCGGATCAACCGGGTGGCCGGAATAAACGTGAACTAGGAAACACCAGATTATGGCTACAAGTGCCAATCCGAGCCGCGACGATTTCGCGGCAATGCTCGACGAACAGCTCGGCGGCGCCGAGGGCGGCTTCGAAGGCCGCGTTGTCAAGGGCACCGTCACCGCCATCGAAAACGGCATGGCGATCATCGACGTCGGCCTGAAGAGCGAAGGCCGCGTGAACCTCAAGGAATTTGCTCGCGGTGAAGACGAGCACGGCCTTTCGGTCGGCAGCGAAGTCGAAGTCTTCGTTGACCGCGTGGAAAACGCCGACGGCGAAGCAATGCTGTCGCGCGACCGCGCCCGCCGCGAAGCCGCATGGGACAAGCTGGAAAGCGAGTTCGGCGAAGGCAAGCGTGTCGAAGGCCGTATCTTCGGCCGCGTGAAGGGTGGCTTCACCGTCGATCTCGACGGCGCCGTAGCCTTCCTCCCCGGCTCGCAGGTCGACATCCGCCCCGTGCGTGACGTGACCCCGCTGATGGACGTGCCGCAGCCCTTCCAGATCCTGAAGATGGACCGTCGTCGCGGCAACATCGTCGTCTCGCGTCGTGCCGTGCTGGAAGAAACCCGCGCCGAACAGCGCAGCGAACTGATCGACAAGCTGGCAGAAGGCCAGATCACCGACGGCGTCGTGAAGAACATCACCGACTACGGTGCCTTCGTGGACCTCGGCGGTATCGACGGCCTGCTGCACGTCACCGACATGAGCTATAAGCGCGTCAACCACCCCAGCGAAGTGATCGAGATCGGCCAGACCGTGACCGTCCAGATCATCCGCATCAATGCCGATACGCAGCGCATCTCGCTGGGCATGAAGCAGCTGGAAAGCGATCCTTGGGAAGGCGTTGGCGCCAAGTACCCGGTTGGTGCGAAGGTCACCGGCCAGGTCACCAACATCACCGAATACGGTGCTTTCGTGGAACTGGAACCGGGCATCGAAGGCCTCGTCCACGTTTCCGAAATGTCCTGGACCAAGAAGAACGTGCACCCGGGCAAGATCGTCTCCACCTCGCAGGAAGTGGAAGTCATGGTCCTGGAAGTGGATTCCGAAAAGCGTCGCATTTCGCTCGGCCTCAAGCAGGCCCAGCGCAATCCGTGGGAAGAATTCGCCGAAGCACATCCGGTTGGCTCGACCGTCACCGGCGAAGTCAAGAACGCCACCGAGTTCGGCCTGTTCATCGGCCTGCCCGGCGACGTGGACGGCATGGTTCACATGTCCGACATCGCATGGGGCATCTCGGGTGAGGACGCCCTCGCCCTGCACCGCAAGGGTGAAGAAGTCGAAGCCGTGGTTCTCGATGTCGACGTCGACAAGGAACGCATTAGCCTCGGCATGAAGCAGCTTGAAAAGGGTGCTCCCTCGGCTGAAGGCGCTGCCGGCGCCGGCTCGCTGCGTCGCGGCGAAGTCGTCACCGTCACCGTGCTGGAAGTCCGCGATGGCGGCCTCGAAGTGCAGGTTGGCGACGATGGTGCCACCGGCTTCATCAAGCGTTCGGACCTGGGCCGCGACCGCGACGAACAGCGTCCCGATCGCTTCCAGACCGGCCAGAAGGTCGACGCCATGGTCACCGGCTTCGATCGTTCGAAGAAGCCGAACTTCTCGATCAAGGCTCACCAGATCGCCGAAGAGAAGGAAGCCGTTGCACAGTTCGGCTCCGCCGACTCCGGCGCATCGCTGGGCGACATCCTGGGCGAAGCCCTGAAGAAGAACGACTAAGCTCTTCTTTCCTGCAAAGGGATTTGAAAAAGGCCCGTCCGGAGCAATCCGGGCGGGCCTTTCCTACATCTGGTGCTCGTGTAAACTGGGAGCATGACACTAGAAGTTCACCAGTTCCCCTGCCTTTCCGACAATTACGGCTTCCTGCTGCACGATCCGGGCAGCGGAGAGACCGTCTGCATCGATACGCCCGACGCGGATGAATATCTGAAACAGGCCAGCGCCAAGGGGTGGGCGATTACCAAGATCTGGAACACCCACTGGCACCCGGACCACGCTGGCGGAAACGAGGCAATCAAGGCGGCCACAGGCTGCAAGGTTATCGCACCTGCAGGAGACGCCGCGAAGATCGCAGCTGTCGACTTTGAGGTGGCTGATGGCGATGAGGTCTCCCTCGGCAATTTCACCGCGAAGGTGATCGACGTCAGCGGCCACACGATGGGCCACATCGCCTACCACTTGCCCGATGCTGGCATCGCCTTTGTGGGAGACAGCCTGTTCGCGCTGGGATGCGGCAGGATGTTCGAGGGCACCGCCCCGCAGTTCTGGGCCAGCCTTTCGCGCCTAAAGGCATTGCCCGCCGACACAACGCTTTACTGCGCGCACGAGTACACGAAGGCCAACGCAGCCTTCGCGCTGCACGCCGATCCGGAGAACGCGGCGTTGCAGGCCTATGCGAACGAGATCGACCGGAAGCGCGATGCTGGCAAAGCCACAGTGCCGTTCAAGCTAGAGCGCGAACTGAAGACCAACCCCTTCCTGCGCGCCGACGATCCTGCCTTGCAGGCCCGCTGGGGCGGCGATGCACCTGATGAGACGTTCGCAGCGCTCAGGGCTGCCAAGGACAGCTTCTAGTACGCTGCCGTGAACCGTGCGCGGCTGTGCTTGTGCTGCTCGAGCTCGTCGACCATCGCAATCGCGTAGTCGGCATAGCTGATCTTTGAATTGCCCTCGCCGTCGCTGACGAGTTCGTCGCCGCCGAGACGGAAGCTGCCAGGGCCTTTGCGCTCGCCCTCGAAAATCAGCATGGCGGGTGAGAAGAAGGTCCAGTCGATCTCTTTCTCGCCGCGCAGCTCCTCGAGGAAGTCGATGGCGGGCTTCACCATCGGCTTGATCTGTTCCGGAAAGTTCGGGGAATCGTAAAGCATCACGCCGTCCGGCCCCAGCAGGCTGGCCGCCCCGCCCATGATGAGTAGACGGTTCACTCCGGCAAGACGAACGGCAGTCAGCAGCGTGTCGCAATCAATGTCGAAATGCACTGCGCTGATGACAGCATCGGCATCCTCCAGCAACGGAGCGATCTCGTCGGGTTTGCTGGCATCACCAGCCTTGGCGGTCACTCCGTCCAACTGCGGAATTTTCTCGGGGCTACGGGCAATGCCGATCACTGTGTGACCTCGAGCCACCAGTTCCTTGACGATTTCGGATCCGCCCTTGCCGCTGGCTCCAAGTACCGCAACGTTCATCTGCAATTCTCCTTTTCGGATGCAGAGCTACGCGCATGGTAGTGGGCTTGTGAACCCCAAAAACAAAAAGCCCCCGCCGAAGCGAGGGCCTTATGTTTGTCGCTCTCAGGCAACGCCTAGAGGCCGGCAATCACCTCGTCAGCCAGCGCCTTGTCGGCGGCAGCATCGTGGTTTGCCCGGATCAGCTGCGCCGCGGCAGCGGTCGACGCATCGGCAGCCTTCGCGCGCAGTTCGGCAAGAGCCTGGCGCTCTGCGGCTGCGATCTTGTCGGTGGCCATGCGTTCGCGGCGCGCGATCATCGCGGCGGTGTCTTCCTCGGCCTTGGCAACAATGCCGTCAGCTTCGCGGCGGGCATTGTCGAGCATTGCCTCGGCGTCCTTCTCGGCACCGGCGATCTTGGCGGCATACTCTTCGCGCAGCGCCTCTGCTTCGGCGCGCAGCTGCTTCGCCTCATCGAGGTTGTCACGAATAGCCTTGATCTTGTTGTCGAGACCGCCGGCAATGGTCTTGTGGACCTTCGCGCCAAGGAAGGCGAACAGCAGCAGCACCGCCATGGCGACGGAAACCCACTGGAAGGGCTGGAGACCCAGCAGCATGGGTTCAGCGTGTGCTTCGCTGCCGCCGTGTGCGGCTTCGACGAAAGCTTCAGCGCTTTCCGTTTCGAACACTGCGGGCAGCGGGGTGGAGGTCGGTTCAACCATTGGCCATCGCCTTCTGCACGGCCGAGCGAGCCTCGGTTTCCGTCACGTTGATGTTGGCGAGACGTGCAGTGATGTCCTGCGCGGCCTCGGCAGCGACGCTTTCGATCTCGGCAGCTGCCTGGGCACGGCTCGCTTCGATGCGGGCTTCGGCATCGGCCAGTTGCGTGTCGATACGAGCCTGCACTTCGGCGAGCTTGCCTTCGGTGGAGGCCTGAGCCTTGCCCTTGGCTTCCGCCACCAGGGCCTGTGCAGCCTCGCGGTTGGCGTTTTCACGCTTGCGCCAGGCTTCCTCGGCTTCGTCAGCCGCATCGCGGGCAGACTGGGCAGCGGCCAGATCGTCGGCAATCTGCTTGTCACGCAGGCCCACGGTATCCATCACCTTGGGCACCATGCCCCGGCCAATGACAAAATAGACGAAGCCAAAGATCAGCAGCAGCCAGAAGATCTGGCTGGCATAGGTCTCGGCCAATTGGGCTATCTGGGGCATGGACGGATTCCGCCTATCTGCGCGAGATTACAAATTCAAAGCCAGCCGGACGCGTATCGCCCGGCCAGCCACAATCGGAAGTCGTTAGGCGACGAAGATCAGGATCATCGCAACGACGAACGCCAGCAGGCCGAGAAGTTCGGCAGCGGCGAAGCCGATGAACAGGCGACCCTGCTGGCCGTCAGCGGCACCCGGGTTGCGAAGAGCGGATTCGAGGAACGAGCCGAACACGTTACCCACACCGATGGCGGCCATACCCGCACCGATAGCAGCAAGACCGGCACCGATCAGCTTGGCAGCTTCCATTTCCATGAGATTATCCTTTCAAGTGAATTCGTTAAGGAGAGTTATTGCGAACTTAGTGCAGGTTCTCGGCGTCGTTGATGTAGAGCGACGAGAGAAGTGCAAAGACGTAGGCCTGGATGCCAGCAACCAGGATTTCCAGGGCGCAGATGCCGATCATCAGCAGGAAGCTGGGGACACCCACGAGTAGGCCGAAACCGGCGCCAGCGTTCCAGCCGTCGATCACGAAGCTGGAAAGCACTTCCAGCAGGACGTGACCGGCCATCATGGCGACGAACAGTCGCAGGCCGAGGCTGAAGGGGCGCACGAGGAACGAGATGAGCTCGATCGGGAAGATGACCGGGATCATGGGCAGCGGCGTGCCGTGCGGCACGAACAGGCTGAAGAAATGGAAGCCGTGCTTCCAGAAACCCACGATCAGGACGATCGAGAAGGAAATGATCGCGAGAATACCAGTGACGGTGAAGTGGCTGGTAAAGGTAAAGGGATGCAAGCCGACAATGCCCAGCGGCATCAGGCCGAGCAGGTTCGCGAACAGGATGAACATGAACAGGCTGAAGATGTAGGGAACGTACTTGCGCCCTTCCTTGCCCACATTCGCTTCCAGCATGTCGTCGACAAAACCGGTGAAGCTTTCCACCGTCATCTGCCAGCGACCGGGAACCAGATCGCGCTTCATGCCGCCGAGCATGAAAATCCACAGCACGACAGCGGTGATGAGCATCCACAAAGCCGAGTTCGTGAAGGCAATGTTATAACCCGCAAGATCCCAGTCGGCACCGAGCAGCGGCTCGATGGTGAACTGGTGCATCGGATCGACTTTAGCCGTTTCGCCTGCCACGTCTCTGTAAACCCTTGCGTTTATTCCGCTCAGTCGCCCGACGGCGGCTGACTGGAAGACCGAATGATATTCCTGAAAGCGACCACAATCCCAAGAAAGAGGCCGATCAACAGGGCCCAGGGATTGGTACCGGTCAGCCAGCCAACGGCATAACCGACCACCGTTCCACCGAGAATTCCACCAAGCAGATCAGCCAGCACCTTGTTGCCAGCCTTGTAGCTGGCGTCGGAGCCATTGACCTGCGGCCGGTTGCGCTCCTCTTCTCGCTCGCGCGCGGCTTTCAGCCGCTCCTCGAGCGCGTCGATACGCGCATCCTCACCGATGGATTCCCGTGCAGGCTTTTCGTCACTCATGTCGCCTCCTGTAGGTCAGGGAAATGACACGCGCAACGCGCTACCCGCCGAGGGCGCCGCCCCCTTAGAAGGGGGGTGTTGGCGAGTCAACATGCCGGACGGGGTAAATGAGCAATTGCAGCATTCAAGTTGCACATGCGGCATAAAGTCCACTGGGACCAAATATGCGCACTTTGTTGCCCCGGTTGGATCGTGTTAGCGTGTGGTCTCGGCTTTGGGGGAAGCACTGATGGCGCGGATCACGAAGGAACGGCTGTTCTACTTCCTTCTGGCGCTTGTGATTACCGCCTGCGTCTACTGGGGATTTTTCTACACCTATCTCGGTCCGAGACTTGGCAGCGGCGAAGCGCCGAACCTGCCAACGCCGGTCCACATCCATGGCCTGAGCTTCCTTGCCTGGTACGCGCTTTTATTGATTCAAGCCCTGCTGGTGGTAACCGGCGGGATCAAGATGCACCGTTGGATGGGCGGCGCCAGTATCGCACTGGTTATCGTGATGGTGGCCTCAGGACTTGTTGTTCTAGGCGTGCGAATGCGTGCCGGCCTTGATGGGAGCGAGCCGTTCTGGACGAATTTCAGTCTCGCAGTGCTTTCGAACCTGGTTCTGTTCACCGTGTTCTTCGTTTTGGCCATCCTGAAGCGCAACCGGCCGGCCAGTCATCGCAGATTGATAATCGTAGCCGCCGCCACGGGCAGTGGCGCCGCGATTTTTCGTATTTTCATGGTTTTGATCGGTCCCGGGGCATTCATCCCGCCGGCCGGCATCCTCGCGACAAACCTTTTCATCCTTGCCGCCATGATCGGCGACAAGGCGATTACCGGCAAGGTCCACTCAGTCTACAGGATCGGACTGCCGGTCGCTATCGTGGTCGAACTTGCTCTTATGGGACTGGCCTTCACAGAGCCGGGCGTTGCCTTCCAGCGCGCGATGGTGAGCCTGCTCGAGCCTGTCCTAAGCCTCTACTGAGAGCTGCTTACGGACACCGCGGATCGCGCTGCGGCGGGGCGCTGGTACGCTGCTGCCAGGTGCCATCAGGTGCCTGGTACATCTCGCCCGGAACGGTGCGCGAGATCGCGAGGCAGCCGGCGGTGAAGGCATATTCTTCCAGCGTTGCGCTGTTGGCCTGCGCCTGTTCCGCATATACCGAGCGGCGGCGGATGTTGATGTCGTCCACCATGGCGCGGAGCGCAGGCGTGGCGGCACCGACGATGCCGAGATAGCCATCCATCTTCTCACCCACCTGCCCGCTTTCGCGCGCGGCCTGATAGGCAGGATCGCGCTGCGCCTGCGCGGGCGAGGCCAGCATGCCGAGCATTGCGGCGGCTCCGGCAATCTTCAGAAAAGTCTTGGCACTCATCATCTTCGCTCCCTGCGGGCATCCCGATCAGAAGATCGAGGCGTTCTCGTCAATCGTGTTGCCGGCGTCTTCCGCCAGCCTGTAAATCACTTCCTGCGTGATGTTGATGTTCAGTTCGATCACGATCGGCTCGTCGGGCGCTTCAAGCGTTATGCACCCGGCGAGCGGAACCATGCCCGCCATCGCCATCACTGCAACCAGATTGCGCTTCACCCCCGTCATGCGGGAACTATGCGCGCCCAGGTCGCAATTCGTCAATTTTGTCGTTCTCATGGCACAGGCTCGCTTTCCTGGGGCTGAATATCGGGTTCATTGTTTTCGAGGGCTTCGCGCAACATTCGCTCTTCCTCGGCCGCTGCTGCGGCATCGATTTCATCGACAGTTTGCTGATTCACGGCGTCTTGCAAACGCGTCCCGTCGACGCCGATCAGGCCGAGGCTGCGCGGATCGCGCACAGCAGCAGGGTCATACAGCGCGCGGATCGAGGTCATCAGCTTGTAGAATGGTGCGCGGATATTGATGCGCAGTTCAATCGGCAGGTCAGCTATGGCACGGGTAACGATGTTGCTTTCAGCCGTCTCCCCCTGCCCGATCCCCTCGAACCGGACCTGCGTCACCAGTTCGCCTGTCAGCGGACCGTCCATGGCAATCTCCATGCGGTCGTAACTCAGATCGCGCAGGGCGGAGAAGGCGTAGTTAGCGAAGAAACCCATGTCCTCATAAAGCAGCTCACCCACATAGGCGACGTTGCCGCCTGGCGGACGCGAGGTGAGGCTGCCAGCTTCAAGCCGGCCATTGCCGTCCTCGTCGAAGATGATCGGCACCACGCCATCAAAAGTGCCGGTGGCGGCAAGGTTCGCCATGTCCATCTGCGCGACGAACTGGGACGCCTCCAGCCCGTCGATCACCATGACGTAGCTGCGCACCTCTTCCACGCCGAAGCGAATGTCGACCGGGCGCATGGTCAGTGTGCCGCCCATGAACGGCCATGTGCCTCCACGCAGGGCCAGCAGTTCGCCATTCACGATCTGGTACGTGACCTCGCCGTCGAACACCTCGATGCCGGGATTGACCGAGGCAATGGTGAGGCGCTGATCTGGTGCGGTGGTGAGGCTGAGCAGGTCGGTGAACTCCACCGTGCCGCGCGCGCCGTGTACGGGGCCGAATGCGGCTGCGAGATCGAGGTTGTCGGTGGTGAAGCTGCCGCCCGAAGTCACCTCGTTCGCGTCCCAGTCGATCCGCCCGGTGCCGCTCACCGTGCCGCGCACGTCGCTGACCACGCCCAATACGAGGCATGAGATTCCGTGCGGAAGCACGCGCGAAGCACCCGACCTGTCGAGGCATTGGGCTGCCGATGGCGCGGGTTGCAGGTTTTCATCAAACGTCAGGTTGTCCACGATCAGGTCGGCGTGGCCCGCGCCGTTAGTCAGGTCATGTGCCATGCGGACCTGCGTGATCGCCCTGCCCGTCACCGGTTCGCGCAGAACGGCATCTGCGGTGATCAGATTGTCGAACAGGGAAAGACTCGCGCCGCGCGCGATCAACGGCTCGAACCGGTCAAGCGCCTCGCGATCTTCTACGCGCAGTTGGCCATCACTGATGGTGAGGCGATCGCCAATATACGACCAGCTGCCGCCGGCATCGCGAATATCGAGAGGGATGGAGGCGAGGAATACGTCGGCACCGCTGAAATCGCCGCCGATATTGTCCGCAGAAAGATCGGCACGAAGATCGGTTATGGTGAAGCGCTGGGCACTGTCCGGCGGGCCAAGCCGGATATCGAGATTGCTGGCAGCCACCGCGCCGGGCCAGGCCGCGCCAATGGGGCCCGAGCGGACCGTGATCGGCGTCTCCGCCAGTTCGCCAGCCAGATCGAGCGAACTGACGCCTGCGGCAAATTGCAGGCCGCTGGGACCGTAGCGAAGGATCGGCTGACCAGATGGCGGGCACAGGGTAAGGGAATTGCGTTGCAGGCGGAGGCTGGAAAGCGTCAGGCTGTCGAAGCGCAGATCGCGGCAACCGCGCCACATGCTGATGTTTCCATTGGCCGCAATGATCGCATCAACCGGCACTTCCAGCCCGGAGACCGAGCCACCGGGCAATGGCCCGCTGGCAAGAGCGCGCCCGTTCAGTGCCAGACCCCCGTCACGTCCCTGGAAAAGCCGCATATCCGACACTGCGAGGCTGGAATCGCCCGCCGAATATTCGCGCATCGCCATGCGCAGTTCCAGCGCGCCATTGCTGGCCTGCTCCATGCGCCCGGACATGCGCGGTAGCCCCGTGCCGCCAGTCTGGAAATTGCCTGAGAAAAGCGGAAGCTCGGTGTCCCCGGTGGCGATCTGCGCGCGAGAAAGAGCGAACAGGGTCTCGCCGCTGCCGCCACGCAAATTGGCCTCGGGAATGGAAAGGCTGAAGCGCGCATCCTGTTGTCTGGCGATGAAACTGGCCAAAAGTGTACTGCCGCGAAGTTCCCGCGTCAGGTTCTCGTCAAAGCGTGTGAGCAGCGGTGCAAGCAAAGTATCGCCAGTGGCATCGCGTGCATTGGCAAGCGCAGCGCCAAGGTCCGTCCCCATGCGCAGGTCTTCACCAGCGAGTTCGCCTTCAACCTCGATCTGCTCGAAATTGTTGAGCGCCCTTAGGCGCCCTTCCAGAGCCAGTTCGCCAATGGCGGCATAAGGCGTATCCGCATCGGCAGCGGCGACGTCGTAACGGATGTTCAGATCGCCATCGCGCCAGGTGAAGCGACCCGTCCCGCCGATGCCGGTGCGGACATCGGCGAAGGATACCGATTCGCTGACGAAATCGACGTTGCCCTCATATTCTGCGAGATTGCGTTCGGCCTGGAGGTAAAGGTCCACCCCTGCCCCCTGAACGGCCAGCCCGCTATCCTCGCATTCGAGCGAAGCGAAACGCAGGGGCCCGCGAAACTCGGGGCGCTCGGCATCGATGGCGACGCGGCCGTAAAGTGTGACGTCTTCACCCTCGCATCCGCCGCCGGATAGAGACGGCGCAACCACGGCCAGTTCACCGGCGAATCCGCCCCTCAGGTGTCCGCTGCCGTTCATTTTCAGGCCCACACGGCCCAGGTCTGTTTCCATCAGCGCGCGGCCATCGTCGATCACAAGACGCATGGCGGGAAATTCGAACGGCTCGTCTCCGCCAGTAAAAATAAACTCGTCCAGCGCGCCGAAGGTGGGCTGTCCGTCACGAATCGCACCGTAGAGCCTCGGTCGAACGAGCCGCACTTCCGTTATGTCAGGCAAGCCGAGGCGAGGAGTGATTAGCACTTCCAGCCGTTCTACTGTCAGGTCCGGTCGCTCCGGATCGCCGATCACGACATTGGAAATGATCTGCCGGCGCGGCGATATCTGGTCGACGTCGTAGCTCGCTTCCAGCCCGCGATCCTCGAAGGTGTCGGCGATGAAATCGTCTGCAATCCGCTCTCGCTGGAACCAGGCGATTGCCACGGCGATCAGCAGACCGACAACGGCTACGCGAAAGCCATTGCGCAGCATACGGCGCTTGCGACCCTTCGGGCGGTCGGTTCCGGTCTCTTGCGGAGCTTGCGCCATTGCACCGTCACACTTGCGCGAGAGCGACGACAAAGGCAATGCACCGTGTGAGGGAGATGCAAATCCGCGTGTCGCAGGATATTCAAAATACAGGGAAAACAGCTATCGAGAAATCGGGAGCAGCAGGCCACCGCGCCCGTTTGCGAGAGCGATTGCTGGGCGGCGGGGCGGAGGCGCTGGCAGATTACGAGGTGCTGGAATACCTGCTGTTCGGCGCCCTCGCTCGCGGTGACACCAAGCCGCAGGCCAAGGCCCTGCTGGCGCGCTTCGGCACACTGGCAGGCGTGCTGAATGCCCAGCCCGAGGCGCTGAAACAGGTCAAAGGCGTGAGCGATGCAAGCGTCGGCCAGATCAAGGTCGCCGCACTGGTCGCCCGTCGAATGGCGCGTAGCCAGGTGCAGGATAAACCCGTGCTGGGAAGCTGGCAGGCGCTACTTGATTACCTCGCAATAGACATGGCGCATCTCAATACAGAACGCGTCCGCGTGCTCTACCTGAACTCTCGGAACCGCCTGCTACTGGATCACCATTTCGGCGACGGCACTGTGGACGAGGCGGCGATTCATCCGCGCGAAGTGATCAAGCGCGGGCTGGACCTTGGTGCCTCTGCCATTATCCTCGTGCACAATCATCCCAGCGGCAATCCAGAACCGAGCCGCGCCGACATTCACATCACGAAAAAGATCGCCGAAGCCGGAAGGCCGTTGGGCATCAGTGTGCACGACCACGTGATCGTCGGCCGCGAGGGGCACGTCTCCATGCGCGCGAAGGGTTTGATCTAGCTGGCATTCAGGGTGCAGTGATGCCGTGGCGGTTGTAGAATTCCTCCAGGTGCGGTGCCATAAGAAGGGCGATTTCGAGGTCTTCCTCAGCCCCGTCGATCCCTGCATGCATCTTCGCCATGGCCCGTAGGTAATGCGATTCGGCAAGACCGGGAGAAATCGCAAGAGCGCCATCGAGATCGGCAATCGCGCCCTCGTAGTCGCCGGTACGGAAGCGTATGAGCGCGCGGCTATCGAGAGCGGCAGCGGCATTGCTGGCGCGCTCGATCGAGCGGGTGCAGACATCGACCGCGTCACCCAACCCCACGTTCCAAAGGCCGCGGAACCAGCAATCGGAATTCAGGGCATCTGCACTTTGCGGAGCCTCCGCAACGGCATCGGCCATGTGCATCTGCGCTTCTTCCAGATCACCCGCGGCTGCGGCGATGGTAGCCAGCATGGAATAATGCCAGATCATATCTTCGTCAGCGACCGCCAGAGAATCCATCAGTTCGCGCGCTTCGTCGAACCTACCCTCGTAGGCGAGGATTTGCGCCACTTCCCTGGCAACGGAATTGTCGAGGTCGAGCTCGTAGGCTGACTGCATGTCTGCCAGCATTTCCTCGTCGTTGCCTTGCGTGCGATGCAGCCATGATCGGGCGGTGAAGGCCCATGCGGAAGGCTGTTCCGCCACAAGAACGTCGAAATCTTCCAGCGCCGCGTCAAAGTCATAGACTGAGCGCAGGAAGAGCGCCCGCGCCATCAGCGGCTGGAAGTCGTCTTCGTCCGCGAATTCGATCGCTTCACCGTAGGCTGCCAGTAGAGGCGCGGCGTGTTCCTCGCGCTCTTCATCCGACAACTGCCAGCGCCAGGTGACGCTCTCGGGCGGGACCAGTTCCAGTGTGTTGTTGCTGATCCGGCGAGCCGCGCGGCGGGCTTCGGGCAATTCGTCGGGCTTGATCTCTCCGAGCAGCGCAAAAGTCTCGCCCGTCGCCAGCAATTCACCGCCGTTGATGGTGGCTGTTCGCGTTACGCGCGTATTGCCGAAACCCATCTCCAATTCCGACTCACCTTCCAGAGTGAAGCCGTTGCCTTGCTGCGGCAGGACCATGCGCATGCCGAATGCCTGGCGGATGGGGCCCGGAGTTGCGACGGGAATTTCTCGCCATGCAGGGCGGGCGCGATTGGGATTGAATTCGTCGAGATCGTCTCCCGGCTCGACATGAGAGCGTAGCCGACCGTCTTCCCATTCGAACTGCGGAGGAGATATGCCTTCGACGTGCAGCGTGGCGATGGCATCTTCCTCGTCGTATGAGATTTCCAGCGAACTGACCTGCATTCCCATGCTGTCACCACCCGTGAAGTTACGCGCCATTGCCTGCAACATCGCGGGGTTTTCAGCGTCGACCATTGCCTGCATGCGTGCAGCGGCAGGGCCAACGAACTGCATATCGATCGCCATCAACGCAGGGAAATCGATCCCGGCGGAGTGATCCATCGTCACGTTTGCCCGCATCTGCGGCACGGCAAGGTCGCGCTGGGTCATAGGAACGAGGTCCGCCCCGCCCTCTCGCAGAGGTAGCGCATAGTGGAACGGCGGCACGTTCGCGATGGTGGCAAGGCGCGTGGCGGCGCTGGTGCCGTCCAGCCAGTAATCCGTGTCATCTATGATGGCATGCACGATCACATGATCGAACGCCGCGGGCAGTGGCAGCAGTTCAGGAACTGCATCGCCCAACTGCGAACTGACCAGAACCGGCTCCGCCTCGATATCCATCTCGCGAAGTAACGCGAGCAGCAGCACGGTCTTTGCCTTGCAATCACCGTAGCGTACGTCCCACGTCTCGTCGGCGGACTGCGGCAGGTAGTTGCCCCCGTCGAGACCGTTGAGAAGGTAGCTCACCTCGTCCTGCACGAGTTGAACGGCGCGGGCGGCGCGGTCCAGCGGATCGTCTGTCTGGGCCATGATGTCGCGAGCGAGCACAGCGACTTCGGAATCGGTGCTGACCGTGGCAGCCTCGTCGAAATGCGGAGCCATGACGGCGGAAACTTCCTGCCAGTCGGCAAAGCTGCCCGCACGAAGGACGGCTGGTCGGTGGAATCGCGCAGGTGCGTCGAGCGGAACTGGATCAGGTTCGGCGAGAGGCAATTCCACACGGATATAGCGGTAGCCGTTGCGCAGTTCCGGTTCGGCCAGCTGCACCCGGTCCTCAACGTCCCAGTAGATTTCCTCGTCCGCGGGCCAGCTTAGAGTGGCACGGGCGGTGCCGACCTGCCACGGCTCGTTTGGCAGGAACTGTGTCGCCTGCACCTCGTCTCCCAGTGCCTGATCGTCAGTGGAGACAGTGTGAGCAATGCGCAGCACGTCTCCTTCGCGAAGACCGGGGACAGAGACGGTCGCAGTCAGCACCCCGTCGAGCAGCCGGTCTTCCAGTCCTTGTTCGCGGCGCAGGACATCAAACTTAACCCCGCGTTCGAGCAGGTCGATCACCTCGCCATGGCGATGGATTTCCATGCTGTGCACGATCAGGTCGCCCTTGTCGGGCAGCCATTCCAGCGTCTGGGTGTTCAGCTGCATCAGCGCCTGCGGATTGTCGATCCGCTGCACCCAGTCGACATAGGCCCACACGACACCGTCCTCCAGTCGCTGTTGCCAGTCGAACAGCAGGGTTGCCGGGCCTTCGTCCGTGATGACTTCTGTCACGTTCGCTTCATCCACCCAGGCGTGTGCCGGCTGGTAGAGCGGCTCTTCGCCAGCATAGGCGGGCGCGCTGATGGCAACGGCCACGAGCGGAAGGGCGACGATGGAACGGTGCATGAATTTCCCCTGTTCGCCGCGTGCAGGCCGCGCGGCGATCTTGCTGTAATCTCATCATGAACCGGATTTGAAAGCAACGCCAGCGAACGCGCGTCTTGCCAATTGCGGGCGCAGGGCCTAGCCGCGCTGCGATATTTCCAGCCAGACTTACCCGGAGTTCACGATGGTCCCCCGTTACGCCCGCCCCGCCATGACCGCTATCTGGGAGCCGGAAACCAAGTACGAAATCTGGTTCCTGATCGAAGCGCACGCCACGCAGAAGCTGGCCGAACTGGGCGTGGTGCCGGAAAGCGGCGCCAAGGCGCTGTGGGACTGGTGGGCGACAAACCCGAAGATCGACGTGGCCGCAATCGACGAGAAGGAGCGCGTGCTGAAGCACGATGTGATCGCCTTCCTCGATTGGGTGGCTGACGAAGTCGGTCCGGAAGCGCGCTTCATGCACCAAGGCATGACCAGTTCCGATGTGCTGGACACTACGCTCGCCGTGCAACTGGCCCGCGCCACCGACATCCTGCTGGAAGACCTCGATGCGCTGCTCGACGCGATCAAGCGCCGCGCGCAGGAGCACAAGTACACCGCCACCATCGGCCGCAGCCACGGCATCCATGCAGAACCGACGACCTTCGGCCTGAAGCTGGCACAGGCATATGCCGAGTTCGACCGCTGCCGTGATCGCCTGCAGGCAGCCCGCGCGGAAATCGCAACTTGCGCCATTTCCGGCGCAGTCGGCACTTTCGCCAACATCGATCCCAGCGTCGAAGAATATGTCGCCGAACAGCTAGGCCTTACGGTCGAGCCGGTTTCCACGCAGGTCATCCCGCGCGATCGCCACGCGATGTATTTCAGCGTGCTGGCCGTGATCGCCTCCTCGATGGAGCGACTGGCGGTTGAAGTGCGCCACCTGCAGCGTACCGAGGTTCTGGAAGCGGAAGAGTATTTCTCCCCCGGCCAAAAGGGTTCGTCGGCCATGCCGCACAAGCGCAACCCGATCCTGACCGAGAACCTCACCGGCCAAGCACGCATGATCCGCGGATATGCCATTCCGGCACTGGAAAACGTGGCCCTGTGGCATGAGCGCGATATCTCGCACTCCTCCGTCGAGCGTTTCATCGGTCCCGATGCCACCATCACGCTCGACTTCGCTCTCGCCCGCCTGACCGGCGTGGTCGACAAGCTGCTGGTCTACCCCGAGCGGATGCAGAAGAACCTCGACAAGATGGGCGGCCTTGTCCACTCGCAGCGCGTTCTGCTGGCGCTGACGCAGGCCGGCATTACGCGCGACAATGCCTACCGCCTCGTCCAGCGCAACGCGATGAAGGTGTGGGAGTCTGACGGTCAAATGTCGCTGCTCGATCTGCTGAAAGCCGACCCTGAAGTGACTGCCGCGCTTTCGAACGAGGAACTCGAGGAGAAGTTCAACCTCGACTACCACTTCAAGCACGTCGACACGATCTTCGACCGCGTTTTCGGCAAGTAATCGCGTTACCCTTCCCAAGCCGGAAGGGAGCGCCTAGCATCGCTGGAAATTGGCCCTGAAAACAGGGCAACGACAGGAAGGTAACGCATGCAAATCGTTCGCACGGTCATCTGGGTTCTGCTGCTGGTCGCCCTGCTGCTGTTCTCCATCGCCAACTGGGATCCCACGGTCACTGTGCGGATCTGGGATGGCATCGTGGTGGATACCAAGATCCCCGCAATCGTGATCGTGTCCTTCGCTATCGGCTTCGTGCCGATGTGGCTTTACCATCGTGCCAGCAAGTGGCGCCTCAGCCGCAAGATCGCCAGCCTTGAAAATGCTGCGCGCACAGCCGCGGCAACGCCCGTTGCGGCCAGGCAAGACGTCGAACCGGGACCCGTACGCACGGAACCCGATCTGCGGGCCGATCCCAATACCCCACTCAAACCCACTACCCCTGTCGAACCTACTCCGTCCGAGACGAGCGAAGACACCGGTGACGACCTGTTCTCGGACGATTCCGATAAGAACGAACCCAAGCCATGAGCAACCCGGTCTATCTCGCGCTCGACGTGCCGCAGCTCGATGCGGGCAAGGCGCTGGTCGAGAAGGTGAAAGGCCATATCGGCGGAGTAAAACTGGGACTCGAATTCTTCTGCGCCCACGGCGTCCACGGCGTGCACGAGATCGCGCATCTCGGCCTGCCGATTTTTCTCGATCTGAAGCTGCATGACATTCCCAACACTGTTGCAGGCGCCATGCAGTCACTTCACGTAGTCGAACCTGCCATCATGACGGTCCACGCCAGCGGCGGGCGCGCGATGATGGAAGATGCCAAGGCCGCAGCGGGCGAGAATACCAGGGTCGTAGCCGTTACCATGCTAACCAGCCTTGACGAGCGCGACCTGGAACGCACCGGCGTTCAGGGCACACCGCACGATCATGTCATGCGCCTGGCCGAACTGGCCCAGGCCAGCGGTCTCGACGGGATCGTGTGCTCTGGTCAGGAAGTGAGCGGCGTCCACAAGCAGTGGAAGGATGGCTTCTTCGTCGTTCCCGGCCTTCGCCCCGGCGGCAATGCGACAGGCGACCAGAAACGCGTCGTTACTCCGCGGAAGGCCCGCGACGATGGCGCATCGGTGCTGGTAATCGGGCGCCCGATCAGCCGCGCGGATGATCCCTTACAGGCGGCCCGAGACATCGAGGCCACGCTTTAGGGGCAATGTCTCTTCTCGAGTCCTTCTTATTATTCGGTTTGCTTGGCGGTCTGACCGGTTCGGCCATACGCCGCCACATAGCTTCTCCGAAATCGAGATGGATAGCGCTGGCGGCCCTGTTTTTGCCGGTTGCGATCATGGCTATCTCTGTGGTGGCGCAAGGATGCCTTTTTCACGGCTCGCAATGTCGAGGTCTCGACTTGTTTCTCACCTTTGTCGCTATCGGGACACTGCCTGGGTGGGCCCTGGGCCTCGTCATTGGCTATGTTGCCGGACAAGAGGGCGGTACCCGTACGCCTGAGCTGTGACCGACCACGCCACGCCCAACTTGCCTAGTTCCGACTCTCTCAAGACCAAGCGCTGCAAGTGTTGAGCGAAAGCTGCCAGCCGCCGCGGCACAAATTTTCGCATCGAACACCTCCCCCAAGAGTGTTTCGTTAAACAGTCTGACCGACTTTCACATCACTGTCGAATCACCTATCGGGAGCAGCATGGCAGACCAGCTCATCAAGATTTGCGGACTTACCACCGGCGAAAGCATCGACGCGGCCGTCGATGCGGGCGCGACTCACGTCGGCCTCGTCCATTTCGAGAAGTCGCCGCGCCACGTCTCGATTGCAGAGGCCGCCAAGCTGCGCGCCCGCGTGCCGGAAAGTGTGAAGGTCGTGTTGCTCACTGTGAATATGCAGCCGCAGCCGACGGCAGAGGCCCTGCAGGAAATCCAGCCTGATGTGTTGCAGCTGCACGGCAGCGAGAATCCCGAATGGCTTTCGCTGATTCGATCGAATTCCGATCTCGAGATTTGGAAGGCAATCGGCGTGAAGGACCGCGCCTCGCTGGAACGCGCCGCCAAATACAAGGATAGCGCGCACCGCCTGCTTTACGACGCTGCCGCCGGCGCACTTCCGGGCGGCAACGGCCTCGCGCTCGACTGGCGGCTGCTGCTGAATCACCGCCACGTGCTGCCGTGGGGACTGGCCGGCGGCCTCGGGCCGCATAATGTCGCCGATGCAATCCGCTACACCGGCGCACCTCTGGTGGATGCATCCTCCGGACTCGAAAGCGAGCCGGGCAAGAAGGACCCGGCCAAGATCGAGGCCTTCTGCAAGGCTGCGCGTGAAGCTCGCAGCAAGGCTGCCTAGCCCTTAGACTCGCTGGACTTGCGGGCGTGGCTCTGCCAATCGGCAGGCCATGACCGAGCAGAAACCCAACTCCTTCCGCAACCAGCCCGACGACCGCGGGCATTTCGGCCAGTTTGGCGGCCGCTACGTCGCTGAAACGCTGATGCCGCTGATCCTGGATCTTGAGCGCGAATACACCGCCGCCAAGGCCGATCCGGCGTTCAAGGAACAGTTCGACGACCTGCTGGAGCACTACGTCGGTCGCCCTAGCCCCATGTATTTCGCCCCGCGCCTGACCGAGGAACTGGGCGGCGCGCAGGTCTGGTTCAAGCGCGACGAGCTGAACCACACGGGCGCGCACAAGATCAACAACTGCATCGGCCAGATTCTTCTCGCCCTGCGCATGGGCAAGACCCGCATCATCGCCGAAACCGGTGCTGGCCAGCATGGCGTTGCCACGGCCACCGTCTGCGCGCGCTTCGGTCTGCCCTGCGTGGTCTACATGGGCGCAGAGGACGTTCGCCGACAGTCGCCTAACGTCTTCCGCATGAAGCTGCTTGGCGCAGAGGTCCGCCCCGTCACGTCCGGTCGCGGCACGCTGAAGGATGCCATGAACGAGGCGCTGCGCGATTGGGTCGCGAACGTGCACGACACGTTCTACATCATCGGCACCGCCGCAGGGCCGCATCCATATCCGGAGCTCGTCCGCGACTTCCAGAGCGTGATCGGCAAGGAAGCGCGTCAGCAATTGCTGGATCGCACCGGCAAGCTGCCCGACCTGCTGGTGGCCGCCATCGGTGGCGGCTCCAACGCCATCGGCCTGTTTCATCCCTTCCTCGACGATCCGAGCGTGAAGATGCTGGGTGTGGAGGCCGCAGGCCACGGCCTCGACGGCGATGAGCACGCCGCCAGCCTGGCAGGCGGTTTCCCCGGCGTGCTTCACGGCAACAAGACCTACCTGTTGCAGGACGAGGACGGCCAGATCACGGAAGGCCACTCGATCAGCGCTGGCCTCGACTACCCCGGCATCGGCCCCGAACACGCATGGCTGAAGGAAACTGGCCGCGTGGAATACACCTACGCCACCGACACCGAGGCACTCGATGCCTTCCAGCTGCTCTGCCGCACCGAAGGCATCATCCCGGCGCTTGAGCCGAGCCATGCTATCGCTGCCATTACCAAGGTCGCGCCGACCATGCCGAAAGATTCGATTATCTGTGCGAACCTGTGCGGCAGGGGCGACAAGGACATTTTCACCGTTGCCGAGGCACTCGGGGTAGAGATGTGACCAAGGAGCGAGCGCGAGTTCGCAAGCAGCGAAGACGCGCTCGGTAACGCCAGGAGTCCGAAACGCCTCGGTGGAGGCTGGCCGTTTTCATTTTCGGTTTCATGATTACTTTCATGGGGGCGTGGCGCAGCGTTCAGAAGGGAACGGAGTTCGATTTTTCCGACATCGGCTTCATTCTCGTTTTCGCAGCAGCAATGGGCCTCGCCATCTATTTTCGTCCGAGCCTTTTTCACAAATGACCACGACGCGGAAATTTCGAGGCGAGAGGACAGAAAGAGCTTTCTGATGCAATTTTCACTTGCCCGTACTGGCATCTTTTTCCTGATTGGCCTTCCCATTGGCTTCATCCTATCGGCATTGGGCTTTGCCGTTAGCGGACAGGAAATCAGCGCCCCGCAAATCGCCCCGTTCGCAGGTGGAATTGCAGTTGTGATCGGTGTGGTCGCAGGGCTATGGAGCCCTTCATCATGACCCGTTTTTCCGATACCTTCTCCCGCGGCCCCGCCCTCGTCTGCTTTATTACCGCAGGCGACGGAGACACCGCAGCCAACCTCGATGCGCTGGTCGAGGGCGGCGCGGATGTGATCGAGCTTGGCATGCCTTTCACCGATCCGATGGCCGATGGCCCCGCGATCCAGGCGGCGAACATTCGCGCCTTGAATGGCGGGACGAAAACTGCCGACGTATTGCAGATCGCGACGGACTTCCGCGCCCGCCATCCGCAGGTGCCGCTGGTCCTTATGGGCTACGCCAACCCGATGATCCGCCGCGGGCCGGACTGGTTCGCCGATGCTGCAGACAAGGCCGGTATCGATGGTGTTATCTGCGTGGACCTGGCGCCGGAAGAGGACCAAGACCTTGGCCCGCAACTGCGCGACAAGGGCATCTCGCTGATCCGTCTCGCCACGCCCACCACCGATGACAAGCGTCTTCCCAAGGTGCTCGAAGGGTCTTCGGGCTTTCTCTATTACGTCTCTGTCGCGGGCATCACCGGCAAGCAGCAAGCCGCCGTCGATTCGATCGAGGACAACGTTGCCCGCATCAAGCAGCACACAGACCTGCCCGTGGCCGTCGGCTTCGGCGTGCGTACACCCGAACAGGCCGAGGCCATCGCCAAGGTCGCAGACGGGGTCGTCGTCGGCTCGGCATTGGTCGAAATCGTCGCCGAACACGGGGAAAACGCCCCGGAACACCTGCGCGCATTGGTCGAAAAACTTGCCAATGCGGTGCATTCTGCCCGATAGGCGCACCCCATGAGCTGGCTTACACGTGTCCGAGAGCGCCTGCCCTTTGGCAACAAGCGCGAATCGCCCGACAATCTGTGGATCAAGTGTCCGCGTTGTCAGGAGATGGTGTTCCGCACCGAATACGAAGAAAACATGAGCGTCTGTCCCAACTGCGGCCATCATGGCCGCATCGGTGCCGACGCGCGCCTCGACCAGATACTGGACGACGGCAATTTCGAAGTGCTGCCCGCGCCGGTGGTTACCGAAGACCCGCTGCGTTTCAAGGACAGCAAGCGCTACACCGACCGTCTGAAGGCCGCGCGCGCCAGCAATCCGCACAACGATGCCTTCACGGCGGCCTATGGAACGATCGAAGGCAAGCCCGCTGTCGTGGGCGTGCAGGACTTCACTTTCATGGGCGGTTCGATGGGCATGGCCGTGGGCGATGCCTTCTGCAACGCGGCCCAGCGCGCATTGGACGAGAAGTGCGGCTTCATCTGCGTAACCGCTGCCGGCGGTGCGCGCATGCAGGAAGGCATCCTCTCTCTCATGCAGATGCCGCGCGCCACGGTTATGACGCGCCGCCTGCGCGAAGCGGGATTGCCGTATATCGTCGTGCTGACGGACCCGACCACGGGCGGCGTGACCGCCAGCTATGCCATGCTCGGCGACGTGCACATCGCAGAACCGGGCGCGCTTATCGGCTTTGCCGGGCAGCGCGTGATCCAGGAAACCATTCGCGAGCAGCTGCCCGAAGGCTTCCAGCGCGCGGAATACCTGCACAAGCACGGCATGGTGGACATGGTTGTCACCCGCAAGGACCTGCGCGAAACGCTGGCCCAGTTGCTCGACTACCTGACGCCCGCTCAGGCTGCCTGACAGGCCCCGCACAACCGCGATGAAAGACTTTGCGATCTCGGAAGACCCGGCGGTCCAGAAGCAGCTCGATCGCCTTGGCGCGCTGTCATTGCCGCAGGGGCGCATCGGCCTCGATGTCATTCATGAACTGCTGGCGCGGCTAGGCAATCCCGAAAAGCATCTACCGCCGGTGTTCCATGTTGCTGGCACGAACGGCAAGGGTTCGACCTGCGCCTTCCTGCGCGCCATGCTGGAGGCGGAGGGGCTGAAGGTCCACGTCGCCACCAAGCCGCACCTCGTTCGTTACAACGAGCGTATTCGCGTCGGCGGCGAGCTAATCCCGGACGCGATGCTCGCCAGTCTGCTCGAAGAAGTGCTCGATACTGCGGAAGACCTGTCACCCAGCTTCTTTGAAGTAACCACGGCGGCCACTTTCCTCGCCTTCTCGCGCGAGCCTGCCGATGCCTGCGTGATCGAAGTCGGTCTTGGCGGTCGGTTCGATGCGACCAACGTGATGGAACGGCCAGCCGCCTGCGGCATCGCCAGCCTTGGCATCGACCACGACCAGTTCCTGCTGAACGAAGACCCCGATGCCCCCTCGCCCACGGAAAATCCGATGGTGCGCATCGCGTTCGAAAAATCCGGTATCGCGCGCCCCGGGTCGCCGCTCGTAACGCAGAACTATTCGCCTGACGTGGAAGCCGAAGTTGAACGACGCGCGGGCCTCGCAGGCGCGCCGCTGCACATGCGCGCCCACGACTGGTGGGCCGAGGCAGGACCCGACGCTATCGGCTACCGTGACCGTCACGGCAGGCTCGACCTGCCCCTGCCGACAATGCCCGGCGCGCATCAGGCAGATAACGCCGCTCTCGCAGTCGCGATGCTGCGGCATCAGGACAAAGTGACGGTATCTGCTGCCGCCATGGCAGAAGGTATCCGCAGCACGAACTGGCCTGCTCGCCTGCAAAAGCTGGGCGCAGGACCGCTAACCGAATTGCTGCCGGAACGCACATTCCTGCTCGATGGCGGCCACAATCCCGATGCGGCGAACGCCCTCGCCCGCTATCTGGACGAAAAAGCGGCAAAGCCCGTCAATGCGGTCATCGGCATGATGGCGGCAAAAGACGCACGCCGTTTCCTCGGCGTCATCGCGCCGCATCTCGCTTCGCTCACGGCAGTCCCCATTCCGGGCAACGATTGCCTCGATCCGCAGGTTCTGGCCGAACTGGCACGTGAAGCAGGTGTCGGCTCGGTCGATACGGCAGCAGACGTGCCATCGGCGCTAGGCACATTGGGAACGGGCAGCGAAGGCACCGTGCTGATCTGCGGCTCACTCTACCTAGCGGGCAAGGTACTCAGTCTGAACCGGGAGTTTCCGGACTAACCGGCTTTTCCGGCTCCAGCTTGCGCACTTTCATCGCGTACCAGCTGAATACGCCTGCAATGAACATGATGCCGCAGAACAGCGCGAAGGCCCATAGGCCGCTGGGATAGGCATCCTGGAACTTCCAGAAGGCGATAATGCCTGCCACGGCGATACCCATGCCGGTGTATTTGGGCACCATGAGCCGCGCACCGCAGCCCGTGCAGGCAAACGGCTTGCCCAGCCCCCAGACCAGCAGCTTGAGCGGAGCGTCTGCCCCACAGTCAGGGCAGGAAGGACCGGGTTTTCGTGCCATGACTATTCCGCCGGCTCTAGCGCGTGCTGCGCATCAGGCGTGACGACGCCGGACTTCGCACCCGATCGCGTTACGCGAATCCACTCGAACACGCACAGCACGACGGCGACAAAGCCGATCAGCGTCGTGAGGATGAATACGTCGAAATAGCCTTGATCCTCAATCATCTCGCCCAGAGCGCCGCGCCCCAACGTTCCCACCAGCAGCGTGAGCGATGACAGCAACGCGTATTGCACGGCGGAATATTTCTTCGACACGATGGAACTGAGCCAGGCGACATAGGCAGCCCCTGCAATGCCGATGGCGAGATTTTCCCACATGATGGTGAAAGTCAGGCGCGCAAGACCCTCGGACGGCGGCATTGTGAAGACACCAGCCAGAAAATTCACGAACTGGGTGAAGTAGATCGCATCACTCGCCACCTGCATGTTCGCTCCGCCCACAGCCATATCGGCATAGAGCAGGTTGGTCAGCGCCGCGATCAGCGCGCCAAAGGTGAGGATCGCCATGCGGCCAAACTTGGTAATCAGATAACCGCCGAGCGCCAGACCGGCGACGATAGCGAAGACGCCGAAGAACTTGGATGCGAAGGCCACCTCGTCATTGGTGTACTCCAGTTCGCCCAAGTAGAACGGGTAGGCGAAAGTGCCCCAGATAGCGTCGCAGATACGGTAGGTCAGCACCAGCGACAGTATCAGCACCAGCGACCAGCCCATCCGGCCGACGAACTCGACCAGAGGCATGACCAGGGCGCGGTAAAGATGATCTAGCGGCGATACATGGGCTTGCGCCGGCAGATCTTCCGCGATCACGTTTTCGCCCTTCTCCTTCTGCTTCGCCAGCCAGCCCGCAATGAAGGCAGGAATAACCACGGTCGCCACGATGATCCACGGGCCGTAATTGAGCGTGAACTCGGTCGGATTGGGGCGATCCTCCGGCGCGAAGGCCAGCGACATGTACATGAAGGTGAGCACAGCCCCGATAGCGACAGCCCACAAAAGCCCTACCGCGCCCAACGCTTTTGCGCGGATGGAAGGATTTAACTCGCCCTTGCGGCGCAAGCTGAGGAGAAGCTCGTCCGTGACTTCCCCATCCTCGTTCTCGCCCGCCTTGCTATCCGGCGCGAACAGACCGGCGATACCGATCACCAGCAGGATCGCGCCCATCATCAGGTACGTCTGCGGCCAGCCGATGCGTGCGGCAATAATCAGGCCCAAAGCGCCGCCTACCAGTGCGGCGAGACGATAGCCCATCTGATAGACGGTGGAGAGGATATCGAGCGTCGCCTCCTCGTCCGCCACGTCGATACGCCATGCATTGATGGCAATGTCCTGCGTGGCACTGGCAAGCGCTCCGATACCGGCAAGCAGGCTGAACCAGCCGATCGCCTCGTTCGTGGGGTTGGAGAGGCTGAGCGCAATCAGGATCACGCCGAGCAGGATTTGTGCGGGCACAATCCACTGCTTGCGCTTACCCAGCTTGCTGAAGCCGGGGATCGAGACCTTGTCGATCAGCGGCGACCAGAGGAACTGGAAGGCATAGGCAAGGCCGATGAGCGAGAAGACGCCCATTGTCTCCAGCTCCACCTCGGCCTCCGACAGCCAGGCGTAGAGCGTTCCCAGAAACAGCGCGAAAGGCAGACCGCTGGCAAAGCCGAACAGCGCCATGTAGCCACTTTTCGGGTTTTTCAGCGATCGGGCCAGCGTGCGCCAGCCGGGTTTGGATTTCTTAGTTTCTGCGGCCGTTTCGGCCATAAAACACTCTCCGGTTGCGTGCCCCAGTGATGGTCTAGCTGTAATCCATTGCAATGGAAGGCTGGATGAACGGGTCATCAACGCTTATGGGGCGGCGAATGTCCAAGGAAGAACGCCCCGAAGGCGACCGCATCGCCAAGTTGCTTGCCCGCGCGGGCGTTGCCAGCCGCCGAGAGATCGAGCGCATGATCGACGATCGGCGCATCAAGATCGGTGACGAGTTCGTCACCACGCCCGCCACGTTCCTCACTTCGCTGCGCGGGGTGACGGTGGACGGCAAGCCCGTGGCAAAGCCGGAGCGCACGCGCCTGTTCGCTTTCCACAAGCCTACAGGCCTGTTGACTGCAGAGCGCGATTTCTCAGGTCGTCCCACCATCTACACCGCGCTGCGCAACGCGCTGCCCAAGGATACGCCGCGACTGATGCCAGTCGGGCGGCTCGACCTGAACACCGAGGGCCTTTTGCTGCTCACCAACGATGGCGAGTTCAAACGGCTGATGGAACTGCCCGCCACGGAAATTCCGCGCACCTACCGTGCCCGCACCTTTGGCGACGTGACGCAGGAACAGCTTGAAGACCTGATGGACGGTATCGAGATCGAAGGCATGCGCTACGGCCCCATCGACGCCAACCTTGAGAGGCGCACGGGCCGCAACCAGTGGATCGAGGTGACGCTGACCGAAGGCAAGAACCGCGAAGTTCGCCGCGTTCTTGAATACCTCGGGTTGGAGGTCAGCCGCCTGATCCGCGTCGCCTATGGCCCGTTCGGCCTTGCAGACCTGCCGCGCGGCGCTGCGCAGGAAATCCGCAAGGAAGACATCGAACGCTTCCGGAGCAGCCTGAAGTGAGAATCATCGCAGGCGACTGGAAACGGCGGCAACTGCGCGCTCCTGCTGGCGAGGCTACCCGTCCAACGGCAGACCGCACACGCGAGACGCTGTTCTCCATGCTCGTCAGCCGTCTCGGTTCCTTCGAAGGACTGTCCGTGGCGGACCTGTTTGCAGGTTCAGGCGCCCTCGGTCTGGAAGCACTGTCACGCGGCGCTGCAAACTGCTTGTTCGTCGAACAGGACGCTGCCGCCATCCGCAGCATTCGCCAGAACATTGCAGCACTGCGTGCGCAGCAGCAGTGCGAAGTGGTGGCAGGGTCGGTCATGTCGCTGGGTCCGGCAAAGGTTCCGCGCGATCTCGTGTTGCTCGATCCGCCCTATGGCACCAATGCAGGGGCCGTCGCGATTGATCGGCTTACACGCCTCGGCTGGATTGGCCCGGCAACATGGGTCGCGCTGGAAGTGGGCGCGAAAGAGGACGTGAAGATCAAGGCTCTCCAAATCGAAAGCGAACGCAAGGTGGGTCCAGCGAAACTCGTGCTGATGCACTGGCCTGAAACTGACTAATCTTCGTTTTCTTCGTCACCGGAGGCTTGCTCATCACTCTCCATCTGACTGGCGGGTTGGCCCGGCCAGTGATCGATGGGAACAGTGCCGAAATCGAGCCCCGCTTCGCGCGGGTTGATGCAGTTGTCCTGCTGGCCCTCGCTACAGACATCGTATTCGTAGCCTTCAACCCTGATGCGGGTGGCGCGCCCTTCCTCATCGCGTTCAATCACTTCGGCGAGTGGGGCCTCTTCCTCTTCGCTCTCCTGATGGTGGTCGGCAAGCGCAGGCGATGCAGCGAGAAACCCAAGCGCGGCGATCAATTTCAGCGATTTCATGACACTTTCTCCTGCATCTTTTGGAAAGCATCCTACAAGCGAAGCCCGGAAACGACAAAGGGCCGCCCGAAATGACGGACGGCCCCTCGAAAACAAGTGCTATCTTAGTTCTTACGAACTCGCGGGTTCACCCGGCCAATAGTCGAGCGGGCGGTCGACACCGGGGCCACGCTGGCCAGCGGCCCAGGCGTTGATACAGTTGTCGTCAGCGTCGCTCTCACACACCGGGTATTCACCCTGATGCGGAGCTGGTGCGCTCTGCACCATTTCGTTGCTTACGAAACGCAGGTCTCCGGTATTATTCGGGGCTGGGGTCGTGTCGGTGCCCTGCTCCATTTCGGCCACTTGCGACAGCACCGAATTCCACGCGGCAGTGCGCTGCTCGGGTGCCTGGATCTGATAGATCGTCGCCCGTTGTTCATCATTCAGATACCACCAGGCATCGCGCTGGTTGTCGTCCAACGTCCAGTAATAGTCCTGCAACGGCGCATCCCAGCCGACATACATGGCCTGCTGGTCTTCATCGAGCTGGTCGAAATATACGCGCGTCTCAGCGTCCATTTCGCGCAGCGTGTCTTCATGGGCAGCCGAGTGGAAGGCCGGAGCGTTGTCCGGCGATGCAGTCGTCTGCTGCTGTGCCATGGCAGGCACGGCGGCCATAGAAAGGGCGGTGGCGGCGGCAAGAAAAGCCTTTTTCATCAGTCGTCTCCTGTTACAGTTCGCGTCGGTGCGATTGCCTAATAAACGGGATGAAACGCGTCGCTGTTCCGAAAAAATGCGGTTCCCCGGCTCGTCGCTGGCCTTGCACGGCGCGCCCCCGTTCCCTAGTTGTTCACGCGTGAACACGCCCCCTGCCAATCCTGATTCCCTGCCAGCAGAGGCCGCTCCCGAGTGGCTGTCCCATCTCAACACCCCGCAGCGGGAAGCCGTGCTGACGACCGAAGGGCCGGTGCTGATGTTGGCAGGTGCAGGAACGGGCAAGACGGCCGCCCTCACCCATCGCCTTGCCCATATCGTGCGCGAGAGGCTGGCATGGCCGAGTGAAATCCTGTGCGTCACATTCACCAACAAGGCCGCGCGCGAAATGCGCGAGCGTGTGGCGACGCTCACGAACGGCGCGCTGGAAGGGATGCCGTGGCTCGGCACCTTCCACTCGATCTGCGCCAAGATGCTGCGCCGTCATGCCGAACTGGTCGGGCTGGAAAGCAACTTCACGATCATCGACACCGATGATCAGTTGCGCCTGCTCAAGACGCTGATCCGCGAAGCCGACCTCGACGAGAAGCGCTGGCCGCCGCGCCAGTTGGCGGGCCTTATCGATAGTTGGAAGAACCGCGGCCTCAACCCCGGCGACCTTACGGCGGTCGACAACGAAAGTTATGCGAACGGCAAGGGCGCGGAGATGTACCGCATCTATCAGGAGCGCCTCAAAAGCCTGAACGCCTGCGACTTCGGCGACCTGCTCCTGCACATGCTCAACGTCTTTCGTCAGCACACCGACGTGCTGAAAAGCTACCAGCAGCGCTACAAGTACATCCTTGTCGACGAATACCAGGATACCAATGCCGTCCAGTACCTGTGGCTGCGTCTGCTGGCACAGGAGCGCAAGAACATCTGCGTGGTGGGTGACGACGACCAGTCGATCTATTCCTGGCGCGGTGCGGAAGTGGCCAACATCCTGCGCTTCGAGAAGGATTTCCCGGGAGCGAAAGTGGTGAAGCTGGAGCAGAACTACCGCTCCACCCCGCAGATCCTTGCCGCTGCCAGCGGACTGATCGAGGCGAATAGCCAGCGTCTTGGCAAGACGCTGTGGACCCAGTTACCCGAGGGACAAAAGGTTCGCGTGATCGGCGTATGGGACGCCCCCGAAGAAGCGCGCCGCGTGGGCGAAGAGATCGAGCGGGTGGAGCGCGAAGGTGCCTCGCTGGAACAGGTCGCCATCCTCGTGCGTGCGCAATACCAGACCCGCGAGTTCGAGGACCGCTTCATCCAGATCGGCCTCTCCTACCGCATCATCGGCGGCTTCCGCTTCTACGAGCGCGCCGAAATCCGCGATGCCCTTGCATACCTGCGCGTCATCGCCCAGCCCGCCGACGATCTCGCTTTCGAGCGTATCTACAATCAGCCCAAGCGTGGTCTTGGCGCAAAGACGCTGGAGAAAATGTACCAGCACGCGCGCCGAACGGGCCAGCCGCTTGCAGCCGCCGCTCTGGAACTTGCCGATAGCGACGAACTTCCCGCTCGCGCGCGCAACACCATTGCCGCGTTGATGGGCGATTTCCTCCGCTGGCGCGAAATGAGCGAGGCTGTCAGTCCCTCCGAGCTGATGCGCGCAGTTCTGGAAGAGTCGGGATACGACGCGATGCTGAAGGCCGACAGGTCCGCCGAGAGCGCAGGCCGTGCGGACAACCTCGTCGAACTCGCCCGCGCGATGGAAGAATACGAAACGCTTGGCGATTTCCTCGAGCACGTCAGCCTCGTCATGGAGAACGACGCGAATGACGACGAGGAAAAGGTCACGATCATGACCATGCACGCGGCGAAGGGTCTCGAGTTCGACTACGTCTTCCTGCCCGGCTGGGAAGAAGGCGTTTTCCCCTCGCAGCGTTCGCTGGACGAAGGCGGCCTCGCCAGCCTGGAAGAAGAACGCCGCCTTGCCTACGTCGCGATCACGCGCGCGAAGCGCCGCTGCACGATCATGCACGCGGCCAATCGTCGCATCTATGGCCAGTGGACCAGCTCCATCCCAAGCCGCTTCATCGAGGAATTGCCCGACGAGCACATCGAGAGCGAGACGACCATGACCGGCGGCCAATCGTCGCATCTATGGCCAGTGGACCAGCTCCATCCCAAGCCGCTTCATCGAGGAATTGCCCGACGAGCACATCGAGAGCGAGACGACCATGACCGGCGGCAAATCGCTGTGGCAGGCGAACTGGAGCGAGAGCGAGGACCCCTTCGCCCACGTTTCTTCCAGTCGCCCCGATCGCTCCAGCGCCCGCGGCCCCGGCTGGCAGCGCGCACTTGCCACGGGCTACGAGACTAAACCTGCGCGACTTAAGGAAAGCACTCGCTCCGCCGCCAGCTTCGCAGCCAAGCCGCGCGACGACGTGGAAATCGGCGCACGCGTGTTCCACGAAAAGTTCGGCTATGGCGAAGTCATCGGGCAGGAAGGCAACAAGCTGGAGATCGACTTCGAGAAAGCCGGAACGAAACGCGTTATCGACAGCTTCGTGACGCTGGCCTGACCTGGTGCTGCCGGCCAAGCCCCGGCAATTTGCTCATCCGCCGAAACTGCGCTTATGCTGCCCAGCGGATCCGGCCTTCAGGTGATTGCCGGACAAATGGCGGAGTTTCCCAATGGAGCCCGATCCGAAGGACGAGAGCAGAAAAGTCGAGGCGATCCGTTCTGCGGAAGATGAGCGTCCTATTTCCTCGGCGCTGCGGCGATTGCTCGAGCCGCTTCATGCTGAGTTCCCAAAGGCCGTTGCAATCAGTTTCGAGTACCAGAAAGACCTCCACTTGCACGTCGACTTGCGCACACTGGAAGAAGCGCACGTCGTACAGGCTCGCCTTTCCGCTCTTTGCGGCGGCGTGTTTCACGATATCTTCATCGGCAGTTCGCCGCACCACCCTTTCTTCCATCGCGTCAGTGCAAAGGTGGACCGCTAAAGTCCGAGTGTCGCGCCGCATAGGCGCGTGCTAGGGGCGCGCCATGCCCTTTCGCGACATTGCCCTTCTTGTCCTGCTTTGCCTGATCTGGGCGGCCAATGTCCTCGTAAGCCGCGTAGTCGTCACCGATCTTGCCGTTCCGCCACTGTGGTACGCAGCTTTACGCTCGGTCGTCGTGGTCGTGGCCTTGGCACCCTGGCTGAAATGGCCCGGAAGCGACTGGTGGCGCGTGGCGCTGGTCACGACGGCGGTCAGCGGCGGCGGCTTCGCGCTCTTGTTCGTAGGCCTTCAGGATGCAACTGCGTCTTCTTCCGCCATCGTGCAGCTATCCGGTGCACCTATGACAGTGCTGCTGGCGATGGTCATCCTCAAGGAACAAGTGCGCTGGCGGCGAGGCATCGGCATTGCAATGGCCCTTGGCGGCGTCGCAATGGCAGTCGCATCCCCTTCGGGCTGGGAAAACTCCACCGGCCTGTTGTTCGTCTTTGCCGGTGCCTTCGTGGGCGCTCTGGGGTCTGTTTACCTGAAAACCATCGAACTGTCGGCGCTGCGGATGATGGCCTGGGCCGGGTTTTTCTCGACTGCCCTGCTTTTGCCATTGAGCCTTTTGCTGGAAAGCGGTCAGATCGCCGCGTCCGTAGCCTCACCGCTGGAAGTGACTGGCGCCCTGCTCTTTTCGGGCCTGCTAGTCTCGGTCTTCGCCCACACGGCCTACTTCCGTATCTTGCAGAAGAACGAAGCCGGCGTGGTCGCACCGATCACGCTCCTGACACCCGTTTTCACGATCCTGATGGGTGCAACGATTGCAGGCGAAGAGGTAGGCCCTCTCCTTCTGGCAGGCGCGGCTCTTGCCGTTTCAGGTGTGATGGTAATCGCGATCAGGCCCAGCAAGACCTTCTTCAAGGGCCTGCTGGTGCGCCCGCGACTTTAGCAACCGATCAGTTGAAACCTACGCCAAGGAAATCGGGCTTCGGCCCGTTCCATTCGCCTGCGGGAACCGGCTCATCATCCTGATCGCGGCGGCGCGATTGGCCTCCGGACCGCTGGCTTGAGCGTTCGTCGCGCTTTTCGCGGCGCGGCTTGCGGTTGTCCTGACGGCTTTCCTGGCGATCGTCGTCACGGCGCGAGCGGGAGCGCTTCGGCTTTTCCTCGCGCACTTCCTCGGTTTCCTCGCGCTCTTCCTGCTTCGGCTTGTCCTGCTTGGGCTGAGCCTTGGGCAGTTCAACGCGCACGTCCTTCTTGCCGAAAATCGGCACTTCGCTGCCGGTCAGCTTCTCGACATTCTCGATAGCTTCGGCATCTTCGGGCGCGACGAAGGTAAAGGCGCGACCCTTGGCACCGGCGCGGCCTGTGCGGCCGATGCGGTGGACGTAATCGTCCGGGTGCCACGGCGTATCGAAGTTGAACACGTGGCTGACGCCTTTGATGTCCAGCCCGCGTGCGGCAACGTCGGAAGCGACGAGAATATTGATCTCGCCGCTCTTGAAGCGCTGCAATTCGGCATTGCGCTGAGCCTGGTCGATATCGCCGTGGATCTCGCCAGAAGCAAAGCCATGCCGCTGAAGGCTCTTATTAAGTTCGCGCACCGTTGTCTTGCGGTTGCAGAAGATGATCGCGGTCTCGACAAGATCGTTACGCAGCAGCCAGCGCAGCGTCTCGCGCTTCTCGCGGCTCTTCACCGGGATCTTAAAGGCGGTGATGTTCTCGTTAGTCGAGGCAGCGCGCGTCACCTCGATCCGCTTGGGATTGTCGAGGAACTTCTTCGCCAGCTTGGCGATAGGCGGCGGCATCGTGGCGCTGAACAGCAGCGTTTGGCGCTTTTCGGGCAGTTTGTCGCAAATGAACTCGATATCGGGGATGAAGCCCATGTCGAGCATGCGGTCGGCTTCGTCGATCACAACCAGCTCGCAAGCGTTGAGCATGATCTTGCCGCGCTCGAACAGGTCCATGAGGCGGCCTGGCGTGGCGATCAGTACGTCCACGCCGTCGTTCAGGGCTTTCACCTGTTCGCCCATCTGCACGCCGCCGATGAGCAGCACCATGGTGAGATCGTGGTTCTTACCGTACTTCTCGAAGTTCTCTGCGACCTGCGCCGCCAGTTCACGCGTAGGGGCGAGAATCAGAGAACGCGGCATCAACGCGCGGCGGCGACCGCTCGCCAGCACGTCGATCATCGGCAGCACGAAGCTGGCGGTCTTGCCGGTGCCAGTCTGGGCGATGCCCAGCACGTCCTTCATCATGAGCACTGCCGGGATGGCCTCTGCCTGGATCGGAGTCGGCTCCGTATATCCGGCCGCTTCCACGGCTTGGAGCAATTCAGGCGAAAGGCCGAGATCGGCGAAAGTGGTCAATGCGTCAGGTCCGGAAATGAATGGGGGTGCCCGCTTGCGGCACCGGTCATGCGCCGCGCCCTATGCAGGAGGCAGGCGGAAAGTCAAGATTTACGGGTAAATCGGACCTACTGACCCACAGCTACGAGACGGCTGAAACCGGCCACCTCGCAGCTTGCGCCGGCGCGCGATTGCAAGAGATCGCGTGCTACGCAAAGCCTTCCGTCATCATTCTGCTCAACGTAGAACCCCGCATAGAAGGCCCGTGCAGTGCAGCTTTCGCCCAGCGTAGCGGCCAGAATCTGGCGCTGGCGGGTGAACATCAGCAGGCGATTATCGTTGGTAGGCTGCACGCCCACGATGTCATCCACCTCGATGCAGTCGCCGTGCTCCACTTCCTCGAAGCTCTGGCGCATGGGACGACGCGGCAAGTCTGCCAACATCTGCGAACGGGCGCGTGGTGGAGCGGGTGAGACTCGCACGATCACGCGCTGGCGGATGCGAACCTGGTTCTGTTCCGGCGCGCGGTGAGCCTGGTCCAGCAAGGTCGTAGGAGAAGCCTGCGAAGGCCCGAAGCCAAGCGGCAGCGAAGACTGAGGCCCGACAAGTCCGCCAATGTCCTGCGCCGCGACACGTGTCGGCAGTTGCGCCGCGAAGATCGGGGCACACAGCGCAACAAGGGCAAGGAGGGCGAAAAGGCGTTTCATCAAGTGTTTCTGTCGGCGATCCGGCTTTCGCGGAAGGCACGCCGCGATTTGCGCCGGGATAGCAAGCAGGATTGAATGACGGCTTAACCTGCATCTCGCCCTTTGCAAGACGCACGCAATGCTGGCATCGGGATCGCCATGAGCACGAAGGACGAATTTCTGGCCGAGGCCGCCGATTTGCTGGGTGAGCGCGGTTTCACGACCGACACCGAGTTTGTCACGCCATGGCTGACGGACTGGCGCGGCCGCTTTACCGGCAATGCATTGGCGCTTGCTTCACCTGCCAGCACGCAGGAAGTCGCCGATTTCGTAAAGGTTTGCGCGAAGCACCTCGTGCCGATCGTCCCACAGGGTGGCAATTCCGGCATGTCGGGCGGAGCAACACCAGACGAGAGCGGCGATGCAGTAATCCTCTCGCTCCGGAGGATGGACAGCGTGCGCGGGTTCGACGTCGATGCCCGCCAGATCACCTGCGATGCCGGGCTTATCCTGCAGACGCTACATGAGACGGTGGAGGCGAAAGACCTGCGCTTCCCTCTGACCTTGGGCGGCAAGGGTTCCGCCACCGTCGGTGGTCTCATCTCGACCAACGCGGGGGGCACGCAGGTGCTTCGTCACGGTTCCATGCGCGCACAGGTTCTTGGCATCGAAGCGGTGATGGCTGACGGCACTGTGTTCGAATCGCTGCGCCCGCTGAAGAAAGATAACCGAGGTTTCGACCTGAAGCAGCTACTGATCGGATCGGAAGGCACGCTTGGGATCGTTACCGCTGCCACCTTGCGACTGCTGCCAGCGCTTGCGGATCGCGCTGTTCTTTGGGCCGGTGTCGGCGACATCCGCGATGCGCGCAAGTTGCTACTGCATTCCGAGCGCGTCGCCGGAGATGCGCTGGAAGGCTTCGAAGTGATGCCGCGCCATTCCCTCGAGGCCGTGATTGCGCACAATCCCAATGCTCGCAGCCCCTTGCAGGAAAGCCATGAATGGAACGCGCTGATCGAGCTGACCGCCGATGCGTCAGGCGCCGAGGCGCTGCCTGCCCTGGCCCAGTCGCTGCTGGAAAGCGCATTCGAGGAAGGGCTGGTGGCCGATGCGACCATCGCCCGCAACGAAGCCCAGGCCGAAGCGTTCTGGATGCTGCGGGACGACATTGCTCCGGCAGAACGCGCACTTGGCCCGGCGATGCAGCACGATATTTCAGTGCCCGTGCCTGACATGGCGGAGTTCGTGGCCGATGCCGTACCCAAGGTGGAAAAGGCATTCCCGGGCAGCCGCGCGGTAGCTTTCGGGCATCTGGGCGATGGCAACGTCCACTTCCACGTGCTCGCTCCGAAAGGCGCGACGCCCGGTGAATGGGAAAATACCGACGGCAAGGCGATCAGCGCCTTCGTGCATGACGAGGTGACTGCCTGGAACGGATCCATCAGTGCGGAACACGGCATCGGGCAGTTGAAGCGGGACGAGCTTGCACGCCTTGGCGATCCTGCTCAGCTGGCGATCATGCGGCAGGTGAAACAGGCGCTGGATCCGCAAGGTCTGCTCAATCCGGGCAAGCTAGTCCCGCTTGAAACCATGCCGGAACACCTTTAAGGCCGCGCCCCTGAGTTTCACCTTATTCAATATCGGACACCGGCATTGCTGCCGGAACGACCGAAGTCCAACCTGATCGGAGAGTATGATGGCCAGCGCGCCGAAAGCCAGTTTGCCCGTTTTCTACAACGAACTCGTTCCCCTCAACAGCAACGACCATGGCGACTGGAACGCGCGCACGGTCGACAAGGCGCCTTGGGTTGCAAACCAGCACGCCATTCCGCTGACCGTCGAGGAATTCCCGTCCGCGCAGCGTAGCTTCCCGATCGTTTTCTCCTCGGGCGAACGTTCCGTTCCGCTGGCTCTCATGGGCCTGAACGAAGGCGTGAACGTCTTCTTCGACGACGAAGGCGCTCCGCGTGACGGCACGCCGCCCTACGTCCCGGCCTACATCCGCCGCTACCCGTTCCTGCTGGCCAAGCTGGATCAGAACTCGGACAACCTCTCGCTCTGCTTCGATCCGTCCGCCGGCCTGATCGGCAAGTTCGACGACGGCCAGGCCCTGTTCACCGACAGCAAGGAGCCCAGCGAGCACACCAAGGCCCTGCTGCAGTTCTGCGAGAAGTTCGAAGAAGCCGGCACCCGTACGCAGATGTTCATGAAGGAACTGGAAGACAACGATCTGCTGATGGACGGCGAAATCGCCATCAACCGTGCCGACAACCCGGACCAGCCCTTCATCTACCGCGGCTTCCGCATGGTGAACCAGGACAAGCTGCGCGAGATGCGCGGTGACCAGCTGCGCAAGTGGAACGAGAACGGCCTGCTGCCGCTGATCTTCGCCCACCTGTTCTCGCTGGACCTGATGCGCAACATCTTTGCCCGCCAGGTGGAAATCGGCAAAGGTCCCGAAGGCATGGCCGCAAACGGCGCTGCCAAGGCGACCGCGACGAAGGCCTGATAACGGCTTTTCATGGGGCGTCGGCGAGATGCCCTGAAAACAGGATGAGGGCGGTCTTTCGGGGCCGCCCTTTTCTCATGTGATCTTGAAACATCGCAGGCCGGGATTATCTTGGAATCGTCCGGCCGGCGCTCCCCTCATGGCCCGGTCGGATAGGTACGCTTCGGCGTGCCTCCTCCCTGAACCTTGGCCGCCTCGTGCATCCCCCGCACGAGGCGGTTTTTTCATGCCTATTCAGCAGCCTGCGCGAAGCCGTTCGCGCCGTTTGCCACCTCGTCCGCCAGCCGCCGAACGAGGCCTGAAACAAGCTTGGCTACCTCGATCACGCCATCTCCTGGTTCGCGGAGCTTGGGGTCGAGGTAGGTTGCGCGGCAAATTTCCAGCTGCATGGCCGAAATCCCCCGCGCTGGCGCTCCATGGCGGTCGAGCACGTAGCCGCCTGCATAAGGCCGGTTGTGTGCGGCTCTGGCACCCTGCTCGTCGAAATGGTCTAGCGCAGTCGAAACAAGGGCGCTTTCGCACGATGCGCCGAAGCGGTCGCCGATGACGAAATCGACTGCCGCGCCGACACCGGCTTTTGGCCCCAGGGGCGGCATGGAATGGAGGTCCAGCAACAACGCCCCTCCCCACCTGTCACGCAGGTTCTCGAGCATGTGCGACAGTTCGAGATGATAGGGCGTATGGACGTTATCAATCCGCTTTGCGAGATCGGATGAAGGCAGGCGCTGGCGCCACAACTCTCCGAGACCGGGCAGCCTGCGCGGGATCAAGCCAAGGCCGCTGCGAGATCGGCGGCCAGCGGCAAGGCGCGAGCGGACAAAACCTGACCGCGGGCCGGAAACCATCTCCCAATCCACGTCTTCCGGAGACCTGTTGAGATCAATCATTGCGCGCGGTGCGTTGGCCACCAGCAGCGCAGCCCCGGTATCTTCCGCCACCTGTCGCGCAATCAGATCGACATAACGATCCTCCAGTCGCGGCGCGGCCTCGGCCGGATGGCGCATGCGATTAACAAGACTGGCAGGATAATCGCGACCGGCATGGGGAACTGCGATCAGAACGGGGATCGCAAGCTTGGCTGGCCGGTAAAGCACGTAAGCCGGCTGTCCCTCCCCGCCGGGAATCTCGCCACCTTCCTGCACGTGCGAATCGCTATGACGGGGGGCTTGCGCAGTCATCGCCCCTATTGCTGGAGGCGAAGCGTGCCCGTGTCAAAAAAACGTTCACCATGTGCTGTCCCATTGCAGGGCAAGTGCAACGCGGGTGCAGATTTTTAACGCGGATGTGCTTAAGGACAGTCCTCACACACATTCACGCGAGAGAGATGAAAAGCATGATCCGAATCCTGCTGGCCGAAGACGACACCGCGATGCGCACTTACCTGAAGCGCGCTCTCGAACAGGCTGGCTACTCGGTCATGGCGGTTTCGTGTGGCACGGAAGCGATGCCTTTGCTGGAAACCGAGATTTACGATCTCCTTTTGTCCGACATCGTAATGCCCGAAATGGACGGGATCGAACTGGCCCAGCGCTGTAACGAGCTGAGCCCCTCCACCAAGGTGATGTTCATTACCGGCTTCGCCGCCGTGGCGCTGAAGGCCAACCGCGAAACTCCCAACGCCCGCATGCTCTCCAAGCCTTTCCACCTGAAAGACCTAGTGATGGAAGTGGAGCGCATTTTCGAGGATAGTGCAGCCGTTTCGGTGTAAGGTGCTTTAGGCACTTGCGAAACGCAAAAGGCGGCGCTAGATGGCCCGCCTGCCGACCGAAGATGGACGGCACATCCCGAATGGTGTGGGCGTATAGCTCAGTGGTAGAGCACTATGTTGACATCGTAGGGGTCCCAAGTTCGAACCTTGGTACGCCCACCATTCGCGCTCTTCTTTCCTGACAATCAGTGCTCGCCACCTCCCGTGGCGTCGATCCGCTCCTGCGCCTCGCTATTCATCTGTTGCAGTTCGCGAATCGTCTGTTCGATCGCCTTGTGCTGTTCCTGCAATTCGGCCAGGCGCTGATTGATGCGTGACTGAAGGTGACGCATCTGGCCCACAGTGCCGCCCTCCCCGTCGTAGAGGGACAGGAACTCGCCGATCTCGCGGATACTGAAACCTAGGCGCTTACCGCGCAGAATCAGTTGCATGCGGCCCATTTCACGCTTGGAATAGACCCTCATGGAGCCGACGCGCGCAGGCTGGATCAGCCCCTTGTCCTCGTAGAAGCGCAAGGTGCGCTGCGTGACGCCCAGTGCCTCCGAAGCCTCGGCAATGCTTTTCAGATCGCCCTGCTTCATGTCCTCGAAGCCAAGGGCGTCGCTCGCCATGCGTTCCCGGTTCTCGCTCATGCACTTCCCCCTTCGGATGCGTCGGCCCTTGCAGCTTCGGCCTTGGCCCTTTCCTCGGCGACCAGGGTCTTCTTTTCCAGCTTGCCCACCAGCGTCTTCGGCAATTCGTCGCGGAATTCGTAGGCGTCGGGGATTTCAATGGGATTGAGCCGCATCTTGAGGAACTCGTGCAACTGTCCTGCATCCAGCTCCTCGCCATCGTGCAATGCGATGAACAGCTTGGGTGCCTCGCCGCGGTACTTGTCAGGAATGCCGATAGCGACAGCCTCCTTCACCGCAGGATGCTGATAGGCAGCATCCTCGATCACGCGCGGATAGACGTTGTAGCCGCTGCAGATGATCAGGTCCTTGATGCGGTCGACGATGAAGAGGTAGCCGTCTTCGTCCAGATAGCCGATGTCGCCAGTGCGCAGCGCTCCGTCGACAAATGTCTCCTCGGTCGCACCCGGCCTGTTCCAGTAACCCTTCATCACTTGCGGACCGCGCGCACAGATTTCGCCGCGCTCGCCCTGCGGCAGAATTTCACCCGTTTCGGGATTGCGGATCTCTACAATCGTATGCGGGAAAGCAGGACCGGCGGAATTGTCCTTCACCGGCTGCCGACCCAGCAGAGGATTGCTGGTGATAATGGGCGAGGCTTCGGTAAGGCCGTAGCCTTCCGAGACCGGCGAACCGGTGCGCTTCTCGTACTGGTGGCGCACATCCAGCGGCAGCGGGGCGCCGCCTGAAATGCTCGTGCGAACGGCGCGCAGATCCGGCACCTTGTCGTCTGGCAATGAACCCAGGGCGTTGTAGATCGTCGGCACGCCGAACAGCTGGGTCGGCGGCTTGCGCTTGATGGTGGCAAGCACCTCGTCCATTTCGAAACGCGGCAGCAGCACCAGTTCGGCGGCAATCTCCACACCGAAATTCAGGACGCAAGTCAGCGCAAAAACGTGGAACAAGGGCAAGACACCGAGCGTGCGCTCCTGCACATCGCGCTCCTCCCCCACGTGCAACAGCATCTGCGCCGAATTGGCCGCGAGATTTGCATGCGTGAGCATGGCACCCTTTGGCCGCCCGGTCGTTCCACCAGTATATTGCAGGACTGCAACGTCATGTGGATCCTGCGGAACGGAGCGGAGATTGGCCTGGTGCGCAGCGAGATCGCTGTAGGCGGAATACGTTATGTCGGCGCGCTTCTTGGCGAGCGACGAGCGCTTCAGCGTGCGCAGGCCCACGCTTTTCCAGAACGGCAGCACGTCCCCCATCGAACAGAGGATGATGCGCTCAAGCGCGCTGCCCTCCGCGCCCCATGCGCTGGCAACCTTGGAATGGAGAAGCTCCAGATCAGGCACGGCGACCATCTTCGCACCCGAATTGGTAATCAGGAATTCGACCTCGCTATCCGAATACAGCGGGTTCAGCTGGACGACGATGCCGCCAGCGCGCAGCACCGCGAAATAGAGGATGATCGAGTAAGGAGTGTTCGGCAGGCAGAGGCCAAAGCGGTCATCCTTCTGGAAACCGAGAGCCTGAAGGCCAGTGGCGACTCGTTCGACCTCACTGCCCAGTTCGCCGTAGGTCCATTCACGGCCGAGAAAATCTATAGCGACGCGATCGGGGAATTGGGTGATGGCACGATCGAAACTCTCCGTCAGCAGGCGCGGTCGCAGCTTTCCTTCCGCATCGAGGATCCGGGAGGGATCAAGCGGGTGGGACGTTACCGCCGCCTCGTTCATCAAACATCCTTTCCAATTATGTCGCAGCTTCATGGCAATCTGCGTCTTGATTTCACGTTGCTTGACGTATACGTCAGGCTACAGACTTTATCGTAATCATTCGGCGCAAAAGGTCAACGCGCGATAGAAAGGCAAAACAGAACCATGAGTGATGTCGTCATTGCAGGATATGTCCGCTCCCCGTTCCATTTCGCTCACAAGGGCGCTCTGGCAAAGGTTCGCCCCGACAATCTGGCAGCGAACACCATCAAGGGCCTGATCGAGCGCACCGGGGTGAACGCCGAAGATATCGAGGACCTGCTGCTGGGCTGCGCCTTCCCCGAAGGCGAACAGGGTTTCAATATCGCCCGCCTCGTCGTCCTGTTGGCGGAACTGCCGCTCAGCATCGGTGGCATGACCATGAATCGCTTCTGCGGCTCTTCCATGAGCGCCATCCACTACGCCGCCGGCCAGATCGCCTGCGGTGCGGGTGAAGTGTTCATCGCGGCCGGCGTCGAATCGATGAGCCGCGTGCCGATGACGGGCTTCAACCCGATGCCGAACCCCGAACTCGCCAAGCGCTCGGCAGCCTACATCGGCATGGGCGACACGGCAGAGAACGTCGCGAAGAAGTACGACCTGACCCGTGAGGCACAGGAAGCCTTCGCCGTGCGCAGTCAGCAAAAGGCTGGCGAGGCGATCAAGAAAGGCTCTTTCAAGGAAGAGATCGTTCCCTACACCCTGCCCGATGGCACCGTGATTGACTACGACGGCACGCCGCGTCCGGAAACCACTGCGGAAGGTCTCGCTGGCCTGAAGCTGGCGTTCGACGAGAATGGCACGGTGACTGCAGGCACTGCCTCCCCGCTGACCGATGGTTGCGCCGCCGTGCTGGTGTGCAGCGCCGAATACGCGGAGAAGAACGGACTGAAGGTCATGGCCAAGATCAAGTCCATGGCGATTTCAGGCTGCGCGCCCGAGATCATGGGCATTGGCCCGGTCAAATCCTCGCAAAAGGCACTGGAACGCGCGGGCCTGACCATCGACGATATCGACCTTATCGAACTGAACGAAGCTTTCTCCAGCCAGTCGCTGGCCAGTATCGGCGATCTCGGCATCGACGAAAGCAAGGTAAACCTCGACGGTGGCGCCATCGCCATCGGTCACCCGCTGGGCGCCACCGGCGCGCGCATCGTTGGCAAGGCAGCCAGCTTGCTGCAGCGTGAAGGCAAGAAATACTCGCTCTCCACCCAATGCATCGGTGGTGGCCAGGGCATCGCGACCATTCTGGAGGCAATTTAATGACCGACAAGTCCATCAAAAAAGTCTGCGTGATCGGCGCCGGCACGATGGGTGCCGGTATCGCCGCTCAGATCGCCAACGCCGGCGTTCCCGTGCTGTTGCTGGATATCGTCCCGAAGGAAGGCGACAACCGCAATGCGATTGCGGAAGGTGCCGTCGCCAAGATGCTCAAGACCGACCCTGCCCCCTTCATGGGCAAGCGTCCGGCCAAGCTGGTGGAAACCGGTAATATCGAGGATGACCTTGGCAAGGTTGCCCAGTGCGACTGGGTGGTGGAAGCCATCATCGAACGCCTCGACATCAAGCAGAATCTCTACGCCAAGCTGGAGGAAGTGCGCACGCCGGGTACGGCCGTGTCGTCCAACACCTCCACCATTCCGCTGGAGCAATTGACCGACGGTCGTTCGGAGGAGTTCAAGCAAGATTTCCTGATCACCCACTTCTTCAATCCGCCGCGCTACATGCGCCTGATCGAGCTGGTGGCTGGTCCCAAGACCGATCGCGATACGCTGGAAATGGTTCGCGAATTCGTTGACCGCAAGCTCGGCAAGACCCCGGTCGATGCCGAGGACAGCCCCGGCTTTATCGCCAACCGCATCGGCACCTTCTGGATTCAGCAGGCGGTCAACTCCGCCTTCGACATGGGCATGACGGTAGAAGAGGCCGACGAGATCGGCGGTCGCCCGATGGGCGTTCCCAAGACCGGCATTTTCGGCCTGATCGACCTCATCGGTATCGACCTGATGCCGCATCTGATGAAGTCGCTCACCAGCACCCTGCCCCAGGATGACTGGTATCAGAAGATCGCCCGCAGCGAGACGCTGATCGAGGAGATGATTGAGACCGGATTTACCGGCCGCAAGGGCAAGGGCGGTTTCTATAAGCTCGAAAAGGGCGAAGACGGCTCGCGCACCAAGATGGCGAAGGATTTGAAGTCCGGAGAATATCGCGCTGCAGCTCGCCCCGGCCTCGTGCGCGGCTCTGCTGCAAAGGGCGATCTCGGCAAGTTGATCTCCATGAAAGGCAAGGTTGGCGAATACGCCTGGGCCATTCTTGGTCCGACCCTTTCCTATGCTGCCAGCATCGTGCCCGAGGCGACTGCTACGGTGGTCGGCGTCGATGACGCGATGAAGCTGGGCTATAACTGGAAGTTCGGCCCGTTCGAGATGATCGACAAGATCGGCGCGGCCAAGCTGGTCGAGCGGCTCGAAGCCGACGACATGCCGGTTCCCGAAATCCTCAGGATGGCTGGTGACCGCAGTTTCTACCGTGTCGAAAACGGCAAGCGTCAGTATCTCGGGACGGACGGCGACTACCACGACATCGTGCGCCCCGAAGGCGTGCTGATGCTGGAAGACATCAAGCTCTCTTCCGAGCCACTGATGAAGAACGGTTCCGCTGCGCTATGGGACGTCGGTGACGGCGTTGTCGCGCTGGAATTCACCGGCAAGATGAACGCGCTGGACGAGCCTGTGATGCGCCTGATTCAGAAAGCCATTCCGTTGGTGAAGAGCGAGTACAAGGCGCTTGTCGTTTACAATGAAGGCTCCAACTTCTCCGCAGGTGCCAACCTTGGCCTTGCCATGTTCGCGCTGAACATCGCGGCGTGGAGCGAAGTCGAGAAGCTCGTGAAGGGCGGACAGGATGCCTACAAGGCCCTGAAATATGCCCCCTTCCCCGTCGTATCGGCACCGTTCGGCATGGCGCTGGGCGGCGGCTGCGAGATCTGCCTCAACTCCGACGCCATTCAGGCTCACGCGGAAACTTACATCGGCCTCGTCGAATGCGGCGTGGGCATCATCCCAGGTTGGGGCGGTTGCGGCGAGTATATTTCCCGCTGGAAAGACAATCCCGTCTATCCCAAGGGCCCGATGCCAGCCGTATCCAAGGCTTTCGAGACCATTTCCACGGCCACGGTCGCCAAGTCGGCAGCCGAGGCAAAGGAACTCGGCTTCCTGCGCCGCGACGATGGTATCACCATGAACCGTGACCGCCTGCTTTACGATGCAAAGCAGCGTGCGCTGGCCATGGTGGATGGTTACGAAGCACCCGAAAAACCGGTCTATCGCCTGCCCGGCCCCACCGGCAAGGCGGCACTCATGCTGGCAGTCGAGAGCTTCCGTAAGCAGGGCAAAGCCACTCCGCACGACGAAGTGGTCGCGGGCGAACTCGCCTATGTTCTCACTGGCGGCAATACAGACGTCACCGAAGAGGTCACCGAGGCCGATATGCTCAAACTGGAACGCGAAGCCTTCATGCGCCTCGTTCGCAATCCCAATTCGCAGGCGCGGGTCGAGCACATGCTCGAAACCGGCAAGCCGCTGCGCAACTGATCTGAAGGGAGTCCACCGACATGCAAGTCTATGAAGCCCCAATTCGCGACATGCTTTTCGTGCTCAATGAGCTGCACGACGGCGACGGTTTCGGCGATCTCGAAGGGTTCGAGGATTTCGACGAGGACGTAACCGCCGCGATCCTTGAAGAAGCGAACAAGCTGTGCCGCGACGTGCTGCTGCCGATCAACTGGCCGGGCGACCAGGAAGGCTGCCGTATCGAGAACGGCGTCGTTCGCACTCCGAAAGGTTTTCAGGAAGCCTACAAGGCTTTCTGCGAGGGCGGCTGGGCCGGTCTTGGCGTCTCGCAGGAATGGGGCGGGCAAGGCGCGCCACACTCGCTCGGCAAGATGGTCGAGGAAATGACCTGTTCGGCCAATCTCTCCTTCGGCCTCTATCCAGGGCTTACCAATGGCGCGATGGTGGCATTGGAAGCTTATGGTAGCGACGAGTTGAAGAGCTTCTACATGCCGAAGATGGCCAATGGCGAATGGTCGGGCACCATGTGTCTGACGGAAGCGCACTGCGGCACCGATCTTGGCATGCTACGCACCAAGGCGGAACCGCAGGACGACGGAAGCTACCTGGTTACCGGCAACAAGATCTTCATCAGCGCCGGTGACCACGATCTGGCTGACAACATCGTCCACCTGGTGCTGGCCCGATTGCCCGATGCCCCTCCCGGCGTGAAAGGCATCAGCCTGTTCCTCGTGCCGAAGTATCTTCCCAACGAAGACGGCTCGCTCGGCAACCACAACAACGCAGGTCCGACGGCCATTGAACACAAGATGGGCCTCAAGGCGTCGGCGACGTGCCAGATGTCCTTCGAGGAATCGAAGGGCTGGATCGTTGGCAAGCCGCACCGCGGGCTCGAGGCGATGTTCGCCATGATGAACACCGAGCGCGTGGCCGTGGGCATCCAGGGTCTGGGCGTTGGTGAAATCGCGTATCAGTCGGCCGTCTATTACGCGAAGGACCGCTTGCAGGGCCGCTCGCTATCAGGCGTCAAGAACCCGGATGGCCCAGCCGATCCGATTATCGTGCATCCCGACGTCCGCCGCATGCTCATGACCATGCGCGCCTACAACGAAGGCTGTCGCGCGGTATCCGCATGGGTCAGCCGCGCGCTGGATGCAGAACATGCGGCTAAGGAACCCGAAGCGCGTGCTCGCGCAAAGGATTTCGTGGCGCTGATGACTCCGGTAGTGAAGGCGCTTTTCACAGACCTTGGTCATGAAAGCGCGCACCACGCGGTGCAGGTCTATGGCGGCCATGGTTATATCCAGGAAACCGGCGTCGAGCAGTTTGCCCGCGATGCCCGCATTGCCCAGATTTACGAAGGCACAAACGGCATTCAGGCGCTGGATCTGGTCGGTCGCAAGTTGCCTGACCGCATGGGCCGCAACCTGCGCAGCTTCTTCCACCCCGTCTCGCAGTTCATTGAGGACTATGGAGCGGACGCGAACATCGGCAAGATGATTGCAGGGCTTCAGCAGGCTTTCGGAGCATTGCAGATGTCCACAGGCCACATCGCACAAAAGGGCATGAAGGACCCAGAGGAAGCGGCAGCGGCCGCGACCGACTACCTTCGCCTGCTGGGCTTTGTCGCCATGGGCTATTGCTTCGCGAAGGCGGCCAAGCTGGCCTACGCCAAGATTGAGGAAGGGACCGACGAAAAGGCATTCTACGAAGCCAAGATCGTCACCGCGCGCTTCTTCTTCGATCGCCTTCTGCCGCCAGTGATGGCGCAGATGATGGCGATCACCAGCGGCAAGGCCAGCATGATGGATATGCCGGAGGACGCATTTTGAGCCGGACTGCCAACAACCCGGCGCTGGACAGCTTTGCTGGCGGGCTGAAAGTGCCCGCCATCGTTGCGCCCATGTTTCTCGTTTCGGGGCCCGACCTCGTTGTCGAGAGTTGCAAGGCCGGGCTTTGCGGCACCTTCCCCGCGTTGAACCAGCGCACCACGGAAGGGTTCGATGAATGGCTCTATGAGATCGAGGAACGGCTCGGCGATACGGGCGCACCCTACGGCGTCAACCTGATCGTGCATGGCTCCAACCCGAGAGTTGAAGCAGACCTCGAGGTCTGCATCAAGCACAAGGTGCCACTGATCATAACGTCGCTCGGTGCCGTGCCTGATCTTGTAAAAGCCGTTCATTCCTATGGCGGCCTGGTGTTTCATGACGTGATTCAGCGTCGCCATGCAGAAAAGGCTGCCGAGGCCGACGTCGACGGCATCATTGCTGTTGCCGCTGGCGCAGGTGGCCATGCAGGCACATTCAGCCCGTTCGCGCTGACGCAGGAAATCCGCGAATTCTGGGATGGGGCGCTTATCCTGTCTGGCTCGATGAGCCACGGCGGCCACATCGCGGCAGCGCAGATGATGGGTTGCGACTTCGCCTATTTCGGCAGTCATTTCATCGCTGCGGAGGAAAGCATGGCTCCGCAGGGTCAGAAGGACATGATGATCGCCAGCAGCGCCAAGGACATTACCTACACCAACAAGGTGACTGGCGTCGGCGCCAACTTCCTTACGCCCAGTATCGAGGCGGCGACGCTGCACGATGCGCCGGGCGAAATGTCACTGAACGAAGAAGCGAAGGCCTGGAAAACGATCTGGTCCGCCGGACATGGCACCGGTTCCGTTCACGATGTGCGGCCCACCAAGGATATATGCGAGCAACTGATCGCCGAATACGAGGCTGCTCGTACGAATTTCTGCGGATGACAGGCACAGGCAGCTTGTACAGACGTTACTGCTGCTGAATGCCCTCCATTTGTGCCAGCAACGCCCCGCGCATAAACGCCATCGCCACGGCGGTGCCGGCTTGCGATGTTCATGATCGCTACACCGATTGGGCCTCTGCCCAGATAGAGGACCCGCGAAAGGCGGCAGTGTTCCGCCGCATGGAAGCGCGCGGTGGCATCTCGCACCGATACTCCGTGCTCTCGGGCGATGATGCGGCACTGGATTTCGGCAGCTTCTACATGAGCGGCACAGAACCAGGTACAGAGGCGCGCATGAGACGTTACGCGGCTCACGCTCCCGATCTTGCACTGAAAGCCGTGGAGGGCCTGCCGTCAACCGAAGGTGTTACCCACATCGTAATCGCCAGCTGCACAGGCTTCATGGCACCGGGCCTGGATCAGGTCATCGCCCGCCGTCTTGGCTTGTCAGCGGGAGTGGAGCGCGTCTCCATCGGATTCATGGGTTGTTATGCCGGAGTTACCCTCTTGCGCACCGCTGCACACATCGTGCGATCGGACCCTTCGGCGAAAGTTCTCGCGGTCTCAGTCGAACTTTGCACGCTGCATCTCCAGCAAACCGGCGATATCGAGAGCCTGCTGGCGATGGGACAGTTTGCAGATGGCTCTGCCGCGGTTCTCGTCAGCGCGGAAGGAGAGGGACTGGCGCTAGGCGAAGGGCTTTCGCTGGCACTGGAGGAAAGTGACGACCTGATAACCTGGACTATCGGTGACAGCGGTTTCGTCATGCACCTTTCAGGCGAAGTTCCCGGGCGGCTGAGCGTGGCGCTTGACCAGGTATCAATCAGTGAGGCTATCCGAGGGAAAGAGGCCCCTGTCGCTTGGGCGGTGCATCCGGGTGGCAGGTCCGTTCTCGACGCCGTGGAGCGCGGGCTCGATCTTCCAACAAACGCGCTTGAAGCTTCACGCGCTGTCCTCGACGAATTTGGCAACATGTCATCTGCCACGGTGCTTTTCGTGCTCGAGAGGATTGCTCGGCAAAAACCTGCCAACGGCATCGCGCTAGCCTTCGGGCCGGGCCTCGCGATGGAAGGCCTTCGCTTCGGATGGACAGATGGCAATGCTGGATGAACGGCTCGATGCAGATGAGTTGATGGACGATCCGGCCCTGCCGGAGCCAGTCTATCGCAAGGTGTTGGCCGATCTGGCAAAGGTGAACCGTGTAACCTTGGCCTACCGCCCCACTCTCGACTTTCTCGGCACCGCGCTGAAAGGGCGTGACAGTTTCAGCCTCCTTGATGTCGGTTTCGGACAGGGCGACATGCTGCGGGAAATCGCGCATTGGGCAGAGAAACGCGGGATCGCCGCAAGGCTGGTAGGCGTCGATCTGAACTCTCGCAGCGAGGCTGCCGCGCGCGCCGTCACCGATGCGGACTTGCCGATCACTTATGTCACCGGCGACTATGCGGACCTGATGAACGAAAAATGGGACTTCATGATTTCCAGCCTCGTGGCCCATCATATGAGCCGCGAGGAACTGATCCTGTTTCTGCAGGTCATGGACAACGAGGCGCGCACCGGCTGGTTCGTCAACGATCTGCACCGCCACGGATTCAGCTACCTCGGATATCCGGTGCTCGCGCAACTGGCAGGATGGCACCGCATCGTCCGCATGGACGGGCAAACCTCGATTGCCCGATCGTTCCGTCCCGCCGAATGGCAACCGCTGCTCGCCGAGTCTGGGATTTCCGGAGCCAGGGTTGAACGCAAATTCCCGTTTCGCCTGTGCGTATCTCAGATCCGCTGATCCTTGGCGCCGGTCCCGCCGGGTGCGCGGCGGCAATTGCACTGGCACGGAATGGGGTGAGCCCCATCCTTCTCGATAAGAATGCGGCGGTCGGCGACGCGCTTTGCGGCGGTTTCATGAGTTGGCGAACACTGGCTCAGCTCGAAGATCTTGGTATCGACACAGCTCGGCTTGGTGGTCAGCGGGTCGATCACCTGCGCCTGTTCAGTCGCGGACGAGAAGTCCATGTAGCCCTGCCCAAGTCGGCTCTTGGCCTGTCGCGCCATTCGCTTGACTCCGCCCTGCGTGACAAGGCTCTCGCAACGGGCGCGAAGCTGGAAATCGACACGGTTCGTGCAATTTCCAACGGCATCGCGCACGGCGCGGATCGCGATTGGCAAAGCGATGCAATTTTTCTCGCCAGCGGGAAGCACGACATCCGCGGCCAGTCACGCCCGCGCAAGGCACGAGATCCGGCTTTGGGCCTACGCGTTCGGCTGCCTGCAGATCCCGAACGACAGGCATTGATTGGCTCAGCAATCGAACTGCATCTCTTCCGTGGTGGATACGCCGGTATCGTTCTTCAGGAAGGCGGTTCGGCGAACATTTGCCTCGCGCTGCGAAAGTCAGCCCTTGCCCATGCCAGTGGAGAACCGGCAGCGTTGCTGGAAAGCATTGCGAACCGCAGCACGCATTTCGCCGCCCGTCTTGGCACCTCGTGGCAGTCCGCTCGGATAGAGACCATCGGCGCGGTGCCATACGGCTGGATTGCGAGTGAGACACAGCCGGGTCTGTTTCGCCTGGGGGACCAGGCAGCGGTCATTCCCTCGCTCGCTGGTGAGGGAATGTCTATCGCCGTGGCAAGTGGCACGCTGGCTGCGCGTTATTGGCTTGAAGGAGGCTCTCAAGCCGCGCAAACCTTCCAGCAGGCCTTTGCTGCAAGGGCATTCCCGCCCGTCCAGCTAGCCCGAGCAGCAAAGATTCTCGCCGAAACCCAGCTTGGCAGCATTGCGGCGCTGGCACTTGCAAACCTTGCTCCCGGCTTGATCACGGATCTGGCCGAACGCTGCCGGATCGCCACCACCCGCACACAGCAACTTCCGGCACCTTGCACCTAGGCGCGTCCCTGCTAAGAGGCGCGCAAACCTTTACGGATTTCACGAAAGACAGGACACCCCATGGCGAAGATTCAGGTCAAGAACCCCATTGTTGAGATCGACGGCGACGAGATGACGAAGATCATCTGGCAGTGGATCCGTGAACGACTGATCCTCCCCTACCTCGATGTTGACCTGAAGTATTACGATCTCTCCGTCGAAAAGCGTGACGAGACGGACGACCAGATCACCGTCGATGCCGCCAATGCAATCAAGAAGTACGGCGTGGGCGTGAAGTGCGCCACCATCACCCCGGACGAAGCCCGCGTCGAGGAATTCAACCTCAAGCAGATGTGGCGTTCGCCCAACGGCACGATCCGCAACATCCTCGGCGGCACCATCTTCCGCGAGCCGATCGTGATCGACAACGTGCCGCGCCTCGTGCCCGGCTGGACCGACCCCATCGTCGTCGGCCGTCACGCTTTCGGTGACCAGTACCGCGCTACCGACACCCTGATCCCCGGCGCCGGCAAGCTGCGCATGGTTTTCGAGGGCGAAGACGGCCAGAACATCGACCTCGAGGTGCACACCTTCGATCAGCCCGGCGTGGCAATGACGATGTACAACCACGACGAATCGATCCGCGATTTCGCGCGTGCCAGCTTCAACTACGGCCTCGACCGTGGCTGGCCGGTGTACCTCTCCACCAAGAACACCATCATGAAGAAGTATGATGGCCGCTTCAAAGACCTGTTCCAGGAAGTGTTCGACACCGAAGGCTTCAACGAAAAGTTCGAGGAAGCCGGCATCGGCTACGAACACCGCCTGATCGACGACATGGTTGCCGCCGCTCTCAAGTGGAACGGCAAGTTCGTCTGGGCTTGCAAGAACTACGACGGCGACGTGCAGTCGGACATCGTGGCACAGGGCTTCGGCTCGCTGGGCCTCATGACTTCCGTGCTGATGACGCCCGATGGCAAGACCGTGGAAGCCGAAGCCGCCCACGGCACCGTGACCCGTCACTATCGCCAGCACCAGCAGGGCAAGGCTACGTCGACCAACCCGATCGCCTCGATCTTCGCGTGGACGCGCGGCCTGATGTATCGCGGCCGTTTCGACAACACGCCGGACGTGGTCGCCTTCGCTGAATCGCTTGAAAAGGTCTGCATCACCTGCGTGGAAAGCGGCAAGATGACGAAGGACCTCGCACTCCTCATCGGCCCGAGCCAGAGCTGGATGACGACCGAGCAGTTCTTCGAAGCCATCGTCGAAGGCCTCGAAGCCGAAATGAAGAAGCAGGGCCTGGCGTAAGCGCAAAGGCTAGCGGTCGATGACCAAGGCCCGTCTCGAAGTCCGTCAGGCAAAGATCGGCGATATCCGTGGTATCGCCGCTCTTGCCAAGCGGGTGTATGAGGATTTCGCCCCCTACACGCAGAGCGAGATCAGGGGACAGATCAACAACTATCCCGAAGGCTGCTTCGTCGCATTCCTTGACGACAAGCTGATCGGTTACTGCGCCACCATGCGGATCGGCGGCGACAAGGCGCTGCGTCCGCATGGCTGGGACGAAATTACCGGTAATGGCTACGGCGCTCGTCACGATCCCAATGGCGACTGGCTGTATGGCTACGAACTGTGCGTCGACCCCAAGACGCGCGGCACCCGTATCGGCAGGCGCCTCTACGAAGAGCGCCGCAAGCTGGCCGAACAACTGGAATTGAAAGGCATCGTGTTCGGCGGGCGCATGCCGAACCTGTCGCGCAGTTGGCGCCGGGTGGACGGGCCGGAGGATTACCTCGAAAAGGTGATTGCCGGGAAGATACACGACCCCGTGGTACGCTTTCAGCTTGCCAACGGGTTCGAGCCGATTGGGGTGCTCAAGAACTACCTGCCGGAAGACAAGCGCAGTCGTGGCAACGCCGTGCACATGGTGTGGCGCAATCCCTTCGTGGACCAGGAAGCAAGCCCCAAGGCCCGCGTACCTCGCGGTGTTGAGAACGTGCGCGTCGCCACCTGCCAGATGCAGGCTCGCGCCGTTTCGGACTTCGACGAATTCATGCGGCAGGTCCGCTATTTCGTCGATGTAGCGAGCGATTACGAAGCAGACTTCATCCTGTTTCCCGAACTTTTCACGCTGATGCTGCTGAGTGCGGAAGAGGAAGAACTCTCGCCGCTGGAAAGCATCGAACGCCTGTCCGAATACACGCCGCGTATCCGCGAGGCGCTGAGCGAGATGGCGCTGCGCTACAACATTAACATCATCGGCGGCTCGCACCCCACGCGCATGGACGATGGCGACATTCACAATGTCGCGATGGTGTGCCTGCGCGATGGCTCCATCCACGAGCAGGAAAAAATCCACCCCACGCCCAACGAGGCATACTGGTGGAACATACACGGCGGCGACACGGTGGACGTGATCCAGACCGATTGCGGCCCCGTAGGCGTACTGATCTGCTACGACAGCGAATTCCCCGAACTCGCCCGCAGGCTGGCTGACGAAGGCGCACGGATCATCTTCGTGCCGTTCTGCACCGACAGCCGCCAAGGCTACATGCGGGTGCGCTATTGCGCCGCTGCCCGCGCGATCGAGAACCAGTGTTACGTCGTGATGAGCGGCAACGTGGGCAATCTGCCCAACGTCGCCAACATGGACATCCAGTACGCGCAAAGCTGCATCCTGACGCCCTGCGACTTTCCCTTTGCCCGCGATGGTATAGCGGCTGAAGCAAGCGAGAACGTTGAAACTCTCACCATTAGTGATGTGAATCTGGCGGACCTCGCCTGGGCGCGCGCGGAAGGAACCGTGCGCAACCTCGCGGATCGCAGGTTCGACCTCTACCGCATCGAGTGGGAGCAGAAGGGCGCCAGCAGCGAAGGTTCCGGCGAACCTAGCGGCCCGCCGCCGACCCGTCAGCATGGGCCGGGTGGCGGTTAGTCAAATGCCGCCAGACGGCAACGCCTTGTTCGAACTTTATCGCCAAGCCTTGATCGGCTTGCCGGTAGCCGATGCTTGGCGAGGCTATGGGTCTGCCATCTTCCTCGAGTTCGGCAAGCTTACGGAGCATCGAAAGCCAGACGGCTCGCCCGGTCAATCCACTGGGGAGATCACGCTGATGATCGAATGGACCTGGCGGATCGAGCGATCGAACGCGATTGCTTGCGGCAGCTGGGGTAACGAAGAGCTATGGGAAGTCTGGCTCAACAGATGCACCGGGCAACAGGTTGCCGACGTACAAACTTTCGGTCGACTTCCCGAAATAATGGTTTCGACCTCCAACGACATCCATATCCTGTCGTTCGCTACGACAGAAGGACAGCCGGAATGGAGCCTTCTCGACCGAAGGCCGGATCGCCTGCCGAACCTTATCGTGTCTGACGGAGTGCTGACCGCCGAAGACTAGGCGACGGCCGTCTGCGCATCCTTCGCGGTCGCCTTGCTCACCAGCCAGATCGCCAACCAGGCAGCGAAGAAGCCCGGAATGATCTCGTAGACCCCAGGGCCGCCAAGGAACTCACTGTTCCAGCCAAGCGCAATCCACGCCATCACGACGCCAGCGCCGACGATCAGGCCTGCAACGGCGCCGGCACCCGTCATGCGCTTCCAAGTCAGCGAGAGGATGATCAGCGGCCCGAAGGCGGCACCGAAACCTGCCCATGCATTGGCGACCAGCGCCAGCACGCCGCTTTCAGGATTGCTGGCGATAACGATCGCGGCAATCGCCACCAGCGCAGTGCTGATGCGGCCAACGGTCACAGCTTCGCTCTCGCTGGCGTTCTTCTTCAGGAACAGGCGATAGAAGTCCTCGGTCAGCGAACTGGAGGAAACCAGTAGCTGGCTCGAAATCGTGGACATGATGGCCGCCAGCAGAGCTGCCAGCAGGAAGCCTGTCACGAAGGGGTGGAACAGGGTGTTGGCGAGCAGGATGAAGATCGTCTCCGAATTCTCCAGCGTCAGGCCATTCATTTCCACATGAGCGCGACCTGCAAGGCCGACCCCCAACGCGCCGATCAATGCCACCAGCATCCAGCCAAGGCCGATATTGCGCGCGGTTTTCACACCGCCTTCTCGGATCGCCATAAAACGCACGATGATGTGCGGCTGACCAAAGTAGCCGAGGCCCCAGGCAATTGCAGAGAGGAAGCCAATCACGGACAGACCGCCGAACCAACTGAGGAAATTCGGATCGACCTCGCGAAGAACGTCCGCAGTCGTGCCCCAACCGTCCCCGAACAGCACCACCAGCGGCATCACGACGAGCGCCACGACCATGATGCAACCCTGCACAAAGTCAGTCAGGCTCACAGCGAGGAAGCCGCCCACCATGGTGTAGGCCAGCACAACCAGCGCGGTGAGCAGGACGCCTGCCATGTATGGACTGAAGCCGAGCACCGGAGCGTCGATAAAGGTGCTCTCGAACAGCAATCCACCGCCGACAAGGCCGGCTGCGGAATAGACCGCGAAGAAGATCACGATGATCACGGCAGAGGTCACACGCAGGGCAATTGCTTTGTCCGGGAAACGGTTTGCAAGGAATTGCGGGATCGTCAGCGCATTGCCGTATTCGACGGTCTGCTTGCGCAAACGCGGCGCAACGACGACCCAGTTCACAACGGCGCCGACAAACAGGCCGATACCGATCCAGGCCTCAACGAGGCCGGACAGGTACAGCGCGCCGGGCAAGCCCAGCAGCAACCATCCGGACATGTCGGATGCGCCAGCAGAAAGAGCGGCCACCGCAGGCGGCAGGTTCCGTCCGCCCAGGAGGTAGCCCTCGCTATCTTCCGTCGAACGCTTCCAGGCGTAGAGCCCGATGCCCAGCATCAGGATGAAATAGAGTGCGAGTGATATCAGTGTCGGTGTCTGCATGGTCCCCATGCATACAGGACGCTCAAGCCGTGTGAACCGTTCCGGCCAAGTTTGACAGACCTTTTCACAAGCTTGCGCTGCGACGCAATATATCGGTTGTGTAACGTCCGTTCATCTTTGATAATGACAAACAATGCACGGTGCCGAAGCTATCTCCCCCATCATGAAGGACGCGCTCGTTATCCTGGGCGCTGCCGGAATTGTGATCCCGCTGTTCGCGCGTTTCCGCGTTACGCCGATTATCGGCTTCATTCTGGTGGGGGTCCTTGTCGGCCCTTACGGCCTTGGCCGCATGGTGATGGATTACGAGTGGCTCTCGCACATCACTATCACCGATCAGGAACGCCTGGAGCCGTTTGCCGAATTCGGCATCATTCTCCTGCTGTTCGCCATTGGGCTTGAACTCAGTTTCAATCGCCTGTGGCAATTGCGCAAACTCGTCTTCGGGCTTGGCGCGCTGGAATTGCTGGTGATTGGCACATTGCTGACGGCGATCCTCTCCATGATGGGCCAGTACTGGACAGGAGCTATGGCGCTCGGTCTTGCCCTCGCCTTCTCATCCACGGCACTGGTGCTTCGTATTTCGGGAACCAATACGCCCGTAGGACGCGCTGCTCTCTCGATGCTCCTGTTCGAGGATATCATGATCGTGCCGGTCATCTTCCTGCTCGGTGCGCTCGCGCCTTTCGCGCAGGAAGACGGACTGACAGGGCTGATGGATACCCTCTGGCAAGGACTTCTCGTCGTTCTGGTGATGATGGTCGCGGGCCGTTTTCTGCTTCCGCGACTGTTCGCACAGGCGGCCCGTACCAAAAGCCCGGAACTATTCCTTGCGGCCAGCCTGCTGGTTGTCATCGGCGCCAGTCTGGCGACGGCATTCGTCGGCCTTTCGCCGATCGTTGGCGCGTTGATCGCAGGTCTGCTGATTGCAGAGACCGAATATCACACCGAGGTCGAAGGCATCATGGAGCCATTCAAGGGTCTGGCTCTTGGCATCTTCCTCATCACTGTCGGGATGAGCATCGACCTGGCAACGATCTGGGATAACCTTTGGCTGATCCTGGGCGCGGTGGTCGGCGTGCTGACGCTGAAAGCAGTGGTAACCGGTGTACTTCTCCGCTTGATGGGCGCACGACGCAGCACCGCGACCGAAACCGGTATCTTGATGGCGAGCCCGTCGGAAACCACTCTCATCGTTCTGGCCGCGGCCACGAATGCGCTCCTGATCCAGCCCGGTACAGCACAGTTCTGGCAGATCGTGACAGCTATCGGCCTGACCATCACCCCGCTGCTGGCATTACTCGGCAAACATGCCGCAGGGCGCGTAGAGCCGTCCCCCTCCTTGCAAGAACTGGACAGTGACGGCGACGAAACGACGCCGCGCGTCATCATCGTGGGCTTCGGACGGGTCGGAAAGCTCGTTGCCCAGATGCTGGACAAGCACGACAAGCCTTACGTCGCGGTCGACTCAGACAGCGACCTGATCGAAAACGCCCGGCACGAAGGCTACCGCGCGATTTATGGCAATGCCATGCGCTCTGATGCGCTCGACAAGCTGGGCATCGACAACGCGCTGGCAGTCATTCTGACGATGGACGAGCATGTGCTGGCGCAGCGCCTAGTGAAGAAGTTGCGCAGCGCGCGCTCCGATATGCCGATTATCGCCCGTGCCCGTGACAGCTTCCACGCCGCCGAGCTTTATCGCAGCGGTGCGACCACAGCAGTGCCCGAAACACTCGAAAGCTCGCTCCAGCTATCGGAAGCGGTTCTGGTGGACCTTGGTGTCGCGATGGGTCCGGTTATCGCGTCGATCCATGAAAAGCGCGACGAATTCCGCGAGCATATTCGGGAAGAAGGCGCGCTGGAGCAGAAACCGAAACTGCGCACGAGTACAGCGGAAAGCTGATATTCTCGGAAATCTCTGCGGGTTAATGCGTTGATGGGGAAAGGAGAGTTTTCCCATGACCGATCAGACGGACCCCACCAAGCCGATCCCGAACGACGAGAAGTTCAAGCCGAAAAATGTCGCGGCGGATGACGAGCACGGTCGCTTCACACGCAATATGAAAGACGTGCCGCGCGGTAGCGACGGCGACCGCCGCCGCTCCGCACAGCATCGCACCGACTGATTGTCAGGCTGTTTCGGTCGCCAGTGCTTCGCGCACGGCGGCCATGGCATCATCGGCCTTCTCGCCGTCCGGCCCGCCGCCCTGCGCCATGTCCGGACGGCCCCCGCCGCCCTTGCCACCAAGGGCTTCGACCCCGGCGCGCACCAGATCGACCGCACTGATGCGATCGGTCAGGTCGTCGGTGACGGCGACGGCAAACGCGGCCTTGCCGTCGTTAACGGCACAAATCGCCGCGACGCCCGAACCCATGCGGGATTTCGCCTCGTCCAGAAGACCACGAAGCTCCTTCGGGTTCATTCCCTGCAGCACCTGACCCGAGAACTTGACGCCGCCCACTTCCTCGTCGGCCTGCGGGGTTGCACCACCGCCACCGCCACCAAGTGCCAGTTGCTTCTTCGCCTCAGCCAGCTCGCGTTCCAGCGCCTTGCGCTCGTCAACTAGAGCCGCGACACGAGCCTCGACCTCGTCAGGAGCAGTTTTCAGAGTGGCAGCCACGGACTTGAGCGACTCTTCACGACCCACAATCCACTGCCGCGCGGCTTCGCCGGTCAGCGCCTCTATCCGTCGTACACCTGACGAGACCGCACTTTCCGAAATGATACGGAACAGGCCGATGTCGCCAGTGGCACGCACATGGGTGCCGCCACAAAGTTCCACCGAATAGTTCCGGCCACTGCCTTCCCAGTTCGACCGTCCCATGGAAAGCACGCGCACTTCCTCGCCGTACTTCTCGCCGAAAAGCGCCATAGCACCTGCTTCGATAGCATCGTCCGGGCTCATCAGTTGTGTGCGGACTTCTTCGTTCGCGCGAATTTCTGCGTTCACCTCCGCCTCGATCGCGGCGATTTCTGCCGGGGTAAGGGGTTTCGGATGCGAGAAGTCGAAACGGAGTCGATCTTCGGCAACCAGCGAACCCTTCTGCGTGACATGCTCACCCAGACGATTGCGCAGCGCGGCATGAACGAGGTGCGTCGCCGAGTGGTTCGCGCGGATCTTGTCGCGACGCTCTGCGTCGATTGCCAAGTGCACGGTATCCCCGACCGCTATCGTGCCAGAATTGATGACGCCATGATGCGCATGCAAGCGGCCAAGCGGCTTCGACGTATCTGAGACCGCGATTTCAAGGCGGTGATCGCCTGTTATCGTGCCAGCGTCTCCGGCCTGACCACCGCTTTCGCCGTAGAAAGGTGTCTGGTTGGTCAGAATGATCACTTCCTGCCCGCTGTCCGCTCGAGCTACTTCCTTGCCATCGACGATCAGCGCGACAACGCGGCCCTCCCCTTCTGTCGAGGAATAGCCTGTGAACTCGGTCGCGCCTTCGCGCTCCGCGATGTCGAACCAGTGTTCGCTATCGGCTGATGAGCCGGAGCCCTTCCACGCTGCACGAGCGGCGGCCTTCTGCTGCTCCATCGCTGCGTCGAAACCCTCGCGGTCGACATTGACACCGCGCGACCGCAACGCGTCTTCGGTAAGGTCGTAAGGGAAGCCATAGGTATCGTAGAGCTTGAAAGCGGTTTCGCCCGGCAAGCGGTCGCCCTCGCTCAACGAGGCAGCTTCCTCGTCAAGCAGGCGCAACCCCTTCTCGAGCGTCTGGCGGAATCGGCTTTCCTCACGTTCGAGCACTTCGGTGATCAACGCCTGACCGCGTCCGAGGTCAGGATATGCCTGGCCCATTTCGCTCACCAGGGTGGGAACAAGGCGATGCATCAGGGGCTTGTCGGCGCCCAGGAGGTGCGCGTGACGCATGGCGCGGCGCATGATGCGACGAAGCACGTAACCGCGTCCTTCGTTGGACGGCAGCACGCCATCGGCAATCAGGAAACTGGTCGAGCGCAGGTGATCCGCGATCACGCGGTGGCTTGCCAGCGCATCGCCTTCCGCTCTTGCACCGGACAGGTCTTCACTCGCGGCAATGATCGTCTTGAACGTATCGGTTTCGAAAACGTTGTGGACGCCCTGAAGCACTGTCGAGATACGTTCGAGGCCCATGCCGGTGTCGATACTGGGCCGCGGTAAATTCCCGACGATCTCGTCCGCCTCCTGCATATGCTGCATGAAGACGAGGTTCCATATCTCGACAAACCGGTCACCATCTTCTTCGGGCGATCCCGGAGGGCCGCCGGCGACGTCGGGCCCGTGATCCCAGAAGATTTCGGAACAGGGGCCGCAAGGGCCGTCCGAACCCATTGCCCAGAAATTATCCTTGGTGGAAATGCGGATGATGCGCTCTTCCGGCAGGCCGGCGATGCGCTTCCAAAGATCGAATGCTTCATCATCGGTGTGGTAGACAGTTGCCGTCAGGCGGTTCGGGTCCAGGCCGAATTCCTTGGTGACCATGGTCCACGCAAGTTCGATCGCCCGCTCCTTGAAGTAGTCACCGAAACTGAAGTTACCGAGCATCTCGAAGAAGGTGAGGTGACGGGCGGTGTAGCCAACGTTGTCGAGATCGTTGTGCTTGCCGCCGGCCCGCACGCACTTCTGACTGCTGGTAGCGCGCGGAGCGGGCGGCGTTTCCACGCCGGTGAATACGTTCTTGAACGGCACCATGCCCGCATTGACGAACATGAGGGTCGGATCGTTGTACGGCACCAGCGGTGCAGAGGGCACGATCTGATGGTCATTGGCCGCGAAGAAATCAAGGAAAGCGCGGCGGATATCGTTGGTCGTAGTCATGTTGGCGAATTAGGGGGCAAAATGGCCTCGGGCAAGCCGCCAGTCGCGACTAATCGGCCTTCTTTGCAATTACGATCCACGCGGCGGCAGGCAAAGCGACGATTCCGCTGTGACAGCGGCGTTCACACAATTCCCTGACACGGGCAAGGAAACGCTCGCGCGGGCCGGGTTCCAGTTCCGCCGACGCGCGCGCGGCCGGTCCGATGCGGCAGAAGTAGGTGAATGCCTCCTCCACGGCATTCTCCCCCGCTCCAGCGATCATCGGAAAGTCGACTTGTTCGAAGGCGATGTCTTTCCAGCCACCGACATCCAGTATTGAAATGACATGGTCCCTGTCCGCGAACGCGAATGGGCCTGGCGCGCGCCGGTCGACAGCCGCAGGTGCCTCGGGGAGGAGGCGCGCAACCTCGGTGAAGAACGGGTTCTGAGCAATGTCCCTGAAGCAGGAGAACATCAGCGATGCTCCGCTCTGCGCTTCTGCAGCAAGGTTTGCAAATGCAGTCGGCGGATCGTCGAAGAACATCACGCCGTGCCGCGATATGAGCAAGTCTGGGGCGAAGCCGTCGTCCGCTTTCCATTCGGCGGCGTCCGACAGGACGAACTCTGCGTTCGAGAGGTGGTCCGCTCTCTCTCTGGCGGTGGCGACGAGTTGGGGAGAGACGTCGACGCCCCTTACCGAGACCTCCGGTCGTCCGCGTGCAATTGCCATGGACAGTTCGCCAGCGCCGCAACCGATGTCGAGAACATTTCGGAACGTGAACTCTCGCGTGCGTTCGAGCAGGCGTTCGGTCAGCTTGCTGAAACTGCGGTCGGTCCGGCGCCATTCGGCGGCCCAGGTCTCACCACTACTTCCCTGCCATTCACTTTTGTCGACCAAGTCGTTTCCCCCATTGTTTCCGGAAGATTATCGGCAGGAGCAGCGTGAGACAACTGGGCAGAAACGAAGAAGCCGGCGGTGGTGACGGGTGTGTCACCAGGCGCCGGCTCCGGTTTCGTAAGGCCATTTGACTGGGGGTGTTCAGCTAATGTGGAACACCTGGAACACAGTCCTGAAGAGAAACTCTCCGGTGGCCTTCTTGAGGATCAGTCTTCAGGGTCCGCGTCCGGGCCCGTCATCATCTCCTCGGCGACTTCATCGGTTTTGCCGCGAATTGCAGCCTCCAACTTGTCGCGAATTTCGTCGTTTTCCTTGAGGAAGTTCTTGGCGTTCTCACGGCCCTGGCCGATGCGCACGCTATCGTAGCTGAACCAGGAGCCAGACTTCTCCACGACCCCGGCTTTCACGCCCAGGTCGAGAATTTCCCCGATCTTGGAAATGCCCTCGCCATACATGATGTCGAATTCGACCTGCTTGAACGGCGGCGCCACCTTGTTCTTCACAACCTTTACACGGGTGGAGTTGCCGACAACCTCGTCACGGTCCTTGATCTGGCCAGTGCGGCGGATGTCGAGGCGGACCGAAGCGTAGAACTTCAGCGCGTTGCCGCCCGTGGTGGTTTCAGGGTTACCGTACATCACGCCGATCTTCATGCGCAGCTGGTTGATGAAGATCACCATGCACTTCGAACGGTTGATCGAACCGGTCAGCTTGCGCAGCGACTGGCTCATCAGGCGAGCCTGCAGGCCCACGTGGCTGTCACCCATTTCGCCTTCGATTTCGGCGCGCGGCACGAGCGCTGCGACCGAGTCGACCACGAGGATGTCGATCGCGTTGGAACGCACCAGCGTGTCGGTGATTTCCAGCGCCTGCTCACCCGTGTCGGGCTGCGAGACGATCAATTCGTCAATATCGACGCCCAGCTTCTTGGCATAAACGGGATCGAGAGCATGCTCGGCATCGACGAAGGCAGCGGTGCCGCCAGCCTTCTGCGCCTCTGCAATGCAGTGCAGCGCCAGCGTGGTCTTGCCCGAGCTTTCAGGACCATAGACCTCGATCACGCGGCCCTTGGGCAAACCACCAACGCCAAGCGCGATGTCCAGCCCCAACGAGCCGGTGGAGATGGACTCCACCTGCATGGCTTCCTTCTGGCCCAGCTTCATTGCCGAGCCCTTGCCGAATGCGCGATCGATCTGCGCAAGCGCGGCGTCCAGCGCCTTCTGACGGTCCACGTTGGATTCCTTTTCAACCAATTTCAGATTTGCACCTGCCATGACATGGCCTCCGTCAGCTTTCTAGGGTCGTGTTCAACTCTTCAACAACAGCAGGTGTACCCACTTTGTTCCATAAGAACAAGAGTGGAACAGAATTTTTGTTGGATTGGCGGATTTCAGCCAGTTTTGACCACTAAAGCACTGAAAGTGCGACTAATCGGGATCGGCAACTTCCCAGCGGAGTTCTCTTGTTCCATTCGCGGGCACGGTTATTTCCCTGATTCGCTGTCCGTTCCCGATCTCTCCGCGCTGGCGATCGAAACGCCATTGCGACGCGAAACCCATCTCCACCCGGACCGTGACCGCCCACGGATTGGCATTGGTGAGTTCGAGTTCCATCACCTGCCAGTCGGTATCACCCTGTTCGCGCCAGCCGGTCTGTTCGCAGCGGAACATGACCTGGCTGCTCTCTCCGAGCGCGAATTCAACATCCTGCCCATTGGCGTAGTCGCGCAGCGTCTCTTCACCGATCAGCAGTTCGCCCGCAGGGCCCCGCTCGAAAATGGAGAGTGAGCCGGAGGGCATGGCAACGCCCAGCCCATGATCTTCGTCATTTACCGTCTCGAGCACCATGCTGGCGGAGCGGAAAACATCGTCGTCGGCGGCCCACGGCGTACATTCGGCCTCGTACATCAATTCGCCTTCAACGCCCTCTTCGCGCAGGAAAGCGACCTGCTTCAGACCTTGCGCATTCACGTCGACCGGAACGGGAACGCGGTAGAGCTTGAGATCGCCCAGCTGTTCCTCGCCCGCCATGACGGCGACGGGGGTATCCATCATCATTTCAGCACTCACGCGCGATGCAGTCACGATGATGCGATCGTCTCCTGCATAGGCCATCGGCGCTGGCGGAGGTGGTGGCGGCGGGGGCGGCGGCGGAGGCAAGGGCGAACCGCGCGCGGTGCTGCCGAAGGGATAGCACGTGAGCCGTAGCGGACGGGCCACGGGCGGATCGGACAGGTCCTCGAAATCGCTTTCCACGTTGAGCGTGCCCGCCACCGCCATGAGTTCGGCGCCCTCGAAGCTCTGGCCGTTGTCGTTGAGGATCGTCAGCCAACTGGTGAGATCGAAACGCAGGTCATCCGCATCGCGCCCTTCGTGCAGAGTGGCGACATAGCTTGCTTCCCAATCGAAACCCCATGCGAGGTAGGATAGCGTGACCGTGTAGGTGCCGCCTGTCGCATCGCGCGTGTCGATGGAGAAGATGGGCTGCGAGGAAAGACCATCCGGCACGTCGTCAAAAGTCAGCCGCTCGGGCAAGCCAGAACAGCGCACGGCCTCGTAGCCATCGCTGGTCTGCAGCACGAGACCGCCATCGGCGCGGGTGCGGATGATCGCCTGTTCGCTCGTGGACTCTCCGGTTCCGGGATTGGTGCGCGTGATACGCACGCGATTGCCGAGAGTGCCATCCACCAGCGCGGCGGGGCTGAGCAGGTCGGCATTGCGGTTCTTCTCTATCGTGCCGCCGGGCAGGCCGGTGACGATTGCCGAGACGGCGACCATTCCTTCCGCCACGCCCTCGAACCGGATGCGAGATTCCCCCGGCGGCAAAGTGACAGTCCGCGTCTCGCTGATCATGGCGAAGCCCTGCGGCCAATCGGTGTTCATCGCGCTGCCGAAGCCGCGTTCGGGATCGCGGTAGACGGTGACGGCGAGGCTTTCCGGCTCGGACGCATCGACGATCTGCCTGTCCTGGGCGGAGGCAGGAGCAGCCAGCATCGCCAGCGCGAGGATGTATGGGGCCAGGCGGGCCACGGCCGGCGCCTTAGTACCGCGTCTCGTATGTCACGCGCACCACGCGCTCGCCCTCTGCGGGCACGGTGACGCGGTAGAGGCGGCTGTCGTAATTGAGCTGCTCACCCTCAACGTCCTCCGACACGACGCGGTAATCGAGCGCCCAGTAGCCGCGGTTGAGGCCGCGCTGGGTGAATTCCACCACGACCGGCTCCGGCTTGGCGTTGGTGAAGGTGTAGCGCATCGTCGTGCGGTAATATGTGACCTCGCGGTCCTGCTCGATGGTGCGGACCAGTTCGCCGTCTTCATAGACGCGGTAGCGCGCGGTGCGCTCGTACTCGCCCTTGGAGATACGGTCGCGGGATTCGACCTCGGCCTGTGTGTAGATGTCAAAGGCATCGCCCGTGCGCAGCGAAAGCACGCTGCCCATGGGGGTGTGGCCGATGCGGTTCTCGCCGATGAACTGCGGGTTGCCCTGCGCGTCACGCTGGTAGAAGCGCACGGTGCCTGCTGGCAACGCATCGCCCAGCCCGCCCTCGCGACTTGAATTGAAACTGATCGCGGTGGAAACGGCGCTCGGGTCTTCCTGGTTGGTCAGCCAACCGACGCTGCTTGAATAGACGCGGCGCGCGGGGACGGCCTGCACGTCGAGGAAGCTCACCTGCTTGGTCTGCGCGTTGGCAATCGTGGTGCGGCCCTCGATAGGGTAGAGATAAAAGTCTCCCAGCCGTTCGCGGTCTGCGGATTCCGTGCCTGCGCTCACGAGATCGCGGCGCGGAGGCGAATAGCCGCCGGAGCTCGGGTTGCCCGCCACCAGCAGCGTGTCCGCATTATTGAACGTGGTGCCGGTGGTGTTGGTGAGTGTTACCCAGCCCTGCATGTCGACTGCGCCGTTCGCCTCGTCGAATAAGGCAACATAGTCGGCCGTCCAGCCGAGGCCGGGGGTAAGGTATCGGATCGAGGCATCGCGCGTGCCGCTCTGTGTGGAGTTCAGCGTGACGGACAATGTCGGGCGCGCGCGCAGGTTGGGCGGAACCTCGTCGAACACCACGCGCACGGGCAGGCCGTCATCGCGCAGCACTTCGATCCGGTCGCCGATGCGCACGACCACGCCGCCAGCGGTGGAAAGAACCTCGGCACGCTCGCGAATCTCGGTACCAGTCGCAGGATTGGTGCGGACGAGAGTGACGGTCTGGCCGATGGCCTTTTCCATCAGCTTGGTCGGCGTAAGCAGGTCGAAATCGAAGTTCTGCTCTACGATTGCCGTATTCGCGGCATTGAAGCTGAGCGTCGCCGGGCGGATTTGCGCCGAGACATCGGGGAACTCGATGCGGGTGGTGCCGCGCGGGATGTCCAGCTGGCGGATGTCCTGCACCAGCGACTGGCCGTTCTGATAGATTGTGACGGAGACATCGCCCTGCGCGGTGCCTTCATCCTGCTGGGCGGCAGCGGGAATTGCCAGCACGGTTGCAGAAAGCAGCATGGCGGCGGCGGTGCGGCGGATATTCATGTCGACAGTCCCTCCCTCAACGAGAGCGATGATATAGGGTATCACGACCTGTATCGACCGTGAACGCCGGAATCGCCCCTGTAATTCAGGAAGCTAGCCGCCCTTGCGCGGGTTCGCCAGAACTTCGCCAACCTTGTCCGCGATCTGTCGCACGCTGAAAGGCTTGGGAATGAAATGCATCGCCTCGATATCGATCTCGTCGCGCAGCTGCCCTTCGGCATAGCCCGACATGAACAGGATCGGCAGGCCGGGATGGTCCTTGCGGATTTCGCGCGCCATTGCGGGGCCATCCATGCTGGGCATTACCACGTCGGACACCACGAGGTCGAACTTGTGCTGGCCGGACTTGGCGATTTCCAGTCCCTCATCGCCGTCTGAAGCGGTGACGACGGTGTAGCCCTGCCGCGCCAGCGCGCGTTCGGCCACGGCGCGGACCATGTCCTCGTCCTCTACCAGCAGGATGCAGCCGCCGCCCGACCAGTCGCGGCCCTTCTCTTCCACCTCGGCGCGTTTCAACTCCTCCTCGGTTGCCTCGTGCACCGGCAGGTAGATGGTGAAGCGCGCACCCTTGATGCCGCCGTCAGACGCCTTGGCGTTACTGGCGAAGATGAAGCCGCCAGACTGCTTGATGATGCCGTAGACGGTGGAAAGTCCGAGGCCCGTGCCCTTGCCCTGCTCCTTCGTGGTGAAGAACGGCTCGAAGATCTTGCCCAGCACTTCTGCCGGGATGCCGCCGCCGGTGTCCTCTGCCACCAGCACGGTGTAGTCGCCCGCCGGGATGATCTCGCTACCCATGCGGCGAATATCCTTCGCTTCCACACGGCGCGTGGCGAAGGACAATGTGCCGCTCGTCCCCTCGCCGCCGTTCGACTGGATCGCGTCGCGAGCATTCACCGCGAGGTTGATGATTACCTGCTCCAGCTGGCGCGGGTCCGCGCGGACGGGCCCAAGGTTACGGTCATGCCGGACCTTCAGCGTGATCTTTGCACCAAGCAGGCGCTTCAGAAGCTGCGAGACTTCGCTCAGCACGTCGGGCAGTTGCAGCACTTCGGGCTGCAAGGTCTGCTGGCGACTGAAGGCGAGCAGTTGCCGCGTCAGGCTGGCTGCGCGGTTCGAATTCGCCTTGATCTGCTGGATGTCGTCGTAGTCGCTATCGCCCGGCGTGTGGCGCAGCAGCATGAGATCGCAGTAACCGATGATGGCGGTCAGCACGTTGTTGAAGTCGTGTGCCACGCCGCCCGCAAGCTGACCGACGGCCTGCATCTTGGTCGCCTGCGCCACCTGCCGCTTCAGGCGCGCCTCTTCGGTCGTGTCAGCCAGCGAGAGCAGCACGGCTGCTTCACCCAACCCGCGTACGCCTGCGAGGCCAAGGCTGATCGGCTCGTCCGGCTCGCCGCGAAGGCGCACGGCCACGTCACCGCTGGAAGCAGGCCCCTGCCCGTAGCGGCGCACGGCATCGGACATCGCCGTCTTGTCGCGCGGTACGACGAGGTCCGACGGATAAGGCGGCAAGTCCGCGCCGATCCCCGCAGCACGGCGGAAAGCCGGATTGGCAAACAGGAACTTGCCGTCGCGGTTTGTGGTCGCGAGACCCAGAGGCAACTGTTCAAGCAGGCTTTCCAGCTGCGCTGCCTGCCCCTTCGTCTCCCCGCCCCAGCCGCCGAGGCCGATACCGCTGTCGATCAGCAGCATGATTGAAGGGGCTTCTGCCGCTGCCTTGCCCGGCACCTTTTCCTCTGCCGCCGCTTCGGGATCGACAAGCGGCACCTGCACCAGCGTTTGCGGAGAACCCTTCTGCCCTTCGCGGGCGAAGTAGATGCGCTCGCGATCATCGGAGCGCAGCAGCCGCACGAATTCCTGCCCGGACATGCTGGCGTTCTCGTCCCCCAGCGCACGGCGCGCGAGAGCAGGATTGGCAGCGCGCACCATCCCATCGGGAGAAACCAGCGCAACGGCGATGCCTGCCGCGCCCAGCACCCGGCCAAACAGGCCGGTGATATGTCCGCCCATCCCTGCCAGCGGATTGGTGCGGGTGACAGGCGTGAAACGCCAGACGAGATAATCGTCACCGCCCCCTGCGCGAACGGCCTGCGCTTCCCAGGACTGGTCCTCGTCAGCGACAACGACGGCTTCCCCGCCCTGCCCGTCGCGCCAGGCTGCGCGGGCGAGCCTGGTCAGTTTCTCCACGCTGGTACCGTCCACCGGCATGCGCGGCGGCGCATTGCTGGAGCCGAACCAGAGCTCGAACGTCGCGTTGGCACAAACCAGCCGGTTGGCGCGGTCCGTAATCGCCACGGCCTGATCTGCACGCTCGATCGCTGCGACAGTAACGGACCAGTCGGGCTGGTCCGGCTCTGCCGCTATCTGCCCGCCCACGCGGGCGCGGGCTGCGGCAAAGGCAATCAGTCCGAGAACAACCAGTCCGCCCGCATAGGCGAGAGTTGCCGTCGTGTTGTCTGTGGCAAACTGGATGAGCACGATGCTTGCGAGTACCGCGGCCGCAACCGCGATCACGTCGATCAGCCGACCCGATTCCTGCGCTTTGACAATCTTCATCGCGAAGGCCTTAGCAAAGGCAGCCACGCCGCCCTAGACGGCACGGAAAGCCAATACCCGAAAAGAATTCACTCCGCAGGCTGCGGAGTCTTGATCCTGGCGGGGCGATTGCCCCACTTGCGCGCAACCACGAAGCGCCAGGCGAAGCTGGCGACGAGGTAGCCGACTGCCGCGCCCACGACTGCGAGCACGACGAAGCCGAATGCGGCGACGCCGGCGATTTCCGCCCACTGCGCGAATTCCTGGAACCACGTGCTCTGCACGTGCTCGTTCGCGGCACCCGTGGTCGCCGCATCAATCTTCAGCACGAACTGGCCGAGCCGGTGCGCCACCACTGCCCAGAATGCGACGGTGAGGGGATTGGTAATCAGCGTGGTGACGGCAGCCAGCGGCAAGTTGGCGCGTGATGGCAGGGCCAGCAGCACGGCGAGGAAGGTCTGCCCCAGCGGAATGATGAAAGCGGCGAACACGCCCAGCGCGACTCCGCGCGGAACACTCCGGCGGGTAAAGCGCCAAAGCTCGGAGCGCTTGATGGTACCGGCGACGGGTGCGAGCCAGCGGTTTTCCGCCATCTCGTCCCGCTTGGGCATTCTCGGCATGCGAGCCGATAGCCACCGTTTCGCCTTATCCATCATGGGAAGGCCCATACTCCTTTGCGCTGCCAATCATAGATGGTTTTAGGCGAACGAATAACAACCGTCGCTTAACAGCCACATGCAGTTTCAGTCGCAAAAATTTCCGGCATCGTCGCCTGCCGATAAATCGGAGCGTCTCAGCCCTTTTCGCGCATCAGGCGTGCCTTGTCGCGCTGCCAGTCACGATCCTTGATCGTCTGGCGCTTGTCGTGGGCCTGCTTGCCCTTCGCAAGCGCGAGTTCGACCTTTGCCCGGCCCCGACCGTTGAAATAGATCGACAGCGGAACCAGCGTCATGCCCTTGCGCTCGACAGCGCCAAACAGCTTGTCGATCTCGCGCGTATGAAGCAGCAGCTTGCGCGGGCGCTTCGGCTCATGGTTGTGGCGGTTGCCGTGGCTGAATTCGGGGATGTTGGCATTGACCAGCCAGACCTGCCCGTCCTTCACCTCTGCATAGCTTTCGGCAATCGAGCCTTCGCCAGCACGCAGCGCCTTCACCTCGGTCCCCTGCAAGGCGATGCCCGCCTCGAAGGTTTCCTCGATGAAATAGTTGTGCCGAACCTTGCGGTTCTCGGCGACGACCTTCTGCTTGTCGAACGTGGCGTGTTTGGGACGGGCCATAAGGTGGCGGGATGTAGGGATGCCCCTGCCAAAAGGCAAAGGTCAAAAGGCAAAGGGCATGGTGCCTACATCAGGTCCTCTGGCAGTGTCGGGGTATTGAGAATGCCGATAAACCGCTCCCACCGGGCGTCCATGTCCTCCCCCGCCGCCTCGACATAGTCGGCAACCAGCGCTTCCCCCAAGCCATAGTTGATGACGTAGCTGCGATAGGTATCGAAAAAGCGGATGGACTGCTCGGCACGCTCGCGGCTCTGCAGGCGGTAGCGCATCGAAAGGTCGACCACCTCTTCCCGCGTCAGGTTTCCATCAAGATAGCCTGCGCCGATCGTGTAATAGGCAGGCTGCAGATCCCCTAGCAGCTCGTTCAACTCATAATAGGCTTCCAGATCGGCGGCATCGACGCCGGCCATGGGAGCCAGCACTTCACTCTCGAAAGCGATCCGGCTTTCGCCGGGGAAGGCAATGGTCTTGGCGTAGCGGGCTGAGCCTTCGGAAACGATGGCGCGCGGACTGTAGAGCGGCAGCAGCGAATTCTCGATCCAGCCACGGCCGCGTGTCAGATCCCGTTCGATCAACGTGGAATAGACGTGGTGGCCCGGGTAGGCTTCGTGACACCCCACGTCCACGGCGCGGTCCAGGCGGATCGGCAGGTCGGTGTTGATCTCGATCACCGAATGGAAATCGCCCTGGTAATAATTGAACCCGCCCCACGGCTTGTCCGTCACCAACGACAGATCGAAGCTTTCGCTGGCAGGCATGTCGACATGCTCCAGCGTGCGGCGGCGGCACTCGGCGACAGCGGCATCGATGACTGGGCGCAATTGCGCCTCGGGAATGATGAAGCGGTCCTGGAATGCGTTCACGCGCTCGTGCAGCGGGCCGTCGCTCTCGTCGCCGGGGACAACGGCCTCGATCCGCGCGAGCACGGGGTCGAGAGTTGAGAGGTCCACCAGTTCGGGACGCACGCCAAACAGACCTTCGGCCTCATCCTGGAAAGGAATCTTCTCGCCTCGCAGCACGCGCAGCCGGACCTTGGCAGAGTTCAGCATGGCACGCAGGTACCGCACCCGTTCTGCTTCCGGAGTGCCGGGCTGCGCTTCGATCAGGCCGAGCGTTGCATCGAGCGCGGTAACGCGGGCCTGCAGTACCGGCAAGGTGGTCTCATCGGCCTGCTCGGCAGCGCGAGTAGCGAGGTTCTCCGGCCCGTAATAGGCATCGACGTAGCCGGGGTCCTTCTCGCCAATCGCCAGCTGGAGCGCGAGATAGTCGCGCGCCAGCACATCGAGCGCTGGCGGCTGGATGCCGGGGACGGTGGAGCAAGAGGTGAGCGCGAGGGCACTGGCGGCGATCAGACCGGCGCGGATCATGCGGTGATCCCGGCAAGATCCATCGCCTCGTCCACGGCCTTCTTCGCCGCGTCGGAACAGGGCACGATGGGCAGGCGTACGTCGGCGGAGAACCAGTCGAACAGCTTGTTCAGCGCATATTTGGCGGGCGCAGGTGAGGCGTCGGAGAACATCGCCTTGTGCAGCGGATAGAGCCGCTCGTTCAGTTCGCGCGCGGTTTCATAGTCGCCCTTGGCAGCCGCAGCGTGGAAATCGGCGCAAAGCTTGGGCGCGACGTTGGCAGTTACGGAAATGCAGCCGACCTGACCCAGCGCGTAGCCAGCCAGCACCAGCGGGTCGTCGCCCGAAAGCTGGCAGAAGTCCGGCCCGGCTCCCATCCGATGCGTGACGACGCGCGACAGGTCGCCGCTCGCGTCCTTCAGCGCGACGATCTTTTCCGGAAAGCGGCGGTGCAGTTCAATCACTGTTGCAGGCTGGATGTCCGTTACCGTGCGGCCAGGCACGTTGTAGAGCACGATCGGCAGGTCCGAACGCTCGGCCAGATAGCTGAAATGCGCCAGCAGACCTTCCTGCGAGGGGCGGTTGTAATAGGGCGCAACCAGCAGCAGCGCGTCGGCACCTGCCGCCTGTGCTTCCTTGATGTGCCACAGCGCGGTCTGCGTATCGTTGGAGCCAGCGCCCGCGATAACCGGCACGCGGCCTTTCGCCACGTCGGCGCACACGGCGATCACCTTGTGATGCTCGTCATTATCCAGCGTGGCGCTCTCGCCCGTGGTGCCGCAGGGGACCAGCGCGGACGAACCGTTCTCGATCTGCCAGTCGATGAAGCGGCGGTAGGCCTCATCGTCGAAGTCTTCGCCTGCAAAGGGTGTGGCGAGCGCCGGGATCGAACCTGAGAACATTTTACGCCTCTCGTGCGTTGGTGTGAAAAGATGACTCGAGGGAAATTTGCGCCGAAAGAACGTGCTTTCCCAATAGCCTTACCCGTTAGGAGGGATTATGTATTCAGCGCCTGATAAGGATGCGCCCCATAGAATGTCCAGCATGGTTCGACTGCCCCTTGTAGCTATCGTCGCGGCCCTGGCCGCTCCTTCCACTGCATTTGCGCAGGATGCTGCCGAATGGGATCGCAATCGCGCCCAGCTTGTAGCGCAGCAACCCGGCCCCATGGCGGCCGAAATCTCCCGCTGGGAACGCCTGTGGGAAGATCGTCAGGCGCAACTGCCTTTCACCGAATACGCCAGCTTCCTGCTCGCCAATCCGGGTTTCCCTGACGAAACCACCTTGCGCGCTCGTGCCGAACAGCGCCTGCGCCAGGAATTCACCGAACCCGGCCTGCTGCTGCGCTTCTTCGAGAACGAGGAACCCGTCACCAACTATGCCAAGGCGCACTATGCGCTGGCGCTGATGGGAGAGGACCGCGCCGCATCCGAACGCTGGGCGCTACAAGCATGGCGTGGTGGCGAAATGAGCCCGACGGCCGAAGCCGCGCTGTTCGCCATGTACGGCGACGATTTCACGCAGGCCGATCAGGATGCGCGCATGGACGCCCTGCTATGGCAGCGCGACGCCGAAAGCGCCGCTCGACAGCTTGACCGTGTTTCCCCGAACAAGCGCCGCATTTTCGCGGCGCGCCTCGCGATCCTGCAAGGCGGCGACGGGGCTACCGATGCGCCGGGTGCGATGGCTGATCCGGGCTACCTCTTCAACCGCAGCCGTGAGCTGCGTCAGGAAGGCCGCAGTTCGCAGGCCGTCCGCAACATCGTGGACGGGCCCGAGCTCGCAAACCTGCCGTTCGACCAGACCGCGTGGATCACCGAATTGCTCGCCGTTGCCCGCGCTGCCGGCACGCGCGATTCTGTTCGCGTTGCCCAGCGCGCGATCGAGGCTTTCGAGCCGGGCTACGACATTTCGGGCGGCGAATATCGCCTGCGCGACGATTATACTTCGTTGATGTGGCTGGGTGGCACAAATGCCCTCTGGCAGCTGGGAGACGGTGCTGCCGCTGCCCCGCTGTTCTACCAGTACGGCGCCGCCGCGCGCACGCCGCAGACCCGTTCCAAGGGCTTTTTCTGGGCAGGTGAAGCCTACAGGCAGGCGGGCAACGTCGCTGAGGCGGAGCGTCACTACGAAATGGCCGCGGAATATGGCGACAAGTTCTACGGCCTCATGGCTCTGAACCGGCTGGGCCGCGACGTGCCCAGCTTCGACCAGTCACCGCAGGGTGAACCGACGGCCGAAGAGCGCGCCGCGTTCTCTTCCGCGCCGATCACTCGTGCCGTGTCCGAAGTCGCTCGCGATGCGCCGTGGAGCACGGGCATCCGCTTCTACCGCGCGATTGCCGATCAGGCCGAGACCATTGGCGAGCACGTGCTCGTGGCCGAACTCGCCCGCGACATCGGTCGCCGTGATCTCGCCGTAAACCTTGCCGACGCCGCCATGGCGGACGGGCACGAAGGCTTCACGCAGATCGGCTATCCGACGCTGGCAACACCACCGGGCACGAACTGGACGATGATCCACTCGCTCGCCCGGCAGGAGAGCCAGTTTGCCGAGAATGCCATCAGCCACGCGGGGGCGCGCGGCCTGATGCAGTTCATGCCCGCCACCGCGCGCGAGGAAGCGCGCCGGGCACAGGTGCAGTATTCGGCCAGCCGCCTGATCGACGATCCGCAGTATTCGATGCAGCTTGGTTCGAACCACATCGAACGGCTCATCGCCTATTATGACGGCAGCTATCCGCTTGCGATCGCGGCCTATAACGCCGGCCCCGGCAACGTGAACCGCTGGCTGCGCGAGAACGGCGATCCGCGTACCGGTGAAGTCGACTGGCTGCGCTGGATCGAGGAAATCACTTTTTTCGAAACGAAGAACTACGTGCAGCGCGTGGTGGAAAATGCGGTGGTTTACGAACACCTCTATCCAGAACGTGCCAGCGCCGCACAGCCGCGCCACGTGAAGGATTTCCTGCGATAGCGGCCAACACGGCCTTGCAGGCAGGACCTGCAAGGCCCTAACGGCAAAATATGTCGCAGAAACTCGTCTATATTGCCGGAGCCGGTCACAGTGGCTCTACGCTGCTGGAAATGTTCGTCAGCGGCGCGCCTGCGCACGTGGGACTGGGCGAGATTTTCCAGCTGGTGGACCGGCGCAACACCATCATCGACAACCTCGATGGCCACAAGTGCTCGTGCGGCGCGGCAGTTGCCGAATGCCCTTACTGGTCGCCGATCATCGCTGCCTTGCGCCTGATCCCGCGCGAGCAGGAAGGGGCGCGTTACACCGCACTGGCGGATGGCTTTGCCCAACGTTTTGGCCCTGACGCCGTACTGCTCGATAGTTCCAAGACGCCCGAAGGCCTGGCCGCTGCCGTCAAAAGCGGTGCCTTCGACATCCGCGTGCTGCATCTGGCGCGCGACGTGCGCAGCTGGCTCGTCTCGCAGCGCAAATCCCACACCCGCAACGGCGTTGCCACCTGGCAGGCCAACCGCGAACGCGACGGTCTGGTGAAAGGCACGGCGAAGTACGCCAGACGCACATCGCTGGCCGAGGCGCGCAGCTGGCAGAAGGTCAACCGCGCCGTGGAGGAAGTGGTGGCGGCAAATGCCCTGCCTTCCCTGCCCGTCAGCTATGAACGTCTCTGTTTCGATACAGCCGGCATGCAGCGCGAAATCGAGGAATTTCTCGGCGTGAAAATCGCCGGATACGGAGACGCCCAGGCGCGTGCAGACAACCATTCCATCTTCGGCAATCGTATGCGGTTCGAGCCGGAAAAGCTGCGCGAAATCCGCTACGACAACGGCTGGATGCGCGACGACACATGGCTCCTGCCGTGGACGCTGTCGCCTTCGTTACGCCGCCAGAACGCCCGCCTGCAGGGCCTGAAAGGCGCGCAGTGAGCAACGAAAAGACCAGCCCCATCACGCCCGCCGGATTAGCGGCTTTGAAGGCGCGCTACGATCACCTGCTCGGCACCGAGCGGCCCGAGATCGTGGAGATCGTCAGCTGGGCGGCAGGCAACGGCGACCGCAGCGAGAATGGTGATTACCTCTACGGTCGAAAGAAGATGCGGGAGATTGACCGCGAGCTTGGCTATCTCGCCAAGGTGATGAAGCACGCCAAGGTGGTCGATCCGTCGCAGCAACCGGACAAGAGCCGCGTGTTCTTCGGCGCTACCGTCACCATCGCAGACGAGGACGACGAGGAGCGCACACTCACCATCGTGGGTGACAAGGAGCAGGATGCGAGCAAGGGCCTCGTTGGCTGGTCGAGCCCCATCGCCCGCGCCCTACGCGGCGCGCAGGTGGGCGACCTTCGCACCGTGCGCCTGCCCGGGGGCGAGAAGGAATGGGAAGTGATTGCCATCACCTACCCTGTGGGGAGAGCCTGAGCCGTGGCCGAGATCGTCAACCTGCGGATGGCCCGCAAGCGCCGGGATCGCGGCGAGAAGGACAAGGCCGCCGCCGACGCCCGCACAAAACACGGCGTCAGCAAGGCACAACGCGAAAGCGGCAAGGCAGAGAAAGCGCGCGCAGATCGTGAACTCGACGGCGCAAGGCGGGAGCTTGAGGATTGATGCGCACGACTTATTCAGATGCGAGCGTCCGACTCTATTTTCTCGATCTGGAAAGCGAAGGCGGCGCGGCGGAAACTGTGTTCTACGGCCCCCTCAGCCAAGCCCTGCAGCACGCCGCGCAGCAGCCCGAGGACGTGCAGGCTGGCCTGTTCCTGCAGACCGATAACGACGTGGTCGCCTACCTCGATCTGATCGGTGAGGAATAAGACTTATGCGGCGTTGCGATAATTCACCATTAACCACTTTTGGTTACGCCTTGCCCTCATGAAAGCACTCGGCACAGCGCATCGCTATTTCCAACATGCCCTGCGGGCTGTCACCGGCAAGCACGATCCCATGCTGCCGCCTCCGCACCTGCACACCATCGGCACCGGAAACTTCCGCGCAATTGGCGAGGAGTTTCTTGAACTATTCCAGAATGCCGGCCTCAAGCCGACCGACCGCGTGCTGGACGTGGGCGCCGGCACCGGCCGCATGGCCCTGCCGCTGACCGACTACCTCACCACCGGCACATATGACGGGCTGGAGATTATCAAGCCAAGCGTCGACTGGTGCAGCGAGGCCTATGCCCAATGGCCGAACTTCCGTTTCCACCACGCAGACATTCATAACCTGCGTTACAACGCCAAGGGTTCGGTTGACGGTGCGGACTACCGTTTCCCTTTCGAGGACGACAGTTTCGACTTCGTCTTTCTCACCTCGGTATTCACTCACATGCAGGCGCGCGAAGTGGGCAACTATTTTGCCGAGATCGCCCGCGTGCTGGCACCGGGCGGAACCGCTTTCATCACCGCCTTCCTGCTTGACGATGATGCTCGCGCCGCCCTTGCCGCGAAGAGTGCGCATTACAGCTTCAAGGTGGTGCTGGACGATTGCTATGCAGAGGACGCGAAAGTGCCGGAGAAGGCCATTGCTTTCGATCCCGACGTCTATTCGCGCCTCGCAAGTCCGCTGGTGATGGCGGAAATGCTACCGGGCGACTGGCGCGGGAAGAAAGGCACCTCGTTCCAGGACATAACGATCCTGCGCGCAGCCTAGGCAGCGTCAGGCATCGGCGCGCGCGGTGCATCGGCAAAAATGCTGGGCCGCAGCCATTCGGTGACATTGCGCAACAGCGCAGGCTCACCCTCTGCCAGCAGATCGCCTGAGCGGATGGCATCACGGTAGGTGCGGTCGCCCATCCAGCAATCGTGCATCATCCGCAGCGTCGAACAGAAATAGACATCCACGTCGCGACCCGGATCGGTGATGCACAGGTCCACGTTCTGGGACTGCACAAGCAGCCAGTAATCCTTGTGCCGGTCGAGGTCATTGAACTTGAAGCGGATGACGCTGCGGTCGCCAACCAGCTTGCCGGGATCGACGCTTCGTTCGAGGTAAAGCATAAGCAATTCCGGATCGAGATCGCTGTCGAGCACATTGTGACGCGCCCATTGCAGACCCCACTGACCCAGCGCGACGAGTACCGGCGTCAGTTCGACACAGGCTTGCGTCGGCCAGTATTCGTGCCCTCGCTGTCCGGGAATTCGGCGACGCGCCAGCAGCCCGTCTTCTTCGAGCGTCTTGAGCCGTTTGGTCAGCAAGGCCGGTGAGATATCGCCCAGCCCGCGTTGCAGCTCGTTGAAGCGGCGTCCGCCCATCACCAGCTCGCGCACGATCAGGAAGGTCCATTTCTCGCCCAGGATCTCGTTAGCCTTGGCGATCGGACAGAACTGGCCGTAATTCATCGCATTCTCCCCCGTGCGACCCGGCAGATTGTGCAACAACTGGCAAAGTGTAGCACGTTACTTCAGAATCTGTAGCGGCTTGCTTCACTTCGCGCAGTAAACTCCGGCAGCATTATCGGTCAGAAGCTCCTCATCGCCGGACGAAACGGCAAAACATACGAAGAGGAGAAGTTGAGATGCCGATGGTTACGATTGATGTCATCAAGGACGTTTTTACCCCCGAGCAGAAGCAGGACATGATCCGCAAGGTTACCGACACGATGGTCGGTATCGAAGGCGAGGCCCTGCGCGGCGTAACGTGGGTGCGCGTGGTCGAGATCGAACAGGGCGACTGGGGCATCGGCGGCCAGTGCCTGACGGCAGCCGACGTACATGCCATGGCGCGGCAACCCGAACCGGCCTGACGCCAGATAATCGCGATCCAAACAAAAAGGGGCCCGTAAGACGGGCCCCTTTCTTCTTGTGCCTGGGGCACTGCTTATTCGGCGGCCTGCGCCTCGTCGGCGTCTTCACCATCGTCAGCTTCGGCATCGAACAGCGAAGGCGTGGCCTTCTCGTCCGACAGTTCCGGCATGGCGTCGGCGTGCCCATTGGCCGCGCCTTCCACCAGCTTACCGAGAGAGCTGCCGTCGAGGCCAAGCTCTTTCATCAGCCCGTCGAGCACCGGTGCCTGCGCGCGGTAGGCGAGCGCTGCGGCCACGGCATCGTTGGCAAGGTTGCCCGAACCGCCGCCGGAGCCGTTCGCAGTCGAACCGGCGGGCCCGGACTTCTGCGTAAGGCCATCGACCTGCACGATCTTGATGGAGTCGATCGCTTCCATCGGCTTCGCGCTTTCGCGGATGACTTCCGGCAGCACTTTCAGCAGGGCCAGCTTGGTCTGCAGGCTGATCTGCTCCATCGACAGGATGTTCGCAGCTTCGTTGACGGCGCGCTGGCCGGCAGCTTCCACTTCGAACTTCACGCGGTCGGCTTCGGCCAGCAGCTTGGTGGCATCGGCCTCACCCTTGGCGGCCATGCGGGCCGCTTCGGCGCGGTTGGTCGCCGCGTCCTTGTCGGCTTCGGCATCGACGCGGATCTTGATCGCGTCACGCTCGGCCTGCTTGGCCGCTTCGATCAGTTCGATCTTCTTCTGACGTTCTGCGATCTCGCTTTCACGGGCCGTGGCAACCTGTTCCTCGGCAGCAACGGCCTTGGCGCGCGCTTCGTCGGCTTCGGCCTTGGCCTGGCTTTCCTCGCGAGACTTGTTCTGCACCGCGATCTGCTGTTCCTGGCGGGCGATCTCGAGCGCACGAACCTGGTCGATCCGGCGTTCTTCCACCAGCCTGTCAGCCTCGATCTGCTGCGCGTCGACCAGCTTCTTGGCTTCGATCCGCGCACCATCAGCTTCACGCTGGCGCTCGGCCTGCTGGCTGGCAATTTCGGACATCTGCGCCGCACGACGCACTTCGACTTCACGCTCCTGCTCCAGACGGGCATATTCGGTGTCGCGGCTGATTTCGAAGCTCTTCTGCGCCGCCTCGAGGTTCTTCGTCTCCATCTGCACGCGCGTGTCCTGCTCAATGTCGTTGCGCAGCTTCTTGCGCGCCTCGATCTGCTCGGTCAGCTTGGTCAGACCTTCGGCGTCGAACGCGTTGTTGGCGTTGAAGTGCTCGATGCTGGTCTGGTCGAGGCCCGTCAGCGAGACGGATTCCAGTTCCAGGCCGTTCATGGCGAGGTCGTTGGACGAGACCTGCTGCACCTTCTGAACGAAGTCCGCACGCTGTTCGTGCAGTTCGTTCATGGTCATGCCGGCGGCAACGGAGCGCAACGCGTCGACGAACTTGCCTTCGACAAGGTCCTTCAGCATTTCCGGCTGCATCGTGCGCTGGCCAAGCGTCTGTGCGGCCATGGCAATGGCCTCGCTATCGGGCTTCACGCGGACGTAGAACTCCGCCTTCACGTCGATACGCAGGCGATCGAGCGTGATCAGCGCCTCGCCGTCGCGGCGCACCACGCTGAGCACCAGCGTGTTCATGTTTACAGGCATGGTCTCGTGGAAGATCGGGAAGACGAGAGCGCCCCCGTTCATCACCACTTTCTCACCGCCCACACCGGTCCGCACGAAGGCGATTTCCTTCGAGGCGCGGCGATACATCTTCAGCAGGAAGGTGATGATCACCAGTACGGCGATCACACCGGCCGCGAGGGTCACGATGCCCAGATCAAGCAAACTTTCCATTTCTTCTCCTTGTTATTATTATGTTTCAGGGCATCGGCGCCAGCTTGCGCTCTGCCAGGGGCACGCCGAAAAACACGTTCCCCTCGCGGCGCACGAGCAATACCTCGTCCCCCTCGTGAATGACGCTCGCATCCTCATGTGGCTCGAGCATGACATGGTGCGCATGGCCATGACGGTCGCGCACCGTGGTACGGGCCGGCGAGCCGCGCTGCGCCTTGCCGGTCGTGATTTTGCCACGGCGTCCGACGAGGCTGTTCAGCCTCACCGCGCTGGTTTCATCCTGCGGCAGCAGGCGCCCCAGCGGGCGGACGACGAATGCCGTCGAAGGCAAGCTCGCCCCGCCAGCAAACAACGCAGCCAGCCAAGGGTAAAGCGGCGATCCGGTGAGATCGGCGGCGAACAGCTGAATGCCCATGCCCACCACGGTGAACAGCAGCAGGAAGATCATAAGCCATACCATGAGAGGCACCCGCCCCAGCCCCAGCAGGGTCAGGAGCGCTCCGCCAAAACCGGCAGAGGGAGCCTCCACTGCGTCGGCATCGAAGTCGGCTGCGTCAAAGTCCAGATCGAGGTCAGCATCCCCGCCGAAATCGAAATCGCCAAGGCCGATCAACTGCAACACAAGTGCTAGCACCATCAGGCCGAATGAAATGGCAAATGGCAGGTTGTATTCGGCAAGCAGGCTCATCGTATCGCTCGCCACCCGGCACAGTGCCGAGGGCGTCCTTTCTCTTTTTGGGCCAATTTTTCGGTGTCCCACCCCGTGGGAATTATTTGCCAGAAATCGCGGGAAAAATCCAGAAAAACCGGATTCAGATGATACGATTTTCGGGATTTCGCGTCGCGGAGAAAGCCGCCTATATAATAGGTATGCTGCGCCGCGTTCTTCCGCTCGTTTTACTGGCCATTGCCGCCCCCATTGCCGCGAAAGACAGCCTTGGCGTGTTCGGCGAATGGGGCGCATTCCGCGATGCGGACGTTCCGCGTTGCTACGCCATCGCCGCAGCAGAGTTCAGCCGCAATCGCCGCGACTTCGATCCCTATGCCACCGTCAGCACGTGGCCGCGCAGGCAAGTGCGCGGACAGGTGCATTTCCGCCTCAGCCGCGAACTGTCCTCCAGCCCCCGTGTCCGCGTGGCCATCGGCGGCCAGCGTTTCGATCTGACTGGTGGCGGCAGCGATGCCTGGGCGCAGGATGCTGGCGACGATGCGGCGATCCTCGCCGCCATGCGCGCTGCCAGCCGGATGAGCATCAGCGCGACCGACCAGCGCGGCAATCGTTTCACGGATCGCTATTCGCTGGATGGAGCAGCAACCGCCATGGACGCCGCCAGCGTGGGCTGCGCATCCCGCTGACAGCAAAAGGGCCGGAAGGGTCGCTCCTCCCGGCCCTCGCCTTCAGTCAGTTTGTATGCGCTTAGAAGCGCAGGCCAAAGCCAACTGCGACCTGGTGACGGTCGAGGTCGGCATCGAAGCGGTCGCTCTCGCCGGTGTCAGCGTCGAAGAAATCGTCGTCATTGAAGTCGAATTCACCCTCGGTGTAGTTCGAATAGCGGTACTCAAGCTTCACGAAGGTGTTTTCGCTCATCGCGTATTCGGCACCCGCACCCACGCGCCAGCCGTCGAGATCGACGTCCGTTTCAATGTCGGTCGTGCCGTCATCGGCGAGCAGGTTGTAACGGGCATTGGTGTAACCACCCTTCGCGTAGAGCAGCAGGTTCGGGCTGGCGACGACACCGGCACGTGCACCAACGTAGAGATCGCGGCCCGTTTCGAGCTGCGCACCGAAACCGAGGTCTTCGAGATCGCCGTCGACAACTTCGGTGTCGGCAGAAGAGAAAGTACCCTCAGCTTCGAGACCCAGCACAACGCGGTCGCCAACCGGGAAATCGTAGCCGATGCCGACGCCGTACATGAAGCCGTCGATGGATTCGTCGTCCTCGTCGTTCAGTTCGTTGTCGACGTCGCTGCCGGCCTTGCTGATGTCATAGCCGGCGATGCCTTCGATGCGCGGGCCGGTGAAAGCCGAGTTGTCCTGAGCAGCGGCAGGAACGGCCACAGCCGTTGCCGAAGCCGATGCGAGAATGAGTGCGATACCCTTTTTCATTATAGTCTCCATTCTTGTTTTCCGGCGCGGTTTTGCCCGCGCTTGGACAGCCAGAATGAAGCGGATGCAGACTTCGTTTCATGAACCCAGCACAACGAGCAATGTGTTGTTTTTCAGCAACAATATTGCTCGACGAAATGCATTTATTTGCCGACGAACGGTGGGAACGAATTTGCATCTTTGCGCCAGACAAGGCTCCACGCTCGTTTGGCCGCGAGCGGTCCACGGATTGTCGCTGGAATTGCCTGTTTCGGCAGTTGGTCGATCAAATCGCGCATCTGGACGACAGACAGGCGAAATATGCCAGGAACCCGCCGCGCACGCGCCGCTTTCCAAATCGTACGCTTGCCCCTATATGCGCCGCTCCCATGGCCGATACGACACTCATGAGCATTCCCGGGCAGGTAGACCCGGTTCCCGTCGCGCGTGACATCACGCCGCGCGAGGATGGGCGCGTGGACCTGATCGGTCTGCCCAAGAAGGACATCGCCACGCTGTTCGAAGGCGCTGGCCTCGATAAGAAGCAGGCGAAGCTGCGCGCCAAGCAGGTGTTCCACTGGCTCTACCACCGCGGCGTGACGGATTTCGAGGCGATGACCGACATCGCCAAGACCATGCGCCCGTGGCTGGCCGAGAGGTTCGTGATAGGCCGTCCCGACGTGGTCGAGGCCCAGCACTCCACAGACGGCACGCGCAAGTGGCTGCTTCGCACCAGCGACGGTCACGAGTTCGAGATGGTCTTCATCCCCGATGCCGATCGCGGAACGCTGTGCGTTTCCAGCCAGGTCGGCTGCACGCTCAATTGCCGCTTCTGCCACACCGGCACCATGCGCCTCGTGCGCAACCTGACGCCGGGCGAGATTGTCGGCCAGGTCATGCTTGCGCGGGACTCCCTTGGCGAATGGCCGAAGGGACGGATGGACGAACTCGGCGACGAGAGCGAAACAAGCTACACCGCCGATGGTCGCCTGCTCACCAACATCGTGATGATGGGCATGGGCGAGCCACTCTATAACTTCGACAACGTGAAGGACGCGCTGCAATTGGTGATGGACGGCGACGGTCTCGCCCTGTCCAAGCGCCGTATCACGCTTTCCACCAGCGGCGTCGTGCCCGCCATGGCGCGTTGCGGTGATGAGATCGGCGTGAACCTTGCCGTTTCGCTTCACGCAGTTTCCAAGGAAGTGCGCGACGAGATCGTTCCGATCAACAAGAAGTACGGCCTGGAAGAGCTGTTGCAGGCCTGTGCCGATTATCCCGGTGCCAGCAATGCGCGGCGCATCACGTTCGAGTACGTGATGCTGAAGGACAAGAACGACAGCGACGAGGACGCGCGCGAGCTCGTCCGCCTGCTAAAGAAGTACAAGCTTCCGGCGAAGGTGAACCTCATCCCCTTCAATCCGTGGCCCGGCGCTGTCTACGAATGTTCGACGCCGGAGCGCATCAAGCGCTTCTCCGATCTCGTGTTCGAGGGCGGCATTTCAGCACCCGTGCGCACCCCGCGCGGCCGCGACATCGACGCGGCTTGCGGACAGCTGAAGACGGCGGCGGAAAAGAAAAGCCGGGCCCAGCTTGATCGCGAAGCAGCTGAAGCGCAGTCGGCGTCTCAGGCTGGCTGAGCGCGCATGGTGGGACGCTCGCCATAGGTCAGCGTCCTCCATAGCCATTCCATCGGACCGAAGCGGTAACGGCCCAGCCACCAGTGGCTGAAGACGATCTGCAGCGCGAAAAAGCCGAAGCACAGGGCGAGAACCACTTTTGGTTCTATCTGCCCCGACAGCGCCAGTCCGCCGTGGAAGCCGTAGAGAATGGCTCCGATAAATACGCCTTGCACCAGGTAATTGGTCAGCGCCATGCGTCCGACGGGTGCAAACATCGCTGCAATCCAGCCGAACCGGGCAGAATGGAAAAGCAAGATCATCCCCGTCGCATAACCGAGATCGAGGATTGGGACGCCAATGACATGCAGCGCGCTTGCCACCCACGATGGTGCCTCGATCAACTCGGCGTTCTCCAGCAAGCCCCGCGTCACTTCCATCACCAGTCCGATCGGTAGGGCGACAGCACAGATGCGACGGATCCGTTGCAGCAACTCGGCAGCACGCTGGATCCACCCGCGCCGCGCCACATAGGCTCCCAGCAAAAAGCGGCCCAGCGCATAGAGTATCCAGGCGAGGATCAACCCGTTGGCGATCCAGTCAAAATAGACGAGCGATGCGGTCGATTCGACCCAGTCGCCGTAGGTGCCGTTGATGTAGGCATCCTGACGCGCCGCAACGGCTGCCTCGCCAAACGCTAGCTTGTCCGCCGGCTCCACAATGCCCAGCCAGTCTGCCGCGTGCTGCATCAGCGGCTTGCCCAGCAGCGCCAGCGTCAAGCCCCAGCCCAGCATCGCCTTCGCCGACATTCCGCGCAGGGCGAAAAGCAGGAAGCCGGTAATCGCGTAGAGGTTGAGGATATCCCACGGCCAGATCAGAAACAGATTCACCAGACCGAATGCGAGCAGCACGAAAAGGCGTCGCAGGTAGATTTGCGAGAACCGCACGCCGCGGGATTCCAGCCGTTCCATCTGCACCCAGAAACCGAGGCCGAACAGGAAGGCGAAAAGGGTGTTGGCCTTGTCCGAAATGAATATATCGGTGAAGGCGATTGCCGCGAGGTTCAGCGGATCTTCCAGAAATCCCTCGGTCTGGTCCGGCATCGAGGTGTTCTCGCCGAAAGACCAGAACACGAAGTTCGCGATCAGCACACCCAGCAGGGCAAACCCCCGCAACACGTCGAGTTCGCCCATGCGCTCGCTCGATGTAACGGGCGCGGCACCGCTAGCCTGTGTCGTCATGCGAATTCCCCCTTGCGCAGGAAGCTACGCCGACTTGCCAGCCTTGGGAAGCGCGGGGTAGCATCTGCCTGAAATGACCGACGAAGCCACCCTCGCCTTCTATGATCGTGAAGCGCCCAGCTACACGATGAACTTCGCGCAAGGTCCTTCCCACTGGCTCGATGCCTTTCTCGACCGTTTGGAAGAAGACAGCCATATTCTCGAACTGGGCTGCGGCGGTGGACGTGATGCCGCACGGATGATCGAACGTGGGTTCGTGGTGGACATGACGGATGGCTCCTCCGGCATGGCGAAGAAAGCGCGGGAGCGAACCGGCAAGGAAGTGCGCTTGCTCCGCTTCGGGGAGCTAGACGCTATCGACGCTTATGACGCGGTGTGGGCACACGCGTCCCTGCATCACCAGCCACTCGCCGGTCTTGGCGATGTGCTGACCCGAATACACGCCGCAACCCGGCCTGGTGGCTTGTTCTTCGCCAATTACAAGCTGGGCGATGGGGATGCTCGCGACCGGTTCGGACGACTCTACAATTTCTCCCCGCGGCAATACCTGCTCGACCTCTATCGGACGGCTGGTTGGGAACTGGACGAGGTGATCGACTACCGCGACGGCGGGCTGGACAAGGTTGAACGCGACTGGATCGCAATTACCGCGCGTCGTCGCTAGCGTTCGCCGCCTGCCAAGCGAGCCCATGGCTGCCTAGAAGGGCTCAATCAAAACCATCCCATGGAATAGGGCGATATTTTTCCGAAACTGGCGTCCCGCCCCCGAAAGAACTCGCCTCGTCGCAGAAACCGAGAACCAACATCTTGTTCATCTCTTGTTGGGGTTGGATGAACGAAAACGTGTTTCCGACACCAGAGCGATGTCGAATCGGAAAGGTAATCGCTATGAAAAAGACAGTCCTCGCAATCGCCGCCGCCTCGCTGGCAATTCCCGCAGCGCCTGCAATGGCGCAGCAGGGTCCGCCCCCTTGGGCACCCGCGCATGGCTATCGCGACAATGACCGCCACGACCGCTACGAAGTGCGCTATGACCGCGAAGATCGGCGCGACCGCCGCTATCGCGAACAGCGCCGTCACCGCGTCTACGATGACCGTGGCCGTTATTATGAACCGCGCCGTGTGCGCCGCGGTGACCGCGTGTGGCAGGGCCGCGATGGCCGCTATTACTGCGAACGTGACAATGGCACGACCGGCCTGATCATCGGTGCCGCTGGTGGCGCGCTGATCGGCCGCACCATCGACACCCGCGGCGATCGTGCGGTCGGCACCGTTCTGGGTGCAGCCCTTGGTGCCGTGCTGGGCCGTGAAATCGACCGCGGCGAGGCTCGCTGCCGCTAACAGTTGGACCTAAGTAGTCCCTCCTGAGGCGCCGTCGCTCCAGTCCCCGGAGCGGCGGCGTTTTGCGTTTGCACACCGTATCCTTTTAGGATACCCAGCTTGCCATGCATCTGGCTGGCCAGAAAATCCGCGCCTGGAGAGAGGCGCATGATCCCCCGCTCAGCGCGGAGGAATTCGGCCAGCTTTACGGAACACCGGACCCATGGCCCAGCCGCACCGTTTATGGCTGGGAAGCCAAGGGAAAGGTGCCACGAACGGCGACGCAAAGGCGTCTGGCCGAGCTTGGCATCTGCAATCCCGGTGACTTCCTCGAACCCGCAAGGACAAGCGCGAATATGAGCGAAACGGCCAAGGCCAAGTCAGGCCACCCCTTCTTCGACATGCACACGCACGGCTTCGTTCGCCTTGCCACCAGCACGCCGAAGGTCCGCACGGCTGACGTTGCCTACAACGCGCAGGGCATTATCGAGCAGGCAAGGATGGCGCACGACGCGCACGTCGACCTGCTCCTCTATCCCGAAATGTGCCTGTCCTCCTACGCGCTGGACGACCTGCATATTCAAGCCGCGCTGCTGGACAGCGTGGAAGCGCACATCGAGGATATTCGCGAGGCCAGCACGGCCCTTACGCCGGTGCTGGTGATTGGTGCACCGCTGCGGCGCAACGGTCGTATCTACAACTGCGCCATCGTCATCGCGCATGGCGAAATCCTTGGCGCGGTGCCCAAGAGTTACCTGCCCAACTACCGCGAGTTCTATGAAAAGCGCTGGTTTGCGCGCGGTAACAACTGCCGCGACCTGTGGATCGGCGTGAACGGCGCGGAAATCCCCTTCGGCGTGGACCTGATCTTTGCAGCGCAGAACCTGCCCGGTTTCACTTTCGGCATCGAGATCTGCGAAGATTACTGGAGCCCCACCCCGCCCGGCACCATGGCCGCGCTGGCTGGCGCAACAATCCTGCTGAACCTTTCAGCCAGCAATATCACCATCGGCAAGTCTGACGAGCGGCACATGCTGTGCAAGGCCAGTTCCAGCCGTTCCGTCTGCGCCTATGCCTATTCCGCCAGTGGTTTCGGGGAAAGCACCACGGACCTTTCGTGGGACGGCCAGGGAATGGTCTACGAACTGGGCGACCTGATGGTGGAAAGCGTGCGCTTCGAGCTGGAGCCGGAACTTTGCATCACCGATGTCGACACCCGCCGCATCCTCAACGAACGCATGCGCATGGGCACGTTCAACGATGCGACAGAAGACGCCGGGCGGCCCGAAGACAGCTATCGCACCATCGGCTTCGAGCACGCCTACGAACAGGGCGACATCGGCCTGAAACGCCCGATCCGCCGCTTCCCCTTCGTGCCCAACCGTCAGGACATGCTGGACCACGACGCCTACGAGGCGTTCAACATCCAGGTCGATGCCCTGATGCGGCGCATCGTCGCAACCAAGCCTGGAAGCCTCGTGATCGGCATTTCGGGCGGTCTTGATTCCACCCACGCCCTGATCGTGGCGGCCAAGGCTTGCGATACTCTCGGCCTGCCCCGCTCCACCATCCGCGCCTACACCATGCCCGGCTTCGCAACTTCGGACGAAACGAAGTCCAATGCCTGGAAGCTGATGGAAGTGTTCGGCACCACGGCCGAGGAAATCGACATCAAGCCAGCCGCGCGGCAGATGCTGAAAGACATGGGCCACCCCTTCGCCGATGGCGAGCCGGTGTACGACGTGACCTTCGAAAACGTGCAGGCGGGCCTTCGCACCGATTACCTCTTCCGCCTCGCCGGCCACCACAAGGGCTGGGTGATCGGCACGGGCGACCTTTCGGAACTGGCGCTGGGCTGGTGCACCTACGGCGTGGGCGATCACATGAGCCACTATGCCGTCAACTCGGGCGTACCCAAGACGCTGATCCAGTACCTGATCCGCTGGGCCGTTCGCACGGAGCAGTTCGACAAGGCCTGCGACGAGGTGTTGGAAGCCGTGCTTTCCACCGAGATCAGCCCGGAACTGGTGCCTGCCGATGCGCAAGGGCAGATCCAGAGCACCGAGAGCATCATCGGCCCATACGAGCTCAACGATTTCTTCCTGCACCATACGATCCGCTGGGGGCAAAACCCCAGCCACATCGCATTCCTGTGCTGGCACGCCTGGCGCGATGTCGAGGAAGGGCTGTGGCCTCACGAGTTCCCCGACGCGCTGAAGAACGCCTACGACCTTCCCACCATCCGTGGCTGGCTGGAGAAATTCGCCAGGCGGTTCTTCCAGTTCAGCCAGTTCAAGCGAAGCGCCCTGCCCAATGGCCCGAAAGTCAGTGCGGGTGGCGCGTTATCGCCGCGCGGCGATTGGCGAGCGCCCAGCGATGCCGTGGCAGACGTGTGGCTTGCGGACCTGCGGGACAACCTGCCTGACTGATGGGGCCGTTTGACGCTCAACTGCCAGACACGTAGTCTATTGTGCGGATGGAAGATTATCGGGATATCCCGACTGATCCGATATCGGGGGAAAGGCTGGCATCATGCAGAAGCTTATTCGTATCGCAGGATTGTTCACCGCCGCACTGGTGCTGGCTGGCATTTCGACACCCGCACAAGCGCAATTCGGCGGACTGGGACGCATTATCGACGATGCTCGCAGTGCCGCAAACAACGATGACGAGGAAGACGCCGAGCAAACTCCCGAGGAGTGCGAACGCGATTCCAGCCCGTCTGTCGGCCGCGCCGTTCTCGGCGGTATTCTTGGCAGGGCAAGCCGCGATGCTGCCAACCGAGCAGGCATTTCATCTTTCGTGCCCGTCAGCGAATTTTCCGACCAGATCAGTGCCGCCATCGCCTGCCGATTGGACGCTGACGAGCAGCGACAGGCAGCCGAGGCGACAATCGCAGCCACTCGTGGCAGCGACGGCGAAAGCGGCGCGGAGGTCGGTGCGAGTTCCGCCTGGGTCTCCGAAACCCGCGAAGGCGTATCGGGTCGATCGACCGTAACCTCTCGAGAGACCGCACCCGGCGAAGGCGTTGATTGCATCGTCGTTTCCGACGTGATCATCGTCAGCGGTGAGGAAACCCGCGCCGACAAGCGCATGTGCCGTCGCCCGCCGTCCCCGCGCTATGCCATTGCCGCATGACACCGCTTGCTCGCGCCCTGCTAGCTCTTGGCGCTTTCGCCGCGCTGTCTGCGCAAACGGCGATGGACCCCGATAATCCTACCTGCCCGGCAGAACCGAACTGGGGACCATCAGATGCGATAGCTCTTTCCACGCGGGAAGGGGACGGGATGAACATCCTCGTGGCCGAGGGCGCCATCGACGCCGGTTTCCCGGCTAGACTTCGTGACGCGTTAGAAGCCGATCCGATGATCGGCGAAGTCTGGATACGCTCAAGCGGAGGTGATGCCCGCGCGGGGAACGAGGCTGGTCGGATAATCCGGTCCTATCCCGGAATGGTGACGCGGATTCCGAGCAACTGGGTATGCTTTTCCGCCTGCAACTTCGTGTTCATGGGCGGCAGCATTCGCCACGTGGATCCCGGCGGCGTCTTTATGGTGCACATGTTCACCCACACGCAGGATCGCTCGATCGTGCGCGAAAGCGTGATGGACGGCACAGACGCGACCACCGAACTGATTGGCGCCATCGAGCAAAGCAGCGCCCTGCTGGCCAGCGAGGATAACGACTTCCTGATCCGCATGGGCATCAGCCGTCTGTTGTTGACCGAGGTGATGTACCAGGTGCAGGCGGTCGGCACCGACGCGGATCCCAGCACGCGCTACTGCCTGAGTGACGAGGAAGTGCTGCAGTACAACGTGATGAACGTGGATCGGTGAAACAAGAAGGGCGCCGCCATGCAGCGACGCCCCTCTTCAATAAATATCGCTGCTATCAGGGATGCGAATGCGTCCAGAGCGTTGTCGCCTTTGCCTCCAGACTGTCCAGTTCATCGAACATGGCACGCGCAGCTTCTTCGGACCCTTCGCGAGCAACCACCGCTTCCCACAGGGCCATGCGCTCCGGATTGGCGTGTGTGTCGAAAGTGCCCATTCCGCGCGGCAGGCTTTGGATGATAACGTAGTCCCAGTCATTGCTGGCCATCACCCAATGCAGTTGCGGACGATCGAGCCCCGCATCGTCGAAGGCCGGCATCAGGTGTTCCATGATGATTTCTTCCCAGCGGCCGCCGGCACCATCATTCACCTCGATCGCAGTCACCGTCCAGGTGGTGCGTGGTTCTTCCTCTTCCTGCGCGGCGACCGGTGCCGAGACCATAGCGAGCGACGCTGCAGCCAGAGCTGCAGTAACAAATAGCTTCATGATTTTCCCCCATTAAGTCAAAAGACGAACTTACGACCCCGCACGAAGGTTACACTCTTCGCGCAGTGAGGGGAAATAAAATAAATTACTGCGTTTCAGTAAGTTGTCAGGCGGACTATTCGGCGCTGAGCCTTAGGACCGAACCCTGCACCTGGTCAGTCAGCAAATAAATACTGCCATCAGGCGCTTGCTGGACATCGCGCCACCGCTGCCCGAGCTCCCTCAGAAGCCGTTCGGGCTCGCCAATCGGTGCGCCTGTATTGTCCGTGTCATACCGCAGCACACCTTGCGTGAAGCTACCCAGCAGCATGTCTCCCTTCCAGTTCTCCAGCATGTCGCCAGTGTAGAACATCAGGTTGCCGGGATTGAAGCTGGGCGGGCCATAGACCAGCACCGGGTCGATCATGCCGTCCACGTTGCGGATGAATTCGGCCTGCTCTCCGTTGTAATGCATTCCCTGCGTCACCGGCATCCAGCCGTAATTGCCGCCGCGCAGGATGCGGTTGACTTCGTCCCCGCCGCGCGGTCCGAATTCGCTTTCCCAGATCTCGCCAGTCTGCGTGTTGTAAGCCAGGCCAAGCGGATTGCGGTGGCCGGTGGACCACGTCAGCGGTTCATGCCCTTCCATACCGACCCACGGATTGCCGGGAGGTACTTCGCCCTCGTCGGTCATGCGGAAGATCTTGCCGTAGTGCGAGGACGTGTCCTGCACCATCTCGCCATAGTTGCGGTCGCCACTTGTAACGAAGAGGTAGCCGTCCGGGTCGAACAGGATGCGCCCGCCGTAAGAGCCGAAAGCCGGCCCCTGCCCGCAGCAACGCTCCGGCAAAGGCTGCGCGCCGTACCACGTATCGGCAACGAAGATGTCCTCGACATCGGTTAGCTCGTGCGAACCGGCGGCCCAGCGTCCACGCATGACGGCAAGGGTCGAGACCATGGGGTCTTCGGGACTAACCTTCGAATAAGCCATGTAGACCAGCCGGTTAGTTTCGAAATCGGGATGTAACGCAATGCCTTTCAAACCCGCGATCCCGAGCGTGTACATGGCGGGAAGACCCGCGATCGGTGTCCGGTCGAGCGTGCCGTTCGCATCGATGTAGCGCAGGCGGCCAACGCGCTCTGTCACCAGCATTCCGCCTTCGGGAAGGAAGGCGATCCCCCAGGGACGTTCAAGCTGCGCGACCATTTCGACGTGGACCGGCCCGTGCTCGGTATGGAAATCCCACGGCCCCTCGCCCAGTTCAGTGCCCTGGAACGGTGGCGGTCCGGGGGGCGGCGCGTCCTGCGCCTGCGCGCCACCAAACGCCATTGCCATCGCTGCCAGACCGGTAGCCAAGCCGAAACGCGAAACCATTAATCTCTCCCCGTACCAAAAGCCCGGTTGTGTCCCCGTCGCTCGTCACTATCGTAGTTACATGCGAGCGTTCTCACAATTGACTTTGTCCATTTTTCGATGACACGCAAGTCTGTCCTTGTCACCGGCGGCGCAAAACGCGTTGGCGCTGCGATGGCCCGACGCTTTGCAGAAGCCGGGTGGCACGTTGTCATTCATTGCAATCACTCGGTCGGGGAGGCCCACGCCCTTGCCGATGAACTGCCCAGTGCAGAGGTAGTGCAATGCGATCTCGTGGACCTCGACGCGGCCACGGCCATGGTGCGGCAACTGGCTGAAACGCTCGAGGATTGGCGCTGCCTCGTCAATTCCGCCTCCATCTTCGAACCCGACGATGTAACCGCGCTGGATATCGAGACGAACCGCAAGGCAATGCGAATCAACGCCGTCTCCCCTGCCCTGCTGGCACAAACCTACTTCTCCTGCGCACGCAGTTCTGCTGGCCGGCGGGTGGTGCAAGTGACGGATCAGAAGCTCGCCAACCTGAACCCCGATTTCTTCAGCTACACGATGAGCAAGTCCGCCGCAGACATTGGCGCGCGCATGCTGGCGATGGTGCATGACAGTGAAGACCGCGTGTACATACTGGCACCCGGCGCCATCCTCCCAAGTCATGACCAGAGCACCGCCGAAGCGGAACGCTCGCACCGGCTCAATCTGCTGGAACGGCATACGAAGGCCAGCGAAGTGGCCGATGCCGCACTGTTCCTCGCCGAAGGGCCTCTTGCCAGCGGCCAGACGATCTACGTCGACTCAGGCCAGCACCTGCTGTCGCAGCCGCGCGATGTGATATACCTCGAACGCGAAGGAGAAGCCTGATGGCCAAGCCGAAGAAGCGCCATGCCCTCTCCACCCGCCTGTGGCACTGGATCAACGCGATCAGCGTGATCGTGCTGTTCATGAGCGGGCTGAACATCTCGAACGGCCACCGCCGCCTCTACTGGGGGCACGAGGGCTTTGCGCCGGAGCAGGCATGGCTCGAAGTGCCGCGCTTCCCTGGCTGGATGACCATTCCCGACTATTACAGCCTTTCCGCCGCGCGTGACTGGCACGTGATTTTCAGCCTCGTCTTCGCCTTTTCGCTGCTGGCGTTCATGGTCTTTGCCTTCGCCAACGGCCACATGGTGCGAGACATCTTTGCCCGAGCGAAGGAGTGGAAGCCGTCGAACATCGGGCGCGACATTGTCGAGCACCTGAAATTCAACTTCGATCACGGCAGCGGCAAGTACAACATCCTGCAGAAGATCGCCTATTCGGGCGTGATCCTCGTGCTCATCCCGCTGATGATCTTCACCGGCATGGTGATGAGCCCGGGCATGGAAGCGGCCTGGCCCTGGCTGACAGACCTGTTCGGGGGGCGGCAGACGGCCCGTTCTCTCCACTTCCTGGCCGCATGGAGCCTGTTCGCGTTCTTCGTCGTCCATATCCTGCTGGTGCTGGCCTCGGGCCCGTTCAAGCAGGTTCGCGACATGATTACCGGGGGTAGTGAATGATGCAGCGTCGCAACTTCCTTGCCGCCGGATTTGCCGCGTTCATTGCGGGCTGTAACGAAATCGGCGATTCCGCGTGGTTCGGCAAACTATCCGAAGGCGCGCAAAACTGGCATCGCGGCCTGCACCGCGCACTGGGTGGGGGCCGCATCCCGATGGCACCGGAATTCACCCGCGCCGACCTGTCGCCTTACTTCCGCGGCAACGGTAGCCTGACTGTCGATACCGATGCCTACCGCGCGGCAGAGGCAGAGGGCTTCGCCAGCTGGCGCCTCGCCGTGTCAGGCCTTGTCGACAATCCCATGGAGCTTTCCATGGACGACATCCGCGCCCTGCCCCAGCGCACCCAGATCACGCGCCACGACTGCGTGGAAGGCTGGAGCGCGATCGGCGAATGGACCGGCCCTCAGCTCTCGCGGGTGCTGGAAGCTGCTGGCGTAAAGGAAGAAGCCGAGTTCATCGTCTTCCATTGCGCCGATACCCTCGGCGGTTCACGCTATTACGAAAGCTGCGACATGGATGATGCGCTGCATCCGCAGACCATCATCGCCCACCAGTTGAACGGCGAGGCATTGCCGGTGCGCAACGGCGCTCCGCTGCGCATGCGTATCGAACGCCAGCTTGGTTACAAGCATGCCAAGTACCTGACCGGCATCGAAGCCGTCGCCAGCCTCGACGAGATCGGTGAAGGCAAAGGCGGCTACTGGGAAGATCGCGCCGATTACCAGTGGTATGCCGGTATCTGATCAGGCCGGGTCCGGCCAGCGATGCTGGGAATAGCGCCACGACAGGTCGATCATCTGTTCGAGTACGGCGAGGTCGATATCGGCCAGCTTGTTGACATACATGCAGCCCTTGCCACGGCTATACTTGCCGAGCTTCTCACGCAGGGCGGCGAACTCAGCCTCGTACATATCCTCGCCGCAGTTGACGAGGTAGAGTGAATGCTTCGCCTTTCTCGGACTGAACCCGACGCGGCAAATATCCCCCTCGCGCCCACTCTCGTACTTGTAGTGATACTGCCCGTAGCCGATGATCGTCGGCCCCCACATGACAGGCTCTTCACCTGTTACCCGGCGGAACATCGCATCGAGAATTCGCGCATCCTCCCGCTTGCCGGCGTGGTCAACGCTTTCGATGAAGGCATCCACGCTAACCTGTGTCGGCTGGGTCTTGTTCTCGCTCATGGGGGCGAAATCTATCGCAGAATTGACAGTCGGCCAAACGGTCCGCAAACCTTGCCGGACTCAATCAATAATCGGGGGACGCCGAGCCTATGTGGCTGCTCGACAAGATGCTGAAAAAACTGATCCGTGCAGGAAAGCTCGTGATCACCGACTATGATGGCAAAGTCTACGAATACGGCCCCGGTGGCGATGTGAACGGCGAATATGGCGAGCCGATCAAGGTGCGCCTGACGAACAAGAAGGCGAGCAGCCACATCGCCCGCTATCCGCAGGTCGGCGCAGGTGAAGCCTACATGTGGGGCTGGCTGGAAGTCGAAGAGCCGCACGACATCCGCGACATGGTTCTCTACGTCACAAGCCAGGCGAAGGCGCACGGTGACAAGGCGCTGCAGCCGCAAGGTCCGCTCAAGCGTCTGGCGCAGAAGACCGCTGCGAAGATCGACAGCGTGAACCTGCGCAGCAAGGCACGTAAGAATGCCGAGCACACGTACAATCTGACGCGCCGCCTGTACGAGCTGTTTCTCGATGAGGACCGCCAGTACACCATGGGCTATCACCGCACGCCCGATGTCAGCCTGGAAAAAGCGCAGCTCGATAAGAAGGCCCACATCGCGGCCAAGATGTACATGCAGGAAGCGCGCGAGATGGACCGTCCGTTGCGCGTGCTGGACATCGGTTGCGGCTGGGGCGGCCTCGCCCTCTATCTTAACAAGCATTACGGTGCCGAAGTGCTGGGCGTGGCTCTCGCACCCGACCAGATCGCCTTCTGCAAGGAGCGCGCGAAGGAAGCGGGCGTCTCCGACAAGGTGAAGTTCGCGCTGATGGACTACCGCGACGTGGAAGGCACCTTCGACCGCATCAGCTCGGTCGGCCTGCTGGAGCATGTCGGCACCCCGCACTACCCGCAGTTCATGAAGAAAACGCACGAGCTGCTCGCACCCAAGGGCGTGATGTTCAGCCACTGCTGCGGGCGTGCTGGCCCTCCCGGTTTCACCGACGCATGGACGCGCAAGTACATCTTCCCCGGCGGCTATATCCCTGCCCTCTCCGAACTCGTGACAGAGAGCGAGAAGGCTGGCTGGCAGGTGATGGACGTTGAGGCCATGCGCTTCCACTACAGCCACACGCTGGAAGAATGGTACAATCGCACCACCATGCACGAAGAGGAACTGGTCGAACTTTACGACGAGGAGTTCTTCCGCATGTGGCAGTTCTACCTTGCAGGCGCGGAGCAGAGCTTCCGCCACGGCACGCTGGTGAACTGGCAGCTGATCTATGTGAAAGACCGCAGCGCCATCCCGATGACGGGCGATTTCGTCTATGAAGAAAGCGCCCGACTGCGCGAACTGGAAGAGCCGCCGCAATGGCACCTCGACCCGGCGCTGAAGGAAGCGGCCGAGTAGTCCGTTAAAAACCGATCAGGGAGGATCTATGAGCCAGAAACTTGTCGACCGCTTGATCGGCAAGGCGATCACGCACGGCACGCTGAAGCTGACCCTGCACGATGGTCGCAGTTCCACCTACGGCTCCCCGCACCCGGATTATCCGGATGTCGAGATACGTCTGGCAGACGGCAAGGTGATCCGCGACATCGCGCTCGATACGAAGCTGGGCGTGGGCGAGGCCTACATGGACGGCCGCATCATCATCGAACGCGGCGGGATCATGGAACTGATCGAACTGGCGCGGCGCAACAGCCCGTGGGAAGCCAAGGGCCGTTTCGGGCAGATGGCACTGCATCGCAAGCTGCTGAAGCGCCTCGCCTACATCAAGGACAGCGTGAACAATCCTTTCAAATCGAAGGACAATGTCGCGCATCATTACGATATCGGCAACGATCTCTACAAACTGATGCTCGATGCCGAGCACATGCAGTATTCATGTGCCTATTGGCCGCGCGAGGGCATGACGCTGGCCGAGGCGCAGGAAGCGAAACTCGCCCATATCGCGGCCAAACTGATGCTGGAGCCGGGCAATCACGTGCTGGACATTGGCTGCGGATGGGGAGGCATGGCCATCTTCCTCGCCAGCCGAGCGGACGTAAAGGTGACGGGCATCACGCTGAGCGAAGAACAACTCGCTCTCGCACGCGAACGGGCAGAGGCTGCTGGCGTATCCGACAAGGTTCGCTTCGAACTGGTCGACTACCGCGACCTCGCCGCACGCGGTGATACGTTCGACCGCATCGTGTCAGTCGGCATGTTCGAGCATGTCGGCGTGCCGCAATACGAGACCTTTTACCGCGACTGTGCCCGCATGCTGGCCGGCGACGGCGTGATGTTGCTGCACACCATCGGCCGTTTCGGCAGTCCGGTGGCAGCAGAGGCATTCACCCGCAAGTACATCTTTCCCGGTGGTTACATCCCTTCGCTCAGCCAGATGATGACGGCGAGCGAGAAGGTGCGCCTCATGGCAACCGACGTGGAAGTGCTGCGCGTCCATTACGCGAAGACGCTGCGCGAATGGTATGCCCGCTGCATGGAGCACGAGACGACGATAATCGACATGTTCGACGAACGCTTCTTCCGCATGTGGACCTTCTATCTCGCTGCAGCGACATCCACTTTCGAATGGGGCGGCCTGTGCAATTTCCAGGTGCAGTACAGCCGTAATCGCTACACGCTGCCACTGACACGCGATTACATGGAAGAGGCTGAGCGAAAGCTGCTGACCCGCTGAACCTTGACCACACCTGCCCCCCTCACCCGCCGCGCCATTTTCGCGCAGGCTTGGCCGATCATGCTCGGTCAGGCTTCGGTGCCGCTGGTCGGCATCGTCGATACAGCCGTAATCGGGCGCACAGGCGATGCCGTGGCGCTGGCAGGCGTTGCGCTGGGGGCGACAATCATCACGCTGGTGTTCTGGACTTTCGGTTTCCTGCGCATGGGCATGACCGGCCTTACCGCGCAGGCACAGGGTTCGGGCGACCGTGCGGAAGTCGAGGCGCTGCTCCTGCGGGCGCTCGCTATCGGCCTCGGCCTCGGCCTTGTCCTGCTGGCGATAAGCTGGCCCATCCGCGAGGCAGCATTGGCAATTATGAGCGGCACGCCGCCCGTGAATGCAGAGGCCGGTGGCTACATGCAGGGTCGATTCATCGGCGCGCCTGCCGCTCTGGCCGTCTACGCCATCAACGGGTGGCTGCTGGGCCTCGGTCGCACGCGAGAGGCGCTGGCGCTGCAGATCGTCATAAACCTCGCCAATATCGGCCTCGACATATGGTTCGTCTGGGGCATGGGATTTGGCGCGTACGGCGTGGGACTCGGCACCGCCTGCGCGGAAGGCATAGCCTTGGCGCTCGGACTGCTGATTGTCGGGCGCGTGGCGGGTGCGAATATCCTCGCCGTGCTCGCGCGCACGCCGCGTTCCCTGCTGACCGACCGGGCGAGGCTGGCAAAGCTCTTCGCCGTCAACCGCGACATCATGATCCGCACTGTCGCGCTGCTGATCCTGTTCACGTGGTTCGCCAACTCCGGCGCTCGCCTTGGCGCAGAGACGCTGGCGGCCAACCACGTGCTGCTACAATTCGTCAGCTTTGCCGCCTTCATCCTCGACGCATTCGCCTTCACGGCAGAAGAGCGCGTGGGTAGCGCCTACGGTAGAGGCGACCGTGATCGATTCCTTCGCGCCATTCGCCTCACCGGCGAGTTTTCGCTCGCCAGCGGAGCGATGCTGGCACTCGTCTTCCTCGTGCTTGGCGGCCCCTTGATCGACTTTCTTACAACGGACGAACAGGTGCGCGAGGTGGCGCGCGCTTTCCTCCCATTTGCCGCACTGGTGCCGCTTGTTGGAATGCCAAGCTGGATGCTCGACGGAGTGTTCATCGGGACGACGCGCGGCACTGCTCTTAGAAACGCGGGCGTTGCCGCAACGGTCCTCTACATCGCGCTCGACCTCGCCCTGCGGCGCTTCGACAACACGGGCGTGTGGATCGCCATGACCGCCAGCTACATCTTGCGTGCGGGCGGCCTTGCATTGTATTTCCCCAAATTGCTCAGGGATGTTGAAGACGCCCACCAAGAAAAGGCCCCCAGACCGAAATGATCCGCCAGACCCTTTCCCGTCTAACCGCCCGCCTGCTTACCGCCATCCTTCTGACAATAGCCGCTGCAGGCTTTTCGACGCCTGCATCGGCCGATGTGCAGGTATCGTTCCATTCGTTCAACGGTTCGGTCCTTTGGGGCCGCTATCCCCACACCTTCGTGGTTCTGAAGGGCGAACTGGCCGACGGCACTCAGGTTGACGCGAATTACGGTTTCTCCGCCCGCTATACCTCGGAGGCCATTTCATCGGGGCCGGCGCAGCACATGATCATGACCGAGACCGATCGGACCATTGCCCAGACGAACCAGCATTTCACCGTCACCGTGACGGACCGGCAATATCGCCGCCTGCTGGCGACGGTTCTGGCATGGCGCGACTATCCAGGTGACTATTACGATCTCGATGAAAACAATTGCATTCACTTCGTTGCTGCATTGGCGCGCGTAGTGGGCCTCGATGCCGATGTGCCGGAAGAATATGTCCGCCGCCCAAAGGCATGGCTCAACTATATCGGACGCAAGAACCCGGCAGTAGGCGCGCGCGACATTCCGTGATTGCTTGCCCCATGCGATACTGACGTTTGCCGTAAGCGAAATGCGCTGCTAACCGCCGCCGCGCAATTTTCTTCAACGGGATTCGCCCATGTCCGAAATCAAACGAGTCGTCCTCGCCTACTCCGGCGGTCTTGATACCAGCGTCATCGCCAAGTGGCTGGAAAGCGAGCGCGGCCTCGAGGTCGTGACCTTTACCGCCGATCTCGGCCAGGGTGAGGAAATCGAACCCGCGCGCGCCAAGGCACGCGCCATGGGCATCCCGGACAAGCACATCTTCATCGAGGACGTGCGAGAGGAATTCGTGCGCGACTACGTCTTCCCGATGATGCGCGCCAATGCACGCTACGAGGGCGACTACCTTCTTGGCACCTCGATCGCCCGCCCCCTGATCTCCAAGCGTCTCGTCGAGATCGCGCACGAAACCGGCGCCGACGCCATCGCTCACGGCGCGACCGGCAAGGGCAACGACCAGGTCCGCTTCGAATTGTCGGCCTACGCGCTCGACCCGAACATCAAGGTGATCGCTCCGTGGCGCGAGTGGGACCTCACCAGCCGCACCGCGCTGATCGCATGGGCCGAGGCGCACCAGATTCAGGTGCCCAAGGACAAGCGCGGCGAAAGCCCCTTCTCCACTGACGCGAACCTCCTGCACACCTCGTCCGAAGGCAAGGTGCTGGAAGACCCGTGGGAAGAGACGCCCGACTACGTTTATTCGCGCACCGACCACCCCGAAGAAGCGCCCGATACCCCCGAATACATCACCATCGGCTTCGAAAAGGGCGACGGCGTTGCCCTCAACGGAGAGGTGATGAGCCCTGCAACACTGCTCGCCGCACTGAACGATCTTGGCCACAAGCACGGCATCGGCCGTCTTGATCTGGTCGAAAACCGCTTCGTCGGCATGAAGTCGCGCGGCATGTATGAAACGCCTGGCGGCGAGATCTACGCCCGCGCTCACCGCGGTATCGAGCAGATCACGCTGGATCGCGGCGCCGCTCACCTGAAAGACGAGCTGATGCCGAAGTACGCAGAGCTCATCTACAACGGCTTCTGGTTCAGTCCGGAACGCGAGATGCTGCAGGCCGCCATCGATCTCAGCCAGGAGAAGGTGAACGGCACCGTCCGCCTGAAGCTCTACAAGGGCAACGCCATGGTGGTTGGCCGCAAGTCGCCCGACTCGCTCTATTCCGAAGCGCACGTCACTTTCGAGGACGATGCCGGAGCCTACGACCAGGCTGATGCCGCAGGCTTCATCAAGCTCAACGCCCTGCGCCTGCGTCTGCTCGCCCAGCGGGAACGCTAGAGCAATTCGTCGATAAACAGTGCGACCAGCGCGGACTGGTTGCCCACGCCTGCCTTTGCATAAACCTGGCTTAGCTGGGAGCGCACAGTGCCGCTCGCGGATTGGCGCATTTCGGCAATCTCCGCGATGGTGCACCCCTTGATAGCGAACAGCGCCACCTCGGCTTCTCCGGCAGACAGGTTCCATTGTGCGAAACGCGTGTCCAGCAAGTCGGCCAATGCCCCTCGCGCCACCGCCAGAGCGGCATCGTGCCTTTCCGCTTCGGCCAGAAGGCGGCGCACATGAAGGGCCCCCAGAACTACGCCAGCGAGTAGCGCGCCGCCGACGAAGCATTCCATGATCGCGTCCCATGTCACGCCGTTACTGATTTCGGCCAGCACTTCCTCGGCACTGTCGACGGCGAAGAATGTGGCGGCCAAGGCCTGCAACAACACGATCGCTCCCAACACGTAAGCCTGTCGCTGGGTTCTTGCGTTTCCGATCAAGTCTGAACCAGATGCCATCTCGTCTCCTTGAGCAAATGCTTATAGCGCCCGTTTTGAGCACCTGCGTATGGCGCATGGAGCCCGCGTAAATCACTTGCCCTGCTTACGGTCTGTTGTGGCCGTAATGACTTTCAGGGAAAGACACGATGACAATTTCAGACACATCCTTCGCCAGCAAGGTGCCTGCAGCCACGGCAGCATTCTGGCTCGTCAAGATCTTGGCGACTACCGTGGGCGAGGTCGGCGGCAACCTTATCAGCATGGATTGGAACCTGGGTTACCTCGAGGCTACCGCAATTCTGGGTTCGATATTCGCCGCGCTCTGCTTCGTGCAAGTCCGGGCGCGCAAGTTCAGTCCGGCGCTGTATTGGTCGGCGATCGTGGCCTCAACCACGGCAGGCACTACGTTGGCCGATTTCGCAACACGTTCCATCGGGCTTGGTTATTCAGGAGGCTCGTTGCTTCTGCTAGGCCTCGTGCTCGTTTCCCTGGCCAGTTGGAAACGCACCTTGGGCCATATTTCCGCAGACCAGATAACCGATCGCAAGACCGAGCTGTTCTACTGGATCACGATCACTTTCTCGCAAACTCTCGGCACTGCTTTGGGAGACTGGTTCGCGGATACCGCGGGTTTCGGATACGGCGGCTCTGCAATCATCTTCGGCGGAGTTATGCTTGTCCTGCTGGCCTTGCACCACTGGCGCGCAGTCAACAGCGTGATCCTGTTCTGGGCGGCTTTCATTCTCTCCCGTCCACTAGGCGCGGTGGTCGGCAATTTCTTCGACAAGCCTGTTGACCACGGCGGCCTCGCGATGAGCCGCCCGATGATTGTTCTGGTGATATCCGTCGCCATGATTGTTGCCCTGATGGTGTTCCCGCAGCGGGCTGGGCACCATGGACGCCGCCTCGCCTGATGCCTCATCCGATTGTGCAAGCGCGGCATTTTCGCAACATGCGTGCTGCAATGGCGAGATAATTTCACCTGATGCGCCGAGCCGTTGAGTTATCCACCCTTGTCCACTGGCATTTCGCAAAAAAGTGGATAAGTCGACGCTCGCGCCCTTGCCCGACTCGGCCCTTCCGCGCATTCTCAATTCATCGAGAGCGAAGACGGATCAACTCCCTGGATCGCCTGCCGAAACAGGAAGATGAAGACCGAAGCGAACTCGACGCGATGACAGGATAGTCGCGGAGTAGGAAAGGGAAGACGGAGCCTTCGGGCAAAGACATCCCGGACTGTTGAGACCGCTACACTTGTCACCGGATGGCCGGAGTGATGGATCCCGGCGTCGATGGAACAACGCGCAGCTTGCTGCGAGGTCGAACCGCTTGAGACGCACAGGTGACAGCCCCGGCTGCGGACAGGTAGCCAGACCTGTCGGGACCGGCCGCATGGCCACCTGACTGTAAAGGCACCGGTTCGGCACCGGCGCGAGCGCCGGGCGACATATCCGGATGGCCAAACCCGAAAGGGCGCGGAACAGAAGGAGACACGCCAGGCGATAAGCGTTCTTTCGAGAACCCACCGCCGGTGAGAGTGGGGTCGGTAGCAATACCGACCCCATTTTTCGTTGTGCACGGTTCCAAAAGCCAGAAGCAGTTCGTCGCATTTTCGCCTCATTTCACGCCGGATCGCCCCTTCCGGGCGACGGCAGCCCCTTCCCGGATTCGGCATTTTAGGGCGTTTCGGTTATGGCGGCGGTCATGGATGGGAAGGAACTCCCCCGCGCCTTGACGCGCTGGCTAGGCCCTCTTGCGGCCATCGCTCTGTTGGGCGGCGGCGGCATTGGCCTTGCGCAGGATGCGCAACTCGCGACCGATCTGGCCGTGTCCGCAACCACCGAGCGCGCCGACCAGCCTGCCTTCCAGCCCAGCGAGGAAGCGCAGTTCGAAGCTGCCTTCGCCCGCTACGAAACGCCTGTCGAGCCCGCCCTGCCCGATCACGCGGTGGACATCACCGAGATCGAGCCTGCCACACCTTCCGCCACCCCGCTGGGAGAAGGCGTTGCCAGCTACTACGGTCGCCGGTTCCACGGTCGCCCGACGGCCAGCGGCGAGGCGTTCGACATGAACGACTTCACCGCCGCCCATAAGACCCTGCCCTTCGGCAGCCGCGTTCGGGTGACGAACCCGCGCAACGGCCAGTCCGTGATCGTGCGCATCAACGACCGCGGCCCGTTCGTGCGTGGCCGCCACATCGACCTTTCCCGCGCTGCAGCCGAGGAGATCGGCATCGTGCGCCGCGGGCATGGCGAGGTCGAGCTGGAACTGCTCGACAGCTAACCCCTACAGCTTCAACTCGCTCACATCGCGGAACGAGCCGATCGTGCCGCGCACGAAGGTGTTGAACGCAATCGAGTGGCGATCCACCGTGCCCGGGTTCGGCTCCACGTAGTGCTGTATCGCGCTGGAGAACAGCACCAGGTCGCCCTGCTTGGGCACCACGGCATTGCGCGGCGCGTTGTAGATGTTGGTCCTAGTGCCATCCACGGCCATTTCCAGCTGGCGATAGCCGTTGTGCCGTTCGAAGATCATGTTGCCCGGCGGCTCCGGCAGGGGGGCGTAGTAGAGCGAGCCGGAGATCAGCGAGTTCGAATGAGTGTGCCCGTGCATCCCCACGCCCGGCGGATTGCGCAGTGCCCAGCTCTGCGTCACTTCCAGCCGCTGGCTGATCCCCATCACTTCCCGCGCGAAGGTCTGCAACGCTTCGTCCACCGCCTTGGCGATGCTCGCCATCTCGGGCTTGTCGAACAGGAACAGTTCGTCCGAGATGTGGTTCACCTGGTTCTCGTGCATCTTCAGCGATTGCACGAACTTCACCTGCTTGGGCGAAATCGCGTCGAGGATGTTGGTGACGAAGTACGGCTCTGCAAAGAGCGGTTTGACGGTGAATTCGCGTTGAGCGGCGCTGGCCATCGGTCGTGCGTGTCCCGGTGCTGTTGTTCTGGTTGCCGGCGATACAACCGCAAGCGCGAGGGCGATGCAAGCGGCCCTTCGCACTTTTCGCGAAAGCCAAGCCGATATCGACAAGGGACTCCCGCTATCCGACGAGCGACTTGTGCGCCCGACGAACGACATGAGCGCAAGCGCGCCACCCTCGCCCGCACCGTCAAGCCGTTGATTCGCCTCGCGCCAGCCACCAGTCGGCCTCGCCGTTCTCGAAGGCGCAGAGCCGCTCCGGCTCCGCCAGGTGCCAGGCCTCGTCCGACAGGCCGCTTTGCGCCTGCGCGCCCGGCGGCAGCGCGTCCTCCATCATTGCGAGGCGATCTTCCAGCCTGCCGGAGAGGGGCTCGCACCCATCGCCGCGCCACGCCCCGGCCTGCAATGTGGAACACATGGAACACTGTCCTGATGCAAAACCCGCGCCCTGCGGCAAACCCGCCTCCAGCGCGGACTCAAGGACTTCCAGGGCAGCGTCGAAGTCATGCTCCCCCAGCAGCGGCGCGTCGCAGTGCTCGCACGCCTCCTGCTCCTCGGCCCGCTTGTCGAGCCGCGCGAGATGGGCGAGCAGCAGGCGCGCGTCATAGCGGGTGCGCGTGGCGACCTCCTCCCCGTGGTAGAAGACCTTTTCCTCCACCCCGTTGAGAGCGCGATCGGCCAGCACCTGCTCGGCATGGTCCCGCGCGATCACCAGCGCCGCGTCCCAGCACTGGCGGAAAGCAGGCGAGGCCCGCCGCGCGCGATAGGCCGTCTGCGGCGAAACCTGCACCGCCCGGCACGCGAGCCGGACATTGCCATGATCGGAAAGCGCCTTGCAGAACGCGGCCTGCTTGGGCGGCGTCAACAGCGGCGCAGGGCCGCTGACAGGCGACGCATTGGCGGGACGCAGGGGGACAAGATTGGCGGTGTCGGGAGCGGTGCTGGCAGTCGCGATGTGCGGAGCGGACATTGGGGAGCCTCGATACGTGGTTCAGGGGACCGCGCAGGGAGGCATGGTTGCGGGGGTGTAGGGAAGTTGATTTGCGCTCCTCAACCGGTTCGCCAAATCACAGGTAGCGTCAAGAATTAACCTTGGCGGATTTTACGTACTTCGTATCAAAAACCGTCTTCCCTTGTACGACCTCCAAAAGACCAGATTCCACCATTCGACGAAGAATATGCTTCATCGCATTTTCAGAACCGATATTTGTTATTTCTCGCGCCTGCCGATTTACGATCGTATCGTTTTCTTCAAGAAATTCCATAATTAAAGTCTCGGGGGTGGCTAAAGGCTCATGCTTGAGAACTACAATCACGTTCATTCCCTGCTGCTTAATTTCTGGATCAACTAAGCGCATCGTTTTCATTGCCTCAAACGCCGTATTAAGACCTTCTCCCACGTCCTTATTGGGTGGGTTTTTGAATTTATTTATAAGCCGCACAATAATACCATTTCTAGAGAATCGTTCCTCTAAAATGTTGTCCGGCGTGATGTGTGCAGGAAGCAAACCGGGGCTCTGAACCTCTACGCGGTTATCAAATATCTTGATATGAACGTCATCCGGAACACTGTAATCACGATGCAAAACCGCATTCGTCACGATTTCATGTAACGCTTCTTTCGGGTACTTTGCCTTCACCAGTCCCTGCGAAGTTAATATCTCGATGCTTTCGATCTGTTTTACAGTCTCCGAGACCGCATTCTTGATCAGGTTGTTCGCATTCCCTTCAATTGTCTTCGGGTCAAAGGCGAGTACGGCTCGTTCACCTTCTTCTCGCGTCTGGTATCTGTAAATTTTGATCCCTGATCGCTTCGGAAGAAGTGCCTGAGGCTCATCAGAAAATAGCATCAGTCCGGCAACCGTAGGCTTGTCTTCGCGAAGCAATTGCTGCTTCTTTACCCAACGGGCAACGTCAGCGGAGGGAATGACCTCTTGCGCAAAACTCTTCATCGCATCAGATTCAGTAATCTCTTCAGCATCACCGTTTGTGAGCTCGGTCTCAAACGAAACTATGCCCTTGTTCTTTTTTAGGCGCTCGAGTGCGGAAGGGTCATCCTGCGGTAAATTCTGCGCCCCCGCCTCAGGTAGGCCTTCTTGTCTGAAGCCCGCAGAACATCGTGTGATTTGAGAACCTCAATCTTGAGTACGTATCCGGGAAAACCGTCGCACTTTAAAAAACTATAAAAGAAGCCATGACCGAGGGGAAAAAGCCCTTCAAATACTTGGACATGAGCATTGGCATCCTCGAGGGTATCAAATCCGCGCCACTCACGGGGATCATCTTCAATACCTAAGAACAGATCCCCACCATCAGCATTTGCCAAAGCACTTATTGAGCGAGTCAGTTTGGCGGGCGCTACATCGCGTGACTTCAGATCGCCAAAATGCCCCTCTTCAAGATTCAAAATTGATTCCGCTTCTGAAGAGGAAATCGTCAACGTCTTCATGAGCACCCCTGCTTTCAAAACTTCGGTTTTGAATTGGCCTAGCTAATTTTCAGTGTGAAGTCAGCACGCTAGCAAAGTCGGGGAAAAGCGCGACACGATCTCGATCTTCATTCGAGAGATCAGATGGGACCGATCACCCCAACATAGGCCGCAAATAGGCGCCCGTGTAACTCCCCTCGACCTTGGCGACTTCCTCCGGCGTGCCCTGTGCGACGATTTCGCCGCCGCGTACGCCACCGTCGGGGCCGAGGTCGAGCAGGTGGTCCGCCGTCTTGATCACGTCGAGGTTGTGTTCGATCACCACCACGGAATTGCCCTGGTCCACCAACCTGTGCAGCACTTCCAGCAGCTTTCGCACGTCCTCGAAATGCAGGCCGGTGGTCGGCTCGTCCAGGATGTACAGCGTCTTGCCGGTGCTGCGTTTCGACAGTTCCTTGGCCAGTTTCACGCGCTGCGCCTCCCCGCCCGATAGCGTGGTGGCCTGCTGGCCCACCTTCACGTAGCTGAGGCCCACCTCGTTCAGCATGTGCATCTTGTCACGGATGGGGGGCACGGCCTTGAAGAATTCCTCCGCGTCCTCGATCGTCATGTCCAGCACGTCGGCGATGGACATGCCCTTGAACTTCACTTCCAGCGTTTCGCGGTTGTAGCGTTTGCCGTCGCATTCCTCGCAGGTGACGTAGACGTCGGGCAGGAAGTGCATCTCGATCTTGATCAGGCCGTCGCCCTGGCACGCCTCGCACCGGCCGCCCTTCACGTTGAAGCTGAAGCGGCCCGGCTTGTATCCGCGCGCCTGCGCTTCGGGCAGGCCTGCAAACCAGTCGCGGATATTGGTGAAGGCGCCGGTGTAAGTGGCGGGGTTGGAGCGCGGGGTGCGGCCGATGGGCGACTGGTCGATCTCGATCACCTTGTCGCAGTATTCCAGCCCCGTCACCTTGTCGTGCGCGCCTGCCACCACGCGGGCGTTGTTCAGCGTGCGCGCGGCGGCGGCATAGAGCGTGTCGATGGTGAAGCTGGACTTTCCCGAGCCGGACACGCCGGTGATGCAGGTAAAGGTGCCGAGCGGGATGGAGGCCGTCACGTTGTTGAGGTTGTTCGCCCGCGCGCCGTGGACGGTGAGCTGGTGCCCGTTGCCCTTGCGGCGCTTTGCCGGAACCTCGATCTTGCGGCGGCCGGTCAGGTAATCGGCGGTGAGCGAGTTCTTGGCCTTCAGCACCTGTTTCAGCGTGCCCTGCGCCACCACTTCGCCGCCGTGCACGCCCGCGCCGGGGCCAAGGTCCACCACATGGTCCGCACTGCGGATGGCGTCCTCGTCATGCTCCACCACGATCACCGTGTTGCCGAGGTCGCGCAGGCGCTTGAGGGTTTCCAGCAGCCTGTCGTTGTCGCGCTGGTGGAGGCCGATGCTGGGCTCGTCCAGCACGTAGAGCACGCCCGACAGGCCGGAGCCGATCTGCGATGCGAGGCGGATGCGCTGGCTCTCCCCGCCCGACAGCGTGCCGCTGGTGCGGTCGAGGTTGAGGTAGTCGAGGCCGACGTTGTTGAGGAAGCCCAGCCGCTCGACGATTTCCTTCAGGATGGCCTTGGCGATCTGGTTCTGCGTGTCGGTAAGCTTGCCGGGCAGCGCCTCGAACCATTCGAGGGCATCGGACACGGAATAGCGCGTGGGTTGTGAGATGTCGGTGTCGACGATCTTCACCGCGCGGGCTTTCTCGTTGAGGCGCGCACCGCCGCAGGTCTCGCACGGCTGGCTGGTCTGGAACTTGGCCAGCTCCTCCTGCATCCACGCGCTCTCGGTCTGCGCGAGGCGGCGGTTGAGGTTGCCCATCACGCCCTCGAACGGCTTTTGCACCGTGTATTCCTTGCGCCCGTCCTTGAAGGTGAGCTGCACCGGATAACCCTTGGTGCCGTAGAGGATGATGTCGCGCTGGTCCGGCTCCAGTTCGCTCCAAGGCGTCGTGATGTCGAAGTCGTAGGCCTTCGCGAGGCTGGTGAGCACCTGCATGTAATAGGGCGACGGCGGGTTGGACTTGGCCCAGGGCACGATGGCACCCTTTTTCAGGCTGAGTTCCTCGTTCGGCACCACCAGTTGCGGGTCGAACAGCTGCTTCTCACCAATACCGTCACACGTCGGGCAGGCACCCTGCGGCGCGTTGAAGGAGAACAGGCGCGGCTCGATCTCCTCGATGGTGAAGCCGGAGACCGGGCAGGCGAACTTCTCGGAGAAGACGATACGGTTGGCCGGGATGCCAGCACCTTTCAGGTTGCCGCCGCTGTCAACCTCGTCCTCGCGCCCCGGCACCACGCTGTCCGCGAGATCGACGTAAGCCAGCCCTTCGGCCAGCTTCAGCGCCTGCTCGAAAGAGTCGGCAAGGCGCGTTTCCAGCCCTTCCTTCACAGCGAGGCGATCAACGACCACTTCGATATCGTGCTTGAACTTCTTGTCGAGAGCGGGTGCATCCTCGATCGGATACATCTCGCCGTCGATGCGCACGCGGGTGAAGCCCGCCTTCTGCCACTCGGCCAGTTCCTTGCGATATTCACCCTTGCGGCCGCGCACCACGGGGGCGAGCAGATATAGGCGCGTGCCTTCGGGCAATTCCATCACCCGGTCGACCATGTTGGACACGGTCTGCGCCTCGATCGGCAGGCCGGTGGCGGGCGAGTACGGCACGCCCACCCGCGCCCACAGCAGGCGCATGTAGTCGTAGATCTCGGTTACCGTCGCCACGGTCGAGCGCGGATTGCGGCTGGTTGTCTTCTGCTCGATGGAAATGGCAGGCGAAAGCCCGTCGATGTGCTCCACATCGGGCTTCTGCATCATCTCCAGGAACTGGCGCGCGTAAGCCGAAAGGCTTTCCACATAGCGCCGCTGCCCCTCGGCATAGATCGTGTCGAAGGCGAGCGAGGACTTGCCGGAGCCGGAAAGGCCGGTGATGACGATCAGGCTGTCGCGCGGGAGATCGATGTCGATCCCCTTGAGATTGTGTTCGCGCGCGCCTTTCACGGAGATTTTGGTGAGAGCCATAGTCGGTCCAAGTGGGGCCTTACCCACGGTGAGTCCAGTGGGCCTGAAGGCCATGTTTTCGATAATCAGGAACTGCTGATAGATGTTCCTATAATGTTCCGGCAGCGTGAACAAGCCTGTGTGCCGCTCGCCCATGTCTGGGTGTCTACAAATCACCCGCATTAAGCCGTTAAAATGTCTGAAACTTCGAAGCTAATTCAAATTCCGCGATTACGAGATTTGCATCAAATTTGCATCGACAGCGTTAACGAAGCGGCAACCATGATCGCCGCGACTTCTGAGTGAAGGCCGTTTTCACCTCGGTAACGGCTCCTGCCATGCCAAACGCATGGCCAACCGCAGCATTACGCAAATTGCGTAGAATGGGCACATTCCAGGCAAGCGCGCCCTCAACCTCTCCTCCCGTAAAACCCTAGCAATTCCAGAACTTTGGACGGGGAACCGAGAGGAAGACAAATGACCAATACCCACACGAAGGTCCTTCGAGCGACGATGCTGGCAGGCGTAGGCATGGCAGGCATGGTCGCACCGGGACTTAGCAAACCCGTCCATGCCCAGGCTCTGCAACCCGTGGTGGATGTCTGCACGGGCATCTCGCTCGACGATTCCGTTCTGACGGACGTGCTAACCACCACCGTGGTGCCGACGGCGACAGGGCTTGAAACGCTTTACGACAACCTTCTCCATCTCGAATTGAACGTCGGCATCGGCACCATCGACTTGCTCGACATTCCCGACGTGGACCTGGGCATTGCGCAGACGACCGCGGCCATTGCCTCGGGCGATACCATCTCGCTGCAGGTTCTCGATACGGACGGCAACCTTGTCTCTCCCGGCGATTGCAACATCACCTCCGACAGCTACACGCTGAACGATGAGGCCGGACTTGCCATCGGTGGCAACCAGATCACCGGGTTGGGAGAGAACGGCCTTACGGCATCGGCAGGCGAGCTTGATGCTATTGCCCTTGGCAACAATGCCTCCACCGCCGTTGGCGCGAATGGAGCCATCGCCATTGGTGCTGGTGCAAGTGCCACTGCTGCCAACAGCGTTGCTCTGGGCGCAGGCTCCGTGGCCGATAGAGGCCCGCAGATTGGCTACGCGGCGGACTTCCTTGGCGGAACCTACGATTCCGTTGGCACGGTATCGGTGGGCGCGCCAGGCGCGCTGCGACAGATCACCAATGTCGCTCCCGGCTCTGCGCCCAGCGATGCCGCCACTGTCGGACAAGTGCAGGCCGCAATCGACAGCGTCAGCGGCGCGGTAGCCAACGCCGTGCAGTACGATGATGGCACCCAAACCTCCGTCACGCTTGGCGGTGCCGGTGGAACCACCATCGCCAACGTGGCCGACGGCACGCTGAGCGCGGATTCGGACGAAGCGGTGAACGGCTCCCAGCTGTTCGCCACCAACCAGCAGGTTTCCGATAACGCCGGAGCCATCGGCGGGCTGCAAACCGATGTCGCGACCAACACGACCGATATCGCCGACTTGCAGACGACGGTCGCAGGGAACACCACTGACATCGCTACGAATGCAGGCGATATCGCGACCAACGCGGGCGATATTGCAGACCTGCAAGATAGCGCAGTGCAGTACGACGATGCCAGCCAGACCAGCGTGACGCTGGGCGGTGCAGGCGGCACGACGGTGACGAACGTTGCTGCTGGCGCCGTGAGCGCAGGATCGACTGATGCGGTGAATGGCTCCCAGCTTTTCGCAACCAACACGCAGGTCGATGCCAACACTGTCGCGATCCAGGCCAATGCAGATGCCATCGCCGCCATCGGCAGCACCGGCGATCCGCTGGGAGTGACCTATGACGATGCCACGCGCACACAGATCACTTTCGATGGTGCGGGCGGCACGGTGCTGGCCAATGTCGGTGATGGAGAAGTGAGCGCCACGTCCGACGAAGCGGTGAACGGCAGTCAGCTGTTTGCCACCAATCAGGCTGTCGACGACCTCGATACCCGCGTGACCGCTGCCGAGGGCAACATCACCGATATCGATGCACGGCTCACGGTTGCAGAGGGCGACCTGCTCGATCTCGACGCGCGCGTCACCGTGAACGGCGATGCGATCACCACCAACACGACGGATATCGCAAATCTCGATAACAGGGTGACGACCAACGAGACGGACATCGCCAATCTCGATAACCGCGTGACGATAAACGAGGGGGATATCGCGGATAACTCCACGAACATCGCCAACCTCGATAGCCGGGTGACGGTGAACGAGGGCGATATCAGCGATATCGACGGGCGCGTTACCGTGAACGAGGGTGATATTTCCGACAACAGCACGGCTATTGCCAACCTCGACAATCGGGTGACCGTGAACACGACGTCGATCACCGAGGTGCAGCAGCAGCTGGCCAATGTGCCTGTGGGATATGTCGCCGATGCCGATCCGACTGTCGCCAGCGACACCCCTACCAACACCGCTGCATTCATCGGCGCAGGTGGTGGCACCGTGCGCGTGACGAACGTCGCTGCGGGCAATGTGGCGGCTGGATCGACCGATGCGGTCAACGGTTCGCAATTGGCTGCTACCAATGCGGCTGTCGCGGTGAACCGCACGGATATTGACCAGAACACCTCGGACATCGCGACGATCAACGCCAACCTTGCCGGTAGCACCGTTGCTGCCGTGCAGTACTCCGATCCGGACACGCCGACGCAAAGCAACGGCGGAACGGTGAGCCAGGACGTCACGTTCGTCGGCCTCGATTCCTCGATGCCGGTCCGCGTTCACAACGTCGCCAACGGCACGCTGGCGAACGATGCGGTCAACCTCGGCCAGTTGCAGGCAGGTCTTGCCGACGTGATGAGCAGTTCCATGGCTTACACCGACCAGCGGTTCGACGTGCTGAGCAGCGGGCTCGACCAGCTTGCCTTCGATCTCGACGAGGTACGCGATGAAGCCTTCGCAGGAACCGCAGGCGCCATGGCGCTGGCCGGCATCCCGCAGACGATGGACCCGGGCCGATCCATGATCGGCGGATCGATCGGCCACTATCGCGGGGAGACGGCCTTCGCCATCGGCGTCTCCACCACTTTCAGCGACGGTGACGGCGTGCTGACACTTGGCGGCACGATGGACACCAACGGCAAGGGTGGATTCAGCGCCGGGGCCGGCATCAGCTTCTGACCCGGACCGGAAAAGACAGAAGGGCGCGTCACCTGCTGGGGTGGCGCGCCCTTCCCTTTCAGTACTCGACGATCAGGTGACGATCTCGCCCTCCGCGATGCCGCGCGGGTAAGGCCGCGCGATGCCGCGCGGGTAAGGCCAGCCGTCGGGATCGCTGTCATAACGCTCGAACGCCTCTGCATGGGCGACGCCGGTGTAATTGGCCCTGCAGGTGCGCGGCATCTCTCTCGGCTCGACACCGAATACCCGTCGTATTTAAGGCCCGGATAGGATTTTGCGAAGGATGCGGAAGTCGGCAGGACGCCCCGCGCTGCTACATCCCCAGGCGCAGCACTTCTTCACGCTCGTTGGCCAGCCGGGCTCGGATTGGATCAAGCACGGCGCGCACGTCCGGCAGTTCTCGCACTTCCTCGAATACCGGATCACCACGCAGAAGGCCAAGGGCCGTGGCATCGGTGTGGGCCAGGGTATAGGGCCAACCGAATTCAGGCAGACGCCGCACAAGTGCAGCCGCATGGCGATGATTGCCCTCGACAGCTGCAAGCCCGAGGTCGAGAAACACGGTCTGGATCAGATCGGGGTGTGTTTCGCGCCACCGCGTAACCCATTCACGCGTGCTGGCAAGGTGGCGAGCGGCTTCTTCGTCCCGCCCTGCGCGGCGCATCGCCATTGCCAGGTAAATGGACGCATAAGGCACGACCATTTCCGGCTGCCCCGTTGAATCGGCAAAAGCCAGATAGTCTGCGTGATCGGCGAAACGGGCATCGTAGTTCGCCAGCAACTCCGCCTCCCGCCCTGATTGCAGGTAGAGCGGCAGCGCTGCGGACATGAAATCAGGGTTGTTCCAGGCGCCCGCGCCGGTCAGTCCTTCGGCTTCCAGAACCGCGCGTGGCGGCAGGACTTCGCGCGAAAGCTGGTCGAGAATCCGTGGCATCGCGCCTGCGCCCGGCCCGATGCCGCCCGCGCTTGACGGCAGGTCCAGCAGGACACGCATGACCTGCTCCTGCCGGTGCACGCCATACTGTCGCTCCGCCTCTCTCATAAGCGGTTCTGCCTCCCGCGCAAGAGCGAGAAATTGCGAGAAATCTCCATCCAGTCGCGCCAGTCGCGCCTCGGCCAAAAGCCTTTGCGACGGCGTGATCGCCGCCGCAAGGATATCGCGTTCCAACTGCCGTGCGAGATCGAGGTCGCCGACTTCGGCAGCCAGGTTGGAGCCCACCCAGCTGGCGGGCCAAAGCGGGTCTATCTCGATCATGCGCTGCACAGGTTCCACGATATTATCACTGTCCAGCGGGAAGCGGCGCTGCACGACGCCCAGCCAAAACCAGGCTTCGCTGTCGCCGGGGTCGAGTTCCACCGCGCGGCGGGAATGCGGCAGGCTCTCTTCGGGCGTCTGTCCCAATAGTCCAAGGACCTTCAGCGCCTCCACGGCGTCGGGGTTTTCCGCCAGTGCGCGTGAAGCCAGGTCGCGGGCTTGCTCGATATGGCGTTCCTGCTCCTCCCCGGCTGCTGTCGGTAAAAGGATATGCGCCATGGCAAGGCCGCCCAACCCTCCGGCGAATTGTGGATTGCGCGCCACCACGGGTTCCAGAATTTCCAGCGCCGCAACGCGCTGGTCCCTGCCGCGAGAGCGCAACAGGCCCAGCGCCGTCAGGTACAGCCCGTAATCCTCGGCAGAGACATTCAGCGGTTCCAGTTCGTCGGCAACCGGGCGATCGAGCGCCACCAACAAGCCGCGCGCGGAACGCTGCGGCAGGAAATGTGCGCTGGCAGGGGCACTGGCCAGCTCCTGCGAGAATATCTCCCGCCCTCTTCGCACGTCCAGCGCGCTCGCCCGCAAGGTCACTTGCTCCGCACTGTTGGCCAGCGTGCCCTCCCAAACGATATCGACGCCAAGCCGCGCGCCTATCTCTGGCGGGCTCTGTCCCTCCTCCAGCATCAGGCGGGCGCTCTCGCTTGCCGTGACTTCCAGGCCCGGACTTTGAGCCAGTTGGCTGCGCAGTTCCGATTCCAGGCCTGCGGCATAGAGCGGATCGACTCCCTCTTCCGCCACGATTGGCAACATCGCGATGCGCATGGTCTCGACGGGAGAGGCAGGCCGCGCCCACCATGCTGCCGCAGCGAGGAGGGCGACGAGGACGACAGCGGCCAGTGCCAGCAGCGGTCTGCGGTACTTCGGCGAAGAAGGCGCCGGTTGCGACGGCGGGATTGCTTCCGCACCATCACCCGTCGTCACTTCATCAGGCTGGTCTGCCAGAAGCAGGCGATAACCGACGCGCGGAACGGTATCGATCGTCACCGCATCGCCGCCCAGATCACGCAGAGCCGTGCGCAGCAGTGACAGCACCCGATTGACCGATGCATCGCCCACGATGCGCCCGTCCCAGCAGCAATCGATCAGATCGTCGCGCGAGAGGATACGCCCCGGCTCGCGCGCAAGCGCCACCAGCACTTGCATCAGCTTGGGCTCGACAAGATGCTCGTCATCGCCGCTGGATAGCCGCCGCAGAGAAGGTTCCACGCAGATACCCGCCAGCGTGAACGCCGGTTCGTGCGCAAGGTCGATCTGTCGGGCCAGCTGTTCGCCGCCGTCGTGCACTTTCCAAGCCCCCCTGTGGCGGAGATTCGCCTCCGCGGTTCATGACTATGCACTTAGCACGAAAGTAGCGCCAAATTGAGCAATAATCGGCCAATTTCCGCCACCATAAGGAAATCATAAGCCATTCATTCGGCTCACTTGGTAGCGCCATAAGCTGGCGATCCGTCATTTCTCCAGTCGTCCGATGGGGACGCCATCCAACAGGAGAAATGCCATGATCAAGACCGTTACCTTCGCCGCCGCAGCCGCCCTCACCGCCGCTGTAGCCACCCCCGCCCTCGCCGATGACCAGCGTCATGAAGCACAGGTCGCCTATGCCGACCTCGACCTGACGAGCGACGCAGGCGTCGATCGCCTCGACAGCCGCATCCGCAGCGCAGTGAACCGCGTGTGCGATGCGGGCGCTTCGCCCGACCGCATCGAGATGCGCTGGGTGCGCGATTGCCGCCGCCAGACGACCGAGCAGGTTAACTTCGCCCGTGACGAGGCCGTGCGCATCGCTCGCAGCGGGCAGCGCACAGCGCCGGAACTGGCCGTGCTGCAGATCGCGGTTCCGGCGCAGCGCCAGTGACCATCAACTGAAACGCCCGGCGATCCAAACCGCCGCGCGAAACTGGTGCCGGGCCCGACTGGTAAGAGGGAGGCCCGGCACCTTCTTGTCGTTTGTCCGCAGTTTAGAACGCGCTTGGAAACCATGTCTCGTCCATCTGTGTTAACCCAGCTTCCGCACGCTGCCCTGAACCGAGAGGCGGCGATTGTGCGGGGAGAGGTATGACGAGCTGTGTGCCCGTAGCAGGGACAACCGAAAGCGATCGCCGCTTGCGTTCGCCGGGCCTGCGCCTGTCGTTGCTGATGACGCTGGCAATCATGGGAACTCAAGGCGAACCACTCGGCGCGAAGGACAGTGCTTCAACTCCCCCATGCGCCGCTACCGGAGCCGAAGCCCTGCAACCAGCCCTGTCGGAGGCCGAGGCCTGCAGCGCCTTCGTCGCGGCTCTTCACGAAGCCCTCGCCGGAAGTGAAGCGGCGGCGACTTCTCTCGAGGGTATTTCCGTCAGCTTGCGCTTCGGGCGCAATGGAGTGGCGCGCGCAGATGTGGCGCGCGACGGGCAGCACTGGTTCGACATGAATTTCGCCATGATGGATCGCCCGCTCGATCACGGTGCGATCCGGCAGCTTGCGCAACAGGTTGCGCAGCGGATGACGGAAGAGAGCGGCGCAAATGCGTGATACGCCGTCCAACACCACGACCGCGCGCACCCTTACCGTTGGCGGCGCAGCCATTCAGGACACGTTGGATTTCACCGGCGATCACGACTGGTTTGCCGTAACGCTGGTGGCGGGGGAGACCTATACCTTCACCACGGCCAGCACCACGGGCATCAACGACACCTCTACCGACACGACGCTGGCCCTGCGCGATCCTTCGGGGAAGCTGATCGCCTTCAACGACGATTACGACAATCCGCCCGGCCAGATGTCGAAGATCACCTTCACGGCGACAGCCAGCGGAACCTATTACCTCGATGTCGGCGGCTATAACGACGACGATACCGGCGACTACTCCATCAGCGCCGTCATCGCGACACCGCCCGCCCTGCCGGTGTTCGACAACGACGAGATCGCCCTGCAGCTTACTGACGGCTACTGGGGAGGAGACCAGCACCATTTCGATGTTGCGCCCGGCGGCACGCTGGATGTCCACATCAACACCCTGAACGCCGACGGACAGTTCCTTGCCCGAACGGCACTGGACCTGTGGACCGATGTTACCGGCATCGTGTTCGCAGAAGTCAATTCTCCGGCGAACGCGGACATAACCTTCACCGACAACCAATCGGGTGCCTTCACTTCGTTCTCCTTCTCGAACGGGATCACGATCGAAGCGGCAGTGAACGTCTCCACCGCCTGGGTCTCCACCTACGGCGCCGGGCTGAACTCCTATTCGTTGCAGACCTATGTTCACGAGATCGGGCACGCGCTCGGGCTTGGGCACGGCGGTGATTACAACGGCAGTGCCACCTATCCGCAGGATGCGCTTTACGCGAACGACAGCTGGGCCTCGACCGTCATGTCGTACTTCGACCCGCGCTACGACAATGACTGGTTTTCCGATCTCGGCTTTACGGGCCAGTACACGATCACCCCCGTCGTGGCCGACATCGTCGCAGCCACCAACCTTTATGGCGAACGCGTGGGGCTGACGCGCACCGGCGACACCACCTACGGCTTCAACAACGATTCCGGCCGCGACGTTTACGACCCCTCCATAACCGGTGGTGCGATGGTTGCGATCATCGACGATGGCGGCATCGACACGCTCGACTATTCGCAGACAGGCGCGGCGCAGCAGATTTACCTGGAGCCGGAACAGTTCTCCAACGTAGTCGGGCTCATAGGCAATCTGGTGATCGCTCGGGGCACGGTGATCGAGAACGCGCTGGGCGGTTCGGGCAGCGATATCCTGATCGGCAACGCCGCAGATAACGTGCTGACCGGCAACGCCGGCAACGACTTTCTCTACGGCGAAGGCGGAAACGATACGCTGCTGGGCGGCGAAGGCGATGACGAGATCGACGGCGGCGGCGGCAGCGATACCATCATCGCATCTGCCGGGGCGGACCTGCTGTCAGGCGGGGCGAGCGGCGATACCTTCGTCTTCGGTGCTGCACTTGGCGTGGTGGGGGCAGTGGTCATCACCGATTTCGAGCGAGGCGACGTGCTCGACTTCACCACCGGCACCGGCGACCCTGTCCAACTGGCCCTATTCATCGGCACTGCCGCCTTCAGCAGCACCGCTGGCGAATATCGCTATGAGCTGTCAGGCGGACAGACCGTGGTGCAATACGACGGCGACGGCGATGGCAACTCCGACGGCCAAGTCATTATCGCAAATGGGGAATTCTCCCTAGCGCAGTTGACCGCGGAAGGTATCGCGTTAAACATGTTGGGCATGGCTACCAACGTGATAACTGGCACCGACAGCTCCGATTACATCAACGGGACTGCGGGCGACGATGACATTTCGACACTCAACGCAAACGACTTCATCCATGCCTCTCCTGGCACGGATACGGTCGATGGCGGCCAGGGGAATGATAGGCTGATCTTCCGCATGGACGATCCGGGCTACTTCCCTGCCTTCTCGGGCGCGCAGACCTATACGCTAACCGCCAGCCGCCTCTCCGACGACAATGGCCGCGTCGATACCAGCTTCACCTCTGTCGAACTGATCGAGTTCATCTCATCCTCCGACGACATGGTCACGTTCGATGCGTCGGCATTCGTACCGACAACGCCCGAACAGTTTGTGTTCTATCCGCTGACGGTAAGGATGGAGGGAGACAATTCCGACGTCACCGGATCCGCCTACAACGACTGGTTCACTTTCACCGGCGTGGGCCACGTCGTCGACGGCGGCGCGGGTATCGACCTTTTCACCATCGCTCCTCTCGCCAGTGCCGAGACCGTCTTCATCACCAGCGCCGGCGGAGTAACCACGGCCACCCGCGGAGACGGCAGCGGGGTTGCCGACCTCAACGTCGAGGCGACGAATGTCGAACTCGTACGCGTCGAGATCCAGACCGATGGCTCCGTGTCGCAGACGGTCGATGCCTCGGGCTCGGCGCTTGGCGTCTCTTTCAACGATGGAAACGGCGACGACACCTTCATCGGCAGCGATCAGGCGGACAATTTCTTCCATTCCGATTTCAGCGCAGGCAACGGCACCGATGTCTATTGGGGCGGAGCGGGTGACGACACCTACTCTTTCGGTCAGGGGCTGAGCCAGTTCGATGGAACCACGATCATGGACTTCGCCGAAGGCGACGTGATCGACCTGAACACCAATCCATTCAGCGTCGTGCCGATCACGACGTTTCTCGGCACCGACGCCTTCACCGGCACGGCGGGTGAATATCGCTATTACCATTCCGGCGGGCAGACCTTTGTCGAGTATGACGGCGACGGCGATGGATCGGCCGACGGCACGCTGACGATCGCCAATGGCGAGCTGACGCTGGAACAGTTCACCACTTTCGCTGGCGACAACAACCTGCGCATTGGCGCTGCCCCTCCCAATGTCATCACCGGCACACCGCAGCGCGATACGCTTACCGGCACCGAAGGCGTCGACGAAATCTTCGGCCTCGGCGAAAACGACGAACTTCAGGGCTTGGGCGGGGACGACCTGCTGGATGGCGGCGATGGCCGCGACCGGCTGGACGGCGGTGAAGGCAACGACACCATGCGCGGCGGCGACGGCAGCGATTTCTACCGCGTGGACAGCACTCTCGATGTGATCGTGGAGCTGGAAAACGAGGGCTACGACACCGTACGTACCTCCGTTGACTACACCCTGTCCGATCATGTCGAGGTACTGGTGATGACAGGAAGCGCCACCTACGGTGGCGGCAGCGATCAGGCGAACACGATTGACGCCGGGGCCATTTCAGGATCAGTCACGATCGACGGCGGCGGCGGAAACGACAGCATTCGGGGCAGCCTGTTCGACGACATCATCAATGGCGACGACGGCGACGACTATATCTTCGGCGACAAGGGCAACGACACTATCAACGGCGGCGCGGGGCGCGACACCATCGTTGCAGGCCTCGGCGACGACACCGTGTATGGCGGCGATGACAACGACATCCTGATCGGCGCTGGCGGGAACGACACCATGTACGGCGGCCTTGGCGTCGACGTGCTGGCCGGAAAGGAAGGCAACGACACCCTGCGCGGCGAAGAGGGCAACGATCGTCTCTACGGTGAGGACGGCGACGATTACATCTACGGCGGTGATGGTTTCGACAATGTCGAAGGTGGCGCAGGCGTGGACCATATCCATGGCGGCGCGGGGCAGGACTATTTCCACGGCGGTACCGAAGGCGACTTCTTCATCTTCGACGAACCCGACATGGCAGGCCTTACCAGCGGCTCTGCCGACCGCATCCTGGATTTCAGCCATGCACAGGGCGACCAGATCGACGTGTCTGCGATTGACGCGATAGCGGGCGGCACGGACGATCCCTTCACCTTCATCGGCGAAGATGCCTTCAGCGGCACGGCTGGCGAGATGCGCTACCTGCAGATCAACCAGTTCACCCTGATCCAGATGGATACCGACGGCGATGGCCGGGCGGACTATGCCATCAGGCTGGAAGGCCAGGTAGACCTGCTGGCCGACGACTTCATTCTCTAATCAGAGCATTTCCGGGTCTTCGGGCGCGCCGCCTGCATAAGGCGGCACGCCCGTGAACCCTTTAGTCCTGCTTGCCGAAGAACACGCCGTCGACATCCAGCTGGTTGTCGCCGCCGCGGATTGTGTCGCGCGTATAGATGTCGAACCCGCCGCCGATTTCTTCGGCATTCGGGCCGAAGAGGTAGGCGAACATGTCGCCCACAGCTGTATCCGCGCCATCGCGCAGGTTCACCTGGTTCAGCGCATTGCCCGAGATCGAGCCGAGATCGGTGGTGTAAGTACCCAGATCGCGTGAAGCCCCCGTGTTCAGGTTCTCACCCGTCAGAGCGAGTGTACCGCTCCATGAGCCTGCACCGAAGTTCACGGCGATGTTGGTGGTGCCATCTACGCTGTAGAACTCGTCGCCGTCGAAGCCGCTGCTTGACGCAACGCCTTCCACATTGGCGGTGTAGCTGGCGCTGCCGGTGGTCGGCACATCCACGTCCGGCGTCTCGAAGCCGAAGACGAACATGTAGCGCTGGATCGAACCGTCACCCACCTGGTAGTCGATGAACGATGTGTAGGTCAGCTCGATCAGCGAATTGCCCGATGCCGGGTTCAGCAGCTTCATACCGTCGACAGGATCGACACCCGTCTCTCCCAGAACGGTATCGCCATAGGCGATGAACTGGTCGTCCGACTGCGCGGCGTTGATGTCGGTCTGGTTAAAGGTATCGGTGTTTCGCAGCGTCCACTGACCGTTTGACGGGTCGTACTTCACTTGCGCGGGTGTGCGATCCATGAAATCGCCGATCTGGCCCGACTGCTGGTATACTTCCGTGCTGAAGGAATACCGGCTCTGCGTGGAGGTGAGGCGGATTGCGCCGAAGTCCATCGGCTGATTGAGGTCGGCAAAGCTGGTCGCCGCACCGGTGAACGCCGGATCGCGCGAACCGGCTAGCGAGCCTGCATAGGAAAAGCCGATACCGTCGGAATGGAACGTTGCAGCCACTTCCTGCGCATCGGGGCCGAAGAACAGGCCTTCCCAGCTGCCCTGAACCCCGTCGAGCCAGAAGCTGCCCGAGAAATCGTTGTCGAACGAGGCGATGTCGGCGCTGCCGGTGTAGTCCACCGAACCGCGCGCATCGCCGGTGCGCAGGTCAAAGGATTCTGCGGTGCCCGAAAGGTAGAGGCTGTCACCCTGGAAATAGACATCCATCGTGCCAGGCACGAGCGAACGGACCACTTCGCTGAACTGGGTGTTCTGGCTGGTAATGCCGTAGAGATAGACCGAGTAGTTGGCGGAGCCGATGCGCGGAATATCAGCCGCATCGGTGGGGATGCCGGCGTAGAAACCGTATACGTCGAATAGGGTGCTTGCACCGTTCGGATTGGCCGAGGTGAACACGCCGTGCGTGACGTAGGAAAGGTTCTGGTTCGCCGTCACCGGGAAGTCGGCAATGAACAGCGTATCCTGGTTATTGCCCGTGCCGTTGGCGAAGCGGGTGTAGTTGACGTTGTCGACAGTCACGCTGTCCGTCTCGCTTGCAGGCACGAACACGGCCGTATCCGCGCCCACCCGCACTTCGTAACTCCCCGTCGCGGTGTCGTAGGCGATGTCGAGGCGCGCGGTGCCAGTGGTCGGGTCCGCCGTTGCGGAGAGTGTCGAGGTGGTCTGCGCGTTCATCACCGATGCGCGCGTCTCAAACTCGTAGCGTCCGTCTAGGTCGACCAGCGACGTGGTCCCCGTCGGCAGGCTGGGTAGCGGGATCAGCGTGGGATCGGGACGCGACTGATCGGTCGGCAGCAGGTCGGGCACGGTCAGGCCGGTTGCGCCTGCCTTGCCGACAGCCGCGCCGAAGATGTCGAGCTGGCCGCCCGAAACGGGATCGGTGGTGGCCGACTGCCAGCGCGCGATCAGTTCCTCTGCATTCGGGCCGGTGAACTGGCCCTGGTAGTAACTGTCCGAGTAGGTGAACTGCTCCGGCGCGATGATGTTGCCAAAGAAATGCAGCTCTTCTGCATCGAACGCCTGGTCGGTATAGGTGAGCGTGCCAGTTTCCAGCGTATAGGTGCCCAACTGCGTCAGCGTGCCCGCAATCGGATCATACATCCACGGGTTGAGCGCACCGCCGATGGTACCGGCGCCGAAATCGACAACGAATTCACCGGTGCCGGTAATCTCGTAGTTGCCGCCCGTGCCGTCAGACATGGTCGTGTTGTCGGACTGGCCGTAGATCAGCGCGCCGTAGGTGGCCTGACCGGTACGCGGGATCGCGTCCACCGGAGTCAACTGACCGAAACCAACATAGCCCTGCTGCACGTCGTAATAGGTAAGACGATCCAGCGAGCGGTAGTTGAATGCCAGCAGGCTGGAATAGGTCAGCTCCAGTTCCGGATTGTCGTCCGCCGGACGGAAGACGAAGGCGGTGTGCTCCTCGACAATGTCCTGACCGTTGATGTTGCGCGTCGTCTCGAAGGAATAGCCGTCGAAAGTATCGTTGCTGAGCGACGCAGTAGGCGTCGTTGGCAAGACCCGATCCTGATTGGCAGGACCTGCGCCATAGACGAAGGTGCCACTCTCTTCGGAGAAGCGCACCGATGCCCTGTCGGCCGTATGCGGATTGGGCTCGCCGCCGTTGAAGTTGAAGCCGGTCGTCTCGTCGATCTCGGTGTTGTAGATCATGCCGGAATCGGCAAGATTCTCGTTCACCACCATTTCGCGCAGGGAATCGTTGGTCGGGAACAGGCTGGTGTCCTTGCCCAGCATCACGCCAAGGTAGATCGGGGCGGATGCACCGGGGTTGAAATAGTATGTTCCTCCCAGTTCCTCGGCATTTGGCCCGTAGAACTGGCCTTCAAACGAACCCGTACCGCCGCCGAAGGTGGTCACGGCAAACAGGCCGTTGAACATCTCGGAAGCGCCGATGGATGCCTGGACAATCCATTGGTCGGACGACACTTGCGAAGCGCCGTTGAACGTCCCGATGGAGCCATTGCCGGTGATGCCGCCAGTGCCGAAATTGACAGTCAGCAGCCCTTCCCCGCGCGATGCGAGACTGGTGTCCTGCGCTGCGGCGATACCGTAGAGGCGCACTTCGTAGTCGGCGGAACCGGTGGTGGGCACATCGCCCATCGGGGTGTTGATGCCATAGGCGATCACTTCGGCAAAGCCGCTCACCGTGGTGGCAGTTTCCTCGGTACGCTGCCAGATGGCCGCGCCTACGTACTGGTAGAGCGGGCTGTCGGGCGTGCCGGGATCTTCGGAATTCTTGGTGACAAACAGCGAATCCGACTGGTTGCCATTTACACGCACGTAGACGTTCGCCTCGGCACTGCTGAGGAAGGCATCGAGCGATGACAGCGGGAAGCTCTGGCTGACCAAGCCGTTCGACACGCTGTAGCTGTTGGTCGAGGCGTTGAACTGGAAGGTAACGTCCGAACGGGCGACGGTCCGATTGCCTGACGGGTAACTCGCCTGACCGTTCACCGAAGTGTTCGCGAAGGTCTCGCTCTGTAGCGAACCGACGAGATCCGCGTTTGCCGTGGGGGTCGGAGTGGGCGTTGGCGTCGGAGTAGGCGTAGGCGTAGGCGTAGGCGTAGGCGTCGGCGTCGGCGTCGGCGTCGGAGTTGGCGTCGGCGTCGGAGTGGGCGTCGGAGACGGAGTCGGCGTGGGAGCCGGTCCCGGCGTAATGATGGGGCCGCCACCGCCGCTGGTACCACCGCCGCCACATGCACTCAGGGCGAGCGCAAGGCTCGAGAGCGGCGCGATGGCCGCAATCCGACGCTTGGAAATCATGTTTTGAAAAATCCCCTTAGAACCCTCTCGCAATTGGCGCTTTGTTTTTAGCGGACGCCTTTTGCTGCCAATCTTTTGGCGCGGAATTCAAATACTGGCAATATCTAAAATGCTGCGGTTACACCGAATTCTGCAGCCACTCGGTCGTAATCATAAATGCCGACGGCCGACCAGTTCCGCTCGTACCGCAGGCGCACGATCGGGGCGAAAGTGCCTACGCGCAAGGACCGGAATGTTGCAGACAGGCCCGCGTCGAAGCGATCGTCCTTGCGCCGTTCGGGATAGAGGAACAGCCGGGCGTCCGCTTCAAGGCGGGAATAGCCAAGATTGCCCACCAGCGTCGTCTGCCCCATCTCGCGGTAGAGATAGGCGGAGACCCCGCCGCGCGTGGTGGAATATCCGGGATCGGCCGCGACGTTCCGGCTGCCCGAGACGCTCACACCGCCGCCTGTCCGTTCGGAGAATGCGCGGTCGACGCCAGCCGAAAGCGAATAGCGCGTTGCATCGCGCAGGTCGTTCAGCTTGTCCTGACTGCGCAGGACGGACCCATCGACACGAAGTTGCGAGCGCTGGCTGAGCGGGTGGCGGATGTTGGCCTGCGCGCCATAGGCGAAGGAATAGGGATCGCCGCCGAACCAGCGCCATTGCACCACGCCGGTCAGAGAAATGCGGTCCCTGCCCGATGTCAGCTCCGGCCCCAGCTCCAGACCCAGCGCGTAATCGTCGAACTGGTTTTCCTTGTAGAAGGAGCCGCTGGCATTGACCTCCCCTCGCAGCAGCATGCTGGACGACACCGGAAGGCGTCCCCACAACTGCGCGCGAGAAGCAAGGCCGAGGCCACTCGTCGCCTGCGCATCCTCGCTCAGGTCGAAATCGCCGATGATCGTGCCCAAGGTATCGGACCGCGTGGCGCGATTGATGTTGCTATCAGGCGCAACGGCCAGTTCGAGGCTGGCACCATAGAGCCGCGAAGAGTTGAGCGCGCTGGCGTAGAACTGCACCAGCCGCTCCACTTCCGGCGGCAGGCCGGCAGCCTGGGCGGCGCGAAGTTCGCGCTCGGCCGCGCGCATGTTGCCCATCATCGCCTGCATTCGCGCCAGTTCCACGCGAACGCGGGCGGCGTCGGGCTTCTCGTCAAGAATCTGGCGCATCAGCACAGCGGCCTCACGAGTGCTGCCCTGCGAATCCAGCATCATCGCAAGCCGAAAGCGTGCCTCCGTCCTCAGCTCGATGTCGGGGTGCTCTGCCAATGCGCGATAGGCCGTTTCCGCGGTCTCGAAATCGCCTGCGTCGCGCGCTTCGTCAGCGAAGGCGAAAAGCTGTGCCGGCGTAAGCTGCACGGTTTCCGGCGCGGCAGGCGTTTCCGCGCTGTCCTGCGCCAGCGCGCCAGCCGGCAAGGCCGCAGCAAGCGCAGCACCCAGGATCAACGCGTAAGGAAAATGACGGAATTGCATGGGGATATCTAAGCAGCGCGGCTATCTGCCCGCGAAGCGCACAATTGTCCATAGGGCATAGCATGCTGGACGGGGATGATCGCAGTTGCCATGTGGCAGGCCATGTCATCGCACCGCATGTTTGTCGCCATTCGCCCGCCCGAGGATGTGGCAGAAGCGCTGCTCGATACGATGGAAAATATCCCTGGCGCCCGTTGGCAGGACGCGGACAACCTGCACATCACTTTGCGCTTCGTCGGCGAGGTCGACAGGCACACTGCCGACGATCTCGAGACCGCGCTGGAAAGCGTGCTGTTCGCCCCATTCCCGCTGAACATCGAAGGCGTCGGCCATTTCGAGGGAAGTCGCCGCGCCAAGGCTATCTGGGCGCGCGTCGCACCGAGCGGGCCGCTGGACGAATTGCAGATGAGGGTGGAAATGGCTTGCCGCCGTGCGGGGTTGCCGCCGGAGACGCGCAAATTCGTGCCGCACGTCACGCTCGCGCGTCTCAATTCAGGCAGCGGTCCGATTGGAGACTGGCTGCTTGCCAATGGCACACTCAACCTCGGCCCGTGGACCGTCCGCGACTTCTCGCTGTTCGAAAGTGATCTGACACCCAATGGCGCGATATACTCGGAAATCACAAAATTTCCTTGAGTTACAGTAATTTGCAGGAATGTTTCCAAGACGCACTACATGCCGAAATGCTCTTCACCCTTTTCGTGAAGCGTTTTCCTGATCGGACGAAGCGTGGACCGAAATCCTCACAAGCCCGTTGATTGATTGAATAAAGTAACGACCAGAACAGGGCGGCCCCGGCCAGCAGAACACTAAGAACATCGCGCCGGTCGCCAGAGGATAACAGGTATTTCATGTCGACACCGGCAAAGATCGGAAACCCGCTAGAAACGAGTGCGATCACCGCGCAATCCGCGCGGTGTGACCCTCGCGATGGCTCAACGCACCCGCCCAGCCCGCCTCGCCCGAACAGCAAGGGCTCCAAACAGGACTCCTGCGAAGAGCTCGAGCCCGCGCTGAGCTGGATGCGCGGCCAGATGGTGCGCGAATTCGTGCGCCGGATGAAGCGCAAGTATCGCGGTGCGAAAGGTGACAACCTGCGAGGCCGGATGCGCAAGCGCAAGGCGGCGCTCGCCATGTCTGCCGCCGTCATGGGGTTCAGCACTGGAGCGGTCGATATATCCCGCTTCGACCCGCAGTACGCGATTACTTTCCAGGACATTGATCCGAGGAAAAACCGTGTTCACGCACTGGAACTGAAAGCGAGCGAGACCATGAAGGAAGCGCTTGCCGAAGAAGAGGGCGTGCGCCTGACGGTTTATCGCGACGTGGCAGGCTATCCGACAGTTGGCGTTGGCCATCTGATCCGCCCGGAAGACGGCCTGAAGGTCGGCGATCGCATTTCGTATGAGGAAGCGATCGACTTTCTTGAAAAGGACCTCCGGCGCGCGGAACAGGGCGTAAAGCGTCTTGTCGGCGATTTGCCGCTCTATCAGCACGAATTCGATGCCCTGGTGGACCTTGTCTACAATGTCGGCGAAGGCAACGTTTCGGAGGACCGCAGCCCGGCGCTCAATTCAGCTATCAATACGGCAGACTACGATGGTATCGCTGACGAATTGATCTACACAACCGCCGCCGGAAAGGTGGCGCGCGGTCTTGAGTTCAGGTCCGAGCGAAGGCAGTCCATCTTCATGAACGCCGCTTATGAAGACCCGCGTGCCATCGCCGTGAACAGGGACGGTCGCGCGACGATCTGATAGCGCTCTTGCGCCCCGCTTCCCGACCCGCCATTTGCTAAGCCCGATGATGTCCGAACGTCACGCAAACTCCACGACCCAACCCGCCCCGGCCCGCTTCTCAGCGGTGCTGGCGGGTCTTGCTGTCCTTGCCGCATGTTCCGCCGAAGCGCCCGTCCCAGTCGATGCGACGGGCGAGATCGAGATACCCGCGCCAGCCGGCTCGGTTGCGGCAGAGGCGGAGCGCGATTGCCTGCTCGTGGTATGGGACCAGCAGGCCGAACCCGACCGCGAATTCGACCGTGCGAACGACCTTGTCGAAGGCGGCCTGATTTCCTGCGCGACCGGCACTAGCGCCAGCCAGTACGAAGCGACGCTCTCTACCCTGCGCGCCGCCGCATCGGATGAAAACCACGATGCTCTGCTGGGCGAAATGGGCATTCCGCTCCTTTACATCGACGCCGAGGGAAATCGCCGCGATCTGCGCGAGACGGAGCTTGCCGATACCAGCTTTGCCGAGGTGTTCTCGCCGGAAATGCTCACGCTGATCCGGCGGCTCGAACTGGCGGACATGACGGTGGTGCCCGAACAGGGCGGTTTCTTCGAACTTGGCGCGATCTGGCTCAGCCCCGGTGAACCGGGCGGCAGGCCGCGCATCGTCACGGTGAACCGTCAGGCACTCAGCGAGGCTGCGGCGGCATCACAGGAGGCGGAAACCTCCTCCTGAAGCAGGCGTTCAGGCTCTTGGCAGCTTGCATCTGTAGGACTATGCGCCAAGTTTCACTGGTAACCACCCCCCACGGTCGTGCGTCCTGCGCGGCAGATAAATCACGATAAGGAAGAGACGCCCGAATGCGCAAAGCAACCCTTCTCGCCACCACCATGATCGCCGCGCTTGCCAGCGCCTGCACGACCATGGAAGAAGGCGACATGAATACCACCGCAGCCCTGCCGGGCACCGTAGAATACAATCCGGAAATCCCGCAGGCGACCAGCATCTTTGCAGAGCCTTCCCCGCTCTACATGCACGCACCGCAGTTCGACAAGATCGAGGATAGCGAGTGGCAGGGCATCATCGAAGAAGCCATTTCCATCGCGCTCGCCGAATACGAGGCGATTGCCGAGAACCCCAACCCGCCGACCTTCGACAACACGCTGGTCGAGATGGAGCGTTCGGGCCAGGTCTTCGCCCGCAGCTATGGCGCTTTCAGCCAGGTCGTCTCCGCCAACATCAACGATACCATCGCCGCTACCGACGAGGCACTCGCCCCGCAGGTCGCATCGATGTACGACACGATCTACATGAACCCGCAGCTGTTCGCCCGCGTGAAGGCGATCTACGACAACCGCGCGGCCATGAGCATGACGCCGGAAGACGCCATGCTGCTGGAAACCACCTACGCGCAGTTCGAACACCGCGGCGCGCTGCTGGGTGACAATGCGCAGGCAGAACTTCGCCAGATCAACGAGCGCCTGAGCTCGCTTTCCGCGCAGATTTCGCAGCGCATCACCACCGGCCAGAACAACGCCGCCATCGTGGTCGACACGCGTGAAGAGCTTTCCGGTCTTTCCGAAGGCCAGATCACCGCTGCCGCCGCCCTCGCCACCGAGCGCGGCCATGACGGCAAGTACATGCTGGGCGTTTCCAACACCTCGGGTGTGCCCACGCTTTCGCAGCTGGACAACCGCGACGTTCGCGAGCGTCTGCTGATGGCGAGCCTTGGCCGTAACCAGAGCGGCGAGGCTTCCACCCTTCCGCTGATCCAGGAAGTGATCCGCCTGCGCAACCGCCGTGCCCAGCTGTTCGGCGAGCCGACGCACGCCAACTGGCAGATGTACGACCGCATGGTTTCCGACCCGCAGCAGGCCATCGGCTTCATGGCCGACATGGTCCCCGCCCTGCGCGCCACGCAGGAACGCGAGGCCGCCGTGCTGCAGGCCCGCATCGAGCAGGATGGCGAGACCTTCCAGCTCGCTCCGTGGGACTGGGAATACTACGCATCGAAGGTCCGTCAGGAGCGCTACGCACTCGATAACGAAGAGATCAAGCAGTACTTCGTGGTCGACCGCGTGCTGGAAGACGGCGTGTTCTACATGGCCGAGCAGCTTTACGGCCTGACCTTCGAGGAACGTACCGACATCCCGACCTATCACCCCGACGTGAAGGTCTACACGGTCTTCCACGACGGTGAGGAGCAGGCGCTGTTCTACTTCGATCCGTTCAGCCGCGATTCCAAGCGCGGCGGTGCGTGGATGAGCAATTTCGTGGAGCAGAGCCACCTGCTTGGCCTGCGTCCGGTCGTCACCAACACCCAGAACGTCGCCCCGCCCGCACCGGGTGAGCCGGCTCTGGCTACGTGGGACGACGTGGAAACCATGTTCCACGAGTTCGGCCACGCGCTGCACGGCATCTTTGCTGATCAGCAGTACCCCTCGCTCTCGGGCACCAACACCGCGCGTGACTGGGTGGAATTCCCCAGCCAGTTCCATGAAAACTTCGCGGCCCTGCCCGAAGTGCTGCAGCGTTACGCTCGTCACCATGAAACCGGCGAAGTCATTCCTGACGAGCTGGTGGAAGCCATCAACCGCGCGGGCCGTTTCAACCAGGGCCACAGCTTCGGCGAAGTGATCGCCGCATCGCTGCTGGACATGGAATGGCACTCGCTCGACCCGAGCCAGCCGGCCCCGACCGACGTTATGGCTTTCGAAGAAGAGGCTCTTGAACGGATCGGGCTGCGCAGCGACCTGGTGCCGCCGCGCTACCGCACCCCGTACTACCGCCACATCTTCGAACATGGCTATGATGCGGGCTACTACGCCTACACCTGGACGGAAATGCTGCACCACGATGCCTACAGCTACGTGGAAGCCAACGGCGGCATGACCCGCGAAATGGGCGACCACATCGTGGAAAGCTTCCTCGGCCAGGGTCACTCCAAGACCTACGAGCAGATGTTCCGCGACTTCACCGGCCGCGACCCGCGCGTCGAGCCGCTGCTGGAAGCACGCGGCCTGGTCGCCGGCGACACCGAACCTGCCGGCGCCGAAGGCGTGCAGTAACGAGGAAACGGGCGTTCAGCCCGTAAGGGCGAACGCCCGCCCCGCAGCGGGCGCAGCTTGCTGTGCGTCTAGCGAGGATGCACCCGCGGAGGCGGGTGCGGAATAGTCATGTAACAAGAGCGCGGTGGTTTGGTTCGCCAAGCCACCGGGCTTTTATACCCCAGACATCTTCGATGATCTGAAGCGACAGCGCCTCCTCGGGGGCGCTGTCTGCTTTCAGGCATCCTTGATCGAGCACTATCACGCGGTCTGCATGGTTCATCGCCAGGGCGAGGTCATGCACGACCAGCACGACGCCGACGCCTGCATCGGCCTGCGCGCGCAACACCTTCAGCAAACTTAGCTGATGCGCCAGATCGAGAGCGGCGAGCGGCTCGTCAGCGAGAATCCAGCGAGGTTCGCCGGCCAGCACGCGGGCGAGCAGCGCACGCGCCTTTTCGCCACCTGAGAGGGTCGAAACAGGGCGTGCGGCAAAGTCCGACATGGCCGTTGCCGCCATTGCGCTCGCCACGGCGAACTTGCCCCGGTCGCCATGTGGCAGGCGGCCCAGTGCAACAAGGTTCGCAACTGATACGTCCCACGCCACTTCGCCCGATTGCGGCAGGTAGCCGACAGCTTTCGCACGTTCGCGCGGATGCATTTTCGCAAGCGGCGCGCCGTCCAGCATAACCTCGCCGCCGTCTGCATCCAGAAGGCCTGCCATTGCGGAAAGCAACGTCGACTTGCCCGCACCATTGGGACCGCAGATCGCGGTTATCGCACTTGGCTGAAGGGCGCTTGAAACACCTTCCACCCGGTCGGTGATCGTAAGGTCGCACGCTTCCAAGGTCATGCCGCCCTCCGCATTCTCAGAAGCAACATCAGGAAGAACGGAGCGCCGATCAGGCTGAGGGCGATGCCAAGGCGCAGTTCCGTCACCAGTGGCAGCAAGCGGCAGACGACATCGGCCACCAGCACCAGCAGCGCGCCAGCTAGGGCCGACGGCACGATCAAACTGGAAGGCCGCTTGTCGGTCAGCGGACGAACGAGGTGGGGCACGATCAGCCCGACGAAACCGATGATCCCGGCCACGGCGACACCACTGCCGACAGTCAGGCCCGTGCCGATAACCAGCAGCGCCATGAGCCGTCCCGGCAGGACGCCCAGCGAACGCGCGGCAGGTTCGCCAAGCGTCATCGCATCGAGATCGCGTCCTGCCAGCCGCAGCACCACCAGTCCCGCCAGCGTAAGCGGCGCGGCAAGCATGACGTCCGCCCAGCTACGATCGGTGAGCGCGCCCATCAGCCAGGTCACGATGCTGCTCATGGCAAAGGCATTGGGAGCAAGGCTGATAGCAAGACTGGTGAGCGCACCGGCTAGGCTTGCGATCATCATGCCCGCCAGCGTGAACAACGCGATGCCGTTAGCAGGGTTCGCGGTGCGCCCCGCAACCAGGGCCAGCAGGGCCATGGCTCCGCCCGCTCCAACCAGCGCAAAAAGTGGCAGTAGCCAAACACTTGCCACGCCGATGTAGAGCGCGATCACCGCTCCCAGCGCCGCACCGGGCGCGATGCCGAAGAGGCCGGGATCGGCGAGCGGATTGCGCAGGTACCCTTGCATCGCCGCGCCCGCTGCCCCCAACCCCGCGCCGATCACCACCGCCAGCACCGCGCGCGGCAGACGCAGTTCCATCAAGATGAGAATGGCATTGGGGGTGACGTCAGGATCGACCCACACGCGCCCTGCCACCAATGAGAGCGGCACGGCAATCAGCAGCAGGAGCGCAAAGGTGAGCGTCGCGCGGTTCACTGCACCGCTCCGCGTATCTCCCCGAGCCGCGTAAGCGTGCGGGGAATGGTCGGACCGCCACAATAGAGCAGCGATGGATCGAGATCGAATTGCTCTGCGCCCTGCGCGCGCTTCATTGCAGGGTGAGAAAAGGCCCGCTCGTCGCCAGCCGTGATGATAACCTGCGGCGGATCGGAAAGGACGTTCTCCAGCGGCAGGTAGGCCCCCTGCCCCAGACCACGCGCAGCCGAGTGATTTGCGAAACCGGTCTGCTCCAGCATGGCATTCACCAGCGAACCTTCGCCTGCCACAAGCCCGCCTTGCTGCCACAGCAGGGCAGTGACCGGCGCGCCATTCCAGCGGTTCGCAGCCCAGCTCTCAGCAACCCGCTGGGACAGGACTTGCGCGCGCCGCACATTCGCGGTCGCCGCACCGAGTTGCTCGATCTGCGCGAGACTGTCCTCCAGCGAGCCAGCAATGCCGAGAGTGACAACCTCGATCCCCGTCTGCTCCAAAGCGCGACGCGTGGCGGGCTGGATGAACATGTCGGCAACGACAATGTCAGGCGAAAGGGCAAGAACTTCCTCCGCCGTTCCGCCGGTGCTTTCGTAGCGTGCGGCTTCTTGGGCAGGCATCGAACTCGCCTGAGGATCGTGGCTGTAGTGAGAGATAGCCAGCAATTGTCCCGGTGCGGCGATCTCGACCAGAATGGCGTCTGCGCATGGGTTCAAGCTGACAATTGTCGGTTGCTCACCCGACGCGCGCTGCTGCGGCTGACCGGAGCAGGCCGTCAGCAACAGCGCGAGGGCGAGCGCGTTCCTCACAGCGCAACTCGCGCCCCGATGTGCGCGCCGGTGCCAGCCGTCGCGTAGCCGGCGGCGGTCTGGTATTGTTCGTCCCACAGGTTCTCGATGCGGCCGAAAAGCTGCACGTACTCGGAAACATCCCAGCTGCCGCGCAGGGTCAGCACCTCGTAACCGTCGAGCCGCACAGCGTTGAACGCATCGTCGAAACTGCCTGAAACGATGCGCAAATCCGCCCCCAGCATGAGCGATTGCAGCGGTCGCCATTCGCCCGTCACCGTCGCCGCATGTCGCGGGCGACGCGCCAATGTGAGGCCCGTATCGCGATCCTCGGTATCGGTGAAGGCATAGACCGCGCCCAGCGTCACACCGATGGCAGGCCTGCCCCACACTTCCGCTTCCACTCCGCGCGCGCGGGTTCGGGTCACGTTGTCATAGGTGCCGAAAGGGCGATTTGCGCAGATGCCGGTCGTCTCGCCAAAGCAGCTGACATAGGCGATCTGGTTGTCCGTGTTGCGCCCGAACAGCGTCACCGCGCCGTAAACCCTGCTGTGCGACATGCTGCGCTCTCCGTAGGCGAGGCCAAGGTCTAAACTGGTGCTCTCTTCGGGTTCGAGCTGCATGTTGCCGTAATCGGAATGGAGCTGGAACAGGCTGGGCGCCTTGAAACCCTCTCCAATGCTCGCGCGGAGCCGCCAGCCGGGGGCGACCTGATAGCTGGCATCAGCGCCAAAACTCACCGCCGTACCGAAGTCGGCATGATCGTCCACCCGCGCGCCGATATGGCCGGAAATCGCGTTCCATTCGATACCGCCCTGCACGTATGCGCCGGTGCTGCGCGTCTTCTCGCCCGCATCGAACATGGCGCGATAGCTGGTCCACTCGTTCTCCGCCCCGAAATGAAGCAGCAGCGGCCCGATAGGCCGCCATTCGCCGCGCAGTTCCAGCCTGTCAGACCGGCCTTGGCTGGTGAATGTCTCCGCGCCCGTTCCATCGAGATTGTCGCGGTCGGTGTCGGCAAAGCTGTAGGCGGCGGAAAGGAACAGCGCGCCTGTATCCATCACTGCGCCGGTGGAACCGGTGAACTGGCGCGTGTGCTGCTCGTCGTCCGTATCAGCCAGAACGAAGTCCGGCGCTGGAAAACCGTCGATCTCCAGTGTGCTCTCGGCATAGCGGGCGCGGGCGAACACCTCGAAACGATCATCGAAATAATAGCGCGCATGGCCGTTCAGTGCCCATTGCTCGAAGCCGTCGGCCTCCGTTCCCGCCTCGGCAGCGGAAATGCCATCGCTGGAAAACCACGTGCCGGAAAGTCCGACAAATCCGGTATCGCGGTCACTCAAACCGCCTGACAGCATGGCGCTGGCAGTATCGCGGGAGCCGAACTCGGCAGAGCCGCGCAAACCGCCTTGCGCGCGAGTGGAAGCGACTATCACACCGCCAATCGCGTCAGACCCCCAGATCGTGGAATTGGAACCGCGGAGCACTTCCAGCTTGTCGAGATCCAGCGCCAGCAGTGTGCCGAAATCGAAGCCACCCGATGGCGCGGACGGATCGGCAATGCGCACGCCGTCGAGCACGGTCAGCACCTGCTCCGCCTCGCTGCCACGCAGGCGCACGCCGGTGAAGCTGCCGGTGCCGCCATTGCGCGTTGTCACGACTCCCGGTGCGCGCTCAAGAACGCGCGTCAGGTCCGCGCCCTGGACCGCTGCGATCTCGGCTTCACCGATCACGGTAACAGCCTGTCCCGTGTCCTCCACCTCAATCCGCGTACCCGTGGCCGTGACAGTGATGCGCTCTTCGTCAATCTGGCGGTAGCCGCCAAAGATCGAGCAGCCGTCTTCGGTCGGCTCCTGCCCTGCGGGACAATCGGTAAAAAATGCCGGTTCCATCCGGTCCTGCGCCGCTGCGGGCATGGCGAGAACGGTTAGAGAAACGCTAAGAAACAGATATTTGTACACTGAACCTCCAGTCAAAAGCGAACTTGCCGCCCGTGACGGAGGGAGCGCCACAATGGCACTCTCCCGCTGGCTGTCGGTACACCCCGCCCGATAGCGTCAAGCGACCGTCGCAGGCAGGTCTCCTGGCTCCCGGATCGCCGCGCCTCGCTCCGCCTTCCCGCTGTCGCAGTGGCATGTGGAGCGCGCACTCCCCGGTCACAGTTGCGGGGGCAGCGCGGGCCTTGCACCCGCTTCCCTCTTAGGACCGCTCTCGCGGCCAACCCGTGACGTCGCCGCTGCCCTATGCCCGCGCGCGCACCGTGGCAATGGTTAACGGCCCGGTAAGCGGCGTCCCTGTGTGAGACGGGTCTGCCGGCGTTGATGTTCGCGCAAGAACCTGGCGCTATTTGCGACGTGTGGACCAGACTGCCCGCCTCACCCCGCAACAGCTGATTGCGCAGCGCCGCCGCGAGCGAAAATCGCGCCGTGCGATGATCCTGCGTCGGATCGGTGTCCTGGCAGCGGTGCTGGCTGTGCCGACAATTGCTGCGGAAACGGCGTTCGAGCCGGAAATACCGCAGGCACCCGCTTCCACGATCGAGCCGCTGGGTTTCGAGGTGCCGGGAGAGAGCTTCCCCGGTTCTGCATTCTACTATCTTGAAGAAGCGCCAGCCGTAGCAGCCGCCTTTACACCTGAAGGCTCTGCCGAAAACGACGCGCAACTCGCTTCACCTGGGCAGCCCGCGGTCGGACCAGCCGCCGCCGCACTTGTCGCCATGGGCAGCGGCAGCGACATCATGCGCGCGCAGGAATGCCTGACCACGGCAATCTATTACGAAGCCGCCAGCGAATCCGAGGCAGGCCAGCGCGCTGTCGCACAGGTCGTTCTGAACCGCGTGGCTCATGCCGCATGGCCCAGCACGGTTTGCGGTGTCGTCTATCAGGGTTCGGCGCAGCGTACTGGCTGCCAGTTCAGCTTCACCTGTGACGGGTCGCTGGCGCGGCGCCCCTCGCGCGGTGGGTGGGAGCGCGCAAGCCGCATCGCCCGCTCCGCGCTGGCCGGGTCCGTGTACCAGCCGGTCGGCCTGTCGACGCACTATCACACGCTAGCCGTGCATCCATACTGGGCGCCGAGCCTTGCGCGTACCACGGTAATCGGCGCGCATGTCTTCTATCGCTGGCCGGGCGCCGCAGGGGAGCGCGCCGCCTTCGCTTTCGACTATGGCGGCGGCGAGCCCCAACCCGCGCGGGCGGCGACGCAGGCCGAGGGGCCGGACCCGGTTGCGCTGGCGCACGCCACATCGCTTGCAGAGGTTCCCGGTGTGGAAGCAACCGCCGCGCCTGTTCCTTCGCCAACGCCGACGGCCAACCCAAGTCCTGCAAGCAACAACCGTCTGCCCTCTTCTGGCGCGGTCCGCAGCGAATATGCGAACAGCGGTCGCTGGATCGAGCGCCCCTGATCGCACGCAAATAAACGCGGCAAGGTTTCGGAAACCATCCCTTCCAACCTTCGCTTAGCGGGCACTGTCTATAGGTGTGGCCGCCGCACGACGCGGCCAAGAGAGAAAAGACGGAAGTTCGCACCACATGCCCATTCGCTTTGCCGCCTCGCTCAAACGCACCCGTTGCCGGATGCCACGCGAACAGGCCCGTGCCATGCACTTCCGCCCGGCGAACGACAATCGCGGGAAGCGGGTTTCCAGCCCGCACCTGCACGCGGCCTTGCGCCACTTTGCGGAACACGGCCTTGCAGCGGCAGACCACGCGCGTCAGCAGGCGCTCGCTGCCTCCGAGGCGGGTGATCGCCAGACCTTCGAATGGTGGCTGGAAATCTGCCGTGCGCTGGACCGGCGCATGGCCAGTCGCATCGATCCGCCGGTGCAAGCCGGCGGCTGAACGCCTCGCTCGCACGCTTCATCACAGATAGCCTTGGAGACCATGCGTCCCCGCAGTGACATGTCGGGGAACCGCTGGCGTGTCGGCGCGTCTTGTGATTACCCCGTTCAGCATTGATCTTCAGACAGTTATTGCTATTGCGAACTGTTTGCAAAAACAATTCTGATTGGCTGTTGCAATGCCTGTCCCTGCGGCCTAGGGCGACCGATATCGAATCCGGGTGGCGAGTCCCGCGTGGGCGCTGGGCAGTCACCACAGGCAGGCTGACGCGCCCGAGAAGGATAGAGACTTTCCATGGCTCGCAAGAAGATCGCCCTTATCGGCGCCGGCATGATCGGCGGCACCCTCGCACACCTCGCAGCGAAGAAGGAAATGGGCGACGTCGTCCTTTTCGACATTGCCGAGGGCATGCCGCAGGGCAAGGCGCTGGACCTGTCGCAGTGCGGCCCGATCGAAGGTTTCGACGCAAAGATCACCGGCACCAATGACTATGCCGACATCGCTGGCGCTGACGTCGTGATCGTCACCGCCGGTGTGCCGCGCAAGCCGGGCATGAGCCGTGACGATCTGCTGGGCATCAACCTGAAGGTGATGAAGGCCGTCGGCGAAGGCATCAAGAACAACTGCCCCGACGCTTTCGTGATCTGCATTACCAACCCGCTCGACGCGATGGTGTGGGCGCTGCGCGAATTCTCCGGCCTGCCGCACAACAAGGTCGTCGGCATGGCTGGCGTACTGGACTCCGCGCGCTTCGCCACCTTCCTCGCCTGGGAATTCGAAACGAGCGTGAAGGACGTGAACGCCTTCGTGCTGGGCGGCCACGGTGACACCATGGTGCCCGTGCTCTCCTACTCCACCATCAACGGCATCCCTGTGGCCGATATGGCCAAGATCAAGGGTGTCTCCGAAAGCCGCCTCGACGAAATCGTGGACCGCACCCGCAAGGGCGGCGGCGAGATCGTCGGCCTGCTCGGCAACGGTTCTGCCTATTACGCGCCTGCCACCAGCGCGATCAGCATGGCCGAAGCCTATCTCGGCGACCAGAAGCGCATTCTTCCCTGCGCCGCGCACCTCACCGGCGAATACGGCGTTGACGGCCTCTACGTCGGCGTGCCCGCAGTGATCGGTGCCGACGGCATCGAAGGCGTCGTCGAAATCGAACTTTCGGACGAAGAAAAGAACAACCTCCAGGTCAGCATCGACGCGGTCAAGGAACTGCTCGAAGCCTGCAAGGGCCTCGATAGCTCGCTCGCCTGATCAACCTCACATACAGTTTAGATAAGGGACGAACGCCATGAGCATCCTCGTCGACAAGAATACCAAGGTCATCACCCAGGGGATGACCGGCAACACCGGCACCTTCCACACGCAGCAGGCGCTGGATTACGGCACCAAGATGGTTGCAGGCGTCACGCCGGGCAAAGGCGGGCAGGAGCATCTCGGCCTGCCGCAGTTCAACACCGTGAAGGAAGCCAAGGCCGCGACCGGCGCGACCGCATCCTGCATCTACGTGCCGCCGCCCTTCGCAGCGGACTCCATCCTCGAAGCCATCGAAGCCGAGATCGAACTGATCATCACGATCACCGAAGGCATTCCGGTGATGGATATGGTGGCCGTGAAACGCGCGCTGACCGGTTCCAAATCGCGCCTGATCGGCCCGAACTGCCCCGGCGTGCTGACCCCTGAAGAATGCAAGATCGGCATCATGCCCGGCTCCATCTTCAAGAAGGGCAGCGTGGGCGTGGTCTCGCGCTCGGGCACGCTCACCTACGAAGCCGTGCACCAGACTACCGCCGTCGGCCTTGGCCAGACGACCGCTGTCGGCATCGGCGGCGACCCGGTGAATGGCACCAACTTCATCGACGTGCTCGACCTGTTCCTTTCTGACGACGAAACCAAGTCGATCATCATGATCGGTGAAATCGGCGGCAGCGCGGAAGAAGAAGCAGCCGAATTCATCAAGCAGGAAGCAGCCAAGGGCCGCTCCAAGCCGATGGTCGGCTTTATTGCCGGTCGCACGGCCCCTCCGGGACGCCGCATGGGCCATGCCGGTGCCATCGTGTCCGGCGGCAAGGGCGATGCGGAAAGCAAGATCGCGGCGATGGAAGATGCGGGCATCCGCGTCTCTCCCAGCCCCAGCGAGCTGGGCACCACGCTCGACGCGCTGCTGAAGGAACTGGCCTGAACGCCTGCCCGTTAAGGGCATGACGGTCATCTAATTTGCGAGGCCCACGATGGGTAAAGAGCCTGACAATTTCCTCCCCGAGCTGCCGTCGCAGGACGGCGCGCAGCCCGGCCCATCGTGGGGCAACCCTCGATGGCCGCTGACCGATGACGCGGGCGGCTGGTCGCAGGCGATGGACCCGACCGATATGGTCGCGACCGTCAAGCAGGCTGCCGCGAAATCGGGCAGGCCGACCGATACTGCCAGCATCGAAGCGGCGGCGAGCGATTCCATCCGCGCGATGATGCTCATCCGCCTCTATCGCGTGCGTGGTCACCTCGGTGCGAAGCTCGACCCGCTCGGCCTCTCGCACACGAAGCACCCGGAAGAGCTGTCGCTCAAATGGCACGGCTTCGAAGGGCAGGAAGACAAGGAAGTCTACGTCGGCGGCGCCTTCGGCTTCGAGTGGGTGAAGGTCGGCGTTCTCTACGAAGCGCTGCGCCTTACCTACTGCGGGCACGTTGGCCTGGAATACATGCACATCGCCGATACGGAAGAGCGGCGGTTCCTGCAGGACAAGTTCGAAAGCCCGCAGGAAACCATCCAGTTCACGCCCGAAGGCAAGAAGGCAATCCTTAAGGCCGTCATTCGCGGCGAGGAATACGAGAAGTACCTCGCCAAGAAGTACGTCGGCACCAAGCGTTTCGGCCTCGACGGCGGCGAAGCCATGATCCCGGCGCTGGAAGCCGTCATCAAGTACGGCGGCTCCATGGGCGTACGCGAGATCATCTACGGCATGGCCCACCGCGGCCGCCTGAACGTGCTCGCGAACGTGATGGCAAAGCCTTATCACGTGATCTTCCACGAGTTCTCCGGCGGCAGCGCCAACCCTGACGATGTCGGCGGCTCGGGCGACGTGAAGTATCACCTTGGCACCAGCACCGACCGCGAGTTCGACGGCATCAAGGTTCACATGAGCCTCGTGCCCAATCCTTCGCATCTGGAGGCGGTTGACCCCGTCGTTCTGGGCAAGACCCGCGCGCAGCAGGCTTTCCGCGACGATCTCGACAAGCACGAGCAGGTTCTGCCCGTGCTGATCCACGGCGACGCCGCATTCGCGGGCCAAGGCGTGGTGTGGGAATGCTTCGGCCTTTCCGGCGTGCGCGGCTATTCCACCGGCGGTTGCATCCACTTCGTGATCAACAACCAGATCGGCTTCACCACCAGCCCGAAGTTCGCGCGTTCTTCGCCCTACCCCTCTGACGTGGCCAAGGGCGTTCAGGCACCGATCCTGCACGTGAACGGCGACGATCCCGAGGCCGTGACCTTCGCCTGTAAGCTGGCCATCGAATACCGCCAGCGCTTCAAGCGCGATATCGTGATCGACATGTGGTGCTATCGCCGCTTCGGCCACAACGAAGGCGATGAACCCAAGTTCACCCAGCCGCTGATGTACGACGAGATCAAGAACCATCCGCGCGTCAGCGAAGTCTATTCCGAACGTCTCAAGGACGAAGGCGTGCTGGAAGAGGGCACGGCGCCGGAAATGCGCGCCGAGTTCATCGCCCATCTCGACGAGGAGTTCGAGGCCGGCAAGAACTACAAGCCCAATGAAGTCGACTGGTTTGCCGGACGCTGGAGCGGCCTGCACAAGCCCGCCGACCCGGAAACCGCGCGCCGCAACGTGCACACCGCGATTGAAGAAAAGCTCTTCAACTCGCTTGGCCGCACGTTGACGACGGTTCCCGAGGATCATCAGATCCACAAGACGCTGCAACGCGTGCTGGATGCCAAGCGCGAGATGTTCGACACCGGCACGGGCTTTGACTGGGCCACGGCAGAGGCGCTGGCTTTCGGCAGCCTCGTCACCGAAGGCTTTGGCGTGCGCCTTTCCGGACAGGATTCTGGCCGCGGCACGTTCAGCCAGCGTCACGCGATCTGGATCGACCAGAACAACGAAGAAAAGTACATTCCGCTCGCCACGCTGCCGCATGGCAAGTTCGAGGTGTACGACTCCACCCTCAGCGAGTTCGGTGTTCTCGGCTTCGAATATGGCTTCAGCCTTGCCGATCCCAAGACACTGGTGCTTTGGGAAGCGCAGTTCGGCGATTTCGCCAACGGCGCGCAGGTGATGATCGACCAGTTCATCGCTGCGGGCGAGGTGAAATGGCAGCGGGCAAACGGCCTCGTGATGCTGTTGCCGCACGGATACGAAGGCCAGGGCCCGGAGCACTCCTCCGCGCGCCTCGAACGCTTCCTGCAGCTGTGCGCGAATGACAATCTCCAGGTCTGCAACATCACCAGCCCGGCGAACTACTTCCACGTTCTGCGTCGCCAGATGCTGCGCCCGTTCCGCAAGCCGCTCGTCATCATGAGCCCGAAGAGCCTGCTGCGTCACCCGATGGCAAAGAGCGATGCCTATCGCTTCCAGGGCGACCATCACTTCCAGCGTATTCTTTCCGACAAGACCGAGATTGACGACAAGAACGTGCGCCGCCTCGTTCTGTGTTCGGGCAAGGTCGCATACGACCTGATGCAGAAGCGCGACGAGGAAGACATCGACGATGTATCCATCGTGCGGATCGAGCAGCTCTACCCCTTCCCCGGCGAACCGCTGGCCGTGCGCCTGAAGCGCATGACCAACCTGGAGGAAGTGGTGTGGTGCCAGGAAGAGCCGCACAACAACGGGGCATGGTTCTTCGTGCAGAACCGCATCGAGGATGCGCTCACTGCCGCCGGCCACGAAGGCAAGCGCCCGCGCTATGCCGGTCGCGAGGAAGCTGCCTCGCCCGCAACCGGCTTTGCCAAACGCCACCAGGCGCAGCAGGAGGCTCTCGTCTCCGTCGCGCTGGGTCTATCAGAACGCGGCAAGACCGCCGCCCAGCGCAAAGCGCGCAAGTAATAACGAAGCCAAGGAACGCTACGCATGGCAACCGAAGTTACAGTCCCCACCCTTGGTGAATCGGTCACCGAAGCCACTGTCGGCGAATGGCTGAAACAGCCCGGCGATGCCGTGGCCGCAGACGAGCCCATCGCCAGCCTCGAGACCGACAAGGTCGCGGTGGAAGTGCCCTCGCCCGTCGCTGGCGTGCTGGCAGAATTCACCGTCGAACTGGGTGAGACGGTGGAAGTTGGCGCAGTAATCGCCCGCGTCGAGGAAGGCGCCGAAGGCAAGGCTTCCAAGCCTGCCGCCGCCAAGTCCGACGATAGCGCAGCGAAGGAAAGCATCAAGGAAATGGAAAAGCTGCCCGAGGGCGGCGGCGATGCGCCAACCATGTCTCCGGCGGTGCGCCGCGCGGTGCTGGAACACGGCGTGGACCCCACCACCATCAAGGGTACCGGCAAGGACGGCCGCCTGACAAAGGAAGATGTGCTGGCTGCCGCCAAGGCCAAGGACAGCGGTTCCTCCCCGGCTCCGACGCCTGCTCCCTCGCCCACCCCTGCCGCAGCCTCGGCAAAGGGTGAACGCCGCGAGGAACGCGTGAAGATGACGCGTATGCGTCAGACCATCGCCAAGCGTCTGAAGGGCGCGCAGGAAGAAGCGGCGCTGCTGACCACTTTCAACGACGTCGACATGACTGCCGTGATCGAGGCGCGCGAGGCCTACAAGGATCTCTTCGCCAAGAAGCACGGAATCAAGCTCGGCTTCATGTCGTTCTTCGCCAAGGCTGCGGCACTTGCACTGAAGGACGTGCCCGCCGTGAACGCGCAGATCCAGGGCGATGAGATCGTCTATTACGACTATGTCGACCTCTCGGTTGCCGTGTCCGCACCGAACGGCCTCGTCGTGCCGGTTGTCCGCTCCATCGACCAGATGAGCTTCGCCGAGATCGAACTCGCCATCGCCGACTTCGGCAAGCGCGCCAAGGAAGGCGAGCTTACCATGGAAGACATGCGCGGCGGCACTTTCACCATCTCGAACGGCGGCGTGTTCGGATCGCTCATGAGCACCCCGATCATCAACCCGCCGCAGAGCGCCGTGCTGGGCCTGCACCGCATTGAGGACCGCCCCGTCGCCGTGAACGGCGAAGTGGTGATCCGCCCGATGATGTACCTCGCGCTCAGCTACGACCACCGTATCATCGACGGCCGCGAAGCCGTGACCGCGCTCAAGATCATGAAGGAAGCGATCGAAGATCCCATGCGGATGCTGATCGACCTCTGAGGGAATACAAATGGCTGAATACGACTACGACGTCCTTGTTATCGGTGCCGGTCCCGGCGGCTACGTGGCTGCGATCCGCGCCGCGCAGCTGGGCCTGAAGACCGCTTGCGCCGAAAGCCGCGAGACGCTGGGTGGCACCTGCCTCAATGTCGGCTGCATTCCGTCCAAGGCCATGCTGCACGCGTCCGAATACTTCGACGCTGCTGCGAACGGCACGATGGAAAGCATGGGCATCGAGGTGAAGCCGAAGCTGAACATCGAAAAGCTGCATGGCCAGCGTATCGACGCGGTCGACGGTCTGACCAAGGGCATCGAGTTCCTCTTCAAGAAGAACAAGGTCGACTGGAAGAAGGGCCACGCCAAGTTCGTTGACGCGCATACCGTTGAAGTCGCTGGCGAAAAGGTCTCGGCGAAGGAAGTGGTGATCGCCACTGGTTCCAGCGTCACTCCCCTGCCGAATGTCGAGGTCGACAATTCCAAGCACATAGTGGTGGATTCCACAGGCGCACTCGAACTGCCCAAGGTGCCCGAGCACATGGTGGTGATCGGCGGCGGTGTGATCGGTCTAGAGCTCGGCAGCGTGTGGCGCCGACTTGGCGCGAAAGTCACCTGCGTCGAATTCCTCGACGAAATCCTGCCCGGCATGGACGGCGATGTGCGCAAGGAATCGCGCAAAATTTTCAAGAAGCAGGGCATCGAGTTCAAGCTCTCCACCAAGGTGACTGGCGTATCGGTGAAAGGCAAAAAGGCCACGCTGACACTCGAACCCGCTGCTGGCGGCGACGAGGAAACGATGACCGCCGATTGTGTGCTCGTTTCCATTGGTCGCAAGCCCAACACCGAAGGCCTCGGCCTCGAGAACATTGGTCTGGAAACCAACCAGCGCGGCCAGATCGAGGTTGACGGCGAATTCCGCACCAGCATCGAGGGCGTTCGCGCCATCGGTGATGTCGTGCCCGGCCCCATGCTCGCCCACAAGGCCGAGGATGAAGGCATTGCCGTCGCCGAATGGATCGCTGGCGAGACCGGCATCGTGAACCACGATGTGATCCCGAGCGTCGTCTACACCTGGCCCGAGATCGCAGGCGTTGGCCTGACGGAAGAACAGGCCAAGGAAAAGGGCGAAGTGAAGACGTCCAAGTTCCCGATGATGGCCAACAGCCGCGCCAAGACCAATCACGAGCCTGACGGCTTCGTGAAAGTCATCGCCGATGCGGAGACGGACCGCGTGCTCGGCGTGTGGTGCATTGCCAGCGTTGCCGGCACGATGATCGCCGAAGCCGCGCTCGCCATGGAATTCGGCGCGACGTCGGAAGACATCGCCTACACCTGCCACGCCCACCCCACCCATGCGGAGGCCTTGAAAGAGGCTGCCATGGGCGTTCAGGGCAAGCCGATCCACATCTGAGGTGGCTATAAGGGATCGCGTACCGGCGCTTCTGGCGCTCGCGATCCCGGTGCTGGCGGGTGCCCTTTACATGGTGCTCGCCGGTGCGCCTTCGCATTACCCGCTTACCAATCTCGGCGCACTCGCGCTGGCCTGCCTGTGGATCGCGTTCGGCCGCGGCCCGCACACGGCGCTCAGTCGCCACCTGATGACAGGCATTCTGCTGTTCACCTTGCTAACGCCGCTCGCCGTCAGTCCCGAGGTGACGTCAGTCACCGGTGACAAGGTGCTGCGCTGGTTTCCGCTGGGCGGCATCAGCCTGCATACGGGAATGCTGGTTGCACCCGGTCTCTGCGTGCTCGCCGCGCGCAACCGCGCGCTCGCAGCGCCCATCCTTCTCGCTGCGATAGGTCTTGTGTGGTTCCAGCCGGATGCCGCGACAGGTTTCGCGCTCACTTTCGCAGCCGTGGGACTTCATCATGTCACCCGCGACTGGAAGGTTGGTCTCGTCGCCGTGATCGGTTTCGTTGCTTCGCTGATGATGGCAGTCAGAGGAGAGCTACCTCCCCAGCCCTTCGTGGAACGAGTGCTGGTGGACGCGGCAGACACCAGCATTTTTCTGTCGATTGCACTGGGACTGGCGCTGGCGGCATGTTTCGCGCTGATCCTCTTCGCCATCCCGTTCGACCGCGCCAAGCGTTTCACCCTTGCGGGCCTACTGTTCGGCTTTGCGATCATGTCGCTGATGTCAGCCTATCCCGCCCCGTTGATCGGCTACGGCGCAGCCCCCATACTCGGCTTTGGCATAGCCCTCGGACTTCACAGGATACCCCAGAGATGACCCAGCTTTCCCCCTTCCACCTCGCATTCCCCGTCGACAACCTGGAGGCCGCCCGCGAGTTCTGGGGTGAAGTCATGGGTTGCCCCGAAGGTCGCTCCAGCAAGGACTGGTGCGATTTCGACTTCTACGGGCACCAGATCGTTGCGCACCAGGCACCCTCCATCGTCGCCAAGGCAGGGCACGGCACCAATCCGGTGGACGGGGATGACGTACCCGTGCCGCACTTCGGCATCGTGCTGGATATGGACGACTGGAAAGCTCTGGCAGAGCGTCTGATCGACAAGGGCGTCGAGTTCGACATTGCCCCACGTGTGCGCTTCAAGGGCGAGCCGGGCGAGCAAGCGACGATGTTCTTCCGCGATCCGGCAGGCAATGCCATCGAGATGAAAGCCTTTGCCGATCGTTCAAAGCTGTTTGCCAAGCACTAGCGGCGCGCCGCCGGAGCGCCTATCGCGCCCCTATGGCAAGACAGAAAATGATGCAGAAGTTCGCCAAGTGGCACATTTGGCTTGGCTGGCTGGTGGGTGTGCCCGTGCTGATGTGGACCGTGACCGGCCTCATCATGGTGTGGCACCCCATCGAATACGTGCGTGGTAATCACCTGCGCGCCGAATTGCCGCCTGTGCAGACAGAGGCGCTGGTCATGCCGCAGCTGAGCGGGCCAGTGCAGAGCGTAACGTTGCAAAGCTTCCCCGACGGACCGGGCTGGATCGTTGTCGAGGACGATGGCGGGCGCTTCCGCTACTCGCCCGAAGATGGACGGCTTTACAATCCCGTGCTTGAAGCCGATGCACGCGCAATTGCCGAGGCTGCCTATGCGGGTGATGCGGCACTGGAAGAACTCACATACTTCCCCGGCGACGCGAACCCGATGGACCTGCGCGCCGGCGTGAACGCGTGGCAGGCGCGCTTCGCGGACGACACGCACATCTACATCCACTCGCAGACCGGCGAGATCCTCGCCGTGCGCAGCGGCTGGTGGCGCGTATTCGATTTCATGTGGGGCCTGCACATCATGGACCTGCAGGAACGCGAGGACACCAGTCACCCGATCCTGATCATCTTCGCCGCGCTGGGCGTCGCAGGTTCGCTACTGGGCTGTGTCCTGATGTTCCGTCGCCGCAAGGCACGGGTGAAAGTGAAAGCGTGATCGCTCCCGTCCTCCCCCCTTTCCTCGATCTGGGCGGCACCGCTGTCTTTGCCCTGTCGGGCGCGTTGCTGGCGGCGCGGTTGAACCAGACATTCGTCACCTGCGCCTTCTTCGCTCTGCTGACGGGTGTTGGTGGAGGCTCCGTGCGAGATGCGTTGTTGGGTGTTCCCGCCTTCTGGCTGCGCGACTTCTGGGTGGCGCCCGTAATCCTCATCGTGGCGCTAATCGCGTGGTTCACCCCGCGAGACTGGTGGGAGGGGCGCGATGGCTGGCTGGAATGGGCCGACGCGATAGGCCTCGCCGTATTCAGCACTTTGGGCGTTGCCAAGGCGCTGGCGTTCGATGTCGCCCCCTTCCCCGCCATCATTCTTGGTGTGGTGACAGGCTGCGTTGGCGGCATCGTAAGAGATGTGATCGCGGGCGTACCCTCGATTCTCATGCGTCCCGAACTTTACGTGACAGCAGCCGCCCTCGCTTCATCAATGTGCGGGGTGATGATCCTTCTGGGGATGCAGCAAGGCTGGGCAATGGCAATCGCCGCAACGGCAGGGTTCATCCTGCGCGGCGCGGCGATGCACTGGCGGATCGAATTGCCCGCCTATTCGAAGGAAGTCAGCGACTAGCGAGCGCCTTGCGCGAAATCGCCAGCCTGGGCGGTGTCGTAGCGTCCGTCGCCTTCCCACTCGCCCTGCTCGACGTCGGCATCGACCTGCCAGTCCTCGTCGTAGCCTTCCTCTCCGGGAAGCGGACCGCCGGGATAGGCCGGACGCGGATCGTTGGCGCTGGGCGCAGTATCGTAAGAGTAAGCCTCATCCGCAGCCGTCCGCGTGCTGGCGCGAGCGCGGGTGTAGGCTGCGTCGCTCAACTGCTCGCCCGAGGAAGCGGCAGGCGCCTGCGAATAGGCCGAGCCGCCATAGTCGATATTGCGCACAGCACCCGAGTTATCGATGAAACAGGTCCAGCGCTGACCATCGTCGAGCGAACCTGATACGGTCCAGCCGCTGGTACCACGATCCGCGCGGTCCACGCTATCGACCCGGTTGTCGCGGTATTCGACCTGATCGACGCACATGTCGACCGCGCTTTCGATCCCGCGGCCGTCGTAGGCACGATCCCGGCGATCATCGTAATGGACGCGCTCACGGCGTTCCTCGTAGCGATCACGGTCACGGTTGCTGTTGCGGCTGTTGGCGGACCCGATCAGGGCAGCGAGAGCGCCCACAACGACCACACCGGCAATCACATCACCTGCATCGACACCGCGGTCACGGTGGCGGCGATAACGGCGATACTGGTTGGCCTCGCCTGCATCGGCGGACAGCACTTCGGCATTGGCATACGCCGACGCTGACGGTGCAGACAGGTCCACCGCGGCGGCGGGCGTTGCCGCCATGGCGAACGCTGCGGCAAGAGCCGTGGCACCGGCAAAACGGGATGGACGGAATGTCATGATCGGTTCCCCCTGGGAATACGGATTGCGGATACGAGTAGGCGGTTCAGACTGACTTGAGCCTGAACCGCCTGCTGCGTGTTCATTGGATCAGCGATCAAAGACCGCGGATGCCGTCGATATCGATGTCGGTGATGCGGCCCCTGCGAATGTCGCAGCTGAAGCGGCCTTCATCCCAGCCATCGTTGCGATAGCCACGGCGGTAGTCGTTACGACCCCACCCGCGACGCTGGTCGCGATAGCGGTAGTTGTCGCGCACGGCGATCCGGCCTTCGACTTCATAGCCGCGACGCTTACGGTCGACGTCCCGGATTTCGTACACTTCGGCACGGCTGCCGGTACGACGCTGGGCATAGCGTTCGACTTCGCGGACGCACTGTTCGACAGCATAACGGCCATTGTCGGCATAGCCACCGCGGTAGCTGCCACGATAGTCGCGGCGGTCATAGCGGTAGTCACGGTCGTAGCGATCGTTGTTGCTCGAAGAGATGATGGCAGCAAGGCCACCCAGAACCACGGCACCGGCAATTACTTCACCGGCGGAAATGCCGTCACGGTCGCGATCTCGATGATGCTGCGCAGCGGCGGGAGTGGCCATGCCCATCACCATCGCGCCAGCCGCGACAGTTCCGAGCGTGCCCTTGGCGAGAGCTTTGGTAATAGATTGCATGAGGTGTCTCCTTCTCGTGCCGATGACGGGATTGCCACCGTTGAGTAAGGTTCTACCCGAGTCGCGCTGAGGTGACGCTGAACCCTCGTGTTAGCGAATATTCAGAAAAGTCACCTTTTACCTGAACAGCCCTATTCGGCCGGTTCCAGCCCCGTCCAATAGGCAAGGAATGCCGCGATATCAGAAGCTTCGGCAATGGCCTTGTCCGTCGGTTTACCCGATCCGTGGCCCGCGCGTGTCTCGATCCGGATGATCTGCGGGCGTTCTCCAAGGTCCTCTGCCTGCAGGGCGGCGGTGTACTTGAAAGAATGGCCAGGCACCACGCGGTCGTCCGTGTCTGCCGTCGTTACCAGCAGTGCAGGATAGTCCGTATCAGGCTGAATGTTATGCAGCGGTGAATAGGCTCGCAGGATGCGCCAATCATCCTCGCGGTCAGGATAACCGTAGTCATCGACCCAATAGCGGCCAGCGGTCCACTGGTCGAAGCGTAGCATATCCATCACGCCCACCGCAGCATTGCCAGCGGCGAACAGGTCAGGACGCTGGTTCGCGACTGCGCCGACGAGCAGGCCGCCGTTGGAGCCGCCCTGTATGGCGAGGCCGTCTTCAGGCGTGACGCCTTCGGAGATCAGGAATTCACCGGCTGCGATGAAGTCGTCGAACACGTTCTGCTTGTTCGCGCGGCGACCCGCATCGTGCCAGGCCTTGCCGTACTCGCCGCCGCCGCGAATGTTGGCGAGAGCGAAGGCGCCGCCCGCTTCCACCCACGCAAGGCGGCTGGTGGAGAAGCCGGGGGTGAGCGACACGTCGAAACCGCCGTAGCCGTAAAGCAGCGTCGGCACGGCTTCGCCGCTGGCCGCAACGTCCGCTCGGCGCATGATGAACATGGGCACGCGCGTGCCGTCCTTGCTTTCGTAGAAGCGCTGTTCGACCACGAAGTCCTCGGGATCGAACGTCAGTTCCGGCTCCGCGAAAACGGCGCTATCGCCGCTTGCCACGTCATAGCGGAAGATCGTCGCCGGACGGTTGAAGCTGGAGAAGCTGTAGAACATCTCCGCGCTGTCCGGGTTGCCATAGAAGCCGCTGGCGCTGCCGATCCCGGCAAACTCGATCTCACGCACCAGATCGCCGTCCAACGAATAGACGTAAGCGGCGGAGGAGGCGTCTTCGAGGTATTCGATCACCAGATGCCCGCCGACCAGCGAGGTATCGGCAATCGGCTGCTCGCGCTCCGCGATCACTTCGGTCCAGCCCGCCTCGGTGTTGTCCATATCAATGGAGACGACGCGATATAGCGGCGCATCGGCATTGGTGGTGAAGAACAGGCGCGAGCCGACCGAGTCGATCACGCTCCAGCTGTTCTCGAAGCCGGTCACGAGCGGGCGCGCGTCCCAACCGGCGGAAAGGTCGATAAGGTTCACCTCGTAACGGGCATCGGTGCCGGTGGAGGAGGTGACGATGGCCCAGCGCCCATCGGTGGTGGTCTGCGCGGTATGATTACGTTCGGGATGGTCGGGCGTTGCGAAGACCAACTGGTCCTCGGCCTGCTCGCTGCCGAGCGCGTGATAATAGACCGCCTGATCCATGTTCAGCGCCTGGAAGTCCTCGCCCTCTTCCGGTTCGGGAAAGCGGGAATAGAGGAAGCCCTCGTTGCCGACCCATGCGAGCGATGTGAACTTCGCCCAGCGGATTTCCTCGCTCAGCTGCTCGCCTGTTTCCACGCCGAGCACGTGCAGGATGCGCCAGTCGGTGCCGCCGTCCTGCACGGAGTAGAGAAGCTTGCTGCCATCGGGCGAAGGCACCCAGCCCGAAAGCGCCGTTGCGCCGTCATCAGCCCATTCGTTCGGATCGATCAGCAGGCGCGGCTCTGCATCGAGGCTATCGCGAACGTAGAGCGGAGACTGGTTCTGGAGACCCGAATTGCCGGTGTAGAAATAGCGCCCACCGCGCTCCACGGGCACCGAATAGCGCTCGAAATCGTAAAGTTCGCCAATGCGGCTGCGGAACCAATCGCGCGCGGGGAGCTGTTCGAGATAGGCGTCGGTAACGGCGTTCTGCGCTTCGACCCAGGCAGCCACTTCCTCGCTGTTGCGAACGTCCTCTTCCAGCCAACGATAGGGATCTGCCACTTCCTCGCCGAAGAAGGTTTCGACGACATCGCCCTGGCGGGTCTCGGGATAGTCGGGTGCAGTCATGTCTTGAGCGTTAGCGGGAATGGCAGAAGCGGCAAGCAGCGATGCTGCCAGAAGGGGAAAACGCATGAAATCTCCGCATGATGGGCATTTGGTTGTTGATGTAACCATGCCCTCACGGGTTTCAAGCGCGTCCTTAGTCCAATGCTGCCAGAACGTCTGCGGTGAACTGCTGGATGTCGAAGCCGCTGCCGCCTGCCGGGTCTTCCCCGCGACGTACGATCACCACGTTCTCATCCGGCACGACCACGACATACTGCCCGCGATTGCCCTGCGCCGCATAGGTATTTGCAGGCACGCCTTCGTGATCGTTGAAGAGCCACCAGCCTGCACCATAACCGCGCCCGCGCCCTTCCGGCTGTGGACCGCTGTCAGCCGAGACGTATTCGCTCCAGCCTTCGGGCAAGAGACGCGTGCCGTCAGCCAGCACCCCGTCGTCTAGGTGCAACTGGCCGAGCCGCGCCAGATCGCGCGCTGTGGTCCAGACCTGGCTGGAGAGAATGTATCCGCCCTGCCAGTCGGTTTCCGCCACGGTGTGCATCATGCCTGCATCGCGAAAGAAGCTCGAAGGAGGCTCGATCACGAAACTGTCTCGAATGGCGCGAATGGCGACCAGTGTGTCGTTGTTGGCATAACGCCATGTGCTTCCCGGCGCGTGGGCAAGTGGCCATTGCGTGGCGCGCTCCTCTACAGTCGCCCCGCCGAAATAGAGCGGGTCAGTGCGATTGCCGGGCGTATCGGAATAGCGGCCCGTGGCCATGCGCAATGCCTGATCGATCGTGATGAGCGCGCGGGGATCGCCCTCGCCCTCACCCAGCCCGGCGGAATCGTCGACACTCACAAGCCCGCGATGGACCGCCGCGCCCACCAGCGTCGCCGCAATGCTTTTGGCGACCGACCATGTGCGTTGGGGAACGTCCGGCCCGAAGCCCGGCGCATAGTCCTCGCGAATGATCACACCGTCCTTCACTATTACCAGGCCTGTCGTGCGGGCATCCTCGCCGTAGGCGCTGCCAAAAGCCGCCTGCACCAGTTCCTGACCGTCAAAAACGGTATCGTCGATGGACCAACCATCGTCCTCGACTTCGACGGGCCGCGGTATCTGGCGCCTTTCCGGCAGGCCACCGCCAATAGGCAAGAGGCTGCAGCCGTTAAAATTGGTGAAGGCAATGCGTGGAGGCATATCCTCTGACCAGCCCACGGCCACGTGGCTTAGCGTTCCGTTGATCTGATCCGACATGCCGGAATAGCGCGCCATCTGGTACGGCAGTTCGCCGACGATCTCGTCCAGCGGCTGTTGGATACCTGTGAGTTCCCACGCCGCGACATGGTCCTCGTCTCGCGCCGCGCCGTTGCGTTCGGCATTGGCAGTGGCGCTGCACAGGAACAGAGCTTGATACCCAGCGGCAAGAGCGCGGTCATATCGGCCCTGCAAATCGTCCTGCTGGATGGACTGGGCTGTGGCGGGTACGGCGATAAGCAGCGATGCGGCTGCTGTCAGAGTGGTGCGGATCATGTGCAACCTTCTGCCATGCGCAGCGCAAAAGAAAAGGGCCGCCGGATCGTGTCCAGCGGCCCTTCCTGTGCTTATTGGCAGGTAGCTCGAACAATCTCGAGCTGCGGCACTCCCGAGGAGATGAGCGCCGAGGATCGTCCCTCTTCATCGACGGTGCCGGAAATGCGCTTTCGCAGTGCTGCAAACCACGCGGACTCCGCCACGTCGATCGGCTCGTGCAGGTCCAGCGTGAGAAACACATGTCCATCCTCAAGCTGGGTCGATGCGATAATGCGGGCAGTGAATCGGTGCCCCAGATAGCGGCCTTCGACCTGCTTGCCGGCGATGAGCTTCTCCGGAACCGGATGAGCCCGGGCCTTGGCAGCGGCAGTGTTCCAGTCGGAAAAGCCGTGCTGGCGTGCCACCAGTTCCAGCGCTCGCGCGTGTGGAAGTGAGCGGCCCTGCGCCTCGTGCGCGGCGCGATAGCGCCGTGCTTCGGCCTTAAGATTGGCCACGTTGGGATTATGTCGGGAATGCATATCAATCTCCCTTGCCATGTGCCGAATGTGATGGAGTCCGCATTGCCATCCCGGCATGGTCGGTAGACCGATTATGATGTGATCTGGGATTTCACCAAAGCTTGCGCTTGCGGACGGCAGGCTTCCCATGGCCGAGCGCGCCACTACGCCCGCTGCGCCAAGCTGTCAATTCAAACGAAAAGGGCCGCCGGATCGCTCCGACGGCCCTTCGCTTGTTCGCAAACGAGGCGCTTACGCGTCTTCGTATTCGTCCTCGGTCATCACCGGGCCGCTGTCCTGGCCCTTGGCATCTTCGTCGCGGTCGACGAGTTCGATGTAGGCGATGGCAGCGGCGTCAGACGCGCGGTAGCCGGCCTTGATGATGCGGGTGTAGCCGCCGTTGCGGTCGGCAAAACGCTCGGCCAGCACTTCAAACAGCTTCTTTTCCTGCGCTTCGTCCATCAGACGGCTGTGCGCCAGACGACGGTTCGACAGGCCGCCACGCTTTGCCAACGTGATCAGCTTTTCGACGTAGGGACGCAGTTCCTTGGCCTTGGCCGTGGTGGTGAGGATCTGCTCGTGCTTGATCAGCGCTGCGGCCATGTTGCGGAACATGGCGGTGCGGTGCTGGGACTTGCGGCTAAGCTTACGGCCGGAAATACCGTGACGCATATTCTATACTCCAGTTCGAAAAGGGCCCGTTTGACGGAAAGCCCAGTGCAGGCCAGAAAACGGGGTCCGGCCCAAGCCCCTAAGCGGCAATTAGCCGAGCAATTCCTGCTCCAGCTTCTTGGCCATTTCCTCGATGTTCTCGGGCGGCCAGCCCGGGATGTCCATGCCGAGGCGCAGGCCCATCGAGGAAAGGACTTCCTTGATCTCGTTGAGCGACTTGCGACCGAAGTTCGGCGTGCGGAGCATCTCGGCCTCGGTCTTCTGGACCAGGTCGCCGATGTAGATGATGTTGTCGTTCTTCAGGCAGTTTGCCGAACGCACCGACAGTTCCAGCTCGTCCACCTTCTTGAGGAGGTAACGGTTGAGTTGGTTGGTGTCGCTTTCCTGCGGCTCTGCAGCAACGCCGATCATGGCGCTGGAAGGCTGCGGAATGCCATCTTCGAAGTGGACGAACAGGGTCAGCTGGTCCTGCAGGATGCGGGCCGCGTAGGCGATCGCATCTTCAGGGGTGACGGTGCCGTCGGTCTCAATGGTCAGCGAAAGCTTGTCAAAGTCGAGTTCCTGGCCAACGCGGGCGTTCTCGACCTTGTAGCTCACCTGCTTGATCGGCGAATAAAGGCTGTCGACCGGGATCAGACCGATCGGCGCATCGGCCGGACGGTTCTGAACGGCGGGAACGTAGCCCTTACCGGTGTCGGCGGTCAGCTCCATGTTGAGCGTGGCGCCTTCGTCGAGGTGACAGATCACGAGGTCCTTGTTCAGGACTTCGATGTCGCCGGTCACGGCGATGTCGCCGGCCTTGACTTCACCCGGACCGGTTGCGGAAAGCTGCAGGCGCTTGGGGCCTTCGCCTTCCATCTTCAGCGCGATCTGCTTCACGTTGAGGACGATGTCGGTAACGTCTTCACGCACACCGGCGAGAGACGAGAATTCGTGCAGCACGTTCTCGATCTTGATCGAGGTGATGGCGGCACCCTGAAGGCTGGCAAGCAGGACGCGGCGCAGGGCGTTGCCGAGCGTCAGGCCGTAACCACGCTCGAGCGGTTCGGCGACGAAAGTAGCCTTGCGCTTCTTGTCGTTGCCTTCCTTGATTTCGAGGGTGTTGGGCTTCTTCAGTTCCTGCCAGTTCTTCGTATTGACGGACATGGACTTCCCCTAAAGGTATTTCGTGGCGCAAAGGCCGCGGAGCGCTGGAGCGCCGCGGCCGATGCGAGTGACTTGGTGCGGGAGCCTCGAACTACAAGGCCCCGCGGCAGGCTTCGATCAGACGCGGCGACGCTTGGACGGCCGCACACCGTTGTGCGGGATCGGCGTCACGTCGCGGATGCTGGTGATGGTGAAGCCCACCGCCTGCAGCGCCCGCAGCGCGCTTTCGCGGCCCGAACCCGGACCCTTGATCTCTACCTCGAGCGTGCGGACGCCGTGTTCGGCGGCCTTCTTGCCCGCATCATCAGCAGCAACCTGCGCAGCATAGGGAGTCGACTTGCGGCTGCCCTTGAAGCCCATCATGCCGGCGCTGGACCAGCTGATCGCATTGCCCTGCGCATCGGTGATGGTGATCATGGTGTTGTTGAAGCTGGCGTTGACGTGCGCAACACCGCTGGAAATGTTCTTCTTGTCACGGCGCCGAATACGGCCTGGTTCGCGTGCCATTGTTCGTGTTCCTCGTATCTAGTCAGAAGGAAAGCTGCAGGAAACCCGCGCTTACTTCTTCTTGCCGGCGATCGGCTTGGCCTTGCCCTTGCGGGTACGGGCGTTGGTGTGGGTGCGCTGACCGCGGACGGGCAGGCCCTTGCGGTGACGCAGGCCACGATAGCAGGCGAGGTCCATCAGACGCTTGATGTTCATCGCGGTGTCGCGACGAAGGTCGCCTTCCACGGTGTATTCAGCATCGATGGTTTCACGGATCTGCAGGACTTCTGCGTCCGTCAGGTCCTGCACACGCGTTGCGTGATCGATGCCGATCTTGTCGGCGATCTTCTTCGCAGTGGTGGGACCGATTCCGTGAATATAGGTGAGCGCAATGATAACGCGCTTGTTGGTGGGGATGTTTACCCCGGCAATACGAGCCACTTAATTCTCCATGCTCCACAGGGGATACATCGCTGGGGATGCCCCTATCTCATCGCTACAAAAATCCACCCGCCTGTTCCGAAAGCAAAAAACAGGAGGCTTGCCATTGGCTGCCGCCTGATAGTGACTATCGATACTATTGGACGAATAGAGGGCGCAGATAGGGTGATTCTGCCTGTTCGTCAACAGGCGAAAAGGCGCATACGGATTCTTCCGCGGCGCTGCTGAAACCCCTCGGTCTCGATAGGCCCTACATAACCCGTCTGCGCGGGCTAGTCAAAACCCCGATTACTCCCCCTGCCCCGCATCTTCCACAGCTCCGCCGAGCCTGTTGACGAGGCCGGTGAGAAACTCTGTCTGAACGCCATCGACAACGGGGGCGAACTGAGCGGCAGGGAAGCGGGCCTCGCCCCCGGTGACGTAGTCCCAGTTGATGCGCGTGCCCGCTTCGGCAGGTTCGAGTGTGACGGTCAGCGTGCCAACCAGCCCTTCGGATTGCAGTGGGCCAAGCGATCCCGACATGCGCAAGGTGCTGCCTGGCATGACCATTATGACACGCATGTGCTCGACAGACCCCTCGCCCCAGCCATCCCCGGCAGGGATTGTTTCGCAGAAGCACCCGCCTGCTTGGGGATCGAGGCTCAGGTTGGACGAATCGTTTGACCAGGTATGGCTCCACCAGCCTTCCGGGTGGATCAGCGCGTTCCACACGGCTTCGCGATCTGCGGCAACAACTGCACTGTCGTGCGTGGCAAAGCCACCAGTGGCAGATTCGACCACTTCGGCAGAAGCGGGCGTCGCGACAAAAGCAGCGATCAGCGCAGCAACAATTTTTCGCAAGAATCCCTCCATCCGTTGACGGAGGGATAGCCCGAGGATCAGTCGGAGGCCAAGACCTTCTCGATCGCAGTCGTCACCGCCTCGATCGATGCCATGCCGTCAACGCGCTGCACGATGCCACGGTTCTCGTAATACGGCAGGATCGGCGCGGTCTTGGCGCGGTATTCCTGCATGCGCGTACGGACCGTGTTTGCATTGTCATCCGGACGACGCTTGAACTCGGTCGAGCCACACTTGTCGCACACCCCCTCGGTCTCAGGCTGCTTGTGGCGGTCGTGGTAGCCCTCACCGCAATTCGCGCAAGTGTAACGTCCCTCGACGCGATCGACCAATGCGTCTTCATCGACGACAAGTTCGATCACGTGGTGAAGCTTGCGATTATGCTTGGCGAGAATCTCGTCGAGCGAGACGGCCTGCGCCTCTGTCCTGGGATAGCCATCAAAGATGGCGCCCACGTCGTCGCCCATTGCCTCCAGTTCACCGTCAATCAGGGCAGAGACAATCTCGTCCGAAACGAGTTCGCCGCGATCCATGACCGCTTTCGCTTCGATACCAACCGGGGTCTGAGCCTTCACTGCGGCGCGCAACATGTCGCCGGTGGAAAGCTGCCGCATGCCATGGTGCTCGACCAGAAGGTTGGCCTGAGTGCCCTTGCCTGCGCCCGGAGGCCCCAAAAGAATAATGTTCATGAAAACGCGATTCCCCCGAGTGAGAAAGCGGTCGACGCTAGACTAGCGCATCCGCCCCTTCAACTTCGCCTTCTTGATAAGGTCACCATACTGGTGCGCCAGCAGGTGGGACTGGATCTGGCTGATGGTATCGACAGTCACGTTGACGACGATCAGCAAGCTCGTGCCGCCAAGGAAAAGCGGCAGACCGGTCTGGGCAATACCCCATTCGGGGATGATGCAGACCGCGGTCAGGTAGATTGCGCCGACCACCGTGATGCGGGTGAGAACGTAATCCAGATAGTCCGCAGTGCGCTTGCCCGGACGGATACCCGGAATGAAACCGCCGTTCTTCTTCAGGTTCTCGGCGGTGTCTTCGGGATTGAAGACGACAGCGGTGTAGAAGAAGCAGAAGAAGATGATGCCGGCTGCATAGAGAGCCATGTAGAGCGGCTGACCGTGCGCCAGATACTGGTTCAGCGTCACGATGATGCCGCCCCAGGTGCTAGTGGTATCGACCGAATTGCCGGCGAACTGCGTGATCGTCAGCGGCAGCAGCAGCAGCGAGCTGGCGAAGATCGGCGGGATAACACCGGCAGTATTGAGCTTGAGCGGCAGGTGCGAACGGTCTGCCTGCATCCCGCCGCGCTGCGTTGCTCGCTTGGGATACTGGATCAGCAGACGCCGCTGCGCACGCTCGAAGAAGCAGATCACAAGGATCAGCACGACCAGCATGATGACGAGACCACCAATCAGCACGCCGCTGATGGAACCGGTGCGGCCACCTTCGAACAGGTTTGCCGTGAAGGTCGGGAACTGGGCGACGATGCCCGCCATGATGATCAGCGAAACGCCGTTGCCGATACCGCGCGAGGTGATCTGTTCACCCAGCCACAGCAGGAACATGGTGCCACCGACGAGGTTGATGACAGCCACGACGCGGAACATGATGCCCGGGTCTACAACAGCCTGAAGGCCGCTCTGCGCGCCGTATGCTTCGAGGCCGCTGGCAAGGAACCAGCCCTGAATGGCGCACAGGAACACCGTGCCATAACGAGTGTACTGGTTCAGCTTCTTGCGCCCTGCCTCGCCTTCCTTCTTCAACGCCATCAGGCTGGGGTGCAACGATGCAGCCAGCTGGATGACGATGGAAGCGGTGATGTAGGGCATCACGCCCAGCGCGATCAGGCTCATACGCTCCAGCGAGCCGCCGGAGAACATGTTGAACATGTCTAGGATGCCGCCACGCGTCTGGTCGTACAGCGTTTCAAGGATCAGCGGATTGACGCCCGGAAGCGGCACGAAGCTGAGGAAACGGAAGACGATGAGCGCACCGATGGTGAACCAGATACGCTGCTTGAGTTCGGTGGCCTTGCTGAAGTTCGAGAAACTCAGCGAGCTTGCGATATTGTCGGCGCGAGATGCCATGAGAAGTATCTAAATCCTGGTATTGGCGCCGGTCCCTCCCGGCTCAGGAAGGCTAGATAGGGACGCGCGGGCCCGTTGTCGAACCCGCGCGTACCTTTATCCGATTATTCGGCGTCCTTGGCCGACTTCTTCGGTGCGGTCTGCTCGACCGAACCGCCTGCCTTTTCGACTGCTTCCACAGCAGCCTTGGAAGCACCTGCAACCTTGAAGGTCAGCTTGGCCGACACTTCACCCTTGGCGAGGAGGCGCACGCCGTCCTTGCCGCCACGGGCAACGCCGGCAGCCTTCAGGGCTTCGTGGTCGATGGTCGACTTGGCGTCGAGCTTGCCGTTGTCGACAAGCTTCTGCACCTGACCCAGGTTCACTTCGGCATAGTCCTTGCCGAACGGGTTGTTGAAGCCGCGCTTCGGCAGGCGCATGTGAAGCGGCATCTGGCCGCCTTCGAAGCCCTTGATGGCAACGCCCGAACGGCTCTTCTGGCCCTTCTGGCCACGGCCACCGGTCTTGCCCTTGCCCGAGCCGATACCACGGCCCACGCGGATGCGACCCTTGCGGGCGCCTTCGTTGTCACGGATGTCGTTAAGTTTCATAGTCTGCACTCGCTTTCGCTGTTTTCGCGCCAATAAATGACTGTTTGAAATGGAAGCGGCCCGCTACGCGAGCGGGCCACAACCGTCAAATTGTTTCCGGTCTCGCGGAAGGCCTTAGCCTTCCACGATCTCCACCATGTGCGGCACCTTTGCGATGGCGCCACGCACTTCGGGAGTGTCCTTGAGTTCGACGACCTTGTGCATCTTGTTGAGCCCCAGGCCGATCAGAATCTTGCGCTGGCTCTCGGGACGACGGATCGGCGAACCGATCTGCTTGATCTTGATGGTAGCCATCTTGTCTTACTCCGTGATCGCTTCAGCTTCGGCCTGAGCCTCGGCTTCGCTCACCTGGCCACCACGACCCAGCAGGTCGGCAACCTTCTTGCCACGACGCTGGGCAACCGACTTCGGCGAAGACTGGTTGGTCAGCGCGTCGAAGGTGGCGCGGATCATGTTGTAGGGGTTGGAAGTACCGATCGACTTGGTCACCACGTCGGCAACACCAAGGCTTTCGAACACGGCACGCATCGGACCACCGGCGATGATACCGGTACCGGCCGGAGCCGAACGCACGTTGACCTTGCCGGCGCCGAAGTGGCCACGACCGTCGTGATGGAGGGTACGACCTTCCTTCAGCGGAACGCGAATCATCTTCTTCTTGGCAGCAGCGGTAGCCTTGTTGATGGCTTCCGGCACTTCGCGAGCCTTGCCGTGGCCGAAACCAACGCGGCCCTTGCCGTCACCCACCACGACCAGCGCGGCGAAACCGAAGCGCTTACCGCCCTTCACCACCTTGGCAACGCGGTTGATGTGAACGAGCTTTTCGATCAGCTCTTCGCCACCATCGTCGTCACGGTTGCCACGACGATCGTCACGGCCACGGCCACGACCACGACCACCGCGATCATTGTCGCGGCCGCCACGGCCACCGCGCTGACGCGGGCGACCTTCGTCGGCTTGGGCCGGCGACTGGTTGTCGGCAGCTTCGGTGCTTGCAGTAGTCGGCGTCGGGGTGGCGCCGTCGATGTTCGCCTCGACCTGAGCTTCGGCGTTTTCGGTCTTGTTTTCGTCAGCCATCATCAGAACTCCAGCCCGCCTTCACGAGCGGCATCGGCCAGCGCCTTGACGCGGCCATGGAACAGGAACCCGCCGCGATCGAACACGACAGTCGTCACGCCAGCCTTCTTGGCGGCGGCGGCGATTTCGCTGCCCACCTGCTTCGCAGCATCGACATTGGCGCCCGAGTTCTTGCCACCCAGCGTACTGGCGGCGGCAACGGTACGGCCGTCCTTGTCGTCAATGATCTGCGCGTAGATGTGCTGACCGGTGCGGTGCACCGACAGACGCGGCTTGTCGCCCGAACGCTTGCGGAGCGCGGTGCGCACACGGCGGCGGCGACGTTCAAAGAGAGAAAGCTTTGCCATCTTACTTCTTCTTCCCTTCCTTGCGGAAGATATACTCACCGCGGTACTTCACGCCCTTGCCCTTGTAAGGCTCCGGCTTGCGCCATTCGCGGATCTCGGCAGCGAACTGCCCGACCTTCTGCTTGTCGATGCCCGAAATCTCGACCGTAGTCTGATCGGGCGTCTTCACTTCAACACCTTCCGGCACGTCGAGGTCGACATCGTGGCTGAAACCGAGCTGAAGCTTAAGCTTCTTGCCCTGGGCCTGCGCACGGTAACCAACACCGGTGATCTCGAGGACCTTGGTGAAACCTTCGGTAACGCCGTCAACCAGGTTCTGCACCAGCGTACGCTGCATGCCCCAGAACTGACGGGCCTTCTGCGACTTGTTGATCGGCTGAACCGAAACAGCTTCGTCGCTGATTTCATAGGTTACGAGGTCAGAAGTCGACATGGAGAGCTCACCCTTGGAACCCTTCACGGTCAGCTTGCCACCTTCGATCTTGGCAGTCACTCCGCTCGGAAGCGCTACCGGACGTTTGCCAATGCGGCTCATCAGAACACCTCCGCCAGCACTTCGCCGCCGACGTTTTCAACGCGTGCTTCGTTGTCCGAAAGCACGCCCTTTGGCGTCGAGACGATGGTGATGCCAAGGCCGTTGCGCACTGCCGGAAGCTCTTTCGAGCCCGAGTAGATGCGGCGACCCGGCTTGGAGACACGGGCAACGTGCTTGATCGCAGGTTCGCCCTCGAAATACTTCAGTTCGATCCGCAGCGCCTTGTGCTTGCCGGTCGTGTCTTCGCTGTAGCCACGGATGTAGCCTTCGCGCTGGAGCACTTCGAGCACGTTCGCACGCAGCTTGGAAGCGGGCGACAGGACGGAGTCCTTCTTCGCCTGCTGGCCGTTGCGGATGCGGGTGAGCATATCACCCAGGGGATCGGTCATAGCCATCTATCGTTTCCTCACCAGCTCGACTTGGTCACGCCCGGAATCAGGCCCTTGTTGGCCAGGTTCCGGAGTTCGATGCGGTTAAGCCCGAACTTGCGGTAGTAGCCGCGCGGGCGGCCGGTGGTCGTGCAGCGGTTGCGCACGCGAGTGGGGTTCGCATTACGCGGCAGTTCGGCCATCTTCAGGCGGGCCATGAGACGCTCGGTATCATCGAGCGATTCATCGTCGGCAATTGCCTTCAGCTTCGCGTACTTTTCCGCGTACTTCTTGACGAGAGCCTTACGCTTCTCGTTCTTGTTGATGGAACTCAGTTTCGCCATTGGACTTAAGCTCTCTCTTGCTTTCTCAGTTCAAGGGAACGGCTCACGCCGCTTCCTTATCTTCAGCCGTTTCGGCCGGGAACGGGAAACCGAACAGGCGCAGCAGTTCGCGCGCTTCTTCGTCGGTCTTTGCGGAGGTGGTGACGATGATGTCCATGCCACGCACCTTCTCGATCTGGTCGTAGCTGATCTCCGGGAAGATGATCTGCTCCTTGATGCCCATGGCGTAGTTACCATTGCCATCGAAGCTCTTCGGATTCAGGCCACGGAAGTCGCGGATGCGGGGCATTGCGATCGTCACCAGACGGTCGAGGAATTCGTACATACGGTCACGACGCAGGTTAACCTTGCAGCCGATCGGCATGCCGTCGCGCAGCTTGAACTGTGCGATAGACTTCTTCGCCTTGGTGATTACCGGCTTCTGACCGGCAATCGCCTGCATTTCGTCGGCAGCAGTCTGGACCTTCTTCTTGTCCTGGCTCGCTTCGCCGACACCCATGTTCAGGGTGATCTTCTCAAGGCGGGGAACCTCCATGTGGTTCTTGTAACCGAACTTGTCGGTCATCGCCTTGACGATCTCGTCCTGATACTTCTTCTTCAGGCGGGGGGTATAATCAGCCATCGATGGTCTCCCCGGACTTGACAGCAACGCGCACCTTCTTGCCGTCCTTTTCTTCGAAACGGACGCGGGTGGGCTTGCCATCCTTGGGATCTGCAACAGCGACCTTGGCGATCGCCATCGGGGCGGGCACGCGGTCGATGCCGCCCTGCGGATTAGCCTGCGAAGGCTTGCGGTGGCGGGTCATCACGTTGACACCCTCGACGACGACCTTGCCTTCTTTCGGCATGACCTGCTGGACAGTGCCAGTCTGGCCCTTGTCCTTGCCCGAGAGCACGACGACCGTGTCGCCCTTCTTGATCTTAGCGGATGCCATTAGAGCACCTCCGGAGCGAGCGAGATGATCTTCATGAAGCCCTTGCCGCGCAGTTCACGCACGACCGGGCCGAAGATACGGGTGCCGATCGGCTCCTCGTTCTTGTTCACGAGAACCGCGGCATTGCTGTCGAAACGGATCACGCTGCCATCGGGACGACGAACGTCCTTCTTGGTACGCACGATCACCGCACGGTGCACGTCGCCCTTCTTAACGCGGGCACGCGGCTGGGCTTCCTTAACGGAAACCACGATCACGTCACCGACAGACGCGGTACGACGCTTAGACCCGCCCAGCACCTTAATGCACTGGACGCGCTTCGCGCCGCTGTTATCCGCGACGTCGAGATTGGATTGCATCTGGATCATCGATCCGGTTCCTTCTCAATTGGCTTGCCGGGACTTTGGCCGAAACCAGCCCGGTAGTTCCTTACGTCAATTACTCGGCGCCACCGGGGGTGGCTTCGGCGACCTCGAGGTCGGCCTCGACTTCGGTGCCGCGGCTGGCAACCAGACGGTCTTTAACCGCCCAGGTCTTCGTCTTGGAGATCGGCTTGGTCTCCTCGATGCGAACCTTGTCGCCAACGACATATTCGTTCTGCTCATCGTGAGCGTGGTACTTCTTCGAACGCTTGATGATCTTCCCGTAAAGCGGGTGCTTCACGCGGCGTTCGACCAGCACGGTCACGGTCTTGTCGGTCTTGTCGGAGGTGACAGTCCCGGTCAGGATACGCTTGGGCATTGTCTACTCCTTACGCCTTGGCAGCTTCGCGGGCGCGTTCGCCCTGAAGCGTCTTGATGCGCGCGATCTGACGACGAACTTCCTTGACGCGAGCCGGACCTTCCAGCTGGTTGGTCGCAGCCTGGAAGCGCAAGTTGAACTGCTCTTTCTTGAGCATGGTCAGCGCTTCACTCAGCTGGTCGTCGGTCTTGGTGCGCAGGTCTTCGGTGTTGCTCTTGTCAGCCATTATTCGCCTCCCAGGTGCGAGGTGTCGCCGAAGCGGGCGATGACCTTGGTCTTGATCGGCAGCTTCATGGCGGCGCGTTCGAAAGCCAGCGCGGCCACGGGGCCGGGAACGCCGTCGAGTTCGAACAGCACGCGGCCCGGCTTGACGCGGGCAGCCCAGTATTCGACCGAACCCTTGCCCTTACCCTGACGGACTTCGGCAGGCTTCTTCGAAACCGGAACGTCGGGGAACACGCGGATCCACAGACGGCCCTGACGCTTCATGGCGCGGGTGATTGCACGACGCGCAGCTTCAATCTGGCGCGCGGTAAGACGCTCGGGTTCCAGGGCCTTGAGACCATAGGAGCCGAAGTTGAGCGTGGTGCCGCCCTTGGCAGTGCCATGGATCTTGCCCTTGAAGGCCTTGCGATACTTGGTCTTTTTCGGTTGCAGCATGGTTCTTTACCTCAACGAGCCGGGCGGACGCCGGACGTCTGCGATTCCATCATCAGGCGGTCCTGCGAGGTCGGATCGTGACCCAGGATCTCACCCTTGAAGACCCACACCTTGATGCCGATGATGCCATAGGCAGTCAGAGCCTCGGCTTCGGCATAGTCGATGTTGGCGCGCAGCGTGTGCAGCGGCACGCGGCCTTCACGGTACTGTTCGACGCGGGCGATTTCCGCACCACCCAGACGACCACCGCACATGATCTTGATGCCTTCGGCACCAAGGCGCATGGCCGACTGCATCGCGCGCTTCATGGCGCGACGGAAGGCAACACGGCGGATCAGCTGATCGGCGATGCCCTGGGCGACGAGCTTGGCGTCGATTTCCGGCTTGCGGATCTCGACGATGTTCAGCTTCACTTCGCTTTCGGTCATCGTGGAAAGCTTCGCACGAAGCTTCTCGATGTCAGCGCCCTTCTTGCCGATGATGACACCCGGACGCGCAGCATAGATCGACACGCGGCACAGCTTGGCCGGACGTTCGATCACCACCTTCGAAATAGCTGCCTGCGGCAGGGTATCGATGATGTACTTGCGGATCTCGATGTCTTCCTTGAGCAGCTTGGCGTAGTCGCCACCTTCGGCGTACCAGCGGCTGTCCCAGGTGCGGTTGATCTGCAGGCGCAGACCGATCGGATTGCTCTTGTGACCCATCTTACGCCTCTTCTGCTTCGCGTACGACAATCCGCAGCCGGCTGAACGGCTTCAGGATCCGCGTGGACTTGCCACGGCCGCGCGTTGCGAACCGCTTCATGGTGATCGACTTGCCGACCGACGCCTCGGCGACGACGAGAGCGTCGACGTCAAGGTCGTGGTTGTTTTCGGCGTTGGCGATTGCCGAGGCGAGCACCTTCTGTGCGTCCTTGGCCATCGCGCGCTTGGAGAAGGAGAGGATGTTCATCGCTTCCTCAGCCTTCTTGCCACGGATGAGAGCGGCAACGAGGTTCAGCTTCTGGGCGGAACCACGGATCGTGGTGCCGACAGCCAGCGCCTCGTTGTCCGCCACGCGGCGGGGAGACTTAGCCTTTGCCATTATCGCTTACCCTTCTTGTCGGCAGCGTGGCCGGGGAAGCTGCGCGTGGGCGCGAACTCACCAAGCTTGTGACCGACCATTTCCTCGCTGACCGAGACGGGCACGAACTTGTGCCCATTGTAGACGTTGAACGTCAGGCCGACAAAATCGGGCAGGATAGTCGAACGGCGCGACCAGGTCTTGATCGGCTTGGTGTTGTTCGCTTCCTGCGCTTCCTGCGCCTTCTTCAGAAGGCTCAGCTCGACAAACGGACCTTTCCAGACGGAACGTGCCATTAGTGCTTACCTCTTCTTCTTCGCGTGACGCGAACGGATAATCATCTTGTCCGTCTGCTTGTTCTTGCGGGTACGGGCGCCCTTGGTCGGCTTGCCCCACGGAGTTACCGGATGACGGCCACCGCTGGTGCGGCCCTCACCACCACCGTGCGGGTGGTCGACCGGGTTCTTGGCGACACCGCGCGTCAGCGGCTTGATGCCCATATGACGGCGACGACCGGCCTTGCCCAGGTTCTGGTTCTGGTTGTCAGGGTTCGACACCGAGCCAACCGTGCCCATGCAATCGGCGCGCAGGTAACGCTGCTCGCCGCTGTTGAGACGCACGATGACCATGCCGCGGTCACGACCGACCAGCTGCACATAGGTGCCTGCCGAACGAGCGATCTGACCACCCTTGCCCGGCTTCATCTCCACGTTGTGGATGATGGTGCCGACCGGCATCTGGCCCAGAAGCATGGCATTGCCAGGCTTCGTGTCGACCTTCTCGCCAGCGATGACCTTATCACCGGGAGCAAGACGGTTCGGGGCAATGATGTAGGACAGTTCACCGTCGTCGTACTTGATGAGCGCGATGAAAGCGGTGCGGTTGGGATCGTATTCGATCCGCTCCACGGTAGCTTCCATGTCCCACTTGCGACGCTTGAAGTCGATGAAGCGGTACTTCTGCTTGTTACCGCCGCCCTTGCCGCGCGAGGTCACATGACCCTTGTTGTTACGGCCACCGGTCTTGGTCTTGCCCTTGGTCAGCGACTTGACCGGGCCACCACGGTGGAGGCTGGTCTTGTCAACCAGGACGAGGCCACGGCGAGCCGGGCTAGTCGGATTGTATGTTTTCAGTGCCATCGGATCAGCCCACGCCTTCGGTGATGTCGATCGGATCCTGACCCTCGGCGAGGGTCACGATTGCCTTCTTTTCGTCGGAACGCTTGTAGGGCTTACCCTTCCAGCGCTTGCTCTTGCCCTTGGAAACGATCGTGTTCACGCTCTTCACCTTGCGATCGAAGAGAGCCTCGATGGCCTCCTTGATCTGCGGCTTCGTCGCATCGTTCGCCACCTTGAACACAACGGCATTGTCTTCCGACAGCAGCGTTGCCTTCTCGGTGATGTGCGGAGCAAGAATCACGTCGTAGTGACGCGCGTCGATTGCATCTTTCTTAGCCATTGAAACGCGCCTCCAGCTTCTCGACAGCGTCCTTGGTGAGGACCAGCGTGTCGTGGTTGAGGATGTCGTAGACATTGGCGCCGACAGCCGGCAGCACGTCCACACCCGGAAGGTTGCGAGCAGCCTTGGCGAAGCCATCGTCGACGTTCTCGCCGCCGATCACCAGCACCTTGCCGTTCCAGCCGTTCTTGTCGAAGTGACCCTTCAGAGCCTTCGTCTTGGCATCCTTCAGCTCCAGGCTATCGAGAATGATGAGACCATCCTTCGCCTTGCTGGAGAGAGCCATCTTCAGGCCGAGCGCACGCACCTTCTTGTTGAGCGACTGCTCGAAGTCACGCTTGCGGGCACCGTGAGCCTTACCACCACCGATGAAGATCGGGGCGCCGCGGTCACCGTGACGAGCGCCGCCGGAACCCTTCTGGCGACCCCACTTCTTGCCGGTGCGGGCAACGTCCGAACGCTCACGCGTCGGGCGAGCCGTGGCGCGGCGGTTTTCCAGCTGCCACGTCACGACGCGGTGCAGGATATCGGCACGCGGCTCGACACCGAACACGGCGTCGTTCAGTTCGACGTCGCCGGCGGCCTTGCCGTCAATTTTCTGGACCTTGACCTTCACGATCAGGACTCCTTCTTGTCGTTAGGTTCGGCCTCGGGCGTACCGCCCTCGGTGCCGACACCCGAGTCCTGCTGCTGAGCCAGCTTTTCCTGCTGCTCAGGCGAGACTTCAGTGTTCACAGCGTGTTCTGCCGCGCTCTCGACCAAACCGGCATCGGCATCGTCGGAAGAGTATTCGTCGGCATTGCGACGCATGGCGCCGGGGAACGGCAGACCTTCGGGAAGCGGAAGCTTCACGGCGTCGCGAACCAGCAGCCAGCCATTCTTGGCACCCGGCACGGAGCCGCGCACGAAGATCAGGCCACGCTCTGCATCGGTACGCACGACTTCCAGGTTCTGCTGGGTGCGCTGACGGTCGCCCATGTGACCGGCCATCTTCTTGTTCTTGAAGACCTTGCCCGGATCCTGGCGGTTACCCGTCGAACCGTGCGAACGGTGCGAGATGGAAACGCCGTGCGTGGCGCGCAGACCACCGAAGCCCCAACGCTTCATAGCGCCGGCAAAGCCCTTACCAACGGTGTGACCCGTGATATCGACCTTCTGGCCAGCAATGAAGTGGTCGGCAGTGATGGTGGCACCAACGGGAAGAAGACCTTCCTCGTTTTCGACGCGGAACTCGGCAACCTTCATCTTCAGGCCGACGTTAGCCTTGGCAAAGGCTTCGCGCTGCGGCTTGTTGACGTTCTTCTGCTTCGCATCGCCGGCGCCGAGCTGCACCGAGAAATAGCCGTCGCGGTCGGCCGTACGCTGTCCGGTAACCTGACACCCTTCCAGCGACAGAACGGTCACGGGAACGTGACGTCCATCCTCCTGGAACAGGCGGGTCATCCCGACTTTCTTCGCGATCACGCCAGTGCGCATGATCCAAACTCCTTAAACAGAGGCACAAGGGGACCATCCCCAGGTGCGTGCTCAACCCATCGATTTTTATGCTGCAAGCCCCGTCCGGGCTGAACTGCTCTCTCGGCCTTGGCCGATTGAGCGAGACGGGGAACGCAGCCCGGACCATGTTTTCCCGAAGGAAGGTCCGGCGGTATTCCTTGTGTCCCGGCACTATGTTGCCGGGCGCTGTCTTCGCGGTCTCATCTGCGAGACCAGATCGCCCCGGAACTTCCGGAGCGGGCGCTGGCTTAGGCCAGCTTGATTTCCACGTTCACACCAGCGGCGAGGTCCAGCTTCATCAGAGCGTCGACCGTCTGGGCGTTCGGCTGAACGATGTCCAGCAGGCGCTTGTACGTGCGCACCTCGAACTGCTCGCGCGACTTCTTGTCGATGTGCGGGCCGCGGTTCACGGTGAACTTCTCGATACGCGTCGGCATCGGAATGGGACCACGAATAAGCGCGCCGGTGCGACGTGCGGTGTCCGCAATCTCGCCAGTTGCCTGGTCGAGCACGCGGTGATCGAAGGCCTTGAGGCGAATACGAATATTCTGTGCGTCCATAATTCCGTCTACCGATACGAAAGAGCCAAGCGAGCTTTCAACTTTTGCCGTCTCCGGCCCGCCAAAAATAAAAAGGCCCGCCCCGCTCTAACCCGGTTTCCCGGAACGGGCGGCCTTCCCGTAAATTCGATTTGGAAGAGACGAATCTCTTCCTGTGGGCGCGCATATACGGAGGAGAGGTGAGTCTGACAACCCCCGAAATGCGTCATTTTTCGGACACCTCCCCTTCCCACGCCAAAGCGGGCGGAATTGAAGGTGGCTTACATAAAAAGGGCCCGGCACTCGCTGGGAGTGCCGGGCCCCTTTATTTCAGCGCGCCGAGCGGCGCGAGCTGAATTACTTGGTGATCTTCGAGACGACGCCCGAGCCGACCGTACGGCCACCTTCGCGGATAGCGAAGCGCAGGCCTTCGTCCATGGCGATCGGAGCGATCAGCTTCACGCCGATCGTCACGTTGTCGCCCGGCATGACCATTTCCGTGCCTTCCGGCAGGATCACTTCGCCGGTCACGTCAGTCGTACGGAAGTAGAACTGCGGACGGTAGTTGGCGAAGAACGGGGTGTGACGGCCGCCTTCGTCCTTCGACAGGACGTAGACTTCAGCCGAGAACTCGGTGTGCGGGGTAACGGAACCCGGCTTTGCGAGAACCTGGCCACGCTCCACTTCGTCACGGCCAACGCCGCGGATCAGGGCGCCGATGTTGTCACCAGCTTCACCGCGATCGAGCAGCTTGCGGAACATTTCAACGCCGGTCACGGTCGTCTTCGAGGTGTCCTTGATGCCGACGATTTCAACTTCGTCGCCAACGTTCACAACACCGGTTTCGATACGGCCGGTAACAACCGTACCACGACCCGAGATCGAGAACACGTCTTCGATCGGCATCAGGAAGTCCTGGTCAACCGGACGATCCGGCTGCGGGATGTACTCATCGACAGCCTTCATCAGTTCGATGATGGAGTTCTTGCCGATTTCGTCGTCGCGGCCTTCCAGAGCGGCGAGAGCCGAGCCCTTGATGATCGGAATGTTGTCGCCGTCGAAGTCGTAGTCGCTGAGCAGTTCGCGAACTTCCAGTTCAACCAGCTCGAGCAGTTCTTCGTCGTCAACCTGGTCGACCTTGTTCAGGTAAACGACCAGAGCCGGAACGCCGACCTGACGCGACAGGAGGATGTGCTCGCGGGTCTGCGGCATGGGGCCGTCAGCAGCGTTCACAACCAGGATGGCGCCGTCCATCTGGGCAGCACCGGTGATCATGTTCTTCACATAGTCAGCGTGACCCGGGCAGTCGACGTGAGCATAGTGACGAGCTTCGGTTTCGTATTCGACGTGTGCGGTCGAAATCGTGATGCCGCGCTCGCGTTCTTCCGGAGCCTTGTCGATGTTTGCGAAATCGACAGCAGCACCGCCGTAGGTTTCAGCCATCACCTTGGTGATAGCAGCCGTCAGCGTGGTCTTGCCGTGGTCGACGTGACCGATGGTGCCGATGTTGCAGTGCGGCTTGTTCCGCTCGAATTTTTCCTTCGCCATTTTCTAAATAACCTCTGTTAGTCAAAAGTTGAATTTCACCGGGAGAGGAAGCGGCACCCGTTGAATCAGGCGCCGCCCCTAGACGCTTGCCTTGTCTTAGGCAAGCTTCTCCTTGATCTCCTGAGCCACATTCGACGGAACTTCGTCATAGTGGCTGAACTGCATCGTGTACTGTGCACGGCCCTGGGTGAACGAACGCAGTTCATTCACGTAACCGAACATGTTGGCCAGCGGCACGTGAGCCTCGACAACCTGCGCATTACCGCGGGAATCGGTGCCCTGGATCTGGCCACGACGGGAGTTCAGGTCGCCGATCACGTCGCCCATGAACTCTTCCGGCGTCACGACTTCGACCTTCATCACCGGCTCCAGCAGGTTGATGCCCGCCTTCTCAGCCGCTTCGCGCATGGCGCCGCGACCGGTGATTTCGAAAGCCACTGTGCTCGAGTCGACGTCGTGGTACTTGCCGTCGATCAGCTCGATGGTGAAGTCGATGATCGGGAAGCCGACCAGATAGCCGCTCTCGGCCTGCTCGCGCATGCCCTTCTCGACCGACGGGATGTATTCACGGGGAATGTTACCGCCCTTGATCTGGTCATCGAAGATGATGCCCTGACCACGTTCGCCGGGGACGACGCGAACCTTGGCTTCACCGAACTGACCCGAACCACCCGACTGCTTCTTGTGGGTGTAGGTCACTTCGACTTCGCGACGGATGGATTCGCGGTAGGCCACCTGCGGTGCACCCACGTTTGCTTCCACCTTGAACTCGCGCTTCATGCGATCGACGAGGATGTCGAGGTGAAGCTCGCCCATGCCCTTGATGATGGTCTGGCCCGATTCGTGGTCGGTCGACACGCGGAACGAGGGATCCTCGGCGGCCAGACGGTTCAGGGCAACGCCCATCTTTTCCTGGTCGGCCTTGGTCTTCGGTTCCACGGACAGCTCGATCACGGGCTCGGGGAATTCCATACGCTCGAGGATGATCGGAGCGCTCGGGGCACACAGGGTGTCACCGGTAGTGGTTTCCTTCAGACCCGCGATAGCGACGATGTCGCCGGCGAATGCTTCTTCGATGTCCTCACGGTTATTGGAGTGCATCAGCAGCATGCGGCCGATCTTCTCACGCTTGTCCTTCACGGAGTTCAGCACAGTGCCCTTGGAGAGCTTGCCCGAGTAGATGCGGGTGAAGGTAAGCGAGCCGACGAACGGGTCGTTCATGATCTTGAATGCGAGAGCGGAGAAAGGCTCGTCGTCCGAAGACGGACGGGTCTCTTCCTTCTCTTCGTCACCCGGAACCACGCCCTTGATGGCGGGAACGTCGATCGGGCTCGGCATGTAATCGACCACGGCGTCGAGCAGGGGCTGAACGCCCTTGTTCTTGAACGCGGAGCCGCACAGGACGGGAACGAAAGCCTGAGCCATGGTACCCTTGCGGATGAGCTTCTTCAGCGTTGCGGCATCGGGCTCGTCGCCGGTTTCGAGGTATGCTTCCATCGCGTCGTCGTCCTGCTCAACAGCAGTTTCGACCAGCTTTTCGCGATATTCGGCAGCCTTGTCGGCGAGGTCAGCCGGGATGTCGACGTAGTTGAACGTCGCGCCCAGACCGTCGTTTTCCCACACGATGCCGCGCATGTTGACGAGATCGACAACACCTTCGAGGTCGCTTTCAGCACCGATCGGCAGGTAAAGCACCAGCGGGGTCGCGCCGAGGCGATCGACGATCGACTGCACGCAGTAGTAGAAGTCGGCACCGGTGCGGTCGAGCTTGTTGATGAAGCACATGCGCGGAACCTTGTACTTGTCCGCCTGGCGCCACACGGTTTCGGACTGCGGCTCAACGCCGGCCACGCCGTCGAACACGGCGACCGCGCCGTCGAGCACGCGCAGGGAGCGTTCGACTTCGATGGTGAAGTCAACGTGTCCGGGCGTGTCGATGATGTTGATGCGGTGCTTGGGACCCTCGCCATCTTCGGCCGACCAGAAGGTGGTCGTCGCAGCCGAGGTGATGGTGATGCCGCGTTCCTGCTCCTGCTCCATCCAGTCCATCGTCGCGGCACCATCGTGCACTTCGCCGATCTTGTAGGACTTGCCGGTGTAGTAGAGAATACGCTCGGTCGTGGTGGTCTTGCCGGCATCGATGTGCGCCATGATGCCGATATTGCGATAGCGCTCCAGCGGATAGTCGCGGGCCATGTTCAATTCCTTAAAGGGTTTGCGGGGTCGATCGGGTCGCGCCCCATATAGTCTCTAATGTGACCACTTGAAGACCGAGGCCGAAGCCCCGGTCCCACAAGCAGCACGCCTTACCAGCGGTAGTGGCTGAAGGCGCGGTTCGCGTCCGCCATGCGGTGCGTGTCTTCGCGCTTCTTCACGGCGTTGCCGCGGTTGTTGGCCGCATCCATCAGCTCGGCCGAGAGGCGCGCGCTCATGGTGGTTTCGGCACGGCCGCGAGCGGCACCGATCAGCCAGCGGATGGCGAGAGCCTGGGCACGCTCGGGGCGAACCTCGACCGGCACCTGGTAGGTGGCACCACCGACACGGCGGCTGCGCACTTCGACCTGCGGCTTCACGTTGTTCAGCGCTTCATGGAACAGCGCCACGGGATCGGTCTTGGCACGGGCTTCGACGGTGTCGAGCGCTGTGTAGACGATACCTTCTGCAACGGCCTTCTTACCGTCCAGCATGAGGTTGTTCATGAACTTCGACAGCACCTGATCACCAAACTTGGGATCGGGCAGGATTTCCCGCTTCTCGGGACGACGACGACGACTCATCTTCTAATACTCCTGAAGAGGGAAACTTACTTCGGACGCTTCGCGCCGTACTTCGAACGGCTCTGGCGACGGTCCTTCACGCCCTGCGTGTCGAGCACGCCGCGCAGCACGTGGTAGCGCACGCCGGGAAGGTCGCGCACACGGCCGCCGCGGATCAGCACGACAGAGTGTTCCTGGAGGTTGTGGCCTTCGCCCGGGATGTAGGCGATCACTTCGCGCTGGTTGGTCAGACGGATCTTGGCAACCTTGCGCAGTGCCGAGTTCGGCTTCTTCGGGGTCGTCGTGTAGACACGCGTGCAAACGCCGCGCTTCTGCGGGTTCGACTGCATGGCTGCAGACTTGCTCTTCTTCACGATCGGCTTGCGCGGCTTGCGCACCAGCTGGTTAATAGTCGGCATAGTTTCTCTTCACCGTTTTGTACCGGTCCGCCTGACGGGCAAGCAAAGCGCCTGCCCTGACGAAACCGGAGTTGCGTGATGCTTTTGCGGATTGTGGCCCGGATGGAATGTATCGGGATCGTGCAAACGGTGCGCCCTAGCCGCTCCGCGTGGGAGAGCCTGGCGACCATTCGCGCGAGCCTGAAACGCTCCACCCGGCAAGCCTTGAAGCACCGGGTTACTTTGACGGCTGCCCCACAGCTTTCGCTGCAATAGAAAAAGGCTCCACCTGTCGGGGAGCCCCGGGACATGACCGGCAATGTTCAGCTCTATCTGGCCGGGGACTCGCTCAAGAGCGGCCTCGGATGGGCGCGCACTTAGTTGGGAATCCTTCAGGGGTCAAGGGTGTGAGTTTGACGGAAGGCTAACTTGTTAAAATCGTTGAAGTGTGAAACGGCAAGTCGTTATGAGCAACAACCAGCCTACTCATCACCTTGACCGACCCATAGAGTCCCGATCGGAAGACAAACTAGAGCGAGCTGCGTTCGTCAAATCACTCGGGAAAAGACTAGTAGTTAACGGTAAGGCGACAGGCCTCATTGTCGGAGTCGAAGGTGAATGGGGCTCTGGCAAATCTTCAATCCTAAATATGCTCAAAGAAGAGCTCGGATTGCGGAAGGAGTATGGCGCCCCTCTTGTGATGCGGTTCGACCCTTGGCTGATATCTACCCGTGACGATCTGATCGCACATTTTTTCGCCCAACTGACCTCTGAGCTGAGGCAGTACGTCGGTCATTACGATGTCTATGATAGCGGAAGAGACCAACTTACCGATAAGGTCGTAAATCTAATCGCAGAATACGGGGAAGGTATATCCCCAGCTTTCAATAAAATAATTCCCGTGTCTGGAACGGGGCTGAAAATATTCTCGAAATTTATTGCTGGTAAAAAGGAGTTTCGCGCAAGCCTACCTCAACTTCGTTTGGAAGTTGCTTCGGGTCTAAAGAAATTAGACTTTCCCATCGTCATTCTTATCGATGAATTAGACCGCCTTGAGGATGGTGAAGTTCGAACGATGGCGCAGCTCCTGCGGTCAGTGGCTGACTTTCCGAGTGTCTCATATGCGATCAGCTACGACGAAAAGCGGGTCGTTGAAGCACTAGGTGGAGGAAGTGACGAACTTAGTAGAGATCGAGGCCAAGCTTATCTAGAAAAAATTGTACAAATAAATGTCAGAGTGCCTCCGATCGAGAAATCTGAAATCGTGAATATACTCCGGCGTGATCTTGGAGACGTCCTACGATTTTCAAATATCCCACTGACGCCTGAAGACAAGAAGCGATTTGAAGAGATATTTTCTATAGTCGTTCCCGCGGCCATCAAGAACACAAGAGATATACAGAAAGTTGTATCCGATTTCTCTGGCCGGGTTGTTGGACTCGAGGGGGAAGTAAACCCTGTCGATGCTTTCGCCTTGTCCATATTTAATGTAAAAGAACAAAAACAAATTAGACATTTGTCCAGTGCGGTAACTACCGAAATGCAGAACATCGCGCCACGAAATTGCGCGACAGCATTTAGAATGATGGATTTTAGTGACAGTACTTTTCTGCCGTACCACAGAGCGACAACACAATTCGATTCGCAGTGGGCGAAGAAGTTAGCGAACTTTATCTTTCCACAGGAAGAACGAAAGTTGAAGATCGATGAAATTTACAGTGATAGGCTAACCTCGTTAATCGCAATTAGAAAATCGGTTAAGCAAGATAGCAAAATCGGAGTTCCCACTCGCAGCCAGTTCCGGCGCCTAACTTCACTATTAAACAAAGGCGAGTTTGAAAAAACCGAACGCTTTTCTAAAATCAGAGATCAAATAAAATTTCTCGATTATATTGACGAATTTCATGCCGAGTTCGACGAGGTCGGGTTTCCTCGATTTATTAGTTACCTTGGCTATCGGATCGAGCAAATATTGGAAGGAGACTCATCGGCTCAAATAAATTCTTTCAAAATTTTAGCTGCCGCAGGACTAATTAATCGTATTTCCCGGCGCTCAGAATTTCTTGGCTTAGACCTTCAAGGGGTTATTGCGCGCATGATAAGCGGAGGAGCGATTCATCTCGGTGCTGCTTTGCTTTGCGACGAATTCTTCTTAAGGCAAGCTTGGAAAAATCACGAAGGTTTGGCCAAGACTTCGCTATCTCCTAAGGCCATTCAAAATTTGCGCGGACTGTTAAGTCGCTTCCTCTCGGGTCCGCATGGAGTTCCGCGCCGCGGGGTCATACTCGCAGCATTCCCTCAAACTAATTCCGACATCAACATATCTCGTCCGGCGTTGGACGTTCTTGATAACTCTCGCGACCACGAATTCGCCATCGATTGTATGAGCTTTCTATTTTCTCGACCGTTCGACGAAGTAGACTATTCAGCATCGGCGGAGCACATATCACAGAGGTATTTACGACCGGACGAATTCCAATATTTTGTTTCTAACATCTACCCCGAGATGAACGCTCGGAGTCCCGAGTTGTTATCTCAGCATTTGGATGCAGTGCGCCTACTCGTAACTAAGATGCGATTCTAGTTGTTCTTTCCTACAGCCCTAGGCCAATGCTCCACCTGCGAGCATGACCTATTTGCTATTCCCTCAAACGCCGGGCGCGAGCCGTCCGGCTCGCTTGGCTTTCGCCCTACCGGGCGGCGCACGGTCGTGCGCTGTCGTTGCCCTTCGGGCACCGAGTTCATCGCCTGATAGCGGGGGCTGCGCATGACTTCGTTGCCCAACCGCCCGCGCGCCATTCCCTCGCAAGCCACCTCCTACGTCACCGCCCCGCCCTCGCCCGTCGAGGCGTCCGATCCGTTGCTTGATTTCGCGCCCGTGCCGCACGTGGCTCCGCGCAGGAATTCCATCACGCCCGATCGCCAGCGCAAGTTCATCGCCCATCTCGCCGCCACCGGCATCGTCAGGCAGGCCGCCAAGCACATCGGCGCCAGTCTGGAGGCGCTCTACAAGCTGCGCAATCGTCCCGGCGCGGAGGGGTTTCGCGCGGCGTGGGACATGGCGGTGGATCGCGGTGTCTCCCGGCTGGAGGACTGCGCGCTCGCCCGCGCCATCGAGGGTGAGGAGCGCCTGGTCGTCTCCGCCGGAAAGGTGCTGGGCACGGAGCGGCGGCATAACGAGGCGCTGGTGATGTTCTTCCTGCGCCAGCGCCGCGCGGACCGCTATGGCCCCGACATTCGCGCAGGCCATCCCTTGTACGAACGCATCCGCGCCGAGGTGCTGGCAGAGCAGGCCGCCAATCGCCCCAGCAAGGAGCAGGTGCTCGCCAGCATCAACGCCAAGCTCGACAGGATGCGCGAACGCCGCGCCGCGGCACAGCGGTTGCTGGCGGATGACAAATAGAAATAGAGCCGCCCACCGAATTTCGACGCTAAAGTCGAATTATGGTAAACAATTCATCGGTCGCCAAAAGGCACTTTAAATACTGCCAGCTTCGTATCGAAGTAAATATCTGAATACGTCATCGTATTTATGGATTGGATTGACCATGAAAAGCAAACGACTCGGTTACGCACTGGCGGCCAGTATTGTCATTCTCAGCGGTTCCGCGCTGGCGATGGCTCAGGGCAACGGAAACGGTAAGGGCAAGAACGGCGGCGGCGGCGCGGAAGATCCCCCGGCTGCTTTCGAACCCGAGTTTGCAGGCATCCGGATCGGCGGGCGCAACAAGCCGAACCAGCTCATCCTCACCAACAGGGACGCCTCGATGGAAGTTTCCGCCCACAGCGCGGATGGTATCTGGGTGGGCGTTGACCTATCGATTGACACCGCGGGACTGATTGCATTCGTGATCGACAACACCGCGTATCTGCAATCCTGGTCCAGCGACAATGGCTTCGTTCTGACGGACGCGGTCCCCGTCTATTCCTCACCGGAACAGATGGGGCCGGTGGATTTCTCGCCGGAGGGCGACCGCCTGACCTGGCTGGAGGAAGTGAACGGCGAACGTTTCCTGAAGGTCTGCAACATCCATCCGACGGAACTCGAGTGCGACACCGTCGTCACGCAGGAGGCGCTTAGCGGATGGCATCTCCAGCTGCTCCGCTTTCATCCCGAGGACAACGATACGGTGGTCTTCGCCGGTCGTCCTCCCAACGTCGTATCGGGCGACGGCATTTATACCTACAGGCTCGGCGGCGCCGCACCCGCCCATACGCCGCTTATCAATAACGCAGGCTTTGACGACGTAGGACCAGGCGGCGATGGCGGCGTACCGCTTGTCGTGGGCGAACAGAATGGCCAGCCGGTGTTCTTCAGCCTGTTGAGCGGCGCCCAGGTCTACCCTGCCTTCGAGGGTTTCGGTTACGGCTTCCGCTTCAATTGCGGCGGGGACGCGCTCCTGTACCTCGAAACCGGAGGAGGCGGACCGTACATTGCCGTCACTGAATTCGGCGGCCCGGTAGAAAAGCTCACGAACAAGGGCTGGAACATCAATCGCGGGCATGACTGGATGTCGAAGGCCGATTGTAACGCCCCCTGAAAACTCCGAACTAGGATCACATCAGCGCAGTCGTTGAGTAGCGCCGCGGCTTCTCGCCACCTCCCGTCTTGTCCGTTGCACATTTCCAATCTACAACATCGGACAAAATCAATCTGGCCGAGGAATACAGGGGCCAGAAGTCTTGGGAGAACCACTGCATGATCCGCCGCATTACCCTTGCTCTTGCCGCCACAACGGCGCTGGCCATTGCCGCGCCCGCCATCTCGCAGGAGCGGCCTGACGATCTGACCGAACTGCCGCCCGTCCCCACCGACTACACGCCCGATCGCCTGCCGTGGGGGGACTATGACTTCACCGGCACCTGGCCGATCGAGAACATCAATCAGGGCCACATCCTGTTCCAGCGCCCTGCCGCCTATGGCGACCGTTTCTGGGTGAATGACGAGGAATGGGAACGCCGCCTCGCCGCAGCGCGCGGGAATGACGGCAATTTCACGCAGGCCAACGAGAGCGGCATCGGCGCCGGGGGCACTGAAGGGCTTGAGGCGTGGTTCATCAACACGGACTGGGCAAAGTCCACCGCCATGCTCGTCTCGCCTGCCGACGGGCAGCTGCCCGATCTGACGCCCGAGGCGATGGAACTGTTCCAGGCCGGTCGTTCCGGCTGGGTACCGGGCCAGGCCTATGACTGGGTGGACGATTTCGACAGCTGGGATCGCTGCGTCTCGCGCGGTTTCCCCGCCTCGATGTACCCGTTCCGCTATAACAACGGCATCCGCGTGTTCCAGGCACCGGGCTACGTCACCATCATGCTGGAAATGCTCGGCACCCGCGTGGTGAAGCTATACGACAGCGAAGAAGCCGCCCACGCCGCCAAGTGGGATGAGCCGGTGGAGGCCTGGATGGGCAATTCGCGCGGCTGGTGGGAAGGCAAGACGCTGGTGATCGAGACGACCAACATCGTCAGCGGCGACGCGGCGACGGAAAACACGTTCGAACGCTCCGCCTCCCCGCTCAACATGGCAACGCAGTTCACCGGCACGCTGGACGTGCCCGCCTTCAACACCGTGCCGATGAGCACGGAAGCGATGACGGTGGAGCGCCTGACCATGACCGGCCCGAACACCATCATCCACGAACTCACCTACTCCGACCCGCAGGTCTATGTGGAGCCGTGGACGACGCGCCTCGCCTGGGTTCGCGACGACGAGTACGAATTCTACGAATACGCCTGTCATGAAGGCAACTACATGCCGCGCGACTACATCAGCGCCAGCCGCGCCCAGCAGGAACGGATCGCGCAGGGGCTGGAAGAGCCGGTGACTGCAGAGAATGACGACCGCAGCCGCTTCGCCCAGCCGTTCGATCACGATCCCGGCACCGGCCCGCGTCCGGGTTTCGGCCCGCCCCCGCCGCCTGACAACGACGCGGAACAGGGCGAGGAAGCAGAAGAACAGGGCTGACGCGGCCAACTGCCTTCAGCTTTGCCAAAAAGAAGAAGGGCGGGGTTTCATCACCCCGCCCTTTTCGTATCAGGCCACCAGCGTCGGCTGGCCGCAGCGCAGCCGGTCGACAGTCACGTCCGCTGCGCCGAGCTTGATCCCGAGAAGCGCACTGAGCTGGTTCAGGAGCGTATCGAGAGATGGCGCAACACCGCCGAGCGCATTCCCCACGAGGCTGGCGTAATTCCCCAGGTTCAGGCCGAGGCCGAGTGTGCGCACATCCAGTTCGACATCGTCCGCCAGCGAGTTTGCCGTGCCTTCCAGCGCGTCGGTCGTTCCGGCAGTGCGCGTGCGACGCTCCTCAACATCCTCGTGCGTGAAGTGCAGTTCGACCGGCGTATCGCCGCCAATGGAGATGTCGGCATAGGCATCCACTTCCACAAGGGCGGTTTCGAGGATCCTCGCCGGTTCGAGCCAGAGCGGTGCGGAGAAATCGTCGAACAGATCGTCGTTCACACCGGCAATCGCGGCGGTACCGATGGACGGTTTCGCCTCGACATAGACACCGTCCGAGCCGTCTCCGGCGGCGCAGACGATGTCGGTCATCTGCGCTTCGGCGGAGGCAAGCTCTGCATAGACCGGCACTTCCAGCGCACCCAGACCCGCAATGGCATCGAAGCCCGCCACCACCGAAACGCGGGTTTCCGAGGTGCGCAGCGTTACATCGCCCATGGTGTCGATAGTGAGCCATGGAGAGCGTTCTTCCGAATAGCCGCCGGCCACGCGGATATCGACGCTGGCGAGGCCGGCAATGTCGGTCTCAAGCGAAGCATCGTAGCTGTCGCCGTGCGCGGCTTGCAGCAGGCTGCGCAGCAGCGAGTAGGCATCCACCGACACGCCCGACACACCATCGTTCACATCGGTGTTGGCCAGCGGACCAAGGTCGATCAGTTCGGACAGCAGCACGAAATCGCTGCCCAGTTGCGCCGCGACCCGCTCCAGCAGAGCGGAAAGTTGCTCGTCCTCGGTCGCATCGGCCATGGCCTGCACTGCCAGGTGAAGCGGCGTATCTTCCTCGAATATCTCGCCGAACGTTTCCCCTTCCATCTCCTGCAAGGGACCGAGCGATTCGGCAAAATCGAGAACGTCGATCTCGGTATCGGTCAGCACGTCGATCTCGGCTGGCGTCAGTTCCAGCGCGGTTCCGGCGAGCGCGGAAAGCAGGTTGTCGGCAAGATCGCCGGGCAAGTCCGCCACTCGCGTCCCCAGCATGAACCCTGCCATGTCGGTGCGTGCGGCAGTCGCGCGGGCCGTGACCTGCGAGCTGTTGCCCGCAGAAACGAAGCTGCCGAAAAACAGGTCCACTTCCTGCGTCAATTCCACCCGCGTGGCATTGGGATAGAGCGACGTTTCATCGAAACGCTCGGTCCAGTCGATCTCCGGATCGCGCAGGTATTCACCCTCGATGACTGCAAGGATGGTCACATCCTCGGCACCGTTCTCGGCAATCACGTCTGCGACGATGGCTTCCTTAGAAAACTCGTCGCTGCCCGAGATCGCCGCCGCTGCGGCTGCATCGGCAATGTTCTGCAATTTGCGTTCGGCAAGGAAGAGCGAGCCGAGATCGAGCGCGAAGGCACCCATCGCCATCAGCGGCGGCAGGGCAAGGCCGAACAATACCGCACTGGCACCGTCTTCGTCGTGGAGGATGGATGAGATGGGTCGCATGGTCTTCAAGGGGATCCTCCTAGAGAGAGCTCAGACGCACGCGGGCCTGCCGCGTTATCGGGCTGGCGGGCATCGGGATCAGGTTCGCGCTGAGAATCGCGCTTACGGAAAAGTCGTAGGAAACGGCGACGGTGTAGACGTTACCTTCAAGGCTGGTGGCCACCGTCACCTTGTCCGCATCAACGGTGCCTGCGGAAAGCACGCCGTCGTTGACGACGTCCTCGACAATGGCCTGCCGGTCGTCTTCGTCGATCCCTGCCAGAACGGCACGGGCACCTTCGTTGGCAGCCTGCTGCACGCTGTGAGCCGCCATGAACCAGATGCCATAGCTGACCACGCCGAACAGCAGGATGATCACGATCGGCAGTATGAATGCCGCCTCGATCAGTACCGCGCCGCGCTCGTTACGGGCCAGTGCCGAGAAGAGGGCCTTGCCCCGCCGGAGCATTAACGTGCTGGAGTTGAGTGCTTTTTCCATGCTGCACAGTTTCCCACGCAACAATCAAGCAATGTAAAAGAGTGTTCAGACGGGATTTTTCACAAATTACGCAAAACCGGTTGGCCCCTATCACCCAAAAGGGTCAGAAAACCGTTCGTGGTTAATTCCGCATCCACGGACTTCATGGGCCAAGTTCGCACGAATTACGCAAAACCCGGCGATTTTGCGAAATCGGTTCGCAGTCAGCTCTCTGCGCGAGTCATGATGACCGAAGCGCCTTCCATCCCGTAGGCACCGTGGAGCGGAACGATCGCAATCTTGACGCTGAGCACTCCCGAATGATTGGGCGTCAGTTGCACCTCGGTCTGCTGCGGCAGGTTTTCCTCGAACACCTTGTCAAGCACACCGCGGAACGCGAGCCGCTGTTCACGCATGACGAGGTCCTGCAGACGCGTGCCGTGAAGCTTGTCCTGGGCAAGGCCCATCCATTCCTCGAAGGAATCGTCTGTCTTTTCGATCAGGCCGCGCGGGGTGATGCGGGCATAGCTGACATCGGGGTGCAGGCTGATGGCTTCCAGCATGCCTTCCTTGGCATCGGCCATGCGGTAACGCTCGACCTCTTCCGTGATGTCACGCAGCAGCAGCACCAGCCGGTTACCCAGCGGAATGGTCTGCAAGTGGGTCCAGCGCCCTTCGCCGAACATCGAGGGGATATCGGCATTGAGCGCTTCGCCTGTCGCCAGCGTGCGGCGGTACTGGACCTGCACCACGCTTCCTTCCAGATCGGGCATGGCCTCGGTAAGGGTCAGCCCCTTGCGCAAGGGCGGCAGGTGGCAATACTGCCGCGCACGGGCGTTGGCATAGAGTATTTCTTCATCCGGCGTGCACAGGATCAGGCTTTCCTTCAGCCATTCCCCCAGGCCGGTCAGCCGTTCATCAGGAGAGAGAATGCCATCTTCGATGGATGGCCGGATGAGCTGATGATGCAGGCGGGCCCCTGCCAGCACATGCGATACCCGCCCGTGCGTGGTGATATAGACAGGGGCGGTCTGCGACGCATCGCGCCACTTCGCAAATGAACGCACCAGTTCGGCCGACGTCACCTGCGTCGTCGCTTTTTCCGTATTCGGATCGTCTTGCACTGCGATCCCCCCGTTTTTCCCCAAATTGCCTTTCTTCCACAGCACCGTTAGCGCGGCGCCGCTTTGCGATAGAACAATTCTTTAGCCGGAACATTACCGACCATGAGCGGTGCTTAACACAAATCGGCACGCAGCGTAGGATTTTTTGTTTCAGATCATAACGTTGCACGATGAACGTTCACAAGGCGCGGTCACGGAATTTCTTATAATCCGCCCGGAATGACAAAAGGGCGAGGAAACATTCCCCGCCCTTGCCATGATATTACTTTGGAATTGACGATTAATTCTCGCCAGCAGGGGTCTCCATTCCTTCGCTGATCACCAGCGTGTAGCTGCCACCCGAGCCGCCATAGCCCTGCGCGCGGATGCGCAGCATGTCGAGCAGGCCCGGTTCGCTGGCGATAAGGCCAAGATCCACCGGCAGCATCGAGTTGAGCTCGCCCCCGCCATCATCATCGCTGTCGACGACGGCAAAGCCGAGCGGCGTGTCGAAACCGATCTCGATGTATGGATCGATCTCGCCGCCGAAGTCCGGGTCGCCCTCGCCACTGGCATTCATGCGGATGGAAACCTCTCCGTTGCCGCTGCGGATCGCGGCCTTGGCTTCCTCGCTAAGCTGGTAATCGATGTGGCTTGGCATCAGCGAGGCGTCGCCAATGTCGTCCCACCCTTCGGCAAGTTCACCGCTGGCGGTATCGTCGATCCCGATCACCTGCAGGGGAAGCTGCGCGGTCGCCTCGCGCTGCTCACGCACGCGCAGGCGGTATGCACCGGTGGAATCGCCAAAACCGCTGGCGGCAATGGTGTATGTGCCGTCGCTCTCGAAGGTATGGCGCAGCAGGGAATTGAGGTTCTCGCCGCCATCGTCGTTGAAAGCGATTGCCTCGCCCGATGCGTCGCGCAGTTCGAGATAGGGGTCCAGCCCCTCGTCGGTGGCGACCAGTGCCACCTCGACCATGTCGCCTGCCCGCCCGTTGATGGTGAAGAGGTGCTCCTCTCCCATCAGCATGCCGGTTTCCGTGGCGCCATAGGTCACGGAGCGAACGCCCACCTCGACATATTCGCTGGTGGCAAGGCGCAGGTCGAACGTGCCGCCGTATGTCTCGCCATCCTCGGCCCATTCGGAGTTGAAGCTGTCGACTTCTATCGTGATGCGACGACTCCGATCCTCGGCACCGATGCGGGCGCGTGAGTTGAGATCGTCACCGCCGTCGTCGTCCTCGACGATCAGATCGCCATTCTCATCGAGTACGCGCAGCACCGGATCAAGGTCGCCGTTCGCGATAACATCGATCTGCAGGCCGGTGTCGGCAGGGATGGTGAACGTGAAGGTTGCCGGCTCCCCGTCGATACTTCCCTGGAACACGCGAACACCGCTCTGCGCCTCGTCGAGATTGCGCTGCGCCATTGCCGGCGGCGCGAAAAACATGGCAGCGCCAGCGAGAAGGGCGGCGCAGCGAACAGTCTTCAACATCGAAAAATCCCCCGTTGTAACCGTGACCGGTCAAAGCTGCTTTCAGGCAGCACATTCACGCTAGTGCGTCAAAGCTTAATGCCGACTAATCCGACCATTCATCGGACAGCAGGGCCCACAGCCACGTATCGGCCCAGCCGATATGCGTTTTCATCGTGTGCCGCAGGTGTCCCTCGCGGGTGAAGCCCAGCCGCTCCAGCAAGGCGTTGGAGCGTTTGTTGCGCGGATCGACATCGGCGAAGATGCGGTGGAAGCCTTGCACCCGGAAAAGATGCGTGATGAGCGCCGACACGCACTCGCGGGCGATGCCCTTCCCCTCGTTTCCGGGAACGAGAATGTAGCCGATCTCCGCCACCTGCTCGACAGCGCTGCTGGCCACCATGCGGAACACGGGCGCGCCGCCGCCGTGCGGCTCGCAGATCCACGTGCGCCCGCCCCACTGGGTGTCGAACAGGTATTCGCGAAACTCGCCCCGATCGTCGAAGGCCCCGCGCGACCAGTAGCGCATGTGCTCGTCACTGGAGAATGCCGGCCACAGCGCCTTTTCATCGCCCCGCTCCAGCGCGCGGCAGGTAAAACGCGGAGTGGTTATGGCAGGGGTGTCGGTCATCACGGAAGCAATAGCAGGGGTGGGCAATTGCGCCATGGGTTCGCTCCGGTAATCGTCATCTGCGGCAAACCAATCCGCAGCTCGCGACCGATTAACGGAAGTTGGCGAAATCGCCGACAGGGCGCTATAATGAACAATCATGAGCGAAGAGGCATGCTGTCATCACGAGCATCACTCTCGCGGCCCCAAGGCACCGGATGATCCGCGATATGATACCGTGCCGGAAGGCCACACGGGAGCGGTCTATACCTGCCCTATGCATCCCCAAGTGCGGCAGGCCGAGCCCGGCTCGTGCCCGATCTGCGGAATGGCCCTCGAACTTGAAACGGCGGCCTTGGAGAGCCAGCCGACAAATCCCGAACTGATCGATTTCACTCGCCGCTTCTGGATCGGTGCAACGCTGACCGTTCCCCTGTTGCTGTTGGCGATGGGTCCGATGATCGGTCTCGGCTGGTTCAGGCAGGTGCTGGGCGAAGGCGCAGCGCAATGGGCCGAACTCTTGCTGGCAACGCCGGTTGTCCTGTGGTGCGGCTGGCCATTCCTGGAGCGGGGATGGAAATCCTTCCGCTCACGCAACCTCAACATGTTTTCCCTGATCACAATGGGAGTGGTAGCGGCCTGGCTGTTCAGCATCACCGCAGTCGTGGCTCCCTCGATCTTCCCGCAAGGCTTCCGCGACATGCACGGGCATGTCCCGATCTACTTCGAGGCGGCGGCTGTGATCGTGGTTCTGGTGCTGCTGGGTCAAATGCTTGAACTTCGGGCAAGGGAGGGAACCGGCAAGGCAATCCGGGCACTTCTCGATCTTGCTGCCAAGACCGCACGGGTGATCCGCGACGATGGAAGCGAGGAAGAGATCTCGCTCGACCAGGTCCGCGTCGGTGATCGGCTGCGGGTGAGACCCGGTGAGAAGGTGCCGGTGGATGGCGAGGTCGTGGAAGGCCACTCCTCTGTCGACGAAAGCATGATTACGGGCGAGCCGGTGCCAGTCGAAAAGTCCGTCGGCGATACGGTGACAGGGGCCACGCTAAACGGCCAAGGCAGCATAATTGTTACCGCGCTTCGCGTGGGTTCCGACACCATGCTCAGCCAAATCGTCGACATGGTGGCCAAGGCGCAGCGTTCGCGCGCGCCTATCCAGAAATACGCCGATCATGTTGCCGGCTGGTTCGTGCCCGCGGTTATAGGCGTGGCCGTGCTCGCGTTCCTCGGCTGGTCGATCTGGGGACCGGCCCCTGCACTGTCCTACGCTCTGATCGCGGCCGTTTCGGTGCTGATCATCGCGTGTCCCTGCGCCCTTGGCCTGGCGACGCCGATGTCCGTGATGACAGCGACCGGGCGCGGTGCCCGGGCGGGCGTTCTGATCAAGAACGCCGAGGCGCTGGAACGTTTCGAACAGATCGACACGCTGATCGTCGACAAGACGGGCACGCTAACCGAGGGCAAGCCGCAGCTTGTTGCCGTTCTGCCAGAGAGCGGATTCGCGGAGGAAGAGATCCTGCGTCTCGCCGCCACGCTTGAAAAGGGATCGGAACATCCACTGGCAGAGGCGATCGTGAAAGGCGCTGAGCAGCGCGGCATCCCGCTCGACAAGGCACAGGACTTCGAAGCCGTTACGGGAAAAGGTGTGCGGGGCCAGGTCGCGGGGGTGGAAGTCGCGCTGGGTAATGCCGCAATGCTGGATCAACTGGCAATTCCATCGAAAGATGCCGAAGCAAAGGCAGATAGCCGCCGCGACAGCGGCGAAACCGTGATGTTCGTGGTTGCTGGTGGCAAGATCGCCGGGCTGGTGTGTGTCGCTGACGTGGTGAAACAAACCACGCCTGCCGCACTTAAGCAGCTTCACTCCCTTGGCCTTCGCATCATCATGGCGACAGGCGACAGCGAGCGGACAGCCAATGCCGTCGCCGCATCCCTTGGCATCGACGAAATCCGCGCCGGAGTGTTGCCGCAGGACAAGGCGAGGATGATCGCTGATCTCCAGCAGCAGGGGCGCAAGGTTGCCATGGCAGGGGACGGGGTCAACGATGCGCCCGCCCTCGCACAGGCCGATGTCGGCATCGCCATGGGGACCGGAGCGGATGTGGCAATCGAAAGTGCCGGGATTACGCTCGTACAAGGCAATCTGGATGGAATTGTCCGCGCCCGCCGGCTGGCCGAGGCAACGATTCGGAACATCCGCCAGAACCTTTTCTTTGCGCTGATTTACAATGCCGTAGGCGTGCCGATCGCGGCTGGCGTGCTGTATCCGGTTGCCGGCATCCTGATCAGTCCGATGTTTGCCGCTCTCGCGATGAGCGCTTCCTCGATTTCGGTCGTGACGAACTCGCTACGACTTCGGACCGCGATGATCTGAACCGTCGATTGGGGAGAGGAGTTGAAAGATGCTGAAGCAAGGAACTGAAATGCTCTTGTCCGCAGGTGCAAGATCGCAGCAAGGCCCAGGCTGGCATATGCACGATGGCGACCACATGTTCGGGCATGCATGGGGCTGGGGCGCAAGCCTTGGCCACGCTTTGCTCTGGCTGCTGGTGATCGCAGCTGTCGTAATCACTACCATCGTTTTCACGCGCAGGCTTGGCGGCGGAAGCTCGGCGACCAACCATGGAAGGACCGCGCTAGACCGTCTCGATCAACGGTATGCCGACGGTGAGATGGATCGCGAGGAATATCTGCAGCGCAAGAAGGATATTCTGGATCGGTAATGCGCAGCAAAGCGCGACCTGGGTGACGCCAAGCCCCCCTCTAACCCTACCGCGACCAATGACGTTTTTGCACCGGCTGATGAACTCTTTGCATTTGCACTTTGCTCTCGCTGCGGTGCAGCATCGGCGGACAAAGAAAATTGAGATGATGACGTCCAACGGAAGGCAGCAAACATTTTTGGAAAGGGACATCCAATGAACAAGAACCTGCTTGCCGCCCTCACCGCCGGGCTTACTCTCGCTGCAACTGCCACGCCCGCCTCTGCCGGCGAAGTGGCGATCTCCATCAATCTCGACGGTATCGATCTTACCAGCCCTGAAGGCCTGGAGATCGCGCACGAACGCATTGAAACTTCGGTGGTTCGCGCCTGCCGCCGCACATCGGTATCGCCGATTTTCTTCCATCTGGTCCACGACGCAGAGGAAGAGTGCATCGCGGATGGAACGAGCAAGGCTTTGGCACAGCTGGAGAGCTTCGTGCCCGTGATCGAACCTGAAGCGAAGGAAACGGTTGGCTGACAAGCTTTCCCTTCCGGGTAACATGATCAAGGCTCCGGAGGATGACTCCGGAGCCTTATCTTTTGCGCGTCGACAGAGAGGGCGTTTCTGGATCTACGCCTCCGCCCGCTTCCACTGATTAGGCAGAGGGCAGCGTCTTTCCGCCAGCGATCACGGCGGCATTGCCGCTATTGCGACTGGCCGCCTGTCAGGAATTCCACCAGCGCGCGGACCTTCTTCTGCCGCCACTGCGGGCGCGGGGCGACCAGCCAGTAGGCGCGGCGGCAGTCTTCCTGCTGTTCCACCGCTTCAAGCCGTCCGTCGGCCAGCGCTTCCTCCACCAGCGGCAGCGGCAGCCATGCGCGGCCGATGCCTGCGATGGCAGAGGACAGAACCTGTCCCGCATTGCCCACTTGCAACACCACGTTCGCGCCATCGGGCGCTTCGTAGGTCGGCCAGCTGATCCACGCGTCGGGCGCGCCGGGCGCCGCGACAATCACCTTGCAGCCGTCCACCAGCTGCGCGCCTTCCAGTTCGCCGGGGCCTTCCACCAGCCTAATGGCAAGATCGAGATTGGCCTCCGTAAAGTCGGCGTTCTCGTCAGCGTGAAGCTGCACGGTGACTTCAGGGTTGGCCTTGCGGAAAGCGGCAAGGCGCGGGGCGAGCCACTGGGCGAAGAATTCGCGCGGGCAGGCAATGGCGTAGCTGGACGAGCTTTGCCCCGCCTGCATCGCCTGAACGCTTTCCTCGAACTTCAAAAAGCCGTCGCGCAGCGAATCGAGACCGGCCTCGGCTTCGTCCGTCAATTCCAGCCCCTTTGACGTGCGGCGGAACAGCACCACGCCCAGCACATCCTCCAGCGCGCGAATCTGCTGGCCCACGGCGGCGGGCGTCACCGCCAGCTCGTCTGCCGCGCGCGTGAACGACAGGTGCCGGGCGGCGGCATCGAATACGCGCAAGGCGTTGAGAGGCAGGTGCGTGCGTTTCATCGGCAGTTATCCAGTGCCAGCCTCTAGGAAAGGTGGAGCCTCGCGGCAAGCGGCTTGACCGCGCGCGCTCTTGCCCACAGTCTGCGCGGCAAACAGGGTCCCTTCCAGGAGTAATTGATGATCCGTCACGTGATCGGCCTTATCGCCGCCATGTTCGCCGCCGTGTTCGCTGTCGCCGCGCCCGCAGCAGCTCAAAGCCCGCTGCAGGGCCAGTTCGATGCCTCCATTCCCACGCTGGAAGAAGTTGCCGGACACCGCACTGGCGAACAGATCACGCGGCCCGCCATGGTGGTCGATTACATGGAAGCGCTGGCCGCCGCCGCGCCGGACCGGATACGGATCGTGCAATATGCCACCAGTTGGGAAGGTCGTCCGCTGATCTATGCCGTGATCTCCAGCCGTGAGAACATGGCGCGGATCGACGCGATCCAGGCCGACATGCAGCGCATCGCCGCAGGCGGCGCGCCGAATGCAGACAGCGTGCCGGTGACGTGGCTCTCCTACGGCGTGCACGGCAACGAGATCAGCAGTTCCGACGCCGCGCTGGCGCTAGCCTATCACCTGCTCGCCTCGCAGGGAGACGAGCTTGTGGACACGATCCTGTCCAACAGCGTCGTCATCATAGACCCTTCGCAGAACCCCGACGGGCGCGCGCGTTTCACCAACAGCTATTACCAGCAGCTGGGCATCGCCCCCTCCCCCAACCGCGCGACGGCAGGGCATGACGAGCCGTGGCCGGGCGGCCGGTTCAACCACTACCTGTTCGATCTCAACCGCGACTGGTTCGCACTGACCCAGCCGGAGACAGAGGGCAAGGTCGCCGCCGTGCGCGACTGGCAGCCAGTGGTGCTGGTGGACGCGCACGAAATGGGCGGGGACGAGACCTACTTCTTCCCCCCGAGCGCCGAGCCGTTCAATCCCTACATCACTGCTGACCAGCGGCAGAAGCAGGTGCTGCTGGGCCGCAATAACGCGGCGTGGCTGGATCGCCTGGGCGTCCCCTACTTCACGCGCGAAGTCTACGACGCGTTCTATCCCGGTTACGGTGACACCTGGCCGACGCTGAACGGCTCTGTCGCCATGACCTTCGAACAAAGCTCCGCGCGCGGACTGGTGTGGGAACGTCGCAATGGCGAAATGCTCACTTACGGCGAAGGCGTGCGCAATCACTTCGTCACCACGCTGGCAACGGCGGAAACCGTGGCGCGTAACGCCAGCATGTTCCTGTCCGACTATGCCGCATACCGCCGCAGCGCTGCGCAGGGCTCTGCCGGCACGGGCTACTTCGTGATCGACCTCGCCGACCGCCGCTGGAACGCCGAGGCACTGGCGCGCCGCCTTGCCCATCAAGGCATTGCCGTGGGCCGCGTGGAAGGCCCGGCAAGCGCCTGCGGGCGATCCTATCCGCAAGGTTATCTCTCGGTATCCATGCGTCAGCCGACCGCGCGCCTGATCCGCAGCCTGCTGGACGACAACGTGGAACTGCCCGCACACTTCATCGAAGCACAGGAGGAGCGTCGCTCCATCGACCTGCCGCATGAAATTTATGACACGACTGCGTGGTCGGTCGGGCAGATGAGCGGCCTCGACGTGGCCCAGTGCGGCAGCGCTGCCGCTGGCACCATGGTGACAGCCGACAGCCCGATGCCTGCCCTCGCCCGCGCTGCCGGTGCCTTCGGCATCGCCGTGCCGTGGACTGACAGCGGTCAGGTGCGCCTGGTGGCAGAAGCGCTGGAAGCAGGCATGGTTGGCCGCGCGACAGACACCGCCTTCTCCGCCGGTGGCCGCGCTTTCCCGCGCGGTACGGTGGTTTTCACGCTTACCGACAATGACGGTTCGCTGGACGGCCTCGTAACGCTCGCCAGCCAGATCGGCGCGGAGACCGTGCCGCTCGAATCCGGCTGGGTGGACGATGGCCCGAACCTCGGCAGCGATAGCTTTGCGCGCCTTTCCGCGCCCAAGATCGCGATCCTGTGGGACGATGGCGTTTCGCCGCTGTCCGCAGGTGCCACCCGCTACGTGATCGAGCAACGTTTCGGCCTGCCCGCCATGCCGATCCGCACCGGCACAGTTGGCCGCGCCGACCTTTCGGAGTGGGACGTGATCATCGCGCCCGACAGCTTCAACCTGCCTTCCTCGGCCCGTTCCTCGCTGGCGGAATATGTTCGCGATGGCGGCGTGCTGGTGGCCTACGGCAGTTCGCTCGGCAGCTTTGCCAGCGGCGATGATGCACTGTTCGCCACCAAGGCGGAAACCGTGCTGGGCGGAGACCCTGACGAAGAGGAAGGCGAAGGCAATTCCGCGCCGGGCACCGCTATCGAAAGCATGGACCAGTACCGCGAAACGATCGCCGATCCCTCTCGCCGCCCCGACACCTTGCCGGGCGCAATGCTGAACACGCAGGTGGACCCGGAGAACTTCCTCGCCTCCGGCTACGACGGCAACGCGCCCACCGTGTTCGCCGACGGTTCGATGATCCTCACGCCGCTCAGCCTGACCGATGGGGTGAACGTGGTGCGATACGCCGCGGCCGACGAACTGGTCGCCTCGGGCTACGTGTGGGACGAGAACCGCCGCCAAATGGCTTTCAAGCCCTACATGCTCGCCCAGCCGAACGGCCGCGGCCTCGCCATCGGCTTTGCCCATGATCCGAGCGTTCGTGGTTATCTGGATGGGCTGGACATGCTGCTGGCCAATGCGGTGATCGTGGCGCCGAACAGGGTGCGCTGACGCGCCCCCTGCTCGGCCTTTTGTTCAGCCTCAAGCGCCGGCGTTCGCATCCGCTCACATGGCTACGCCCTACCGGGCGGCGCGCAATTCGCGCGCTGTCGGTCGCTGGTCGCGACCGATCACATTATCAACCGTGAGGCATGGTGCCGGTTCGGGCTGCGCTCAGCAGCCCGCAAGGGCGAACGCCCGCCCGCAGCGGGCGCAGCTTTGCTGCGCGTCTAGTGAGGATGAAGCCGCGGAGGCGGCTTCACAAATCAAACAGAACTATTTTCCGGCGCGGCGAGCGGGAAGTAGGGGATCGCCACTTCGAACTGCGTGCCATCGGCGTGGAGGAAGGTGTAATGTCCTTCCATCGCGCCCTGATTGGTCGTCAGTTCGCAGCCCGAGACGTAATCGTGCGTCTGCCCGGGTTCGAGCACGGGGGTTTCACCCACCACGCCTTCGCCGTCGACGATGTTCACCATCCCGTTCGAATCGGTAATGCGCCAGTGGCGGCTTTTCAGCTGCACCGTTTCATCACGGCCGTTCTCTAGTCGGATGTGATAGACCCAGAACCAGCGGCCTGCACCCACTCGCGATTGTTCGGGCATGAAGTTTACCGCCACGCGAACGGTTACGCCCGCCGTGATGGCCGTATGCTGGAACAGCGAAGAGAGAACAGCGCGAGTCATCACCTGCAAAGGTAGCGTGTCTGCGCGCTGCGGCAAGGGGACTAAAGGACTAAACCCCCGCCTTGTCGAGCGCCTGCGCTATGTCGTCGATAAGGTCCTGCGGATCTTCCAGGCCCACGTTGATACGCAGCATCCCGTCCTCGATCCCCGCGGCCGCGCGGCCTTCCGGGCCCATGTTGTGGTGCGTGGTGGTGGCCGGGTGACACATCAGCGACTTGGAATCGCCGATGTTGTTGGAGATGTCGATCAGTTCCAGCGCGTTGCAGATCGCCATGGCCTGCTCCTTCCCCTTGGGGGCGAAGAAGGCGAAGATCGGCCCTGCGGCGACCATCTGCCGCTTGGCCAGTTCGTGCTGCGGGTGGCTGGGTAGCCAGGGATGCAGAACGCGAACACCGCGATCCTCGATGAACTTTGCCACCTGCAGGGCATTTGCGCTTTGCGCAGGCGCGCGCAGGGGCAGCGTTTCGAGACCCTTGATCACCACCCATGCGTTGAACGGCGCGCAGATCGGGCCGGTGTTGCGCTGGAAGGGGGAGAGGTATTCCTCGATCCATTCCTTGCTGGAACATACCGCGCCGGCCATCACGCGGCCCTGCCCGTCCATCAGCTTAGTCGCGGAATAGGCGACGATGTCCGCGCCGAAATCCATCGGCCGCTGCAGGATGGGCGTGGCAAAGGCATTGTCGACCACGGTCTTGATGCCCTTGGATTTCGCCAGTCCGCAGACGAATTCCAGGTCCACCAGGTCCATCGTCGGGTTGGCGGGCGTTTCGAAGAAGAATGCCTTGGTGTTGGGCTGAATGGCAGCTTCCCACGCGGCATTGTCCGTCCCGTCGATCGCGGTGTGCGTAATGCCGAAGCGATTGAGCACATTGTCGAGAATCCAGCGGCACGAGCCGAAAGCGGCGCGCCCCGCTACCACGTGATCGCCTGCCGACAGCATGCACAGCAGCGAGGATGTCATCGCCGCCATGCCGCTCGCCTGCACCAGACACGCCTCCGCACCTTCCATGGCGGCGATGCGCTGCTGCAGCATGTCTACCGTGGGGTTGCGGAAGCGGGAATACTGCATCCCTTCGCTCTCACCCGCAAAGCGCGCGGCCACTTCCTGCGCGCTGTCGAAAGTGAAGCCGCTGGTGAGGTAGAGCGCCTCGCTCGTCTCGCCGTGCTGGCTGCGCAGGGTGCCGGCGCGCACGGCCTGTGTTGCGGGGCGCCACTTGGCGGTGATTGCGGGGTCTGATCCGGTGGTTTTCTTCATTACGTGGTCGCGTTTACGAGCCGCGAGGCCATTTGCCAATTGCCCTTCTCGAAGCGCGCACCTATCCCTCTGATTCAATGAGCGACGCGCCAAGCCATCCCCGCGATCCATTCGTCTGGAACTGCGTGATTGCGCTCGGTTTCCTGCTCGCCTGCCTCGTGCGGATTGGCATTCCCAGCACGCCCTACTTCGACGAGGTGCACTACCTTCCAGCCGCCCGCGCCGTGCTGGAACTGGGACAGGCGACCAATCTGGAACATCCGCCACTGGCCAAGCAGGTCATCGCGGCAGGCATCGCCCTGTTCGGCGATACGCCGCTGGGCTGGCGCATCTTCAGTGTGATCTTTGGCACGCTGGCGCTGTTCGCCTCCATGCGCGCCATGTGGTTTGCAAGCTGCACCCGCGCAGCGAGCATTCTGACCGGCGTTTTTGTCGCCACCAATTTCCTGCTTTTCGTCCATGCGCGGATCGCGATGCTGGACGTGTTCATGGTCGCATTCCTGATGCTGGCGGGCTGGATGTTCGTCGCCGCTCTGCGAGAGAACGAGACGGCCCGCTGGCGCCTCGCCATTGCAGGGGTGGCACTGGGCTGCGCCATGGCATCGAAGTGGAACGCCATCCCGCTTGCCGTGCTGCCGGGCCTCGCATTCCTCGGCGCGCGCTGGGCCGCAGGACGCAGGCGGCTGGTGCTGTCGGCACGCGGCTGGCCCATCGGCGGGATGACATTGTGGGAGGCAGGCATCTGGCTCGGCGTGGTGCCGCTGCTGGTCTATGCCGCGACATTCTGGCCGTTCCTCTACTGGAGCGTGCCCGCAGGCAATCCCGAAGGACTGGTGGACCTCCACCGCCGAATGCTCGACCTGCAGACGCAGGTGCCGGAAGCCCATCCCTACCAGAGCCAGTGGTGGGACTGGGTAATCAACTGCCGGGCGATCTGGTATCTTTACGAGCCGCTGGACGGGGCGATGCGCGGCGTCATGCTGATCGGCAACCCGGTTTCGATGTGGTTCGGCCTGATCGCGATGGGATGGTGCGCGTGGACGGGCTGGAAAAGCCGCGCCGAGGCGGTGCAGTGGGACCGGATCGGGCTGGTCGTCTTCTACATCGCCAGCCTCGGCCTTTGGATCGTCGCGCCCAAGGCCGTGCAGTTCTACTTCCACTACTTCCTTGCCAGCATGGCACTTTGCGCTGCGCTGGCGCTGGGCGTGGAACGGCTGTGGCAACGCGGGGAGCGCGTGGTGCCAACCCTCATCACGCTGGGCGCCGTGGGCTTCTTCCTCTACTGGTTCCCCATCCTCACGGCCGCGCCGCTGGACGATCCGCAGGACTTCCTGAAATGGGCGTGGACCGACGGGTGGCGCTAGGTTCGCCCACCCGCCAGCCACAAATTACCCGAAAGTTCAGCCAGCCGACGGCGTGACCGTCACTACGTCACCCGCGTCGGATGTTGCGGTGAAAGAGCCATCATCGCCGGGGTCGCTTTCGCTCCAGCACATTGCCTCTGCACCTTCTTCGCTTGCGGTGAAGCACGTCTTGCCGTCGACGACTTCCCACGTTCCTTCTGCAAGGACAGCGCCCTCGGCATCGAGGTCCTGATAAGTGCCATCGTCGTTCAGGATCGAAACGGTCGGCGTGCCCTCGGCATCGACTACGTCGAAAGTGCCCGCAGCGCTGCCATTGGCGGACGTCATTGCTGCCGGTGCTTCCTCGACGACTTCTTCTTCGACAACGGGTTCTTCGACTGCCTCATCGCCGCAGGCGACGAGCAGAAACGGTATCGCGAATGCTGCAATCTTACGCATTGTATTCCCCTTCCAAAGCGACCCCGGCGCGAGACGTAGCACTGCGAAGGGTATCGGGGGAAGCAGCAAGTCAGCCCTGCTTGCGGCGATCCTCGAGGTCGAACACCTCGATGGTGCCGCCTTCGGAGGCGTCGATCATGACCGGCTCATGCTCATCCAGATTGTCGAGATCGGCAAAAGCCTGTTCGATGAACTCGCGCTTTTCGAGGATCAGGCGGGCAACGCCTTCAGTAAGGCCGCCCTCTTCGCCCACCCGGCCAAGCGCGGCGGCGATATCGCCGATCACTGCGCTCTTGGGGCTCATGTGCAGATTGCCCCGATTGTCCAGATAGGCCTGAATGGACTTTGCCATGCTCTGCGATTCCCCTTTGCTGCACTGCAAAATATACAGTCAAGTCAACAATAGGGCAATACGATTCCTGTTTCTTAGTTAACAAAGGAGCTGATCCATTTCAGATCAATACATCGCGTTACTTTTCATTTAGTCCAGCATATTTTCTTAGTACTGATAACAATTTTATAACGCGCGACGAGAAGGAAACGCGCGACAAACCTGCCGCCGTTTAAGCTAGCCGCTTGCAGCAAACTGTCGTTACCGGCACTGTCGGCACCGTCTTTTCAAAACGGGGGAAAGCAACGATGAAACTCGGCAAGTTCAAACGGGCACTCGTCGCGGCATGGGGCATTGCCGCATTGTCGGCCTGCGGCGGCGCTGATGACGCCGGCAGCGCGGACGCTGGCGACACCGCCATGGCCACAGAACCAATGATCGAAGCACCCGATTACGTCGGCATGCCGGACTGGATGCCGGGCAATATCTACCTGCCCGATGACTTCACCGTCACCGGTAGCCGTGAAATCGGAACTCGCAACTTCCTGCTCGATGGCACCAGCGCGATGTCGCAGGAAGAACTGCTGTCGACCTATCGCAGCCAGCTTGAAGCTGCAGGCTATGACGTTACGCCGCTGGACCGCATGCCGCCGGGTGAGCCGACCGTCCAATTCAAGGGCAATGGCCTGGAAGCTGCCGGAGTGGCCGTTTCCGATACAGGCGACATGCGCGAGATCAGGATCAATTTCGCCCGCGACATGTAATCGCAGGAGGCTGGCTTTCGCCTCAGCGGAAGCGGCCCCACACGAACTTGCTCGACAAGGCGTAGTTCCACACCGAGGCCAGCACGATGCCCACCAGCGCGGCGATCCACCAGGCAAAGCCGTTGGATTGCAGCATGGCTGCTGCGGCCACGTTGGCGAATGCGCCGATGGAGCATGTGGCGCAAAAGCCCAGCCAGCCCCAGAACAGCGACTTCGCGCCGGTCAGCTTCTTGTCGCGGTAGGTAAGCAGGTTGTTCAGCCAGAAGTTGAACGTCATCGCCACCATGGTCGCGATTGCCTGTCCCAGCGCAAAGCTGCTGCCCAGCACTAGGTAGACGAGGCTGAGCGCGGCCATGTGCACGAACACGCCGAGGCCGCCGACCGTGCCGAACAGGGCAAAGCGCGTGGGGATGATGCGGCCGAGGTAGCGGTCGTACAAGCCGGCGATGAAATCCAGCGCGACGCCGTGGTCGAGCTTGCTCTCGCCCGAAAGGCGTTCTGCGAATTTCAAGGGGAATTCCTTCACGCGTAGCTGCGGGCGGGCGGTGGAAAGGATGTCGAGCATGATCTTGAAGCCGATGCCCGAAAGGTTCGGTGCCTGCTTGCGCAACTGGTCTGTGCGCAACAGGAAGAAGCCGCTCATGGCGTCGGTCAGTTCGGTGCCTGTCAGCTTCCGAGCCAGCGCATTGGCAACACGGCTGCCCTGCTCTCGGCCCTTGCTGGAGAGGCCATCGGCATTGCCGCCAACGGCAAAACGGCTGGCGTAGGCAAGATCGTATTCGCCTGACTTCACGGCTTCGAGCATGTCATTGAGCAGCGCGGGATCGTGCTGGTGATCGGCGTCCATCACGGCGACGAAAGGTGCAGCGGTCGCGCACATTCCCTCGATCGCGGCGCTGGCAAGGCCGCGGCGGCCGATGCGCTGGATCACGCGGATGCGCGGGTCGGTCTGGCCGATGCGGCGTGCTTCCTCGGCAGTACCATCGTGCGAATTGTCATCGACGAAGACGGCTTCCCAGCCCGAGGGGCCAAGCGCCTTTTCCAGTCGTTCCACCATTGGCGCGATATTGCTGCGCTCGTTAAGCGTGGGCAGGATGACGGCCAGCTCCAGCGGGCGCGAGTTCTGCGCTTTCGCCAGTGTGGCGGCGGTTTCGATCTGCTGCTGGAACTGCTCGTGGCTCATTTTCATGCTTCCCGCCTAAGGGGAAATATTAACCATAAGGTTACCGGACACGCGAATTAGAGGCGGGCCAGCACCGCGTCGCCGATTTCCTGTGTGCCCGCGGTGCCGCCAAGATCGCCGCCCAGCACGCCGTCTTCCAGCGCCTTTGCCACGGCTTTCTCGATGCGCGCGGCCTCTTCCTCGCGGCCCAGCGAGTGGCGCAGCAGCATGGCGAGCGAAAGGATCATGGCCATCGGATTGGCCTTGCCTTGTCCGGCGATGTCGGGCGCGGAGCCGTGGATCGGTTCGTACATGCCGAAAGTGCCGTATTCGGTCTGCCGTTCACCCAGCGCAGCGCTGGCAAGCAGGCCGATGGAGCCGACGCACATGCTTGCCTGGTCGGAAAGAATGTCGCCGAACAGGTTGCCGGTCACGATCACATCGAACTGGCCGGGTGCGCGAACCAGCTGCATGGCGGCATTGTCCACGTACATGTGGCTGAGTTCCACGTCGGGATATTCGGCAGCGGTCTCGATCACCACGTCGCGCCACAGCTGGCTGGTTTCGAGCACGTTGGCCTTGTCCACGCTGCACAGCTTGCCCTTGCGGCCCTGCGCCGCGCGGAAGGCGACGTGGGCGATGCGGCGCACCTCGTCCTCTGCATAGGACATGAAATCGTAGCCTTGGCGGCGCCCGTCATCGAGCGTGCGCATGGCCTTCTCGCCGAAGTACACATCGCCATTCAGTTCGCGCACGATCAGAATGTCGATCTGGCTGGCTACTTCAGGACGCAGGGCGGACATTTCTTCCAGCCCCGGAAACATCGTGGCCGGGCGCAAATTGGCGAACAGGCCGAGATTGGAGCGCAGGCCGAGGATCGCCTGCTCGGGCCGCAGGTGGCGTTCCAGATTGTCGCACTCGGGATCGCCCACTGCGCCGAACAACACGCCGTCAGCTGCCCTGGCGATAGCGAGCGTCTCTTCCGGCAGCGGATGGCCGTGCTTGCGATAGGCCGCGCCGCCCACGTCGCCTTCCATCAGTTCAAGGCCGGGTAGCTCCAGCGCGTCGAGCACGCGGCGCGCCTGCGCCATGATCTCGGGGCCGATGCCGTCACCGGCAAAAAGGGCAATCTTCATCTCAGGCAATCCGTCCCAGCAATTCTCTCAAACGATTTCGCGCCGCCATAACGTCTGCGCGCCTGTCGGCAAGCAGGTAGTGATCGAGCGCGGGCGCCAGCGTGTCCATCGCTTCCAGCACTTGCGCCATGTCACCCTGCGGCCTTTCCCCCGCCCCGCCATAGCCGAGTTCGCGCAATAGCAGCACCTCATAGCCCACCAGCGCAGAGGCCCAGCCCCGCGCGCTGGGTGCATGGCAGATGGCGGAAAGCGTGCCTTCCAGCGCGTTGAAAAGCGGCGGATATGGCTCGCGCTCGGGCAGAGCGGAAGCGGTGAGCGCCGTCACCCAGCCGATGGCGGCAGCAGGCAGAGGCTCGGCCAGCCACGGCCCGCGGCTTTCGGTAAGTTCGACCTTAGCAAAGGGGAGCTGGCTGGCGGAGCGGGCTGACAACTGCAGGTCGACCAGATTGCCCGGAATGACCACGGGGCGGAGGTTCCGCCCTCGCCCACCCGCGACATATCCCGCGACGATGCCGTATTCCTCGGTCAGGAATCGCGCCACGACCGCCGTTTCGCCGTGCTGGCGTGCGGAGACGAGAATGGCGGGAGCGCGAACGTGCATGGGATTGCTCTGATACCTCACGGCCCTGCATGCAATGGGGCCGTTCTTCGCAAGCACCGGAAATCGTGGTATCTCATGGCCATAAAGACGGGGAAGGAGATGGCAGTGTATCTATTGAAAGGACTTCCGTTGGCAGCCGGGGCAGCAGTTCTCGCCCTCGGCCAGCCCGCAATGGCACAGGACCGCCTCTCGGAAGGGCAGGTATCGCTCTATTCGGAAATGTGGGCACTGGCGGGCGTCTGCCTGCAATATGGCGGCTACGAAGTCCGGCAGGACGATCTGGCGGATTTCCTCAACAACAGGCTGGACGGCGTTGCCGAGGAAGACCAGCAGCAAGTCGCCGCGACCAAGGAAGAGAGACTGCAATCCATCCGCGACGAGATCGAGCGCCTTCTGGCCCTGCCGCAAGGCAACCGCCGCGCGCGCGAGGTGGAAGCCAACGCGGCGTCGCTGATGACGCGCTGCGCCCGCCTTGCCAGTCACGACACGGCGGGCGAGTTTTTCCAGCGCACCAGCTGAGGCTATTCGCCCAGCACGTCCTCCAGGAATTCCGCCTGCTTGCGGTAGTAGTAGAGGCGGTTCGAGAGCTTGCGCCAGCCGTGGCCTTCATCCGGAATGCGGACGAAGTCGGCACGGATGCCGTTCTCGCGCAGTGCCGTCACCATCACCTCGGTTTCCGAAATGTCGATGCGCGGGTCCATCGCGCCGTGTGAGTAGAGCACGGGGACGCGGATCTGGTCGGCGCGGAAAACCGGGCTGATCTCGCCATAGAACTCGCGCCAGCGATCCTCGGTGATGTCGCCGTATTCGATGCGGTCGCTCGCTTTGAGACCAGGCGAAGCGACTTCTAGCGCGGTGATCCAGTTGCCCACGCCGAACAGCGAGACACCGGCTGCAAAGGCATCCGGATAATCGGCCAGCACGGCGTTGACCATGTAGCCGCCGTAGGAACCGCCCATTACCGCCGCCCGGTCCCCATCGACCAGTCCATCGGCATCCAGAGCGTTGAGCAGGTCCACAAGGTCACGCACGGAATCGAGCCGCTGCTCGCGGTCGTCCAGCGCGGAATAGGTGCGGCCAAGGCCGGTAGAGCCGCGCACGTTCGGCTCGAACACGGCAACGCCGCGCGCGACCTGGTATTGCGTGATCGGGTCCCACGTGGGGCCGGACTGGCCGCTGGGGCCGCCGTGCACGCTGAAGACGACAGGCGGCGCATCTTCGCCCGTGCCCGCGCCTTCCGGCAGGTAGAGCATGCCCTGAAGCTCCACCCCGTCGCTGGCGGGATAGCGGACAACCTGCGGGCGAACGAGACTGTCCGCATCGACGCCGGCCATGTTGGAAGCGTAGATATGCGTCGCCCGCGTGTCGCCCGGCGAGAAGGCATAGAGGTCGCCCGGCGTCCGCCAGCCGTTCACGCCCACCAGCACGGTGTCGCCCGCACAGTCGAGCGAGTAGGCACCTTCGGGAAGTTCGGGAGCATCGACGCTTACGCCGTTCACGGTGTCCCAGAAATGCAGGCTGGCATAGCCGTCCTCGTTCTCTGTCCACGCAGCAAAGGTGCGCTCTGCGCCGCAGTATTCGACGTTGCCGACATCGCGGTCCGGCGAGTGGTAGACGACCGTATTGCCGGTCTCGACGTTGTATTCGGTCAGCGCGCCGTACTCACGGCCTGCATTGGTGGAATAGAGGAAGGTGTTGGAATCTGCCGTCCACTCGAAACCGCCCAGCGAGTGGCTGGCGCGGTCTTCCAGCGCAGGCTTGCTGATGGTCGTCAGCTCACGGCTCTGCATATCGAGCAGGTAGAGATTGTTGCCATCCTCACCCACGTCCTCAGTCACCACAATGAAACGTCCGTCGGGCGAGATACTCTCTGCGTTAAATCCGAAGCTTCCTTCGAGGATCAGCTCGGTATTGCCCTGCAGGTCGGCTTGCCAGATGTCGAAATCGCGCCCGTTCCGTACAGTCGAGGAATAGACGAAGCTGCCGTCATCCGCGAAGCCGCCGAAGATGCGGAAGTCGCCTTCCGCCGCTGGCAGGATTTCGCGCTCCTGCGTTCCGTCGCGGCTGATCCAGAAATAGCCGGGCTGCTCGTTACCGTCGCGGTCTGCCGAGTAGAGAATGCCGCTGCCATCCGGCGTCCAGTAGAATTCGCGCGGGTTCGTGCGGAAAGTCAGCTGGCGCGGCTGGCCGCCGGTCGCGGGCACGATCCACACCTCGGGCTGGCCGGTCACGCTGGAGGAATAGGCGATCAGCTCGCCGTCGGGAGAAATGCGCGCGCCGTTAGCCCCGCTTGCAAGCAGGAAGCGCGCGATGTCGACCGGCTCCTCGCCCGCAAGACCGATGTCTGCGGCGGAGCCATCGGGCTCCATCGCCTCGATGCTCATGTCCGGGCCGGACTGCCCGCCAAAGGCGGTGTCCTGCGCGGCGGCGGGGGTTGCAGTTATCGCGGTGGCGGCGAGAAGAAAGGCGCTAAGGCGCATGTGTCGGCTCCCTGTTTTATCAGGGCTGCGACACAAGCATGTTTGGCGATGTTGCGGAAGGGGGCTGGTGCCCTGCCCTTAAGCCTCAGTCGTGCTTTTCAGCGGGCGCTTCGTGGCCGAAGACCTTTGCTTCCAGCGCATCGAGGCGAGCCTTCAGCGTATCGGCTTCCTCGCGGGCCTTTGCAGCCATGTCCTTCACCGCGTCGAATTCCTCGCGCGATACGAAGTCGAGGCCACCCATGGCTTCGCGCAGCTTCTCACGCGCACCGTCGCGCGCTTCGCGGCTCATGCCGGCAAAGGTGCCAGCAGCCGAGTTGGCGAGTTTGACGAAATCGGCGATGATCGGGTTCTGGCTCTGCATAAGGTATATTTGGGCGCACCGGCCACGAATCTCAAGGAGGTTTGTTTTCCCGCCCCGCTTCGGAGCCGAAAACCCACAGCGCTTATGGAAAGTCAGAACTCGTAGCGCTGAACCGCACCGGATTCCTCGACCTCACCCACCTGGGGATTGGCTTCGAGGAACTGCCAGTTGAGAACCGTCGCGAACAGCACCCACGCAAGATAGGGCAACAGCAGGATACCGGCCCATTTGCGCACCTTGAAGAACAGCACGACGGTGACGATCAGCGCCACATCGAGCGCGATTATCACCCACAGCGCCAGCTGAATATCGTGCGCGGCGAAGAACACCGGCGACCATGCAAGGTTGATCGCGAACTGCACGATGAAGGCGAGGATAGCCCACACTCGCACTCGCGATCCCCACGCGGCGCAGACCAGCGCAAAGGCGAGGCCCATCATGAAATAGAGCGCGCTCCACACGATGCCGAAAGTGGCGGGCGGCGGGAACAGCGACGGCTTGTTGAGCGACTGGAACCACGGACTGCCCGCGCCGCTTCCGCTCAGCTGGCCTGACAGGAAGCCCAGCAGCATCACCGTGGGGATGATGAAAAGGGCCCAACGGATCAGGCTGGCGCGCAACTGCGCTGGGGAAGCAAGGCGGTTCATCTCTTCGAGCGGCTCCGTGATTCGAAAGGCCAATCTGGCGTGCGGTCAGTTACCACGCAAGGCAGAGACAAGGTATTCCACGTTGCCCTCCGTTCCCGTTATGGGACTCTCTATTATTCCCTGTATTTGCCACCCGCCGCTTTCCAGCCATTCACGCACCTCGTCGCACACGCGCTGGTGGAGCGCGGGATCGCGCACGATGCCGCCCTTGCCGACCTCGCCCTTGGCAACCTCGAACTGCGGCTTGATGAGGGCCACTAGCTGGCATTTCGGCGCGGCCAGCGCGAGCGGCACTTCCAGCACCTTGGCAAGCCCGATGAAGCTGGCATCGCACACCACCCAGTTGCACGGGCGATCGATGATTTCCGGCGTCAGCGCGCGGGCGTTGGTCTGTTCCAGCACGGTGATGCGATCGTCCTGCCGCAACTTCCAGGCGAGCTGGTTGGTGCCAACGTCCACCGCGAACACATGGGCAGCGCCGTTGTGCAGCAGAACCTCGGTAAATCCGCCGGTGGAAGAGCCGACGTCCATCGCCACCGCACCTGTGGGATCGAGGCCGAATTGCTCGATCGCATGGGCCAGCTTTACGCCCCCGCGCCCGACCCACGGATGGTCGCGCCCGCGCACTTCTATCGCCCAGTCATCAGGCACTTGCTGGCCGGACTTCTCCACCCGGTTCAACTTGCCTTGCGGTCCGGCAAACACCAGCCCCGCCATGATCAGGGCCTGCGCGCGGGTGCGCGATTCCGCTTCGCCGCGTTCGACGAGCAATGTGTCAATTCGGTTACGGGACGGCTTGCGCTCACTCATGCAGAACGCGATAGAGCCGCCAATGGCAGATCGTCCAGAAGGAACAGATCAATGAAGCTTGTTCACGTGCTTGCCCTTACCCTCACCGCCGCATCGCTCGCCGCGTGCAACAACAGCGAAGACGCCGCTCCCGAAGAGGAAGTGGCTGCGCCTGAGCCGGTGTTGACGCCTGCCCCCACGCCCACTGCCGCCGCAGACGGCACCGCGCTGGTTGCAGGCAGCTGGAACGTCAACGAGGACGCGCAGGGCGGCTCCGCCTATTACGGGCAGCCCGATACCTCTGCCACGCTGGCAATCGAATGCGATCGCATGTTGGGTACGGTGACGCTGGCAATTGCTTCGAGTGCCACCGATCCGCAGGCATGGCGTCTCGACGCGGGCGGAGAAGCCGCACGCATAGACATGATGCCGGATGCGGCCGCGGAACTGCCCTATCTCGAAGCCGACATCGAACCGTCGCTGGCTATCTTCCATGCCTTTGCCACGCCCGGCGAAGCAGTCGTGCTGACCTCCCCCGACGGTGAACGGATGCAATTCCCGACACATCCGGGCATTTCGCGCGTATTGAATGCATGCAGCTGATGAAAACGCACTTCCGCCTCGCCCCTTCCGCACTCCTCGGCGCTCTTGCGCTGTCGGCCTGCGTGCCGCCTTCGCCCGAGCCGACGCCGGTGCCCTCGCCCACTCCGACGCCCGTCGCCACGGCCACGCCGACGCCTGCTCCAGCGCCGCCGCAGGTTGTCACGCCCAGCTTCGACAACTGGATGGACGCTCCGCAGACGCCGGGTGACTGGACATACGTTGCAGAAGCAGGCGAAACCCTCGCCGTGTTCGGCACCGGGCGCACGCCGGAAACGGTCGACTTGATCATCCGCTGCGACCTTGCCACGCGCCGTATCGGCATCGCCCGCGCCGGCTCTGCCGCTGGGCAGGTGGAAATGCTGGTGCGCACCGAAACGCAGGATCGCCGCCTCACGGCGTCGCCCATGCAGAGCGGCGGATCGCTGATTGTCGCGCAGCTTGCCGCCAGCGATCCGTTGCTGGACGCAATCGCCTTCTCGAAAGGTCGCTTCGCAGTGGACGTTGCCGGCACCGACGCCGTCTATGCCCCCGCATGGCCGGAGATCACCCGCGTGATCGAAGATTGCAGAGGCTAGTTCGCAAACGAAAAAGGGGAGCCAGCGAGGCTCCCCGAACAGGCGATCTATTCTGACTGTGAAAAACAAAAATACAAGACTTGTCTTCGCACTCGCAGTGATTCACACATATACTCAAGACCAGCGGTCCACGCGGTCTTGCCCCCGGTGAAACGGCAGGGTTCTGGCTCTAAAAGCGCGAAAGGAGGTGATCCGATGTCTCATGGTTCAGCAGGGAGGTCGGTGATGACCCATGCGGAGCATATTCGGTAATTTCCTACTCGCCGAGTAAGGCTACGTGGGCGGTCTAACTGACCGCTGACCATGCGAAGGCCAGTTCCACTTCAGGTGGGACTGGCCTTCTCATTTTGTGGCCTTCGCGCGGCGCTCCTTCGCGAAACTCTTGCCTCTCTCCGCGCCGCCGCCTAATCGGCCTCCTCATGAAATTCGAGCAGATCCCGCACCCCAGTCCCGTCCCCGCCGACCAGCGTGAAAAGGCCATCGCCGATCCCGGTTTCGGCAAGGTCTTCACCGATCACATGGTGATGATCGACTATGACGAGGGCGAAGGCTGGCACAATGCGACGCTCGGCCCATGCCAGCCGATTCCGCTGCACCCGGCCAGCAGCGTGCTGCACTATGCGCAGGAGATCTTCGAAGGGCTGAAGGCCTACAAGCTGGCCGACGGATCGATGGCGCTGTTCCGGCCGGAGGCGAATGCGCAGCGCTTCAACGCCAGCGCCCGGCGCCTCGCCATGCCGGAAATTCCGGAAGACGTGTTCATCGATTCCGTGAAGCGCGTGGTGGAAGCCGATGCCGACTGGTTCCCGACGGTCGAAGGCGGCTCGCTCTACATTCGCCCCTTCATGTTCGCCAACGAGCACTTTCTGGGCGTGCGACCGGCCACGAAGTACAAGTTCCTCGTGATCCTTTCGCCGGCCGGCAACTACTTCAAGTCAGGTTCGCCCGCGGTTTCGGTGTGGATCAGCGAATACACCCGCGCGGCCCCGGGCGGCACGGGCGCAGCCAAGTGCGGCGGCAACTACGCAGCCAGCCTCGTCCCCACGGGCGAAGCCTTTGCCAAGGGGCATGACCAGGTGGTCTTCCTCGATGCGGCAGAGCACAAGTGGATCGAGGAACTGGGCGGTATGAACCTGTTCTTCGTCTTCGACGACGGCTCCATGATCACGCCTCCGCTGGGCGGCACGATCCTGCCGGGCATCACCCGCGATTCCATCATGACGCTTGCGCGCGAGCAGGGGCTCGACGTGCGCGAGGAAATGTATTCCATCGACCAGTGGCGCGACGATGCTGCAAGCGGCAAGCTGGTGGAAACCTTCGCCTGCGGCACCGCCGCCGTGGTGACGGCCGTGGGCAAGGTCGCGGGCCGTGATGGCGAATTCACCATCGGCACCGGCGGCCCGGGCCAGATGACCAGCACGATCCGCGAGAAGCTGGTCGGCATCCAGCGCGGCACTGTGGAAGACAAGCACGGCTGGGTGATGCGGCTTTGAACCGGCTGCAACTGTTCCGCATCATTGCTGTTGTTGAAGGCGTGACGACCATCGCGTTGTTCCTCATCGCGATGCCGCTGAAGTACTGGATCGGCAATCCCGTGCTCGTGCCGCCTGTCGGCATGGCGCACGGCGTGGCATGGCTGGCCTATGTCGTGGGAATGGCGGTGTGCCTGCCCGGCTATCGCCTGACTGCGTGGCAGACGCTGCGCACTTTCCTTTTTGCGCTGTTTCCCTTCGGCACCTTCCTCAACGATCCGATGCTGAAGCGTAAGCAGGCCGAGCGCGAACTTGTGCGCGCCTAAAGCGCGAGAGCAATTGGCGCGTCGCCCGCTTTCCACGGTTTCTCGCGCTGCATCACTGTCTTGAACAGAGGCGATTCCAAGTGGCCTGCCAGCCACGTGTGAACATGCGGAATATCCTGCGCGTCGAACCATTCGCGGTCGTGGTTGGCAAACTGGCGCACGAAGGGGAAGATCGCGGCGTCAGTCAGTCCGCGCCAGTCACCGCATAGCTGCCCGCCTTCCGACAGACGTCCATCGAGCGTGCGCAGGAAATCCAGCCCAGCCTCGCGGTGCGGCACGGGGTCGCAATCATCGTAGCGGTTGGGATACTTGTAGTGGTCTAGCGCGTGCTTGAACGGGCCGTCGCTGCGGGCGATCAGGTCCGGATCGTCACGCTCCAGCCAGCCTTCGGGATCGTTTCGCGAAAGCGCCCAGCGCATCACCTCGATGCTTTCCTCGATCACCGTTCCGTCCTGCAGAACAAGCACCGGTACCGTGCCCTTGGGCGAGGCTTCCAGCATGGATTTCGGCTTGTTCGAAAGCTTTACCTCGCGCAGTTCGCACGCAGTCTCGCTAACGACCAGCGCCAGCCTTGCGCGCATTGCGTAGGGACAGCGGCGGAAGCTGTAGAGGATGCGGTCAGTCGTCATCGTCCTGCGGGGCATGGCTTGGCAACACGGCCCCCACGTGGGTGCGCCCCTGGGCCGAGGCAAGCTCTTCCTGCCGCTGACGCTCGCGATAGGCCTCGCGCTGCTCGTCAGTGCGCTCTCCATAACAGGCAGGACAGCTTACGCCTTCCTCGTACAGCTCGGACTCCTTGTCCTCGGCGCTCACCGGGCGGCGGCAGGCAAAACACAGGTCGTAACTGCCGAGCGCAAGGCCATGGCCAACGCTCACCCGCTGGTCGAACACGAAGCACTCGCCGCGCCACATGCTCAATTCTTCCGGCACCGTTTCGAGGTATTTCAGGATGCCACCGTTGAGGTGATAGACCTCTTCCACCCCTTCGGCTTTCAGGAAGGCGGTGGACTTTTCGCAGCGGATACCGCCGGTGCAATACATGGCGACCTTCGGCTCCTTGCCCTCGCCCAGCAGACGTTCGCGTTCTGAACGGAACCACTCGGGAAAATCGCGGAAACTGGCTGTCTTGGGATCGATGGCGCCTTCGAACTGGCCCACGGCCACTTCGTAATCGTTGCGCGTGTCGATCACGATGGTGTCCGGATCGGAAATCAGCGCGTTCCAGTCCTCGGGATCGACATAGACGCCGGCGTTATGCGCAGGGTCGAGATCGCCCTGCCCCATGGTCACGATCTCTCGCTTCAGGCGCACCTTCATGCGGTGGAATGGCATGGTGGTGGCACCGGAGAACTTCACTTCGATCTCGGCGCAATCGGGCAGCGTGCGAATGTGATCGAGCACTTGCGCAATACCCTTATGGGTGCCCGCGATGGTGCCATTGATGCCCTCGTTCGCCAGCAGCAGCGTGCCCTTGATGCCGTTTTCGCGGCACACTTCCAGCAGCGGCTCGCGCAGGGCTGCGGGGTCCTCGAACGTGGCAAAGCGATAGAGCGCCGCGACGCAGATGGGCGCATTGTCGATGGGAGACGGGCTGGTCATGCGCCGCCCTTTAGCGGCAGCGGGGCCAAGCCGCCAGATCAGTCGATCCAGCCGCGCGGGTTTTGAGCGTTTGCGGCTCGCCACGCCTCAAGCTGCGCCGCCAACGCTTCCGCCCGTTCGGGGTGGCGCGCGGTCACGTCATGCGCCTCGTTATCGCGCGCCATGTCATACAGCGCGTTGCTCGCCATGTAGAATTCCTGATCGCCGGTCGGCGCGAACATGCTGCGCGGGGCGAGGACGGGGCGATACTTGAAATCGGCATCGCGCACCGCGTGGAAATCACCCGAGGCGTAGGTGAGATAGTAGAGGTAATCGTGCGGCGGTGTGCCGTCGCCCCACAGCAGCGGCGCGAGGCTCGCTCCGTCGATCATGCGGTCCTGCGGCAGAGGCAGGCCAGCCAGGTGCGCGAAAGTCGGCAAGAGGTCGATGTTCATCGCCATGGTGTCGCTGCTGCCCGGCTCGATATGACCCGGCCAGATCGCGAAGAACGGAACGCGCATGCCGCCATCCCATGTCTCTCCCTTGCGACCGCGCAAGGCACCGGCGCTCCCGCCCCAGTCGCCGCCATTATCGCTGGTGATGATGACGAGAGTGTTCTCCGCAAGATCGAGCGAGGCCAACGTATCGCGGATGCGGCCCACATGATGATCGAGGTCCTCGATCACGTCGCCATAAATACCGCCGTCCGAAGTGCCGCGCCGATCGTCCGTCGGGACATGCGGCAGGTGTGGAGCCGTGTAGGGGATGTAGGCGAAGAAGGGCCCTTCGCGGTTTTCGCGAATGAAGCCGATAGCCTCGTCGGTGAAACGCTGGGTCAGGGTGTCCTGCCGTACATCTTCGGCAGTCGTTTCGATCATCCCGTCGCTGAACATGTGCAGTGGCTGCATATCGTTCGAGTGGAGCAGGCCGAACCAGCGATCGAAGCCGAAGTCCTGCGGCTGATGCCCCTCGGCATCGCCAAGGTGCCACTTGCCGAAAATGCCCGTGCGGTAGCCTGCGGCGCGCGGCATTTCCGGCAGCAGGACCTCGTCACGCGGCAGGGCGTTGGCGAGGCCCAGCGCATGGCGAGCGCTGGCGATCCAGTGGCCTTCGGGGAAGAACACGTGATGCGCCGCCAGCGCTCGGCTGGGATAGCGCCCGCTCAAAAGCCCCGCGCGCGAGGGGGTGCAGACCGGGGAAGACGAATAGAACTGGTTCAGCCGCATGCCCTCTGCGCCCCATGCATCAATATTAGGGGTTTCGATCAGGCGGTTGCCAAAGGCGGATAGGTCGCCGTAGCCAAGGTCGTCGAAAAGGATGACAACGATGTTGGGCGCGCCTTCATCGGCCTGCGGAACACTGGCGAGGTAGACGTTCTTCTGAGGCAGGTGAGCCGGTTCTGGCGGCGTGTAGCGTGCGGCGGCATCGCGCGCAGCCTGGTTCAGCGGTAGTTGCAGCACGACTTCGACGGTGCCGGTATCAGGTACGGTGATGACCTGCCCTGCCCGCTCAAGCAGGTTCAGGAAGCGGGGCGTCGCATCGACGCGATATTCGCCGGCTGGAAGATCGGGGAAGGCAAAGCGTCCGTCAGGCCCGCTGGTCGCGCCGCGCAGTCCCTCGGCCACGGTAACGGGAACGCACGGCATACCTTCGCCATCCGGACCGAGCACCACGCCGGTTACGTCTCCGGCGATTGCCGGGGCAGCAAGGCCCACCATCGCTGCGACCGCTGCAACCTTGCGAAAACCGTTACGCATCAAGACCCCTCTCCCTTGCGGATCAGTGGTCCAGTGTAACGACAATCTTGCCTTTGGCATGACCTTTTTCGAGCTTCGCCATGGCCTCCGCGATCTGATCGAAAGGCCAGCAGCTGTCGATTACCGGATCGAGCTGCCCGATCTGCGTCATCTCGCCAAGGTAGGCGAGTTCACTGCCGCTGGGGTGCATGAAGAGGTAGCGGTAATCGACGCCCGCCTTCTTCGCCTGCATGCGGAATTTCGCACTGGCGACCCAGAACAGCGCGGCAAGGCCATAGCGTCCGTCCAGATCATGTGTGGCAGTGCGCGGCTCGGGCATCCCAGCGATGGAAACGACCCGGCCGCCCTTCTTCACGACGCCGAACGTGCGCGAGAGGGTGTCGCCGCCTATCAGGTCGAACGCGCCGTCCACCGGCTCGATCACGTCCTCGAACTTTTCGGCGGTATAATCCACCACTTCGTCTGCACAGAGACGCTCCACCAGTTCGCGCCCGCGCGGGCTGGCGGTGGTGACGACATGCGCGCCCAGCGACTTGGCAATCTGGATTGCAAAGGTGCCCACCCCGCCTGCGCCGCCCGTAATCAGCACGCGGAAGCCGGGCTTCACGCCCAGTTCGTCCCGTAGCGCCTGAAGCGCAGTAAGACCCGCCAGTGGGATCGAGGCCGCAGTCGGGAAATCGAGGCTTTCGGGTATCTCGGCGAGGAATTCCTCCTTCACCACCGCGTATTCGGCGAAGGCACCCAGCCTGTCCTTGCCCACGCGGGCGAATACCCGTGCGCCAACCGCAAACCGCTGCGCTCCGCGCCCGCGCGCCTCGACCACGCCTGCCAGTTCGTTGCCCATCGTCGCGGGCAGCTTCAATGGCAGGATCGGCTTGAGCATCCCGTCTCGGATCTTGAAGTCGACCGGGTTCAGGCCGACCGCCCGTACCGGCACCAGCACTTCGCCGGGGCCGGGAACGGGGCGTTCGACATCTTCGAGGGCAGTCTTTTCAGCGCCGCCGTAGCCGTTGAGCCTGAAGGCCTTCATGAGATCAGATGCTGTCAGGATAAATCGGCCGGATGTCCACGGGGATATCGCCCATTTCGGCGATCACGGCTTCGGCGTGCTCATCAAGGTGGGCGTACTGCTCGAAGAAGGCCATGGTGCCGTCGTAGTCGCCGGTGGCCTGCAGCATCAGTTCGGTGCGCAGCAGCTCGGTGATGCCGCTCACCAGCTTGTCCTCGTCGATCACATAGTGGCCCGCATCTGCATCCCAGGCGTATGCACCGTAGTCCAGCAGGTAGCCGTACTGCGCCGCCGCGCCCTTGCCGTGGGCTTCCTCGATGCCGAAGCGCATGGAGCGGAACAGGCCTGCGACATATGTCGCCAGCAATTCGCTCTTCTCGCTTTCAGGCAGCTCGCCGCGCTCCATCATGTAAAGGAGGTTGTAGATGCCCATGACATCGGCCTTGCTTTCCTCCAGCGCCGAATACTGCTCGCGCAGCTGTTCGTTCACGGTGGTCTGCTGGCCGTCGACAGTGATGGTGCCCGGCCCCAGCGAGTGGCTGAGTTCGTGGAACAGGGTGAACAGCTGCATGTACTTGCGGCTGACCAGCGCGGACTGTTCCTGCGACAGCACGACATCGGCGATGGGATCGAGGATCATGTCGAACTTCGCGCCCAGCACGTTGGCGAGGATCACCTTCTTCGCGCCCTTGGCTTCGCGAACGCGCTCGTCATTGGGCAGGTTGAAGGCGATGGTCTGCACGCCCGGTACGTTGTCGCCGCCGCCGTGAATCTGGTCGGCGACCGCAATCGGGCTTTCGAAACCGCGGGCGAAGTTCTTGTCCTCGTCCGGGATCGGGAGGTTGCCTTCCATGTCGCGCAGGTAGCCAACGTAGCGATCGAGTGCGGAGCTTTCCTCCGGGTTCTTCAGCGTCACGAAGCTCTCGAACGCGGTCTTCGTGCCATAGAGACGGTCGGTATAAACTTCGTACGGCCCGATGGCGATTTCGATGGGCGTGTCTTCGAGGTCCATCCAGGCCATTTCGCTTTCGAAATAGTCGTCCGACAGGAAGCTGTCGGCGCGCAGGTTCAGGAAGCGCTTCAGGCTTTCGTTGGTGGTGATTTCGGCGGCCTGGCGCAGCAGGTCTGCGGCGGGCTGGAGGAACTCTGCGTACTCCTCGGAATAAGGCACGGCAACGAAGCCATCGCCTTCGCGCTTCACCACGGTGTAAGGGCTCATCAGAGCCTCGCGCTGGTCGGGATTGGCTTCGAGGTAAGCGTCGAATTCCTCGCGCGTCAGGTCTGCGGGATAGAAGCCTGCGCCTTCGGGCCACTCGTTCTCGCCGTAGAAGGGCTGGTTTTCGGCAATGGTGTCCCACGGGCCGTAATGCAGGTCGAACATTTCGAGCATGGCAGGATCGCCGGCGGCCTCGATCTCGTCGCGCAGGGCGGGCAGGTCACCGCCGCGCTGGCGCAGGTAGATCTCATCCATGTAGGCGCTCGCCTCGATCAGCAGGTTGACCACCTGCCGCTCCTCGTCGGTGAGGTAGGCGGTGTCGGGCGCCATCTCCACGTCGGCAATGCTCGCACGGCTGGCCGCCATGTCGTATCCGCCGGTTTCAGCCTGTTCGGTTGCCGGAGAGCAGGCCGCCAGCAGGGCGACGGGAGCGGTGGCGAGCGATAGGGCGATGAGGGCGCGACGCATTGGGGGGTATCCTTCAATTGGTAACAGGCGCAATCACCTAGCCCAGCGCGCCGGAGGAGTCACGCGGGGCGCTAGCCTTTGCTCAAGTGGCCGCACGGGCTATCGGTGAAAGCAATGGATCAGGGCGATTTCGACAGGATGCAGGCGAGTGCCAGGGATCGGCTGGCGGTGCTGCTGGAAAGCTACGAGAGGCTGACCGGAAAGCCGCTGGCCGCCAGCGCGGAGGCGCTCTGGCGAGCGCCCTTTGCCGTGCTCGCGCACGACACCTCGACGCCGGCCGAATTCTTCTACGCCAATGCCCGCACTCTGGAGCTGTTCAAGCGTTCGGCACACCAGATGATCGGCCTGCCATCCCACCTGTCCGCCGAAGAAGACGCACGTGAGGAACGGGCCCGCATGTTCGAACGCCTCAAGGCAAACGACATCGTCACCGGCTATTCCGGCATTCGCATCGCGGCGGACGGAACGCGCTTCCGCATCATCGACGCGGTAATCTGGAACCTGCGCGACGCATCGGGTGCGCTGCACGGGCAGGCGGCGCGGATCGACGATGTGGAGATGATCGGCTGAAGCTCAGCCAGTGAAGTCGGGCAGAGCCATCGGCTCGCGAAGGTCGGCCTGCGCAGTCATTTCGCGCGCTTCTTCCCAGGCCTGCGCCATCAACACGTCGGCCAGCATGGCTTCGACGGGATTGATGCCGCTGCGGGCATGATCCAGCGCTGTGGCGGAGTAGAGGAAGATGTTGCGGGTCGCTTCGCCAGTTGCAGGCACTTCGGCGCTGGCGTGCTGGCGCGCATCGTTCGCCAGTTCCACGGCGATGCGATACCGGCCCGCGTCGAGGCCTTCGAAGCTGTAGCCACCATCAGCGTCGGTCGTGGTCGAGATGCCCAGCGAGGGGATCACCACCTGCGCGCCTGCAACGGGCCGGGCCGAGGAGTCGCTCACCGTGCCGGAGAGGTCTCCGGCCATGGCTGCACTCGGCATGGCAAACAGGGCTGCGGCGCTGGCAAGGATGGCAATGCGGATCATGCCAAATGCCCAACACGAGTTTTGTTACGCTCTCGCGACTCTTTGATGACACCTGTGGATAGGAGCGCGCCCGGCTATCAGGCCGCCGCCAGCAATTCCTCTGCCGAAGGCGCTTCTTCCAGCAGCTCCAGCAGCGCGCGTTCCCAGCGGTTCGCATACTGCGTGCGGCGCGGCAGGCGCAGGCTTTCGCGCCATTCCTCCTGCCTGTCGATCAGGTCGATCACTGCCGGGTGGACATAGCTCTTGCGCGTTACCGCAGGCGTGTTGCCGAGGTATTCGGCCACCCGCTCCAGCACGGCCTTGATGGTGAGCCGCTCCTTCGCTTCCCCCAGCAGACGCAGCGCCATCACACTCGCGTGCCAGGTGCGGAAGTTCTTTGCGGTGAAAGTGCCGTCCATCGTTTCCGCGAGGTAGGCGTTCACATCGGCGGAGTTCACGTTCTGCGAAGTGTTATCCTCGTCCACCCAGCAGAACAGGTGCTGGCCGGGCAGGTCCTGCATCTTGCGCACGCAGGCCGCGAGCGCGGTGTCGGACAGTTCCACGTCGCGCTTCTTGCCGCCCTTGCCGGTGAAGCGCAGGCGCAAATTACGCCCCGTCACTTCGGCATGGCGGCGGCGCAGCGTGGTGGCTCCGAAACTGCGGTTCTCGCGCGCATAATTGGTGTTGCCCACGCGGATCGCGCCGAGATCAAGCAGCCGGACCACGCTGGCGATTGCACGCTCGCGGTGGACGCCGCGGGCGCGCATGTCTTCCTCCACCCGCTTGCGCAGGCGGGACAGGCGCTGGCCGAAGGCGATACAGCCGTCGAACTTCTCGCTCTCGCGCCAGCTGCGAAACTGCGGGTGATAGCGATACTGCTTGCGGCCCTTCGCATCGATGCCGGTGGCAAGGATGTGGCCGTTGGGCATGGGGCAGAACCACGCGTTCGTATAGGCAGGCGGCAGGGCGATGGCGTTCAGCCGCTTCTTCTCCATCCGGTCCCGGATCAGCGCGCCGTCAGGTGCGTAGTAAGCCCAGCCCCTGCCAGCCCCCTTGCGGGTGATGCCGGGAAGGCTGTCATCGACGTGGACGAGGTTGGACGGGCGCGTTGCCATGGTCCGGCGATAACGGCCTGATATGGCACGCGGTTCCGCAGGATGGACGAAAGGCCTATCCGGGTTTCCCCGTCGTCAGTTGATGCGCGGCGCCGGTCCCGGTGCCTCGGCCAGCACTTTGGTTTCCTCGTAGCCCGCACGGCGCGGGAACCTGGCGAACAGCATCACCATCAGGCCCACGAAGTGCAGCGCCATGACGATCATGAACATCGTCGTCAGCCCGCCCAACTGGTCGGAGAAGCCGAAGACCGTCGCGCCAATCGTGATGCCAAGGTTGGAGCAGGCCATGTAGAGCGTGAACTGGGTCGCCGCCACGCTCTGGTCGCACAGTCGCATCGAGATCGGCAGCGCGGCCACCGTAATCAGGATGTCGAGCGCGTACCAGCTGTAGACGAAGAACATGAAATAGCGGCTGTCCGCCCACTGCGACTGCGTCATCAGCATCACGCCGCTGAAGGTGATGTAGAGCGCGAAGAAGGCAATCGTCGTGCGCTTCGCGCCAAAGCGATCGCCCAGCCAGCCGCCCAGCGTCAGGCCGATAATGCCCGCCAGCAATTGCGCCGTGCCTGCCGTGGCGGTGATAGCCGCTTCGTCCCAGCCGACGTAGTTGGCACCCATCATCGGGGTGATTGCGTTGAACATGCCGTAATGGAAACCGCGCACCATCAGCACCGGCAGCCACAGCAGGCTGGCGGGCAGGATCAGCGACTTGAAGGTGTTCTTCATGATCGGCCACCACGCGCCGAGATGGATCTCGCGGTTGCGCTGGTGCGCCTCGCCCTTGCCCCATGGCAAGCGGCGCTCGCCCTCCCGCTCGCGCAGGAACAGCACGTAGCCGGTAATGATAGCGATAAAGCCCGCAGCCAGCAGGTAGGCCGCCGACGGGCCAAAAGCCGCAATCGCCATGCCGGTGATGCCGGTGGCGGCGGCAATGCCGATGTATTGCCCGCCGAACATCATACCACTGGCACGGGCGCGCTCGTCTTCCTCCATGATATCGACCGCGAGGCCATCCACCGCCACGTCCTGAAAGGTGGTGGCCATGTTGACGACGAAGCCCGCTATGCCGAGCAGTAGCACGTCTTTCACTCCCGGTTGCACCACGGCGCAGCCGATCAGGAGCGCGATCATCACGCATTGCGCGCCAGCGATCCACGCGCGCCGCCTTCCCATGGCGAGGAAGGTGTAGCGATCCATGATGAAGCCGTTCACCAGCTTCAGCGTCCACGGTAGCGCCGTCAGCCCCAGCACGTAGCCTATGTCTGCCGCTGATGCGCCGTTCGCCGCCATCCACGCAGGGATAGCCGTCCAAAACAGGCCGATGGGCACGCCTTGTGCGACGTAGAGAATGAACAGCGTGAACAGCCGCAGGCGGCTGGATTCTGCCAGGATGAATTTGCCGTCAGGCGCTATACTCGCGATAAGACCCCCCGTCCTATGCGACCCCTGCGACCGAGCCGCAGTATGGGCACAAATTGCGCCGCTGTGCAAACCCTTGTCTTAGGCCCGCAATCCAGTTGCCAGCCGCATGAAAGCAGTTAAACAGGCGGCGAGAGGGATTTTCAGGAGTTTTCATGCTGATCGGTATCGATCTTGGCACCACAAACAGTGCCGTTGCCATCTGGCGCTCGGGCAACGCCGAACTCATCGAAAACGCGCTGGGCAAGCTGCTGACACCATCGGCAGTTTCGGTGGACGAGACAGGGCAAAGCTGGGTCGGCAGCTCCGCGCTGGATCGCCTCGCAACGCAGCCATCGCAGACGGCCACCAGCTTCAAACGCTTCATCGGCACCGAGCACAGCACCGCGCTGGGCGGCAAGCGCAGCAGCTGGAAAGCGGAGGACCTGTCCGCCATGGTGCTGCGCGCTCTTGTGGAGGACGTTGAAGGCGCAACGGGCCATCGCCCGACAGAGGCCGTCATCACCGTGCCTGCCTATTTCAATGACAAGCAACGCAAGGCCACGCGCCGCGCGGGCGAACTCGCCGGGCTGGAAGTGCGCCGCCTGATCAACGAACCGACCGCCGCCGCCCTCGCCTTCGGCTTGCAGGACCGGGGCGACCGGGAGCCGTTCCTCGTCTTCGACCTTGGCGGTGGCACTTTCGACGTTTCCATCGTCGAGATGTTCGACGGCATCGTGGAAGTGCGCGCCAGCGCCGGCGACAACCGGCTGGGCGGCGACGATTTCGACACGGTGCTGGCAAAGCTCGCCCGTTCACAGATGGACGCAGAGGCAAAGGCCGCGCTGGACGCCGTCTCCGCTGACAAGCGCGAGGCGCTGATGATGCTGGCCGCTGAGAAAGCGCGCCGTGATCTGAGTGATGCAGCGGAAGCCGAGTTCGCCGTGACGGTGGACGGCAATCGCCTTGCGACCACGATTACCGCCGAAGCCTTCGAGGAAGCCTGCGCCCCGCTCGTGACCCGCCTTCGCGAGCCCGTCGTGCGAGCCATGAGAGATTGCGGCATTGCCTCGGAAGAACTGAGCGACATCGTGCTGGTGGGAGGTGCCACCCGCATGCCCGTGGTGCGCAAGGCCATCACGCGCATGTTCGGCCGGTTCCCCAACGCCAACGTCCACCCCGATCACGCCGTGGCGCTGGGCGCAGCGATCCAGGCGGGCCTGCTGGCAAGCGGCGAGGGGCTGGAGGAAATCCGCATATCCGACGTTGCCCCCTTCACCATGGGCGTCGACGTTGCCGAGCGGGACCAGACCGGGCGCATCCATGACGGACTGTTCTCGCCCATCATTCAGCGCAATACGCCGGTGCCCGTAAGCCGCGAGCAATCCTATTCCACGCTCCATGCCGGTCAGCGGCTGGTGACGCTTGGCATCTACCAGGGCGAGGCGCGGCTTGTTCGCGACAACGTGAAGCTGGGCGAACTCAATATCCCCACGCCCAACGGCCCTGCCGGTATCGAGGTGCGCGTGCGCTTCACCTACGACAGCAGCGGACTGCTGGAAGTGGACGCGGTTGTGCCGGAAACGGGCCTCGAAAAGAGCCTCGTGATCGCCGACGAGGAAGATCGCCGCGACGAGGCTGCGTTCGAGAAGCGCCGCAAGGAACTGGCGAAGCTGAAAGTCCACCCCCGCGACGAGGCGGAGAACGTTGCCCTGAAAGCGCGGGCGGAGCGGCTTTACGAAAGCTTTTCGGGCCTAGCGCGCGATCACATCGGGCAGATGATCCTGCAATTCGAAACGGTGGTCGACGCGCAGGACCCGCGCGCAATCGCCGATGCGCGCGAACAGTTCTCCGCCGCGCTCGATGAACTCGAACGGAAGAGCCCGTTGTGAGCCGCACCTTCCCGTGGGACGTGCTGGGCATCGAGGAAACCGATGACCGCAAGGCCATCCGCAGCGCCTATGCCGCTCGCCTGAAGACGATCAACCCGGACGAGGACATCGAGGGCTTCACCGAGCTGCGCGATGCGCGTGACGTGGCCCTGCGCATGGCGAAGCAGGGGACACCGGCAAACGTTCCGCCGTCAACTCCGAACCCTGACGCCGATTCCTACATCCTCGACGCGGACCCGTGGCAACCGCAGGACAATGCCCTGCCCGCCGACGACTTCGGCCCGGATTACGGCGCACGTGCCGCCTCCGAAGACGCGTCGCGCACGCCGCTGGGCGCAGGGTGGGACGATGCCGCAGGCGAGGTCGCATCGGTCGACACCAACATTGGCGATCCGCTGGGCGGCGTCGATGCCACCGGCGAGGGCGATGTCGGCATCGACATGTCGCGCCGGGACGATCCGTGGGACGAGACAACCGCCAGCCGCTTCCTCGACATCCTCTTTCCCGCCAACCAGTACACCGATGCCGAACTAACGGTGGAGGAATACGACGAAGCGCTGGACAAGATGCGCACGATCATCGCGCAGGCACAGGCGGCCCCGATCGACAGGCAGGGCGGCATTGAGGACTGGCTGGCGCACTACCTCGCATCCGGCTGGCCGCGCTCCGGTCCGCTGGTGGAGGAAGCGGTCGAAACCTTCGGCTGGGACCGGGAGGCAGGCAGACTGGACGAGCACGCCCCGATCGCTTTCCTCAACGCCCGTCTCGGTTCGCTGAACTACCTCCAAGAACTGGAGAACCCCGATCACCAGTGGCACAAGGCCTATGTCGAACTGCGCAAACCCGGCCCGCGATCCAAGTGGCCCGGGTTTCGGCGAAGCGATGACGAGATCAACGGCTTCCTGTTCCACATCCGCGAGCATTATCCCGAGCTGGAGGCCCATCTCGACGGCACACGCGTTGCCTCCTACGTCGAGCCGGACCAGCCGGGCCACCCCGCCAAGGGCTGGCTCATCGGCTTTGGCCTCTATCTCATCTTCAGCACTTTCATGGGCTTCGTGGTCGACAGGCCGGACCGCGACGCGCCGCCGGTCACAGTCGCCCCTCCGCCGATCCCGACGATGCAAACCGCTTGGACGAGCGAGGAACGCACTTCGGTTATCGAAGATCTGTTCGGAACCGGAGTCAGCTACGACGACCTGACAAACGAACTGCCGGTTCTGGTCTCGCGCCTGTCCATCCTCAGTAACAACGGAACCTCTCCTGAAAACGCCGTAGAGCTTGCCCGCAACGATGTGCGCAGACTGGTGCTTGCAAGCGCGGGAAGAGCGCCGTTCGAGGAACTGGTGGCCGTCAAGCAGCACGAATTGAACCTGATCCGCTGGCTGCGCGACAACGAAGGGGCAGACGCCTGCGGTAGCCTGCCTGCATGGCTCGGCGGTACCGATGCTTTCCAGTCCTCCACCGATCTGATCGCTGCCGATCGCCAGCTTGCGCGCCGCTTGCTGGAAGCGGGACTGCTGGCAGAGGTGCCATCCTCGTTCCCCACGTCCGCCCCGATCCCGGGTGAAGTGGTGGAGGCGGTGATGGAACGCACCGGCATGTCCGAAGCGCAATTCACGCAGGCAGCGCAGGGCAATGCCTCGCCCGCCGCGCAGTGCGCTTACCGCGTGGCATTGCTCGAAGTGATCCTGCGCAGGCCGGGCAGTGTTTCGGCAGACTTGTTGCGTATCGGCTGACCCGCGCGCAAAGGCACCGTTGGCACCGGCCAAGATCGCCTTGCTTGCAGCCGAGTTGCCTGCCAACCATCTAGCCGCGCATCGACCCGTTTCAGGAGAATTCGCCCCATGTCCGACGACTACACCCCGCCCAAGGTATGGCAGCCCGCCGAGAACGGCGGCCAGTTCTCCGGCATCAACCGGCCTACTGCCGGCGCGCGCGAGCAGAAGGAATTGCCCCTCGGCGACCACCCCTTCCAGCTCTATTCGCTCGGAACTCCCAACGGGGTGAAGGTGACGATCATGTTCGAGGAGCTGCTGGAAAAGGGCTATTCGGACGCCGAATACGACGCCTGGATGATCAAGATTTTCGAAGGCGAGCAGTTCTGGTCCGGCTTTGTCGATCTCAATCCCAATTCCAAGATTCCCGCCCTGCTCGATCAGTCGGGCGACACGCCGTTCCGCGTGTTCGAAAGCGGCGCGATCCTGCAGCACCTGGCGGAGAAGTTCGACTATCTGGTGCCAAAGACCAATCCCGCCCGCGCGGAAACACTGAGCTGGCTGAACTGGCAGATGGGCACCGCGCCATTCATCGGCGGCGGCTTCGGGCATTTCTACGAATATGCGCCGGAAAAGTACGAGTACCCGATCAACCGCTATTCGATGGAAACGAAGCGCATCTTTGACGTGGCGAACAACCAGCTTGCCAAGACCCGCTTCCTTGCAGGCGACGACATGACCATCGCCGACATCGCCGCCTATCCGTGGCTGGGCAACCTCTATCACGGCGCCTACAGCCGCTCCGACATCTTCCTCTCGCTGCACGAATACGAGAACGTGGGCCGCTGGGTCGAGGAAATCGACGCGCGTCCCGCCGCGATCCGCGGGCGCCTGGTGAACACCCAGGCCATGCCCGAGCGCCACTCAGCCGCCGATTTCGACGCGGTGGAAGACCGCAGCCTGTTCAACCCCGTGCGCAAGCGCGCCGACGTTTGAGGGCATGGGCGAAAGGGGCGGGTTGCACGCTGCGATCCGCCCGCTATATGAGCGCCCTCCTGCTGGGGTGTAGCCAAGTGGTAAGGCACCGGTTTTTGGTACCGGCATTCGCAGGTTCGATCCCTGCCACCCCAGCCATTTCCTAGGTTTTCAGATTGCGCCCTCGCGTTGCCAGCACAAAGCCGGTGACGCTGAAAATGCTCGTACCCAGCACCACCAGCGCCGCCCCGGCTGCGCCCAGCCAGTCGACCAGCCATGGCAGTGCGACAAGGCCGATAGCGGTGGGGATACCGCGCAGCAGGAAATTGGTGATCGCGCGGCCATGGGCCAGCAGCAGCGCTTCCAGGCTGGCTCCCGCCAGTTCCAGCGCGGCGGCGGCGGCAAGGATAATCATGGGCCAGTAAGCGGCGAGGAAATCCCTGCCAGCGATGGCGAGGATAATCCATTCGCCTGCCACGAGGCCGAAGCCTACCACCACGATCCCGGTCACGATTGCGATGCGGGTGATCTTGCTCGCCAGCACGCGCGCGCCATCAGGGTTGCGCACCAGTTCGGGATAGACCGCGCGCAGCAGCGCCTGTGCCAGCTTCAGCAAGCCTTCACCCAGTTGCGCCGCCACGCGGTAGATACCTGCCAGCGCCGCGCCGCCGAATGCACCCACCAGCAGCACCAGCAGCTGCCTGCTGGCGATGGTCAGCATTCCCGTCAGCGAGGTGCCGATGACGAAACTCCAAGCAGCGTCATGCTCGCGCGGCAGGCGGGTGAGGCTGAACCGGCGCCACTCGATCGCCTCCGTGCGCGCGGCCATGCGCCAATACATCGCCGCTGTCGCGATCTCCGCCAGTCCCCACACGATCAGGAATGCCGGAATGTTCGGCGCGAAGATTGCCACCACCCCTGCACCCACGGCACGCATAATACTGGTGGTGGAATCCGCCGCAGCGGCGCGGGCATACCTATCGTGCAGGCGCAGAAGGCCCGTGGGCGTGGAGCGGATTGCCAGAAGCGAAACGAGCGTGAACAGGAATGTCGGCAGGCGCAGGTCTTGCTCGATGGGCAGCCAGTCACCGGCGAAGGCAAGGATCAGGGCCGCTGCAATCGTGCCAACGGTGATCGTCACCGCGTCCAGCGCCAGCGCATAGCCGGTTGCCGTGTTGCGCCCGTCCGCCGTCTGCCCCCAGCGCACAATCGCCTGCCATGTCTGGAAGCTGGTGAAGCCGACAACAAGCTGCGCGAACGTGAAGGCGATCACGAACTGGCCGAAGCCTTCCAGCCCCAGCGCGCGCGTGGCCAGCGCGAGGTAGACGAGGCTGAGTACCGCGTTGATGCCGCGCGCGCCCATCAGCCAGCCGGTATTGGTGAGTGCGCGACGCATCATGGCTAGCGCCCCTGCCCCAGCGCGGCGGGAATTGCAAAAGCCAACTGCGAGCGCCACAGTCCACGCAAAGGGAGACACCACCGATGACGATACCCACCGCGCGCCTTGCATTCTTCAAGCTGAACGTGCCCGACATCGAGGAAGCGCGCGCCTTCTGGGAAGCCGCTTTCGGTTTTTCCGCCACCCAGACCTATGACGAAGTGGGCTTCGTCGAGCATATCATGGCCCTGCCCGGACAAGCCGAATCCGGCCCCACCCTGATGCTGGTGGAAAGCCGCCCTGCCCGTGACGTTACCGTCGGACCGGGGCACGGCCCCGTGGGCCTCATCTGCGTCGACATTGCGGCGAGCCATGCTCACGCCGTGCAATCGGGTGCAACGCCGCTGATGGAGCCGACCGACGTTGGCGGCGTGATGGTCTCCATGCTGAAAGCGCCGCAAGGGCACGAAATCGAACTAGTGCAACCGCTGGGCTGACCCTGATCAGACCCTCGCGGTCTGCCGTCCTCCGATTACTCCGCCGTTCACCACGCCGAGCGTAAAGACCAGCGCGGCGATGATAAGCGCCGGAAGGGCCGTCACGGTCAGGATCATTTCCAGCGGCATGGCAGCGGCCAGCGCGATGCCGCCTAGGGCCGGGAACACGATACCGCCCAGTCGCCCGAAGCCGCCTGCCCAGCCGATCCCGCTGGAACGCATTTCCGGCGGGTAGCTGAGCGTTGCGAGGTTATTGATCCCGGTCTGCCCGCCAACCTGCGCGAAGTTCCACACCACCAGCGCGGTGACGAAGGCGACAGCAAGCTGGGGTGGTATCTGACCAAGCGAGAAGATCGCCACCGCGTCGATCACGAAGTAGGCGGTGATCAGCCAATAGGGGTTCATCCGGTCCATCAACCAGCCCATCACCAGCGTGCCCGAGGCACCGCCGAAGTAGCCGATGATCATGTAGAAGGCGAAAGTCTCCAGCGAGAGATCGGCGAATTCGTACATGAAGGTGGCGAGGTAATTCGCCAGCAGGGCGATGTTGCCGAGGCTGAAGAAGCACAGCGAGAACAAGAGGATCGTCTGCACGCGGTAGCGAGAGCCGAACATGGCGAGCGGGCCGTATTTCGAGACTTCCGCCTGGTCGCCCATGTAGAAGACCGTGCCTTCCGCCAAATCCAGTTCCGGAGCGCGCTTGCGGATCGCCTTGGCGATACGCGGATCGGCCGGATTGCGGTTCACGCGGAACGACAGGCTTTCGGGAATGAAGAGCAGGAACAGCAGCGCGGCAATCGGCACGATGCCGCCGACGATGAAGAAGCCTTCCCAGCCAAGCTCATCAAGAAACTGGTTCACCATGATGCCGCTGCCGAGATTCCCGCCGGAGAAGCACACCAGCGCAATCGCCATGAACAAAGCGCGGCGGCGCTTGGGCGTGCTTTCCGAAAGCAGCGCCAGACCGACAGGCAGCATGGCAGAAAAGAAGATGCCCGCAACGCCGCGCAGCACGGCCAGCATGTCGAAACTGGTGGACCACGCCGCCCACAAGGTGAGCGATCCGAAGACGGACAGGCACAGGCCCAGAACGGGTTTGCGCCCTATACGGTCCGCCAGCGGCGGCATGATGAATGCCCCGATGGCCATGCCGATCTGCTGGTAATTGACCACGGGCGCCATATCGACCGAGGTGCCGCCCAGCCCTTCGGCAATGGCAGGCAGGATCTTGCCTAGGAAGTACATGTCGAAGCCATCGAGGAACAGCACGATGGAGACGATCACCAGTGTGGCGATTTCTCTCGCGCCGATGGGCTTGTCGTCAATGAATTGCGCCACGTCGAAACGCGTGGCCTCAGCCGCCTCACCCGCCATGCTCTCTCCCTTGACGGGGAGATTGACCATGTCCGGCGGTGCCGTCAATCCATTGATCTAGTTGGCCGGGGGAAGCGGTTCCTGCGGATTGTTGGGCACAAGGATCAGTTCACCCTGCTCGATCCGCACGCTGGCAAGGCGTGAAAGCAGGTTCATGCCGATCACGTTCGTCTCGCCCAGCCCCGGCGCGATAACGGCGTCGAGGCCATTTGCAGCCACGTTTCCGAAGCGCAGGCTTTCGATATTGGTGAGGTGTGCGGCAACGGCTCCGTTGGCTGTCTGCAAGCGGATCGGCAGGCCACCATCGCGCGGCTCCAGTCCCGCGGCCTCGGCCACGTCTTCGCTAACGGCGGTCAACGTCGCGCCAGTGTCCACCATGAACGGAAAGCGCTGGCCGTTGACCTCTGCTTCCAGCCAGTAATGTCCGTCACGCGAAAGCGGCACGCGTGTTTCGCCGCCGACGACCACCTGCTCTGGAAGGCCGATTTCCGGCACCGCCATGGAAAAGCGCGGATCAAGGCGCGAGAGTTGCAGCACCACCAGCACCAGCACTCCCATAAGGGTCAGCGTGCTTGCGGTGCGCAACAGGCGACCGAATTTGGGCGATCGGGAAACAACCAGCGAGCCCAGCAAGCCAGCCGCCATCGCCGCGAGCGCCGTCATCAGCAACCCCGATTGCGGGATTTCCCGGATCATCAACGCGAGATGATCGAAGATGGCGGCAACGTCCATGCGAGGCAATATAGGACGTCTTGCCTGAATTTGCGAAGAACGATTCTACGGCGCGGCGCGCTTGATCGTGGCCTTTGCCAGAATGACAGAGAAACGCTCCTGCGCATCCGTCCAGCGGGCCACCGGCGTCCAGTGCCCTGCCAGCAGCAGGGTGTTGGAACTGCGCGCATCGTACTTGTGGCTGTTTTCGGTGTGGATCGTCTCGCCCGCCTGCATCTTGAAAGGATGCCCGGCGACGGTAAAGCTCATGTCCTCTTCCGCCACGGCATGCATTTCGATCCGGGCAAAGGTGTCGTTCCAACGCGCCTCGTGGTGGAATTTCTCGACCGGAATGGTCGCATCCAGTTCACGGTTGATCCGGCGCAGCAGGTTGAGATTGAACTCTGCGGTAACGCCATTCGCATCGTCGTATGCCGCTTCCAGTATGGAGCGATCCTTGATCAGGTCCATGCCGATCAGCAGCATGGCATCGGTTCCAAGCGTCTCTCGCATGGAGCGCAGCAGGTCAACCGACGTGCGCGGCACCATGTTGCCGATGGTGGAGCCGGGGAAGAAACCGAGCTTGGGCATGTCGGCCACTTCGGCGGGCAGTTCCACGCGCTTCGTGAAGTCCGCTTCCACGGGATAGACCGGCAGGCCAGGGAACTTCGCGGAGAGGTCTGCAGCCGCAGCGCGCAGGAAATCGCCCGCAATGTCGAGCGGCACATAGGCGCCCGGCTCGATGGCCTTGAGCAGCAGCGGCGTCTTCACGGACGAACCTGAGCCGAATTCCACGACAGCGCGGCCCGGTCCGATCGCCTCGGCAAAATCAGCGCCGCGCGTTTCGAGGATCTCGGTCTCCGCGCGGGTCGGATAGTATTCGGGGACCTGCGTGATGTCCTCGAAAAGTTGCGAACCGGCGTCATCGTAAAGCCAGCGCGCTGGGATCGCCTTCTGCGGCTGACGCAAGCCTTCCAGAACGTCGGCACGAAAGGCGCGGTCGACCCCTTCCTCGTCGAGATCGACGAGTTGGATGCCTTCGGATTTTGCCATCAGATGTCCTTTGCCAGCCTCAGGCCGGTGAATTGCCAGCGTTGCTGGGGGTAGAAGAAGTTGCGGTAGCTGGCCCGCGAGTGGCCGCGCACGGTGGCGCAGCTGGCGCCTTTCAGCACCCACTGGCCCGCCATGAACTTGCCATTGTATTCGCCCACCGCTCCCTCGGCTGGCTGGAACCGGGGATAGGGCAGATAGCCGGAGCGGGTGAATTGCCAAACGTCGCCGAACAGTTCTTGTGTACCCACCGGCAGTGGCGCAGCGGCACTATCGAGCTGATTGCCCGCACTCGAATCGAAGCGGTGTTCGGTATCGGGCGCATCCTGACCACGCGCGATGGCTTCCCATTCGAACTCTGTCGGCAAGCGGCAGCCCGCCCACGAAGCGAAGGCGTCTGCCTCGTAATATGAGATATGGGCCACTGGCGCATCGGGATCGCGCTCCTGCCAGCCGCTATGCGTAAAGTGCTCCCCTTCTCGCCAGTAGAGCGGTTTGGTGATGTTGCAGCGGTCCAGCCATGCCCACGCGTCGGACAGCCAAAGGCGGTGATCCGCGTAACCGCCATCGGCGATGAACTGGTCCCACTCGCCATTGGTGACGAGCCGCCGCGACAGCGCAAACGGCTCAAGCAATACCCGGTGCGCAGGCCCTTCATTGTCGAAAGCGAAACCATCGGACTGGTGGCCGATTCTGGCGACACCGCCGGGATGCTCGATCCAGCCTTCGCGCTGCTGCGGCCTGGTGGGAGGAACCTTGTCCCAGATCGCCGGGCCGAGCGGGTTCTTCGAGAACGCATGCTTGATGTCTGTCAGCAGCAATTCGATGTGCTGCTGTTCGTGCGCAATGCCGAGTTCGATCAGGTCCGTGCAGCGTTCGTCCGCGAACAGAGGCTGCATCGCGTCATCGACATATGCGCGCCAGTCCAGCACTTCGGCCACTGTCGGACGGGTTATCAGGCCGCGATTGCGGCGCAGGATTCGCTCGCCCTCGGCTTCGTAATAGGAATTGAACAGAAACGGCCACTTCTCGTCATGCAGGCGATAGCCTTGCACGTGATCGCGCAGCAGGAACGTTTCCCAGAACCAGTTGGTATGGGCCGCATGCCATTTGGCAGGCGAGGCATCTTCCATCGACTGGATCGTGGCGTCAGCTTCGCTCAGCGGCTCCAGCAGCCCTTCCATCAGGCGGCGAGTCGCGGCGTAGCGATCTGCCAGTGGAGGCAGCCCTGTTGCGAAAGGTGGGCGCGTATTCAGTTGGGGCAATGCCCTCTCCCGGAGGCGAGTGTCCTACGTCCTACGCATAAATGACGCATCGGGTTTCCGTTTTAAACCCCGCAGGTCAAACAAATACCCCGCGATCGGCGCTATGCCGCACGCTGCACGCGGTTCCGCCCGGCGTCCTTCGCTTCGTAAAGCGCTGCGTCAGCGCGCCCGATCAAGGATTCGCAGGTGTCGCCCGCGCGGAAACATGCAATGCCCAGACTGATGGTGACATCCGGCAGGCGAGAGCCGGCAAAGCCCTGCTCCACCGCCAACCTCAGCCTTTCGGCCAACTGGCGCGCTGCCGGTTCGGACATTCCGGAGATCAGCCAGACGAATTCCTCCCCTCCGATGCGCCCCACAACGTCTCCCCTGCGAGACTGCGCGCGGGCGAAGCCTGCCACTTTCCGGATCACTTCATCGCCGACCTGATGCCCGTAGGTGTCGTTTACCGCCTTGAAGTGATCGATATCGAACAGGATGGCGATCAGCGGCTTGTCGCTGTTCTCGGCCACCAGGCTCATGCTGTCGAGGTTCGAGAATGTGCAGCGACGATTGGAAAGGCCTGTCAGAGGGTCCGTATTCGCGAGCTTCTGCGCCTCTGTCGCCAGCCGGATCGCACGGCCGCGAGCGGCATCCAGCGCTTCCTCGCGCCGGACCTGCTCGGTCACGTCCATGGCGACGCCGAAGACGGCGATGCGATTGCCGAACTTGTCGAATTCGTTGAACATCGACATGCGCAGCACGCGCTCCAGCTGATTGGCGGGACGGATGCGATAGGTAAAACTGTAGGTGCCTACCGTCTCCCTGTTGCGCGCGATCTGGCCAAAGACTTCTTCTCCGCCGTTCGGCAATCGGTGACGGACATTCCCTGGGTCAGGCGCAAGCGAACGCGGCAGGCCGTTCATCTCCAGCATCTTGGGCGACCAGTCCTGTTCACCTGTGACAAGGTTCAGCCGCCAGCGACCGATGCTCGCCGTTTCTTCGGCAAGGTCGAACAGCATCAGGCTGTCTCGCATCTGGGCATTGCGAACAACCAGTTCCCGCTGAATCTCCTCCCGTTTCAGCAGCATGGCCGATATCGGCAACACCGTGGCAAGCATTGCCAACAGCCAGCTTTGCAGGGCGAGCGTGGCCTCAGCCGAAGGCGATGCCATGATCGGCATGGGAGAACCCGCCAGAATGCCGAGTATTGTTCCGGTAATGGCGAACAGCAGTATGACCAGCAGACTCGCGACCTGTCCGTACCGTACCGCCGCCAGCACCACTGCAGTCACCAGCAGCGGCATGAGGGCGACATCATGCAGCTGGAGCGCGGCCAGAGCCAGCGGCACGCAGCCGAGCAGATAGCCGGCGAAGGATCGCTCGAAGCGGAAATGCTGGACCGTGGGGCCAAGGCCAAGCCACTGGCGCATCAGCAACAGCAGCGGTGACAGCATCATGATAGCCAGCACGTTGGCGAGGAACCACCAGCCGAATTCTGCCAGCGTCTGCTCAGCGCGGAAGGGTATGGCGATCAGCGCGCCTGCAAGACATGCCGCCATTGCCGCACCGAACAGTCCTGCCACCTGGCGGAACTTGTGCGGAACCTGCCGCCTTCCGCCCAGCACCATGATGCCCAGCTGCACCATGATGATCGTCTGCACCAGGCTGGAGACAGAATAGACTGCGGCATGGATTACGGGGACGCCGGTGAACCATACGGTAATGGCCTGCATCGGCAGCAGCACGAGGGAGAGCGTCAGCCATTGCCGACGTTTCCGTGCATGGAAAGCGGCGACGGCCACGCCGGAAGGCGCCCAGACCAGCATCGTGCCGCCCAGCCCGTCTCGCAGGCCGATGCAGATGAGTGCGGCTAACGCCCAGGCGAGACCAGCCAGAACCGGATAACGCAGATCACGCCAGATATTCACGCCTCGTCCCCTTGGTTATGGCCAGGGGAACTAGCGTGAAGGTATGATCAGCCGTGCGGTGCGCGGCTAGGCATTTGGCCTTAGAGAAGGTTTACTCGGCTGCCTCGCGTGCTTCGCCAAGCTCGAGATTGATCATCTCGGCCAGCGTGAAGGACAGTTCCAGCGACTGTGCAGCATTGAGGCGCGGATCGCAGTGCGTGTGATAGCGATCTGCAAGACCTTCGTCGGTGATCGCCACCGCGCCGCCCGTACATTCGGTCACGTCCTGCCCGGTCATCTCCACGTGGATGCCGCCCGCATGCGTGCCCTCTGCACGGTGCACGGCGAAGAAGCCGCGCACTTCAGAGAGGATCCGGTCGAACGGACGCGTCTTGAAACCGCTTTCGGCTTTGATGACGTTGCCGTGCATCGGGTCGCAGCTCCACACCACCGGATGGCCTTCGCGCTGGATGGCGCGCACCAGCGGCGGCAGGCCTTCTTCCACCTTGCCAGCGCCGAAGCGGCTGATGAGGGTGATGCGGCCCGGCTCGCGCGCGGGGTTGAGGATGTCGAGCATCTCGATCAGCGCGTCCGGCTCCAGCGAGGGGCCGCACTTCACACCGATGGGATTGTTCACGCCGCGCAGGAATTCAACATGCGCGCTATCCACGAAGCGGGTGCGGTCGCCGATCCACAGCATGTGGGCGGAGGTGTCGTACCAGTCGCCGGTCAGCGAATCCTGGCGAGTCATCGCCTGTTCGTAAGGCAGCAGCAGCGCTTCATGGCTGGTGTAGAACGTGGCGGTCTTGAGCGACTGCTGGTCCTCGATGTCGACGCCGCAGGCCTCGATGAAGTCGAGAGCCTCGCCAATACGGTCGGCGATCTGCTTGAACTCGCTGGACCACGGGCTGCGGTCCATGAATTCCAGCGTCCAGCGGTGCACTTCGCGCAGATTCGCGTAGCCGCCACCGGCAAATGCACGCAGCAGGTTAAGCGTTGCAGCCGCCTGGGAATAGGCGCGCAGCATGCGCTGCGGATCGTTGGTGCGCGATTCGGGAGAGAATTCGATCCCGTTCACGTTGTCGCCGAAGTAGCTCGGCAGCGTCACGTCGCCCTGCGTCTCGGTGTCGGAACTGCGGGGCTTGGCGAACTGCCCGGCCATGCGTCCAACCTTCACAACCGGCATCTTGCTGGCGAACGTAAGGACGGCCGCCATCTGCAATATCACGCGGAAGGTATCGCGAATGTTGTTCGGGCTGAATTCGGCAAAACTTTCAGCACAATCGCCGCCCTGCAAGAGAAACGCCTGACCGGCAGCAACCTGCGCCAGGTCTTCTTTCAGTGCGCGTGCTTCGCCGGCAAAAACCAGTGGCGGAAACCCTGCCAGCGCCTGCTCGGCATCGGCCAAGGCGGCTGCGTCGTCATACTTGGGCAGGTGCTTCGCGGTGAAACGGTTCTGCTTCCAGCTTTCGGGGGTCCAATTCTGTGCCACGTATTCTACTCGTCCATGCGCGCCCGTTCCCCGGCGGGCCAAACAATCCAATTTGTCGGGGAAGCGCCGCCCTACAGCGCAGGGCGGCGGCGCGCAAAGGTTACTTGCGAAACGGCTCCGCCTAGCGGCCAGATGTCATATTGGCTCCGCCGCCTGCCGCCGCATCCGGCATGACGGAGATACGCAGGCCCGGACGCGAAACCAGGTAACGCTTGGCCAATGCCTGCATTTCTTCCGGCGTGGCATTCGAATAGTCGCTGTAGAGCGATTGCAGGTAAATCGCACGGTTGCGGTCGAACGCAGCGCCTTCCAGCTGGTTCAGCCAGAACGTGTGCCCGGTGCTAGCCCTCTCGATGCGCTGACGGATGGGTTCCACCACGCGCGCCAGTTCGTCAGCCGTCGGGCCATTCTCGGCAAGGTCGTCGGCAATGGCTTCGGCCTCGTTGAAGAATGCAGGCACCAGCGAAGGATCGAGCTGCACCAGCGCGAAGATCAGGCCGCCTGTCTCGGTATCGAGTGGCCAGCTTGAAGTGACGAAGGGCGAATAGGCTGCGCCTGCCCGTTCGCGCAGACCGTCCATCAGGCGGATCGAGAATATCTGCGAGAGCAGATCAAGCTTGCGGCTCTGCACCAGGCCGTCGGAGCCGCCTTCGGTCGGCCACGCGATCACGGCAGCTGCCTGATCGGGGTCGCCTTCGTGAGTCAACCGCACAGGGCCCGCGCCCAGTTCGGGGAACTGCAGTGGCCGGTTGGCGACTTCGGGGCTGAGCGGCATCCGCGGATCGAGCGCGCCGAAAGTGCGCGAAAGCGCCTGCACGGTCGCCTCTCGGTCAATATCGCCGAACACCGCCACTTCCACAGGACCTTGCGAGAGCAGGCGTGACCAGGTGCGGCGGAAACCCTCTGCCGTCGCGGCCTCGATCTGGTCGGGCGTGGGTGTGATGAAGCGCGGATCGCGGTCACGCAGCAGGTAGTCGAGGTCGCGGTTGAGCACGCCGTTGGGATCACGATTGTACGATTCGTACCCCAGCAGCGCGCTGGCCTTGGCCCGTTCGAACGGAGCGGGGTCCCAGCCGGGCATCTGCAGCTTTGCGGCAAAGAGATAAAGCTGGTCCGCGAGGTCTTCCTGCCGGGTCAGTCCCTCGAACACGAAAGCACCGTCCTCGATCTTGAAATCGAAGCCAAGCTTGCTGCCAGCCGACGCACGGTCGAGGTCGTTCTGGTCAAGCGTTCCGACGCCGGAATTGACGAGTGCGATGGGCGCGAGGTGGGCGTATGCGGCCTCGTCATCTTCGAACCCGCGCCAGCCCGCGCCGAAGCGGACCCGTACGGTAACGCGGCCCGGCTCGTTATTACGGCTGAACAGCAAGGCTCGCACGCCGTTGTCGAACTGCACGCTTTCCACGTCAAGCACGCCCAGCGGCTCCCGCAGGCTTGGCAGCGTCGGTTCGCCGATTGGCGGCAAGTCCGCAAAATCGATCGGTTCGGCATCGTCGCGCGCATCGGCCAGTGCTACGGCGGGCGCCTGCAGGGCAGCGCGCAGTGCAGTCTCATCGGCAGAGAGGGGATCGGGCGTCAGCATCACGGCGCGGATTACTTCGCCGGTGAACAGTTCCTGCGTCGCTTCCAGCACCTGCTCTGGCGTAAATCGTTCGCTGATGGAGCGGAACACCTCGAGGAAGGTTTCCGGGCTGGCAACGGCTTCGCGGATGTCGACGGCCTGCACGATGGAATCGGCCAGCTGCGATCCGGCCTGGATGCGCGACTGTTCCACCATGTCCACGAAGGCGACGTCGAACAGTGCGACTGCCTGATCGATCTCGGCCTGGCTGGGCGGATGGTCCAGCGCATCGGCAATTACGCCGCGCACATCGGAAAGCGCCCCTTCCCAGTTCTCGCCAAGAGGGGTGATGGAAACGAAAGTGCCGTCCACGGTGCGGCTTACCTTGTCGCGTCCGACGGATGCGACGAGATAGTTTCCACCAGCGCGGGCACGATTTTCGAGGCGGCGGTTCACCACCGCGGCAGCCACCTGCTTCAACAGGTTCTGACGGTTGTATTCGAGGTTATCGACCACCTGCACCCACGGGCGCATCACGGCAAAGGTTAGCGCGCGGGTCTGGCCCGGCTCGACAACCACCTGCACCTCGCCAACAGGATTGTGCGGATCGGCCCCTGCAGGCGCGACGGGATCGCCGAAATCGGGCGCGGGCGTGGGTTCGCCCGACACCTGCCAGTCGGCAAAGTGCTTCTCCACCATGGCGGCGAGCACGCGCACATTGGCATCGCCAACCAGCACAACAGTGGCGTTTTCGGGGCGATACCAGCGGCGGTGGAAAGCCTGCACGGCTTCTGCCGTTGCGCCTTCCAGCGTTTCGACGGTACCGATTGGCGTGCGGTTGGCGAGACGCTGTCCGGCGAAGAGCGTTTGCGTGGTCGCTTCCTGCACGCGGCGCGCGGGGCCAGCACGCTCGCGGCGCTCTGCCAGCACGATAGGCATGTCCGTCGCGACGTTCTCTGCCGAGAGCGCCGGCTGCGTCACCATGCCGGTGAACAGTCGGATGCTTTCATCCATGCTGTCGCGCGTGGCGTTGGGCAGGTCCAGCTTGTAGACCGTCTGCGTCGGGCTGGTGGTGGCATTGGTGTCATTACCAAGTGCCGCGCCCTGCCGCTGGAAATGCGGGATGGCCTCACCCGGCCCGAAATAGACCGATTCGCGGAACACGAGGTGTTCCACGAGGTGGGCAAAGCCGCGCTCTTCCTCGCGCTCGTAGATAGAGCCCGCATCGATGGCGACGCGCAGCGACATCTGGCACGGCGGGACACCGTTCTGGCGCACGGCATAGCGCACGCCGTTGGGAAGCTCTCCGAATAACCATTGTGCATCGACGGGAATATCGGTGCCGCGATAGATCCACGGATCGTCCGGCTGAGCATACTCCGGCTTGTCGACCTCTGTCGCGGTGATGGTGCAACTGGCCTGGAACTGCGCGTAGGCGGGGACCGGGACGAGCAGAACAAGCGGTAGAAGAGCGCGAGCGGCGCGCGAGAGAAAGGTCATGGTGCCCCTTTAGGCCAGCAAGCGATGAAGCAAGGGTGAATAGGCGCGAAGAATGTCTTGCGCCACCCGTGCCTTTGCCAGTCTTGCCCCGCGCCCTTCGCGCTCCTACATCGCCAACCATGTTCATCGAGACCGAAACTACGCCCAACCCCGCCACGCTGAAATTCCTGCCCGGTCGGCAGGTAATGCCATCGGGCACCCGCGATTTCGCCACACCTGAGGAGGCCGAGGCAAGTCCGCTGGCGCAGGCGCTGTTCGATACCGGCGAAGTAACCGGCGTGTTCTTCGGCAGCGATTTCGTCTCCGTCACCGCTGCACCGGGCGTTGCCTGGGGCGATCTGAAGCCGCAGGTGGTGGCCGTGCTGCTCGACCATTTCGTGTCGGAAGCTCCGCTGTTCGCAGGCGGCGATGCCAGCGGCTTCTCCGTCCCCCCGGAAGAGGACGAAGCGGACCTCGGCGATGATGAAGGCACCGAGGACATTGTCGAACAGATCAAGGAATTGATCGAGACGCGCGTGCGCCCTGCCGTTGCAAACGACGGCGGCGACATCCGCTATCGCGGTTTCCGCCAGGGCGTCGTATTCCTCCAGATGCAGGGTGCCTGCTCGGGCTGCCCCAGCTCCACCGCCACGCTGAAGCATGGCATCGAGGGGCTGCTGAAGCACTACGTTCCCGAAGTGAAGGAAGTTCGCGCGGCGTAACTTTCCGCATGAACCAAGCGGGCGTTGCCGCGTTGGGCGAGTGAACGCATTTCAACCGGAGATTTCCCGCATAATGACCGACACGCTTTCCGATTCCGCTCTCGACCTGATCTTCCGCGAAGCGCGCAGCATGAATGGCTGGCTCGACAAGGAAGTGAGCGACGAGCAGATTCACGCGATCTACGAACTGGCCAAGATGGGTCCGACCTCTGCCAACCAGCAGCCGGGCCGTTTCGTGTGGTGCAGGTCGAAGGAAGCAAAGGAACGGCTGGCGAAGTGCGCCAGTGACGGGAACAAGGACAAGATCCTCACCGCGCCCGTCTGCGTCATCATCGGTTACGACCTCGATTTCCACGAACAGCTGCCCTGGCTGTTCCCGCATACCGATGCGAAAAGCTGGTTCGAAGGCGACGAGGAAGGCCGCAAGGAAAGCGCCTTCCGCAATTCCGTATTACAGGGCGCATACCTGATGCTGGCCGCCCGCTCGCTGGGTCTCGACTGCGGCCCCATGTCCGGTTTCGACCAGGACGCGGCGACCAAGGAATTCTTCGCCGATCAGCCGCGCTACCGCGCCGATTGGCTGTGCTCCATCGGCTATGGCGATCGCACCACGATCTTCGACCGCAGCCCGCGTCCGGATTTTGACCGTTTCAACCAATTGATCTGATCGCAAGACGCCCCTAACCGGAGCGCGTGAGAACGCTTGCGATAGAATGTGCGACAGAGGCCTGCTCGGCCGCCCTGTTCGATGGCTCGAAGCTGGTCGATGGCCGGTGCGAGATCATCGGGCGCGGCCATGCCGAGCGGCTGGTGCCGATGATTGCCGAATTGCCCGAAAAGGGGCGCGCCGACCGCATTCTGGTATCGCTCGGCCCCGGCAGCTTCACCGGCGTGCGCATCGGTCTGGCCGCCGCCCGCGCGCTGGGCCTCGCATGGGGCGCGCCGGTGCTGGGCTATCCGACACTCGAACTCGTGCGCGCGCGTAGCTGGCAGCCCAGCCCGCGCGCTGTCACCGTGTGCATGAATGGCGGGCACGGCGAATACTTCGTGCAGAATTTCGCCGCCGATGCGAGCGCCGAAGATGAAGTCCGCTCCCTCACCCCTCAAGAAGCGGCCAAGGCAGCGCGGCACGAGGTCATTGTCGGCAACAAGGCGCAGGCCTTGTCAGACCTGCTGAGCGATGGCCGGACCGCGCTCGACCTGCTGCCCGACGCAAATTACGCGCACCTTCTTCACGATACGCGCCTTACCAGCGATCTCACGCCGATCTACGGGCGCGGTCCCGATGCAAAGATACCGGAGAAGCGCAAGTGACCGACGCGCTCGACGCGATCATGGCGGTGATGGAAGATGCCTTCGAGCCGCGCTACGGGGAGGCATGGACGCGGCGGCAGGTCTCGGACTCGCTGACCCTGCGAAACGTGTTCTTCACCCTGATAGATCCCGGCGGCACCGATAGCGTCGATCCCGGACAGGCCATCGGCTTTGCGCTTACAAGGCAAGTGCTGGACGAAGAGGAAATCCTTCTCATTGCGGTTCGACCAGCACATCGCGGTAACGGCGTTGGAAAGGACTTGCTGCGCGAAGTCATCGAGAGTGCCCGCGCCAGATCAGTTGCGCGTATATTCTTGGAGATGCGCGACGGAAACCCGGCAGAGCATTTATATCGCGGTTTTGGATTCGAAAAAATCGGTCACCGCGAAGGTTATTACAGAGGTGCTGTAGGCGGCCCTATTGACGCAATTACTTTTGCAAAAGACATCAAGTGAAATTCGTTAACTATTAACTTGAGTTTTTGGAAAGTTGTTCAACAGCAATTTTTCCGCACGAGTTTTACCGGAGCCCTTGTGTATAATCTCTGATCCATTAAGTGCATTGCACCTTCCCGAAAAGAGGAAGGCTGAATAACGGGTCCCCAATACGAGGTATACATGGATAACACCGACAACGGTGCCAACGAGATGCTGATCACTTTGACAGCAGACATCGTCACCGCTCACGTCGCCAACAACAATGTTGACGGCGAAACCCTCCCTTCCCTTATCGCGAACGTTTATGGCGCGCTTTCCGGCCTTGGTGCGGAAAGCACGGTTGAAGAGCGTCCCGAGCCGGCCGTTACCGTGCGTGCCTCGGTAAAGAGCGACCATCTCGTCTGCCTGGAAGACGGCAAGAAGATGAAGATGCTCAAGCGCCACCTGATGACCGACCACGGCATGACGCCGGAAGAGTATCGCGAGCGCTGGAACCTGGGTGCAGACTACCCGATGGTCGCTCCTGACTACGCTGAAAAGCGTCGCGAACTGGCCAAGAAGATCGGCCTGGGTCGCAAGCCTGGACAGAAGCGCGGTCGCAAGAAAGCTGCCTGATCAACTGTAGACGGCTTTTTGGCCGTGCTTGAGTGAAACGCCCCGGGCCACTATGGCTGCGGGGCGTTTTCATTTTTACCGGAATTCATCTTGCACCAGCAGATCGATCTAGAAGCCCTTTGCGCCGAACGCGGATTGCGCATTACCGACCAGCGTCGCGTGATTGCCAAGGTCCTGTCGGAAAGCACCGACCACCCGGACGTGGAAAAGGTCCATGAACGTGCCAGCGCGGTCGATCCAAAGATTTCCATCGCCACGGTTTATCGCACCGTGCGCCTGTTCGAAGAGGCCGGCATCCTCGACCGCCACGATTTCGGCGATGGCCGTGCGCGCTATGAAGCAGCGCCGGAAGCACACCACGATCACCTGATCGACGTGGAAACCGGCAAGGTCGTGGAGTTCGTGGACCCTGAGCTCGAAGCCCTGCAAAAGCAAATTGCAGAGAAGCTGGGCTACCGACTCGTCGACCATCGCATGGAACTTTACGGCGTGCGCATCGACCGCGAAGAAAAGAACTGATCCCAGCCGTGGCGCCTGCCGTGGCTCACGAACAAGCGCGCATTTCACCGCTCGCATACCCGCTGATCGCTTTCCGGCTGATCCTGATGGTCCTGCTGCTGCTGGCCTGCGTGCCCATGCACTACCTATGGAAGCTTCTCGGGCTGGACCGGATGTGGCCTCGCGTTTTTCTTTCAGGCGTCGGCGCAGTGGCAGGCCTTTCTCTCCGCCGCCACGGCAAGCGCGTGCCGGGCGCGCTGCTGCTTTCCAACCACGTAAGCTGGCTGGACATTCCCGCGCTATCGCACGCGGCCAATTCCGCCTTCATCGCGCACGACGGGCTGGCCCAGTTCGGCTTCCTGAAATGGCTGTGCGACATGAACGAGACCGTTTTCATCGCGCGCCACAAGCGTTCCGACGTCAGCAACCAGACGCAGATGCTGAAAGAGGCGATGGACCATGGCGGTACCCTCACCCTGTTTCCCGAAGGCACGACCAGCGACGGCACGGGCATCATACCGTTCAAATCCAGCCTTCTTGGCGCGCTGGAACCTTTGCCCGAAGGCGCTGTCGTGCAGCCCGTTGCCCTCGTTTACGAGGACGTACCGGAGGTAAGCTGGGTCGGCGAAGAGCCGGGTCTCGACAATTTCAAACGCATCCTGGCCCGCCTGCGCCCAGTCCGCATCGACGTGCATTTCCTGCCGCCGATCGCAGGAGCCGATCTGGCGAACCGCAAGACGATAACCGCCGCGGCGAGCACCGCCATCGGGGCGGTGGTGCAATGACTATCCCGCCTCTCTGCACCGATTGAACAGGCAGGCCCTTTCGCCTAAGAGCGCGGCCATCATGAAATCCACTGACACCCCCAAAACCTACAGGGTCAAAAGTTTCGGCTGCCAGATGAACGTCTATGATGGCGAACGCATGGCCGAACTGCTCGAAGCCAAGGGCATTACGCCTGCGAAAGAGGGCGAGGACGCGGATCTCGTCGTCCTCAACACCTGCCATATTCGCGAGAAGGCTACCGAGAAGGTCTATTCCGACATCGGTCGCCTGGTGAAAGCTGGCGAGGAAGCCGGCAAGAAGCCGATGATCGCCGTCGCCGGTTGTGTTGCGCAGGCCGAGGGCGAGGAAATCATGAAGCGTGCGCCCGCCGTTGGCATGGTGGTCGGCCCGCTGGCCTATCACCGCCTGCCGGGCATGCTGGACCGCGCGGTAAGTGGCGAGCGCTCCACTGATACCGACATGCCGGAAGACGCCAAGTTTGCAGCGCTTCCCAAGCGCCGCAAGGTCGCGCCCACCGCCTTCCTCACCGTGCAGGAAGGGTGCGACAAGTTCTGCACCTATTGCGTGGTGCCCTATACCCGCGGCGCGGAAATCTCCCGCCCGTTCAGCGAACTCGTCGACGAAGCTGCAAAACTGGTTGATGCAGGCGCTCGCGAGATCACGCTGCTCGGTCAGAACGTGAATGCCTGGAGCGGCGAGGATGCCAAGGGTCGTGCGCTCGGCCTCGACGGCCTGATCCGCGAGCTTGCCAAGCTGCCTGATCTGCAGCGCATCCGCTACACCACCAGCCACCCCAACGACGTGACCGAAGGACTGATCGCAGCCCACGGCGAAGTCGAGAAGCTGATGCCCTACCTGCACCTTCCGGTACAGAGTGGCTCCGACCGCGTGCTGAAGGCCATGAACCGCAGCCACACTGCGGAAAGCTATCTCAAGCTGCTCGAACGCTTCCGCGCAGCGCGGCCCGACATTGCCCTCTCAGGCGATTTCATCGTCGGCTTCCCAGGCGAGACCGAGGAAGAGTTCGTTGAGACGCTGAACATCGTCGATGCCGTCGGTTACGCGCAGGCCTTCAGCTTCAAGTATTCCCCCCGTCCCGGCACTCCTGCTGCGACCATGGAAAGCCACATCGCGCCGGAAGTGATGGACGAACGGCTCCAGCGTTTGCAGGCTCACCTTGGCCGCGACCAATACGCTTTCAACCAGGCAAGCGTTGGCAAGAGCTGTGACGTGCTGATCGAACGCAAAGGTCGCAAGCCGGGGCAGTGGCTGGGCAAGTCTCCGTGGCTGCAATCGGTATTCTTCGATAGCGAATTGCAAATCGGCGACATCGTGCGCGCGGAATTGGTCCACGCAGGGCCAAGCTCGCTGCAAGGCCGCTTGCTGGAACCGGCCGAATTACTCGCCTGAACCGACCTCGGCCTGCACTTCGATGAGTTCGGGCTCCTCGGCAAGCAGCTGCGTGCCGGTCTCTTCCGTCATTTCGGCGGGCGCGACAGTCGGGTTCGAGGGGTAGGCTTCGCCGTCAAACTTGAGCAGGGCATTGCCCGCTTCGCCGCCCCCACCGCCGATGGCAACGATCAGGTCCTGCCAGCCGTTGGTCGACGTTTCGGCAACGCCGATGGGCGTGCGCGATACGCTGATGTTGGCGACTTCGCTCCACATCGGGCCTGCCTGCGTCAGCACCAGGGTGTTGCACCCGCCGCTGCCGCAGAAATACGGCGACATCAGATGGACGATTGCCTCGTCAGCTCCGTCGCCATCCAGGTCATGCCACGCGAGCGCATAACGCATGGGCGCGGCATCGGGATACGATTGCAGGAGGTAGTGCTGGATGTCCTCTTCGCGGGAAGGGCCTTCCGCCACTTCGGATTCGGCAACTTCTGCGGCAACAGTTTCATCGTTGGCAGGCGCACCATCGCCGGAAGAACAGGCCGTGAGTGCAAGAGCGAAAACGGAAGCAACACCCAGAACTGACTTCATTGAACAACTCCCTGTTGAAAGAACCTAGTTATCACCCTCGTAAGCACGCGCCACCGCGCCCGCCATTCGCAGTGCGGGCGCGTTGGGCGGCAGACTGTAAAGCGCCTCCAGATAGGCGGCATCGAAACGGGTCAGCCCCTGCGGGCCGCTCTCGTCAGGAAACGGCGAGGTGACGCTGGCAGGCGAAGTCGCCTCCTCCAGCGGAACGAGGTTAGGCGCGAGCAGGCGCATGGTCGCGTAGTCGGCGAGGCGGACAATATCGAGGCCCGCCACGATGTCCGCATCCAGGATCACCACCGCGCTCACCACGGCACGGCTGTATTCCAGCGCATTGCGGCGCGGCCAGCCGTTGTTGTTCACCCGCGCCGCCGTGCTGATGGCATCGTGGCTGCCACGCGTGCCACCGGCGATGTTCTGCGAATGGTAGATCGGCCTGCCGCCCTCGTTGCGCACTTCCTCGTTGTGCCAGACGATCACCTGATCCCCGCGATAGAGCGCGCGGTCGATGCTGTTGCCTGCTTCTGCCGGAATGAGCCACGGCTGCTCGCGCTTGATCCGCTCAATCAGTTCGGCAGGCTCGTCATAGATCAGCACCAGCGCATTGGCGCGGCACCCCGGTTCCTGCGTGTTCAGGCCCGCATACTCGGCATTGTCGAGCACGCGGTCGCGCACGAAATCGTTGCCGCTTTCGTTGAGGCCGCTGACGGAGATGCATAGTGCATCAAGATAGCGGGTGGTCGGAACGTCGCGGCCATGTTCGTCGGCAAGTTCCTGCACTGCGTCACGCACAGAGCCGGAGTCCTCCAGCACCTCGCCCTCGACAACGATGTTGCCCTGTTCGTCCGGTGCATCCTGCGCGGTGGCAGCTGTGGGAAGCGCGAGAGCGAGAACTGGCGCAAGCGAGCAAAGAAGACGCTTTTTCATGGGCCTGTTCATACTGCAATTATGACCGGTTTGCTACTTTCCACCGTCATCTTGCCCTGCCTGACTTGCCACCGCGCTGGCGAGGCCTATCTTCGAACCTGTTAAATCCGAAAGGAATCGATGGCCCGCAAACCTCACCGTGACGCCGGCGACAACGCCGCCACGATCGCCCATCCCGAAGAACGACGCGACGCATCAAGGCGCGCCAGGGTGGAGGTTTCCTTTGACGACCAGACAACGCTGGGCACCCTGTTCGGGGAATTCGACGCCAATCTCGTCCAGATCGAAAACCGCCTCGGCGTCTATATCGCCGCGCGCGGGGACAAGGTTTCCATCGAGGGAACCGAGGACGACGTTGCTCGCGCCCGCGACGTTCTCATCAAGCTGCACGAGAAGCTGCTGACGGGCGAAGATATTGACGCAGGCGCGATCGACGCGCTCATTTCGATGGCGGACGAACCGCTGCTCGACGGCATCGTGACCGGCAAGGCCAAGGGCCCGCCGATCATGATCCGCACCCGCAAGAAAACGATCACTCCGCGCAGCAACACGCAGGCCGATTACATGCGGCAGCTGAACAGCCGCGACATGATCTTTGCCCTCGGTCCGGCGGGTACGGGCAAGACCTACCTCGCCGTGGCGCAGGCGATCAGCCAGCTTATCACCGGCAGCGTGCAGCGCCTGATCCTCTCGCGCCCCGCCGTGGAAGCGGGCGAGAAGCTGGGCTTCCTTCCCGGTGACATGAAGGACAAGGTCGATCCCTACCTTCGCCCGCTTTACGACGCGCTCTACGACTGCATGCCGCCCGAACAGGTGGACCGCCGCATTGCCAGCGGCGAGATCGAGATCGCGCCCATCGCCTTCATGCGTGGTCGCACGCTGGCCGATGCCTTCGTCATTCTCGACGAGGCGCAGAACACCACGCGCGAGCAGATGAAGATGTTCCTCACCCGCTTCGGCCAGAACAGCCGCATGGTGATCTGCGGAGACCCCAGACAGGTCGACATTCCCGGCGGCGACCACATGAGCGGCCTTGCCGACGCCGTTACCCGCGTGGAAGGGCTGGAAGGCATCGGCGTTACCCGCTTCACAGCCGCCGACGTCGTGCGCCACCCGATCGTCGGTCGCATCGTGGAAGCCTACGAAGGCCCCGCCGAGGGACGTGGCCACGCCGACTAGTCCCGTGGAACTCGAATTCGACATCGAAGACTGGCCCGAAGGTGACTGGGAGGCCTTGGCCGAGCGCGTGGCCGAAGCCGCGCAGCAAGTCGCGCCCGAGCTTGGCAATCCGCGCCTTCTCACCAGCCTGCTGTTTACCAGTGATGAGCGTGTTCATGAGTTGAACCGCGAGTGGCGCCAGCGAGACAAACCCACAAACGTGCTCAGCTTTCCCATGCTGGAGCGGGAGGACCTCGTTCATCTCGATCCGGACGAGGGGCCGCCCGAAATGCTGGGCGACATCGCGCTTGCGCATGAAACCTGCGCGCGGGAAGCCGCCGAGAAAGGTGCCTCCCTGCAAGACCACGCCGCGCACCTGATCCTGCACGGCCTGCTGCATCTTGCCGGCCACGATCACGAAATTTCCGATGAAGATGCCGAGAAAATGGAACGACTTGAAGTGAAGGCGCTTGCACTTTTGGGCATTGCCGACCCATATAGCCAATCCACGTCCTGAACGGAGAAAGTACAAGGGCAATGCCCGAGAGCGACAGACCTGACGATTCCCAAGCCGGAGAATCGGAGAGTAGCAGCAGCGGTGGCCTATGGAATGCCATTCGCGGACTGTTTGAGGACCAGAGCGACACCAGCCTGCGTGCGCAGCTGGAGGAAGCCATCGACGAGCATGAGGACGACGCTGCCAATGGCAGCGACAAACCCTCGAAGGGAGACCTGTCTTCCGTCGAGCTGATGATGCTGCGCAACCTGCTGCATTTCAGCGAACACGATGCCGATGATGTCGCTATCCCCCGCAAAGAGATCATCGCCGTAGAAGCCACCGTTCCGTGGGACGACATGGTCGCGCTGTTCGCCGAACACGGCATTTCCCGCATGCCCGTCTATCGCGGACAGCTGGATGAAGTGATCGGCATGATGCACCTGAAAGACGTGTTCGCGGTTCTCGCCAGCGGGAATGAACCGCCAGCAGACTGGACGGTGATGATGCGCCAGCCGCTTTACGTGCCACAGGCGCGCGGAGCGTTGGACGTGCTGGCCGACATGCGGCAGCGCCGTGTGCACCTCGCCATCGTGGTGGACGAATTTTCCGGCACCGACGGCATCATTACAATCGAGGACCTCGTCGAGGAAATCGTCGGCGAGATCGAGGACGAACATGACGAGGCCCCGATCGAACAGGTCGTTTCCGTTGACGACGGCGTTTGGGATGCAGACGCCAGCGTGGAGCTGGAAGACGTGGCCCAAGTCGTCGGTGATCCGGCGCTGGCCGAAGTGGAGGAAGCCGTCGACACTCTTGGCGGCCTAGCGTTCGTGCTGGCCGAGGAAGTCCCGCAGCCCGGCACCGTCCTCACGCACCCGAGCGGCTGGCGGATCGAAGTCACTGCTGGCGATGAAACGCACGTAACCCGGTTGCGGCTGCACGCACCGTCACCCGAAGAGGAAGTGGAGGAGGTCTAAGCAGCCAAGTCGTTCGCTTTGCACATTTTCTTGTGCACTGCGGCAAAAAGTCATGCTGCATTGCAAATTTGGTCTCGACAGAGACCATTTTTCTACCGACATTGTTTCGATGCGTCGTCTCCCGCCCCTTCGCGCTCTTGAAGCTTTCATACGCGTAGTGCGTCTGGGATCGGCCCGGTCGGCAGCGAGCGAACTGGGATTGAGCCCGTCGGCGCTATCCCGGCGCATCAGCAACCTCGAAAGTTTCACCGGGCGCAAATTGTTCTCTCGCTCGGGTCAGACGATGAAGCTGACCGACGAGGGGCGCACATTCTACGATGCCGTGGCGCCCCACCTTGAATCGCTGGCCGCGGCGGTGGAATCGCAAAGCGAGAACCTGCAACTGATGCGGCTGCGCCTGGGCGTGATGCCGCTCTTCGGCACGCAGCGCCTGTTTCCGCGACTGGGCGAACTGCGCAAGGCCCACCCGCGCCTGCATCTGGACATCGACACCGGCCCGCACTTGATAGACCGTGTTGGCGACACGCTGGATGCGGCGGTCACCTTGATGCATCAGCCCGACCCGTCGCTCTATTCGGTGCAGCTGGACCAGAATACCGTCCATGCCATTGCCAGCACCGATATCGTTGCGGAGATGGGCGAGAACCCGGGAATAGAGGAACTGTCGAAACAGACGTTCCTGCTCCACACCGACATGGTGATGAGCTTCGAGGCGTGGAAATCCGCGCTGGGTCTGCAAAAACTGCAACCGTCAGCCATCGACCATTACGATTCCGGCCAGCTTATCCTCGAAGCTGCGGCACAGGGTATGGGCATTGCCCTGATGCATGACGATCACCTCAACCGGATCAACGATCCGCGCCTTGCCCGGCTATTCGATGTGACGATCGAAAGCCCCTATTCCTACTGGTTCATCTGCCGCCCCGCCGATCTGGAAGCGCGCCCGGTGCGCATTTTCCACGACTGGCTGGTGAACGCGGGCCTCTAGGCGCTCCACTACTCACCCTGGCCTCTAGCCTAGCGGCGCAATTTGAGGCATCCTCGGGCAAAGTCAACGAGAGAGGACTGCCCGATGAAGCTTGCCAAACTGCTCCTTGCCACTGCCGCTGTCTCGCTTGCCGTACCTGCCGGTGCGCAGATGCGCGCGCTGAATGATCCGGTGGTCGGCCACCCCGATCCCGAAAGCCTGTTCGTCGACGATGACCCCGTTCTTCACCGCAACAAGCAGGCCGCGCTGCACATCCAGCGCGAACTGCTGAAGTGCGGCCACTGGGCGGATGCAGGCGAGTGGCTGACCGACGCCTACATCCAGCACAACCCCGTTGCGGCTTCCGGCCTCGAAGGGGTGATCTACTACTTCACCGAAATCGCCGGGATCGAGCCTGTTGAACCCTGCCCCGCGCTCAGTGCTGAAGACCCCAATGCGGTCGTCGCGGTGATGGCGGAGGACGACTACGTCACCATTCTCACCCGCCGCATCGTGCCCTACGTCGCCGGTGACATGAGCGACACCTACACGACGACTTGGTTCGACACCTGGCGCTTCGTCGACGGCAAGGCAGACGAGCACTGGGACCCTGCCACGCTTCCCGGAACGCCCGCCCCCGCCGAAGAGGAAGGCGAGGAAAGCGCCATGAACATGGACCATTCGCAGCACCAGCAGGTGGCCGATCGCATGGCGATCGAAGTCCTGATGTGGCGCTACGTACGGGCAATCGACAGCTGGAACGCCGATGCCTACGCTTCCGTCTTCACCGAGGACGGCACTTTCATGGGCACCACCGGTCGCGACGCTTTGCGCGGCATGGTTTCGGGAATGGCCGAGAACCGCGGGCCGGATGCGCCGGACCTGCATCATTTCATGGCTAATCAGACCATCGAGTTCACCGGGCCGGACAGCGCGGAAGTGAACTACTACTGGCAGACAGTCACACGCGGATCGCCGGGTGCGAATGCGCCGCAGATGCTGGCGGCAGGCCGAGGACGCGACGAGGTCGTGCGCGTCGATGGCGAATGGCTGATTTCCAGCCGCGACGTGACGCCTGATGAGGGCTAACCGGACCTCACCGTAAAGAAGAAGGGGCGCCTCAGCGGGCGCCCCTTTTCGTATCAGGCGACAGTCGCCTTGACGATCTTGCCCGGGCTGGCGGGCGGTTCGCCGGTCGGCAGTGCGTCGACATGCTCCATGCCGCTCTCGACCTCGCCCCAGACGGTGTACTGGTTGTCGAGGAAGCGGGCATCGTCGAACACGATGAAGAACTGCGAGTTGGCGCTATTCGGGTCCATCGTGCGGGCCATCGAGCACACGCCGCGCACGTGCGGCACGTTGCTGAATTCCTGCTTCAGGTCGGGCTTGTCCGAACCGCTCATGCCGGTGCCGGTGGGGTCGCCGCCCTGCGCCATGAAGCCGGGGATCACGCGGTGGAACACCACGCCATCGTAGAAGCCTTCCTTGGCCAGTTCGGTGATGCGGGCCACGTGGTTCGGTGCCACGTCGCTGCGCAGCTTGATAACGACGTCGCCGCCTTTCCCGTCGCCACAGTCGAGGGTGAAAGTCAGTTTTTCGTCGGCCATTCATGTTCTCCTTTGAAGAATTTGCAGGCGGGTTAGAGGATCGCCAGACGAAAGTCACCCGCCGCTTGCGCCTGCATCCTTGCTTTTGCAGCCATTGTGCATAGACCCCGCAAACATGGCCGAAACCGATCTCCACGAACACGACGCAGAGAGCCCCGTTCAGGGCGAAGGCGAGCAGTTCGACGAGGAGAACCGCCTGAAGCCGGAGTTCGTGCGGCAGGTTCGTGAAAGCCTGAACGACGACAACGAGGAAAGCACCTACGACCTCGTAGAACCGCTGCACCCCGCCGACATCGCCGACCTCTTCGAGCTGCTTGAGCGTGACGAGCGCGGCGATCTCGCCGCTGCCATCACCGACCTGATGAGCAGCGACGTGGTGGCCGAACTCAACGACTACGTCCGCGAGGACATGCTGGAGGCGCTGCCGCCCGAAGCCGTGGCGGAGATCGTCGGCCAGCTCGACACCGACGACGCCGTCCAGCTTATCGAGGATCTCGACGAGGGCGACCAGCGCGCCATTCTGGCAGAGGTCGAGGCTGGAGACCGCGCCGTCATCGAGACCGCGCTCGCCTACCCGGAGGAATCCGCAGGCCGCCTGATGCAGCGAGAGCTGATCGCGGTGCCCGATTCCATGACCGTTGGCGATCTCATCGACTACCTGCGTTCCGAGGAAGGGCTGACGACCGAGTTCTGGGAAGTCTTCGTCGTCGATCACCGCTTCCACCCCGTCGGCACCTGCCAGCTTTCGTGGATCCTTCGCACGCCGCGCTCGGTGAAGCTCACCGACGTGATGAAGCGCGACCAGACGCTGATCCCTGTCGACATGGACCAGGAAGAGGTTGCTCTCAGGTTCCAGAAATACGCCCTGATCTCTGCTGCCGTGGTGGACGAGAACGGCAGGCTGGTGGGCCAGCTGACGGTCGACGACATCGTGCACATCATCTCCGAAGAGGCGGGCGAGGACGCCCTGCTGATGTCGGGTGCCGGTGAAGGCGACATCAACGAACCGCTGCGCGATGCCTATTCCGCTCGCGTGCGCTGGCTGGTGGCGAACCTCGGCACTGCCGTCGTCGCCTCTTCGATCATCGCCTTCTTCGGTGCCGCGATCGAACAACTCGTGGCTCTCGCCGTGCTGATGCCGATCGTCGCCAGCATCGGCGGCAATGCGGGCACACAGACCATGGCCGTGACCGTGCGCGCAATCGCGATGAACCAGCTGACCAAGTCCAACACCCGCAGGCTGGTGCTGCGAGAGTTGAAAGTGGCGCTGATGAACGGAGCCACCATCGCCGTGCTGATCGGGATCGCGACGGCGCTGATCTTCACCCCGCAACTTGGCGGCGTGATTGCGGCGGCCATGGTGATCAACATCATCGTGTCCGGCATGGCAGGCGTGCTGGTGCCCGTTGCGTTCGAGCGGCTGGATCAGGACCCTGCCGTCGCATCCAGCGTGTTCGTGACCATGATCACCGATTCGATGGGCTTCTTCGCTTTCCTCGGCCTTGCGGTGGCGAGCGGCCTCGTCAGCATCTGACACGGCTAATGTGGAACACCTGGAACACTGTTCTAGGGCAGAAATTCCAGACGGCGTCAGCGGGCTGAGAACCGCAGTATTCAGGGCATTTCGGGCTGGCAGGCACATGCCGCCAGCCCTTCACCGGAACTATCCCTGTAGGACAGGCGCAGTGCTTACTCGCTGATCGGCGTCACCATGTAGGTCTGGCTGCCGTCATCGCGGGTGGAGGTGAAGCTGCCGTCGGCATCAGCCGGGCCATTGGTCCAGCAGCGTTCCTCCTGATCCTCTCCCTCGCCTTCGGGATCGAAGCACATCACCGCGCCGTCTGTCGTCCACGTGCCGGAGCCGACCTCCTCGCCTTCCGCCAGATCGACGTAGGTGCCGTCCTCGTTAAGCCGCGTGCGCGCATATTCTGTCGTCTCGTCGCCGACGGCGTAGAGGCCCGGCTGTATCTGCATGCCTCCTGCGACAGCTTCGGCTTCCGCCTCCGGTTCAGGCGTGGCCGTCGTATCCTCCGGTTCGCCGCACGCCGCCAGACCCACGACGAGGCCCAAGATCACTATCTTCTTCATCATCATCATCACCTGATCGCTATCGGATTGACGATGGCCTGAACGCTGCCCTGCAAGCGCGGCGCGCCCAGCACGAACATGAATTCATGCACGCCGTCCGCTGCCAGTTCGCGGGTGTCGATGGTTTCTAGAATGTAGATGCCGTTCTCTGCAATCAGCATGGCATGAACCGGCAGCACGCGGCCTTCCGGGTCCGGCGCATTGGTTTCACCGCTTGCCGAATCCGAACCAACTGCGACGACGCCCTGCTCCACCAGCCAAGCGGCGGCATCGGCATTGATGCCGGGGGCCTGGTTGATGAACACGTCGGTTTCGCCAATGCGGTTGAGCCAGCCGGTGTGGATCAGCACCACATCGCCTTCCTGCACAGTCACGCCCTGTTCCTCGGCAGCGGCCTGAATGTCTGCGGCGCTGAAGGAATCCATCGGCTCGTTCACGTCCACGCCCTTGTAGGCGGCCATGTCGATCATCACGCCGCGCGTGGCGATGCCCGGAATGTTCTCCGCACCGTAGCGGATCAGCCCGTCCTCGCGCATGATATCGGTGTTGGGCACGCCGTTGTAATGCACCCCGTCGAGGCCGATGTGGCCCAGTCCATCGATCTGCGTGCCGATGCCGAGGTGCGTTTCCACCCGGTCGTCGTGGCCCGTCACCTTGTTCGGCCCGTTCACGCCGAGGTCGAAAATCTGCATGGAATAGGTGCGCTCGCCCCAAACCGGCGTTTCCGGCCCACTGACTACGCCAAGGCGATAGACCTTGCCTTCCGTCACCAGATCGGCGGCATCGCGCACCATGCCGGTGGTGAGGCGGGTGAGTGCGCCGGCGTCGGCATCGCTGTAAAGCTGTTCGGAAGGCGCTGCATCTGCGCTCGCTTCGCTATCGTCAGCCTGCCCGTTGCATGCTGCCAGAACCATTACCGCCGCAGCGGCCACCAATTTACGCATGAAATTCCCCTCCGTTTTTCGTTTTGCGCAGACTGCGACGGTGAGGCGAGCATGACAAGTCCCGAGTGACTTGTTTGACGCGCTCACGCTTCGCCACTTGAGCGGAGCGGGACTACGCCTATCTTCCTCTCATGCCCCTCCACCTGACCAAGATCGCCTTCGGCGCGGGCAGTTTTGCCGATATCGAAAGCTGGTACGCCGGGCGGCGCAGCCCGCACGTCACCACCCGTTATCGCCCAACCCGCTGGGAGGAATGCATCGGCGGTTCGCTGTTCTGGATCCACCAGCACAACCTCGTCGCACGGTCCGAAATCCTCGGGTTCGAGCAGACCGATAACGGCCGCTGGCTGATCGAACTGGAACCGCGCCTGATCCGCGTCATGCCGCGCCCCAAGCGCGCGCATCAGGGCTGGCGCTACCTGAAGGGCGAGCCGCCGCGCGATCTGGCAGAGGGTGAAGAGATCGGCGATGTGCTGCCGGGAAAGCTGGCCGGAAAGCTCCAGCGCCTCGGCCTGATCTGATCCCGGCGTCTCGTTTCAAGACAGGCGCTTACACCATGGTCGCGCCTATTGTGCGGCGCACAATGGAGATGTATGGGCGCGTTGGAACCAAGGTTATTGCGAGTGGTTAAGCTGTCATGGAAAAATCCCGGCATACAAAACCCAGTGCGAATCTGTTGGCACGTCTTCACGCTGCCTGCCGCCCTTCCTATTCCAGCAGTGCATTTGCCATGCGCGTGCAGGAATCGGGCGACTATCTGTTCGACGTGGAGCAGCGCGTAGCCAAGCGTTCGACCCTGGGTGATTCCATCAATTACAATCCGCAACAAGCCTGAAGGTTCAGCCACTCTTTTCGGAACATTGCCCCTCCCCATCCCGTTGATCGGGAAAGGAGAATGCAAATGCCCGAACGCCAGAGCCTACATCCCGACAACGACCTGATCGATGCCATGCAGGACGCGCCTACGCCGTCGCAGGGCAGCCGTTCCGGTGGTGAAGTGAACACCCGTGTCGGCACGCGTGACGAGTTGAACCGCGCGATCGACCCCGGAAACCGCGAGCCGGAAGTCGGCAGCGACAATCCCTCGCAGGATGCAAAGAAGGGCCCCAAGACCCGTGCCGCCATCCAGAACGAAGGCAGCAACAGCTAACGGCTAGGCTGCCGCTTCCATATTGGCGATCTGCAGCAGGGCGCGTGCGAAGTTTTCAGGCTCCTGCGCGCCCTGAAGCATGTACTTGTGGTTCACCACGAAGGTCGGCACGGCGGAGACACCGCCGCTGACCCCGCGTTCTTCCTCGGCTCGCACGGCCAGTTCCAGTGCCTCGTCGTCCAGCGCCTCGCGCGCTGCCTTTGCATCGAGGCCAACGTCCCCACACAGTTCGACCAGCACATCGCGGTCCGCCATGTTGCGGCGCTGCTGGAAGTGCGCTTCGAACATAGCCTCTTTCAGCTTAGTCTGTTCTTCCGGACCATAGGCCGCCAGCGCCCAGCGCAGCAGCTTGTGGCAATCGAAGGTATTCCACATCATCGCAGGCGGCTCCTCGCCCTCGCCCTGCCAGGTGATGGGAAAGCCCACCCGCTCCGCCGCGACTTCCAGCTCGGTGCGCATGGCGGCGATTTCGTCCTCGCTGCGATTGTAGGTCTTGGCGAGATGTTCGGCCTGCAGCTTGCCCTCGGGCGTCATCTGCGGATTGAGTTCGAACGGCATCCAGCGGACCGTTACGTCCACATCATCCGCGGCGAGGCGTGCGCCTTCCTTGAAACTGCGCCAACCCACGAGGCACCACGGGCACATCACGTCGGACCAGATGTCGACAACCATCGGTGTGCTCATGCCGTTTTCTCCAGCCAGTGCTGCAACAGGTAATGCGCAATAGCCGTTCGCGGCGGCGGGATGAAGCTTTGCGCATCCTTTCCGTTCACCATCGCATCCTCGATCTGGGCGCGAGTGAACCATTGCGCATCGTCGATCTCGGTTTCGTCGATGGTCAGATCGCGGCTGTCTGCAAAGCCATGGCAGCCGATCATCAGCTGGCTTGGGAACGGCCACGGCTGGCTGGCAATGTAGCTGACGTCGCGCACGCGCACGCCGACTTCTTCCCACACCTCACGCTTCACGCCTTCCTCGATGCTCTCGCCCGGCTCGATGAAACCGGCGAGCGCGGAATAGCTGCGCTCCGGCCAGCCCAGCCCGCGCCCGACCAGCAGCGATCCCTCGTGCTCCACCAGCATAATGGCGACAGGATCGACGCGCGGGAAATGCTGCGCCTCGCAGGCGGTGCAACCGCGCTGCCAACCGCCTTTGGCAATCTTCGTCGGTCCGCCGCACTGCGCGCAGAAGCGGTGGCGGGCATGCCAGTCCGCAATCGAGCGCGCGCCACCAAACAGCGCCACCTCCGTCGCCGGAAGCTGGATCAGCGCCATCATCGTCTCACGCATCGTTATCGCCGGGCGAAGGTCGCCCTCGGTCGGAACGGCAACGAACAATGGCGCTCCATCGCGAAGGCCCAGATAGACGAGTTCGGCATCGTCGCCGATGCCGGAAAGGTCGGTGAAAAGCAGGCCGCTTTCATCGAAACGCGGCATCACTCCATCGAGAGCGACCAATCGGGCGTCATCGCGCGCTCGCAATGCGGCCAGCTGTTCGGGATCGGCCCGCGCGTGATCGTCGCGGTCGAGGTCGTGTCCGGTAAATGCAATCGGTGAGGTCATGCGGGCTGCATCATCCGGGCCGCATCGCGCGCTACCAGCAGCGGGAAATCGTTTTGCACATCATATGCCTGCGCAGGCATGTACTGGGTCATCAGGCTGTGCCGCAGACCCAAGCGCATGTTGACGAGGCCGACCGTGCCCGCGGCTCCGAACCAGCCGAACAGTCCTTCCGCATCGCCCGAGCCGACAAGGCCGCCCGCGCCGAAGCCGAACTCGCGCCCGTTCCTGTCGAAACCGCCGCCCGGCACGAGAGTTTCAGGGAACAGGTTCGAGGTGGCTAGGCGCACCGAATCCTCGCTGGCAACGCGGTTGCCGTCGATTTCGCCATAGCCCGCCAGCATTTGCAGGAACCGATCATAGTCTCGCGCCGAGGAGACGAGACCCGCGCCGCCAAACGGGAAGGCAGGCTCGTCGAGATAGACAGAGCTCGATGGCAGGTCGATCGGCACGGGCAACCCGCCCAGCAGGAAGTAATTGGCGGTAAAGCGGCGCACGTCCTCCCGAGCCACGCGGAAGCCGGTGGAGGTCATGCCGCAGGGCGTGAAGATGCGATCCTGCAGGAAGGTGTCGAAGCGCTGGCCGGTCACCACCTCGATAACGTGGCCCAGCAGGTCCAGGCTGACTGAATAGCTCCAGCGCGTGCCGGGCTGATAGACTAGCGGCAATTCGGCCAGACCTTCGGCAAAGTCGGCAAGGCTGGCGGCGGGCTGGCCGCCGAACACTTCCTGCGCAATCGCCATGTTGCTGATCTGCCCCGGCACGATGCCGTTGGCGCGGTACGCCGCATTGATCGGCCCCTGCTGGATGATCGAGTAGCCAAGGCCCGCCGTGTGGGTGAGAAGGTGGCGAATGGTGATCTGCCTGTCCGCAGGCTCCAGGTTGTCGCGTGTGATCGGCCCGTCGTACTGGCGCTGCACCTGCATGTTGGCGAAAGCAGGCACTATGTCGGCCAGCGGCTGGTCAAGCTCGATCAGGCCGTCCTCTATGCACAACACCGTGGCGAGGCCGGTGATCGGCTTGGTCATGGAATAGATGCGGAACAGGGTGTCGGCATCGACGCTGCCCGATCCGCCAAAAGTGCGCGCGCCCGCCGCGATGGTGTCAGCCTCGTCCTGCCCGAAGCCGAGGCGGGCGACCATGCAGGCAACGATGTCGCGATCGACATACTGGTTCACCCAGTCGGCAACGCCGGGCCAGCGCGTTTCCGCCATGCTGGCAGCGAAAGCGGAACTGGCGAATGGCAGTGTGGAGGCAACCGCACCCGCGCCCAACATGGCCGAACCGCGCAGGACGGCGCGGCGGGAGAGGAAATCTGCAGCGGAATTTTGCATCATGGTCTGGGGGCAACCTCTGGCAAGTATCTAGCGTGGCGCAAGGCTTACGCAGCGAAACGGCTTGCGGCAACCTTGCACCCGGCTGCTGTATTACCTATCTATAACACATGCTGAACATCATCTCGATTCTCGTCGGCCTGCTGTCGCTGGTCATCGTCATCCCCGCACAGATCCCGCTGCTGGGCTGGGCCAACTGGATCGCCCTGCCGTTCATCGCCGTGGGCATCGTGATCGGCCAGCTTTCCAGCAGCAACTCGGGCCGCAATTTCTGCCTGATCGTGCTGCTGATCGCCGTCGTTCGCCTGACGCTTGGCGGCGGGGTTCTTTAATCCCGCTCTGTCAGTACGAGCCTAGCCGCCTTGGCGAACAGGGTCGGCAGGCCCGCATCCTCGATAGTCTCGACCGGCCACCACTCGCCCTCCCCATCGGGTGAAGGCGCGGAGCCGGCATGAACCGCAACGCCCAGCTCGATGTCGAAATGGGTGAAGCCGTGGCGCACCACGCCTGCCGCTTTCCACGCACCCGAAACTGGCGGATCGCCCTCGCCGTCTCCGCGCGCGGACCAGCCGTCATCGGGCAGAGCGCGCATTCCGCCCAGCATTCCTGTGCCGGGGCGTTTCACCAGCCACACCTGTTCGTCGCGTTCTATCCAGAAGGCCGTGCCCGTGCGGCTCGGCTTGGGCTTTTTTTTCGCCTTCACCGGCAATTCCAGCGGATCGCCCTCGGCGCGCGCGCGACAATCGGCAGACAGTGGGCAAAGCAGGCACTTCGCATCGCGCGCGGTGCAGATGGTAGCGCCAAGGTCCATCATCGCCTGCGCGAAATCGCCTGCACGCTTTTCCGGAGTGATGCTGCCCGTTGCCTTGCGAATGATGGGCCGCGACGCAGGCAGCGGCTCGCGAATGGCGAACAGCCGGGCGACCACGCGCTCCACATTGGCATCCACCACCACCGCGCGCTGTCCAAAGGCAATCGCCGCGACCGCCGCTGCCGTGTAGGCGCCAAGCCCCGGCAGCTTCTGCAGTTCCGCCTCGGTCTCGGGAAAGCCACCGCGCTCCGCCACTTCGCGTGCGCATTTCACGAGATTGCGAGCGCGCGAGTAGTATCCAAGGCCTGCCCATGCAGCCATCACCTCCTCTTCAGGGGCTGCTGCCAGTGCCTCCACGGTCGGCCATGTCTCGGTGAATTTTGCGAAATAGGGCGCGACAGCCGCCGTCGTCGTCTGCTGCAGCATCACTTCCGACAGCCACACGCGATAGGGGTCTGGCGGCGGCGCACCGGGCCGCTGCCGCCACGGCAGGTCGCGGGCGTGGGAATCGTACCAGTCGAGAAGCTTGGCTGAAACGGTGGCGGACACGCCGCGCCTATGGCATGGGAGCGCCATCCATGGAACGCGACACACCACCGAAATCGGGGAAGACTGCCAAGACGGGCAGCACCAAGGGCAAGGGAAAGGCCGCCAAGCCTTACCAGCGCCCGCGCGGCGGCCCGGCAAAACCTGTGGCCGAACTTGTGCCCCAGATCGGGCGGGCTGCCTTCCGCCGCTTCGGTTTCGTGCAGTCGAGCGTCGTCACCCGCTGGCCCGAAATCGTCGGCGCCACCCATGCGAAGGTCTGCGCGCCTGAAAGCATCCGCTTTCCGCCGGGCGAAAAGAGCGAGGGGATCATGCAACTCGTGGTCCTTCCCGCCCATGCCCCGCTGATCCAGCACGTGATTCCGGAAATCATGGAGCGGGTGAACCGCTTTTTCGGCTACCGCGCCGTGGCGAAGATCAAGATCCGGCAAGGCGCGGTTAAGCCGCCTCCTGCTCAGGAGAAACGCACTGCACCGCCCTCGCTCAAGCCCATTCCGATGGAACTGGGCGACAGCTTGCGCGATATCGGCGACCCCGAACTGCGGGCGGTGCTGGAATCACTGGCGCGATCCGTCGCGCAGAAGGAAGAGGACGAACAGGGATGATACGTTTGCTGGCTGCCTTCGTGGTGGCAATCGCAACGCCGCTTGCGCCCGCCATGGCGCAGAACTGGAACGCGGAAATCGTGCAGACCGACAAGGGCTGGCGCGTGGGCGACCCAGAGGCGCCGCTGCAACTGATCGAATTCGTCAGCTATTCCTGCCCGCACTGCGCCGATTTCGAGCAGCAGTCCGAAGCCGAACTGCGCTATGTCTACGTGCACGAAGGCTACGCCGCGGTGGAAGTGCGGCACCTGATCCGCAACCCGATAGACATTGCCGCCGCGCTGCTGACCGAATGCGGCGATCCCGCGCGCTTCTTTGACAACCACCACGCCATTCTGGCTCGCCAGGACGAGTGGATGGAAACCGCGCGCAATCTTACCCCCGCACAGGGTCAGCGCTGGACCAGCGGCGGCGTGGGCAGCAGGATGCGCGCCATCGCGTCAGACCTCGGTTTTGATGACCTGATGGAAAGCCGCGGCCTGTCCGCCAGCGAAGTCACCGCCTGCCTCAATAACGAGGCCAAGGCCGTGTCTCTGGCCGAGAATTCGCAGGCCAATGCTGCCGAATTCAACGTTCCGGGCACGCCCAGCTTCGTTCTGGACGGTTCCCTGCTCGAAGGCGTGCACACCTGGGAAGCGCTGCGTCCGCTTCTTCTGGCGGCGCGTCAGGAGAGCGAATAGGGGACAAGCCTGTGCAAAAGCGCCGATTCGCTCGTTCTGGCGCTTTTCAAACGCCAACCAGCCGGTTCTAAACTGCGGTTTCACCCGAGTTGGGCCGGACAAGATCATGACGGGAAGTTTTTGACATGACCATTTCGCGCCGCATCGCATTCGCCACTCTCGCCGCGCCGCTCGCGCTGGCGCTGTCTGCCTGTGGTGACAGCGCAGAAGGTGACCTGACCTCCGCCGAAGCCATCGAACACATCGCCGCGCCCGACGGCCAGGCATGGACGGACATGGTGCAGGTGACCGACAGCGACGGCTACCTGATGGGCAATCCTGATGCCCCCATCAAGCTGATCGAATATGCCTCGCTCACCTGCGGTGCCTGCGCCAACTTCGCGCAGACCGGTGCCGACCCGTTGAAGGAAGACTATGTCTCCACCGGCGTCGTCTCCTACGAACTGCGCAACCAGGTGCACAACGCCTTCGATCTGACGCTGGCATCGCTGGTGCGCTGCTCGGCTCCTGAAAGCATGCACCCGCTGGCCGACCAGGTGTGGAAGAACTTCCAGCAGGTGATGGGCAACATGCAGGGCGCGCAGGCGCAGCTTGCCAACGTGGGCCAGCTGCCGGAAGACCAGCGCTTCGTGGCGATTGCCGATGCCGCCGGTTTCCTCGATTTCTTCGCCGCACGTGGCATCAGCCGCGATCAGGCCGCTGCCTGTCTCGCCGATAACGAGGCTGTGATGGCTATCGGCGAACGGTCCGATCAGCAGTCCGACGAACTGGGCATCAACTCCACCCCCACTTTCATCCTCAACGGCCGCGTGCTCGATCAGCGCAGCTGGCCCGATCTGGAAGCGGTCCTGCAGAACGCAGGCGCGCGTCCGGCAGAAAGCTGAGGGGTAACGGCAGGCGCCTATGGAGTTTCGCAAACTAAGAGTTAGCGGCTTCAAGAGCTTCGTAGAGCCTGTCGAATTGCGTATCGAGCCGGGGCTGACAGGGGTTGTCGGCCCCAACGGCTGCGGCAAGTCCAACGTACTGGAAGCCATCCGCTGGGTGATGGGCGAGAACTCGCCCAAATCCATGCGTTCGGGCGGCATGGAAGACGTGATCTTCGCCGGCACCGCCAACCGTCCCCCGCGCGATTTCGCCGAAGTCGTGCTGCACGCGGTGGATGCCGAAGGCGAACCGCTGGACGTTACCCGCCGGATCGAGCGCGGCGCGGGCAGCGCCTATCGCCTCAACGGCAATGACGTTCGCGCGAAGGACGTCTCGCTGCTGTTCGCCGATGCCGCAACAGGCGCGCACTCGCCTGCGCTGGTGAGCCAAGGCAAGATCGCACAGGTCATCGCGGCGAAGCCGACGGAACGGCGCATGATGCTGGAAGAAGCCGCGGGTATCGCAGGCCTCCACGTCCGCCGCCGCGATGCCGAGAGCAAGCTGCGCTCAACAGAGAAGAACCTCGAGCGGCTCGAGGACCTGATGTCGAACCTCGATTCGCAGATCGGTTCGCTGCGCAGGCAGGCAAAGCAGGCCGAACGCTACAAGGTCCTGTCAGACCAGATCCGCCTTGCCGAAGCGCGCCTCGTATTCGCCCGCTGGCGCGATGCCGCCGCCGCTGCGGAAGCCGCGCGCAAGCAAGCCAAGGGCGCGGACGAAGCAGTCGCCGCCGCACAGACCGCTGCGAAGGAAGCTCAGAAGGCGCAAGCGGAACTGGCCGAGAAGCTTTACGAGCTGCGTGACGAACTGGCGGACCGCCGCGACGATGCCAGCGCGCATGGTCACCGCATGGCCGCGCTCGCCAGCCAGCTTGAAGCGGCAGAGCAGCGCCTGAAGGACCTCGACCGCCAGAAGACGCGTCTGGAAGAGGACAAGGTCGACGCCGACCGCATGACGCGTGACGCGGCAAACGCGCTGAAAGAGCTCGAATCCGCTCTGGACAAGGGCGCGAAGGAATTGGTCGCCGACGAGGCGAAGCGGCCCGAATATGCCAATGCCGTCGAAAAGGCCGAGAGCGCGGGCCGCAAGGCCGAACTGGCGCTCGCCAAGGCAACGGCGGATCACGCTGGTGTCGAGGCCGAATGGCGCGTTGCCGAGGCAGAGATTTCGCAGGCGCAGTCCCGCGTCGATCGCCTCGAAGCCGAAGCGCGGCGACTGGAAGACCAGCGCGCGGCCCTGCTCGGCGAAAGCGATCCCGAAGAGGATGTCGCGGCAGCACAAATCTCGGTCGAGGAAGCCGGTGCGCGCCTTGGCGAACTGCGCGAGGCTCTTGAAACCGCTCGCGCGCGCAAGGACGAACTCGCCGCCACCCGCGACGAGGCAGCATCGCAGCTTTCCACCGCCCGCGCCGAACTGGCTGGCGTGGAGCGCGAGTGGCAGGCGCTCAAGCGCGACCGCGAGGCTCGCGAGCGGCAGAAGAAGGGTGGCCATGGCCTGCCCGCCGCGCTGGACAAGGTTTCCGCAGAACCTGGCTACGAACGCGCGCTTGCAGCAGCACTGGGCCGCGATGCAAAGGCTCCGCTCGGCTCGCCCGAAGGCAAGGCGGAAGGTCGCTACTGGACCGGCTCCAAAGCGCCCTCGCCCGTAAAAGACAGCCTCGCCGCTCACGTGCGCGATTGCCCCGAACAACTCGCCGCCCGCCTCGCGCTGGTGCACGTCACGGATGAGGACGACGGGCGCGATCTGAAGCCCGGCGAATGGCTGGTGACGAAGGACGGCTTCCTGCGCCGCTGGGATGGCTTCGTCGCGCGCGGAGAAGGCGCTGCAGAAGCTGCGCGGCTGGAAGCGGACAATCGCTTTGCCGCGCTCGAGGGCGAACTGCCTGCCTTGCGCGAAGCCGTGGAAACAGCATCCGCCGCACAGGAAAGCGCGCAGAATGAACTGGCGGAATTGCAGCGCGATCTGGTGGCGCAGGAACGTGGCATCAACGAAGCCGCCGAAGCCGAGCGCCAGGCTCTGCGCGCACTGGACCAGGCGGAAGCCCGCCGCGAACGCCTCGCCGCACGCCGCGAGGAATTGGCCGCGAGCGGCACCGAACTGGATGAACAGCGCAAGGCGGCCCTCGAAGACCTGGAAGCTGCCAAGGCGAAGAAGGCCGAACTGCCCGACCCCGAGGCCGGCCGCGCCGCACTCGAAGCAGCCCGCGCCAAGAACGAGGCTGCTCGTGAGAGCGCGCAAGCCGCCGCCGCCTCGCTCGCCTCGCACGATCAGGCACTGGCCGTCGCGCGCGAACGCGTGGCCACCCAGCGCAAGGACATGGCTGCTTGGCAGGCCCGTGCTGGCGATGCCGCACAGCGCCTTGCCGGCATGGAAGCGCGCTTCGACGAGATTGCAGAGGAACGCGCCATCATCGCTGCGAAGCCCGCCGGGCTGATGAAGGAAATCGAAGGCGGCGAAGCTGTCCGCGCGCGACTGACCGAAGAACTCGCCAAGGCCGAGACAGCGGTGCGCGAGGCCGAGGAACAGGCGCGCGCCGCCGATGCGAAGCTGAACGAGGTCAACGAAACGCTTTCCGCCGCGCGCGAGAACCGCGCCACGCTGGCGACCCGTGCGGAGAACGAGGAGCAGCGCCGCGAGGAAATGGCGCGCCTTTCGGGCGAACGCTTCCAGTCGCCGCCGCCGCTGCTGCCGGGCAAGTTCGAATTCGAAGAGGAAGCGGTGAAGGAGTCCGCTGCCGAGAACGAGGAAATGGACCGCCTCGTCGCCAGCCGCGAACGGATCGGCCCTGTAAACCTCGTCGCCGCCGAGGAACTGGCACGGATCGAGGAAGAACACGGCGCCAGCGCCGCCGAACAGGCCGAGCTGGCCGAAGCCGTAGCGCGCCTGCGCGGTTCCATCGGCAATCTCAACCGCGAGGGGCGCGAGCGGCTGCGCAAGGCTTTCGAGGAAGTCGACGGCCATTTCCGCAAGCTGTTCGCGCGCCTGTTCGAAGGCGGTCAGGCCCATCTCGCGCTGGTCGACAGTGACGATCCGCTTGAAGCGGGCCTCGAAATCTATGCTCAGCCGCCGGGCAAGCGCCTGCAATCCTTGAGCCTGCTGTCAGGCGGCGAACAGGCGCTGACGGCCACCGCGCTGATCTTCGCGCTGTTCCTGACGAACCCTGCGCCCATCTGCGTGCTGGACGAAGTCGACGCGCCGCTGGACGATGCCAATATCGAACGCTTCTGCGACCTGCTGGACGCGATGAACCGCGACACCAAGACCCGTTACCTGATCGTCACTCACAACGCCGTCACCATGAGCCGCATGCACCGCCTGTTCGGCGTGACCATGGTGGAACGCGGCGTCTCGCGCCTCGTCAGCGTGGACCTGGGCGAAGCGGAGGCGATGGCGGCGGAGTAGCGAAAGCGGGAGCACCAAAGGCGCTCCCGCCCCGATTATTCTCAGTCGTTCCAGACGAGACGACGCAGCAGCATTTCACTGCCGAGATGGCGGTATTCCGCCCTTCCGGCCGATGCCTCCTGCATTTGCTCGGCAGTCATGGCCATGTGCGCGCGCATGGCTTCACCGCGCGCCCGGCCTTCTTCCGGTGACACCCACTCGGTGTAGCGGGTGAGGAGATAGAGATCCGGCTCGCCTTCGCGGCCATGTACGTTGGCAAGAATTTCGTAGCTGTCAATCCACCCCTGCTCGACCTGATAATCCATCGAACTGCGCCATATCGTAGCAAGATGGTTCGCGTATTCGAGGCCGTGGCCGTCATCGATATGGATCGCACTGACGTCCACGTATTCAGCAGGCCGCAAGGGATTTTCCTGCGCAATGACGCTGGCAGGCAGTGCCACCGCAAGAGCGAGAGCGGTTGCGGCGCAAGTAACGAGATTCTTCATGAGACAGTCCCCCTGTTCAGCCGGAGCGGGGATCGCTGCGGCAACGCCGGGAGACGGGCGACCCACCAAGAAACTGGCCGACCCCCATTTGGCAAACCGATTTGATCTGAAACTATCTTCAGAGTCAAATCACGTCATTGGAACGGGTATCTAATCCAGCACCGCTCTCGGCCCCGGCCCCTTCAGCCCTAGCTGGTCGTCCTTGTTGTAAAGCTGGCACTTCTGCAGGCTCAGGCAGCCGCAGCCGATGCACTGGTCCAGCTGGTTGCGCGTGCGGGTGAGAAGGCGAATCTTCTCGTCGATCTGGGTGCGCATTGCACGGCTGATCTTCTGCCAGTCGGTAAGGGTGGGATTGCGACCCTGCGGCAGATTGGCAAGGTGATCCTCGATCTCGGTCAGGCCGAGCCCGAGCTTCTGCGCAATCAGAACGAAGCTGACGCGGCGGATGTCACCGCGCAGGTAACGCCTCTGGTTTCCGCCGCTCCGCAAGGGGTGAAGCAGCCCTTTCTCTTCGTAGAAACGCAGCGCCGACACGGCGACGCCGGTACGCTTCGATAACTGACCGATGGTGATGAATGTCGCGTACGGCAATCTGCGCCCTTTCGAATAACTTTCAACAAAAGCTTGACCTCAAGTTAGCTTGAGGTTGCATCAAGAGGCAAGCAGTGATTCGCAGGCCGCTTGCAGAAGTGTCCCGCAGCCATTGCATCACAATGACTTAGGGAAGGATTTTCTCATGAATACTCAGCAACCAAGCCCGGCCCGGATCGAGCACGTGAACCTCACCGTGACCGACCTGGACCGATCCATCGACCTGTTCGAAAAGCTGTGCGGGTGGCACGTTCGCGTGCGCGACATGCACGGCGTGCGCGGAGAGTTTGCCCACGTGGGTGCCGAGGACACGTACCTCGCCCTGTGGTCAGACGGGCAGGATTATGCGGGCCAGCAAAAAGGCAAGCCGATGAACCACGTTGGCATTGAGGTGCAGGACCTGAAGAGTGCCGAACGCGCTGTGCTGGATCTTGGCCTCGAGACCTTCAGCCATGGCAAGTACGAACCCGGCCCGCGCACGTTCTACTTCTTTGACTGGGACGGCATCGAGTTCGAGGTGGTCAGCTATGAATGAGATCGTCCTCAAGCGCCCGTGGTTCGCTCATCGCAAACAGGCCGGCAAGCAGTCGAGGGAGAGACAGGCGAAGCCCATTCTCCCGTTCTTGCCACAGCCTCAGAACGCTTCTTCGTAAACCCGCGAGATGTCGCCGTTCCACTCGCCATTGTATTTGTCGAGCAGGCGCTGGGCAGGCACCTTGCCGCTTTCCACGATCTCTTTCAGCGGAGCGAGGAAGCCGCTCTCATTGTCGCCCATGGAGTTCTGGCGGCCGCGTGCCACCAGCCCTTCGTGGGCGATGTCGAGAATTTCGCGGGCGAGATCGCGCATTGTGCCGCCGCGCGGCAACGGCGCGTCGAGCGCCTGTGCGGGAACGGCGTTGCGCAGCGCTTCACGCTCTTCCATCGTCCAGTGCTTCACGCGGTCCCACGCGGCATCGAGCGCGGTATCGTTGTAGAGGAGGCCAACCCACAGGGCAGGCAGCGCGCAGATGCGGTTCCACGGGCCGCCGTCCGCGCCGCGCATTTCGAGGAAGCTCTTGAGGCGCACTTCGGGGAAGGCGGTGGAGAGGTGATCCCACCAGTCGCTGGCCGTGGGCAGTTCGCCCGGCAGCGCGGGCAATTCGCCCTTCATGAAATCACGGAAGCTCTGCCCGGCGGCATCGATATAGGTGCCGTCACGATAGACGAAGTACATGGGCACATCGAGCATGTAGTCGACGTAGCGCTCGTAACCGAAGTCCTCGTCGAACACGAAAGGCAGCATGCCGGTGCGGTGCGGATCGGTGTCGGACCAGATGTGGCTGCGGAAGGAGAGGAACCCGTTGGGCTTGCCCTCGGTGAAGGGCGAATTGGCGAAAAGCGCAGTCGCCAGCGGCTGCAGGGCAAGGCCGGTGCGGAACTTCTTCGCCATGTCCGCTTCGCTCGAATAGTCGAGGTTCACCTGGATGGTGCAGGTGCGCAGCATCATGTCGAGCCCCAGATTGCCGACGCGCGGCATGTGGTTGCGCATGATCTCGTAACGCTGCTTGGGCATGATCGGCAGTTCTTCGCGCGTCTTGTCCGGCCACATGCCGAGGCCGAGAAAGCCCACGCCGCATGCCTCGCCCACCTGCTTGCACTGGTCGAGGTGGCGGCCGGTTTCCGCGCAGGTCTGGTGCAGCGTTTCCAGCGGCGCGCCGGAAAGCTCCAGCTGGCCTGCGGGTTCGAGGCTGATCGTGCCGTCGCTGCCGCTCATGGCGATGGTGTTGACGGTGCCGTCCGGCCCCTTTTCCTTCACCGGCTCCCAGCCGAACTGCTGCATCGACATGAGAATATCGTGGATGCCGCCGGGTTCGCCATATGAGGGCGCGCGGAAATCGTCGGTCTTGAAGACGAGCTTTTCGTGCTCTGTACCGATGCGCCACTGCTCGCGCGGCTTTTCGCCAGCCTGCATGGGTGCGACCAGCTGGTCGCGGCTTTCGATCGCGGGCTCCTGCCCCTCGGATGCCTTGCGGGTGCTCATGGGGCATGCCTCTAGCGGATCATGGCGCTTACGCCACCAGCAAATTACACCCTGTCCCGCGTCAGGCCGGCGAATCCCAATCGCCCGCCAATCCCATCCATAGCGAGACGGCGGCGATGGCCGCAGTCTCGCCGCGCAGGATACGCGGCCCGAGCGAAATGGGCCGTGCTTGTGGATGCGCACGGATAGCCTCGCGCTCGGCATCGTCGAAGCCGCCTTCGGGGCCGGTCAGGATCGCGGCCTTGTGTGCGCCCTCTCCGCGCTCGGGATACTTGGTGAAAGCGAAGGCTTCGACGGCGGGCTGGCCGCCTTCCTCGTCCGCGAAGAACAGCAAGCGGTCTTCGGGCCAGTTGCGCAGCAACGCATCCAGCTTCTGCGGCGCTTCGAGCGAGGGTAGCGCAGTGCGCGCGCATTGCTCTGCCGCTTCGATGACGATGGTGCGGGCGCGCTCGGGATTAAGCTTGTCCGCCACGCAGCGACGGGTGACGACGGGGTGGATGGCGGCGACGCCAAGCTCGGTGGCCTTTTCCAGTACCAAGTCGAAACGGTCTTTCTTCAGCAGAGCCGGGCACAGCCAGAAATCTGGCACGGCCTCGCGGTCGCGCAATTTCTCGGAGACCGAAAGGGTGACGGCACGCTTGCCTGCGTCTTCCACCGTGGCGAGCCATTCGCCCGTCTGATCGTCGCACAGGATTACGGCGTCGCCTTGCTTCACGCGCATGACCTTGGCGAGATAGTGCGCCTGCTGCCCGTCAATGGACATGCTCTGCCCTTCGGACAGGGCACATTCCACGAACAGGCGCGGGGCGGACTTGGGCGGCCATGCAGGAGTAGCGGGCATGGCTTTCCACTAGGACCAAGCGCGGCTAACAGGCAAGCCATGACGGCGGAAACGATCACTCCCGACAGCGAACACAAGAGTCTTGCCGAACGCCTGCCGCAGCCTGCGCGCGACTATGCGCTGCTGGCGCGGTTCGACAGGCCGATCGGCTGGTGGCTGCTGTTCTGGCCCTGCGCCTGGGGCGCGTGGCTGGCGGGGGCCGGCTTGCAATGGCAGCTGGTCCTCTGGTTCCTGCTGGGCAGCATCGCGATGCGATCGGCGGGATGCGTCTACAACGATATCGTCGACCGCGATCTCGACAAGAGCGTGGCGCGCACGGCCAACCGCCCGATTGCCAGCGGGCGGGTGAGCCGGAAGCAGGCGTGGATCTGGCTGCTTGTGCTGTGCGCAGTGGGCCTCGTCGTGCTGCTGCAACTGCGCTGGCAGGCGCAATTGGTGGCGCTGGGCAGCCTCGCACTGGTGGCAGCCTACCCTTTTATGAAGCGGATCACGTGGTGGCCGCAGGCGTGGCTCGGGCTGGTCTTTACCTGGGGCGCCCTTGTCGGCTGGACGGCGCTGCGCGGTGACAACCTTGGCGTGATGCTGTCGCTTTATGCAGGCGCGTTCTTCTGGTGCATGGGTTACGATACGATCTACGCCATGCAGGACCGTGAGGACGATGCGCTGGTGGGCATCAAGTCCTCCGCCCTACGTCTTGGTAACAAGGTGAAGCCGGGTGTCGCGGGATTCTATGCCGCTGCCGTGGCGCTTTGGGCATTCGCCTTCTGGCAGCTTCGCGGCGACTGGATTGCGCTGCTGGCTCTCATCCCTGCCGCGCTGCATCTTGGCTGGCAGGTGGTAACGCTGGACGGTGACGATCCCGCCAATCCGCTGAACCGCTTCCGATCGAACCGCTACGCCGGTGCGCTGGTGGCAGCGGCGTGCTTCGTGGTCGGCAATTCGGGCGGCTGAGGCCTACTCCGCTGGCTGCGGCATGGCATCGGGCTTGCGCGGGTTCACGCGACGGAAGAACCGCGCGAGGCGCGAGGTGATCACCCCGTTCTCTTCCATCCAGTCGTAATACTCGCGGTATTTCGGGTCTTCTGACAGCAGGTGCGCTTCCTCCGTCCGTGCGCGCCAGTAGTAGATCGCGCTCACCACGCCGAGGAACACGGTATTGCGGATCGCGTCCGTCATGGAATGGGAAGTGACGAGGAACGGCAGGTAGCTGAACCACCAGAACGCGTTCTTCGACAGGTAGGCCGGATGGCGCGTGTAGCGATACGGCCCGTTGGTAATCACGCCGCGATAGGTGAGGTTGGAAAAGCGGATGCCGAAAGCGAAGGTCGCCCAGGCGTAGATCGCGGTGAGAAACACCAGCCATGCGGCCCAGAGCCACAGGATCGCCCCGCTATCGGCCAGCCAGTAACCCCAGCCCGCCGTGTTCACCTCGTACTGGATCACTCCGCCATTGCCCATGAAGCCATAGACGAAGGGCGGATAGCAAAGCAGCGCGGCCAGCCAGCCGGCCATGAACGGGTTGCCGCTGCGGATATGCGCGTCCAGCGGGCGGAAGGTCAGCAGGTATCCTACCGTGCCGATCTGCACGTCGATCACGAACAGCAATTCGAACAGGGCCACACCAAGGCGCACCGGATCACCCAGAAGGACGGAGGCATCCGTTTCCACCACGGCGGCGAAACCGGGCGGCAGGATGGAAATCATGAAAGCGCTGAAGAAGCCCTTGATGATCCACGAGCGCCAGTGCTTCTTCACCTGCTCGCCGTCCCACGCTTCGCGGCCCACCAACATTGCACCGAAGTGCCAGCAGTGGTCCTTCGGGTTCACCATCACCCGGTCGATCCAGATCATGTAGGGCACGGACAGCACGAACATGGGCACCACGGCCCAGCCGATCACGCGCATGGCGAAGAGGTAATTGCCGTCCCAGTACCAGCGACACAGCATGTAAAGCGCGCCAATCACGAACCACGTCGCCCACAGGCCAGCCAGCTTGGTGATAGTCGTGTCGAGAACGTCTGCCACCGCGCGGCGGCGGGACCAGTCTATGCCGGTGGACGGGTTGCGGTGGACCTTCTCCACCAGCACCGACCATGCCGCCATGGCGAGGCCGGTGACAATCATGGCCGTCAGCGCGGCATTGGGGCCGGACAGGCGGCCGCGATCGTTGGGCCAGCCCATGTACTCGCAGATGTCGGGCCAGCTTCGTGCGAACAGGATGAAGGACACCAGCGTAACCACGCCGACAAGCCCCACCCACGGCGATACATCGCTGGGCGGAGGACCGCTCGACTCGCAGGCCGCGTTACCGTCTTCCGGCCGGAAATCTTGCACATGCGCGTTCATCGCCGCCTTGGTAGGCGCGAAGGGTTAAAGGGCGGGTAACATCCCGCCCCTTTGCGCAGTCACGTGCCGAAGCGGGACAGATCAGCGGTAAGCGTGAATTTCGCCGCTATCGTCGAGGATATACAGCATGTTGTTCGCCACCACCGGAGGCAGCGACACGCCGTCGTCGAGGCGAGTGAAATCGGCAACCTCGCCGGTCATCACGTCCACGCTCTTCAGGTATCCACGGCTGCTGGCGATCCACAGTCGGCCGCTGGCGAGCACGGGGCCGGTCCAGAAGATCGGGCCTTCGCGGTCGTTCACATCACGCCAGCGATCGAGCTGGGTGAGCCAGCGGATGCGGCCGGTGTTGCGCTGGATGGCAAGAAGCTGGGCTTCATCGGTAAGGGTGAAGACCCATTCGCCCACCACTGTCGGGGTGGAGATACCTGCCAGCGTCAGTTCCCAGATGCGCTGTCCGGTCAGCAGTTCGTAGGCAGCCATGCGGCCACCCTGACCCAGAGCATAGACGCGTCCCTGATCGATGATCGGATCGGCGTCCACGTCGGTCAGCGTGCCGACCTGCGTGCTGATGGAAGTGCGCGCCAGAGCGTCGGACCACAGTTCGCGGCCATTCTCGTAGCGATAGGCAACCAGTTCGCCCGAGGAGAACCCGGCCACCACCGTGCCCTGCCCCGCGGCAGGAGCGGCCACGCCGAACACGCCGGACTGGCCGGATGCGGCAGCGCGCTGCCAGATGATCTCACCGTCTTCGGTGCTGAGCGCGAAGACCTGGTTGTCCTGCGTCATCACGAAAACTTCGTTGAAAGCGATGGTCGGTGCGCCGCGCAGCGGGCCTGCCGGCTTCACGCGCCAGATTTCCGCGCCGGTCTCGGCGTTCAGGGCAACCACGTCGCCCACGCCGTTGGTCGCATAGACGCGGCCGTCGTTGTAGGCGGCACCGCCGCCGAAAGTGGCATCCCTCAAGTCGCCGGTCACTTCGATCTGGTGCTGCCAGCGACGTTCGCCAGTCGCGGCATCGAAGGCGTGGATCACCGCTGCGGTATCCACAACGAACATCTTTCCGCCGCCCACGACGGGCGCTGCGGCAAGGCGGCGCGTCTTGGTCGTGCCGGCAATATTGACGGACCAAGCCCGTGCCGGGTTGTTCGACAGCGTCAGGTGCCCTGCAACCTTCGCGGCATTACCGCCAGCCTGCGGCCAGGTGTCGTTGGTGGTGGCAGGCGGCACAACCACGGTGACGTTCGCCAGATCGGGGTCTGCGGTAATCTCGGTCGCAATGCGCGAGAGAATGGGGATGCGATTGCCGACGGTGGGCGTATCGTCCTCGTCGTCCCCGCCGCCGCCAAACAGGCCGCCTGCGCAACCGGCAAGTGCCAGGGCCATCATCGGAGCGGCAAATTTCGTCGCCATTCGGCGCAGATTGGTCATCGTCATCATACTCGCTTCTATTCGACCAGCTCGACTTGCGGCTGATCCAGTTCCTCGCCCGTCATTTCGGCAAGGGTAGCATCGACATCCTCGATCGCGTCAAATCCCAGCAGGCCCGCCAGCTGGCGTGCGCGGCTGCTGATCGAAGGCGGCACGTCATCGTTGCCTGCAAGGTCAACCAGCAGGGCACCGGCTTCGTCGGTCCTGTCCAGATCGAGATAGGCATGGGCCACCAGTTCGGCGGCGCTGCCGTAGTAGGGGTTGCCCGGCACGGCGAGCGGACCGACGCGGTCGATCACTTCCTGCGGGTCGATTTCGTCATAACGCGCGGTCACGCTGCGGATCGTGGCGATGTTGCGCAGTTCGTCCGGCAGGTCTCCATCGCTGGACACTTCCTCGTAAAGAGCAGCGGCAGCTTCGGTGTCGCCGCGCTCTACCGCGATGCCGGCGCGCAGCATCTTGGCCATGACGGCAGCGCCGCCCTCGCCGTCTGCCAGCATTGCCAGTTCTTCGTCTGCGATGTCGGTGTTGCCAGCTTCCAGCTCGTCCAGCGCTTGCACCAGCTGTTCGGACTGCCCTTCGAGATCGCTTTCCTGGCTGCTCTGCCAGAACAGGAAACCGCCGAAGGCTGCCATGGCAACGACGAAAGCGATGCCCAGCGGCCAGCCGAATTTCTTCGCGAAATCGCCGACTTCGTCCTGGCGGACGGCCTCGTCCACCTCGCGCATGAGCATTTCCTGCTCTGCGTCGGCGCGCTCCTGCGACTTCCTCTTGGCGGGGACGTTGGGGTTGGTCGGTTCTTTGGCCACTATCTGTCGATCATGTTAGGATTTGATATCAAGCCGCGCTCTTTAACGGATGGCACAGGCTTTTCAATCGAAGAGGCGAGAGTGTCCCCGTGATGGTGAATGCCCCATGAAGCCCGTTTCGCACCAAGTCACTCACCGCGCGGGTATTTCTGCATGAGGCCCCAGTAAAGCGCGCGGTAACGTTCGATCATGCGGCGCTCGTCGAATTCCTCGCGCGCTTTCTGTCGGTTGGCCTGCCCAATGCGCTTTCGCGTAGCGGGATCGTCGGCCAGCCGGGTGAGCGACTTGCGCAAAGCGTCCTCGTCGCCCGGATCGACCAGAGCGGGGCCGTTGTCGCTGGAAACCATCGAGCCGATGTCACCCACGCGCGGCGCGACGACCGGCAGGCCCGCCGCCATCGCTTCCACGACGGAGATGGGAAACTGCTCTGACTGGCTGGAAAGCGCGAACATGTCGAACAGGCCGATCAGCTTGGCAGGCTCGGCCACGAAACCGGGCAGGTGTACGCGGTCTTCCACGCCAACACGCTCGGCCTCTGCCAGCAGGGCATCACGCTCCGGCCCCTCGCCCGCGATCACCAGTTGCCATTCAGCAGGCATCCATTCCATCGCGCGCACCAGCACGTCGAGGTTCTTCACCTGGCGCAGGCCTGCTAGCGTGCCGAGCCAGAACTCGTCCTTGTGCTTGAGGAGGCCGGGCAGGATGTCGCGCTTTGGCGGCGCGGCGAACGCTCGGGTGTCAATACCATTGGGAATGCGGCGAACGCGGGTGCGCGGCTGGCTCCACACATTCAGGGCAATATCTTCCAACGTCGCGGACGGCACCACCAGCGCCGCCGTGCGCCCCAGAGCGATCTTGCGATACCAGTTGCGCCGCTTTTTCAGGCGCTTGGCCTCGTCTTCGTTGAAGCCGTCTTCATGGTGGACGACCGGCGGCAGCTTGAAGGCATCGGCGAACACCGTGTGCGCCATCACCGCGTCAATCGCGCCCCAGTTGTAGGTGCATACGAGGTCATAGCCCGCCATGGCCTTTGCCAAGGCAGCCAGCCGCCCCGGTGTGGGCTTGCCCTGCAGCGATGGAAACTTGGGCCACGAAACGCGCGCCTTCTTGCCGATCAGGCGGGCAGCGCCGCGCTTTTCCAGATCGCCGGAGACGATGGCGTGGTCCACTTCCTTGCCCCATTCGTTGATGAGGCGGACGTTGCGCAGTTCCTTGCCCCCTGCATCGAAGGTGGAATGCAGGTGGAGAATCTTGGGCGTCTTGCTCATGCCACGCGTCCTAGCAGACGTGCGATGGCTTCCAAGGCGGCAGGTTCCTCCAGAGTCGGCGCATGGCCGACGCCCGGCACGGTGACGGTCTCCAGCCCTTCCACCTCGTCAGCCATGCGGCGGAAGGTGGCGTCCGAAAGCAGGTCAGACAATTCGCCGCGCAGCGCCAGCGCCGGACGGCCCGACAGCTTTGCCAGTGCTGGCCACAGGTCGATGGCGATACCCGCCCCCGGTTGAGAAAACGGCACGGCGATCTTCATGTCGTAGTCGAACGCAATCCGGCCATTGCCCGACACGCACATCAGGCGCTTGGCATAACGCAGCCAGTCCTCGATCTGGAAATCAGGGTAGATATGAGTCGAACCATCGCGCATCGCCCATGCGGCGTGCATCCAAGTGGGGAAACTGCGGCCCTGCCCCACGTAATCGCGGATGCGTTCAAGCCCGTCCTCCTCGATCTCGGGGCCGATGTCGTTGATGACGACGCCGGAAAACTGAGTGCCGGATTGTGCCAGCAGCATCGTGATGATCCCGCCCAGCGAAGTGCCGATGGCAACCGGCTTTTCCAGCCGCGCCTGTTCGATCAGCGCGGTCACGTCTTCAACGTAGTGCGCGGGGGTGTAGCTGGCGGGGTCCTTGGCATAGTCGCTCTCGCCCCGCCCGCGCAGGTCTGCACAGACCACGCGCCATTCGCCGGCGAAAGCCTCCGCCACCGGTTCGAAATCGCGGGCATTGCGGGTCAAGCCGGGGATGCACAGGATCGCCGGGCGGTCATCGCGCCCCGCGTAGTCGCGGTAATGCAGCGTCAGCCCGTCGCCGCTTTCCCATGTGCCTGTCGAATAGGCGGCGTCGCTCAATTCCAGCCCCTTTGCTCTACGCGCCTTGCGGGCGCGCCATACAAGGGCCACTAATGGATGGATGCGACACGAACCGCAACCGGCTGAATACACTCCAGACACACGAATTGACGAGGTGGCGGATTTTCTCGCCAGTCCCGTTGCTTCGGCAGACTTTCCGCAGGCGCAGCTGCGCTTCCGCAATGACCGGTGGGACAAGGCCGTCGGGCTAGATTCTCTGTCTGACGAAGACTGGGTGCGTCACTTCGGCAGGTTCGAGCCTTTGCCGGACAACCTGCCCCGGCCGCTGGCGCTGAAATACCACGGCCACCAGTTCCGCGTGTACAATCCGGAGATCGGCGATGGGCGCGGATTCCTGTTCGCCCAGATGCGCGACGGTGATGACCGACTGCTCGACCTAGGTACCAAGGGCAGCGGCACCACGCCCTACAGCCGGACAGCGGACGGACGGCTGACGCTGAAAGGCGGGGTGCGGGAGATTCTGGCGACCGAGATGCTGGAGGCACTCGGCGCGAATACGTCCAAGACATTCTCGATCATCGAAACGGGCGAAGCACTGGTGCGCGGGGACGAACCCTCGCCCACCCGATCCGCGGTGATGGTGCGCCTGTCGCACGGGCATATCCGCATCGGCAGCTTCCAACGGCTGATGGCATTCGAGGAGCACGACCACCTCGAACGCCTGATCGACTATTGCCTCGCCACCTACCCCGGCCCGCCTCCGCCGGAGGATGCACCGGGGCGCGACGAGCCAGCCGTTAAACTGATGCACCAGGTGACGGAGCGGTTGGCCGACCTTGCGGCCAGCTACATGGTGGCAGGCTTCGTCCACGGCGTGCTCAACACCGACAACATGAATATCACGGGCGAGAGTTTCGATTACGGCCCGTGGCGCTGGCTGCCGCAGTGGGACCCGACCTTCACCGCCGCCTACTTCGACCAGACCGGTCTGTATGCCTTCGGTCGCCAGCCGGAGGCGATCCGCTGGAACCTCGGCCAGTTCGCCATTGCCCTGCGCCCGCTGGTGGAAGCAGAGCCGCTGGTGGCAGCGCTGGAGCGGTTCGGCATTCTCTACCATCACGCCATGGCACGCCGGTTCTGCTGGCGTCTGGGCGTCGAATCGCGCGGGCTTGAGCAGGATGCCGCCGTCATCGGTGCCGCCGAAGTGGTGATGCGCGAAGGCAAGCTGGGTCCGGACGAGTTCTTCTATCGCCACCGCGGCGGGCGTGAGGCAGAGGGGCAACTGGCCGAAGCGCTGGAAGGCTTTGAACCACTCGATTGGAGCCACGACTACTGGAACGAAGGCCAGCCAGAAAGCATGCTGATCGACGAGGTGGAAACGCTGTGGTCCGCGATAGACGAGCGCGACGACTGGGCGCCGCTGCACGACAAGATCGCCCGCATCCGCCGCATGGGAGAGGCGCTGGGCGAGCCGCCCGAAGCACCCGGCCAGCAACTGTAATTGGCCACGCGCATTACGGAATGTTACCTTGCTCCCGATTTTGGATTCCAACGGGGGAAACATATCATCATGCGTAAACTCGCCATTGCAGGCCTCGCCACCATTGCTGTCGCAACGTCCGCCTGGGCTATCGAGCCGGGAAACTGGGAGGCCACCAGCCGCCTGAACGACGTTACCCTGCCGCCCGACATGCCACCGCAGGCTGCCGACATGATGCGATCGATGCTGGGCGGCGAAGGCATCACCAGCCAGAGCTGCGTAACGCAGGAAGACCTCGACCAGTCGCCCGAACGCATGTTCGAGGAAAGCAATGGCGAGTGCCGCTACACCGAGTTCGAGATGTCGGGCGGCACGGTCCACGGCGTGGCCCAATGCCAAAGCGATCAGGGCACGATGAACATGACCATGGACGGCACCTACACCGACACGACTTACGAGATGACAATGTCGATGCAGGGCAACATGGGCATGGGGCCGATGACGATGACTTTCGATGTTACCGGTCGCCGCCTTGGGGCCTGCGAATGATTCGTGCCCACAGCTATTGAAATACGGCTCCGGCAGACTAATCCGGTATAGATTGAAACCAGTTGGCTCTACGGGGATTTAACTCTGTGAGTTAACCGCCACTTTGCGCGCGCGGATTAAGTTCATTATGCCGCGCTGCCCGACCCCATTAACGAAAGGCACCCCGCCTTGAGCCAGACCGCCGAACTGATTTCCTACGAACCCGCCACCGGCGTCGAACTGTGGCGCGACACGCATGGCGATGTCGACGAGTTGGTCGATCGCGCCCGCAAGGCCTGGCCTGCCTGGGCGTCCGAACCCCTTTCCAAGCGCATCGAACTGGTGCGCCGTTTTGCCATCCAGGTGGAGCAGGATCAGGAGGCTTTCGCCGAACTGATCGCGCGCGAGACGGGCAAGCCGCTGTGGGAAGCGCGCACCGAGGTTTCCGCCGTGATCGCCAAGGTCGATATCTCGATCAAGGCCTATGCCGAGCGGACCGGCCAGCGCAAGCTCGACAGCGCCATGCAGGGTAGCGCCGCGCTGCGGCACAAACCGCATGGCGTCATGGCAGTGCTGGGGCCGTACAATTTCCCCGCGCACCTGCCCAACGGCCACATCATCCCCGCGCTGATCGCGGGCAATGCCATTGTCTTCAAGCCTTCGGAAAAGACCCCGGCAGTCGGTCAGAAGCTGGTCAGCTATTTCGCCAAGGCAGGTATTCCTTCCGATCTGGTGCAATGCCTGATCGGCGGACCTGACGAGGGCAAGGCTCTGGTTGCGCATCCGGGCGTGGACGGTGTGCTGTTCACAGGCTCCGCGCAGGTGGGCATCGCCATCAACCGAAAGCTGGCAACCGATCCGGGCAAGATCGTCGCGCTGGAAATGGGCGGCAACAATCCCATCGTCATGTGGGACACGCCCAAGATTTCGGACGCCGCCGCTCTTATCATCCAGTCCGCTTTCACTACCGCGGGCCAGCGCTGCACGGCAGGCCGCCGCCTGATCGTGAAGTCGTCGATGTATGACGAAACCGTCAGCGCGGTGAAGCAACTGGCGAGCCGCATCATCGTGGGCGAACCCTTCGCCGAACCCCAGCCGTTCATGGGCTGCGTGATCGACAACAACACCGCAGACCAACTGACCGAGAGCTTCCTCTACCTGCTGTCCAACGGCGGCAAGGCGATCAGTCACATGCGCCGTCTGGAAGAGGACAAGCCGTTCCTCTCGCCGGCGATCATCGACACCACCGCCATGGCCGAGCGCCCCGACGTGGAGCTGTTCGGTCCGCTGCTGCAGGTCATCAAGGTGGACGATTTCGACGAGGCAATTGCAGAGGCCAACAACACCCGTTTCGGCCTTTCCGCATCGCTGATCGGCGGCGATCCCAAGCAGTACAACCGCTTCTGGGCGAATATCCGCGCAGGCATCGTGAACTGGAACCGGCCGACCAACGGTGCCTCCAGCGCGGCGCCCTTCGGCGGCATTGGCCTGTCGGGCAATCACCGCCCCGCCGCATACTATGCAGCCGACTATTGCGCCTACCCCGTCACCAGCACGGAAATGGAGCAACCGCGCGCCAGCGTTGGTGTCGGCTTCAAGGAAGGCTGAAGCCTCATTCCGGCCCATAATGCGAACAAGGCGCCCGGACGCGAAGTCCGGACGCCTTGGCGCGACCCCCCAAACACGACCCGAAGGGCCGCGCTACGACACTGCCCAACAGGGGAAGGCAGGGCCGATATCTCGTTGGAACGTCGTGTGATTTGAAGCAGTGTTTTAAGGGCCACAAGCTTAACGTCGCGCAACGTATGAATTGTTCACAGATAGATAATTTCGCGCAACTTCGGCTGGCAATTGGTTTTGCGATTGAGCCTTTGTGGCCCTAGGGAAATGCGATGGCCGAACAGCAGACCAACCGGCAGCGTGCGCTGATTCTTGCACTGGGCACCCATGCGATATGGGGCTCGATGCCGGTTTACCTGTTGCTGGTGGACCGTGTGCCGCCGCTGGAATACGTCGCCTGGCGCACGCTGTTCACCCTGCCCGTCTGCCTGTTTTTCGTCCTGCGCTCCGGCCAGCTTGGCGAATTGCGCCGAACGCTGCTGAACGGCCGGACGCTGCGCACCCTCATGGCCAGTTCGTGCATGATCGCGATAAACTGGTTCTTCTACGTCTGGTCGATCCAGAACCACTACGTCTACGCGGCCAGCCTTGGCTATTACATCCTGCCGCTCAACATGATGCTGCTGGGCTTCATCTTCCTGAAAGAGCGGCTCACCCGCCCGCAGGCCGGTGCCGTGGCGCTGGCGGCAATCGGCGTTGCAGCGCTCGCGGCGGGTGCGCTCACCACCATGTGGATCAGCCTGCTCTTGGCAACCACGTTCGGCATTTACGGACTACTGCGCAAGACGGTGGCGGCTGGCCCGCTGATCGGCCTCACCACGGAATCGCTCATCCTGCTGCCACTGGTCGTAGGGTTTCTCGGATGGACCGAATTTGCGGGGGACGGCCTCGTATTCGGGCGCGATGCGCTGGAGACGGCCGCGATCATCGCAGGTGGCCCGATGACCGCCGTGCCGTTGATCATGTTCGCAACGGCAGCGCGCGCACTTCCCTATACGACGATCGGCTTCCTGCAGTTCATTTCACCGACAATCGTGTTCCTTCTAGGCCTGATCCTGTTCGGAGAAGAACTGAAAACCGCGCAGCTGATCTGCTTCGGCCTGATCTGGACAGCCATCGCGCTGTTCACCTGGGACATGCTGCGCAATGCCAACCGCGCGCGAAAGGCGCGGCCAGCAGGAGCGGCTACGCCCTAGCCGACGTAACGCCAGTGCAGGGTTTCGCCTGCATGGAAAGGGACAAGCTGCGTGCCGTCCGCCTCAATTGCGGCGGGCACTTCGCAATCGACGCGCTCCAGCGTCACGCGCTCCTCGTTCAGCGGAAGGCCGTAGAAACCGGGTCCGTGCTCTGAAGCGAAGCCCTGGAAGTTGCCGATGGCGCCCTCTTCTTCAAACACGGCGAGATAGCTTTCCAGCGCATAGGGCGCGTTGAAAATACCTGCGCACCCGCAAGCGCTTTCCTTCGCTTCGCGTGCATGGGGCGCGCTGTCGGTGCCGAGGAAGAACTTGGCGCTGCCCCCGGTCGCCGCACGGCGCAGCGCCAGCCGGTGCTTCTCGCGCTTGGCGACAGGCAGGCAATAGGCATGCGGACGCATACCGCCCACCAGCATGGCGTTGCGATTGATATGGAGGTGCTGCGGCGTGATCGTGGCGGCCACGTTGTCCGGCGCGCTTTCGACGAACTGCACGCCTTCCTCGCTGGTGATGTGTTCGAACACCACTTTCAGCTGCGGCAGGTCCTTCAGCAGCGGCGTGAGAACGCGGTCGATGAACACGGCCTCCCGGTCAAAAATGTCGACCTCGGCGTGAGTCACTTCGCCGTGGACGCACAGGACCATGCCGATCTCGGCCATCACTTCCAGCACGCCGCGAATGTTCGCAACGTCGGTCACGCCGCTGTCGGAATTGGTCGTCGCACCAGCGGGATATAGCTTGCAGGCAGTGAACACGCCTTCCTCGAACCCGCGACGAACTTCGACCGGATCAGTGTTGTTCGTGAGGTAGCAGGTCATCAGCGGAGTGAATTCCGCACCTTCAGGCAGCGCTGCGATGATCCGGTCCCGATAGGCCGAAGCAGCCGCGACAGTGGTCACCGGCGGCGTGAGGTTCGGCATCACGATTGCGCGGGCGAACTGGAGCGCGGTGTGGCCGACGACGGCCTCCAGCATGGCTCCATCGCGCAGGTGAACGTGCCAGTCGTCGGGGCGGCGGATCGTCAGGGAATCGGTCATGTGATGCGCTCTAATCCTCCGCGCCTTGCTGCGCCAGCCACGCCTTTCCATCGCGCACGCCCTGATCCCAGGTGCGTGCCACTTTGCTGGCATCGGAAAAGTCGATCTTGTCGGCCGCCACTTCGCTGCTGGGCATGGCGTAAGTGCGGCCCGGTTCATTCGGGCAATGTCGATAACGGGAAGTGAGCAGCACGAGCGTTTCCCCCTCGCTTTCCAGCGGTAGCGGAGCCTTGTCGAGCATGCCGCCATCCAGCACCCGGCAATCGTTCCAGCGCGGCACGTCGAACACCGGCGGAATGGTGGCGGCGGCGCAGATCAGGTCCACCAGCTTGCCGTCGCGCGCGGCCTGTCGCCCGTCGACGCGGATTTCACCCAGCCCCGCATTTCGCGGCCAGCGCAGGTGCGGGGTGGAGCGCACGGCCTGGTCCAACTGGTAGAGAATGCCATAGAAAACCGCCGAGAGATGCGGCGCAAGCTGCTGTGGCGGAACGCTGAGGGCGACTTCGTACTCGGGGCCGTCGGCCACGCGTTCGATCGCCTCCTTGTCCAGCGTCACGTCCACCACGTCGCGGTAGATTTCCTGGTGCGGCGTGAAATTGGATTTGCCGGGATCGAAATTCGCATCGTTTGCAGCGAAGGCCTCCTGCATCACCGCCAGCAAGTCCTCCTCCCGCTCTCCGATCCAGCAAGCCGCGCTCAGGGCTCCGCCCGATACGCTGCTTATCCGCTTGGGTTTCAGGTCCTCGAAAGTGCCGACTTCGCTGAGAAATCCGCCGTGCCAGAAGCAACGGATACCTCCGCCGGAAAACACCACCTGATCGTAAGTTCGCGCCATTGCATTGCCTATGACGCCGACCATCCTATCTGTCACCCATGAGTTCGACACACCTGGCAAACCGCGCACTGGTACGCGTTTCCGCTACCGACGAGGCGGAAGATCCCGCGGCATTCCTTCAGGGCCTGCTGACCAACAACGTTACCGGCGAACTGCCCGTCTATGCCGCGCTGCTGAGCGCGCAGGGCAAGAGCATGTACGACATGATCGTCTGGCGCGATGGCGAGGACGTGCTGCTCGATTGCGAGGCAGAAGTGGCGGACGATCTGGTGAAGCGCCTGTCGCTCTATCGCCTGCGCCGCAAGCTTGCGATTGCGCGGGACGAAACGCTGGCGGTCCACTGGCAGGCAGAACCGCGCGAGGGTGCCGTCCCCGATCCGCGCCTGCCTTCGCTCGGCCACAGGTGGATCGCTCCCGCCGAAGGTGACAGTGCCGACGACGCGTGGCTGGCACACCGCCTGTCTCTCGGCGTGCCCGAAGGCCAGGCCGAACTCGGCGATATTCTCTGGCTGGAAACCAATGCTGTCGAACTGCACGGCGTCAGCTTCAACAAGGGCTGCTACATCGGGCAGGAAAACACCGCTCGAATGAACTGGCGGCAGAAGGTCAATCGCCGCCTGATTGTGGTGCCGCTGGACCGTTCGGACGAAAAAAGGCGCAAGGTCGCTTATGCCGACCTCGGCCTGGCTGTCGATCATCTGCGTGTCAGTGACATTCCGGCCGACCTGGTGCCCGAATGGTTGCACCTCGGTGAAGCCGGGGAAAGCTAGGTTCCGGCCTCGGTCTTTTTGAAGGCCGCGATCATCATCGATTCGGCGCGGTCACGCGCCGTCGTGCGCTCCACATTCAGCGATTCGGCAAGCTGTTCCCCCAGCAGGGCGTCACCCAGTGCCAGCAGGACCAGCGAGAAAGTCGTTTCGTGCATCGAACGCTCGGAACCGTGAGAGACCTCATCGGGGTTCAGGTCGTCCACCAGCGTGTGGATGGTGTCGATAATGGGGTTGAGAGCGTCCTCGTTGCCCGATGCCAGCATCCAGCTGGCAAGTGCCCCGCCGCCCTCGCGTCCGAACGCATCGAAAGTCAGATCCACCACTTCGCGCGGCGATCCGATGCCCGCGCGCGTGGCGCGAACGGCCTCGCCAATCGAGTCGCACACCGTCTGTGCCAGGTGACGGGCCAGTTCCTTCTGCAGACCTGAGGCAGAACCGAAGTGGTGCAGCAAGTTGGCATGGGTGCGCCCCACGCGCGCCGCAACCGCCTTCAAAGTAACGCTTTGCGGCCCCGCCTCGATCAGCAGCGCCCGGGCCGCCTCCAGCGCAGCCGCCCGGCTTTCCTCCGGAGTCAAACGCTTCCTTATTGACACTCGTGTAAGTCCCCCTAGATTTACGACAGGCAATGATCGAACAGGTCCGTGATATGACGGCACATCCAGACTGGCAAGAAAGCACCCCTGGCAGAAATTCGCTCACCGTGCGCGATCGCAGGTTCGAGCGCGGCAGGAAGCGCCAGCGCGGCGTCGATCCTGTTGCATCTGCCTGGTTCGCTGCCCTGTCGAGCAGCTTCCCACGTGGCGAGGCGATGTTCATCGAGGCCGTGAAAGCGCATCGCGACGACGTGCCGCCGCAGCTCGCAGCCGAAATCCGCGATTTCATCCGGCAGGAAGTGAACCATTCGCGCGAACACATCGCGTTCAACCGTGCGTTGGAAGATGCAGGTTACGACCTTTCCGAGATCAACAGCCGAGTTAACCGGCTGATCGACAACACGCTTTCTACTCCGCCCATCGTGCAACTGGCGATTACCTGCGCACTGGAACATTTCACCGCGATGTTCGCGCACGAATTCCTGAAGGACCCCGGCTCGCTGGCAACTGCTGGAATGGGTGACCCAAAGCTGTGGATGTGGCATGCGGTGGAGGAGATCGAACACAAGGCGGTCGCCTATGATACGTTCCTGCATGCCACGCACGGCTGGTCCGGCTTCAAGCGCTGGCGCATGCGCTCGATGCTGATGGTGCTGGTCACCTTCCGCTTCCTGCGGAACCGCATGACCGACGCGAAGGAACTGTTGGCACAGGATGGCATTACCGGCTGGCGCGCGTCTTGGGGTCTTGTGTCTTATCTCATTGGGAAGCCGGGTATCTTGCGGAAAATCTTCCCCGCATGGCTCAGCTATTTCCGTCCTGGCTTTCATCCGTGGGACCACGACGATCGGCACCTGATCGCGCAGTACGACGGTGATGGTGAAGAAGCCGACCCGATGGCCGTGCCTGCCGAATAGCGGCAGGCACGGCCTTCAGATTACGCCGCCTTGGCGTCGGGCATTTCCATACTTTCCGTGAGATCACAGCTGTAACGCCGCGCGAGGAAAGCCTCTCCACCACGCGCTGCGCAGACGGTCGAGCGGATTTCGCCGGTCTCGACGAAGCCGTTCGCTTTCAGCACCTTGCCGCTCGCTGCGTTCTCCAGGAAGTGCCCGGCGTTGACGCGCTCGATCCCGAACGCGCGGGCCATCGAGAGGATGCCGCGCACCGCTTCACTGGCATAGCCGCGCCGCTGCCACTTGCGCCCGATCCAGTATCCCAGTTCGTAGCCCTCTTCGTCAGGCTCGATACCGATCTGTCCGATGAGAGGAGCTCCGGTGAGTTCCGGAAGCGTTACCGAGAATTTCATGACGCCCTTGGCTACCGGCATTCGGCAATAGGCCTTGGCATCGCCCTCACCATAGGGCCACGGCGCGCGGGCCAGCATGCTGACAACGCCGAAATCGGCGATGCCGCGATAGATCTCGCGCCAGTCTTCGGGGAATGTGGGCCGCAGGAACAGCCTCTCGGTACGCATGAACATTGTTATTCTCCCCATGTGCCGACTGCTCGCCTCCAGTGAGCCATCGACGTTTCAAAACGAGGAAGGAGAATCAAAAAAGGAGACGGGGCGGCCCCATCTCCTTCCAATTTTTCGAGCCTGGTCAGGTTCGAAAGGGGCCATCCCGGTGGATGACCCCTTTATCGAATCATCCGGTTATTCGGCTGCTTCCGCCATCATGTCGACGGATACATATTTGCGGCCGAGCTTGCCGTCGTGGAAGCGGACCTTCCCTGCTTCGAGGGCAAACAGCGTGTGGTCCTTGCCGATGCCGACGTTGGCACCCGGGTAGAACTTCGTGCCGCGCTGGCGCACGATAATGTTGCCGCCGATCACGTCCTGACCGCCGAACTTCTTCACACCAAGGCGACGACCGGCTGAGTCGCGACCGTTACGCGATGAACCGCCTGCTTTCTTATGTGCCATTGCGTCTTACTCCGTATTCAACCGGCGAGCCGGATTATTCCTTGTCGGCCTTCTTGGCGGCCGGCTTCTTGGTGGCGGCGGCCTTCTTAGGCGCTGCCTTCTTGGCTGCGGGCTTCTTCGCAGCGGTTTCCTTCTTGGCGGCGCCAGCAGCTTCCTTAGCGGGAGCGGCCTTGTGAGCCTTGTCGGCAGCCTTGTCCTCGGAGGTGTCCTTTACCGGAGCGTCGGCCTTCTTGGCAGCAGCCTTCTTGGCCGGGGCCTTCTTGCCTTCGCCAACAGCCGTGATGCGCAGCAGGGTCATCTGCTGGCGGTGGCCGTTCTTGCGGCGATAGTTGTGGCGACGACGCTTCTTGAAGACCGTCACCTTCTCGCTCTTGGCCTGGGCGATGACTTCCGCCGAAACCGTTACCTTGGAAGCGTCGGCCAGATCGGCGCCTTCGCCGGCCAGCAGAACATCGTCCAGCACAATCGTCTCGCCAGCGTCACCCGCCAGCTTCTCGACTGCGATCTTGTCTCCTTCGGCGACGCGATACTGCTTGCCGCCCGTGCGCACTACTGCGAACATGGTGCTTAAATCCGTTTCATCTGGTGTCTTACGCTTCAATCCGACGCCGGAAACCCGATGCCGTTTCGAAGCAATGACAAAAAAGGCGCCCACAGGGCACCGGAAAGAGCGCTGCCGTTAGGCGAAGCGCCGTAAGCTGTCAACCATTGCATCGCCGAATCTGCGGCTAAAATGCGTGCTGGAAAGCTCTCGCACCCGAATGTAGGGAATACGGCCTATGGTGCAAGTGTCCCGCCTTACTCCCGTCGCCTGCCTCGCGCTGCTGGCCGCCTGTGCCAGCCCGAGCGATGAATACCCCTCCCTCGCCATACGCGACATAGAGCGCGTGAACGGCACGATGGAGGTGGAACCCGCGCCGCCACCAGCCGCGCCGCCCGCAGATACACTTGCCTCGCTGGACGACCTGGCTGCCTCCGCCCTCGCTGCGCACGAGCGCTTCCTTGCCGCTGAGCCAGAGGCGCGTTCCATCACCAGTTCCGCCGCCGGTGCCAGCCGAGGCAGCGAAGCCTGGGCGCGCGCGCAGGTCGCCATCGCGAATCTTGAAGCGCAGCGCAGCCAGACGATGATCGCGCTCGCCGATCTCGACCGCATCTATGTCGACGCCGCCACCTCCAACGTATCGACCGATTCGATTTCCGACGTGCGCAGCCAGATCAACACCCTTGTCGCGCAGCAGGACGCGGTGATCCGCTCCCTGCTTGCGAGAGTCGCCGGATAGGGAAACGCGAATGGCCCTCGCCTGCGAGAAATGTCCCGTACGCGACAGCGCGGCCTGCTCGGTACTTTCGGAAGAAGAGCGCGACGAACTGGCCAAGGCCGGACGCACGCGCACCCTGTCACGCGGGGAAACGCTGTTCGCCGCAGGGGACGAGGACACCGCCTGCGCCACGCTGGTATCGGGCGCGCTAAAGATCACGTCCTATGACGAGGACGGCAACGAGCGCATCCTGGCGCTGATCCATCCCACGGGCTTCGTGGGCGAGATGTTCGCCCCCTTCCCCGCGCATGACGTGGTGGCGCTAACCGATTCGCAGCTGTGCGTGTTCGCCAAGGCCGACATGAGCCGTGCGCTGGAACAGCACCCTGCCCTCACCCGTGCGCTGCTGCGCCGTTCGCAGGAAGACCTTCACCTTGCGCGCAAGCTGCTGGCGCTGGGTTCGGGTTTCGGTGCGAACGAGCAGGTGAGCAAGCTGCTGCTGGCTCTGGCGCAGGCGGCCAGCGATTCGCCCTGTCACCCGCGCCTGAAATTCGAGCTGCCGCTGACGCGCGGCGAGATGGCGAACATGCTCGGCGTCACCATCGAGACAGTCAGCCGCGTACTGACGGCTCTCGAACGCGCAGAGGTCATCAAGCGCGACGGAGCGCGCGGGATCGAAATCCTCGACCCCGCGCGCCTCGAATATTTTGCCTGACTGGCTGGCCTGACGCTCAGACCAGAGCCGCGATCACCACGATCGCGATACCCCACATGAAGATCAGCGTCGGCAGGATCAGCACCTGCACGGTGGCATCGCGCGCCGTGGTGCTGCCATAGGCGGTCATGATCCCTTCCTGCTCGAAGCGAGCCCAGCTCTTGGCCTTGCTCTTCGTTTCAGGTGCAAGGCGCGTCCAGATCAGCGGGAGCGCGAAGCCGGCAATCACCGAGAAACCGAAGATCACCGCCAGAATGCTGAGTTCCGGATGCGAGAAGGTAACGGCCAGCATGGCAATGAAGCCGAGGTAAAGGCCCACGGTTGCCACGTAGAGACCCTTGGGCAGCTCGAAAGTGCGATCGGTCGGCGCGGCGACACGCGGCGCTTCGATGCGGATGTCTGCCTGCTGGGCAATTTTTTCGCGGGTAAGTTGTTCGACCATGATTGCATTCCTTCCAGTGTTGGAAGGGTAATGCCCGCATCGGTTCACTTACGCTTTGATCGTAATCAAACGTCCCAGCGAGTTGCGTCTTCGTGGTCTTCGGCGCGCGGTTCGATCCAGTGCCAGCCGTCCGCGCGTTTTTCCCGTTTCCAGAACCAGCTGCGCGATTTGAGGTGATCCATGGCAAAGTCCACCGCTTCGAACGCGTCGCGGCGATGGCGCGCTGCGGCGGCTACCAGCACGATTGGCGCGCCGGGGCGCATGTGGCCGGTGCGGTGGTGGATCAGCAGGCCGTCGAGCTGCCAGCGCGCGTCGACCTCGTCCGCCAGCTTTTCCATGCCGGGAAGCGTCAGGCGTTCGTAGCTGATGAGTTCGAGGACTTTCACATCTTTGTCGGGCCGCACCTTGCCGACAAAGCTGGCAATGCCGCCCGCTTCAGGGTGCGCCTTGGCGAACAGGCCCAGCGCCTTTCCGGGCGAGAAGCCCTTGGTCAGCAGCTGCACGTCGCGCGACATGTCAGCCGCCCGATACTGGAGGAAGCAGCGCCACTTCGTCGCCGTCGTTTGCGGCAAGCGCAGTCTTGTCGGCCAGCACCTCGCCATTCACGGCGATCTTGGTGCGTTCGTCAGCGGCGGCCGCGGCGATCTGCACGCCCAGCTTCTCGCCGAAACTTGCCCAGTCGAGCGGAGCAGCGACTTCGCGCTCACCCTCGCCCGCCAGATCAGCAAGTTTTCCGATAAAGACGACAGTGACAGCCATCAGCCGCCTGTCATGGACATGTGACGCGGCTGCGCAGGCGCGGCGCCCTTCTCAATGCGGAAGTGGTGCTTCTCCGGCTTGATCCGCATCGCCTCGTCCAACGCATCGGCGAGATTGGCGTCGGGTGCATCGGAACGCAGCGCGGCGCGCAAGTCCACCTTCTCCGCCCCGCCGAGGCAGGCGTAGAGCTGGCCCGTCGCCGTCACGCGAATGCGATTGCAGCTGGCGCAGAAATTGTTGGTGAGCGGGGTGATGAAGCCCAGCCGTCCGCCGGTTTCTTCCACCCGCACATAGCGCGCCGGGCCGCCGGTGTTGTCGGCAATGTCGGTAAGGGTGAAGCGCTGCTCCAGTTCGTCGCGCACGGCAGGCAGCGGCAGGTAATGGTCCACCCGCTCGCCATCCACTTCGCCAAGCGGCATGACCTCGATCAGCGTCATGTCGTGGCCGTGCGTGCCGGCCCATTCGACGAGGAAGGGAATCTCGCTCTCGTTGATGCCCTTCAGCGCGACTGTGTTGATCTTCACGTTCAGGCCAACGCGCTTCGCCTCGGCAATGCCGCGCAGCACCTGCACCAGCCTGTCGCGGCGGGAGAGGGTTTCGAATAGTTCGCCGTCCATCGTGTCGAGCGAGACGTTCACGCGGCGAACGCCTGCTTCGAACAGGTCGCCTGCAAATTCTTCCAGCCGCGTGCCATTGGTGGTGAGAGTGAGCTCGTCCAGCCCATCCCCAAGCTTGCGGCCCAGCGCCTGCACCAGTTCGATCACGTCGCGGCGTACCAGCGGTTCACCGCCAGTGAGGCGAATCTTCGTGATGCCGCGCTCGATGAAAGCGAGGCCCAGCTTGTGTAGTTCTTCCAGGCTCAACACTTCCTTCTTGGGAAGAAAGGTCATGCGTTCGGGCATGCAATAGGAACAGCGCAGGTCGCATCGGTCTGTCACCGACAGGCGCAGATACGAGATTCGGCGCTGGAACGCATCGACGAGGGGTTCGGAGCAACTCATTCGCCTGCCAACCTAGTCCTTCCGCGCCGGATTGCCATCCACAGCGAACAATTGACCGGTCACGCCGGGTGCCTTGTCGAGGTAATCGCACACGGCCTTCACGCTTCCGCTGGAGCCGCCGACCGCGCCGTTCACTCGGCACGGTGCCGCCTCGCGCGCCAGTTCCTCCACCGCAGCAGTGCGCCAGTGCAGGTGCGTGTGGTCAGCCGGATCAAACAGCAGCACCAGGTCATTGCCCGATGCGCGCCGCGCTTCGGGCAGGATGCGCGCGTGGAAGGCGGCGGCTGCATCCAGCGGCGAATCGGGCAATTCGCGGGCCTCGATGCGCACCAGCGCCATTACCTGCGCTCCCGCACCAAGGTGATGCCGATTTCCTCATCGGCTTCGCTGAGCGCCAGCTTGACGATCTTCACACTGATTTCCTCGACGCGGTTGTCCTGCAGGAACAGCGTTTCGCAGACATGGTCGGCCACTGCCTCGATCAGCTTGTAATGCCGATCGCCCAATGCTTCCGAACAGGCGAACTTCAGGTCCATGTAGTTCTTGCTGGCTTCCAGCGGCGTATCCGCATCGTAATGCGGCTCCACCTTCAGCTTCACGCGCACGGTGAAGCGCAGCGGCTGGGGCTGTCCTGTTTCCTCGGAATAGATTCCCGTCTGCACCATGTGCACGAAATCGGCGAGTTCGAGATGAAGGCTGTTTGCCATGATGGCCCGCGTGATTACAGGCTGCGGCGCGATTTACAAGAAAACAGACACAGTCAACGAACACTCTACGACGCAGGCATGGGCCTTTGGTCGCAGTTGACGCTGGCGCGCGTTAACGGCACTCCTGTTCCAGTACAGGGAAAGGGAGCCAATCATGGCCGGAATAGACGGGTCGGCAGCAGCGCCGAAGAAGCAGAACAAGTTCGTCCGCTGGATCGGCAATTTCGTTATCGGCGGTGCGGTGCTGATGGTAGCCATCGTGCTGATCGCAGCGACGCTTGCGCGGTTCGATATCATCGACAAGCTTTCGGGCTTCATTCCCTTTGCAATGGCCCTCAACCCGGCCCGCGCGCTGACGATCATCGGCGGCGCCACGCTGGTCTTCGCGCTGGTCAGGAAGGTCGGCCCCACGAAGCGTCTAGTCGCGGGCACCGTGCTTTCGATCGGCATGGCTGCAGCGATCTATTCGATGCTGATCGTGCCAGCAGGCAAGGTTCCGCCGATCCACGACATCACCACCGACCTGAATGATCCGCCGCAATTTGCCGTGCTCGACGTCGATGTGCCGGTCAGCACCGGCCCATTCAGCCAGGAGGAATGGCGCGCCTTTCACGAGGGTGCCTATGCCGACGTTCAGCCCATCGTGATCTCCGCAGCGCCGCAAGAGGTTCTGGCGCGGGCGCAGGCCTTGGCCGAAGAACGCGGCTGGGACATCGCCAGCTACGATGCGGAGGCCGGCAAGCTGGAAGCGACGGCGACCGCGGGTTACGTGCGCTTTTATGACGACGTGATCGTGGAAGTGACGCCGATTGCCGATGGCTCAACCCGTGTCGACATGCGCAGCGTCAGCCGCGTTGGCGTGAGCGATGTCGGCTACAACGCCGCCCGCATCCGCGAATTTCTCGCAGACCTGCAGGCGGGCTAGGCGGGATTGCTCCACCGCGCGAAAATCGCGGTGGGCAGCAGACGGCCATCCTCGCCATCCTCGCGCACGGCAAGGTCGCCGTGTTCCACCTTGCCCGGCAGACCTGCGAAGGCCTCCGCCAGCAGGCCGCCGATAGCGAGCGAACTCATGCGCACCGCATAGACGGTGAGGAACAGGAAGCGGCTGTCGGCATCGAGCAGCTGGCGGCAATCTGCGATCAGGCCCGGCAGGCCTTCCTCGATGCGCCATGTCTCGCCCTTCGGGCCGCGCCCGAACTTGGGCGGGTCTAGGATGATGCCGTCGTAACGCCGTTCGCGCCGCACTTCGCGGGCGGTGAACTTCACCGCATCGTCGATCAGCCAGCGGATCGGGCGATCTTCCATGCCGGAAAGCCCCGCGTTCTCACGCGCCTGACCGACAGACTTCTTGCTCGCATCGACATGAGTGACAGGGCCGCACTTGCTGAGCGCCAAGGAACCGACACCGGTGTAGCCGAACAGATTCAGCGTCTGCGCATCGCCTCGCCCTGCCAGTTCCCCGCGCATCCAGTTCCACACGGGGGCCATGTCGGGGAAGAAACCGAGGTGGCGGAAAGGCGTACACTGGGCGGTGAACTTCACCTCTTCCCAGCGCAGCGTCCAGCCATCGCGCGGCACTTCGCGGTCGAATTGCCAGCGCCCGCCGCCGTCCTCGTCGCTGCCGGGCACGAATTCGCCATCCGCCTGCCAGTCGGCCTCACGCGGCGACCACATGGCCTGCGGTTCGGGGCGAATGAAGCGGCGGCTGCCGTAGCGTTCCAGCTTTCGGCCATGGCCTGAATCGACAAGGCCGTAATCGGCCCACCCCTCGCCGACCATGACCACGGGATCACGGACAAGCTCTGCCATCAGTTGCTGGGCGTTGCGTACTTGGAGACGTATTCGGCCACGGCGTCGTATTCGCCGGGCAGTTCCTCGAAAGCCTCCGTGCGCTCGAACAGGTCGCCAACGCGCGCGGGCAGCGACGGGCGCGTGCCGGTGGCGCGTTCCACCGCATCGGGGAACTTGGCCGGATGCGCGGTCGCCAGCGTAACGATCGGAATAGAAGCGGGAATGTCCGCCTCGCGCGCGGCCTGGAAGCCGATTGCGGTGTGCGGATCGAGAACGTAGCCGCAATGCTCGTTCGCCCATGCCATCGCCTGCGCCATCTGCGTCTGGTCCACGCGTGCGCTGGAGAACAGCTGCGCTGCCCCCTCACGCTGGGCGTTGGTAAGCTGCATGGCCTTGCTCGCCTCAAAGCCGCGCATCTGTTCGGCCATTGCAGCGCCGTCGCGCCCGCCAAGGTCGAACAGCAGGCGTTCGAAGTTGGAGCTGACCTGGATGTCCATGCTGGGCGAAGCGGTGGGCGTAACGCCGCCCGCCGAATAGTCGCCCGTGGTCAGTGCGCGGTGCAGAATGTCGTTCACGTTGGTGGCGACGATCAGCCGCTCGATCGGCAGACCCATCTTGGCCGCGACATAGCCCGCAAACACGTCACCGAAATTGCCGGTCGGCACGCTGAAGGCGACCTTGCGGCGCGGCGCGCCCATCTGCAGCGCGGCTGCGAAGTAATAGACCACCTGCGCCATGAGGCGCGCCCAGTTGATCGAGTTGACCGCGCTGATGCGGAACTTGCCGCCCTTCGAACTTGCCATCTGCTCGTCGCCGAACATGCGCTTCACCATGGCCTGCGCATCGTCAAAACTGCCGTCGATGGCGAGGTTGTGCACGTTGGGCGCGCGAACCGTCGTCATCTGGCGGCGCTGCACGTCGCTGACGCGGCCCTTGGGGTGGAGCATGAAGATGTCTACACGCTCGCGGCCCGCCACAGCGTCAATCGCGGCGCTGCCGGTGTCGCCACTGGTGGCGCCCACGATGGTCAGGTGATCGTCGCTCTTGGCCAGGAAATGCTCGAACAGACGGCCCAGCAGTTGCAGCGCCACGTCCTTGAACGCCAGCGTCGGGCCGTGGAACAGCTCGAGGATCCACTGCTGCTGGTCCAGTTGTACCAGCGGAGTGACGGCCTCGTGCGAGAAGCGGCCATAGGCGCGCGTGCAAAGGTCGCGCAGTTCCTCGGGCGTCAGCGAGCCTTCGACGAAGGGCGCCATGATCCGCACGGCCAGCTCGACATAGGAGAGGCCGGACATCTCGGCGATCTCGTGCTCGGAGAACTGAGGCCAGCTTTCGGGCACGTAGAGGCCGCCGTCGCTGGCCAGACCGGCAAGGGTTACGCCTTCGAAATCGAGCGCCGGTGCGCTGCCACGGGTGGAAATGTATTTCATCGTGAGGCGCGCGTTAAAGCCATGCCGCGCTCTGGGCAAGCATGATACGGATGGGAGCGCTCACTCGCCCTTTGCAAGGCGCTGCTGCTGTTCGCGGTAATGCTCGGCAGACTTCCACCCGCGCGGGTCCGCACCGAAGCGGTTCGGGCCGATTGTGGGCGGAAGGAACAACAGCGCGATCATTCCGATAAGGGCCGCCAGAGCGGCAACCGTGCCGATACCGGGGATGAAGCTGAGTGCCACCAGCACGGCGAATGCGGCGAGGACATACCAGCCCTGATAGTTCGCGTCCTGCAGGCGGCGGTAGCACAGCGAGATCATCACGATGTCGTGGACCAGCTTGATCGCGGTTACGATCACCGGCTCGCTTCCCCAAAGCGCGGGCGTGGTGCGGGTGCCGAAATTGAGCGTGAGCGAAAAGCCGCGCTGCGCGAAATAGATCGCCGCGAAATAGGCGAGATTGAGGGCGATAACCGCGAAGATGAAATCGCCGCGCCGGAGACGCGGGCCAAACCACATTCTCATCGACTGTCGTCCCGCCAGCGTCTGCGCAGCGCGAGGAAATAGATCACCAGAGCGGTAAGCGCGAAAAAGAACCACTGGCCTGCATAGGCAAGATGATTGTTCGGAAGATCGCTCGGGTCCGGCCTTGCGAGGGGCTCGAGGCCGGCCAGCGGTTCGCCAGCTACGACTTCGTAATCATCGCCTGCGGTGGATAGGATGCCCGTCACGGTGCCCCCGGCCCAATCGGGCTGCTGGGGAGAGCGGGACCACCCGATCGTGGCGTAAAGCCGGGTGACCGCATCGGCGCCATTGGCAGCACTATCGCAGACGAACATGTGAACGTAGCCCGCCCGATCGTTTTCATTACGACCTGCCACGCCTTTCCAGTCGCGCGGATCATCGCAGGCGATCTCTACCGTGCGAAAGAGGCTGGCATCGAGGTGGGAGATATTATCCTCGGCGGTCTGGGCGGGGAATGCCGCGAAACCGCGCATGGGCGACAAATCCTGATTGCCTTCATACTGCGCGATCAGCGCCTCTTTTTCATCGAGGCGGCCAAGCTGCCAGAAGCCCAGCGCCACCATTACGGCAGCAGCCGCGATCACGATGATCGTCGGGATGATCGGCACTCGCCCGATGGTCACGAAAGGTCACTCCCGTCATGGCGGTGTTCTTCGGCGCGGCGCTGGTATTCGGCCACCAGCAGCCATGCCTTGGTGGCGCGTAGGCCTGCCATCACGCCGATGATGGTGAGCGGCACCCACAGGATCACGTGAAGCCACCACGGAGGCTCGAACGACAGTTGCAGCCAAAGCGCACCGATCACGATCAGGGTGCCGACGCCCAGCGTCAGGAATGCCGCAGGCCCGTCGCCCACGTTGAAGCGTGAATAGTCGAGGCCGCAGTTGCCGCATTTGTCGGCGAACTTGATCCAGCCGTCGAACAGCGTCTTCGCGCCGCAGCGCGGGCAGGAACCGAAAAGGGCGGCCTCGCGCATTGCGGGCCGCCCCTTCGTTGTGTCTGTCTTGTCAGTCACGAAAGCTTAGTGGACTTCAGCGCCCCAGCCACCCCAGACGTAGACGGTGACGAACAGGAACAGCCACACCACGTCGACGAAGTGCCAGTACCATGCGGCAGCTTCGAAACCGAAGTGCTGCTTCGGCGTGAAGTGGCCGAGGTAGGTACGACGCAGGCAGACGATCAGGAAGATCGTGCCGACGAGGACGTGGAAGCCGTGGAAGCCGGTCGCCATGTAGAAGGCGGACGAATAGTTGTTGCCGCCGAAGCCGAAAGTGGCGTGGCTGTATTCGTAGGCCTGGATGCAGCTGAACAGGATGCCGAGACCGATGGTCAGCCACAGGCCCTTCTTCAGACCGTCACGGTCGCCGTTGATCAGGCAGTGGTGCGCCCAGGTAACCGTGGTGCCCGAGCACAGCAGGATCAGCGTGTTGAGCAGCGGCAGGTCGAACGCGTCGAGGACGTGGACACCGTCAGGCGGGAACACGGCGAACGGTGCGGCGCCTTCCTGGCCCACGAGGCTCTGCCACAGGCCATCGCCAACCATCTGGATCGGCTGCGGGAACAGGGCGAAATCGAACCAGCTCCAGAACCAGCCGACGAAGAACATCACTTCCGAGGCGATGAACAGGATCATGCCGTAACGCATGTGCAGCTGGACCACCGGAGTGTGATCGCCGCGCTGCGCTTCGTTCACGATCTTGGAGAACCAGCCGAAGAACGTGGCGATCAGGCCGGCAATGCCGAGACCAAGTACGATACGCCACAGACCTTCGGGGAAGGCGCCTTCGTCAGCATGCATGAACATCACCATGCCGGTGGTGAACGTGAGAGCCGAAAGGGAGCCGACCAGCGGCCAGATATCGGGGTCTAGAATGTGATAATCGTGGTTCTTGGCACCGGCCATGATTCTAAGTCCTGATCCTTGGGTTTGATGCGCCTGTAATGCGTGGTTGCGTCCGGGTCCAGAGCCTAGCTCGGGTTCTCTTCGCCTTCGGCCGCGCGGTGGAAGGTGTAGGACAGGGTGATCTGCTCCACCCCTTCCATGTTCGGGTCGTCCAGCGCCGCCGGATCGACGTAGTAGAGAACCGGCATGCGGATCTCCTCGCCCGGCTGCAGCGTCTGCTCGGTAAAGCAGAAGCACTGGATCTTGTTGAAGTAGCGACCGGCCTGCTCAGGCTCCACGTTGAAGGTAGCCGTGCCGGTGATGGGGACGCTGGAATTGTTCTTCGCAGTGTAGAAGGCCATGTCGCGCTGCCCGATGGCAACGGTGTCGGTGCGCTGCACCGGCTTGAACTCCCACGGCATGTCGCGCGAAGTGTTGGCATCGAAGCGGATCGAATAGGTCACGCCGCCTGCGCTGGCACCGATACGCTCTGCCAGATCGGCATCGGCTTCACTGGCAACCTGCGTGGTTCCGCCAAAGCCGGTCACGCTGCAGAACAGGTTGTAGAGCGGCACGGCAGCATAGCCCATGCCGAGCATGGCTAGCGCCATACCGAATGCGAAAAGCATCGTGCGCTTGTTGCGGTTTTCCAGCGTCAGTGCAGCCATCAGTCGCCCATCCTCACGATAGTGATAAGGTAGAACAGGATCACGAATGCGCCCAGCACCAACCCGATGACATTGTTGCGGGTCTTGCGACGGCGCTTGAACTCGGCTTCTTCTTCAGGGGTCATGCGAGCACCATACGGTCTGCAACTAGTGCAGTGAACAGGGCGAAAAGATAGATGACGGAATAGGCGAACAGGCGCTTTTCCGGCTGCATGCGATCATCGGGCTGCGAGCTACGCAGGCCAACCGGCACCGAAAGCGCCACGAACACGGCTGACAACGCGAGAGCGGCGATCCCGTAGATCAGGCCGGTGCCGCCAATGATCCACGGCAGCAGCGAAGTCGCCAGCAGCAGGACCGAATAGCCAAGCACCTGACGGCGCGTGGACTTCTCGCCTGCGACCACCGGCATCATCGGAATCCCTGCCTCGGCGTAATCGGTCTTCACGAACAGCGCGAGCGCCCAGAAGTGCGGCGGCGTCCAGATGAAGATGATCGCGAACAGAAGCAGCGGCATGGCGGTGATCTCGCCCGTCACGGCGATCCAGCCGATCAGCGGAGGAAATGCCCCTGCCCCGCCACCGATCACGATGTTCTGCGGCGTGCGCGGCTTCAGCCACATCGTGTAGATGACGGCGTAGTAGAAGATCGAGAAAGCGAGCACGATGGCGGCAAGCCAGTGGATCGCCACCAGCATCACGAACACCGAAGCGCCCGAAAGCAGCATGCCGAAATCGCGCGCGTCCTCTCTGCGCAGGCGACCGGAGGGAAGCGGGCGCTTTGCCGTGCGCTTCATCTTTGCGTCGATGTCGGCTTCCCACCACTGGTTGAGCGCAGCCGCGCCCCCTGCTCCCATGGCGATGCACAGGATGGCAGTGAAGCCGAGAACCGGGTGAATGGCTCCGGGAGCCGCCAGCAGACCGCACAGGCCGGTGAAGACCACCAGGCTCATCACGCGAGGCTTGGTCAGCGCGAAGAAATCGCGCCATTCGGCTGGCAATGGAGTGCTCGCCAAAGTTGCCTCGGTTGCTGGAGTTGCGGTCACGTTCATTAGGTCTCGATGCGAAAGGGGCGCCCCGTTTCCGGCGCGCCCCCTCCCGTTTTCAGTCAGGCGAGGGCGCCGCTCAGGCGTTCGCCGGTTTCGCGCTGATGTGATCGTCGTGGCTGTGGTGGTCCTCGATCACGGGCAGCGTTTCGAACTGGTGGAACGGCGGCGGGCTGGAGAGGCTCCATTCCAGCGTCGTTGCGCCTTCACCCCAGTAGTTGGCTTCCGGCTTCTTGCCGAAGAAGATCGCGTACAGGATGTTGATGAAGAAGATCACGATCGAAACGGCCATGATCATGTAGCCGATGGTGGCGATCTCGTTCCAGTAAGCGAATGCCGAGGTGTAATCCGGATAGCGACGCGCCATGCCCTGGAGACCCAGGAAGTGCATCGGGAAGAAGATCACGTTCACGCCGACGAAGAACACCCAGAAGTGGAGGTGCGCCAGGAACTCGGAGTGCCAGCGGCCGAACATCTTCGGGAACCAGTAGTACCAGCCCGCGAACATCGAGGTAACGGCACCCAGCGACAGTACGTAGTGGAAGTGAGCAACCACGTAGTAGGTGTCGTGCAGGTTGTCGTCCACGCCGCCGTTGGCCAGCACGACGCCGGTCACGCCGCCCACGGTGAACAGGAAGATGAAGCCCATGGCCCAGACCATCGGCGACTTGAACTCGATGGAGCCGCCCCACATCGTGGCGATCCAGCTGAAGATCTTGATGCCGGTAGGTACCGCGATGACCATGGTGGCCGCGGTGAAGTACATCTTCGTGTTCACGTCCAGGCCGACGGTGTACATGTGGTGCGCCCACACGATGAAGCCGACGACGCCGATGGCGACCATGGCGTAAGCCATGCCGAGGTAGCCGAAGACCGGCTTCTTCGAGAAGGTCGCGACGATCTGCGAGATCATGCCGAAGCCCGGCAGGATCATGATGTACACTTCGGGATGGCCGAAGAACCAGAACAGGTGCTGGTAGAGGATCGGATCGCCACCGCCCGACGGGTCGAAGAAGGTGGTGCCGAAGTTACGGTCCGTCAGCAGCATGGTGATGGCGGCGGCCAGAACCGGCAGCGCCAGCAGCAGCAGGAAGGCGGTGACCAGCACCGACCACACGAACAGCGGCATCTTGTGCAGGGTCATGCCAGGTGCGCGCATGTTGAAGATGGTGGTGATGAAGTTGGTCGCACCAAGGATCGAGCCGGCACCAGCAAGGTGCAGCGAGAAGATCGCGAAGTCGACAGCCGGACCGACGGAACCGGAGGTGGAGAGCGGTGCATAGACCGTCCAGCCCACACCGGCACCCATGCCGGTACCGCCCGGCACGAACATCGAGAACAGCAGCGACAGGAAGCCGGCCACGGTCAGCCAGAAGCTGACATTGTTCATGCGCGGGAAGGCCATGTCGGGCGCGCCGATCATCAGCGGCACGAACCAGTTGCCAAAACCGCCGATCATGGCGGGCATGACCATGAAGAACACCATGATCAGGCCGTGAGCCGTGATCAGCACGTTCCACATGTGGCCCTGCTGGTCGAAGCTGGAGCCGTCACCGCCCAGCATGTCCACGAACATGCCGAGGTACTGCAGGCCCGGAGCCGCGAGTTCGGCGCGCATCGCACCAGAGATGGCACCGCCGACGATACCCGCGATGATCGCGAAGATCAGGTAGAGCGTGCCGATGTCCTTGTGGTTGGTCGACATGAACCAGCGAGCGAAGAAACCCGGCTTGTGATCGGCGTGATCATGCGCGTGGTCTTCGTGGTGAGCGTCGAAACCTTCAGCGGTGGTGGCCATGATTATGGAACCTTGTCTGCTATAATCGTCAGTTAATCAGTTCAGGCAGCTTCTGCGGCAGCTTCGGCCGCTTCGGCTTCCTCGACAGCTTCGGTGTCACCGGCTTCGGCGGCATCCTCGGCGGATTGCTCGTCCTGCGCGGCAGGCGTGGCGTTCTCGGCCTCGATCTGTGCGCGGGTCATGCCGCCCGGCTGCGTCTGCACCCAGGCGTTGAATTCTTCGAGCGGGCGAGCCTCGATAGCGATCGGCATGTAACCGTGGCGTGCGCCGCACAGCTCCATGCACTGGCCGTAGTAGATGCCCGGCTCGTTGATGGTCAGCATCTTCTCGTTGATGCGGCCCGGAACGGCGTCCAGCTTGAACCACAGCGAGGGGATGCCGAACGAGTGGATCACGTCGGCACCGAACGTCTGCAGGCGGATCGGAACGCCCACCGGCACGACCATGCGGTTGTCAACGGCAAGCTGGTGCGGTTCGCCGGCTTCGAGAGCCTCTTCTTCGCTCAGCATGTTCGACACGACTTCAAAGCCGCCGTTGTCGACATATTCATAGCCCCAGTACCACTGGTAGCCGTTCGCCTTGATGGTGATCGCGTTTTCCGGCGGCGACTTGTACTGGCGCGCCAGCAGCGTGATCGACGGGACGGCGATGACCACCAGGATCAGAACCGGGATAACCGTCCAGATCACTTCGATCAGGGTGTTGTGGCTGGTCTTGGAAGCGACGGCGTTGGAGCGCTTGTTATACTTCACGATAACCCACAGCAGCAGCGCCAGAACGAAGAGGCTGATCACCACGATGATCGGCAGCAGGATCGCATCGTGCATCCACAGTGCGTATTCGCCGTTGTCGGTGTACTGCGGCTGGAAAGTCATCGATCCCAGCAGGTCTTCATCCGAAGACACCGGCTGACCCTTGATCATTTCCGGACCGTAATAGTCGAAGCCGGGAGCTTCGGCTGCGGCTTCATCGGAAGCGACCACGTCTGATTCCACAGCTTCTTCCTGCGCCATCGCGGCAGGCGCAAGAGTCGTTACAGACATCACGGCCAACACGAAAAGTGCGAGGAAATTGAGCTTTTTGCGGGCGAATGCGCCGAAATTCATTGTATCAATGCTTTCCATTTTCCGTCCCGGGCACAAGTGCCCCCAGACCCCGGAAGGGGCCGCCAACGCCGCGCCTATACGCGCGCTTGCCCCATGCCTCAAGCGCAACTAGGGACTTTTTTCCACGCCGCATATCCGGACCTTGGTCCAAGTGCGGTCCGAACCGCGACAAAGCCCAAGCGAAAGGCAGCCTTCCCGCCATGACCCAGGACGAAGTCCTTGCAGAATTCCGCACCAGCGGCGCCCTGCTCGAAGGGCATTTCAAACTCTCTTCCGGACGCCACAGCGGCCACTACCTGCAATGCGCGCGCGTGCTGATGAACCCGCACCGCGCCGCGCGGCTGGCAGAGGCGCTGGGTGAGAAGATCCCCGGCGAAATCCTCGATTCGCTCGATGCCGTGGTCAGCCCGGCCATGGGCGGCATCATCATCGGCCACGAAATGGGCCGCGCCTTGAACATGGACGCTATGTTCCTCGAACGCCCCGATGGCGAGTTCCATTTGCGACGCGGCTTCGCGCTGAAGCCGGGTTCCAAGGTGCTGATGGTGGAGGACGTCGTGACCACGGGCCTTTCGAGCCGCGAGGCAATCGCAGCCGTCGGCCGCGAAGGCGGCGAAGTGCTGGCCGAAGTGGCGCTGGTCGACCGCTCTAACGGTTCCGTCGACCTTGGCGTGCCGTTCTTCCCGCTGATCGACATCGACTTCCCCACCTATGCGGAGGATGAAGTGCCCGCCGAACTGGCAGCCATTCCGGTGACAAAACCCGGCAGCAGGAAGTAGGCGATGTTGAAGCGGGTAGCCTCTGCGGCGCTGTCGCTTTCCTTGCTGGCGGGCTGCATGGCCACTGGCGAACGGCACTCGCCGGACCGGAATGCCGACCTGCGCGCCTATGCGGCTCTGGTGGACAACGGCTTCACCGGCGATGTCGCGATCATGCTGCCTGACCGGCCCGACACCATATATTATGGCGCAGACCAACCGGAGCAGGCCGCCAGCCGCACTCTGGAAGGCTGGCCGTGGGCTTCCGTTACCAAGCAGGTGATCGCCGTGCTCGTAATGCGAGAGGTGGAGGATGGCAGCCTGTCGCTTGGCAGCGATGTCGGCCACTGGATACCCCGGCTTCGCGGCCGCGAACTGACGGTGGAAGACCTGCTTCGCCATCGCAGCGACCTGCCCAATCCGGACGACACACCAGCTGATGCCGACGGCTTGCCTACGTTCTACACCAGCCAGAGCGATCCTCTCGCTTTCTGCTCGGGCGCTGGCGAGACACTCTCGGACAACGGCTGGGCATACAACAACTGCGACTACATCGTACTGGGCGCGGTTCTCGAAGCGGCGACCGACTCCAGTCTCGACCTGTTGCTGGCTCAGGGCATTGGTCTGGAGGCCGGATGGATCAACACCAGTTTCCTGGCCGCTGGCAGCGAGCGTCCCTTCGCCGGACGCACCGACGCTAACGCTCGCCGCATTGCAGGCTATGGCGCGTCAGCCGCGCTGGTCGGCCCGCTGGATGACATACTGCTGTTCGACCGCGCACTGATGGACGGGCGCTTGCTGGGCGAAGACGCGCTAGCACGCCTGTGGCAGAGCGATCCGTCGGCCGGTTACATGGCTCTGGGCCAGTGGGTGTTCGAGGCGCCACTCGCCGGATGCAGCGCGCCTGTGCGCATTGTCGAGCGGCGCGGCGGCATCGGAGAATACCAGACCCGCAACATCATCCTGCCGGATCGCGGGATCGCGATGGCCCTGGCAACGGCTCAGGGCGACTTCGACTTCGGCGAAATCTGGACGGGTTCGGGCATCATGCACGATGTCCTGTCAGAACTGGCCTGCAACTAGAATTGCATCGGGCATTGGACTAGAGGCGCTGCCAACATGACCCACCCTCTACGCCTTGGCGTCAATATCGACCACGTCGCCACCATTCGCAACGCACGCGGCGGCGACCATCCCGATCCCGTTCGCGCGGCGGAGATCGTCGCGGCGTGCGGCGGCGACGGCATCACCGCGCACCTGCGCGAAGACCGTCGCCACATCCGCGACGAGGACCTGCGCCGCATCCAGGACGCGACCGATCTGCCGCTGAACCTAGAAATGGCCGCGACCGAGGAAATGCTGGCGATCGCCCTCGCCCACAAGCCGCACGCTGCCTGTATCGTCCCCGAAAAGCGCGAGGAGCGCACGACCGAGGGCGGGCTGGACGCGGCGGGACAGCACAATCACCTCGCCCCCATCGTCGGCCGATTGCTGGACGCGGGCATCCGCGTGAGCCTGTTCATCGAGGCGAGCGAACGCCAGCTGGACGCGGCGTTGCGCCTGAATGCCCCCGTTGTGGAGTTCCACACCGGCGAATATGCGCATGCTGGGCTGGACGGCGATGCAGAGCGGGTCTCGAAAGAACTGAAGCGCGTTGCCGACATGGCTGCCCTCGCCGCCAAGAACGGCATCGAGCCGCACGCGGGCCATGGTCTGACTTACGAGAACGTACAGCCCATCGCCGCCATTCCCCAATTGGCAGAACTGAATATCGGCCATTACCTGATCGGCGAAGCGATCTTCTGCGGGTTGGAGCCTGCCGTCCTGAGGATGCGCGAGCTTATGGATGATGCCCGATGATCATCGGCCTCGGCTCCGACCTGTGCAATATCGAGCGCATCCAGAACTCGCTCGACCGTTTCGGCGAGCGGTTCACCAACCGCGTTTTCACCGATGTGGAGAACGCCAAGGCCGCGCGTCGACCGCACACGATAGCTGGCACCTATGCCAAGCGCTTCGCCGCCAAGGAGGCCTTCAGCAAGGCCGTGGGAACGGGTTTCAAGCGCGGCGTTTACATGAAGGACATCGGCGTGGTGAATGCCCGCAGCGGCGCGCCGACGCTGGCGTTGACCGGCGGCGCGGCTGCCCGGCTTGAAGAACTCACCCCGGCTGGCCACATCATTTCCATTCACGTCACCCTCACCGACGATCATCCATGGGCGCAGGCCTTCGTGATCCTCGAAGCCCATCTGAAAGCCTGACCTTCTCCGCCATGAGCGACAAAGAGCCGAAGAAGCCGATCAACTGGTTTGCCGAGATTCGCGGCCTGTTGCTGATGCTGTTGGCCGTGCTGGCCTTTCACACCTTCGTGGCAAAGCCGTTCTACATCCCCTCTGCCAGCATGGTGCCAAACCTGCTGGTGGGCGACCGGCTGGTGGTGAGCAAGTATCCCTACGGCTGGAGCTGGGTGTCGACCAGTTTCCACCTCGCCCCGCGCGACGACTGGCGCATCGCGCCCGGAACGCCCGAATACGGCGACATCGTAATCGCCGTGCCGCCGCACAAGGCGGAGGATTACATCAAGCGCGTCGTCGCCCTGCCGGGAGACACCATAGCGCTGGTCGACGGGCAGATCATCCTGAACGGAGAGCCGGTGCCCCAGGACGTGGAACCGCCCGTGCGCCTGCCCGCCGAAAACGACAACATCTGCAGCTACGGACAGGAATGCCTTTCGTCCTTCGCGCCATACCTCGTCACGCTGGAGGACGGCACGCAGGTATACGAACCGCCGACCTACCGCGAAACACTGCCCAACGGCGCGAGCTACCTGATCATCGACCATATGGACCAGTCGCTGGACGACATGGCTGAAATCACCGTGCCTGACGGCCATGTGTTCCTGATGGGCGACAACCGCGACCATTCGGCAGATAGCCGCGCGCCCGTATTCGCCAGCGGACTTGGCGGCCCCGTTCCGCTTGAAGACGTGGGCGGACGCGCCGAATTCATCACCTTCTCGCTCGACGGACGCGCCACCTGGAACCCGATAAGCTGGATACAGGCCTTGCGCGGCGGGCGGGCGTGGACCAGTCTACGCCCTGAAATCAGGGGAGAATAAGACCGATGGCGACGCCTGCGGGACCGAACGACGAAGGCCCGATGGGCGCAAGCCCCACGCGCATCTCCACGCCCGAGCTGAGATTCGAGGCATGGCGCGCGCTGACTTGGACGCTGGTCGTAGGACTGGTCGTTCTGGCGGTCTACGTCTCGCAAAGCCTATTGGTGATCTTCGGCGCGCTGGTATTCGCTTCGATGGTGGACGGCGGCGCGCGCCTCCTTGGCCGCGCGCTGAACATCGGGCGCGGCTGGCGCATCGGCATCGTCCTGATCGGCGCCACACTTTTCCTCGTCTGGCTGTCCTTCTTCGCCGGATCGCAGATTTCGCAGGAAGCCGCGCAGTTCCCCACCATTGTGAAGGAGCAGGCCAGCCGACTTTTCGCCTGGATGCGGGAGCAAGGCTTCCAGATCAGCATCGACACCGTGCAGTCGATGGCGGGGCAGGCCCTCAGCGGTTTCGGCTCCGTCACCCGTGCGCTTGGCGGTCTGCTGGGCGGGCTCACGACGCTTCTTCTGATCGTCATCATCGGCATCTACGTCGTGATCGAGCCGCGCCTTTACGAGCGCGGCGTGGCCTGGATGCTGCCCAAGGCCCGGCGCGAGGAATTCTATCACGCCGCCAGCCGCATGGGTTACACCATGCGCCGCCTGATGTTCGGCCGCCTCGTCGGCATGATCTTCGAAGGCATCTTCACCTACATCATGCTGGCCGGATACGGCCTTGTCACGGGTGACCAGATTCCCATGGCGGCGCTGCTCGCCATCCTCACCGGCCTGCTCGCCTTCGTGCCGAATATCGGCGCAGTGATTTCCGGCGTGCTGATGGTGCTGGTGGGCTTTTCCGGTGGGGCGGAGATGGGCATCTATACCATCATCGTCTATTTCGCCGTGCAGAACATCGACGGCTACTTCGTCATCCCGATGATCGCCCGCAAGACGGTGGACCTCGCTCCCGCGCTGGTGCTGGCGATGCAGCTTATCATGGGTATCCTGTTCGGCGTGCTCGGCCTGTTCCTGGCCGATCCGTTGCTGGCGATGATCAAGGTTGCGCTGGAGGAGCGTGCCAAGGCAAAGGATGCCGAGGACGTACTGGACGACGAGGCACGCAATGCCGCCGTCGCCACCACCACACTGGAGAACGACCCTGCGTAAGTTCCTCTACATTGTCGCCTTCCTGATCGTGCTTGCGATCGCCGTGCTGTTCGTCCTGCGCCTCTATGCCGAGGAGCTGACCGAGTTGGCGATGGTGCCCAGCGTCGAATTCGTCGAGCAGGACGCGTTGGAAGAGAACGCCTACCAAGACCCTGCCATGTGGTTCAGCCGCCCGGGCAAGGGCGTGAACGATCCCGCGCGCTGGCAACCCGCGATGAGCGGCGAAGGCGAAGGCACCAATGGCGAAGCAGCCGAAGACGCCGCCGAAGATGCCGACACGCCGCGCTTCGCCGTGTTCTTCATCCACCCGACCAGCTTTCTTGAAAACGATGCGTGGAACGGCCCGCTCGACCACGAGGAATCGCAGAACCGTGCCCGCCTGATGGTGCGCGGCATGGCCAGCGCCTTCAACCAGGCGAGCGAAATATGGGCACCGCGCTATCGCCAGGCCACCTACGGCGCTTTCCTCACCGACGCACCCGAAGCGGACCGCGCGCTGGATGCGGCCTATGCCGACATTTCCGCCGCCTTCGATTTCTTCGTCGATTCCATCCCTAAAGACATGCCTATCGTGATCGCCGGGCACAGCCAGGGCGGCTATCACACGGTCCGCCTGCTTACCGACAAGCTGAAAGGCACGCCGCTTATGAACCGGGTGGCCGTGGCCTATCCCGTCGGTATGCCGATCTCCATCGAGACGGACCTGCCCGAACTCGGTCTACCCGCCTGCGCCGCCCGCCAGCAGGCAGGATGTGTGGCAAGCTGGGCGAGCTTCGCTGAGCCTGCCGATACCGGCCAGTACCTGCGCCTCTACAACGATACGCCGGGCATGAATGGCGAAAGCCGCGCCGGAACGCCGATCCTTTGCTTCAACCCCCTGACGGGCACCATGAACGGAGAGGCCGGTGCAGACGCAAACCTCGGCACGCTGGTGCCGGGTGAAGACCTTGCCAGCGGCGAACTGGTGGCAGGCGCCGTGCCTGCACGCTGCGACCCTGCAAGCGGCATCCTGCTGATCGGCGATCCGCCCGACCTTGGCCAGTACGTGCTGCCGGGCAACAACTACCACGTCTACGACATCCCGCTGTTCTGGCGGAACCTTCAGCAAGACGTCGTCACCAGGGTGCGCGCATGGCAACCAGTCCAGCCCTCGTAACCGAAGACGCTGCCACCTTCCGCGATGCGCTGCCTGAAGGCGGAGTATTGCTGGGGCTGGACCTCGGCACGAAGACCATCGGCACTGCCCTGTGCGATGCGGGCTGGAACTTCGCGACGGCAGGAAAGACGCTGCCCAAGGGCAAGTACAGCCGCGACCGCGCCGCGCTGGAGGAGATCTGCAAGAACCGCAGCGTTGCAGGCGTGGTGATCGGTCTCCCGCTCAACATGGATGGCAGCGCAGGCCCGCGCGCGCAGGCAAGCCGCGCCTTTGCCCGCAATCTCGCCGCGGTACAGAATGGCCTCGCCCTGCCCGTCCTCCTGTGGGACGAGCGATGGTCCACCACCGCTGCCGAGCGCGATATGATCGCGCAGGACACCAGCCGCCGCAAACGCGCAGAACGGATCGACAGCCACGCCGCCGCAGTGATCCTGCAAGGCGCGATTGACCGGCTGGCAGGCGGAATCCTCTAGGCCAGCGCCAGTTCGCGTCGCCTGCGAGTGGCTTCCATTGCGATCAGGCGACTGCCGCTGCTTTCCGCGCGCCGCCACAGGTCGTCACGCCCTGCCACATCCAGCACGCCAGCCTGCGCTTCCAGTGCCACCAGTTTCATCCTGTCACTGGGGTGAGAGCGGGCGAACTCGTGCGCCAGGTCGCGCGCGTCCTCGCTGCCGAGGCCCACGGCCGCGCGCAGGAACACTTCGCTCCCGCCCGGACTGATCACGCCCGTAATCTCGTCCTTGTCGACATCGAACTTGTACTGGTCCAGCCAACCCTGCGCCCCATTGGCGTGCATGATGTTGATGGAGACTGAAAGGCTGTCGGGCGGCAGCTGCGAATGCACGTCGAGATGCGCGCGGTAGTGCATCAGCTTGCCGGGATCGAGTGTCGAGCGTTCGATGAAGCGAAGGCCTGCCTTCTCCCCGATCGCGCCCGCTACCTTGTCATAGTCGTACTCGTAATAGTCGCTGACATAGCCGGGGCCGAAATACCCGACAGTGAGGAAATCGAAATTGTGGTCGTGCGGCAATTCGTAGGAGAATGCCGAGGACCCGCTTGCGCGGAACATGTGCTCGTCCGCGCTCGGCCAGAAGTTGGCGCGCATGTAGTATTCGCGGCCCAGCGGGGAGAGCATGACGACCTGCGGGCCGTAGCTGCTGGCTTCCTCGGCCACGTCGAGGCCCTGCTTCAACTCCTCCAGCATCATGTCGCCCAGGAAATGACGGTTGTTTCCGAGCCGCCGCAGCCACTTGGCGCCGTGGAGCAAGCTGTCTTCCTCGTAAGGCCGAAACCCTTCGCTCTCGAGCGCGGCGAGGCAGTCACCAAGTTCGCATGCGGTGTCGTCTTGGTAGTCGATTACGCGGGGCATTGGTCCGCCTCCAGTTTCGAAAGTTGGGGATGGGCTTCGAGCAGCCGGGCGCGCAGTGCCCCGGCTTGCCGTGCAAGCGGGTCGTCGGTGCGCCGAGCAACCGCAGCGAGCGCGCGGAAGCCTTGTGCCATATCGAGGGCCAAAGCTTCACGCATGGCTTGCCAGCGCAGTGAGGGGTCGCCCTCTCCTTTGGCAATCCGAGCAATCTCGGGTGCGGCATCTTCGCGGCCCATGCGGCCAAGCAGCGCGATGATCGCCTCTCGGCGGCTGGTGCCGATGCGGCCCGCGCTCTGGTGCAATAGCTTGCCCGTCGCGGCATCGTATTCGCGGCCCGGTTGCGGTTCTTCCGCCGTGCGCAGCAGACGCAGGACGACGAACCGTGTCTGCACGCTATCGATCAGCAGAGCTTCGGAAGAAAGATCGAAGGCCAGACGGTGGCCGGCCCGCAGCGCGAGCGGTTCGGCATTGAAGCGCGCCGCATCATCGCGTCGTTCGGCGATGCGGACAATGCGCGCCTGCGCCTCTCCACCCAGCACGGCGTCGAAGCGGGTCGCATCGCAGAAAACATAACCGGGGTTGTCCATTTCGCCGGGTTCGCGCGCTTGGATCATCAGCTGCGCTCGGCCTGAGCGGGCGAGCAGGATCGAGGTGGAGACCCCGTCAAACCCCTGCCGGAACGGTGGGTGGCCAATTGGATTTTCGCCGATGGCGCGGCAATAGTGCTTCACGAGCAGGTCCATCAGGCGTGCGGCCTCGCCGCTGCCGGTGAACATGGCCTCCAGCACAGGGCACGCCTCCAGTGGAGCGCCCTTGCCGTAGGCCTCGAGTTCGGCCTGAAACTGCGCCGCACCCGGTTCGGCTGCCCATGCCTCGCCCGCGGCGAGGATGGCAGTCTGGGCCTCGCGTTGCGGAGCCCGGTCGCTCCGCAACGCCGCGATGTCGGCATGGACCTGCATCGCGCCCGGCCTCAGATCAGGCCGCCGGTGGGCGGGTTGCTGTCATAGACCACGGTGGCTATCACGATGATCGTGTCGTCGTGGCCGGGGGTGCGCATGGAACCGAAAAAGCCGGTCAGCGTGTCGAGATCAGGTAGGCTCGACAGGTCGATCTTGGGAAGTTTCATTTCTCTCTCCTGCAAGGGAACGACACCGCGCCGTTCCTGCAGGAACCTGTGCCGTCCGAGTGTGCACAAATTAAATTAAATCACTGTAATCAGTGATTTTCTAGCGCTTCAATATGACGACGAGCCCATCAGGCATCGGGCCATCGTGCGGGTGCGACAGACGTTGTGCGTCGGCCCGCGCGCGGTCGAGAATTTCAGCGGGAATGGCCGGATCGGCGATCACGGCATCAGCGCTACCCAGCAGTCGGGCCTGCCGGATCGTCAGGTCTTCGGGATCACCACTGGTGAGCGTGAACATGTGCGTCTCATTGGCAGATTGGTCTGCCGCGCCATCGAGCCACGGCCCGATGCGATCGGCTCCGCCCGCCTTTAGCGGATCGAGCGGGCCGCCCTCGCCCAATGCCTCGTCCAGTGCGCGCCGACGCTTTGCCATGTCGGGAAAGCGCTCCTTGATCGCCGCGCGCATATCCGAAAGTCGCTGGGCCAAACCGCCGAGATCGGCAGGCAACAGCTTTTCCAGCCGCAGCCGCAATTGCTTGGCCAGCCCTGCCGAAGCTCCGCTGGTGCCCACGGCAATCAGCACAGGATCGCGTTCCAGCAGGCTGGGCGTGGTGAAATCGCACAGGTCCGGGCGATCCACCACGTTCACCAGCAGGCCCGCGCAGCGCAGGCGAATGGCATCGCCCTCGCACATCTTCGCATCGTCGTGGGCGATGAAGGCCAGCCGCGAGCCTTCGTCGATGCCCTCCTGCATGTCGGCAACGACACGCCCCCCCGCACGCTCGACCAGGCGCCGCTTGGGTTCCGCCATTGCCCCCTCCCCCAGCACGATTACCGGCTGGCCGGCAATGCGGTGGAAGAGGGGCAGTGAACGCATCAGTCGAGCAGGAAGTCCGGCACGCGTTCGGCGTCCATGATGGCATCGGCAGGGATGCGATCTGCCACCACGGCGAACTTCTCACCGTCAACCAGCACTTCCGGCACGAAACCGCGCGAGTTGTAACTGCTGGCCATGGTTGCGCCGTAGGCACCGGCGGTGCGGAACACCGCCAGATCGCCCGATTGCAGCGCGTCCACCTCGCGGTCCGTGGCGAAGGTGTCGCCTGTCTCGCAAATGGGGCCGACGATATTGGCCACCATCCGGTCGCCCGTCGGCACCACGGCATCGAAATCGTGCCACGCGCCGTACATGGCAGGGCGGGCAAGGTCGTTCATGGCCGCATCGACGATCACGAATGGCGGGCCGTTGCCGCCCCGCTTCACACGCACCACGCGGGTGAGCAGTACGCCGGCATTGCCCGCGATCACGCGGCCCGGCTCGAACGTCAGATGCACGTCCCAGCCCTCGGTCGCGCGGGCGACCATTGCGCCGTATTCAGCGGGGCTCGGCGGGTTTTCGCTCGCCTTGTAAGGCACGCCTAGCCCGCCGCCGAGATCGACGTGGGTGATGGTATGGCCGTCGCTACGCAAATCCGCCACCAACTTGCCGACCTTGGCAAAGGCCGTCTCCAGCGGTTCGAGATCGAGCAGCTGGCTGCCGATGTGCACCGCCACGCCGCGCAGGTTCAGGCCCGGCAGTCCTGCCAGTTCGCCGAACACTTCGCGCGCCCGCACCAGCGGAATGCCGAACTTGTTCTCGGCGCGGCCGGTGGAAATCTTCTCGTGCGTCTTCGCATCGACATCGGGATTGATGCGCAAGGTAGCTTGCGCTTCCAGCCCCTGACTGGCGGCGAGCTCGGCCAGTTCTCGGCCTTCCTCGGTAGACTCGATGTTGAACTGGCCGATCTTCTTCTCGAGGCCGAGCTGCAGTTCTGCCCGCGTCTTGCCGACACCGGAGAACACGATCTTGTCCGCCGGAATGCCCGCAGTCAGGGCGCGCACCAGTTCCCCGCCGGACACGACATCAGCGCCGAAGCCCTCGCGGCTCAGCACTTTCAGCACGGCGACGTTCGGGTTCGACTTCACGGCGAAGGCCACCAGCGGCTCCTTGCCCGAAGCCTGGGCTACCGGCTCAAGCCCCTCGCGAAAAACGCGCGCGTGGCGTTCAAGCGTCGCGCGCGAATAGACATAGACGGGCGTGCCTACCTCTTCCGCAATGCGCGAAAGGGGCACGTCCTCGGCGTGGAGTTCGCCGTCCCTGAGTTGAAAAAAGTCCACTTTTCAAAAGTCCAATCAACGTTCCGGCGGGAGATCGAATGGATCGTCTTCCCGCTCCTCGCTCTCGCGCCGCAATTCAACGCTGCGTTCCGGCGCAGCCTGCGGGTCGAGAGTGAGCAATTCCTCGGCTGTCAGCGGCTCCTCCGCGCCGTAGGGCGCAGGCGGCAGGCTTTCACCCGCAGCGGGCCGCAGTTCGGCAGTCTGGGCGCAGGCGCCAAGGCTCAGCAGCGGAAGGATGAAAAGAGCGCGCCTCATGTGCCCATCCCCAGTGCTTCGCGGGCCTGCGCCACGCGTTTTCGCACCTCGTCGGGGGCCGTGCCGCCGTGGCTTTTGCGGGCGGCGACCGATGCCTCGACCGAGAGCGCCTTGTAGACGCCTTCGTCGATGCGGCTGTCGATATTGGTGAGTTCGTCCATGGTCAGTTCGTCCAGCGCCTTGTTCTGGCTTTCCGCCAGTTTCACCGCAGCGCCTGTGATGTGATGGGCCTCGCGGAAGGGAATGTCCGCCTCGCGCACCAGCCAGTCGGCAAGGTCGGTGGCGGTGGCATAGCCGAGTTCGGCGGCCTGGCGCATCCGCTCTGTCTTGAACGTTGCGTCCGCCACCATGCCGACCATCGCGGCGATGCACAGGCGCAGCAGGCTGGCCGCTTCGAACACCGGCGGCTTGTCGTCCTGCATGTCCTTTGAATAGGCGAGCGGGAGCCCCTTCATCGTTATCATCAGCGCCGTCTGGCAGCCGATGATGCGCCCGGCATGGCCGCGCACCAGCTCAGCCGCGTCGGGGTTCTTCTTTTGCGGCATGATGGAGGAGCCGGTGGAGAGGGTATCGGGCATACGCACGAAGCCGAAGGGCTGGCTCGCCCAGATCACGAATTCCTCCGCCAGCCGCGAGAGGTGCAGCGCGCACTGGCTGGCTGCCGTCAGGTAATCGAGCGCGAAGTCGCGGTCCGACACCGAGTCGAGGCTGTTCGCGGTCGGACCGGCAAAACCCAGCGCCTGCGCCGTCATTTCGCGGTCGATCGGGAAGCCGGTGCCCGCCAGAGCCGCGCTGCCCAGCGGGCACTGGTTCATCCGGTCACGCGCGTCGCGGAAACGGGACACATCGCGCGCGGCCATTTCGTAATAGGCCATCAGGTGATGACCCAGCGTCACCGGCTGCGCGGTCTGCAGGTGGGTAAACCCCGGCATGATCGAATCGGCGTGTTCGCCTGCGCGGGTGACCAGCGCGCGTTGCAGTGCTTCCAGCCCGGCAACCGCCTCGTCCATGGCTTCACGTACCCAGAGGCGGAAGTCAGTTGCGACTTGATCGTTGCGGCTGCGCGCAGTGTGCAATCGGCCAGCCGGTGCACCGATCAGTTCGGCAAGGCGGCTCTCGGTGGTCATGTGGATGTCTTCGAGGTCCCAGTCCTCGGGAACGCCGTCGGCCTCGTACTCGGCAGCAACTTTTTCAAGGCCTTCGATGATCGTTTGGGCGTCGGCATCCGTCACGATGTCGCAGGCAGCCAGCATGGCGACATGGGCCTTGCTTGCGGCTATATCCTGTCGCCACAAAGCCTTGTCGAACGGGATCGACGCGTTGATCTCGCGCATTATGGCAGAGGGGCCTTCGGCAAACCGCCCGCCCCACATTGCATTGGAGGATGTATCCTTGGCCAAGTCGCGTCTTTTCCTGATCTGCCTTGCCGCCGGTGCGGCCCTGTCTCTCGGCGCGTGCGATAACGGCGCGGAGGATGCGGCGCAAGAAAACGTGACCGCGCCCGACCCAAGCGAAACTATCGAACTCACCGGCACGCTGGACCGCAGCTTTGCCGGAGAGACCATTCCCGAAGTCACCGTGGTCGATCCCGCGGGCGAGGAACTGGTGCTTTCCGAAGTGGGAGAGCCGGTGCTGCTGAACCTGTGGGCGACATGGTGCGCGCCCTGCGTGGTGGAAATGCCGCTGCTCGATGAACTCGCCGCCGATCTGGACGGACAGGTGCGCGTGCTGACGGTGAGCGAGGACATGCGCGGCGCCGAAGTGGTGGAACCTTTCTTCGAAGCGCGCGACCTGCCGAACCTGCCGCAGTGGCTCGATCCGGACAACGAACTCGCCTTCACTTTCGGCGGCGGCCCAGTGCTGCCGCTTACCGTGCTCTACGACGCCGAGGGCAACGAGCTTTGGCGCGTGATCGGCGCCTACGACTGGGGCTCGGAAGAAGCCCGCGCAGAAGTGCTGGATGCGCTGGCGGTTGTGACAACCCCGAGCGATTCGTAATCTGGCGCAGCCAGACCCAGCTTCTCCAGCGGCGATCCGGCGAGACCTGAAAGCGTTGCCGCTTTCACGCGCGGCAACGGTCCGATCCGCGATCCCGGTGCCATGAAATGGTCACGGAAGATTGCAGGCCACAGCGAGCTGGACTGAAACGGCGGCGTGAACCACCAGGTCATCCACTGATAAAGCCGTACGTGATTAGTGCGCAGGTGCAGGAATTGCCGGAGTGCGGTTTCGATGTCTGAGGATCGTTCGATCGCCAGCGCCAGTGCATAGGCATCGAGCAGCGCCATATTCGCGCCCTGCCCCAGTTGCGGGCTCGCAGCGTGCCAGGCGTCTCCGATATGGACGATGCGCTCCAGTACCGGCTCCTTCGTCGTGCGATGGGCGTAGCGCGCGAAAGTCAGTTGCCCCGCATCGGCGAATTGTCCGACAAGGTGCACGCATTCCGGCCAGAGGCTGCACACGTCATCGCGCCATGCCTCGAGCCCACGGCGTTGCCAGGCGTGATAGTCGTCTGCCTTCAGCGACCAGAAGAAAGCGGCCTTGCCTTCCCCCACAGGCAAAAGGCCGACCATTTGCTCCGCTCTGGAATATCGCTGTTCCAGCAGGCGTGATTGGAACGGGCCGCCCGCAGGCCAGTCGATAGTCGCCCACAGCGCGCCGAACGGCAGGTTGTCAGCTGGCTTGGGCACGAGACGAGAGCCTAGCCCGGCAGCATCGATTACGAGATCGTATGGCCGTGACTGGTGGCCACCGGAGAAGACCAGACGTCGTTTATCGCCTGCAAGGTCACTGGCTTCGACTTCGTGGCCGGTCTGAATGACGATCCCTTCTGCCCGCGCCGTCTCGTAAAGGACGCCAAAGAGGCTGGCACGGTGAATGCCCAACCCGAACGCATTGGGAATGGAGAGATGGCGGTATTCCGCCTCCAGCACCGGCTCCCCCTCGGTATTGAGGCCCAGCAGGGCATCGATCCGCGCACCTTTGCTGACGGTTTCTTCGGCCAGGCCCAGCGCGCCCATGACTGCAAGGCCAGTCGGTTGAATCATCAGCCCGGAGCCCAGCGGCCGTGGCTCCTCGAACCGTTCGTACAGCGTTACCGCGTGCCCCTGGCGATGCAGCAAAAGCGCCGCCGCAAGGCCCGACATTCCGCAGCCGACAATGGCAATTTGCGACGAACGCATCTTTCCCCTTCCCACGCAGGCCGACCTTACGCCGAGGGGGCGTTTTGCGGCAAGCTACAGCGTACCGGTGCTGGGTCGAGCAGCGCGATTGACCGATTTTCGTCGGCTGGCGCTGGCAATAATGGTGGCGCTGCTAGTTCCGCGCTGATCGGTCTTGACCGCAATGGAAACCGCGACTAACTGCGCCTCTTCCCGTAGAGGGGCGATTAGCTCAGTTGGTAGAGCATCTCGTTTACACCGAGAGGGTCGGCAGTTCGAGCCTGTCATCGCCCACCAGTTTCATGCGGAAGAAATCCACCTAGCGCAGCAACTCCTGAAGGCGAGCGATCCGCTGCGCCTGCTGATCCGTGACGCACGCTGCATCGTGGCACGTGGCCTTCACCATGTTGAACCATGATCGCTGCGACTGGTTGAAGGCACCGAGTTGCTCCTGATTGCCTGCAAGTGAATCGCGGACCTGCCCTATAAGCCCGCCGATTTCCCTCGCCCGGTTGCCCAGTACCGGATCTGCGCAAATGAGATACTCGGTGTCGGTCGCCGCGCCGCGACATCCATCCACCACGCGCTGCAACGGGGCAGCGCTTTGCAATGGCGCTGGACGGATCGTCGCCGTGGCAGTGGGCAGAGGACGCGGGGCAGGGTTCGTGGGCCGAGTTACGGGCGTGAACGTGGCCGTCGGCATCGGAGTTGGTGTAGGCTCTGGCGGTTCATCCTCCTCATGCGCCGTGTCCGCCGCATCCTGAGCCGTCAGTTCGTCGATCGGTCCGTCATACCCCTCCGTTGCAATTTCCGGCGGCGGGCCTTCATCGTTACCGCGAGTAGCCAGCAGCCATGTCGCAGAGACAATAGCCAAGGCGGCAATGATAGCGACCACACCCCACATCCAGACCGGCTTTCTGCGCTCCTCCGGCTCAACGGGCATCCGGTGTGTCTGGGGAAGCGGCCCATCTATCGCTGGCACGACACTCGCGTATTGCCGCGCCTGATTGGCAACCCGGTCCATCACTGCCTCGCGCCGGTCGATCCAGTCGATCCACTGCGAATCGGCCAGGTGATAGGCCAGTTCACCCGGCGCGATGGCTTCGAGCCGGAGGGGGATGATCGGGCGCGCCGCCGTGTCAGCCAGGATCAACTCGCGTTTTACATGGCGGCTCTTGTCCGATTTTTCGCAGAACAACAGCAAGATGGCGGCGCTTTGCAGAATGGCCTTGCTGATCGCCTTGTCGAAAGGCTCTCCCGGTTCGACATCGCGAGGCGCGATCCAGCAAGTGACACCTCGGCGAGCCAGTTGCTCCTCCACCTGCAGGGCGGTTTCATAGGTGCTGGAATGGTGGCTGACGAACAGCCGGACCTCTGGCGATGCCTTCTCTTCCATTCATCCCCCCGGATGCGCGAGACGATGTGAAGCTAGCGATGATTTCCGTAACGCGCCAGTCGGGCTGGATTAGCTGCGAATGTCCCGCTAACGGCCTGCCATGCGCGATGCCTCAATCCTTGTCCTGGCCACCGGCGGCACCATTGCCGGACAAGCCGGTTCCGCCACGCGGCGCGACTATCGCCCCGGGCAGATCGACATCAGCATATTCCTGCAGGACTTCGCGGCCTTGGGCCTGAATGCGCGGCTGGAAGGCCGGCAAATCGCCAATATCGATTCGGCGAATATCGGCCCTGCAATCTGGCGTGCCCTGCACGAGGGCATATCGGCCGCGATGGACGACCCGACTTGTGACGGGGTTATCGTCACCCACGGTACGGACACGGCAGAGGAAACCGCATTCCTGCTCGATCTCACGCTGCCGACGGTCAAACCGGTCGTGATCGTGGGTGCCATGCGCCCGGCGGACGCAGTGGGTAGCGACGGGCTGCGCAATTTCGCCAACGCCGTTCGCGTCGCCGCCGATGCTGATGCACCGGGACGCGGGGTCTTGCTCGTAATGGCGGACCAGGTGCTTTCCGCACGCGATGCACGGAAGGCACGCACCACCGGCTCGAACGCGTTCGAAGGCTTCCCTCGCGGTGCGGTGGCGCTCGCAAATCCCGCATCTCTGGACTGGCTGCAGCCGCAATGGCGGCGCGGAGAAGCCGCGCGATGGCAATTTCCGCAAGAGTTTCCCGAAGTGCCGATCCTGCATTGCTATGCGGGCCAGACGGCAGACAGCGTGACGCGACTGGTCGAGGCAGGCGCGCAAGGGATCGTGCTGGCGGGTCTTGGCGACGGCAATTCGCCTGACGATGTTCGCGCGGCACTGGCCGAAGCGGCAAGGCAGGGAATCGTCGTGGTGCGTTCGTCGCGGGTGGACGAGGGACTGGTGGACAGAGAACCCGAGGACGACGCCAACGGCTTCGTTGCCTCCCGCGCGCTTGGACCTGCGAAGGCCCGCATTCTGGTTCAGGTCCTGATTGCCAACGGCGTGAGCGATCCGGCCAGCGTGCAGGAAGCTTTCAACAGGCGTTAGGCCGCGCCGCGCTAGACCAGCGCAGCGGCATCTCGCCCGAGTTCAACGAAATAGCGAGCCATCCCGTCCGCCGCCTTGTCAGACAGGCGGATGAAGGCGCGGCGGCGGTCGGTATCATCCTCTACCCGTTCGAACAGGCCAGCCTCCGTCATCTGGCCGATCCAGCGCAGCGCGGTGGTGGGCGGCACACCCGATGCTATGCAAAGCGAGGTGACGGACACCCGAGCGTGTTCTGCGCGCGCCGCGGTAAGGTCCAGCAGCATATCCCACGCCGGATCGGCGAACAGTTCGCCGTCGAGGAAACGCGAGCGCAGCTTGCGAGCGGCGATGATCTTTCGCACCAATCGCGGACTGGGCAGCGGATCACGGACCTTGCGTTGCGGCACTTGCGTCAATTGCCGCTCCATGCCGGGCGCATTGTATGCGTCGACGGGACTTTCAAAGCGGAACGCACTGTCCTTCTCTCCCGGCGCGTCCTGGCCCCAGTTGCCGCCGCCGCCCATACGGTCGAGCCTTTCAGCGATCTTGCCTACCTGTTCGGTGAGGCGAAGCAGCGCGAGGCGATCTGTTTCCCCGAGTTCGCGCAGGCGCAGGTTCGGCACCTCGGCCAGCATGCGGCCAAGCGCAATCACGCGCTCTGCGCGCCGGGGATCGACAAGGATCTGCGGATAGGATTCGGCGCAGGCACCAAATACGTCTTCCAGCCCGTCAACCGACGTGGAAACGATCAGCTTGCCACCAGAATGGGCAACCCGGCTGTCGAGCCGCGCGAGTGCCGCCATCGAGGCAACGTTGGGCCGCGGGCAATCAACCAGAACCAGATCGCCCAGCACGCGGGCATCGCCTGCCAGAAGTTCGTCGAGCGATCCGGTCTCCCGCGTGGAGAAACCGGCAGCCTGCACGTCTTCCTGCAGCATCCCGCGCACATCGGCGCAGTCACCGAAAATCGAGACCGCGAGCGGAAGGCCAGCCGCATCGGCGGCCATCTCGTAGCTGAAATCGACTTGCTCCACGGTTGTCTCCCCTGCGAATCACGCTGGGAACACAAGTAGAACAAAAACGGATCAGGTCAAGAATTTCCTTGGAAGATCAATCCGCAAACGGATCACGCACGAGGATCGTGTCCTCGCGTTCCGGACTGGTCGAGACGCTGGCCACGGGGCAATCGATCAGTTCCTCGATACGGCGGATGTACTTGATCGCCTGCGCCGGAAGCTCGGCCCAGCTGCGCGCACCCACGGTGGTGCCTTCCCAGCCTTCGATCTCTTCGTAGATCGGTTCGACGGCCGCCTGTTCGGCAGCATGCGAAGGCAGGTAATCGAGAACCTTGTCGCCCAGCTTGTAGCCGGTGCAAATCTTGATCGTGTCGAACCCGTCAAGCACGTCGATCTTGGTGAGCGCGATGCCGGTGACACCGGAGAGCGCGCAGGTCTGGCGCACCAGTACGGCATCGAACCAGCCGCAGCGACGCTTACGCGAAGTGACGGTGCCGAATTCGTGTCCGCGTTCGCCCAGGCGTTGGCCGATCTCGTCTTCCAGTTCAGTCGGGAACGGGCCGCTGCCGACGCGGGTGGTGTACGCCTTGACGATACCAAGCACGAACCCTGCCGCGCCCGGTCCCATACCGGTACCGCTGGCAACCGTGCCCGATACCGTGTTGGAGCTGGTGACAAAGGGATAGGTCCCGTGGTCCACGTCCAGTAGAACGCCTTGCGCGCCTTCGAACAGGATCTTGGCGCCAGTCTTCTTCACCTCGTTCAGGCGCTTCCACACTGGCTGCGCGAACTGCTGCACGAACGGAGCAATTTCGCGCAGTTCATCAAGCAGCTTCTCGCGGTCCACACCGCCCTGCCCGAAGCCTGCACGCAGTGCATCGTGATGCGCGCAAACGCGATCGAGCATCGGGCCGATGTCGTCGAGGTGCGCCAGATCGCACACGCGGATTGCGCGCCTACCGACCTTGTCTTCGTATGCAGGGCCGATACCGCGACCGGTGGTGCCGATCTTGCCCTTGCCCGCTGCCGTTTCACGCAAGCCATCGAGGTCTCGGTGCAGAGGCAGGATCAGCGGGCAGTTGTCGGCAATGCCGAAGTTTTCCGGCGTGATCGACACGCCTTGCGATTCCAGCTTCGCAATCTCGTCGCGCAGTGCCCACGGATCGAGCACGACGCCGTTGCCGATCAGGCTCAAAGTGCCGGTCACAATGCCGCTGGGCAGCAAAGAGAGCTTGTAGGTCTGGTCGCCCACCACCAGCGTGTGGCCGGCGTTGTGGCCGCCCTGGAAGCGCACCACGGCATCGGCGCGGCTTGCCAGCCAGTCGACAATCTTGCCCTTGCCTTCATCGCCCCACTGGGCGCCGATCACGGTGACGTTGGCCACTTGCACGAGTCCTTTTCGAGAAATCCCGCCGCGCACTAGCAAACCTTGGCGAAAGGGCAACGGGCACGGTGGACCTTGAGCCCCGCCACCTTGTGAAATTGCGCCAAATCTGCCGGAAAGAATGGGCGGCGCGTCCGTTGGTTGGTCAAAAGGAGAATTGAATGACCGACTACCCGACCCTCACCATGAACGATGACCGCAAGATCCCGCAGTTGGGTTTCGGCACGTTCAAACTGGATGACGACGGCGCTACCAAGGCCGTGAAGACCGCGATCGACGTCGGCTACTGGCTGATCGATACCGCAGCCGTTTACGAAAACGAGAGCGGCGTTGGCAAAGGTATCGGCGACTGGAGCGACATCTTTCTGCAGACCAAGATCTGGAATGACAGGCAGGGTTATGACGAAGCGCTGAAGGCCTTTGACGAGAGCCTGGAAAGGCTTGGTCGAGAGCATGTCGATATGCTGCTGATCCATTGGCCCTGCCCCGAAAAGGGCACGTTCGTGGATACTTGGAAGGCGCTGATCGAACTGCGCGATGCGGGCAAGGCGAAGTCCATTGGCGTTTCCAACTTCCGGGAGGAAGACTTGAAGCGCATTGTCGATGAAACGGGTGTTGTGCCCGCGCTGAACCAGATCGAACTGCATCCCACGTTCCAGCAGCGCGAGCTGCGCCGCGTGCACGAGGAGATGGGCATCGTTACCCAGAGCTGGTCCCCGCTCGGGCAGGGTGAAGGTCTCAGCCAGAGTGCGATCGAGACAATTGGCGAGGAAACCGGCAAGCCTGCCTCGGCAGTGATCCTCGCCTGGCATCTGCAACACGGTCTCGCCCCGATTCCCAAGGCCAGCAGCCGCGATCACATCGAAGCGAATTACTCGTCGCTCGAACTGACGCTCACCGATGAGCAGATGGCCGCTATCGACGCGCTCCACAGCGACGATGGCCGGATGGGTCCGGACCCTTCAGAACTCAACTGATCGAAAGTGGAGAGCGCTCTAGAGCGCTTTCGCTTCTCCGTTCTCGAGGATGTGCGAACATCCCAGAAGCTGCGCATCGTCGCTCTCGTCCAGAGCGGCGACGGTGCGCCAGCCTTCACCGCGCAGCTTTTCAGCCGCATCACGATCATGGCCGAGCGGAAGGAACAGTTTGTCGCCCAGCGGCTCGTCAGCCTTCACCGCTTCCACCAGTTCTTCGGGATAGAGCGAAAAGCCGGTCGCAGGCTCGTCACTGCCGCCGATGCAATAGGTGCCGCCGCGGCCTAGTTCACCGCGCACGCCCTCTGCGTAAAGAGTAAAGCCGAACCAGCTCTGGTATTCAAAACCGTGTCGCTCGCTGGGGTCCAGCGTCAGGCGCGCACGCCCCTGAAGGCGATCCGCGATCTGGCGAAGGCCGTCAATACGGGTGTCGAGGACGCCCGTGCTGTCGAGTGCCGCCAGCTTGTCAGCAGCTTCGGGGAAAGCCCCGGTCGCGTGGATGAGCGGCAGGTAAGCTGCGCCGCCTGCTTCCACCAGGCCGCCTGCGTCTTTGGTATCGAGTTCGCGGCGTACCCGTTCGCGCGCTTCGGGATCGAGCGGGAGCGGGCCATCAGCCAGCGTGTCGACCAGATCGGGCAAGGTGAAATCCACCGAAATGCCCGTGGCCCCTGCTGCTTCCAACGCGGCGATAGCCAGTTCCACGATTTCGCCAGCGGCGGCCACGGTATCGCGGCCAATCAGTTCGGCACCGATCTGCAGGTTCTCACGGCGCGGCTCCAGCTTGCTGCCGGTGATGCGCGCCACTTGCCCTGCATAGCAAAGGCGCAGCGGGCGCCGTGCATCGGCAAGGCCGGTGGCGGCAATGCGCCCGACCTGCACCGTCATGTCGCTGCGCAGGGCGAGCGTGCGCAGTGACTTGGGATCGACGAAGCGGAACATGTGCCGCGTCATCACGCCGTCCATGCGGCGGCTCATCGAACGCTCGAACTCGATGAGCGGCGGGCGCACACGGTCGTATCCATGCGCGCCCATCACGCCCAGCATTGCGCGTTCGATACGGGTGGCCGCTGCCGCGCTTTGCGGCAGGCGGTCCTCAAGCCCCTCGGGCAGCAGGTCCTGCGTCGGATCAGTCATGCCGCTTCCCCTAGGGGCAGTTTCGTCAGAACGAAAGTGCCCGAACGACCTTCACGCCATCGAGCTTGCAGGCCTTGTCGATTACTTCCTGCGGGATCGGCTGGTCGACACTCAGCAGGATGATCGCCTCGTCCCCGCTGCCGCGGCGGCCGAGGTGGAAGGTGCCGATGTTGATGTCGTATTCGCCCATCAGAGCACCGACACGGCCGATGAAGCCCGGTGCGTCCTGGTTGACGATGTAGAGCATGTCGCCCGACAGGTCGGCCTCGATACCGATGCCGAAGATTTCGACGAGGCGCGGGTCGGAGTTACCAAACAGGGTACCGGCGACAGAGCGGTTGCCCTGGCTGGTGGCGACCGTCACGCGGATCAGGGTCTGGAAAGTGCCTTCACGCTCGTTGCGGATTTCGCGAACCTCCATGCCGCGTTCCTTCGCCATGAAGGGCGCGTTGACCATGTTCACGCTCTGCGAATAGCGCTTCATCAGGCCGGCCAGAACCGCGCCCACGATGGGCTTCTGGTTCAGTTCGGCAGCATGGCCTTCGGTCTCGATGCTGATCTTGTTCAGATCGCCGTGGGCAAGCTGGCCGATCAGCGAGCCGAGGTTCTCGGCCAGAGCCATGTAGGGCTTCAGCTTCGGAGCTTCCTCGGCGGACAGGCTCGGCATGTTGAGCGCGTTGGTGACGCCGCCGTTCACAAGGTAGTCGGCCATCTGCTCCGCCACCTGCAGCGCAACGTTCACCTGCGCTTCGGTGGTGGATGCACCAAGGTGCGGGGTGCAGATGAAATTCGGCGCGTCGAACAGCGGGTTTTCCTTGGCCGGTTCCACTGCGAACACGTCCAGCGCGGCGCCTGCGACCTGGCCGCTTTCCAGCATATCCTTCAGTGCAGCTTCGTCGATCAGGCCGCCACGCGCACAGTTGACGATGCGCACGCCGGGCTTGGCCTTCTCCAGACGCTCACGCGAGAGGATGTTGCGGGTCTCGTCGGTCAGCGGGGTGTGCAGCGTGATAAAGTCCGCACGCGCCATCAGCGTGTCGAGGTCCACCTTCTCCACGCCGATCTCGATGGCGCGTTCGGGCGTCAGGAACGGGTCGTAAGCGACGACCTTCATCTTCAGGCCCAGCGCGCGGCTGGCGACGATCGCGCCGATGTTGCCGGCACCGATCAGGCCCAGCGTCTTGCCGGTGACTTCGACGCCCATGAAATCGCTCTTGGGCCATTCGCCAGCCTTGGTGCGGGCATTGGCTTCGGGAATCTGGCGAGCGAGCGCCATCATCATGGCGATCGCGTGTTCGGCAGTCGTGATGGAGTTGCCGAATGGGGTGTTCATCACCACAACGCCCTTCGACGAGGCGGCGGGAATGTCGACGTTATCGACGCCGATGCCTGCGCGGCCGATCACCTTCAGGTTGGTGGCGGCTTCGAGGATTTCAGCCGTCACCTTGGTGGAGGAACGGATGGCGAGGCCATCGTATTCGCCGATCATGGCTTTCAGTTCTTCCGGCGTCTTGCCGGTGATCACGTCAACATCGCAGCCGCGCTCTTCGAAAATGCGGGCGGCGTTCTTGTCCATCTTGTCGGAAATGAGGACTTTGGGCTTGGTCATGGTCTGTCTCTGTCTTGCACCGGTGCGCGAGATGGTTTTCGGGCGTCGACCGGAAATGAAATCGTAAAAAATCGAGGGATTGCGTGCCCCGCCGATGTGGCGGGGCTACGCTTTGTGGCGAACCTTTAGAGGTTGCCGGCCTTGAGCTCTTCGTAGGCCCATTCGATCCACGGCAGCAGGCGCTTGATGTCCTCGGACTCGAGCGAGCCGCCACACCAGATGCGCAGGCCCGGAGGGGCATCGCGGTAGCCGTTGAAGTCGTAGCCGATGTCCATCTCTTCCAGCTTCGTGGCGATCTTCTTCGGCACGGCTGCTGCGTCTTCGGCAGACAGGCTGTCGATGTAGTCGCCCTGGAAGACCATGCACACGCCGGTGTTGGTCTGCTTGGCAGGGTCGGAGACCATGTTGCGCAGCCACGGGGTGGCCTCGATCCAGTCCTTCACGATCTTGGCATTGGCGTCGGCACGGCGGAACATTTCCTCGCGGCCGCCGATCGACTTCACCCATTCCAGAGCGGCGATGTAGTCTTCCGTCGCCAGCATGGAGGGGGTGTTGATCGTTGCACCTTCGAAGATCGAGCGGTTAATCTTGTCGCCCTTCTTCAGGCGGAACAGCTTGGGCAGCGGCCACTCGGGATCGTAGCTCTCGATGCGTTCCACGGCCTTGGGGCTGAGGATGAGCATGCCGTGCTGCGCTTCACCGCCGAGCACCTTCTGCCAGGAATAGGTGGTGGCATCGAGCTTCGCCCAGTCCATCTCCATGGCGAAGACGGCGCTGGTGGCATCGTTGATGGCAAGGCCTTCGCGGCCCGGTGCAAGCCATTCGGTGTTCGGAATCTTGGCGCCCGAGGTGGTGCCGTTCCAGGTGAAGACGACGTCGTTTTCCTGCGGGATCGAGGAAAGGTCGGGAATTTCGCCGTAGTCGGCGTCCAGAACCTGCAGGTCCTTCAGCTTGAGCTGCTTGACCGCGTCCTGGATCCACACGTTGCCGAAGCTTTCCCATGCGGCGACAGTCGCGGGGCGCGCGCCAAGCATGGTCCACATTGCGCATTCCAGCGCGCCGGTGTCGGAACCGGGCATGATGCCGACGAGATAGTCGTCGGGGATGCCGAGCAGTTCACGCGTCAGGTCGATCGCGTACTTGAGGCGACCCTTGGCATATTTGGAGCGGTGGGAACGTCCGAGGCTCTTGATGTCGAGCTTGTCGAGCGACCAGCCCGGAGGCTTGCAGGTCGGACCGGACGAAAAGAAAGGGCGCTCCGGCCGGAGCGTCGGCTGTGTAGTCATGTATTCTCTCCTTACAGAGAGCACGCGCGGCGTTGGGACCGCGTGGCCCGGGCCGCGAACTAGAGATTGCGCGCTTTAAGTCAAACGAAATTGCGGTTTCTCGTGTAACCGTCGGGACAGGCCGCCGTTCCGCTTCTTCCGTTAAAGTAACCAGGCTGTTAACCATAAATTAGTAGGCCGGGACTTACCCATGTCGCGACATGGAGATCGTTATGAAACAGGCTCTTGCACTTTCCATTGCGACGCTCGCCCTCTCGGCATGTTCGGTAGTGCCGCAGGGTGCCGGTGGCTCTGGCGACCGGAACGTGGCGAGCGAATCCGCATCGAATTCCTCTTCCTCGGGTTCCACCCGGCTCAATGCGCCTCCTCCGGTCGCTCGAAATGGCGCTGAAAACCAGTGCCTCGCCAATCTTGGACAGGCGGGCGTGCGATTCGATGCCCTGCCCGATCGGTATCTTGGCCAGGGATGCAGCAATCTCAACACGGTGCAGATGCACGCTCTGGCAGGTGACAGCGGACAGTTGAACGTCAGCAATCTCGGCCCTGTAACCTGCCCAGTCTCCAGCGCGTTCGCCGCGTGGGCACGTTACGGCGTGGATCGCGCCGCGCGCCAGGTTTTCGGGTCGCCGCTCGCCAGCATCCAGACCATGGGCAGTTTCGCATGTCGCAATGTCGCAGGAACTTCGCGCCGCAGCGCCCATGCCAGCGCCGATGCCATCGACATCGGCGGTTTCGTGCTGGCAGATGGCCGCCATATCAGCGTGCAGGATGGATGGTCTGGCAGTTCGCAGGAGCGGGAGTTCCTGCGGATCGTTCAGCGCAGTGCATGTCGCCGCTTCGATACCGTGCTGGGGCCGGACTACAATGCAGCGCACCGCGATCATCTCCACGTAGAGGGTGTGATCGAGGGCAACTCTTTCTGCCGTTGACGCCCCATCCTGCGGCAGATGGTTCAGCCGCTCTGGATAAGTCTGTTTCCTGTCATCGCGGCGCCCTCCAGGGGCGCTCTAGGCTTTTTTGGCAGGGAAACCTCTTCGCGTTGCTCAAGCGCCGCTTCGAGCCTCAGGCGGACGGCCTCGGCCGCGTGGTTCGCGCCGAGCTTGTCCATCATGTTGGCGCGGTGGATTTCGACGGTGCGCGGGCTGATTTCCAAGTTTCGGGCGATAGCCTTGTTGGAACAACCCTCCGATAGCCAGTCGAGCACCTCACGCTCGCGGTTGGACAGCTGACCGATCCTTCGACGCGCATCGATCAGGCGGCGCCGTGCTTCTGCGTGACGGCCCGCATCGGTGTGAACGTGGGCTATCATGCGCTTCAATTCCGTTTCAGAAAGCGGCAGTTGCAGAAAATCCAGAGCACCGGACTGGATGGCTTCCACCACTTCCTCCACCTTGGGATCAGGGCGAGCTGCCACCAGCGGTATCCAGATGCCGGCATCGGCCAGTTCGTCCAGCAGCGCAGCGATGCCATTCTCCAGCACCTCGTCACTGGCGATGATGACGCCGGTTTGCGGCGGCGTGTCGATCAATTCCACGAGGTCGGAATAGACTTCCGCGTGATGACCCATGCCCAGGATCAGGCGCGACTGTTCTGCGCGGGAGCGGCTGTTGCCGCCGACGATGTGGATGGTGATACGCTGTTCCATGCCATGGATTCTGCGCAGAAATCCCGATCCGGACCAATCCGTATTACATCGGAATTCAACCTATAAGCGACTGATGTATAACGAAGGTTTGGACTATTCTGCGGGTGACAGTACATCCATACCGGATGCTTCCTAGGGATTTACCGAAAGCAGGAGCCAGCAGCGCCGTAAGTCCAACATCTTATCCGTAGGTTTGACTAGGTATTCGCCCCTAGGTCGTCGTGTCAGACTGGTAGAAGCTGTAATCCGGCAGTGAGTGAAACGCGGAGCGCAGGGCCTCGCTCCAGCTGTCGCTGATGGCGTTGAAATATGGGTCGCTGGCCTCGATCCGGCGTTCGTGCTTGGGCGCGAACTCGTCGCGCTCGATCACCATCAGGTCCAGCGGCAGGCCGACCGAAAGGTTCGCCTTCAGCGTGGAGTCGAAGCTGACCATCAGCAGCTTCACCGCGTCTTCGAAACTCATGTCACGATCGTAACCGCGGATCAGGATCGGGCGGCCGTACTTCGTCTCGCCAATCTGGAAGAAGGGGGTGTCGAAGCTGGCTTCGATGAAATTGCCTTCGGGGTAGATCATGAACAGGCGCGGTTCCATGCCCTTGATCTGACCTGCAAGGATGATCGAGGCGGTGAAGCGGCCCTTGCCGCTCTGCCCGTTGTCGTCCTGCGTTTCAGAAATGACTTCGCGCAGCAGCTTGCCCGTCTCTGCAGCCACCTGGAACATGGTCTGCAACTCGAGCAGCGAGTTCTGGCGTTCGGAAGGCGTCTTCGTGCGTTCTTCCAGCCGGCTGATCACGGCCTGCGTGGTGGCAAGGTTGCCCGCGGTCATCAGCGTGATGATTCGCTCTCCGGGAACGGACCAGCTGAACATCTTGCGGAACACCGAAATGTTGTCGACGCCCGAGTTGGTGCGCGTATCGCTCATCAGGACCAGGCCCTTGTCGAGCACCATTCCTACGCAATAGGTCATTGTTGCTGTTGTTCTTCTTCGTTCTGTTGCTCGACAGAGAGGGCAACCGAAAGGTCTTCCGTCATCGCGCCGAAGCTGATCCCCGTTATGGGCGCGGCATCGTTGTAGTCGCGCCCCGTCGCAACGCGCACATAGCGCGGATCGGGACTGATGCCATTCGAAATGTCGAAACCGACCCAGCCGAGGCCTTGGACGTAGGCTTCTGCCCAGGCGTGCGTGGCTTCCTGATCAACGCGGTCGTTCATCATCAAATAGCCGCTCACATAGCGGGCAGGAATGTCGAGACTGCGCGCTGCGGAGATGAAGATATGCGCGTGGTCCTGGCACACGCCCTGCCCTTCGGCCACCGCTTCTTCCGCAGTGGTGGCGACGTGCGTACTGCCTGCGCCATATTCCACGTGATCGCGAATGGTGTTGGAGAGGTTGTGCAGGGTTTCGACCATGCCTTCCTCGCTGCGCTTCACATTGGCGATCAGCGACTTGATCTTCGGGCCGGGCTTGGTCAGCGGCGTCTGGCTGAGGAACGACCACAGCGGCATGTGGCCGGCATGGTGCCCGATCACGCCCGCGTGATCCTGCGTGTCGACCCGGCCAGTGCAGGATACGACGACTTCGGTTGCACCTTCATCCACGCCCACCAGCGTAACGTGATTGAAGTTCTGGTCGTCGTAGCTCAGCTGCTCGTGCGCGCCTTCGAACTCCATGTTCCATTCGAGGATCTTCTGCCCCTGCGTTTCCTTGGGCGTCAGGCGCAGCCGCTGGATGCCGTGCGCCACGGGAGAAGCGAAGCGATAGCGGGTGGTATGGCGAATGGAGAGGCGCATGATGGGTTCCCGTCAGGAGACGAAGCGATAGTCTTCGGCAATGGCGCCCGCCAGCGCCTGATTGCCGGCGATGAATTCCAGCAGGAACTGGTGCAGCCCCTGGTCGAAGATGTCTTCCACGGTCTTGCCGTTCAGGCGCAGGTCGGCATCGCGCATCTGAGCGTGGCAGGTGCCTTCCGAGCCGTGCAGCTTGGCCAGTTCCGCCAGATTGCCGCGCATGGCGGAATAGCAGAACACGAGGCTACGCGGAAAACGCTCGTCGAGGATGAGGAAGTCGGCGATGGAGCGGGCGTCCATGCGACCGGCATTCAGCCAGCGATAGGCGCGCTCTGCCGAGAGCGAGCGCAGCACGTTGTCCCACTGCCCCGTGTCGAGCGGCGTGCCCACATAGGAGAGCGACGGCAGCAGCAGGTAGTACTTCACGTCGAGGATACGTGCGGTGTTGTCCGCGCGCTCCAGGAAAGTGCCGAGCCGCGCGAAGCAGTAGGTCTCGTTGCGCAGCATGGAGCCGTGCGAGGCACCGCGCGCCAGCGTGCTTTCCCGGCGAATTGCGCCCAGCGACATGTTGAGGTTGGAATTGCGCACCGGACGGGCCAGCAGATCGCGCAGGGTCATCCACCCTTCGTTGACCGCTTCCCACACCTCGGCCGTGATGGCCGAACGACAGGCGCGGGCATTCGTGCGAGCGCGCTCAACCATCGAAAGCACGCTTTCGGGGTTGTGCTTGGACCGCAGCACGAAGTCGCAGACCTGCGCGCTGTCGTACTCGTCGTAGTGCTCCTCGTAGGCATTGCGCAGGCCGAGCGTGGTGAGGATGGATTTCCATTCCTGGTCGGCCATCTCGTCACCGCGCGTCAGCGCCATGCGCTGTCCCGCCGCCAGCAGGCGCGCAGTGTTCTCGGCCCGCTCCAGATAGCGGTACATCCAGAATATTCCGTGGGCGACGCGTCCCAGCATTACGAGTGTTCTCCGATCCGCATCAGTCGTCCAGCACCCAGCTGTCCTTGGTTCCGCCACCCTGGCTGGAATTCACCACCAGCGAGCCCTTCTTGAGCGCGACGCGCGTAAGACCGCCGGGCGTGATGGTAACACCATCGGGCGAGCACAGCACGAACGGCCGCAGGTCGACGTGGCGCGGAGCCAGCCCCTTCTTGGTGAAGATCGGGCATGTCGAAAGCGACAGCGTGGGCTGCGCGATGTAGTTTTCCGGCTTCGCTTCCAGCTTCTTGCGAAAGTCGGCGATTTCCTTTTTCGAGGCGGTCGGGCCGATCAGCATGCCGTAGCCGCCCGAGCCGTGGACTTCCTTCACCACCAGTTCGGAAAGGTTGTCGAGGACGTATTTCAGCGCATCGTGATCGGCGCAGCGGAAAGTCTCGACGTTCGGCAGCAGCGGCTTCTCGCCGGTGTAGAACTCCACGATCTCCGGCATGAAGGAATAGATCGCCTTGTCATCCGCAACGCCGGTGCCGGGAGCATTGGCGATGGTGACGTTGCCGGAACGATAGACATCCATGATGCCGGGCACGCCCAGAACGCTGTCCGGATTGAAGGTAAGCGGGTCGAGGAAATCATCGTCCACGCGGCGGTAGATCACGTCCACCGGGCGGAAACCGACAGTGGTGCGCATGTGCACCTTGCTATCGACGACACGCAGGTCGCTGCCTTCGACAAGTTCGGCGCCCATCTGGTCTGCCAGGAACGCGTGTTCGTAATAGGCGGAATTGTAGATGCCCGGCGTCAGCACGGCGATGCTCGGCTTGTCCGGCGCACCTTCGGGCGCACAGGCGGCAAGGCTCTTCGCCAGCTTGCGCGGATAGTCGGAGACGTCGCAGACCTTCACCTTGCTGAACAGCTCGGGGAACATGGCCATCATCGTCTCGCGGTTCTCCAGCATGTAGGAGACACCGCTTGGGGTGCGGGCATTGTCTTCCAGCACCATGAATTCATCCGGACCGGTACGCACGAGGTCGATGCCGACAATGTGGGTGTAGACACCGCCCGGCGGCGTGAAGCCGACCATCTGCGGCAACCATGCCGCGTTGTCGCGGAACAGACGCTCGGGCAAACGGCCCGAGCGGATGATTTCCTGACGGTGGTAAAGGTCGTGCATGAAGGCGTTGAGTGCCCTCACCCGCTGTTCGATTCCCTTGGAAAGGCGACGCCATTCGGCACCCGTCACGATGCGGGGCACCATATCGAAGGGGATCAGCCGTTCCTCGGCATCGTCCTCTCCGTAGACATTGAAGGTGATGCCGGTCTTGCGGAAAAAGCTCTCAGCTTCAAACGCCTTGCGGCGCATCCAGCCTTCATCCTGCTGTTCCAGCCACTCGTTATAGCCGGTGTAGGCCTCTCGCACGCTGCCGTCCGGCATGTGCATCTCGTCGAACTTGTCCGGGTCGGACGCGGTCACCTAATTCCCCTCGAGTAATGCCGGTTCAGCATATTTCGCACATGCAGCATGCGTCAATTCGTCTCGTTAATCAAAGCCTGATTAGCGCTCTAGTTCCTGAACCAGCGCTTCGATCACTTCTGCGGAGTGGCAAAAGCCCATGTGCGTGCAGCGTAGGGCCACCGCGCGATCGCGCTCTCCGGGCAATCCGCACGCCGCCCGGCGTGACACTGCACCGTCGCGCGGGCTCCAGAAGGCGACCGTCTCCACAGGCGGTTTCTCCGGAAGATTTGCCTCGATCGGTGGCTTCTCCACCGGGTGCCCGGCAGCGAACTGGTAGATGCGCCACAGGTTGTTGGAATAGGGCGTATGACTGAAGGGTGTACCCATGGTGATAACCTTGTCGACGCAATCGGGATGCATCTTGGCCACTTCACGCGCGAAGACGCCGCCAAGACTCCACCCTACCAGCACCACATTCTTGCCGTAGCGCTCCCGCACGGAGCAGACGCGCTCTCCCAGCTGGCGGAAGTTCTCCGGCGTCGGCCCGAAGTTGTAGCCAAGCCCCCAGCGTTTGACCTTGTGGCCGGCACGTTCGAGGTCTTTTGCCATGTTCTTCATGCGCCACGGATGCGCGGCGAAACCGGGCAGCAGGATGATGACCTTGGGATCGGCAGACTTCTCGATTGTCAGCGGCGGCTCGAACAGGCGCTTGGCCGGCAGGAAGAGGTATCCCATCTCTGCAAGAAACAGCCGCAGCGGCGGGGCATGGGCATCGGGCGGTGCCTCGCCTCGCAAAAGCCCGATGCGATAGGAGGCAGAATTGCGCAGCTCCTGCAAGGTGGCGCGAAAGCCGCCCTTGCTCGGGCCGACAATATCATCGTCAGTGGTCACCGGACCCATCGCCTCGCTTTGCTATTCCCTCGCGTTCGACTGCATGATCGATCAACGCGAGTTGAAGATCAGGTTCCCGAGGCACGACGTCAACTGCAATCGCCGATGCGCTGGGTGCGGGTCACGAATGTGATGATGATGCGGCCCACTTCCACCTCGCTACCCGTCACCGAAATAGTCGAGAGGGCGCGCGTCGGCGAAACTTCGCCGGAAGCGCGCAGGTCCATTTCCATGCCATCACCGTCGGAGCACATGGCGTGCATGGAATAGCGGTTTCCATCGAGCACCAGTTCCGGCTCGCCGCAATCGCCATCGCCCAGTTCGTGCAACCAGTCTTCCAGCGGTTCGTCTCCGCCGAGGCAATAGGTCTGCTCGCCGTCCATCGATGCGCGTAGGATGGCTTCGATGTCGACGCTCTCCATCTCGGGAACGTCGGGCATCGATACGTCCACCACTTTCAGCCGAGAGCGATAGCGGCCCGGCTGCGGATGGACTCCCAGGAAACTCGGCCACGGAAACGGCTGGTCGTTTGAGAAACCCTCCTCGGCCACATCCGCCGTTAGGCTGCCCGCCTCGGGCTTGTCCTGCGCGTGCACGGCAATGGAGACAGAGCCGAAAAGGAAAAGCCCGCCGAGTGCTGCTGCACCAAGCGGGCTCTTGTAAAATGCAATGCGGGTCATGCCCGTCTGACTAGCAGGATCAGCTGCAATCACCAGTGCGCTGTGTTCCCACCTGCATGACGATGTTGGCATCACCCACACCCGGGATCGGCTGGGTGAATGTCATTTCCAGATCGGAGGACGTATCCGTCGCGGTGCCACTCAGCGCGATGCGGCCCTGCGGGCCGTCTTCCGCTTCGCAAGTCATGGCGAGGTCGATCGTCTCGCCTTCGGCCGCGAGGCGCGAGATGGAGCAGCTGTTGTCGGTCATGGCGGAAATCCATGCCTCGCGGTCCATCGCATCGGTCACGCAAAAGCTCGGCTGTTCCTCCGCACCTTCGGCGAAGGCTGCCTGAAGGGCATTCATGTCCACACTGGAAGCGCCCGGGACGTCCACCGAGATCAGTTCGTAGGTCGTGGCATATTCGCCGGGCTGCGGCATCATGCCGTTGTCCTGGATTTCGGCCATCACCTCGTCCATCGAGAGTGCCTCTCCGGACAGGTCTTCATCCGTGTTGTCGCAGGCTGCAAGTGCGAGTGCGGCAAGCACAGGAAGAGCATGGATCAGGCGCATTGATTGTTCCCCGTAAGCAGGTGGCAGGCGAAGGCCTGTCATTTAAGCCCGCGGCGATACCAAGCGCCCGAAACCATGCCAATCGCACCCGGCAGGCACGTCCCAAATCCGGTCAGCTTTGCGAGCAGGGCGCTTATTCGCCCTGGCATTCACCCACGCGTTCGGACGCCATGTTCACGACAAAACGCATCGAACCCATGTCGGGATCGTTGCCGTCGACCGTCATCGTGGCATCCATGCTGGTGCTGGTGACTTCGCCTTCGTAAGTCATCGTGCCCACGTTGCCCTGCCCGTCGTCGCAGTTCATCACCGCCGTGAAGCCGCTGGCGGTCGTGTTGAAAGTGCTCATTTCGCAGGATTCGTCATCCTGGCCCATATTGCCAATCACGCTCTCGTAGCCTTCGGCTGCCTGCTCTGCCGTCACACACTGGGTCTGCGGCTGGGAGAAGATGGCGGACATGAACCCGCGCGCCATCTGCGTTTCTTCGTCTGACATGCCTGGAACCTCGAACTCCACCAGTTCGCCCGTGATGCGGTATTCACCAGCTTCGGGCTTCGGCAGGTTGGCCATGGCTTCTGACACGCCTTCCGGATTGTTGGCGGGGTCTTCCACGGTGCCCGAATCTCCGCAGGCGGCAAGGGACAGGCCCGCGACAAGCGGCATGGCAAGAACGAAACGCATGGAAATTCCCCTAACTGGCAGGCGGCAGGGATCGCCGCCCGTCTGGATCGGGTATCACGTGTAACGACTTCAACGTCCTATGCAAACGCGCTTGCGCTGCACCGCTCAGCAATCGCCAGTGCGCGTGCCCTCCTGCACGGCGATCACCTTGAAGCTGTGCGGTGTGCCACTGGCAGGATCGACGAGTGAGCCTTCCATGGCGATCACCATGCGGTAGCGGTCCTCAGCCTGATCGATGCCGACGGTAAGGCGCGGGGTGGCGAGCACTTCGCCCTGCCCGATCCGGCAAGTGCCGGCGCCGTCCACACGGCTTGGCGTAATGTCGTAGCTTTCCATGGTGCATTCACCCAGCACCTGACGATTGATGTCGTCCTCCTGCCAGTCGACATCGGTGAACTTGGGCTCGCCGCAGCGGCTCTCGCTGCCCTGTATCGCGGCAAATTCGGGCGGCATGCCCTCAAGCGGAAGGATCATTCCGTCGAAAGTGACGCTGTCGACCTCGGTCGCCATTTCCCATTGCCCGTAAAGCGGCGTGTTCTCGGGATCGTCGCCAAAGCAGCCCGCAAGTGCAGGCAAGGCGAGTAGAATGGCAAAACGCGAAGCAATCATGGTCCGGCCCCCACGGTGGATTACGCCGACACTGGCATGAACAGGTAAAGATCGCGCAAAGCCACGTTGCCAATCCGTTCCGCGTCACCCATATCCCCGCCCATGGCCGAACTCGTTATCCGCCGCGGACTGGAAGAGCCCGACACTTCTGGCGACTTCACTCCGCACAAGCCCGCCCGTCCGGAAAAGGCGGAATCGCAAAAGCCTTTCAAGTTGGTCTCGGAATACGAGCCTTCCGGCGACCAGCCGACGGCGATTGCCGAACTGGTGGAAGCGGCGAAGGACGGTGAGCAAACGCAGGTGCTGTTGGGCGTGACGGGTTCGGGCAAGACCTTCACCATGGCCAAGGTGGTGGAGCAGTTGCAGCGCCCTGCCCTGGTGCTGGCGCCAAACAAGATCCTCGCCGCGCAGCTTTACGGGGAGTTCAAGAGCTTCTTTCCGGAGAACGCCGTCGAGTATTTCGTCAGCTACTACGACTACTACCAGCCTGAAGCCTACGTACCCCGGTCGGACACCTACATCGAGAAGGAAAGCTCGGTGAACGAGGCGATTGACCGGATGCGCCACTCCGCCACGCGGGCCCTGCTGGAGCGGGACGACGTGCTGATCGTGGCGTCCGTTTCGTGCCTCTACGGTATCGGTTCGGTTGAGACTTATTCGGCCATGATCTTCGACATCAAAACGGGCGAAACGGTCGACCAGCGCGAGCTGATCCGCAAGCTCGTGGCCCTGCAATACAAGCGCAACGACACCGCATTTGCGCGCGGCTGCTTCCGCGTTCGTGGCGACAATCTCGAACTCTTCCCCAGCCACCTCGAAGATACCGCGTGGCGCATCAGCTTCTTCGGTGACGAGATCGAGGAAATCAGCGAGTTCGACCCGCTGACCGGCAAGAAGGGACAGACGCTTTCCAAGGTGCGCGTCTATGCAAACTCGCACTACGTCACCCCCGGCCCGACGATGAAGCAGGCGAGCGAGGCCATCAAGTTCGAGCTGCAGGAACGGCTGAAGGAACTGCACGAGGAAGGCCGCCTGCTGGAAGCCCAGCGGCTGGAACAGCGCACCAATTTCGACCTCGAGATGATCGCCGCAACGGGTAGCTGCAACGGCATCGAGAACTACTCCCGCTTCCTGACAGGCCGCCTGCCCGGCGAACCGCCGCCAACGCTGTTTGAATACCTGCCCGAAAACGCGCTGCTGTTCGTGGACGAGTCTCACCAGACCATTCCGCAGATCGGCGCGATGGCGCGCGGGGACCATCGCCGCAAGCTGACGCTGGCCGAATACGGTTTCCGCCTGCCAAGCTGCATCGACAACCGCCCGCTGCGCTTCAACGAATGGGACGCGATGCGTCCGCAGACCGTGGCCGTATCCGCCACGCCCGGCGGGTGGGAAATGGAAGAGACGGGCGGCGTCTTTGCCGAACAGGTGATCCGCCCCACCGGCCTGATCGACCCGCCAGTCGAGATCAAGCCGGTCGAGGACCAGGTGCAGGATTGCATTGCCGAGGCAAAGGCCGTGGCCGCCAAGGGCTATCGCACCCTCGTCACCACGCTGACCAAGCGCATGGCCGAAGACCTCACCGAGTTCATGCACGAACAGGGCGTGCGGGTGCGCTATATGCACTCCGACGTGGAGACGCTGGAGCGCATCGAGCTGATCCGCGACCTGCGACTTGGCGTCTATGACGTGCTGATCGGCATCAACCTGCTGCGCGAAGGCCTCGACATTCCCGAGTGCGGGCTGGTGGCGATCCTCGATGCCGACAAGGAAGGCTTCCTGCGTTCCGAAACCTCGCTGATCCAGACCATCGGCCGCGCCGCGCGTAACGTGGATGGGCGCGTCATCCTCTATGCCGACCGCATCACCGGCAGCATGGAGCGCGCCATGGCGGAGACCGAGCGCCGCCGCGAGAAGCAGCGTGAATACAACGAGGAACACGGCATCACGCCGCAGACGATCAAGCGCGACATTGCCGACATCGTGGCACACTCGGCAGCCGCAGATGGCGTGACCGTCGACACCGGCGATGACGAGGTCAACAACCTCGTCGGCCATAACCTTCGCGCCTATATCGAGGACCTGGAAAAGCGGATGCGCAACGCCGCTGCCGATCTCGAATTCGAGGAAGCAGGCCGTCTGCGCGACGAAATCCGCCGCCTCGAGAACGACGAGCTTGGCCTTGGCGATGCCGACAAGAAGGCGCCCGTCGTGGGCCGCAGCAACGAAGGCAAGCCGGGCACGCGCAAGCTGCGCTACGGCAAGACCCAGCGCAAATTCGGGAAGAAGTAGCTGACGTCCTAGGGACAATTCTCAACGCAGTCTTGATCTCGCCAACGAGGCAGCGCATCGGATTCCCATGCGCCGCACCCTGCCCCTGATCCTGCTTTCCCTGTCGCTGACAGCCTGCGACCGCGCCGCGCCGCTGCCGCAAGGCGATGTGCAGCGCGTGGAACTGGAACAGAGCGGGCAACGTCAGGCGATGGCCGAAGTCTCTCCCGACACCAGCGAAGCCGGGTGGACCGTATCGGATGACGGGCAGGCTATCCGCTTCGGCGACATGGGAGAGCCGCCACTGATGACGCTTGCCTGCGATGTGGATGCCGCGCCGCCCGAATTCGTCATCATCCGCCACGCCCTAGCCTATCCTGGACAGAGCGCGCTGTTCCCCGTTCTGGGCAATGGCATGTCCAGCCGCTTCCTCGCCGATGCAAAGCTGGCGGACGGCGAATGGCACTGGGAAGCCCGCTTGCCTGCAGATGATCCGCAGCTTGAAGTATTCTCCGGCACGCGGGACCTGATCGCTACCCTGCCGGGCCGCGGCACGCTGGAGATCGGCGGCGGTCGGATTACCGGCGAGTTTCTGGAATGGTGCCGCGCTGGCGGAATGCCCGATCCGGTCGAAAGCGAAACGCCCGTAGACGAGGTTGAAGAAGGCTAGCTTCCCTCGGCAAGCTCCGCCAGCATGTCCGGCGTCAGCACCTGCGGCAATTGCTCACCCTCTCCGCCAGCCGGATACCAGATGTAAAGCGGCACGCCTGCCACCTGCCATTGCTCCAGATAGCGGGTGATCTCCGGATCGCGCCGCGTCCAGTCCCCGCGCATGGCAACGACGCCTGCATCCTCGAACGCCTCGCGCGTGGCCTCGCGTTCGATGGCGACCTGTTCGTTCACCTTGCACGTCAGGCACCAGTCGGCAGTGAACCAGAGGAACACCGGCTGTCCGGCTGCGCGCGCCTCGGCCAGTGCAGTCTCCGAATAGTCAACCGGCTGCAGCATGCTTTCGCTGCTCGCCACCTGTTCCTCCACGCGGAAGGGAAGAGAGACAGCGAAATACAGCGCTGCGATCACCGCGATCAGAGAGACAAGCAGGTTGCCATTACGCCGCGCGGTGAGAGCCACGACCGGCAGAATCGAAAGCGCCAGAGCAGCAAAGGCGAAACTCATGCCGCCAAGGCGGAAGGCGAGCCAGACCAGTGCCAGCGCGGTAAGCCCCATCGGAATGGCAAGCACCCGGCGGAACGTCTCCATCCACGCACCCGGCTTTGGCAGCATCCGGCGCAGCGGTGGGATGAAGCCCAGCAGCAGAAACGGCAGCGCCAGCCCCAGACCCAGCGCGGCAAACAGCAACAGCGCCTGCCACCAGGGCAGCAGCAGCGCAGCACCAAGGGCCGCTGCCATGAACGGCCCGGTGCACGGCGTTGCCACCACGGCGGCGAGCAGGCCGGTGGCAAATGCCCCGCCCTCACCGCGCGTGCGGATCGGCAGGCTGGGGATTTCAAACAGGCCGAAGAAATTGGCGGTAATGAGCGTCGCCAGCACCAGCAGCGCGGCCACAACCAGCGGTTCCTGCAACTGGAAGGCCCAGCCGATCTGCGCGCCGCCCGCTCGCAGCGCCAGCATCAGCGCCCCCAGCGCAAGGCAGGCGATCACGACACCAGCGGTATAGGCCAGCCCCTCGACCCGCGCCTGCTTCTCCTCACCGCCTGCGCGCGCCAATGTCAGCGCCTTCAAGCTGAGAATGGGGAAGACGCAGGGCATGAGGTTGAGCAGCAGACCGCCCAGCAATGCGCCGCCCAGCAGCAGGACCAGCGGCGTTTCCACACCGCGCGGACCGATGCGGGTGCCACCTGACGGCACATCGCCCGGCACAGCTGCGAACTGCACGCCATCGCCGTTGTCGTTGAAAGCCAGCAGTCCACGCAGCGCGCCGGGTTCGTCGCGAAGGCCGCCGCGGGCGATCTCGGCCACCAGCATGTCACCATCGCGGTAGAACGCCTGCTGCGCGACATAGTCGATCACGTCGCGCTGCTCGATGAAGATATGCGGCGCAGCAATATCCAGGCTGGCGGGCAGCGGGATGGCGATGCGCAGCGCGTTCGCGGTGATCTCGTATTGCGCAGTGCTGTCGATCAACGGCGGGATCGCCGCGCTCCATTCCGCGAAACGCGGATGGACAGCGCCGCCCTCGCCCACCTGCACCGTCGTCGAAAGCGTCGCGCGCTGCGGCACGCAAAGGGTGTCGCTGCATGTCAGCCAATCGGCATAGAGGCCCACCTGATATGCGCCGGGAGCCGTTTCGGCAGGAACTTCCAGAGGCAGCAGCACGGCGTGCTCACCCTCGAAGATGTGGTTCATCAGCCCTTGCGTGACGTAGGTCTGCGGCACCGGATAGAGCGGCTCGCCTGCTTGCCAACCTTCAGGCAGTTCCCAGTCGATGCACATGCCCTGCCCGGCATCGCCCGGATTGCTCCAGTACCCGTGCCAACCTTTGTTGGGCAGGAAATCGAGCGCGAGTTGGCCACTTCCACCAGGGGCAATCGCTTCGCCAGCCACCAGCCGCGCGCTGCCACGGTCCATCAGGTCCGGCCCGCGTGGACATTCGCGCGCGCCGTCCTGCGCCATGGCGGGCGCCAGAACCGCGCTCAGGAGAACGCAAAGCGCCGCGAGATACCGGAAAAGGGCCATGGAGCGTAATGGCGAGCTTGCCTGCATAGTGCGCGACAACTAGTGACCGATGGCATGAGCGACAAGATGAATCCCAGGCGCGATCTCCTCATTCTCGGCGGCGGCCTTGTCGGAATGACGCTGGCTCTTGCAGCAGCGAAGAAGGGCATTTCCAGCCACGTGGTTGACCGGGCGGACCCAGCGGAGCTGACGGCGGAAGGCTTCGACGGCCGAGCCTCGGCCATTTCCACGGCCAGCTGGAACCTTTTCACCAACATCGGCCTTTCAGGCGCGCTGGAGCCGCACGGCTGCGCGATCCAGTCCATTGCCGTTACCGACGGAATGAAGCCGGGCCGCATCGATTTCCAGCCCGAGCCGCACGAAGGCACGCTCGGAAGAATGTTCGCCAACCGCCAGCTGCGCCTTGCCCTGTTCGAGGCCGCGAAGGACGAGCCACTTATCAGCTGGCACGCCAGGGCAAACGTGGTCGAACGCCATCGCGGCGAACACGGCGTTTCCGCCACGCTGGAAGATGGCACCGTGCTGGAAGCCAGCCTGCTGTGCGCGGCCGAAGGGCGCGGATCGCCCACGCGCGATGAAGCGGGCTTCACCATGGCGCACTGGGATTACAGCCACCGCGCGATGATCGTCGGCCTGACCCACCAAAAGACGCACGAAGGCGTCGCGTGGGAAATCTTCTATCCCGACGGACCGTTCGCGCTGCTGCCGCTGCTGGACGACGATCAGGGTCGCCACCGCTCGGCACTGGTGTGGACCGTAGACGAGAAGGACGCAGCGGGCGTGCTGGCCCTGTCGGACCGAGCCTTCAAGCACGAGATCGAGAAGCGCATGCACGGCGTCTTTGGCGAGATTACCGTCGAGGGGCCGCGCTCGTCCTATCCGCTGGGCTTCCAGCACACCGCCAAGATCATCGATCATCGCCTCGCACTGGTGGGTGATGCCGCACACGGCATGCACCCGATTGCGGGTCAGGGCCTGAACCTCGGCCTGCGCGACGTCGGCGCATTGGTGGACGTGCTGGCCGAAGGCATGCGCCTCGGCCTCGAACCGGGTGATGCGCAGCTACTCGCCAAGTACGAGAAGTGGCGCGCGATGGATTCGCTGATGGTGATGGGCGCGACCGATACGCTTACCCGCCTTTTCGGCATCCCCGGCAAGCTGGCGAGCGCAGTGCGCCGCTTCGGCATGGCGGGCGTTCAACGAACCCCTGCGCTGAAGAACTGGTTCATGGACGAGGCACGCGGAATGAGCGGCGACCTGCCCGAACTGCTGAAAGGCTAGGCCTTAGCGGATACCTTCGCGGCCGGGCAGTGCCGGGCTGAGCTGCTCCACCGTCTCGCCTTCGCTGTCGCGCAGGCCGCGCGGATCGAGCACGGCGGCGGTTTCCAGCGTTTCAAGAGCGCGCTGGGCAGCGGCGAAACGCTCGGCGTCGGCGATCCACGTTTCCGCTTCGGCGGCGTTGGGCAGGCTGCGAACTTCCTGCACAGCCGCTTCGATCCGCCCACTTTCAAGGAACAGGCGCGCGCGTTCCAGGCGGCGCTCCGCCACAGGTGAAGGCGTGTCTTCGCGGCGCACGACGAACAGCGAGGAAAGCTCGCGGCCAAGCATCGTGAATACATCTTCGTCAGCAGGGGCATCGTTCAGAACCGGAGCGAGGCCATCGAGCCGCGCCACCAACCTGTCGAGCGTGACGGGGTCCTGCGCGGCGTCGATCACGGTCTGCACGGCATTGGGACGCGCCTCGCCAAAGCGCAGGCGAAGCTGGTCCGCCAGGTAACCGAGCGGCGCGCCGCGTTCGATGGCGCGGCGTGCGGCGAAGGCGATCAGCAGGCCCTCTGCACGCGCGGCATTGCCGACAGCGGCCTGAGACTGCATGTCGAGGCGGGTGAGGCGTTGCTCCATCGCGGCAACGCGGCTGTCGATACCGCCTTGCTGCACGGCCACTTGTTCCACGCGCTGAACCGCCTCGCGCGCTTCCTCCGCCACGGCTTCCGCACTGGCGGATGCGCTGGGCGTCGGCTCGGGAGTGACATCCTGCGTTGCCAGTGCTGCTGTCTGGTCAGGAGAGGTCTGCGCAGCTTCTTCATCGCTGCGCACGCTGAACAGGTCGCCCACGCCCATGTCCCCGCCGCGCGCGAAGTATAGGGTGATGAGGATACCGAGCAGGAATGCGACCCCAAGGCCAATCAGAGCGGGGCGCAGGGGAATGCTACGCCGTTGCGCCTCTGCGCCGGGAAATTCGTAACTTTGGTCCATCGTGTCCTTTGGCATCCCGTCGCAGGCTTCGAACGGCCTGTCCTATCGGAGATGTTGCCTTAATGGCACATGTCACGGGCCAAGGCCAACAGCGCATCGTCACTGGGCTGTGGAGCGGATTCGACGGCTTTCCACCCCTCGCCCGCCGCCGCCGCGACGCGTGGGCCGATGCAGGCAAGGCAGATTTTCGCGCGGTCCAGCCCGATGCGATTGATCTCGTTGCCAAAATGCCGCGCTGCCGCGGCGCTGTGCACGAGGATGCAGGGAGTACCGGTACGCAGGCCGATCTGGGCACTGCCGGTGATCGGCAATGCACGCACTTCGTACAGATCGCGGGCGGTGATGGTGTGCTTGCCGGGATTGAGCTCGACTTTCTCCACTCCGCCAAGGCGCAGGTAACGGGTCGGCGTGTCATTCGCGTCTAATACGCTCTGCAGACCGCCCTCGCCCACTCGCTCGACAGTGAAACCTGCTTCCTCTGCCGCCTCGGCAGTCGCTTTGCCGACCGCGTGAACGGGCAAGCCCTTGTACTGCTCCAGCGCATCGCCGCCGTGGCGAATGGCATTCGCGCTTCCCAGCAGCAGCGCGTCAAAATCGCTCCCATCCGGCCCATCCCAGCGCAGCGGCATCACTTCGAACAGCGGCAAGCCGATAGCGGCAAGACCCATGTCGCGGGCGGATTGCAGGGTCGATTGGAGGCCGGGCTCGGGCCGGATGACGAAGATCATTGAGGACCGTCGAACACGGCTGTGATGCCCGATGTCGCCTTACCCAGCAGTTCGGCAGCGAGCCTTGTGGGCGCGTCCACATCGTCAGCCGCGAAAGTCGCTTCGCCGTCGACCCGCTCCTGACCTGCGGGACTGAACAGTGCCGCATGCATGGTGAGCTGTCCGTCGGCGTAGTCGCAGCGCACGGCAATGGGGGAATGGCACCCGCCACCCAGCGCCAGCAGCAGCGCACGCTCTGCCATGACTTCCGCCTGGCTCGGCGCGTGGTTCAGCACTGAAAGCAATTCGCGGGCTCGCTCGTCACCGGCGCGGCATTCGATGGCGATGGCACCTTGAGCAGGGGCTGGCAGCCAGTCTGCCGGATCGAGCGGCGTGCCGACATCGTCCTGTCCCAGCCGCGAAAGACCGGCGGCGGCGAGGAACGTGGCATCGGCCTCGCCCGCTTCCAGCTTGGCGAGCCGGGTCGCGACATTGCCGCGAAAGGTGACGACGCGGCAATCGGGCCGCTTGCACAGCACCTGCGCCGCCCGGCGCGGCGCGCTGGTGCCGACCACGGCGCCCTTCGGCAAATCCTCTATGCTGGCAGCGCCGATCAGCCGGTCACGCTTGTCCGCGCGCGGCAGGATGGCGATCAGTTCGAACATGTCGGGGCGGATCGTTTCCACGTCCTTCAACGAGTGGACCGATGCGTCGATCTCGCCAGCCGCCAGCCATGCGTCCAGTTCCTTGGTCCACAGCGCCTTGCCGCCGATTTCAGCCAGCGGACGATCCTGCACCTTATCGCCACTTGCCTCCACGGGCACGAGTTCGACCGCGTTGCTGTCCCAGCTGTGAGCCGCGCACAGCCTTGCGCGCGCCTCCTCTGCCTGTGCCAATGCCAGCGGCGAGCGCCGCGTTCCGAGCTTCAAGAGTGGTTGCTGGGTCATGGGTTTGCTTGCCCTAGCGGCGCGAAAGTCTAAGGGGAAGCGGGATGACACTGGTTCTCGGAATCGAAAGCAGCTGCGACGAAACGGCGGCAGCGCTGGTGACGGGCGATCGCGCCATTCTGGCGCAGGCCATCGCCAGCCAGGAGGCGGAGCATTCGCCTTATGGCGGGGTCGTGCCCGAGATTGCCGCGCGCGCCCATGCCGAGCGCCTTGCGCCGTTGATCGAGAAAGTGCTGGCCGAGGCAGGCAAGACGCTGGACGACTGCGACGCGATAGCCGCCACCGCCGGGCCGGGCCTGATCGGCGGCGTGATGGTGGGCCTCGTTACCGCCAAGGCGCTGGCGATGGCGAGCGACACCCCGCTGCTGGCAATCAACCACCTCGAAGGGCATGCGCTCTCCCCGCGCCTCGCCGATGCGAGCCTTGAGTTTCCCTACGCGCTGCTGCTGGTGAGCGGCGGGCATTGCCAGATTCTGCGCGTAGAAGGCGTGGGCAAGTACCAGCGTCTTGCCACCACCATCGACGATGCACTGGGCGAGGCGTTCGACAAGACCGCCAAGATCCTCGGCCTCGGCTATCCCGGCGGTCCTGCAGTGGAGAAACTGGCGCGCGAAGGCGATCCGCAGGCCGTTCCCCTGCCCCGCCCGCTGGTGCATTCGAAGGAACCGCATTTCAGCTTTGCCGGTCTAAAGAGCGCGGTGCTGCGTGCACATGATGCGGGCGAACATGCCGACGCCGACATTGCCGCCAGCTTCCAGCAGGCCGCTCTCGACTGCATCATCGACCGCACGCGCCGCGCGCTTTCCGCAATGGAGCCCGTCAGCGCGCTGGTGGTGGCAGGCGGTGTCGCCGCCAACCAGACGATCCGTTCCGGACTGGAAGGGCTGGCGGCCGAGTTCGACCTGCCGTTCACCGCTCCGCCATTGCCGCTGTGTACGGACAACGCCGCGATGATCGCGTGGGCAGGCGTCGAACGCCTTGGCGCAGGTTGCGATGCGGACCCGCTGGACTTGAAAGCGCGGCCGCGCTGGCCACTTGATCCCGATGCAGAGCCCGCAAGAGGCGCAGGAGTGAAAGCATGATTGGTGTGGTCGGAGCAGGCGCATGGGGCACGGCGCTGGCACAGATGCTGGCAAGCGACGGGCGCGAAGTGCTGCTCTGGGCGCTGGAGGATGGCCTCGCCGATGCCATCAATGCAGAGCACCGCAACGAACTGTTCTTGCCTTCCGCCGAACTCTCCCCGTCGATCCGTGCGACGAACGATCTGGCCGACATGGCCGAGTGCGAGACGCTGTTGATGGTCACGCCCGCACAGCATCTTGGCAGCGTGCTGGGCAAGATGGAGAGCTATCCGCGCGATCTGGTGCTTTGCTCCAAGGGTATTGAGCAGAGCACGGGCCGCATGATGAACGATGTCGCGCAGGAAGCCGCGCCCGGTTCAGACATCGCCGTGCTATCCGGCCCGACTTTCGCGCACGAAGTGGCCGCTGGCCTGCCAGCCGCCGTCACCCTTGCCTGCGGAGGCGGGGACGCGCAGTGGGAGAGGCTCTCGCCGCAGATCGCGCGGCCCAATTTCCGACCTTACTACTCCGACGACGTTACCGGCGCGGAGATCGGCGGAGCGGTAAAGAACGTGCTCGCCATTGCCTGCGGCGTGGTTGATGGACTGGGCCTCGGGCAGAACGCCCGAAATGCGCTGATCACGCGCGGTTTTGCCGAGATGCTGCGTTTCGGCGTGGCGCTGGGCGGGAAGCCGGAAACGCTCAATGGCCTGTGCGGCCTTGGCGATCTGGTGCTGACCTGCTCCTCCACGTCCAGCCGCAATTTCTCGCTCGGCAAGGCTCTGGGCGAAGGAATGAGCGCGGCAGAAGCACTGGCCGACAAGCGCACCGTTGCCGAAGGCGCGCATACCGCGCCGGTGCTGCGCGATCTGGCGGCGAAGCATGGCATCTCCATGCCGATCACCGAGGCGGTGAACGCGTTGCTGGAAGGTGCGGCGGCGCAGGATGTGGTGCAGACGCTTCTTGCCCGTCCGTTGAAAGCCGAAGGGCACGACGCTTGAGCACCTCCAAGGCGAAGGTGGAAGCCGCCGAGGAACCGGGCGGTGACATTGCCGCGCTGGCCAAGGGCGGGCGCACCAATTTCTTCGGCTTCGTGCTGCGCCTGCTGGCGCGCCTGCCGTTCCTGTTCATCGCCGGCCAGCTTTATGGCGCTGAGGCATTGGGCATCTACGCCTATGCCTTGCTGGTGGTGGAACTGACCGCGCTGGTCTGCTCCATTGGCGAGAAGCGCGGCCTGGCACAGCGCCTGCGCGATGGAGAGGGCGAGGAGAGTGAAACCGGTCTCATCGCCGACTCCATGCTGGTCGCGCTGATCTTCTCCGGGATCATGGCAGCGGTTTTCTTCATCTGGCCGACGCCGCTGTTTCCCAACGGCATGTCGAACGATCTGGACCGCTGGATCGTGCTCGCCATTCCCGGCTATGCGCTGACCGAGATCGTGCTGGCAGCGCAGGCCTACAAGTACGATATCGGAACCACTGTGCGCGCCCGCGCCGTGGTGGAGCCGTGGACCATTTCCATTCTCGCAGGCGCTTTCTGGTTCGTGCCCGCCATCGGCAATGCTGGCCTGACGCTGGCTTACCTTGCCTCGATCTTCGCCGGCCTTGCCACCGCGCTGGTGCCATTCTTCCGCACCTACGGCCTGCCCAAAGGCTGGTCGCCCCATCCCTCCCGCCTGATCCCGATGGTGGCGCGCGCCTTGCCGCTTGCTGTCACCGACGCAATTGAATGGGGCACACGGCGCGTCGACTTGTTGATCCTTGGCTGGTTCGCAGGCCCCGTGGCGCTTGGCATCTACTGGATGGCCCAGCAGGTCGCCAGCCTGCCGCAGAAGCTGAAAACCAGTTTCGAGCCGATCCTTGGCCCCGTGATCACCGCCAAGCTGAAAGTGAAGGACTATGCCGCCATTGCCAGGCAGGTGTGCCAGGTGGGCTTCTGGATTGTCGCCGCGCAGGCGGGCATAGCTCTCGCGCTCGGCATTCCGGGTGAGGCTCTGATGGGCCTGATGGGCGATGCGGGCGAGTTCGTTCCCGGCACCGCCGCGCTCGCATTCCTGCTGGCGGCAGAAGTCGTCGCAGCCACCGCCGTCGTTTCGGAAGCGGCGCTGATTTACGTAGCGCGCGTGCGCAACCTGTGGGTCTCGATCGGCACTATCGTGCTGCAGGCGCTGCTCACTGTAGCCGCCATGCTCGTGATCGACACGCTGGACTTCGCTGATCCGCAGCGTGCGGACATTTATCGCGCTGCGGCAGCAGCAGGCGCGCTGATGGTATCACTGGGCGTCGCCTCGGTGGTGAAGGCAGTGATGCTAAGCAAGATTCTCGGCCATTCGATCAACAACTGGCGCTGGGCGCTGGTCTGGGCCGCAGGCGCGGCCGTGCTGGTGGGACAGGTGGCCATTCTCTTGCCCGAGTGGGCGGAGCTTGCATTCGGCATTCCGGCAATTCTGGCGGCCTACGGCTTCATCATCTGGACCCGCGGCTTCGGCCCTGAGGACCGCGTGTTGTTCAGTCGCAAGCCGAAAGCGGGCGACGAAGCGGCTGCCGCCGCCGAAGCACCGCACAGCCAGCCCTAACTCCAAAGAAAAAGACGAAATTTGACCAATGGGGCGAATTAAGGCACACCCGCCTTAATTTCGCCACAATTCAGCCATTATTAATGTTGTAACATCTCATTTTGGAGCGTCGATCCGACTCGGATCGATACCCAAGGGGAGAACGATTATGACCTACAAGGCTCGTCTTACCGGCATCACCGGCGCTTTCACTGCCACCGCCATGCTGCTTACCCTCGTCGCCTGCGCGCAGAACGAAGGCACCTCCAAGACCGAACATGTCACCACTGTGGACGTGCAGGAAGCACCGCAGAGCGAGTTCGGCTTCCGCGAAGCTATGGCCGATGCCGAATATGCAATGGCCCCTCCCCCGCCCGTGATGGCGATAGAGCCGGGCTATCCGCAGATGAATAACGAGCGATATGACGGTCAGGAAGTCGGCGCGATCAGGCTGGTTGCGACAGAGCCAGTCTCCACCTTCTCTGTCGATGTCGACACCGGCGCCTACGCCAACGTGCGCCGTTTCCTCTCGCAAGGGCATCTGCCACCGCAGGCTGCCGTGCGTACCGAAGAACTGATCAACTACTTCCGCTACGATTACCCCGCGCCTCAAAACCGTAGCCAGCCCTTCTCAATCACCACCGACATGGCGATCACGCCGTGGAATCCTGACACCCGCATCCTGCGCGTTGGCCTGCGAGGTTATGACCTGCCGCGCGCCGAGCGCCCGCCTGCCAACCTTGTCTTCCTGCTCGACGTATCCGGCTCCATGAGCAGCCCGGACAAGTTGCCGCTGGTGAAGACCGCGATGCGCCAGCTTGCAGGCGAACTGGGGCGGCGCGACCGGGTCTCAATCGTCGTCTATGCAGGGGCCACCGGCGTCGTGCTGGAGCCGACCAATGACGAACGCGCCATCCGCCGCGCGCTGGACCAGTTGCAGGCGGGCGGCTCCACCGCTGGCGCTGCGGGCCTGCGCCTTGCCTACGACACGGCGCGAGAGGCTTTCATCGAGGGCGGCGTGAACCGCGTGATCTTGGCGACTGACGGCGATTTCAACGTCGGCATCTCGGACCGTGACCAACTTGTCGACATGATCGAGCGCGAGCGCGACAGCGGCATCACGCTCACCACACTCGGCTTCGGCACCGGCAATTACAACGAAGCGATGATGGAGCAGATCGCCGACCACGGGAACGGCAACTACGCCTACATCGACAGCGCGATGGAAGCACGAAAGGTTCTGTCGGACGAAATGCAGTCGACTCTCTTCACCATCGCGCACGATGTGAAGATCCAGGTAGAGTTCAATCCGGCTCACGTTTCTCAATACCGGTTGATCGGATACGAAAACCGCATCCTCAACGAAGAGGATTTCAACAACGACGCGGTGGATGCGGGCGACATCGGTGCAGGGCATCAGGTGACGGCCCTCTACGAGATCGTGCCTGCCGGAGAGCAAGGCTGGATCAGCCCGCGCCGCTATGAAAGCAATCAGTCCGGCTCGGCTCGCGAACGCGCAGCGGGCGACGAAGTCGCTTTCGTCCAGCTTCGCTACAAGCTGCCGGGACAGGATCGCTCGCGCCTGATCCAGCGCCCCGTCACCAGCCGGATGCTCGCCAATGCCCGTCCGGCGCGGGGAGACATGGCTTTCGTCGCCGCAGTCGCCGCCTATGGCCAGAACCTGCGCGGTGACAGCCTCCTGAACGGCTTCGATTACGACGACGCGATCTCGCTGGCAGGCCGCCAGGACGGCTTCTGGCGCGAGGAATTCCTGCAGCTTGCAGGCCTTGCCGAAGGCCTCGACCGCCGTTGATTTCCGCCTCGATGCCTCCGGCACGCCTCACCGGCTTGTCGGAGGCATAACTCAGCACGATCAACTATTTGGCCGCTATTCAGAAACGGTTCACCGCCCGGAGCGGAGCCTGAATGGCAACAGCATCGGGGGACTGCAATGCGTAACACAGCCAACGTCGTCGCCGCATTCGCGCTTGTCGCGAGTTGCACCACATCCAGCGTGACGGGAAGCCAGCTGGCGCTCGCCTCCGCCCCGCCGATGCAGACCGCTCTTTCACGCAATGCCGTGCCCGTTCCGCCGCTGCCCGAAGGCTGCGAATGGCCCGGCGCGGATGCCGAGTACGATGAGAACGCCTCGACGGTCGTGGTAACCGGAACGCGTGTTCGACAGCAGACTTACACCTCACCCGCTCCCGTCACGGTGATCGACAACAGTTCGGTAACCCGCCCGCGCGAGGAAAGGGCCGCACCGCCTCCCCCACCTCCTCCTCCCCCGCCACCACCGCCGGCGCCACCAGCGAATTACGCGGCAGCACCCACCTCGCCGCAGCCGCCGACCGCGAGGCCGACCGCTGCGCCGGATGTTGTCCGCGAGAGCCGCTACGCACACGTTCCGGCCATCTTCGTGCCAACACAGCCCAGCCGAGAGCAGTATGCGGGCGAGGACGTATCGCCCGTGCGGATGACCTTGCAGGAGCCGGTCTCCACTTTCTCGGTCGATGTCGACACCGGTGCCTATGCCAATGCCCGTCGCTTCCTCTCGATGGGCCAGATGCCGCCATCCGACGCCGTGCGTACGGAAGAGCTGATCAACTATTTCCGCTATGACTACCCTCTGCCGCAGGACCGCGAGACGCCGTTCTCCGTCACCACCGACATGGCGGTAACGCCGTGGAACGACGACACTCGCCTCCTGCGCGTCGGCCTGCGTGGTTATGATCTTGCAGCCGAGGATCGCCCGCCTGCCAACCTCGTCTTCCTGCTCGATGTCTCAGGCTCCATGCGCAGCCCCGACAAGCTGCCGCTGGTGCAGACCGCCATGCGCATCCTTGCCAGCGAACTGGGCGAGGACGACCGCGTGTCCATCGTCGTATATGCAGGCGCTGCTGGCCTCGTGCTGGAGCCGACCAGCGACGAATGCCAGATCCGCATCGCCATCGAGTCCCTGCGCGCAGGCGGCTCCACCGCTGGCGGCGCGGGCATCCAGCTGGCCTACAACGTCGCGCGCGGCAGCTTTATCGAGGACGGCATCAACCGCGTGATCCTGGCGACCGACGGCGATTTCAACGTCGGCATTTCCGACCGCGCCGAACTGGTCAAGATGATCGAGCGCCAGCGCGACAGTGGCATCACGCTTACCACGCTGGGCTTCGGCACCGGCAATCTCAACGATGCCATGATGGAGCAGATCGCCAACCACGGGAACGGCAACTACGCCTACATCGATTCCGCGATGGAAGCGCGAAAGGTGCTGTCCGAGGAAATGGAATCCACCCTCTTCACCATCGCTCACGATGTAAAAATACAGGTCGAATTCAACCCCGCCCTCGTCTCGCAATATCGCCTGATCGGCTACGAGAACCGCGCGCTTCGCGAGGAGGATTTCGATAACGATGCAGTGGATGCAGGCGAGATCGGCGCAGGCCACCAGGTCACCGCGCTCTACGAGGTGGTGCCGGCAGGCGGTAACGGGTGGATTCGTCCGCGCCGCTATGAAAGCCAGCCCGAAGTGCCGCAAGGCCAGAGCGACGAAGCCGCCTTAGTGCAGCTGCGATACAAACTGCCAGGCGAGGACAATTCGCGCCTGATCCAGCGGCCCATCCCCGCGCGGATGCTGACCGGCGCTACCCCTGCGCGCGGTGACATGGCATTCGTCGCAGCAGTCGCCGCCTACGGTCAGAAACTTCGCGGAGACAGCTTGCTCAACGGCTTCGGTTATAGCGACGCCGTTTCCCTTGCCGGAGAGCAGGACGGCTACTGGCGCGAGGAATTCCTGCAGCTGGCCGGATTGGCACAGGCACTCGACGCGCGTTGATTTCTCGCGCTAAGGCACGCGCATGGAATTCCTGCGCACGCCTTACCTTGCCATTGTCGCCGGCCTGATCGCCTGCATCGTCCTTGCCTACACCGTGGGCGGTTCAAGTGCGGCAGGCGTCGCAGAACGCATAGCCGCAGCCGCGCCTGCCGCCATCGAGGAAGCAGGCGGCGGCAGCCGGGTGCAGGCCCATTTCGAAACGCCCAACGGCTATCCCAGCCGCCACCCTGTGCTGACGGGCGCTGAATCACTGGACGAAAGCACCCGCTCGCGCATTGCCCATGCCGTTGCCGCCCTGCCCGGTGTCGGCGGCATCAGCTGGTCGGATGGCGACGTTATGGTCGAACAGCATTTCAGCCCGCTCCACTGCCAGGAGGAAATCCAGGCTCTGCTAGGCGCGCGCACCATCCGTTTCGAGGAAGGATCGGCGCAGATCGACCCGGCCAGCCTCTCGCTGATCGACGAAGTGGCAAGCGCGCTTCGCCCATGCCTTGGCGCTGTGATCGAAGTGAGCGGTCACACCGACCGCTCCGGCCCCGAAGAGCGCAACATCGCCTTGTCCGCCCAGCGCGCCGAGGCTGTGAAGCGCGCGCTGGAGCAGCGCGGCATTCCCGATGATGCGCTGATCGTGAAAGGCGAAGGCTCTGCTGTCCCGGTGGAAGGTCTGGAACCCACCGACCCTGCCAACCGTCGTATTGAATTCTCGGTCGTCTCTACCCAACCACTGTTGCCGACACCCGTCGACACCCCCGGGCCGCGATAGGCCGAAACCAACAAGAGCAGGCACACGGTTGCTAGAATCGCGCTGACTGCTGCAAAGGAAACATATGCCGATCTGGATGGAAGTGCTGGTGCTGATGCTGTTCGCCTACGCGATCGGGCTTGGGCTTGGCTGGGCCATCTGGGGCCGCGAGAGCTGATTTTCGGAGAGTTTTGAATGGCTGAAGTTTTGCAGGCGAACTGGTGGCTGGTGGTCATCGCACTGGTGATCGGCTTGCTGGTCGCCTGGTGGATTTTCGTCGCTTCCCGCCGCACGAAAGTGGAACTGGAGCAGAAGGACGAAAGCGATGGCAAAGGGGCAAAGCGCAACCAGGCACTGATCGACGCTCCCCCTGCCGCACGCAAGGATGACGATATTCCAGCGCCATCGGTAACGCCTGCTGCCAAGGATATGCAGGACGTGGAAGCCGCCCGCAGCGAAGCTTCTCCCGGTCCGACCTCTGCCGCTGCAAACGCCGATACTACCGCTGCAGCGCCTCTCGGTACCGATGCCGAGGCTGGCGACGGCACGCCGATGCGCGAGGCGATGAAAGAGATGCAGGATGCTGCTCCCGCACCGTCCGCCACATCCGGTGACGACCTCACGCGTATCAAGGGCGTCGGCCCGAAACTTGTCACCATGCTGAGCGAGCAAGGCGTCACTAGCTTCGCCCAGATCGCCGCGTGGAGCGATGCCGATATCGACCGCGTCGATGCTCAGCTTGGCCGTTTTCAAGGACGCATCCGGCGTGACAACTGGGTGGAACAGGCAAAGCTGCTGCAGGCAGACGACCTCGCCGCCTACGAGGCGAAGTTCGGTCGCACCCCTTGACCTGAAGGGCCTTTAGGAGGAACCTTTCTTTCCCCCCGGCGTAATTCTGAGGCTTCGCACGGTATCTGCGCAGTAAAGAGGGAAGTCCTATGGCAAGTCAGGTAGCGACCGATCAGCCCACCGTATTGGTGGTGGAAGACGAGGTCATCATCGCGCTCGATCTATCGGAAACGGTGCGCGACATGGGCTACCGCGTCGAAGGTCCCTACGCGAACAAGGGCCATGCCTTCATCGCGATAGACCAGGAAATGCCGGACTTCGCGATTCTCGACGTAATGACTGCCGACGGCGAGGTCTTTCCCCTTGCCGACGCGCTGACAGAAGCCGGCGTGCCGATCATTTTCCATTCCGGCCACATCACCGAAAACGACATTGCGCAGCGTTACCCTAACGCTCTTACCGCGGCGAAGCCGTGCCCTCCGGCGAAGCTGGTGCAGATGATCGCGGAAGCGAACAAAAGGGCGCACTGACGCGGGCTGCTCCTTGCCCAGCCCTGCGTGAATAACTAGGGCGGTTTCAAAGGAGACTAATTGCCATGGCCGATATGGTGCCCTTCGACTGGGCCGATCCCTTCAATCTCGATGACCAGCTGACCGAGGACGAGCGCATGGTGCGCGACGCCGCGCACGCATTTGCCCAAGGCACGCTGCAACCTCGTGTAATCGAGGACTTCGCCAAGGAGGCCGACGCCAGCGAACTATTCCCCATGATGGGCGAGGCAGGAATGCTGGGCGTCACCATCCCCGAAGAGTTCGGCGGTGCGGATGCCAGCTATGTTGCCTACGGTCTCGTCGCGCGGGAAATTGAACGGGTGGACAGCGGCTATCGCTCGATGGCCAGCGTGCAGTCCTCACTCGTCATGTATCCGATCCATGCCTACGGTTCGGCAGAGCAACACCAGAAATATCTTCCCGGCCTCGCTTCGGGTGAACTGATCGGTTGTTTCGGCCTCACCGAACCCGATGCAGGCTCCGATCCCGCAGGTATGCGCACCTACGCCAAGAAGGACGGCGACGGCTATTCGCTGTCGGGCGCGAAGACGTGGATTTCCAACTCGCCCTTCGCCGATGTCTTCGTGGTCTGGGCCAAGAGCGAAGCGCACGGCGGCAAGGTGCGCGGGTTCGTGCTGGATAAGGGCATGAAGGGCCTCGAGGCTCCCAAGATCAAGGGCAAGATCTCGCTACGCGCGAGCACTACCGGCATGATCCAGATGGACGAGGTAAAGCTGCCTGCCGATGCGCTGCTGCCAAATATCGAAGGGATCAAGGGCCCCTTCGGCTGCCTCAACCGCGCCCGCTACGGCATTTCGTGGGGAAGCATGGGCGCCGCGGAATTCTGCTATCACGCCGCGCGCCAGTACGGCCTCGATCGTCACCAGTTCGGCGTACCGCTGGCGTCCAAGCAGCTCTACCAGCTGAAGCTCGCCGACATGGTGACGGAGATTTCGCTCGGTTTGCAGGGCTCGCTGCGCGTCGGCCGACTTATGGATGAAGGCCGGTTCGCACCCGAGATGATCTCCATAGTGAAGCGCAACAACGTGGGCAAGGCACTGAACATCGCCCGCGCCGCGCGCGACATGCACGGGGGCAACGGCATCTCGGAAGAATATCAGGTTATCAGGCACATGGTGAATCTTGAAACCGTGAATACCTATGAGGGAACGCATGATGTTCATGCCCTCATCCTGGGCAGGGCGATCACCGGCCTTTCGGCGTTTTGATTTCCCGGATAACGCGTATGGCGCAATCGCGCGTCGAATAATGTGATCTTTACGCAACAGTTTTACAGGGATTCAGTGATTTGTTCCCAACCTTGGAACAATGGTGTAAGAGCGTAATTGAGCAATGGATACGGGAGGTATCCCGTTGGTCGTAATGAGGATAACTATGAAGAAGCTATTGATCGGTGCCTCCATGGCAGCGCTTGCCCTTCCGGCAACCGCCCATGCACAGGCTTACATCGGCTTCAGCGGTGGCGTCGTCACCAATGAAAATGCCGACAACGAAGGTACATTCACCACCACGCTTCCTGCGATTGGCAGTGTCCCTGCCATTCCGTCGGGAACGGACTATGAGTTCGAAACCAACGTGGACCTCGGCTGGACCGCAGGTGCGCAGCTTGGCTATGCATTCGACAATGGCTTCCGTCTCGAACTGGACGGCAACTATCAGTCGATGGACATCGAATATCACCGCGGCCTGACCGTTGGTGGCACGAACGTGGACGATAGCGACCTGGGTCGCGTACTGCTTCGTGACGAGCCCACCGGCACGTCGGTCGGTTCGTTCCTGGCCGACGCACGCGGCGATGTTGAAACCTACGGCTTGTTCCTGAACGCCCTGTATGATTTCAAGCTCGGCGCAATCGAACCCTACATCGGCGCAGGTGCCGGTGTGTTCGTGGTCGATCTGGACTACGCCCCCAGCGGTGTGAGCATCGTTGAGGACGCCGACACCACCTTCGCCTACCAGGGCATCGTCGGTGTTTCGGGCAACCTGTCCGACAACGTTCAGCTGTTCGCCGAATACAAGTATCGTCGCCTGTTCGACGAGCCGACCTTCGAGCCGACCGCTGTTCTGCCGATCACGATGACGACGGACTTCGCGCAGCACTCGGGCACGATGGGCCTGCGCTTCATGTTCGGTGGTGAAGAAGCGGCTCCGCCGCCTCCTCCGCCCCCGCCGCCGCCTCCGCCGCCGCCGCCTCCTCCGCCCCCGCCGCCTCCGCCGCCGCCTCCGCCGGC